>Ga0209935_1000017_pt1 | contig 994113 bp, 856 predicted proteins | sample ThiBio_1000_plan_2_FD_183958 | JGI IMG/M metagenome (GOLD analysis project Ga0209935, IMG submission 183958) | Wastewater bioreactor microbial communities from Cape Town, South Africa - Thiocy_cont_1000_plan (SPAdes) | ecosystem: Engineered > Bioreactor > Thiocyanate-remediating >... | reverse complement strand
GATGGTGACCCTGTACAAAACCGCGTGGGGCAAACGCTTCCAGCATCGCCTGGCCGCCCACGGCAAACCGCCAAAACTGATCATCGGCGCCATGATGCGCAAACTCGCGCAGGTCGCCTTTGGCGTCGTCAAGTCGGGCAAACCGTTCAATCCGGCGCTTCACGGAGCTTGACGCGGATAACAGTATCTACGGAGCTACCAAATGCAGCAGATTCTGCGGAGGCTCTCCTAGCGCTCCACCAACCGCGCAAACCACTGCCAACCCGGTAGCCACTCGGTGATCAGCTTCAGGCAAGTCAGCATCGGCACCGCCAGCAGCGCGCCGGGGATGCCCCACATCCAGCCCCAGATCAGCAGCCACACCAGGATCGCCAGCGGCGACAGGCGCATGCGCCGGCCCATGATCATCGGCGTGAACACGTTGCCCTCCAGCGCCGCCAGCACCGCGAAGCATGCCGCGGGGGCCAGCGCGTGCAGCGGATCGGGGAAGTTGAGGAAGCCCACCACCAGCAGCAGCAGGGTGTTGGTGACGGCGCCGACGTAGGGCATGTAATTGAGCAGCGTGACCAGCCCGCCCCACAGCAGCGGGTCGGGCATGTGCCAGGCCCACAGGATCGCCGCGGTCAGAAGCCCAAGGCAAATGTTGATCAGGGTTACCGTCAACAGGTAACGCGAGAACTCGTACTGGATGCCGCGTATCAACCGCAGCGCGATGCGGCGGTAACTGAATCCGGGCATCGCGGTGACCAGGTGCGCGGCCACGTCGCGGCCGTAGCTGAGGAAGAAGAACACCAGCAACGCCACGGTCAGCACCGCGACCACGATGCGCGGCGCCGACTTGATCATGCCGTTGAAGGAAAACCCGCCCGTCGCCTGCGGCTGCACGGCCGGCGCCTCACCGACCACGCCGAAGCCCGCCAGCGACTGGGTCGCCGCATGGCTGACGCGCGTGATCGGACGCGTCAGCTTGCGCAACTTGTAACCGACGTCGCGCATCGCGGTCGGAGCTTCGCGCAGCCACGCCGTCGCCGGCGCGCTGAGCGCGGTGACGCTGCCGGCCAGCACCGCGCCCAGCGCGATCATCACCAGCAGGCTGCCGAGCGCACGCGGCAGGTACAGGCGATTCAGTCCGACGACGATGGGGTTCAGGCCCAGCGCGATGAAAGCCGCCAGCACCAGCGGGATCAGCAGCGAGCGTGCGAACACCATGGTCGCCGCGATCGCCAGCAGCATCAGGACCAGCAGCGGCACCCGCAGCGACCGCAGCCGGCGCACGCGCTGGCGGCCCCGCGCGGTGACGCGGCGTTGCGGCTTGATGGTCTGCAGTTGGCGGGGCCGCTGCGGCGGGCCGTTTTCGGCGAGGGGCGTTCCGGAAGATTTCGACGGCGACATCGCGGCACCCACCCGGCCATTCGCGGCGACCGCCAGTGTAATCCCGATCATCAAGGCGACGAGCAGGTATGCCTGCCTTGATCTTGCCGGCGAGCCTCAAGGCACCCAGAGATATTGCCGCACCAGCGTCCACGCCGGTCCGCTGGCGATGCGCATGCCGGTGCGGACCAGGCCGCTGCCAACCCTGAGTTGCGCCAGCACGAAGCCGACGCCCGCGGCGCCGACGAGCGCCGGCAATGGATGCGCCTGGTACGCGCCGATCGCGTCGTCCACCGCGTCGCGCAATTCGCCGCGGGCCGCGCGGCACGCCGCCACGGCACGCCTGCGCTCCGCCAGCGCGTGCGAATAGTTCATGGCGCGTGCTCCGGTTCGGCGGGCGCGGCCTGCGTCGGTTGCGCATGCTGGAAGCGCGACACGTCGCGCCGAAGTTCGTGCCCCAACGCACGCAATTCCGCGCGCGCCTCGGGAAAGCCGGCGCGCCGGATCGCGCGCTTGATGCCCGTCCAGATCGCCACGACCAGCGCGAGGTGCAAGACCACGAGGACGCCGAGCGCGATGCCGAACGAGCCCGTTGCCACCGCCAGGCTCCATCCGATCAGCGCCACCACGCAGGCCCACAACGACACCGAGAACGCGACCAGCGCGACGATACCCAGGACCACCAGCGCGATGCTCGCGCGCAGCACCCGCGCCTCCGCCACCAGCAAGGCGGCGACGGCGGTGGCGATCTTGCGCAAGGCCGCGAGCATGCCCGCGCCCGCGGCGAGCGCGGCGCCGAAGCGGGCGGCGTCGGCCTGCGCGGCGTCGGCCGCGGCCTCCGCTTCGGGCCGCTCGCCGGTCCCGGCGCTCATGCGCGCTTGCGATTCACGGGCGGGCGCGCCGCATCAATGCCGGCGCGTGCCCAGCAGCCGGCCCAGCAGCCAGCCGGCCGCCAGCGCGATCGCGACCGATTGCACCGGCTTCTCGCGCACGAAATCGCGCACGCCGTCGAGCGCATCGTCGGCGCGATCGCGCGCATCGGAAGCCAGTTTGGCGCTGCGGTCGCGCCATTCGCCGGCCTTGTCGGCCGCGCGTTCGGCGCCGCGCGCGCTGGCGTCGGCGGCACGATGCAGGCCCGATTCGACGTGGTCGGCGGCGGAGCTGAATTTCTCCTTGGCCCCGCTGACCGCACTGCTGGTGCCTTCCTTGAAACGCGTGGCGGCGCGCTCGATGCGTTCGTGGTTGTTGCCGTTGCGGGATTCGTCCTGCGTGATGTCGTTGCTCATGGGAATCTCCTGCTCTCGGTGTGCCGCGCTCAGCGCACGGCGGGGTTCAAACTGTAGGTGCCGACGATTTCGGCTTCGCTCAATACATGACCACGCAGTGCATCCTGCAGTTCCGGCCAGCCGAAATCTTGAGCCAGATCAAGCCGCGCGATGTCCAGCGCGTACACCCGGAAGTGGTAGTGGTGCAGCCGCGCATCGTTCCACGGCGGGCACGGGCCGTCGTAACCGAGGTAGTCGCCGGCCATGTCGGGGTCGGCGGCGAACCAGCCGGTGTAATCGTTGCGGCCCTGGCGCGAACCGGGCGGGCCGTGCGGATCGCGCTTGCCGCGCGGTGTGATGCCGTCGCTGCAGGCGCCGGCCGCGATCCCCGTGCACGTCGGCGGGATGTCGACCATCAGCCAGTGCGCAAAATCGACCCGCGGCAGCTCGGCGGGAACCGTGCGGCCTTGCTGGTTCACGTCGTCGCCGCGGCTCGGCACGTCGACGTCGATGCACGCCAGCGCGAACGATCGGGTTCCGGCGGGCGCGCCGCTCCACGCCAGCTGCGGGTTGCGATTGGCCGAAAGCTCGACCGGATTGCCGGGCTTGCCGAACGCATATTCGGCGGGGATGCGGGCGTTGTTCGCGAAACTGTCGCTGCGGATTTGCATTTTAGGGAGTGGATTCATGCGGGGAATCGGGAGAGATTTGTCCGAAGCGGCTGTTGGTGAGAAGTCAGGCCATGGATGGCCGTTCTGATGTCATGGGTCGCGATTTCCGTGACGAGACGAGTCGCCACGCGATGCAGCGTTCATGGAGGAACGCACAAAAGTCACCCGGTAAATCACGCCATTGTCATCGTCGGACACCAGCAGGCTGCCGTCACGCAACGGCTGCACGTCGACCGGCCGGCCGAGCGTGGTCTGGCCGTCGAGGAATCCGGTGAGGAACGGCTCCGCGCCGGTGACCTTGCCGTCCGCGCCCACGTGCGCCACCACCACGCGGTAACCGGACTTGCGGGAACGGTTCCACGAGCCATGCTCGGCGATGAAGATCGCGCCGCGGTACGCCGCGGGAAACATCTGCCCCACGTAGAACCGCATGCCCAGCGCAGCCACGTGCGCGCCGAGCCGCAGCGCCGGTTGCGCGAACTCGCTGCACGCGCGGCCCTTGCCGAATTCCGGATCGGGCACGTTGCCGGCGTGGCAATACGGATAGCCGAAGTCCTCGCCCGGCTTGTCGACGCGATTCAAGGTGTCGTCGGGGATGTCGTCGCCCATCAGGTCGCGGCCGTTGTTGGTGAACCACAGCTTGTGCGTGCCGGGTTGCCAATCGAAGCCCACCGAATTGCGGATGCCGGTGGCGACGGTCTGCCAGTCGCTGCCGTCCGGGTTCATGCTGAGGATCTTCGCGTAATCCGGTCCGGCATTGCAGATGTTGCACGGCGCGCCGACCGGCACGTACAGCTTGCCGTCCGGGCCGAACGCGATGAACTTCCAGCCGTGGTGGGTCTTGGTCGGCAGCTTGTCGGTGACGACGACAGGTTCAGGTGGGTCGGCGAGGTGGGCTTCGATGTCGGGAAACTTCAATATCCGGCTGACCGCCGACACGTACAGCGCGCCGTCGTGGAAGGCGACCCCGACCGGCATTTCCAGGTCCTTCGCGATCACGTACACGTGCTCGGCACGGCCATCCTTGTCCATGCCGGTGAGCGCGTACACCTTGCCTTCGTTGAACGAACCCACGAACACGGTGTCGTGCGCACCCAAGGTAATCGCGCGCGCGTTCGGCACCTGGTCGCTGTAGATCGAAACGTGGAACCCCGCCGGCACCTGCAGGCGCTGCAGCGGCGGCGCGGCGTGGCAGGCGAAAGGCAGGCCCGCCAGCACGAAGGCGAGCAGGACGACACGACGCGGCAATCCGGACATGGCGGTCATTCCCGTTGCATGAGCGGCCAAGCCTACCCGCGAAAGTGTTACGGGAAAGCGAATGCCTGCCCGCGCGGCGGGTCAACGCGGGGCTTCGAAATCGTCCAGCGTCGCGAACGCGTCGGACAGCGCCTCGCGGTAGTGCGAGGCGTGTCCCGGCGCGAAGTTCACCGGCAACCCGCCGCTGCCCTTGCGCGCACCGCGCGTCATCGCACCCGGCTCCAGGTCGACCACGCCCAGGAACACGCCCAGCCGCATCCGCAGGCTCGCGCCGGTTTCCGCCAGCAGGGCATCCGGGTCGACGCGGAAGCCGGGCAGCAGGTCGGCCGCGAGCGACAGGTGCGAAGCGGCCAGCTTCAGCCAGCGCGCGCCGGTTTGCGGATCGGCCATCGCGAAACCTTCCGACCAGCCGAAGCCCAGCCAGTCCAGCAAGGTGTCGTGCGGCTCGCGCTGCACGATCACCAGCCGTGCGCCCGGCAGCGCGCGCTTGATCGCGGGCACCACGCGCGCATCCAGCACCGGAATCCAGTCCACCAGCCTGGTCGATTCGTCCACACCCGCGCGTTGCAACGGGCGCTGGTAGCGCCGCGCCAGCAACGCGAGGTCGGCTTGCGTCAGCGTGTGCAGCAACCGCGCATCGAACGGCGCGTTCACGAAATCCGGCGCCACGTCGAAACGCTCGCGGCGCACGAACCAGCCGGGCTGGTCGGCCAGCAGCGCCGCCACCTGGCCGACCCCGGAACCCGGCAACCCGCACAACAGGATCGGCGCCGCGCCGCGCGCTTCGGCCAGCCCGGTTTCGCCGGCGAGCCGATGCAGCGTCGCGCGCAGCGCATCGTCCAGCGCCGGCAGTTCGGGCAGGCCGTCGGCGGTCAGCCGGTGCGCCTTCGCGAACGCGTCGGCCGCGTCCTGCCACTGCTCCAGCGCGTCGTACGCCAGGCCGAGCAGGCGTTGCCGGCGGCGTTCGAGTTGCAGCGGCTTGTCTTCGAGCTGGCGCAAGTCGATCCGTTGCAACCGCTGCACCGCGGCGGCGGGGTCGCCCGCCAGCAGCGCGCCGCGCGCGCGCAGCATCGCCAGCGCGGGCCGCGGCGAAGCGGACGCGGTTTCGGCCAACGCCAGCGCTTCGTCGGCGTGCCCGGCGCGGTCGAGCGTCAACGCGTGCTGCGCCTGCAGGTCGATGTCGGCGGGCCAGCGCGCCTCGGCGTCCTGCCACGTCGCCAGCGCTTCGTCGAAGCGTCCCGCGCGGGTCAACTGGCGCGCGAGCTGCGCGTGCGCACGCGCATGCCCGGGATGGCTGGCGACGTGCCAGCGCAGGTCGTCGATGGCTTGCGCGATGCGGCCGGTGCGCGCCAGCACGTCGGCGCGCCGGATCGCCGCGGGATGCATGCCGGGCTGCGCGCGCAAGGCTTCGTCGTATTGCGCGATCGCATCGTCGAAACGTCCCTGCGCGCGCGCGATGTCGCCAAGGCCGGTGCGCGCGACGGCGACCTGTTCGCCGCGCGCGAGCAACGATTCATAGATGGCCAGCGCTTCGGGCCATTCGCGCTTGCGCACGTGCAGTTCCGCGCGCAGCGCCTGCGCCAGCGGGTAATCGGGTTTCACGGTCAGGGCGTTGTCGACCGCGCGCGCGGCGAAGTCGAGCATGCCCTGGTCCAGCATCGCCTGCGCGTAACCGGTCTGGATCAGCGGATCGTCCGGGGCGAGCTCGGCGGCCTGGGTGAGCAGTTGCAGCGCGCGCTGCGAATCGCCGCGGGCCTGCGCGATGTTGCCGAGCCCGGTCAACGCCTGCACGTCGTTCTCGTCGGCGCGCAGCGCCACCCTGAAATGGCTTTCGGCCGCGTCGGTGTCGCCACGCAACAGCGCGACCTGGCCGAGTCCGCCGTGCGCGGCGGCGAGGTTGGGGTTCAACTGGCGCGCACGTTCGTAGGCCTGTCCCGCCTCGTCGAGCCTGCCCTCGGAAAGATGCATCTCGCCCAGCGTGTGCTGGCAGGTGGCGTTGAACGGATCGAGTTCGCCCGCGCGCTGCACCAGCCGCAAGGCTTCGGCCAGGTCGCCGCGCTGGCCGCGCAGGATGCCGAGCAGGTGCAGCACTTCGGCGTCGTCGGGATTGTCGCCCAGCAGCCGACGGTAGCCGTCCTCGGCCTCGTCGAGGCGGCCGGCGCGGTGCAACTGGATCAGTTCTTCGAGCATGGGCATCCCGGAATCGAACGCGCATTATCCATGCGATCGTCCATGATCGCTGCACCACCAGATGAATCCACCGCGGAAGCCATTCAGCCCCCATGTAGACCAGGACGGCCTTCCCTGGACTGACTTTTCACGACAGCGGCTTCGACAGGAGCCGCCCGATCCAGTCTCGCCGCAATAAAATCCTCGGCCCAACTGCCCAGGTGCCAGTCGCGGATGAATCCGCAGTGGCCGCCACGCTCGGTGACGGCGAGCTCGACGCAGGCCGGAAACCGCAGGTCCGCGAAGTCCGAGGCCGGGCAGACCGGATCGTCCCGCGATGCGAGGATCGAGGTCGGCACCGCGAGGCCCGCCAGCCTGTCGCCGGCCAGCGAATAGCCATCGAGATAATTGTCGAGCGAACCGAAATCGGTGTGCCGCAGCACCAGCGCCTCGGTGAGCGTGCGCAGCGTGCCGGCGAGGTCGCGCCGGGTGAACAGTTCCGCGTCGGCGAACACGCGCTGCTTCTGCTTCAGCGAGCGACGCCACTTCCACATGAAATAATCGTGGTACATGCGCGGCGCGTGTTCGAGCTGGAACAGGCCCGAGTGCGGATTGATCACCGGGCACACCGCGATCACGCGGGCGAGTTCGACGCCGGCCCCCGGCGCAAGCAATGCCGCGCGCAGCGCGAAGTTGCCGCCCAGCGAAAACCCGGTGAGCGTGAGCGGACGCGCCGGCCAGCGCTGCCGGATCGCGCGCAACGCGCCGACCACTTCGTCGATGCGGCAGGAATGGAAGATGTCGCGGTTGAGCGCGTGCGTGCCGCCGTGATCGCGGAAGTTCAGCCGGAACACGTCCCAGCCTTCCGCCAGCAGGCGCGCGCCGGTCTGCAGCAGGTACGTGGATCGCGTGCTGCCTTCCCAGCCGTGGAACAGCACCGCGAGGCCGCGCGCCTGCGCGCGCACGTCCTGCGCCGTGCGGCAGCCGGTGAGGCGCACCCCGTCGCCGCAATCCAGCGTCACCCATTCGGCGTCGCGTTCCAACCGGCGCGCCAGGCGCCCGCGCGCGATGCGACGCAGCGAACTCGAGGCCAGCATCGACTGCAGGTGCGGGCTGCGCAACCACCATGCCGGCCGGAAGCCGGCATCGACCGTCGACCTCATGTGGCGAGCCCCAGCACCACGGCGATTTCGGCACGCGCGGTTTCCGCCATGCGGCGGCGGCCGCCCTCGGGGTCGAACACCACCGGCTTGAGGAAGTGCACCTCGGCGGTGAGCGCGCGCGTGGCCAGCACCCGGCCCACGTTGTGCAGGAAACTCTCGCCTTTCGAGAACAGCATGTCGGTCGCGGGCTGTCCGTCGCGCAGGTAACGCAACGCCACCGGCTGCACCGGCGCGGCCGCGTCCAGCGCGGCCTGCAGGATGCGCGCGTGGAAGGTCTTCAGGGTGCCGGCCGGCGCGGTGCCGCCTTCGGGAAACGCCGCGATGCTGCGGCCGTCGCGCAGGCGTTCGCTCATCACCGCCATCACCGCCGCCAACGAATCGTTGTTGCCGCGCCGGTGGAAGATCGTGCCGCCGCGGCGCGCCATCCAGCCCACCAGCGGCCAGCGGCCGATTTCGGCCTTGGCCACGAAGTCGGCGGGACGGACCGCGTGCAGCACCGTGATGTCCATCCACGATCCGTGGTTGGCCACGAACATCACCGGATCGTGCAGCGGCTCGCCCACGCGCTTGACGCGCACACCGAAGCAGCGCAGGAACAGGCGCGACCAGTTGCGGAGCAACGCGGCGCCCGCCGTGCCCGGTCGCGGCCCGCGCGGCAGCAGGGGAATGGCCGCGAGGCATCCGCCAACCACCACCAGCAACATCAGCGGAATACGCCACGCACAACGCAACACGCCCAAGGCCAGGGCCTCCGCACCGTGATCGAAGACCGCTACTTTAACGTGTGAACAACGCTTCCGGCAGCCCGCGCGCGTTCGGCATACACTTGCCGCAAGTGACCGAGGAACGCTCCATGAACCCCACTCCGCGCCGCGTCGAACACCGCCAGACCGACAAGGGCTACATCCCGGTTTACGCCACCGGCGTGGTCGAGCAGCCGTGGGACACCTACACCCGCACCGACCACGAAGTCTGGGCCACCCTGTTCCGCCGCCAGCGCGAAGTGTTGCGCGGCCGCGCCTGCAACGAATTCCTCGAAAACCAGGAGCGCTTTCGCATGTCGGCCGATGCGATCCCGAAGTTCGAGGATCTGAACCGCGTGCTCAAGGCCGGCACCGACTGGGAAATCGTCGGCGTCGAAGGGCTGCTTCCCGACGACATCTTTTTCGACCACCTCGCCAACCGCCGCTTCCCGGTGAGCTGGTGGATCCGCAAACCCGAACAGCTCGATTACCTGTCCGAGCCCGACCTGTTCCACGACCTGTTCGGCCATGTGCCGATGCTGCTGAATCCGGTGTTCGCCGACTACGTGCAGGCCTACGGCCGCGGCGGCGTCAAGGCGCACAAACTGGGCGCGGACGCACTCACCAACCTCACCCGGCTGTACTGGTACACCGTCGAGTTCGGGCTCATCGCCACGCCCGACGGCGTGCGCATCTACGGTTCCGGCATCGTCAGCTCCAAGGGCGAATCGATCTACTGCCTCGAATCGGATGCGCCCAACCGCATCGGCTTCGACCTCGAACGCATCATGCGCACGCAATACAAGATCGACACCTACCAGCGCAGCTACTTCGTGATCGACAGCTTCGAGCAGTTGATGGACGCGACCCGGCCCGACTTCACCCCGATCTACGCGCGCCTCGAGGACCAGCCCGCGATCCCCGCCTTCGAACTGCAGCCCGGCGACCGCGTGGTCCATCGCGGGACAGGCGAGGGGTGATGACAGACGCGCGGAGCCGGGACTGTTTCGGTTTATGCGTGTACATCGGCGACGCGGGTCTTCGATCTCGTCATTCCAGCGATTTGCTCGTCATTCCGGGGCCGCCACGGCTCTTTGCGGCGGAACCCGGAATCAGTATCACTACGCGCGCAACCTTCCAGACCGATTCCGGATTCGGGCCTGCGGCCCGCTCCGGAATGACAATGCAATTAGCTGAGGTTCGTCGCTAATTAGGTCGCCGGAATGACGAGCAAAACCAGAGGCGCCCTACGGCCACACCTTGTGCGCGGGGTCGAACTCGACGGTGACGCGTTGCCGCGCGCGCACGCCGAAGCCGCACACGGCCAGCGGGCCTTCGGCCATCGGTTCCAGGCCGAAGGCCTGCTCGATCCCGACTTCGTTGATCGCGGCGGTGATGAACGCGCCGAGGTTCAACTCGGTGGCGGCGAGGTACACCGCCTGCGACAGGTGCCCGGCATCCAGGATCACCGCGCGATACGCCTTGGCGTGGTTGCGGTATTTCCAGAAATTGCGCTCGAAGCGCGACACCAGCGCGATCTGCAGCGGCGCCCCGGCGTAGTACGCCTGCGCTGCGACGAAACGGCGCGCCAGCGACGCGGCGGTTTCCGCATCCAGTTCGCGCAACGGTTCCAGCGCGTGCGCGACCGGGTGGTAGTGATACAACCCCGCCGGCACGCCCTCGACCCGCTGCACCAGAAGATAGGCTTCGGTCGCGTGCAGGCCGCCCGCCGACGGCACGCCCTTCTTCAGCAGTTGCACGCCGGGCGCGTAATCGCTGACCGCACGCGCACCGAAGGCGCGATACAGCACCGCGGAAAACGCATCGAACGACAACGGCGCGGGATCGTAATTGCGGCAGGTGACGCGCCGGTCCATCAAGGCATCCAGCGGCGACGGCGAGGGTTTCTCCAACGGCAAGCGCGAGGACGCCGACGCGCGTTCGGGCACCACCGGCAACGCCGGACCCAGGCGTTCCAGCATCGTTTGCGAGCTGGCTTCGGCAAACAATTGCTCGATCGCTTCCGAGTCAACATCTCGCCAGCGGGTGTGGCGATGCGCGATGGCGGACAATCCGCGCCAATGCACCGCGCGCACGGCTTCGTCGGCTTGCTCGAACCGCCGCGACGATTCCTCCGCCGGTTCCTGCGCGATCAACAAACCCTTCGCCAGCAATGCTTCGAGCACCGCGCGCGGATGCCGCTGCGACAGTTCATCCAGCGATTGCCAATGGCTCGGCGACAACGCGCCAAGCGCGGCAATTTCGGCCGCATCCACTGGAATCTCTTCATCGCAATGCGCGGCCAGTGCCAGCCAGCCGAGCCGTTCGCGCACGCCGGTTTCGCCCAGCGCGAGTTCGGCAAGATCGAAGTCGATGGATTCGCGTGGCTCGATGAATACCGCCGCGCAGCGGCGCACTTGCATGAAACCTCATTTCCTACTCTACTTGCGCCGCCATAGATGGCGCGATTCCTGCATTGTGCCATCCATCGCCAGTATTTCGGGGGGAATCATCATGGCCGATTCGAAGTTGTCGCGCGAACACTCGCTGGCGCTGTTGCACAAACTTGCCACCGACGACGGCTTCCGCAGCCGCTACGAGCAGAAGCCCGCCGCCGCCCTGGCCGAACTGGGCGTACCGCACGAAACCATTGTGAACCTCAAGGCATCGTGCTTGGCGGCTCAGACCTTGGCCAACAAGGAACACTTCCGGGCTTCACATGCGCAATTGACGACCGCAGCAGCCGATGAATGCCTAGCAATGAACTGGCCATCTCTAAAGATGGATCTCGGCTCCGGCAATTAGTGCAGTTCCTTGAGCGATTCCAGTCCGCGCAAGCGGGGCGCCACCCAAGTCAACTTGTCCGCTTGAGGCCACGCACTTAAAAACGCAGCGAGCGAGTTTTGGGTGTTCGACTTGTTTCCCAGAGCATTCGACAATTCCGCCGCGCGCAACAGCGCCAAATCCGACTCCGCAACATTGAAGGGTTCCAGCATGAACTGCATGTTGATCTCGCCATAAGCACGCCCACGATGGGTCGACAGCCAGCGGGCTTCGGTCAGCGCGGCAGTCTGATCGTGGGCGTCCGCATAGGCGCCCATCAGGGCGACGTGGGTGATGTACAACTCGCTGCCATTCACCAGTGGCTTCAAGGTTGCCAGCGCATCTTCCGGCTTGCCGGATGCGCGGTCGATTTCTGCCTGAGCTACCGCAAGCAAGTTATCCAGGATCGGCATGTCGGCATCAGACGCGGGGCCGGCGATGGCAAGTGCATGCTTGGCGACGGCGACATCACCCGCGTGCGCGGCGAGATAGGCTGCCAGCGCGACGTGAAATCTCAATTCATGCCGATCGACAGGATTGGCCTTCGCAAGCATTCTTTCTGCACTAGCCAGATAGTCCTTGAGCGCTGCCACCTGAGCCACAGCAGCCGTTCCGTCCAGCGCATTCAAGCTCAGCGCCATGCCTGCGTAACGACTCGCGATGTGCGGTCCCAGCGAGTCGGCTTTCGTGCGTGTTGCCGAAAGTAATTTTCCCGCGCGCAGCCAATCGCCTTGGTCGACTGCCATCGCGATCGGGAAAGCACTATTGATGATGTCGTAGCTGCCATAGCCGGACGCTCTGCCCTTGGCCAATAAAGCTAACGCTTCCTTGAATTTGCGCTGGGCAGCGTAGACGCTTGCGTAAAAAGTATTCTGAAAGTGCGATCCCTCATGTATTGACGTAGAGAAAGCCTGCTCTGCATCCTTGTACTTGCCTGCCTCAAGATGAACCACGCCAAGCAGGTAGCTGCTCATTACACGATGAGGATTCTTGTTTGATAACGATTGCTTGAGGTAAGAAATCGCTTCTTCGTAGCGGTTGGCATAATTATCCAGTGCATAGGCATAATCACTCGGGCCCGAGAAATAATCAGGGTACACGGTGGCCAGCAGCTTCCACTTGTCCAGCGATTTGCCCGGTTCGACGAAACTTGCCGCAAATGCATCCGCGTACAGAGCATCGCGGGGAGACAAGCGCGAACGGTCAGCCTGCGCTGCATGAATTTGCTCGAGAGCCTTCGCGGGTTGATCGTTCCCGCTGAGGATTTTTGCGAGTTCGATACGCGCCAGCGCAAAATGCGGATCGATTCGCAATGCCTCGTTGAAATATGCCTCGGCACTTTTCAGATCGGCATGGTTGTAGGCGCCTTCACCCAACGAATACGCCTTCAACGCGTTCAAATCCGGCGTCGCCACCTGCGCCAACGGCATCGACTGTTTGCTGACCATCGCCAGCGCCTCGCCCAGCTTGCCGCGCAACTGCTTGCTGACGCTGTCCAGCGAGGGCAGCACGGATTGTGCGCCGAGGCCGTCGGCGGTCACCGAATACACCGTGGCCTGGGTGTTGGGGTCGATCACTTCCGCGGTGACGCGCACGCGGCCGCCGACGTCGGCGACGGTGGGCAGGATCAGGGCGCGCGCGCCTTCGCGCAGCGCGACCTGTGAGCCGATGACGCGGGTGACGTCGGTCTTGTCGGGGTTCAACTCCATGCGTTGCAGGGTCTGCTGCACCGACAGTTGCGGCAGCACGTTGACGTACTGCGACTGTTCCAGGCTGATGCGCAGGGCGGAATCGACCGACTGGTCGTACAGCTTGTCGCCGGTGAGGTTGTGCAGGTTGCCCACCACCACCCAGTCGCGCGCGCCGAACGCCAGCGTGGGCGGGCTTTGCACCAGGAACCACGTGGTGACGCCGACGGCGATCAGCAGCATCGCGGCTTCGGCGGCAAGGGTGAGCGGGCGCCGCCACCACGGCAGGATGCGCCGGGCGGTGCGCATCGATTTCGGCGCGTGCAGCGGCGCCACGTCGTCCTCGCCCGCCTCGACCACTTCGATGGGATCGGGCAGGCCCTTGAAGCGATACTTGCCGTGGGTCTTCCAGTGCACGTGCTCGGTGGCCTGCGCACCCAGCTCGCCCTCGGCGCGATGCGCGATGTAGGCGGCGGCGGACGACATCAATATCTGTTGCGGCTTGGCCAGTTGCGCGAGGCGGGCGGCCACGGGTTTCACCAGGCCTTCCACCTCGATGGGCTTGGCGCCGCGCGCGACGTCCTCGGGCGCGTTTTCCCAGACCACCACGTCGCCCATGTGGATGCCGACCCGCGCGCGCACCACCACGCCTTCGGCGGCGGACATGTGCTTGAGGCCACGCTGGTAATCCAGCGCGAACGCGGCGGCCTGGATGGGCCGTTCGAACATCAAGAGAAACCCGTCGGTCTTGTCGATCTCGCGGCCGCGGTGCCGTTCCACCAGCGCGCGCGCGAGGCGGTCGTGCTTGCGGATGATGTTGGCGGCGTTCTGGTCGCCCATGCGCTCGACCAGCGCGGTGGAATCGGCAATGTCGCACACCACCAGCGTGCGCAGTTGCGGGGTGGCCATGCGGCCGGGGCCGGGATGGGTCTCGAGCTGGTGGATTTCGGCGGTCATGGTTACAACTCCGTTCGCGCTGAGCGTAGTGAGCGCAGCGAACGGAGTCGAAGCGTCCTTCGACTTCGGCCCTGCGGGCCTACGCTCAGGATGAACGGTTTCCACCGTTCGTCCCAAGGAAAATCAACTCATCACGTGCGCGCCGTCGCCGCCGGAGCCTTTCACGTGGTACAGCGCACAATCGGCCTCGCTGTACCACACCGACCATTCGCCGTCGTCGCGGCACAGGCCGCCGCCGATGCTGACCGACACCACGAGCTGCGCCGCGGTCTGCGGGAAACGCAACTGGCGCACGCCCTCGGTGATGCGCAGCGCGCGCTCGGTCAGCTCCTGCTGGTCCTGGACCTGGGTCAGCAACGCGAATTCGTCGCCGCCCAGCCGGCACGGCAGGTCGGTGACGCCCGCGGCATCCTGGATTTCCGCGCCGATCGCATGCAGCACCTCGTCGCCCACCAGGTGCCCGTACTGGTCGTTGATCTGCTTGAAGTGATCGATGTCGATCAGCAGCAGGCCGATGTGGCGGCGGCGGTCGCGGATCTCGGCGGCGCCCTCGAGGTACTGGTACAGCCCGCGCCGGTTGCACAGGCCGGTCAAGTCGTCGGTGCAGACCTGGCGGCGCGCCAGCTGCAGCTGGTCGCGGGTCTGGCGCAGCGAATCCAGCGTCTGCATCAGGTCTTCGTTGCGGCGCTTGTAGTTGGCGATCAACTGCTGTTCGCTGGCCACGAGGTAGGTGAAGGAGCGCAACATGAACTGCGCGATGGCCAGCGGATCGCGCCGCATCAGGCCTTCGAAGGCCTCGGGGTCGATCAGATACACCACGCTGGGCTCGGCTGCCAGCGCGCTGCCGGAACGCGCGTGCTGGCCCACGAACAGGGCCAGCTCGCCGAAGTATTCGCCGGGGCCGACCAGCTTGTCGGGCAGGTCGCCCGCGAATTCCAGCAGGATGCGGCCGGATTCGATCACGAACAGGCTGCGGCCGAATTCGCCGCGGCGGAACACGGCCCGCCCGGCGTCGAGTTCGATGCGTTGGCCCACCCCGGCGAACAGTTCCATCTCGCGCGCCGACAACTGGCGCGGCAAGCGGCCCATGGCCGGCACGTTTTCCGATGAATCGGCGGAACCTTCCGCGACCCGCTGCGACTGAACGCTTGACACGACCGCCCCCCTTCCATGCCAGAGGTCGATCATACTGCAGCCCCGCCCGGCCCGCAGGGCGGCGCGGCGCCCGGCATCGGCCCACCCCGGCCGGCTACGCTGGTACGCATCTTGCTTCGGGTTTGTCCGGGCCAATCCGAAGGGGAAACAAGAACATGAAGTTCCGTTTGCTGCTGCCCGCTGCACTGGCGTTGCTGTGCTGCGCGTGTGTCACCCATATCCGGCCGAACGTCGCCGCCAATCCGCCACCCGCGGAACCTTTCTCGCACTTCCAGCATTTCATGCTGGAGCCCATCCAGGTATCGGATGAAGCCGCGCACGAGAAATCGGCCATAGGCAAGATTTCCATCTACATGCGTCAACGCGTCGGCACGACGCTCTCGGGGTGGGAAAACCGCAACCAGGATGGTCGCGTCCTGGACATCGAGCCGTACATCGTCCAGTTGAAGTACGTGAGCACCGGCGCACGCATCTTCGCCGGCGATTTCGCAGGCAGTTCCGCGGTACTGATGCGGGTGAAGTTCACCGATGCCCAAACCGGCCGCGTGATCGCCGACCCGGAGTTCTACCAGCGCGCTGCCGCGGAGGGCGGCACCTGGAGTTTCGGCGGCACCGACAAGGGCATGCTGGCGCGCATCGCCACGGTCGCGCAGCAATATCTCGACCGCAATTATGCCCAGGCCGTTGGCGGACCGACCGGGCTGGACGGGACCGAGCAAGACTGAAACGGGGTTGCCACGGATGCGCACCGCGCCTCACACGCCGCGGTGCTTTCCCTTGTAGGGGGCGTAGAAAGCGCGCAGCGCGGCGAGGTCGGCGTCCTTGTCGTCGGTGGGATGAAACAGCGGGCCGAGTCCGATCACCTTGCGCGGGTAATCGAAATAACCCGGCAGGATCGGCACGCCGGCCTGGCGCGCGATGTGCCAGAAACCCGATTTCCATTTGACGACGGCCTTGCGGGTGCCCTCGGGCTCGATGCCCAGCCACAGCCGTTCGCGCGCGCGGAAGCGTTCGACCATCTGGCCGACCACGTCGGCCGCCTCGCCGCGCGCGATCGGCACGCCGCCGAGTTTGCGCAGCAATCCGCCCAGCGGCCATCGGAACAGTTCGCGCTTGGCCATGAACGCGATGTCGGTGCCCAGCGCAATCTTGAACAGCAGGCCCCAGATGCCGTCCCACCACGACGAATGCGGCGCAACGATCAGCACCAGTTTCGGCACGTCGGGCAATTCGCCCTCGAGACGCCAGCCACCCGCACGCACCACGGCGCGGAACGCATGACGCCACGCGCGATCCGGGAACTGCGGCATCGACGGCGGCAGGCGCGCGGGCAGACCGCCCCCTCCCACTCGCGCTGCGCGCTCGTCCCCCTCCCCCGCGTGCGGGGTCACGTCATTGCCTCCTCCCACTCGCGCTGCGCGCTCGTCTCCCTCCCCCGCGTGCGGGGTCACGTCATTGCCTCCTCCCACTCGCGCTGCGCGCTCGTCTCCCTCCCCCGCATGCGGGGTCACGTCATTGCCTCCTCCCACTCGCGCTGCGCGCTCGTCTCCCTCCCCCGCATGCGGGGGAGGGTTGGGGTGGGGGCCGTCGGAATGGTTGCCGCTCAATCCTCGCTCCAGCCACGGCCGCGGTTGCGCTTGGTCGCGCCGCGCTGCTTCTTGCCGGCGAGGCGGCGTTCCTTCGATGCACGCGTGGGTTTGGTCGCCACGCGTTTTTTTGGTGGTGTCAACGAGGCGCGGAGGATGTCGATGAGACGCGCGCGCGCGTCGTCGCGATTGCGCGCCTGGTCGCGGAAGCGGCGCGCCTGGATCACCAGCACCCCGTCGTCGGTGAGGCGACGGTCGCGCCGCGCCAGCACCCGCGCGCGCACGTCGTCCGGCAGCGAGGGCGAGCGCGCGACGTCGAAGCGCAATTCCACCGCGCTCTCGGTGCGGTTGACGTGCTGCCCGCCGGGGCCGTCCGCGCGCAGGAAGCGCTCGGTCAATTCCGATTCGGGGATATCGATGGAAGCAGAGATGCGCATGCGGCAAAGATTACGCGATTCAACCCATAACGCGAGCTCCTCAGCCCCCTTGAGTCAAGGGGGCGCCCGCTCCAGCGCAGCTGGAGCGGGCGGGGGCTGTGGGGGCATGGCTGGCATTCACGCGAAGCAAAGCATCCGATTCAGGAGTGAGGCCACTCAAGTTCAAGCTTCGTGTTGTTGAACTCCGGATCGTCCAGCGAACCGCCGCGCGTGATCTTCAAGCCACCGGGCGTGCCTTCGACATCCAGCGTCGAACCGTCGCCGAAGCGCATCCCGCGCGCCTGCAGCTCGACCAGTCGCGCCGCGATCGCGCCGGCGCGTTGCACTTCGGATTGCGGCACGCGGCGGAGACTGACGTCGGGGCGCGCGAACTTGCGCATGCCGCGGGTCTTGACCCACGCGCTGCCGCCCGCGTCGTCGTGGCACAGCACCAGCACGTGGTTGCGCGGCGCCGCACGCTCGCCGGCGGCGTAGCGCGCACGCCAGTCGGCGGCGGAAAACATTTCCAGGATCTGCGGATCGACCACCGCGACGCCACCCACGTCCAGCAGCGCCGCGACCACGCCCAGCGTGTCGCGCAAATAATCGAGTGAATCCGGGTCCGGCAGCTCGCCGCGCAGGATCAGGCATTCCGGCGCCCGGCGCGCGGTCTCGAACGCATCCGGATTGCCCTCGCGCAGGATGTCGCCCAGCGCGCCGCGCAGGGGATGGCCTTCCCAGTGCGCGAGCATGGCCTTGGGAATGCGTCCCATCTGGACGCCCGCCGGCAAGCCCGCGCTGCCGTGCGCGGACAGGTCGAGCCGCAGCTCCGCACCGAATTCGCCGAACACGAAGTACACCAGCATGGCCTTGGCTTCGTCGCGCGTCCAGTGCGGGCGCGACCATTCGGGTGCCGTCATGGGATTTTTCCTTGCAGGAACGCGAGAGGCTGGCCAATCCTGCGCAGCTCGCCGACAATCGGCATTCTTGCACGATCTTCCTCGTTCGCACCCGCCCTGCATTCGCTCCCCCGATGCTGAATCCGCAACAACGCGCCGCCGTCGAACACGTCGACGGTCCCCTGCTGGTGCTGGCCGGCGCCGGTTCCGGCAAGACCCGCGTGATCGTCGAGAAGATCGCGCACCTGGTCGCGCGCGGCATCGCGCCGCCGGCGAAGATCGCCGCGATCACCTTCACCAACAAGGCTGCGCGCGAGATGCGCGAGCGCGTGGCGAAGCGGGTGAAGCGCGAGGATGCCGAGGCCCTGAACGTGTGCACCTTCCACGCGCTCGGCCTGAAGTTCCTGCAGATCGAACATGCGCACGCGGGCTTGCGCCGCGGCTTCTCGGTGCTGGATGCCGACGACAGCGCGGGCATCGTCAAGGAACTCGCGGGCGCGTCGGTGAAATCCGATCAACTGTTCGCCATGCGCAACTTACTGTCGCGGCTGAAAAGCGACGGGCTGACGCCGGATGCGGCACTGGACGCCGCGCGCGCGCCGCGTGAACTGGAAGCCGCGAAAATTTATTCGGCGTACCAGAAGCGCCTGGCCGCGTTCAACGCGGTCGATTTCGACGACCTGATCCGGCTGCCGGTGGATATCCTGCAACGCGACGAGGACCTGCGGTTGGCGTGGCGCGAACGCATCCGCTACCTGCTGGTGGACGAGTGCCAGGACACCAACGCCGCGCAGTACGCGTTCCTGAAATTGCTGGCCGGCGAGCGCGGCGCGTTCACCTGCGTGGGCGACGACGACCAGTCGATCTATGCATGGCGCGGCGCGGACCCCGGCAACCTCGACCAGTTGGCGCGCGACTATCCGAAACTGCGCGTGGTCAAGCTGGAACAGAATTACCGTTGCGCGCAGCGCATCCTGCGCGCCGCCAACGCGCTGATCGCCCACAACCCGCACGCGCATCCCAAGAAACTGTGGAGCGCGCACGGCGAAGGCGTGCCGATCCGCGTGCTGGAATGCCGCGACCACGAGCACGAGGCCGAACGGGTGGCGTCGCAGCTCCTGCACCTGCGCGACAAGCACCAACTGTCGTGGTCGGATTGCGCGCTGCTGTACCGCGGCAACCACCAGGCGCGGGCGCTTGAAAAAGCGCTGCAGCTGGCACGCATTCCGTATCACCTGAGCGGCGCCTTGAGTTTCCTCGACCGCGGCGAGGTCAAGGACGTGCTGGCCTACCTGCGCCTGATCGCCAATCCCGACGACGACGCGGCGTTCCTGCGCATCGTCAATGTGCCGCGCCGCGAGATCGGCGCGACCACCCTGGAGAAACTGGGCGAACTCGCGCAATCGAAACACCTGTCCCTGCTCGCGGCCGCGCGCAGCCACAGTGTGCTGCAGCAACTGGCCGCGCGGCCGGCCGCGGCACTGGCGGGTTTCGTCGAACTGATCGACGGGTTGCGTGTTCACTCGCAACGAACGAACGCCGTGGAACTGACCGAAGATCTGTTGCGGCGCACGCACTATGCCGAACACCTTGCGCACGGCGTGCGCGATGAAGCGCTGCGCGAGCGGCGGCTCGGCAACGTGCGCGAACTGATCGGCTGGTTCCGCGCGATGGACGACGGCCGTGCGCGCGCCAACGATCTCGCCGCGCAGCTGGCGCTGCTGTCGCGCGCCGACAAGGACGACGGTGGCGATGCGGTGCGGCTGATGACGCTGCATTCGGCCAAGGGGCTGGAGTTCCGCTGCGTGCACATCGTCGGCTGCGAGGATGGCACGCTGCCGCACGAGGGCGCGATCGACGAGGGCCGACTCGACGAGGAACGCCGGTTGTTCTACGTCGGGCTCACCCGCGCGAAGGAGTTGTTGCACCTTTCCTACAGCGTGCAGGGCCGGCGCTACGGACAGGTGTTCAGGCAGAAACCCAGCCGCTTTCTCGACGAACTGCCGGCAGCGGACTTGCACCGCGATGGCGCCGATCCCGAGGCCGACGCCGCAGCACGGCACGAGGCCGCAGCGACGCATTTGGCGAAGATTGCCGCGATGCTGGGGTGAATCGCTCACCGCAGGGCGGGTGGCAACCCGCCTTCGGCCTTCCCTGTCCACCGAGCAACGGCGGGATGCGCCGCTGCGCGGCTGCTCCCGCCCTACGTCACTTGTCTCCCTCTCCGCCGACGGCTTTTGGTTGGGGGAGAGGGTTTCAAAACGGCCCGCGGGAAGTTGGGGAGCCACCTCGCGTGATTGCTATCATCGCCGGCCATGTCTGCACTGCCGCCCTTCCCGCGCAAACTGCTCGCGCCGCGCCATTGGCCGGCGTGGCTCGGCATCGGCTTCGTCCGCGCGATCGTGTGGCTGCCGGCGCGCTGGACGCTGGCGCTGGGCGCGGCCTTCAGCGCCGCGATCTCTCCATTGCTGCGCGCACGACGTCACGTGATCGCGCGCAACCTGGAACTGTGCTTTCCTGAAATGGATGCGACGCGACGCGAATCCCTGCGCCGCGAAGCGACCCGCGAGATGGGCCGGATGCTGGGCGAATTCGCGCTGGGCTGGTTCGCCTCCGACCGCAAGCTCGCGCGGCTGCATGTCGAAATCGACGGCCTGGAACACCTCGAAGCCGCGCGCATCGAGGGACGTGGCGTGTTGCTGGTGGGCGGACACTTCTCGCACCTCGAACTGTGCGCGCGCCTGATCTCGCGGCGGATCAGGATCGCCGGGATGTACCGGCGCATGGATTCGGAGGTGTTCGAATACGAGGTGCTGCGCGCGCGCCTGGCTTACGCCGACGCAATGTTCGACAAGGACCAATTGCGCGCGACGGTGAAGTACCTGAAGCACGGCGGCACGATCTGGTATGCGCCCGACCAGGACATGCGCGGCAAGGATTCGGTGTTCGCGCCGTTCTTCGGGATTCCCGCCTCGACCATCACCGCGACGCACCACCTCGCGCGCCTGTCCGGCGCCGCGGTGATGCCGTTCTTCCATCGCCGTACGCCGCAAGGCGGTTACGCGCTGCGGCTGGAAGCCCCGCTGGAAAACTTCCCCAGCGACGACGTGGTGGTCGACACCACGCGGGTGAACGCCGCGATCGAACGCATGGTGCGCGAAGCGCCCGCGCAATACCTGTGGGCGCACAAGCGGTTCAAGACCAGGCCGGAAGGCTCACCACCCGTTTATTGAACGGGCGTAACCCGGATTGATTCGCGACATCCATGTCGCTCACCCTGCGGGCCGGCTTCGCCGTTCGCGTTTGCCATCCTGCAAACGCAGTCGGCACTACGCGCCTGCATCCAGGCTACGCGATTTCGCGCGTCGTTTTGTTTCATGCAACTTCGCGTACTTCAGGAACACGTAATGCGCGCCCAGCACGCTGGCGATGAAGCCGGCCCAGCCGGATAAAAAATAGCGCTTGAAGACGTACTGGCGCACGAAGAAGATCGGCGGGTACAGCAGCATCATCGGACCGCTGAAGCGCTGCTTGCGCGCCAGCTTGTCGGCAACCATCCCCGACGAATAGCGGTTGATCTTGTCGACGCGCGCGGCGATGTCGTCGTCGCCCATGTTGACGAAATCCGCACGCGTGAGTGTTTCGACCGGGCCGTCCACTTCCACCGCCGCGTGCACCGGCACCGCGTTCATGCGGCCACGCCTGCGATCGAACAGGCGCAGATGCCCATTGCGGTGGCTCCACCGATGCTGCACGCTCCAGAACATCCGCTCACGGCGCGGCAGGCGATAGCCTGCGACACGCGGATTCTCCAGCGCATGTTCGATCACCGTGCGGGTGCCGGGCGACAGGATCTCGTCGGCATCGAGGTTCAATATCCAGTCGTGGCTCGCGATGTCGATCGCACGCTGCTTCTGCGGGCCATAGTCGTCGAACGGATGCGACGCGACGCGTGCGCCGTGGCGGCGCGCGATCTCGACCGTGGCATCGGTCGAACCCGAATCCAGCACCACGATCTCGTCGGCGAAGTCGGCCGCGGCAAGGCAGCGCTCCAGCGTGTCGGCGTTGTTGAAGGTGATGACGACGAGGGAAAATTTTTCACGCGCCATGCGCGAGATCCTTCATCCTCAGGTGCGCGCGCTGCACCGGCGCATCATCCGGCACGTCCGCGTACAGCGCCGCGCACCACAGCGCCAGCAGCCACCAGAACAGCAGGCCCCACCACGCGGAGTAGAACGCGAGGTGGGTGTTCAGCGGAAACACCGTCACGGCCAGCGCGACCGTCACCGGAAACGCGCGTGCCCGCGCCGCCGCGCCGACGCGCCGCCATGCGCGCAGGGCCAGCGCCAGTCCGGCCAGCCACAGGATCAATCCGACCGCGCCGGTGTCGCCGAGGATTTCCAGCACGATCTGGTGCGGATGGCAGGCGCCCTCGCCCGGCCCGCAGGCTTCCTCGGTGACGAAGTGGTCGTTGGGCGGCGCGAAGCGCGGATAGGCCTCGCGGAAATCGCGCACGCCCACGCCGACGACCGGATGCGCCGTGATCATCTTCGCCGTCACGCGCCAGATGTCGATGCGGCCGCTGCTGGCATAGTTGATCGCGCGGCGGCTGTCGTGCAGCGCGGCCAGCGTGCGGTCCATGCGCGCATCGAAATGCGAGGACGTTTTCCACGCCACGCCCATCGCCGCCGCGACCACCACGCAGGCCGCGAGGACCCACGCCACGAAGCGCAAGGGCGAGCGCGCCTCCACCCAGAAGAACGCCAGCAGCGCCACGCCGTAGGTGATCCACGCCGCGCGCGAACCGGCCAGCAGGATCGGCACCAGCAGGAACAACATCGCGGCGATCAACCCGGCGCGCCCGAACCGCCGCTTCGCGGCCCACAACACGAACGGCGACAGCGAGGCAAGCACCGGGCCCAGTTTCAGATTGCCCGCGCCGAAGATGCCGGAAATCCGCTGCGCGTCGGCGCGGCCGCCCAGGCTGTAGCCGGTCAGCGCCTGCACCCACGCATCCAGCGCCCACAAGGCCACCACGATGGCGGTGGCGAGGCACAGTGCGTTCAAGCGCGATTCGCGCCGCACCGCGAAGCACACGTAAACCGCGAACGGCGCGAAACGGATATACGCCGCAACGCTGCTCCAGCTGCGTGCGGGATCGACCGCGGCCGGCGCCGAGATCAACGCGGCCATGAAATACGCGGCCCACAGCCACAGCACCAGGCGCGCGCCGGGGTGCCCGGTCAAGGCGCGCCGATCGCGCGCGAACAGGATGATCGCGCCGAGCATGCAGATCAGCGTGCCGAGTTCGCTGGATCGCCCGAACGGCAGCAGGAACACCACCAGCCAGATCGGCGTCAGCGGCGACAGCAATGCCGCGCGGATGCGTTGGCCTGGTAAATCGCTCATTGGGGACTGGCAATCCTTTGAGACACGCGCACGGGAGCCGTTGAATAACCGTCGCGAGCGAGGGCAGATTGCGTGACGCCGGAGCGCAGGAAGCGGAGTGTACACGCGAGTACATGAGCATTCCGAGCACCGCCGGCGCGCAAGCTGCCAAGCGCAGCAGGTTATTCAGCGGCTCACGCGGGGCGACGCTGCGAGATCCTGATACACCGCGAGCACGGCCTCCTGCATGTCGGCGAGGCGGTAGCGCTGCAGGGGCGGGATCGGCGGTGCGCGACCGATCAATTCGGCGGCGCGGTCGGTCAGCTTCACCGCGTCGCCGACCGGCACGCGCCCGGCCGGATACAGCTCGGCCAGCAATTCGCCGGCGCCGCCATGCGCGTAGCCGAGCACCGGGCGGCACAGCGACAGCGCTTCGATCACGGTGCGGCCGAAACTTTCGGGTTTGTTGGAAAGCTGCAGCACCAGGTCGGACACCGCGAACACGTCGCGCACGTCGCTGCGCGGCGGCGAGAACGCCACGATGTCGGCGACGCCGAGGGTCTGCGCCAGCGCCTGCATTTCACGCAGATAGGCTTCGCGCCCCGCTTCGACCACGCCCAGCAGCAGCAGGCGTGCGTCCACGCCGCGTTCGCGCAGGCTGGCGATCAGCCGGATCGCGTCGGCATGGCCCTTGAGGCGCGTGCCGCGTCCCGGCAGGGTCAGCAGCGGTGCACCGGCGAGCTGCGGGAACTCGCCGAAGAAACGCTCGCGCCACGCGTCGTCGGGACGGTAGCCGTAGGGAAAAGCCTCCGGGTCGATGCCGCGCGGGATCACGGTAAGCTTGGCGGCATCCACGCGCGGGTAGTGGCCCAGCACGAAATCGTGCACGGTCTGCGACACCACGATCACCCGCTCGCCGCGGGTCATGATGCCGCTCCACCGACCGGGGGAGTTCAGCCCGTGCACGGTGGTGATGAAATGCGGTCGCGGACGCATTCCGCGCAGCGCGAACCAGCCCAGCCAGGCCGGCACCCGCGAACGGACGTGCACGATGTCGGGGTCGATCGCTGTCAAGGCGCGTCGCAAGCTGCCGATTTTGGTCAGGCTGCGCAGCGACTTGGCACCGACGTCCAGCGCGACGTGCTCGCCGCCCTCGCGCTCCAGCCGCTCGACCAGCCGCCCGCCCGCCGAAATCACCACCGAGCGGTGCCCCGCGGCCACCAGCGCGCGCGAGACTTCCAGCGTCGAACGCTCGGCGCCGCCGTTTTCCAGCGCCGGCAGCAGCTGGACGACGGTCAGGCGGCGTGGCGCGGCGGCGGACTCGGGCACGGGTGCCAGCGATACGGCGGCAGTGGGCATGGGGGAAGGCATGCAAGAAATGCGCCGCGCAATGCTGCAGGCGGCAGCCCGACTACCGGGTGAACGGGTTCATTCAGCCCGGTGTTTGAGGACGTACTCGGCGCCGCAATACGGACACACGCTGGCGCCGCCGTCATCCACGATGGGCAGGTAGATGCGCGGGTGCGAATTCCACAGCGTCATTTCCGGCAGCGGGCAGGCCAGCGGCAGGTCCGCCTCGGTCACTTCGTAGCGCCGCTTGGCGTTGGCGGGTTCGCCCACGGGAAAACTGGAGGCCGGCTGGGGAGGCATGCTGACGACGATCTGCTGGACTGAACGCGGGCATTCTAACCCAGCCTGCCGCGCGCGGGCTTCAACTCCCCCGCGAGGTCACGTCCAGCGATACCGACTGCACGCCCGGCAAGCTGCGCAGGGCATCGGCCAATTCGCCCAGCCGGTTGCGCTCGAAGCCGCGCGCGAACTCCAGCGACACCTCATCGCCATCGTCGGGAATGTGGCGGGTGACGATGGTGCTGGCCGGGAGTTCGCGGGCCGCCAGCACCTGCTCGATCGCCGCCAGCGAGGCGCGACTGGCGAACCCGATCCGTACCTGCGGCAGGGTCTTGCGCACCGCGAAACGGCGCTCCAACGGCTTCAGCGCCGCCAGGATCACCCACGCCACCGCGGTCGCGATCACCGCGGCCACGTACATGCCGCCGCCCACCGCGAGGCCGATCGCCGCCACCGTCCACAACCCCGCGGCGGTGGTCAGTCCGCGCACCACGTTTTCGCGCTGCATGAACATGATGGTGCCGGCACCGAGGAACCCGATGCCGCTGACCACCTGCGCGGCGATCCGCGACGGATCCAGCACCACGCGCGGGTACTGCCCGAGGATGTCCGAAAACGCATACGCCGAAACGACCATCACCAGCGCCGAGCCGAGACACACCAGCATGTGGGTGCGCAGTCCGGCGGCCCAGGTGTGGCGCTCGCGGTCGTAGCCGATCACCGCGCCGAGCGCGGCGGCCAGCAACAAGCGGATGGCGATTTCGGGGACGGGCAACATCGGGGAACGGATCCGGACGATGCGGCGAAGTCTATCCGCGTGCGACGACTCCCGCATAATCGCGCATCGGTTTTCAACCCGGACCCGCGATGTCCAATCCGCCCCATGCCGCCTGGGTCATCAGCGACGGCGCCGCCGGCAACGAACGCCAGGCGCTGGCGCTGGCGTCCGCGCTGGACGTCTCCGCGCGGGTGCTGGCGTTGCCGCTGCGCGCGCCGTGGGCGTGGTTCGCGCCGCGCCGCATCCCGGGCGGACGGCTGGCGCTGGCGCCGCGCGACCGCGCCGGCTTCGAAGCGCCGTGGCCGGATGTCGCGATCGGCTGCGGACGCAGTGCCGCGCTGCTGACGCGCATGCTGCGCGACCTGTCCGGCGGCACCTGCTACAGCGTGCAGATCCTCGATCCGCGCATCGATCCTCGCCACTGGGACGCGGTGGTCGCGCCGCGCCACGACCGGCTGGAAGGCGCGAACGTGCTGCACACGTTGGGCTCACTGAATCCGGTCGACGACACCTGGCTCGCATCGGGCCGCGAAGCGTTCCTGGATTTCGGCGCGTTGCCGCAGCCGCGCGTGGCGCTGCTGATAGGCGGCCCGCGCCGCGGCATCGAATTCGACGCCGGGTTGTCGCAACGATTGCTCGATGGCGTGCGCGCGACGACGCCAGGCGGCAGCGTGCTCGCCACCGTGTCGCGGCGCACGCCGCCCGGGTTCGCCGCGACGCTGCGCGACGCGCTGGCGGAATTCCCCGGCGTGTTCTGGAACGGCGATGGCACCAATCCCTACCCGGGCTTGCTCGGTTGGGCGGATCGCATCATCGTGACACCCGATTCGGTGAACATGCTGTCCGAGGCGTGCGCGACCGGCGTGCCGGTGCACAGCGTCGCCAGCGCGCCGCTGCCCGACAAGATCGCGCGCTTCCACGCGGCGCTGCGCGAACGCGGATTGCTGACCGGGGTCGGCGAAACACGTGCCGCGGTGGCACCGCTGCGCGAAACGCAGACGCTCGCCGCCGAGCTGCGCAAGCGCATCGCGGCGCGTACGATGTAACGATTGGCGTCCACACGAAACCGGCGTCGCAGTTTTTCGTCGCAAGCACTAACGCTTCCGCCCACCGCGCCTGCGGAGCCCCATTGGCGCGCATATGCGCGCGTGGTGGGGCGAAGCAAGACGTTGGTACTGGCTTCCGACGAGGCCATGGATGGCCGACAACGAAGCAACCAACGCGCCGTTGCATGACGCCGAGTAGCACAGTCGAGCGCGCGAGCAAGGCGCGCATGTTCGAGGGCATGGATGTCCGAGTTCGCGCCGGCGCGCGCTCGACGAGCAACGCAGGGAAGTTTCAGCGACACGACGTCGCTGAAACCGGCATGCCCGGCGCAATGGTCTTTGGTGACTTTCTGCCAAAACAGAAAGTCACCCGCTCGCCGCCGAGGCGAGCGGAACCAAGACCGACGCGCTTGGCGCTTGCGGATGCATCAGGAAGGATAGACTCGCCGCATCCTGCGGCTCGCCCTTCGGGACATCGGCTACGCCAATGTTCGCTTCGGCATCGTGCCTCCGTGGTCGGGTTCGACCCTTCGGGTCGCCCCGGAATGACAACAAAAGCCGGATCCCGGCCCGCGCCGGGATGACGACAAGAAATTGGCAACAGCGCGGGCAGTCACGCAGCGCCGAAATCGAACCCGGCGCGACGCGCGATGTCGAGCACGCCCTTGCAGCGTGCATCCAGCACCAGGTCGCGCGGCACCACGCGATGCTCGCCCGCCAGCGTCGCCGACAGCGCCCGCGCCAGCAATTCCGCGTGCGCGGTGCCGAGCGCCTCGGCATCTTGCGCGGACAGGATGCCGGTTTGCGCACAGGCCGCGAGCAGTCGTGGCGTATCGCCGTGCTCCGCCAGCGCCGGATGCGCATTCGCGTACGCCAGCACCAAGCCCTGCAGCAGGAACTGGATGTCCAGCAGCGCACCCGCGCCCTGCTTCAGGTCCAGTGCGCCGGCACCGGAACGATCGCGCTGCCTGCGCCACTCGGCGCGCATCCGGCATACGTCCGCAATCAACTGCGCCCGCTCGCGCTTCCGGCACAACACCTCGTCGCGGGCGCGCGCGAAGGCGTCGCCCAATGCCGCATCGCCGGCCACCACGCGGGCGCGCACCAGTGCCTGTTGCTCCCAGGTCCACGCGCGTTCGCGCTGGTAGGCGACGAACGCGGGCAGGCTCGCGACCAGCAGCGACTTGCCGCCGTCCGGACGCAGGCGGGTGTCGACCTCGTACAACCGCCCGCCGCGGGTCGGTGCGGACAGCCAATGCACCACCCGTTGCGCGAGGCGCGCGTACCAGCGTGCGCCATCCAGCGGGCGCACGCCGTCGCTCATCGCTTCGCCGCGCGCGGCGTCGTACACGAACACCAGGTCGAGGTCGGAATTGAACCCGAGCTCCGAACCGCCGAGGCTGCCGTAACCCAACACGGCGATGCCGCTGCCCGCGCCGGGCAGGCGGCCGTGCTGCGCGACGAGTTCCGACTGCGCGAGATCCAGCACGGCGCCGACTACCGCGTCGGCGAGTTCGGCCAACGCCCGTGCGGTCGCCACCGCACCCGAGGCGCCGTCGCGGAACGCGAGTCCACAACGCATCCGGTAACTGCCGTGCCATTCCGCGATCGCGGTGAGCATCGCCTCGGGATCGCCGCCCGCCTGCGCCGCCGCGAGTTGCTGCGCGAGTTCGGCGCGCAGGTCGGCGACGCCATGCGCGAGGTGTTCGATGCGCGGCGCCAGCACGTCGTCCAGCAGCAGCGGCTGCGCGATCACGCGTTCGGCGAGGAACGCGCTGTCGGCGCACAGCGCCGCCACCCGCGCGCGCGCCGCGGGTTGTTCCTGCAGCAGCGCGAGGTAAGCCGAGCGCCGCGCCACCGCCTGCACCAGGCTGCACAGGCGGACCAGTGCAGCGGTCGGCGCCGAGGTTACCGCCGCGGCGTCGATCAGGTCGGGCATCAGGTGTTCGATGCGGCGCGCGCCGCGCGCGCTGAGCCCGTGCAGGTTCGCGACCTGGCGCAGCGCATCGAGGCACGGTTCGGGCGGCTCGAACCCGGCGCCGCGCAGCAGCGCATGGTCGAGGTTGCCTTCGACGGCACGCCGCCACAAGCGCGCACCGTTTCCGGCCCCGTCGCCGGGCCTGGCTGCGCGATCCGCGCCTTCGCGTGGCCGCAACACCTCCGCGAAAATCGCGGAAACCCGTTCGCGCTGTCGATTCAAATCCGCGGCGAGCGCCGCCCAATCGCGCCGATCCAATGCACGCGCAATGCGTGCCCGAGCCGCGGCATCGGACGGCACGGCGTGGGTCTGTCGATCGGCGAACATCTGCACGCGGTTCTCCAGTTGCCGCAGGAACAGGTAGGCCTCGCGCAATTCGCGCGACTGCCGCTGCGACAGGTAACCGCGCGCCGCGCACGCGTCGAGCGCGGGCAGCAGGCCGTGCACGCGCAGGGACGGGTCGCGGCCGCCGCGGATCATCTGCTGCAACTGCACCACGAATTCGATTTCGCGGATGCCGCCTGCGCCCAGTTTCAGGTCGTCGGCGAGATCGCGGCGCGCGACTTCGGCGTCGATCAGCGCCTTCATGTCGCGCAGGCCGGCCAGCGCGGTGTAGTCGAAATAGCGCCGGTAGATGAACGGACGCAGGGTTTCCAGCATGTGCTTGCCGGCGGCGAGATCGCCCGCGACCGGGCGCGCCTTGATCCACGCGTAACGCTCCCAGTCGCGACCCTCGCGCTGGAAATACTGTTCCATCGCGGCGAACGAGGCGACCACCGGGCCCGAATCCCCGAACGGACGCAGCCGCAGGTCCACCCGCGCGGCGATGCCGTCGGCGGTGGCCTCGGTCATCAGGCGCACGAACTCGCGCGCGACACGGGTGAAGAACTCGGCGTTGTCCAGCGGGCGCGCGCCGTCGGTCGCGCCGCCTTCGGGGTAGGCCAGCACCAGGTCGACGTCGGAGGAAAAATTGAGCTCGCCGCCGCCCAGTTTGCCGAGCGCGAACACCACCAGCGACTGCGCCGCCCCATCGGGATTGCGTGGCGTGCCGTGGCGCGTGCGCGCGGCGCGCGTGGCGACGCGCAGCGCTTCCTCGATCAGCGCCTCGTACAGCGCGGTGGTTCCCGCCAGGGTGTCGGCGACTTCGTCGAGTCCGTTGACGTCGCGGAACACCAGGCGCACCGCTTCCGCACGCCGGAACCGCCGCAACGCCGCGAGCGTATCGCCGGCCGGGTGTCGCAGCGCGGCGACACGCGCGTCGGCGGGCGCGGGATCGCGCAGGCGCTCGAGTCCCGACGCGGTCAGCAGGCCCGGATCGGCACGCAGGGCTTCGAACGCGAAGTCGCTGGCCAGCAGCAGGCGACGCACGCGTTCGCCCACGCCCGCGTCGTCGTGCATCACCACGCCGGCACCGCGGCAGTGCGTGGCGAGCTCGGCATAGCGTTCGGAGACGAGGTGTTCGAACATCGACGACGGCGACGGCATCCGCGCATTATGCAGACGCGGGCGCGACGTCAACGCGGCGTCGCCCTGCAACGTTCATCCGTGCTCGGTTAGGCTTTCCGGCCCGGCAGCACGGCGACCCCATGAACCAGGCTCCCCCACCCGGCACCACGCGCATCGCCCCGGCCACCCGCGCCGCGGCGATCGTCGTGCTCGCGATTGCATTCGTGCTGTGCACGGCGTGGCTGGACGGCGGCGCGGACATGCTGCCGGCGACCTTGTGGAACCATCCGGACTGGATTCCCTGGTGGAATCCGCCGCTGCGCATGCTGTGCAACGCCCTGCCGGGGTTGCTGTTGGCGTTCGCGCTGTTCGCCTGGTCGCGCCGCGCGGGTTGGTCGTTCGCGCTGGCATTCGGCCTGCAGGCGCTGGTCTACGGAGTGAATGCACTCAAGGTCCAGAACCTCGCGATCCCGCTGATGCCGGCGGATTTCCGCATGCTCGGCCAGCTTCGCCACGGCGGCGGCGAACTGCTGGCCGGTTACGTGCCGCACCTCGCGTTGTCGATCCTGATCCTGCTGGCGTGCATCGCGGCAGTGGTGGCATGGCTGGTTTTCGAGCCGCCGCTGCTGCCGCGTCGGCCACGGCGCTGGCGCGCGCTCGCGTCCGCCGCGTTGTTCGCGGCGCTGATCACGCTGCTCGCGGGAGTACCGTCCTGGCGCGGCGTGTACAACCAGAAACTGCTGGGGATGCAACCGTGGTCGCCGATCGCCACCCGCCAGCACAACGGCCTGGTCGGCTCGCTGCTGCTGTTCCACCTGCAATACGGCTCGCGGCACCGCAAGGCCGACGTGCCCGCGGCGCTGGCGTTGATGGCGCGCTACGAGCCCCAGATCGCCGCTCAGACGCAGACGCCCGCGAACGATGCCGAGGCGCAGAAACCCGACATCGTGGTGATCCTGTCGGAGTCGTTCTTCGACCCGACGATCATGAACGGTTATCCGCCCGGCACCGACCTCACCCCCAACCTGCACCGGCTGGAACAACACGGCGTTTCGGGCCAGCTGCACGTCCCGACCTTCGGCGGCGGCACCATCCGCACCGAATTCGAGGTGCTGACGGGGTTGTCGTTGCGCTACTTCCCGGAAGTGCAGTTCCCCTACCTGCAGATCCACCAGAAACGGATCCCCGGCATCGTGCGGCTGCTCTCCGCCGACGGCTACGACACGCTGGCCGTGCACGGCAACAATCCAGGTTTCTGGAACCGCACCGCGGCGTTCAAGGAACTCGGCTTCGACAAGTTCATCTCGATCGCCGACTTCCCGCCGGACGACGTCGTCAACGACGGCAAGTACATGTCGGACAAATCCTTCACCGACGAATTGCTGCGCCAACTGCCGGATGCCGGCCCGCCGCGCTTCGTGCTCGGCATCAGCATCGAGGCGCACGGCCCCTACGATCAGGACCACGGCATCGACACCAAGGCGCGCGACGCGATTCCCGTGCCGGCGGGCGTCACCGACCCCTACGCCAAACACGAGTTGCAGAATTACCTCTACCACATGCAGCACGCCGACCAGCAGCTCGGACGACTGGTGGACACCCTCGCGCAACGCAAGCGCCGCACATTGATCCTGTTCTTCGGCGACCATCTGCCGGCGCTGGTGCCGGCGTTCCAGCAGGCCGGTTTCGAGAACGGCGAGGGTTTCCTCGAACAGACGGTTCCCTATGTGCTGATCGACACCGCGCGCATGGACCGCGCCGCGAAGCAGGACGCCGTGGCGTGGGAACTGCCGGGCATGCTGTTGCGCGAAGCCGGCATCGGAAACGACAACTATTTTGCGCTGACCCGACTGGTCGCGCCGGGGCTCGCCGCACTCACGCGCGCGCCGGACGCGCCGCTCGCACCGGAAACGCCGCAGCAAAAGCAGCTCGACGACGGCATGCGCAACATCGCCGACCTGCGCCTCAGGAACAAGCTGGACAAGCTGTGGCCGCAGGCGGCTGCGATGGCGGCGAAAGCCTCCTCCGCGCCGGCCACCACGGCCACGAAGCAGGCCGCGGCCATGCAATGAACCCCTGTCGGGAAATCGCGGGCGGCACGCGGGATTGGCCGATGAAGAGGGGCAATCAATCGGCGCCGAAGGCACGCGCAAGTACCTTCTGGCAGCGTTGCTCGCAGAGGTACTCGCGCCGGGCCCCGCCGGCACGATACAGATAGCCCGCGCCGCCGGCATTGATGCTGAAGCGCCACGCTTCGCCTTCCATTGTCAACCTGCCTTCGTATCGGCAGGGAAGGACGATCGCCCGATCATGGAATTCCGGCCCGCTGACCTCGTTGGCAGCGTGGAAGAACGTGGAAACGTCGTCGCGGGTCAGGGCAAACGATTGGCACATCGCGTGTGCAGGGTCGTTTGCGTCCACGCTCGATGACAGCGACGTCACGCTGATTCGATCGGGAACTCGCGTCGGCTGGCAAGCCGCAAGCCAAAACGACGCAAAGCCAACAGCAAGAACAACAAGACCGTGTTTCACTGCGCGCGCTTGCTGAGTCATGCGGGAACCCTATAGCCCGAATGATCAAGGTCGTGTCGCGAAATGATGGCATGAAAAAGCCCCGCGGTCGCTCGCGGGGCTTTTCGTTTTGCTTTGGATTTCCGGCGAGTTGAGCGTCCGGCTTCTGGACGCTCGAACGAGCCGAGTTGATCCGTCGCCGCGCAGCGGCGTCGGATAACTCAGAAGTCCATGCCGCCCATGCCACCCATGCCGCCGCCCATGCCGCCGGCGCCGCCGTGGTTGTGCTCTTCCTTTTTGGGCGCTTCGCCGATCATCGCTTCGGTGGTGATCATGAGACCGGCGATCGAGGCCGCGTTCTGCAGTGCGCTACGGGTGACCTTGGTCGGATCGAGGATGCCCATCTCGACCATGTCGCCGTACTGACCGGTCGCGGCGTTGTAACCGTAGTTGCCCTTGCCTTCGGCAACCTTGTTCAGCACCACCGACGGCTCTTCGCCGGCGTTGGCGACGATTTCGCGCAGCGGGGCTTCCATCGCGCGGCGGGCGATCACGATGCCGTGTTCCTGGTCCTCGTTGTCGCTCTTGAGCTTGCCGATCGCGTGCACCGCACGCACCAGCGCCACGCCGCCGCCCGGCACCACGCCTTCTTCCACCGCCGCACGCGTGGCGTGCAAGGCGTCTTCGACGCGCGCCTTCTTTTCCTTCATTTCGACTTCGGTCGCGGCACCGACCTTGACCACCGCCACGCCGCCGGACAGCTTGGCGACGCGTTCCTGCAGCTTCTCGCGGTCGTAGTCGGAGGAGGTTTCCTCGATCTGCGCCTTGATCTGCTTGATGCGGCCTTCGATGCCCTTGCTGTCGCCGGCGCCGTCGATGAGGGTGGTGTTTTCCTTGGTGACCACGACCTTCTTGGCGCGGCCCAGATCCTTGACGGTGGCCTTTTCCAACTGCAGGCCGACCTCTTCGGAGATCACGGTGCCGGCGGTCAGGATCGCCATGTCTTCCAGCATCGCCTTGCGGCGGTCACCGAAGCCCGGCGCCTTCACCGCGCAGACCTTGACGATACCGCGGATGGTGTTGACCACCAGCGTCGCCAGCGCTTCGCCTTCGACTTCCTCGGCCACGATCAGCAGCGGCTTGCCCGACTTGGCCACGCCTTCCAGCACCGGCAACAGGTCGCGCACGTTGGAGATCTTCTTGTCGTGCAGCAGGATGTACGGGTCTTCCAGCTCGCACTGCATCGACTGCTGGTTGTTGATGAAGTACGGCGACAGGTAACCGCGGTCGAACTGCATGCCTTCGACGACGTCGAGCTCGTTCTCGAGGCCCGAACCGTCCTCGACCGTGATCACGCCTTCCTTGCCGACCTTGTCCATCGCTTCCGAGATCAGCTTGCCGATGTTCTCGTCGCCGTTGGCGGAGATGGTGCCGACCTGCGCGATCGACTTGGAATCGGACGACGGCTTGGAGAGCTTCTTCAGCTCATCGACCGCGGCGGTGACCGCCTTGTCGATGCCGCGCTTCAGGTCCATCGGGTTCATGCCGGCGGCGACCGCCTTCATGCCCTCGCGGATCATCGCCTGCGCCAGCACGGTCGCGGTGGTGGTGCCGTCACCGGCGGCGTCGGAAGTCTTGGAGGCGACTTCCTTCACCATCTGCGCGCCCATGTTCTCGAACTTGTCGGCCAGCTCCACTTCCTTCGCCACGGACACGCCGTCCTTGGTGATGGTGGGGGCGCCGAAGCTCTTCTCGAGCACGACGTTGCGGCCTTTCGGACCGAGGGTGGCCTTGACCGCGTTGGCCAGGGCGTTGACGCCACGCACCATGCGGCTGCGCGCGTCTTCGGAGAAACGGATTTCTTTGGCTGCCATGGTTGTATTCCTAAAGATGTCTTTTTGCTTTCGTCATGCCGGCGAAGGCCGGCATCCAGAGGGGTTGCGAAGAAGCTGGATTCCGGCCTGCGCCGGAATGACGGCTGGGAGTGACGGCTTCGATCAGCCTTCGATGATCGCCATCAAGTCTTCTTCGCGCATGACGAGCAGTTCCTCGCCATCGATCTTGACCTCGGTGCCGGAATACTTGCCGAACAGCACCTTGTCGCCGGCCTTGACCGCCAGCGGACGGACCTTGCCGTCTTCGAGGATCTTGCCGGTGCCCACGGCGACCACCTGGCCCTTGATCGGCTTTTCGGTCGCGGTGTCGGGGATGACGATGCCGCCGGCGGATTTGGTTTCCGCCTCGAGGCGCTTGATGATGACGCGGTCGTGCAACGGACGAAGCTTCATGATGACTCCAGCTGCGTTGGGGGATGAAAAGGGGTCGCGTTGTTAGCACTCAACAACGCCGAGTGCCAATTGTAGGGCCGGAAAGTGGTCTTTCAAGCCCTCGAGCCGGCAGTTTTCGGGCTGGCTGCGCGGACTGCTACCCTGCCGGGATGTCGACACCCCTGCTTTGCCTGTCAACCTGCCCCGACGCCGACACCGCCGCGCGGATCGCGCGGACGCTGGTCGAGGAGCGGCTGGCCGCGTGCGTGAACCGCCTTCCCGGCGTCGTTTCGACCTACCGATGGCAAGGCGGAATCCACGAGGACGCCGAAGTGCTGTTGGTGATCAAGACCACCCGCGGGTGCTTCGCCACCTTGCGCGACCGGTTGGTGGCACTGCACCCGTATGAGGTACCGGAACTCGTGGCGCTGGAAATTGCCGAAGGGCTGCCGGCCTATCTCGACTGGCTGGCACGGGAAACCGAAGCCGTGGGTGGCGGCACCAATGAGGGCCTGCGAAAATGATCTTCGGGTTTCGACGGCTCGTTCGAGCTGTCGCGGCTGCGAGGTGCAGCCCAACCCGCGGATCGGGTTCATCGCTGCGCCGCCAGCCTCGACCCTGCAAGGCAGAGAACACTGGTCCGGTTTTTCCGTGGTCACGATCATGAAGATGACAACTGCCTGCAAACTCCGCTCGCGCTTGATCCTGCTGGCGACGCTGCTGCTCGCTGCCGCGGGTGCCTTCGCGCAAAACAGCAGTCCCGGCGAAGGCCTGTTGCCGGTGACGCAGGCGTTCGCGCTGAAAGCGAGCATCGCGAAACCCGGCACGGTCGAGCTGCACTTCGCCATCGCGCCGCATTACTACCTCTACCGCGGCCGCATCCACGCCAAAATCGTGACGTCCGGCGTGACGACCGGTGCGCTGCAGACACCCGCAGGCATCAAGGAACACGATCCCTACCTCGGCGACGTCGAGATTTACCACGACGCGGTGGACGCGTCGCTGCCCTACACCGCGACGGGTGCCATACCCGCGACGCTGAAGGTGGAAGTCAGCTACCAGGGCTGCCACGAGGTCGAGCCCAAGATCTGTTATCCGCCCAATACCGAAACCTTCACCCTGCCGACATCCGGTGGCGGTCCGGTTACCGCGGCAGGCGGTGGCAATGCGATCAACGGCGGCGCGCCACGCAACCCGATCACGGCTTCGCTGGCGACGGCTGCCGGGCCGGCCGCGTCGGCACTGCCTGAATCCGCTGCACAAACCGCGAGTCCGATCGGCACGGGCCTCGCGTTCGCGCTGCTGCTGGCGTTCACGGGCGGCCTGATCCTGAACCTGATGCCCTGCGTGTTGCCGGTGCTGGCGATCAAGGCGGTCGGCGTGCTGGAAAGCGGCGAATCGCGCCAGCGCGCACGCGTGCACGCGCTGGCGTATGCGGCTGGCGTGATCGCAAGCTTCCTCGCCATCGGATTGGCCATCCTCGGCCTGCGCGGCGCGGGCCACGCGGTCGGCTGGGGCACGCAACTGCAGCAACCGCTCATCGTCGCGCTGCTGGCGTGCGTGTTGTTCGCGGTCGGATTGTCGATGTCCGGCGTGGTGCAATTCGGAAACCGGCTCGGCAACGTCGGTGCCGGATTGACGCGACGCGGCGGCGCAGCGGGACATTTCTTCACCGGCGTGCTGGCGGTGGTCGTCGCCAGCCCCTGCACCGCGCCGTTCATGGGCGTGGCGCTGGCCTATGCGTTCGTCGCGCCGGCCTCGCACGAATTGCTGGTGATGCTGGCGCTGGGCGTGGGGCTGGCCTTGCCGCTGACCTTGATCGGGTTGGTGCCGGCGTTCGCACGGCTGCTGCCGAAACCCGGCCGCTGGATGGAAACCCTGAAGCAAGTCCTGGCGTTTCCGATGTACCTCTCGGCGGTGTGGCTGGTGTGGGTGCTCGCGCACCAGCGCGGCGCGGACGCGGTGGCGCTGGTGCTGATCGCGATGGTGCTGCTGGCGGCGGCGTTCTGGTGGCACGGACGTGGACGGCCAGGGCGCCGATTCGGGCACGCGTTCACCGTCGTCCTCGCGTCGGCTGCCGTGGTTTCGCTGTACGGCGTCGCCCACGTCGCGCCGCCCGCGCACGGCGCGGTGACGGACGGCAACAACATGACTTTCAACCCCGCGAAACTGCAATCCCTGCGCGAGGCGGGCACGCCGGTGTTCGTGGACATCGGCGCCGACTGGTGCGTCACCTGCAAGGCCAACGAATACGCGGTGCTGAACACGCGCAAGTTCCGGAAACTGTTGCAGGAAACCGGCGCCGTGTACATGAAGGGCGACTGGACCGATGTCGACCCGGAGATCGGCGCGTACCTGAAATCCTTCCATTCGCCGGGCGTGCCGCTGTACGTGGTGTATCCACGCGGCGGCGGGGCGGGCCACGCGCTGCCGACCGTGCTGACCGGGTCGCTGGTCCGCAACGCGCTCGTCCATGCAGATATGCAGCCGGCCGACGTGGAGCCGGCGACGCGATGATGGATCGCCGCACGGTCCTGATCCTGGCGCTCGCCTGCCTTGCCGCCTTCGGCGGCTGGTGGCTGCAATATCGTTGGACCGATAAAATGCCCGCGCAACCGCCTGCGCCCGCGGGTGTCCACGTCCTCGCGACCGGCGATTCGGCCAGCGACTACACGCTGCCCGACCTGGATGGCAACCCCACGACGTTGGCGAAGTGGCATGGCCGGGTGGTGTTGCTGAATTTCTGGGCGACCTGGTGTGCGCCGTGCCGCGAGGAAATGCCGATGCTGGCCCGGATGCAGCGTGAGCACGCCAGGGACGGGCTGCAAGTGGTCGGCATCGCGATGGAACAACCACGCTCGGCCGCCTTGTTCCTGAAACAGCTCCCGGTGGATTACCCGATCCTGATCGGCATCGACGCCGATCCGGTACCCACCACGGTGTTCGGAGACACCGCCGGCCTGCTGCCCTACAGCGTGCTGATCGGCCGCGATGGACGCATCCTGGAAGCCAAGCTGGGCGCCCTCGATCCCGCCACGATCAAGGATTGGTTGGCCGAAGCCAACGCGTCCAAGTCATAGAACACGCTTTTAACTTCGCCCATCTCCAGCGATCCTTCACGGATTGCTGGACAAAGCGTGAATGACAGTTCAGACTTCGCGGCTTCCGTCGCCCGGCCCCAGCCTCTGTCAACGCGTGGCACAGATCCTCGTCCTCCACGGCCCCAACCTCAACCTGCTCGGCGAACGCGAGCCGGAGGTCTACGGGCGCACCACCCTGGCCGACATCGAGGCTGGGCTGGAAGCCCAGGCCATGGCCGCGGGACATGCGCTGGCCAGCTTCCAGTCCAATGCCGAACATGAGCTGGTCGACCGTGTGCAGGCCGCCAGGCGTGACGGCACCGCCTTCATCCTGATCAACCCTGCCGCCTTTACCCACACCTCGGTGGCGCTGCGCGACGCGCTGGCCGCGGTGGCGATTCCGTTCATCGAAGTGCACTTGTCGAACCCGCACGCGCGCGAGGCGTTTCGACGCCAGTCGTATTTCTCCGACCTCGCGGCCGGCATCGTCGCCGGCTTCGGCGCCGACGGTTATCGCTATGCGCTGGATGCCGCGATCAAGCGGCTGGCAACCTCGTCGCACACCTCCCCCCATCCCGACCTTCCCCCGCAAGCGGGGGAAGGAGCCTGAAAGAGGCCGCCATGGATCTCAGAAAAGTCAAGAAACTGATCGAACTGCTGGAAGAATCCAACCTCTCCGAGCTCGAGATCAAGGAAGGCGAGGAGGTGGTCCGCCTGTCGCGCTTCCCCGCGACCAGTGCCAGCGCACCGCAGGTGATCGCCGCGCCGGCCCCGGTTGTCGCTGCGCCCGCCGCCACCGCAACGCCCGTGGCGCCGGCCGCGCCTTCGCCCGCGGAACCCGGCCTGCCGCCCGGATCCGTGGTGCGTGCGCCCATGGTCGGCACCTTCTATGCCGCGGCCTCGCCGGGCGCCGAGCCGTTCGTGAAGGTCGGCCAGCAGGTCAGGATCGGCGATCCGCTGGGCGTGATCGAGGCCATGAAGATGTTCAACCAGATCGAAGCCGAGGTCGCCGGCACCGTGGTCGCCATCGTGGCCGAGAACGGCCAGGCGGTGGAGTTCGATGAACCGCTGTTCGTGATCGGTTGATGCCCATGTTGGACAAAGTCCTGATCGCCAACCGCGGCGAAATCGCGCTGCGCGTGCTGCGCGCCTGCCAGACCATGGGCATCAAGACGGTCGCGGTGCACTCGACCGCCGACCGGAATCTGAAACACGTCGGCATGGCCGACGAAGCCATCTGCATCGGCCCGGCGCCGTCCGCGCAGAGCTACCTCAACATCCCGGCCATCATCGCCGCGGCGGAAGTCACCGACGCCTCGGCGATCCACCCGGGCTACGGCTTCCTGTCCGAGAACGCCGATTTCGCCGAACAGGTCGAGCAATCCGGCTTCGTGTTCGTGGGTCCGCCCGCCGATGTGATCCGCATGATGGGCGACAAGGTCGAAGCCATCAAGGCGATGAAAGCCGCGGGCGTGCCATGCGTGCCGGGTTCGGATGGGCCGCTCGACGATGACGTCGAGCGCAGCATGCGGATCGCGCGCGAGATCGGCTACCCGGTGCTGATCAAGGCCGCCGGTGGCGGCGGCGGGCGCGGCATGCGCGACGTGCACACCGAAGCGCATCTCGGCAACGCGATCGCCACGACCCGTGCCGAAGCGCGCGCGGCGTTCGGCAACGACACGGTGTACATGGAGAAATTCCTCGAGAACCCGCGGCATGTGGAAATCCAGGTGCTGGCCGACGGCCAGGGCCACGCGATCCACCTGTGCGAGCGCGACTGCTCGATGCAGCGCCGCCACCAGAAGGTCGTCGAGGAAGCACCCGCCCCCGGCATCACGCCGGAAATGCGCGCCGGGATCGGCAAGATCTGCACCGATGCCTGCCTGCGCATCGGTTACCGCGGCGCCGGCACCTTCGAGTTCCTGTTCCAGGACGGCCGCTTCTACTTCATCGAGATGAACACCCGCATCCAGGTCGAGCACCCGGTCACCGAGATGATTACCGGCGTCGACCTGGTGCGCGAGCAGTTGCTGATCGCGGGCGGCCAGCCGCTGTCGATCCGGCAGGAAGACATCATCCCGCGCGGCCACGCGATCGAGTGCCGCATCAACGCCGAAGACCCGGACACCTTCATGCCTTCGCCAGGTACCGTGAAACGCTTCGAGGCTCCCGGCGGCCCCGGCGTGCGCATCGATACGCACCTGTACGACGGCTACCGGATCCCGCCCAACTACGACTCGATGATCGGCAAGCTGATCGTGCACGGGGTCGACCGCAAGACCGCGATCGCACGCATGCGCACCGCGCTCAGCGAAACCGTGATCGAGGGCGTCAAGACCAACCTGCCGCTGCAGCAGCGCATCATGGGTGACAGCGGTTTCAAGCACGGCGGCCGCAACATCCATTACCTCGAGAAGCGCATCCGCGAGCAGAAGGAAAAGGCGATCGGGTTGGGCAACCCCTGAAGCATTCCCGCGTCTTACAGCCGCGCGCTGCGATCGACCGCGATCAGCGGCGCGAACAATGCATCGGCATCGAGGCCGCGCGCGAACAGCATCGCCTGGAAGCGCTCACCCATCTCACCGGGCAGCGTCAGTCGCTTGACCTGTTGCGCCAGCGCATACCGCGCGGCTTCGCCGGACGCGGCGGCGCGCGCGGCCGTGAATACTTCGTCCAGGCCCGACGCGATCAGGAATTCCGACTGGGAGGCGTAACCCACCAGTTCGAATCCCGCACCGACGCCGGCCTCGGCCAGCGCGGTGAAATCGACCGACGCGGTGATGTCCTGCAGGCCGGGCAGGATCAGCGGATCGGCGTGCGCGCGATGCCGGTAGTGGCACAACAGGGTGCCGTCGCGGCGCTCGGGCAGGTAGAACTCGCGACGCACGTAACCGTAATCGACGAACAACGCGGCGCCGCGTTGCTGCTCGCCCGCGATCGCTTCCAGCCACCACGGCAATTGCGGCAACGCTTCCGAACGATAGCCGTCGTCGAATTCGCGGTGCAGATGCCGTTGCAGGTGGCGAACGGCACCTGCAACCAGCGGATCGGTAGGGCGGTCGACGCGCACGAACGCGCCGTTGCCGTTGGCATCCACGTGTTCCTCGAACACTTCGCCATCGCGCAGCGTGAAGCGCGTCACCGGCAACGCGTCCAGCACCTCGTTGGCGAACAACACGCCCGACCACGCATGCTGCGGCGGTCGATCCAGCCAGGCGCAGCGCGCGAACAGTTCCCCCGGCAGTTCGGCGCGCAGCCTTTCGCGCTGGCGCTCGCGCAGGTCGGCGGAGGGTTCCAGCAGCCAGTAATGCTTCGGCAGTGCGTCGAGCGCCTGCAGCTCCAGCAGGCAGTCGCGCGCGAACGCGCCGCTGCCGCCGCCCAGCTCGAACCAGGCGGTCCCCTCGCCACACGCCATCAAGGCCGGCACCAGGGCGCGCGCCACGCAACGTGCGTACACCGGGCCGAGTTCCGGCGCGGTCACGAAATCGCCATCCTTGCCGAATTTCAAGCGGCCCGCGCTGTAGTAACCCAGCCCCGGCGCATACAGGCAACGCTCCATGAAACGCGCGAACGGAATGGGGCCATGCGCCGCCATTTCCTGGCGGATCGCGTCCGCCAGCCGTGCGGAATGCGTGGCCTCGTCGGCGGAGGGTTCGGGCAGGGGGGTATCCAAGCTGGAGATTTTCGTCCGGTTGCGGCAGGCTGCGAATCGCGCAGCATAACGCGGAGTCGCGAAGATGGCCGAAGACACCCGCCCCGTCGCCCTGATCACCGGCGCCGCCCGGCGTGTCGGCGCCGTGATCGCACGCACCTTGCACGCGGCCGGCTACGACCTGGCCCTGCACTATCGCCAATCGCGCCTGGAGCTGGATGCGCTGGTCGCGGATCTTGAATCCGCGCGCGCAAACTCGACACTGGCGCTGCAAGCCGACCTCGCCGAGGTCGCGCGCCTGCCCGGATTGATCGACGCCACCGAGGCGCGCTTCGGTCGGCTGGATGCGCTGGTGAACAACGCCTCGACCTATTACGCCACGCCGTTCGGTGCGATCACGCCGCAACAGTGGGAAGAGTTGTTCGCCGCCAACGCACGCGCGCCCTTGTTCCTCGCGCAGGCCGCGGCTCCGCACCTCAAGGCCACGCGCGGCAGCATCGTCAACATCACCGACATCTACGCCGAACGCCCGCTGGCGCAACACGCCGTCTACGGCATGAGCAAGGCGGCGCTGCGGATGGCGACATTTGCGCTGGCACAGGCGCTCGGCCCCGAAGTGCGCGTGAACGCGGTGGCGCCTGGCAACGTGCTGGCATCCGAGCACCCGGTCAAGGCCGAGACACTCGAAGACGTCATCGATGGCACCGCGCTGCGCCGCCGCGGCACGCCGGACGACATCGCGGGCGCGGTGCTGTGGCTGCTGCGCGACGCAACCTACGTCACCGGCCAGACGATCCGCGTCGATGGGGGACGCATCCTCGGCGCATGATCAGCGGCTGAAGGGCCGCGAGGGTAAAACTTGAATCGCGGCGCCGATGTCGGCATGTTGGAATCGTCGCCGTGCGCTTCGAGGCTCCGATGACCGCTTCCGTCCCCGCCCACCGCGAGCAACCCTCGCAGCGCATCGCGCAGCAGATCCTCGATTTTCTTTCCGACATTCCCGCCAGCCGCGAGCGGCCCAGCGAGCATCCACGCGCACGTTGCGACGCGATCGCGCTGGCCGCGCGGCGCAAGGCGTTCCTGGCCTCGTCGTCGCTGGCGTTGCCGCCCGGCCCGCTGGGCTGGCTGACCGTGCTGCCCGAACTGGTCGCGATCTGGAAGATCCAGGCACAGATGGTGGCCGACATCGCCGCGGCCTGTGGCCGACACGCCACGCTCACCCGCGAGCAGATGATGTACTGCCTGTTCCGGCATGCCGCCGCGCAAGCCGTGCGCGACCTCGCGGTGCGCGCCGGACAGCGTTGGATCGTGCACGCCGCCACCACGCACGCTATCCGCGGCATCGCCGAACGCATCGGCGTCAGGCTCTCGCAACGCACGCTGGGCAGCTCGCTGGCGCGGATGTTGCCGGTCGCGGGTGCGCTCGGCGTGGGCGCCTATGCGTGGTACGACACGCGCCAGGTCGCGGGCACCGCGATCGCGATGTTCACCCATGACGTCGAGTTCATCCCGGGCGACCGCAGCATCGAAGTCCCGGCGCAGCGCGTGCAGCGCGACCGCGCACAGGACGCGCGCGAGGCCGGGTTGTAGTCGTCAGGCTTCGACGGCGATGCCGGCTTCGCGCAGCAAGACCCTCGCGGGCGGCTGGTCGAGATCACCCTTCTCGGTGGCATGCGGATCGGCCAGCCAGCGTACGCCGTCGCGGCGTGCCAACAGATCGATGTCGATCGCCACGCGCCCGCTGCCGTGCACGCGGCCGAGTTCGTGCTCGATGCGCTTGAGGTCGGCGACCAGCGCCGCCCGATCCCGACCGGACTCCAGCGTGACCAGTACGTTGTGGAAATCCGGCGCGGACGCATCGCCGTGCGCGGGCAATCGCCGGATCGTGGTCACGAACTTCGCAGGCCCGAGCATGCGCAACGCTGCCAGTGCGGCGTGCACGCGCTCGTCGCCGTCGAGATTCGAGCCGAGCATGAGCAGCCACGAACTCGTCATGTCACGCAAACCGCCGCCGGATGCGCACGCCGACGTGCCGGCAGCCGAGCGCCTGCGCGGCGGCGGGCTTGTCGAGGCGCAGGTCGATGCTGCGAAGGCCGTCGAACTTTTGCCGCAGCATCGCGCAGCAGCCCTCGGCAAGTTCCTCCAGCAGACCGCAATCGGATTCCGCAACGAAGGTTTCGAGCGCGTCGACCACCGCGGCATAATCGATGGTGTCTTCGATGCGCCCGCTCGCGGCGGGCCGGGTATTGTCGAAACCGAGTTCCAGGTCGACCACCAGCGGTTGTCGCGCGTCGCGCTCGCCGTCGTGGATGCCGATCAGGGTTTCGACGGCAAGGCCTTCGATGAAAATGCTGTCCACGCCTACGCGACCTCGGGCAGGGTTTGCAAATCCCAGCGCGGCTGCACGCGAATCTCGGGGCCCGTGGTTTGTCCCGCCGCCAGCCGGATCGAACCGGCGAGTGCGATCATCGCGCCGTTGTCGGTGCAGAACGCGAGCCGCGGGAAATACGTCCGGAAGCCTTCGCGCTGTCCCGCCTCGACCAGTTGCGCACGCAGGCGCTTGTTGGCACCGACGCCGCCGGACACCACCAGCCGCTTGTAGCCGGTTTGCGCGAGCGCGCGCCGGCACTTGATCGCCAGCGTTTCCACGATGGCTTCCTCGAAGCCGCGTGCGATGTTGGCCCTGGTGAAATCGTTGCGGTTGCTGTCGCGCCACGCCATCAGCACCTGGGTCTTCAGGCCCGAGAAACTGAAGTCGAGGCCCGGCCGGTCGGTCATCGGCCGGGAGAACCGATAAGCTTTCGGATCGCCGGTCTCGGCCAGTTTGGCCAACGCCGGGCCGCCGGGATAGGGCAGGCCCATCAGCTTGGCGGTCTTGTCGAAGGCTTCGCCCGCGGCGTCATCCAGCGTGTCGCCGAGGATCGTGTAGCTGCCGATCCTGTCCACGCCCACCAGCAGCGAATGCCCGCCCGACACCAGCAGCGCCACGAACGGCGGCGCCAGCGGCTCGATGCCGGGCGCGGGTTCTTCGAGAAGAGGTGCCAGCAGGTGCCCTTCCATGTGGTGGACGCCGATCGCCGGCACCTCCAGCGCCCACGCCAGCGAGCGCGCCACCGAGGCGCCGACCAGCAGCGCACCGATCAGGCCGGGACCGGCGGTATAGGCCACCGCCGAGAGATCCGGAACCGCAAGGCCCGCGTCCGCAAGTGTCTGGCGCAAAAGGGGAAGCAGCTTGCGGACATGGTCGCGGCTGGCCAGTTCCGGCACCACGCCGCCGTACTCGGCGTGCAGGGCGATCTGCGAATACAGCGCATGCGCCAGCAGCCCGCGGCCGGGCTGGTACACCGCCACCCCGGTTTCGTCGCAGGAACTCTCGATACCCAGTACCGGCCCGATCACCGGGCCCTTTGAATCGGCCATGAAAGTCACGCTATAATTCGTAGCTCACCCGCGCTGAAGCGGGTCATTTTAGCAAGTGGAGCCTCCATGCCCAGCGTCAAAGTCCGCGAGAACGAGCCCTTCGAAATCGCCCTGCGCCGCTTCAAGCGCACCTGCGAGAAGGCCGGCGTGCTCGCCGAAACGCGCAAGCGCGAGTTTTACGAGAAGCCGACCCAGGAACGCAAGCGCAAGCGCGCCGCGGCGGTGAAGCGCCACCTGCGCCGGGTTTCGCGCGAAGTCACGCGCCGCAAACGCCTGTACTGATCGACGCGTTGTTCGTATTCCGACGGCCGGCCCCGCCCCGCGGCGCCGGCCGTTTCGCGTTTGGAACACACCACCACCGAAAATATCACCAAGGATTTCTGCCCCCTTGAGTCAAGGGGGCGGGCACGCGCTCGTGAAACGAGTGCGTGACAGGGGTTGTGGGAGAATCGACGCTGCATGAGTTGCCAGCGTCGCCAAGAGCGCATTCATCAGGAATCGATCGGAGTTTTCAATGAGCGACCTCAAGGCCCGCATCACCGAAGACATGAAAGCCGCGATGAAGGGCGGCGACAAGCCGCGCCTCGGCGTGATCCGCTTGATCCTGGCCGCGCTGAAGCAACGCGAGGTGGATGAGCGCATCGTGCTCGACGACACCCAGGTGCTGCACACGCTGGAAAAGATGCTGAAGCAGCGCCGCGATTCGATCACGCAATACGAGGCCGCGCGGCGTGAGGACCTGGCGGCGCAGGAACGCTTCGAGATCGGCGTGATCGAAGCCTACCTGCCGAAGCAGTTGAGCGACTCCGAGCTCGACGCGCTGGTCGCACAATGCATCGCCGATGCCGGCGCCACCTCGCCGCGCGACATGGGCAAGGTGATGGCGCTGCTGAAGGAACGCGCGGCCGGACGCGCCGACATGGGCGCGCTGTCGCAACGCGTGAAGGCAAGACTCGCGGGCTGACATCGCGGTACCACGCCGCACGCGGGCCTGAAACCCGACCAGCGTATGCGCCGGCGGCTGCCGGTCCATGCAGCGGAGCGCGTGGCGCCACTTCATCGCGTGCACGTCCTTGACGCACCGCGCGTCGCGGATCGAATCGCGCAACGCCACCACATGCTGCGCGCAAAGCATCCGGAAAGGTGACGGGGCTACCCTGCCGGCGCCGGCTTTCCAGCGGCTTTCGCCCTCGCAAGCCGTTCCGGATTGTGTTCAGCCGTTACACTGCCCGAGCTCATGCCCGCATCCCCGTGCCTTTTCCAGCGACCGCTTCTGCGCGCACTGACCGTGGCCGTGCTGGGCGCCGCGTTGGGTGCCTGCGTCAGTGTCGAAGTGCCGAAACTGCCGGCCGGCGACTTGCCCGCGCATTGGCGCAACGCATCGCCCGAACTCGGCGCGAAACCGGATCTCACCGGCTGGTGGAAGCACTTCGACGACCCCGAACTGGACGCGCTGGTCGAGCGGGCCTTGCACGACAACCTCGACGTGCAGCAGGCGGCCTGGAAACTGCGCGCGGCGCGCGCGCTGGAGGACGCATCCACCGCGACCTTCCGGCCCCATCTCGGCTTCAATACCATCGAACAACCCAACCCCGAGAACACCGCCAGCTACTTCCAGGCGGGGTTCGACGCGACCTGGGAGCTCGGGCTGTTCGGCCGCGGTGACGCCAACGCGCACCTCGCCGCAGCCAACAGCGGCGCGGCCGAGGCGGAACTGCAATCCGCGCGGGTGTCGCTGGTGGCCGAGGTGGTGCGCGAATACCTGCAATTGCGCGCGGCGCAGCGCGGCGCAGCGCTGCTCGGCGCAGCCGCCGAGGCAACACACGAGAAGTTGGAGCTGCTGCGCGTGCAGGAACGCCTGCAGCTGGCATCCAGGCTGGAAGTCGAACAGGCGGCAGTGACGGCGGCCAAGGCCGCGGCGCAACTTGCCGACCCGCAAGCCGCGATCGCACAGCACGCGCAAGCGTTGGCGCTGTTGCTCGGGAAAAGCGAACCCGATCCGGCGTGGCTGGCCGCGAAACCATTGCCGCGGCTCGTCGCGGGCAATGTCGATTCGCTGCCGGCCGACCTCCTGCGCACGCGCCCCGAAATCCGTTACGCCGAAACCGAGGTATTGAAGGCCGCGGGCGAACTGGGCATCGCCAGGGCCGACATGTATCCGCACTTCGCATTGGGCAGTTCGCTGACCTTCGCGGCGCTGGTCAAGGGCCGTACCCGGTTGGGTGACGTCAACAACACTTTTTCGATAGGGCCGATCATCAACATTCCATTGTTCGACTGGGGCCAGCGCCGCGCGGTCCGCGATGCACGCGAGGACCAGCTGCAGGCCGCGCTGCTGGCATACCGGCAGGCCGTGCTGCAGGGTGCGGCGGAAGTCGAGGGCGACCTCGCCTCGCTGCATGCGTCCGCGCAAAAGGTGCGGCACGCGGACGCCGCGTCCACGGCCTCGCAAGGCAGCATGGAACTGAGCGAGAAGCTGCGGAGCCTGGGCCAGGCCGATGGCCTGCAACTGGCCGACGCGCAACTCGCACTCACCGAATCCGAACTCGACCGCGAACAGGCGCGACTCGCGCACGGGCTTGCGTTCGTCGCCTTGTACAAGGCGCTGGGCGGCGCGCCATTGCCGAAACCGAATGCGGATTGTCCATCCCCCTTGAGTCAAGGGGGTGGTTCGACGCGGAACGCGGAGAACGGGGGTTGTGGAGAGTGATCCCGCTCGCGCGCAAAACCCTGCTGCACGAATGGCGACGTTTCCTGCCCGCGATGGTGGCGGTGGCGTTCTCGGGGGTGCTGTTGCTGATGCAGGCGGCACTGGTGTTCGGCATCTTCGGTTCCACGGCCGTGTACATCACCGCCTCCAATGCCGACCTGTGGGTCGGCTTTCCCGGCACGCAGAGCATCGAACTCGGGCGTCCGATCACGCCCGCCGCACGCACCGCGCTGTTGATGGATCACGGCGTCGCGCGCGTGGAACCGTTCGCGTGGGTGGATGGCGACTGGCGCGGACCGGCCGGCACCGGCGGCGTGTCGGTGTTCGTGTCGGGCATCAGCACCGGGCCCGACGGCATGATTTTTTCCGACGTGCTCGGCGCCGCCCAGCGCGCGTCGTTGAAGGAGCCGTTCGCGGTGATCGTCGATCGCAGCGACCTGCCCAAGCTCGGCGTGCCGATCGGCGGGCAGGCGCTGATCAACGGCAAGCTGGTGCGCATCGTCGGCACCGCGCGCGGGATCCGCGCGCTGGGTGGGGTGAACGTGGTGGCGTCGCTGGATACCGCGCGCGCGCTCGACAGCGACACCGGCGGCAGCGAAGTCGCGTACTACGTCGCGAAGCTGAAGCCGGGCGCAGACGCCGATGCGGTGGCCGCACGCGTCGATGCCTCGGCACACGGGTACGCGGCGTGGACCGCTTCGAGTTTCGCGCGCCGCGCGGTGTTCTACTGGATGTTCCAGACCGGTGCGGGGCTCGGCGTGATCTTCCTCGCGATAGTGGTGTTCATCGTCGGCGCGATCATCACCAGCCAGACCCTGATGGGCGCGATCGCGGGTTCGGTGCGCGAATACGCGACCCTGCACGCGCTGGGCGTGGGCCTGGGTTCGCTGCGTCGGGTAGTGCTGGAACAGGCGACATGGATCGGCGTATGCGGCCTGGTCGCGGGCGTGTTGTTGAGCCTCGGCCTGATTGGCCTCGCCAGGTTGCAGGACGTGCCGGTGGCATTGAACCTGCCGGCGTGGATCGCCTGCGCGGCGCTGGTGATGTGCATCGCGCTGGTGTCCGGCGTGGCCGCGGTGCGCGCCTTGCGGAGCGCCGACCCGGCGTTGCTGCTGCGATGAGCGCATTGGTCGCCAGCGACCTTTACATGGGTTACACCAGCGGCAAGCTGCGCACGGAAATCCTGCGCGGGCTGTCGCTCTCCGTCGATGCCGGACAGTTGACCTTGATCGCCGGACCGTCGGGCTGCGGCAAGAGCACGCTGCTTTCGATCCTTTCGGGCCTGCAACGCCCGGATGCCGGCAGCGTGATCGCGCTGGGCGAAGACCTGTGGCGCGGCGACCGCCGTGCCCTCGACGCTTTCCGGTTGCAACACACCGGCTTCGTGTTCCAGGGTTTCAACCTGTTTCCCGCACTCACCGCGCTGGAACAGGTGATGTTGCCGCTGGGCTACATGGGCGTGGATGATCGGGCCGCGGAAACGCGCGGTCGCGCCACGCTGGATGAGGTCGGACTGTCCGACCGCATGCACCTGCTGCCGGCGGAACTTTCCGGCGGCGAAAAGCAACGCGTCGCGATCGCACGCGCATTGGTCAAGCAACCCGAACTTTTTTTCGCCGACGAGCCCACCAGCGCGTTGGACGCCGCCAACGGCCAGGTCGTGATCGACACCCTGCGCCGCATCGCGCACGAGCACGCCACCACCGTGCTGTGCGTCAGCCACGACCCGCGCCTGGTCACCCACGCCGACCGCGTGCTGGAAATGGAAGATGGCAGGATACTGAATGACCGGCGCGTGCCGCACGACGAGCCCGCGCCCGAACCGGAGAAGGCATCGTGAAATCGCATCGCTGCATCGGCGCCGCGCTCGCCGCGTTGGCATTGGCCCTGGGCGGGTGTTCGGACGGTTCGCACACCGCGGCGGACAGTGCGCGATCGTCGCCATGGCTGGCCATGGCGCGCGGCAAGGTTGCCGTCGAGGGCGGCATGGTGTTGGTGGCGGCACGCAGCGACGGCGTGGTCGAGTCGGTGGCGGCGAAGCAGGGCGACAGCGTGAAGCAGGGCGCGGTGTTGGCCGCGCTCGATCCGCGCGCGGCCAGGATCGCGGTGGCGGCGGCGCAGGCCGGCGTCGCACAGGCCAAGGCGCAACTTTCCGAATTGCAGGTGTCCCTGAAGCAAGCCGGGCAACGCGCACCGCGCATCGCCGCCGCCGCCAAGGCCGGCGCAGCCAGCGGCGATGCCGCTGCACAGGCGCGCGACGCGCTGGCGTCGCTGCAGGCGAAACACGCCGCCGCGCAGGCCGAACTGGACGCCGCACAACAGAAGCTCGCCGCGGCGAGGCTCGAGCTCGATTCCACCACCCTGCGCGCGCCGGTCGCGGGCACCATCGTGACCCGGCACATCGCGGTCGGGCAATCCGTGTCGGCGGCATCGGGCCAGCCGCTGTTCGAACTGCTGCCCGAGCGTCCGCGCATCGTGCAGGCCCAGATCGACGTGGACGCGGTCGGCACGATCCATGCCGGCATGCACGCCGAGGTGGTCCGCGATTCGGGAGCGGGGCCGGTGTACCAGGCCACCGTGACGTGGGTGGGACAGGTGCTGCAACCGGCCAGCCTGACCCAGGACCCGCTGGAACGCGCGCTCGCGAACGACGTCGATTGCACGCTGGAATTGGCGCCGGCGCAGCCCGGGGTCGAACCGCTCAGGATTGGACAGCGGGTGCTGGTCAGGTTCCCCCGGCGTTGACCCGGCCTCGCCCGGCCGCCGGGATTTCCATTCAGGGTCCGGCCAGCCGGGGAAAGCGTTCGGAAAGCCTGCGGCGCTAGAATCGACGCCACTTCGCGCCCCCCGCACCTTTTCCGAAGGATTTCCCGTGACCCAATGGAACATCCTGTGCGACTTCGACGGCACCATCTCCGTCGAGGACGTCACGGACTCCCTGCTCGATCGTTTCGCGCCGCCCGAATGGCAGGTGCTGGAACGCGATTGGCGCGCCGGCAAGATCGGTTCGGCCGAGTGCATGGCCGGACAGGTCGCGTTGCTGGACGCCTCGCGCGAGGAAATCGACGACCATCTCGCGGGCCTGCGCATCGATCCCGCGTTTCCGCAATTCGTGGAAGCGGTGTTCGCCGCAGGCTCCACGCTGCGGGTGGTCAGCGATGGCCTCGATTATGCGATCCGCGCGATCCTGCGCCGTTACCGCCTCGATCACCTGCCGGTGCTCGCCAATCGCCTGGTGCCCTCCGCGCCGCGCCGCTGGCAACTGGAGACGCCGTTCTCCGACCCGCATTGCCGGATCGGCAGCGGCCATTGCAAATGCGCCAGCGCGGTGCGTGAACACAACCGCCACCACCGCGTGCTGCTGGTGGGCGACGGCGCTTCCGATTACTGCGCCGCCGGCGAAGCCGACTACGTGTTCGCCAAGCATCGCCTGATCGAGCACTGCCGCCACGCGGCCATCCCGCATACCTCGATCGTCGGTTTCGCCGACGCGATCGGCCTGCTTCCCGCATTGCTGGCCGGCAAGCTGCACACGCCGCGGCGCGTGTTGATGCCGGAAGCCGCCACCCGCTGATACCCGAAGGGTTTGTCCATGAACACCGTGAAAGCCGAGGCCGCCGAGGCTTCTTCCGCCAACGCGCAACTGGTCGCCGGGCTCGACACCGCCACCAGCGGGGAACTGTTCGAGGCTGCGTGCCGGCTGATCCCGGGCGGCGTCAACAGCACCGCGCGCGCGACCTGGTCGGGCTGGACGCCGTACCCGCTGTTCGTCAAGGACGGCAAGGGTTCGCACCTGACCGACGTGGACGGCAACCAGTACATCGACTACCTGCTCGGGCTGGGCCCGATGTTGCTCGGCCATCGTCCGCCGCGCGTGACGCAGGCGGTGGTCGATTTCATCCAGAACCGCGGCACCATCTTCGCGCTGCCGACCGCCGACGAGGCGCGCCTCGCGCAAAAGATCGTCGACGCGATCCCGGGGGTGGATCAGGTGCGCCTGTGCAACACCGGCACCGAGGCGGTGATGTACGCGACGCGACTGGCGCGCGCGTTCACCGGCCGCAACAGGATCATCCGCTTCGAAGGCATGTACCACGGTTTTTCAGACGCCATCTACTGGAGCAAGCACCCGGCGCTCGACAAGGCCGGCCCCGACGCGCACCCGGTACCGGTGCCGCAGGGCCCCGGCTTGCCCAAGGGTGTCGAGGAAAACCTCATCATCCTGCCGTGGAACGACGCGGACCTGCTGGCCGAGACGCTCGAACGCGAAGGCAACGATATCGCCGCGGTGCTCACCGAACCCGTGATGTGCAACACCGGCTGCATCCTGCCGCGGCCGGGTTACCTCGAAGCGATGCGCGAGCTGACCGCGCGTCACGGCGTCGTGCTGATCTTCGACGAGGTCATCACCGGTTTCCGCCTCGGCCTCGCCGGCGCGCAAGGGCGACTCGGCATCAAGCCCGACCTGTCGGTATTCGCGAAAGGCATCGGTGGCGGCTTCCCGGTCGCGGCGCTGGGCGGGCGCGCCGACATCATGGCGCTGGTCGCCCGCGGCAAGGTTTCGATGGCCGGAACCTACAGCGCCAACGGCATCGCCATCGCGGCCGCCAACGCGGCGCTGGACGAACTGGCGGCACCGGGCGTGTTCGAAAGGCTCGACGCGGTCTCCGATGCGTTGCGGCTCGGACTGGACAAGATCCTGAAAGACGCCGGCCTGCCCGCGTACGTCGTGGGCCTGGGCCCGCTGATGCAGGTGTGGTTCGCGAAGGGGCCGATCCACAACTACCGCGACGCCGAACGCCACGCCGACCAGGACACCTTCCGGCGCTGGTGGGAAGGCATGCTCGGCGAGGGCGTGCTGTTCCATCCCGGTGCCTACGAGAACCTGTTCGTGTCGACCGCGCACACGCATGCCGACGTGACCGCGACGCTCGATGCGGCGAAACGGGTCGCCGCGGAGCTCGCGCGCACCGCCTGACTGGTCGTGTCCGCAATGCGGCGTCCCCGTGCAGGGCATCGGGGGCGGCGTCATGCGCGCCGAAGCATAAGCGCATAGCAGTCCATCCTTTCCGCGGAACGACATGCGCGGCGTACCTTGCAGCCTCCGCCGCCGCACGCCGTTCCCGTCATGCCTGCCAGCGCAACCCTGCCGCGCCTGCCGTTGCCGAAAGATCGGGCACAACACCTGTCGTCGCTGGTCGAAGGGCTGGATGAGATCAGCCTGTGGTGGCTGTCCGGCTACGCCGCGGGGCTGGCCGGCAAGCTTGCCCCGCCGGCCGAGGCGCAACCGGAACCGCGCTCGGAACCGGAAGCGGGCACGCGTCTGACGATCGTGTATGGCAGCCAGACCGGCAACGCGAAGCGAGTCGCCGAGCAGCTTTCGCGACAGCTCGAGGCCGCGGGGTTGCACGTGCGGGTGCTGCGCGCCGACGCCTATCCGCTGCGCGAGCTGGCGAAGGAACGCTGGCTGTACGTCGTGATCAGCACGCAGGGCGATGGCGATCCGCCCGACGATGCGCGCGGCTTCGTGGATTTCCTGTCCGGACGCCGCGCACCCAAGCTCGAATCGCTGTCGTACGCGGTACTGGGCCTCGGCGATTCCGGTTATCCGCAGTTCTGCGTGACCGGGCAAAAGCTCGACGCGCGCTTCGCCGAGCTGGGTGCAAACCGCCTGCTCGACTTCGCTGCCGCCGACCTCGACATCGAAACGATTGCCGAACCGTGGACGCGGCGGGCCCTGGATTCGGCGCGCGATGCGCTGCGGGTGCCGGCCATTCCAACCAACGTCACGCCATTGCGCCCGCACGCCGAGCCCGCGGAATCGACCTGGTCGCCGACGCGTCCATTTGCCGCGGAGGTGCTCGCCAACCAGCGCATCACTGCGACAGACAGCAGCAAGGATGTACGTCACATCGAACTCGACCTGCGCGGGGCGGGGTTCGACTACGAGCCCGGCGACGCACTGGGCGTGCTTCCACGCAATCCGCCGGAGCTGGTGGAAGCCGTGTTGGAGTCGTTGCACCTCGATGGCGGCGCCGAGATCGCGCATGCGGGCGACACGCACCCATTGCGCGAATGGCTGCTCACGAAACGCGAGCTCACCCGTCTTGCCCGCCCGTTCGTCGACGCGCTGGCGGCGCGCAACGGCGACACGGCGTTGCGGTCACTGCTGCAGCCCGGGCAGGGCGAAGCCCTGCGCGCCTTGCTGTCGACGCAGCAGCCCATCGACCTGCTGCGGCGGTATCCAGTCGAGTGGTCGGGCGAGCAACTGGTCGCTGCGCTGCGCCCGCTCGCGCCGCGGCTGTATTCGATCGCGTCCAGCCGTGCGGTGGTCGGCGATGAGGTGCACCTCACCGTCGCCCACGTCGAATGCACGAGCGGCCCCGACACGCGCTGGGGCGCAGCCTCGCATTGGCTGGCCACGCGTGTCGAAGGCGGGTCGATCGAGGTGTACCTGGAACGCAACGAACGCTTCCGGCTGCCGACCGACCCGGATCGCGACATCATCATGATCGGCCCCGGCACCGGCGTCGCGCCATTTCGCGCGTTCCTGCAACAACGTTCCGGATCCGGCGCACGCGGACGCCACTGGCTGTTCTTCGGCAACCCGCATTTCCGCAGCGATTTCCTGTACCAGACCGAATGGCAGGCGGCGTTGAACGACGGTTCGCTGCAACGACTCGACCTGGCGTTCTCGCGCGATCAGGAGCAAAAAATCCATGTGCAGCAACGTCTGCGCGAGAACGGCCGTGAACTGTTCGATTGGCTGGAAAACGGCGCCCACCTGTACGTGTGCGGCGCGACCGCCATGGCGCGCGACGTGGAAGCGGCCTTGCGCGCCGTGATCGCCGAGCACGGCGCGCGCACACCGGAAGCGGCCGACGAGTACCTCGCGGCCCTGCGCGATTCGCACCGCCATGCGCGGGACATCTACTGATGAACGAGCCCTCCGACCTCGAACGCATCAAGCGCGACAGCCGCCATCTGCGCGGCACGCTGCGCGAAAGCCTCGCCGATCCCGTCACCGGCGCGCTGCGCGCGGACGACGTGCAACTGCTGAAGTTCCACGGCGGCTACCAGCAGGACGACCGCGACGTGCGCGAGGCGCGCAGGCTGGCGAAACTCGAACCCGACTATTCGTTCTTCCTGCGCCTGCGCCTGCCCGGCGGCGTGCTGACGCCCGCGCAGTGGCTGGCGATGGATGCCGCCGCGTCGCGTTACGGCACGCGCGGGTTGCGTCTGACCACCCGCCAGACGATCCAGGTGCACGGCATCGAAAAACGCAACCTGCGCGCAGCCGCGCAAGCGATCCACGCTTCGGGGCTCGACACCATCGCCGCCTGTGGCGACGACAACCGCAACGTGGCCGCGGCGGTCAACCCGCTGCTGTCGCGCCTGCATGCGCAAGTGTTCGCGCAGGCATCAGCCTTGTCGTCGCACCTGCGGCCGAAGTCGCGCGCGTGGTTCGAAACCTGGCTGGACGAACCGGCGACCGACGGCAACGAAGCCGAGCCCCTGCTCGGCGACACCTATCTCCCGCGCAAATTCAAGATCGGCTTCGCGGTGCCGCCCGAGAACGACATCGACGTGTACTCGCAGGACGTGGGTCTCGTCGCCATCGTCGAGGACGGCAAACTCGCCGGCTACGACGTGCTGGTCGGCGGCGGCATGGGCGCCAGCCACGGCGACGCCAGAACCTATCCGCGACTCGCAAGCCCGATCGGCTTCATCACACCCGACCAGGCGACCCCGCTCGCGGAAGCCGCGCTCACCACCCAACGCGACCACGGCGATCGCGGCGAGCGCAAGCACGCGCGCTTCAAGTACACCGTCGACGACAAGGGACTCGACTGGATCAAGGCCGAGATCGAACGGCGCGCCGGATTCGTGCTGCAGCCCGCGCGCGGCTTCGTATTCACGCAGCGCGGCGATCGTTTTGGTTGGCGCGAGGGCGAAGACGGCCGCTGGCACCTCGGCCTGCGCATTCCGTTCGGGCGCGTGCACGACAAGGATGGCGTCGCGCGCCAGACCGGCATGCGCGCCATTGCGTCACTGCTGGCTGAACAGGCGCCGGCGGCGCAAATCCGCCTGACGCCGAACCAGAACGCCTTCATCGCGGGAGTCGCCGCGAACCTGCGCGAACGCATCGACGCGGTCGCCTGCGAACACGACCTGGCGTTGCACCGCACCGAAACGCGCCTGGGGCTCGACGCGGTCGCCTGTGTCGCCTTGCCGACCTGTGGCCTCGCGATGGCCGAAGCCGAGCGCTGGATGCCGGATTTCCTGCCGAAGGTGCAGGGATTGCTCGACGCGCACGGCTTGCACGACGAACCGATCGACCTGCGCGTCAGCGGCTGCCCGAATGGCTGCTCGCGGCCGTATCTTGCCGAGATCGCCCTGATCGGCAAGGCGCCTGGCCGCTACAACCTGATGCTCGGCGGCGACCACCGTGGCCAGCGCCTGAATGCGTTGCATCGCGGGAACATCGTCGAATCCGAAATCCTCGCCGAACTGGACACGCTGTTCACGCGCTTCGCGGCCGGGCGCGAAACCGGCGAACGCTTCGGCGATTTCCTGGCGCGCGCGGGCGTCGCGACGCCACCCTTGCCACACGAGGCCACCGCATGACCCCGAAGGATGCCGTGACCGAAGGTCACACCGATTCCCCCTCGCCCGCGAGCGGGAGAGGGTGGCCCGAAGGGCCGGGTGAGGGAGCACGTGCCGCCGATCCCGCGCCACCGTTTTCTCGTCGAGGAATCGGCGGCTCAGTGCCCGATCCGATCACCGCCGCGCAATCGCCCGAGGCGCTGGCCGAACTCAACCGCTGGCTGGGCTCGCTGGATGCGGAACGACGCATCGAATGGGGCCTGCGCACGCTGTCCGGCGAACACGCGCTATCGTCCAGCTTCGGCGCGCAAGCCGCGGCATCGCTGCACCTCGTCACGCGGCTCAGGCCCGACATCCCGGTGGTCCTGATCGACACCGGCTACCTGTTCCCGCAAACCTACCGGTTCATCGACGAATTGCGCAATCGCCTCGCCCTCAACCTCAAGGTGTACCGGCCGGAAATCGGCACCGCGTGGATGGAGGCGCGCTTCGGGCGCCTGTGGGAACAGGGTCGCGAGGGCATCGAGCGCTACAACCGGCTGCGCAAGCTCGAGCCGATGCAACGCGCGCTCGCGGAACTCGGCGTGCGGACCTGGATCGCGGGCATCCGCCGCAGCCAGTCCGCCAGCCGTGCGCACGCGGATTTCCTGGAACTGCGCGACGGTCGCTGGAAACTGCACCCGATCGCCGACTGGCGCGACCACGACGTGTGGCGTTACCTGCACCGCCACGACCTGCCCTACCACCCGCTGTGGCACGAAGGCTACGTGTCGATCGGCGACACCCACACCACGCGCCGCTGGGAACCCGGCATGCGCGACGAGGACACCCGCTTCTTTGGGTTGCAGCGCGAATGCGGCCTGCACGATCCGCGGCAAATGGACGTCCAAACGCTTGCGCGATGACAGCGACGCAGGCAAGCTGGCCGTTTCCGCGCGGAGAACCAGCATGGCCGGCAAATCCAGGCGGACGCCACCCAGGGCAAAATCGAAGCGGCGCGACGGGGAAAAGCCGTCCGCCCCGAAACCGGACCTGTCCGCGGTGCGCGCCGAGATCGACGGCATCGACCGCCAGATCCAGGCCCTGATCGCCGAGCGCGCCGGCTGGGCCCAGCAAGTCGGCCGCGCCAAGGGCAAGCTCGCCGCCGCCGTCGATTACTACCGGCCCGAGCGCGAGGCGCAGGTGTTGCGCCGGGTGGTCGACCGCAACGCCGGGCCGCTCGCCGACGAAGTGCTGGTGCGGCTGTTCCGCGAAATCATGTCGGCCTGCCTGGCCCAGCAGGAACCGCTCAAGGTCGGCTACCTGGGTCCCGAGGGCACGTTCTCGCAGCAAGCCGTGTTCAAGCACTTCGGCCATTCGGCGAAAGGTTTTCCGCTGGCCAGCATCGCCGAGGTGTTCGACGAGGTCGCCGACGGCCGCGCCGATTTCGGGGTGGTGCCGGTCGAGAACTCCGGACAGGGCACCATCCAGTCCACGCTCGACCTGTTCCTCGGTTCGCCGCTGAAGATCTGCGGCGAAATCGAACTGCACGTGCACCAGTACCTGCTGTCGCGCGGCGGCCACGTCGAAGACATCGAACGCGTGATGTCGCATCCGCAATCGCTGGCGCAGTGCCGCGGCTGGTTGCGCCAGAACCTGCCCAGGGCCGAACTGCAGGCGGTGTCGAGCAACGCCGAAGCGGCGCGACGCGCACGCAAGTCGGACGATGCCGCCGCGATCGCGGGCGAGAGCGCGGCGCACGTGTACGGCCTGCAGATCGTCGCGGGACCGATCGAGGATCGCACCGACAACACCACGCGTTTCCTGGTGATCGGGCGCGCGCTGTTCCCGCCGTCCGGCAACGACCGCACCTCGCTGCTGGTGTTCGTGCGCGACCAGCCCGGCGCGTTGTACCGCGTGCTGGAGCCGCTGGCGCGGCACGGCATCAGCATGAACCGGATCGAATCGCGGCCCTCGCACACCGGCAAGTGGCAGTACGCGTTCTTCATCGACGTCAGCGGCCACGTCCAGGAATCGCCGCTCGCCGACGCACTGGCGGAACTGGGCGATTTCGCGGCGCAGGTGACGATCCTCGGTTCATATCCGCTGGCGGTGGCCTGAACCCCGCGCGGCCCGGGTGGTCCCACGTTCATCGCCATCCACGGGACAAGTCATGCGTCGCACACTGTTGCTGCTCGCCGCGCTGGGATCGGCGCCGCTCTGGTCCGTGCCGGCGCACGCGGGCGCCTACGCGGACACGCTGTCGCAATGCCTGATCCGCTCGACCACGCCCGCCGACCGCGGGGTCGCGCTGCGCTGGGTATTCGCGACGATGGCGCTCGACCCGGACGTCGCGTCGATGGCCGCGATCACGCCCGCGCAGCGCGACGCGATCAACCGCAAAACCGGTACGCTGGTCACCGACCTGCTGGTGCAGTCCTGCAGCCAGCCGGTGCAGCAGGCCTTGATGTTCGAAGGCCCGGCGGCGGTCGAATCGGCGTTCGAGGCATGGGGCCGCTGGGCCGTCACCGGCCTCGTGACCGAACCGCATGTCGCACAAGGCATGGGCGCGCTGCTGCAATACCTCGACATGGGCAAGCTGATGTCGCTGGTGCCGCTGCAGGGGTTCCCGCCCGCAAGCAGGGGAACCACTGAATAATCTGCTGCGCTACTCGCCACATCCATGTGGCTCGCCCTTCGGGCCGCCTGCGGCGTTCAAACCGGCAATCCTGCCGGTTTAGTCGGCAGCTTGCGCGCCGGCGGTGCTCGCAATGCTCACGTACTGACGAGTACGTTCCGCTTGCTGCGCTCCGGCGACTCACAATCTGCCTTCGCTCGCGACGATTCTTCAGTGGTTCCTTACGCGGGCACGCGGTGCAACTCGCGCCAGGTCGGCGGTTCGGGCCATGCGGGTTCGGCGTTGCCGGCGACCACGCGACGCAGGTCGATCGCGTCGATCTGCGGCGCCAATTCGCGCAACAGGCGCAACGCGTAGTCGCGCAGCACCCGGCCGCGCGGCAGCACCGCCCAGGTGATGCACTCGGGCAATTCGGGCGGCGCATCCAGCACGCGCAGGTCGGTTTCGTCCTCGGCAACCGCCATCTCGGCAAGGATGCCGACGCCGACACCGGCCCGCACGTAGGTCTTGATGAGGTCCGCGTCGTGCGCGGTCATCGCCAGCTGCAGCGGCAGTTCCGCCGCGTCGAAGGCGCGCCGCAGCGACGATTCCGGCTTGCGCGAGGATTCGTAGCTGACCAGTTGCAGCGCCGAGAGATCGCGCAAGCCCGGCGGTTTCGTGCGCCTCGCAAGCGCGTGCCCCGACGGCACCAGCACCACGCGCCGCCAGCGGTACAGCGGCACCGCGACGCCCGCGCCGGGCACCGCGCCGCTGGTGCTGATCACCGCGAGATCATCGCCGCCATGCGCAAGTTGCGCGAGGATTTCGCCTTCGTCGGAAGGATGCAGGCGGATGCTCACCGCCGGAAACTCGCGTCGCGTGGCGGCAATGGCTTCCGGCAGCACGTGGCGCGCCTGGGTATGCGTGGTGACCAGCGTCAGCCTGCCCTTGCGCTCGCCACGCTGGTTGGCGGCCAGCGCGCGGATGTTGGCGGCTTCGTCGAGCAGGCGGCGCGCGTGCACCAGCACGTGTTCGCCGGCCTGCGTCAGCGTGGTCAGGCTGCGGCCCTTGCGGGTGAACAGCAGGAAGCCGAGTTCGTCCTCGAGCTGCTTGATCTGCCGCGACAGTCCCGGCTGGGTGGCATGCACGCGCTCGGCGGCAAGGGTGATGTTGAGGCCGGAGTCGGCGATCGCGACGAGATAGCGGAGTTGGTTGAGGGTCATCCAAGGTTCCCTGAAGCGCCCACAGTTTGACACGGCGCGCGCGCGGTGCAGCGCACCTCGGGCCGACGACAACCCATCGCGGCACGTTTCGGATTCATCGGGAGGCTTCCTCGGCAACCGGCCGGTTGCCCGGCAAACAATGCAGCGAGGCTAGCATATGGACGTCCAGACGTCCATATCGACTTATAACGCAAGCGCATGACGGCGGTCCCGATGCGCATTTCCGCCCGCATGGAGCCGCGCGCAGACTGTCGGCATGTCTTCGCGCCCGTCACCCGAATCCACGCCGCCGTTGCTGCCGCTGTTCGCGGATCTGCGCGGTCGCGGCGTGCTGGTGGTCGGCAGCGGCGCGGTGGCGCGGCGCAAGGGCGCCATGCTGCTGGAAGCCGGCGCCGCGGTAACCGTTGTCGCCGACGCGCCGGAACCCGTGCTGCGTGCATGGATCGACTCGGGTCGCGTGCGCTGGCTGCAAGGCGCGTTCGACCCTGCATGGCTCGACGACGTCTGGCTGGTGGTTGCCGCCAGCCGTGATCCGACGCTCAATCGCAACGTGGCCGAGGCCGCGCACGCACGCCGCATCTTCGTGAACGCCGTCGATGATGCCACGGCTTCCAGCGTCCATGTGCCGGCGCGGGTCCGGCGCGGGCATTTGCAGGTCGCGATTTCCACGGGCGGCGCCGCGCCGGTGCTGGCGCGACGCGTGCGCGAGCGCCTCGAAGCGGAACTGGATGAGTCGCTGGATGCGTTGACCCGTCTGCTCGCCCGCGAACGCGCGCGCATTCGCTGGCGCCATCCGCAGCCGGGCAGGCGCCGGCGTTTTTTCCAGGGTCTGCTGGACGGCGACGTTCCGCACCTGCTGCGCGCACGCGACCACGCCGGCGCGCAGGCGGCTTTCGAAGCCGCGCTCGCCAATGACGCCGACGCACCGCGGCATGGCAGCGTCGCGTTGGTCGGCGCGGGTCCGGGCGACCCGGGCCTGCTGACGCTGAAAGCGCTGCGCGCCCTGCAGGATGCCGACCTGATCCTGCACGACCGCCTGGTCGGTGCCGGCATCCTCGAACTCGCGCGTCGCGATGCCGAACGCGTCGATGTCGGCAAGCATGTGGGCGAGGACCACGACGCTACCCAGGCGCGCATCCACGCACTCTTCCTGAAGCACGCGCACGCCGGCCAACGGGTGGTGCGCCTGCAGGGAGGCGATCCGCTGGTGTTCGGACGCGGCGGTGAGGAACTGGATTTCCTGCGCTCACACGCGATTCCGCACGAAGTGATCCCGGGCATCACCGCCGCGCTCGGCTGCGCCGCGGCGGCGGGCGTTGCGCTCACCGATCGGCGCCATGCACACGGCGTCACCTTGCTGGCCGCACGCGGCAACCGCCCCATCGATCACCGCGGGTACGCCGTCGGCGAACACACGCTCGCCGTGTACATGGGTGCCGGCGAGTTGCCGTCGCTGTCGCAGACACTGATCCGGCACGGGCGCCCACCGGACACAGCGTGCGTCGTGATCGAAAACGGCACGCTGCCGAACCAGCGCGTGCTGGCCACGACGCTCGCCGGATTGGCCGCGCTCGCACGCGAACACGCCATCCACGCCCCCGCGATCGCGATCATCGGCGAAGTCGCGGCGCACGCCGCGCTCGCCGAACGATGTCGCCGCGACGCGACCGAAACTGGCGCCATCACCCGCGCCGCTTGAAGCATTGTTTTCCATCCAGCTCCATCATCGCAACGAGGAAACCACCATGAGCCTGCAACTCGGCGAAACCGCCCCCGACTTCACCCTCGATTCCACCCAGGGATCGCTGCACTTCAACGCCTACGCACGCGACCATTGGGTCGTGCTGTTCTCGCACCCCAAGGATTTCACACCGATCTGCACCACCGAACTCGGCGCGTTCGCGCGCCGCAAGGTCGAGTTCGACCGGCGCGGCACCAAGCTGCTGGGCCTCGCGGTCGATCCGGTCGATGACCACAAGCGCTGGGCGCGGGACGTGGCCGAGGTCGGCGGGGCCGAAGTGACTTATCCGATCCTCGCGGACCCCGACCTCGAAGTCGCCAAGCTGTACGGGATGTTCCACCCCAAGGCCGATCCCAAGGTGACGGTGCGGTCGGTGTTCTTCATCGACCCGCAACGCAAGGTGCGCACCACCCTGACCTATCCGCCGAGCGTCGGCCGCAGCGTCGACGAAATCCTGCGCACGCTCGACGCGTTGCAGCTCACCGATCGCCTGCCGGTCGCGACGCCGGTGGAATGGCAGCCGGGCGACGACGTCGTGGTGTCACCGAAACTTGCCGACGCCGACGCCGAAAAACAGTTCGGCAAGCTGCGCAAGGTCAAACCGTACCTGCGTTACACCGAGGTGCCGGCGGCATGATCCACGCACGCGCCGATTTCGCCGCCACCGTCGGACGCACGCCGCTGGTTCGCCTGCGGCGCGCGTCCGAGACGACCGGCTGCGAGATCCTCGGCAAGGCGGAATGGCTGAACCCGGGCGGTTCGATCAAGGATCGCACCGCGCTGGGCCTGCTCGCCGATGCCGAACGGCGCGGCCTGCTGCGTCCCGGCGGCACCATCGTCGAAGGCACCGCCGGCAACACCGGCATCGGCCTCGCGCTGCTCGGCGCCAGCCGCGGTTATCGCAGCGTGATCGTGATGCCGGAAACCCAGAGCGCGGAAAAGATCGACGCGCTGCGCCTGACCGGCGCCGAGGTGAGGCTGGTGCCTGCCGCGAAGTTCAGCGATCCGAAGCATTACGTGCATACCGCACGCGCGCTGGCCGACACCTGGAACGCACACGAACCCGGCAGTGCGTGGTTCGCCAACCAGTTCGACAACACCGCCAACCGCGACTTCCATGCCGCCACCACCGCGATCGAAATCTGGAACGAGACGGACGGCGCGGTGGACGGTTTCACATGCGCGGCCGGCACCGGCGGCACGCTGGCCGGCGTCGCGGCCGGACTGAAGGCGCGCAGGAAGAACGTGCGCATCGCACTGTCCGACCCGGCGGGTTCCGCACTGGCGAATTTCATCAACCGCGGCGAACTCGTGGCGGAGGGCAATTCGATCAGCGAAGGCATCGGCTCCAGCCGCATCACCGCCAATTTCGAAGGCGCGCAAGTCGACACCGCGTACAGCATCCCCGATTGCGAATCGGTACCGCTGTTGCACGCGCTGCTGATCGAGGAAGGCTTGTGCCTGGGCGGATCATCCGGCGTCAACATCGCCGGCGCGATCCGGCTCGCGCGCGAACTCGGCCCCGGCCATGTCATCGTCACCGTGCTGGCCGACGCCGGTACGCGCTATGCGAAGAAACTGTTCAACCCGGCGTTCCTGCGCTCGAAGGGCATCCCGGTGCCGGACTGGCTCGATCGCTCCTTCCCGACGGAGTCGGTGCGGCAGGTCGCCTGACGCCCCGGCCCCGCCGATAACGGATTTCCAACCACGCGCGCCGAAGCGGGGATTACGCTTGGCACCCGTTCCGCGACAGCCGAGGCCAGGCCGCCATGTCCCTGCACGAAAGCATCGTCGACACCATCGGCGGCACGCCGATCGTCAAGTTGCACCGCATCGCACCTGCGCACGTCAGCCTGTACGCCAAGGTCGAATCGTTCAATCCCGGCGGCTCGGTCAAGGATCGCCTCGCGATCGCGGTGATCCTGGATGCCGAACAACGCGGTGCGCTGAAACCGGGACAAACCGTGGTCGAGGCGACCTCCGGCAACACCGGCGTGGCGCTGGCGATGGTGTGCGCCGCGCGTGGTTATCCGTTCGTCGCGGTGATGTCGGATTCGTTCTCGATCGAACGTCGCAAACTGATGCGCGCCTATGGCGCGAAACTGATCCTGACGCCCGCGGCCGATCGCAGCGGCGGCATGGTGCGCAGGGCCGAGGAGCTGGCGAAGAAGCACGGCTGGTTCCTGACCCGCCAGTTCGAGAACGAAGCCAACCCGGCCTGGCACCGCAATACCACCGGACCGGAAATCCTGCGCGACTTCGCAGGCTCGCGGCTGGATTATTTCGTCAGCGGCTGGGGCACCGGCGGCACCATCACCGGCGCCGGCGAAATGCTGAAACTCGCGCGGCCGGACATCAAGGTAATCGCGACCGAACCCGCCAACGCATCGCTGCTCGCCGGCGGAGAATGGCACCCGCACAAGATCCAGGGCTGGACGCCGGATTTCCTGCCGAAAGTCCTGAGCCGCACCATCGCCGACCAGATCATTCCGATCGACGAAGTGTTGGCGCGCGACACCGCACGACGCCTTGCGCAGCAGGAAGGCATCTTCTGCGGCATCTCCTCTGGCGCCACCGTCGCCGCCGCGCTGGAAGTCGCGAAAGGGGCACCGCAAGGCTCCGTACTGCTCGCGATGCTGCCCGACACCGGCGAACGCTACCTCTCGACCTTCCTGTTCGAGGGCGTCAACGAAGGTTCGGATGACGAGTGGCTGGCGCAGCAGTAGCGCTCGGCGAGCCCTATCTTAAGTTCCTTCTCCCGCCTGCGGGAGAAGGTGCCCGCAGGGCGGATGAGGGTGTCGCGCGCGCAGTGCGCTGTTTCTGCAAGAGCGCGACATCCATGTCTTGATTCCGCTCGCCTCCAAGGCGCGCGGGCTACTTTCGTTACGGCGAAAGTAGCCAAAGCCATTGCGCCGGGCATGACGGCTTAACAACATCCTGTTGTTTCGACTTCCCTGCGCTTCTCGCGCCAAGCGGGCCGGCGCGAACTCGCGCATCCCTGCGCTCGAACATGCGCGCCTTGCTCCCGCTTGGCGCTGCGATGCTCGGCGTCATGCAACGGCGCGAGCCTCACTTCGACACGGCCATCCATGGCCTGCACTTGAAGCAGGGAGGGTGGCAACCCGCCTTCGGGTTCAACCGGCGGGATTCACTGCGTTCATCGCGCCCTACGCGCTAGCAGTAGTTCACGGTTCAATGTTCGCGCTTTCGAGCCACGAGTTCTCTTCGCTTGAGTTGCGTGAATAAAGAGGAATTCACCACGGCGGCGAGGTGGCTCACTGCAGCGTCAAGCACTTCGAGCGAGAATTCGGCGTGCTTGCGGGTGATGCGTGAAGGTGATTGATCTTGCAGATATCGGGCCGGGTGGGCCAGGTTCCGAATCTGTCGCAGCACATCTGCGTAGTCGCCGACCTTCGCCCTGCGGTCAGACCAGTCAGCGCCTTTTTCCAGAGCTCGAGGCAACCATCCCATTCCGCTTGAGGCGTTAAGCAAGTCGGACAAGTTCCAGTCGAGCAGGCGTTTGGCAGAGCCATTACGCTGAGCCGCAAAGCCGGCGTGTTCAACCTTGTTCGCATACAGGTGAACAATGGCGGTGAGAGCAGTTTCAAGAGCGGAACCAGCGACTACACAGCCTGCCAAGTATGCCTGCGCCTCGATACAACGGTGAGCTTCTCGGCGATACATGCGTGACAGGCGAAGAAGTTCGTTGAACTGCTTCTCGGTGATCGAATGCCAAGCTCGTGCCATGTAGATCTCCGAAAGTGTGTTGGTCTGGTGGGGTGGGCATTCCTGCCGGCGACTGACCATTGAAGTAGTTTCGCCCACTCGGTTAACCGTTGCACGGGTATCGCCTGTCTGATGGCCAGAGATAGGCCATGGATGGCCGTAGTCTGAGCGGAGCTTTTCCGCGCCGTTGCATGACGCCGAGCATTGCAGCCGATCGCGCGAGCAAGGCGCGCGTGTTCGATGCCATGGATGGCCGAGTTCGCGCCGGCGCGCGATCGGCGAGAAGCGCAGGGGAATCGAGCCGACACGACGTCGGCGAGATCGTCATGCTCGGCGCAGTGGTTTTGGTGACTTTTGCCGAAACAAAAGTCACCCGCGTGCCTTGGAGGCGCGCGGAATCAAGACAGGGATGTCGAAAGGATCTCGCAAGAGCGAACCCTCACCCGGCGCTGCGGACCACCCTCTCCCGAAGGGAGAGGGGATAAAGCCGGGTGCGGGCCGGCGATGGCATGACGAGTTACTGCGCGCGCTTGAGCGCCACCACGGCATTCAATCCGCCGAACGCGAACGCGTTGGACAGCACCGCGCGCACTTCGCGCTCGCGCGCGGTGTTCGGCACGTAGTCCAAATCGCACTCCGGATCGGGGTCGAGGAAGTTCGCGGTGGGCGGCAGCACGTTCTCGCGCAGCGCACCCAGCGCGGCGACGATTTCCAGCGCGCCGGCGGCGCCGAGCGCGTGGCCGTGCACGGATTTGGTCGACGACACCGCGACACTTTTCGCATGCCCGCCCAACGCCGCGTGGATCGCGCGGGTTTCGGTGGGATCGTTGGCGGGCGTCGCGGTGCCGTGGGCATTGATGTAGTCGATGTCTTCCGGTGCGAGTTGCGCGTCGCGCAGTGCCGCCGTCATCGCGCGCGCCGCGCCGACGTCGGACGGCATCACGATGTCGCCGGCATCCGCGCTCATGCCGGCGCCCGCGAATTCGGCGAGGATCACCGCCCCGCGCGCACGCGCGTGGTCGAAGTCTTCCAGCACGAGCATGCCCGCGCCTTCGCCCAGCACCAGCCCGCGACGCTGCCTGCAGAACGGCCGGCAGGTGTCGTCGGCCAGCACGCGCATGGCTTCCCACGCGCGCAGCACGCCGAGCACGATGCAGGCTTCGGTGCCGCCCGCCAGCGCCACGTCGGCGACGCCCGAGCGCACCAGCGCGAAGGCTTGCGCAAAGGCGTGGTTGGCGGACGCGCAGGCGCTCGAAACGGCGAAGCTCGGCCCGGTGATGCCGAACTCGATCGACACCTGCGAGGCCGGCGCGCTCATCATCCGGCGCACGATCGACAGCGGATGCAGGCGCGGGTTGCCTTCCGCGTACAGGCGTTTCGAGCATTCGTCGTTGGTGACCTCGCCGCCGGTGCCGGTGCCGATCACGCAGGCGCTGCGCTGGCGAAGCTCGCCTTGCGAAAAATCGATGCCGGACTGTGCGACCGCTTCACGCGCGGCGACCAGGGCGAATTGCGAAACGCGATCCAGCAGGATGAGTTTCTTGGAATCGAAATGGCTTGCGGGGTCGAAGTCGCGCACCTGCGCGGCCACTTTCACCCGCATGTCCTGGCCGTCGAATCCCGTGAGCGGCGCGATCGCGCTGCGACCCTCGCGCATGCCCCGCCAGATCGTGTCCGCGTCGTGGCCTAGCGCGCAGATCGCACCGACCCCGGTGATGGCGACGCGACGGCTCATGGCGGAACGCTTACGCGGAGGGCGGTGCCGGAGGCGAGGAATCGCCGGGTGCAGGCGGCTTTGCCGCCTTGTCGGCCAACAGTTTTTCCACCGTTTCGACCAGGCCCTTCACCGATTCGGTGTCGAAGTTCGGATCGCGATCCGGCATCTGGATCTTGAAGTGGTCCTCGATCTCGAAAATGATCTGGATCGCATCGAGCGACGGGATCTCGAGATCCTTCAAGGTCGAATCCAGCGTGACCTTGCCCTCGTCGATGCCGGCTTCCTTGGCGATGATCGAAAACACGGTTTGTTGAACATCGTCGCTCATGGCGGGTTCCCTTCGGCGTCGTGGCGCACTGGCGCGGGCGGGGCGGAATGCGCATCGCCGCCCGGCAACAGGATACCAGCGACGATGCCGGCCGATCCCGGGGCTTTTCCGCGACCCGCCGGATCGCCGGACACCCCGACCCTGGCGCCGGCCATTGTCATCGCAACCTGCTGCAGCGTCTCGATCGTGGCCAGGACCGCCCACGCGACGATCGATGGCATCGACCATTGCCGGCGCGCCGGAGTGTGCGTGTGCATGCTTTGCCTTTCCTTAGGACCCGTTCCAATACGGCGACCGGCGTCCCGTCGACGCGATCAGGACGCGCCAATCCGTCGCAGCGCGCGAACAGGCCGTCGGCGCAGCGGTTGCGGCGGCGAGGCCACGCCTTCGTCGGCCGCGAAGGCGCCGAGGGAAGGCAGCGCCGTGGTTGCGATCACGCCGCCGTAACGGATGCGGAAATGCGCGGACGGGAAACGCGCAGCGGGCTGTTGGCCAGGATGCGGGTGAAGAAATCCGCCGAGCGCCCGATCACCTTGTCGCGTTCGCCATCGACGGTGATCATGTGGTAGCTGTCGTTGAGCAGCACGGTTTCGGTGGCGCCGGTGACACGGCGTTCGATCAGGCGCGCGTTGCGCACGCTGGCGATGTCGTCGTCGGCCGCGTGCATGATCAGGGCCGGCGCGCGCACGTCCTGCAGGCGCGGGCGCACGTGCCAGACCAGCTTGTGGAACTCCGCCAGCGACGGCCACGGATTGCCGGGCAGGCCGGCGGCTTCGCTCTGGCCATCGAACATCGCGCCGGCGATGCGCATCCGCACGCGTTCGTCCTTGATGCCGTACGGGAAACTTTCCATGAAGCGGCGTTGCTTGAAAAAACCCATGCCGCACACCAGCGGCAGCATGAACGACAAGCGCGCCATGCGCGGGATGGTCCAGCCGTCGTAGAAGAAGGTGCTGCCGTACAGGCCGAGGCCATCCACCCACTGAGGCTTTTCGATCGCGAGGTTCAGCGCCAGCACCGAGCCCATCGACAGGCCGGCGACGAACAGGTGGTCGACTTCGCGGCGCAACTTGTCGGCGCCCGCGACGACGCTGCGCGCCCAGTCGCGCCAGCCGGTTTTCAAGAGGTCGGCTTCGCTGCCGCAATGGCCGGCAAGCTGCATGCCGTACACGGTGAACCCTGCGCGATTGAGTCCCTTCCCGACGAAACGCATTTCCGCGGGCGTGCCGGTGAGGCCGTGGATCAGCAGCACCCCGGCGCGTCCGCCGCGCAGCAGGAAGTCCGCCTGTTTGATCATCGATTGGGTCATTGCCGTTCCACGCGGGCGAAGCCCTGTCCGGTTACCAATACGACACCCGCGACGATGGTCCGCGCCAGTTCGCAGTCGCGACGCATATTGTCGTCGATTCCTGGTCGATCCGTCATGGTCCGCGCCGGTTGGCCCGGCCCACGTCGGCCGGGACCGCCTCCAGCACCAACCCCACAGCATCCTCCAGTTGCCTTTCACCGAGGTTTCATGAGTGGACGTAGCCGTCGCGGCGTTCACGCCCCGGCCGTCGGCGATCCTCCGGCGCAGCCGCGAGGGTTCGTGCTGCCATCGAAACAGCGCGGACGACCCGAATCCGGCGCCGAGGTTGCCGCGGTGCGGACCGGATCGACCAGGTCGTCGCTGCACGGCCCCACGGTCACCACCCGTTGCACGTTGGGAAGCAGCGCAGGCCTGACGCCGGTCACGCGCTCGCAGGCGGTCCGAACCAGTGCGTGAGCGCGTCGGCGAGTCCGACATCGGTGCCGTCGCCGACCCAGGCGGCGTGTCCGTCGGGGCGCACCAGCACCGCGGCCGGTGCTTCGGCCTTGCCGAGCACGGGAAGTTCCCACGCGCCGGTGTATTTCGCGTCGACGCGTTGAACGCGATCCGACCATGGCGCGACATGCAGGGCATCCCGCGAGGCGAGGTTCAACAGCAGCGGCCGCGCGTCGTGCATCAGCTCGAACACGCGCGTGGCACGGTTCGCGACAACGATGTCCAGATCGGGCATGCGCCGCCCCAGCAACGGATGGCCCTCGCCGAAGTCGTAGCGGATGTCCAACCCGCTCGTCATGGCCGCAAAGCGTGCACGCGGCTCGTCCATGCCGAGCAGTTCGGCCACCACCGCGCGCACGGCCGCGGCATGATCGTCGCTGCGTTGCAAGGCAACCTGCGCCAGCGTGTTGCGCAGCACCCGCGCGCCGACCGGGTGACGTTCGGCGTGGTAGCTGTCGAGCAGGCTGTCGGGTGAAGCGCCTTTCACCACCTGCGCAAGTTTCCAGCCGAGGTTCACCGCGTCCTGCACGCCGGTGTTGAGGCCCTGCCCGCCGATCGGCGAATGCACGTGCGCGGCGTCGCCGGCCAGCAGCACGCGGCGGTCACGGTAGTGCGCGGCCTGCCGCGCCATGTCGGTGAAGCGCGAAATCCAGGTCGGGCTGTGCACGCCATGGTCGGTGCCGCACGCCGCCACCAGCGCTTCGCGGAGCTCGTGCAGCGTCGGCTCGCGGGTTGCGTCCGGCTGCCGTTCCGGCACCATCACCCGGACCGGACCGCCGTCCTTCCAGATGATCCGGCCATCGCGGATTTCGTAGTCGCGCTTGCCGAAAGAGTACGTGCCGAGCGCGCCATGATGGATGCCGAGTTCCGGCGCATCGGTCATCTCGACTTCGGCAATCAGGTTGCTGGTGGTGGCATCGGTGCCGGGAAACGCGATGCCGGCCGCCTTGCGCACCGTGCTGCGCCCGCCGTCGCAACCGACCAGGAATTGCGCGCTCAGCGATCCGCCACCGGACAGATCGACACGCACGCCGCGTTCGTCCTGCGCGAAACCCGTCACGTCGCGGCCGCGAAGGTACGTCACGCCAAGCCCGCCGACCCAACCGGCCAGGATGCGCTCGATGTGGTTTTGCCACAACCCGAGTCCGTACGGATGGCGCGTCGGGAAACCGCCGAGGTCGAACTTGACCCCGGCGAACCCGTTCACCTGCGCGACCTGTCCCTCCGCGAGGAAACGATCGACGATGCCGCGCTGGTCCAGTACCTCCAGCGTGCGCGCTTGCAAGCCGCCCGCGCGTGAGCCGGCGAGCCCCTGGTTCCCGCGCCGCTCGACGATGGCAACGTCCACCCCCGCCAACTTCAACTCGCCCGCCAGCATCAATCCGGTGGGGCCGCCGCCGGCGATGACCACGTCATGCTCGCGGGTTACGGAAGCATCATTTTTCGATGAGGACAAACCCATTCGCACCTCCCGATCGCCTGATGGCGAGGTCTGAGCGGGCGATTGGACAGCACGACCGGGGGCTTGCCGCAAGCCCCGTCCCTGCTAGGATATTGATGGTGGCGAGGAGAACATTTCTCCTCGCCAATTTTTTGGCCGACCCGAAACCGGTGCGCGGTCAGCCGCAAGCGGACTCGTGGACCTGCGGGCAGAATCCCCCGTCGAACATCGCGACGATCGACTTCGGGGTCAGTACGTCGACTCGGACGTCCATGCCGGGGGCCGGCCGGGACGGACCGTAGCCGTGGTGCGACCACGGGAACAACCGGCCTCGCCAGATCAACCATGCGGCGCCGTCCAGCGCGATGAAGACGCCTGGCGGCAAATCGCCAAATCGCGCGATGTAGGTCACCTTGCGTCCTCGTCGGGTCACCCGCTCGGCGTGCAAGCGTGTGTCGATCACGCTCACGCGCGGGTCCGGCTCGTCGAGCAGCCCGGCGTTCGCGGCACACCACGCGCGCTTGAATTCCTTGTAGCGCTGCCGACGACAGTACGCGCACGGCCGGTGTCCCGCCGCGAAGGCCGTCGCTTCGTCGAGGAAAAACAGTTCGGACCAGGTGTGCGGACTGAACACGCTGCGACGGACGCCACGGAAATGCAGCTCGCACGTGATCCACGCCTGCGTGCGCCACTGCGCGACAATTTGTTTGCGATCGTCATGAATGATGCCGCGATTGCCGAGCCACGCGCCGCGCGCGGAGACGGCGTCCAAACCACCGAACGGATTGACACGATTCTGCAGCGGCATGGTGGTCAGCATGCCAGCAATGCCGGCCTGGCGCCCACCATGGGCGCGCAGGCATGCCGAGCAAACCCCCAGTTGTGCAGCATCGCAACGCGGCGCCGTCGCCGATCTACATGCTGGTCCGAATCAACCGTCGGCTTTGCATCAACGCCGCAACGTGCAGCATCAGGAACAGCGGCACGAGGAATGCCGGGACGATCAGCAGCGGCAACGTGGCCATGGGCGCGGTGCCGATCGTCCCCGGGGCCGCCACGGCCATCGAGGCGCCGAGGCCGAGGGCGACCACGAGATCGAGGATGCCGAGCCGGTTCCAGCGGATGAACGCCGCGCTCGCTGCAAAGTCCGGGTCATGCGCAAGGCCAAGGATCATCCACGGCGCGGCGAGGCCGACCGCCATGTCGCCGAGGCCGGCGGGCAGGGCAAACAAACCCGGCAGCACCTTGTACGCATACAGGAACAGAAAGCCCAGGCCCGCGAACCGCCACGCCTGCATGCCCGCGATCAGGCGCAGGTCGAGCGTGAGGATGAAGTCGCGAAAGGCGGGCGACAGCCGCAACCACGCGAAGAAAACCAGTATCGGTGCGGTGAAGCCAATCGCCATGCCGATGGGTGGTACGCCCGGCTTGCCGAGGAAGGCGCCCTGGGCGCCGAGCCCCACGACCAGCACGAACCAGATGGCGAGGACGAGGAAGACGCCGAGACGGATGCCGTTGAACCCGGCGGAATCGGTCGACGGCGGAAGAACGGTCGTTGACATCGCAATGCTCCAGTGACTTGCATTTTGCAAGTGATTAGTGACGGTAGCATACTGACTTGCAACTCGCAAGTTACTCGGATCCGGCATGGCTGCCACCAAGTCCTTCACGCGTTCGCCCTGCGCGGTCGCCAATTCGCTCGACATCGTGGGCGACAAGTGGTCGCTGCTGGTGGTGCGCGACCTGCTGCACGGCAAGCGCACCTACGGGGAGCTCGCGGATTCGCCGGAACGCATTCCCACCAACATCCTCGCGGATCGCCTCAAGCGCCTCGAAGACGCCGGCATCGTCACCAGCACGCCGTACCAGCAGCGCCCGGTGCGGTATGCCTACACATTGACATCCAAGGGCAAGGACCTGGGCGACGTGCTGCTGGCGTTCGTGCGCTGGGGCAAGCGCCACATCCCGGGTACGGTGGTGTTGGGCGAAGCCAAGGCGGAGGGCAAGCGAACCACACGCAAACCGGCGACGCGCCGCGCGCGGCGGAAACGCGGGAGTTAGCGCAATTTCGGTTTTGATGGTTACGAAAAGCGCCCCCATCCGCCTTCGGCACCTTCCCCCGCGCTACGCGCAGGGGAAGGAAATGCTTCGCTTCTCCCGCATGCGGGGGAAGCTGCCCGAAGGGCTGAAGGGGGGCTTCTCGTCAGCACTTGAGTCGAAAGTGCTCTAGGCGGTCCACCCTCCCCTGCAAACCACGATCGCTAGAATGATGGACTCGGCAGATCGGCCGGACCGGCGGCTTCCCGCATGCACCTCGCCCGCAACCTCATCCTCAACACCGACAGCTACAAGGCCAGCCACTGGCTGCAATATCCGCCGGGCGTCGATGCCACGTTCTTCTACCTCGAAAGCCGTGGCGGCGAATACGAGCGCACGCTGTTCTTCGGCTTGCAGTCGATCCTGAAGGAATATCTTTCCAGACCGGTGACGGCAGCGATGGTCGACGAGGCGCGGGATTTCTTCGGCGCCCACGGCGAACCGTTCAACGAAGCCGGCTGGCGGCATGTCGTGGATGCGCATGGCGGAAAACTCCAGCTGCGCATCCGCGCCGTCGCCGAAGGGACGGTGGTGCCGACACACCAGGCGTTGATGACGATCGAGAGCACCTGCCCTGATTGTTTCTGGGTGCCGTCGTACGTCGAGACGCTGCTGATGCGGGTGTGGTATCCGGTCACCGTCGCGACCATCAGCTGGCACGTCAAGCAGACGATCCGCACGTTCCTCGACACAACCAGCGACGACGCAGCCGCACAGATTCCGTTCAAGCTGCACGATTTCGGTTCGCGCGGTGTATCCAGCGCGGAATCGGCGGCGCTGGGCGGGATGGCGCACCTCGTCAACTTCCAGGGCACCGACACGGTGCTGGGGGTGCTGGCGGCGCGCGAATACTACGGCGAGGCCATGGCGGGTTTTTCGATTCCCGCGGCCGAGCACAGCACCATCACCGCGTGGGGCAAGGAACATGAACTCGACGCTTACCGCAACATGCTGCGCCAGTTCGCGAAACCCGGCGCGGTGGTGGCGTGCGTGTCGGACAGCTATGACTTGTTCCACGCGATCGAGGCGATGTGGGGCGGCGCGTTGCGCGAGGAAGTGATCGCGAGCGGCGCGACGCTGGTGGTGCGTCCCGATTCCGGCGACCCCGCCGAAGTCGTGCACCGCACGCTCAGCATGTTGAACGCCGCGTTCGGCAGCACGATGAACTCGAAGGGCTACCGCGTGCTGAACCACGTGCGCGTGATCCAGGGCGACGGTGTGAATCCCGATTCGATCCGTCTGATCCTGGAACGCATCACCCACGCGCGTTATTCGGCCGACAACATCGCCTTCGGGATGGGCGGCGCGCTGCTGCAGAAGCTGGACCGCGATACCCAGAAGTTCGCGTTGAAATGTTCCGCCGCGCGCATCGACGGCCAATGGAGGGACGTGTTCAAGGACCCGGTGACCGACCACGCCAAGGCTTCCAAGCGTGGCCGGTTGACGCTGGCGCGACATCGCGAACACGGCACCTTCAAGACCGTTGCGCTGCCGGACGGCGCCATTGAGGGCAACGCTTCGATGCTTGGCCCGGGATGGCACGATGCACTGGAAACGGTGTGGGAGGATGGAACGCTGCTGCGCGACTGGACCTTCGCGGAAGTGCGCGCGCGCAGCGCAAACTAGCTTCGCAACACGACGTTGTTCCGGAACGCGGACCTCTGTGATCCTGCGTGAGCGCGATCGCACCGATGCAACGTATCGGCAACGGGTCGCGGACCCGCACTCGATCAAGAGGCGCAGTTGAGGGAATGCGTTGAAAGCGTAACGAGCGAAGGCAGATTGCGCGACGCCGGAGCGCAGCAAGCGGAGCGTACACGTCAGTACGTGAGCATTGCGAGCACCGCCGGCGCGCAAGCTGTCGAGCGCAGTAGCTTTCAGCGCATTCTCAATGGAAGTCGCGCGATCGCGTATCCAGTTCTCCCAACAGCGCCGTCCAGTCCTGCAGCCGTTCCGCGATCAGGTGCTGCACGCCGTGGCGGCTTTCGAGCTTGCCTTCCACCGCGAGCAGGCGTGATTCCAGCAGCTCGCGGCGCTGGCGTTGCGCGAGGTCGTTCCAGACCACCACGTTGGTCATGCCGTCCTCGTCTTCCAGCGTCATGAAGATCACGCCGCTGGCAGTTTGCGGACGCTGGCGCAAGGTCACGAGTCCCGCGGTGCGCACCTGCGCGCCGTTGCCGCAGCGCTTCAGTTCCGCCGAGCGCCTGCAGCGCCTGCGCACAAGCAACGTGCGCAGGAACGACAACGGGTGCGGGCCGAGCGTGGTGCCGGTCAACGCGTAGTCGGCACGCACGTCTTCCGCACGCGTCGGCAACGGCAACGCGACGTCGACTTCGGCGACGGCTGGAGCGTCCGCAAACAAAGGCGTCGGCGATTCAACGCCGGCGATGCGCCAGCGTGCGCGGTGCCGGTGTCCGGCCAGCCCCCGCAACGCACCGGCGTCGGCCAGCAACGCGCGTTGCCGTGCATCCAGGTCCGCGCGCACACACAGATCGGTCACATCGTGGAACGGCTGGCGTGCGCGTTGCGATGCAATATCGTTCGCGGCACCTTCCGGAAAGCCACGGATCATGCGCAAGCCCAGGCGGATCGCGGGTTGCGGCGCGCCACGCGGCATTTCCGGCACGCAATCCCACACGCTGTGGCGCACGTCCACCGGCAACACGCGGATGCCGTGCCGACGCGCGTCCTGCAGCAACTGGTCCGGCGAATAGAATCCCATCGGCGCGGAATTGATCAGCCCGCACGTGAACGCCGCCGGCTCGTGGCGCTTCAGCCAGCAACTGGTGTACGTGACCAGCGCGAAACTCGCGGCGTGCGATTCCGGAAAGCCATAGCTGCCGAAGCCCTTGATCTGCTCGAACAGGTGATCGGCGAAAGCTTGCGAATAACCGTTGGCGAGCATCCCGCGCGCGAGTCGTTCTCGATGCGGTTCGAGTCCGCCGTGGCGCTTCCATGCCGCCATCGAACGGCGCAACTGGTCGGCTTCGCCGGGCGTATAGCCGGCCGCGACGATCGCGATCTGCATCACCTGTTCCTGGAACAGCGGCACGCCCAGCGTGCGCTCCAACACGGCCTGCAACTGCGGCGATGGGTAATCGACCGGTTCCTCGCCACGCCGGCGCCTGAGGTATGGATGCACCATGTCGCCCTGGATCGGGCCGGGCCGCACGATCGCCACCTCGATCACGAGGTCGTAGAAACATTTCGGCCGCAGGCGCGGCAGCATCGCCATCTGCGCGCGCGATTCGATCTGGAACACGCCGATGGTGTCGGCGCGGCCGACCATGTCGTACACCGCCGGATCCTCGGCCGGAATGTCGGCCAGCGCCATGTCGCGCCGGCCGGATGCGCGCAGCAGGTCGAAGGTCTTGCGGATCGCGGTCAACATGCCGAGCGCGAGGCAATCGACCTTCAACAGGCCCAGCACGTCGAGGTCGTCCTTGTCCCACTGGATCACGGTGCGGCCCTCCATCGCCGCGTTCTCCACCGGCACCAGCGTGCTGAGCGGATGTTCGGACATCACGAAACCGCCGGGGTGCTGCGACAGGTGCCGCGGCATGCCGATCAGCTGCGTGGTCAGCGCGATCACGCGGCGCAGCAGTGGCGCATCCGGATCGAAACCGCGTTCGCGCAACACTTCATCCAATCCTTGCGTGCCGCCCCAGTGGTCCATGCAGCGCGCCAGCCGGTCGACCATGTCGGGCGGCAGCCCCAGCGCCTTGGCCACGTCGCGCATCGCGCCGCGTCCGCGATAGGTACTGGCCACCGCGGTGAGCGCCGCGCGCTCGCGCCCGTAGCGGCGGAACACGTACTGGATCACTTCCTCGCGGCGCTCGTGCTCGAAGTCGATGTCGATGTCGGGCGGTTCGTTGCGCTCGCGCGACACGAAGCGTTCGAACAGCATGTGCATGCGCGCAGGATCGATCTCGGTGACGCCCAGTGCGTAACACACCGCCGAGTTGGCGGCGGAACCGCGTCCCTGGCACAGGATTTTCTTTTCGCGCGCGAAACGCACCAGGTCGTGCACGGTCAGGAAATAGGATTCGTAATGCAGCTCGGAAATCAGTGCGAGTTCGTGTTCGATCAGCGTGCGCGCCTTGGCCGGCACGCCGCCCGGCCAGCGCTTGCGCGCGCCGGCCTCGGTGAGTTCGCGCAGCCAGCTTGCCGCGGTGCGGCCCCGCGGCACCAGTTCGTGCGGGTATTCGTAGCGCAGTTCTTCCAGCGAGAACGTGCAGCGCGCCGCGATGCGAAGGGTTTCCTGCAGAAGGTCGGCGGGATAAATCGCGGCCAACGCGCGGCGCGTGCGCAGATGGCGCTCGCCATTGGGAAACAATTTGAACCCGGCTTCGTCCACCGTGGTCCCGTGGCGGATCGCGGTCAGCGTGTCCTGCAGCGCGCGCCGTCCGCGCACGTGCATGTGCACGTCGCCGGAGGCGACCAGCGGCATGCCGAGTTCCGCGCCGATCGCGCGGAGCCGTGCAAGCCGCGCGGCATCGTCGGGCCCGCGATGCAACTCCACCGCGAGCCACGCGCGTTCCGGAAACATGCGCCTGACCCACGCGCCTTCCGTCGTGTCCGGGGATGCGTTCGGAATCCACAGCGCCAGCAATCCATCGTTCGCGGCGCCCGCGAAATCATCGCGCAGAAGTCGATACGCGCCCTTGCCTGCACGCCGCCGCGCCAGCGTCAGCAACTGGCAAAGCCGCGTGTAGCCGCTGGCGGTCTCGGCGAGAAGCACCAGCTTGGGGCCATCGTCGAGCTGCACTTCGCTGCCGACGATCAGGCGCAGGTTGGTTTTCCGCGATGCCTCCAGCGCACGCACGATGCCGGCCAGCGAGGCTTCGTCGGTGATCGCGAGCGCAGCGTATTTCAATTTCGCCGCGCGCTCGAACAACTCCTGCGCGACCGACGCGCCGCGCTGGAAGCTGAAGGCCGAGAGACAGTGAAGCTCGGCGTAACCCGGCAACCCGTCATCCCGGCCAGGGATTGGCCGGGATCCAGCCACAGGGATGTGAAAAACGTTCACGCAAACCACCCCTGCAACATGAAGGGCCCGCCTTCGCCCGCGGGCCGGAAGGCCCACGCGCGCTGGTGCGAGGCGGTCTCGACGACGTAGTAGTCGCGACGCATGTCGGCACCGTCCCACCAGCCGCTTTCGATGCGTTCCGGCCCGGCAAGGACGCGTGCGACACGTTCGCGCAGCGGAATGGGCCGCGCGAGCAACCAGGTGGGACGCGGTGGCAACGATTCATCCACGCCGCGGAAGTGACGAGTACCGCGCGATGGGTTTTCGACCCGCCACGCGCGCTCGGGTCGATGCTCGGGATGCAACGCCAAGCCATGCACTGCGTGTTCGCCCAGCCGTGCGCGCAGGCGCTCGCGCAAGGCGTCCCAGGTGACGGCCCGCTGCGGGCGCGTGTCGAACAGATCACGGCGCGCCGGCGTGAACGGCGGCAGCTCATCGGAAACCAGGCGCAAGCCGCATACCGGTTCGCGCAGGCGCGTGCGATCCAGCCGCGCGCGCGCGATCGCGAACAGCAGTTCCGGATCGCGCTCCGGCGCCAGCAAGCCGACGGAGATTTCGGTGGGCACGCCGCGTTCGTGTTCGAAGGCCAGCGTGAAACGCTGCGCACCGCTGTCGCGGCCGGCGAGGAAGGCCGAGAAATCGCCCAGCAAGCGGCGCAGCGGAAACAGCAGCGATTCGTGCGACACGGTGTTGAATGGCAGCTCGATGCGCTGGTCGAACACGTCCGGAGGCTGGTAGCAATCGAGCGCGGTGCTGGCCGCGCCGCGCAGGTGATCGAGGTGCAGCAAGGCCTGCGCACCGATGCGCTTGCCCAGCTCGGCACGCGGCAACACGAACAACTGGTGCAGCCGCCGCAAGCCCATTCGTTGCAGGCTTTCCGCGCACACCGCGCCGAGTCCACTGCGTTGCACCGGCAACATGCCCAGCGCATCCAGCAGGTGCGCTTCATCCTCGATCGCGCAGCCGTCGCGTGCGCGCGCCAGCACGAGCGCTGCGTGCGGATTGGGCGCCGCGGCGATACGGTGTTCGAAACCCAACGCGACGAGATCGCGACGCAATTCCGCGTGCAGCGCCGCCCAACCACCGAACAGGCGGAAACTCGCGCGCACTTCCAGCAACAAGGCCTGTGGAAAGGTGCGGCACACCTGCGAGCTGTAGCGGTACGCCCACGCGGCCAGGAAATCGTGGCAACGCTCGACCGCTGCCGCGTCGTATTCGACCGCGTTCACGCGCGGATACAACGCGCGCGCGGCGGTCAGCGATTGGCCAGCGGACAGGCCGTGATGCCGCGCCGCGGTGTTGGCGGCGTATACGCGTGCTCGCGATCCCGCGCCTTCGAACAACACCAGCGGCGCCGGGGCATCGCTGCGTCGTCGCAGCACATCATCCAGTGCGAGTTGGGGAAAGGAAATGCACGCCCACTGCATGACAGCGTCCCATCAGGCGGCAATTGCCGTAAAAGGTACCGTCTGCACCGGCGGATTGCCGCCGCGGCATTTCAGGACCCGCAGCCGCGATGGACCAGTTTCGATGCCGATGCGCACCGCCGCCATCGACGCCTGGGTTGCGGCTTGCGAGGGACGCAACATGAAACCGGTCGTTTGTCCGGTTTCCGCCGCGAGCTGCAGGCGCCGCAACGTCGCGGTATCCGCCTGCCGCGGCCAGCACAGCACCGCCGCGCACGCGGCCGAGCGCAGGCATTGTTCGACGGCCCACAGCGCATCGGCCTCGCTGGCCTGCACGATTTGCAGGCACCGCAAATCCACGCTGGCCGCGATCCACGCGGCGGGAAACGGCAGGTAGGGCGGCGCGATCAACACGACTGGACGGCCTTCGCGGCCCAGCATCGCCAACACCGGCAACAGCAATCGCAATTCACCCACGCCGTCGGCGGGAAACAGGATTTCGCTCAAGGCCGCGCGCGGCCAGCCGCCACCGGGCAGCACGCGATCCAGCGCGTCGAATCCCGTCGGCAAGGCATCGCGTCGCGGCACGGTGCCCTGGCCGCGCCACAGGCGGCCGGTCTCGATCAGCGGTTGCAGGATCGCGCTCATGTCAGCCCGCGCGGATCACGCCGACGTACAGGCCTTCGATCGCGAACGACGCGCGGCGCGGATCGACCTCGATCGGCGCGTAATCGGGATTCGCGGGCTCCAGCCGCAGCTTCGAGGCCAGCACGCGCAAGCGCTTGACGGTGACGTCGTCCTCGATGCGCGCGACCACGATCTGGCCGTTGCGCGCCTCGCGCGTGCGGTGCACCGCGGCGAGGTCGCCATCGAGGATGCCGGCATCGCGCATCGAATCGCCCTTGACGCGCAGCAGGTAATCCGCGCGCGGATTGAACAGCGCCGGGTCGATCGTGACGTGGCGCTCGACGTGTTCGACGGCCAGGATCGGCGCGCCCGCGGCCACGCGTCCGACCAGCGGCAGGCCGGCATTGCGCGCACGCGCGGAAGGATTCAGCAGCCGGATGCCGCGGTTGCGGCCCGGCAACAGTTCGATGCAGCCCTTCGCCTGCAGCGCCTGCAAATGCTTGTACGCCGCGCGCGGCTGGTTGAAGCCGAACGCCGCCGCGATTTCGGCCAATGTCGGCGGCAGGCCCTCGCCGATCGCCGAGGCGATGAACTCCAGGATTGCGCGCTGGCGGTCGGTGAGTGGGGTCATGGAGGTACAAGTATATGTACCTACCACGCGATGCGCCAGTACCGCCTCACCCAGCGTTCCGGCCGACCGTCTCCGGATGCGGGCGGTTTGGTTACACTCGCCGTTCCGCCACGTCACGGGGAAGACACGCGCATGCCCGCCAAGCCGCAGACGGCGAAGCCGCCCGAAAAGCTGCATTTCATTTCCGGCCTGCCGCGCTCGGGCAGCACGCTGCTGTCGGCGATCCTGAAACAGAACCCGCGCTTCCACGCCGGCATGACCAGCCCGGTCGGCGACATGATCAGCGTGCTGGTCGCCGAGATGAGCGGCAAGAACGATTTCTCGGTGGCGATTTCCGACCAGCAGCGCCAGGCGGTGCTGCGCGGCGTGTTCCAGAACTACTACGGCGGCTTCACCGGCACCGACGTGGTGTTCGACACCGGCCGGGTGTGGTGCAGCAAGCTGCCGCTGCTGGCGCAACTGTTCCCGAATTCGAAGGTGATCGCCTGCGTGCGCGAGATGCCGTGGGTGCTGGACAGCGTCGAGCGGCTGGTGCGCAAGCAGCCGCTGACCGTCAACAAGATCTTCCACTTCAATCCGAACGGCACGGTGTATTCGCGCACCGAAGCGTTGATCGATGTGAACGGGATGGTCGGATTTTCGTTCCAGGCCACCAAGGACGCGTGGTACGGACAATATTCGCCGGGCCGCATGCTGCTGCTGACCTACGAAGGTCTGACCCGCGATCCCAAGACCGCAATGCAGGCGTTGTACCAGTTCATCGGCGAGCCGTGGTTCGAGCACGACTTCGACCACATCGAGTACAACGCCGACGAGTTCGACGCGCGGCTCGGCCTGCCCGGGCTGCATACCGTGAAATCGAAGGTGTCCGCGCCCAAGCGCGAATCGGTGTTGCCACCGGACCTGTTCAACCGGTTCGTCAAGGATTCGTTCTGGCTGGACCCGAAGAACAACATCCGCAAGGTGCCGGTTGTTTAACGGAGCGGTCGACAAGCGGAACGCCACAGCGACACCGCCGCCACCAGCAACACCAGCGCGGCGGCCATCAAGGCGCCCGCAAATCCGCCGCGTAGGTGTGCGACCGCGCTGACTACCAGCGGCCCGGCAATCTGCGTCACCGCGAATGCGGCGGTGATCGCGGCGATGAAGCCGGTCGCCTCGTCGCCCGCGACCGCGCGCGCTTCTCGCAAGCCCAGCATGGTCACCACCATGAAGGTGCCGCCGACCAGCAAAGCCGCGATCAGGATCGGGGCCAATCCCGTCCACAGCGCCGGCAGCGCAACGCCGACCGCCATCAACACGTAGCTGATCGCCCATAGTTTCCGATTGTCCATCGCGTGCAGCCAGCGCGATGCGGCCCAGGTGGACAACGCCGCCGCCGCGCCGAACACCGGCCATGCCCAGCCGAACACGGCGGGATCGGTGATGTAGCGATGCGCCATCGCGGGCAGGAACGTCGCGGGGATGATGTAGCCGAAACCGAGCGCGGCATAGCACAACGCAAGCCGCACGCGATCGGCGTTCCAGTGCACGCGTTTTGAACCCGCGCGCACCGGTGCGGACGCATCGTCGTCCCGGAATGCCGTCCAGATCACCACGGCCAACAAGGCCGACACCACGCCGAATATTTCCCACGTGCGTTGCGAGTCGACGCGCGCACCCATCAACGCCATGCACAACAATCCTGCGCCCGCGATGCCGACGCCGACGCCCGCGAACACCACGCCGTTCACCTGCGGTCGTTGCAACACCAGCAAGCGTTCCAGCGCCCACGACGATACGTGCACCAGCACCCACGCGCTGGCGACACCGGCAAGCAGCCGCAACAGCAACTGCAAGGCGAAGACATGCGCGACGCCCATCGCGAACGTCACCGCCGCGATCAGCAGCAAACCGCCGCGGATCGCCCATGCGCGCGGCAACCGCGCTGCGCAGAGTGCGCCGAGGAGATAGCCGAGATAGTTGGCGGCCGCCAGCCAACCCGCCGCGCGCAGCGTCAGGCCCGCGTCGGCCTCCATCATCGGCAGGATCGGCGTGAACGCGAAACGGCCGATGCCCATCGCCACCGCCAGTGCGATCAGGCCCGCGACGGCGATCGTCGCGGCGCCGGCCTTGGCTTCGGGAACTGTGGATTCACTCATCACGGCATTTTATTGGCGCATCCGCGTGCGCCGCCGGACGATCACCCGCGCCCGTCTCACGCCGTGAGCAAGCGGCAGGCATACTGGCGCGATCACGCCCGCAGGCCGCGCATGTTTCGACTGCACACCTCCAACGATGCCGCCAGGCTGGCTGATGCGCTGGGCAGGCAACTGCACGCGGCGCGCGGCAACCCGCTGGCGCCCACGCGTGTGCTGGTGCCGCACGCGGGACTGAAGCGTTGGCTGCAGGTGCACCTGGCCGAACAGCTCGGCGTGATCGCGAACGTCGAGTTCACGCCGCCCGCGCAGTTCACGTGGGAACTGTTGCGCGCGGCCCGCCCCGATCTGCCTCAATGCTCGCCGTTCGACGTCGAGGTGCTGCGCTGGCATATCTATGCCTTGCTGGACGAACGGTTGGACGGCCCGGCGCTGGCGCCGCTGCGCGAATACCTGAAGTCCGGTGGCGATCCGCTGCGTCGTTTTGCATTGAGCTTCGAACTGGCACGCGCATACGAACGCATGCAGGGCTACCGGCGCGACAAACTCCTCGCGTGGGAACGTGGTGGCGACAGGGGCGACTGGCAAGCCGAATTGTGGCGCCGGTTGTTGCCGCGCGTCGGCGGCGCATCGCGTGCGGCGCGGGTGGACCAATGGCTGCGCGCGTTCGATCCGGAATATTCGCGCGACGGATTCCACGAAAAACCCGCGCCTCCCGGCCTGCCCGCGGTATTCACCTGCTTCGCCTGCGCCAACGTCTCGCCCGACGTGCTGCGGATGCTGGCGGTCGCGGGCCGCCATTGCGAGGTGGATTTTTATCTTCCGCTGCCATCGATGGAGTATCTCGGCGACCTGCCGCGCACGCGTGCGGCGGTGCGCGCGCGTCTGGGCGAGCGCAACGGCGAAAATCCGCTGCTGCTGTCGCTGGGTGGCGCACTGTCGGAGTTCGTCGGCTTGCTGTTCGGCTACGAACACGTGCAACCCGACGTCGAGCACGACGATTACGACGCGTCGATCCCGCGCACGACCCTGCTCGGGCGGGTGCGCGACGACATCCTTCGACACACGGTGGCGGGCGACGAGCCGCGCGAGGCACTGCCCGATGCCACGCTGCAGATCCATGCTTGCCATACCCCGTTGCGCGAGGTGCAAACCCTGCACGACGCGCTGCTGGCAATGCTCGATGACGGGCGTTTCGATCCGCCGCTGCAACCCCGCGATATCGCGGTGATGATGCCTGACGTTGCCGCGTACGCGCCGATGATCGAGGCGGTATTCGGCGGCATCGACCGCCATGACCCGCGCTGGCTGCCGTTCAACCTTGGCGACGCCGGCGCCGCTGCATTGCACCCCGTGGCGCAACTGTTCCTCGACCTGCTGGACGCGCCCACCTCGCGCTGGGAAGTCGATGCAATCCTGGACGTGCTGGCGGTGCCAGGCGTGATGCGCCGCTTCGACCTCGACGCCGATGCCGTGGAACGCCTGTCGCGCCGCCTGCGCGACGCCGGCGTGCGCTGGGGCGAGGACGAGCGAGCGCGCGTCGATTGCGGCGGCTACCGCGAATTCAGCTGGGCCTTCGGCATCGATCGCGTCCTCGCCGGCTTTGCCTGCGGCGACCTCGACGACGCGCTGATCGGCGGCACCGCACCGCTGGCGGGCATCGAGGGCACGGCGTTCGCGCACCTCGATGCCGTGCTCGCGGTCACCGAAACCTGGCGACGCCTGCACGGGCGCTCGCGACACGCGCAGTCCGCGCCACGCTGGCAGGCATTCCTCAACGAAACCCTGGACGGCCTGTACCAGCCCGATCCTCACGACCTCGCGGAAACCCGTGCACTGGAGCGCGTCCGCAACGCGCTGGCCGGACTCGCGCGCGCCTGCGACGAAGCCGACGCCGGCCTCGAGTTGCCATGGGCGGACGTGCGCGCCTTCCTGCGCGACGCGCTGGCCGACCCCGACCCGCAGCAGTACCTGTTCACCGGCGGCATCACCTTCTGCGGGATGGTGCCGCTGCGCGTGGTGCCGTTCCGGGTGATCTGCCTGCTCGGCATGGACGAGGCCGCGTTCCCGCGGCGCGAGTCGAACGGCCTCGACCCGCTGCTGCGCGATCGCCGTGCCGGCATCGCCGAGCCCGGCGACCGCGACGTGCGCGCCGACGACCGCCTGCTGTTCCTGCAGTTGCTGGCGGCCGCGCGCGACGCGTTCTACGTCAGCTGGATCGGCCGCGATGCGCACACCAACGAGGATCGTCCGCCCTCGGTGGTGGTGTCGGAACTGATCGACGTGGTGCGCAAGCACTATCTCGCGCCGCCCGTGGATGAAGCTGCGAAGAAGCAGCGCGACGACCTGTTGCCGCAGGTCGACCCGCTGCACCCGTTCGACGCATCGCTGTTCGGCGCAAGGGACGCGCCCCCGTGTTCGTTCCACAAGGAATGGCTGCCCGCGGCACGCGCACCCGGACGTTCGAGCGCCGGCATCGAATCGTTTGCGGCGCAGCCACTGCCGGCGCGCGTGACCGATCCCTCGACACTCGATCTTGCGGAGCTCAAGCGGTTCTTCGACGACCCCGCGCGCGGCTTCCTCGAAGGCGCATTGCAATTGCGCCTCCCGCGCGACGCCGAGGAGGATGCCGACCTCGAACCGTTGCAACCCGACCACCCGTTGCTGCGCCACGACCTCGCCAGCGCCTTGCTCGAACTCGACGGCGCGGACCTCGCCGCGCATGCCGAGCTGCTGCGTGCGCAGGGCCGGTTGCCACCGGGTGAACTCGCCGATGCGGCGCTGGCGATCGCGGGCCAACGCGCATTCATGCTGCGCGAGGCGATCGCATCGTTCACCCGCGGCGAACCGCCCGGCGCGGATGTCGCCGGTACGCTGCAACTCGCCGATGGCACGCGCTTGACCGGAACGGTGACGGACATCTACCCGGCGGGTCTGGTGCGTTGGTCGCCCGGCGGCCTGCGCGGCAGGCGCGTGCTGCGCGCGTGGCTCGATACCCTGTTCGTCGCCATCGCGAACGGGACGGCGCAAACATGCCGGTTCCTGTGGATCAAGGATCGCGGTCTCCAGCGGCGCGACATCGTCATCGCGAACGCCGACGAAGCCCGTGCGAAAATGGCGCTGGCGATTGCAGCCTGGCGCGATGGCCTGCGCCGGCCGCTGCCGCTGTTTCCCGACGCCTCGGCGATCGCCTTCAAGCTTGAGCGGCAAAAGGGACCCGCCGAGGGTGCAAACGAACACGCCGATTTCATCGACAAACTCGCCGGGATCGCCGCCAAGGCCGACGACGATGGCGATTTTTCCAACGCATCGGACTTCGACAAGCCCTCGGTGCGGCTCGCCTGGCGCGGCATCGCGATCGCCGATGCGGATGCCTCGCTGGCGACGCGTTTGCATGACGCCGCGCGCACCCTGTTTCCGCGCCTGCACCCCGTGCCGAAAGGCCAGCCATGAGCGCGCCGCGCGACGCGATGGAGCTTTCGCTCGACGGCATCCGTGCGGTCGAAGCCAGCGCCGGCACCGGCAAGACCTTCACCATCGCGACGCTCTACCTGCGCCTGATCCTGGAGCGCGGCCTCAAGATCGATGAAATCGTGGTGGCCACCTTCACCCGCGCCGCCGCCGCGGAGTTGTCCGGGCGCTTGCGCCAGCGACTGGTGATCGCCGACGCGCTGCTTCCGGAAGCCGAGCCGGCCGTCGCGCGCACGGACGATGACGGCGAACACCGCGAAACCCGCAAGATCGTCACGCGTGCGCTGGAATCCGGAATCGCCCTGGACGAGTTGCAACGCCGCGCCCGCGAAGCATGCCTCGCGATCGACACGGCGTTCATCGGCACCCTGCACGGTTTCTGCCATCGCGTACTGGCCGAGTTCGGGTTCGAGACCGGGCAAGCCCTCGTGCAACCGGAGTTGATCGACGACATCCATGCGCTCGAAGGCGAAATCCTGCGCGATTTCTGGCGGCGCGGCAGCGCCGATGCCGCCACCGCAGGATTGCTGGCCGACACCTGGAAGTCGCCCGAAAAACTGGCGGAGCAGGCGTGTGATCCGCGCTGGCGCGGGCGCGTGGTCGACCCGCCCCCCGCTGCACGCGACGTCGAAGCAACCCGGCTTGCGCTCGCGGCGCTGCGCGGTGAAATCGCCGCGTGGGACGCGGCAGCGATCGCGCGTGCCGAACAGGAACTGCATCGCGCCATCGGCAACGGCAATGCACGCAACGGCCGCACCCGCAAACTCGCGGCCATCCACGCGGCCGCGTGCGCAGCCACGCCGGACGCCATCTTCGTTCAATCCGCGCGCGACGACTGCGCCGATTTTGCCGAAGCGGAGCTGGCCGTGAAAGCCTGGTTCAACGGGCCGTTCGCGGGCGCCGAGCTTGACGCCGTGACGCGCCTCGGCGCAGCGATCGCGGCCATCGACGCCGCCGAGGGATCGCGTCGCGACGCCCTGCTGCACGACGCGCGCGCGTATCTCGAAACCGAACTGCCAAGGCGCCTCGCGGAGCGCAACCTGATGGGCCACGACCAGGCGGTCGACCGGCTGGCCGGTGCGCTTGATGATGGCGAACGCGGCCGGCACGCCGCCGCGCGCATCCGCACGCGCTGGAAGGCGGCGCTGGTCGACGAGTTCCAGGATACCGACCCGCGCCAATGGCGCGTCGTCGCAACGCTGTTCGGCGCGGACACGCTGGTGCTGGTCGGCGATCCCAAACAGGCGATCTACGGGTTTCGCGGCGGCGACGTGTTCGCGTGGCTGCAGGCGCGCGCACACGCCGAGGGCGAACCGCTGCGGCTGGCGGAAAGCTGGCGTGCGGGCAACGGCCTGTGCAAGGCGATCAATGCCCTGTTCTCGACACCGGGCGCCTTCATAGAGTCCGGCATCGAACATCCGGATGTCCATCCGGCGCAAGCGGTGCAACAGCGCGCGCTGTTGCGCGACGGCCAGCCGCTGCCGGCGCTGGAGCTGTGGTGGCTGGACCCGGACAAGCTCGGGCGCTCGACCCGCGTCGACGCACCCTCCAAGGCCCGGGCGCACCCGGCCATCCAGAAGGCCTGCGTGGCATGGATCGCCGGCATGTTGCGCGATGACGCCATCCGCCTGCGCGACAAGCATGGCGAGCCGCGCAAACTGCGGCCCAGACACATCGCGGTGCTGGTGAATTCCAACCGCGAGGCGCAGGCCATGCAGGCGGCGCTGGGCCGCGCCGGCGTGCCGGCTTCGTGCAACCTGCGCGCCAGCGTGTACGCCAGCGATGAAGCCGCCGACCTCGCACTGTTGCTGGATGCATTGGCCACGCCCGACGATCCGCGCCGCGCGCGCGCCGCGCAGGCCAGCCTGCTGACGGGCGGCGACGCCGCGACCCTCGCCGAAAGTATCCGCGATGAGGCGCAACAGGCGGCATTGCTGCAAACCATCGCGACATGGGCCACCGAGCTGCAGCGCCACGGGCCGCTGCCGTGGTTGCACCGGCTGCTGGCACAGGCATCGCCGCACCTGCTCGCGGCGCCCGATGGCGAACGGCGCGTGGCCAATTACCTGCAGCTGGCCGAATTGCTGCAGGGCCTGCACGCCACCGGCTTCGGCATCGGCGATCTCGCCACCCGCTTCGCGCGCGCGCGCGTCGAAGCGGTGGACGACGCCGACGCCGCACGCCTGCGGCTCGACACCGACGCCGACGCGGTGACGATTTCCACCGTGCACGCGGCCAAGGGCCTGGAGTACGACGTGGTGCTGGTGCCCTACGCGGTGATGGGGCGCGACCCGAATGGCAAACGCGACGACCGGCCGCCGCTGTACTGGTACCACGATGACGAAAACGCCGCGCGCGTCGCGATCGGCGACGGTACCGGCATCGAGGTGGAATTGCGCGCCGGGGCCGAAATCCGCGCCGAGGACGTGCGCAAGTTCTACGTCGCGGTGACCCGCGCCAGCGCGCTGTGCGTGTTGCCGTGGGGGCCGGTCAACCTGATGGAATACAGCGCCGCGTACCAACTCCTGCACGTAGCCGGACGCGCGCAACCGCTGGCTGCGGACAATGCCGGCTGCGATGCGGCATTGCGCGAACTCTGCGAACGCGCGGACGGGCAGGCCCGGATCGTCCGCGAGCTTCCGACCATGGCGGACGCGCTGCGTTCACCGGACGGGACCGGTCCCACCCTGCGCGCGCGCGACTTCACCCGCACGGGACTGCAGCGCGACTGGCAGGTGTGGTCGTTCTCGCGGCTGGTGCGCGGCAGCCCGAACCAGGCTGTTGCCGACCCGCACCCCGGCGCCGGTGATGGCGATGCGTCACGGGAATCCGGTCCCGCGGGTGCGGCCTTCGGTACCGCGGTGCACGCGGTGTTCGAACAAACCGATTTCGCCGTGTGGCGGGGTGCATCCGGTCTTCCCGACTCCGAACGCACCCTGATCGAAAGCAGCCTGCGCGACCAGGGCGTTGCCGGTGGCGACCACGCATGGAAGCACGCGGTCGAGTTGACCGGCGCCTGCGTGCGCGACGCGCTGAACGCAGCGCTGCCTTGCGGTGCACGGTTGTGCGACGTCGCGGCCGGACAACGCAAGGCCGAGATCGAATTCCATCTCTCGCTGCATCCGGCACGCGGCAACGAACTGTACGCGCTGCTGCACGCGCACGGCTACCAGCGGCAGCGCAGCGGCGTCGCGCCGGAACGGCTGCACGGCCTGCTCACCGGCAAGATCGACCTCACCTTCGCGCACGCCGGCCGCTTCCACATCGTGGACTGGAAAACCAACCGTTGTGCGCCGTACGACGGGGACGCCGTGCGCGCGGAGATCGCGGCGCACGACTACGACCTGCAATGGCTGGTCTACACGCTGGCGCTGCACCGCTGGCTGAAACAGCGCATGGCCGATTACGACTACGACCGCCATGTCGGCGAGGTGTATTACCTGTTCGTGCGCGGCATGGCCGAAGGCCGCGGCATCCACGTCGATCGCCCGCCACGCGCGCTGGTCGAGGCGATGGATGCGCTGTTCGGTGCGAATGCGCGGGAGGGTGCATGAGCGCGCACCTCGCGGCGTTGCAAAAATCCGGACGCCTGCGCCGCGTCGATGCGCGGCTCGGGGAGTGGCTGGCACGCGCGTTTCCCGGCACCTCCGAAGATTCCCTCCTGGCCGCGGCGCTGGCCGCACGCGCGATCTCGGACGGCCACAGCGCGCTGACGCTGGATCGGGCGCAGGCGTGGCTGGACGGGCTGGCCGAAGGCGCGGCGCCCGCGTTGCCGGAGGTCGCGGATTGGCGCGCTGCGTTGCAGGCCGCGCCGGCCGTGCATGTGCACGCAGCCGGCGCGGCGACGCCGAACCTGCCGCTGGTGCTGGACGCGCAGGACCGCGTGTACCTGCGGCGCTATTTCGAATACGAGCGCCAACTCGCGCGCATGTTGGTTACACGTGCAGCACGCAAAGACACGACAACTCCCTCCCCCCGTTCACGGGGGCAGTTGTCCGAAGAGCCTGCCCCGGACTTGATCCGGGGACGGAGGGGGGACATACCAGCAAGCAATCCCGCCGGCCCGCCGCTCGATCCCGAACAGCAGCGCGCCATCGACGTCGCCCTGTCACGCCGCTTCACGCTGGTCACCGGCGGACCCGGCACCGGCAAAACCCATGTCGTGCTGCGCATGCTCGCGGCGCTCGCACAACGCGCGCAAACTGGATCGCTGCGGATCGCGCTGGCCGCGCCCACCGGCAAGGCCGCGGCACGTCTCGGCGAATCGCTGCGCGCGCAACTCGACAAGCTCGACCTTCCCGAAACCATCACGGCACCGATCCCGCACGACGCGCAAACCGTGCACAGCCTGCTCGGCGTGTCGCCGTGGCGCACGCGGCCGCGCTTTGACCGTACGTCACCGCTGCCGTTTGACGTGGTGGTGGTGGATGAAGTGTCGATGGTCGACCTGCCGCTGATGGCCAAACTGGTGCAGGCGGTTCCGGACGATGCCAAGCTGATCCTGCTCGGCGATCCCGACCAATTGTCCGCGGTCGAGGCCGGCAACGTGCTGGGCGCGCTGGTCGAAGCGGCCGGCGACGGGCCTTTGCGCGATTGCCATGTCGCGCTGACGCGCAGCCATCGTTTCGGCGCCGACTCGGCGCTGGGCGCGCTGGCCGCGGCGATCACCCTCGGTGACGCCACAGCCGTCGCGCGGGCACTCGACGACAACGCTGCGGTGACGCTGGTCGACGACCCGCGCGCCGCGCAGCTCGTCGACATCGCCGCCGACGCGTATCGGCCAATCCTGTCCGCGGACGGCCCCGCCGCAGCCTTGCACGCGGCGCGTGGATTCCGCATGCTGACCGCGCTGCGGCATGGTCCTTCCGGGTGCCTCGCATTCGATCGTGCGATCGCGCAACGCCTGCAGCGCAACGCGGGCGCGCGCGGCGACGAACACGGGTGGCCGGGGCGGTTGATCCTCGTCACCGCCAATCGCCCGGAACTGGGTTTGTTCAACGGCGACACCGGCGTCATCTGGCCGGACGCCGACGGTTCGCCGAGGGCATGGTTCGAAGCCGGCGGCGGTACCCCGCGCGCGCTGCCCGTCGCCGCGTTGCCGCCGCACGAAGGCGCGTTCGCGTTGACGGTGCACAAGGCGCAAGGGTCCGAATTCGAACGCGTCGCGCTGGTGACAGGCCCGGATTCCGCAGTGTTGACGCGCGAACTGCTGTACACCGGCGTGACCCGTGCGCGCACCGCCGTCACGCTTTATTCCAGTCTCGACACGTTGCGCGCCGGCATCGAACGGCGCACCCTGCGCATGACCGGCCTCGCCGATCGCCTGCGCGAAGCCGCGGGCACTTGAGCGGCGCGCCGCGGTCCCAATCCCATGCCCATGCAGACCTTCCATCCCGCCGTTGCCGCCTGGTTCGGGTCGGCGTTTGCCGCGCCGACGCCCGCGCAGCGCGAAGCGTGGCCGGCGATCCGGCGCGGCGAGAACGTGTTGATCGCGGCGCCGACCGGCTCGGGCAAGACGCTGGCGGCCTTCCTCGCCGCGATCGACGAACTGGTGCAGCAAGGCGTGGCGGGAACGCTCGCCGATGAAACCTCCGTCGTCTATGTGTCGCCGCTGAAGGCTCTGTCCAACGACGTGCGCATCAATCTCGAGGTGCCGTTGGAAGGCATCCGCGCGCAGCTCGAGCGCATGGGGTTGCCGGAATGCGAAATCCGCACCGCAGTACGCACCGGCGACACCCCGCAGGCCGAACGCAATGCGATGCGCAAGCGGCCGCCGCACATCGTGGTGACCACGCCCGAATCACTGTACATCCTGCTGGGTTCGGAATCCGGCCGGCGCACGCTGCAGACCACGCGCACGGTGATCGTCGATGAAATCCACGCGCTGGTATCGAGCAAGCGCGGCAGTCATTTGGCGCTGACGCTGGAACGGCTGGACGCGTTGTGCGGGCGCCGCTGCACGCGCATCGGATTGTCGGCGACGCAGAAACCCATCGAAGAAGTCGCGCGGTTTCTTGTGGGAGCGCATTCGCAATCCGGCCCCCATCCCAACCTTCCCCCGCAAGCGGGGGAAGGAGCGACATCGCGCGAGATTTCCCTTCCCCCGTTTACGGGGGAAGGTGCCCGAAGGGCGGAAGGGGGTACTTGCACCATCATCGACGCTGGCCACCAGCGCGCGCGCGACCTCGGCATCGAATTGACCAACGTCCCACTGCAACCGGTGATGAGCAATGATGCATGGGGTTTGGTGTACAACCGTCTGGCCGAGTTGATCGAACAACACCGCACCACCCTGATCTTCGCCAACACCCGCCGCACGGTCGAACGTGCGACGCGGCATCTCGCCGAACGGCTGGGCAAGGACGCGGTGGCCGCGCACCACGGCAGTCTGTCGAAGGAAAAGCGTCTCGACGCCGAGCAACGCCTGAAAGCCGGCACCCTGCGTGCGCTGGTCGCCACGGCCTCGCTGGAGCTCGGCATCGATATCGGGGAAGTCGAGCTGGTCTGCCAGCTTGCGTCGCCGCGTTCCATCGCAGCCTTCCTCCAGCGCGCCGGTCGAGCGGGCCATGCGGTGGACGGCATCTCCAAGGCGCGGCTGTTTCCGACTTCGCGCGACGACCTGGTCGAATGCGCGGCGTTGCTGGATGCGGTGCGCCGCGGCGAACTCGACACGCTGCGCATGCCGCCCGCACCGCTGGACGTGCTGGCGCAACAGATCGTGGCGGAAGTCGCCTGCGGCGAACGCGGCGAGGCGGAACTGTTCGGGATGTTCCAACGCGCGTATCCGTATCGCAGGCTCACGCGCGAGACGTTCATCGAGGTACTGCGGATGCTGGCCGAAGGCTACAGCACCAGGCGCGGCACCCGCGCTGCGTACCTGCACCGCGATGCGGTCAACGGCAAGCTGCGCGCACGGCGCGGCGCGCGCCTGACCGCAATCACTTCAGGCGGCGCGATCCCCGATACCGCCGATTACGACGTGGTGCTGGAACCGCAATCGTTGCGCATCGGTAGCGTGCACGAGGATTTTGCGGTCGAGTCGATCGCAGGCGACATTTTCCAGCTCGGCAACCAGTCGTACCGCATCCTTCGCGTGGAACGCGGCCGCGTGCGCGTGGAAGACGCGCAGGGCGCGCCGCCATCGATTCCATTCTGGCTGGGCGAGGCGCCGGGGCGCAGCGACGAGCTTTCGGTTGCGGTGGCAAGGTTGCGCGAGGAAATTGCAGCGCGCCTCGATTTCCCCTCTCCCTCCGGGAGAGGGTGCCCTGAAAGGGCGGGTGAGGGTTCGGCCCAGGGCGAAAGAGCGATTCCTCTCGAACCCTCACCCCCAACCCCTCTCCCGGAGGGAGAGGGGAGTAGAGCAGCACTTGCCTGGCTTCACGACGAAGTCGGCCTCGACGATGCCGCCGCACGACAACTGGTCGATTACCTGGCCGCCGCGAAAACCGAACTCGGCCTGCTGCCGACGCAAGCGACGCTGGCGATGGAACGTTTCTTCGACGAATCCGGCGGCATGCAGTTGATCATCCACTCGCCGTTCGGCAGCCGACTGAATCGGGCGTGGGGCTTGGCATTGCGCAAGCGTTTCTGCCGCAGCTTCAATTTCGAATTGCAGGCGGCGGCGACGGAAGACGCGATCGTGTTGTCGCTTTCGACCAGCCACAGTTTTCCGCTGGACGAAGTCGCGCGCTACCTGCACTCCAATTCCGTGCACGACGTGCTGACCCAGGCGCTGCTGGACGCGCCGATGTTCGCGCTGCGCTTCCGCTGGAACGCCGGCGCCGCACTGGCGTTGCCGCGCTTCGCGGGCGGCGCCAAGGTGCCGCCGCAGATCCAGCGCATGAAGTCGGAAGACCTGCTGGCCACGGTGTTTCCCGACCAGGTCGCCTGCCTCGAAAACATCGTGGGCGAACGCAAGATTCCCGATCATCCGCTGGTCGCGCAGACGCTGCAGGACTGCCTGTTCGATGCGATGGACCTGGAAGGTTTGATCGCGTTGCTGAAGAAACTCGAAAACGGTGAAGCAAGCATCGTGGCGCGCGACCTGACCGCGCCATCGCAACTCGCGGCCGAAATCCTGGGCGCGCGGCCGTATGCGTTCCTCGACGGCGCGCCGCTGGAAGAGCGCCGCACCCAGGCCGTGTCGTCGCGTGGTTTCGTCGATGCGCAAAGCGCGGAAGACCTGGGCAAGCTCGACGCCGACGCGATTGCCGCCGTGCGCGAGGAAGCCTGGCCCGCGCCGCGCGACGCCGACGAGATGCACGAGGCGTTGCTGGCGTTGGGGGCGGTCAACGATTGGGAGCTTGCGCATGATGAAGCGTGGCAACTTTGGCTCGGTGAGCTTTCGACCACAAAGCGCGCAACCCAAGCGATTCTCCCCTCTCCCTCCGGGAGAGGGGCAGGGGTGAGGGTTCGGGTCCATGACGAATCTCTATGCAAACCCGGACCCTCACCCGCCGCTTCGCGGCACCCTCTCCCGGAGGGAGAGGGATTCAAGCTGTGGGTCGCTGCCGAATCGCTGCCGATGTGGCAGGCGGTCCATCCGGATGCCACTTTGCAGCCTGCGATCGAAGCGCCCGCCGAATTCGCTGCGAAGGCATGGACGCGCGAAGACGCGCTGGTGGAACTGTTGCGTGCGCGGCTGGCTTGCGTTGGCCCGATCCGCGCGACCGAATTGGCGCGCACGTTCGGCGTTCCGGACAGCGACACCGCGATCGCGCTGGCCGCGCTGGAACGCGAAGGCACCGCGATGCGCGGCCGTTTCACGCCGGGTGCGAACGAAGAGGAATGGTGCGACCGCCATTTGCTGGCGCGGATCCATCGCCGCACGCTGCAGCGCCTGCGCCGCGAAATCGAGCCGGTGGCGCCGCGCGATTTCCTGCGCTTCCTCCTCGACTGGCAGCATGTGTCGCCGGAAGCGCGCTTGCGCGGCCCCGATGCATTGGCCGCGGTGCTGGTGCAACTGGAAGGCTTCGAGGCACCGGCCGGCGCGTGGGAATCGCAACTGTTGCCCGCGCGCGTCGCGGGTTACGACATCGCCTGGTTGGACGCCTTGTGCGGCGCGGGCCGGATCGCGTGGACACGTTTGCGTGCCTCCACGGGCGGTGCCCACGCCTCGCCGGTGCGCGCATCGCCGATCGTGTTGTTGCCGCGCAAGCAGTTGTCGGCGTGGAACACGGTCGGCGCGCAAGCGGGCACCGAATCACCGGCGCTGTCATCGCGCGCGCAGGCTGTCGTGGAATTCCTCGCGCAACACGGCGCGTCGTTCTTCGGCGAAATCGCCGACGGCACACGCTTGCTGAAAGTGGAACTCGAGGACGCGCTGGGCGAACTGGTCGGCGCCGGCATGATCGGCGCGGACAGCTTCGCCGGGCTGCGGGCGTTGTTGCAACCGGCTTCGAAACGCAAACATCCGCGCCAGCGACGCCTCGCGCGGCACCTGTTGAACGGCATCGAGGATGCGGGGCGGTGGAGTTTGATCCGGCGCTCGACGCAGGGTTTCCCCCACCCAGCGCTACGCGCTCGGCGCTTCGCGCCGCCTCCCCCGCATGCGGGGGAGGGAGACGAGCGCACAGCGCGAGTGGGAGGGGGCAACCATGTCCCCCCGCATGCGGGGGAGGGAGACGAGCGCACAGCGCGAGTGGGAGGGGGTAGTCATGCCCCCCCGCATGCGGAGGAGGGAGAAAATCTCGAACTCATCGCGCGCGTGCTGCTGCGCCGCTGGGGCGTGGTGTTCTGGAAGCTGCTGCAGCGCGAAGCGGCGTGGCTGCCGCCTTGGCGTGAACTGCGCCGCGTGTACCAGCGCCTGGAAGCGCGCGGCGAAATCCGCGGCGGTCGATTCGTCGAAGGCATGGTGGGCGAACAGTTCGCACTGCCCGAAGCCGTCGAGGCGCTGCGCCGCGTGCGCAAGCGCGCACACGATGGCGCGCTCATCGCAATCAGCGGTGCCGACCCCTTGAACCTTGTCGGCGGCGTGTTGCCGGGCGCGAGAGTGCCGGCGTTGGCGACCTCGCGCATCGTGTACCGCGATGGCTTGCCTGTCGCCGTGCAGGTCGCGGGCGAAGTATCGCTGCTGGAAGATTTGCCGCCCGCCGACGAACATGCCGCGCGGGCGTGTCTTCGCGCCACCGCATCTTCCCCACCGCGCGCGACCGCGTAGCCCGATATTTGTTTCCGAAGCTGCCAATACACTCGTCATTCCGGGGCCGGCTGTGGCTCCACCACAGACGGAATCCGGAATCGGTTTCGGGACCAGCGGCGATCCGACCGATTCCGGGTTCGACCCTGCGGGCCGCCCCGGAATGACGATCATTTGTGGAGCCAAGCCACATCGAACCGGGAATGGAATTACTTCGCCTTGATGATCTGCGAAAGGCAATCCGGCGTGCCCTTGATCCGTTCCAGGTGCGGGTATTGCAGGCCGCCGTGGTAATCCACCGGCACCGTCCGATATTTGTCCTGGTACTTCAGCAGCAACTCGATCGGCGCCTTGCCGTCCTTGGCGGCTTTCACCGCATCCTTCAACACGTCGGAACTGTAAGCCTGCCCGTCCACCGCCACCAGCGTTTCGCCGGAACCGATGCCGGCCTTGAAGGCCGGTCCGTTCCAGCGCACGTCGCCGATCTTGCCTTCCTTGCCGATCGACAGGCCGATCCCGAACGCCGCACCGACGTCGCCGTGGTAACGTTTGGAGCGCAGCTTCTCGAAGTCGTTGGGCTGGTCGGTGTAGACCAGTTTCCAGCCGGTGTCCTCGATGCCGCTGGCCAGCGGTGGATTGGGCTCGTCGAGGTAGCGGTGCAGGAATCCCGCCCAGTCGTATTTCGTGACCGCATTGAGCGCATTCACGACGTCGTCGTACGTGTAGGTTTTGGTGACGAAGCTGCCGTCGTCCACGCCGAAGAAGTTTTCCGCGAAGGTATCCAGCGATTGTCTGCCATGGGTGAGCGCGCGGATTTTCGCATCCGCCGCCAGCCACATCATCTGGCCGGCGCTGTAGTACTCCTCGCTCATCTGCCAGCTGCTGTACGGCAGCGGCGCGCGCTGTGCGATGGTGGGATCGTTGGTGGTGTCCTCCAGCGTGCGCCACTCGAAACCGGGTCGGTTGCGGTCGTAGTCGGCGGCGACGAACGCGATCGCCTGGCGGAACTGGTCCGGGGTCCACAACCCGGAGCGCGCGGCCAGCACGTAGCCCCAGTACTGGGTGCCGCCTTCGTACACCCACAACAGCGAATCGCCCATCGGCACGTTGAAGTTCGGCGTCCAGAGATCCGCCGGCCGCCGGAACTTGCCGTTCCACGAGTGCGTGTACTCGTGCGCCAGCAGGCCGCCGATGGTCGGCCAGTTGTCCTCCCACTTGGTGAAGAAATCGGCGCGCGTACCGTCCTCGCTGGACTGGTGGTGCTCCAGCCCCTTGCCGCTCAACCGGTCCGACACGGAGAACAGGAAATCGTAGTGGTCGTAGTGGTGCGACTCGAACAGCTTGTGCGCCTGAGCGACGACGTTGCGCAGGCCCTGCAACTGTCGTGGCGTGATTTCGAGATCACCGGGTGCGTCGGCGAAGATGTCCATGTGCACCGGCGCCTTGGCACCGGGCGCAAGATCGAGACGCTTGAAATGGCGCCCGGCATACATCGGCGAATCAACCAGCGTGTTGTAGGTCGTCGGCTTGAACGTGGTGGTGTCGCCCGACTGCGAGGCCTTCTCCAAGGCAGTACCGGATTGCCAGCCCGCGGGCAGCGTCACGCTGGGCTGGTAAGTGATGTCGCGGGAGTAGTGGCCAGCCGGATACAGCGAGACCTTGCTCCACACCAGGTCCAGCATGTCGCCGGTCATTTCGACCGGACCTTCGTCGCGATCGCGCGCCGACAGGTACTGGAACTTCACGTCGATGCTGGCCACGCCTTGCGGCACGTCGACCTTGAACGCATACACGTCGTACTTGTCGCGCGTCCAGGTCAGCGGCTTGCCGTTCGCCGTGACCACGAGGCCAGCCAGCTTGTCGATCGGGCCGGTCGGCGAATGGTTGCCCGGAATCCATTTCGGATACAGCAGGGTCAGCTCGCCCGCTTGAACCGGAACGGTTTCGTGCACGCGGAAGATGCCTTGCTGCGTATCGCTGGCGTCGACGTGGATCTTGATGGTGCCAACGTAAGGCGTGTCCTGCGGCGGCGGCACGTGCGCATCGGCGGCATCGGCGAGGGCCGTGCCGGCAACCGATGCAGCCAGCAATGCAACACCCGTCACCGCGGCGATGCGCAGGAAACGTGGGCGGAATGCGCGTGATTTTGACATTCGAGTGCTCCTGCAGGAACCAGAGATCGTCCACGTTCCAAACACCGTTCGCCCTGAGGTATCGAAGGGTGAACGGTCGTCAGCGTGCAACCGCTCATGGTTCGATACCTCACCACGAACGGCTGATTTCAAACCCGGGCATGACCGTGAACGCACACGGCTGTCGCTCGCTCACTTTTTCGCGGCAATGATCTGCGACAGGTAATCCGGCGTGCCCTTGATCCGTTCCAGGTGCGGATACTGCAAGCCGCCGTGGTAGTCCACCGGCACGGTCGTGTAGTCGCCCTGGTACTTGATCAACAACTCGATCGGCTGCTTCGAATCCCTGGCCGCGGTGATCGCCTGTTTCAACACGCCGGCCTTGAACGCCTGCCCGTTCACGGCCACCACCTCGCCACCGGAACCGATGCCTGCCTTGAACGCCGGGCCATTCCAACGCACGTCGTTGATGCCGCCGTCCTTCGTCAGCGTCAGGCCGATCGAATAGGTGAAGTTGAAGATGTGGCGCGGCGATTCGTCCTGGCTGTCGTACTGTTTCTCGTAAGGGCTTTCCTGGTCGGTGTAAACGAGCTTCCAGCCGGTCGCTTCCAGGCCCCTGGTGAACGGCGGTTCCAGTTCATCGACGTAGCGGTCGAGGAACGCCGCCCAGTCGTACTTCACCACGCCGTTCAGCGCGTTCACCACATCGTCGAAGGTGTAGGTTTTGGTGACGAAGCTGCCATTGTCGATGCCGAAGAAGGCCTTGGCGAAGGTATCGAGCGACTCCTTGTCATGGGTGAGCGCGCGGATCTTCGCATCCACCGCCAGCCACATCATCTGGCCGCCGGAGTAGTACTCCTCGCTCATCTGCCAGCTGCGGTACGGCAGCGCCCCGCGCTCGGCGGCGGTCGGATCGTTGGTGGTGTCCTCCAGCGTGCGCCACTGGAAACCGGGACGGTTGCGGTCGTAGTTGGCCGCGACCATCGCCAGCGCGTCGCGGAATTGTTCCGGCGTCCACATGCCGGAACGCGCGGTCAGCACGAAGCCCCAGTACTGGGTCTGGCCTTCGTACACCCACAGCAGCGAATCACCCATCGGCACGTTGAAGTTGGGGGTCCACAAATCCGCGGGACGGCGGAACTTGCCGTTCCACGAGTGCGTGAATTCATGCGCCAGCAGGTCGCGGTTCGGCGCACCGTCATCCCAGTGGGTGAAATAGTCCGGCCCCATGCCGTTCTCGCTGGACTGGTGGTGTTCCAACCCGTTGCCGCTCAACTGGTCGGACAGCGAGAACAGGAAATCGTAGTGGTCGTAGTGGTGCGAGTCGAACAGCTTGTACGCCTGGGTGACGAGGTTGCGGTGCACCTGCACCTGCTGCGGCGTCATCACGAGATCCTTCGGTGCATCCGCGAACACATCGAGGTGCACCGGCACCTTGGCGCCCGGGTCGAGATCCACCCGCTTGAAATACTTGCCCGCGTAGATCGGCGAATCGACCAGCGTGTTGAACGTGGTCGGCTTGAATGTGACGGTATCGCCCGATTGCGATGGCCCGCCCTGATCAACACGTTCGAGCGCGGTGCCGAACTGCCAGCCGGACGGGAACGTGACGCTGGGCTCGACCCTGATCTGGCGCGAGTAGTGCCCGGCCGGATACAGCGACACCGTGTTCCATTCCAGCGACAACATCTTGTCGGTCATCTGGATGAAGGAGGACTTGCCGCGCCCCGACAGGAACTGGAAATCCACGGTGATTTCCGGCACACCCTGCGGCACGTCCACGCGGAACGCGTACACGTCGTACTTGTCGCGCTTCCACTTCAGCGGCTTGCCGCTGGCGGTGATCTTCAAACCCGCGAGCATGTCGATCGGGCCGTCGGGCGAGTGATCGCCCGGGATCCATTTCGGATACAGCAGCGTCAGTTCGCCCGCCTGCACCGGAATCGTTTCGTGCACCCGGAAGATGCCCTGGCGCGTGTCGCTGGCGTCGACGTGGATCCGGATGGTGCCCGGATACGGCGTGTCCTGCGCCGGCGGGATGTGCGCGTCGGCGGCATCGGCGAGGGCCGCGCCTGCGAAGGCAAGTCCAGCCACGGCAAGAACAAGCGGCGCGACAAAACGAACGGACAGCTGCGAACGACGACGCAGGAAGGGCATGCGAGGGCTCCGCGAGGATGGCAACGTTCTCGAACGTAGCACCGCACGCATTGCCGCGCATAGGCCGGATGGCACGGTCGGTGCGGATCAGCCCCTGCGAGCACCCTGCCCGAACAAAATCTTCTTTTCCTCGTCGCCCATCGGCTGGCCGGATTCGGGATTCACTTGCGGTCCGCGTGCCATGGCGCGGATCGTGGCCGGGCGCGCGGCGATCGCGGCGTGCCAGCGCCGCACTTCGGCGAACGGTTGCAGATCCAGCGGCGCCTTGTCGTACGGGTTGATCCATGGCCAGCAGGCCATGTCGGCAATGCTGTAATCGCCGGCAATGAACTCGCGGCCCGCGAGGCGGCGATCCAGCACGTCGAGCAGGCGTTCCGATTCCTTCACGTAGCGCTCGATCGCGTAGGGGATTTTTTCCGGCGCGTACACGCTGAAATGCCCGTGTTGCCCGGTCATGGGACCCAGACCGCCCATCTGCCAGAACAGCCAGTTGTTCACCTCGACGCGCCCGCGCAGATCCTGCGGGATGAAGCGTCGGGTCTTGTCGGCGAGATACAGCAGGATCGAACCGGACTCGAACACGCTGATGGCCTCGCCGCCATCGGCGGGATCGCGGTCGACGATCGCCGGCATCTTGCCGTTGGGCGAAATGGCGAGATAGTCCGGCTTGAACTGGTCGCCGCGGCCGATGTCGACCGGCTTGATGGTGTAGGGAAGTCCGGCTTCTTCCAGGAACAGGGTGATCTTGTGGCCGTTGGGCGTCGGCCAGTAATGCAGGTCAATCATTTTGCGCGCCTCTTGGAATGATGAACACGCGACGCTGCAATCGCGGCACAGCGCCGTACTCACTCCAAGTGGTGTTCCTTCATCGCCAACACAAGCACCGACCTGATTAGCGACGAACCTCAGCAAATTGCATTGTCATTCCGGAGCGGGCCGCAGAGACTGCCCCGGACTTGTTCCGGGGCCCGAATCCGACTGTGAAGGCAGGATGCCGGAGCGAACATCGGCGCAGCCGATGGCCCGCAGGACGCGTGCCAGGGATGGCACGAGTCAATCGGTTTGGAAGGTTGGCGCACGTAGAGACACCGATTCCGGGTTCTGCCCGCGACCAGCGCGGGCAGCCCCGGAATGACAAGGTTTCGCTCGACATGACGCGCCCAGTACAACTGAGGATCAGTGCCAATCGGGAGCGTCGATGGAACCGCGCCGCACCTGCAATGTTCAGTCGCGCCGCGCCAACAGGCTGTGGCGAATGCCGTAGGCGAAATACACGACAAGCCCGATCGCCATCCAGACGACGAAGCGCTCGATGGTGATCCGTGCCAACCCGCCGATCATGTGGAACTGGCCATCGGTCAGCCACGGCCAGCCGATGATCAGGAACAGCGAGAACAGCATTCCGACCGGCGCCACCAGCCACAGCATGGGCGAGCGGAAGCTGCGTCGCACATCCGGCCGGCGCACGCGCAGGATCAATACCGACAGGCAGATCACGATGAATGCGGACAACGTGCCGATGTTCACCAGTTCCGCGACTTCGCCGATCGGCAGGAAGCCCGCGACCAGCGCCGAAAAGATGCCGAGGATCGCGGTCGGCCGGTGCGGCGTGCCGTGGCGCGGATGCACGCGCGCGAACCAGCCGGGCAACAGCCCGTCGCGCGACAGCGCGAACCAGATGCGCGCCGCGCCCAGCATGAACGCGAACAGCACGCTGGTCAGCCCCGCCACCGCGGCGACGTTGATGATGCCGCGCACCCAGTCGAGGCCCAGCGCCTTGAATGCGGCGTCCACCGGCGCCGCCGAATTCAGTTGCGGGTACGGCACCATGCCGGTCAGCACCAGCGACACGGCGATGTACAACGTCATCGAAATCGCCAGCGACAACAGCACCGCGCGCGGCAGGTCACGCTGCGGATTCCTGGCTTCCTCGGCCGCGGTGGTGAGCGTGTCGTAACCGAAACAGGCGAAGAACACGATGCTGGACGCAGCCAACACCCCGGCCCAGCCGAAGCGGGAGACGCCATCCACTTCGATCGCCGCCGGCACGAATGGGTGCCAGTTGGCGGGGTTCACGTAGAACGCGCCGACCACGATCACCAGCAACACGCCGATCACCTTGATCACCACGATCACGGTATTGACGCGCGCGCCCCACTCGGTCTTGATGATCAGCATCCACGCGATCACCAGCGAAATCGCCGCGGCAACCACGTCGAACACCTTGCCCGAATCCGGGTTGGCCGGATCGTAGGCGCCCTGCAGCCACACCGGAAGGTGCACGCCGAACAGCTGCAGCAACAAGGCTTGCACGTAACCCGACCAGCCGATTGCCACCACCGCGACGATCAAGGCGTACTCCAGGATCAGGTCCCAGCCGATCACCCACGCAAAGAATTCGCCCAGCACCGCGTAGCCGTAGGTGTAGGCGCTGCCGGTGACCGGGATCATCCCCGAGAACTCGGCATAGGCCAGCGCCGCGCAGGCACTGCCGATGCCGGCCACGATGAAGCTGACGATCACCGCGGGGCCGGCGTTCACCGCGGCCTGTTGCCCCGCGAGCACGAAGATGCCGACGCCGATGATCGCGCCGATGCCGATCGCGGTGAGCTGCCACACGCCGAGCACGCGGCGGAACTCGCCACGCGAACCGGCTTCGGCCTGCAACTGTTCGACCGTCTTGTGGCGCGTGAGTTGCTGGATCATGTTCATAGGATCAGGCTCATCGTGTTTGCCCCATGGCCCCGGAATCGGGCGAGCATAACCGCGCCGGCGATTCCACGGCTGTGCCGATCGTCCCGGTAGACCGGGCCTGTCCACGCCCCAGGTTGGAGCCGGCCACGGGCTGCGCGACAATCGGCCTCGCCGGACGTGCGCTGGGCCATGCAGCCGTCGGCGACGAACGCCGGTATCTTCGTCACGCACGTCCTGCGCACCGCCACGCCACGCATTACTCGCGATCGAGCATGCCCCGCAAGAAAAAACCCAGCGGCAAACAAGGTCCCGCGCCCCGGCCGATCGAACAGCCGGAGTTGCCGCTGTTCGACGCGCGCGGCGTGGACGTGCAGGCACCGCCCACGCCCGACACCTCGCGCCCGGCCGACGCTTCGCCGCGTTCGACCCGCACCATCGAGTTCCTGCTGCGCGCGCTGCCGGCCGGATGGCGCGACAAGACGCGCGACTTGCTGGTGCTGGTGCGGATGGATCGCCCGATCGGCGCGCTGTTGTTGCTGTGGCCGACCTGGTGGGCGCTGTGGCTGGCGGCCGACGGTTTCCCGCCATGGAAATACCTGGTCGTGTTCACCGTGGGCGTGTTCGTGATGCGCGCGGCAGGCTGCGCGATGAACGATTTCGCCGACCGCAAGCTCGACCCGCAGGTTGCGCGCACGGCCGGACGTCCGCTCGCGGCGGGGCGCGTGAAGCCGCACGAAGCCGTGCTGACTTTCGTGGTGCTGGCGCTGATCGGGTTCGGACTGGTGCTCGCGTTCACCAACCGGTTGACGATCTACCTGTCGTTCGCCGGCGCCGCGCTGGCCGCACTGTATCCGTTCTCCAAGCGCTACACGCAACTTCCGCAAGTCGTACTGGGTGCCGCGTTCGGTTGGGGCATCCCGATGGCGTTCGCGGCGATCACCAACGGCCTGCCGCCAGTGTGCTGGCTGCTGTTCCTCGCCAACGTGCTGTTCTCGACGATCTACGACACCGAGTACGCGATGGTCGACCGCGACGACGATCTCCGCGCCGGCGCCAAGTCGACCGCGATCCTGTTCGGCGATGCCGACCTGCCGATCCTCGGGATATTGATGGCGACGATGCTGTTCACGCTGCTGCTGGTCGGGCAACGCGCGCAACTCGAATGGCCGTTCCTCGCCGGACTCGGCGTGGCGCTGCTGCTGTTCGCGTGGCAACTGTGGAACATGCGCTGGCGCCAGCGCGACGCCTGCTTCGCGGCGTTCCGCAACAACAACTGGGTGGGCGGGGTGATCTGGCTGGGAATGGTCATCGCGCTGGCGATGCGGTGAGACGCTGGATGCGGCCCGTGGGATGATGGCCGTTGCAACCGGGAGGGGACACCATGAAGAAGCTGCTGATTGTGGTGGTCGGCGTGTGCGTGGTGTTCATCGCGTGGAAGACTTTCTCGACACTGCCCGCGCAGGGTTTCTGGCATGCCTCGCTGGAAGCGCCGGCGGGCAAGGTCGCGTTCGACTACCACATCCTGCCGATGCGCAGCGGCATGGACGCCTGGGTCAGCGTCAACGGCGCGCCGGAACGCGCGATGGACAAACTGGACATGCAACGTGAGCGCATCCGTTTCGATCTGCCGATCGACGGTGAGGTCTACCACCTCGACGGCACGGTGGCAAAACGCGCGATCGATGGGACCTGGTCACGCGATGACGGCGCTACGGGGAGCTGGCACGCGCGGCGCTACAGCGTCAAAAAGGGTTGAAACACACATCGTTGCACACGAACGCTCAGTTGCGAGCTGGCGCACGCGCCAGCGCCCAGACGTCCACGCGCGGGATGCCGGCACGTTTCAACACGCGCACGCATTCGGCCAGGGTGGCGCCGGTGGTGAACACGTCGTCCAGCACCGAGACGTGTTCCGGAACCGCTCCGTCGAAATTCGCCGCGAACGCCCCGCGCACGTTGCGGCGGCGCTGGGTGGCCGTCAACTCGGTCTGCGCGTGGGTGGCGCGGGTGCGCCACAAGGCCTCGCGCAACAACGGAATGCCGAGCGCCTTCGCCAACGGTTTCGCCAATTCCAGCGCCTGGTTGTAACCGCGTCGGCGCAGGCGCGAACGATGCAGCGGCACCGGCACGATCGCCTGCGGCAAGTCGGCCGGCTTCACCTCAGCAATCCACAACTGCGACAACGTGTGCCCCGCAGCGAGATCACCCCCGAACTTGAAGCGCGCTTCCAGTTGCGCCAGCGGCCATTCGTAGCGGAACGGCACCCAGGCCGCAGCCCATGGCGGTTCACGCCCCAGACATCGTCCGCACCGCGGCGCCGGCGATTCCATTGGCAAGGCGCAGCGCGCGCAGCAGGTCATGTTGCGCGGCATATCGGATGCACAGTCGGCGCAAAGACCCAGCGCGCCCTGCCCGCGCGCGCCGCACAGCAGGCAATGCGAAGGCAGCAGCGCATCGAAAACGCCGTCAACCAACTGCATTGAATTTTGGTTGACAGGCATCTCCCCGCCCTTCGACACTTGCCGACCACTATATAGAGGCGGAGTCGCCGCGATGGACGGAATACACGTGGACATGCCGGTGCGCCACGACTGGGCATTGGACGAGATCGAAGCCCTGTTCGATCGTCCGTTCATGGACCTGCTGGCGCGTGCGCACGCGGTGCACGCGAGCAACCACGACCCGAACGCGGTGCAGGTTTCCACGCTGCTGTCGATCAAGACCGGCGGCTGTCCGGAAGACTGCGCGTACTGTCCGCAGGCGCAGCGCTACCACACCGGCGTCGAGGCGCAGAAATTGATGGGCGTCGACGACGTGCTGGAACGCGCACGTGCCGCCAAGGCGGCGGGTGCCACGCGCTTCTGCATGGGCGCGGCATGGCGCGGACCCAGGGATCGCGACATCCCGAAGGTCGCCGCGATGGTCCGCGAGGTGAAGGCGCTCGGCATGGAAACCTGCGCCACGCTGGGCCTGCTCGGCGAAGGCCACGCGCAACAACTCAAGGACGCCGGACTCGACTACTACAACCACAACCTCGACACCTCGCCCGACTACTACGGCGAGATCATCCACACCCGCGAGTTCGGGGATCGACTCGACACGCTGCGGGACATCCGCGCGGCGGGCCTGAAGACCTGTTGCGGCGGCATCGTCGGCATGGGCGAGACGCGTGCGCAGCGCGCGGGCCTGTTGCAGGCGCTGGCAAACCTGCCCGAACATCCGCAATCGGTGCCGATCAACCAGTTGGTGCGCGTGCCCGGCACCCCGCTGGAACACACGAAGGAGCTCGATCCGTTTGAATTCGTGCGCACCATCGCAGTGGCGCGGATCGTGATGCCGAAATCCATCGTACGTCTATCCGCCGGCCGCCAGCAGATGAGCGACGAGCTGCAGGCGCTGTGCTTCTTCGCCGGCGCCGGCTCGATCTTCATGGGCGAGAAGCTGCTGACCACCGGCAACCCCGATGTCGAGCACGACCACGCGTTGTTCCGGCGGCTCGACTTGCATCCAATGCAAATCGAGGCAGACGCGCACGAGGCTGGCACCGTGCACGCAAACGTCCCGAAAACCGCCAATGCCGATGTCGACGCTTGATGCAATATCCCTTCTCCGTCCGGAAGAAGGGGCGTGAAACGCCGCCCTTTCTTTTGCGCGCAGCGCCGGATGAGGGTTCGGGCACGCGCGCAATCGACCATGCCGCAAGCCCCGTACCCTCACCCCTGCCCCTCTCCCGAGGGGAGAGGGGTTCCAAGCTGATGCGCCCGAATCTGCTGCAATCGCTGGCCGCACGCGTGGCCGAACGTGAACGTGCCGGCCTGATGCGGCGTGCACGGACCGTTGATGCCACGCGTGGCGTGCGCGTCACGATCGGCGGCCACGAACTGCTGAACTTCTGCAGCAACGATTACCTGGGGCTGGCGCAGGACGCGCGCATCGTCAAGGCGCTGCAGCACGCCGCGGATAAGTGCGGCGTCGGCAGCAGCGCGGCACACCTGGTGTGCGGCCACCGTCGCGAACACACCCGTCTCGAGGAAGCGCTGTGCGAATGGACCGGGCGCGATGCCGCATTGTTGTTCTCGTCCGGCTGGCTGGCCAATCTCGGCGTGATGCAGGCGTTGCTGGATCGCGATGGCGCGTGCGTGCAGGACAAATGGAATCACGCCAGCCTGCTGGATGCCGCGCAACTCGCTGGCGCCATGTTGAAGCGTTATCCGCACAACGATGTCGATGGCGCGGCGCGGCAACTGGAAGGCACCGAAGGAAAACCCGCCCTGCTCGCCACCGATGGCGTGTTCAGCATGGATGGCGACGTCGCGCCGTTGCGCGAACTCGCAAACGTGTGCAGGCGCGAAGGCGCCACGCTGATGGTGGACGATGCACACGGTCTTGGTGTGCTGGGCACGCATGGCGCCGGCAGCATCAACGATGCAGGTTTGTCGGAAACCGATACGCCGGTATTGACGGCGACGCTGGGGAAGGCGTTGGGTTGCTCGGGCGCGTTCGTTGCCGGCAGCCACGCATTGATCGAAGGCCTCACCCAATTCGCGCGCACGTTCGTCTACACCACGGCCATGCCGCCCGCGCTGGCCGCGGCGGCGCACGAGGCGGTGCGTATCGCGCGCGCGGAAGACTGGCGGCGCGGGAAATTGCTCGCGCTGATCACGCGCTTCCGCAACGGCGCCGCGCAACTCGGCCTCCCGCTTGCCGATTCGCGCACCGCGATCCAACCCATCGTGCTGGGTGGCGCGGGTCCTGCCGTCGCGGCATCGCGCACCCTTGAAGCCGAAGGCGTGCTCGTTACCGCGATCCGTCCGCCCACGGTGCCGCATGGCAAGGCGCGCCTGCGGGTGGCGCTTTCCGCCGCCCACGAAGAAGCGGACGTGGATCGCCTGCTGGACGCGCTGGCGCGCCTGCCACGCTGAGCGGCAATTATCATCATCGGTTTCAAGATCGACCTTCATGTCCGACCTTTTCATCCACAGCGAAGGCCAGGGCGGCCCCCACCTCGTGTTGCTGCACGGCTGGGCCATGCACGGCGGCGTGTTCGCGCCGCTGGTCGAGGCCTTGCGCGACCGCTGCACCCTGCACGTGGTCGACCTCCCGGGCCACGGCCGCTCGCGTGACTGCAATGTTTCATTGCAACCCGCCGAGTGCGCGAAAGCCATCGCCGAACGCGTGCCGCCGGCGATCTGGCTCGGCTGGTCGCTGGGCGGTTTGCATGCGCTGCAGGCCGCGCTGGATTTTCCGGAACAGGTGCACGGGCTCGCGATGTTGTGCGCCTCGCCGCGTTTTGTGCGCGCTGCCGACTGGCCGCACGCGGTGTCGCCGGAGATCCTGCAGGACTTCGGGCGCGATCTCGAAACCGATTACGAAGGCACGCTGGACCGTTTCCTCGCGCTGGAAGCGCTGGGCAGCGATTGCGCGCAGGCCGATCTCCGCACATTGCGCGCCGACACCTTCAACGAATTCCGCCCGCAGGTGCGCGCACTCACGGAAGGGTTGGACGTGCTGGAACACACGGACCTGCGCGCGCGCTTGCGCGAACTCGAGATGCCGAGCGCCTGGATTGCGGGGCGCCGTGACCGCCTGGTCCCCTGGCAGGCCATGCAGTGGAGCGCGGACCAGTGCCATGGTGCGTTCGCGCGGATCGAAGGCGGCGGCCACGCCCCCTTCATCGGTCATGTGCGCGATGTGATCGCGGCCTTGGCGCCCCTGCTTGCGGCGGTGCCGGCATGAACGACGCACGGCTCGACTTGCGCCAAGTCCGCCATGCCTTCGCGCGCGCGGCCGCGACCTACGAACAACACGACGCCTTGCAACGCGAAGTCGAGGCGCGCCTGTTCGACAGCCTCGATTACTTCGAAGGCAAGCCCGCGCGCGTGCTCGATGTCGGCTGCGGCACCGGCCGCGGCAGTGCGCGTTTGAAAAAGCGCTGGCGCGACGCCGAGGTCATCGCGCTGGATCTGTCGCCGCCGATGCTGCGCCAGGCGCGCCGGCACGCGGGCTGGTGGAAGCCGTTCGCGCGGGTGTGCGCGGACGGCCTGGCGTTGCCGTTCCCGGATCGCAGCATGGACGTGGTGTATTCCAACCTGTGCCTGCAATGGTGCGACACCCCACGCGCGTTGTTCGCGGAATTCGCGCGCGTGTTGAAGCCCGGCGGATTCCTGGCTGCGTCCAGCTTCGGCCCCGATACCCTGTCCGAGTTGCGCGCCGCCTGGGCCACGGCCGACGACGCGCGCGCGCACGTCGGCCGGTTCCTGGACTTGCACGATCTCGGCGACGCGGCGCTGGCGGCGGGACTGAAAGATCCGGTGCTGGATTCCGACCGCATCACCAAGCATTACCCCGAAGTGCGCACATTGCTGGTCGACCTGAAGGGACTCGGCGCCACCAATGCCGATCTCGACCGCGCGCGCGGACTCACCGGCAAGACACGCTTCAAGGCGATGCTCGATGCCTACGAAACACGCCGCCGGGACGGCCGCATCCCGGCGACCTGGGAAGTCGTCACCTTGCACGCATGGGGATTTCCGGCCGACGCGATGCCGCTCTACGGCGGCCGCGACACCCGTTTCGAAGTGATCAGCCGGCGCGAACCCCGGCCGCGCAGCGAATGACCTGCGCCGGCGTGCGACTCAGTGCGCGGCGGTATCCGCCACTTCGAGGATCGTGAAGCTGCCCGGCTTCACGGACGGTCGCGGATGCGGATGCGCCGCAGTCGGCTCGGGGCGCACACCGAATTCAGCCGCGGACAGGAAGATACGACCGCTGGCATCGTCCAGCGCCATCGTGCGTGCGCTCTTCTGCGTCGATACGTTTTGCAGCACGGTGTAGTGGTCCGGCGACGCTTCGCGCACCACGGTCAACGTGCCGCTGCGGCCGTTGGAGCTGAAGACCAGTTGGCGTTGCGGATCGAAGCGCGCGGCATCCGGACCCTCGCCGATCGGTACGCTGGCAACTGCTTTGCCGTTGCCGGCATCGGTCACCGCCATGACCTTGTTCTGGCAAACCGAGAACAGGCGATGGTGCGCGACATCGATCGCTAGGCCGGACGGGGAATCGCAATCCTTGAGCGGCCACGTTGCCGCGACCCTCATCGCCACGGGATCGATTTCGACCAGTTCGTTCCTGCTCTCGATGTTGTCGAACACATGCCCGTGCCCGTCGCTGACCGCAAATTCAGGTCGCCCCGGCAGCGCCACGTGGCCGAGCAGCTTGCCGGTCTTTGCGTCGAGCACGCTGGCGTCGTTGCTGTCGCCGTTGAACGTGAAAACCCGGCGCGAGAAAGGGTCATACAGGATCGCGTCGGGATCCTTCGCGCCGACGCCGATGGTCTGCACGACTTTCAACGTGGCCGGGTCGAACACCGTCACGGTGTTCGCATGCCCGTTGCTGACGAAGCCGCGATGCAGGTCGCCCGCGAGCGCGATGCCGTGCACGCCCGAAAGGCCATCGATCACCCCGACCACGGAGCTCTTGGCCATGGATGGCATTCTCGCTACATCCAGCACGAGCACGCGATCCGAACGACTGACGTACAGGCGCTGCGCGGGTTGATCGATCGCGAGGTAATCCCAACCGCCCTCGCCGCCGAGCGCATGACGATCCACGACCCGCCATCCGGAATCCGCCGGGCCAGCCGATGCGACGGTCGCCACACCCGCCAATGCCAACGCCGTGACCCGTGCCGCCAGTGATTTGTGCATGCAGGTGTCTCGCAGGTAATCGCGGCGCACTATCCTACGCGTTTCTTTGCGAACGCTTATCCGGATGACGGACACTCGCGACTCCACCCGTGCGGCATGGATCGGCCTGCTGGTCCTGACCGTCGTCTGGAGCCTCAACTGGTCGGTGATGAAGGTGGCGACGTGCTACAGCGGCCCTTTCACGTTCAGCGCGCAGCGCTACGTGATCGGCACCGCGGTGCTGTTCGCGCTGCTGGCGTTGCAACGACGCAACCTCAAACCGACGCCGTGGCTGCCGACGATCGCGATCGGGCTTTGCCAGACCTGCGCGTTCCAGGCGCTGGCGCAATGGGCGCTGGTGTCGGGCGGCGCGGGCAAGACCGCGCTGCTGGCCTACAGCATGCCGTTCTGGGTGGTGCCGCTGGCGTGGTGGTGGTTGCACGAAAAACCGGGGCTCACGCGCTGGATCTGCATCGCGCTGGCGGCGGCGGGTTTCGTGTGCGTGGTGGAACCGTGGCGCCCGATCGGCGCGCCGCACAGCATCGTGCTGGCGCTGCTCGCCGGGCTCGCGTGGGCGATCGCGACCGTGCTGTCCAAGTGGGTGTTCCAGAAATACCCCGAGGTGACGCCACTCAGGTTGACCGCGTGGCAAATGTTGATCGGCACCCTGGGCCTCGTGGTCCTCGCACTCGCCGCCCGCGAGCGCGCGACAGCGTGGACCGGCGAATACATCGCCGCGCTGCTCTACAACGGCTTGTTGTCGTCCGGCGTGTGCTGGGTGCTGTGGGCGCTGATCGTGCAGCGTCTGTCGGCAAACGTGGCCGGACTCACCAGCCTCGCGGTGCCGGTCGCCGGCGTGTTGTTTGCCTGGGGGCTTCTGGCTGAACGTCCGACCCCGGCTGAATGGCTGGGCATCGTGCTGATCGGGATTGCCCTCGCTGCTTTGCAATTCAGGCGCCGCGTGCCAGCATAACGCGCTGCAAAACACTCCCGAATTGCTTCGCCCAAGGATCTCGCATGGCCACAGCCCAGTTGCCCCGTCCCGAAGCCATCCGTCTGGCCGTGATAGGCCTCGGCTACGTCGGTCTGCCGCTGGCGGTCGGTTTTGGACGGAAATTGCCCACCCTGGGCTTCGACGTCAACGCTGCGCGCATCGAGGAACTGAAACAGCACCGCGACCATACCCTGGAAGTGTCGCCCGACGAATTGCGTACGACCACCCAACTCGGCTTCAGCCACGATGCGAAGGACCTCAAGGGCTGCAACGTCTTCATCGTTACCGTGCCGACGCCGATCGACCGCGCCAAACGCCCCGACCTGCGTCCGCTGGAAGCCGCCAGCCGTACCGTCGGCGGCGCCATCGACCGCGGCGGCGTGGTGGTTTTCGAATCGACCGTCTATCCCGGTGCGACCGAGGAAGTGTGCGTGCCGATCATCGAGCGCGAGTCGGGCCTGAAGTTCAACGTCGATTTCTTCGCCGGCTACAGCCCGGAACGGATCAACCCCGGCGATAAGCAGCACCGGCTCGACACCATCAAGAAGGTCACCTCGGGTTCGACGCCGGAAGTCGCGGATTTCGTCGATGCGCTGTACCAGCGCGTGGTCAGCGCCGGTACCCACAAGGCCGCGAGCATCAAGGTGGCCGAGGCCGCCAAGGTGATCGAGAACACCCAGCGCGATTTGAACATCGCACTGATCAACGAACTGGCGCTGATCTTCCACCGCATGGGCATCGACACCCTGGACGTGCTGGAAGCGGCCGGCACCAAATGGAATTTCCTGCCGTTCCGGCCGGGGCTGGTGGGCGGCCACTGCATCGGCGTCGACCCGTATTACCTCACCCACAAGGCGCAGGAAATCGGCTACCACCCCGAGGTGATCCTGTCCGGCCGCCGCATCAATGACGGCATGGGCCAGCACGTGGCCGAACGGGTGATCCGGCTGATGCTGGAAAAGCGCATCCACGTCGCCGGCGCCAAGGTGCTGGTGCTGGGCCTGACGTTCAAGGAAAACTGCCCGGACCTGCGCAACACCCGCGTCACGGACATCATCGACGAATTCCGCGCCTGCCACGCCGACATCGACGTCTACGATCCATGGGTCGACCCTTCCGAAGCGCGGCACGAATACGGGATCGACCTCAACCCCGACCTGCGCCCCGGCACCTACGACGCGATCGTGCTGGCCGTGGCGCACCACCAGTTCACCGACATGGGCGCGGCGGCCCTGCGCGGTTTGGGCAAACCCGATTGCGTGCTGTTCGATGTGAAGAACGTGCTGCCGAGGGACAGCGTCGACGATCGGCTGTAGCCAGCCTTTCGCCGTTTCCTTCTCCCTGCGGGAGAAGGTGGCGCGCAGCGCCGGATGAGGGTCCGGCATCGCGCGTCAAACCGATGCCCGGGACGGGTTTTCGCGGGCCCGTACCCTCACCCGCCCCTGACGGGGCACCCTCTCCCGAAGGGAGAGGGCATTCCACAAGGAGGATTTCGTGCGAATTCTCGTCACCGGCGCCGCCGGCTTCATCGGATCCACCTTGAGCCTGCGCCTGCTTGCGCGCGGCGACGAGGTGCTCGGCGTCGACAATCTCAACGATTACTACGACGTCACCCTGAAGCAGGCGCGACTGGACCGCCTGACCCCGCATCCCGGTTTCACGTTCGCCAAGGTCAGTATCGAGGACCGCCCGGCGCTGGAAAAGGCGTTCCACGGTTTCCGGCCGCAACGCGTGGTGAACCTCGCCGCCCAGGCCGGGGTGCGCTACTCCATCGAAAACCCCTACGCCTACGTCGAATCCAACCTGGTCGGTTTCATCAACATCCTCGAAGCCTGCCGGCGCGGCAAGGTCGAGCACCTTGTATATGCCTCATCCAGCTCGGTCTACGGCGCCAATCGCAAGCTGCCGTTCTCGGTCCAGGATCCCGTCGATCATCCGGTGAGCCTGTACGCCGCCACCAAGAAGGCCAACGAGTTGATGGCACACACCTACAGCCATCTGTACAACCTGCCGACCACCGGCCTGCGGTTCTTCACCGTGTATGGCCCTTGGGGCCGGCCGGACATGGCCTTGTTCCTGTTCACCCGCAAGATCCTCGCGGGCGAGCCGATCGACGTGTTCAACCACGGCCACCACACCCGCGATTTCACCTACATCGACGACATCGTGGAAGGCGTGATCCGCGCCCTCGACCACGTGCCCGGCCCCGATCCGGCCTACGACCCGCTGCACCCGAACTCCGCCACCTCGTCGGCGCCGTACCGCGTGTACAACATCGGCAACAGCCACCCGGTCCAGCTTTCGCACTACATCGAGGTGCTGGAGGACTGCCTCGGCCGCAAGGCCGAGAAGAACCTGCTGCCGCTGCAGCCCGGCGACGTGCCCGATACGAGTGCGGAGGTCACCGAATTGATGGAAGATACCGGCTACCGACCGGACACGCGCGTGGAAGAAGGCGTGCGGCGATTCGTCGAGTGGTACCGGCGCTATTACGGCGTCTGAGAAGCACGACTGGCACACAAATTGCTTGAAGTTTCTCAATATTGGAGTGTGATACGTTTCACACTTTCGTAACGCATCTCCTCCCGCAAAAGGGCCAAGCGATGAATATCCTGATTCGTCTCGGCGGTCTGGCGTGCCTGTTGTTGCTCGCCGCCTGCACCACCATGCCGGCGTCCAACGAAGCCCCGCCGGTCACGGCCCACCCCGAGGCGGTGGCCAACTATCACATCGGCGTCGACGACCAGCTGCAGGTCACGGTCTGGCAGAACCCCGAGCTCAGCGTCAGCGTGCCGGTCCGTCCCGACGGCAAGATCACCGTGCCGCTGATCGGCGACGTGCAGGCTGGTGGCCAGACACCCACCGAAGTGTCCACGGAAATCCAGGACAAGCTGAAGGCGTTCGTGCGCGACCCGCAGGTCGCGGTGATCGTCACCCAGTTGCGCAGCCACGAATACCTGACCCGCGTCAGCGTGACCGGCGCCGTGCAGCACCCGTTATCCGCCCCTTACCACCAGGGCATGACCGTACTCGATGCGATCCTTGCCGCGGGTGGCGTGAACGTGTACGCCGCGGCCGATGACACGGTGCTGTACCGCAAGGTCGACGGTACCACCAAGGCGTATCGCGTGCGGCTGGACAAGATCCTGCAGTCGGGCGATCTCGCGACCAACTATCCCCTGCAACCCGGCGACGTCATCACGGTACCGACGCGCAGCTTCTGATCCCGCGTGCGAGTCAAGAGCGATGAGCAACGAACTGACCACAGTCCAGGCTACCCCGCCTCCGCCCGCCAGCGTCCCGTTCAACGTCGCGACCCTGGCCGAGACGATGCTGAAGGAAGCCCGCCGGCGCCGCGTGGTGCTGGCCGCCCTGTTCGCGGCGATCGCGTTGCTGGCACTGGTGTTCGGCGTGTTCTGGCCCAAGAAGTTCGTCGCCGAGACCACGATCCTGGTCCAGGAAAACAACATCATCAAGCCGCTGACCGAAGGCATCGCGGCGACTACCCAGGTGTCCGACCGCGCCGACATCGCGCGCGAGGTGATCTTCAGCCAGGATTCGCTGGACCAGCTGCTTGCGGACGGCGGCTGGGACGTGTCCAAGTTGTCCCCGATCAAACGTGACGAACTGATCGACCGGCTCAAGGGCCATACCAACATCGAGACATCGAAGAACGGACTGCTGTTGCGCATCAGCTACAACGATTCCGACCCCAAGCGCGTTTACGACCTCACCCGCGACATGGCACGCTTGTTCATCGCCAAGAGCCTCGCTTCCAAGGAGGCCGAAAGCACCAGCGCCTACGATTTCATGAACAGCCAGGTCGAGGAGTACCACAAGAAATTGGTCGCGGCCTCCGACGCGCTGCAGAGCTACATCGCCAGCCACCCGGACGCATCGCCCGGCGCCATCGCCGATACCAGCGCGCGCATTTCGGTCCTGCGCAGCCAGATCGAAAACTCGAAAGTGCAGGCGGCGCAATTCAGCTCGCAGGCCGCCGCGATGGGCGGCTCGCTGAGCGGCCAGTCGCAGATCTCGACCGTGCAGACGCGCGAGGACGTGTACCGCGCCCAGATCGCGCAGTTGCAGTCGCACCTGAGCCAGTTGCTGCTGACCTACACCGACAACTACCCGGACGTGGTGCGTACCCGCCACCAGATCGACGACCTGAAACAGCAGCTTGCAACCGCGCAGACCCAGAAGCAGGCTGCGGCTGCGGTCGGCACCGCGATCGACAACCCGGTCACCTTCAACCCGGTCTATTCGAACCTGCAAACCCAGCTCGCACAGATTCGCGGCAACCTGGCCGCTGCGCACGCAACCGAGGCCACCAGTCAACAACAACTCGCCGTCGAGCTCGCGCGCAGCCAGAAGATCGCACAGTCATCGAACGAGGTGGCCAAACTCACCAACAACTTCAATACGGTGAACACGACCTACCAGGATCTGTTGAGACGACGCGAGCAGGCGCGCATCTCCATGGACCTCGACAGGGACAAGCAGGGCCTGACCTTCAAGATCCAGGACCCGGCGCGCATGCCACTCATGCCCGTGGGCTTGCGCCTGATGCACTTCGCGGCCGCGGGTATGCTGATGGGCGTGTGCGTGCCGCTGGGGTTGTTGTTCCTGATCGCGCGCTTCGACCCGCGCACGCGGTCGGCGGACACCCTGGCGCGCGCGACCGGATTGCCGGTATTCGCCAGCGTACCGTACTACCGCGACACGCACGATGACGTGCTGGACCGCAAACGCAACCTGCAGTGGATCAGCATCGTGATCGTCGTGATGATCGCCTACTTCGGCCTGTACCTGATCCGGGTCTTGAATCACATATGAGCACCGTCGAGCCAGAATCCACGTCGCGCAACGATTCCGCACCGACGCCGATCGATCCCATGCAACGCCGGGTCAACAGCGCCCGGTCGATCGCGCTGATGAGCGACACGCAATCGCTTGCGCCGGCGCAACTGGAAGCCAGGCGGCTGATCCATCGCGAATACGCCGAATCGGGCATGACCGACGCGTTCCGCGAAATCCGCACGCGCCTGCTGGAACTCAGTGACGGCCAGAATTTCACCACGCTGGTGGTCCCCATGAGCGCAGGCTCGGGGGGCAGCTTCGTCGCGCGCAACCTTGCGTTGTCGTTCGCGTTTGATCCGGCCAAGACCTCGCTGCTGGTCGACTGCGACCTGCGGCACCCGTGCCAGGACAAGGCCTTCGGCATCGACACAGGCCATCACGGCCTGATCGATTACCTCGAGGATCCCTCCCTCGGCATCGAGCCGATCCTGCACCACACCGGCGTGCCGCGCCTGCGGGTGATCCCGGCCGGCAAACCCGCCGAGGTCCAGGAGGAATACCTGTCGTCATTCCGGATGCGCGCCGTGATCGACTCGTTGCGCTGCCGCTACCCCGACCGCTACCTGTTCCTCGATGGTCCGCCCATCAAGGGCGCCCCGGATGCCCGCATCCTGTCGGACCTCGCCGATTTCGTGGTGGTGGTGGTGGGGTATGGACGCGACAGCGCCGCCGCGGTGAATCAGGCCGTTGCGGGTTTCGACCCGGCCAAGCTGGCGGGACTCGTTTTCAACGAACTGCCTTGAACTCGACGGGGGAGGGGGATCATGCGCGGAGCCAACAAACTCGCCATGGCGGTCGTCCTGACCATGGCCGGATCGGCAAGCGCGGCGCTGGCGCAGTCGGCGGCATCCGAAGACAACGGATACCCCGCAGGTCAGGAGACCTATCCGCCGCAGACCAACACGGTGTTCGGTCAGCCGGAAACCCCGTTCGAGCCGGCCACCCTGCCCGTCCTGGACTGGGCCGTCGGCCTGGGCTACGAGCACACCGACAACGTCAACCGCGTGGCCTCTGACCCGGTCAACCAGGACATCCTGCAGCCCACCCTCAATTTCACCTATCGGCAGCAGGGTTCGGCAGTCCAGGCCCAGGTGACCGGCATCATCCAGTACACGGATTATCTGCAAGGCTTCTACGACAACGACATTTTCGGCCAGTTGTCGGGCCAACTGAACTGGGTCATTTCCCCGAAGCGTCTCAACTTCGATATCGAGGATTACGCCAGCGTGCAGCCGGTCAACACCCGGGTGAGCAACGCGCCTTCCAACCTCCAGCAGGTCAACGTCTTCGTGGCAGGCCCGACGCTGACCTTCCTCATGGGTGACGCGCTGGCAGGCGAAGCCGACCTGCGCTACATCAACTCGACGGCCTCCAAATCCAAGAGTTACGATTCACAGCGCGGCATGGGCGCCTTCCGGGTCATCCGCAACCTGACGCCGACCGACACGTTGTCCGGCAACGTCCAGGCAACGCACGTCGATTTCAACAATGTCGATCCGCTGGTGGGAACCAGCAACTACAACAAGTACGACGTCTATCTCCAGTATCAGCGGATCTTGACGCACCTCAATCTCAACCTGGCATTGGGCGCAAGCCGCATCGATTTCAGCCAGGGCACGAGCAGCCGGTCCGGCGGATACGTGCAGGCATCCGCGACCTGGCAGGCGTCTGCGCGTACTTCGTTGGCTCTGGGCGCGACCAGCCAGATCACGGATTCAACCGCCAACCTCGCCCAGTCGCCCAACCTGGCCACGATCACGTTGACGAACCCGAACCTGCAAATCGGGAGTTCCGTGATCACGCCATCGGTCTATCGCGAGAACAGCCTCAACCTTGGCTATGCATACCTTGGCCCCCGTTTTACCTTCAACCTGTCGTCCTATTACACGCGCTTGCGGCCGTTGAACACTACCGGTGACGTGGCGCGCAACGGCTACGTCGTGTCGGCGGGCGCCACCTACCTGATCCAGCCGTTGCTCACGCTCGGCGCCACGGCCAGCTACCAGGTCACGGAATACATTTCCGACCACAGCCGCGACCGCGACCCGGCGTTCAGCGTCTACCTGTCGCGCGAGATGACGCCGCACTGGAGCTGGAGCGTCACATTGGCCCACAACGGCCGCCTGACGACGATGCCTGGCCTCGGCTACCAGGAGAACCAATTGTTCGCCATCCTGTATTACCGCCGATAATGCCATCGTGGATACCCGCGTTTCAGCAACCCAGGGGCCCTTGAGGGTCCTCTTTCTCACCGACAGTCCAATCTCCGTTTCGGGTGGGAGCGAACGCTTCCTGCGCAACCTCGTCAATGGTTTGCCACGCGAGCAGTTCTCGATCAACGTGGTACAGCTTTGTGACGAGCCCCGGCAGGCGGCGCGGTTGCACGAAGCGGCCATCTCGGCGTGGGTCGAGGTGCGCCACTTGCCATGCGGTGCCGTGTACGACAGGTCCGGGCTGCGCGCGTATCGCATCCTGCGGCACCGCGTCCTGCATGAAGGATTCCACATCATCCAGTCGCAACACGAAAACGCCGATGTCCTCAACGCGTTGCTGCCACGCGGACCGCTCGGCGCCATCCGGATTTCCAACCGCCGCGATACCGGCTTCCTGAAAAGCCCGCGGCTGCGACTGGCGTCGCGCTTCCTGAATCATCGCTACGATCGCATCGTTGCGCCCACTCCCGCGGTGCTGGATGCGGTGGCCAGCTCCGAAGGTGCCCGGCGTACCCGCATGCAGTGCATCCCGAACGGGGTCGATGCCGCGCGCTTCCGGCCGGGCGATGCGTCCTCGGGGCAGCGCGTGCGCAGCAGCCTCGGTCTGCCCTCCGATGCCTTGCTGGTCGTGTGCGTCGCGGATCTGTTTGCGGTCAAGCGGCACGTCGATCTCATCGACGCCTTTGCACGCGTGCATGGAGAGTTCCCCCAAGCGCACGTATTGCTGATCGGCGATGGACCGTTGCGCGGTGCCATCGAGGCGCGGGCACGTGAATGTCACGTGGCCGATGCCGTGCATTTGCTGGGTTCGCGCAGGGATGTCGACGCCCTGTTGCCGGCCATGGATCTTTTCGTGCTTGCGTCGGAGACCGAGGGACTCTCCAATGCAATCCTCGAAGCACAAGCCTGCGGGCTGCCGGTGGTCGCCACGAAGACTGGCGGCAACCCGGATATCGTCGACGCCGAACGCGGACTGCTGGTCGAGCCACACCATCCCGTTGCGCTGGCCGGGGCCATCGGCTCGCTGCTCCGTGATCCCGCGCTGCGCGCGCGGATGGGGGCGGCGGCACGGACGCGCGTCGTGCGCGACCATTCGCTGGAAGCCATGACGCAAGCGTATGCTGCCCTGTATCGGGAACACGCCCATGTCCGGTGAGCCGCACATCGTCCACGTATTTTCCAGCGCCGGGCTGTATGGCGCCGAGCATGCGGTGCTCGCCCTGATCCCGGCACTCGCGGAATTGGGTGTGCGAAGCACATTGGCTTGCATCGACAATCCCCATCTCGATGGGCAGCCGCTTTACGAGCAGGCCTGTGCGATGGGTATCCCGGCGCGACGAGTCCCCTGCAAGGGGCGTCTCGATGGCGCCACCACGCAAGCACTGCGGGCAATGCTCGATCAGCAACCCGGCGTGATCATGCATGTGCACGGCTACAAGGGCGCGTTCTACGCGCTGCGCGCCCGTCGAATGCCAAGCGTCGTCCCGATCGTCGCGACCTTGCACGGATGGGTCACCAACACGCGAACCCTGTGGCTGTACCGGATGCTGGAGCTGTGGATGCTGCGTCGCGTCCAGCGCGTCTGCATCGTCGCCGAAACCATGCAGTCACCCTTGCGCGACGCGGGCATCCCGGCGGCACGGATCCGGCTGGTTGAAAACGGCATCGACACGTCGCGCTTCCGCAGCAATGCGCCCGCGCTGGAACGCGCGGAGTTCGGCATACCCGGTGAAGCATTCGTATTCGGGGCAGTGATGCGGCTGAGCGTCGAGAAGAATCCGCTCGGTTTGCTCGAAGCCTTCATGCGCGTGGCCACCGATACCCCGCATGCGTGGCTGCTGCTGGTGGGCGACGGCCCGCAGCGCGCCGACATCGAACAACGCCTGCGGGGATCGCCCTTCGCCAACCGGATACGCCTGCTCGGCGCGCGCACCGATCCGGAACGGCTGTACCCGCTGTTCGACTGCTTCGTGCTTCCGTCGCTGACCGAAGGGCTGCCACTGGCGCTGCTGGAAGCCATGGCGTGTGAACGTCCAGTGATCGCAAGCCGTGTGGGCCAGGTTCCCACCGTGCTCGACGACCTGCCGGCACTCCTGGTGCCGCCGGGCGACACGGTCGCCTTGGCCGATGCCATGCGTCACGGGTTGCAACGCCGTCCTCCCCTGCCGAACATGCGGCAACGGGTCCTGTCCCGTTACTCCGTGGGCCGCATGGCACGCGATTACGCGGAAATCTACCGCGAACTGGAGGGCCTCCGTGTCGATCAAGCCGCCTGATGCCGCGGGACGCAGAACAACAGCCGCAAGCGGCGCCGGCGCGGCCCAGCCCGACGCGCCGTCCGTTGCCAGGCACCACAACTGGCCGTTGTACCTGTTCCTGTTCCTGCTGCCCCTGCAAAACCTGCAAGTCGGATACATGCCGAAACTGCCGGGCGGCCTCAACTTCCTGAATGTCGGTTTCCTGCTGGCCTTGATCGTCGCCTGGCGAATACACGGAGGCATCGCCAAATGGACCAGGCTGGATCGTTGGGTGTGGGCGTATCTGGCCTATTGTTGCTTTGCCTTGCTGGTGGGTTTTTCACTGGTCCCGGCACCCGATGACGGGCAGCGCTTCAATGCGATGAAGGACTCGGCGATCGGCGTGCTGCTGTTTTTCGTGGTCCAGATGAGCGTCACCGACTGGGGTGCCCTCAAGCGCGTGCTGTTGGCGATGATCCTGCCGATGCCCTACATATTGCGGGTGACCTGGACCCAGCATGCGTCGGTGGCCACCACCGACTACAAGGACCAGTTGCGCATCCACGGCACGTTCGCGCTGCTGGGGGCCAACGAGTTCGCCGCGTTCTGCGTCACCATGGCCTTGGTCATGTTCGCCCTGCTCATCGCCACAAAATGGTCGAAAGTCTGGCGGACGCTGCTCATCGTGGGCATCGTCATCATGGTGCTGTGTGTCCTGTGGTCGTATTCACGCACCAGCTACGTGACGATCCTGCTCGGCGCGGCGATTGTCGTGTTGTTGTGGCGCGGACGCTTCAAGCTCGCGATTCCGATACTGGTCGCATTGGTCGTGGTGCCGCCACTGCTGCCCAATTCCGTGACCCAGCGCTGGGACTCCACCCACGTGGACGGCGCCGACGTGGATACCAGCACGGAAGAGCGCTATTCATATTGGGCCGTGGCGTTGGAGGATTTCACGAGGCATCCCCTGACAGGCATTGGTCTAGGAACTTTCGCCGATGCCAGCCCGTACAACATGGATGCGCACAACTTCTTCATCCGCGAGTTGGCGGAAAAGGGTCTGCCTGGTTTCCTGATCACCGTGGGTTTGTTCTTCGCCATGGCGCGCGTTGCGTGGCGAACCTTCCGGGATTCCCCGCCGGGGAGCCTTGCCTATGCCCTGGGATTGGGCATGTGCGGGGCCTGGCCTGCGCTGGTGGTCACCAATGTCTGGGGCGACCGTTTCACCTACGCACAGATGATCGGCTATTACTGGGTGCTGCTGGCACTGTGCATGAAAGCGCGCGAATTCGCGCTTGCCGAACGCGTCGCGGCAGCAGCGCCCGTGGCCGCTACCCCCACGATGAGGGCGGCGCCAACGCCACCACGCCATGCGCTTCCCGCGCGGTTGCGCAAGGCGTTGCCACGCCCGGATGAGGCATCGCGCCATGGCTGAGTCCGTCCTCCCGGTATTGATGTACCACGGCCTGCACGCCGGCGAATCCGGCTCCGGATGCTTCGATTCGATCTACAGCGTCACCCCGGAAAGCTTCGCAGCCCAGCTCGACTGGCTGCGCGCCAACGGTTATCGCAGCGTGCGACTTGACGACATGGGTGCAGGCGAGGGAAAGCGCGTCGTCATCAGTTTCGACGACGGTGATGTTTCCAACGCGACCGTGGCCCTTCCGGCGCTGCGCGAACGCGGGATGGTCGCCGAGTTTTTCGTCACCAGCGATTTCATCGGGCAACGCGGCATGCTGACCGCACACGATGTCCGTGCCCTCGCCGATGCCGGCATGGGCATTCAATCGCACGGGCGCAGCCACCGCCTTTTGGAAGATCTCGATGACGAGGCGCTCTATGCGGAGCTGCGCGACAGCAAGGCCCGGTTGGAAAGCGCCAGTGGCATGCCGGTCGTGGCCGTTGCTTTCCCGGGTGGGTGCGGCGGGGGCCGCGAACGCGACGTGGCATTGGGTCTCGGCTATCGGCACGTATTGGGTTCGGTGCCCGGCTGCAACCGTGGCCGTCGCCCGCACGAGTGCTACCAGCGCATCGCGATCACGCGCGCGATGGCGTTACCGGAATTTTCCGGGCTGGTCGCGTGGCGGGGGTGGCGACCGCGCCTCGCGAGCCTGCGCTTTCGCGCCCTGCGTGTCCCCAAACAGTTGCTGGGCAACGATCGCTACCAGCGGCTCCGCGCGAGACTGCTTGCGCGATGAGCGCGGGACTCTTCTGGGCTGCGATCGCCATCGTCGCTTACACGTATGCGTTGTACCCCGTGCTGGTGACGATGCTCTCGCGCTGGGCTGGCCATGCGCCTGGCACGGCGCCGATCACGCCGCCGCTCACGGTGGTCGTCGCCGCCCACAACGAGCGATCCCGCATCGGGGCACGCGTGCGCGATCTTCTCGAGCAGGACTATCCGCGCGACCAGTTGCACGTGGTCGTGGTGGACGATGGCAGCACCGATGGCACGGCCGCAGCCGCGGATATTGGAGACCCGCGCGTCCAGGTCATCCGGCTTCCCGAAAACGCAGGCAAGGCCGCGGCATTGAACGCCGGCGTCGCCGCGGTGGACACCGACATCGTGGTCTTCACCGACGCCCGGCAACGGTTCGCTCCCGGCGCGCTGCGGATGCTGGTCGAGCCTTTCGCGGATCCCGGGGTGGGCGCGGTCAGCGGTGAACTCATGATCGAACCCGGCGCCACGGAGCGCGCCGCGGATATCGGCCTGTACTGGCGAATCGAAACCGCATTGCGTGAAGGCGAAGCGCGACTCGGCTGGCTGCACGGCGTCAGCGGCGCGATCCACGCGATGCGCCGCGAGCTGGTCCCGGTGCTGCCGCCCGGGTTGATCCTCGATGACATGTATCTACCGGCGACGGTGATGTTCGCCGGCAAATGGGTCTGGATGGCGCGCGACGCCCTGGCGCTCGACAGCGCCAGCCAGAACGAGGCGGAAGAATTCCAGCGCAAGCTGCGGACGTTGGCCGGCAACTGGCAACTGATGGCGAAACTGCCGCGCCTGCTCGACCCGTTCGCCAACCCCGCATGGTTCGCCTTCGTGTCGCACAAGCTGCTGCGTCTTGTCGCGCCGTGGGCACTGATCGCCGCGTTGATCGCGTCCGCCAGCGCCGGGCGCCCGTTCTACACGGTCCTGTTCGTGCTGCAACTCCTGGCTTACGCCGTGGCGGCACTGGCGATCTTCCATCCACGCGCCGCGCGTCGCATCCCGTTGGCGGCGACCGCGGGCACCTTCGTGATGTTGAATGCAGCGGCGCTGTGGTCACTGCCGATGAGTCTGAGGCTCGACCCGCGCGGCCTGTGGAAAAAACACTGACGGTACGCACGCACGATTGCGATACGATCCAGGTGCGGGCACGATGAAATCATTCGCGGATTCACGTTGCGCGGCGCAGGAACTTCCGGACCGCGCGCTTCAGTCCCATGCGTTCGAGCAACGCCCCGGTCCACGTCGAGAATCGCTTCAGCAGCATGTGCGGAACGACCAGGAGCTTGTTTCGCAGCGTGTTGCGGAAGAGGAACATGTCCACGCAGTGCTGTTGTGCCGTCGAAAACAGCAATTTGTGCTCGGACTCCCCCTCGCCGAAATCCAGGTAGCGGAAACGCCCGGTGCCGAACAACTGCTCGATGGCCAACCAGTGCAGCACGGCTCCCACCGACAGCTTCGCGTAGTCGGGGTCGTAACCGAGATAGGCGTACCCCACGATGCCGTCCTTGACCGGGCAATACAGGTAGGAAACGGGGCGTTCACCGTCGAACAGCACGTACGCCATGAGGTTTCCCCCATCGGCCAATGCTCCGGCTTGCCCGATGAAGGCTTCGGTCGCCGGTATGCCCATGTGCAGCAACCGTTCCTGGTACGACAGTTTCGACACCGCGTGCGCATGCGCCAGGAAAGTCCGCACTTCCGCACGGGTCTGGTACACCTCGAAGCGGATCCGGCCACCGCAGTGCTCCGCGTACTTCTTGACCTTGCGCCGCAGCGTCGACCGCGTCTTCGCGGAAAACTTCGCCACGTAGTCGTCGAACGTTTGTCCGAGGTCGACGTAACAGCGGCGATATTGCATGAAGCAGTAGCGAAGCCACGGCCCGAAATGTTCGATGATCGGCAACTCGCCATCGACGGGCAGCATGCGGATCAGGTACCCGCGGGTGCTTTTGTCGAGATCCGCGGGATCGAGCCGTTCCACGTCACCGGGACCGGCATCGTCTCCAAGCGCAATGGATGCCGCCTGCATCGGGATGGTCCGATGCAGCAATTGCCATTCGCCCAACGTGTACACGAACGGCACCTGCTTGGCTTGCCAGCGGATCATGCGAGCGGCCCCCGGCACGCCCGACTGGCACGATGTCCCGCAGTCACCGCGAACTTCCTGCGGGTCGCACGGCATGCGTCACCTCGCATCTCGACATCGACCGTGAAAATCGCACCCGGCATTGCCAGCCCCTTCATGTCGATTGCCGTTCGTCGAAACGAACGGCTTGAATGCCACCATCCACGCGAGCTAAGCCGGCGGATGGCCGCGGCCCGCATCCGCAATCCGGTCGAGAAACGCCAGCATCCGGTCCGTATCGCGCGTCCAGTTGAATTCATCCCGCACCGCATCGAGGCCGTTGCGCGCCATCGCATCGTAATCGGCCTCGACGATCCGTGCGATCGCGGCGGCTACCGCCTCGGGATCACCCCCCGCGTACGAAATGCCGCAGCGCATCGTCTTCATCAGACGCTCGGTGGGTCTGGTCGCGGTAAAGACGAACGGCCTGCCACACGCAGCGTAATCGAAAAACTTGTTGGCCACCGTGCACTGCGTGAATGGGTTGACCTGGCAGGGCACGATGCCGAAATCCACGCCCGAATACAGCCGCCTGAGATCGCCAGGTGCGAACGCACCGTGGAATGTGATGCAGCTTCCGTTGGCAAGCCCTGCAGCCAGCGCGCGCAACTCGCCGAGTGCCTCACCGCCACCCGCGATCTCGAGTGTGACCGGCAGGCCGCGCGAGATCGCCAGGTCGAAGCCGCGAAGCAGCGTGGCGAGATCGCGGTCGCGATCGACGAATCCGTGGTAGCCGAAACGCCATGTCGACCCATTGCGCGTGGCCGGCGCAACGTCGGCAAACGCTCCCCACTCGGGTGTATTCATCACGGTGACGATCCGATCGGGCGCCACGCCGTAATCGTCCACGAGCCTGGACTTCTGCTCCTCGCAAACCGGCATGATGCCGTCGGCTGCGAGGACGGCCCGGCGCTCGATGCGATCGGGGAGCCGAAGGATTCCGACCGCGGCCCGCAGCAACCAGTTGTCGCTGTATTTCTTCCAGCTGCGCATGGCCGCCGGGTAATGCTCGGCCATGTCGATCACCCACGGGATACCGAAGCGGCGCGCGGCAGTACGCGCGAATGGCGCCACCGGAATGTCGCGTGCGATCAGGATGTCCGGACGAAACGCGCGAATCCGCCGTGCCAGCGCACGCTGCCACACGGGATTCGCGGGAACGGGCAGGGAGACGGCGCGCGGCTTGCCGGGACCGACCCGATGAACCCGGATGCCGTTGGCGTCGCCTTCGCGTGGTTGATTCGGACCACGCCGCGCGAGGATCTCGACCTCCCAGCCGTGCGCCTGCAGCGCCTTGCAGATTTTCTCGGCGCGGACGTCCCACGGATAGGGCGCCTGCCGGAGGTAGATCGCACGCCGCGGAGCTTTCATTGCTGGAGCTTCACGGGTTCCCGATTCCCGAGCACGGAATCTGCAGATCCGCTGTCGGCCTGGGCCGGCACCGTGTCCGGTACCAGGCTTCGCCGCAAAATCTCCGCGATCCGCTGCGCCGCCAACCCGTCGCCGTATGGCGAAACGCCGCGCGCCATGGCCCGGTAGGCTCCCGCATCGTCCAGCAAACGCGATGCCTCGGACACGATCAGCGCGGGGTCGGTACCGACCACCTTCACGACGCCTTCCTCGACCGCTTCCGGGCGCTCGGTTTCAAGACGCAACACCAGCACCGGTTTGCCGAGCGCCGGAGCTTCCTCCTGCACGCCTCCCGAATCGGTCAGGATCAGGTACGCGCGTTTCTGTGCCTCGACGAAGGGCGCGTAGTCGAGCGGTTCGCACAAATGGATTCGCGGATTCCCGCCGAGCAGCTCGTGCACGACCGGGCGCACGTTCGGATTCGGATGCACGGGATACAGGACTTCGACATCCGCGTGGCGCTCGACCAGGGTGCGAATCGCCGCGCAGATGTCGCGCAACGGTTGCCCGAAGTTTTCCCGACGATGCGCGGTCACCAGGATCAGCCGCTTGCCGGGTTCGGGTTTCGTCATGTGCGGCCGACCTTTGTCAGCCGCCACCTGCAGCAAGGCATCGATCACCGTGTTGCCGGTCACGTGGATCGACGCATCGGGAATGCCTTCGCGCAACAGGTTTTCGCGCGCGCGTCCGGTCGGCGCGAAGTGCCAATGCGACAGGTGCCCCGCCACGACCCGGTTCATTTCCTCCGGAAATGGGTTGTCGAAATCGTGGGTGCGCAAGCCGGCCTCGACGTGGCCGAACGGAATGCGCTGGTAAAACGCCACCAACGAGGCTGCCATCACCGTCGTCGTATCGCCCTGCGCCAGCACGGCATCCGGTGCGAGCGCACGGAATTTCTCGTCCAGCGCCACGATCAACCGGGCAGTGAGGTCCGCCAGCGCCTGATTGGCACGCATGATGTCGAGATCGACATCGGGCGTGATGTCGAACAGCTCGAGCACCTGATCCAGCAGGTCGCGATGCTGCGCCGTCGCCAGCACGGTGACGCGCGCCCACGGCTCGCGACGGAGCGCCTGGATCACGGGCGCCATCTTGATGCCCTCGGGGCGGGTGCCGACGATGCAGAGTATGTGTTTCAAGGTCGTCATGGCCTGCTCCACATCAGGGCGGCAATCGAAGGATCGCTCGCCGTGCACGGCGTTCCCGGGCGCAGGCGGATTCTAGCGTGAACCCACGTTTTCCCCGGATCCTTGCCGCTCCTTTTTCCACTCCAGGCCCCGGTATGCCAGCGCGCCGACCAGTTCATGCATCGCCGAATCCGCCTTGGCCAGGGAGGAACTCTGCGGCATGAAATAGCCGGGGCCAAGGGAGAAGGGCATGTACTGCGAATCGGTCGGCCACGCGCAGGGCTCGAATCCCCATGCACGGAATGCGCCAAGCGCGCGCGGCAGGTGCAGCGCGGAACTGGCCAGCCAGATCCGCTTCGGCACCGGTGGCGATAGTCGGGAGGTATAGAGGGCGTTTTCCCAGGTCGTGTTCGAGCTTTCCTCGATCTCGATCGCGTCGGCCGGAACACCCATGCGTTCAGCCAGGCCGCGCAACAAGACGGAGTGCGGCGTGCCCCAGCCGCCGCCGGAAATCACCAGCCGGGCGTGCGGGATGCGTTGCCACAGGGCAACCGCCGCAAATAATCGGCGCAGACTGTTGATGTCCAACGCGGCGTAATCATCGGCGGATCGCGGCCTGCGGTCGGTACCACCGTCCAGCAGCACGATCGTGGTGGGGGTCGGCGCAGGGCAGGTTTGTGGCAGGGGAACGCGCGACTCGATCAGCCGGACCAGCACATTGGCGCCGACGGGTGCGATCAGCAACAGCAGCACGACTTCCAGGGCCACGCCCGCATACCGTGCTGCGCGCGGCAGCCTGCGCCACGTCAACAGCAGCAACAGCGCCAACAGCAGGATCCACGTCAGCGGCGAAAACAGGTAGTCAGGAAGTCGCATGTCCACGCTCCGGCCATCCGGACATCAAAGTTGGCCCGCCCGCCGCTTCTTCCAGTAACCGTAAAGGATTTCGCGCAGTGGCCGATCCAGCGCGAGTGCCGGCAACACGAAACCGAACAGCGTCAGGAATCCCATCGCGATCAGCCGGAACAGATGGCCGGTCAGCCCGAACAGGCCGGTGAAATGGGCGATCGCCCAGACCAATGCAGCCAACGCACACGCCAACAACGTCGACCGCATCGATGGCAGTGCACGCAGCTCGCGAGGGCAGAACAGGAACTGGGCACAGTTGAGGCCAATCAGGCAACCTGCGGTCGCGTACACCGCGCCCATGTAACCGTAGATCGGGATCCAGAAAAAGTTGAGCACGATGTTGAGGGCGGCGGCCACCGCGGTAATCATGAAAATGGTGCCGGAGCGTTTGTGCAGCACCAGCCCGGACGCGCACATCCCGATCAAGCCGCTGGAAAGATAGATCACCGTCACCCAGACGAACACCGGCGCCGACCGGTACTTGTCGTGGCCCGAAAGCAGCAAAAGCAGGTCCGGCCCGACCACGAGCGTTCCCACGATCAGCACCGCCACGACGTAGATCAATACGTCCAGCACCTTGCGCTTGGTCACGACCACCGCCTTCGGTCCCTCGGTCTCGTAGACGCGGATGCTGACCTGGTTGTAGGCCGTCCAAAGCCCCGCGTGCAGCAAGCCGTTCACCGTCAGCGCCAAGCCGTACCCGATGCTGTAGATGCCGACCGGCACGAAATCGTTCAATTGCTGCTTGAGCATCACCCGGTCGACGAAACCCAGCACGATATAGGCCAATTCGTTGGCGCCCATCGGCACGCCGTAACGTACGCCTTCGACCCAACGCCTCACATCGCGCTCTTGCCAGCGCATCGGCACATGCCGCAGCAGCCAGATCGCGCCGACGATCGCGACCAGGATCGCGGAGATGAGGCGCGCCGCATACACGCCGGCCGCCGTCCGCGAAATGAAATACACCACGCCGAGGATGATGACCACATCCCCCCACCGCTGCGCCACGTTGAGGCGCACGCTGAGGTCGGAATGTTCCTGCGCGGTCAGGAACGATGTGACGTAGCTGATGCATACGGTCGGCAGCAACAGCACCAGCATGATCCAGGCCTCGATCGGCTCGGGGACGATGCCGAGCGCGGTCGCGATTGCGAGCACCAGGGCCACCACCACCCAGACGCCGCAACTGACCACGAATGAATACAGCACGAAGGTGCTGCCAAAACGCAACATCGCGTCCTGGTCGCCGTTGTGCGGGTAGAAACGCACCACGGAATGCTGCGATCCCAGTTTGATCAGCACCGCCAGGATCAGCATCCAGGCATCGAAATAGCCGAGTACGCCATACTGGGCGTTGCTCAGCAACCGCGTCATGATCGGGTAGGAAATGAATCCCGCGAGCAGGATCAACACATTGCCGATCGTGTAACGCAGATAGTGCGTGGCAATGCTGGGGCGTGCGGTCTCCGACATTTCCGAGCGGCATTCCCGAGTCGATGGATACGACCGGAATCTGGCGCGTCCGGCGTGTGATTGTAATTTCCCCTTCCAGGGCGTGTGAAGCGCGCATCAGGCCGGGGGCATCATCCCCCGGGATGTCGCTGCGCCCTGGATGACCCCCAAACAGGAACTAGGACGATCGAACCGGAACGGACTGACCCGCCGTGGCGAAGGGCAATGGGTCCGATGTCATGAATCCCGGCTTCTGCAAATTCAGCAATGAAAGGATGGTGGGCGCGACCTGCCTCAAGGAGACTTTCCCCTGCGCGACCTCGTGCGACCTGTCGGGCGTGCGCACCCAGAAGATTCCATCCGGATGATGGGCCCCGGATTTCGTCCCATCCACAAGATAAAACAAGTCGTAGAAACCGAACTCCTTGCCGTCGCTGGCGCTCACCAACCTGGCGTCGCGCGGCAATTCCGCAAAGACGCAACAACCGGCAAACAATTCGGTGCCGTTCCGCCGGACCATCATTGCTTCGCGATCGCCGACTCGCCAACCCTTCAGGCAAGACTCGGCTCGGACAGCATCATCCTCGTTGTCGAAATAGACATGGAATTGCTCGGACATCACCGGCGCATGGCGGGCGTCACCCGGTACGCCTGCAAGCTCCATCAGGCGGCGGAAATCCCTGGGTCGATAGAACCGCTTGCCCTGGGTACTTTCGTAGGTGAGGAATGGCTGTTGTGAAAGCGCTGTTGCGAGGACGATCGTGGCGTCCCGCCCCGCGAGCTTGATGCATTCCCCCACTATTTCATCCATCTGTCTGTAACCGAAGAGGATTGCGTCTGCGTAGCGCTGCTGGTCCTGCTCTGTCGGTTTGACCGTAAACCGCGCGGGATCCATGTTCCGCCAGTAGAAGTGCTGGAAATGCGCCGTACTGTTCACGAAGAACGTCGCGAAATCCACGTCGTGCTTCTTGTAGTACCGGCAGAAAACATCCCATTGCAGACGGTCGAGGATGGTCGCCCTTTTCCATTTGCTCCGCCCGCGCAACTCGCCCAGCAGTTGGGCAACGGTATGCGCCACGGTGCGCGGCGACAGCCCATGTCGCAACATGAACCCGATGAAGCCAAGGTATTCGCGCCGGCTCAGCGGCACACGGTCACGCGTATATTCCTGGACATAGCGGCGTACGAGTTTCATGTACGCGTCGAACTCGTGGCTCGGATGCGCCTCGATCCCCGTCGACCAGGGATCCGGCAACACGAACCCATTGACGGGGGGTTGCGCGCCGGCATTCATGCTGCCGCAAATCCAGACCTTCTTGCCGGCAGCGCATGCCACATCCCAGAGCGATGGAAAACCGAGCTTGTGCCCGTCGCCGAGGTCGAAGATCCCGTGTTGCTTGAATGACAATCCGGTGTGCACCGTCACCCACTGGATCCAGGGTTCCAGATTGGGGGGCTGCTCCTCGGCGTCCGTCACGTATGCATGGGACTCCTCACGGAGCCTCGCAAAGTTCGGCAACCGCCCTTCGCCGATGAATCGATCCATCAGTGAAGGCGTCAGCTCATTGAATTCCAGGACTATGACGCGGTTACGCATTGTGCCCCCCGACGACGCCCCTGCCGCACGCCTTGGGCGCATGGCCTGGAAAACGCGCAATGACACGGCCCGAACGCGGATCCGTCACGGCGTCGCACCCCGACACCATCCGGCGCATCAGCCGTTTGCGCAAACGGACTCGCGCCCGTGGCGCGAACCTAGCAGGGAACCCGGGAATGGGTCAAGGTTCGATGTACCGGCCGGGGACGGGTCCCGCGAAGACAAGAATGGCCCCGCCAGGGGGCCATCAAGGAGGCCAGTCTGTCTTGCCGGCAGAACCGCGCGGCCGTGCGTCTCAGGGCTGCATCAAGCTTCGATAGGCATCCCGGAACCAATCCAGCACAACGATCAGATAGGAACGCGTGCCCGGTGTCGCAGCGGCTGCAGGCTTGGCGGTGGGGGGCGTCGTCGCCACGGCCACCACGGCATTTACCGGGGCGGTCGGCGCATCCGAACGCGGCGGTGCAATCTGCGCAACACCGGTGGCAGCAACGGCTGCAGGCACCGGCCGTGGGATGCGGTTCGCGGCATCCACGAATCGAGTCGATGCACCGGTACGACGATAGTAAATATCTTCGGTAGTGAGACGACTGCCGGCGCGCGTGAATCCGGATGACGGCTGCGCGATCGGATTGGTCGTGGCTGCAGGCAGCCCGGTGCCACCGCCCGCATTGCCGGAAGCAGGTACTCCCGGATCGGGCTGCACGGGTACGGCGGGGGCAGGCGCGGACTGGCCACTTCCACCCTTGGGTGGAGGCGGAACCGGCGGGCTGTCCGGGCTGAGCCATGGCTGACCACCCACGTATTCGATCGCACCGATGTCATAGCCGCCGCCCACGGGTCGGGGATTCCCCAATTCATCGTGCGTCACCGTGTAGACGGTGTTCGCATTGTTGATCGCGGGGCTGCTCGGCAATGGCGTGGGATTGAAGGCGGTCAATGATTCATTGGTCAGCTGCGGGTCCTTGCAGATGATCCTGGTGGTGTCGCAGGACGTGCTGCGGGTGTTCCACACCAGATTGCCGGCATACACCACTTTTTCCGGGTAGGACCCATCCGCGAACCACGTGAAAAACGGTTGCTGGCCGTTCTTGTTCACGGCGATGAAGATGTTGTTGTAGAGGTAGTAGGTGTCGCTCGATTGCGCGTTGGTCGAATCGCCCACGAACATCCCGCTCGGGTTGCCGACCATGGTGTTGTAGGCCCAGGTCTGGACCTGGTTGGGGCCATTGAAGGCTCCCAACAGGCCCCCGCCGGCGCGGCAATTGTCGCCCTTGGCGGGATAGCCGTTGTCTCCGAACCACGTGCAATTCGCGACGAATACGCTGTTGGTGACCGTGCCGCTGCCGCTGATCTTGAGGTCATTGCCCGCGTCATCGGCGAAATTGCCGCTGTCCACCGTCACGCTGCCGGTGCCATCGGCATACAGCAGGTCGATGCCGTCCTGCGTGTTCTTGTAGATCTGCGGGCGAATGAAGATGTAGTTGCCGCCCGTCTTGGCCGTCGAGAAGCCGTCGCCGTAGCCGCCTTCATTCTGGCCGAAGCACCCCTTGTAGCCGCCGTCCACCGGGTAGTTCTCCGAACACCCGGTCCATCCGACCGTCAGGTCGGTGAAGGTCAGCGTGCCGCTGCTGTTGGAGTTCCCGCTGCCGCCGAGGTCGCCATCCCATCCCGAGCGTCCGTTGCCGACCACCTTCACCCGGGTCACGGTCGTCGTCCCGGACAGCCCGCCCGCCCACACGCCGGTCGAGGCAAACCCGTGCACATTGAGGTCCACGAGCGTCAGGTTCTTGACCCCGTTCGCACGGATGCCGACCCGGCTCCAGGCATCCTTGGCCGAACACGCGCTGACGCCCTGCCCGGACACCGGATAATCCTCGATGCAGTTGGAATGATCGGTCAGGTTCAGGCACTTGATGGCGATGTCGTGACCGCCTTCCATGTCGAGTATCTCGTCGATGCCGCCCGTGCCCCACAACTCCGGGGGCGCACTGCAATCGCCGGTGATCGTGGTCGGCTGGGACGCGCTGATCCCGCTCGGGATGTCCTGGATGTAGCACCCCGCCGTATAGCCCGACGTGCAGTTGCCCGCCGCCATGTTGGGCGCGCCGTACCCCATCATGTAGCTGCCGGCACCGATCGACAACGTGTCGCCGGCCTTCATCAGGGAGCTGCCCTGCCCGGGCACCAGCACCCAGAACGGATGATTGAACGCACACGCCTTGCCGCTGCCGCTGCCGGGATAGGCCGCGTTCGTGGTACCCGTACACTGCGTCGCCGTGCCGCCGTCGGTACGAACGTAATATGTCGTGGCGGCGGCGGAGAAAGACAGACCGGACAAGCCGACGAGGGCAACGAGTCCGAGGACGAATCGGAGGAACCTGGTTTTGGGGTGCATGAACTTCTGCCGGGGTGCGCTGTTGCGGGAGACATCGGTGTTGGGCATGCAAGCGTCCAACACGCGACACGCAGTGCCCACCCCTGTCCTCTCCACACGTTTCGGCCGGGGCGCAAAGTGTGGAAGATGAGCGGGGACGAGTCTGCCGCGTATGTCACAATTTGTGAATAGCTTCAGACGCTTGCGGGGCGCATTCTTTTGCTGGCGTTCAGTTTCAAATACTTACCAACTCGGCATCTTCCACGTGGGTTGCTGGATGGCTCCCACATTGCGACGCAACGCACCCTTTTGCCCGCCCTCCCGTGTTGCCCCGACGGCTGCACCCAACGCCGGGCTCTCCCGCGATGGTGTCGCGTCGAACGCACGCAGGTTCTGGTTCTTCAACAACGGATCCTTGCAGATGATTCCCGTCGAATAGCATCGCGCATTGCGCGTACCCCACACAAGGTTGTTCACGTAAACCACCTTCTCCGGGAACGTGCTGTCGGAAAACCACGAGAAGAACGGCCGTGCTCCGTCCTGGTTGGCGATGCCGACGAAGATGTTGTTCTCGATGTAATAGGTGTCGCTCGATTGCGCGTTGGTCGAATCCCCCACGAACATGCCAGACGGGTTGCCCAGCATCGTGTTGAACGTCCACTTCTCGGTCTGGTTCGGACCGTTGAACGCGCCCAGCAAACCGCCACCGGCGCGGCAGGAGTCGCCCGCAGCGGGATAACGCGCATCCGTGAACCACGTGCAATACGACCAGAACACGTTCCCGGAGATTGTCCCGCTGCCACTGATCTTGAGGTCATTGCCCGCATTCTTGGCGAAGACCCCGTCATACACATCGACGCTGCCGGTGCCATCGGCGTACAGCAGGTCGATGCCGTCCTGCGTGTTCTTGTAGATCTGCGGGCGAATGAAGACGTAGTTGCCGCCCGTCTTGGCCGTCGAGAAGCCGTCGCCGTAGCCGCCTTCATTCTGGCCGAAGCACCCCTTGTAGCCGCCGTCCACCGGATAGTTCTCCGAACACCCGGTCCATCCGACCGTCAGGTCGGTGAAGGTCAGCGTGCCGCTGCTGTTGGAGTTCCCGCTGCCGCCGAGGTCGCCATCCCATCCCGAGCGTCCGTTGCCGACCACCTTCACCCGGGTCACGGTCGTCGTCCCGGACAGCCCGCCCGCCCACACGCCGGTCGAGGCAAACCCGTGCACATTGAGGTCCACGAGCGTCAGGTTCCTGACCCCGATCGCATTGATCCCGGTGCGGCCCCAGGCACCGTAGGGATTTTTTCCGCACGCGGGGACACCCTGGCCCCGCAACGGGTAGTCCTCGATGCAGTTGGAATGATCGGTCAGGTTCAGGCACTTGATTGCGATGTCGTGCGCGTCGTTGATCTTGATCACCGCTTCGACGCCACCTGTCGCCCACAACTCCGGGGGCGCGCTGCAATCGCCGGTGATCGTGGTCGGATGCGCGGCATCGATGCCGGACGGGATGTCGCGTATGTAACACAGCGGCGTGCCATCCGGCTGGCAGTTGCCGGCCGCCACGTTGGGCGCGCCATACCCCATCATGTAGCTGCCGGAACCCATCGACAGCGTGTCGCCTGCCTTCATCAGCGACGTGCCCTGTCCGGGCACCAGCACCCAGAACGGATGGCTGAACGCACACGCCCTGTGCTTGCCCTTGCCGGGATAAGCCGCGTTCGCGGTACCCGTGCACTGCGTCGCCGTGCCGCCATCGACTCTCACGTACCAGGTGGCGGCAGACGCAGCCGGCGCAAATGCCGACATCACCAAAAAGCCGAAAAGGAATACGCTCCATCGTGTCGTCAGCATGATCGATCTCCCATTCCAACAATTCCCGACCGCTCCTTGCTGTTCACGCCCCGCCACCGGGCCTCCCGGAAACACGACACCTCTGCAATCCGGAATCGTGTCGAAAATACAGGGTAGGCAGGGCGCTTTCAATCCACGCGCGGCGTCGCGATTACCGCCTGAGCCGTAGTCGAAACGGTTTTTTCAAGCGGAACGGGTTGACCTCGACCATCAAGGCAACGCGCGTCCAACCCGAATGATCGAACGCGTGCAGGGATGGCACATTGGAGTGCCAAACGCGGGCGTAAACGGTCCGGACACCTTCGTTCATCATCAACCGGCCCGACTCGCGGATCAGTGTCCTTCCCACCCCGCGATTTTGCATATCCGGACGCGTGATGACCTGCAAAAGCGTTGCCTCTCCCTCCTTCAGTGGCCAGAAATCCTGCTGGGTATTCCTGCTGCCTGATGCATAGACGCAAATCCCGGCCAGGATGTCATGCTGAAAACAGCCGAAGAAAAAGAGTCCGGGTCCGGACCAACCGTGCAGATCACGTGCAAAGGCGGCGTGATCCGCCCTGATTACAGCATCATCGATTGCCTTCACGGTACCCGAAGTGTCATCCACGCTTGGCAAGCGACTCGTGTCGGCCTTGTAGACGTAATAGGCCGAGTAATCTCCCAGAAACAGCCGCAACAGCGTTCTGGAAAACGTTTTGAACATCGGTTTGCTCCGACCATCGCGATAGTGGACGAGGAAATGCAGACCAACGCCTCCTTGCACCATCAACACACCGCGTATACCCCATGTCGCATCGCCAAAAAACGATCAGGAACTGGTCATCCGTGTAATGGGGAATACGCGCAAAGAAAACAGCTGCCACACCGCCAAACCGGGCCCCGTGAAGGTCCATGACACACGCGTTTCTCATCCAACCCAAGTCCATCCGGCCCGTACTTCCGCACGCAACCCCGGCAGGATCCGACCGGGGTCCCGTCGAGCAGCGGGCCATTCTGATTTTCCATGCTTTCATGGAGCTTTCAAAAACAAACCCGACGCACCGCCTGTTCAAACATGCGATATCCCGTGACCCACGACGGGGAGGCCAGGGGCGGCGGCTGGCAATCTGGAATGCGGGATTGCAGGCCCTCGAACCCCCGGAGCCTGAAGCAGTCCTTGTTGTCCGCCAGGAACCTGCACAGCCGGTTGAAGCGATTGACGGCTATCCGGTCGACGCCCTTCTGCGACCGGCTCAACAGTTCAAAGCTGTGTGAAACAATGACGAACGCGGCCCTGGAATCATCCAGGGCCTGCCACAACAGTCTTTCCATTTCCGCAAAGGAACACGCCGATACCTGGGCGTGGCGCAGCGATCTCGTTCCATCCCTGAAAACGGTCACGGGATACTCGATCACGTCTTCGCACTCCACGGGTTCCACGACAACGGTTCCGGGCATGACCCCACTCTGCAGGCCAAACCGGCTCGCGTTGTAGCTGCTGTCGAAACCTATCCGGCTGCGCGACAGTGCACCAAGGGTGTCCTTGTTGAATCCGAAATTCCCTGCACGAAATGCGTTGATGTTCCTGGCCCCGGCCTCCAGCAACAGTTGCTTGCCTGCGGCAATCAATGTCGCTTGCTCGGCAGCCTCGAACTGATGCAGGTTCTCACGATGCCGCATGTCTTCGAAGTGGAATGCCGTGCACCGGTCCACCCATTCGGTGTGGAGATGAAGCTGCACTTCCTGCGAAGCGTGCGTCACCATCCCGACGATGTCGGCCAATGGCTCGCGACCAAAACAGAGCGAGAACAGGGGCTCGATGAAAAACACGCCGGTCAACCCGTGGCTTTGCAGCGTGTCGACCTGGTAGCCGAGACCAAAATCGCCTTGCGGCGTCCGCCCGCGTATGCACGTGTCGAACGCCTTCGTGAAGTTCTCCCGGGCAATGGGCATCCCGCCGAACCAGATCTCGACATCCGTGGTAAAGAAAACGTCAAGCATTGACCGCCTCCTCCTCCAAGGCCCGGATACGCATCGCGAGGCGCGCGCACCCGGGCGACGCGACTGTTGACGCGCGGCGCGCCGCTTCGCACGCCTGCCTGTCGGCGTACCGGATTGCGGGAATGACGATGGAGCTCCGCGCAGGCAATGCCGGAACGCGGCAAACGAATCCGTGCGGAACATCAAGGCTTGCAACACCCATCGGGCGACTCCAACGGTGAAAGCCGCTCAATCCAGCTTGCGTTCCCAGGCCATGGCCGTACGCGCGATGAAATCCAGGTCGTCATGGTGCGGCGTCCAGCCCAATGTAGCGCGAATCCTCGCCGCCACGGCGACCAGTGATGGGGGGTCGCCCTCGCGGCGCGGTTCTTCGACGAACGGGACCGCCCCGCCATGCGCGCGTCCGACCGCAGCCAGCACCTCGCGCACCGAATAACCGTGGCCGTAGCCGCAATTCAGCCGGGTCGAGACTCCGCCGTTGCGGAGGTACTTCAACGCATCAAGATGCGCCCGGGCCAAATCGACCACGTGGATGTAGTCACGCACGCCGGTTCCGTCCGGCGTGTCGTAATCGGTGCCGAAGATCGACAGGTGACGACGCTTGCCAAGCGCGGCTTCGCAGGCCACCTTGACCAGCAACGTGGCGTTTTTCGTGGATTGCCCGATGCGTCCTTCCGGATCGCACCCGGCCACGTTGAAATAGCGCAAGGCGACGTAGCGCGGACCGCCTGCGGCCGCGAGGTCGCGCAGCATCCATTCGCTCATCAGCTTGGAGCTGCCATAGGGATTGATCGGCGCGGTGGGCGTGTCTTCGCTGGCCCGGCCGCCCTCGGGAGTGCCGTAGACCGCCGCGGTGGACGAGAAGACGATCTGTTTCACCTTCGCGTCGCGGCAGCATTCCAGCAGGTTGCGCGTGGCGCAGGTGTTGTTGCCGTAGTAACGCAGCGGGTCGGCTACCGATTCGGGCACGATCGTGCGCGCCGCGAAGTGCATCACCGTATCGACATCGTGCTCGTGAAACAGCCTCGACACGAGCCCGCGGTCGCCGACATTGCCGACCACGAGTTCCGCACCGATGACCGCGTCACGGAACCCGGTGCTGAGGTCGTCGAGCACCACCACGCGTTCGCCGGCTTCGACCAGTTGCAGCACCACGTGGCTGCCGATGTAGCCGGCGCCGCCGGTGACGAGGATCGCGGAACTGCGGGGCTGCTTCGTCACGATAGCTCTCTTTTGTGGATCGTCGCGTGCCCCGGGATTGTAGCGGTTGGCTACGTACGATCGGCAGGCACGGCAACGCCTTCAACGTCCGGCTCACGTATCGTCGTTCCAGCGCCGTGTCGCAGCCGCTTGCGCAAGCGCAGGAACGCACGCTCGACCATGAAGTACGACAGCAAGGCCGCGATGAACGCCAGCACGACATTTTGCGGAAATGCGTTGATCCACGCATCCGAATGCCGGTTGATGAACGGCTGCTGCCACAGGTACAACGAATAGCTCAGGACACCCAGAAATGCCACCGGCCCCCAGTTGAGGACACGCCCGGGCAAACTGCGATGGTGCCGGGTCATCGACTCGATCAGGAGTGCGATGCACACGTTCTGCACCGGCGAGCCAAAGAACATGACCGCGGTATAGCCCCCCCCCGGTTGATCAGGAAAATCAGCGGCACCGCCAGCCACAGCCAGCGGCTGCCGGTCAGGCGCAGGTACCAATCCTGGGTGAGCAACCATGGCCGCAGCAGCGCCAGCGCGCAGCCGGTCGCCAGGTAATCGCACATTGCGGGAAAGATCGACATGTCCGAAAGCGGCGATGCCGGATTGACGTGCAGGACGTATTCCCTGATCACCGCGCGCACCACGGGGCCGATGAAGATCGCCGCAATGGCCAGCAGCAGGCCACGCCGCTCGCGCAACAGCAGGAGCGCCAGCGGCCACAGCAAATAGAATTGTTCTTCCACCGACAACGACCACAGGTGGCCGATCTGCCACGGGTGGTGCGGGTAGTAGTTGACGGTGTACGTGGAGGCAAAAATGAAATCGCGAGCGGTCAGGTCCAGCCAACCCAGCAAGGTCGCGACCAGCAGCATCAGGATCAGGGTGTAGGACGCTGGGAAGATGCGCAACACCCGGCGCAGGTAGAAGTTCTTCAACGAGATCGTGCCGGTCTGCTGGCGCTCGCTCATCAGGAGTGAAGTGATCAGGAAGCCCGAAATCACGAAGAACACCTGCACGCCGAGCGCACCGAGATCGCCGGTCCAATGGGAGATGGCGCTCGCCGTCAGCGGGAAACCGCGCGTGCCGCCGAGGTGTCCGCACAACACCATCAGGATCGAGACGGCACGAAACCCGTCCAGCGACGGCATCCGGCCAGACACGTACGTCATTGCAGCCCCCGTCAACCGTATCCGTACCTCACCAAATCCTCGCCCAGCACCGCGAGCAGGACCGCCTGCTGCGCAGGGCTGAGATCCTTCTGCCATTTGTAATTGGCGCTCTCGACGCGATAGCGCCCCAGTGCGCGTTCGAAGCGCGTGTCCGGGTCGAGTCCGCAGAATTCGCCGACTTCACGAAACATCTCGACGGGTCGTTCCGCAAAATCTTCGTAACGCACGTCCATCAAACTGGACGCCGGTATCGACCGCTTCGCCGCGTCCGCCGCACGCATGAGGATCTTCCACTGGATCGCGGCCAGTGCAACAAAGGATCGATCGTGCGCTTCCCACTCCCGCTGGTCCCCGTCATCGAACGGACCCCAACGCCATTGGGCCGGCCCCTGCCATCCGCGCCAGAAATCCACCTGCAGCAGTGAATTGGCGACCGCACGGCCGTCGCGATAGACGTGGATGAAGCGGGCGTCGGGGAACACCGCGTGCAGGAATCCGAGCCTGGGCCAGCCGGTGACCTTGGCCAGCAAGCGCGGACGCTTCGCGGTAACCAGCGGTGCCGTTGCCCGGCGCAGCGCGGCGATCGCGCGCGGGGTGGCGTCGTCGGCGCGCAGGTCGCGGCAGGGTTGTGCAAAGCCGCGATAGAAGTGGTTCCAGAATTCGTAGCACTCCGCCGATTCCCAGCGCCGCCTCAGCAAGGAGCCGGCGCCCGGCAAGTCGATCGCGCGCATCAACGCGCGATGGTATCCAGGATGATCGGGATGACGATCACAGAGCGTCGACATCCAGGACAATCGGGGATGCTCGGTGAACATCTGGTGGAACAAGGTCGACCCGCTGCGGCCGGCGCCGACGACAAAAATGGGTTTTTCGATCATGGGTCGCCCGTTGGGTGGGATGCGATCGCGCAAACCGCCGCGGCCGGAGGCAACCTATCGGTCGCCTTCGGTGACCGCAAGCCTATCGTCTTTCGGCTGGCGCGTGTGTCCCGCGACGAGCCCAAGGCTGCGTTCGATGGCCGGTGGCGCGGGCTATCCGCGGAGATACACGCCGCATCCTGCAACGGGCATACTACGGGCATGCCGATACCGCCCCGCCCGAACCCGCTGCACAGCGCGCTCGCCATTCCGTACCGCTGGGCGGCTTATTCGTCGGGGTCCGCCCTGCGCCATGCCCGGTCCGTTCGCCGTCCCCGCATCCTGATGTACCACATCGTCGGCGACGACGAGGTTTCCACACGCCAGTTCGAATGGCAGCTTCGCTTCCTGCGCAAGCACCTCGAACCGGTGGGTTTGGGCGAACTGGCCAACCGCGTGCAGGCGGGTACGGTGACCGGCCGCGAGGCCGTGATCACCTTCGACGACGGGGTGCGCAACCATTTCACCGTGGCGTGGCCATTGCTGCGCGCATACGCGGTGCCCGCCACGTTTTTCGTTTGCCCCGGCCTGATCGAATCGGGCGACTGGCTGTGGCGCACCGAGTTGCGCATGCGCCTGAAGTCGCTGGGTAATGCCGAACGCGGCGAGGTCGCCCGCAACGCGGGGTGCCCGGAGTCCGCTGCGGAAGCGATCATGGAATGGACCAAGACGCTTTCCATGGACGACCGGCGCGTTTTCCAAACCAGTGTCGAGAAACTCACCCGCGATTTCTCGCCACGCCCCGAAGACACCGAACGGCATGCGCCGCTGACCTGGGACCAGGTCCGGCAGATGGATGCAAGCCTGATCACGATCGGCAGCCACACCAGCACCCATCCGATGCTGCCGACACTGGATGATTCAACGCTGGAAACGGAAATCGCCGGCAGCCGCCGGGCACTGGAGCAAAAGCTCGATCGTTGCGTCGACCTCTTCAGTTATCCCAACGGTGCCAACAACGCGGCCGTGGTGAAGCTGGCGCGCCAGAACTATCGCGCCGCCGTCACCACGCAGAAGGCCTTCGTTGCTGAAGGCAACGACCTTGCCACGCTGCCGCGCGTTCCGGGCGGCGGCGGGCGCGCAACCTTTGTGCGACGCCTGCACAAACCCACCGCCTGAAACGGACGAGCCGGGCCTTCCGACCATGACAACCTCCAACGTCGAAGCTGCCGGAACCGGCGTTGCACCGCGCGTCTCGGTGGCCATCGCCGCCTACAATTCCGCGGCCACGTTGCCGGAGACGCTGGAAAGCGTGGCCGCGCAGACGTTCCGCGACTTCGAAGTCATCGTGGTCGACGACGGCTCCCGCGATGCCACGCAGGAAGTGCTGACCCGATACGCGGCGAAGTGGCCATGGCTGCATTGGGAACACCAGCAGAACGCGGGCGCCGGGGCGGCGCGCAACCGCGCCATCGAACGGGCGCGCGGCGAATTCATCGCCTTCCTCGATGCCGACGACTTGTGGATGCCGGACAAACTTGCGGTGCAGATGGAAGTGTTTGCACGCAACCCCGCGGTGGCGTGCGTGTACACGGATGAAATCGATTTCCAGCCCCACCGTGACATGCCGAAGACGCTCTTCCAGGACAAGCCCCCGGCGCGCGGCGACATCCTGAGCCAACTGTTCCCCGGCAACTTCGTTCTGACCTCGTCGCTGGTCGTGCGCAAGGCCGCCCTCCTCGAGGTCGGTTGCTTCGATGGCACGCAACGCGTCTACGAGGATCTCGATTTGTTCCTGCGGCTGGCGGAGCGGTTCGAGTTCGACTACGTCGATCGGGTACTGGTGCGGCGGCGATTGCTGCCCGACAGCCTGATGCACGGGAACGCGCTGGCCTGCCAGCGCCGCGATCTGGAAATCATCGATGAGTGGGTGGCCCGTCGCCCCGACCTGTTCCCGGAACATTCGCCGCAGGTCAGGCGCCGCCGCGGCAGCGTCTACGCGCGCATGGGTTACGCCCTGTTGTCACAACGCGACTATCGCGGCGCACGACACGCATTTCGGCGCGCGATCGCGCTCGGCCAACGCGAACCCGACCTGCTGGTACGCGCCGCTGCCGCGCACGTCCCTGCCGCGGCGCGGTTGTTGCAGCGGCTCAGGTCCGGCCGGCAAGGGGCCGCGCACGGATAATCCCGGCGGTATCCACGCGGTTCGTGCGCACGCACGCCGTGCCGCCGATCCCCGGCCCGGAACTGCGCTAGGCTACGGCGGCACCAGACTGACCATCGTTGCTCAACTTCGACAGCCCACGGCCTTGACGACGACACCGTGCACGCCTGAAGCCGAGACGTTCCCATGAATCAGTCCGGATCCACGCATCGCCTCGACCGGCAGTTCCGCGAACAGGCGGCGCGCACGCCGGACGCCGTCGCGCTCGTCGAGGGCGGCCGCACGCTGACCTTCGCCGAACTCGACGCCGCGTCCGATCGGCTGGCGGCGGCCATCCAGACGCGTGGCATCCGCGGCGGCGCGTTCGTGGGCCTCCACATGGAGCGCTCGATCAGGTACGTCGTCAGCGTGCTGGCCATCCTGAAAGCGAACGGCGCGGTAGTGCCGTTGCCGCCGTCCTGGCCGCTCAACCGCCTGCGCAGCGTCCTTGCGTTTGCCGCGCTCGATGCCGTGATCGACGACCACGAGACGCCCGCCGAACCGTTGCTGCACGTACGCATCCTGCACTTCACCGACCTGGCCGACGCCAAAGGCGAACCCGTCGCGACGGATGCGGGGGGCCCTGACGCTGCGGCGTTCGTGTTGTGCTCGTCGGGCTCCACCGGCAACCCCAAGATGATCGTGCGCAGCCATCGTTCCTTTTTCCATCGGCTGCAATGGACGTGGGACACGCACCCTTACGCGCCCGGCGAAGTGTGTTGCCAGAAGGCGCACATGACGACGACCCACGCCATCTACGAACTGTTCGAGCCGCTGCTGTGCGGCATCCGTGTCTGCATCATCCCCGACGACGTGGCGAAAACGCTTGGCGCGTTCTGGGATGTCGTCAGGCGCGGGCGTGTCTCGCGTCTCCTGATCGTTCCCTCGGTGCTGCGGGCATCGCTCGACATGCCCGGTTTCATGCCGCCGACAATCAACGCGCTCGTTTTGATGGGCGAATACGTGGATCCCGCGCTTGCTGCACGCACTGTCGCGGCGTTTCCGGAAACGACGAAGATCCATTCGATCTACGGCAGCACCGAAGCCAGCTCGGTGCTGGTTTGCGACCTTCGGGATGCAATCCATCGCGGCGACGAGCTGCCGCTCGGCAAGCCGATCTCGCCGGATGTGCGGGCGCACGTGCTCGGCGACGACCTGGCGCCGGTCGCACCGGGCGCGCCGGGAATGCTGTACATCGAAGGCCCGGCACTGTTCACCGGTTACTTCAGGGATCCGGCGCTCACCGCGGCGGCGCTGGTCATCGACGACGATGGCAAGCGGATGTATCGCACCAACGACCGGGTGCGCGTGACCCCCGATGGCGCACTGCAGTTCCTCGGGCGTATCGACGACACCGTCAAGATCAGGGGCTTCCGCGTCGACCTGCAGGAAGTCGAGAAAGCCATCGCGGCCGTTCCGGGCGTCACCCAATGCGCGGTCACCGCGAAGGACAGCGGCGACGGCAGCACGATGCTGGTGGCTTTCGTCGTGCCCCCGACCATCCGCCCGCACGAACTGCACGAAGCGCTGCACGAGCAGTTGCCCGGTTACATGGTGCCGTCCCTGGTGGTCGGGTTGGACAGCCTTCCGCGCACCGCGAGCGGAAAGGTGGACCGGCGCAAGCTGCTGGAAGAGCACGACGTGCTCGCCGCGACCTCGACACCCGCGCGCTTCCGCTCGGCAACCGAAACACGGGTGGCGGAGGTCTGGACCGCCGTGCTGGCACACGCGGCTTTCGGGCCGGACAGCAACTTCTTCGAGGTGGGCGGCACATCGCTGAAGACTTTCTTCGTGGTTGCGCGGCTGCGGGATGCCTTTGAGCTGGGACGCATGCAGCTTCCCGACGACGCCGTTTACCGGTTTCCGACGGTCGCGGCACTTGCCGCCCACATCGACGCCGTGCGCGACGGCGCAACGGTGCAGAAGGCGTCGGGCGGTTCCACACTGGTCACGCTGAAATCGGGCGCCCGCGATGGCGCTGCGCCACTGTTCGTGATTGCTTCCGCGGGCGGGACGCTCGGCGCCTACGAAAAGCTGATCCACGCACTGCGGACCGATCGCGAAGTCATCGGGGTACGCGATCCGTTCCTGTGGGGCGAAAGGGACGCGGCGTGCCGATTCCAGGCATGGGTCGCGAGTTACGTCGATGCCATCCGTGCACGCCAACCCGAGGGGCCGTATCACTTGCTGGCCTATTCCTCGGCGGGCGCGTTCGGGTTCGAGATCGCGCAACAACTCCGGCGCCAAGGCCAGGAGGTGGCGCTGCTGGCCCTGATCGACCCGCTCGCCATGGATCGAGCCAGCAAGCGGCGTTTCGGATATTGGGCGCTGGAGGCGCGTTTCATGCGGCAGCCGTTGGCACGCATCGCGTTGCTCATGGGACGGCTGCGCGGTGCGTTGCCGCGCGGGTTCCGGCGCAGCGGCCACTCGGCCCGGTTGAATGATTTCGTTTTCACGCCCGAACAGGTTCTCCAGCTCGAAAGACAGGCGAAGACCAGCCGCCAATCCGTCCTCGGCCTTTCGGCGCTGATGGAGTTGAACACCGGACTTCCCGTGGCCCTCGCGCGGGAGGATCTGGCGGGGCTGGAACCCGAACACTATTTCGATGCGCTGCTGGCCAGGGTGGCCCGGGTTGCACCGGAGATGGGCGCGGAAACCATCGAGCGGATCGCCGTCCAGTACGGACAGCAGGTACGCGCGCAGAATCTGTACCGGCTGCAACGCTACGACGGCGACGTGGTGCTGTTCGACCCGGACGATGCGTATCAACCGTTGGTGGAAGCGCAGCTCAGGCCGTACGTGCGGCGGCTCGTTGCCCACCGTGTGGCGCTGGGCACGCTGTCCGATCGTGCGCGCGAGCTTTCACGCTATTTTCCCGAGGCGATGCGTTCCCATTACCTTTGCATGCGCGACGATGCGTTCGTCGCCGGAGTGGCGCGCGCACTGGACAAGCTGCTGTAGCGGCATGCAAAGTCTTGCCCGGCACGGGGTTTCGATGGACTCGACGACGACAAGGCGGGGCAACGTGGGCAACCATCCGGGGTCGCGGCTTCGCTCCTCACGCGTGGGCATTCCAACATGAGCATGGCACAGGATTCCGGCGCGAAGCGGATAGTGCAGGCCCTGCGGCGCGCAGGCGTCGATTGCGTGTTCGGATTGCCCGGAACGCAGAACGTGCCGCTGTTCGAGGCACTGCGCGGATCGGGCCTGCGGCTGGTGGTGGCGACCAACGAGCTGTCCGCGGCGATGATGGCGAACGGCTATTTCCGGGCTTCGGGCCGGCCCGGTGTGCTGTTGACGATCCCGGGACCCGGGTTCACCTGGGCGTTGACCGGGCTGGCCGAAGCGGCGCTGGACTCCGCGGCGATCCTGCACCTCACCAATGCCCCGGCGCAAGCGCCCGGCCAGCGCTTCCAGTTGCAGGCCATCGGCCAGTCCGCGATGGCCGCGCCCGTCACCCGCAAGATCGTCGCGATCGACCACGCCGACACGGCAGCCAACGGGATTGCCGAGGCCTGGCAGGCTTGTCTTGCGGGCGAACCCGGTCCGGTGCTGGTCCAGGTCGCGCGCGGAGTATGGGAGCAATCCGCATCCGGCGACGCCGGCTCGCCGATGCAACCGGCGGGCCAGCGCGTGGATTCCGGGGACGTGGACGCCGTTGCCGCGGCGCTGGCGCAGGCGAGTCATTGCGTGCTGTTGCTCGGACAGGGTTGTGCTGGCGCCGCCACCGCGGCAACGCACCTCGCGGAACGACTGTCCGCCGCGGTCGTCACCACCACCTCGGGACGCGGCGTGGTCGCCGAAGACCATCCGCTGTCGTTGGGGTTCGCACTCGCCGGCAACAATGCCGAGACGCTGAACCGGCTGATCGAGGCCAGCGACCTGGTGCTGGCGATCGGCTGCAAGTTCTCGCACAACGGCGCACGCGGATTCAGGTTGAAGCTGCCCCCGGAAAAGTTGATCCACGTCGACGCTTCGCCCGAAGTCCTTGCAGCGAATTACCCTGCGCGATGGGCGATCCGCGCCGATGCGCCGGCCTTCATGACCGCGCTGCTGCAACGGCTGGGGCCGGATTTCGCGCCCAGCGCCGGCTATACCGCCGATGCTGTGACGACATGGCGCGAGCGCTGCCGCGCCGAAAAGCTCCGCGACCTGGTCGAGCCACGCATCCATGGCGTGCCTTCGGGCAAGCCGGAAGCCTTCTTCGCGGCATTGGGCAGGGCGCTGCCACGCGAATCGCACCTGGTCACCGATTCGGGGCGCCACCAGGAACTTGCGCGCCGCCACTATCCGGTGCTGGGTGCCCGCGGCCTCATCACCCCCACGAACCTGCAATCGATGGGTTTCGCCATCGGCGCCGCCATCGGCGCCAAGCTCGCCGATCCCGGGCGTCCAGTGGTGGCACTGATCGGTGACGGTGGCCTCGCGATGTCCGGCCTCGAACTGCTTGCGGCGGTGCGGGAACGGATCGATCTCGTGGTGATCGTATTCGTGGACGGCATTCTCGGTGCCATCCGCGACCAGCAGATCGAGCGCTACGGCCACGCCTCCGGGACGGTGTTGCCGGAACTCGATTGCGCGGCACTGGCGCAGGCGATTGGCGTGCGCCACGTGCGTTTGCAGGCCGACCCGGAGACGACGCTACGCGCGGCCATCGAGGCGCCGGGCGTCACCTTGGTCGAAGTCGCCGTCGGCGATACCTTGCCCATGCACTGGACCAGGATGAAAGGCGCGGCGAAATCGATGCTCGGGCCACGCGGCAAGGCATGGTTGCGCAAGCTGTCCGGGCGCGCGTGACCGGATCGAGGAAGTCTGCGACGGATCGTCGCCGCCGGCGGGCAAGCACGGCGCATCAACGACCCGCTTGCCCGATGTTCGACCGCGTGAAAGATTGCGGGCCTCAATCCGCCTCTTGTTGGGACGGCGGGGCGATGGGTCCGGCTTCGACGGTGGGCTTGCGCCGGGGGCGCCGATTGCCTGGCGACAGGCGGCGCAGTTTGCGTAACAACGCGTCCCGCGCGTCTTGCCACACCACTTGCAGGCCGGGCAGCGGATCGTCCCAGCGGAACACGTTGAAATGGCCGCGGCTCCACTGCCCCAGTGCGCGCCAGACCGGCGTGGGCGACGTGCCACGGTGCCGGAAAACCACATCAAGGTCGTTCTGCAGGTTGATGCAGCCGGCGCCGACGACGTATTCGCGCGGCGCGGCCTTGACCGGCAAGCCCTGTGCATCCCGCCAGGCCATCTCCACCACATTGACCCCGCAGCGGGTCGCGAATTCGACATACCACCAGGCGCGGGTGTTCACCTCCAGGATCCGGAACGCTCCGTCGCGCGCATCCCGCTTGAACTCGGCACTGAATATCCCGCGGTAGTGCAAGAGGTCCAGCAATTCCGTCAATCCCGGCAGGGCCGATGCGGTTTCGCCTAGCGGCACGCTCACGCAATACGAACTCGACCCGAAGTCAGGTGGCGAAATGCGCACGCGCCGACGCGCGAACAACGCCGTGAGCTCGCCCCGGCTATCGCGGAATCCATCGATGAAGTAATGTTCGTCGGCCCCTCCGGGGACATATTCCTGCGCGATCGCCGCCAGACCCTGTTCCGCAAGATCCCGCCAGATCGCATTGAACTCTTCACGATTGCGCGCCCACATGCCCTTGACCCCCGTGACACGGAGGAACGCTTGCGAATCCGCGGGCTTCACGAACACGCGATCGAGTTCCCCGAACGGGATCGACCCGATGTCCGCCTCGCTGCGGATGGTGAAGGTGCGCGGATGCGGAATCGTGGTGCCGGCAAGGAATTGCCCGAATCGCGATTTGTCCTGAAGGACCTCGAGTGTGGCCCTCGAACTGCTGCTGACCAGAACCCGGCCGGCAAGGGGACCCGAGGGAAGGTCCGCCGCCCACAGCGCTGCATCATCGCGGCCCGGTATCAGCACGCAGCGATCGAACGGGAGGTGCTCCAGGGCGTTGAGCCCCGGCTGCCCCAGGCTGCCGTCCCACGGAGTCTCGCCCGGCGTCGACCGGTACCACCGCGAACGCGCGACCAGATCGTTCCGCGGGCACGCCACGAATGCCGGGATGCCGGCCAAGCGCAGCGAACGGAGCGTGCCCAGCCCCGTTTGCTCGCGGCCCAGCACCACCGCTGGCAGAACCCCGCTTGCATCGACCGTCACGCCTGCTTGCTCCGTCGAACCCGCACACGATCCCGTCTCGGCTGCCGCCGTCCCAGTGATGCGACGCCTCGCCGTTTCACCCAGTGTTGCAGGTTCCGGGCCAGTTTGCACAAAAACGAGAACTGGCGCACACTTTGGTCCCGGGCAACGAGGTCAATGTACAGGGCGCCCGGCATCGATTCAGCACTTCGGATTTCCGCGGTTCGCCCCGGAAATAGAGGGTAGCTCTACGTCAACCTCCGCATCCAGCGCGTTGCCGCCCGCCGCGGGCGATGCCCCGTCGACAGGAACGTCGCCCAGGGACAACAATGCCAAGGTCTATCGCGGGTCCGCCGTGGCCGCCGGCTACGGCAGGGAGACGCTGCTTACGCGCGTCGAAGCAGTCGCGCTGCTGAAATACCAGACGGCCTTCGCCGGGAAGGACGTGCTTGATGTCGGCGTCGGCGCCGGCCGAACGACGCCCTACCTGGCGCCGCTTGCGCGCCATTACCAGGCCGTCGACTATTCACCGGCGATGGTTGCGCGGGTCCGCACCGCCTTTCCCGGCGTGTCGGTGGCCCTGGCCGACATGACGGACCTGCACGGCTTCGGCGATGCCGGCTTCGATTTCGTGTTCGCATCGAACAACGTATTCGATGCGGTCGGCCATGAAGACCGGTTGCGCACGCTGCGTGGAATCCACCGGATCCTGCGCCACGATGGCGTCCTGATGTTTTCCGGCCACAACCGCGACGTCAGGCATGCGATGCAGTGGCCGCGCCCTGTGGTCTCGCGCAATCCCGTGACCCAGATGCGACATCTGTTCTATTGGGGCGTTTCCCTGGTGAACCATGCGCGCTTGCGGAAGGCGCAAACGGTCCGCGCCGACCATGCGATCATCAACGACTCCGCGCATGACTGGTCGATGCTCCACTACTACATCGGCCCGAACGAACAGGCACGCCAACTCGCCGACGAGGGCTTTCGCCTGATCGAGATATTCGACCAGATGGGTACCCCGGTCGCGACCGGCGATCGCGCCACCCACAGCCGGTCGTTGTTGTACGTGGCGCAACGCGTCACAATCGAGTGACACGATTCCTGGGGATCCAAGCAATGAACCGACACGCCAGCAGCGACCGCGCAGACCTGGTCGCGCGCACCGCCACGATCGCCACCGAAGTCGCGGCCAGGCACGCCAACGACGTGGATCGTGACGCGCGATTTCCGTCCGAGAGTTTCGCGGCCTTGCGCGAAGCACGGTTGTTGTCGGCCGCGGTGCCGCGGGGATTCGGCGGGCAGGGCGCAGGCATGTTGGAGCTCGGCAACCAGTGCGCGGCACTGGCGCAGGGCTGCAGTTCCTCGGGCATGGTGCTGGCGATGCACCACATCCAGGTGGCCTGCATCGCGCGCCACGGATCGGATTCGCCGTACTTCCAGAAATACCTGCGCGAGAACCTGGTCGAACGCCAGGAATTGATCGCGTCGATCACGTCGGAAAACGGCACCTTCGGCGATACCCGCTCCAGCATCTGCGCGGTGGAAGTGGACGGCGATGCGATGAAGCTGGACAAGGATGCGACCACGGTGTCCTACGGCGCGCACGCCGACGCGCAACTGGTGACCTGCCGGCGCGCGGCCGACGCCGCCAACAGCGATCAGGTTTTGGTCTTGTTCCCCAAGGGTTCGTACACGCTGGAACAGACCGGCACCTGGGACACCCTGGGCATGCGCGGCACCTGCAGCCCCGGCGCCAGGTTCTCGGGCCACGGCAAGCCCGAGCAGGTCGTGCCGGGTTCATTCGCCGATTCCTCGGCCGAGACCATGGTGCCGTACTCGCACATCCTGTGGTCGGCGCTGTGGACCGGCATCGCCACCGATGCGCTCGGACGCGCCGCCGCCTGCGTGCGCGGCGCGGCACGCCGCAAGCCCGGCAGCGTGCCGCCCAACGCGGCGGATCTCGCACGCGCCTATGTCGACCTGCAAACGATGCGCAACAACTGGCAGGCCTGCGCGATGGAATTCGACGCGATGACCGCGACCGACGATGCCGCGGCGCGCGAAACGCTGGGCTCGATGAACTGGGCGCTGAAGATGAACCAGCTGAAGATGGCCTGTTCGGAAGCCGCACCGCGGCTGTGCCACCAGGCGCTGCAGATCATCGGCATCCTCGGCTACAAGAACGATACGCCGTTCAGCGTGGGCCGCCACTATCGCGACGTGCTTTCCGCCGCCCTGATGGTGTCCAATGGCCGCATCGCCGGCAAGAGCGCCTCGATGTTGCTGGTGGTCAAGGAGGTCTGAAGCCATGCCCGCCACCGCCTACGACGCCGAAAAGTTTTTCCGTGGACTGGTCGATGCCGGCTTGATCATCCCGGTCGGCGTGCCCGGCATCTTCGGCCGCAACCACGTGTTCGAAGACGTGCTGGATCGTTTCAACAAACTGGTCACCGACCTCGCGAAAAACGACGGCGCCGAGTACTTCGTGTATCCGCCCGCGATCGACCGCAAGGTGCTGGAAAAGGTCGATTACATGGACAGTTTCCCGGATCTGGCCGGCACGGTTTTCAGCTTCAAGGGCAAGGAACTCACCGCGCGGCAACTCTCGGAAGCCATCCACAACGGCGAGAGCTGGGAGCAGTACGAGAGCATGACCGACGTGGTGTTGAATCCCGCCGCGTGCTATCCGGTCTATCCCAGTTTCACCGGCACCGTGCCGCGCGAAGGCAAGCTGGTGACGATGTTCAACTGGGTGTTCCGCAACGAGCCGTCGCAGGAACCCACCCGCATGCAGTCGTTCCGGGTGCGTGAGTTCGTGCGCTGCGGCACGCCCGACCAGGTCGTCGAGTGGCGCGACATGTGGTTGCAGCGCGGCTTGCACCTGTTGGAATCATTGGGCCTGCCCGCGCATTCGGAGGTCGCGTCCGATCCGTTCTTCGGCAAGGGCGGCAAGATGCTGGCCGCCTCGCAACGCCAGCAGAAGTTGAAGTTCGAAGTGACCGCGCCGGTGATCTCGGAAGAAAAGCCGACCGCCCTGTGTTCCTTCAATTTCCACCAGGAACACTTCGGCGAGGCCTTCCACATCCGCACCGAGGATGGGGAAGTCGCCAACACCGCGTGCCTCGGCTTCGGACTGGAGCGCGTGGTGATGGCGCTGTTCCAGGCGCACGGCTTCGACCCCGAAAAGTGGCGGTCCGAGGTTCACGACAAGCTCTGGCCGTGAGTGCGACATGAAGGTCATCGACCTAGACGCCGACCACTACACGCGGCACATGCTGCACGCGGAAGACCGCGTGTGGGTGGAGAAGAACTGCTACGTCGACATCTGGATCGAGCTGGTCCACGCGCTCGGCTGCGAACCGTTGGCGATGCTGCCCTTCGTCAACGCCATCGATTTCGTCGGCGACCAGTGGACGTTCTTCAAGCCGCGCCACGACGAACTGCGCGCCCTGTACGGCATCGACGTGCAGGAACTGAATTGCTGGCGCCCGCTGATCGAACACGCCGAGGAACACCTGGGTGCGGGCCGCCTGATCGCCACCGAAGCCGACGCCTGGTGGCTGCCCGATGTCACCGGCACCGACTACCGCACCCAGCACACCAAGTCGTCGATCATCCTCAACGACCTCGATGTCGGCAATCGTACGCTCGGTTATTTCCACAACGCCGGCTACTTCAAGCTCGACGGCGAGGATTTCGCGCGCACTTTCCGGCTCGACATGGACCCCGATCCGGCGTTCATGCCGTTTTACGCGGAGTTGGTCGGCATCGACACGCTGCAGTGCCTGGCCGAAGCGGATCTGAAGGCGCGATCGGCTGAGCTGCTGGCAAAACACACCGCCGAAATGCCGACCGACAATCCCGTCGTGCGCTTCGCAGCGCGCTTCCAGCGCGACCTCCCGCTGCTGCAGGACAAGGGCCTGGCGTATTACCACGCTTGGGCTTTCGCCACGGTACGGCAGCTCGGGGCGGCTGCGGAACTGGCCGCCCTGCACCTGCGCTGGCTGGACGCGGAGCGCCACGCCGTCGCTGCCGAGGCATGGGACCGGATCAACCAGGGCGCCAAGACCTTCATCCTGAAAGCCGCGCGTGCGGTGAACGGCCGACGCGCGCTTGACGCTTCAACCTACTTCGAGGAATGGGCGCAAGCCTGGCAGTCGGCACGCGACGCGCTCCCATCGGGCTGAGAAGATCCCGGCAGGCAAGCTTTTTGCTTGCAGTTTGGGCGGAAAATGAGAACCTGCTCACGATCGGCCTCGACCGTGGGCGGAGCAGTCACCAAACTTCTGGGTGGAGCAAACCGTGGGCAACGAGAGCAAGATACGCGCAATTCTCAAGGAACATGGCCGTTTGGCCAAGGATGTCGACACGTTGGACGACAATGCCGACCTGTACCAGGCAGGCATGACGTCCCACGCCTCCGTCAACGTGATGCTGGCGCTGGAAGGCGAGTTCGACGTGGAATTCCCGGACGAGATGCTGAAACGCAGCAGTTTCGAATCCATCGCCGCCATCGCCAGCGTGGTGGACAGCCTGACGGCCGCCAGCGCATGACCCGGGTGCGGCGCGTCGAGGGCAACCGACGCACCGCGATCGAAAGCGGGTGGGAAGTCGCGGCTGCGCCCGCGGGCATGCCGCGCGAGGCCATCGATTCGCTCGACTGGTTGTCGGCGCAAGTTCCGGGCACCGCGGCGGGCGCCTTGCGCGCAGCCGGCCGCTGGGACTTTTCGCAACCCCGCGACTTCGATGCCGAAGACTGGTGGTGGCGGGTGCGCTTTCGTGCCGAGCCCGGCGACGCCGTGCTCGGTTTTGACGGTTTGGCGACCCTGTCTGAAGTCTGGCTGGACGGCAAGGCGGTCCTGGCCAGCGACAACATGTTTCGCGCCTATGAGGTGCCCGTCGCCTTGCAAGGCGCGCATGAACTGCTGATCCGTTGCCGCGCCCTGGCGCCGGAGCTGGCCAAGCGCCGGCCACGCCCGCGCTGGCGGGTGCCGATGCTGGAGCAACAGCAACTGCGCTGGTTCCGGACTACCCTGCTCGGCCGTACGCCAGGCTGGTCGCCGCCGTGTCCGGCGGCCGGGCCTTGGCGCAGCGTATGGCTGGAAACACGTGCGCTGGAAGTCGGCCCGGTGAAGCTCGATGCACGCGTGGAAGGCGGCGTGGGCTCCGTGAGCATCGTCGCCACGCTGGATGCTCGCGTCGAACAGGCAGCCCTGATCGTCGAACGCGACACCCAACGCATCAGCACGCCGCTGACCTTGCATGAAGGCCAATGGCACGCACACGCCGAAGTACCCAGCCCCGTGCTGTGGTGGCCGCACACCCATGGCGGGCCCGCGTTGTATCGCGCGTCGCTGGCATTGCGCCACGCGGGCGGCGAAGCGGTGGTCGACCTGGGCCGCATCGGTTTTCGCAGCATTGAACTCGAACGGGGCGACGGTGACGACTTTCGCGTCATCGTCAACGGCGTATCGGTGTTCTGCCGTGGCGCCTGCTGGACGCCGCTCGATCTGGTCACACTCGCCGCGACGCCCGACGAATACCACGCTGCGATCGCGCAAGCACGCGACGCCGGCATGAACATGCTGCGGGTCGGCGGCACCATGGTCTACGAGGACGATGCGTTCTGCGACGCACTGGATGAAGCCGGCATCCTGCTGTGGCAGGACCTGATGTTTGCCAACATGGATTACCCCGACGACGAAGCGTTCGCCGCGAACGCCTTGGCCGAAGTCGACCAGCAACTCGACCGCCTGCATTCGCATGCCTGCCTCGCCGCGCTCTGCGGCAACAGCGAGGGCGAACAACAGGCCGCGATGAGTGGTGCACCACGCGAGCGTTGGTCGCCGCCGCTCTTCCATCAACAGATCGCCGAACGCGTCCGCGCATTCGATCTCCCGTACGTTCCTTCCAGCGCGACCGGTGGCGCATTTCCGCATGCCGCGGACTCGGGACCGACTTCGTACTACGGCGTCGGCGCCTACCTGCGCGGATTCGACGATGCGCGCACCTGCCGCGTGCGTTTCGCCTCCGAGTGCCTCGCTTTCGCCAATATCCCGGAGGATTCCGGTTTGCCGAAAACCGGCGTGCGAGTCCATCACCCGCTGTGGAAACAACGATCGCCGCGCGACCTCGGCGCCGGTTGGGATTTCGACGACGTCCGCGACCATTACATGCAACGCCTGTACGGCGTCGATCCGGTTGCGCTGCGCAGTGTCGACCACGATCGCTATCTCGCGCTGGGCCGCGCCGCGACCGGCGAGGCGATGGCGCGTTGCTTCACCGAATGGCGGCGCGCCGATTCGTCCACGCGCGGCGCGCTGATCTGGTTCCTGCGCGATCTCTGGCCCGGCGCGGGATGGGGCGTCGTGGATGCTAATGGCGATTCCAAACCCTGCTGGCATGCGTTGAAGCACGTGCTGGCACCCGTCGCACTTGCGATCACCGATGAAGGCGTGAACGGACTCGCCCTGCACGTCTGCAACGACCCGGCCACGCCACTCGATGCGCGTATCGAAATCGACCTGTTTCGCGACGGCGAAGTGCCGGTGGGACACGCGCAAACCGAGGTACATGTGCCGGCCCATGGCGCCACCACGCTGGCGGCGGCATCACTGTTCGACGAATGGCTGGATCTTTCTTACGCGTATCGCTTCGGTCCGCCACTGGCCGATGTGATCCATGCGAAATTGCTGGCAGGAGATACCTTGCTGACCGACGCATTCTGGTTTCCGTCGGGGCTGCCGAGCACGCGGGAACCCGACATCGGGCTCACCGTGGAAACCTTGCCTCGCGACAATGGGGATGTGTTGCTGCAGCTCGCGGCGCGCCGCTTCGCGCAATCAGTTGCCATCGACGCGCCAGGTTTCGCACCCTCGGACAACGGTTTCCACCTTGCGCCGGGCCAGGTTCGCGACGTCTTGTTGCGCCGGAAACCAGCGGCGCTCCGCAACGCCGGGCGCGGCAGTATCGGTGCACTCAACCTGACCCGCGGCCTGGGCTTTGCCTTGCCATGAACGACCGCGCGCCCGCCGCCGCCAGCACTGGCGGCGTCCTCTTTCGCGGCGACGGCTACACCGCCGAAGCCGGCTGGTTCGGTCCGGAAGACCGTCCGCGTTTCGGCTGGCTGTACCGGCCTGATACACCCGCGCCAAACGGCGCGGGTGTCGTGATCGTGCCGCCGTTCGGACGCGAGGACATCTGTGCACACCGTACGCTGCGGCATCTTGCAGAGGATGCGGCCAAGGCAGGTTTCATCGCGGCGCGCTTCGACCTCGACGGTACCGGCGACAGTGCCGGCAACGATGCCGACCCGGACCGCATGGGCGCATGGACCACCAGCATCTCGGACGCCTGTGACCTCATGCGCGGCAGCGGCGCGTCGCAACTGGTGTTGATCGGCGTGCGTCTCGGCGCCACGCTGGCAACGCTCGCCGCGCAAGGGCGCGAGGACGTTTCGGCATTGATCGCCTTCAATGCTGTGGTTTCAGGCAGGACGTACCTGCGCGAGCTTCGCGCGCTGCAGAACGCGATGAACCTGGCGCCCCCGCCATCGGAATCCCCGCCACAACCCGCAAAGGAAACCAGCGGTTTCCTGCTGACCGATGACACCTGCGCGACGCTGCAGGCCATCGACCTGGCGAAAATTGCCGTATCGCCCGCACCCATCGTCCACGTTCTCGAGCGCGACGACCTGCCGGAGCGCAAAGGCTTGCCGACGCACCTGCAAGCGCTCGGCGCCCACGTCACGGTGGATCGCCTGCCTGGCTACGCGGAGATGATGAACGATCCGCATTCCAGCCGTGTTGCGCAGGCCTTCATCGATGCGTGCATCGATCATGTCCGCGAGCTCCACGCGACACCGGGCGGACCACGTGTTCCAGGGGAGTCCTTGTCGCTGCGACCATCCAGCCGACTCCGCATCGGAAACACGCTGATCACCGAGGAAGTCGTTGCCCCGGGCGCCGGAATGTTCGGAATCCTGGCCGCGCCCGCCGCCATCCACGCAGACCGCGCGGTGTTGATGCTGAATGCGGGTGCGGTCCGGCGCATCGGTTCCAACCGCATCGATGTCGGGCTGGCACGCCAGCTTGCGGCAATGGACCGGCAGGTGCTGCGTGTCGACCTTCCCGGCATCGGCGACAGTCCCGCGCACGCCGGCGAACCGGAGAATGTCGTGTACGGCCCCTGCTGCGTCGACGACGTCGGCGTGGCCGTATCGTGGATACGCGCACGGTGCGCAGGCGAACTCGCTGTCGGCGGGATGTGTTCGGGTGCCTACCACGCGCTCCGCGCGGCAATCGCGGGGCAGGACATCGAGCGCGTGTACCTCATCAACTGCCTGGTATTCGGACCCACGGTGAAGTTCGATCCCGAATCGACCAGCCTGCTGGGCGATGTCACCCATTACAACGAGGCCGTGCGGTCCGGACACGCCTGGCGCAGGCTGCTGACGGGCCGCGCCTCGTTCAGGACGGTTGCGCGGGTCGCGGCCTGGCACCTTGGGAACCACTTCAAGCGCCTCGGACTGGGGCTGGCGCGCCATCTGCGTATTCCGCTGAGGAACGACCTCGGCGGCGCGCTGGTGGAGCTGGCGCGACGCCGGGTACATGTGCATTTCCTGTTTTCCGCCAACGAGTCGGGCCAGACCCTGCTGGCCGCCGAGGCCGGCTCCGTGGTGCCGCGATTGTCCGCAACCGGCATGATGGATACGCAAGTGTTCGACGGCGCGGATCACACGTTCACGCAACGTTGGGCCCAGGCGATGTTGCACGACGCGCTGGTCGGTGTCCTGGCCGCGCCAACAAGCCGGATCGACGAGGCACCGCCTCCATGACGCTTCGCGAGGCTCGTCGCAATGGCCTGCGGACCATCGAATGCGGGCGGCGCCAATCTCCGCGGGTCGTGGTCATGCTGCACGGCCGCAACATGCAGGCGGCCGACCTTGCACCATTCGGCGCATCGCTTGGCATCGACGCGCATTTCGTGTTCCCTGACGCACCGCTCGCGGCCGAACCGGGGCGCACGTGGTGGCCGGTGGATTCCGAAGCGCGCCTGCGCGAACAAGGCGCACGCGACTTGCACGCCATGGATCCGGCGGGGCGCACCGAAGCACGCGCGCAACTCGCTGCGCTATGCAACGAAGTGGCACCCGACAAGCAACTGGCGCTGGTCGGTTTCTCGCAAGGCGGCATGCTGGCGATGGACTATGTCCTGCATGGCGGTCGCGTCGATGCGCTCGCGCTGTTGTCGTCGACCCGCATCGCGTTCGATGAATGGCAACCATTGTTGCCACGACTGTCCGGATTGCCGATGCTGGTCGCGCACGGCCGCGCCGACCAGGAACTTTCGTTCGCCGCGGGCGAGGCCTTGCGCGACGCGGCGCTGGCGGGCGGCGCGCACGTGACCTGGTTGCCGTTCGATGACGGCCACGGCATGCCGTTGCCGGTGTGGCGCGCATTGCGCAAATTCCTTGCCGCGCATGGGGCGACGCCCGCATGACCGCGCCCGCCGTTGTCGTTATGCTTGTGGCGTGCTTGCAGGGGAAACGCCGATGAACGTTGCCGCCAAATCGGGGCAGATCCTGGATCCGCAGTTGTTCCGGCGGGTGATGGGGCGCTTTGCGACCGGCGTGACCGTGGTCACCTTCCTGCGCGAGGGCAAGCCCGCCGGAATGACCGTGAACTCCTTCCTGTCGGTCTCGATGGATCCGCCGCTGGTGCTGGTTTCGGTGCGTCGGGCATCCAGTTTCGTCGAACACGTGCGGGTCGGCAGCCGCTGCGGCATCAACATCCTGTCCGAACAGCAGCGCAAGCTGGGCCCGCATTTCGCCAACCAGCCGGAACCGGACGCCAATGCGCGCTTCCACGACCACGCCGGCACGCCGTTGCTGGACGGCAGCCTCGCCGAGATCGTCGCGCGCGTGGTCGATATCCACCCGGCCGGCGATCATTTGCTGTACATCGCCGAAATCGAGCACCTCGCGCACGGCCCCGAGGCGCAACCGCTGATTTTCTTCTCCGGCCGCTACAAGCAGATCCACGCGCACGACCCGATGGTGCAGTGGAACGCGGTGGACGGCTGGTGATGGGCGCATCCCTGCGTCCGCCCTCGCAACGCGCCAGCGACCAGGCGCGCCTGCTGAGGGAACAACTCGTCGCCGCGGCGAAATCGCTGCAACCGTTGCTGGCCGAGCACGCCGCGGAAACCGAACGCGAGCGGCGCGTCGCCGATGCCGGCATCGAAGCGCTGCGCGACGCCGGCCTGTTCCGGATGCTGACGCCCAAGCGCTGCGGCGGCTACGAGATCGGCGCGCGCACATGGCTGGACGTGGTGGCGCTCATCGCCGAATCCTGTGGTTCCACCGCGTGGGTGCTGAGCCTGCTGACGAACGCCGCGTGGTTCGCCGGGATGCTGGACGACCATGCGCGCAAGGAAATTTTCGACGACGATCCGGACACGCGCATCGCCGGGGTATTCGCGCCCAGCGAAGACATGCGCCGTGAGGACGGCGGCGTGCGGGTTTCCGGCAAGTGGTTCTGGGCCTCGGGCTCGCTGCACGCGAGCTGGGCCATGCTGGGCGTGCTGGAACGCGACGTGCAGGCGCGGGTGGTCGACCACTGGCTCGGCTTCGTGCCGATGCGCGAGCTGTCCATCGAGAACACCTGGTACGCCTCGGGCATGAAGGGCACCGGCAGCAATTGCCTGGTGGCCGAAGACTTGTTCATCCCGGCGCACCGGTTGATGTCGCTGCGGCAGGCCATCGCGGGGACGATCCCCAACACGCATCCGGATGAAACGTTGTACCGCTCGGCCTGCGTGCCGATGATGGTGCTGGCACTGCTGGGTCCGCAGCTCGGGCTCGCGCGCGCGGCGCTGCAGCACACCATCGCGGTGGCGGGCCGCCGCAACATCCCCTACACGATCTACCAGCGCGAGGCCGATTCGCCGGCGTTCCAGATGCAGATCGCGGAAGCCGCGCTGCAGATCGACAGCGCGCACCTGCACGCGCATCGCATCGCCGACGACATCGACGCGCATGCCGAACGCGGCCAGCGCATGGACCTCACCACCCGCGCACGCGCACGCGCCAGCGCGGGTTACGTCGGCAAGCTGGTGACCCAGGCCATCAACACGCTGATCTCGGCTTACGGTGCCGGCGCGTTCGCCGATGCCAACCCGCTGCAACGCATCTGGCGCGACGCCAACACCGCCGCGCGCCATGCGCTGGTGCTGCCGCCGGTGTGCGAGGAGATCTACGGCAAGGCGCTGCTGGGGCTGGACAACAACATCACGCCGCTGATCTGACCGGCGTGCTTCAGCGCCGCAGTTTTGCCGCGAGTGCACTGCGCGCTTGCGGCCACTCCGATGCCAGCATGCTGTATTCGACGCTGTCGCGAATCGTGCCATCGTGGCGGCGCTTGTGTTGCCGCAACACGCCATCGCGATGCGCGCCGAGGCGCTCGATCGCCTGCTGCGAACGCATGTTCAAATGGTCGGTCTCCCAACCGACCGCCGCGCAACCCAGTCCGTGGAACGCATGCTCGACCAGCAGCAACTTGCAGGCGGTGTTGACGTGGCTGCGCTGGCGGCTGGCGCCGTACCACGTATGGCCGATCAATATGCGCGGCACGTCGGGCCTGAAGTCGTAGTAGCGCGTGCTGCCTGCGATCGCGCCGTCGCGCTTGTCGCGCACCGCGAACGGCAGCGATTCGCCGGTCGCCTGCATCGCCAGTGCCTTTTCGATGTACGCACGCATCGCGCCGGGCGGCGGCACGTAGGTGACGCACAGGTTCCACAGCTCGCCATCGGCGGCCGCCTGCTCGAGACCGGCGACGTGATCCAGCGTCAACGGTTCCAGGGCGACGAAGTCGTTTTGTAATGTCGTGGGAACGAGTTGGACCATGGAAGAGTGGTTCGCAAAGCGTCGCGAGCGAAGGCAGATTGCGTGACGCCGGAGCGCAGGAAGCGGAGTGTACACGCCAGTACATGAGCATTCCGAGCACCGCCGGCGCGCAAGCTGCCGAGCACAGCAGCTTTGCGAGCCACTCTAGGCGTCGAGGTCGGGTATGAGTTTGTTCTCGAAATACGCGATCATGTCCTTGAGCTTCAGCTTGCGCTTCTTCAATCGGCTCAGCTGCAGCTGGTCGCAACCGGGATCGCCCGCCAGTTTCGCGATCGCGGCATCGAGATCGCGGTGTTCCTCGCGCAGTTCGGTCAGGCGCCGGACCAACGTGGCGGGATCGATGCCGGGTTGCATGCGCGGAGTGTAGCGCCGCCACGGCGCTTGCTACACTGGCCGGTCCATGTCCCTGCTCGAAACGCCACGCATCGCCCCCGATCGCCGCCGCGAGCACGAAGCCGCGCGGCTGGCCAAGCGCCTGCGCCACGCGGTCGGGCGCGCCGTCGCCGACTACGGCCTGATCGAAGACGGCGACCGGGTGATGGTGTGCCTGTCGGGCGGCAAGGACTCCTGGACGTTGCTGGATATCCTGCTGTCGTTGCAGGCGAAGGCGCCGGTGAAGTTCGGGTTGACCGCGGTGAACCTCGACCAGAAGCAGCCCGGCTTCCCCGCGCATGTGATCCCGGATTACTGCCGTGCCCGCGGCGTGCCGTTCCACGTGATCGGGCAGGACACCTACAGCGTGGTGACCCGTGTGGTGCCGGAGGGCAAGACGCTGTGCAGCCTGTGCTCGCGACTGCGGCGCGGCGCGCTGTATGCCTTCGCCGAGCGCGAAGGTTTCAACAAGATTGCGCTGGGCCATCACCGCGACGACATCCTCGCGACGTTTTTCCTGAATCTGTTTCATGGCGGCACCCTGAAGGCGATGCCGCCGAAGCTGCTTTCCGATGACGGCAGGCACGTCGTGATCCGGCCGCTCGCGTATTGCCGCGAAGACGAGATCGCCGGGTACGCCACGCAACGCGCCTTCCCGATCATCCCCTGCAACCTGTGCGGCTCGCAGGAAACCCTGCAGCGCAAGCAGGTGCGGCGGATGCTGGATGCGTGGGAGCGCGAACATCCGGGCCGCGGCGAAATCATGTTCCGCGCGCTTTGCAACGTCTCGCCCTCGCACCTGGCCGATGCCGGGCTGTTCGATTTCGCTTCGCTCGGCTCGCGCGGTGAGACATCGCGGCCGGATGCTCATGCGTGGCTGGATGGCCGGGATTCGTAAAGCCGCCGTTTCCTACGCCACCGATTGATTCCTGATCCTCAACCCCACCCCGGTACCCCATGTTCTTCCGCAACCTCACCCTGTTTCGCTTCTCACCCTCCGTCGGCAAATCGCTGAAGGATCTCGATGACGCGCTGGCTGGGCACCCCCTGCGCGCCTGCGGGCCGCTGGAACTGGCCACGCGCGGCTTCGTGTCACCGTTCGGCCCGGATTCCGAGGTGCTGAGCCACACGGTCGGCAAGGCGACGCTGGTGACGCTCGGCAGCGAGGAAAAACTGCTGCCGGCGGCGGTGGTCAATGCCGAGCTGGGCAAGCGCCTGCGCAAGGAGGCTGAACGCCGCGGCCGGCCGGTCGGCGGGCGCCAGCGCCGGGCCATCAAGGCCGAGGTGCTGGACACCCTGCTGCCCCAGGCCTTCGTCCGGCCATCGCGGCTAAATGCCTGGCTGGACTCGAAAAACGGCTGGCTTGTCCTGGACACGGCCAGCCGCAAGACGGCCGAAACCGCCTTGACCGCCCTGCGCGAAGCGCTGGGCAGTTTCCCGGCCCAGCCGCTGGCTGCCGCCGAAACCCCGCGCGCCCTGATGACGGAATGGTTGGCGCATGGCAAGCTACCCAATGGGCTCGGCTTCGGCGATGAATGCGAGCTGCGCGACCCGGCCGGCGGGGCGATCATCCGCTGCCGCAAACAGGAACTTGAAAGCGCCGAAATTCGGGCGCATTTGAAGCAAGGCAAGCAGGTGTTCCAGCTCGGCTTGCAGTTCGAGGACCGCGCCAGCTTCGTGCTCGGCGAGGATCTGGTGATCCGCAAGTTGCGTTTCCTCGACGTCGTGCAGGATTCGCTCGACGCCGACGGCAAGGAGTCGGCCGAAGCCGAACTCGACGCACGCTTCGCCTTGATGACCTTGGAACTCGAACGGTTGTTCGAGGGCTTGCAGCAATGGTTCGGGCTGGAACGCCCGGATGAAGGCAACAAGAAGGCAGCATGATTCCGCAGGGCGATTTCCTCGAACTGGCGACGGGCAAAGGCGGCACCATCAAGGTGCTGAAGGCCATGCACCCGCGCGCGCGTCGCCTGCGCCTGTCGGTCACGTCGCACGGCGCGCGCATCTCGTATCCGCGCGGCACCCATCCCGCGCAGGTATACGCGTTCCTGCGCGAAAACAGCGACTGGCTGGAACGCAAGCTGTCCGAATTGCGCATCCCGCGCCGCGGTCCGCCACCGCTGCGTCCAGGGGTGCCCACGTTGATCCCGTTGCGTGGCGAGTCGGTCGAACTCACCTGGTGCGAAAGCGAATATCCGCGCATCGAAGACCGTGGCGACGAGCTGCGCCTGCACGTGCCGCGCCCGTTCACCACGGCGATGCCGGCTGCGCGCAATCTGTTGGCGGCGTTTCTGGAAACCCACATGCGGCGCGACCTTTCGCGCTGGATGGCGCACGCATCGGAGCGGCTCGACGCCGCGCCGACCGGCCTGCGCATCAAATCGCTGAAAAGCCTGTGGGGCAGCCTCGACGCGCATGACCGCATCACCCTCGACCTCGCGCTCGCGCTGGCCCCGCCGGCCGCGCTGCGTTACGTGCTGGTGCACGAGATGTGTCACCTCAAGGTGCGCAGCCATTCAACGCGGTTCTGGGCCCGCGTCGGCGAACTGATGCCGGGCTACCAGGCCCAGCGCGACTGGCTGCGCGAACACGGCGCGATTTTGAAAGCAGAGATGGAACGCTTGATCGCGCCGGGTGCCTGATGGCCGGAAAGCCCGGAAGCACCGTCGCGAGCGAACAACGCCATCCATGGCGAAAGAATTCCGTGATTGCGTGACGCCGATTGCATCGGCAGGATCGCCGATTTGAACGCCGCAGGCGGCCCAAAGGGCGAGCCACATGGATGTGGCCAGTAGCGCAGCGGGTGGTTCCGAGCCTTCCTCAGGCGACCCAGCCTGCCAGAACAATCAGCGCCACCACCGCCAACCACACGACCAGCACGCGCAACATCAGTCGCCGCGCGTCGGCGAGTTCACCCAGCGGGTCCAGCGTGCTCATGTTCGCTCCGTCGCCGGCGCGGATGTCGGCGTCGACGCCGGAGCGCGCCACCGCCGCGAGGAAGCCCGGGTCGAGTTCCCACATCGATCGGCCGGGCTGCGCGTGCCACGCGCGCCAGGTTCCGATCACCGCGTCGAAGTTGGAGACCATCGCCATCGCCAGCACCATCAGATGCGCAGGAATCCAGTCCAGCGCCAGGGCGAAACGTCGCGCCGCGTGACGGGTGCGCGGATCGACTCGCTCGTCATCGCGGTCGGCGGTCACCCACGCCAGTCGATAACCCAGCGCCCCCGCGGGACCCAGCAGGAAGAACCAGAACAGCACGCCGAAGCGGCGGCGCAAGCTCGCGGTCACCGCGGCCTCGACCAACTCCGGTGCCGTGAAGGCGCGTGGCGCGCCATCCGGCACGCTGCGCAGGTTCGCCGCGGCCGCCTCGCGTGCCTCGGGGTCGTCGTTCTCCAGCACCGCCTCGAAATCGCTTTCGAGCTCACGCGGACCGAGGGTATAAAACAGGATCAGCACTGCGAAGGCCAGCGCCGTCAGCCCGAACATCCAGTGCTGCACGAAGTGCGCAACCAGCGCGCAAACGACCACCGGCAACACCAGGGCCAGCGCGACGCGGCCGCCACCCTCGGCGAAATCCAGCGCATCGAGCCAGGCACGATACCAGCCGAACTGGCGCAAGGCCGCGACATTGCCGGGCCAAAGCAGCAGCACCCCCAACACGATCAGTGCGGCGACGAGTTCGACGGCCATGCGGTCTTCTGTTGACTGGCTTCCGCACGATTGTAACGGCGGGGTTCAGCGGGTGTTGAAAACACCCGGCCGCGCGGACCAGGCACTGCAAGTCTTGACCCGGCGCGTTGAAAAAGTGCGGGGCAGCACTTTTTCAACAATCTGCTATTCCGCGCGCGGCAGCTCGTCCAATTCGAGGCCGGCGCGCGCCCGCAGCCAGTGTTCGATCAATCGGTAGGAAATGGACAACGGCGTGGACACGCGCAGCGAGCCATCGCGCAACCCATCCGCGATGTCGCGCGCGGTGAACCAGCGCGCGTCTTCCAGTTCGCCGTCGGCAAGACGGATGTCCCGGCCGGCGGCGGTGGCGGTGAAGCCCAGCATCAGCGAGGCGGGAAACGGCCACGGCTGCGAGGAATGGAAATCGCAATCGGTCACCTCGATGCCGGTTTCCTCGCGTACTTCGCGGCGCACCGCGTCGGCCAGCGATTCGCCGGGCTCGACGAACCCCGCCAGTGTCGAATACTGGCGCGCGCGCCACGCGGACTGACGGCCCAGCAGACAAGCGTCGCCGTGTTCCACGATCACGATGATCGCGGCGTCGGTGCGCGGAAAATGCAAGCGCCCGCAGCCTCCACAGGACGCGCGATGGCCGCCGTCGACCAGCACGAGCGGCGCGCCGCAGTACCCGCAATGGCGAGTCGCATCCTGCCAGTTGGCGAGGCTGCGCGCGTAGGCGAACAGACCGGCTTCGCCGCGTTCGAGTTCATCGGCGGCGCTGCGCAGGTCCAGCCATTGCGCGTCGGGAAAAACCTCGCGGGCGAGCGGTCCGCGCAACGCGAAGATCGGCGCGCCAGCCTGCATGCCGAGGAAATTCGCGGGTGCGTCCGTTGCGACGGACGCGGTGAGCCAGCACAGCCGGCCGCCATGCACGGGGGCACGCCCCTCGTTGTCGAAAACCAGCCAGCGCGCATTCGATGCGGCGGAATGCGCAGCCATCCACGCGGGATCGGCGCGATGCTCGCCGCAACGATCAAGCGGGGTCGCTGCGAAAGTGTTGAGCCGCGTGCGTTCGGCCGAACTCACGCCGTGAACGAGCTTCCACACCCGCACGTGGTCTTCGCGTTCGGGTTGTGGATCACGAATTGCGCGCCGGAAAGTTCTTCGACGTAGTCGACTTCGGCACCTTCGAGGTATTGCATGCTCAAGGGATCGACCAGCAACTCCACGCCTCCGCGATCGAGCACGAAATCGTCATCCGCGCGCTGTTCGTCGAAACTGAAGCCGTACTGGAAGCCCGAGCAGCCGCCGCCTTCGATGAATACCCGCAGCTTGAGTTCGGGCTTGCCTTCCTCGTGGATCAATTCGCGCACGCGCGCCAGCGCTGCGTCGGAAATCTTCAGGACGGGGTCGGGGGCGATGGCGGAAAGGTTGTTCATGGCGGGCACCTCGCCTCCATCATGGAGGCGCGGCGCAAGGCGATCAAGGCAGAGGGACGGAGATGCCGCGCTGCCCGGCCAGCATTTCGTTCCAGTCGAGCTTGCGGGTGATCTCGGCGCCGCGCTCCGGATGCAGGGTGACCGCCACCCGGTTGGGCACGAATCCCCTGGGCAGCATGAACGAACCGCGCACCTGCTGGAAAAACTTGAACGCGTAGGACACGCCGTTCGCCGCACCCGCGCCGGCCAGCGCGGGCCATGCCAGCGTCACCAGCTTGCCACCGCGCACGCCTTCCACCGCCAGCGTCAAGGTGCCCCGCGCCGCGTCGGCGTTCTCGGCGGTATTGACCAGCGTCGCCACGAAGTTCCACGCATCGGTACCAGCCACCGGCGCCAGCTCGATGCTGTGCACGCCAAGGCCCGAACGGCCGCTGTCGATGCCGATCAGTTTCGAGTAGAAAGCCTGCTCCTGCTTGAGTTTTTGCAGTTCGCTGTCGCGGCCGGCCAGCGATGTCTTGAGCGCCGCCAGTGCGGTCAAGTCGGTCTGCTGTTGCTGCTGCAGGCCCTGGACCTGGCCTTGCAACGTGGTGTTCTGCGCGGCCAGCTTGCGCGCCTGCGCCTGCAGGCCGTTCGGAAATCCGATGCCGCGCCCGAATGCGACGCCCAGCAGGAAGACCACTGCCACGCCCAGCACGCGCAGGCCGATGCGGATCCTGCGCTGCCGGGCTTCGGGGAGCGCCCGGTACTGGTCCAGCCAGTGATGGAAGATGGTCGAAGCCATGTCTATCCTCAATCGAGTCCGTCGCTTATAACCAGCCGCCGCGCCACATGCAACCCGGCGACGGAACGGCCCGTGCGGCGATTGCCAAACGGGAATGTGATGTGGGACCGCGACAACTTGCCTTGCGTTCGCGGGCTGTGCTTGAATCCCGGCCATGATCGACGTGGACGGCTACCGGCTGAACGTGGGCATCGTGCTGCTGAACGCGCGCGGCCAGGTGTTCTGGGCGCGGCGGGTGCAGCGCGACGGCTGGCAGTTCCCGCAGGGCGGCATGAACACCGACGAGACGCCCGACGAAGCGATGTACCGCGAACTGGAAGAGGAAACCGGCTTGCGCGGGGACCAGGTCGAGGTGCTGGGCTCGACCCACGGCTGGCTGCGCTACCGCCTGCCGGCCCGCTACGTCCGCCGCGGGCGGCGACCCACCTGCATCGGCCAGAAGCAGGTCTGGTTCCTGCTCCGGATGCTGGGCGAAGACACGGCGTTCCGGCTGGATGCCCACGCGACGCCCGAATTCGACGTGTGGCGCTGGGTGGATTTCTGGTACCCGGCCGAGCACGTGGTCGACTTCAAGCGCGAGGTCTATCGCCGCGCGCTGCGCTACTTCGCGCCGCTGGTCGAAGCCGCCTGCTCCATCGAGATCAACGCCTCGCCCGCTTCCGGCGGTGGCAACAGCGCCGCGGCCTGAAGCTTTCCGCGAAGCCACTTGACAATCATTCGCATTCGCGTTTCAATGGCGCCCGTTGAGCGGTCACCGCGAAAAACGCGCCATGTACGTCTGCATCTGCCAAGCCGTTTCCGATCAGGACCTCCGCCGGGCCGTCGCGCGCGGCGCGCGCACGTTCGAAGACGTGCAGACCCGCACGGGCTGCACCACGTGCTGCGGGTGTTGCGAAAGCGAAGCGCGCGAACTGGTCGAAGACGCCCTCGATTCCGAGCGTCGCGCCGCCACGCTGCCCGTCGCGGCATAGAAGTGCGATCATCCTTCGTCGCTGCGTCGCTGTAGCTCCCCACCTCCGTGCCAGTCTTTCGGCAACCAACATCAGAACGCCCTTCCCTGGGCTGACTTTTCACGACAGCCGCCTCGATTGGATGTTGGCGGTATAGTCGTGCGCATCGCGCGCGTCTTGCCACGCGCCTTCTCGTCCAAGGGAGTCCACCATGAAAGGCGACGCCAGGGTCATCGAGCACCTCAACAAGGCGCTGGGCAACGAACTGATCGCGATCAACCAGTACTTCCTGCATTACCGGATGTATGCCAACTGGGGTTACAAGGAGCTGGCCGAGCACGAACGCGTCGAATCGATCGACGAGATGAAGCATGCCGATCGGTTGACCGAGCGCATCCTGTTCCTCGAAGGCCTGCCCAACCTTCAGAAGCTCGGCAAGCTTCTGATCGGCCAGACGCCCAAGGAATGCATCGAATGCGACCTGAAGCTGGAACGCCAGGCGCTACCCGACCTGCAGGCCGCGATCGCGCATTGCGAGAAGACCGGCGATTACGTCAGCCGCGGCCTGTTCGCCGACATCATGAAGTCGGAAGAGGACCATGTCGACTGGCTGGAAACCCAGCTCGGCCTGATCGAACAGGTGGGACTGGAGCGGTATCTGCAAACACACATCCGGTCGTGAGCAGGGTGGCCCGGCCGCCACCGCGTTGACGGTCAGGGCAACGGTCCGATCCTGCCGATCCAGGGTTCGCGCGCACGTACGGCGGCGATGACCGCCTGGACGCCCAATGCGAGCAGGACCACGCCCAGCGCCACCGCCAACAGCGGATGTTCGGGAGACCGCAGCCACAGTACCGCCATGCCTGCGCCCGCGGCGCAGGCACCGAAGATCCCGGTGATGATGCGGAAAGAGCCCCTTGCGTACAGCGGCGGCGAATCGGTCGGGCGCGCCATGGCCTGCTCCTGGCAGTTTGTTGAAAAAGTGCTTTCCTGCACTTTTTCAACGCGCCGAGTCCGGCACATGTCCGTACTCGGCTTCGTCGAATCAAGCCCTTGAGTGCTTGATTCGCGGCGGGCCATCCATGACCCGCACCAACAGGGTGTTTTTCAACACCCTGCTAGGTGCGCTTGTAGCGCTGCTTCAGTGCTGTCGCCGCGTTGGCGTACAACTTCTCCAGCGCCGCGACGCTGTCCGCCGGATTGGCCAGCGTGCCGTTGCGGGCGGCTTCCTCGACCTGGCGCGCGCGGTTGGCCAACGGCATCGCGCCCAGATTTGCGCTGGAAGATTTCAACGAATGCGCGAGCTTGCCCACTTCCGTGGCGTCGCCGCGATCGGCCGCCTCGCGCAGGCTGCGCAGGCGGGTGTCACCATCCCGCAGATAGGCATCCACGAGGGTGACCAATTCGTCGCCCATGATGTCTTCGAGATCGACCAGCGTGGCGGTATCGAGGGTGTCCGGGGGGAGCGGGGTCTGCATGGCGGGTTGAATGGCCTCCGTTTCGATGGCGGGCGTGGCAAGACTGGACGGCGCGGTGGCCGAGGCCGCCACGGCGGCATGTGGCGCTTGCTGCATCCAGCGGACCAGGGTTTCCTCCAGCAACTGGCGATCGAGCGGTTTGGACAGGTAATCGTCCATCCCCGATTGCAGGCAGCGCTCGCGGTCGCCTGACATGGCATGCGCGGTCATCGCGATCACCGGTGTGCGTGGCTTGCCCTGCCCGCTTTCGATTTCGCGCAGGCGGCGGGTCGCGCTGTAACCGTCCAGCACCGGCATCTGGCAGTCCATCAGCACCATGGCGAAAACGTTGTCGCGCATTTTCTCCAGCGCCACCTCGCCGTTCTCCGCGACCTCCACGACCAGCCCAAGGCGTTCCAGCAGCTTCTGCGCGACCTTCTGGTTGACCGGGTGGTCCTCGACCAGCAGCACCCTGCCACCCGAGAGCGGCCGATCCCCCGGCGCAGGGACGGCGGCGGGAGCGGACGATGCCGGCAGCGTCGACACGGTCAACACCGGTTGCGCACGCGTCTGCGGCGCGGCCCCGAACGCGCTGCGCACGCCCTGGCGCAACGCGGCATCGTCGGCGCGTGCGGGAGCCACCACCACGCGCGGATCGGGCGCGCCGTCGAGGCCCAGCACCAACAGGCGCAGCGAATCCAGTTGGCGGTCGCCGAGGATGCCGCGCAACAGTCCGCTGACGTCACCGGTCACGCTGCCGGCATCGACGATCAGCAGGTCATAGCTGAAGGTCTTGCCCAGCGGCGCGGCCTGGCGCAGGCGCGACAGTGCCGCCGTGGCGTCCGCGATCTGGGTGGCGTCCAGGTCCATGGTCGCGAGGATCGGGAGGACATGATGGGAGCGTTGCGGACTCGCCGCCAGCAACGCGCGCGCGCCGGACAGGTTTTTGTGCGGCACCGTGATGTCGCCGGGCGCCTTCTCGAAGGGGATCGTGAACCAGAACACCGAGCCGCGCCCGGGTTCCGAACGCACCCCGATCCGCCCGCCCATCAGGTCGACCAGCTTCTTGCAGATGGTGAGGCCGAGCCCGGTACCGCCGTAGCGGCGCGTCACCGAGGCGTCGGCTTGCGTGAACGGCTGGAACAGGCGCGCGGCCGCGTCGGCCGCCAAGCCGATGCCGGTGTCGCGCACCGCGAACAGCAATTCGTGCTGGGTGGCGGTGTCGTTGCGCTTGCTCACCCGCACCGACACGCCGCCGCGCTGGGTGAACTTGATGGCATTGCCCATCAGGTTGGTGAGGATCTGGCGGATGCGCATGGGATCGCCGCGCACCACCGGGCGCACGTCCGGATCGACCACGGCGCGCATCGCCAGGCCCTTGGCCTCGGCCGGCTTGTCCAGCAGCCGTTTCACGCTGTCGACCAACTCGCGGATGTTGACGCTGACCGATTCCAGGTCGAGTTTGCCGGCCTCGGCCTTGGAATAGTCGAGGATGTCGTCGACGATCCGCAACAACTCCTTGGCCGACGCGTTGGCGGTGACGAGGTATTCGCGTTGCGCGGGCGAGAGGTCGGTGCCCAGCACGATGTCGAGCAACGGCAGGATGCCGTTCAGCGGCGTGCGGATTTCGTGGCTCATGCTGGCGAGGAATTCGCTCTTGGCCAGCATCGCCGCCTCCGCGGCCTGCTTGGCGGCCAGCAACTCGCGCTGCACGCCGCGCAACGAAGTCAGTTCCGATTGCGCCGAAGCCAATCGGGTGCGCATCGCCACGTCGACCGGATCGGGCACCAGCGGCGCAGGCGCCGCGCGTTCCGACGCGAACTGCCGGCCGCCACCCAGCCACAACAGCGCGAGTGCGATCGCCAGCAACACCCACAGTGCGATGGTTTGCGGCAGGGCCAGCCACAACGCCGCAGCCACGCCGGCCAGCACCAGTACCACGCTGCCGAGCAGGCGCGGCCAGGACACCAGCGCAGCGGCGCGCGACGTCGCCACGTTCAAGCCTCGTTCCCCGGGAACGGATGGTCCAGCGCGGCGGCGGGTGCCCGGAAATGGTTGCCCTGCAAGAGGTCGACGCTGGCGGCGCGCAAATGCTCGGCGCGTGCAACCGTCTCGATGCGCGGCGCGATCACGCGCAGGTTGTGCGAATGTGCGTTGCGCACCACTTCTTCGAGCTCCGCATCGGCGAGATCGGGGGCGAGTTTGACGAAGTCGAGCGGCAGGTGGTCGATCCAGCCCGCGCCGACGGCATCGGCGTTGACGCCTGCCAGCGACAGGCGCACGCCGGCCTGCTTCAGCGCGGGCGCAAGCTCGACCAGCCCGCGCAAGCCGTTGCGGGCCTCCTCGCAGCGAAACTCCAACACCAGCGATTCGGGATCGGCGCCTGCCGCGGCGATGCGCGCGGCAAGCTGGGCGCGCCGCTCCGGGTCTTCCCAACCCTGCAACGACTGGCTCACGAACAGGCAAACGGGGTCGCCCTCGCGCTGCTGCTGCGCGAGGATGCCGATGCAGCGTTCCACCACCCAGGCATCCACCGCGGCGATGTAGCCGGCGCGCTGCGCGGCGGGGATCAGTTCGGCCGCCGTCAATTCGCGCTCGCCGTGGCGCAGGCGCAACAAGGCCTGGTAATGCGGCCCCGCCGCACCGCGGATCGGGATGACGGGCTGGAAGGCGAGATCGAAGGAACCGTGCGCGAGCGCCGCGGAAATCCGTTGCGCGAGCGCGTTCGGGTCCGGCGCGAGCGCGGAATGCACCGCGATCCGCTCCGGTTGCACACGCGCCGCGGCAAGCGTGTGCTCGACCGCCGCCAGCGCCACCGCGGATTCACTGGTCGCGGCATCGAAGGCGCACACGGCGCAAACCAGCCGCACCGCCAGGGCCTGCGTGCCGAAACGCTCGTCGTCCGCCGCGGCGGTGATTTCGCGCGCCAGCGCCAACAGTTCCTTTTCGCCGCGCAGGGGCGAGAAAACCAGGAATCCGGCCTGGCCATGGCGTGCGGTCATGTTGCCGGCACGCACGCGCTTGAGCAGGAAATCGCCCAACTGGGTGAGCAACTGGTCGAAGGCGTTCAACCCGATCCGCTCGCACAGGGCGCCGGCGTCGTCCAGGTCCACGGCCAGCAAGCCGCCTTGCGCCGCATAGCCGCCACTGGCGGCGAGATGCTCGGACAACGCATCCAGCAGTTGCATGCGTTCGTGCAGGCCGGTGGCCGCGTCGCGACGGCGCTTGCGGCGGGTGCGCGAGGCCGCCGCACGCGCACGCCGGACCCGGTTGGTGACCGCGGCGACCAGATGGGTCGGGCGGATCGGTTTCATCAGGAAATCATCGCCGCCGGCATCCAGCGCCGCGAACTGGCGGTCCTCGTCCTGGTCGCCGGACAGGAACACGATGGGCGTGTTGACGTAACCCTCCCGTTCGCGGATCAACGCGGTCAGCTCGAAGCCGTCGCAATCGGGCATGTTCAGGTCGAGCAGCAACAGGTCGGGCTGGAAGCGGTCCAGTTCATCGAGGACCGGCAACGACTCGCCCATCACCCGGGTTTCCATGCCCGCGCGCCGCAGGATCGCCTGCGCGAACAAGGCCTGTGGCGCATCGTCGTCCACGATCAGGATGCGGTACGGGCTTTCCTCGTCCACGATCGCGAGTTCCAGTGCCGCGCCGACGGTTTCGCCCGCCGCCGCGGGCAACGCGATGCAGCGATCGGCGCCGGCGCGCAACGCGCGCAGGCGGAGTTCGATGTCCGATGCGCGCAGCAGCACCAGCAAACGCACGCGATGGGCCGGATCGCGACGCGCCTCGCGCAACGCGGCGGAGAGCTGCTCCAGGGCGGTGTGCCCGTCAGCGATCACGACGGCCAGATCCGGCGGCGCGCCGCGCAACTGTTCGAGCAGGCCGTCCAGGCGTTCGACCAGGGCGACGTCGCAGCCCTCCTGGTCGAGCCGCAACAACAGTTCATTCACCAGCGGATCATCGTCGTTGACGATGCGCACGCGCGGTCCGCGCGGATGCTCGGGCAAGGCCGGCGGGTCGGATTGCGGCGCCCCGGCTTCGTTGGCAGCCGCAGCCATTTCGACGACGACGCTTGCATCGACGATGCCCAATTGCAGCCAGTAGCCGGCCGGCGGCATTTCGCAACGCGGAAAGGGCGCACGCGCCGCGCTGGGCGGCGGCTCCTGCATCCACGCCGGCAGGCCGGGACCCGGCGACACCTGCTGCAGGTGCGGACGCAAACTGTCCAGCAGGGTATCGATTTCGGCGGTGGTCGCGGCATCCGGAACCTCGCGCGCCGCAACCGCAGGAGCCAGCGCCGATTCCAGTGCCAGCAGGCGTTCACCCGTCTCCAGCATCCCGTAGCGGCCGCAAGCGCCCGCCAACTGACCGATCTCGTCGTGCAGCGAGCGCAGCACGTTGCAATCCCAACCCACGCGGCACTGCGCGCGCGCGCGCCGCAGCAGGGTGCGCAGGCGCTGCGGCAGGTGCTGGCGAAACGACGCCTGCAATTCCGCCTCGGAGTTCTGCTGGGACAACTGCGTAGCCATTCAGGATGACTCCCCCTTGCGCGCACTATACCAATGCAATATTCGGTCCGGATGTGGCTCCGGTCGCAGCGCGGGCCTCAAAATGGCTTGACCACGGCCAGAATCACGATCGCCAGCAGCAGCACGCCGGGAATCTCGTTGAACCCCCGCAGGCCGCGCGACGTCCAGCGGCAGCGGTCGCGCGCGAAATCGCCCGCCAGCTTCACCAGCATGCCGTGGTAGACCACCAGCAGCAGCACCAAGGCCAGTTTCACGTGCAGCCAGCCGGCGCGAAGATAGAACGGTTCGCTCGCCAGCGTGGCGATGCCGAACGCGATGGCCAGCGCGCCGCCGATATGGGTCATCACCAGCAGCCGGCGTTCCATGACCTTGAAGCGTTCGCGGATCGCGGGCTCGGTGGCCTCGGCGTGATACACGAACAACCGCGGCAGGTAGAACAGGCCGGCGAACCAGGTCACCACGCCCATGATGTGGAACGCTTTCAGCCACAAGGGCAGCATCGGAAACTCCGTTCGCCGCTGGTGCGGACTTGCTCGATCAGCCGACGACCGTGCCCGCCCATGCAAACGGCGAGCCCCCCGCCACGCCGTGCCTTCCGGCATTCCGTCATCCGCGCGTCATCGCCATTTCGCATGGGCGGCTAGTATGCATGGCTTTCGGAGCCGCATCGTGGAAACCATCAGCCGGGATGATTTCTCCAGGGTCGAATTGCGCGTCGGCCGCATCATCGAAGCGCGCGTGTTCGCCGAAGCGCGCAAACCCGCGTACGTGCTGCAGATCGATTTCGGCAAGGAAATCGGATTGCGGAAATCCAGCGCGCAAATTGCCGCGCTGTACCGACCCGAGGCGCTGATGATGTCGGAGTGCCTCGCCACCGGTTTCCACGACGCCAACGGGGACGTTGCGTTGTGCGTGCCCGACATGCCCGTGCCGTTGAGCGCGAAACGGGGCTGATCTTCAGCTGTAGCACTTTAACGGTGCAATTGTTGAACCTGTTTGGTGCGATCGTTTTGATCCATACTTGCAACCTGTTGAATTGAAACGCTGCAATAGCTGGCACGCCACTTGCTCATTTCATATCGTTCCCAGCCATTCCGAGCCATCCAAACCCCCATGACCGCCGACAAAGTCCTCGAAACCATCAAATCCGAAAAGGTCGAATTCGTCGACCTGCGCTTCGCCGACATGCGCGGCGTCGAACACCACGTGAGCTTCCCCGCGCACGCCATCGACGCCGACACCTTCGAGGACGGCAAGATGTTCGATGGCTCGTCCATCACCGGCTGGAAGGGCATCAACGAGTCGGACATGATCCTGATGCCCGATCCCGCGACCGCTTTCATCGATCCGTTCGCCGCGCACAAGCAGTTGAACATCGTCTGCGACGTGCTGGAACCCTCGACCATGCAGGCGTATTCGCGCGACCCCCGCTCGATCGCGCGCCGCGCGGAAGCGTTCCTCAAGTCCACCGGTGTGGCCGACACGGCGTTCTTCGGGCCGGAGCCCGAGTTCTTCATCTTCGACTCGGTGCGCTGGCAGAACGACATGGGCCGGGTGTTCTACGAGATCAATTCCGAGGAAGCCGCGTGGGCGTCGCGCTACAAGTACGAGGAGGGCAACCACGGCCACCGTCCCGGCGTGAAGGGCGGCTATTTTCCGGTGCCGCCGGTCGACTCGCTGCACGACCTGCGCGCGGAGATGTGCACGGTGCTGGAATCGCTGGGCCAGGTGGTCGAAGTGCACCACCACGAGGTCGCCAATGCCGGCCAGTGCGAAATCGGCGTGAAGTTCAACACCCTGCTGCACAAGGCCGATGACCTGCAGACGATGAAGTACGTGCTGCGCAACGTCGCGCACGCCAACGGCAAGACCGTCACCTTCATGGCGAAACCTGTCGTCGGGGACAACGGTTCGGGCATGCACGTGCACCAGTCGCTGTCGAAGGACGGCAAGAACCTGTTCGCGGGCGAACTGTACGGCGGGCTGTCGCAGCTCGCGCTGTGGTACATCGGCGGCATCTTCAAGCACGCGCGCGCGATCAATGCGTTTTCCAACTCCACGACAAACTCCTACAAGCGCCTGGTGCCGGGCTTCGAAGCGCCGGTGATGCTGGCCTATTCCGCGCGCAACCGCTCGGCGTCGTGCCGCATTCCGTACGTGTCGAATCCGAAGGGCCGCCGCATCGAGGTGCGCTTCCCCGACCCGATGAATTCCGGCTACCTCACCTTCACCGCGCTGATGATGGCCGGCCTCGACGGCATTTTGAACAAGACCGATCCCGGCGCGCCGATGGACAAGGATCTCTACGACCTGCCGCCGGAAGAAGAACGCAACATCCCGCAGGTGTGCGCGTCGCTCGATCTGGCGCTGGAAGCGCTGGACCGCGACCGCGACTTCCTCAAGGCCGGTGGCGTGATGAGCGACGATTTCATCGACGCCTACATCGGCGTGAAGATGAAGGAAGTCACGGCTTACCGCGCGTCCACCCATCCGCTCGAGTACCAGATGTACTACTCGAACTGATTCGTCGGGAGTCGCGCTCAACGCAACAGCGGAAGCGGGAGGCAACGATGCGGGCGACGACGGCGCGATGGATTCCACGCCTCGCGGTCCTCGCAGCGGTGGCCGCGCCGGCGTGTGCGGCGGCGCGCACGCCACGCGTGGACGCGGGCGACACCGCCTGGATGCTGGTCGCGACGCTGCTGGTGGTGTTGATGATCGTGCCCGGCTTGGCGTTGTTCTATGGCGGGCTGGTACGGGCCAAGAACATCCTGTCGATGCTGATGCAGGTGTTGGTGGTCGCTTCGCTGGCGATCGTGCTGTGGGTGGCGTACGGCTACAGCCTGGCGTTCGACGGCGGCAACGCGATGGTCGGCGGCTTCGGCAAATGGATGCTGCGCGGCGTGAACGTGCAGTCGCTGGCGAGCACCTTCAGTCCCGACACCGCGATCCCGGAGTTCGTCTACGTCGCGTTCCAGGGTGCATTCGCGGCTATCAGCTGTGCGCTGGTGGTCGGCGCCATCGCCGAACGCGCGCGGTTCGCCGCGGTGCTGCTGTTCACGGCGCTGTGGTTCACCTTCGCCTACCTGCCGTTGGCGCACATGGTGTGGGCGCCGACGGGTTGGTTGTTCGGCATGGGCGCGCTGGATTTCGCCGGCGGTACGGTGGTGCACATCAACGCCGGGGTCGCCGGCCTGGTGGGCGCGTACATGCTGGGCCCGCGCATCGGCTTCGGGCGCGAGCGCCTGTCGCCGCACAGCCTGCCGTTGACCTACACCGGCGCGGCGTTGCTGTGGGTGGGCTGGTTCGGATTCAACGCCGGTTCGGCACTGGAAGCCAACGGCATCGCGGCGCTGGCCTTCGTCAACACCCTGGTTGCCGCGGCCGCGGCGGTACTGGCGTGGAGCGCGGTGGAAGCGACGTTCCGCCAACGCGCGTCGATGCTGGGCGCCGCATCGGGCCTGGTCGCGGGTCTGGTCGCGATCACGCCGGCCTGCGGCAGCGTCGGCGTCGGCGGTGCGCTGTGCATCGGCGCGCTCGGCGGCATCGCCGGATTCTGGGGCGTGAACGTGTTGAAGCGTCACTTGCGCGCCGACGACTCGCTGGACGTGTTCGGCATCCACGGCGTGTGCGGCATCGTCGGTGCGCTGTTGACCGGCGTGTTGACCGCGCCCGCGCTCGGCGGCACCGGCGCGGCGGACTATTCCATGCTGCACCAGCTTGGGGTGCAGGCCTTGGGCGTGGTGGTGACGGTGCTGTGGTCGGGCCTCGCCGCGCTCGCCGCGTTGTTCGTCGCGAGGCGCCTGTTCGGCCTGCGCGTGCACCACGACGACGAGCGCCAGGGCCTCGATATCAGCAGCCACGGCGAATCGGCCTATGAGCTTTGACGGCGCGGGCATGGATTCCCGTTCGATTCGCGGCGCGACCCGCGCGGACGCCGCGGCCATCAGCGCCATCTACAACCACTACGTCACCGACACGATCGTGACGTTCGAGGAGCACCCGGTCGCGGCGACGGACATGCAATCACGCATGGACGCCGTACTCGCCCGGTTCCCGTGGCTGGTGATCGAGCACGCTGGCGAGATCGCGGGTTATGCCTATGCTTCGCCATGGAAAACGCGCATCGGCTACCGCTTCGCGGTGGAGAGTTCGATCTACCTTGCGCCCGCGCGCGTCGGGCATGGACTCGGTTCCGCGTTGTACGCACGCCTGCTTGAAGGCCTGCGTGCACGCAGCATCCATTGCGTGATCGGCGGCGCCGCGCTTCCGAATCCGGCCAGCGTCGCGTTGCACGAAAAGCTGGGCTTCACCATGGTCGCGCACTTCCGCGAGAACGGATTCAAGTTCGGTCGCTGGATCGACGTCGCGTATTGGCAGCGGATGCTTTGATTTCGCCTTGAAGCGTGCCGCGATCCACGGTCACGGGTTGCGTACGCGCGCCCACCGGGTCGCTGGGCATCGCTGGCCGGCAACCTCGCCGCGATGCCGCCGAAAACGCCCCACGACGAACGCGAGAAAATCTGCTTGACATGTAATCAAGCACTCCGTAGATTACTTGAGCATGAAGGATGCCAGCCACCGCGTCTTCAAGGATCGCCTTTACGGGCAATTCGCGCGCATCGGCAAGGCGCTCGGCAATCCGCACCGCCTCGAACTCCTGGAACTGCTGGCCCAGGGTGAGCGGAGCGTCGACGCACTCGCGACCGAGAGTGGCCTGACGCTGGCCAATGCGTCCCAGCATCTGCAGGCGCTGCGCCAGGCCGGGCTCATAGAGAGTCGCAAGGACGGCCTCTTCGTCCACTACCGGCTCGCCGACCCGGCCGTGTTCGAGCTGAGCCGGGTGCTGCGGACCGTGTCGGAACGTCGCCTCGCGGAGATCGAGCGCCTGGTCCGGGAACATTTCGGCGACCGCTCGGACCCCGAGCCGGTGCCGATGCGGGAGCTGCTGGTGCGGGCGCGAAAAGGCGACGTCGTGATCCTCGACGCGCGACCCGCACATGAATTCGCCGCCGGGCATATCGCCGGAGCGCTGTCGTTCCCAGCCGAAGAGCTGCAGGCACGCTTGCGCGAGCTTCCCAAGACCCACGCGTACGTGGCGTACTGCCGCGGACCGTATTGCATCTACTCCGACCGCGCGGTCGAGCTGTTGCGCAAGCACGGTCGCCGCGCCCACCGCATGGTCGACGGCTTCCCGGAATGGAAGGCGGCGGGCCTGCCGGTGGAAACCGGCGCTGCCCAGCCCGGAGGCTGAGTACCGCCGTTCGAGCACCACCCCTCCGGGCTGTCCTGCGCAGCTGCAGCGTGGCGGAGCCGAGTCATGATCTTTCGTCCGTGGTACTACTTCGAAACCGGATGCGCCGCCTACCTGTTCGGATGCGGCGGCTTCGGCAAGTGCGCGGTGGTCGATGCGCACGAACACGATGTCGATGCCTATGCGGCCTTCGCGGCGTCCAAGGACATGCGGATCACGCACGTGATCGACAGCCATGTGCACGCCGACCATCGCTCAGGCGGCCCGGCCCTGGCACGCAAGGTGGGCGCACCCTACTGCCTGCACCATTCGGCCGACGTGGCGATGCCGTTCGAACCGCTCCACGACGGGCAGGAACTGGAACTGGGCAACACGCGCGTACGCGTGTTGCACACGCCCGGCCACACACCGGAGAGCATCTGCCTCGTGGTGTCCGATCTCCGCCGCGGACCCGATCCGTGGTTCGTGCTCACCGGCGACACGCTGTTCGTGGGTGCGGTCGGGCGTCCCGACCTCCCGGGACGTGCACGCGAGAACGCGGGCGAACTGCACGACAGCATCCACCGCCAACTCCTCGGCCTTCCGGACGACATCGAGATTTTCCCGGGGCATTTCGCGGGCTCGGCCTGCGGCGCCGGCATGAGCGGCAAGCCGTCCAGCACGCTCGCGTTCGAGAAGCGCTGGAATCCGTGGCTTGCCAAGGCCCGGGCGGAGTTCGTCGAGGCCCTCGCCGAGGTTCCCCCCAAACCCCCGGGAATGGAACACATCCTGCGCGCCAACCAGGGGCGGGCGGAGCCGCCTGCATGAGCAACGTCCGCCTTGGCATCCGCGAGAACATCGCGCAATTTTCCCTGCTCGTGGTCGTCACCGCGTTCGTGGGCGCGATGGTCGGCATGGAGCGGTCGATCCTGCCTGCGATCGCGGAGCAGGATTTTCACCTGGCCGCACGCGCGGCGGTCTTGTCTTTCATCGTCGTCTTCGGCGTCAGCAAGGCCCTGACCAACTATCTCGCGGGCCGCTACTCCGACCGGATCGACCGCAAACGCGTGCTGGTCACCGGCTGGCTGATCGCGGTTCCGGTGCCCTTCCTGCTGATGTGGGCACCAAGCTGGCACTGGATCCTCGTCGCCAACCTGCTGCTCGGTGCCAGCCAGGGCCTGACCTGGTCGACCACCGTCATCATGAAAATCGACCTCGCGGGACCGAAGCACCGGGGGCTCGCGATGGGCCTGAACGAGTTCTCGGGCTACCTCGCGGTCGCGGCGACGGCGTTCGCAACCGGCTGGCTCGCGGCAACCTACGGGTTGCGTCCACAACCGTTCTACCTTGGCGTGGCCTTCGTTGCCATCGGTCTCGTCCTGTCCGCGCTGGCCGTGCGCGAGACCAAGGGCCACGCGGCCCACGAATCGAGCCTCCGGGCACATGCGACGGACATCCGGTTGACGCAGGGCGAAGTTTTCTGGCGCACCACACTGCTCGATCGCAACCTGTCGAGCATCAGCCAGGCGGGGCTCGTCAACAACCTCAACGACGGGATGGCGTGGGGCCTGTTCCCGCTCTTCTTTGCCGCCGCGCATCTCGGCATCGGGCAAATCGGCATCCTCGCGGCAATCTATCCGGCTGCCTGGGGCGTCGCGCAGCTTGGCACCGGCGCGCTCTCCGACGTGCTGGGCCGGAAGTGGCTCATCGCTCCGGGAATGTGGGTGCAGGCGGTCGGCATCGCGATCGTGATCCTGTCGTCCGGGTTCGGCGGCTTTGCACTCGGGTCGGTGCTGCTCGGGGTCGGCACCGCCATGGTCTATCCGACGCTGCTGGCGGCCATCGGCGACGTGGCGCACCCGTCGTGGCGGGCATCATCCGTCGGAGTGTATCGGCTGTGGCGGGATCTCGGCTACGCGGTCGGCGCCGTGATCGCGGGCGTGGCTGCCGATGCGTTCGGACTCAAGGGCGCGATGTGGCTGGTCGCCGCGCTCACCATCGGGTCCGGGCTGGTTGTCGCTGCACGCATGACCGAAACGAGAACCGGGGCGGCGGGCGCCCTCCACGAAGCAGCCATGAGGACAAAATCATGACCACCCACGTCAACGCGCAAGAACTGGAAGGCAAGGTCAAGGCGATGTACCGGAGCGTGGCCCTCGACCCGCATGGCGAGTTCCACTTCGAGATGGGCAGGGCCATGGCCGAACGTCTCGGCTACGCGAAAGCGGATCTTGACCGGGTGCCGGCAGCCGCCATCGAATCGTTTGCCGGCGTCGGTTACTTCTTTCACCTCGCCGACCTGAGGCAAGGTCAAACGGTCGTCGACCTGGGAAGCGGCTCGGGGATGGACACCTTCGTTGCCTCGCTCAAGGTGGGCGCAAGCGGCAGCGTGATCGGCGTCGACATGACCGACGAGCAGCTCGACAAGGCGCGCCGCCTCGCCCACGCCGGCGGCTTCGCCAACATCCGCTACCAGAAGGGTTACATCGAGGAAACCGGCGTCGCATCAGGGACGGCCGACTGTGTGATCTCGAACGGCGTGATCAACCTGGCGCCGGACAAGACGCGGGTGTTCCGGGAAGTTGCGCGCCTGCTCAAGCCGGGCGGACGGCTCGCGATCGCCGACATCGTCACCGACACCTCCCTGCCCGAGACGGTGGTGTGCAACGCGGACCTGTGGGCGGCCTGCATCGGTGGCGCGGCGCAGCGCGACCTGTACCGGGAACAGATCGAGGCAGCCGGCCTCACGCTCGTCGACCTGCAGGACAACCCCGAATACCGATTCATCTCGGACCGTGCGCAAGGCGCCACCCGCAAGTACGGCGTCAAGAGCGTGTCGATCCTGGCGATCAAGCAATGACCTTCGGCGGGCGACCTGGCTGACCGCCGCCAAGCGCCCGCGACGGGAGACCCGAATCATGCGCACCACCCTCACCCCAAGCTGTCGCTACCGTCTCGACATCCAGGGCTTCGAGCACCTGACGGACGAGACCCTCGCTCCGGTCGCGGCCTGGCTGCGCCTCGCCTTCGTCCTGTGTGCATTGCTGGCGGGTATCGGGACCGCGCTGGCATCGCCGACGATCCTCCTGATGTTGTTCCCGATCGCGGCCCTCGCCGCCTTGTTCCCGGTGCACCCGTTCGACCTGATCTACAACCATGCCATCCGCTTCGCAACCGGTACCGGTCCACTGCCGCGGCGCGGCGCTCCCAACCGCTTTGCATGCGGCCTCGGCGCGGTGTGGCTGCTGGCCACCGCGTGGGCGTTCCATGCCGGCCTCGTCGTCACCGGTTACATCCTGGGCGGGCTCATGACCGGCATGGCCCTGTTGGTGAGCAGCACGGATATCTGCATTCCGTCGCTCGTGTACCGCTTGCTGTTCGGATTTCCGCGGCCACGCGGGACACGGTAGCCGATGTCATCGGGCCCGCGTCGGGGCCGCGCAACGACGACCCGACGGGAGCGACGCACCCCGTGATCAATGGAGGTCCACCATGTTCACACGCAAGGCGAAGTCCCGGCTGGCCCTGGCGGTCACCGCGCTCGTGCTGGGCGCGTTCCAGACGGCGTTGGCGCAGGACACCGCGCTGGAACAACCGTCCCTCTACGATCGACTGGGTGGCCTCGCGCCCATCTCCGTCGTGGTCAGCGACTTCATCGATGTCATCGTGCCGGACCCGGTCCTCAACCGGAATCCCGCGATCGACGCCGCGCGCAAGCGCGTGCCGGCCGCCTACCTCAAGTACCAGGTGACGGCCCTGGTGTGCCAGGCCACCGGCGGACCGTGCCGGTATCAAGGTCGCGCGATGAAGGACTCGCACGTCCAACTGAACATCACGGAACATGAATGGGATCGCATGCTCATCTTGTTCAAGCAAGTGCTCGCCGAACACGAGGTGCCGACCCACGAGACGCAGGAACTTCTCGGCATTGTCGATTCGACGAAGGCGGATATCGTCGCGTCCCGGGCCAGCGAATGAAGCAGCGTCGGCGTGCCGTCGTTCGCGGCGCGTGGCGCCTCGCTCCGCTGGACGGATCGGTGACACGTGATCGAAGCCGGCCTACCCGGGCGGTCGTCGGGTCGAGGAATGATCCCTTGACGGCGGCCGCCCGAGCCCGCAACTTGGGGGGATCGGTTCGGGTGTCGGACATATCGGAGGAAGAACCGATTGCGTCCGGCGATCGGTGCGAGCTTCCCACACGAAGGCTGCAAAAAGTAGTGCCTGCTTCCCTGCCACTGTTCGAATTTCCGCATCCGGTCGAAACCCGCGAAGAACTCGCGCCGGGCGCATGGGTGTTGCGCGGGTTTGCGCTGGACGTCGCGGAGGCGTTGTCGGGCGAGATCGAGCGGATCACGGGCGTGTCGCCATTCCGGCACCTGGTGACGCCGGGTGGCCGGACGATGTCGGTGGCGATGACCAACTGTGGCGAAGTCGGCTGGTTCAGCGATCGGCGCGGCTATCGCTACACGAGGATCGATCCGGATACCGGAGCCCGTTGGCCTGCGATGCCGCCATCGTTCCTTAGGCTCGCGCGCAACGCCGCGCACGCCGCCGGTTTCGAGGCTTACTCGCCCGACGTGTGCCTGATCAACCGCTATGAAATCGGTACCCGGCTGACGCTGCACCAGGACCACGACGAACGCGACCGTCGCGCGCCGATCGTGTCGGTGTCGCTGGGATTGCCGGCGACCTTCCTGTTCGGCGGCCTTGCACGCAAGGACCTGCAACGGCGCATGCCGCTCGTGCATGGCGATGTCGTGGTGTGGGGCGGCCCCTCGCGGATGCGCTACCACGGCGTGTTGCCGGTCAAGACTGGCGAACATCCGCTGACCGGCGCGCGCCGTCTGAATCTGACGTTTCGCGTCGCGCGCTGATTGCCCGTCGCGAAGAATCGCACTAGATTGGTGCAATGCTTCGCACCAACCCGGAGATCGATCCGCTCGGCCAACTCGCCACAGGCGTGGCGATGCTGGATGCGGACTTGCACGTGGCGCATGCCAATCCGGCCTTTGTCGAACATACCGGCTTCGGGCTGTCGCGCCTGCTCGGGCAGACCTTGGCCGCATTGAAACCCGACGGCGGGCGCCTGCACGCCCTCGCCCTGCGTGCGCAAGCCGAACATGCCACGCTCGGCTTGCACGATGTCGCGGTATGCGCGACGCCGGGCCACGAGGCGCGATTGGATTTCAGCTTCACCCCGGGCGGCGCCGGCGTGTGGGTCGAGGTGCATCCCGCGACGCCCGCGGCGGACACGGTCCGCGTGTCGGAATCGCTGCGCGGCTTCGCACACGAGGTGCGCAATCCGCTCGCGGCGATTTCCGGCGCGGCGCAGTTGTTGCAACAGCACGCAGGCGATGCGCGCCAACGCGAATTGGCGCAATTGATCCGCGACGAATCCGCGCGCCTGGCCACGTTGGCCGAACGCCTGCTGGGCGCGCGCGGTGCGATGGCGACGCGCGTGGTGAACGTGCATGCACTGCTGGAACGCGTCGCGGAACTGCTCGAAGCCGAACAGGTGCCCGTCGCGGTTGCACGCGACTACGATCCGAGCCTGCCGGCCTGGCACGGCGATCCCGATCGCCTGCTGCAGGCGGTATTGAACCTGGTGCGCAACGCGGTCGAGGCCAGTGCGCGGCGCATCGTGCTGCGCAGCCGCGCCGAAGCCGGTTGGCGCGACACACGCGGCCAACGCGTCCCCGCATTGCGCATCGAAATCGAGGACGACGGCGACGGCGTGCCCGATGCCATCGCGACGACGTTGTTCGAACCGATGGTCTCGGGTCGCGCGGATGGAACCGGCCTCGGACTTGCCCTCGCACGCGAGATCGCACGCGAACATGGTGGCGAGTTGACCCTGCAACGTCGCGAAAGCGGAACCTGTTTCGTGCTGTTGTTGCCGCGCCGTCCGCGCACGGGAGAACATGCATGAGCGAAATCTTCGTCATCGATGACGATCGCGCGGTGCGCTTCGTGCTGGCGACGGCGCTTCGCGATGCAGGACACTCGGTCACGGAATTCGCCGACGCCGAAACCGCGCAACGCGCGTTGCGGCGCGGGGCTCCGGCGCTGCTGGTGTGCGACGTGCGGCTGCCCGGCACGAACGGACTGGCCTTGTTGCGCGAGGCGAAGGCGGCGCATCCGGACCTGCCGGTGATCGTGATGAGCGCCTTCACCGACGTCGCGACCACCGCGGCGGCATACCGCGAAGGCGCGGCGGATTACCTGGCCAAGCCGTTCGACCTCGACCACGCGTTGGCCGCGGTGCGGCGCGCGCTCGCCGAAACCGCACGCCCGCCAACCACGCCCGGAGAGGAAGCCTCGCGCCACGCGCTGTTGGGCGAAAGCGCGCCGATGCGCGAAGTGTTCCGATTGATCGGCCGCGTCGCCGCCAGCGACTTGAGCGTGCTGGTCACCGGCGAAACCGGCACCGGCAAGGAACTGGTCGCGCGTGCCCTGCACGAGGAAAGCGCGCGACGCGCACGCCCGTTCGTTGCGCTGAACACCGCCGCGATCCCGGCGGAATTGCTGGAATCGGAATTGTTCGGCCACGAAGCCGGCGCCTTCACCGGCGCGCAGCGGCGCAGCAGCGGACGCTTCGAGCAGGCCGAAGGCGGCACCCTGTTCCTCGACGAAATCGGCGACATGCCGTTGGCGCTGCAAACGCGCCTGCTGCGGGTACTCGCAGGCGGCGAGTTTTACCGAGTGGGCGGTCGCGAGTTGATCCGCAGCGACGTGCGCGTGATCGCGGCCACGCACCAGGATCTCGACGCAAGGGCCGCGCGCGGCGAGTTCCGCGCCGACCTGCTGCACCGCCTCGACGTGGTGCGCATCCACCTGCCCGCGTTGCGCGACCGCCGTTCCGACGTCCCGTTGCTGGCAAAAAGATTCCTCGCGATCGCCGCCGGCGAATTGAAGTTGCCCGAGAAACATTTCACCCAGACGGCGTTGCAAGCGCTGGCGAAAATGGATTTCCCCGGCAACGTGCGGCAACTGGAAAACCTGTGCCGCCGCCTCGCGGTGATCACGACGGGGGCCAGCATCCGGCGCGAAGATCTCGGCGAAGCCGGAACACGGGCGGCAACTGCCGGGGCAGGCACGGCGTTGCCCTGGGAGCCGGTGTTGCGCGGCTGGGCCGATGCGGAATTGGCCGCCGGCGCGCGCGACCTGCACGCAAGCGCCCGCGAGCGTTTCGATCGCGTGCTGCTGGACGCCGCACTGGCCGCGCACATGGGGCATCGCCAGAATGCGGCAAAGGCACTGGGCCTCGGACGCAATACGCTGACACGCAAGCTCGGCAGTTCCCGCCGCCGCGACAAGGACCCACGATGAATCCCTCGATCCAGGTTCGTCCCGCCACGCCGGACGACGTTCCGTTCCTGGTCGATTGCAACGCCGCGATGGCGCGCGAGACCGAGCACAAGGCGCTGGATCGTGACGTATTGACGCGCGGCACGCGCGCGGTATTCGAGGATTCGCGGCGGGGTCTCTACCTGGTCGCCGAACGCGACGGCGAACCGGCAGGTTGCCTGCTGGTCACCCACGAATGGAGCGATTGGCGCAACGGCGACTGGTGGTGGTTCCAGAGCGTCTACGTGACGCCACCGCATCGCCGGCACGGCGTGTTCCAGGCGCTGTACGCCGAAGTCGAACGCCGCGCACGTGCGGCGGGCGCGGTCGGATTGCGCCTGTACGTCGAACGCGACAACACGCGCGCGCAACGGACTTACCTGTCGCTGGGCATGCAGGAAGAGCCGTACAGGATGCTGCGACACGGGTTCACCCGGTTCGACTGAGCAGGTGTTCGCGGTGGCGTCACCGCGAGACAGCGAATGCGCTAGCCTTGCAGACAGCAAGTCCCGAGAGGATGGGCCATGATCCCGCAAACCCGTCGCGTCGCCGTGCTGGGCGGCGTGCGCATACCGTTCTGCAAGCGCGACACGGCGTATGCCGATCTCGGCAATTTCGGGATGTCGGTGGAAGTGCTGGGCGCGCTGGTCGAGCGGTTCGGCCTGCACGGCATGGAACTCGGCGAAGTCGCGTTCGGCGCGGTGATGAAGCATCCGGCCGACTGGAATCTCGCCCGCGAGGCGCTGCAATCTTCCGGGCTCGCGATGACCACGCCGGGACTCACCACCGCGCGCGCCTGCGGCACCTCACTGGACAACGCGATCCTGGTTGCGCAGAAGATCGCGACCGGCCAGATCGAGGCGGGTATCGGCGGCGGTTCGGACACCACCAGCCAGGTGCCGCTCACGTATTCGAATCGCCTGCAGCAACGCCTGCTGGATTTGAATCGCGCGCGCACGTTCGGCGGAAAATTCAAGGCCGCGACGCGCGGGTTCCGGCTGCGCGAACTGAAGCCGCAGGTACCGGGCGTGGTCGAACCGCGCACCGGGCTGTCGATGGGCCAGCATTGCGAGAAGATGGCGCGCGAATGGAAGATCGGGCGTGCCGAACAGGACCAGTGGGCGCTGGAAAGCCATCGCAAGCTGGCGGCCGCTTACGACCGGGGCTTCTTCGACGACCTGGTGGTCCCATTCCGCGGCGTCGCGCGTGACAACCTGCTGCGCCCCGACACCACGCTGGAAAAGCTGGCGGCGCTGAAGCCCGCGTTCGACAAGTCATCCGGCAAGGGCACCCTGACCGCCGGCAATTCCTCGGCGCTTTCCGATGGCGCCGCGGCGGTGCTGCTGGCGAGCGAGGATTGGGCCGCTGCACGCAACCTTCCGGTGCTGGCGCACCTGGTCGAAGCCGAAGTCGCGGGCGTCGATTACGTGCACGGCGAAGGCTTGCTGATGGCGCCCACGATCGCGGTGCCGCGCATGCTGCAGCGGGCCGGACTGAAGCTGCAGGACTTCGACTTCTACGAGATCCACGAAGCCTTCGCCGCGCAGGTGCTGTGCCAGCTGCGCGCGTGGGAGTCGGCCGATTACTGCAGGAACCGGCTGGGACTGGATGCACCGCTGGGTTCGATCGACCCCGCGAGGATCAACGTCAACGGATCGAGCCTCGCCACCGGCCACCCGTTCGCCGCCACCGGAGCGCGGATCGTGGCGACGCTGGGCAAGCTGTTGGCGCAGAAGGGTTCGGGCCGCGGCCTGATCTCGATCTGCACCGCCGGCGGGATGGGTGTGGTGGCGATCCTGGAACGTCCGTGACAAGCGTTACGTTCGAAGCGGCTGTTGGTGGAAAGTCAGGCCACGGAGCTTTCGGCCATGGACGGCGGCTCCAGGCCGAGGTGGACTCGTCGAACGGCCCAACCCCGCATTCCGCTTTTTCGTCATTCGAAGCAGCGTTCAGGGATGAACGCATTCAAGATACCTTGAACAGGGTCGGCTTCCACGCGCCGCTGGCGTAGGACTCCTTGCGGCGACGGCGCATCAAGGTGATGGCTTCCGCAGCGCGCGCATCCGCCCAGTCGGCACGTTGCGCCATCAACTTCTCCGGGTCGATGCCGCGCGCACGCGCCTCGTCGGCGCGCCACGCGCAGAAATCGTCATAGGCTTCGATCTCGAAACGCAGATCCTGGCGGCACAGCTCGATCATGATGGCATCATCGAGGAAGCCCAGCACCGGCACATTGTCGGGGATCGCGTCGTTGGGGTCCGCCAGGTACGCCAGTGCGGCCAGCACCCGCTTGCGATCGTCCGCGGGCAGGTTGAACCCGACGTCGCGGGACATGGCGATCATCGACTCCACGCTGCCGATGCGCTCGGCAATGAACGGCGGCACGTGGGCGGACCGGGTCTCGTCCAGCAATTTCTGCGCCGCCGCGATGATCGTGTCGGCGCTTTCATCCTTGACGCTGGCCTGCACGTCATGCATGCCTTTGACGAAGAACTGCAGGTCGTCGTCACTCAACTGGATGTTGATGTCCATCGGCATGGCTGAATCCTCGAACAGGCGGCTGAATGCGGCAGACTAACGAGCGGCCGTGACGGCGTCAATCAGGCCTGGCGGGCCGCCCGACACGGTCATCGAGCGTCACAGGATGCCCTGGATGCCCGCCCCGAAGGCGGTGATGAAGCGGGTGATGATGGCGGTCAGCGACAGGTTGACCTGCGGGAAATCCCCGACCGGTTCCCAGCACTTCAGAAAATCCGGATCGGTCGCCGGTATCGGCTGGCAGTCGGGCTTCAACTGGTAGTCGGTGGCATAGGCCCACGGCCAGAGGTCGAACAGCGGCAATGAGCGGGAGACGTCGCCGATCGCTTGGCTGACATCGCCGATGATCGGGATGGGATGCCGCGGCGCCACCAGCCAGGCGTTGCGCGGCGCCGCGTCGCGCAGGATCGAATCGCGCACCTGTGCCGCGAAGGCAGCATCGTCGATGATCACGCCGTCTTCGGTGTTGTAATGCGCGGAACGCGGATCGAAGTTGTGCGATCCCACCATCGTGATCCGGCCGTCCACCACCAGCGATTTCGCGTGCAGGCTGATGCGCGGGCCCGGGCTTCCCGGCTCGATCGGCGCGCGCCCGCCGCGGTGCGGCGAGGACTGTTCCGAACCGAAGCCTGACAGGCGGTAATAGTCGCCCAGCATGTCCGCGGCGTCGGCGGGGTGCGGCATCAATTCGTGGATCCGGAAGCCGTAGTCGACCAGGAACTTCTTGTGGTGCTTGTACGACAGCGCGTACACCGGCAGTGCGTCGGTGGACGCCAGCGAATTGGTGGAGACGATCACCTGTACCGGCGGTTTCTTTTCCTGCAATGCCTCGAAGATCCTGCCGGCGCGCTTCGTCAACACCAGGTACGGGGTTTGCAGCACGATCTGTTCGCGCGCGTCCGACAGCATCTTCATCAGGTCGCGGGTCAGTTCGCGCGAATCCGGCCCGTGCACCGCCTCGTCCTTGGAGGGCATGTCGTAGAAGTAATCGACCAGGCCGACGTCGAGGCTGTGGTCCAGCAGCCGGGTTTGCAGGAAGACGGGGTCTTCGGCGTCCACGCGCATTCCCGTCACGCGTTGCGGATCGGCGAAGCGCGGTTCGATCCAGGGCTCCGCGTCGAACGGGTGTTTCAGGATGTCGGCGTTGACGTCCTTCAGGTGCGTCAGGGGCACCGAGCGGTCGTTGTCCCAGAACAGGTCGAAGCTTTTTTCCATCTGGCGTCCGGCCACGCCCGCCACGATCACGTCGCGGTCGAGGAAGTCGAGCTGCGGATCCCAGTCGTAGTACTCGTTCGCGTAATTGCGCCCGCCCACGATGCCGACCTCGTCGTCCACCAGGAACAGCTTGTTGTGCATGCGCTGGTTGAACTTGTTGAAGCAGCACAACACGCTTGCGGTGTATTCGACGAAATTGTTGCGGGCGCTGTCGAAGGTCGGGTTGTACAACTTGATCTGCAGGTTGCCGCTGGCGCGCGCCAGCCGCGAAAGCAGCCTCGGGTCGTTCAACGATCCCAGCTGGTCGGCAAGGATGCGCACCTGCACGCCGCGCCGCGCCGCCTTCACCAGTTCGTCCAGCACCAGCATGCCGGCGTCGTCCTTGGACCAGATGTAGGTCTGGATGTCGATGGATTGGCGCGCTCCGCGGATCAGGTTGATGCGCGCCGCCAGCGAGTTCTGGCCGATGTCCAGGAGGGTCACGGTATTGCGGGGACGGTCGGGCGTGGACGCCGCGATCGCGCGTTCGGCCTGCGCGATGAACGGCGATGGCTGCGCACAATGGTCGGGCTGGTCGCAGTCGACGCGGTGGTCGGCCGACATCGCGACGATGTGATTGGCGCGCTCGATGTGCCTGGTGGAAAGCGGCGCGCAGCCCGCCAGCACCAGCACGAACGCGCAGGCGGACCAGACAAGTCTTGTTCGCAGACGAAACCACATCGCACCCGCATGATACGGGGCGCGTCAATCTTCCGCGGCCTGCGGCGCCAACCGGATCCGCAAATCGAGTTCGACCTTGTCGGACAGCACGCCGCGCCACATGCGCATGCCGAACAGCGAACGGGAAATCGTGCCGCGCAACCGGATCATGCATTCGAGCGGCTGGCGCGGACAGTCGGAAGGCAACAACGCGAATGCCACCGGATGGCGCTCGCCGTGCAGGGTCAGCAAGCCGTGCAGGTTTCCGCCGCCCGCCAGATCGGCCAGCGGGAACGGATCGGAGTCGAAGCGGACGACCGGGAACCGCGCGGCGTCGAAGAAATTCCCGCCCAGCGCGTGTTCGCGGTCATCGGCGTCGTCCATCTGCAGGTCGGCGACGTCGAGCGTCGCCTCGACCTCGGCGAGGTCGACGCCGGCGCGGGTATCGATCCCGCGCAGGCTGCCGTGCATGCTCGGGAACGTGCCGCGCTCGTGGGCAAACCAGAACTTGCGCACGCTGAACTGCGCCAGCGACTGCGCGGGGTCGATCGGCCAGGTTCGCGTTTCGACTGCAGGCGCGGCCGCGAGCGCGAGGCACGGCAGCAGCAATGCCAGTGCCAGCGCGGCCTTCACGGCGACCAGATCAGGCGCAGCCGCCCATGTCCGGGTTCGAGCGCGTCGTCCGCGAGTTCGATCCACGCGATCGTCGCGGGCGACATGCCGCGTGCGCCCGCCGAACGGCCTTCGGTCAGCAGCGCCAGCAGTTGCTCGAGGCCGGGGTTGTGCCCGATCAGCAGCACCCGGCGGGCATCCGGTGCATGGTTCTCGACCAGCGTGAGCAGATCGCCCGGCGTGGCCTGGTAGATCGCGGGCAGGAACTGCGGGACCGGCACGCGCAGCGACTTGCCGACCGCGTCGGCGGTCATCTGCGCACGGCGCGCCGGCGAACACAGCACTGCATCGGGAATCGCATCCTGTTCGGCCAGCCACGTGCCCGCCGCGCGCGCCTGCGCCTCGCCGTGCAGGCTCAACGGACGTTCGATGTCGCGCCCGTCGGGACCGGCCGACATCGCCTCGGCGTGCCTGAACAACAACAACTCGCGCATGCCCGTCGCCCTTATTTGCCGGAACCGGCGTCGGCTGGCGCGTCCAGTGGAATCTGGTTGGCGCGCAGGGTCGCGAGGATCAGGCTCAATTCGGTGCCGCCATTGCGCGCCGTCATCAGCCATTGCGAGGCGAGCGACGGGTCGGTGAGGGCGCGCTGCAGCAAGCCCGAGTACTGGTGCACCTGCCAGGCAAGGTTCCGGCTGGCCTGCTCGTCCTGCGCCCGGTCGTCGGGATTCAGTTCGGCCTGGATGTGCAAACCCACCGCGCGCGCGATCGGACTCGATCCCCACTGCAGGGTGTGCGCGAGCTTCAGGCAGTCCGCCCTGGTTCCGGCGTGCCTGGCCACCGCATCCTTGCCGCACAGTTCGACCAGCGGCCCCAGGTCCGGCCGCAGGTGCGACTGCGTCGCGTTGATCGCCACGAACAACCGCACGCCTTCGCCATTGTCCGGCTGGCCGTCATGCGCGCCCTGCGTGGTGTCGGCCAGCGGCGGCAACACCGCGACGGCCTTGCCGACACCGGCCAGCACCTTGCCGTAGTAATCGTCATAGGTTTGCGCGCTCGCCGCCCTCGCGAGAGCCTTGCGTTCCGCCGCGGCATCCTTGTTCGCCGCGGCCAGATCCAGATCGACCAGCCAGATCGCCGCATTGCCGGCGGCGTGCTTTTTCAGGTACGCGTCGGCTTTCGCGTTCGGGCAATCGGACTTGTCCTTGCACACGCCGAGCCGCGTCCACTCGGCCGCGGGCCCGGCGCCCGTCGCGGCGGCGGCGCGCTGGCTCAGCGCATCGAAATCGAGGCCGGGCGTCTGGTCAGTGAACGGCTTGGCAAGGATCGCGGCGCCCAGCAGGTAATCGGGCTCGGCGCGCAACGCGACCACGTTGACCAGATCGTGCTGGTACTGCTGGATCGCGTCGATGCGCTTCTGGTCCGCAGGCGAGACCTTCGGGGCGGGACCGGCCGTGCTCGTGATGGCCGGACTGCTCGTCGCGGCGGAATCCGGCGCGAGTTGCGCGGCCGGGGTCGCGAACGCGCTGCCTGTGGCGAACAGCGCGGCGAGAAGGACGGGGATCACGACAAGACGCATGATGAGTACCGATGGGTGGGTGGGGTGAAGCTAAACAAGGCCGGATGAATGTTTACTGGCCGGTGCAGCCGGACTCAGGCAGGCAATGCGCTGCGCATGAATTCCGGTTGCGCCAGGGCGGCGCGGTGGATGCCGGCGTTGTAGTAACGCGTCGTGAACGGTTTGTCCGAAGCATCATCCTCGCGGAACGCATCGAGCGGACCGGCCTTGCGCGCCAGCGTGCAGCTCCACCAGCCGGTCGGGTAGCAGGGCTGCGGAAACGGCAGGGTGCGGGTGGTCGAAAAGCCGACCTCGCGCATCGCCTTGTGCATCGACTGGATCAAAGCCATGAGTACCAGCGGCGACTCGGATTGTTGCACCAGGATGCCGCCCTCGCGCAGCGCGCGGAAGCAGCTCGCGTAGAACTTCTGGTTGAACAGGCCTTCGGCCGGCCCGACCGGATCGGTGGAATCGACGATCACCACGTCCAGCGAGGCCGGCGCGGCCTCGGCCATGTACTTGATCCCGTCATCGAACAGCAGTTTCGCGCGCGGATCGTCGTTGGATTCGCACAGCTCCGGGAAATGTTGCTCCGCGAGCCGCGTCACCTGTTCGTCGATGTCGATCTGCACCACCGATTCGACTTCCGGGTGGCGCAACACTTCGCGCAACGTGCCGCAATCGCCGCCGCCGATGATCACCACGTTGCGGGGCGCCGCGTGCGTGTACAGCGCCGGGTGCGTCATCATCTCGTGGTACAGGAAATTGTCGCGGCTGGTCAGCATCACGCAGCCATCGATCACCATCAGGTTGCCCCAGTCGGTGGTCGCGTAAACCTCGATGTGCTGGAACGGCGTCTGTTCGTCGGCGAGCTTTTCCGTGATGCGATAGCCGATCGACGAACCGGAAGCCTCGTGCTGCTCGGTGAACCAGTTGGACGACATGCGCGGAACCTTCAATGGCGAATGCCGGATTGTAGCGGCCGGGCGTTACAATGGCCGCTGTCGATCCCGCGGCGATGGTGGCTTCCGGTCGACCTTTCCTTCGCGTCAAGGCCCGCCGCTGCGACGTTCCACCCCTCGTTATCCGGAGACCGACGATGACGAACGCCTGGAACATCGATGCCGCCCGCGATACCTATTCGGTTGCACACTGGAGCGACGGCTACGTCGACATCGACGACGCGGGACGCGCGGTGATGCGACCGCGCGGCGCCGACGGCCCCGCCATTGCACTGGACGATGCGGTCGCACGGGCGAAGGGGCTCGGGCTGCGGCTGCCGATGCTGTTGCGCTTCCCCGACATCCTGCTCGATCGCCGCGCGCGCCTGCGCGCCGCGTTCGCCGATGCGATGCGCGCGCATCACTACGCGGGCGGGTACACCGCGCTGTATCCGATCAAGGTCAACCAGCAGCGCGCGGTCGCGGGCACGCTCGCACAGGGCCCGCAGTCGCCGCGCGCGGAAGGCACGGGATTCGGTCTGGAAGCCGGTTCCAAGCCGGAGCTGTTGGCCGTGCTGGGACTTGCGCGCGCCGGTTCGCTGGTGGTGTGCAACGGCTACAAGGACGCCGACTACATCCGTATCGCGCTGATCGGCCGCAAGCTCGGCATCGACGTGGTGATCGTGATCGAGAAGCCCTCCGAACTCGAACACGTGATCGCGCAATCGAAGGCGCTCGGCGTCGAACCGAGGCTCGGCGTGCGCGTGCGGCTGGCCTCGATCGGTGCCGGCAAGTGGCAGAACACCGGCGGCGACAAGAGCAAGTTCGGCCTGACGCCCGCGCAGTTGCTGGCGCTGGCCGCGCGCCTGCGCGAGTCGAACCTGACGCACACGATGCGCCTGCTGCATTTCCACATGGGCTCGCAGATTTCGAACCTGCGCGACATCTCGGCTGGCATGCGCGAAGCGGTGCGGCATTTCGCGGAGCTGCGCGCGCTGGGCCTGCCGCTCGACCACGTGGACGTCGGCGGCGGGCTCGGCGTCGATTACGAAGGCACGCGCTCACGCAGCGAGTGCTCGATCAACTACGACCTCGACCAGTACGCCAACGCGATCGTCGCGCCGCTGGCCGCCGCCTGCGCGGAGTGGCACATCGAGCCGCCGCACGTGCTGACGGAATCCGGGCGCGCGATGACCGCGCACCACGCGGTGCTGGTCGTCAACGTCAGCGAAGTGGAAGCCGCACCCGACGGCGCGGTGCCGCCCGCAACCGGTGACGAATCGCCGGTGCTGCGGTCCCTGCGCGAAACGTTGGCGGCGCTGGACCGCCGCCCCGTGCGCGAAATCTGGCAGGACGCACAGCAGTATTTGAACGAAGGACACCTTCTGTACGCACAAGGCGTGCTGGATCTCGCGCAGCGCGCCAAACTCGACGCGCTGTTCCATGCGATCGCGCTGGGCATACGCAAGCACCTGAAACCCGACGAGCGTTCGCACCGCGAAATCATCGACGCGCTGGACGTGAAGCTGGTCGACAAATACTTCTGCAACTTCTCGGTGTTCGAATCGATCCCCGACGTGTGGGCGATCGACCAGATTTTCCCGATCATGCCGCTGACGCGCCTCGACGAGAACCCCACGCGGCGCGGCACGCTGGCCGACCTCACCTGCGATTCCGACGGCCGCGTGGACGTGTACGTGGAATCGGGCGACCTCGACGTGAGCTTGCCGTTGCACGAACTGCGCTCGGGCGAGCCGTACCGGCTCGGCATCTTCCTCGTCGGCGCGTACCAGGAAACCCTCGGCGACATCCACAATCTCTTCGGCGACACCGATGCGGTGAACGTGCGCGTCGATGGCGATGGATTTTCATTGGACGGCGCGCGCCGCGGCGACTCCGCCGACATGCTGCTCGACTACGTCGGTTACAAGCCCGACGATTTGCGCGCGGCCTATCGCGAGAAAATTTCCGCCGCCGGATTGCCCGACCAGGAATCGCAACGTCTCGAAGCGGCGCTGGAGGCCGGCCTGACGGGATACACCTACCTCGCTGAAGTGCCGGCCACACAAGTTTAGGGGATTCACAGACATGAGTCCGGAGACCTGCCGCGAGACAGTGCTTGTGATCGGCGGTCACGGTTTCCTCGGCAAGGCCATTGGCGCGGAACTGCAGCGTCATGGCTACCGGGTGTTGTCAGGCGTGCGATCGCGAGTGCCCGGCACGAACGACGAGCGCCAATGCGATTTGGCCTCGATGACGACATCGGAACATTGGCGCGACGCGCTGGAAGGTGTTGACGCAGTGGTCAATGCGGCTGGAATCCTGCGCGAATCAAGCGTCCAGACTTTCGACGCAGTGCATGCGCGCGGTCCACTAGCGCTGGCACGCGCCTGCGTCGATCGCGGTATCCGCTGTTTCCTGCAGATTTCGGTACTGGGTGATCCGCGCGACGGCGAGTTCGTTGCATCCAAGCACCGCTTTGATGCTGCACTTTTGCAATTGCCGCTACGTGTGGTTGTGCTACGGCCTTCCGTGGTGTACTCCATGGCAGGCTCCTACGGTGGCACTTCGCTACTGCGCGCGCTGGCGGCGCTGCCGTTCGGTGTGTGGGTGCCGGGCACCGGGGAATGGCAGATGCAACCGCTAGACGTCCGCGATCTCGCTGAAATCGTCGCACGTGCGATCACAGCAGATGCAGCTGGCATATTCGAGATCGGTGGGCCCACACCAGTTTCGCTTCGCGAATATCTAAGACAATGGCGACACTGGTTGCACATTCCGGGTGAGCGCGTCATTCGGGTACCGATGGGGCTGGTGTTATTGCAGGTCTGGATTGCCGAATGTTTTGGCCGCGGCCCCATGAGTGCGACGATCTGGCGCATGCTTCGGCGCGGCAACGTCACGGCTCCGGAAACGCCACCGCAACTGGAGAAAACTTTCGGCCTCGCGCCGCGCGGGTTGGCTGAAGTCCAGTCGACACATCCAAGTCAGGTGCAGGATCGCTGGCACGCACGACTGTATTTTCTAGCTCCTTTGTTGTGCGCGGCGCTGGCCATCTTGTGGATCGTCTCCGGCCTGGCCGGTCTGTTTGCATCAGCCGCAACAGTCGAGTCGCTGCGCGTCATGTGGTTACCACCACCGTTTGCCGTCGCGCTGGCAAGGGTCGCGGGCGGCGTGGACCTCGCGTTCGCGGTTTGGCTTGCCAGCGGCTGGCGCAGGCGTTGGGCACTAACCGGCATGGCAACATGCGTTCTTTGCTACACGATCGTTTTCAGTCTGTGGATGCCGGCAAGCTGGCTCGCGCCGCTGGGTGGATTGGCAAAGAATCTGGTAATCCTGCCCGCCATCGCCGTGCTGTGGGTGCTGAGCGACCGGAGGTGACTGTGGTGTATCTGTGGGTCAAATGGATGCACATCCTGTCCGCGACGCTGTTGTTCGGTACCGGACTTGGCATCGCGTTCTTCATGTGGATGGCGCATCGTCGCCGCGATGCTTCGCTGATCGCCGAAACCACGCGCGTTGTGGTGATAGCAGATACCTGCTTCACCGCACCCGCGGTAGTGACCCAACTCATCACCGGATGGTGGCTTGTGCAATATCTCGGGATAGGGTTTGCGGCGTTCTGGGTGAAAACCGCACTGATGTTGTTCGTCCTTGTTGGTGCCTGCTGGCTGCCGGTGCTGTGGCTGCAAGTCCGCGCACGCAATCTGGCATTGGCTGCCGTAACCGGCAACGTCCCCCTGCCGACCGGCTACTACCGTGTCATGCGTTGGTGGTTCTGGCTGGGCTGGCCAGCGTTTTTGGGCGTACTCGCCATCTTCTGGTTGATGGTAAGCAAACCCGTGTAACGTCACGCGTCGCGCGCCACTTGCAGCCCTGCCGCCGACTGGCTGACCGGCATCATCTCAAGCCGCGTCACGTCGAGGTGCGGCGGCAGGTTGGCGACCCACCACACGGTATCGGCGATGTCCGTGTCCGTTATCGGATGCGCGCCGGCGTAAAGCTTGTCCGATACAGCTTGATTGCCGCCAGTGCGCACCAGCGTGAATTCGGTCTCGGCCATGCCGGGTTCGATGTTGGTGACGCGCACGCCGGTGCCGTGCAGGTCCACGCGCAGGTTCGCGGAAAACTGGGTGACGAAGGCCTTGGTGCCGCCGTACACGTTGCCGCCGGTGTAGGGATGCGTGCCGGAAATGGAACTGATGTTGACGATCGCGCCGCGGCGTTCGATGAGCTGCGGCAGCAGCAGACGCGTCAACGTCACCAGCGCGGTGACGTTGGTGTCGATCATCTGCCGCCACTGCGCGAGATCGGAATCCTGCGCCTTCGCCGTGCCCGAAGCGAGGCCGGCGTTGTTGACCAGCAGGTCGATGTCGCGAAAGCCTGCCGGCAGCGCAGCGAGCGCGGCGCGCATGGCCGCTTCATCACGGATGTCGAACGCGGCAACATGCACGCGTTCGGCGCCGAAACGTTCGACCAGTTGCGCGAGGCGATCGGCGCGGCGCGCGAACGCGATCACACGCCAGCCGTTCCCGGCAAACTTCGCAGCGATCGCGGCGCCAAACCCGGCGGAGGCGCCGGTGACCAGGGCCGTTCCCATCACTTTTCCTTCAGCGGAATCGCGTGGATGCCGGCGTCCGTCAGTTGCTTCTGTACCGATTGCAATTGCGTGGCTGAAGCGAACGGTCCGATCTGGACGCGGTTCCAGACCTTGCCATCCAGTGTGATCGATTGCACATGCGCGGTGAAGCCTTGCAGGGCGAGTTGCGCCTTCATCGCCTCGGCCTTGCCGGCATCGGGGTAGGAGCCGACCTGCAGGACGTAGCCGCCACCTTGCGAAGCACCGGTCGCGGTGGCACCGCCCGGCGCGGAAACGCTGGCATTGTTGGCCGTCGCGGCTTTCTGCTGCTCGGCTTTCGCCATCGCCGACAGTTCGGCGTTGGGGATCACGACTTCCTTCTCGGGCAGCACCTTGTAGAAGTCGAATTGCGAGCCGCTGGACGCTGCGCTGCTGCCGGCGATACCGGGCGAGCTGCCCTGTTCGGCGACTGCGTTGGGATTGGCCTGCGGCTGGTCGTTGCGGCGCAGGCTGGGCAGGTGCCGGCTCGCGAACGCGAACAGGATCAGGCCGACCACCACGCCTGCAAGAAACAAGGCCCAGCCCGGAATGTGCGGACCACCGTTGCGTACCGCCTGCCTGCCGTTGCGTTGCGTTGCCACTGCCAGCCCTCGTATGCCTGTTTTGCAAACCTGCCGTTGCAGGAACGTGATCGTGCGATCCGCGCGGATCGCTTCAGTCATTCCACGGAAAAGGAAAAGATCGTCACATCGATTCGGGTGCCGAAACGCCCAGCATACCGAGTCCATTGGCGAGCACCTGCCGGGTTGCGTAGGCCAAGGCCACGCGCGCGTTGCGCAAATCCTCGTCGTCGACCAGGAATTGTTCCGCGTTGTACCAGACGTGGAACGCACCGGCCAGGTCGCGCAGGTATTGTGCCAGCAGATGCGGTTCGTGGTTTTCCGCCGCGGTCTCGACCGTTTCCGGGAAACGCGAGACCCCGGCCATCACCGCGCGTGCGTGTTCGCCGTCCAGCCGGTCGAGGTGCTTCAGCGCATGGAGTTCCTCGAACACGATCGAACGCTCGTGCATCTGGCGCTGCACCGAACACACCCGTGCATGCGCGTACTGGATGTAGTACACCGGATTGTCGTTGGTCTGCGCGCGTGCGAGGTCGATGTCGAACACCAGTTGCGAGTCACTCTTGCGCGCGATCAGGAAATAGCGCGTGGCGTCCAGACCGGCCATCTCGATCAGGTCGCGCAGGGTGACGTAACTGCCGGCGCGCTTGGAGATCTTCACTTCCTCGCCGCCCTTCATCACCGTCACCATCTGGTGCAGCACGTACTGCGGCCACCCTTTCGGGATGCCGATGTCGAGCGCCTGCAGGCCGGCCTTCACCCGCGCCAGCGAACCGTGGTGGTCGGCACCGAGTTCGGTGATCGCGTGCTTGTAGCCGCGTTCCCACTTGGACAGGTGATAGGCCACGTCAGGCAGGAAGTAGGTATAGGTGCCGTCGGACTTCCGCATCACGCGGTCCTTGTCGTCGCCGAATTCGGTGGCGCGCAGCCACAGCGCGCCGTCGGCTTCGTACGAATGGCCTTGCGCCGCGATGCGTTCGACGACCTGCTGCACCTTGCCGTCGGTATACAACGAGGACTCGAGGAAATACACGTCGAAGACAACGCCGAACGCACGCAGGTCCTGGTCCTGTTCGCGGCGCAGCCAGGTCACCGCGAAGCGGCGGATCGCGTCCAGATCATCGGGGTCCTTCGCGGCCGAGACGCGCTCGCCGCCGGCCTCGACCGTGGCGCCGTCCAGGTAATCGCGGGCGACGTCGCGGATGTAGTCGCCGCGGTAACCGTCGGCAGGCCAGTGGGGGCTGTCCGGTTCGATGCCCCGGATGCGCGCCTGCACCGACAGCGCGAGGTTCGCGATCTGGGCGCCGGCATCGTTGTAATAGAACTCGCGCCAGACCTTCCAGCCGGTTGCCGAGTACAGCCGCGCCAGCGTATCGCCGATCGCGGCGGCGCGCGCATGGCCCACATGCAGCGGCCCGGTCGGGTTGGCCGAAACGAACTCGATGCCCACCGCGCGACCTGCGCCGACACGACTGTGGCCGTAGTGCGCGCCGTCGTGCAGCACGCGGCGGATCTCCTCGTGCCATGCGGCATCGCAAAGGAAAAAATTGATGAAACCCGGCCCAGCGATCTCCACCCGTTCGACCAGCTTGCTGGCAGGCAAGGCACCCACGATGACCCCGGCGATGTCGCGCGGCTTGCGGCCAAGGGTTTTCGCCAACAGCAATGCCGCATTGCAGGCGAAATCCCCGTGTTCGCGTGAGCGGGTGCGTTCGATCACGAACGCGGGCGCCGGGGCATCGAGCCCGCCGTCCCGATGGAGCTGGTCAAGCGCATGCAGCAACAGCTCGCGGAGGGCGTCTTTCAAGGGGTCGGGTCAGGCGGTTGGCGGTCCGCCATCGTAGCGCAGCGCCGATTCGCGACCAAATCCGGGGTTGTGGATAACCTGGTGGATACTCTGGAAGACTTGGCTCTGGAAGTGGCGGTTTGTGAGCCATTCCGCATCACGTCAGTTTGAAATAGTCTTCATTCTCAATCCGATACGAGCTGTTTAATGAAAGTGCAATAAAAGCCAACGCCAACCGCTTGTGATTCCGTGCTGTGTATAACTGGCTCCGAAGAATGCTCGACTTGTCAAGCGCCGGCGCGCAACGACGGCCCCGGAACTTCGTCAAATCAACCCGCGTGCGGCCATCGACGTCGGTTCGCCCGCACCGACCACCAGGTGGTCCAGCACCCGCACGCCGACCAGTTGCAAGGCATCGCGCAGCTGGTGGGTGATGTTGCGGTCGGCAGCGGAGGGTTCGGCCACGCCGGACGGATGATTGTGCGCCAGGATCACCGCCGCCGCATTGTGCTTCAGCGAGGCGCGCACCACCTCGCGCGGATGCACCGACGCGCCATCCAGCGTGCCGCGGAACAATTCCTCGAACGCCAGCACGCGATGGCGGTTGTCGAGGAACAGGCAGGCGAAAACTTCGTAGGGCTTGTGCGCGAGCTGCGCCTTCAGGAACGCCGCACTGTCGCGTGGACTCACCAGCGCGGGACGCGCCGCCAGCTCCTCGCCGAGACAACGCCGCGCCAGTTCCAGCGCGGCGACCAGGCGCGCACGCTTGGCGGGCCCCAGCCCCGGCATGTCACCGAGATCGCTTTTCAGCAGTGCATTCAGGCCACCTGCGCGCGCCAGCAAGTCGCGTCCCATGTCCACGGCGCTGTGGCCGCGGATGCCGCTGCCCAGCAGGATCGCCACCAGCTCCGCGGCGGTCAACGCGCCGGCGCCACGCGCAAGCAGCTTCTCGCGCGGGCGTTCATCACTCGGCCATTCCTTGATGCTCATGTCGTCGCTCCGTCCACATGCGCGTCCATCCGGCCCACGTGCCACGGACGAACGTTCGAACGATGCAGGTGCGGGAACGCCGGTGCCAGAAGTGCGCAGGGTGGAATCCGGTAAGCTAACCGCCGGTTTGCCTGTCAGCGGATGCCGACATGAGTGCCAGGGGACAACGCCCCAACGAACATCGACACGTCCTGCTCGGGGTGTCGGGAGGCATCGCCGCGTACAAAGCGTGCGAGCTGGTGCGCCGCCTGCGCGACGCCGGCGCCGAGGTGCGGGTGGTATTGACCGAGAACGCCGAACGCTTCGTCACCGCACTCACGTTCCAGGCGCTTTCCGGCCAGCCTGTGCGCCACGGCCTGTGGGATGCCGAGGCCGAAATGGGCATGGGGCACCTCGAACTCGCGCGCTGGGCGGATGCGATCCTGATCGCGCCGGCTTCTGCCGATACGCTGGCGAAACTCGCGCACGGGTTTGCCGACGACCTGCTTGCGACGTTGTGCCTCGCCGCCACCGCGCCGCTCGCGGTGGCGCCGGCGATGAACCACCGCATGTGGCTGCACCCGGCCACGCAAGCCAACGTCGCGACCCTGCGCGCGCGCGGCGTCGCGATCCTCGGCCCCGCCAACGGCCCGCTCGCGGAAGGCGAATCGGGACCGGGGCGGATGCTGGAGCCGCAACAGTTGGTGCAGGCGCTGATGGCGCCGGGCGGCGCGCATGTCGCCTGATGCATCGCTCGCCGGGCTCAGGGTCGTGATCGACGCCGGCCCCACCTACGAAGACATCGACCCGGTGCGTTTCCTCGGCAACCGCAGCTCCGGCAAGATGGGTTTCGCGGTCGCCGCCGCCGCCGCGGCAGCCGGCGCCGAGGTCACCCTGATCGCGGGTCCGGTCGCCCTGGCGACGCCCGCCGGCGTCGCGCGCCGCGTGGACGTGCGCAGCGCGCTGCAGATGCGCGACGCGGTGATGCGGGCGATCGACGACGCCGACATTTTCATCGCCACCGCCGCGGTCGCCGACTGGCGCGTGGCCGAATACTCGGCGCGCAAGATCAAGAAGGGTCCGTCCGGCGCGCCGGTGCTGGAACTCGTCGAAAACCCCGACATCCTCGCCGAAGTCGCCAAGCGCGATCCGCGTCCGTTCGTGGTGGGTTTCGCCGCCGAGACCGACCACGTGCTCGAAAACGGACGCAAGAAACTGGAACGCAAGAAACTCGACATGCTGGCCGCCAACCACGTCGGCGAAAACGTCGGCATCGGCTCCGACGACAACGCGCTGGACCTGATCTGGCCGGGCGGCGGCGAAAACCTGCCGCGCGCATCGAAGCCCGAACTGGCGAAGGCGCTGGTCGCGCGCATCGCCGTCCGCTACCGCGCGCAGGCGCAGGCATGAGCGCAAGCGTGGTGGGCGTGGAACTGAAACGCCTCGACCCGCGCCTCGGGACGAGCATTCCGCTGCCCGCGTACGCGACCGACGGCAGCGCCGCGATGGACCTGCGCGCCGCGCCGGAAACCGCGGTCGTCCTCGCCCCCGGCGACAGCGCGCTGATCCCGACCGGGCTCGCGATCCACATCGCCGATCCCGGCTGGTGCGCGCTGATCCTGCCGCGCTCGGGCCTCGGCCACAAGCACGGACTGGTGCTGGGCAACCTCACCGGCCTGGTCGACGCGGATTACCAGGGTCCCTTGATGATCTCGTGCTGGAACCGCGGCAACGCGCCGTTTACCATCCAACCGGGCGACCGCATCGCGCAACTGCTGGTGACGCCGGTGGCGCGCGTGGCGTGGCGGATGGTGGGAGACTTCGCACCGAGCGAACGTGGCGCCGGCGGATTCGGCTCCACCGGGGTTGCGTGACATGGTCAACGAATCGACGGGCGTCAAGAAGAAAACCCCCGACGTGCAGGCGGCCGCGCGAGCTGTCGGCGCGCGTTTCAGCCTGCGCCGCGGCATCGCCGAGATCGTCGCTGACCTCGCGCTCGCACTGGGTACCCTGCTGGCCCTGTTCGGTTTGTTCATGGGCTGGCAGGCATGGCTGCTGACGCGCCAGACCGCCGACGCCGAAGCGCTGGCGCAGGCCCGCCTGGACGCCGCGCAGAAGATCGCGCTGATCATCGCCGACGAACGCGCGCAGGTGGTCAAGGCGCTCGGCCAGCCCACGCTGGCCGCACAACTCGCCGACGACGACGCCACGCGCAGCGCGGTTGCGCAGCTCATCAAGGCGGGGCTGAAGGATGCCCGGGCGGTGACGCTGTACAGCAACCAGCTCAACGAAGTGCTGCACGGCAACCTGCAGCAACTCGGCTATGCGCGCGCAGCGCAACTGATGTCCGCGCTCAGCGACGGCGACATCGGCGCCGCACAAGCGCCGGTCGCGCATGTGACAAGTTTCGCCGGCCCCATCCCGGGCCCGGACGGCAAGCCGCTGGCCTGGGCCACGGTCGATTTTTCCGATGCGCCGCTGCGCATCGTGCTGGCCGGAGCGCAGGTCCGCGAAGGCAGGCTCGACCTGCGCCAAAGCACCCAATCCGGAGACATCGTGCTCGCCAGCGCCGGCGCCAGCGGCCTGTCCAGTGCCGACGATCCGGGCGTGGCGGTGCCGCACAGCCTGCTCCGCATCACCTCCGCACCACCGCAGTTCTGGTTGCCGGTCACGCAGTCGTTGGCATTCGCGCTGGGGCTGGCCGTCGCGGCGTTCGTGATCGGCGTGCTGCTGCTGTGGTCGCGCCCGCGCCTGCGTGCGCGCCTCGGTGGCGCACCGCTGCGCGACGAACCCGTGCTGTCCGAAGTCGTCGCGACGACGCCTGCCTCGCCCAAGCCTTCGGCCAAACCCGCACCGGCGGTGAAGCGGGGAATGCCCGCCGCCGCGACCGCCGCGCAGGACGACCCGATTCCGGATCGCGGCATCTTCCGCGCCTACGACATCCGCGGCGTGGTCGGCCAGACGCTGACCGAAGGCGTCGCGCGCCAACTCGGCCGCGCGATCGGCAGCGCCGTGCGCGACAAGGACCTGCACGAGATCGTGGTCGGCCGCGACGGCCGGCTGTCGGGACCGGATCTTTCCGGCGCGTTGATCGAGGGGCTGCGAGAAACCGGCGTGGACGTGGTCGACATCGGCGCGGTGCCGACGCCGGTCAGCTACTTCGCCGCCTACCAACTCAACACCGGCTCGTGCGTATCGGTCACCGGCAGCCACAATCCTCCCGACTACAACGGCTTCAAGATCGTGATCGGCGGCGAAACCCTGGCCGAAGACGCGATCCAGGACCTCTACCAGCGCATCGCCGACCACCGCTTCGCCGAAGGTAGCGGCTCGCTGCGCCTGCACGACATCGCCGCGGAATACATCGACCGCATCGCCGCCGACATCCAGACCGGACGCGCGCTGAAGGTCGTGGTCGACTGCGGCAACGGCATCGCCGGCAACACCGCGCCGGGCGTGGTGCACGCGATCGGCTGCGAACCGATCCCGCTGTACTGCGACGTCGACGGCACCTTCCCCAACCACCATCCCGACCCATCCGAGCCCAAGAACCTCGCCGACCTGATCCTGATGGTGCAGAAAACCGGCGCCGACATCGGCCTGGCTTTCGACGGCGACGGCGACCGCCTCGGCGTCGTGACCAAGGCGGGCGAAATCATCTACCCCGATCGGGTGCTGATGCTGTTCGCGCAGGACGTGCTGACCCGCAATCCCGGTGCGACGATCCTGTACGACGTCAAATGCACGGGACATCTGCAACCGCTGATCCTGAAAGCCGGCGGCAGCCCGCTGATGTGGAAAACCGGGCACTCCTTGATCAAGGCCAAGATGAAGGAAACCGGCGCGCAACTCGCCGGCGAGATGAGCGGACACTTCTTCTTCCGCGAACGCTGGTACGGCTTCGACGACGGCGTCTACGCCGCCGCGCGGCTGCTCGAAATCCTCGCCGACGATCCCGAAGGCCGCGCGCCCGAGGAAATCTTCGCCACGCTACCGAAAGGCGTGTCCACGCCCGAACTGCACATCCCGATGCAGGAAGGCCAGAACCATCCCTTCATCACGCGCTTCCGCGACCGCGCGCAATTCGACGGCGCGCGCATCACCACCATCGACGGCGTGCGCGCCGACTGGCCGGACGGCTGGGGGCTGGTGCGCGCGTCGAACACGACGCCCGTGCTGGTGCTGCGCTTCGACGCCGACAACGCCGATGCGTTGAAGCGCATCCAGGACGCGTTCCGCGCGCAGTTGCTGGCGTGCGACAACACGCTCGCGTTGCCGTTCTGACGCGCGCTTCGCTCTCGTTCGTCATCCCGGCGCAGGCCGGGATCCAGCTTTTCTCCCTCTCCCAGTGGGAGAGGGTGGCGCGCAGCGCCGGGTGAGGGTACGTGTCTCGCATGACATCCCTGTCTTTTTCCGCGTCTTCCCCTCACTTCGTCATTCCGGGGCCGCGCGTAGCGCGGAACCCGGAATCTCTTTTGCGTCTCTCGCAAGTCCACAACGCACGTATCGGGTTCCGCTCGCCTCAGCGGCGAGCGTGCTACTTTTTGTTTCGGCAAAAAGTAGCCAAAAACCATTGCGCCGGAGGCAGTGGTCTCGACAACATCCTGTTGTCTCGACTCCCCTTGCCGCTTGCCGATCGCGCGCCGGCGCGAACTCGCGCATCCCTGCGCTCGAACATCCGCGCCTTGCTCGCGCGATCGTCAGCGCAGCTGCGGCACCGCCAATGGCGCCGTTTCTCGCTTCGGTGACGGCCATCCATGGCCTGCCTTGTCGCACGAGGATTACTTCACGGAGCACCATCCTTAAGCTTTTGGCGAATGGCGTCGTGCATTCGCTCAATATGCGCATAGAACGGAGTGAGGCTGTCTTCGTTATGCCCAAGCCGTTTCAAGACCTCACGCGGTAGAGCTTTGTCGACCCAGCGGTCCCAGATTTCGACAAACTGGAGAAGGCCCGCGTAATAAATCCGCGTTTCTGGTTCAGCCAACCAGTAACCGTCACGGAAAAGCGCAACCATTTTTCTGTAAGCCGGTAACAATTCCTCGTGAAGCTTGGTGTTGTCGTATTCGATGATGCGCGAGAACTCAGGCCAACGCTCGCTTGAGAAGCGTTGGCGTGCATCAATACTGAGACCTTCAGTTTCACCACAAAGCTGTTTCCACGCGTCATCTGCTTCGGTTTGCACTTGCACGCGAAAGGCACCACGCGCTCTGATCTCGTTTCGAAGACCAAGCATGGGGGAATAGAAGAAACTCAGCTGTTTCTCCAGAAAAGCCAGCTTTCGCTGTTTTTGCTCTCGGCGAGATGTAAGCCATGCGCCGATGAGGACGCCGATCAACCCCGCCGCAGCCGGAATAGCAATGGACGCAACCCACCGCGCAATCCCGGTTGATTGTTGCCAAGAAATAGACAAGTTCATGGTTTTGCGTCCCACACATCAGGCAACGGTAAGTTATCACCAGCGGTGTGCCGCTGCGGGCAAGCCGATCAACGCGTTTGCGGAGCCGACCGTTTCGGGGTGCGCTGATGGGTCCAGAAAACTCGGCGCGTCCACGGACGTAGGCCATGGATGGCCGGCAGCGAAGCGACGAACGCGCCGTTGCATGACGCCGAGAAGCGCAGCCGATCGCGCGAGCAAGGCGCGCATGTTCGACTACATGGAAGTAGGAGTTCGCGCCGGCGCGCGATCGGCGAGCATCGCAGGGAAGTTTCAGCGACACGACGTCGCTGAAGCCGGCATGCCCAGCGCAATGGTTTTGGCGACTTTTGCCGAAACAAAAGTCGCACGCTCGCCGCGGAGGCGAGCGGAACCAAGACACGAACGTCGACTCACGCGAGCGAGATCAAGATCAACATGGATTCCGGGTTCGACCCTTCGGGTCGCCCCGGAATGACGGCGAGGGGGAGGGTGCAAGAATCGCCCCCATCCGCCCTGCGGGCACCTTCCCCCGCAAGCGGGGGAAGGGAACGCCGGGAACTCCGCGTTGTGCGTCAGGACGCCGGCGGCGTCGCGCCCGAGAACTTCACCGGCTCTGCGCCGGTGATCGGCCCCGCGACATGCGCCTGGTCGCTGATGTAGAGCTTGACTGGACGTTCGAAGTCGAGCGGGCCGTTCACGGTCGCGCCGGGGCCGATGGTGATGCGCGGGATGTTGTCGCCGCCGAAGTGGATGCCGAGGATGCCGTTGTCGCTCGGCTTCTTCACCTTGATGCCGCCATCGACCACCGCGTTGCCGGTGATGTCGATGTCGCCGTTGACGGTGGTGATGCCCTTGCCGATGTGGGCACCGTCGATGCTGATGTGGCTGTTGACGTTGGTCAGTGCGCCGTTCACGGCCGAACCGTTGGCGAGGCTGAGCGCACCGTTGACCGCGGTCACGTCGCCGGTGACGGTGGCGTTGGCATCCAGGGTGATGCCGCCGTTGACGGTATCCACGCTGCCGACGGTCGCGTGCTGGCCGAGCGTGACATGCCCGTTGACGGTGCTGGCGCTGCCGACTTCCGCGTCCTCGGCGATGTTGATCGAGCCGTTGACGGTGGAAGCCTTGCCGGCCTTGGCCTTGGCGGCGACGTTCACCGAACCGTTGACGGTGCTGGCGTCGGAAACACTCGAGCCTGCCGCGACATCGACCGAGCCGTTGACGCCGCTCACGCACGCGGCAAGCGCGAGCGGTGACGCCAACAGGGTGAAGACGTATGCGTAAAGTCGTGCGGATCGCATGGAACCCTCCTGCGCATTTGCGCGTGGCAACGTTGATCCTGCCTTACTATTGTGGTGTTGACAATAGGCCCATGGTCACCGTGACTTGTGGCGCATTCGCTAGAATGCGTTGTTTTACCGGACAGGCGCCGCCATGCCCACCCTCGTGATGGTTCGCCACGGCCAGTCGCTGTGGAACAAGGAAAACCGTTTCACCGGCTGGGCCGACATCGACCTCACCGAGCAGGGCCGCGTCGAGGCGCGCGAAGCGGGCGAGTTGCTGAAGAAGGAAGGCTACGCGTTCGACATCGCGCACACCTCGGTGCTGACCCGCGCGGTGCACACCTTGTGGGGCGTGCAGGACGCGATGGATCTGGCGTGGTTGCCGGTGGTCACCGACTGGCGCTTGAACGAACGCCACTACGGCGCGCTGACCGGTTTGAACAAGGCGGAAATCGCGGAGAAACACGGCGACGAACAGGTGCACATCTGGCGGCGCAGCTACGACGTGCCGCCGCCGCCGCTGGATCCTCGGGACAATACCTACGCCGGCGATCCGCGCTACGCGAAACTCGACCCCGCGCAGATTCCGCTGACCGAATGCCTCAAGGACACCGTGGCGCGCGTGTTGCCGTACTGGCATGAGGTGCTGGCGCCCGCCATTCGTTCCGGCCAGCGCGTGCTGGTGTCCGCGCACGGCAATTCGATGCGCGCGTTGGTGAAATACCTCGACGGCATTTCCGATGCCGACATCACCGGACTCAACATTCCGAACGGCGTGCCGCTGGTCTATCGCTTCGACGACGCGTTGAAACCGGTCGAGCATTTCTATCTGGGCGATGCGGACGAAATTGCGGCGAAAGCCGCCGCGGTGGCAAACCAGGGGCGTGCCAGGTAGGTTGGCGCTTCCCCCGGACTCGATCCGGGGGAAGCCCAACGCGGGATCGCGATAGTGATGACGTAGGGCTTCCGCCGATGAAGCCCGCGTCAGCCCAACCTGCGCGTTCGTTTGAAAGCGACTGCGATGGCCGTTATTTCTTCGCGCGTTGCCACGGCCACGCGATCGCGAAGCTCGCCACGCCGACAACGGCGAGCGCGAGCGGCGGCCAGATGCCCAGGCGCGGCGCCAGCGCGAGGACCAGCGCGGCGCCCACCAGCAGCGCACCGCCGAATGCCCCCGCGAGGATGCGGCGCTGGATTTCGCGCGCCAGCATGTGCAGGTGTTCCAGCTCGCGCTCGCCGACCTGCAGCGGGCCATTGCCTTCGGCCAGCGCCTGCAGCGCGTCGTGGGCTTTCTCGGGAATCAGCGGTGCGATGCGCATCCACTCCGGCACGCGCTTGCGGATTTCCTTGACGGCGTGCTTCAGGCTGTAACGGTCGGCGAGGATGCGCTTCAACACCGGCTGCGCCACCGACCAGATGTCGATCCCGGGGTCGAGCTGGCGGCCCAGCCCCTCGACGTTGAGCAGGGTCTTCTGCAGCAGGATCAGCTGTGGCTGCAGCGTCAACTCGAACTTGCGCGCGGTACTGAACAGTCTGGCCACCACTTCCGCCAGCGAGATTTCCGACAGCGGGCGCGTGAAGTAGGGCTCGCATACGGTGCGGATCGCGGCTTCCAGCTCGTCGACGCGGATGTGGCGCGGCATCCAGCCGGCGGCGAGGTGCAACTCGGCGATGCGGCGATAGTTGCGTTCGAACATCGCGATGAAGTTTTCCGCCAGCCAGTACTGGTCCTCCTCCGGCAGCGAACCCATGATCCCGAAGTCCAACGCGATGAAGCGGGGGTCGCGAATGCGGGTGGGGTCGACCCAGATGTTGCCGGGGTGCGCATCGGCGTGGAAGAAGTTGTCGCGGAATACCTGCTCGTAAAACAGGCGCACGCCCTTTTCGGCCAACCGCCGTCGATCGATCCCGGCTTTCTCCAGCGCGACCACGTCGTCGGCGGGAATGCCGTGCACGCGCTCCATGGTCAACACCTTTTCGCCGCTGTGCGACCAGAAGATTTCCGGCACGTACAGGTCGTCGGAATTCTGGAAGTTGCGGCGCAGCAGGCTGGCGTTGGCGCCTTCGTTCTGCAGGTTCAGCTCGTTGTGCAGGGTCTTGGCGACTTCGTCGAACATGTCGCGCGGGCGGATCTTGTCGGCCTGCGGGTGCCAGCGCTCGACCAGCCGCGCCAGCGCGTCCAGCAGTTCGAGGTTGCGGCGGACGTTCTTCGCGACGTTCGGCCGCAATACCTTGACCACGACTTCGCGACCCATTTCGAATGACGCAGCCGCAGGCTGTGCCTTGCTTCCCTCTGCCGCCCGCGGAGGCTGCCATCCCTGGCCAGGAGCTCCGTGGTGCCCCGCAGGGGCAGGTGCGGGTGCGGTTTCGCGCGATGCCGCATTCCGCGCAACCGAACCCTCACCCCCAACCCCTCTCCCGGAGGGAGAGGGGGGCAAAGACGGCAGCAGCCGTGCCGCGTGCACCTGCGCGATCGACGCCGAGGCCAACGGCGTTTCGTCGAACCCCGCATACAGTTCGCCTACGGGTTTGCCGAGCGATTCCTCGACGATCGCGCGCGCCTCGCTGCCCGGGAACGGCGGCACCTGGTCCTGCAACTGCGCCAGTTCGTCGGCCACGTCCTCGGGAATCAGGTCGCGACGGGTGGACAGCACCTGTCCGGCCTTGACCCAGATCGGCCCGAGCTCGGTCAGCGCAAGGCGCAACCGCGCGCCGCGCGGCATCGCGGCGATCTGCTTGCGCGGTCGCGGCAGCAACGCGCGCAGCCAGCGCAACGGCCGCATCACGTGCTGTTCGTCGATCATGTCGTCGACGCGATAGCGCACCAGCACCGCGGTGACGTGCAGCACGCGCGGCAACAGGCGCAGCGGCGTCATGGCTTGCGATCCAGGTTGCGCAACCGGGTCGCCAGCCGCTCGGTCCGTTCGCGCAGCGCATCCACGTCATCGAGGAATGCATTCATCTCGCCGTGCGGCACGGTCAGCCGCGCTTCGTCGCGCAACCAGTCGATGGTGTCGTCGCGGAAATGCCGCGCGCCTTCGCCGACCCACTGCGCCGCGTCGTTCAGGGCGCGCGCGATCGCGGTGCCCGCCACTTCGCCGAACACCGATGCGAACGCCGCCTCGAAATCGGGCCTGTAGTCGCGCGCGAGTTTCTGCACCTGCCGGGCGAGTTCCGCGTCGCCGGCGATTTCGACCTTGCCGGCGGGGTGCGCATCACCGTCGCGGCCCAACGCCATCGCCAGCAACGAACCGGGCGTGGCCTTGACTTCGAAATCCGTGGCGTTGGCGTTGTCGGCCCCTGGCGGCGGTTCGATTTGCAGCGTGCCGTTGCGCGCAGCGATCGCAAAGGCGATCTCGGGACCCTTCAGGTACACGCCGATGCGGCGGCCTTCCAGCTTGCCGATCGCCTCGCGCGACTCGGGATCGAGGGCGACCAGGCGGTTCAGCGCGAGGGTGAGCGCCATGCCGCCGAGTCGGCGCAACGGGTGGGGAATCCAGGCGTTGGGTTCGCGATCGGGCATCCATTCATTGTATGCGATCGCCTCTGATCGCCGCGTTGGCTGTGCAAACAGCGGCCACAAACTCCGTGCAAGAAACCATCCATGGTGGCTGGCGCCGGCCCGGCCCAAAAGCTTGCCGTCCATGGCCAAGAGCTCCGTGGCCGGTCGCTCGGACGGGCACGCGATGCCCCCAGCATCGCGTAGACGCCCGTCCTCGCCCTGACTTTTCACAACAGCGGCTTGCGTTGCCAAGCACGCCTGCAACCGGTACCCTGCGCGCACTCCGTCGGGGAGTAGTCGCCTTCCGCATGCCGCGGAAGGGCCTGCGTCAACACGCTCGGCCAGCCGGCCGTGGCGCAGGCGATGCACCAACCCGCATCGATGAGACCGACAGTCCGCGTGCACGTGTCCGGGCCGGAACGCGCACGGGATTGTCGCGTGTCACCGGCCCCCGGAGATGCCCTTGCAAGCCTTGCTGGTTTCCCCGTTCCTGATTTCCCTGGGCGCTGTCGCGCTGGCCGAGATCGGCGACAAGACGCAGCTGTTGTCGCTGGTGCTGGCGGCGAAGTTCAAGAAGCCGTGGCCGATCTGCGCAGGCATCCTGATCGCCTCCCTGCTGAGCCACGCGATCGCCGCCGAACTCGGGGCCTGGCTGGCGCGCTGGATGACGCCAGGGGTGCAGCGCTGGTTGATCGGGCTGTCGTTCCTCGCGGTCGCCGCATGGGCACTGCTCCCCGAAAAGGAGGAGCCGGTCGACGCACCGCCACGGCATGGACGCGGCGTGTTCGCGGTGTCGGTGATCGCGTTCTTCCTCGCCGAACTCGGTGACCGCACCCAGATCGCGACGGTGGTGCTGGGCGCGCAGTACCAGCCGTTGTGGCAAGTCATCGCCGGCAGCACGCTCGGCATGCTCGCCGCCAACGTGCCCGTGGTGTTCCTCGGCGCGCGTTTCGCCACGCGCATGCCTTTGCGTGCGACGCGGCTTGCCACCGCTGCGCTGTTTGCCGCGTTGGGCGTGTGGATTCTTCTACGATGAATCGTCAAACACTTCCCGGGAAACCCAGTTGCCGCCACGCCTCGTACACCGCGATCGCGGCCGCGTTGGAAAGGTTGAGGCTGCGGCTGTCCGGCTGCATCGGCAGGCGCAGGCGTCGCGATTCCGGAACCGTCTGCAGGACATCGTCCGGCAGCCCGGACGTTTCGCGCCCGAACAGCAACGCGTCGTCATCCGCGAAACGCGCATCGGTAAAGCGGCGTGTCGCGTGGCTGGTGAACGCGAACACGCGCGGTTGCTGCAACCACGCGAGGCACGCAGCGAGATCGGCGTGCGCCATCACGTTCACGAATTCGTGGTAGTCGAGCCCCGCGCGGCGCAGCTTGGCGTGGTCGAGCTCGAACCCGAGCGGGCGGACCAGGTGCAGCGACGCGCCGGCATTGGCGCAAAGCCGGATCACGTTGCCGGTGTTGGGCGGAATCTCGGGCTGGAACAGGATGACGTGCAGCATCCACGCATTATCGCGGCGCGCCCGAAGGCGCGCGCGAACGCACATCCGCCACCGCGGACGCCCGCATCAAGCGGCCGAAGCGGCGGATGCACGGTTTCCAACGTGGATTCAGTGCGCGCTGGCGATGATCGAGACGATGCCAAACAGGGTTGCCGCCGCGGCCATCACGAACATGCCCCGAAGCAGGATCGTTTCGGATTTCATGGTCCCCACCTGTCGATGTCGGCACCGGAAGCTTCCGGCCCGGAATACGAAGCATCGCCAGTGCCACGCGATTTCGTGAATTGCGAACTTTGGTAAACCGGGCGCGACGGCCATTCCGCAACGTGAACGGCTTCACGTTTTCCTGGCAGGACGACACTCAAGCCGCGGCCGGATCGGCCGATTCACCAAGGGAGTTCCGCACCGTCGTAGGCCAGGAATTTGCCGGCATCCTGCATCTGCGCGCGCTCGATCAGGTTCAGCAGGGCGCGTGCTGAATCGGCGGGCGCGATGGTGGCGCCGGTCCCGCCCATCTCGGTCTTGACCCAGCCGGGGTGCGCAGTCAACACCAATATGCCGCGCGGCGCGAGTTCCGTGGCCAGCCGCTTCACCGCCATGTTGAGCGCGGCCTTGCTCATCGCATAACTGACCGTGCGGAAGCTGGCGGATTGCGCGATCGAGCCGATCTGGCTGGTGACGCACAGCACCCGCGGCTTGTTGCCCAGCGCCAGCAGCGGCGCCAGCGCCTGGGTGATCAACAGTGGCGCCGAAGCATTCACCGCGAAGCTTTCCGCCAGCGATTCGGCTTGGACGTTGCCGAAGCGTTCGCCCGACACCAGCACGCCGGCGTTGTTGACCAGAAGATCCACGCGCTGCAGGTGCTTGGCCACGGCCTTCGGCAATGCCTCGATCGCCGCCGGATCGGCCACGTCCAGCGCGTGGACCGCCACCCGATCGCCATTTGCCGCCGCCAGCGCATCCAGAACCTTGGCCCCCGCGGGGTCGCGGCAACAGGCCAGCACGCGTGCGCCGCGTTCCAGCAATTGGGTGACCAGGGCCAACCCGAGCCCACGGTTGGCACCGGTGACGATACAACGCTGCATGGCCGCTTTCCTGGCTTTCCCCGAGTGTAACCCCGCCATCCGCGGGTGTGTCGTCCGGTCGATTGCTTTCCCGCCGGGCCTCGGCTAGGTTGGCTGGACAACCCAATGGTCCGGGGAGGACATCACATGCGCACGTTCTTCATGGCGTGTTTCGCAGCGCTTGCGGTCGGCTTGTTGTCCGGCCCGCTGCAGGCGGCCGAGGCAGGCAACAACATCGACATTCCCTACACCCGTTTCACCCTGCCCAACGGCCTGACCGTGGTGGTCAGCGAAGACCACAAGGCGCCGATCGTGGCGGTGAGCGTGTGGTACCACGTGGGCTCGGCTTACGAGCCCGAGGGCAAGACCGGCTTCGCGCACCTGTTCGAGCACCTGATGTTCTCGGGCTCGGAAAACAACAAAGGCAGCTACTTCAAGCCGTTTGAACTCGCCGGCGCCACCGGCATGAACGGCACCACGTGGCTGGATCGCACCAATTATTTCGAGACCGTGCCGACCACCGCGCTGGACATGGCGCTGTGGATGGAATCGGACCGCATGGGGCACCTTCTCGGCGCGATCGGCCAGAAGGAGCTGGACGTGCAGCGCGGCGTGGTGCAGAACGAGAAGCGCCAGGGCGAGAACCAACCCTACGGCCGCGTGTTCCAGGACATCCAGGCCAACGCGTTCCCGGCCAACCATCCGTACCACCACAGCACCATCGGCTCGATGGCGGACTTGAATGCCGCGTCGCTGGCGACGGTGAAACAGTGGTTCAAGGATTACTACGGCGCGGCCAACACCACGCTGGTGTTGGTGGGGGACATCACGCCCGCGCAGGCGCGCGACAAGGCCATGCAGTATTTCGGCGACATCCCGGCCGGCCCGCAGGTACCGCGTCCGCAGCCGTGGATCACCGCGCGCGACACGTCCACCTCGGGCACGATGACCGACAACGTGCCGCAGACGCGCATCTACCGCGAGTGGAACACGCCGGGCATCGACGCCGGCGGCAACGACCAGCAGATGCTGGACCTTGCGACCACGGTACTGGGCGGCAGCAAGACCTCGCGCCTGTACCAGCGCCTCGTCTATCAGGACAAGCTGGCCGATGACGTGTCGGTCGGCGCGATGCCGTTCGAGCTCGCCAGCATGACGTTGCTGCAGGTGGACGTGAAGAAGGGCGTCGATCCCGCAAAAGTGGAAGCCGCGATCGCCGATGAATGGGCGAAGTTCCTCAAGGATGGCCCGACCGCGGACGAGCTGGCGCGCGCCAAGACCACTTATCAGGCATCCACGATCCGCGGCCTGGAACAGGTCGGCGGCTTCTCCGGCAAGGCGGTGACGCTGGCCGAAGGTCAGGTCTACCGCAACGACCCGGGCGCGTGGAAGAAGGATTACGACGCCACGATGGCGGCCACGCCGGCCGGGGTGAAAGCCGCAGCCGACAAGTGGCTCTCGAAGGGCGACTACACGCTCACCGTGGTGCCGGGCAAGGTCGAGGCCAAGGATGCGGCGGACATCGCCGGCCGCACCGCGATTCCGGGCCGTCCCGCCGACAAGCTGACGTCCAAGGGTGACTACAAGGTCACCAGGAGCGATGTCGATCGCGCCAAGGGCGTGCCACAGGTGACGACGTTCCCCGAACTCAGCTTCCCGAAGCTGCAGCACGGCAAGCTCGCGAACGGCATTGAAGTGGTGCTGGCCGAACGCCATTCCATTCCGGTGGTGCAGGTCGAAGCGCTGTTCGACGCGGGTTATGCCGCCGACCAGGGCAGGAAGCTCGGCACGTCCAGCTTCACGATGGGCATGCTGGACGAAGGCACCCGCGATCTTGATTCCGTGCAGATCGCCGAACGCAAGCAGCGCCTGGGCGCCGAGATCGCGAGCGGTTGCGACCTCGACATCTGCCAAACCTGGATGAGCGCGCTGGACGCCAACCTCGCCGATTCGCTGGCGCTGTATGCCGACATCGTGCGCAACCCGGCGTTCCGCGACGCCGACGTCGCCCGGATCCGCGGGCAATGGCTGGCCGGGATCGAGCAGGAAAAGGCGCAACCCATGTCGGTGGCCCTGCGCCTGCTGCCGCCGATCCTGTACGGCCAGGGCAATGCCTACGCGATCCCGTTCACCGGCTCGGGCACCGAGGCTTCCATCAAGTCGCTGACCACGACCGACATGCAGGCCTTCATGCGCGACTACATCCGTCCCGACAACATGAAGATCCTGGTCGCGGGCGACACCACGCTGGACGCGATCATCCCGCAACTGGAAAAGGTGTTCGGCGACTGGAAGGCCCCGGCCGCGAAGATCCCGGCCAAGAACCTCGCCAAGGTCGATTACCCGGCCAAGGCGAGCGTGTACCTGGTCAATCGCCCGGGCGCGCAGCAGTCGGTGATCATCGCGGGATTGGTTGCGCCCTCCACCAAGGCACCCAACGAACTCGAGATCGGTACCATGAACGGCGCCTTCGGCGGCACGTTCTCCTCGCGCCTCAACATGAACCTGCGCGAGGACAAGCACTGGTCGTATGGCGCGCGCAGTTTTTCGCCGAACGCGATCGGCCAGCGTCCGTACCTGATGTACGCGCCGGTGCAGACCGACAAGACCGCGCCGTCGGCCGAGGAAATCCTGAAGGAAGCGCGCGCCGTGGCGGGTGACAAACCGCTTACCGACGCCGAGATCGCCAAGATCAAGGACAACGACGTGCGCAAGATGCCGGGTCAGTACGAAACCGCGCAGGCGGTATTGAACGCGGTCCAGGGCATCGTGAAATACGATCGTCCCGACGATTACGTGCAGACGTTGAAAGGACGCATCGAGGCGCAGACCGACGCCGCCGTCAACGCGGCCGCGAAGGAAGTGATCCACCCGGACCAGCTGACCTGGGTGATCGTCGGCGACCTGTCGAAGATCGAAGCGCCCGTGCGCGCGCTGAACCTCGGCCAGGTGCATGTGATCGATGCGGACGGCAATCCGGTGAAGTAGCCACCGGGCCCGAGCTGGTTTGATCGTCATTCCGGGGCTGCCCGCGCTGTTTGCGGGCAGAACCCGGAATCCATTTTCCTTCGCCATAGGCGCCAAAACTGGATTCCGGGTTCCGTCCGCGATGGAACTGCGGACGGCCCCGGAACGACGAGTCTTGTGATCTGCAGTCTTTACACCTTCGCGTGCCGTGGGTCGGAGCATTCGAAGCACGCGCACAGCAGCCGTACAATGCACGCATGACCGAATCGAACACCCCCGACACCACCACCCACTTCGGCTATCGCGAAGTGCCGATCGCCGAAAAGCAGAAACTGGTCGGCGAGGTGTTCTCGTCCGTCGCCGGCAAGTACGATGTGATGAACGACCTGATGTCGTTCGGCGTCCACCGTTTGTGGAAGCGTCACTTCGTTGCAACATCCGGTATCCGCAAGGGTGATCGCGTGCTCGACCTTGCCGGTGGCACCGGCGACATCGCCGCGCTACTGCTGCCGCGCGTGGGCGACAAGGGCGAAATCGTCGTCGCCGACATCAACGCGGAAATGCTGCGCGTGGGCCGCGACCGGTTGCTCGATCGCGGCCTGTTGCAGGGCTTGCGCTGGGCGCAGGTGAATGCCGAGGCCATGCCGTTTCCGGACGAATCGTTCGATGCGGTGACGATTGCCTTCGGGCTGCGCAACGTCACCGACAAGGACAAGGCGCTCGCGGAAATGCAGCGCGTGCTGAAACCCGGTGGCCGCGCGTTGATCCTCGAATTCTCGAAGGTCAACCAGACGTGGCTGGCGCCGCTGTACGACTTCCACTCGTTCCAGGTGCTGCCACGGATCGGCAAGCTGGTCGCGCACGACGAGGACAGCTACCGCTACCTCGCCGAATCGATCAGGAAACATCCCGATCAGGCGACGCTCAAGGCCATGATGGAAGCGGTGGGCTTCCGCAGCGTGCAGGTGCGCAATCTTTCCGCCGGCATCGTGGCGATCCATCGCGGGTACAAGGTCTGAAAGCTGCGATGCAATCCGACCGGCGTTCGCCATTGGAACTCAGCATGACGTTGCGCATTTTGTGCGCAATCTCCGCAATTGGTACCTTCATGGCGTTCACGGCGTCGCCGACAAACCGGTTGCGAATCGTCACCGGCGCATTCGGTTGCTTGGCCTGGGCTTCCATGGCGATCTACAGCCACCGCACGCGGCGCAGCCGAATGCTGGCAGCGTTTTTGCTTTTAGTCTTCGTCGCGCTGGCTATGGTGTTGCTTCGGCGGCACGACCTTTTCAACCATTGAGCCGCCCTGCTGAAGAGTGACAGTGTGAACGTCCATAGCGAATTCTGATCGTGAGAGAGCTTTACCCCGAAATCGAACCGTACCGCAGCGAACGCCTTGCAGTCGGCGACGGACACTCTCTTTACATCGAGGAATGCGGCGATCCCGATGGCCTGCCGGTGGTGTTCCTGCACGGCGGTCCGGGTTCCGGATTGTCGCCGTACCACCGGCGCTTCTTCGATCCCGCGCGCTGGCGCGTGGTGCTGTTCGACCAGCGCGGCGCGGGCCGATCCACGCCCTTTGCCGAACTCGAAAACAACACCACGCAGGATCTGGTCGCCGACATCGAACGCATCCGTGAACACCTCGGCATCGAACGCTGGCTGGTGTTCGGCGGTTCGTGGGGTTCGACACTGGCGCTGGCCTATGCCCAAGCGCATCCCGGTCGCGTGACCGGGCTGGTGTTGCGCGGCATCTTCCTCGCACGCGAAGAGGAGCTGCGCTGGTTCAACGAGATGGACGGCGGCGCGCGCTGCATTTTCCCCGAACGCTGGGCACGCTTTCGCGACTTCATTCCCGAAGCCGAGCGCGGCAACATGATCGAAGCCTACTGGCGGCGCCTGGAGAGCGACGACGAAGCAATGCGACTCGCCGCCGCGCGGGCGTGGAGTGCCTACGAAGGCGGCAGCACGACGTTGGTTCACGACCCGGATGCAGGCGGTGACTTCGACGAACCGCACAAGGCGGTGAGCCTGGCGCGGCTGGAAGCATACTATTTTCGCCACGGCATGTTCCTGGAACCGGGCCAGTTGCTGCACGAGGTTGGAAGAATCCGGCACATTCCGGCGGCCATCGTGCATGGCCGCTACGACATCATCTGTCCGGTGAAGACTGCGTTCGAGCTGCATCAGGCGTGGCCGGAAGCCGGGTTCCACATCGTGCTGGCGGGACATTCGGCGTCGGATCCGGCGATCGTCGACAAGCTGGTCGAATCCACCGACGCTTTCGCTGGACGCTTTGCCCGGAAGGAGTAAATGCAGATTGTCCGCGAATGAACGCGAATCAACGCAAATAAGGCCAAAGCGGGCAAATCAATGCTGCTCATTTGCGTTTATTTGCGGCCTGATGGCTCTTCGCGATGGACGGAGCGCAAAATCCGGATGGTGCGGCGACCCGCGAACTGGCAACCTTCGCGCTTTCGATGACGGAGCTGCGCCATGTTGACCTTGTTCGATTACCCGCCTTCGCAGAACGCCTGGAAGGTGCGCCTGCTGCTCAACCACCTCGGGCGACCCCATCGCACCGAGATCGTGAGCATCTTCGAAGGCGCGGGACGCAACGACGAATACCTTGCCATCAACCCGACCGGTACGGTGCCGGCCATCCGTCTCGATGATGGCCGCGTGCTCGCTGAATCCAACGCGATCCTCGCCTACCTCGCCGATGGAACGCCGTACATGCCGTCCGATCCCTACGAACGCGCCAAGGTCCAGCAGTGGCTGCACTTCGAGCAGGAGCGCGTGGAATCGGTGATCGGCTCGCTGCGCTACTGGACGCTTACCGGCAAGCTGGCGCAGCGTCCGCCGGCACTGGTCGAGATGAAGCGCAAGGCGGCATCACGCACGCTCGGCATCCTCGAACGCGAATTGTCGGCGCGCTCGTTCCTCGCCAACGAACGCTACAGCATCGCCGACATGTCGATATTCGCCTACGCCAGCCGCGCCGAAGAGGCCGGGATTCCGCTGCAACCGTACCCGCACTTCCGCGCCTGGATCGCGCGGGTCCAGTCGCAACCGGGATTCCTCGCGACCATGCATCCGTACAGCGAGGACCCGCACACGGTCAGCGAACTGCCTTGACGCTTTTCGCCCAGGTAGGGAAACCTCCGAAGAACCGTCGCGAGCGAAGGCAGATGGCGGGACGCCGGAGCGCAGCAAGCGGAAGCGTACACGACAGTACGTGAGCATTGCGAGCACCGCCGGCGCGCGAGCTGCCGAGCGCAGCAGGTTATTTGGAGGTTTCCGAAGCGCGGAGGTCTTCGGTGACCGTGCCCCACTGCGCGACTTCGGCATCGTGCGCGGCGTCGCGCCAGGTTTCGGCCAACGCCGCGCGATACCAATCCTGCATCGACGGCAGCGCCAGCAAGCGTTGCGCGTAGGCATTCGCCGCGTCATCCAGCGGCGGTGCGTAGGTCTGGATGCGGAACGCGACCGGCGCGAAGAACGCATCGGCGGCAGTGAACCTGCCGCCTGCGAGGAAAGGTCCGCCGAAACGCTGCAGGCCGTCGTTCCACAACGCATCCAGGCGCGCAAGGTCGCCCTTCAACGCGTTGTCGATGCGACGCAGCTTGACCCGGATGCCGCAGTTCATGCCGCATTGCGTGCGCAGCGCCATGAAGCCGGAATGCATTTCCGCGGCGGCGCAGCGCGCGAAGGCACGCGCGGCCTTGTCGGCCGGCCACACGCCCGGATGCGCCTCGGCGAGGTATTCGGTGATCGCCAGCGAATCCCACACCGTGGTCGCGCCGTCGGTCAGGCAGGGCACCTTGCCGCTGGGCGAAAAGCGGGTGAACGCGCCGCCGTGGAACGGCATGATCTTTTCCTCGAACGCAATGCCGAGTTCGCGCAACAGCACCCACGGGCGCAGCGACCACGACGAATAATTCTTGTTGGCGATGTACAGGGTCGGCATGCCGCAATCTCCGCGCAAGGGAACGGCGGATTTTACGCGACGCACATTGCAAACGCCCGCACGACTTTGTGCAGGGGCGCGCGGCGCGGGGCGCTGGCATACTCGTCATCTATTTACCGACAGGAGCGCCCATGCGCCTGCTATCCACCCTCGCCCTCGGGGCCTTCGTGCTGCCGGTCGCCGCGCAGGCCGCCGATCCGCACTCCTACGCACAGCCGAACGAGGTTGTCATCCACCACATCGACCTGGACCTCAAGGTCGATTTCACGCACAGGCAACTGGACGGTGTCGCGACGCTGACGCTGGACTGGAAGAATCCGTCCGCGCAGGCCTTGGTGCTGGACACCGAGAACCTGAAGATTGCCTCGATCGAAGCACTGGACGGCAAGGGCCACGCCAGCGCATTGAAGTACGAACTCGCCGCGCCGGTGCAGGACATGGGTTCCAAGCTGACCATCGCCGCGCCGAAACATCCGCACGAAGTGCGCATCGCCTATACCACGTCGCCCGACGCCAGCGGCCTGCAATGGCTGAGCGCCACCCAGACCGCCGACAAGAAGCTGCCGTTCCTGTTTTCGCAATCGGAAGCGACCCACGCGCGCTCGTGGATTCCGCTGCAGGATTCGCCCGCGATCCGTTTCACCTGGAAGGCGCACGTCGCGGCGCCGAAAGACGTGCGCGTGGTGATGAGCGCGCCCAACGATCCGAAGCACGCACTGGACGGTTCGTTCGATTTCGACCAGACCCACCCGATCCCGTCGTACCTGATGGCGATCGCGGCCGGCGACATCGACGTGCGCGAAACCGGGCCGCGCAGCGCGGTCTATGCCGAGCCTTCGGTGGTCGCGAAGGCCGCGCACGAGTTCGAAGACACCGAAAAGATGATCGAGACCACCGAGAAGCTGTACGGCCCGTACCGCTGGGGCCGCTACGACATCCTGGTGCTGCCGCCGTCGTTCCCGTTCGGCGGCATGGAAAATCCCAACATGACCTTCGCGACGCCGACGATCATCGTCGGCGACAAGAGCCTGGTCAGCGTGATCTCGCATGAACTCGCGCACTCGTGGTCGGGCAACCTCGTCACCAACGCGACCTGGCGCGACGGCTGGTTGAACGAGGGCTTCACCACCTACGTGCAGGGCCGCGTCACCGAGGCGCTGTACGGCCAGCGCCAGGAAACCGAGGAAACGCTGCTGGCGATCCGCAACCTCGAAAAAACCATCGGCAAGATGCCGGAGAACGCGCAGCGGCTCGCGCCGCAGCCGCGCGACGTGGACGCCGATGACGAGCTTTCCGACGTCGCCTACGACAAGGGTTCGTGGTTCCTGCGCACGCTGGAACAGAAATTCGGGCGCGAGCATTTCGACGCATGGCTGAAGGGCTACTTCAACCATTTCGCGTGGCACAGCATCACCACCGAACAGATGCTGGCTTACCTGAAGCCCAACCTGATCGAAAAATATCCCGGCAGGATGAGCTGGGACGAGGTGAAGGAGTGGGTGTACGGCGCGGGCATCCCGAAGGATGCGCCGATTCCCGATTCGCCGCGCTTCGGCGCGATCGACAAGCAGCGCGCGGCATTCCTCGCCGGCACGCTCGCCGCCGACAAGCTCGACGCGGGCAAGTCCGACAAAGGCGGCTGGAATACGCAGGAGTGGATGTACTTCCTCGACCGCCTGCCGGATGCGCCGCCGCTCGCGAAGGTGCAGCAGCTCGACGTCGCGTGGCACCTCACCGGCACGCCCAACGCCGAAATCGGCATGCGCTGGTACGTGCACGCGATCGCGGCCGGCGACAAGGCCGTGTGGCCGGCGGCCGCCGGGCACATGACACGCATCGGGCGCTTGTATCTCACCATGCCGGTGTACAAGGCGTTCGTGCAGACGCCGGAGGGTTTCGCCTACGCCGAGCAGGTGTACGCGAAAGCGAAGGACGGCTACCACCCGCTGACGCAGATGGCGGTGGAGCGGTTGTTCGCGAAGACCCGCGCGGCCGAGGCCAGGGACGGCGCGAACAAGGATTGACGCGCATGTCGAAGAACCCCACCCGTGACGTGCTGCTCGCGCGCTTCGCATGGCGCCTGAAAATCCTGGGCGGCGTGGTGATCGCGCTGGCGGCGATCGGGCTCGGCGTGTATTTCATCGCGCCGCAATGGCTGCTGCGCGGCGGGATCGCGTGGCAGGCGTGGCGCGACGGATTGCACCAGCAATCGGTGCAGGTCGGCGACACCCGCTGGGTGTACTTCGAAGGCGGCAAGCAGGACGGCCCGCCGCTGCTGCTGTTGCACGGCTTCGGCGGCAGCTACGCCGACTGGTTGCTGGCGACGAAGTACCTCACCGGGAACTTCCGGGTGATCCTCCCCGACTTGCCGGGTTGGGGCGAATCCACGCGTTTGCCGAACGCCGATTACGGCTACGCCGCGCAGGTGGATCGCCTGCACGGCTTCGTCGATGCGCTGCACCTCGGCGAGATCGCCGTCGCCGGGCACTCGATGGGCGGCGCGATCGCGGGGCTGTACGCGGCGAAATATCCGAAGGGTGTCGCTGCGCTGGTGCTGGTGGACAGCGCCGGCGTCAAGTTCAAGGAAAACGTCTTCGTGCGCGAATTGAAGGCCGGCAAGAGCCCGTTCGACATCGACGATCGCGCCGGCTTCCGGCACCTTGCATCGCTGCTGTTCGCGGACCCACCGTCGCTGCCGCCGCGCATCCAGGACGTGTTCGTGGACAAGTCGAAGCGCGAGCGCGCGTTCGACGACAAGGTGATGCGCGAGATCACGTCACCGGACCAACGCGACGCGCTCGAAGCGAAGCTGCCCGACATCACCGCGCCGACGCTGGCGATCTGGTGCATGCAGGACCGGATCATCGACGTGTCCGCGCTGGATGCGATCCGCAAGGGCCTCGTCCACGCACCCAACATCGGTGTCACCGAATTGACCGGCTGCGGGCACATGTCGATCATGGAAAAACCGCGCGAAGTCGCGGAGTCGATCAGCCGCTTCGTGCTGCTGCCCTGATTTCCTGGCGCCGGGGTACACCGGCGGCGCGCGCACTCACTCGCGCGGTTCGTCCTTGTGCGGCCGTTCCCAGTCCTGGATCGTGGCTTGCCGCCCGCGTGCGAGGGTGAGCTTGTCCGCCGGCGCATCGGCGGTGATGGTGGAACCGGCGCCGATGGTGGCGTGGTCGCCCACCCGCACCGGCGCGACCAGCGCGGTGTTGGAACCGATGAAGGCGCCGTCGCCGATTTCGGTGAGGTGCTTGTTGACACCGTCGTAATTGCAGGTGATGGTGCCCGCGCCGATGTTGACGCCGGCGCCCACGCGCGCATCGCCGAGGTAGGTCAGGTGGTTGGCCTTGCTGCCCTCGCCGAGCTTGGCCTTCTTGGTCTCGACGAAGTTGCCGACGTGCACGCCGGCCGCGAGTTCGGTGCCGGGGCGCAGCCGCGCGAACGGGCCGATCTTGCAGGCGCCGTAGGTGGTGACGCCCTCGAGGTCGCAGTGCGCCAGCACCTCGGTGCCGGCCGCGAGGTTGACGTTGCGCAACCGGCAGAACGGCCCGACCTTGACGCCGTCGCCGAAGGTGACGCCGTCCTCGAGGATCACGTCCACGTCGATCTCGACGTCACGCCCGTGGCTGAAATGCCCGCGCAAGTCGAAGCGCGCGGGATCGGCGATCCTGACGCCCGCCAGCATCAGGCGCGTCGCATCGCGCAGCCGCAGGTACGCCGCGAGCCCGGCAAGCTGCGCCGGGTCGTTGGCGCCGAAAGCCTCGATCGCGTCGGCGGTCATCACCACGTCGGCCGGCGTGCCGTCTTCCGCGGCCAGCGCGAACACGTCGGTGAGGTAGAGCTCGCCCTGCAGATTGTTGGGCGACAGGCGTCCGACCCAGCCGCGCAGCAACCGCGATTCCGCGAACGTCACGCCGGTGTTGACGATGCGGATGTCGCGCTGCGAAGCGTCCAGGTCGCGGTCCTCCACGATCGCGCGCACCCGGCCGAGGCCGTCGCGCAGCACGCGTCCGTAGCCGGTCGGATTGCTGAGCTCAGCCGCCAGCACCGCGAGTTCGGCGTGGGTGAGAACCAGTTCCCTGAGCGTTTCCGCGCGCAGCAACGGCACGTCGCCGTACAGCACCAACACGCGCGCGGGATCGGGGATGTCGTGCAGCGCCATCCGTACCGCATGGCCGGTGCCGCGCTGCTCCTGCTGGTGGACCCAGTGGATGTCGGTGTCGCGCGCGAACGCGGTGCGCACCTGTTCGCCGCGGTGGCCGTAGACCACGTGCAAACCTTCCGGGCGCAGCGCACGCGCGGTGTCCAGCACGTGCGCGAGCAGGGGCTCGCCGGCCAACGGCATCAGCACCTTCGGCAGCATCGACTTCATGCGCTTGCCCTCGCCCGCGGCGAGGACGATCACGTGCAGCGGGTCGGCCATCTCTTCCTTCTCCCCCATTCGGTCGCGCCACGATAGCGCAAAGCAGGGGGCGGAATACAGCCGTTGCCGCCCCGGCCTGCCCCGGGAATGACGAAACTCGGAACAGGCCGCCCTGGTCCGCCTTGCCCTGCTCGCGGCGCGCCTTCTTGAAAGTGTGGCCGCCCCGCGCGAGGTCGGGATAACACGCATGCACCATCGCGACGTTGACCGGCCCGCGCAGCACGTGCAGGTTGCCGCCGAAGTACAAGCGGTTCATGCGATGGGCGTTTTCCCGAGATGTGCACGCACTCTAGTGCATGAGGGCGTTCGCTGCGCTTCGACTTCGTTCGCTTCGCTCACTACGCTCAGCGCGAACGGATCAAGAAAAGGGCAGGCTAGGAATGGCCGTCGGCGAAGCGGGCAACGGCGCCGTCACCCGCGAGGACATCCGCGATGCGACGCGTGCCAGATCGGGCCCCTCGGACGCGGCGAGCGGGCGGCGGATCAGTCCGAAGGATGACCGGCAGGAAGCCGGTCAGTTCGCCGCCGGCGCAGGGAGGTGCCGTCGGCGAACCCCGGCGCACGCGAGCGGACCCGCAGCACATGGATGTGCGAAGGGCACGTCCGCGGGGTCGCCTTCTCTTTGGCCACTTTCTCTTGGCGACGCAAGAGAAAGTGGCACGCCCGCGCGGGAGGCGGGCGGAAAAGGACAGGGATGTCGGTCAGCGGTTTCCGCGAAGAACAAACCGATTCCGGGTTCCGCCCTTCGAGCGGCCCCGGAATGACGACATTGTTGGAGGTTGCTCGCGCGAAAGGCGGGCGGAAAAAGACAGGGATGCCGTGTGACCTCGCGCGAGGAGTCGAACCCTCACCCGCCCCTGACGGGGCACCCTCTCCCGAAGGGAGAGGGAATCAAAGCGGGTAGCGGCGCGGAAAAAGACAGGGATGTCGATTCCCCGCACGCGGAGGGGCAAGTACTGCCCTCACCCCAACCCTCTCCCGCAAGCGGGAGAGGGAGCATGTTTGTCAGTGCTGCAGGTTCTTGCGCAGGCGCTCCAGCGCGGACAACTGCGCCAAGGCCTGGGTGAGTTGTTCCTGCGCCTGCTCGACGGTCTTGGCCTCGCCGCGGTTGGCGAGGATGCGCTCGGCCTCTTCCTTGGCACGCCTGGCCGACGCTTCGTCGATCTCGTCGGCGCGCAGCGCGGCGTCGGCCAGCACGGTGACGACATTCGGCTGCACTTCGAGGATGCCGCCGGAAACGTAGAAGCCCTGGCGCTTGCCGTCCTCGCCCACCACCTCCACCTGGCCCGGCTTCAAGCGCGTCAGCAGCGGCTCGTGGCGCGGCGCGATGCCGAGCTCGCCGGCTTCGCCGCTGGCGATGACCATGGCCACGTCGCCATGGAAGATGTTGGCTTCGGCGCTGACGATGTCGCAACGGATGGTGGACATGTGTTTCGCTCGCTTTATTGGCTCGGACGCGATACCGGTACCGGTTGCGTCTCGTCAAAAACATTTCGTCATTCCGGGGCCATCGCTGGTTTTATCGGCGATGGAACCCGGAATCGGTGTCGTGGCAGCGCCGCCTCAACCGATTCCGGTTCGGCCCTGCGGGCCGCCCCGGAATGACAAGAATACCTACGCGGCCTTTTTCTCGGACGCGTTCATCGCCTCGCCCTTCTTGATGGCGTCCTCGATGCCGCCGACCATGTAGAACGCCTGCTCCGGCAAATGGTCGACTTCGCCTTCGACGATCATCTTGAACGCGCGGATGGTTTCCTTGAGCGGCACGTACTTGCCGGGCGATCCGGTGAACACTTCGGCGACGTGGAACGGCTGCGAGAAGAAGCGCTCGCACTTGCGCGCGCGGTACACGGCCTGCTTGTCGGCTTCCGACAATTCGTCCATGCCGAGGATCGCGATGATGTCCTTCAATTCCTTGTAGCGCTGCAGCGTGCCCTGCACCTTGCGTGCGACGTCGTAGTGTTCCTGACCGATCACCAGCGGATCGAGCTGGCGCGAAGTCGAGGACAACGGATCGACCGCCGGATAAATGCCGAGCGACGCGATGTCGCGCGACAGCGCCACGGTTGAATCCAGATGCGCGAACGTGGTCGCGGGCGACGGATCGGTGTAGTCGTCGGCCGGCACGTACACGGCCTGGATGGACGTGATCGAGCCGGTCTTGGTGGAGGTGATGCGTTCCTGCAGGCGGCCCATTTCATCTGCCAGCGTCGGCTGGTAGCCCACTGCGGAGGGCATGCGGCCCAGCAGCGCCGACACCTCGGTGCCCGCCAGCGTGTAGCGGTAGATGTTGTCGATGAACAGCAGCACGTCGCGGCCCTTGCCCGACGCGTCCTTCTCGTCGCGGAAGTATTCGGCCATGGTCAGGCCGGTCAGCGCCACCCTGAGACGATTGCCCGGCGGCTCGTTCATCTGGCCGTACACCATCGCCACCTTGGATTGCGTCGGATCGTCCAGCTTGACGACGCCGGCCTCGATCATCTCGTGGTAGAAGTCGTTGCCCTCGCGGGTGCGCTCGCCGACGCCCGCGAATACCGACAGGCCCGAGTGCTGGGTCGCGATGTTGTTGATGAGTTCCAGCATGGTCACCGTCTTGCCGACGCCGGCGCCGCCGAACAGGCCAACCTTGCCGCCCTTGGCGAACGGGCACATGAGGTCGATGACCTTGATGCCGGTTTCGAGCAGTTCGTTCGCGGCCGCCTGGTCTTCATACGACGGCGCCGCGCGGTGGATTTCCCACTGCTGTTCCGACTTCACCGGACCGCGTTCGTCGATCGGCTCGCCCAGCACGTTCATGATGCGGCCGAGCGTGGCCTTGCCGACCGGCACCTTGATGTAGGCGTCGGTGTTGTCGACCTGGAGGTTGCGCTTCAGGCCGTCGGTGGATCCGAGCGCGATCGTGCGCACCACTCCGTCGCCCAGCTGCTGCTGGACTTCCAGCGTGACCGCCGTGCCCTGCACCTTGAGCGCGTCGTAGACCTTCGGCACCGCGTCGCGCGGGAATTCGACGTCGACCACCGCGCCGATGATTTGAACGATCTTGCCTTGGCTCATTGTGTTGACTCCACCGATATTTGTTCTGCCCGTTGCCGGGCGAGGTTCTTTCCTACGTCATTCCGGCGAAAGCCGGAATCCATCTTGATTTTCCAGCAGCAGAACAAAATCAAACTGGATTCCGGGTTCCATTCGCGATGAAGCCGCGAACGGCCCCGGAATGACGGCATTGTTTTTGATTCGCGGCCTTTTCAGCCACCGACCGCCGCAGCGCCGCCCACGATTTCGGAAATCTCCTGGGTGATGGCCGCCTGGCGCGCCTTGTTGTAGACCAGCGTCAGCGTGCCGATGGCCTTGGTGGCGTTGTCGGACGCCGCCTTCATCGCCACCATCCGCGCCGCGTGTTCGCTGGCCAGATTCTCCAGTGTGGCGTGGTACACCATCGCCTCGAAATAGCGGTTCAGCACATGCCGGATCACCGGTTCCGCTTCCGGTTCGTACAGGTAATCCCAACTGGTCGCGCGCTCGACCCTGGCGTCTTCGGATGCCGGGTGCAATTCGTCGCCCGTGGCGCCCTCGATTTCCTCGGCCACCGCCGGCAGCGGAATCAACGCATCGACCGTTGCACGCTGGGTCATGGTGTTGACGAACTGGTTGTAGCAAAGATAGATGCGGTCGATCTTGCCCTGCATGAAGGCGTCGTCGGCGATCTTCATCACGCCGACCAGCTTCTCGAGGCGCGGATGATCGCCCAGATGGGTGACGGTGCCGACCATGTCCACCTTGACGCGGCGGAAGAACTGCGCGGCCTTCTGGCCGATCGCGATGACCTCGACGCCGACGCCCTTCTGCTGCCAACCGTGGATACCGGCCAGCACCTTGCGGAACAGGTTGGAATTGAGGCCGCCGCACAGGCCACGATCGGTGGAGACGATGAGGTAGCAGACGCGCTTGATCTCGCGTTCCTTCAGCGCCGGATGCTGGTAGTCGGGCGTCGCCTGCGCAATGTGCGCGACCACCCGGCGCATGTGCCGCGCATACGGACGCGAGGTGCGCATCAGTTCCTGCGCACGCCGGATCTTGGATGCGGACACCATCTGCAGCGCGCTGGTCACCTTGCGGGTGTTCGCGACGCTCTTGATCTTGGTTCGGATTTCGCGTGCGCCTGCCATGGGGAATTACCAGCTGCCCGTCTTCTTGAATTCGTCCAACGCGGTCTTGAAGGTGCCTTCGATGTCGTTGTTCCAGTCGCCGGTCTCGACGATCTTCTGCATCAGCTCGCCGTGGTTGGCCTGCATGAACTGGTGCAGCGCGTGCTCGAACGGCAGGATCTGCGGGATCGGCAGATCGTCCAGATAGCCCTTCTCGGCCGCGTACAGCGAAATCGCGAGCTGCGCGATCGAGAGCGGCGCGTACTGCTTCTGCTTCATCAGCTCGGTGACGCGCTGGCCGCGTTCCAACTGCGCGCGGGTCGCGGCGTCGAGGTCGGAGGCGAACTGCGCGAACGCCGCGAGCTCACGGTACTGCGCCAGCGCCAGCTTCACGCCGCCGGACAGCTTCTTGACGATCTTGGTCTGCGCCGCGCCGCCCACGCGCGACACCGAGATGCCGGCATTCACGGCCGGGCGGATGCCGGCGTTGAACAGGTCGGTCTCGAGGAAGATCTGGCCGTCGGTGATCGAGATCACGTTGGTAGGCACGAACGCGGACACGTCGCCGGCCTGGGTTTCGATGATGGGCAATGCGGTCAGCGAACCGGTCTTGCCCTTCACCGCACCGTGGGTTTCCTTCTCGACGTACTCGGCGTTGACGCGTGCGGCGCGTTCCAGCAGGCGCGAATGCAGATAGAACACGTCGCCCGGATACGCCTCGCGACCCGGCGGACGGCGCAGCAGCAACGAGATCTGGCGGTACGCCCAGGCTTGCTTGGTCAAATCGTCGTAGATGATCAGCGCGTCTTCGCCGTGGTCGCGGAAGTACTCGCCCATCGCGCAACCGGCGTACGGCGCGATGTATTGCATGGTGGCGGAATCCGAGGCCGAGGCGGCGACGATCACGGTGTGCTTCATCGCGTCGTGTTCTTCCAGCTTGCGCACCACGTTCGCGATCGAGGACTGCTTCTGTCCGATCGCGACGTAGATGCATTTCACGCCGGTGCCCTTCTGGTTGATGATGGTATCCACGCACAGCGCGGTCTTGCCGGTCTGGCGGTCGCCGATCACCAGCTCGCGCTGGCCGCGGCCGATCGGGATCATCGAGTCGACGGATTTGTAGCCGGTCTGCACCGGCTGTGACACCGACTGGCGCCAGATCACGCCCGGCGCGACCTTCTCCACGGGCGAGGTCAGCTTGGTGTTGACCGGACCCTTGCCGTCGATCGGGTGGCCCAGCGCATCGACCACGCGGCCCAGCATTTCGGGACCGACCGGCACTTCGAGGATGCGGCCGGTGGTCTTGGCGGTGTCGCCTTCCGAGAGGTGCTCGTACTTGCCCAGCACCACCGCGCCGACCGAATCGCGCTCGAGGTTCAGCGCCAGTGCGAAGGTGTCGCCCGGCAGCTCGATCATTTCGCCGGCCATCACGTCATTCAGGCCGTGGATGCGCACGATGCCGTCGGACACGCTGGTCAGCGTGCCTTCGTTGCGGGTCTCGGCCGACAGCTTGAACTGCTCGATGCGCGCGCGGATCAGTTCGCTGATTTCGGAAGGGTTGAGTGTGGTCGCCATGATTTGCTTTCCTGTTGCGTGCGCCGCCGGATGCGGTGCAGCCGATTCAGTTTGTCTCGATTCAATTCGTCAATGCAGTTTCGAGCTTGGCCAGGCGGCTCTTCAACGAACCGTCGATCACGGTTTCGCCGACGTCGATCAGCGCGCCGCCCAGCACCGAGGGATCCACGCTGCGCTCGAGATCGATCTCGCTGTGGTAGCGGCGTTGCAACGCCTCGACCAGGCGCTGGGTCTGCGCGTCGTCCAGCGGCACCGCGCTGCGCACGCGCACCCGCAGCACGTGCTCGGCTTCGCGCTTCATCTGCTCGAACAGCGCCGCGATTTCCGGCAGTTCGCGCAGCCGGCGGTTGTCGGCCAGCAGTTCCAGGAAATGCGTGAAGTCCGTGTCGCCGGTTTCGCCGCCCTGCTGGAACAGCGTGGCCAGTGCGCGCGGTTCGACGCGCGGATCGCCGAACAGCGCGCTCACCCGCGGATCGACCGAGGCTTCGGCGGCGAAGGCGAGCTTGCCCGCCCACTCCGACACCACGGCGTGCGCCCTGGCGTGTTCGAACGCGGCGCGGGCGTAGGGCCGGGCGATGGTCAGCGGCTGCGTCACAGCGCGACTCCTCGTGGCACGACGACCGCGGCTGTCGCGCGTGACAGCTCCATTCCTCCACAACCCCCGCGAATCCTGCCGCGCAGGATTCGCAGCCCCCTTGACTCAAGGGGGCTGGAGACTGGCTGCCGTTTGGCGAATGCCGGCGTCATGTCAGATTCCCTCGACCAATTGATCGAGCAAGGCCTTGTGCGTCGCGGCGTTGACCTCGCGACCGAGGATCTTCTCCGCACCCTGCACCGCCAGCGTGGCGACCTGGCCGCGCAACTCGGCGCGGGCGCGGTGCGCCATGTTCTCGATGTCGGCTTGCGCCTGGGCCTTCTGCTTGGCCGCTTCCAGCAACGCATCCGCACGCGCCTTGTCGACGATCTGTCCGGCCTGCTGGTTGGCCCGCTCGATGATCACGGCGGCTTCGGCACGGGCCTTCCTGACCTCGTCGTCGGCGCGCGTATTGGCATCGGCCAATTCCTTGCGCGCGCGGTCGGCGGCTTCCAGGCCGTCGGCGATGCGCTTGGCGCGCTCTTCCATGGCCTTCATGATCGGCGGCCAGATGAATTTCATCGTGAACCAGACCAGGATCAAAAAGACCAGCATCTGGGCGATGAGCGTGGCATTGATGCTCACGGTCGCAATCCTCTCGCGTAACTCTCGGGGTTCAACGTCGCGGTCGTCGCGAGGCTTTACTTGCCTGCCGCGGCGGCAGCGTGCGCCAGCACGTGGCCGGAGAACGGATCCACGAAGATCACGTACAGCGCGATGCCCACGCCGATGATCGGGATCGCGTCGATCAGGCCGACCAGCAGGAACATCTTGCCCTGCAGCATCGGCACCAGCTCGGGCTGGCGCGCGGAACTCTCGAGGAACTTGCCGCCCATCAGGCCCATGCCGATGGCGGCGCCGATGCCGGCAAGGCCGAGCATGAAGCCCGCAGCCAGGGCGGTGAAGCCTTCGACGCTGGCCAATGCTGCGCTGATATCCATTGTGTGTCTCCGTAGTGCTTGGGTTGAACAACAGTGAAGGAAAAACGAACGCTCAGTGATGCTCGGCCGCCATCGAGAGATAAGCAACGGTCAGCACCATGAAGATGTAGGCCTGCAAGGCGATGATCAGCCAGTGGAAGATGCCCCAGCCGGTCGCGAACAGGATCTGGTAGTAGGTCTGTCCGCCGATCGCGGGCAGGAAGCCGACGATGCTGCCCGCCGCAATCACCAGCATCAATCCCAGCGGCAGCCACGCGCGCAGCCACTTGCCCTTGCCATAGGCGAACAGGCCCACGGTGAGCATCGCCAATGCAGCGAAGATGAAGAATGACGCGCCGGTCACCGGCGCGATCTGCGCCGGCGCGCTGTAGCGCAGCGTCAACGCGGCCAGCAGGATGAAGATCACTTCGCCCGCGTACATGTTGCCGAACAGTCGCAAGCCGAGGCTGAGCGGCTTGGACAATTCCTCGACCACCTTCAGCACGAAGTTGATCGGCATCATCCACTTGCCGAACGGATGCAGCAGCGCTTCCTTCGCATTGGTCATGAAGCCCTTGCAATAGAAGCTGTACCAGAAACACAGCGCGAACACCGTCAGCGACATCGACAGCGTGATGTTGGGGTCGGCCGGCGGCAGCACGCGCAGGTGCCCGATGCCCATGGCTCCGGCCGCGGTCGGCAGCGCATCCACGGGCAACAGGTCCATGAGGTTCATGAACAGCACCCAGAAGAACACCAAGAGCGCCATCGGCGCCACGAACTTCGATTTCTGGTGGAAGGCGTCCTTGACCTGGCCGTCCACGAATTCGGTGCAGACCTCGACGAAGTTCTGCCAGCTCCTGGGCACGCCGTTGCTGGCGCGTCGCGCCACCGGCCAGAACAGGAACACGAACAACAGGCCCAGCAGCACCGAGAAGAACATCGAGTCGATGTTCAGCACCCAGAAGCCCTGGGAGTTCTCGACGATCTTCCAGGTCTTGAGATCGAGCTGGAGATACGTGAGGTGGTGCAGGATGTATGCACCGCTAGTGATAGGGCCTTCCGCCGCCATGCCTTGAGTCCCAGCCTAATCCCGTGTCAAACGTCGATGCGCAAAACCAGCCAGTTCACCAACATCGCCGTGGCGACCCCGACCAGCGCGGGCACCAGCGGCAATCGCCAGCGCACCAGGATCAGGAACAAGCCGCCCAGCACGACCAGCCATTTCAGCAACGTCCCCAGCGCAAACCGCCGCATGGTGACGGCGCCGCGCGCCGGTGGCGGCCTGAACACCCGCAACGCCAGCACCGCGGTGCCGAGCGCCACCACCACTCCGCCGCCGAACGCACCAAGGGCCGACGCCGCACCCCTGACGAGAAACAACGATCCGACGATGATTGCCGCCGCCGCCTGCGCCAGCACCACCTGAATGGCGAGCCGTCTGCCAGCAGCGAGGGAGTTGTCCAAGTTCAGCCACCTCGGGCGTGCCTTCGACCCACCCAAAACCTTGCAATCAAGCCGTGGAATTGTAGCAGCGGTCAAACTGGCGTAGCAACCGGCGAATGCCGTCTTTCCCGCTGGATTTTCAGGAGTTTTGCGCTACTCGCCCGGCGCGCAATCGCTGCGAAGGAGCAAGGCCTGGCCCAGCATCGCTCGCGTCCGCGTGCATGGCACGGGGCGAACATTGAACCGGATCGTCGTGCATCCATGTGCTTGTCCGGGACGGCGACTTTCATTCTCTGGACCCCGTGTCACGCACGTCCCTGTGCGGCACGGGGTGAGTTCATCCTGAACTCACTTTCCGATGCAGAACGTGGAAAAGATCGCACCCAGCAGATCCTCGCTGGTGAATGCGCCGGTGATCTCGCCGAGCGCACGCTGCGCGGCGGCGAGTTCCTCGGCCACGAGCTCGGGGGTCGCGTACGTTTGCCCGGCGCGCGCGGCGGCCAGGTGACCACCCGCGCGCTCCAATGCGACAACGTGGCGCGTGCGCGCACTGAACATGCCCTCCACCTCGCCGCCCAGCGCGACGCGGCGCAGTTCATCGCGCAACAGCTCGAGTCCCGCCCCGGTACGTGCGGACAGGGCGATCGTGACCACGCCGTCGCGCTCGCGACGCCACGGCGCCGACCCGGCGAGGTCGATCTTGTTGACGATGAGGAGGCGCGTCGCCGCGTCCGGTGCGTCGATGAACCCCTCGTCAGGCGCAAGCTCGCCGGCATCGTCGATCACCCGCAGCACGATGTCGGCGCGGGCCAGCTCGGCGCGTGCGCGGCGGATGCCTTCGCCCTCGACCACATCTTTCGATTCGCGCAGGCCCGCGGTATCGGCCAGCACCAGTTCGACGCCGTCGAACGCGATCGATTCGCGCAGCACGTCGCGCGTGGTACCGGGAATGTCGGTGACGATCGCGCGGTCGTTGCCGGCCAATGCGTTCATGAGACTCGACTTGCCCACGTTGGGCTCGCCGACGATCACCGCGTGCAGGCCGTCGGTCAGGCGCAGGCCGCGACGCGTGGCCGACAGCAAGGCATCGAGCGCGGCCGTCGCTTCGGCAAACAGCCGCGCAAGCACTTCACGCGACGCGCTTTCCGAAGCGTCCTCGGCAAAATCGATCGCCGCCTCCACTTCCACGCGCAAGCGCACCACGATGTCCGCCAGCGCCTGCACGCGCCCGGAGAACTCGCCTTCGAGCGAACGTTGCGCCGCGCGCGCCTGCGCTTCGGAGCGTGCCGCGATCAAATCCGCGACCGCTTCGGCCTGCGCGAGATCCAGCTTGCCGTTGAGGAACGCCCGCTCGGAAAATTCGCCCGCGCGCGCCGGCCGCGCGCCCAGCTCGCAGGCGCGCCGCAGCAACCGGTCGAGCACCACGGGGCTGCCGTGCGCATGCAGTTCCAGCACATCCTCGCCGGTGAATGAGTGCGGCGCGGGAAAGTACGTCGCGAGTCCGCGGTCGAGCGTGTTGCCTTCGCCGTCGCGAAACGCCACGTAGTGCGCATGCCGCGGTGCGGGATCGATGCCGCAGACCGCTGTCGCGATCGCACGCGACGCGGCGCCGCTTGTCCGCACCACACCGACGCCGCCGCGTCCCGGAGGGGTCGCGATGGCCGCGATGGTTTCCGTGGTCGCGTGCATGCGTGAGCCCGCGCGGCTCAGGCCCGCGCGCGCGCGTCCGCCCTTTCGATCTTGCGCGTGATGTGCCACTGCTGTCCCAACATGCAGATGCCGCGCACCACGTAATACAGGGTCAGGCCCGCCGGGAAGAAGAAGAACAGCACCGAGAACAGCACCGGCATCACCTTCATCATCCGCGCCTGGGTCGGGTCCATGCCCTGCATCGGGGTCAGGAACTGCTGGCCGAGCATGGTCAACGCGTACAGCACCGGCAGGATGAAATACGGGTCGGCCGCGGACAGGTCCGGGATCCACAGGAACGGCACGTGCCGCAATTCGACGCTGAAGATCAGCACGTAGTACAGGGCGAGGAAGATCGGCATCGTGATCAGCGCCGGCAGGCAACCCGCCATCGGGTTGATCTTCTCCTTCTTGTACAGCTCCATCATCGCCTGCTGGTATTTCTGCTTGTCGTCGCCGAAGCGCTCCTTCAGCGCCTTCATGCGCGGCTGCAGCTTGCGCATGCGCGCACCGGACTTGTACTGCGCCTCGGTGAGCTTCCAGGTCGCGGCCTGGATGATCAGCACCAACGCGATGATCGCGAGACCCCAGTCGCGAACCAGCGAATGCAGCCACGACAACAGCTTGAACATCGGTGCCGCGATCACCGTGAACATGCCGTAGTCGACCGTCAGGTTCAGGCCCGGCGCGATGTCGCCCAGTTCGTTCTGCAACTTCGGGCCGACATACAGGTTCGCGCTGCTGGTGACGCTGGCGCCGGGCGCGACACTCAAGGCCGGTCCCATTTCGCGAACCAGGTAGCGCGGCTTGCCATCGGCGCCCTGGCCGGCGATTTTCACGCTGCCGAAGCGCTCGGGTTGCTTGTCACCGGGTATCCAGGCACCCAGAAAGAACCGTTGGCTCATCGCGACCCAGCCCCCGGTCACCGCCTGGTTGAGCGGTTCGCTTTCGAACTTGTCAAAGGCGAGTTTCTTGAATTTTTCGTCGGGGCTGTACCACGCCGCACCGGTGAAGCTGAGGCTGTCCGGGTTGTAGAACTCCAGCAAGTGCTTGGGCGGCGGCGGCGGCTCGACCCGTTCGAGCTGCTCGTAGGCATTGCCGTGCCACGCCTTGGCGCCGAGGTTGTCGATCTGCTGCGACAACCCGACCACGTAGCTGCCGCGGACCAGGGTGTAGCGCTTGACCACGCTGACGCCGGTCGCGGCGTCGTGCCAATCCAGCGTCACCACGACCTGTTTCTGCCCGGGCGCCAGCGCATTTTCCCGGGTGGTCGCGGTGAACTCGGCGAGGTGGTTGGGCGCGACACTGCCGTCGGCGCCGACCAGCCCGCTCTGCGCGACATAGTAATTGGCCGGCGTGTCGTCGAGCAGCCGCACCGGCGGGCTGCCGCGCTTGACCTGTTGCGGATAGTCCAGCAGATCGGCGCCGACGATGGTGCCGCCGCGCGGATCGATCGTGAGCCGCAACACGTCATTGCTGGCCGTGATCAGGTCGGCCGAGGACGTGGCAACGACGTTGCCCGAAGTCTCGGGCACGCTCGCGGCGGGTGTCGATGAACTGGTTGTGGCGGCGCTTGCGGGCGCTTCCGGCACGCTGGGCGATGACGCGGGCACCGCGCCGGCCACGGGCGGTGACGGCGGCGGAATGGACGGATAGTCGTGTTGCCACGCCTGCCACAACAAGTAGGCGACGACCAGCAGCGCCACGACCAGCAGGGTACGTGTTTGATTGATCACGGGGGAACTCGAAGTGGGCCGCGCGATGGCTTGGCGCGGGTCAGCCGCCGATTGTGCCGGGTGTGGATACAGGCTTCAACGCTTCAAGCTTCCGCCATGCGTCATCGAGATCACCGCGCAACGCGATCCGGTCGATCGTGGCTGCGGAGGATCGCGCGATCACCAGCACATCCACGGCGGGCAGCGATCCGCGACGCAGCCGGAACGATTCACGCGCGATCCGCTTGATCCGGTTGCGTGCCACGGCGCGCTTGCTGACTTTGCGTGATACCGCCAGACCCAGCCTGGCCTCGCCTGTCGGCGATGCGATCCAACGCAACAGGAAGTGGCGTGCATGGATTCGCCCCTGCGCATGCCGCAGCGCGGCGAATTCGGCGGCTCGGCGCAGCCGCGCGGAAGGCGGCAAGCCGGCCATGCCTGCATTCTGTCAGGATCTGGCTTACGGGATCAGGCGCTTGCGGCCCTTGGCGCGACGCGCGGACAGGACCTTGCGGCCATCGGCGGTCTTCATGCGGGCACGAAACCCGTGGGTGCGGGCGCGCTTGAGCACGCTGGGCTGGTAGGTGCGTTTCATGGGTGGCTCCGCGGCAGGGGTCCCGCGCGTGGCGGGTCATGCATGGAAAAAGACCGTGGATTCTACGATCGCCGCGGGGTGTGCGTCAACGAAAATCGGCGCCATCTCGCCGCGGCAGCCGGTCACGTCCGCAGTGTTCGGACAGCCTGTTAGACTCACTCGTTCACCACGCGCGAACGTCGCGCATGGGCATCCTGATCCAATCCGGACCCATCCACCGCGGGACTCCATGAGCGATCTCTGGCAACGCTGCCTCGCCAGGCTCGAAGGCGAAATCGAACCCGGCGTGTTGCACACCTGGCTGCAGCCGCTGCAGGCGCGTGACGACGACGGCACCCTGAGGCTGTTCGCGCCGAACACCTATACCCTCGAATTCGTGCGCAACGGCTACCTCGCGCGCATCGAGGGCACCCTGTCCGCGCTGGCCGGGCGTCCTGTCCCGCTGCGCCTGGAGGTGGGTTCGATCTCGCCCGTACCCAAGCCGCTGGCCACATCGCCAGGCGTGCCGCCGCCGGTCGCCCAGCAACACAATCTCGATCCGCATTACACCTTCGACAATTTCGTCGAGGGCAAATCCAACCAGTTGGGCAAGGCCGCGGCCATGCAGGTGGCCCACAACCCGGGTCGCGCCTACAACCCCCTGCTTCTTTACGGCGGCACCGGCCTCGGCAAGACCCACCTGATGCAAGCCGCGGGCAATCTGATGCTGAAGCACAACCCGTCGATGAAGTTGCTGTACGTGCATTCCGAACGCTTTACCGAAATGATGATCGCGGCGCTGCGCAACAAGAACATGGACGACTTCAAGCACCGCTTTCGCTCGGTCGACGCGCTGCTGATCGACGACATCCAGTTCTTCGCCGGCAAGGACGCGACCCAGGAAGAGTTCTTCCACACCTTCAACACGCTCTACGAGTCGCGCCAGCAGATCATCCTGACCTGCGACCGCTACCCGAAGGAAGTGGACAATCTGGAGCTCCGGTTGAAGTCGCGCCTCGGCTGGGGCTTGTCCGTCGCCATCGAACCGCCCGATTTCGAGACCCGCGCCGCGATCCTGCTGGAAAAAGCCCAGACCCGCGGTATCCCGCTGCCCAGCGACGTCGCGCTGTTGCTGGCGCGCCGGATCCGCTCGAACGTGCGCGAACTGGAAGGTGCGCTCAACACCGTTGCGGCGCAAGCGAACCTGTCGGGACGCGGGATCACCGTCGAACTGGCCCAGGAAACGCTGCGTGACCTGTTCAACGTGCACGCGCGCGCGATCACCGTCCAGAACATCCAGAAGACCGTCGCCGATTATTATCAGCTGCGCCTGTCCGACCTGCTGTCACAGCGACGGTTGCGCTCGCTGGCCCGGCCGCGGCAAATTGCCATGGCGCTGGCGAAGGAACTGACCGAGCACAGCCTGCCGGAGATCGGCGAGGCCTTCGGGGGCAAGGACCACACCACGGTGATGCACGCCTGCAAGAAGATACGGAGCCTTTGCGACACCGACATGCGCCTGCGCCAGGACTGGGACAAGCTGATCCGGATATTGACTGGGTAAACTTGTGGACAGTTTCGGGCTGGTGCGGGATCGACAAATCATCCACAACTCATGCACCGCTAGTCCCAACGGCGCAGAACTCTGCACAAGATGATAAGTTATTGTTTATAAAGCAAATTACAGAAAGCATCTGTTATCAACAAAGCCTGCTTCTACGACTTTATCTACAAGTACAACCAAGATAAAAGACCGATACGGGGATCAACAATGCGCTTCAGCATTCAACGCGAATCCTTGCTCAAACCGATGCAACAGGTCGTCGGCGTGGTCGAACGCCGGCAAACCTTGCCTGTTCTCGCCAACCTTCTGGTGCAAGTCAAAGGGGGAAGGCTATCCCTGACAGGGACGGATCTCGAGGTCGAGATGCGCTCGAGCTGCCCGGTCGAACTGGGCGAGGATGGCGAAACCACCGTCCCGGCAAGAAAATGGTTCGACCTGCTCCGGGCGTTGCCTGACGGAGTGAAGGTCGACGTGCAGGTCAAGGGTGATCGGGTCGTCATGCATGCCGGACGAAGCCGCTACACCTTGGCCAGCCTGCCCGCGGACGAGTTCCCGACCACCGACGAAATCGAGGTGACCGACAAGGTTTCCCTCCCGGAGGGGATCCTGCGCGGCTTGATGGAGCGCACGTCCTTTGCCATGGCGAATCAGGATGTCCGTTATTACCTCAACGGGTTGCTGCTGGATCTGCGCAACACCGAATTGCGTTGCGTGGCGACCGACGGACACCGCATGGCGATGTCCGAGACGGCGCTGGACGTGCCCGTCAAGGGCAACCGCCAACTCATCATCCCGCGCAAGGGCGTGACGGAACTGCTTGGCCTGTTCGAGGCCAGCGACGATGTGGTGAGCGTCGAGTTTTCCACCAACCACATCCGGGTGCGCCGCGGCGACGTGGTGTTTACTTCCAAGTTGATCGACGGAAAGTTTCCCGATTACGAAGCGGTCATCCCCCTTGGCGCTGACAAGGTGGTCCAGGTCGAGCGCGAAGTCATGCGCAACGCCTTGCAGCGCGCAGCCATTCTCTCCAACGAAAAGTACCGCGGCGTTCGACTGGAAGTCAGTCCGCAGTGCCTGCGCATCATTGCCCACAACCCCGAACAGGAAGAGGCTTTCGAAGAAATCGAAGCCGAAACCAAGGTGGGCGATATCGCCATCGGGTTCAATGTGGGGTATTTGCTCGATGCATTGGGTTCGCTCAATGACGAACGCGTGCACTTGCAGTTGCGCGACGCCCAGTCGAGTTGCCTTCTGCGCGGCGCTTCCAGCCAGCAAACCCAGCATGTCGTGATGCCATTGAGACTTTGATCTCCCAGTTCGCGCCGCGCACCCCCGGCAAGAAGGCGCGGCGATGAACATCGCCTTGTTGAGGGTCTCGAACCTGCGCTGCTTCGAGAGCCTCGATTTCGCGCCCGGTCCGGGCGTCAACTGGCTGGTCGGCGCCAATGGCACCGGCAAGACCACCCTGCTGGAAGCCGCTTACCTTCTTTCGCATGGTCGCTCGTTCCGCGCGGGCGGGCGCTCGGCACCCGCTCGCCACGGTGCCCCGGGATTCACGATATACGCCGAGTTGCAAGGCCGGCGGCGAGGCGTCCACCGGCTGGGGCTGACAAGGCGGGAGGACCGCTGGCAAGCCCGCATGGATGGAGTTGATCTCGTCACCCTCGCGCCTTTGTTCGAGGCTTGCCCGGTGGTGTGCTTCGGCCCCGAAAGCCTGTCGTTGATCCTTGGCCCCGCCGAGGAGCGGCGCAATTTCCTGGATTGGAGCGTGTTCCACGTGGAACACGAGTCGTTGGAAATTTGGCGAAGATGGCGTCGTGGATTGCGACAACGCAACAGCCTGCTCCGCGCGAATGCTGCAGACAGCATGTTCGAACCGTGGGAGCACGATTTGGCTGTTTTGGCCGAGCGGATTCATCGGATGCGGGGCGAATGCCTCGCCAGCCTTGAACCTTTCCTCGTGGAAGAGGCGTCTTGGCTGGTTCCGGAGCTGGGCCACGTACAGGTTGCTTATCGCCCGGGCTGGAATGAAGCGTCGGGGTTGGCCGCGGAGCTTGCGAGCCAGAGACGGCGAGATCGCGAGCACGGGTACACCCAGCGCGGCCCGCATCGCGCCGATTGGATGCTGCATTTCTCGCGGATCTCACAGCGGGAACATTTGTCGAGGGGTCAAGCCAAGGCCATCGCACTGGTTTGCGCCCTTGCCCAAGTCCGTTGGCTCGAGAAGCACACTGGCGAATATCCGCTGCTGTGTCTGGATGACTTGAGCTCCGAGCTTGACGAGGACCACGCAACCAAGGTGGTTGCATGGTTGACGGGCAAGCCGCTGCAGTCCTGGTTGACCGCCACGTCTCGACCCAGGCAAGGCGATTCCCGAGCCCAGATGTTCCACGTGGAACATGTCGGCCTGTCACAGGCCTGAAAGCTGCAGCCCGGCAGTCAAGGTATAATGTACCGTTTGCATTGATCCTCAGTATTGCCGAGGCCGTATCCCATGAATGACGTTTACGATTCCAGCAGCATCAAGGTTTTGAAGGGGCTGGAAGCTGTCCGCAAACGTCCCGGCATGTACATCGGCGACACGGACGACGGCACCGGCTTGCATCACATGGTGTTCGAGGTGGTGGACAACGCCATCGACGAAGCCCTGGCGGGTTTTTGCGACCACATCGAGGTCACCATCCATGACGACGGCACGGTCAGCGTCGCGGATAACGGCCGCGGCATCCCGGTGGACATCCATCCCGAGGAAGGTCGCTCCACGGCAGAGGTGGTGATGACCGTGCTGCACGCCGGAGGCAAGTTCGATGCAAATTCCTACAAAGTCTCAGGGGGTCTGCATGGCGTCGGCGTATCCGTCGTCAATGCGTTGTCGGAGCACCTGTGGCTGAGCATCTACCGCAACGGCAAGGAGTATTTGCAGGAGTACCGGCTGGGCGATCCACTGTTCCCCTTGCGCGAAGTGGGGCCTTCCGATCGGCGTGGCACCACGGTGCGGTTCCTGCCGAGTCCGGGAACCTTCAACAACATCGAGTTCCACTACGAGGTTCTGGCGAAGCGCCTGCGTGAACTCGCGTTTCTCAACTCTGGCGTCAAAATTACCCTTGAAGATCAAAGGGTTGGAAAAAAAGACGTGTTCCAGTACGAGGGTGGGATTCGCGCCTTCGTCAAGCATCTGTCGCAGCTCAAGACGCCACTCCACCCCAATGCCATCGGGTTCAGCAGCCAGATCGACGCCATCACCGTCGAACTGGCCATGCAATGGACCGATGGCTATCAGGAATCGATCTTCTGCTTCACCAACAACATCCCGCAAAAGGATGGGGGCACCCACCTGACCGGATTCAAGGCTGCCCTGACGAGAACGCTCAGCAATTATGTTGAGCAGTCGGGGTTGGCAAAGAACTCGAAGGTCGTCCTGTCGGGTGACGACATGCGCGAAGGCTTGATCGCGGTGTTGTCGGTGAAGGTGCCGGATCCCAAGTTTTCTTCGCAAACCAAGGACAAACTCGTTTCCAGCGAGGTCAAGGGCATCGTCGAGCAGGCGGTCAACGCCAGACTCGAGGAATATCTGCAAGAGCACCCGGCCGATGCCAAGGTCATCGCCGGCAAGGTGGTCGATGCGGCGCGCGCGAGAGAGGCTGCGCGCAAGGCCCGCGAACTGACCCGCCGCAAAGGCGCGCTGGACATCGCCGGCTTGCCGGGCAAATTGGCGGATTGCCAGGAACGCGATCCGGCCCTGTCGGAGCTGTTCCTCGTCGAGGGTGATTCGGCAGGAGGCTCCGCCAAGCAGGGGCGCAATCGCAAGACCCAGGCCGTGTTGCCGCTCAAGGGCAAGATCCTCAACGTCGAGAAGGCGCGTTTCGACAAGATGCTTTCCTCGGCCGAAGTCGGAACCTTGATCACCGCGCTCGGCACGGGCATCGGCAAGGATGAATTCAATGCCGACAAGTTGCGCTATCACCGCATCATCATCATGACCGACGCCGACGTGGATGGCTCGCACATCCGCACCCTGCTGTTGACCTTCTTCTACCGGCAGATGCCGGAGTTGATCGAGCGCGGCCACGTCTACATCGGGCTGCCGCCGCTCTACAAGATCAAGCAGGGCAAGAACGAGTTGTACCTGAAGGACGATGCCGCGCTCAACGAATACCTGATCGCGAGCGCGGTGCAGGATGCGGCGTGGACGCCGGTGGACGATGCGGCACCTGTTGAAGGCAAGGCGCTGGAAACGCTCTTGCGCCAATACCAGGCGGCGCTCGACCAGATCGGGCGCCTGGCCCAGCGAGGCGATGCGGGCGTGTTCACGGCGATGCTCGAACACACGCCGCTCGAGGACGCGATCTGGGCGGATCCTTCGGCCCTGCAAAATTGGGCAGACGTCTTGACGTCCAAATTGAATGCGACAGGCCTTGGCCGCCCGCAATTCAGTTTCGAGTTACGCGCAGCCACCGAACAGCATCCCGCCGCCTGGTTGCTGCGGCGCGCCCAGCACGGCACCGAGCACACCTGGATTTTGCCGAGAGGCTTTTTCTCCGGCGCGGATTTTCGTCCGTTGCTGGAAGTCGCGCGCGCACTGGGTGTCCGCGACCATGCAGTGTCGGAAGTCCGGCGCGGCAGCGCCGCACAAGCCGTCGGCAATTTCGCGGAGGCGCGTGCGTGGCTGTTCGATGAAGCCAAGAAGGGACGCCAGATCCAGCGCTTCAAGGGGCTTGGTGAAATGAACCCCGAACAACTTTGGGAAACCACCGTGAATCCCGATACCCGCCGACTGCTGCAGGTGCGCATCGAGGATGCGCTGGAAGCGGACCAGATCTTCGCGACACTGATGGGCGACGTGGTCGAACCCCGCCGCGAATTCATCGAGACCAATGCGCTCAGGGTCGGAAATCTGGACGTCTGATGCGTGGTGCCGTTTCGGGCGACGGGTTTGTCGGTACTTGAGCTTTGCGCACGGACCGCGCTACCCTCACCCTCCCGTTCGCGATCTGTGCAGTTGCCTGCAAGAGGAATCCCGATGAAGCCCGACTCCCGCTGGCTGGTTTGCGGCATGTGTTCCGCGCTCGCACTGGTGCTCCTGCCCTCTGTCGCATTTGCGCAAATGGGCGGACAGGGCGGACAGCAGTGTTCGGATATCCAGATGCTGCAGCACAAGTGCGGCGAACAGCAGACGAAGAAGTCCGACAAGCAGTCCGACAAGCAAGCCAAGCACGAAAGCAAATATCCGAACGCGACCCGCAAGGAGCCCGCCAAGACCGGTGTCAGCGCCAAGGAGGGCAAGAGCCTCAACGAAGGGTTGCAGGCGGCCAACAGTGGCGACACCGCGACCGCGCTCAAGGATCTGCAGCCGATCGCCGATTCGGGCAGCAACGCCTACGCCAAGGCGCTTGCCATGCTGGGCCTCGCCCAGGTGAAGTATCGCGGAGGTGACACCAAGGGCGCGATCGCCTTGCAGAAGCAGGCGATCGATTCGAACGCACTCGACAACGACAGCTACTTCCAGGGATTGGAGGCGCTCGCGCAGATGTACATCGCGGACGAGGATTACGGCGATGCGCTGACCACGCTCGACAGCTGGAGCAACCAGAGTGGTGCGCAATCGGCGGACATCGATGCGCTGAAGGGCAACGCCTACTACCGCCTGCAGAAGTATCCCGAAGCGGTTGCGGCGATCCAGAAGGCCAAGTCGCTCAGCGACAAACCTCAGCCCAGCTGGGACCAGATCGAAATGGCCAGCTATTTCGCGATGGACAAGTACGACGATGCCGCCAAGCTCGCCGAGGCGGCGCTGGCCAAGGATCCCAACAACAGCACGTTGTTGCAGAACGTCATCGCCATTTACATCAACGCGCATCAGGACCAGAAGGCGCTCGCGCTGCTGGAACGCGCCCGCTCGAACGGCCAGATCAAGGACGAAACCGGCTACATGAACATGGCCAAGATGTACGACAACCTCGGCCAGAACAGTTCCGACCCCAAGGCCAACGCGCTGAAAGCCGTCGCGGTCCTGAACGAGGGCATGGACAAGGGTATCATCCAGCCCGGCGTCGACAGCTACAAGTTGCTGGGCGACTCGTATGCGATCGCGGGCGACTACAAGAACGCCGCGGCCGCGTATGGAAAAGCGTCGCCCGACGCCAAGACCGGCCAGGTGGACTTCCTGCGCGGCCAGATGCTGGAAAACCTGGACCGCCACAAGGAAGCCCGCGATGCGCTCAAGCAGGCGATCGCGAAGGGCGGATTCAAGCGCGTCGGCGCGGCCTACCTGACACTCGGCAATGCCGAACTCGCCCTGAAGGACAAGACCGCGGCAATCGCCGCGTACAAGCAAGCCGAACAGGATCCGGAAACGCGATCCGATGCGCGCCGCACCTTGAAACAATTGGGGCACAAGTAACACGCAGGCCGGCCGGGATGCCGGGTGCCCGAAAGACACGCGAAACAAACGGGCTTTGCCCACTAGGCAAAGCCCTCATGCTGGTGTAACGTTCGACACTTTTCCGCCGCCTTGGTTGCTGAGCCGGATCGAAAACGATACGGCGACTGCAGTGGGGCCCAACAGGTCAGCGACTGGTTCAATAAACGATGGCACGCACGTCGGCTCAAGACCGCAAACGGTTCAACTGGTGGCGCACCATTGCAGTCGCGTTCGCGATTGCGCTGCACGCCGGCATCATCATCATGTTGCTGGCCCCCGCAGCCCCGCCGCAGGCCAAGAAGAACAGCCAGCAGAAGATCGTGCGCGTCGAGTTCATCCCGCCGCCACCACCGCCGCCGCCGCCACCACCGCCGCCGCCGGAACCGCCCAAGCAGCCGCCACCGAAGGTGATCAAGCTGGAGAGGCCGCCGCCGTTGCCGCCGCCGCCGGCGCCGCCGCCGCCGCAGGAATTGTCGACCATGTCGACGCCGGCCGCGCCGCCGCGCCCGCCCGCGCCGCCACCGCCGCCCGCGGATGTCGCGCCGTCGGTCGACATCAGCTACAAGAATCGCAATCCGCCGAAATATCCGATCCAGGCGGTGCGTCAGAGCCATCAGGGAGAAGTGATCCTGGCCATCACCATCAACGCCGCCGGCGAAGTGGTCGATGTCAGGATCCAGAAGTCCAGCGGCTATCGCGAACTCGACCGCGCCGCGGAGGAAGCCGCGCGGCATTGGCGGTTCAACCCGGGCGTCCAGAACGGCAGGCCAACCGGCGGCGTCGTGCTGGTCCCGGTGAATTTCAGCCTGAGCGGCATCGAATAGAAACTTCACGCTCAACGGGTTCGAATCCGTTAGAGTCCGTCATTCAACGTTCCACTTGCTACAACTTGAAGGAAGGGTAGCGCCATGATCCAAGAAGCAGCATCACAAGCCGCCGCACCAGTCGGCAATGCCAACGCGCAAGCCCTGCAACAGGTTGGCGCGAGTCACTTCCTCACCCAGATCGTCACGCATCCGGCCGAGCACGCGATCGACTTGCTGGTGCTGATCGTGTTGGTGATCATGTCGGTGGCGTCGTGGTATTTCATCATCGCGATCGCGATCCGCAACGGACTGATCCGTTCGCGCATGGACAAGGTCATCCAGAAGTTCTGGGATACCCCGTCCGCGCAGGATGCCGTGAGGGTGATGGAGAAGCAGCCGCGTTCCGAGCCTTTCTCCAAGATCGCACTGGAAGCCGCTTCGGCCGCTGCGCACCATCAGCGTCACGAAGGCAGCCGCATGGTCGAAGCGCTGAATCGTTCCGAGTTCGTCGATCGCGCGTTGCGCCAGGCGGTCGATCGCGAAAGCCGCAACCTCGAGGGCGGCCTCACGCTGCTGGCGACCGTAGGTTCCGCCGCGGTGTTCGTCGGTCTGCTGGGTACCGTGATGGGCATCTACTACGCCCTGATCAACCTCGGCGCCAGCGGTGAATCGTCGATTTCCGCGGTCGCTGGTCCGGTCGGCCAGGCGCTGATCATGACCGCCATCGGCTTGTTCGCGGCGATCCCGGCGGTCATCGCCTACAACGCCTACTCGCGCGCCAACCGTGTCACGATCGCGCATTTCGACGAATTCGCGCATGACCTGCACGACTTCTTCGCCACCGGTGCGCGCATCGAGACCGGTTCGCAGACCGCTGCCGCCCGTCCGGCCGCCGCGGTGCCGCCGCCGGCCGTCAAGAAGTAAGAGGGTCTCGTCATGGGCATGAGTACCAACAGCGGCGGCGGCCCGGTTGCCGACATCAACATTACGCCGTTGATCGACGTGATGCTGGTGCTGCTGGTCATCTTCATGATCACCGCGCCGCTGGTACAGCACAACATCAAGATCGACTTGCCGCAGCCGAACCCGACGGTGAAGCCGCCCGAGAACCCACCAACGCCGCATTCGCTGTTCATTCGCGCCGATGGTTCGATGACCTGGGACAACCTCCCGATCAGCAACATCGAATTGCAGGCCCAGCTGGCGACCATCGGTGCGAAAGGGGCGGACCAACAACCGCAGGTGACCATCAAGGCCACCGACGATACCCAGTACAACTACCTGGCCGAAGTGATGGCCGAGGCACGCCGCTACAACGTGATCAAGATCGGCTTCGAGAAGTGAGGGACTGACGCCATGTCAATGAGCGTAGGCGAGAACACTGGCAGCGACATCCCCAAGGCCGAGATCAACGTCACCCCGTTGGCCGACGTGATGCTGGTGCTGCTGATCATCTTCATGATCACGGCACCGTTGATGTCGCACAAGGTCAAGGTCGACCTGCCGCGAGCCGATCCCAACACCAAACCCACCACGATCCAGGTCCCGCCCATCGATCTCGCCGTCGAAGCCGACGGGACCCTGTACTGGAACGACAGCCTGGTCAGCGATGCGGTGCTCACCGCGAGGCTGCGTGCGGCTGCATCCAGCAATCCGCAACCGGAGTTGAACATCCGCGCGGACAAGACCACGCCGTACCGGGTGATCTGGAAGGTGATGCAGGACGCCAAGGGAGCGGGCATGGTGCATTTGGGCTTCATCACCCAAGGCAAGGCCAGGAATGGTTCCGGCTCGTGAGCATCGCGATTGCACGAATGAAAAATGCCGCGCTTTGCGCGGCATTTTTCTGGGTCTTCAAGCGGACTGCGCAAGGATCGCGAGGTAGTTGCGTACCGTCCGCTCCAGCCCGTCGTACAACGCCTCGCTGACCAGGGCGTGTCCGATCGACACCTCGGCGAGATCGGGGATCGCGCGTTTGAACGCGCCGAGATTTTGTTGGTCGAGATCATGTCCCGCGTTCACGCCGAGCCCGGCTGCCCGCGCGCGCCGTGCCGTTTCCGTGCAACGCGAGAGTTCGTTCGCCGCATGGCCCGACGCGAACGCTTGTGCATAAGGCCCGGTATACAGCTCCACCCGCGCCACCCCGATCGCACGCGCGGCTTCGAAACCTTCGAGAGCCCCGGCGTCCACGAACAACGAAACGCGACAGCCGCTCTGGTTGAGCGTGGCGACCAGCGGCGCAAGCCGCGGCAGGTCGCGCGCGAGGTCGAAACCATGGTCGGATGTGATCTGGCCGTCGGAGTCGGGTACCAGTGTCGCCTGTGCGGGCCTGGCTTGACGCGCCAGCTCGACGAAACCCGGATATCCGGAGCGGGCCGGCGCGAACGGATTGCCTTCGATATTGAATTCGACCCGGCCCCGCGTGAGTTTCGCCAGAAGCGACACGTCCTCGGCGGTGATGTGCCGGCGATCCGGCCGCGGGTGCACGGTGATGCCGCCACAACCCGCGGCGATGCAGGTCTCGGCCGCCTTGCCGAGATCGGGTTCGTGGCCGCCCCGCGCATTGCGCAGCACGGCGATCTTGTTGAGGTTGACGCTGAGCACGGTCATGCGCGGGAATCATCGCACAAACCTGCGCGCAAAAAACGGCGCGGAGTGAGCTCCGCGCCGGAGAGTGCAATCCACCACGTCGCTGTACGGGCGGACGTTACGGGGAGACTTCCCGTACTGTTGGGACCGCGACACACGGCTCAAGTTCATGCGTCTTGGCCGATGGTTCAGCCGGCATCGTTCATGCGGGCGGACGCAGCGCCACGATCCGGCGTGCGGCACCCTGCCACGCGAGCGCGCCGCGATATCCCGCCATGGGATTGAAACTTTCGAGGCGCCAATCGCCGGCGGCCCCCAATGCCGGATCGGTGCGATCCAGCATCCATCCATGCGGGTCTTTCCGGAACGACAATCGCGACAAGCCGAAGGACAAACCCTCGCCCGCCGCCTTCAGTACCGCTTCCTTGGCGCACCACAGTGCAATGAACGCCTCGTCGCGCATGGACGGATCGAGCAGCGCCAGGGTGTCCGCCTCGGAGGGGTCGAAAAAGCGGCGTGCGATGTCGAGTGCACGCAGGTTCTTGTCCAGGCGCTCGATGTCGACGCCCAGCGCGCAGTCGAGCGCCAACGCAACCAGCGCATAGTCACCGCTGTGCGACCAGTTGAACTCGAGGCGGCGATCGCCGATGCGGCCGGCTGCAGGTGGCGCAAGCCGTGGCTTGCCACGCTGTTCCTCGTCCAGCACGATGCCGGACGACGAAACTCCTAGGTAGGCGGACAGCAAATCCAGGAGTGGCGCGCGCCCCGCGGACAACGCGTAGGGAATGCGCCACAAGTGGATCGATCGGGCATCGAGGTGCGCTGCGGCAGTTTCCGGCAGAACCTCGCTGAACTCCGGTGGCGACGACGACATCAATGCAGCGCGCGCGAGGTCAGTGGCGCACGCGCTCGTCATACAGGCGCTTCACCACCGAAGGATCGGCCAGCGTCGAGGTGTCGCCCAGGGCGGCGAGGTCGACTTCGTTCTTGCCGGCCTCGGCGATCTTGCGCAGGATACGGCGCATGGTCTTGGCCGACCGGGTCTTGGGCAGCGCCGGCGCCCATTGCAAATATTCGGGCGCGGCGAAACCGCCGATCCGTTCGCGGATGCCGACGACGAGTTCCTTCTTCAGTGCGTCGCTCGGTGTCACACCTTCCTTCGGTGTCACGAAGGCATAAATCGTGGTGCCCTTGATGTCGTGCGGGCAACCGACCACCGCGGCCTCCGCCACGCGTTCATCGGCCATCATCGCGCTTTCGACTTCCGCGGTGCCGATGCGGTGGCCGGAGACATTGATGACGTCGTCCACGCGGCCGGTGATCTTCCAGTCGCCGTCGGCATCGCGCTCGGCGCCGTCGCCGGTGGTGTAGACGCCGGGGTACATCTTGAAATACGTGTCGATGAAACGCTGGTGATCGCCGTACACGGTGCGCATCTGGCCGGGCCAGGAATCGGTGATCACGAGATTGCCGGAACCCTCACCTTCAATGGGTTTCCCGTCCGGGTCGAATATCGCCGGCTGGATGCCGAAGAAGGGTTTCATCGCGGCGCCAGGCTTCAGCACCCCGGATCCCGGCAACGGACAAATCAGGATGCCGCCCGTTTCGGTCTGCCACCAGGTATCGACGATCGGACTGCGCCCCTCGCCGACGACGTCGAAATACCATTCCCACGCTTCCGGGTTGATCGGTTCGCCCACCGAGCCGAGCAGTCGCAGCGATCGGCGCGAGGTTTGCCTGACCGGCCCGTCGCCCTCGCGCATCAGTGCGCGAATCGCGGTCGGCGCGGTGTACAGGATCGTCACTTGGTGCTTGTCGCAAACCTGCCAGATGCGCGAGGCGTCGGGCCAGTTCGGCACGCCCTCGAACACCAGCGACGTGGCGCCGTTCGCGAGCGGGCCGTAGACGATGTAGCTGTGTCCGGTGACCCAGCCTACATCGGCGGTGCACCAGTAGACGTCGTCCTCGCGCAGATCGAACACGGCTTCGTGGGTCAGCGACACCCAAACCATGTAGCCACCGATGGTGTGCAGCACGCCCTTCGGTTTGCCGGTGGAGCCCGAGGTGTAAAGGATGAACAACGGGTCTTCCGCGTTCATCGGTTCGGGCGCGCATTCGGTGGACTGGCCATCGACCAGCGCATCCCACCAGCGGTCGCGCGGCGATTGCATGTTGACCGCGCCGCCGGTGCGACGCACCACCACGACCGTCTCTATGCTGGTCGTATCCGGACGCAACAGCGCCTCGTCAACGTTTTTCTTCAGCGCAATCTTCTTGCCGGCGCGCATGCCTTCGTCGGCCGTGATCACCAGCTTGCATCGCGAATCGGCGATGCGTCCGGCCAGTGCATCGGGCGAGAACCCCCCGAACACCACCGAGTGGACAGCGCCGATGCGCGCGCACGCCAGCATCGCCACGCAGGCTTCCGGGATCATCGGCATGTAGATCGCGATGCGGTCGCCCTTGTTCACGCCGAGATGTTTCAAGGCATTGGCGAACCTGCAGACTTCGGCGTGCAGTTCGCGGTAGCTGAGCTTGCGGGAGACGTTCGGATCATCGCCCTCGAACAGGATCGCGGTCTTGTCAGCGCGCTTGGCGAGATGCCGGTCGAGACAGCTCACGGTCGGGTTCAGCACGCCGTCGGCGTACCAGCGGATGTGCAGGTCTTCCGGATCGTAGGACACGTCCTTGATCCGGGTGGGGAACTTGATCCAGTCCAGCCGCCTGGCGGCTTCGGCCCAGAAGGAACCGGGATCACGCAGCGATTCGGCGTAGCGGCGCGCATAGTCGTCGGGCTTGATCCGCTCGGCGGCGGCGAAGGCGGGCGGGACGGGATGCACCTTGCTCATCGCGGGTCTCCTTGGAAGTCGACGGAGTCAGGTCGACGGAGTCACGGTCGACGCAAGGGGTCAAGCGTAGCAAATCGCCGACGGCCGCGGCGTGAAAATAGCGTCAGCCCGGTGGCGATGGCGGCAGCTGCCGCGACGGTTCCGTGGGTTTGCGGAGGGTCCCGCGCAACGCTTCGATCTCGCGGGCGGTCATGTGCTCGGGACGCGAACTTGCCCGGACATGCCGGTCGATGAAGACCAGCGCGGCGGCGATGGCGCAGAGCAAGCCGATCACGATGCCCAATCCCATCCAGCCCGGCGAATGGCTGGCGAAAGCGAGCATGAAGGCCAGTATTGCGATGGTTGCCAGACCCCAGATCATGCCTTGGTCCCCCGGATTGCCGTCGCACCGATCATAGCGCAGCCATCCGGATTCGGCGTATCGTCGCGCCATGGAGCCCGGCATCACGGCTGCCCTTCCCTCGATCGCGCTTGCCGGCGTGCTGTCCTGGGCTTCCGGATTCCGCTTGTACGCGGCGCTGTTCATCGCGGGCGTGCTGGACCGCTTTCACGTGGTCGCGCTGCCGTCCGATCTCGCACTTCTCTCGCACACACCCGTGCTGGTCGTGACCGGTGCGCTGCTGGTGGTCGAGTTCCTGGTGGACAAGGTGCCCGCGGTCGATTCCATGTGGGACAGCGTGCAGACCTTCGTGCGGGTGCCGTTGGGCGCGCTGCTGGCGTGGGGGGTATTTGCGCAAGCCGGCCCGGAAACACAAGCGATCGCGGCGATCCTGGGCGGCGCGGTGGCGGCCGGCACGCACGTCGCCAAGGCAGGTACGCGGGCACTGGTGAATACCTCGCCGGAACCCTTTTCCAACTGGGGTCTGAGCTTTTCGGAAGACGGCGTGCTGCTGCTCGGGATGTGGCTGGCACTGAAACATCCCTTGGTGTTCGTGCTGCTGCTGGCGCTGTTCGTGGTGTTGCTGCTCTGGTTGATTCCGAAACTCTGGCGTGGCGTGCAGGCATTGCGCCGCGGGTTCGCTCGCTTGCTTTCGCGCGGCGCGACACCGCCGTCGCCGTGAGCGGAAACAGATTGCATGGGCGACCCGCACCCGGGTCGCGCAGGCACGCGCAGCCGTCGTCCAAAAACTTCGCACTGCCTCTGCTGGTTCGTCGCAGCCGTCGAGACAGGGCGGCGTATGCTGGCGGGATGCCATCGATCCCGGCAACCCGCGTCAAGGGCCGCGGCGCGGCCTCCAACCCGGAAGGCCGCTTCGAAACGGTGCGCCACCACGCCGAGGACGACGGTTGGCAAAGCGCATTGCTGGACGAGGCCACGCCGCGGCCGCGCACCGAGGTGCGCGAGGAGCATGCGCGTTCGATCATCAGCCGCAACGATTCGCCGGACGTGCCGTTCGAACAGTCGATCAACCCCTACCGCGGCTGCGAGCACGGCTGCATCTACTGCTTCGCGCGACCCTCGCACAGCTACCTGAACCTGTCGCCCGGCCTGGATTTCGAGACCAAACTCTTCGCCAAGGCCAACGCCGCCGAGCAACTGGCGAAGGAACTCGCGCGTCCCGGCTACCGCTGCTCACCGATCAACCTGGGTGCCAACACCGACCCGTACCAGCCGGTCGAGCGGCGTTGCGGTATCACGCGTTCCATCCTGGAGGTGCTGCGGGATGCGAACCACCCCTGCACCATCGTCACCAAGAACGCGCTGGTCGAGCGCGACCTCGATTTGCTGGCGCCGATGGCAAAGCGCCGCCTGGTGCAGGTGTTCGTGTCGTGCGCCCAGCTCGACAACCATCTCGCCGCGAAACTGGAACCGCGCGCCTCGGCGCCGCACCGACGCATTGCGGCGATCAAGGCGTTGAACGACGCGGGGGTGCCGTGCGGCGTGCTGGTGGCGCCGATCATTCCGGCGCTGACCGATCGCGACATGGAGCGCGTGCTGGAAACCGCGGCACAGGCGGGTGCGCGCGTGGCCGGTTACACCGTGTTGCGATTGCCCTGGGAATTGAAGACGCTGTTCCGCGAGTGGCTGCAGTTGCACGTGCCGCAACGCGCCGGGCACGTGATGAGCCTGGTCCGGCAGATGCGCGGTGGCCGCGACTACAACAGCGACTTCCGCACCCGCATGCACGGCGAGGGCGAGTTCGCGCGCCTGCTGTCGCGGCGGTTCGAGGTCGCCTGCCGCAAGTTCGGTTATGCACGCCGCGGTGAATGGCCGCTGGACTGCACGCGCTTCGCCCCGCCGCGCGCACCGTCACCGCAAGGCGACTTGTTCTAGGAAACCTCGAACAACCTGCTGCGCTTGGCAGCTTGCGTGCCGGTGGTGCTCGCCATGCTCACGTACTGGCGTGTACGCTCCGCTGGCTGCGCTGACTCGCCACATCCATGTGGCTCGCTCTACGAGCCGCCTGCGGCGTTCAGATCGGCAATCCTGCCGATCTGGTCGGCGACCCGCAATCACGGAGCCCTTTCGCCATGGATGGCGTTGTTCGCTCGCGACGGTTCTTCGGGGTTCCCTTCGCCGTTTCGTGTGTGCGCTATCTGGCTGGCGAAAGGTATTTCCCGAACCAGTCCAGCGTGCGGCGCAGGATGTCGGCAGGATCCTTGCGCCCGACGAAGTGGTGGCCCTGGTTGGCGTATACCACCAGGGTGGTCGGCACGCCCAGCGTCTTCAACGCGTGCCAGTATTCGAACGATTGCGGCGCCGGGCATTCCTCGTCGCGCTCGCCCACCACGATCAGCGCCGGCGTCTTCGCCTGCTTGATGAAGTTGATCGCCGAACTCTTCGCGTACGCGGCCGGGTCGTCGTACAACGACGCGCCGAAGAACGGAATCATCCACTGGTCGATCTGGTTCTGTCCGTAGTAACTCTGCCAGTCGGAAATGCCCGCGCCGGCCACCACCGCCTTGAATCGCTGCGTGCGTGTCGGCGCGAACATGCTCATGAAGCCGCCGTAGCTCCAGCCCATCATGCCGAGCCGGTGGTCGTCGATCGGCGCCAGTTTTTCCACCGCGTCCACCCCCGCGAGGATGTCGTCGAGGTCGCCGTAGCCCATCTGGTTGCGGATGGCTTGCGCGAATGCCACGCCTTCGCCGAAGCTGCCGCGCGGGTTCGGCATCAGCACGAAGTAGCCGAATTCCGAAAGCGCGGAGGCATTGTTCCGCCATGTCGGCAAATTGGCCCATGACGGGCCGCCGTGCACGTACACGATCATGGGATAGCGCTTGTGCGCGTCGTAGTCGGCCGGGTACATCAGCCAGCCCTGCACCTGCATGCCACCGCTGTTCCATTCCACCGATTGCGTCTTGCCCCATGCCTGCCCGAGGTCGGCGTTGATCGTCGTGACCGCGGGCGGTGGTGCTGTGGTCAGCAACCCGGCGTGCACTTCGGGCGGATCATCGAAGGAGTCACTGGCATAGGCGATGCGCCGCGGCGCCTTGCTCGACAACGCGACGGACAGCGCGGCGCGTCCGTCGCCGATGTCGCCGGGGGCGGTGAACCACAGCCGCGTCTGCCGGGCAACGTTGCCGCCGAGCGTGTATTCGGTGACCTGCACCTTGCCGCTCGCGATCTGGTTCACCAGCAGCGAGCGCTGGTCGAGGAAGGTGAACCACGACGGCGTGACCTTCGCGCCCGGAGTCAGGTTGACCGGCGTGCCGCCGGTTGCCGGCACGCCGTACAGGTCGCCGCCGGTGGCGCCGCGATCGCTCATCAGGCCGCCGATGAATAGAATGCGTGCGGCATCGGGGGACCAACGCGGCAGCGCCATCTGCAGCCCGTGCAACGGACCTTTCACGGTTGCCGGATCGACGATCATCCCGGGGGCGGCGCCCGCTTGTGCATCCTGCACGTAAAGTTTGGCCGTCCACCAATTGTTGTCGCCGGGCGGCGGCGCGGCGGTGTACGCGAGACGGTTGCCGATCGGCGACAACCGGAACTCGTAGACGTACAGGCCCTGCGGCGTCAGGATTTCCGGCGTGCCTCCCGCAACCGGGACCTGAGCGACACGCTCCACCTGTTCGTCGGTTGCGCCGATCACGCCGACGCGGGGATTGCCGGACGCGGTCGCGTAGGGCGGGCGCGTCGCGCCAGGCACGTACAGGAACGCGATGCGCTGGCCGTCGCGGCTCCACTGCATGCCTTGCGCAAAGCCTTCGATGTCGGCGACCTTGCGCGGCGTCGAACCGTGTTCGACATCGATCAGCCAGATCGCGCCATGGATCGGCTTGGTGTTGGAAGGGTCGACCCTGCAGCGGGTCAGCACCGCCAGTTCATTCGCGCGCGGCGCCCAGCGGATCCCTTCTTCGCTGCAATCGCCCGGGATCTCGAGTGGACGGGCGTTCCGGCCGCTCCACGACGCGAGCGTCAAGGTCGTCTTGTCATCGTGCGACACCACCCACGCAAGATGCTGGCCGTCCCAGGACAGCGCCACGGCCGGAATATCCCTGACCCTGGCGCGTTGCGCCAGGATGTGTTCGATCCGTGCATTTTCCGATTGCGCCGATTGCGGAGCTTCGGCTCGTGCGGGCGGCGCGAAAACCAGGCTGGCGAGCAGCAGGGCGAAGCAACGCGCGGATGCGGACATGGCAGGGTCCTGCGAAGGGAACCCACGAAACCTACACCCATGCCGGACCCGGCGGAAGTGGCGAAAGCCCTGCCCGCCGGCGCAAGGCCACGGGCGCCGCCGCGTGCTGCTTCGCTTCGCCCCGATACCCGTTGTCCGGCAGCGCTGGACTACGGTCCGGATTTCCGCCCCGTCTTGAGCGACGGATTGTCCGCCGTGTGCGGCGCGAGGCGTTCGACGTTGTCGCGCGGCTCGGATGTGCGCGAAGACGGCCCCGCGGCGTGGCCGGCATCGTCGGCTTGCCGTGCCTTCAGCAGTTCCTGCATCTGCGCCTTCAGCGCTTCCAATTGCACCGTGTGACGGTGCAGCGCGGCCATGATCGCCCACAACAGGATGCACAGGACGATGAGCAGGATGCCGATGTCGGTCGTGGTCACTCGCGGTTCCTCGCAGCCGGGATCTCCCCCGACGGTTGCGGCAGGCTGGGCGGGGAAACACGGGCATGTACCCGCGCGATCCCCCATTCCGCCCGTGCAGGATACAAGCAACATTCATGCCGTGCAGGCCTGGGGCGTGGCCTTGCGGGGAGTCCTGTGCCGGCCTTGCTGCCGCGGCGTTCAGGCTGGTCAGCGAGCGGATGCGCGCCCGCGCGACATGCGCTGCCCCACGGAGTCGATGCATCACGCGCCGGTAACCATTCGGTCTGAAAATCATCCGATGAACATGGATAAATAGGCGTTTCATTCATCGTTCATTGGGATAGATAAACGCGTTCATTTTCGGTCGGCATTACGCTCGCAATAACTCCAGGAAATATTCAGCGCTGGTTTCGACGGTGTGCGCATACTGACCATTCCGTTCGCAAAGACTTTCAAGGATGGTCCCCGAAGCGCATACGGTCTTGTCGGCTTGTCTTGTGTCGATTGGCGCGTCGGCATTGGGATTGTGCGTGCTGGTTCCGGTGAGCAAGCCGGTCGGGTTGATCGACTATCCGGATGCGCGCAAGCGGCATGCGTTCGCGACGCCGCTGGTGGGCGGGCTGTCGATCTTTGCAGGCGTGTTGGCCGGGTGGCTGTGGCTGGGGCAGATGCAGCGTTTCGACGACATCGTGCTGGCCACGGCATGCGTACTGGTTGTGCTCGGCGCGCTCGATGATCGTTACGGATTGCGCGTGAGTGTGCGGGTGGCGGTGCAGGTCGCCGCGGTTGCGATCGTGATGTCGACGACCGGCGTGTACGTGCATTCGCTGGGTGTCCTGCATGGCTACGAATTGACGCTAGGGTGGCTGGGTATTCCCTTCACCGTCGTTGCCGTGATCGGGTTGATCAACGCATTCAACCTCATGGATGGCATCGATGGCTTGGCGGGGTGCCTCGCACTGGTGAGTGCCGGTGCGATCGCGTTGCTGATGGCGCCGGACATGCCGGCACCGCGTACCGTCGTCGTGCTGCTGCTGGCGGCGGCACTGTATCCGTACCTCATGGCCAACCTTGGCCTGTTGGGCCGCAGGGCCAAGGTTTTCCTGGGCGATTCCGGCAGCGTGGTGCTCGGCTACATCATCGCCTGGACGCTGATCGCATTGAGCCAGAGTTCGCCGCGGCATATTTCACCCGGATTGGTGTTGTGGTGCGTCGCACTGCCCGTCATGGATACCCTGGCCGTGATCTTTCGCCGCCTCAAGCGCGGCGTGTCGCCGTTCACGCCGGACCGCACGCACATCCACCACCTGTTGATGAACGCCGGGATGGGGCCGCGTCGCACGCTGGTGTATCTCGTCGCGTTCGCGCTGGTATTGCCTTTCGTGGGGGTCGTGATCCACGCGGAGCTGGGTGCGATCGCGAACCTGGTGGCATTCGCGGTGGTGTCGGTGCTGTACGTGGCGTTCACCACGCACCTCGAACGCACGCAATCCACGTCCGATGATGCCGCGTCGGGAGTTGCAGCGGCTCCGGTCGCGGACGGCACGGATTCCTGACCTGCGTTTCGCTGCGGATGAACGTGATCAGTCCGTCGCCGGCACGCCGAGCGGCGGGTCCAGTACTTCGTCCCACGTTTCCAGCGTGCGCCGGATCACGATGCGTTCGTCGAACTCGGCCAGTGCCCTGGCGCGCGCCGCCAGGCCGAATTGCCTTGCCAGGGTCGGCGCATCCAGCAGGCGGACGATCGCCGCGCCCAACGCCTCGGCATCGCGCGGCGGCACGACCAACCCGTTCACGCCATCCGCGACGGCATCGCGGCAACCCGGCATGTCGGTGCTGATCAGCGGCGTGGCGCAGGCGCCCGCTTCGATGAGCGATCTGGGCAAGCCTTCGCGGTAGTAGCTCGGAAGCACCACGATGTCGACCGATGCAAACAGCGACGGCATGTCCTCGACATGTCCGATCCATTCGATCAGCCCTTCCTCGACCCAGCCGCGCACGGCGGCCTCGGGCACCGCGGCGGGATTGCCGGGATCGGACGCCCCCGCGAGCAGGAAACGGACTTTCCTGCCGCGTGCGCGCAGGTTGCGCGATGCCTGCACGTATTCGGCGAGTCCCTTCTCCCACAGCAGCCTCGCCGCCAGCAGCACGCAGGGAGGATCGTTGGGCGTGCCATTCCGGGGCACGAAACGCGCGCAGTCCACGCCGGATCCGGGGATCACGCGCAGGCGCGCTGGGTCGATCAGGCCGTGGCCGGTGAACATCGCCGCGTCGTCGTGGTTCTGCAGGATCAGGCGCGAGCGTTTTCCGCGCAGCGCGAATCGCATCAGCCCGCGCACCAGCGGCCGCAGCATGCGCGCACGCGGATCGTTGCTGGCGAATACGTAACCGAGGCCCGCCACCGCATTCACGCGCGCCGGGATGCCGGCCGCCATCGCGGCCAGTGAGCCGTACACCGCGCATTTGATGGTGAAGTTGTGCACCAGCGCCGGCCGTTCGCGCTTGAACAACGCGACCAGCCCGGCCAGTACGCGGGCCTCGCGCCATGGATCGAGGCTGCGGCGGTCCATGCCCGGCAACGGTGTCCAGCGCAAGCCCGATGCGCGCAGGCGCGCACCGTATTCGCCGGGCGGCGAAACCAGCACCATCTCATGGCCGGCGGCTTGCGCGGCCAGCGCCAGCGCGCGCCGGAAGTTGTAGAGATACCAATCGGTGTTGGCGAACAGGATGATCTTCGACATGCTCGGACTCCACCGAAAGCACGATCAGTGGCGCGCGGCGGTCGAACCGTCGCGTCGCGTCGCATCGACAGCCATGCAGTCCGCGCGCGCCTGGTGGATGGCGGCCACGAATTGCCGGAAGTCCGGCGCAAGCGGTGCGGCGCTTGGGCGTTCGTCTGCCTGCCAGGTGCCGCCCTTGGCATAGATCCATACGTAGTCGTCCGATACATCGGATGCGACGCGCAGGCGCTGTGCGAAACGCTCGGGGGTTTCGCGGGCTGATTTGTCCTGGCTGGTGCGACCCAGCGGCCAGAGACCGGTCGCAATGCCGGGAACGGTCCCCGTTGCGCCGTTTTCCTGCACGAATTCCGTGTAGAGCTGGCGCGAGCGCGGAACGGTGTTTGCAATGCCGTCGCTGTTCCTGCTGTAGGTTTGTTCGAGCCCGATCACGACTTGCTTCCAGGGCACCGACAACAATCCACGCAGGAACGGCACCGCAAACGCGTAGTTCCCGTGCCTCGACAAATGGGTGTTTCCCGACTTGAGCTGGTGCACCCCGGACATGAATTTCTGTTTGAACGTCTTGTAACGGTCCGAGGACTCCAGCACGTCCGGCATCACGATCAGGGTCATGTCGGGGTAGGCCGCGAACATCGCCTGGCCGATCCCGCGGCCTTCCCGTTCGATCGTGGCCGCGAGTCCGGCGCCGCCGGCGGCGACCCAGGTCGGCGTGTACGGTTCGAGGTCCAGCGCGATGCCCTTGAAGCCCGCGTAGCGGGCGAGCGCCGCGGCGTGTGCGAAATGCGCGATGACCGCACTGTTTTGGCCGGCGCTGTTCCAGTCATGCGCTTTGTACAGCGCGACCTTGATGAAGTTGTCGGTGGCGCCGTACTTCGCGTAGTTGGATTGAAACAGCCTGGCCTGCTGCCACAACTTGCTGCCGGGATCGGTCCCGACGTCGGCTTGCCAGTACGCCATCACGTTGTTCACGAACACGCCCTGCACGCCGACGGTTTGGCCCCAGTACGCGGCTTGTTGCAGGCCGGCCTCGGTCTTCACGTTGATGCCGTCGAACATCAGCACCTTCGGGCATTGCGCGGCGACGCCGGAATGCCAGGCACCGATCAGCACCACGAGCGCCGGCACCCATCGCGGCCAAAGGGCCGACCGGCGGCGCGCCGAGCCGTTCATGCCGCATCCCCCGCGGGTTGCGGCTTCGGCTTCAGCAGGAAGATCACTTCCTGCGAAAGCGCCGGCGCGATCCAGACGTGCCTGGCGATCTCGAACATCGGTTCGAGTTCGGCCCGTGCTTCGGCCATGCTGCAAAAACACAGGGAGTCGTTCGAGCCGCCGAACACCGAGGCCCTGACGCTGCGCCGCATCGCGTGGAAGCCGTTCTCGATGCCGAACGAAACGATGGCGTGCGAGGCGACGTGCGCGAGTTCGCCCAGCATGGTCCTGCGCAGGGAGGTCGGGACACGGTGCATCAGCCGCAGGCAAACGGCCACGTCGAATGCCTTGTTCCCGAAATCGCCGAGATCGGAGGCGTCCGCGACCCGGAACGAAACGCGGTCGTAGCCGATCCCCGCATATTCGGCCTCGGCCACCTTCAGCATGCTCGCGGAAATGTCGGAGGCCACCACTTGCGTTCCGAGCGTCGCGAAAATGCCGGCGAGCTTGCCGGTGCCGGCCGGCATGTCGAGCGCGGTGCGATGGGGGACCTGCGCCAGCAGGGTCTCGATCGCGCGCCGTTCCTTGCGCGCCACCACCCGCGAGGGGAGGTTTCGCCAGCCCTTCGAGGACACGAACATCTGGTGGTAACGCTGCGCCGTCGCATCGTTCTGGTAGAACTTGCGGGTATTGCGCTCGTAGTCAAAATTCATGTTTCGCCACCCATTTTTCGAGTTGCAGGAAATATGCGGACAGATACGGCCGGCCGATCAGCCAGCCCGCACCGCGCATGCCACGCAGCGCCTTCTCCGCAAAATGCCGTCGCATGGCGATGGTTTCGCGCAGGAAATGATTGAGCAGCAATCTGTCCAGCGCGCGCGCCGAGGCTTGCTCGTACGTCGCCACGAGATCGTCGACGTCGAAACCACGCCATATTCCCAACGATCCGCCTTTGCCCCAATTGACCATCAGCAGCGAAATCACGAATCGCGCGAGGTCGTCCTCGGGCATGCCGAGGAATACATGCTGTGGATCGAAAAAAAACCATGCGTCGTGTGGGCGGTCGAACCGGAAATTGCGAACCTCGAAACCACTGATGAAAAGGGTCCGCTCGCGCCCGGCGATGTGTGCGAGCACCTCCGCGCTCGGGGCGAGGTAACCATTGCGCAGATAATCCTTGGCCGGATAATCCAGTGCGTCGCTGGTGTCCGCGTGCAGCCGCGCCAGCAGCGTGACCGCGTCGCGCAGCGCGGCCGCGCGCTGTGCGGCGGTGCTGGTGCGCGCCTGCAGCAGGGCGCGCAAATCGGGGCCCGACAGGTGCGGATACACGACACAGGCATGGTCGAGACCGGCGGGCTCGCAGACGCGATCGCTGAGCCCGCACAGCAGCCGCATGTCGGTGTATTCGCGGTGCGCCCTTTCGATGCACCCGGGGTCCAGCCAGTCCCGCGCGGGGTCATCGCTGCTGCGGAACATCTTGTAGAACCAGCCTGCCGATGACGCCACCCACGATTCCTTGCGCGGCGTGAAGGCGAGCGCCTCGATCTGCCGGACGATGCCGGTTTCCGGCCGGGCGGCGAGCGCCGGATCCTGTCCGTTCACGCCGTCGAAGCCACGGGGCGCCCGCACGGGGTCGGCGGACCTGCGATCCTCCATGGCGACGTCACGCGACATGCCGCACCCTGTGAAAGGCGTATTGGTCGCAACCCGATCCCATCAGTCCACGCAAGGGCCACCTGCTTTTCCGGACGAATTCACGATCGACCTCGAATCCGAACCGAGTCAGCAGGGCATGGCATGTATCCGGGTCGATCGATTGGTAGGGATAACCCCCAAGCCAGTCGTGCACGTCGTTGTAGAAATCCATGCCGCGACGCGCGTAGCCCTGCACGTAGGCATCGAAGTCCTGGTGTTTCATCCTCAGGGCGGTCTTGCGCAGGAATATGTAGGTGCGGCGTGCCCGCCGCTGCGAGGACGGCGGCGCCTTCGAATACCAATGCTTGATGCCGCGCCACATGCCGCAAAAGGGCGTCTTCCGGTACAGCGCGAGATAGAACTCGCCGCCCGGCCCGACCAAAGCGCCGGCGGCCTTGATGGCCCTGGCCATGTCGCCGGTGTGGTGCAGCACGCCCCACGAGTGGACGATGTCGAAATTGCCGAACTCGGCCGCGGTCATGTCGAACACGCTGCGCACCTGGAACTCGGCCGGAAATTCCGGCGCGAACTTCGCGAATACCCAACGCGCCGCCTTCACGGAATCGGGATCGATGTCGACACCCGTGACGCGGGTCGCCCCGAGCCGCACCGCGGCCAGCGCGGACAGCCCGGAACCGCAGCCGATGTCCAGGAAGCTCAGGCCGTCGAAACGTTGTCGACCACTCAGTTGGCGCAAGTCGACCATGGCCTGGGAGATCTTCGCCTCGTCGATCTTGCGTGCGTAATCCAGCCAGTTCTTGCCGAACGCGAAGTGCGACTGTTGCTGGAGCAAGTTTTCCGGTTTCATGGGACGATCACCTTTCCATCGAATGTCCCCTGTCGTTGCCGCTGTCGATCCGCGCGGGAAATGCGCAAGCACGAAACCGTCCGCCTCGCACTCCGTCCGTTCATGCCGCCACTTCCGCGTACGCGTGCAACCGGTTGCGCGGGGTTTCCGGGAGCCATGCCTGGAACATCAGCACGTCCCACAGGCGGCCGCCTTCGTTCACCTTTCCCGCGACGTGGTCGGCGAGCATTTTCCTGACATACGCGGGATCGAAATAACCCTCCTCGCGCAACCGTCGTTCGTCCAGCAACGCCTCCGCCCAGTCCCGCAGCGGCCCGCGCAGCCACGCGCCGATCGGCACGCCGAATCCCTGTTTGGGGCGGTCGATCAATGGCCGCGGCACGTGCCGGTACAGCACCTGCCGCAACAGCCACTTGCCCTGCCCATGCCGGACCTTCTGCTCGATCGGCACGCGCCACGCGAATTCCACGACGCGATGGTCCAGCAGCGGCACGCGCGCCTCGAGGCTCACGGCCATGCTGGCGCGATCGACCTTGGTGAGGATGTCGCCCGGGAGGTAGGTGACGAGGTCGCTGTACATCATCCGCTCGATGTCCTCGACCACCCCCGGGCCGAGCATCGGATTGCTGAGTTCGGTGGCGGGTTCGCTGGCGTCCAGCACGATGGCGGCCGGATTGCGGACGTGCGACATCAGCAGGCGGTAGCGCTCTTCCTGCGGTCCCGCCTCGAGCATGCTGGCCAGCACGCCCACCTTGGATTTCGGCCGCTTCAACCGCGCCCGCGCCGGCAGGCAACGGTTGACGCCCGCCAGCAGCGATTCGTAGAAGCCCGCATGCCGCGACAGCGAGCGCGCCGCGTGTCCGCGCATGCGATCCGGCATCCAGCCCAGGCAGCGTTCGATGTCCCTGGCCTTGAAGTAGCGCAGATAACCGCCGAACAACTCGTCGCCGCCGTCGCCCGAAAGGCTCACCGTCACCTGTCGGCGCGCGAGCTGCGAGAGCAGGAAGGTCGGCACCTGCGACGAATCGGAAAACGGTTCGTCGAAAATCCCGGGCAGCTTCGGCACCACGTCCAACGCGTCCTGCGCGGTGACATACAGCTCGTGGTGCTCGGTGCCGAGGTGTTTCGCGACCGCGCTCGCGTGCACGGCCTCGTCGTAGCCCTTCTCGCGGAATCCGATCGAAAAGGTTTGCACCGGCCGGTTCGACTGCGCCTGCATCAGCGCGACCACCAGCGAGGAGTCCACGCCGCCCGAAAGGAACGCGCCCAGCGGCACGTCGGCCTCCATGCGCAGCGCCACCGCGTCGCGCAGCACGCGTTCGAGTTCGTCGGTGGCCTCCGCATCGGACAGGCGCAGGCGATCCGCCACGCCGGACTCGGCGACTTCGCGGGCGGACCAGTACGTGCGCGTCGCGGCGACGAGCGCGGATTCGCCCGCCGGCGTCCTCGCCATGTCGGCGCCCACGGTCAGCAAGGTGCCCGGCACCAGCTTGCGGATGCCCTGGTAGATCGAGTGCGGCGCGTTGATGTAGTTGTGGCGCAGCAACAGGCACAGCGCGTCACGATTGATCGCATTGTCGAAACCGGGAAGCCGCGTGATCGCCTTCAATTCCGACCCGAACACGAACAGCGGGCCGACCCATCCGTAATAAAGCGGCTTGATGCCGAGGCGGTCGCGGGCCAGCGTCAGCGTGCGCGTGCGGCGGTCCCACAACGCGAATGCGAACATGCCGATGAAACGCGCGAGTGCGGCATCCAGCCCCCAGTGTTCGATCGCGGCCAGCATCGCCTCGGTGTCGGAATGGCCGCGGAACACGGCGCCGTGGCCGGACAGTTCGCGCCGCATCGCGGCGTGGTTGTAGACCTCGCCGTTGTAGACCATCACGAAGCGGCCGCTCGCCGAGGTCATCGGCTGGTGGCCTTGTGGCGAAAGATCGACCACGGAAAGGCGGCGATGCCCCAGCGCGATGCCGGCCGCGGCATCGTGGAAGAAACCTTCGTCGTCCGGACCGCGGCGATGCAACGCGCGGGTCATGCCGCGCACGGCCGCGAGGCCGTCGTCGCCCGGAAAACGGTGGGTGGCGTCCCAGAGTCCCGCGATCCCGCACATGGTCAATGCTCCAGCACGAGGGAGGAATACAGATCGGCGTAACGGTGCGCACGGATGCCGTTCGCGTAATGCTCGATGATGCGTCGACGCGCGCGCAGGCCGAGCGCGCGTCGCCCTTCCGCGCCGAGCGCGGCCAGCTTGGACCAGCCGGCGCTCAGCGCGGCCGAATCGCGCGGCGGCACCACCTTGCCGGTGTCGCCCACGATCTCGGGGACGTCGCCGACGTTCGTCGCCACGCACGGAACGCCGCAAGCCATCGCTTCGGCGACTGCATTCGGGAAGGCCTCGCCGCGCGACGAAAGCGTCGCGATGTCGAACGCCGCGTTGACCGCGGGGACGTCCGTCCTGCGCCCCAGCAGCCGCACCCGCGTACGCAAGCCGGCTGCGTCGAGCAACGCCGCCAGTTCGGGGTTGTCCATCGACGTGCCATCGCCGACCAGCACGAAAAACGTGTCCGGATGGCTGTCCAGGAAAAGTCGCGCGGCCGAACAGAAGTTGGCGTGGTCCTTGGTCGGGTGCACGCGCGCCACCAACCCGATCACCAGCGCGTCCTCGGGCACGTCCAGCGAGGCCCGCACCCTGGCGCGCTCGTCCGGGTTCGGGGCGAACGCCGTGGTGTCGTAGCCATTGGGAATGACCGCGGTACGCGCCTTGCAGAACCCGCAGGCTTCGTGTTGCGATGCGCTGACGCGCGAAGCGTAGAGGATGCGCTGCGGCCGGGTGGAGAACCACGCGTTCATGCGTATGACCACGCGCGTCAGGCGCTTGTCGGTCGCGACGTCGCTGAGGGAATGGTGGACGCTCCACAGGTGGGGTTCGCGTTCGCCCCACACCGCCAGCGTCGTCAGCAGGTGCGCGTGGTACATCCAGGCGTGGACCAGGTCGGCGCCCTCCCGCCGGAGCATCTGTCGCAGCCGCAACACGTCGCGCGGGCCGGCCCGGCCGGGGCGCATGCCGAGGTGGTGGACCGTGGCGGATTCGGCGACGCGTTCGCTGAGCGCGGCCTCGCTGCCGAGCACGATGACCGAGTGTTCGAAACGCGGCGGCCGCAACGATTCCAGCAACCTGCACAGCGCGATTTCCGCGCCGCCGGAACCCAGCCCAGTGATGACGTGGCATATCTTCATGTGGCGGGAAGGTTGTTCGAGCAAGCTGGCCCCGTGTTCGGGTGTTGCCGGAATGGGGTTGTCGCGATGCCGCGACTCGTCGCGCGCTTCGTGCAGGGCGTGCAGGATCCCGGTGTTCATCGGGATGCCCTGCGCGCCGCTTCGAAATACAGGTTCGAGCCGCCCCCGCCCGAGCCGACGAATTGCAGGAATTGCTTGAGCATCCACTTGGCGCGCCCTTTCCAGTTGAGCGTGTGCCAGCTTCCGAAATACAGGCGCCGGACGATGACCCGGTCGAACTCCCGCCCGAGCAGGTTCGCAAGCCGCTCGCGGCTGAACGACTGGACGTGGCCCCAGCGGTGGAACACTTCGCCGCAGTGCGGGCAGGCGACCCGGCTGGCTTCCAGTTTCTCGTCGGCGGGCACGGTGCCGAGGTAGCGTCCGTGCCCGGCGAGCACCCGGGAAACCTCGCGGAAGGTCGAATCGATCACCGCGTCGTCGAGGTGTTCGATGACTTCCGACATGATGACCACGTCGAAGGCGCCGTCGGGAAAGGGCATGGCCTGGGAGTAGCCGACCCTGGCGTGCTCGGCATCCATCCCGGCGGCGCCGCGCAACCGCTCGACCGCGCCTTCGCTGGGATCGAGCGAATAGATCTCGGCGCGGGAATTCGAGCGCAGAGTCTTTTCCAGGAAACCGTTGCCGACGCCGATGTTGAGCACGCGCTTGTCGGCGGGCCGCAACTGGCGCGCCAGGAAGCGCAAGCGTGTCGCGTTGCCGTCGAACGAATCGACGGCTTCGCCCTGGAAGTAATCCCAGATCTTCTCCTGTTGCATCGTCAGGTACCTCTCTCCGGTTGCGGGGCGCCGTGCAGGGGTTCGCCGGGGGCGCTGCGTTCGCTGCGAGCGGCGGGGAAGGCGGCCCTGAAACGCGGCATCAACCTGAAGTGATGCCTGACCAGCGCGAGGATGCCGTGGTACTGGAATATCACGATGAGCCCGTCGATCTGGATGCGGTGGCGCGGGCCCTGCAGGGTCGTCTGCAGGCCGTACAGCACGGTCATGATCAGGAAATAGATGACCAGGAAATGACCCGTCAGCGTCCGTTTCCTCCACACGGACACCATTCCGTAGACCTCGAACGGCAACAGCAACCAGTAAATCAATTGCGGAAGGTCGAGGAATCCGTAGCCGGGTGTGGTATGGAACGGAATCGGAGTTGCCACGAAGCGCACGATGCCCGATATCGGGTTGCCCGCGTTCTCGCGCAGTTTGTGCAGCGCGCCGGTCACGCTGCCGTGGCCGAGCATGTGCACCACGCCGGCCAGCGCAACGATGGCCATCAGCCACAGCCACGGGCTGCGCCGGGCCCGGCGCGAGAACAACAACGACATGCCGAAGGCGGCGCCGAGCGTCAACGGCACGTAGAACCGCGTGACCATCAGGACCGCGGCACCCGCGGCCGCGATCAGCAACGCCCGCCACGGCTTGCCGCTGTCCACCAGCGCCACCGCGTACACCACCGTCGCGGTACCGGTGGCGACCAGGATGTCCTTCATGTTGGTGATCGTCGACCAGGCGAGGATGGACGGCGCCAGCGCGAGGAAGGCGAACAATCCCATGCTGGTGCGGCGGCTCATCCCGAGGCCGATCCGCGCGGTCCCGGCCAGCAGCCCCGCCGCGACGAAGGTCAGCAGGATGTTCATCGCGACGGGCGCGTAGTAGCCGGGCCCGAACACGTTGATGGACGACGCGTTGTAGATGTAATAGGAAAGATTGACGCTCTCCACCGTGCTCAACACGTAGTGGTAATTGCGGACGAAGTTGAAGATGCCGATGTGCTGGTGCGCCAGCAGTTCGCCGACGTGCAGGTACCTCCAGTCGTCCAGGAAGGTGTAGGTGCCGTCGAAGAACACGCCGAAGTACAGCAGGAACAGGCCGGCCTTCAGCGCCGCGACCGCAAAGCTCAGCACCGGCCTGCGCGTGAAGCCGAGCGAAATCATGGACCCCACCATCAGGATGGCGAGCGTGGGCAGGATCAGGTCGTCGAGCGGGAAAGGGTGCATGGGCGTGGCTCAGGACGCTCCCTGGTGCTGCTGTCCGCGCGTGTCGCAGACGGCGCGGAACACGGCTTCGGAATTGCGCAGCAACGCTTCCAGCGCGAAGCTGTCCTCGATCCGGCTGCGTGCCATCGCGCGCAACCCGCTGGCTTCTCCGCAATCCGCCAGCAGCGCCCGCGTGGCTTCGAGGCCGGCCGCGAATGCCGCGGGATCGCGGGCCGCCACCACCGTGCCGCACCCGCCGACGATGCGCGCCGAGTCGCCCACGTCGGTAGCCACGCATGGCCGCCCGCACGCCATCGCCTCGGCCACGGTGTTCGGGAAGCCTTCCCCGTAGGACGTCGACGCCGCGATGTCGAGTGCGCTGTAGACCGCGGGCATGTCGTCCTGCGGCCCCGCCCAGGTCAGGCGGTCGCGCAAGCCCAGTTCGTCGGCCAGCGACGCGAGCATGCGTGCGTAGCCGGGTTCGCCGTCCGCACCGACACACACGAACCGCCAGCGCGGGTCGCGGGCCGCGAGGATGGCGGCGGCCTTGAGGAAGGTCGGATGGTCCTTCATGGGATCAAGCCGGCCGACCAGCCCGACCAGCACCGCGTCGTCCGGCACGCCCCATCCGCCGCGCTTGCGCGCGCGGCCGCCGGCGTCGAAGCGGAATCGATGCGTGTCGATGCCGTTCGGAACGACCGTGATGCGCGCCTGCGGGTACCCGAGTGACGCGTGGTGGGCCGCGCCCGCCCAGGAGTTGACGATGATGCCGTCGGCGAGGCGGGACAGTAGGCGGCTGAACCGGAAGGTCAGTCGCGACATCCAGTCGTAGCGGTCGCGGTCGATGTAGGACGAGCGCACCCCCCACACCACCCGCGTGCGGCGATCGGCAAGCTTCGCCAGCAACGACAACAGGTTCCCGACCGTGAGGTAACCGTGGACGAGATCGGGATCGTTGTCGCGGAATGCGCGGAACAACCGCCACAGGAATCCCGCGACGTCCCAGCGGCCGCGCTTGCGCAGGTCGATCACCGGCACGCCGGCCTCGACGAGCTCGCGCTGGAAGGCGCCGCCCGAATAGAAGCACGCGACCGCCACGTCGCGGCCCGCGCGATGCATGGCCGCCGCCAATGCCACCAGTTGCCGTTCCGCGCCGCCGCGCGCAAGCGAACGGATGAGGAACAGGACGCGCGGCCTGCCGCGGTCCGTCATCGCGATGCCGGCCGTTTCGCCGGCCATCCGGGTCATCGCGGCGTCGGAATCGAAAGCGTTCACCGCGCGACCTCTTGCGCGGCCTTCATGTCGCCCGCGCTGGTCGTCACCGAAGCCAGCAATGCGTTCCATTGCCCGAGCACCGCGGGCAGCGAATAGAGGGTGAGCACCTCGCGCGCGTGCGCGCCGAGGCGCGCGCGCAAGCCGTCGTCCCCCATCAGGACGTCGAGTGCGGCAGCCAGCGCCGGGACGTCTTCCGCAGGAACCAGCCAGCCGTTTTCGCCATGGCAGATCAATTCGCGGGGACCGGTGTTGCAGTCGAAACTCGCGCAGGCCCTGCCCTCGGACATCGCTTCGAGCAGCACGTTGGGGAAGCCTTCGAATCGCGACGAGAGCACGAACAGATCCGCTTGCCGCATGGCCTCGCGAACATGGCTGTCGAAGCCGGGCATCGAAACGCGACTTGCCAGTCCGCGTGCGACGATCGTTGCCGTCAATCCGGCGCGCGACCGGCCTTCGCCCAGGATCGTCAGATCCCAGTTGGCGTGGTGCCCGGCCACGCAAGCGAACGCTTCGAGCAGGAGGTCGAAGCCTTTCTGCGGCGACAGCCGACCGACCGCCAGCAGGTTGCGCCGGTCCGTCCCGGAGCGCATCGGCGGCTCGTCTCCGGAAACGCCCCGGTTTGCAGGCGTCGATACCTGCGACACCGGGTTCGGGATCACGCTCACGGCGCGGCCCGTGCGCCGCTCGATGTCCCGGGCTGCGCGCCGTGTTTGCGCAACCACCGCGGCGGCGCGGCGGTACAACAAGCGATACAACACGGCGCGGATCCCGCGCGGCGGTTGGGCCTCGACGGACACGCGTTCCGAAACAATCACCGGCACGCCCAAACCGAGCGCGGCCGTCACGCTGAGCAAGTTGGTATTGGCCATGAAACTGATCACGACGTCCGGGCGGCAGCCCTTGATCGCGCGACGCAAGGCACGCAGGCGAGCGAGGTTGTTGCCGATGGCGGCCACGGCGTGAGGCGAATCCCCGGCCACGGCGAGTGCGATGCGTTGGACCGCCGGATCGAGGGGATAGCTGTCCGTATGCGGCGACGCGAGGGTGATCAGCGTCACCTCGTTGCCTGCGTTGGCCCACGCCTTGGCCAGCATGGTCATGACGCGTTCCGCGCCGCCGCCGCCGAGCGAGGAGATGACCAATGCCAGCTTCATGGGACCCCGCTCGTCGTCGCGACCTTGCCGAACACGGACGGGTCGATGCCGAGGCGTGTCGTCACGTATCGCCACGCCACGCCGCGCCAAACCACCAGCGACAACGCGGCACCGATGGCGGCGCCGGCGGCGCCCAGGCGCGGCACCAGGAGCAATGCCGCCACCAGGTTGACGACGATCCCGACCAGCACGAACAGCGAAGCCTGCTTCTGGAATTTCGTCATGGACAACATGAAACCCACTTCGCCGAAAGCCGTGCTCGCGCAATAACCCGACAACAGGATCAGGAGCGGCACGTAGGCTATGTCGAACTCGTGGCCGAACAATCCCAGGATCCATTTGCCCGCCACCGCGAAGAACACCCCGACCGCCAGCGCGCCCGCGAAGCCGAAGCGCGCGGCGCGCGCAGCCACGATCTGCAGTCCGGCCATGTCGCCCGCGTCGTGGCGCTCGGCGATCATGGGCGCCAACACCACGTTGACCGACTGCTGCGCGAACAGCGCGAAGGTCGCCATGCGCAATGCCGCGTAGTAGGGACCCACCTCGCCGGTTCCCATCAGCGCGCCCAGGATCAGCACGCTGAGCCAATTGCCGCCCGCGACGATGATCGACAGCAACGATAGTTGCGAACCGATCACCGCCCAGCGACGCAGTTCGTAGCGTGGCGTGATGTTGCGCGCGTGCGCGGGCCAAGCACAGGACATGTGCAATGCCGAGGCGGCCAGTGCAAGCAGTACGGCGAGTGCGCTCGCCGCACTGGCCATCGGAGCATCGGGGTGCACAACCACGCGTGCCAGCAGCAGCATCAGGGGAATCACCGCCAGTGGGCGCAGCACGGTGGAATAGAGGTTGGTCACCACCGGCCGCTTGAACGCGCGATGCAGCGCGCCGCTCTGCTGCAACTGGGTCAGGATCGGCAGGGTCGCGAAGCCGATGTAAAAGGTGTCGCGCCACGCCGCGTCGTGTCGTGCACCCAATTCATGCACGATCATGCAACCGATCGCGGCCACGCAGACGCTGGTGGCGAACACCAGCAGGCCGACACCTCGCCGCAGGCCACGTACCTCGCCCCAGAACCCGCCATTTATGTAACTTGGCATGAAGCGGACGATGCTGATGTCCTGGCCGGCCTGTGCCACCACCGCGAGCAGGCTGACCCAACTGATCATCAACGCATAGATGCCGTACTCCGCGCGTCCGGTCAGGCGCGCAATGACCATGTTCGAAAGAAAGCCGAGGCCGGTGCCGGCCACCGTCACCAGAAACGCGCCGGACGCGCCACGCCGCAAGCTGCGCAGGCTGCCGGCGAGATCGGGCGCGCGCGCGGCGGCGGCGCGCGGATCCACGGACCCTCCGATGGCTTGGTGGGACGTCATTCGAGTCCCCGCGAGCGCCCGCGTGCAACCGGCAATCCACGCGTGTTCCGTCGCTCGTCGCTTTCCAGCCAATGCCCGAGCTCGCGGCCGGTGATGTCTTCCAGCAAACGGATGTCCGGCGCGAAATGCGCGTGCATCGCCGCACGCACGGCGGGCAGCAACGACCGCTGCGGTTGCGATTTCCGGTTCGCCCTGCGCAGCGCGTCGCGGACACCCCAACGCGGGATGCCCAATCCACGCTTGAGCTTCATGGCAGCAGACACCAGGCGCTCCGGTGTTTTCTGCGTGCACAGTCCCAGCAGGCGGGAGCGGGCGTGCTTGCGCACGTTGACCCGCGGGAAATCCAGGCGTCCGTCGTCCGGCACGTCCAGAAAGGACAACACGTCCCGATACACGCGTCCGGGGTCGGCCATGAGATCGTCGAAAAACCACCAGCCGACCTGCGCGCGAGGGAAGATTTCGAGCAGGCGGCGCAACTGGCTGCCGAGCAGCGGCATGCGGTCGTACAGCAGGACCTTGCTGTCGCGACAATGCCACGGCACCTTGTCGCCGGCGCGACGGTCTGCGCACAGCGCCCAGGCGTTGCCGAAGTCCTCGATGCTCTCGTCGCACGACCACAACGCCTGCGCGTGCATCGAAACCGCCATGTCCATGGGGTTGCGCAGCATCACCAGCAGGCGCGCGGCAGGCAGCGCCTCGTGCAGTTCGGCGATCGCGAGGTCCGAATACATGTAGATGACCGAGGCCTCGCCGACGGCCAGGTGTTCCTCGCCGGCATCCCGGAACAGCTCTGCATAGTCGTCCCGGTTGGCCACGAAACGGTGTGCCGGAAAGTCCAGCGCGAAATAACCGGGTTCCTTGGGCACGCACATGAAGATGCGCGGGTGCGCGCGCAGGTAGGCGCTCAGCGCCGTCGTGCCGCATTTGGGTGCACCCACGAGGAAGAAATCGGGCTGTTTCATCGTCTATTCGGAAGCGGCAATACGGTCGGGTTGACGTCGAGCCTGGCGCGCACGAACACCAGCGCGGACAGGTTCCAGGCGATGGTCGAAGCAGCCGACGCGATCGCGGCGCCGATGAGCCCGAATGCCGGGATCAACGCGACACTGAGCAATACATTCAGCAGTGCCGAGGCGCCCAGGAACCACGACGCCTCGCGTTCGTACCGGGTCATCGTCATCAGGAAACCGACCGGCCCGGCCGCGGCGCTGATGCACTGCCCGCCCAGCATGATCAACAACGGCACATACGCGGATTCCGGGAAGCCATTGCCGAACCACCCGAGAACCCAGTGTCCGGCGACCGCGATGGCAAGCGCGACGACCGCGGTCACGGCGAAGGTCAACTTGGCGGCGTGATGCACGAGCCCGGCCAGCCTGACGTGGTCATCGGCCACGTAGCTCTCGGCGATCATCGGCGCGAGGATCGTGTTGACCGCGGTGAGCCCGTAAAGCGCGAGCGCCGCGAGCCTGGCCGCTGCATAGTAGGGACCCACCGCTTCCGCGCCCGCAAGTCCGCCCAGGATCAGCACGTCCACGCGGTCGGAGACGATGCCGATCGTCGCCAGGAAAAAGAGGCGGCGGCCCAGCTTGAGCCAGGCGGGAACGTCGTAGCCGGGCTGCACCCGCCTCGCGGCGGCAGGCCATGCACGCGTCAACCGCCATTCCGAGCAGGCGAGGGTCACCAGCGCTGCCACCACGCTCACCGCCATGATGCCGGGTGCGGTCAGCCGCAGCCCGAGCAACAGTGCGAGGACCAGCACCAGGACGATGAGAACGATCGGGCGGACCAGGTTGTTGTACGCGCCCGAGCTCACGGCCCGCTTGAAGCCGCGGAAAAACGCGCCGTTCAACGAAAGTTGCGTCAACACGGGCAGCAACAGGAAGCCGACCAGCAGCGTGTGCTCCAGGGTGCCGCCAAGCCGGTCGCGCAGCATCAGCACGGTGCCCGCCCCGATCAGCATGATCATGCCGCTCGCCGCGAGCACGAGCAGGCTCGTCCCCCGCCGCAGTCCGCGCAGCGTGCCCCACTCCTGCCGGTGTACGTAGGTGGGCACGAAACGCACCACGCTGCTGCTCTGGCCGAGCAGGGACAGCACCGTCAGCACGGTGATCCATGACAGCGCGAAGGTATAGACGCCGTACTCCGCCTTGCCGACCAGCCGGGCGAGCAGCACGTTGACGATCAGGCTGAAGCCCGCGCCGCCGACCTGCACCAGCAGCGCACCGGACGCGCCGCGCCTGAGGAGGCGCAACACCGGTGCGTAGTCCGGCGCCGTCCGGTTGTCGGCGTGCACGGATCGCGGTGTTTCGGCTACTTCCATGGCGGCATCCGCTGACAGCAGTCTTCACGATCCGGGCGCGCAGGTCAGCAGCGCGTCGAGCATCTGCGCCTGGCCGTCGCAGTCTTCCCAGTGGACCTCGGAGTCGGGCGCACGCGGTTGCCGGATCGCGCCGCGCAAGGCGTAGGCGCACAGGTACGCGACCACGCGGCGATGTGCCTCCGTCGGGGTGCGACCGTACTCGTTCGCGAGGATTCGCGCGATCGCGATGCCGCGCCGCGCGGGCCGGAGCTTGCGCAGCCTCGGCAGGCAACCCAGGAACCGCGCCAGGTCGAAATCCGCGGGATAGTGGCCGCCGGCGTATTCCCAGTCGAAGACACACAGGCGGCCCCGTTCCCGGAACGTGTTGGTGGGCGTGAAATCCCCGTGCGTCAAACCCTTCGGTTCCACCAGCCCGGGCGCTTGTGTCAGCAGCGCGAAGGCATCCGCGAAACGCGTGCGCCATGCCGGCGGCAGCGCGCCTGCAAGACGCCGGACCTGATCGGTCCATTCAAGCAGCAGGGATTCCCAGGGCATGGCCCACGTGGAGGCCGTGCGTGCCGTCAGTTCGCTCAGGAAGGCAACGTGCACTCCCTGCAAGCGCGTCGGGCATGGGCTGTGCAGCGTCTTGACCGTGTCGGTCACGAGCACCGTCGTATCATCGACGGTGTCGTGGAACAGCACGCGGGGGAGCCACGCGGACTGGATGTCCAGCGCCCGCAGTTGACCGATCACGAAGGCCTCGTGCCTGAGCAGGGCGCTGGCCGCGCTGCTGCGGGCAGCCTTGGCGTAGCCGAGGATGTTGCCGCGTTCGTCCATCAATTGCGCGACCATCTTGCGATGCGGACCGGGCGTGCCCGTGAAGAACGCGCCATGCGTGGCGCGCGATCCGATGGCCTCGGCGAGACGCCGCACTCCGGAGACGTGCACGCGACCCGCAGACCACAACGCCTGCATGCCGATCCCGCCCGTGCGGACCACGATGCGCTTTAACGCTTTCGCGGCCGGGCGCACCGGCTGGATCATCGCGAGCGAGTTGATCCTGATTGCGCGCGGATACAACGGTACCAGCCAACGGCGCGAGTCCACGCGGCGCGGACTCAAGACGGCATGCGGCACGGACCCGGGATGCGGTGCAGCGGTGATGCGCAGTCCCAGCGATCGCATCTCCAGCAGCGCGTCCCGGAAATCCGGATCGTCGAGCCACGCACCATGCGCGGATGGCTTGCCGTCCGCGCGCCAGGGCGCGCGCGCAAGCGCACGCTCCGCGCGCACCCGCAAGTCAGACCGCCCGGTAGTCGTAGAAACCATAGGCGTAATCGGTGCTGCGTCTTTCGACGGCATTGAAGATGACTCCGTTCACGTCGACGCCGCTCTGCATCAGGCGCTCTTTCGCTAGCTCGATCTCGCTGGCCTGGTTGAGGCCGTAGCGCACCACCAGCAGGCAGGTGCCGACATGCCGGCCGATCACCGCGGCATCCGTGACGGCGAGGATCGGCGGGCTGTCGATGACCACCAGTTCGTAATGCGCCGAGCACCGGCGCAACAGGGACGCGAACTCGGGGTGCATCAGCAGATCCGACGGGTTCGGCGGCATCGCGCCGCAGCTCACGAAATCGAGGTTCTCGAGATCGGGCACCGGACGCACCGCTTCCTCCACCAGGATTTGCCCGGCGATGAGTTCGGACAGGCCGTTTTCGGCGCGCCCGCCGAAGACCTTGTGCAACTGGCCGTCGCGCATGTTGGCGTCGATCAACAGCACGCGTTGCCCGGCTTGCGCCACCACCGCCGCGAGGTTGGCGGACACGAACGTCTTGCCCGCGTTCGGGCTCGATCCGCACACCATCAGCAGATTGTTTTTCGCTTCGTGCCGGCTGAACGACAGGCTGGTGCGCAGGCTGCGCAGCGCCTCGGTGGCGAGGTCCGTGGGCGCGGCCAGCGCCAACAGCTTGTGCGGTCGCCTGCGGCTGAACCGTTTGTCGAGCCGCCGCGAAATCACCTGCTCCTCGTCGCTCCACGGGATCGACGCATACACCTGCAGTCCCAGCTGCTTGATCTCGGTCGTGTCTTCCACGGTGCGTTTCATCAACTGCCTGGCGAACACGAAGGCCACCGAAAAGAACGCGCCCAGGACCGTGCCGCCCAGCACCGTCATCGCCTTCTTCGGCTTGGCCGGACGGGTGATGTCGACGGAAGGCTCGTCCACGATGCGCGCGGTGCCCACCGTGCCCGCCTGCGCCAGCTCCAGTTGCTGGGCTTCGTTGAGCAGGCCCGTGTAAGTGGTGTTGAGTACCTGCACGTTGCCGTTGAGGTTCAGCAACTCGCGCTGGGTGTCGGGCATCGTGTTCAGTTGCTTGTCGATGCCGGCCTTCTGCGCGTTCAACTGGCCGATCTGCGAAACGATCGCCTTGTAGGCAGGGTGCTCCGGCGTGTACAGGCGCGCGGCCGCGATCCTCTGCGTTTCGAGTTGCTGGATGCTGGCGTCGATGGTGTCGAGCCGGGTCAGCAGGCTCTGGGTCTGCATCGGAACGTCCACCGAATGCGCCTTGAGCTGGAACTTGTTGAGCGCGGCCTGCGCGTCTTCCAGCTTCTGCTTCACCACCGGCAATTGCTTCTGCACGAACTCCAGGCTGCTGGACGCCTGCGCCGAATTGCGCCCCACGTTCTGGGCAAGGTATGCCTTGGTGATGTCGTCGAGGATCGCGACCGCGAGATGCGGGCTCCTGCTGTCGAGGCTCAATTCGATGACGCTGGAATCCTGCGAGGTCTGCTTGGCATTGATGGAATTCTGCAGCCCGGTGATGGTGGTCACCTCGTAGTTGCGGGTGACGTGGAAGCGCATGCCCGGATTGGCCCGCATGCTCTTCACCAGCATCGTCACGCCCGAACCTTCGGCGGGTTGACCGACTTGCCCGCGCAACAACAGGTGTCCACGCAGGGTCGGGATCGAACTGTCCTTCCAAAGCGAGTAGGCGCCGTCGCTGCCGGCGACCAGCGTCAGGGATTCGCCGTACAGGTCGCGCGGCACCTCGAGTTGCGGCACGTCCAGTTGCGAGCCGCCCCAGTCGTAGCCGCCGAGACCCGGCCACGCCGCGGCGACATCGCCGGGTGCGGCCGGCGTGTACTGGCGTGCGACCAGGCTGCCTAGCACGGGAACCCGGTACGGGCTGACGATGATGTTCAGGTTGAGATCGTCCACCGCCTTCTTGATCACCGACTGCGAGGTGAGGATCGAGACGGCGTCATTGGCCGCGGGGTTGGCGGCGCCCACCGCTTGCGCCACGGCGCTGATGCCCGGGATGCTCGGCGCCTGCTCGACCTGCACCATCGCGTTGGCCTCGTACACGGGCGTGGCAATCAGCACATAGACCAGGGCCAGCACGAAACACAGCCCCGTGACCGTGAGGATCAGGCGCTTGTGGCCGAGCAGGGTGCCCAGCAGGGCGCGCAGGTCGATTTCGTCGCCGCCGCGATCGTGCAACGGTGGCGGGAGCGCGTAAACATCGTTGAACGCGCCGCGCGGGTATTCCAATCGTCTCGTGGATGTCATGCGATGCATCCAGGCCCTTGGGGCCAATCAACGGGAACGCCGGATCCGGATCACGGGGGAGGCGACGCTGCGGGGACGCCTTCCGAATGCGTACGTCGTGTGCCGGACACGTGCGTACGGTCTTGGTCCTGTCGTCGTTCCGTGGAACATCGCCCGTGCCGCCGCGGGATGACGCAATACGACGGCCGGGCACCTTGCCGAATGGCGGATCGTGAACGAATCGGCGTGCGATCGCCGTGTCGTTCGCGAACCTTACAAGCGGTCTTTGTGAGAATGGGGGTCTGGATTGTTGCAATTGTGCGCTGAATGAATCCATCACGAAAATGTCGCAATGTGGCGACATTTAGTACGTTCATAAAACAGACAGACACATAAACGTCCATAAAAGCGGAATGCATACAAAAACTTGCCATGGAATATCGGCACCGAATGCGGGACTCTTCAGCGCGGGCAAAAATATCCATTCAGCGAAATGCGCTGGACATGATCGAAGCCGCGTGGCTTACTCCCCGAAGAAATCGCAACCGGCAACGATCCATCTGGCAGCGAAGGAACGCGTGTCCTGCGGTGATCGGATCGTCGATTCCATTGCCTGTTGCCGCACCCTTTCCGCGGCTGCCGTCGGGCCTGCCGCGAAGGTGTTGGTCCGGGCGGCGGGTCGCGTCATCGCGTGACTTGCGCCGCGCATGGACAGCCGCGATCCGCGGCGTGCCCTGCAGGCAGGCGCGCGCCGTGGCATCGCTTTCCAGGCGAGTGCGCCCCCACGAACAACAAGATGGTGTTGACCATGGAAACCTCCCGGAATCTTCCCGCTGAAATCGTTCCCCGGCCCTGGACATTGCAGGGTTCACGCGCGCGCGGTTTCCTGAACGGCCTGCTGGCGATCGTCGTTTGCGTCGCCATGGCGGGCTGCGTGCCCGGCCAGGACATGTCGATGAACGTCCGCGGCGAGAACGCCAACTCCGATTACGTCCATCTGGTGCCGATCACGCCGCAGTTGATCGCCACCCAGGCGAGCTCGCATGTGCCGGCGGCGGTTCCGCCTGCGCTGCTCGATTACAAACCGCAGCCGTACCAGGTCGGCGCGGGCGACACGCTCTACATCACGGTGTGGGACCATCCCGAATTGACGTCGCCGGCAGGGTCGCAGCAGCAGACCGCCGCCAATGGCCGCGTGGTGCGTCCCGACGGCACGTTTTATTTCCCGTTCGCGGGCACAGTGCATGCGGCGGGCGAGACGATCGAGCAACTGCGCCAGTCGCTGGCGAACAAACTCGGCTCCTACATCAAGAATCCGCAAGTGGATGTCAGCGTGGTCAGCTACGACAGCCAGCATGTCCTGATGGAAGGTGCGTTCACCAAGACCGGGCCGCAAGCGATCACCACGGTGCCGCTCACGCTCGGCGAGGCCATGGGCACGGCCTCCGTGGACATCCAGAACGCCAACCTGTCGAACGTGATGCTGTCGCGCGACGGGCAGGTCTACCACCTCGATATCGGCAATCTCTCCGAAAACGATCTCGCCAAACGGATCTACCTGAAGGCCGGCGACCGTGTCTACCTTCCCTACAACGACCGTCAGGAAATCTATGTCATGGGCGAGGTCGGCCACCCGACGGCACTCAAGTTCAAGACCGCCGATCTGACGTTGACGCAGGCGATCGGCCAGGCCGGCGGGCTGAACCAGGTCACCTCGAAAGGCAAGATCTACGTGATACGCGATACATCCGGCCAGAGCAGTCCGCACGCCACGGTTTACGAACTGGATGCGAAATCCGCGGTCGCCTTCGCGCTGGGGGATCAATTCAGGGTGAAACCGGGCGACGTGGTATTCGCGTCTGCGGCCGGCATCACCAAGTGGAACCGTTTCCTCACCCAGCTGCTGCCGATCACCAGCGCCCTGAGCGCCGCCGCGACGTCGCAGTATTACATCCAGAAGAACTGACGCATCCGGTGCCGGACGTATCGGTCGCCCGACCACCCGCGGACGGACGGGGTCGATCCACGTTCGCCTGCGTTCGCGAAGCCATGCAGGCCACGGGATCGAAACGGTCCGCGTGAACCGAGCGGGGCGCCCCTCGGCGCCCCGCTGCCTGTCACGGTTTGTCCTTCACGAATTCGGTGAACAGCTCGTGGATGCGGCGATACTCGTCGTACCAGTCGTCCGCGTGTTCGAACGCATGGCGCTCGGTCGGATACAGCGAGATCCAGAAGTCCTTCTTGTGCAATTCGATGAAGCGCTGGTACAGGCGGATCGAATCGCCCGGCATCACGTTGTTGTCGATCAGGCCGTGCATGATCAGCAGCGGATCCTCGAGGTTCTTCGCGTACTCGATCGGCGAGGAAACCTTGTACGCTTCCGGATCGAGCTGCGGCGTGTTGAGGATGTCGGACGTGTAGCCGTCGTTGTAGCTGGTCCAGTCCGACGGCGCGCGCAGCGCGGCGCCGGCCGCGAACTCGCCGGGCGCGCGCAGCAGCGCCATCTCGGTCATGAAGCCGCCGTAGGACCCGCCGTAGATGCCGACGCGCTTCGGATCGACGTGCTGGTCCTTCACCAGCCACGCCTTGCCGTCCAGCAGGTCTTCCAGCTCCGGATGGCCCATGCGGCGGTAGATCGCGTCGCGCCAGTCGCGGCCGTAACCGGCCGAGCCGCGGTAATCCATCACCAACACCACGTAGCCTTCCTGCAGCAACAGGTTGTTGAACATCTGCTCGCGGAAGTAGTACGACCAGTTCTTCTCCACGTCCTGCAGGTAGCCCGCGCCGTGCACGAACAACACCGCCGGGTGCGGATGCGACGTGTCGTAGTCCTTCGGTTTGTAGAACTTGGACCAGATCCCGAAGCTGCCGTGGCTGCTCGGCACCTTCACGAACTCGGGCTCGGTCCACAGCGATGACAGCGCCTTGTAGTCGGGCGTGCGGGTGTCGGTGAGGTCGTGCGCACCGGAACCGTCGCTTTCCACCACCGCCAGTTGCGGCGGAACATAGGCGCTCGAATGCAGCACCGCGAGTTTCGCGCCATCCGGCGACAATTCGAAATCATCCGCGCCTTCGAAGTGCGTCACCTGTTCCAGCGCGCCACCCGCGACCGGCACGCGGTACACGTCGTAGTCATACGGTGCCTGCTTGTTCGAGCGCAGGTAGAACCACTTGCCGTCCGGCGACAGCACCGGCGTCGACACCTCGAAACCGGTGCCGGTCAACGCGCGCGCCTTGCCGTCCAGCGGCTTCACGAACAATTGCGCCCAGCCCGATGCTTCCGATTCGAACCACAGGGTCTTGTTGTCGGATAGCCAGCCGAGGCCGTTGAAGCTCCAGTTGATCCACGCAGGGTCGGTCAGGCGGTTCTGCGTCACCAGCGTGTGATCGGCGAAATCCACACTGGTGATCCAGCGATCCTTGTGGTCGTTGGCGACAAGCTCCACTGCGAGCTGGCTGCCGTCCGCGCTCCACGCGATCGCGGGATAGCCCGACTCCCCGTTCAAAACGAAATTAATCGATACCGGACGCGTCCTGGGCGCGGCCAGCGCCGCGGCTTCGTCGGCGTGGCCCTGCTTCTTCAATTCGGCGATGCGCTTGGCACGCAGTTCGTGCAGCGGATCGTCGTGGATGCCGGGCAGATCGTCCATCGACAGCGGGTATTGCTTGTGGCTCTGCAGGTCCAGCAACAGCAGCGACTGCGGAGCGGGATTGTTGCGGCCGACGTAGGTGCGCGCGGATTCGGTTTCGGGATAGCCGGACTCGTTGACGTAGTGGATGACGTCCGGGCGCTTGCCGTGCTGGTGCGATTTCGGCACCGTCACCACCAGCAGCCAGCGCGCGCTGGGCGACAGCGAGGTCATCACCACCCGCGGCTTGTCGCCGAGGTAGAACGGCGCGGGTGAGCGATTCGGGTTTTCGGCGTCGAGCTTGTCGGTGCGCTCGCGTACGGCGTCCTTGTCGGCCTTGTCCGCGCGCAACGTCGAGAACAGGCTGAGCTGCAGGCGTTCCAACTGGTCGGGCTTGGCGTCGGCCGGGTTGTCCTCCGTCTTGAGCGTCGCCACCGGCGACGCCACGCCGGTGGAAGCGTTCCAGACAAACCATTCGTTGCCCTGGCTCCAACTCACCAGCTGGCCATCGGAGGAAATCTGCAGGCCGGACTTGTCGGCGTTGTCGCGGGTGACCTGACGGGTCGCGCCGCTCGCGACTTCGCGCACGAACACGTCGCCGTGGCGCAGGAACGCCGCGCGGTCGCGGGCGTGGTCGAACACCGCCGGGCCGTCGGCGATCGCGAGTTCCGCATCGCTCAATTTCGCCGGCGTGCCGTTGGCGGCATCCACGCGATACAGGTCGCGGATCGACGAACCGTTGCGCTTGAGCTTGAAGTAGATCGAGCGACCGTCCACGCTCCAGTACGCGTCCTCGACCGGCGGCCCGATCCAGTCGGGGTCGGCCATGATCTGCTCCAGCGTGATGCCGGAGGCCATGGTCGTTGCAGGCGTGCGCGACTGTGCTGGCGGTGCTTCGGCGAGTGCGCCCGTGCCGACCAGCAGGCAGGCCAGCCCGGTGACGACGATTCGATTCATGGCTGCGTCCCCGCAAAAAACGTGAAGGCTAGTCACACGCCGGCGTGATGCGCAAGCGCCGGAAGTCATCGCATGGCGGCCGTGGTGGAACGGCGTTACCCTGCGCGGACCCGTCCAGCCTGGAGTGAGCCATGTTCGCCATTCGCATGTCGGTCGCTCTCGGTCTTGGGCTCGTGTCCGGATGGGCGCTGGCGCAAACGCAGACGCCCGAGCCGCCCGCGCGCGCGGCGACCGGGTACGCGCTCATCGACACGCAACACGAGTTGCCAGCCATGCCGCCGCCCACGCCGAAACACGATGTGACCGAAAGTTTCTTCGGCAACGTGGAGCACGATCCGTACCGCTGGCTGGAGGACGCCGACGCGCCCGCGGTCAAGCAGTGGATCGCGGCGCAGAATGCCTACACCGAAAAGGTGATGGACGGTTTCGGCGATGCCAAGGCCATCGCCCAGCGCGTCGGCGAACTGGCCTTGACCTCCACCCAGCAATCCGACCCCGGGATTGTCGGCGGCACCTTGTTCTATTTGCGCCAGACGCCGCCGCAACCGCAGGCGGTGCTGGTCGCGCAGGCGTGGCCGCAAGGCCAGGCGCGCGTGCTGGTCGATCCCAACCAGGGGGCCGGCGCCGCGATCACCGGCTACTGGCCTTCGCCCGACGGCAAGTACGTCGCCTACGGCACCGCCGAAGGCGGCAACGAGGAAACCACGATCCGCTTCATCGACGTCGCGGCCGGCAAGCGCTTGCCCGATGCGTTGCCGCACGCGGGCGGCGGCACCACGCCGCAAGCATTGGTGTGGGATGCCGACGGCAGGGGCGTCACATACGCGCGCTTGCCGTTGCCGGGCAGCGTTCCGGACGACCAGCTGCAATTCAACGCGGCGCTGTATCACCACGTACTCGGCACGGCGGCGAAAGACGACGCACTGGAGTTCGGCAAGGGCTTGTCGAAGGTCGCCGAATACACCCTGCTCGGTTCGGCCGACGGCCGGCACGCCGCTGCGCTCGTGCACGCCGGTGATGGCGCGCCCGACGCGGTGTACCTGCGCAGCGGCGACGGCAAGTGGAAACTGGCGCTGGGCACCGAGGCCAACGTGCGCGCGGCATCCAGCGTCAACGAGGGTGCGGCGTGGGATGGCGACCGGTTGCTGGTGATCGCATATCAAGATGCACCGCGCGGCAAGCTGCTGGCGCTGGATGCGAACGGCAAGTCGTCGCTGCTGGTGGGGCAGGGCGAATGGGCCATGCATTCGGTCGCGCCGATCAAAGGTGGTTTCCTCATCGTCGAAGTGCGCGGTCCCGATTGGCGCGTGCGGCAGTATTCCGGCGGCGGAAGGTTCCTGCGCAACGTGCCGTTGCCGAAAACCGGAATCGGTGTTGGCGCCATCGCCAGCAATGCATCCTCGCCGAACGCCTTGATCACCTATTCCGGCTGGACGATCCCTTCGCGCTGGGCCGAGTACGACGGCAGCAACGGTGGGCTGAAAACCGTGTTCGAAGTCAAGCCCGCCGCGGACTATTCGAAAGTGGTGACGTATCGCCTCGACGCCATCTCGAAGGACGGGACCAGGGTTCCGGTCACCGTGATCGCGATGCAGGGCGTGACGCCAAACGGCGCGCGCCCGGCGATCCTTTACGGCTACGGGGGGTTCGGCATCACCACTGCGCCCCGCTTCCTGGGTTCGACGCTGGCGTGGCTGGAACGCGGCGGCGTGTACGCGGTGGCCAACATCCGCGGTGGCGGCGAGTTCGGCGAGGGCTGGCACGCCGATGGCATGCTGTCGAAAAAGCAGAACGTGTTCGATGACTTTTACGCGGCGGCGCAAGCGCTGGTCGCGAAACATTGGACCGACCGCGCGCATCTCGGCATCCTCGGCGGTTCCAACGGCGGCCTGTTGATGGGCGGCGCGCTGACGCAACATCCATCCGAATACCGCGCGGTGGTGTCGCTGGTCGGCATCTACGACATGCTGCGTGTGGAGCTTTGGCCGAATGGCCAGTACAACGTTTCGGAATACGGCACGGTGACGAAGCAACCCGATTTCGAGTGGCTGCGTGCGTATTCGCCGCTGCAGAACGTGAAGACGGATACCGCGTATCCCGCGGTGCTGTTGATCACCGGCGTCAACGACCCGCGCGTCGCCCCGTGGCAATCGCGCAAGTTCGCGGCGGCGTTGCAGGCCTCGACCACCTCGAAATATCCGGTGCTGTTGCTGACCCGCATGAACGAAGGCCACGGCGTCACCGCGTCCTTCAGCCAGCGCGTGGGCAATGCCGCGGCGACCATGGCGTTCTTCGCCGAGGAACTCGGACTGGGCGAGCCGCCGGAGTCGGCCAGGTGACGCTTGAATGCGTGGAGCGCGAGAGCGGGCCGGCTCCCCGCCACGCGGTGATCTGGCTGCACGGCCTCGGCGCCGACGGCAACGACTTCGTGCCGATCCTGCCGCAGCTGGTGCGGCGCGGGTGGCCGTCGTTGCGTTTCGTGTTTCCGCACGCGCCGGTCAGGCCGGTCACCGTCAACGGCGGCATGCCGATGCGGGCGTGGTACGACATCGGCGGTTTCGACCTGTCGCAGAAACAGGACGAGACCGGCATCCGCGCATCGGTGGCTGAAGTGGGAAAACTGGTCGCGCGCGAAGTCGCGCGCGGCGTCGCCGAATCGGGCATCGTGTTGGCCGGGTTCTCGCAGGGAGGCGCGATCGCGTTGGCGGCGGGCTTGCGCCACCCGCGCAAGCTCGCCGGCATCGTTGCGTTGTCGACCTACCTGCCGCTCGCCGAAGTGATGGCGGACGAACGCCACGCCGCGAACGCCGCGACGCCGGTCTTCATGGCGCACGGCGCGTTCGACCCGGTGGTGCCTCAGGTGCTCGGCGAGCGCTCGCGCGACCGCTTGCGCGAGTGGGGTTACGCCGTGGCCTGGCACGGCTATCCGATGGCGCACCAGGTTTGCCCGCCGGAGATCGCCGATCTCGGTGATTGGCTCACGGAACGCCTGCCGCGTTGAGGCATACTGCCCCGCATGGCCGAACCCATGCCTGCGTCCCGTCACGAAGCCGTCGTGCTGCCGGACTTCTGCAGCATGGGATCGGTGTTCACGCTGGTGGTGGTGGCGGAACTGGTGGTGGTGATCGACGCGCTGGCACCGGACGCGCGCATGGATTGGCGCGGGTTCTCGACCGCAACCCTGTTCGTGGTGTGGCTGGCCCTGCTGGCATCGCTGATGTTGTGCCGGTTGTCGCCGTTGCTGCTGCGCCGGCCGCGCCGGTTCGCCTGGCCGCTCGCGTGGGCTGCGCTGGTGGTGCTGGTCGCGCTCGCCAGTGCGGTGGTGGCGTGGCTGGACCAGGCGCTGGGAACCCATCTCACGCCTGCGTCGGGCGTGCGTTTCGTGGCGGGCAACACGGTGTTGGCGGCGTTGTTGGGCGGCGCGTTGCTGCGTTATTTCCACGTGCTCGCGGAATGGCGTGCGCGGCTTGCCGCGGTCGCGCGCGCGCAATTCGACGCCTTGCAGGCGCGCATCCGCCCGCACTTCCTCTACAACAGCATGAACACGGTGGCGGCGTTGGTGAGGGTCGACCCGGACGCGGCCGAGCGCACCGTCGAGGATTTGTCCGAGCTGTTTCGCGCGGCACTGGGCGCCGGCGACAAGCCGAGCACGCTGGGCGCCGAGCTTGCGCTGGTCGATCGCTACCTCGCGATCGAGCAACTGCGCCTTGGCGATCGCCTGAAAGTGGAGCGCGACGTCGACGACTTGCCGCTGGACCTGGAAATGCCCTCGCTGCTGTTGCAGCCGCTGGTCGAGAATGCGGTCTACCACGGCATCCAGCCGCGCCGCGAAGGCGGCTGCGTGCGGATCGCGGCCCGCCGCATCCCGCAGGGCGTCGAAATCGGGATCGACAACCCGTTGCCGGACGGCGAAACGGTGCGGCGCAACGGACACGGCCTGGACAGCGTGCGCCGCCGCATCGCTTACCATTTCGGCGCGCGCGGAGGATTGGAGACGCGCAGCGGGCACGGAATGTTCCGCGTGGTGGTGAGGCTTCCACATGCGCAGCTCCCTTGATTCAAGGGGTGTCGCCGCCCGGGGAACAGGCGGTGATCGGGGATATGGAGAAATGTCTCGCGAAGTTTGCTTGCAACCGGCCGCTCGACCATGCGGATAGTCATCGTCGATGACGAGCCTCTTGCGCGCGCGCGCCTGGCGGCGTTGCTGCGCGAGTGCGAGGGTGCCGAAGTCGTGGCCAGCGTCGGCGATGGCGAAGCCGCGCTCGCGGCGTGCGCGGAAACACGCCCCGACCTGCTGCTGCTGGACATCGCGATGCCCGGCCTCGACGGGATCGACACGGCGCGCCGGCTCGCGGTCCTGCCCGATTCTCCGCAACTGGTGTTCTGCACGGCCTACGAGCAGCACGCGCTGGAAGCCTACGAGTTGCGCGCGGCCGATTACCTGCTCAAGCCGGTACGGATCGAGCGCCTGCGCGAGGCGCTGGTACGCGCGCAGGCATTGCGGCAGCGCAGGCCACCGCCCGTCGCGACGCTGCTGGCGCAGGTGCACGGCGCCCCGGTCAGGATTCCGCTGGCCGAGGTGCTGTATCTCTCCGCCGACGAGAAATACGTGACCGTGCATCGCGCGGCCGGCGAGGTGCTGGTCGAACAATCACTGAAGGCGATCGAGGCGATGTTCCCGGAGCGTTTCGTGCGCGTGCATCGCGGTTGCCTGATCCCGGTCGAACGCCTGCTGGGCTTGCGGCGCGACCCCGATGGCACGGTGCACGCGTTGATCGCCGGCAGCGACGCCGCGCCCGAAATCAGCCGGCGCAACCTTGCGGCGGTGCGCAAGTTGCTGCGCGGCGGTTGACGCGAACGGCGTGGCGCGTATTCAGGACGCGAAACGCCAACCGTCGATCTCGACCAGCAATTCGCTGCGGCAGACGTCGCCTTGCAGCAGCACACGCGGCACCGCGGCGTGGAGGCGCCGCGCCAGCGCGGCTTCGACCGCCGGGACATCATCAGCGTTGCGCACGTAAACCTTGAGCGGTGAATGGACGTCGAATGCCGGGAGTTGCGCGCGTTCGAGCAGGCTGGCGAGGTTGGTGAAGGCCTCGTCGGCTTGCGCCGCCACGTCGTCGTGATGGCGCGAGGCATGCCCGGTCACCGCGGCGGTACCCGAGATCGCCAGCGCGGCATTCGGCAAGCGCATCGCGCGCGCGAAGCTCGGGGCGGTGGGGCCGTACTGGCGGGGGTATTGCCAAGCACTGACCTGGCGCGGATTTTCCAGCGCGTGGCCGGGCTGCGTCGCGCACAGCGCGTAGACCTGCAGCAGGCCGCGCGGGCCGTGGTGGCCGATCGCGGTGGCGGCGGGATAGTGGTTGATGCCGCGCGCGACGAGGCCGCGTGCGCGTCCGTTGCAGAACAGCCGGTAGCGTTCCTGGTCGCCCTCGCCCGCGTTGATGGCGTCGAGGTAATTCCAGACCCGCTGCAGATGACGCTCGGGGCAAGCCGCGACATGCGCTGGCAACAGGGTGTACGCATGTTCGCTGGCGGCTTCGATGCCGCCGAAGCGGGCTTCGTCGAGCTCGATCGCGATGAAGCGCCAGCCACCACCGGCCGCCCAACGCAGGTCGCCATCGCGCCCGGTCGCGACCTCGGCGCCGACGGTCCAATGTTCGCGCGGCGCCTTGCTGGACAAGGGCCGCAGTGGCACGCACAGGTGGCGCGGATCGGTGTCGCCGGTTTCGGTGGCGCCGAAACCCAGCACCGCGAGCGTATCCGGCCGGTCCAGCAGGGTCGCGGTGGAATCCGCACGATACTCCACGCGCAACGCAGACAGCCCCGCGTCGCTCATGCGTTGCCTTCCATGTCGACGCGTGGCGCGGGGTGGTGCATGGGCGAGAACATCCAATATCAAACCGGCCATGTTACACTAAACGGTTGATTCCATGAGGTTGTGGAGACGCGGAGCATGACCCGGCAGAGCCCTGCAGAGCAGGAACTGGCACGTTTGATCGTCGAGAACCTCAACCTCGAAAACGTCGCAGCGGAGAGCATCGATCCGGAGGCGCCGCTGTTCGGCGGCGAGCTGGGCCTGGATTCAATCGATGCGCTGGAACTCGCGCTCGCGGTGTCCAAACGCTACGGCATCCAGCTGCGTTCGGACAATCCCGACAACCGGCGCGTGTTCGGGTCGCTGCGCGCGCTGTCCGAGCACATCCAGTCGAACTTGCACGCCGCTTCGGCCTGAAGCGTTATTGCTGCGGCGGATCGTCGCCGTTGCTGAATTTCGCGCGCAGCTCGCGATAGCGGGCCAGTTGCGAGGCGAACTTCGCCTTGCTGTTGGCAAGGTCGACGCGCCGTTGCGCCAGCACGGCACGCTCGTCGTTCACGCTGCCGCGCTGTTCGGCGATGCGCTTGCTGACGTATGCCGGAATCGGCTGGCCGGCGTGCTCCAGGTCGGCCGCATGCGCGAGCAGCTCCGTGAGGGAATCTTCCTGGCTGTGCAGATTGGTTTCCAGCGTGGCGATGTCGTTCCGGATCTGCTCGATTTGCGCCTGCTGGGATTGTTCGAGGTCGCGGTCGGTCGGATAGGCCGCCAGCATCTGGGTGTCCTCGAGCTGGCGTTGCCGGGCGTCACGCCGCGCGGCCGCGGCCTGGCTGGCGGCGATGGCAGCGGCACGGCGTTCGGCCGGACTGAGCTCGCGCTCGACGTGTCGTACCACCAGGCCGTTCTTGTCGACGATGTCGTAACCACCGGCCAGTGCCGACGACGGGATGGTGTCGCTGAAGTGCACGACGCCCGACGCATCCTTCCAGCGATAGTGCGTGGCGGACGCATTGTCCTGGTCCGCGTAAGCCGGCACGGACGCGGCCGCGCCGGACAGGGCGGTGATCAACAGGCAAAGGACGATTCGGCGCATCGCGGTCTCCGGACGCCCATTCAGTATAGAGCCAAGCGACATGCAAGTTGCAGGCCGGCCTCAGTCCGGCATGACGCCGTAACGGTCGCGGTAGGCGGCAAGCCGTTCGCGCTGGGCGGCCAGCTCCGGGCGCGCACCGGCGTATTCCATCAGGTCGGCCAGGCCGACGATGGCGAGCACCGGCACGCCGTGGTCGCGGGCCAGTTCCTGCACGGCCGATAGCTCGCCCTGCCCGCGCTCCTGCCGGTCGAGGGCGACCAGCACGCCTGCCACTGCGGCGCCCGCGCCGCGGATCAGCGCCAGCGATTCGCGCACCGCGGTGCCGGCCGTGATCACGTCGTCCACGATCAGCACGCGGCCGGCAAGTGGCGCACCGACGATCACGCCGCCCTCGCCGTGGTCCTTGGCTTCCTTGCGGTTGTAGGCCCAGGGCAGGTCGCGGCCATGCTCGCGCGCCAGCGCGATCGCGGTGGCTGCCGCCAGCGGGATGCCCTTGTAGGCCGGGCCGAACAGCATGTCGAATCGCATGTCGCTCGCGGCCAGCGTGGCGGCATAGGCGGTGCCGACCTCGGCCAACGCCTTGCCCGAGTCGATCCTGCCCATGTTGAAGAAATAGGGGCTGAGGCGCCCGGATTTCAGGGTGAACTCGCCGAAGCGCAATACGCCACGGGCGAATGCGGTATCGAGGAAGATGCGTTGATGGGGTTGCAACATCGGGACTCGGGACTCGGGACTCGGGGCTCGGGGCTCGAATGATACGTGAGCCGGTTCCTGGCGATGAAAATCGCGGCGCGGGAATGCGCGAATGCAGCAGTGCATGCGCTTTTGCTTTACGCTTCCCGAGTCCCGAGTCCCGAGTCCCGAGCCCCGCAGAGTGAAAATCATCTCCTTCAACGCCAACGGCATCCGTTCCGCCGCCTCCAAGGGCTTTTTCGATTGGCTGCGCAAGCAGGACGCCGACGTCACCTGCATCCAGGAAACCAAGGCGCAGGAAGATCAACTTTCCGATCCGGTGTTCCGTCCGGATGGCCACCATTGTTTCTATCGCGATGCCGTCACGAAAAAGGGCTACAGCGGCGTCGCGATCTATGCAAGGCGCGAGCCTGACGAAGTATTGAGGGCGATCGGCTGGAAACCCTTCGACGACGAGGGACGCTACCTCGAAGCGCGCTTCGGCAAGTTGTCGGTGGTGTCGCTGTACGTGCCATCGGGCACGTCCGGTGAGGAACGCCAACAGTTCAAATTCGAGGCGATGAAGAAGCTGCGCAGGATTTTCGATCAATGGCTGGCGAGCGGCCGCGACTACGTGCTGTGCGGCGACTGGAACATCGTGCGCAGCGAGCGCGACATCAGGAACTGGAAATCCAACCAGAAGAACTCCGGCTGCCTGCCCGAGGAGCGCGCCTGGTTGAACGGCTTGATCGCCGATCGGCACGGTGATGGCGCGCCCGCGCCGAAACAGGGTTGGCTGGACAGCTTCCGCGTGCTGAAGCCGGATGCCGAGGAATACACCTGGTGGTCCAACCGTGGCGGCGCGCGCGCCAACAACGTCGGTTGGCGGATCGACTACCAGATCGCGACGCCGGGCATCGGCAAGCGCGCACGCGCCTGCACCGTCACTCCGACGCCGCGGTTTTCCGACCATGCACCCTTCGCGGTGGACTACGCCGAATGACAGGCAGCACCGGAACCGCCGGCAAACGCGCCAAGCCGTCGGTGTGGAAAGCCTTCACCCAGCCCGCCGCGTGGACGATGTGTTTCTTCGGCTTCTCCTCGGGCTTGCCGTTCCTGCTGGTCGCCGGAACCCTGGCCTATTGGCTCAAGTCCGAGCACATCGTGCTGCGCGACATCACGATGATCGCCAGCGCCGGCATGACCTACGTGTTCAAGTTCCTGTGGGCGCCGTTGCTGGACCACTGGCGCCTGCCCTTGTTTTCGCGCATGGGTCGGCGGCGCGGTTGGCTGCTGCTGGCACAGGCCGGCGTGGTGGCCGGGTTGCTCGCGATGGCGCTGTTGACGCCGGCACGGCTGGACGCCTTCGTCGTTGCAACGCTGGCCGTCGCGTTTTTCGGCGCGACCCAGGACATCGCCGTGGATGCCTACCGCATCGAGATCGCGCCGATGGACCAGCAGGGCGCGCTGGTCGCGACCTACGCGCTGGGTTATCGCATCGGCCTGATGGTCGCCGGCGCATTTGCCTTGATCATGGCCGATCACCTGCCGTGGCCGCTGGTTTACGTGGTGATGGCCGTGTTGATGGCGATCCCCGTCGTCGCCAACCTGCTCGCACGCGAACCGCAGGTGTTGCGCGAATCGCCGCCGGGCTGGCGGGACGCGATGCGCAACGGCGTGGTCGCGCCTTTCACCGATTTCTTCGCGCGCTACGGCGTGTGGCTGGCGCTGTTGACGTTGCTGTTCATCCTGCTGTTCAAGCTCCCCGAGCAGGCGACCATTGGCGGCATCATGAGCCCGTTCTATCGCGACATGGGTTTCAGCCTGACCGCGATCGGCACGATCACCAAGATCTACGGGGTGTGGATAGGCATCGCCGGCGTGTTCGTCGGGGGCGCCGCCGTGGCTCGTTTCGGCATCAATCCGACGCTGTTCGTCGCGATCATCGCGTGCGGGTGCAGCAACCTGCTCTACCTGTTGTTGATGGGCCACCACGGCAGCCTGACCATGCTCACGGTGGTGATCTCCGTCGAAAACTTCACGCTCGGTTTCCTCGGACCGCCAACCGTGGCGTTTCTTTCCTCGCTGGTGAATCGCCAGCACACCGCCACGCAATATTCTCTGTTGAGCTCGATGGTGAACCTGCCCGGCAAGGTGATGGGCTTTTTCGCCGGCGGCATCGTGATGGCCACGAGTTACGGCTTCTATTTCGTGCTGACGGTGCTGGCGGTGTTGCCCGCGGCACTGTTGCTGCTGTGGCTGGTGCCGCGGCTGCAGGCGCATCTTCCGGCGGACGAAGCAGCTCAGGCGAACGGCGCGTAAACCGCGCCCAACGCGCGCGGTCCGCGTGCGCCGGTGACCGAAGGCAGGTTGCCGGGAAAGCCGTCCAGCCGTGCGCGCGCCAACCATGCGAAGCCGACCGCTTCGACGAAGTCGGGATCGAGGCCAAGTGCGGCAGTGGTGTCGATTCTTGCATCCGGCAGCTCGGCGCGCAGCGCGCCCATCAACGCGCCGTTGTGCACGCCGCCGCCGCAGGCGTACACCTCGCGGATCCGCGGCGCGTGCGCACGCAATGCGTCGGCGATGCTGCGCGCGGAAAGTTGCAGCAAGGTCGCTTGAACGTCTTCCGGCGCGAGGTCGTCCAGCAGATGTGCATCCAGCCAGTCGAGATTGAAATATTCGCGCCCGGTGCTCTTGGGTGCCGGCATCGCAAAGTACGCGTCGTCGAGCAGGCGAGCCAGCAGCGCATTGTCCATGCGTCCGCTGCGCGCCCACGCACCGCCTTCGTCGCGTGGGATGCCGCGCACGTGCAGCGACCACGCATCCAGCAGGCAATTCGCGGGGCCGGTGTCGAAGCCGAGCACGGGTTGTCCCGGCACCAGCAACGTGACATTGGCGATGCCGCCGAGATTCAATACCACGCGTGGTGTCGCCGGATCGGCCAGTGCCGCCGCGTGCAACGCCGGCAACAGCGGTGCGCCCTGCCCACCCGCGGCGACGTCGGCGCGGCGGAAATCCGCGACCGTGACGATGCCGGTGCGCTCCGCGAGCACGGCGGGGTCGCCGATTTGCAGCGTGAACGGATGCGGCCCGTTGGGGCGATGGCACACGGTCTGGCCGTGCGAGCCGAGCGCGGCCACCGCATCCGTTTCGGTGCCGGCATCGCGCAACAACACGAGCGCAGCCTCGGCGAAGCATGCGCCGATTTCGACGTCGAGGTGTCCGTAATCGTCCAGCGTGATCGCGGCATCGTTGCGCGCCAGCACGACGATGCGCGCGCGCAAGGCGTCAGGATACGGAAAGGTGCGCGCCGCGATCACTTCCAGCCGCGGCGCGAAACGCACCAGCGCGGCGTCGATGCCGTCGGCGCTGGTGCCGGAGATCAGGCCAAGATAGAGCGGCGACGCAGCACCGGCCACGGCTGCGTGGTCAGTCGGTCAGCATCGTGCCGGCGGCGCGGCCGCTGTCCACCCGCGCGAGGCGTTGCGTGGCGTTGTCGATCATCTGGATGCGCGCCACCATCGGCGCGGTCTGCGTCTTGAACTCGGCCATCAACTTGTCCGACAGCGGTTGCGGCTTGGGCATCGTCACCGTCAGCGGATTCTCGGGCTTGCCGTCCACGCGCACCTCGTAGTGCAGGTGCGGGCCGGTGGCGAAACCGGTCTGGCCGACGTAACCGATCACCTCGCCCTGGGTCACGCGCGAGCCGACGCGCAGGCCCGGCGCGAAGCGCGACATGTGGCCGTACGCGGTGGTGTAGGTGGAGGTGTTCTTGATCGCGATGAAGTTGCCGTAGCCGTGCACCCAACCGTGGCGGACGATCACGCCGTCGCCCGCGGCGTGCACCGGCGTGCCGGTCGGGGCCGCGTAATCGACGCCCTTGTGCAGGCGGGTGTAGCCCAGCACCGGATCCTTGCGCATTCCGAAACTGGAAGACAATCGGGTGAACGAAACCGGCGTGCGCAACAAGCCCTTGCGCAGCGGTCGGCCGTCCTCGCTGTAGTAGGCGATCTCGCCATCACCCTGCTTGAAGCGGTACGCGGTGTAGCGATGGCCATTGTTGACGAATTCCGCGGCGATGATGTTGCCCCCGCCCGAGTACTGGCCGTTGCGGTAGATGTCGTCGTACACGACGGTGAAGCGGTCGCCCTTCTTCAGGTCCTTGATGAAGTCGATGTCGTACTTGAACACGTCGGCGAGCTTCAACACCATCGTTTCGGAAAGCCCCGCCTTCTCGCCGGCCGCGAACAGCGAGCCCTGCACCACCCCGTGCGCGAAGTGCATGCGGCGTTCGACCGGCAACGCGGTCGATTGGGTCTCGAAGCTGCCGTCGGTTTGTGCAGTGAGGGTGATCCGGGTGGCGGAATCCGGGTTGTAGCGGAAGCCCTGCAGTTGGCCCTTGGCTCCGATCAGGAAGGCGACCTCGTCGCCGGGGTGCAGCGCCTTCAACGCGCCGGTATCCTTGCCGCTTGCCATCACCCTGGCGAGGTCGGAACCGGAAAGCCCCTGGGCCTGGAAGATTTCGGACATCGTCTCGCCCGGCTGGACTTCCACGGCCTTCCAGGAGGCAGTCGTCGCCAGCGGCGACTCCTTCGGTGCGGGGGGCAGTTGCAGCGCCAGGGTTTCGCGTGTGACCGGCTGCACCGCGCGATGCCGCATCACACTGGCCCACGCGGGGATGCCGAGCAGCGTCAGCAGCGCCAGCAGGCACGCGCCGCCACCCAGCACCCAGCGTTCGCGCGCCCAGCGAAACGCGCTCGCCGGCGCCTCGGCATGGAACGACCAATGCGAGCAGCGTGCATAGAAGTGGGAGTGGCAACGACGGGTCTTGCGGCGGATCGCCTGACGACGCACGACATGAGAGGTGACGCGACGGAGGTGGCGATCCATCGGAAGTCCAGTAGCAAACGGGCGGAAACGCGCGACGGGCCGTACCATAGCCCCGTGGGAAAGCGTGCGTCAATGCTTTGTTTCACAAAGATTTGCACCCGCTTTTGCAGTTAACACATAATTAACCGCCACGTCACCTTCACGGCTTGACGCAACCCGCCCTTTGGCGGACCGCGATCCGGCCTGCCTCGCCCGGAACCCATCGATGTCCTCGAACCAGCAAGCCCTTGCACAGATCCATCGCGGTGCGGTCGACATCATCAAGGATGACGAACTCGAAGCGCGGCTCGCGCTCGGCCGTCCCTTGCGCATCAAGGCCGGCTTCGATCCCACCGCGCCCGACCTGCATCTCGGACACACGGTGCTGCTCAACAAGATGCGCCAGTTCCAGGATCTCGGACACACCGCGATTTTCCTGATCGGCGACTTCACCGGGATGATCGGCGATCCCACCGGCAAGAACGTCACGCGCAAACCGCTGACGCGCGAGGAAGTGCTGGCAAACGCCGACACCTACGCGAAGCAGGTGTTCAAGGTGCTGGATCGCGGGCGCACCGAGGTGCGCTTCAATTCCGAATGGTTCGGCAAGATGGATGCGGCCGACATGATCAAGCTGGCTGCACAACACACCGTGGCGCGGATGCTCGAGCGCGACGATTTCGCCAGGCGCTACGCCGCGCAGCAGCCGATCGCGATCCACGAGTTCCTGTATCCGCTGGTGCAGGGCTACGACTCGGTCGCGTTGAAGGCCGATGTCGAACTCGGGGGCACCGACCAGCGCTTCAACCTGTTGATGGGTCGCGGCCTGCAGGAACACTTCGGCCAACCGGCGCAGATCGTGCTGACGATGCCGCTGCTGGAAGGTATCGACGGCGTTCAGAAGATGTCGAAGTCGCTCGGCAACTACATCGGCATCGACGAGCCCGCGATCGACATGGTCACCAAGACCATGAAGATCGGCGACGAGTTGATGTGGCGCTGGTTCGAGTTGCTGAGCTTCGACGTGTCGCTGGACGAACTGGCGACGATGAAGTGCGACGTCGCGAGCGGCGCGCTGAATCCGCGCGATGCGAAATTGCGCCTCGCGCGCGAACTGGCGGTGCGCTTCCACGGTGCCGCCGAAGCCGGGAAAGCCATCGCCGGTTGGCACGCGGTGGTGCGCGGCGAAGGCGATACCTCTTCGCTTCCGCTCAGCGATATCGTGGTTCCCGCCGAAGGCTTGCGCCTGCCGGCGCTGCTGACCGCGGCGGGCTTGACGTCCAGCAACTCCGAAGCCAACCGCAAGTTGAAGGAGCACGCGGTGCGCATCGACGCGCAAGTCGTCGAAGATCCCCAGCGCGTGTTCGCTGCCGGTTTCGAAGGTGTGCTGCAGGTGGGCAAGCGCAATTTCGCGCGGGTGCGGTTGGTGGCTGCGTAGGAACAGGGCGCGGCGCCCGACGTGCCGCGCCCGGTTACCCGCTCCGATCAATACGTGACCGGTGAATCGATGGTCTTGCGCGTTCCCGTCAAGGTTCCCTTGATGGGGATGCCGCCCGGCAGGACGATGTTGTAGTTCGTATCGTAGATGGTGAACACGAACGTTCCGGTATACGAACTGCCATCCTTGCTCAGTGTGACGGTCTCCTGGAGATGGCCTGGTCCGACGAACGTGTTGTCAATGTCGACGCCGTCCGCGTTCACGTTTTGCGCCCACCCCAGCATGAAATGGTTGAGCATGTAGGTTCGAGGGCCCGTTTGTGCCCAAGTGCCCATGCAGATGTTGGCATCCGCCGCAGGCCTCCCCGAATTCGTGGTTTCGGTGCCGTCCGCGTGCCAGGCAATGTAGGCGTGATCGACCACGAAGCCATCCGGCACGCTTGTGGGGCCGTTGCCTTCGGCGGTCAAGGTGGTCTCGTAGAAGCCTGCGATCGGTTCGAGGAATTGCAGCGGATTGGGGATGCTCTTCGTCTTCGACTGCGGGGCGGCGGCCAGGAACATCCTTCTGGCAATCGAAGCCGATACCTTGGCTGGCGGGGCTATCGTCCAGTGGCCATTGGCCGACTTGACCAGGTTCAGCCCGCAGGCTTCGGCACGAGGGGTCACGGCAGCAGCGCACAGCCCGATCAGGGCCAGCGCGATGGATGCTTGCAAACGGGTGTTCATGGCGTTTTCCTCCAGAAAGTTGTACCGGCGGATGGCGGCACGCGCTGCCAACCGGGGTATAAACTGCGCCCGGCAGGGGCAACGAGTCATGATGTTTCGATAGGGAAATCACGAGAGTGCGGCAGTGGCGTTGACGTGGTCCGGACGGAGCGCGCAGCGGCATGGAAAGGCACGAACACGCCGAACACACGGCGGGCATGGGCACGTTCGCCTTCACGGACGTGGTCATCGACGCGTCCGCACACCGGCTGTCGCGCGCCGGCCGCGAGATCGCGGTCGAGCCGAAGGCTTTTGCCGTCTTGCTGGAGTTCCTGGCACACCCGGACCAATTGCTGACCCGCGATCAGCTGCTGGACGCCGTGTGGGGGCACACCTTCGTCACCCCGGCCACACTCAATCGCATCGTCGCGCAATTGCGCAAGGCGCTGGCCGACGACAGCGAAAACCCGCATTGCATCCAGACCGTGCATGGCCTGGGCTATCGCTTCATCGCGCCGCTGGAACACCTGGAACGCGTTGAGCCGGAAGTTTCGCCTTCCCTGCGTTTTGCGCCGCCTGCGCGTGCACGGATACCGGAACGTTCGGGTCCGCTGATCGGGCGCGAGCGGGATATCGAGGAACTTCGCCAGCTTCTGCACGAGAGCCGCCTGGTAACGGTGAGCGGCCCGGGCGGCATCGGCAAGACCCAGGCTGCGCTGGAAATCGCGCGACAAGTCACGGCGGATTTTCCCGACGGCGTCTGGCTGTTCGATTGCACCCTGCAAACCGACGAACACGGGCTGGCGCGGATGTTGACCAGCACCTTTGAAATCCGCACCGCGACCGATGCAGAGGATTTGGTGACGCGCCTGGGCGAATTGCTGCGGGCGCGCTGTGCGTTGTTGGTGTTCGACAATTGCGAGCGCATCGCCGGACGACTCGGACAGGTGCTGGCGAGCCTGCTCGCCGCGTGCGCCACATTGCGCGCACTGGTAACCAGCCAGCGGCGGCTGCATTGCGTGGGTGAATCGCTGTTCCCGTTGCCGCCGCTGGAACTGCCGCCCGAGGGCGAATGGACGAGCGATGAACAGGTCGCCAACCTCGCGCACGTTCCCGCGGTGCAGTTGCTGCTGACGCGTTCGCGCGCCTTTGCTTCCGGCTTTGCGTTGACCCCGGCCAACGCCGCCGCTGTTGCGGAGCTTTGCCGGCGTCTGGCGGGACTGCCGCTTGCCCTGGAGCTGGCGGCGGCGCGGCTGCGGCTGCTGAGCCCGGAACAATTGCTGGTGCGCATAGATGCCTGGTTTCTCAATCTCGCCGACGCCAATTCCGACCGCCCTCAACACCACCGGAACCTGTGGGCGCTGATCGAATGGAGCTTTGCGCTGCTCTCGGAGCGCGAGCAAGCCCTGCTGTGCGGGATCAGCATCTTTGCGGGTGCCTGCACGCTCGGCGGCGCCCTCGCCATCGGCGAGGCGCTCGGACTCGATGACGCGCAGACACTGGATCTGCTGGGCGGGCTGATGGACAAGTCCCTGCTCAGCATGGACGGGAGCACCAATCCGCCCAGCTATCGTCTGCTGGACAGTGTGCGCTTGTTCGCGCACGAACGCCTTGCTGCGGGCAACAGCGAAACCTGCGCGCGCAGGGCGCACCTGATGCATTTCGTCGAGTTGACCGAGCACTTCAATGCCGAAGTCCTGGGCGAGCGCAATCGCTTGTGGCACGAGCGCATCAAGCGTGAATGGGCGAATCTGCATTCGGCGTTCGATTTCGCCGTGACACAACCGGATCTCGCCGACAGCGCACTGGCGTTGGTCGGCAATCTGTTCTGGTACTTCCGGTCAAGCACCGACTATGCCCAATCGGCACAATGGCTGGAGCAGGCACTGCGGGCGGGGCAATCGCCCACGCGGCAGCGCGCGCGGGCCCTGATCGCCGCCGGCATGTCGATGTACCACGCCATGGAACAGGAGCGCGCCGAGCTCCGACTGCGTGAAGGCATTGCGTTGGCCACGCAAGTGGATGAGCCGTGGCTGGCTGCTGCCGGCCGGGCAATTCTGGCCCTGCAACTCGTGGCGAGCGGCGATTTCGCGGGCGTGGAGACGTGCGTGCAGGCGGTGCTTGCCAGCGTCGAAGCGCAGCAAGATGACTGGCTGCGCTCGAATGCCTTGTTGAGCCGCGGCATCGCCCTGGCCCTGCACGACCGTCATCGCGAAGCGGAAGCCAGCATCAGCGCGGCATTCGAGTGCCTGTCCTTGCACGGCGATTTTTTCCAGCGGACCTACACGCTGATCAACCGTGCCCTGCAGCGCTTCCATCTCGGCGATCGGCGCCGTGCCGCGCAGGACTGGCTTGCCGTTCTGGATATCTGCACCGGGGTTCAGCACCCGCGCGGTGTGGCGGGGTGCGTCGAGGGCGCAGCTTACATTGCCGCCGAGCGCGGCGAATTCGGGAAAGCCGCGCGGTTCCTCGCCGCCGCGGCGCGCGTACGTGAATTGACCGGCGCGCCGCTGATGCCGCATTGGCGAAAGGCGCAGCAGGTCGCCGAGCGCAAGGCGCGGAAAGCAATGGATGCGGAATTCCAGCACGCGCAACAGGCAGGTGCCTCGGCGCGTTTCGAGAACATCGCACTCGAGGCACGCGCGATGCTGGCGGAAATTGCAGCGGATCAGCCGGCGCGCACCGGAGCCAGCAATCCCTCCGGATCGTAGCGCGCGCGCAGCGCCGCGAGCTTCGCACGGGTGGTGGGGCCGTGCGCGCAGTTCTCCAGATCGGACGCTTCGCCGAGAAAATTCGGTTGCATGCCGGCTCGCGCGTGCGGTGCGAGTGCGGAGCGCAATCCACGGGTCCAGTCGCGGATCGCGGCAAACCGCCCCGGATCGGCCGTGCGACCGATCACATTGATGAAAAACGGCGCATCGCGGTGGGAGAAGGCCGTGGCATCGTTTGCGATTCGCGCGACCGCGCCGCCGAGATGATGCACGTGCACATCGCTCAGCGGATCGGCAGGCTTCGCAGCGAACGGAATCAGCACATCGATCAGGGCCTCGTCGAGCGCGTCGAACTGCGAGGTCGTCCAGTAATAGTGATCGCCCGAGGGTGCCGCGGGATCGAACGTCTGCTGCCACGCCGCGTAGGGCATCGGGCCTTCGTGCCGGCCCAGCGCATCGGCCGCTTCCGAGATGGGCGCGGCGGCGCGCGCGCCGTGTGCCAAGCCGCCGCTCCAGCAGTAGCCGAGTGCCATGACGCGTTGCCCGTGTGCGCTGGCGGGAAGGAACGGCAGCGGCGGCGCGGTGGTGAATACCAGCATCGCGGTCAGGGCATCCGGCGCTGTTGGCGTGAACGCGCGAAACGCGCGCAACAATTCGCGTGCGGCGGTCACCGGGTAGAACACCGCGCCGGCGTGCACTTCGCCGACCGCATGCAGCTGGCAGGTGAAGCGCGTCACCACGCCGAATCCTCCGGCGCCGCCGCGCAACGCCCAGAACAGGTCGGGGTGCCGGGTTTCGCTGCAAACGACGGTGCGTCCGTCCGCGAGCACGACGTCGGCCTCCAGCAGGTTGTCGATGGCCAGTCCGCAACGCCGCATCAGCCAGCCCACCCCGCCGCCCAGCGTGAAACCCCCGACGCCGGTGGTGGAAACGAACCCGCCGGTGGTGGCCAGGCCGTGCGGTTGCGTCGCCGCATCCACGTCGCGCCACAACGCGCCGCCTTCGACGTGCGCGATACGCGATGGCGCATCCACTTCGACGCGATTCATGAAACGCAGGTCGAGCATCAGGGCGTCGTCGCGCACGGCCAACCCGGCCACGTTGTGGCCACCGCCGCGCACCGTCATCGGGACACGTTCGCGCGCGGCGAACTTCACCGCGGCGGCGACGTCTTCGGCATCCGCGCATTGCGCGATCGCCAGGGGATGACGATCGATCGCTCCATTCCACACGCGGCGGCGTTCGTCGTAGCCGTCATCGCCGGGGCGCAGCAGCGTGCCGCGCAGTGCCGCCCTCAGGTCCTGCCACGACGGGGAGTCGGTGCGGCTGGATTCGGCAACCATGCGCGCCCTCCTTCGTTACGATGGGATGGACCCGCGGCAGGGACGGCTGGGGACGCACTATAGCCGTGCTTTCGGGCCCGCTCATGACGGGTCGGTAGGGGTTTTGTAAGGGCTGCAAAACGGCGGCCGTGGCCAGTGGAACGGCACGCGGCTAAGGTACGCACATGTTCGTCGACGTGCCCAGCCGCCGCCATGCGCACCCGCGCTGGGTCACGCCAGTGCTGGTGGTGGCCTGCGTGGCCTGTTACCTGTGGTTGATGCTGTCGGCGCCGGCATTGCGCGACGCGGTGCTGGCCGACTGGGGCACGGTGCCCGCGCACCTGTTCCGCGGCTGGGAAACCTTGCACGGCTGGTTGTGGCTGCGCCTGTTCACCTCGCTGTTCATGCATGCCGACTGGCTGCACCTGCTCGGCAACATGCTGTTCCTGGTGATCTTCGGCCTGCCGGCGGAACGCGCGCTCGGTTCGCGCCGGTTTCTTGCACTGTTCCTGATCGGCGGCGCCTTCGCCAACCTGATCGGTGCATGGACGCTGTCGGGCCAACTGCGGCCGATCATCGGTTGCAGCGGCGCGGTGTCGGCGACGCTCGGTGCCTATCTCGCGCTGTTTCCGCGTGCGCACCTGGGGCTGGTGTTGCCGCTGGGCCTGTACCTGCAGTTCATCCGCGTGCCGGCGGCACTGTTGATCGGCATGTGGGTGCTGCTGCAACTGCTGTTCACGTGGGCCGGTCCCGGTTTCGGCACGGTGGTGTGGTGGGCGCACCTGGCCGGTTTCGGTTTCGGCATCCTGTTCGCGATCGTTTCGCGTGGCGCGGTGGAACGGCGCCTGCGGCAACGATCATATTGATTGCGATCATCCCTGATCGCTGCGTACTGAAGAAACTCGTACACGAATGCTTGATTCGGATACCGAAACATCAGAACGGCCTTCCATGGCCTGACTTTTCACAACAGCCGCTGCGACCGGCGTATCCAGGGCAGCATGTGCGAAACCTTCCAGCAAGGCGCGCGCGGCTTCGGTCTCGCGAACGTCGGCGCGCAATGCGTCGGGATCGAGCCCTTCCTTGCGCAAGGCGTCGGCACGCGCGTCGATGTAGGCGCGCATGTGTTCGGTGCTGAATTCGGGGTGGAACTGCGTCGACAGCGCATGCGGCGCGTAGCGCAGCAACTGGTGCGGATCGAGCTCGGAACGCGCAAGCGTGTGCGCGTCTGGCGGCGGTGCCAACACCGATTGCCGGTGCGTGGTGTGCGCGGGAAACAAGGACGGCAACTCGCATGAACCCGGGATCTCGCCCGTTGCAAGGCGCGCGATGGACTCGGTGCCGATCTCGCGGCCCGCCGGCAGCCAGCCGACCGTGCCGCCCAGCGCGTGCGCCATCAACTGGTGGCCGTAGCACACGCCGAACAGCGGCGTCTGCGCATCCATCGCATCGCGAATCCATTCCGCGGTGTGTTCGCTCCAATCGGCGCGCTCGGTGACCATCGCCGCGGAACCCGTGATCACCGCGCCGGCGATCGCGTGGGGGGTGGGCAACGGCGCACCTTCGTCCACACGCACCACCTGCATCTGTGCGGGTTGGATGCGCATGGCCTCGCGAAACCAATCGGCGAATCCGCCGAATCGTGCCAGGAGGGCATCCGGCGCTTCGCCGGTCTGGATCAGCAGCAGTGGGCGCATCGTTTTGCCGGGCAACGTGGTGGGGGCAGCATAGCGTGGCGGCCGGACCGCGTGGCGTGACGAAAGTCCCTTGCATCGCCGTGCGGCCGCAGGCCCAATGGCAGGCCACGCGCGAGAAGCCTCTCGCCGCGTGGCGCGCCGACGCCGTCGCATATCGGTGATTGCAGATCCCATTCGTTGCAGGAGAACCTGATCGTGAAATGGCTGATGATCCCGGCGCTTGCGCTGACCCTGTCCGTCTCCGCCTGTGCCGACAACAAAAATCCCGACACCAACACCGGCGCGGAAACCGCCAAGACCGCCTACGTCCCCACGTTCGATGCCAAGCGCCTGTCCGACGAGGTGAAAACCTTGTCCTCGGATGCGTTCGAGGGCCGCGGTCCCGCCACGCCGGGCGAAACCAAAACCATCGATTACCTCGTCGCGCAAATGAAAGCGGCCGGCCTCGAACCCGGCGGCGACCTCGTCGAAGGCAAGCGCAGCTGGACCCAGGACGTGCCGCTGGCGCGCTTCCAGATCACAGGCACGCCCGTGATCGAATTGAACGTGGACGGCAAGCCGCAGAAGCTCACCCAGGGCACGGAGATCGCATTGCGCGCGGCGCAGGATGGTTCGAAACGCGTCGACATCCAACACGCGCCGCTGGTGTTCGTCGGTTACGGCGTGACCGCGCCCGAACGCAACTGGGACGATTTCAAAGGCGTGGACTTGAAGGGCAAGATCGCGGTGGCGCTGGTCAACGACCCCGATTTTGAGACCGGCAAGGGCGATTTCGGCGGCAAGGCCATGACCTATTACGGCCGCTGGACCTACAAGTACGAGGAAGCCGCCCGCCGCGGCGCGCTCGGCCTTTTGATCGTGCACGAAACCAAGCCGGCGTCCTACGGCTGGCCCACGGTGCGCAACTCCAACACCAATGCCCAGTTCGACATCGTGCGCGACGATCCCGCGGCCGAACATCCGCAGGTCGAGGGCTGGATCCAGCGCGACCTTGCGGTGTCATTGTTCAAGCGCGCGGGCCTCGATTTCGAAGCGCAGAAGAAACTCGCGCAGACGCGCGATTTCAAACCGGTGGTGTTGAAAGGCGAAACGTTCTCGGCGCACTACGACGTCGCGGTGGACCAGATCACCTCGCACAACGTGGTGGGTCGTGTCGCGGGCAGCCAGCATCCGGACGAAACCATCATCTACAGCGCGCACTGGGATCATCTCGGCATCGGCGCACCCGACGACAGCGGCGATCGCATCTACAACGGCGCCGTCGACAACGCCACCGGCACCGCCGCGCTGATCGAGATGGGCCGCGCCTTCGCGCACGCGCCGCAGCCGGAGCGCAGCGTGGTGCTCCTCGCCGTGACCGCCGAGGAAAAAGGACTGTTGGGTTCCGAGTATTACGCCAGCCATCCGCTGTATCCGCTCGCGAAGACCGTGGCGAACATCAACACCGACGCCCTGAGCCCCGGCGGCGTGGCGCGCGACTTCTCGATTTCCGGCAGCGCCAAGCTGGGTCTGCTGGACGACCTGATCACAGTCGCCAAGCGTCATGATCTCTATTTCACTCCCGACGCCCATCCGGAAGCCGGCTATTTCTTCCGTTCCGACCACTTCTCGTTCGCCAAACGCGGCGTGCCGGCGCTGTCGTTCGGTTCCGGCGAGGATCTGGTGGATGGCGGCCGGCAGGCCGGCGAAGCGCAAAGCGACGAATACCGCATCAAGCACTACCACCAGCCTTCCGACGAGTGGCAGGCAAGCTGGACCTTCGCCGGCATGGCGCACGACCTGCCGGTGCTGTACGACCTCGGCATGCAACTTGCCGATTCGCGCGAGTGGCCGAACTGGTCGCAGGACTCGGAGTTCCGTGCGGCGCGCGACAAGACCGCCGCCGAACGCCGCTGAAGTTTCCCTGTCGACAGCGACCGGCGTGCATCGTGGTTTCCCCCTTCCGCAGGAAGGGGGATGGTTTTCGGCACCCGACGGCGCTTTCGCCGCTGGGCGTTCCGGCCGCGCGACGGATCAGCCGCCTTGGCCCGTGCTGCTGCTCGAAGCCGGCCTCATCGCGTCGTGCTTCATGGAGTCATGTTTCATGGAGTCATGCTTCATCGAGTCGTGCTTCATCGAGTCGTGCTTCATCGAGTCGTGCTTCATCGAGTCGTGCTTCATCGAGTCGTGCTTCATCGAATCGTGCTTCATCGAATCGCGCGACATCGCCTGACCGGAACCGGCCATCGCGTCTTGTGCGAATGCGGGTGTGCCGGCGAAAGCGCCGATGAGGGCGGCGGCGGTGAAGGCGACAAGCGTGCGTGCGTACATGGAGGGGTTCCTCGCAAAGTGATGGGGGCGGAGGCGGTTCGTCCGGCTCCTGCCAGCCATTCGCTGCGAGTGCGACGCGGGTTACATGCGAGGTTGCGTCAGCGCGGCGACAGCAAGCGGCCGCCCATCACGGCGTTCGCCGCGATCACGATGCCCACCGCCAGCGCGTGGCTCAGCAGGTCGGTGGCCGCCGCGTCGATGGGGTGGAAGATCGCCAGCAGGCCGGCCGATGCCGCGGCGCTGGCCAGTCCCGCCAGGATCGCGGTGAGCACCGGCCGCAGGGGGCAGGCGCGGCGCAGCAACCAGATCAGCAACGCCGACAACGGGATCGACAAGCCGATGATGAAGGTCAGGCAGTCGACGGCGGGGGGGCCGGCGACCGCGCCGGTGACGGGTGCCAGCCAACTGCGCAGGCAGCCCCAGCCGCTGGCGCCGATCCACAACAACGCCGGAGGCACCGGCAACCAGGCCCAGGCGCGCGCGCGTCCGGGTACCGCCAGCACGCAGGCCGCCCACGCGGCGCAGATGGCCGTGATCGCCGCTCCGATGGTGGACCAGGCCATGTCGGGCGCCGCCGCCCAGCGTTGCAGCATGGCCGCGGCGCCGTAATGCCGCAGCAGCAGCACGGCGATGATCGCCACCACCACCAGCCAGCCCAACGCGCGCAGCCACGGCGGCGGCAAACGCCGCACCGGCGTCAACCTGGCGCCGAGTGCCGTGATCAGGTCTTGCGGGCGTGGCTCGACGGACATGCTGTTACGGCTCTCCATGCAAACGTTCGCGCAGCGCCTTCAGCGCGCGGTGCAGGTTCACCTTCAAGGCGCCCGCATTGCGGCCGGTATCGGCAGCGGCTTCTGCCAGCGATTGTTCCTTGAGGCCGAGTTGCCGTACCGCCTCACGCTGGCGCGGCGGCAGTTCCGCGATGGCAGCCTGCAGACGTTGCGCACGCTGTGCGCGTTCGCTCTCGACGCTGGCATCGTCACGGTCCGGATGCCGATCGAGCGCGTAGTCGTCATGCACCTCGCGGCTGCTGCGGCGACCGTGGCTGCGCAACGTGTCGATGGCACGGCGGCTGGCGATCGCCGCCAGCCAGGCGTCGTAGGAACGCGAGGGATCGTAGGTGTGGCGGGCCCGATGCACGGTGATCAGGGTTTCCTGTACCACGTCGTCCTGTGCGTCGACCGGCACGCCCCGGCGTCGCGCCACGCCGCGGATCAACGCCACCGAATCGGCCAGCACGCGCTCGTAGGCTTGCCGATCGCCGGCTTGCGCGGCGGCCATCCACGCCCTGCGTTGCTGGTCGGCCTGCTCGCTGGCACTGGCGGGTTCGGCTGACACGTGGGCGCGGCAATCCGGCAGGAAAGGGACATCATAAAACACCGCTGCAATGCCTGCGCTCACGGAAAGGCTCGTGGACATGCCTCGGATTGGATTCGCCGCGAACGCCACGGTGGTTACATCGCGAAAGCTTGCGGAGCGAGGTAACCGCCGCCGGCAACGCAACGAATACCCAGCGAATCCACAACCAAGGATCGCGCCAGCATGTTCCTGCTCCTGCTCGCCTACCTCGGCGGCGCCCTGACCATCCTGAGTCCCTGCATCCTGCCAGTGCTGCCGTTCGTGTTCGCGCGCGCCGACCGGCCGTTCCTGCGCAACGGCCTGCCTATGCTGGCAGGCATGGCGGTCACCTTCGCGCTGGTCGCCACGCTGGCGGCGGTGGGCGGCGGCTGGGCGGTGCACGCGAACCAAGCAGGCCGCGCCGTGGCGCTTGTCGTGCTGGCCGTGCTGGGCTTGAGCCTGCTTTCGACGCGACTGGCCAGGTGGCTGGCGCGGCCGTTCGTGGCGCTGGGCAACCGGTTGTCGCAACGTTCGACGCAAGGCGCCGGTTCGGCGTGGGCTGCGGCGGGTCTCGGCGTCGCCACTGGCTTGCTGTGGGCGCCGTGCGCGGGACCGATCCTGGGGTTGTTGCTGACCGGCGCCGCGTTGCAGGGAGCCAGTGCAACCACCACGCTGCTGTTGCTGGTGTATGCAGCGGGCGCGGCGACCTCGCTCGCGTTGGCACTGGCCGTCGGCGGCCGCGTGTTCGCACTGATGAAACGTTCGTTGGGCGTGGGCGAATGGGTTCGCCGCGGGCTGGGCGTGGCGGTACTGGCCGGCGTGCTGGCGATCGGACTGGGCGTGGATACCGGCTTGCTTACCCGCGTTTCGCTGGCCGGCAGCAACGGCATCGAGCAGAAGCTGATCGACGCGATTTCGCCGAAGCCGGCCATGGCCGCGGCGGCCACGACGGTGTCCGGCGAAGCGTTGCCGGTGGAAGGCGAATTGCCGTCGCTGGCGGGCGCCACCGGCTGGCTCGACAGCGCGGCACTCACGCCGCAGGCGCTGCGCGGCAAGGTGGTGCTGGTCGACTTCTGGACCTATTCCTGCATCAACTGCCTGCGCGCGCTGCCGTACGTCGAAGCCTGGCAGCAAAAGTACAAGGACCATGGTCTGGTCGTGATCGGCGTGCATACGCCCGAGTTCGCGTTCGAGAAGGACCCGGCCAACGTGGCCGCGGCGGTGCGGCGTCTGGGTGTCGCCTACCCGGTCGCGCTGGACAGCGACTACGCGATCTGGCGGGCCTTCAACAACCAGTATTGGCCGGCCGATTACTTCATCGATGCGCAGGGCCGCATCCGCCACCACTACTTCGGCGAGGGTGGTTACAAGGAAGGCGAGGACGTGATCCGCCAACTGCTCGCCGCGGCGGGGTACAAGAACCTGCCCGGTGGCTACGTGCAACCGGATGGGCGCGGCGTGCAGGCCTCGGCGTCGGGCGACAGCCTGCGCTCGCCGGAAACCTATGTCGGGTATGACCGCGCGGAGCACTTCGCGGGCGGGCGATTGGCGGGCGATCATGCATTCGATTACCGCGCGCCATCCGGTCTGGCCCTGAACGAGTGGTCGCTCGCTGGCCGCTGGACGGTGCACGCAAGCGATGCCGTACTGGAACGGGCCGACGGGCAAATCACCTTCCGCTTCCGCGGCCGCGACCTCAACCTGGTGCTGGGGCCGACGGCGGACAGCAAGCCGGTGCGCTTTCGCGTCAGCCTGGACGGCAAGGCACCGGGCGCCGACCACGGCACCGATACGGATGCGCAAGGCAACGGCGAAGTGACGTCGCAACGCCTGTACCAATTGGTGCGCCAACACGCAGGGAATGGCGAGCGGGTGTTCACCATTACTTTCCTCGACCCGGGTGTGCGCGCTTACGCTTTCACCTTCGGTTGATCCACGGCGGGGCCATGCCCCGGGAGGTCAGCATGTCGCGGTATCCACAAAAGAGTTCGGGCCGTCGCCGCTTCCTGCAACTGGCGCTGGGCGGCGGCGCGGTGCTCGCCACCACCGCCGCGTTGCCGCGGCTGTTCGCGGCGATCGACGCGGCCGGCCCGATGCTGCCCGGTTCGATCCGCACCCAACCGGGCGAGGTCCTGCTGGAAGTGTTCGGCGACGACGGTCGCGACCTTGGCTCTCGACACCTGCCCCGGCTGGTGCTGAGTGATGCGCAGTGGCACCAGCGCTTGTCGCCGGCAGCATTTGGCATCCTGCGCCGCGGCAGTACCGAGCGCGCCTTCAGCGGTGCGCACGAACGCCCCGCAGTGCGCGGCATATTTCGCTGCGCCGGTTGTGCCACGGCACTGTACGACGATGCGACCGAGTTCGATTCCGGCACCGGTTGGCCCAGCTTCTGGCGGCCGATTTCGCCGCACAACGTGGTCGAGCTGCGCGACACCAGCTTCGGCATGCTGCGCACCGAGATCCGCTGCGCCCGCTGCGAAGGACACCTCGGACACGTGTTCGATGACGGTCCGCCGCCGACGGGCTTGCGCTACTGCATGAATTCGCTGGCGCTGCGTTTCGTGTCGCGGGTCGCGGCGTGATGCCCGCGGCAGGTCATTCGTTGGCCGGCAACACCGACAACACTTCCTCGACGGTGGTGAGGCCGCGCCGCACCTGCGTCGCCGCGGAAATGCGCAGCGGCTGCATCCCCTCTTCCAGCGCGAAGCCCGTGAAGCCTGCGAGGTCGAGTTGCGGCGTGACCATGCCGCGCAAGCGCGGCGAGATCGTCATCATTTCGTACACGCCGGTACGGCCGAGATAGCCGGTGTTGCGGCATTCGAGGCAGCCGACAGGCTCGTACACCTCCGCGGGCGGCGGGATGACCCAGCCGCGCGTCAGCACCGACCAGGTTTGCGGGTCCTGCTTCGCTTTCACTTTGCAATGCGGGCACAGCGTGCGCACCAGGCGCTGCGCGACCACGCCGGCGAGTGTCGACTGGATCAGGTAATGCGGCACGCCGAGGTCGAGCAGGCGCGTGATCGCGGACGGTGCGTCGTTGGTGTGCAGCGTCGACAACACCAAGTGTCCGGTCAGCGACGCCTGCACCGCCATCTGGGCGGTTTCGAGGTCGCGGATTTCGCCGACCATGATGATGTCGGGGTCTTGCCGCAGCAGTGTGCGCACGCCGGCCGCGAAGTCGAAGTCGATCGCGGGTTGCACCTGCGACTGGTTGAATTCCGGCGCCACCATCTCGATCGGATCTTCGACGGTGCACACGTTGAGTTCCGGCCGCGCCAGATGTTTCAGCGTCGAATACAACGTCGTGGTCTTGCCGGAACCGGTCGGGCCGGTCACCAGCACGATCCCGTGCGGGCGTTCCACCATCATGCGCCAGGCTTTTTCTTCCTCGTCGGAAAAACCGAGCTGCGCGAATTGCTTGACCACGATGTCCGGATCGAAGATGCGCATCACGATCTTCTCGCCGAACGCGGTCGGCATCGACGAGATGCGCAGTTCCACTTCGCGCCCGCCGGCCGAGCGGGTCTTGATGCGGCCATCCTGCGGGCGGCGTTTTTCGGCGACATCCAGGCGCGCGAGGATCTTGATGCGCGCGGTTACTGCGGTCATCACCGCCGGCGGCAACTCGAACACCTTGTGCAGGATGCCATCGATGCGAAAGCGCAGCTGCGCGGCATCGCGGCGCGGTTCGAGGTGGATGTCCGAAGCGCGCTGCTCGAACGCGTATTGCAGCAGCCAGTCGACGATGTGCACCACGTGACGATCGTCGGCGCCGATCTCGCCGGATTTGCCGAGTTCCAGCAACTGCTCGAAGTTCAGGATGGCCGAGCCGTCCATCGAGTCCTGCTTGGCCTCGCGCGCCTTGGCGATCGAGCGCTGCACGCCGTAGAACTCCATCAGATAGCGATGGATGTCCAGCGGATTGGCGACCACGCGTTTCACTTCGCGCCGCAGCATCTGTGAAAGATCGGCGGCCCAGTGCGTGTCGAAGGGCTCGGCGCTGGCGAAGGTGACGGTACCGTGGTTGACGGCGACCGGCAGGATGCGGTGGCGTTGCGCGTAGGCCTGGCTCACGGCCTGCGTCACCGCGGCCACGTCGATCTTCATCGGATCGATCTTGAGGTACGCCAGCCCCGCTTTCTCGGCCAGCCACACGGTCAGCGATTCCACCGTCAGCGGCTTGCCCGGGTCGGTGCGATTCTCGGGCTTGGCGCTGGCGATCAATACCAGCGGATGCAGTTCCGCCGTGCCCCTGCCTGCCCGGCTCGCGCCACGGATGCGTTTGGCATCCTCGGCGGCGAGCAGGCCGTCGGCGATCAGCGCAGCCAGCACTTCGCCCAGTTCCAGGCGTCCGTGCCGGCCGATCATCGACGTGGAATTCGGGTTTGCCGCCATCGCCTGCCCCGTTGCCAAAAAGACATCCGATCCACCAGAAGCGCTCGGGATTTCGGCCTCGCGGCTATACTAACGCGCTTTGCGCAGCCCGCCGGGACGCAGTTGGCAGGACCGACTTTCCAGGACGTGATCCGGACCCTGAACCGCTACTGGGCGGAGCAGGGTTGCGTGCTGCTGCAGCCGCTGGACCTGGAAGTCGGCGCCGGCACGTTCCATCCCGCGACGTTCCTGCGCGCGCTCGGTCCCGATCCGTGGTCTGCGGCCTACGTGCAGCCGTGCCGGCGTCCGACCGACGGCCGCTACGGCGAAAATCCCAACCGCCTGCAGCAGTACTACCAGTATCAAGTGGTGCTGAAGCCGAATCCCGACGATGTGCTGGAACGCTACTTCGGCTCGCTGCGCGCGCTCGGCATCGATCCATTGGTGCACGACCTGCGGCTGGTCGAGGACAACTGGGAATCGCCGACACTCGGCGCATGGGGGCTTGGCTGGGAGGTGTGGTTGAACGGGATGGAGGTCACCCAGTTCACCTATTTCCAGCAGGCCGGCGGCCTCGAATGCAAGCCCGTCACCGCCGAACTTACCTATGGCCTCGAACGGCTCGCGATGTATCTGCAGAACGTCAACAGCGTGTTCGACCTGGTCTGGACCACCGCGCCACATGGTGTCGTGACCTACGGCGACGTGTTCCACCGCAACGAAGTCGAGCAGAGCGCCTACAACTTCGAGCACGCGGACACCAGGGAATTGTTCCACCGCTTCGACGCCTGCGAAGCCGAAGCCAACAAGCTCGTCGCATTGCACCTGCCGTTGCCAGCCTACGAACAGGTGATGAAGGCCAGCCACGCGTTCAACCTGCTGGACGCACGCCGCGCGATTTCGGTGACCGAACGCCAGCGTTACATCCTGCGGGTGCGCGCGCTGGCGCACGCCGTTGCCAAGGAATGGGTCGCGCCTCGCGAAAACGCGAACGCGGAGGCCGCGCATGGCTGAGCGTTCGTTGCTGATCGAAATCGGATGCGAGGAATTGCCCATCCACGCGGTGGACGATCTGGCGCGGGCCTTCGCGCAAGGGGTGTGCGACGGCTTGTCCAAACGCGGCATCATGGGCGACGTCGGGCACGCGCAGACCTTCGCGACACCGCGGCGCCTCGCGGTCTTGGTGCCGGGCGTGGCGTTCACCCAGCCCGAACAACGCGGCGAGAGCCTCGGCCCGTACCTCAACATCGCGCTGGATGCGGATGGCCAACCCACCAAGGCACTGTCCGGTTTCGCGAACAAGGCCGGTGTCGACTGGACGCAGCTCGAACGTGCGACGGATGCCAGGGGCGAGCGCTTCGTGCACCGCAGCGTCACGCCCGGCCGCAGCACCGCCGAACTGGTTCCGGAGATCGTGCGCGAAGCCGCCGCGGCATTGCCAATCGCCAAACCGATGCGCTGGGGCGACCATGATTTCGCGTTCGTGCGCCCGGTGCACTGGTTGGTGGCATTGCACGGCGACCAGGTGATCGCGGGCGAGCTGTTCGGCGTGAAGGGTGGCCGCCAATCGCGCGGGCACCGCTTCATGCACCCGACGCCGGTGCACCTCGTGGACGCCGACGGTTACGCCGAATCCCTGCGTGCGGCGAAAGTGCTGGCCGATCCGGTCGAGCGTCGCCAGCGCATCCGCGACGAAGTCGCGCGCGTTGCGCCCGCCGATTGCGAGCCGCGCCTCGACGATGCATTGCTGGACGAACTCGCCAACCTCAACGAGTGGCCGGTCGCGATCGCCTGCACCTTCGATCGCGAATACCTGTCGGTGCCGCACGAAGCGCTGGTCACCACCATGCGCGCCAACCAGAAATTCGTGCCGGTGTTCGGCACGGACGGCAGGCTCGGCGAACACTTCATCGGCATCGCCAACATCGAGTCGAAGGATCCTGCGCAGGTCCGCCACGGCTACGAGCGCGTGATCCGGCCGCGTTTCGCCGATGCAAAATTCTTCTTCGACGAAGACCTGAAGACGCCGCTGGCGCGGCACCAGCAGGGGTTGCGCGATGTCACTTACCAGAAGGCCCTGGGCAGCTTGTGGGACAAGACCGTGCGCGTGGCCGAGCTGGCCAGTGCGATCGCCGAACGGCTGTTTGCGCAAGGCATCGAAGTCGATGCGGCGCAGGTCGCGCACGCAGCCGGGCTGTCGCGCTGCGATTTGCTGACACGCATGGTCGGCGAGTTTCCCGAACTGCAGGGCGTGATGGGGCGCCATTACGCTGCCGCGCAGGGTGAGCCCGCCGAAGTGGCGAATGCGCTGGACGAGTTCTACCGTCCACGCAACGCCGGTGACGGCATCGCCGAAGGTGCGCTGGCGCAATGCCTGTCGCTGGCCGACAAGCTGGACACGCTGGCCGGCATTTTCGCGGTTGGGTTGAAACCCACCGGCAACAAGGACCCCTTCGCGTTGCGGCGTGCCGCACTGGGCCTGGCGCGGACGCTGGTCGAAGGCGGCCTCGATCTCGATCTGGACAGATTGTTGAAGGAGGCGTTGTCGCAAGTCCAAGACGCACTGGTCGCGACGACTGTCACGCGCCAGGGCGCATCTGCCGCCGAGGCCGAAGCGAAGGGCGTCAAGGTAGCCGCGGTCCAGTCCGCGCACGTCGATTTGCCTGGAGGCGAAGTGTTTGCGGCCCTGCGCGACTTCATCCTCGACCGCCTGCGGGGTTACTACGCGGAAAAGGGATTCACGGCGCAGCAGTTCGACGCCGTCGCCGCAGTCCGTCCGAACAGCCTCGTCGATTTCGATCGCCGCCTGCGCGCGGTTGCCGCGTTCGCAAAACAACCCGAAGCCGAAAAACTCGCGGCCGCCAACAAGCGCGTCGCCAACATCCTGCGCAAGCAAGGCGTCGACATGGATGCGGCCGCACGACGCGAACTCGATGCGGCATTGCTGCGCGAACCGGCCGAGCAGGCGTTGGCGCAGGCGCTGGACGACGCCCGCAGGGACAACGCAGCGCGCCTCGCGGGGGATACCGCAACACGCGACTACGAAGGCGCATTGGCGCGCCTCGCTCAATTGCAGGCGCCGATCGATGCGTTCTTCGATGACGTGATGGTGATGGTCGACGACACGGTCCTGCGCGGCAACCGGATCGCGTTGCTGGCGCGCGTCAAGGCCCGTTTCGACGTGATCGCCGAGATCGCCTTGTTGTAATGGCCGCCGTCGCCGCAAGCGGGAGCTTCGCCTCCGACCCGCTGTGGCAGCAAGCCCAGTCGTGCCTGTTGCGGGGGCGCATAGCCGCCGCGCGCGAGGTCCTTGCCTCGATGCGTGCGCGGGAAACCCACGGCAACGTGTACGCGCCTCTGTTGGCGGCGCAGCTCGCATGGCGCGAGGATCGCGTCCGCGACGGCACCCGCCACGCGCTGGAAGCGGCGCGGGCGGCGCCCGACGATCCGGAAGCGCTCTGCACGGTGGCGACCGTGCTGCAGGAGGTGGGCGAGACCGTCGCGGCCCGCGAATGCATCGACCGGCCGGTGATGGCGGATTGCGGGAATCCGCTGTTGCTGATGCGCATGGCGGTGTTGCGCAAGCGATTGGGGCAACATGCCGAGACGCTGGCGTTGCTGGACAAAGCAAAATCACTGGGGCACGCCAGCGCCGTCTCGCGGTTCCGCCGCGGCGAAGCGTTGCTGTTCAACGGGCGTATCGAGGAAGCCGAAGCCGAGCTCGCCGCGAGCCTTGCCGAAGCGCCGGCGCGAGGCCGCATCGCGGTGCCGCTGGTGCGCCTGCGCCGGCAAACCGCTGAATGCAATCATCTGGCTGCGCTGGATTCGGGCGCGCGCATGGCCGCGCCGGGCACGAGCGATCAGGCTGCCTTCGAGTTCGCGCGCTACAAGACGCTGGAGGATCTCGATCGCCACGAGGAAGCCTGGCAGGCATTGGCGCGCGGCAATGCGCTGATGCATGCAAGGTTGTGCGACCAGGTCGCCCGACACCACGCGTGGATCGAACGCTATCTGTCCGCGTGGGATGCGGCGCTTGTGCGCAGCGAGGGCGAAACGCACACCGGATCGATGCCCATATTCATCGTTGGCGTCGCCCGCTCAGGCACCACCTTGCTGGAGCGGATGCTCGGCAACCATTCGCGGGTGGCGAACGCCGGCGAGCTGGTGGATTTCGGCGCGCAGTTGCACTGGATGGCCGATACCCGCAACGCGCAAAGCGACGTACTGGTGTCGCGTCTTGGTGGCATCGACTATCCTGAACTGGGCCGGCGCTATCTTGCGCAAACGCAGTGGCGTGCGCCCGGCAAGGCTTTCTTCATCGACAAGCAGCCGCCCAACTGGGTGCTGGCGGCGGCGATCCACGCGGCGTTGCCGCAGGCGCCGATCCTGAACCTGGTGCGCGATCCCATGGATACCTGTTTTTCCAACTGGCGCGCATACTTCGGCGATGCCTGTGCCTACAGCTATGATCTTGGCGCGCTGGCGGAGTATTTCAGCGACTATCGTCGCGTGATGATGCACTGGCACAAGATCATGCCGGGCGCGATCCTCGACGTGGACTACGCCGACCTGGTGCGCGAACCCGAAGCCACCTTGCGCAAGGTGTTCGCATTCTGCGGGTTGGAGTGGGAACCCGGTTGCACGGATTTGAAACGCAATACCGCGCCCAGCGCGACCTTGAGCGCGGCGCAGGTGCGGTCGTCCGTGCATGATCGTTCGTTCGGCGAGTGGCGGCGACATGCAGCGCAATTGTCGTCATTGCGAGAGATGTTGGGGGCAGCGTGAACATTGCTGACAGCGTTTCGGCACGAACGATCGAACGGCAATGGGAACGTGCGCAGCGTTACATCATTGCGGAACAGTTCCCCGCCGCGCGCGCAGCATTGGAGGCGCTGTTGTCGCATGCTCCAGGCAATGTGCAGGCACGTCTACTACTCTCCAGCGTGTGCCTGAAACTGGAGCGCCTGCGTGACGCCTGTGCACAATTGGTCGCAGCGGCCAACGTAGCTTTTGACGACTTGGCAGAATTGCACAAGCTGGCGTTTTGTCTGCATAAGTTGGGGGAAACCCGGGTCATGCACGATTGTCTTGAGTACCCGGCAATCGTGAGTTCAGACTCTGGTGAATTGCTGGCCATGTTTGCGCAATTGCATCAGTTGCTTGGCCAGCATCGCCGCGCGTTGGGGTTGATGGACCGCGCCCTCGAAATCGGCTTCAACACTCCTGATTTTCGTTATTACCGCGCATTGCAACTGCAGTTCAACGGACGCACCCGCGAAGCCGAGGGCGAATTGGAAGCCTGTCTGTGCATGGGGCCCAGCCATGGCCGCGCCTGGCTGGCGCTGGCACGCATGCGCAGGCAGACCCCGCAACGCAATCACTTGGCTTCGATCGCCGCTCAGCTTGGGAGAGTCGAGTCCGGCAGCGAGCATCAGGCAGCCCTTGAATTCGCGCGCTTCAAGGAATTGGACGATCTGGACCGATGCGATGAAGCGTGGGATGCTTTGGAACACGGCAACGCCATCATGTCCGCGCGTCTGCCTCATGACAGTGCGGCCGAACACAGACGGTGCAACGCGATCATCGAGCTGTGTGACGCACGCTTTTTCGACATTGTCGACGGTGTAGCCGAAGACGATGGGCCCAAACCGATCTTCATCATCGGAATGCCCCGCTCTGGCACCACCCTCCTGGATCGCATCCTCGGCAATCACTCCATGGTCGCAAGCCCGGGCGAGCTGCCGGATTTCCCAAATCAGTTGCGTTGGACTGCTGACATGTATGGCGTGGATCCCGGCACGGGGGTCGTCGACGCCAAGTTGATCAATCGCCTGCGTGCGTTCGATTACCGGTTGCTTGGCGAGCGTTACTTGCTGCAAAGCCGTTGGCGCGCACGCGGCAAGCCCTACTACGTCGACAAGCTGCCGGCCAACTTCATGCTCGCCGGGCTCATCCATCGGGCCTTGCCGATGGCGCGCATCCTTGCCTTGCGACGTGATCCGATGGACATTTGCTATTCCAACTGGAAGGCTTATTTTGGTGATTCCTATGCCTACAGCTACGACATCAAGGCGCTTGCTGCGCATTACGCCGAGTTCGAGAAAGTGATGACGCATTGGCGGCGCGCGCTGCCCGGCGTGGTCATGGACGTGGACTATGCCGCGCTGGTTGACGATCCGGAGGCCATGACGGCGCGGGTACTGAAGTTCTGCGGTCTGCCGCATGAGGCGGACTGCGGCGACATTACGCGGAATCGCAATCCCGTTTCCACGCTCAGCAGCCCGCAGGTACGCGAGAAGATCCATCGCCGCGCGGTAGGTGAGTGGCGGCGGTACGAAAAGCAGTTGGAACCGCTGCGGCTCATGGTTTAGACGGCCCCACGAAATAGGTGCAGCGTGACTGCGTGCCGCTGTGTGGACCGCTTACAACCACAATTTCAATTCGACAGGTCGTCCGGGGTTGCCGTTCTGACCGGTGCGAAGTTTTCAAAGAAAAAAGGGCCGGCAAGAGCCGGCCCTTGAAAGGCAACATTGGTGGACGGCCTGTTACTTGCCTCCGAAGTGGATGTTGAGATCCAGCCAGAGGATGCGTCCGTAAGGATTGTAGTTGTACTGGTTGTAGTACGGCCAGCCAACCCACGTGGTATCGCGTGGCGGCATCGAGTCCTTGATGTTGTTGACGATCAATTGCGTGGTGATATCCGGAGTCACGTGATACGTCACGCTGCCGTTGTAGACCATCCATGGCGCGACGGTTCCGGCATTCGGGGTGCCATAGCCTTGAGTCTGTGCAGCGTAATTCGCGCTGGCGCCGTATCGCGTGCCAGCCAAGGTGGCACTCCATTTGCCGATGTCCCAGGTCACGCTGCCGGTGAAGATGGTCTTGAACTCGGCGGCCGTGGCGTTGGCCCAGGACCACTCCGGATGACGCAGCAGGTCGATGTTGGGGGATGTCGGGTACTGTTGGAGGTAATGGTTCAACGTGACGTTGTATTGCGCGCCGAAGGTAAAGTCACCGAAGCGGGCCGCGTCCAGTTTGTAATCCAGCCCGGCGACGATGCCCTTGACACGCTCCGTGGCGATGTTGATCGGGCCGACCGTGATCCCCGAGATGTTCTGTGACTGACTCTGGTTGGTGGATTCCGGCGTACGCTGGATACGGGTCAGCGCATCCACGCAGGACCCCGAATTGATGTCCAGTTGACCCAGTCGGCAGGCTGCTTCAGTACGCAACAGGCCATCGACACTCAGGGGCATGATTTCGTTCTTGACGTTGACGTCGTAATAGTCGGCCTTGACGGTCAACTTGTCGGTGGGTGACCACACGGCACCGTACCCCCAGGATTTCGCGGTGATCGACTTCAGGGCTGCGTTGCCTTCCTGGGTGCCCTTGTACTGCACGTTGTCCCAGGTGCAGTCCTGGATTGCCGTCGTAGGCTCGTACTTTTCGCACTTGTAGTAATCCGTGGCGAAATTGTAGAACCCGCTGGGTCCCTGGAACACGCTGGCCATGTCTGGGGCGCGGAATGCGGTCGCGTAGTTGGCACGCAGCAGCAAAGTATCGAACGGACGGAACTCCAGCCCGATCTTGTAGGTGGGCTTGCTGTCCGACCCGGCGTTGACATTCTTGTAGTGGTCGTAGCGGGCCGATATGTCCGCACTCAGCATGCTGAAGATCGGTACCCGGAACTCGACCGCAGCGGCGTAGTTGTTGCGTTTGCCGTAGCCTGAGGTGCCGGTCAGGCCCCAGAAATCGCCCGCGACCACGCGCGGATCGGTGGGGTTGTCCCATATCTGATCGCCACCTTGCAGAACTGCCGCGAAGCCCACATCGCCTGCCGGCAGGTGGAACAGCGAGGAATTGGTGATCTGGGCGTTGAAGAGCTGGGTGTAGGTGTGCGAAGTGCTGCGGATGTAATCCGAGAAGCTGCGGTATTCGGCCGGGGTGATTGGCTTCAGGAAGGCCGCGTCGTTGGGCGCGTAGGCCGGGTAGTAGCTGTAGTTGGGGTCCAGACCAAGTTGCGGACCCAGGAACATCTTCTCGAAGAAGGTGTCGACCGGTCCTGCCAGCGGTCTCAACTGTTTGTCGGCGACCTTGTAGTCGGCGCGCGAAAAATAGGCTTCATAGTTCCAGTCGGAATTGCCGAAGTTTCCACGGATACCGATGTCACCGTTGTACATCCTGGCGATCTGGTTGTCGGCGTTGGCCAACGGGCCGCCGATTTCTTCCGGCGAAAACAGTTTCTCGTAGAAATCGAACGTGTTGGTGTTCGTGTTCCAGATGTAGTTGCCGTTGGCGGGAGCCCACCAGTTGTAGTTGGGTCCGGCATAGAACCGCTGCTTCTGGAAGTCGTACAACAGACTGCCAAACAACTGCGTATTGTCGTTGACTTGGTAAGTCAGATTGACGTAACCCGAGGCATCCCGCTTCCTGTTGAGCAGGGTTGAGTAGCCCAGTTCGGTATAGCTGCCGCAGAAGTAGCCCGGACCAACGCCGCCCGGGCCACGGCTGTTGCGCGCCTGGCGGGTTACCGTACTGCCGAACAAACCAGAGAGTGCGCCGCAGCCGCCATCGAGATCAGGATCGATGTAGTGAGTCCTCTGGGTCAAGCCTTGCCAGTGGATCACCGCCGGGGTCGCATAACGTGCGGCCGGGTTCGGATTGCTGAGGGTTGAGGAGGTCAGGTCGCGGTTGTACCCGAACAAAGGATGCTGGTCATCCACCTGCACCGAGTACAGCACGCTCAGTTTGTCGGTGTTGTAACCACCCGAGAAATTCAGACGTTGCTGCTGACCGCCGCCGTCAGTGTATCCGCCCGCCCTGTATTCAAGGTTGTAACCATCCATCTTCTTCTTCAGCACCACGTTGACTACGCCGGCGATCGCCGAGGAGCCGTAGATGGACGACTGGTTGCCTGGCAGGATATCAATGTGGTCCACCATCGACATCGGGATGTTGGACAGGTCTACGAAGTTGGCGGAGCCGTTGTACAGCAGAGGGAAGTCCGCCATCGGACGACCGTTCAACAGGAACAGCGTGAAATCGGGCGGGAGGCCCAGCAAACTGATAGTTTGTGCGCCTGGCGTGAAACCGGCCGTGGTCTGGTTGTCCTGTACCGAGCCGGTGGAAAGCGGTTGCGAACGCAACGCGTCGTAAATGTTGACGAACCCCTTCTTCTGCATGTCTTGCGCGGTAATCGTGATCACCGGGTTGGCAGTTTCAATCTGCGACTGCGGAATCAGCGAACCGGTGACGGTGATGGTCTGGAGAGTTTTCTCCTTCTTTTTCTGCGACTGTGATGCTGTCGTGGTTGGACTGGGCTGCTGTGGTTGATTCTGTTGCGCCTGCGAGTCGGACGACGCGGTTTGCGCATAAGCGGTGCCAGTCGCGAACAGGCTGGCGCAGATGGCTGTGGCCAACAACTTGCGATTCATTACAGGGCTCCCCAAGAGGGTGGCTGCAGTGCCCCGGCGCCGCTTCGCAGCAATGTTCGGGACACGAGCAGGTACACTCAACCACTGAGGCGATGACGTCTCAGTGGTCGTCCTGCACTGTCCCCGGTAGCAGCACGCCGGCGAAACTAACGTCAATTTAACTTGAATGCAAGAGGGGGATGGGGTGGGGGCAAATTTGCCGGTGATCTCAGTGCCTGCTGAGTATCCGCCGGATGACCAGTGATCGAAGCCGCCCCACGGATCGCGCTGGACGCGGGTTACAAGACCGGGGACGCGACACGGTCCATGACCGGACCTTGTTGAGCATCGCGCAGGTACACTCATCCCTGCACAATCGGCTGCGGGACGAGTTGTGGCTTGCAACACAATTGACCCATCGGTTTTCGAAATTTACGTGCAGGAAAGTTGGAATTTGCGATTTGTCATGACATGACCGACCCAATGGGCCGCCTCTGGGCACGCGCACAACGATATTTGGCACAAGGAGATCTTGCTCCGGCACTGGCGACGCTGGATTCGATGCGAGCTCGCATGCCAACCCATGCAAGAACGCATCTCCTTGCGGCGCAAATCGCGTGGCGGAATGACGAAGTTAGAACGGCAGCGAGCGAGGCGCTGGAAGCCGCGCGGCTTGCCGATGAACCGGAAGGGATTCTCGACGTTACGGAAGTTCTCCTGCTGACGGGTGAAGTTGCCGCGGCACACGAGTGCATTGAACGCCTTTCACTTGACGCAATCGAGTCCCATGAAACGCTGATCCGGTGCGCGGATCTGCGCCAGGAGCTCGGAGAACATGGTGACTCCCTGGCACTGCTGGATAAGGCATTGCCGGGTACTCCTCGTGATGCAAAACTGCATTTCTACCGGGCCCAGCAACTGGCGTTTCTTGGACGCCTGAGGGAGGCCGAAGCCGGATACGAAACGAGCCTCGATCTGGCGCCGTCGTATGGCCGTGCCGCCTTGCCGCTGGTCAGGTTGCGCCGACAAACGCTGCAAGACAATCACCTTGGCCGATTGGAAACAGGGCTGGCGGCGGTTGCTTCTGGAACCCGGGACCACGCTGCCCTTGAATTTGCACGCTACAAGGTGCTCGAGGATTTGCAACAGTACGCGGGTGCCTGGGAAGCACTGGCGCGCGCGAATGCCATCATGAGCGCGCAGTCAGGCCAGGACGCGGCACGGCAACACGCGGCCCTGCGAAGTTTGTACGACATCAGTGCAGAATTTGCGTCACAGTCTGCGGAGTCGGTCCCCCACGGTCCGCAGCCGATCTTCGTGATCGGACTGCCGCGCTCGGGAACCACCGTTCTCGAACGCTTGCTTGGCAACCATGCGGAAGTCGTTTCGGCAGGAGAACTTGCGAGTTTCGGACAGCAACTCCGCTGGGCGGCCAATCACCGACATTTCCATGATCAGGTGTTTGCGGATCGCATTGGAAAACTGGATTGGGTCGAACTCGGAAAGCGATATCTCGCACAGACACAGTGGCGCGCCAGCGGAAAACGCTACTTCATTGACAAGCAACCCGTTAACTGGATGGTGGCTGGATGGCTGCACGCTGCCCTGCCGGGGTCCCGGATACTGCACATGGTGCGCGATCCCATGGATGTATGTTTCAGCAACTATCGCGCCATGTTTGGCGATGCGTATACATGGAGCTATCAGCTTGATTCGCTGGCGCAGCACTACCACGACTATCGGCGTTTGGTGTCGCGTTGGCACGAGCTTGTACCGGGTGCAATCCTCGATGTCTCCTATGCCGATCTGGTATCGGAGACGGAGAATACGCTGCGCGGAGTGCTTGATTTTTGCGGTCTGGAGTGGGAGCCGGCGTGTGTGGACATTACTCTTAACGATCGTCCTGTTTCGACCTTGAGTGCAGCGCAGGTCCATGAACCACTGCATGCGCGATCAATAGGAGCTTGGCGACCCTACGGCGAGCATCTCGTCGAGTTGTTCACCTCGATTTCCAAGATGCATGAATCCGCAAGGACCTCCGTTCGAACATGAATGAGAACCAGGACAAGCGTTGGGAACGCGTCGAGCGTTACATCGCCATGGACCAGCCCACACCTGCACGAGCGCTTCTGGAGTCCATCCTCGGTCGTAATCCGGATGATGTTCGCGCCCACCTTGTGATGGGCGGCCTTGAAATCGCAGAAGGCCACATTCGTGCCGCCACCCGCCACGCGCTGGCTGCGGCACGCGACTTGCCAGACGAGGCAGATGCCATAGGAAGCGTGATTGCGGCCCTGATGCAGGTCGGGGAAATTGTCGAGGCGCGGCGCTGTCTTGATCATCCTTGCATCGGCAAGAGCGAGTCGCCTACCGTCCTGATGCGATCAGCCGCACAACGTCAAATGCTCGGCGAACACGAAACGTCGTTGGCGCTGATTGAAAGGGCGGGCCGGTTTGGAGCGTCCGGACCGGATTTCCAGTTCTACCGCGCCGTGCAACTGTCGTTCAATGGGCGCCTGGACGAAGCCGAGGCTGACCTGGAAAGCTGCATCTTGGCCGATCCGCCATTGGGCCGTGCTTTCCTGCAGTTGTCCCGGATGCGGACGCAAACGCCTGAGCGCAATCACTTGCCGCGAATCGAACAGGCCTTGACGCGCGCCGAGCCCGGCAGCGAGAACGAGGCCGGCCTGGAATTCGCGCGGTACAAGGAGTTGGAAGATATCGGCCGCCACACCGAGGCATGGGAAGCACTGACGCGTGCGAATCGCCTGATGTACCGGCGCCTCGCCCACGATCCCGCGCGTGAGGCTGCCATCCTGGGTTCGCTTGCACAGGTTGATCTCGGGAAACCCACGGACGCGGTCGAATTGAGCTTGGCGGGTCCGCAGCCGATCTTCGTGATCGGGCTGCCACGCTCGGGAACAACAGTTCTGGACAGGATCCTCGGCAACCACTCGCAGGTGCGCTCAGCGGGTGAATTGGGCGATTTCGCCCGCTTGCTGATATGGGCAACCGACCATTGCGCCACGGTGGTTCCCGACGAGGTGATTGTCGATCGCTTGGGGCGCGTGGACTGGAGGGAGCTCGGTCGCCTTTACCTCGAGCAAACGCAGTGGCGTGCGCGCGGCAGGCCGTTTTTCATCGACAAACTGCCTCGTAACTGGATGGTCGCTGGTCTCATCCACCGGGCGTTCCCCCGCGCGCCAATCGTGAATGTTGTTCGAGATCCGATGGATGTGTGCTTTTCCAATTATCGGGCGCTTTTTGGCGATGCCTATCCCTACAGCTACGATCTTGATGCCCTCGCGCAACACCACCGTCAGTACAAGCGTCTGATGGGCCGCTGGCACGAGGCTTTTCCAGGAGCGATCCTGGATGTGGACTATGCCCGGCTTGTGCGTGAGCCGGAAGGCGTGGCTCGCGAAGTTTTCGCGTTCTGCAGGCTCGATTTCGAAGCGGGGTGCACGGACCTCAAGCGCAATACGGCGACAGTCGCAACCCTGAGCATGGCGCAAGTCCGCCAGCCCATACATGCCCGCGCGTTTGGCGAATGGCGACCCTATGCTGAACAATTGACCTCGTTGCGCAACGCGTTGAGCAAATGATTTCCATCCGTCGTTGCTTGAGCGACAGACCGCCTTTCGGCACGCAAAAAAGGGCCGACCCTAGGGTCGGCCCTTGGATATCAGATGCAGATTACGACGTCAGTTGCCGCCGTGATTTTGCCTGATCACTTGGCGCCGCCGAACTTGACGTTCAACTCAAGCATTACCAGACGACCGTAAGCGTTGTAGCTGAAGTAGTCGTAGTACGGATACGCCGTGAAGGTCTTGTCCTTCGGGGGACGCGCATTGAAAATGTTGTTCCCGATCAGGGTTGCGGTGATGTCGGGCGTTACATGGTATTGCACCGTGGCGTTGTACTTCATCCATGGGCCTACGGTGCCGTTGCCGGCGAAGTTGAAGGTCTTGCCGTAACGTTGGTACTGAGCGGTCGTGCTCCATTTGCCGATGTCCCAGGTTACCGCAAGGGCGCCGATCGTCTTGAACTGGTTGCCGTACGAGTTGGTGCGGAGCAAATCCAGCGGATCATCGCCCGGGAAGGTTTGCTTCAGATGCGATGTCTGCACCGCATAGTCGGCGTTGAAGGTGAAATCGCCGAAGCGCCCCGCATCCCAACGATATTGACCCGACGCCGTGATGCCCGAGACGGATTCCCGAGAGATGTTGATCGGCACCGTGGTCACCGAATTCAGGTTGCCGCCACCGACCGGTGCGCTCAGGGGATTACGGCTTACTTGCGACAGGAACTGTTGGCAAACGGAAGAATTGATGTCCACCGGATTGCCCTGCACAGTCACGCCGAGCCGGCAGTCGGCCTCGCGCTGCAGGATCGTGCTCAAGCTGTAGGAATTGACCTCGTCGGCGATCTTGATGTGGTAATAGTCGGCCTTCAGGCTCAGGTTGTTGATCGGCGACCACACAGCACCATAGCCCCAGGACTTGGCAGTGATGTATCTCAGGTCCTTGTTGCCGCTCTGGAAGCCCTGGATCTGCACGCTGTCATAGGGCGGATCGCAGTTTGCCGGATTGTTGCCGTACAGCCTGCGGCAGTTGTACCAGTCAAATACGGAAGTGAAGAACTTGCTGCCAGTGGAGAACACGTAGCCCATGTCCGGCGCGCGGAATGCGGTGGCGTAGTTCGCGCGCAGCAGCAGGGTGTCAAACGGACGGAATTCCAAGCCGGCCTTGTACGTGAACTTGCTGTCGGAGGTGCCGCCGTCCGGCGAATAACGGTCGTAACGGCCGGACAGGTCCGCGGTCAACATCTTGAAGATCGGCACGCTGAACTCAACGGCCGCCGCTTGGAAGTCGCGCGTACCATGACCGCTGGTGCCACCACTGCCCCAAAATTGTCCAGCGGTTACACGTGGATCGACAGGGTTGTCCCACAGCTGGTTACCGAGCGTCAGCACGCCGGCAAAGCCGACAGAACCCGCGGGAAGACTGAACAGATCGGTGTTGGTGATCTGGAAGGTCCCCTGCTGCGTATAGGTCTTGGAGTGACTGCGGATGTAATCGGTGATGCTCAGATATTCGGCCGGGGTGACTGCACCCCAGAACTTGCCGTTCTGCACGATGTGAAAGGCCGGATAGCCATAGCCATACGGATCTGTGCCGTCTTGGGGGCCGAGGAAGAAAGCGTTGACCTTGTCGGTCAGGAAGCGCAACCGACGTGCACGGGTTTCGTACTGCGAACGGTGATAATAGGCATCGTAGTTCCAGTTGGAATTGCCAAAGCTGCCCTTGATGCCCGCATCGAACACCCAGCTGTTTTCCAGGTTGGTCGCAGCGTTCGTGTTGTTGGTTTCTTCCGGCGCAAGGATGTGCTGCAGCCGTTGCAGCTGCCCCGCGTCCCAATCGTAAACATAAAGCGGCACGCCCGTACCGGTACCCCACCAAGTGACACCGCCCGTCAGGTAGTTGACCTTGGTGAAGTTGTACAGCAGGTCACCGTACACCTGCGTGTTGTCATTGAGGTCATACGTCGCTTCGCCGAAAAGCGTGGCCTGTTTGTTCGAATTGAGGATCGTGCCCAGTTCGGTGCCAGGAGTGAGGGTGCCGCAGTAGGAACCAATGCCCGGACGAGTGGCGTAATGCAAGGTGCCGTTGAACAGGTTGCTGATCGGCGCGCAGGTCGCGGCACCGTCAGGCGTACCCCAGTAGCGGCCCGTGAACGGATTGATGGCGAGACGGTCGCGTTCGGCGATCCGGCCTCTCGGATCCGGATTGTCTTCGTAGCTGTCGGTGTAGCTGCGCTGGGAGTAGTAAATCGGATGCTGTTGATTCAGTTCGACAGCGCCCATCAAGCTGAGCTTGCCAATGCTATGGCCTCCGCTGATCTGCAGGCGCATTTGCTGTCCGCCACCGTCGGTGTAAGCACCAGCACGGTAATCCAGAGCAACACCTTCCATCCGCTGCTTGAGGATGATGTTGACGACGCCCGCGATCGCGGCCGAGCCGTAGATCGCCGATTGGTTACCGGGGACGATTTCGATGCGATCCACCAATGCCATCGGGATCGTATTCAAATCGACGAAGTTGCTGTTGGCGTTATACAGCAGCGGGTAGTCTGCCAAGGGTCGACCATTCATCAACACCAGTGTGAAGCTGGGATCCAGACCCAACAGGCTGATCGTGCTCGCGCCGGGGGTGAAGCCATTGGTGAACTGGTTGTCCAGCACCGCGCCGTTGGCGGCGGGCAGTGAACGCAGGGCATCGTATACGTCCTTGAAGCCCTGCTTTTGCAGATCCTGTGCCGTAATCGTAATAACTGGATTGGCGGTTTCGACCTGCGATTGCGGAATCAGCGAACCGGTAACCGTGATGGTCTGAAGTTTCTTCGCCTTCCTTTCCTGGTCCTGCTGTGAATTCGAGTTGTTCGACTGCGTGGCCGCGGACTGGTCCTGCGGCTGTTGAGGCGCTGCGTTGTCCTGTGCGTACGCCGTGCCCGCAACGAGCAGGCTGGCGCAGATGGCTGACGTCAGAAGCTTGCGATTCATCAGGAGTACTCCCCGAAGTGCTGTGATCAGTTGTGTGGAAATCCTGCAATGCGTCTACGCGTCGACGATCGGCAGGTATGCGCTTCGCCCGGAACGTGTGTGGAAGTTCCCCAAAACAGAACGGCGAGTTAACGCACGGTTCACATTAGCGGCAAATTAACCGACTTGCAATGTATTAGAAAGACTTTTGAAAGATAAACAATGTGTCAAATCAGATGATTCTCGTCATCGACCGAAGTGCGATCCTTCCGGTGCACGGGACGCGGGCCAAGACCTCCTCGGCACTGAATGCTTCCAGCACGACGCCTTTCGTCGCGCGGCGGCTCGCAGTAACATGGGAGCTCTTGCCCGCGGTTGTCCCCCGGGCTCGCCGTTGCAACGCGTCGGACGCGACGCGGACCGGCTTCAATCCGAGGAATCTCCATGCGAAAGCTTGTTGTAGCGCCGTTGTCTGTTGTCGTGGTCGCCTTGCTGCTGGCGGGCTGCGGAACGTCCGATCAATCCGGCGGCGCTTCCGCGTCCGCGGGATCGACACCCTCCCCTGCCGGCACGCCGGCGCCCGCCGCTACTGCGGTGACGGGCACGGTGACCGTGCAGAACCAGGACATTCCGGTGACGGCGCAGGCCACGTTGGAACTGTCGCTGGTGGACGTCACCCAGCAGCCGAGCGTCACGATCAACAAGCAGGACTTCAGCCCGCCCAAGTTCCCGCAGGAGTTCCGTATTCCCTTTGCGGCGTCGGCGATCAACGCCAACGACCTGTACGTGGTCCAGGCCGTCATGCAGGACAACGGCCGCACCTGGTCGACCAAGTTGCAGCAACCGGTGTTGACCCGTGGCCAACCCGCCAGGGTCGACCTGACGCTGGTGGCCGAGCCGACCCCGGCGGAAAAGATGTTGTCCGATTTCCAGAGCGCCAAGCGCCAGACCGGCGCGATGACGGTGAAATCCGGCACCGCCAGCAAGATCGGTGAGTCGCGCAGCTGGCAGGTGTTCAGCGACATCCATGGCGTCGAGTTCATCATCGAGCAGGTCAACAACACCGACAAGGGCTTCACCAAGACCGAATACGCCTACCGCAACAACTTGCCGTGGGTGGTGGTGCAAGAGCAGATGCCCAAGCCGGATGCGCCGGCTACGTCGACCCAGCGTGCCGGCTGGGACGACAATGGCGTACTGGTGCTGAAGCAGCAGGTCAGCGGCGGCAAGACCGGCACGTTGTCCGACGCGAGTGCGAAGGCACTGCATGCCGAGGCCGAGGCCCAGTACAAGAAGTACGCCAGGCGCTGAACCCGGTTCGCCGGAATGAAAAAGGCCGCGCATCGCGCGGCCTTTTCGTTGCAACGACGGATCGGATCAGAACCGGAACCTGGCCCCGATGTTCAGGCTGTCGACACGCTGGGTGGAATCCGAGAAGCGGCCGTCGTAGCCGATCCAGCCCGAGAAGTTCGGCGTGAAATCGGCGGCCAGGCCGACGCCCGCACTGCCCCAGTTCTTGTCAGGCGCGAAACCCGGCAGTGCAAAGGTGCCGGGCATGGAAACCAGCCCGGCGCTGACCTCGCGCGCGTCGGCATCGTTGTCGTGGTTCCACGCGACGCGTGCGTACGGGTGCAGCAGCGCGCTGCCCGCCTGCAGGTTGGCGGTCAACTGCCAGCCCAATGTCCCGATCATCGAGTGTCGCTTCTGCTTGCCGAAGGTCATCGCGGTGGAGTCGTTGTTGTTCTCGTTGTAGGCATTGACTTCGATGTGCTGCCAGGTCAGGTCGGCATACGGGCCGGTTTTCCAGTTGCCGAAGTCCAGCCACCAGCCGCCGGTGAGCGCGAAGGCGAGCTGCGAACCTGAAGTGGAGCCGTCCTCGTAACGCACGGTGGGGCCGATCGGGATGTTGCGATGGATGTTGCTGTAGCCGAGGTGGCCGAAGCTGCCGATCGCGCCGAAGTACGCCTGTTGCCAGCCCCACATCACGTAGCCCGTCGCCAGCAGATCCTGCAGCTTGAAGCCGCCCGCGTTGCCCGCGAAGTTGTCCTTCTGCTGGCCGGCCGTAAAGGCGAGGCCCGCGGTCATCGCGTCGGACGGACGGATGTCTGCACCGACGCTGAGGGTATTCACGTCGTTGCTGCTCTTGGGCGAATTCACCTGTGCGTCCAGCCGCTGGCGCGAGTAGTTGTAGTTCGCCCACAGGCGCAGGCCGTTGCCGGGCGGGATGGCGAGGCTGGTGATGGCCTGGTCGAGCACCGAACGGTTGAGGCTGTGGTTGATCTGCAGCGGCGCTTCGCCCAGCAGCGACATCTCGCCCGGCGCCATGATGATCGATTCCGCGTATTGCGCCAGCATCGCATGCGCGGCGGCAGTCGGATGCACGCCGTCGGCGAACAGGTAAGTACTCTCGGTGCCGGGCTGATAGGTGCTTTGCGCTCCCGGGGTACCGGCCGGCAAGCACCCGAACGAACTGCCGGTGCAAGCCGGCTGGGTAACGTTGGTGAATCCGTAGCGCGACGGATCGGCCACGATTTCGTTGAGCACCGCGAAGGTATTCACCGGGATGATGTTGACGCCGGCGTTGGCCAGTCCCGCGTTCAGCGCGTTGTTGTAGATGATCGACAGGCCGGTGAGCTGGGCCGCCGCCGCGGGTCCCTGTGCAAGCCCCGATGGCGTCAACCCGATGTTGGGCAGGTTGGACACCATCACGTAGCGCGCGCCGGCATCGCCGAGCTGCTTGACCATGCCGAGTTCGGTGGCTGCCGCCTGCTGCAGCGTCGCGGTCACCTGCGCCTGGTCCATCAACGATGAAACGCCCGCGGCAGCCGTGACCTGTGCCACCACCTGCTGGGTCACGATCGGCGTGATCTGCGCGGTGAACGCGGCAATCGCGGTCGGATCGTTGGGGATCACGTTGTTGGCGATGGCCTGCTGGACTTGCGCCGCGATGGTTTGCTGGATCAACTGTTGCGCGGTGGCGCCGGCCGCGGCGGACGTGGCGACATAGAACACATCATTGGCCCCGCCCCAGACGGAGTACAACGTGTTGGGATCGGCCCTGTTGCCGGTGGCCTGCAGATACATGCCAAGCTGCGTCGGCAGGGTCGGAACGACCGAAGGCGTGCCCGGCGAATTGTTGAGGATGCCGGCGCCGCCGAAAGCGAAGTTGGAGCCCCCCGCCAGTGCGGGTGTCATGCCAATCCCGAAATAGCTGGCGACGTCCTCGATGCCGGTTTGACCGGGATTGGTGGTGAAGCGCACGATCTGGGGCAATTGCAACGCCAGCGACAGATTGCCGTCATCGCTCAGGCTGTCGCCGAATACCACGACGTTGTCGAACAAACCCGCGTGCGCGGACGGCTGCACGGCAGGCGGCGCGGATTGCGCGAAGCTGACGGAACTGGCAAGCGCCAGCGCCACGGCGCAGGCAAGATGGCGGGGACGAAGCATGGCCTGGGATCTCCTGATCGCCTGACGGCGGACGCGCCAAGCCTAATACGGACGTTTGTTTTATTCCATCCGCCCGCGTATGGGCGAGCCGGAGTTTTCGCGAGATGCCGGTGGCATCACGCTTCGGCGAGCGCCCGCACAGGGAAGTGCGGCCGGAAGGTGCTGCAGGGATGCTTGCTTACCGCGGACCTGTTGTTGCGGTTCACGCCGCGCGGTTCCCTGCGCGCTTCAAGTGCACCAGCAACAGCGAAATCGCTGCCGGCGTGACGCCGCCGATCCGTCGCGCCTGGCCCAGCGTGGCCGGTCGCACGCGTTTCAATTTCGCCGATACTTCTGCCGACAGTCCGCGCACGCGGTCGTAGTCGAAGTCGTCCGGAATCGGCGTGGATTCGTGGCGTTGCTGGCGTTCGATCTCGTCGCGCTGGCGATCGAGGTAGCCCGCGTACTTCGTTTGCACTTCGACCTGCGCAGCGACGTCTTCGCGGTCTACCGGGGGACCGAATCCGGCCGTGGCCGTCAGCGCCGCATAGTCGAGTTCCGGCCGGCGCAACAGGTCCAGCGAATTGGTCTCGCGCGCAAGCGTGATGCCGCGTTGCGATTGCAATGCGATGCCGAACGCGTTCGCTGGGGTTGCCCAAATGGACTTCAACCGCGCGGTTTCACGTTCCACGGCATCGCGCTTCGCGCGCATCGCATCGAAGCGTTGCAGCGGCACGACGCCCAGCTCGAAACCCTTTTCGGTGAGGCGCAGGTCGGCGTTGTCCTCGCGCAGGTGCAAACGGTATTCCGCGCGCGAAGTGAACATCCGGTACGGCTCGATGGTGCCGTTGGTGGTGAGGTCGTCGATCAACACGCCGGTGTAGGCCTCGTCGCGGCGCGGCCACCATGGGTGTTCGTCGCGGGTTGCGCGCGCAGCATTGAGTCCGGCGATCAGGCCCTGTGCGGCCGCTTCCTCGTAACCCGTGGTGCCGTTGATCTGGCCGGCGAAATACAAACCGGCGATGGCCTTGGTTTCCAGCCACGGTTGCAAACCGCGTGGATCGAAATAGTCGTATTCGATGGCGTAGCCGGCACGCGTGATGTGCGCGCGTTCGAACCCGAGGATGGAATGCACCAATTCCACCTGCACGTCGAACGGCAAGGATGTCGAAATGCCGTTCGGATAAATCTCGATCGCGTCCAGCCCTTCCGGTTCGATGAAGACCTGGTGCGAAGCCTTGTCGGCGAAACGCACCACCTTGTCTTCGATCGACGGGCAGTAGCGCGGCCCCGTGCCTTCGATCTTGCCGGTGTAGAGCGGCGAACGATCGAGTCCGGCGCGGATGATTTCGTGGGTGCGTTCGCTGGTGTGCGTGATCCAGCACGGCACCTGGCGCGGGTGTTCTTCGCGCGAACCGAGGTAGGAAAACACCGGCAACGGATCGTCGCCCGGTTGTGCCTCGAACACCGAGTAATCCAGCGTGCGCGCGTCGATGCGCGGCGGCGTGCCGGTCTTCAGTCGATCGGCGCCCAGCGGCAGTTCGCGCAGGCGCTTCGCCAGCGTGGTCGCGGGAGGATCGCCGGCGCGACCGCCCGCGTGGTTTTCCAGACCGATGTGGATCTTGCCGGCGAGGAACGTGCCGACCGTCAACACCACGCGCGGCGCACGCAGCGTCAACCCCATCTGCGTCACGACGCCGACGACGCGACCGCTTTCGATCACCAGATCGTCGACGGCTTGCTGGAAGATTTCCAGGTTCGGTTGCTGCTCGACGATGCGGCGGATCGCGGCCTTGTACAGCACGCGGTCGGCCTGGCAGCGCGTCGCGCGCACCGCCGGACCTTTCGATGCATTCAAGGTGCGCCACTGGATGCCGGCGAGATCGGCTGCGTGCGCCATCGCGCCGCCCAGCGCATCGATTTCCTTGACGAGATGCCCCTTGCCGATCCCGCCGATCGCGGGATTGCAACTCATCTGGCCGATGGTTTCGATGTTGTGGGTGAGCAGCAAGGTGCGCGCACCGCAACGTGCGGAGGCAAGGGCTGCTTCGGTGCCTGCGTGGCCGCCGCCTACTACGATGACGTCGTACGAATTCATCTTGATCACTTGCCTGACGGACGCACGGCGCGGCGGCCACGCGCAGTCACCAGTCTCGAACATCCTGTTCTCGCCAGGTGACCCCGCCCTCGGCTTCCTGCCTCGAGCGCTCGACAACGCGCGATCTGCCCCCGGCAGAGCGCAAGCGCGTTGCCTCGCCCACCGCCGACAACAATGACGTCATAACTGGTCATGGCGTGTCAGTTGTATCCAAATGCAACGTGGAATCATCGCCGGTGCGCGTTGCAAATGTGAATTCCCGTTTGCAATCCCGACGCGAATCGTTGCGAATGGTTTCGGCGGATGTGCGTGGCGCACGTAATCCGCCGCTGACCCGTCAACGTCACATTCTCTTGCAAATTCCGGGTGCGATTCCCGATGGTTTGGCACGCGCCGTGCACCGACACTTTGCGCTCCCGCCGATGCAGCCGCAAACGGCACGGGACCGGCAGTCAGGAGCTGGTCTTGCATCGGCGGGAAGCACCACGGACTGGTGCGAAAAGGAACTGGCGCCCGGCGGTCATCAGGAACAGGGGGAATCCAGAGTAACCGGGTTCCGGGCGCCAGATTACGAAAAATCATCGGGTGCCGAAGCGGCGAAACAGGTTGCAGCAGCCCCTTCGGCGAAGAGTATCAGCGGCAACGGATGAACGCCACTTGAAGCATTCAGTTTTGAGAAGCGCGTTGCCGCACAAAAACAGAGGAGTGGGTGTGATGAACTTCGTCGACATGACCAATGAAGAGTGGGCCGAGGTGTACCGCCGTCACGACGCCCTCGTCCACATGGGCGAACTCGAGATGCAGACCCAGGAAATCCGCGAGGCGCCACGCGCCGGTGCGTCGGTCCACGCGGCCAAGCCGGTCGAGCTGCAGCTGCACGAACTGGATACGGTCATCGCCGGCATCCAGCACTGAGACGGCCAGGCCGTTTCGACCCTGCGGGGAAAAGCGGGGAGCGTCCGGGCATCCGGCGCTCCCCGTTTTCATTGGAACGGGGTTCATGGGAACGAGGCGTGCAGCCGCGTGTTCCGCCTCACCGGATCCTGGTCTGTGGCGTACGCTCGTTGCGGGGTGGTGGTGACACCACCGGCGCGGGGGGTGGCGGCTGCGACCGGAATACCGGCCGCGCGACCGGCTGCGGCGCGCGCGGCGCAATCATCGCCGGGACTTCCCGGCGGTTGGCGAACGCGGATTCCTCGGGGACGCGCGGCATGTAGGCGGGACGCATCGGCATGCGGCCGAGGCCTGCCTCGACGGGCCGGCGGATCGGTGCGCGGACAAAATCACCGGGCACCGCGGCTTCGACCCCGAGGGGGCGGCGATTCGCGAATCCCTCGACCGGGCGCCTGACCATGGGGCGGGTGGGCAGCGCGGCCGGTGGCGCCGCTCCGGAATCGTGGGCGATCCGGGGTGGTACCGGCGGATGGTCGGGTTTCAGCCAGGGTTGCGGCTCACCCGTATTGCCGTGCGGGGTTCGATGGTGGTGATGATGCCGCCAGCCGCAGCCATACCCGCCGTAGCAACCCGTGGAATACCACGGACCCCAGTAGCCCGGGAAACCCCACACGTTGGAGAAACCCAGATTGAAGCCCAGCGAAGGCCCGTAACCGTACCCGCCATACCACCCGAACGGGTACGGGTAGGTGCCGTTGTAATAGCCCCAGCCGCTGGTGCCCGGATAGTACGGGCCGGTGGCGTAATCGTCGTAATACCCTTGTCCGGTATAGGGGCCGTCGCCGGTGTAGTAGCTTCCGCTGCCGGCCATGTTTGGCTGCACGAAGTTGTAGCCGGTCGCGCAGCCGGCGAGACACAGGACGCCGGCGCCGAGTACCACGCCGCGCGCCAGACGGCTCCAGGTCATGGATCGATCGGGATGTGTCATCGCGCACCTCCGGGCCGCGAGGAATCCTGTACCCGATGGTACACCTTTTGGCCGCGGGCGGCGGCTGTTCATGCCGCGCATTCAGGTTGCGGTGTCCGCGTCCAGCATCCGGGTCAGGACCTCGGTGAGATCGGGTGACCGACCGGTGCGTGCCAGCAGGCCGCGCAAGACGGATTCGGCGGATGCGCGACGTTGCGGCTCGAGTCGCGGCCAATCCTCGAAGGCCTTGGTGAGCCGCGCCGACAACTGCGGGTTGCGTCTGTCGATTTCGACGAGCTTGTCGGCGAACCAGCGGTGGCCCGCGCCGTCGGGACGATGGAATGCGACCGGATTGGAACGCGCGAATGCGCCCAGCAGCGAATGGACGCGGTTGGGATTGGCCAGCGTGAAAGCCGGGTCGGTTTCCAGCGCCTGCACCCGTTCCAGCGTCGCGTGTTCGGGCTGCGCGGCCTGCAACGAAAACCATTTGTCCAGGGTCAGCGCATCGCCGTCGAAGCGTTCGCGGTACAGGCGCAGCGCGCCGGCGGCTTGCGGCGCGTTGTTGCGGACCAGCGCGGCCAGCGCGGCCAGGCGATCGGTCATGCCCATGGCGCTTTCGAATTGCGCGAGCGCGAGTCCGGTGCCCGTCGCGGGGGCGGCGCGCATCAGCAACGCAAGCACGCGGCCTTTCAGTCGGCGACTTGCCGCAGCAGGCGCACCGAGGTCGCCGGACTCGCCGGCGTGCAATTCGCGATACGCCGTCGCCAGTGCGCCGCCGAGGCGTCGGGCCAGCGTACTTTCCATGGATTCGCGCGCCTTCTGCACCGCGTCGGGATCGAAGGGCGCGTGGTGTGCGCCGAGTTCGAGCGCCGAAGGGGGCGTCAACAGGTCGGCCAGCAGCGCCGGATCAAGGGCCGCGCGTGCCCCGAACAAACGCGCCAGCGCGTCCAGCCAGGCGTCGCTGGCGGCGTGTTCGCCGCGGCCGGCGAATTGTTCGTCGAACGCGCGCGTGGCGAGCTGTTGCGCGGCATTCCAGCGGTCGAAACCCTCGGTCTCGTGTTGCAGCAGCAACGCGAGTTGCGCCGGCGTGTAGTCGAAGGCGATCTGCACCGGTGCGGAGAATCCGCGCAGCAGCGATGGCGTCGGTGCCGAGGGCACGTGGGTGAACACGAATCGCTGTTCGGACTGGTTGAGTTCCAGCACGCGTTCGTTCGAGGCGGCCTGAGTGTCGCCTTCGAGTTGCAGCGCGATTGGCGCGCCGTCATCCGCGAACAACGCAACGTTGAGCGGGATCGGCACCGGCTGTTTGCGCGGCTGGCCGGGCGTCGCGGGCGTGTGCTGTGCAAGCGCAAGCGTGTAGCGTTGCGAGGCCGCGTCGTATTCGCCGCGCGTCCGGACCTCGGGCGTGCCGGCCTGTGCGTACCACGCAAGATACGCCGAAAGGTCCACGCCGTTGGCTTCGCCCAATGCCCGGAGCAGGTCGTCGATGGTGACGGCCTCGCCGTCGAAGCGCGAGAAATACAGGTCGGTGCCGCGCCGGAAGCCTTCCGCACCCAGCCGCCCCGCGAGCATGCGGATCAGCTCCGCGCCCTTCTCGTACACCGTCGCGGTGTAGAAGTTGTCGATCGCCTGGTACTCGGCCGGGCGCACCGGATGCGCGAGCGGACCGGCGTCCTCCGGAAACTGCACACGGCGCAGCAACGACACGTCCTCGATGCGCTTCAGTGCCGCCGAGTGCATCGCTTCGCAGAACGAGTGTTCGCGGAACACCGTGAAGCCTTCCTTCAACGACAACTGGAACCAGTCGCGGCAGGTGACGCGGTTGCCGCTCCAGTTGTGGAAATATTCGTGGCCGATCACCGCTTCGATGTGGCGGTACTCGTCGTCGGTGGTGGTGTCCGGGTCCGCGAGCAGGTATTTGCTGTTGAAGATGTTGAGGCCCTTGTTCTCCATTGCGCCCATGTTGAAGTCGTGGGTCGCGACCACGTTGAACACCGGCAGGTCGTAGTTGCGGCCGTAGGCGCGCTCGTCCCAACGCATCGCGCGCTGCAGCGCGCCCATCGCGTAGTGGCAGCGGTCGATCGCATCGGCCTCGGCCCACAGGCGCAAGCTCACGTCGCGGCCATCGGCGGTGCGGTACGGCTGTTCGATCCTTTCGAGGTTTCCCGCGACCAGCGCGAACAGGTAACTCGGCTTCGGGTGCGGATCGACGAAACGCGCGAAATGGCGGCCGTCCGGCAGTTCGCCCGATTCGACTTCCTCGCCGCCAGCCAGCAGCACCGGAAAGCGCGCCTTGTCGGCGGTCAGCGTGACGTCGTAACGCGTCAGCACGTCGGGACGATCGGGAAAGAACGTGATCCGGCGAAAGCCCTGCGCCTCGCATTGCGTCAGGAGAAATCCGTGCTCGCGCGAACCGGAGAGATACAGCCCGGACAATTGGCTGTTTTGCGCCGGATGGATGCGGACATCCAGTTCCAGCACGCCGCCGTCGCGCGCGCCGGGAAGCGTGAGGCCTTGCACGTCGAGCGCGAAGTCCCGGCTCTCGAGCTTGCGTCCGTCCAGGCGCGCCTCGACCAGTTCCACGCCTTCGCCATCGAGCCGGAGCGGTTCGTCGCGATCGCGCGCGAGGGTGAGCTTCGAACGAACCAGACTTTCGTCGATGCCGAGGTCGAACGCGAGCTCGACCCGCGTGACACGCCAGGCGGGCGGGCGGTAATCGGCGAGGCGAACGGTGGAATCGGCGTTGGGCGCGGGTTTGCGGGATGGAGTATCCATCCGGCCATTTTATCAACCGCCCGCTGGCTTCCAGTGCCAAAATGCATCCCCTTCACCACGCCTCCAGGACGATTGCATGACCGGGTTCACAAATCCCGCCCTCGCCGACATCCGCGCCGCTGCTGCACGCATTGCCATGCATGCGCGGGTCACGCCGGTGCTTTGCAGCGACGTGCTCGATGAAATCGCAGGCGCGCGATTGTTTTTCAAGGGCGAACACCTGCAACGCGGCGGCGCGTTCAAGTTCCGCGGCGCCTGCAATGCCGTGTGGTCGCTGACGGACGACGAAGCGCGACGCGGCGTCGTCACGCATTCGTCCGGGAACCATGGCGCGGCGCTGGCGCTGGCGGCGCGAACGCGCGGCATCCCGGCGCACATCGTGGTGCCGGAAGGCGCGGTCGCGGCCAAGCTCGCCAACATCGAACGCGCCGGAGGCATCCTGCACCGATGCGCGCCGACGCAGGCAGCACGCGAGGAAGCCTGCGCACGTGTTCAGCGTGAAACCGGCGCGACGCTGGTGCATCCCTATGCCGACGCACGCGTGATGGCGGGCCAGGGCACGATCGCATTGGAGCTGTTGCAGCAGGTGCCCGATCTCGACGCGGTGATCACGCCGATCGGTGGCGGGGGCTTGATCTCCGGATGCGCGATCGCGTTGCGCGCACTGGCTCCCGGCGTCGAGGTCGTCGGCGCGGAACCCGCCGGCGCCGATGACGCCCTGCAATCGCTGCGGCGCGGCGAACGCGTCACCGACATCGTGCCACACACCGTGTGCGACGGCCTGCGCGCCACCATCGGTGCGCCGAACCTTGCGTTGCTCCGCGAGCTGCAGGTCGACGTCATCGCCATCGACGATGACGCCGTGCTTGTCGCGATGCGTTTGTTGTGGGCGGAACTCAAGCAGACGGTGGAGCCGTCCTCCGCCATCGTGCTGGCGGCGCTGCTCGCGCAACGCGAACGCTTTGCAGGCAGGCGCATCGGCCTGGTGCTGAGCGGGGGCAACGTCGATCTCGACGCGATCCCGTTCCGGTCGTCCGCGCGGTGAACCACAAATCCGGTCAGGGACGCCGTTCGCACAACCGCGAAGGCTGAAGGACAGGGTTCGTTGAAGGGGCGCCCGCAGACAGTTTGGCTTCGCGACCCGGCCGGCGCACCAGCATGCACGCCAAGGCCACTGCGCTGACTGCGGCGCCCACCACCAGCGGCAGGCCGAAGCCGCCCGTGCGCGCCGCCAGCCATGCCGCGAAAGCCGGACCCGCGGCCTGACCCACGCCGAAGGTGGTGGTGAGCGCGGCGATCAGGCGCACGGGATTGCGCGGCGCCAGCAGGCGCGCCTCGCGCATGGTGTACATCACCACCGGCATGCAGGCGATGCCGATCAGCAGGGTGGCCAGCACCAGCACGGCCACGCCATGTCCGACCACGCTCAACAGCATGCCGCTCGCCAACGAGACACTGCACGCGGCCAGCACGCTGCGGTTGCCGATGCGCGTCGGCAGCCAGCGCAGTCCCAACGTGGAGGCGGTCATCGCCGCGCCGAACAATGGCCAGAACCATTCGCGCAACGCCGGCAGGTGCAACTGGCGTTCGGCGATCAGCGGCAGGAAGGCGGCGGGAATCGTGTAGGCGAAGCCCAGCAGGCCATACATCACCACCAGTGTCCAGGCGGGGCCGGACGGTGGTGCGGCGCGCGAAGGCGCCGGGGCACTGCCGGTGGCTATCGCGTCGTCTTCACCCATATGCCGCCAGGTCCATGCGAACAGCGCGACGGCGATGATGCCGAACGCGGTCCACAAGCCCGACGACGAAGCACCGAAGGGTCGCGTTGTCGCCACCAGCAAGCCGCTGCCGACGATGCCGATGCCGGTGCCGCTGAACATCACGTGTTCCAGCAACGGCCGGCCGGCGGCACGCAGGCGCGCCATGCTCCAGGCGATGCCGTGCACCACCAACGCGGCCGAAGCGAGCCCGGCCGCGAACCGCCACAGCAGCCACATGTCCAGGCGATCGGTCAGGCCCATGCCGAGGGTGGCGAGGGCCACTCCGACCGCACCAATGCGCAGGCTCAGCCGTGGCGGCAACGGCCACAGCGCGCACAGCAAGGCACCGAGCAGATAGCCGAGCATGTTGGTGGAAGCCAGCCAGCCGCCGGCGACCAGGGTCAGTCCGTGGTCGGTTTGCATCAACGGCAACAACGGCGTCAGCACGAAACGGCCGATGCCGAGGGCCAGGGCCAGGGTGGTCATGCCGATCAAGGCGGTGCGAAGTTCGCGGTTCATGGGTGGCTCGGTACGGGAAAGGCCGGCCATGCTAAGCTTCCGAATTCATCGAGTAAAACGAATTATTCGAACACTATTTATCGAAAATATCGATCATGGAACTACGCGAACTGGAAACCTTCCGCGCCGTCGTCGAGAGCGGCGGCATGAACCGCGCGGCGACGCGCATGAACCGCGCGCAATCCAGCATCACCGCGCGCATCCGCCAGCTCGAGTCCTCGCTGGGGGTGCCGTTGTTCGAACACGAGGGCCGCCGCCTGCGCCTGACCGCGGCCGGCGATGTACTGGTCGGTTACACCGACCGGCTGCTGGCGCTGGCCGACGAGACCCGTGCCGCGGTGCGCCGCGACAAGGTGTGCGGCCGGCTGCGCCTCGGCACCATGGAAAGCGTGGCGGCCAGCCGTCTGCCGCGTCCCCTGGCCGGGTTTCATCAACGGCACCCGGAAATTTCGGTCGAATTGCAGACCGCGCACTCGCGCGAGCTGTTGGCACGCTTGCAGGCGGGCACGTTGGACGTAGCCATCGTCAGCGACGAAGTGGATGACGAGCGCTTCGCCAGCGTGCCGTGGCACGTCGAGGAACTGGTGCTGGTGGCGGCCGCGGGCGACGCCGTGCGCGACCCGCGGCGCATGGCCGGCAGCACCTTGCTGGTATTCGGCGGCAAGGGATGCGCGTATCGGAAACGCTTCGAACAGTGGCTGCAGATGCTGCGGGTGGTGCCGGCGCGCGAGCTGGAGTTCGCGTCCTACCACGCCATCCTGGCGGCCGCCGCTTCGGGCGTCGGTACCGGTCTGATTCCGCGTTCGGTGCTGGATATTTACTCGCAACGCGACGCGGTGTCGGTTTGCAAGGTGCCGGCGAGGATCGCGCGCGTGCGCACCGCGGTGGTGACCTTGCGCGGCCGCCATGTACCGGCACTGACGCTGCTGGTCGAGTGCCTGCGCGACGATTTTGCGTCTGCGCGCAAACAAGGCGGGCGGAAAAAAAGGACGACGCGTGCAAATTGAACGCCTCGATCATCTGGTGCTCACGGTCCGCGACGTGGAAGCGAGCGTCGCGTTCTACACGCGCGTGCTCGGCATGCGCGCCGTCGTGTTCGGCAATGGCCGGCGCGCGCTCGCGTTCGGCCGGCAGAAGATCAACCTGCATCCGGCCGACGCGCCGCTGCAACCGCACGCGGCAAAACCGACGCGTGGGTCGGCCGACCTGTGCCTGATTAGCGCGACACCGATCGACGCGGTGATGGCCGAATTGCAGCAAGCCGGTATCGCGATCGAGCAGGGCCCGGTGCCGCGCACGGGTGCGCTGGGGCCGATCACCTCGGTGTATTTCCGCGATCCCGATGGCAACCTGATCGAGGTTTCCCGTTATGCGGATGACCGCGATTAAGCGCGTGCTGCGCTGGTCAACAGCAAAGTTCAATCCATCAGGTCAAGCCATTCCCGACCGTTTTCGCGGCAGGAGCCTGCGTGCCTGGCGCGAACAGGGCGAGCGCGTCGGGTTTTGTGACGGCGTACCGGGATATGCCGAAATGTCAGTTGACAGCCGCACGAGGCGCGCCGTACCTTCGGCAGCATGTCGCCCGCGATCCAACCAGCACGCACGCATCCCGCTCCGGTTTCGACCGGCGGCATGCTGCTGGCCGCGAACGGCGTTGCCGCGATCGCCACGACTACGACCACCACGACCACGACCGGTCGCGGGTGGGTGTCCGTGCGCGAGTAACCCTTGCACGCAACGGTCCCGCCCTCGACGAGGCGGGCCGGTGCAAACCGCAACCGCCAGCCGAGACGGGACCTCTACAGGAGGTCACCGTGAACATCGTCGCTTCGCCCATCGCCCAATCCCGGCTGCCGCCACCTGTTGCGTTGGCGCCGTCCGCGCGAACTCCGCGCCGATGCGCGCTGGCGGTGGGCGTGATCGGTCCCGGCCGGGTCGGCAGCGCGTTGCTGGAACAACTCCGCGCGGCGCAGCCACGGCTGGAGCGCAGCATGAACCTGGTGTTGAACCTGTGCGGCGTCGTGGCGAGCAGGCAGATGTGGCTGGACTGCGATGATCCCGAACTCAACGCACGCCATCACCGCGCGCAAACCTGGCGTCCGAACGACCTCGGCGAATTCGCTGCGCACGTGCGCGGCGACGATGGACGCCATGCATTGTTGATCGATTGCAGCGCCAGCGACGAGGTGGCCGCGCACTATCCGGATTGGCTGGCGGCGGGCATCCATGTGATCACGCCCAACAAACTGGCCGGCAGCGGTCCACTCGAACGCTGGCATGCGATCCGCGCAGCCAGTGTCGACAGCGGCGCGCGCTTCCGTTGCGAAGCGACGGTATGCGCCGGCCTGCCGGTGGTGCAGACCTTGCGCGACCTGCTCGACACCGGCGACGAATTGATCGATATCGAGGGCATGTTCTCGGGCACCATGGCCTGGTTGTGCAACCGTTACGATGGCAGCCGGCCGTTCTCGGCACTGCTGCGCGAGGCACAGGCACTGGGGTATACCGAACCCGATCCGCGCGCGGATTTGTCCGGCATCGACGTCGCGCGCAAGCTGGTGATCCTGGCACGCGAGGCGGGGCTGCCATTGTCGCTGGAGGATGTCGACGTGGAAAGCCTGGTGCCTCCCGCACTGGCTGGGTTGCCGCTGGGCGAGTGCACGCGCCGTCTGCACGAGCTCGATGCGCCGATGTCGGCGAAGCTCGCGAAGGCCCAGGTCCACAGCGGCGTGCTGCGGCACGTGGGCCGGCTGGATCGCGAAGGCCGCGCCAGCGTGCGACTGGCAGCTCTGCCGGCTGCACATGCGTTTGCGCACGCGCGGCTTGCCGACAACGTGGTGCAGTTCCGCACCCGGCGCTACCGCGACAATCCGCTCATGGTGCAAGGGCCGGGCGCCGGTCCCGAGGTGACCGCAGCCGGCGTGTTCGCCGATCTCCTGCGCATCGCCGAATCGCTGGCGGTGCGACCGTGAGCATCGACGCAATCGCCAGCGACGGAGCAAGTTCCATGACGCCACCTGTTCTTGCTGCTCGGGCGTTCGCTCCCGCCAGCGTCGGCAACGTGGCGGTGGGGTTCGACATCCTCGGCCACAGCGTCGACGGCGCCGGCGATCACGCCGAAGTGCGCGTGATCGAGGAACCCGTGGTGCGCATCGCGGCGATCCATGGCAGCGTCCCCGACCTGCCGCGCGATCCCGCGCGCAACACCGCGGGCGCCGCATTGTCGGCGCTACGCGATGCATTGGAATTGCAGCACGGCTTCGAACTGGTCCTGCACAAGGGCATCGCGCTCGGTTCCGGCATGGGCGGCTCGGCGGCGTCCTGCGTGGCCGCGCTGGTGGCCGCCAACGCGCTGCTGGAGCGGCCGCTGTCGCGCGAGGCGTTGTATCCATTCGCGCTCGAAGGCGAAGCCGTGGCCAGCGGCGGCCGCCACGGCGACAACATCGGGTCGATGCTGCTGGGCGGCCTGGTGCTGGCCACGCGTGATCGTTTGCTGCGCGTCCCGGTGCCGCGTGCATGGCATTGCGCGCTGGTGCATCCGCATTGCGTGCTGGAGACGCGCAAGGCGCGCGCGGCACTGGCCGGTGATTACGCGCTGGGCCAATTCGTGACGCAAAGCGGCAACCTCGCATTGGTACTGGCGGGATGCTTCCGCGGTGACGCTGCGTTGGTGCGCGCAGGCATGCTGGATGTGCTGGTGGAACCGCGGCGCGCGCAGCTGGTGCCGAATTTCGCGCGCGTGAAGCAGGCGGCGCTCGATCATCATGCGCTCGGCGCCAGTATTTCGGGCGGCGGGCCCAGCGTATTCGGCTGGTACGAACAGCGCGCGGATGCCGTAGCCGCTGCCGCGGCGATGCAGGCCGCGTTCGCCGAAGCGGGCCTTGCCAGCGACACGTTCGTCGCGCCGATCGACGGCCCTGCCGCCGCCTTGCTCGACGACATCACGGACGGCGAATGAGCACACCGCGCTATGCCAGTACCCGCGGTCGCGGCCCGGCGGCCGGCATCGGCAGCGCGATTGCGGCGGGGCTTGCACCGGACGGCGGCCTGTACGTGCCGGAGAAATTGCCGCAACTCGATCCATCGATATTCGATCCGAACGGTTTGCTGGCCGACACTGCCGCCACCCTGCTGGCGCCGTTCTTCGCGGGTGATCCACTGGCGGATGCGCTGCCGGCAATCTGCGCCGAAGCACTGGATTTCGAGACGCCGTTGCGGCGGCTTGCGGGTGATCCGGCAGGCCACGTGCTGGAACTGTTCCATGGTCCGACCGCCGCGTTCAAGGACATCGGCGCGCGCTTCCTGGCGGCGTGCCTGCGCCGGCTGCCGCGTGCCGATGCACGGCCACTCACCATCCTCGTCGCCACTTCCGGCGATACCGGCGCTGCGGTCGGCGCGGCGTTCCACGGCCAGCCCGACACCCGCGTGGCGATCCTGTATCCGGATGGCCGGGTTTCGCCGCGCCAGGCACACCAGCTCGGCTGTTTCGGTGACAACGTGCAAGCCTTGCGCGTGGCCGGCGGCTTCGACGAATGCCAGCGCATGGTCAAGGCCGCGTTGAACGATGCGGCCTTGCAGCGCGAAGTGCCGATGAGTTCCGCCAACAGCATCAGCCTCGGCCGCTTGTTGCCGCAGATGAGCTATTACGCGCACGCCGCGTTGGCGTGGTGGCGCGAGCACGGTTCTTCGCTGAACTTTGTCGTGCCCACCGGCAACCTCGGCAACGCGCTGGCCTGCCTGTGGGTGCGGGAAGCGGGTCTGCCGGTGGGGGAAATCAGGCTGGCGTGCAACGCCAACGCCACCTTGCCGGCGTATTTCGACGGCGCGGACTACGCGCCGCGCGAGGCCGTGGCGACGCTTGCCAATGCCATGGACGTCGGCGCACCCAGCAATTTCGAACGCCTGCGCTGGACCTTCGGCGGCGATGACGTCGCGTTGCGGCGCGCGCTGTGCGCCGAGGGCGTGGACGATGCAGGCATCCGGCAAACCATCCAGGCCCACGCACTCGGACACCATGCCCTGGAGCAGGACGACGTCTTTTGCCCGCACACGGCGTGTGCAGTGCGCGTGCTGGACGAGTTGCGTGCCGCAGGCAATGATCAACGCTGGGTCGTGGTCGCCACCGCGCATCCGGCCAAGTTCGACAGCGTGGTGGAACCCCTGGTCGGCCGGCGCGTGGCGGTGCCAGACGCGTTGGCAGCGATGTTGCAGCGACCGGCCGAGGCCGAACCGCTGGCCGCGGATGACGAAGCATTGAAGCGCTGGCTGCGGTCGGGGTGGAGCGGCCAAGACCGCCACCCGCAGGCCCGCGCCGCCGGGGTGCGGCCTTGAATGGACGAGGGTCCACGTCCCACGATGGCAAGGCCGCTCGCCATCTGGACGTATGGCCATCCAGACTGCCAAATCTTGCGTTCAGAAAAAATAATCATAAGAAAACAGTTGACACGCTCGCGGGTCCTGCTTTACGTTCGACTCATGCCGCAGCGCAACAACCACCTCAGCATCGCCGCAATCGATCGTCTCGCGACGGTCGACGGCCTGCTGCAGCTGCGCGGCATGCTGCTCCTTGCCCTTCTTGCACTCGTCCTTCTTATTACCAACGGAGGTGCGGGCTGAGGGCATGTGTCCAGGTAGCTAGAAAACGAACCTGAAAACACCCGAAGAACCCCGCACCAGAAATGGCGCGGGGTTTTTTGTTGCCCAAGGTCCGGCTTCCCCATCGGAGCCCACCATGGAACCCCAGCAAAGCGACGAATCAGGCGAGCCCGGCGACGTTCCGGCCGGACGCGTACGCGTGTTCGATACCACCCTGCGCGACGGCGAGCAGGCGCCCGGCTTTTCGCTGGACCGCAAATCCAAGTTGCGCATGGCGCAGATGCTGGAGTCGCTGGGCGTGGACGTGCTGGAAGCGGGGTTCCCGCAGGCCTCGCCGGACGATTTCGCGGCGGTCGCGGAGATTGCCCGCGCGCTGCAAGGCACCACGGCTTGCGGGCTGGCGCGTTGCGTGCCGGGCGACATCGATGCTGCAGGGCGCGCATTGGAAAAGGCGCGCCGCTCGCGCATCCACTTGTTCCTGTCCACCAGTCCGCTGCACCGCGAGCACAAGCTCGGCAAGAGCAGGGCCGAAGTGCTGGACATCGCGGTCGAAGCCGTCGAGCGCTCCTGCCAACGCGTGGATGAGGTCGAGTTTTCGGCCGAGGACGCGACCCGCACCGAATGGGATTTCCTCGCCGAGGTGTTCAGCGCTGTCGCAAAGGCCGGTGCCAGCACGCTCAACGTGCCGGACACCGTCGGCTACACCACGCCCGCCGAGATGGCCGGCTTGTTCCGCTACCTGCGCAGCCACGTGCCGGGTTCCGACAAGCTGGAGTTCTCCGGTCATTGCCACGACGACCTGGGCATGGCGGTCGCCAACAGCCTTGCCGCGATCGGCGCGGGTGCACGCCAGGTGGAATGCACCATCAACGGTATCGGCGAGCGCGCCGGCAACGCCGCGCTGGAAGAGGTCGTGATGGCGATGAAGGTGCGCGCCGAATATTTCGGCGTCGATACCCGCATCGACACGCGCAAGCTGTATCCGGCTTCGCGACTGCTGGCCGAACTCACCGGTCACGCGGTGCCGCGCAACAAGGCGGTGGTCGGCGCCAACGCCTTCGCGCACGAATCGGGCATCCACCAGCACGGGATGCTGAAGCACCGTGGTACCTACGAAATCATGCGGCCGGAAGACGTGGGTTTCGGCGCCACGCAACTGGTGCTGGGCAAGCATTCCGGCCGTGCCGCATTGCGTGCGCGCCTGGTCGCACTCGGCCACGATCCCGACGAAGCGGCGCTGGACGACATCTTCGCGCGCTTCAAGACATTGGCCGATCGCAAGCGCGAAATCCATGATGACGACCTGGATGCACTCGCCGGTGGCCGTGCCGCCGGTTCGCGCGCGGCGAAAACCCGTGCCGCGGGAGTCGCCGCATGAACGCCCCGCGCACCTTGTTCGACAAGATCTGGGACACGCATGTCGTCGTCGCCGAAACCGCGGACACGCCGGCAATCCTCTACATCGACCTGCAGCTGGTGCACGAAGTCACCTCGCCGCAGGCGTTCGACGTGTTGCGTGCGCAAGGCCTGAAAGTGCGCCGTCCGGGTCGCACCCTGGCGACGCTGGATCATTCCATTCCGACCATGCCCGCCGCGGCCGACGGCGAACGGCCTTACGCGACGCCCGCGGCCAAGGCGCAGGTCGCGCAACTGGAAGCCAACTGCCGCGAGTTCGGCGTCGAGCTGCACAGCTGGGACAGCGCGGAGCGCGGCATCGTGCACGTGATCGGCCCGGAGCTGGGCGTCACCCAACCTGGCACGACCATCGTCTGCGGCGACAGCCACACCTCGACGCACGGCGCGTTCGGCGCATTGGCTTTCGGGATCGGCACCACCGAAGTCGGCCACGTGCTGGCGACGCAATGCCTGCTGCAACGCAAGCCGAAGACGCTGGCGATCCACGTCGATGGCGAGCTGCCGGCCGGCGTCGGCGCCAAGGATTTGATCCTGCACGTGATCGGCAGGATCGGCGTCAACGGCGGCACCGGCCACGTGATCGAATACCGCGGCGCCGCCATCGAAGCCTTGTCGATGGAAGCACGCATGACGGTGTGCAACATGTCGATCGAGGCCGGCGCACGCGCCGGGCTGATCGCACCGGATGACACCACCTTTGCCTGGTTGCAGGGCCGCCCGCGCGTGCCACGAGGCGCGGCGTGGGATGTGGCGGTCGCGAACTGGCGCGAACTCAAGACCGATGCCGGTGCGCGTTATGACCGCGAGGTGCACATCGACGCACGCGACGTGAAACCCACCGTTACCTACGGCACCCATCCCGGCATGGCGATCGCGCTGGACGCGCCGGTGCCCGCCGCGCACGACGCCATCGAGCAGCGCGCACTGGATTACATGCAAGCCGCCGCCGGCAAACCGATGCAGGGCACGCCGGTGGACGTGGTGTTCGTCGGCAGTTGCACCAACGGGCGCCTGCCGGACCTGCGCGAAGCGGCACACGTGCTGCGTGGCCGCCGTGTCGCGAAAAACGTGCGCATGCTGGTGGTGCCGGGTTCCGAAGCGGTGCGCCGCGATGCCGAAGCCGAAGGCCTGCACGAAGTGTTTCGCGCGGCCGGCGCCGAATGGCGCATGCCGGGTTGTTCGATGTGCATCGCGATGAACGGCGACATGGCGCAGCCGGGGCAGTTGGTCGTGTCGACCTCCAACCGCAATTTCGAGGGACGCCAGGGCAAGGGCGCGCGCACGGTGCTGGCCAGTCCCGCCACCGCCGCGGCCTCGGCCGTGGCCGGCGTGATCGCCGATCCGCGCGTGTATCTGGCCGAGGAGCAAGCCGCATGAAACCCGTCACCCGCATCCAGTCCCGCACGGCCGTGCTTGCGGACGAGAACATCGACACCGACCGCATCATCCCGGCGCGCTTCCTCACCACCACCACGCGCGAAGGGTTGGGCCGTGTCTGCTTCAACGATTGGCGCTACCGCAGCGATGGCAGCGACGATCCGGCGTTTCCCTTGAATGCGCCCGAAGCACGTGGCTGCGAAATCCTGGTGGCGGGCCGCAACTTCGGCTGCGGCTCCTCGCGCGAACACGCGCCATGGGCGCTGCTGGATTACGGCGTCCGCGCGGTGCTGTCGAGCGAGATCGCGGACATCTTCCGCAACAACGCGCTGAAGAACGGCCTGCTCGCGATCGTGGTCGGCGCCGCCGAACACCGCTGGCTGCTCGATCACCCCGGCGTCGAACTCGCGATCGATGTGTGCGGGCAAACGATCACGCGGCCCGGTGCCGACCCGATCCATTTCGAACTCGAACCCTTCGCGCGCCACTGCCTGCTGGAAGGCGTCGATCAGTTGGGATTCCTGTTGCACCACACCGATGCAATTCGTGAGTTCGAGTCGCGTGTCGAGGAAGCGGCATGAAGCGCATCGAACACACTTGGACGCCCCGTCGTCGTCCCGGCGCAGGCCGGGACCCAGAGGTTTTCACAGCAAAGAAACAGACACTGGATCCCGGCCTGCGCCGGGATGACGGCAATCAAATAATCCTCTGCAAGGACGTTCACGCATGAAAGCAACTATCGTCACCCTGCCCGGCGATGGCGTCGGTCCCGAAGTCACCGCGGCGGCGGTGGCCGTATTGAACGCCGTGGCCGAACAGTTCGGCCATGACTTCGATTTCGAAGAACACCCGATGGGCGGTTGTGCCATCGACGCCACCGGCGAACCGTTGCCGGCCACGACGCTGGCTGCCTGCCAGCGCGCAGACGCGGTATTGCTGGGCGCGGTCGGTGGACCGAAGTGGTCCGATCCGAACGCCAAGGTGCGACCGGAGCAGGGTTTGCTGGGTTTGCGCGCGGCGCTGGGTGTGTACGCCAACCTTCGTCCGCTCAACGTGCATCCCGCGCTGGCCGCGTTGTCGCCGCTCAAGACCGAAAAGCTGCACAACGTCGACGTGCTGTTCGTGCGCGAGTTGACCGGCGGCGCCTATTTCGGCGCCAAGACGCGCACGGCCGACACCGCCACCGACGAGTGCCGCTACACCGAAGGCGAGGTCGAGCGCGTCACGCGGCGCGCGTTCGAACTGGCGCGCGGCCGCCGCAAGCACCTCACCTCGGTCGACAAGGCCAACGTGCTGGAAACCTCGCGGCTGTGGCGCAGCACCGTCAATCGCGTGGCCGCCGACTATCCCGACGTGAAGCTGGAACACCAACTGGTCGACTCGATGGCGATGCTGCTGCTGGCGCGCCCGGCCAGCTACGACGTGGTGGTCACCGAAAACCTGTTCGGCGACATCCTCACCGACGAGGCCGCGGCATTGGCGGGTTCGCTGGGCTTGTTGCCGTCGGCGTCGCTCGGGGATTGCGCCCCCTCATCCGGCCCTTCGGGCCACCTTCTCCCGTCAACGGGAGAAGGGAATGCGGCGCGGCCTGCGGCCGCCACAACGCGTATGGGTTTGTACGAACCCATCCACGGTTCGGCGCCGGACATCGCGGGACGGGGTGTGGCCAATCCGACGGGCGCCATCCTGTCCGCCGCGTTGCTGCTGCGGCATTCACTGGGGCTGGAAGCGGAAGCGACGGCGGTCGAAGCCGCGGTGGCCGAGGTGTTGGCGAACGGTCCGTACACGCGCGACCTCGGTGGCGACGCCGGTACCGCCGACGTGCGCGACGCGGTGCTCGCGAAACTTGATGCGGCATCGCGGCCGGCGTTCCTTGCCGGCCAACGTGCCTGCGGCTGACGGAGACTTGTGATGCGCAGTGATGTCATCAAACATGGACCCGACCGCGCCCCCGCGCGCGCGATGTTGCGCGCCACCGGCCTCGACGGCGACGCCATCGCCAAGCCGCTGGTCGCGGTGGTGCACACCTGGTCCGATGTCAGCCCGTGCAACCTCAACCATCGCGATCTGGCCGAACAGGTTGCGGCCGGCATCCGCGCCGCCGGCGGCACCCCGATCGAGTTCAACACCATCGCGGTCACCGACGGCATCGCGATGGGCACCTCGGGCATGCGTTATTCGCTGGTCAGTCGCGAGATCATCACCGATTCGATCGAGGCGGCGGTGGAAGGCCATTGCCTCGATGCGATGGTGGTGCTGTGCGGTTGCGACAAGACCATCCCGGCTGCGGCGATGGCGATGGCGCGCCTCGACATCCCTGCAGTCGCCTTGTATGGCGGCACCATCGCGCACGGCACGCACGACGGCCATCCGATCACCATCCAGCAGGTGTTCGAGGCGGTCGGCGCGCACGGCGCCGGCAAGATCGACGATGCGGAACTGACGCGCGTCGAATGCGATGCCTGCTGCGGCGCCGGTGCCTGCGGCGGCCAGTTCACCGCCAACACCATGGCGATGGTGCTGACCACGCTGGGCCTGTCGCCGACGGGCTTCAATGACATTCCGGCCACACACCCGGCCAAGGCTGCGGCCGCGTATCGCTGCGGCGAACTGGTGATGGAATGCCTGAAGGCGGATCGCCGTCCGTCATCGTTGCTGACGCGCACCGCATTCCGCAACGCCGCGCGCATGGTCGCGGCGACGGCCGGTTCCACCAACGCGGTGCTGCACCTGCTGGCGATCGCGCGCGAAGCCGGCGTCGAGTGGTCGCTGGAGGATTTCGAGCCGGCCTCGAAGCACACGCCGGTGATCGCCGACCTGTTGCCCGGCGGTCGCTACACCGCGGTGGAATTGTTCGGTGCGGGCGGCGTCGCGCGCGTGGCGCAGGAACTGATCGCGGCCGGCATGCTGGACGACACGCCCACCGTCACCGGCCGGTCGCTGTTCAGTGAGGCCGCCGCCGCACCACGCGCGGAGCAACAGGACGTCGTGCATGCAGTGACGGCGCCGTTCAAGCCGCGCGGCGGTTATTCCATCCTGTACGGCAATCTCGCCCCCGACGGTTGCGTGCTGAAGATTCCGCGCGAGGGCGGCCAGTTCGAAGGTACCGCGCGCGTGTTCGAAAGCGAGGAGGACGCGTTCGAGGCCGTGCAGCACGATCGCATCCACGCCGGCGACGTCGTGGTGATCCGCAACGAGGGGCCGGCCGGCGGACCCGGCATGCGCGAGATGCTGGGCGTCACCGCCGCGTTGATCGGGCGCGGACTCGGCAATGACGTCGCGTTGATCACCGATGGTCGCTTCAGCGGCGCCACGCACGGCTTCATGGTCGGCCACGTCGCGCCGGAAGCTGTGCGCGGCGGTCCGATCGCATTGCTGCACGACGGCGATCCCGTCGTCATCGACGCCGCGAATCGCGAACTGCGCACCAGCGCCGACATCGAAAGCCGTCGCGCCGGCTGGAAACCGCCCGAGCCAAAAGTCACCCGCGGCGCGCTGGCCAAGTTCGTGCGCCTGGTGGGCTCCGCTTCCGACGGCGCCACCACGCAACTCGACAAGTCCCGCTCAACCCATCCACGCATCCCAACCCCCGAAGGAGTCATCGCATGAGCACGCAGAACCATTCCCTCGACAAGTCCCGCATCGCCGTGCTCGGTTACGGCAGCCAAGGCCGCGCCCACGCCCTCAACCTGCGCGACTCCGGCCTCGACGTGGTGGTCGGCGTGCGCCAGGGCGGCCCGTCGTGGCAACGCGCCCGCGATGAAGGCTTCAAGGTCGCCGAACCGGCCGAGGCCGTGACCGGCGCCGATCTGGTCGCCGTGCTCACCCCCGACATGGTGCAGCCCAGGTTGTACGAAGACGCGATCAAGCCGAACCTGAAACCCGGCGCGGCGTTGCTGTTCGCGCATGGTTTCAACGTGCACTTCGGACAGATCAAGCCGCGCGCCGATGTCGACGTGGTGATGGTGGCGCCGAAGGGCCCGGGCGCGCTGGTGCGCAGTGAATACGAACGCGGGCGCGGCGTGCCCTGCCTGTATGCGGTGGCGCAGGACGCCAGCGGCCATGCCGAGGCGCGCGCGAAAGCGTATGCCGACGGCATCGGCGGCGCGCGCGCGATGCTGATCAAGACCGACTTCAAGGAAGAAACCGAAACCGACCTGTTCGGCGAGCAGGCCGTGCTGTGCGGCGGTGCCACGTCGCTGGTGCAGGCCGGTTTCGAGACCCTGGTCGAGGCCGGCTACCAGCCCGAGATCGCCTACTACGAAGTGCTGCACGAGCTGAAGCTGATCGTCGACCTGTTCTACGAAGGCGGCATTACGCGGATGCTGGAGTTCGTGTCCGAGACCGCGCAGTACGGCGACTACGTCAGCGGTCCACGCGTGATCGACGCCGGCGTGAAGGCGCGCATGCGGGACGTGCTCAAGGAGATCCAGGACGGCACCTTCGCGAAGGCCTGGACCGCCGAGTACGCCGCAGGCCTGCCCAACTACAAGCGCTACAAGCAGGCCGACCTCGAGCACCCGATCGAGCAGGTCGGCGCGGCATTGCGCGCGCGCATGTCGTGGCTGAAACCCGATGCGCCGAAAGTGGCCGAACCGCTTCGGAAAGTCGGCTGACATCTGCGTCGCGTTTCCCCACACGTCCATCCGGACACCGAAACAAGCAGCGAGGTTCACCATGAAACGCTTCCACATCGCCCTGGCCGTCGCCGACCTGGACACTTCCATCGACGACTACAGCAAGCGGCTGGGCCAGCCGCCGCAGGCCGTGGTCACCGGCACCTACGCCATGTGGCGTACCGGCCAGCTGAATTTCTCCATCCGCCAGCAACCCGAACGCAGCGGCCAGCTGTGCAATGTCGGGTTCGAGGACGACGAGGCCACGGGATTCACCTCGGAAGTCGACGTCAACGGCGTGCCGTGGGAGCGCTTCTCGACGGTCGAACAGGATCTGCAGGTGATCCTGACCTATGGCGTGCCCGTGCATCCCGTGCCCACCGAAGACGACCTGATCCGCAATTAGGAACCCTTAATAACCTGCTGTGCTCGGCAGCTTGCGCGCCGGCGGTGCTCGGAATGCTCACGTACTCATGTGTACGCTCCGCTTCCTGCGCTCCGGCGTCACGCAATCTGCCGTCGCTCGCAACGGTTATTCAAGGGTTCCGTATCTCCAGCTTGAGGAATCCGCCGTGACCGCAATGCCCCAAACCGCCGCCGCAACCCATGCTCCCGACTGCCACCCACTCGCCGGCCGCGCCATGAGCGGCGCCGACGTGGTGGTGCAGGTGCTCGTGGACGAAGGTGTTGACGTGCTGTTCGGTTATTCCGGCGGCGCGATCCTGCCCGTGTACGACGCGGTGTTCCGTTACAACGCCAGGCATCGCGGGGCCGATGGCCGCGAACCGATGCCGCTGGTGGTGCCGGCCAACGAACAAGGTGCGGGCTTCATGGCCTCGGGTTACGCGCGCGCCTCCGGCAAGGTCGGCGTGGCCATCGTCACCTCCGGCCCCGGTGCCACCAACACGGTGACGCCGGTGCGCGACGCGATGGCCGATTCGGTGCCGCTGGTCGTCATCTGCGGGCAGGTTCCGACTTCGGCGCTGGGCAGCGATGCCTTCCAGGAAGCGCCCGTCAGCAACATCATGGGTGCCTGCGCCAAGCACGTGTTCCTGGTGACCGAAGCGGAGCAACTGGAAGCCACCCTGCGCACCGCGTTCGAAATCGCGCGCAGCGGCCGGCCGGGTCCGGTGGTGGTCGACATTCCCAAGAACGTGCAGAACGCCGAGTTGCGTTTCGACGGCACCAGCCGCTTGCCGATTCCGGGCTACCGCGCGCGCCTGCGCGCAGTCGAGAACGCACGCCTGGGCGACGACGATTGCGCGTCCTTCTTCGCCGCACTGGCGCAGGCCGAGCGCCCGTTGATCTATGCCGGCGGCGGCGTGATCGCGGCCGGTGCCGCGCCCGCGCTGGCCGCGTTCGTCGACGCCTTCGGCCTGCCCGTCACCACCACGCTGATGGGCTTGGGCGGCATCGACACCACGCATCCGCTGGCACTGCACATGCTGGGCATGCACGGTACCGCGTATGCGAATTACGCGGTCGAGGATTGCGATTGCCTGATCGCGCTGGGCGCGCGTTTCGACGATCGCGTGGCCGGCGCGCCCGGCAAGTTCGCGCCGCGCGCCAGGTTCATCGCGCAGATCGACATCGATCCCGCCGAGATCGGCAAGGTCAAGCGCGTGGACTGGCAGCACGTCGGCCCGCTCGCCGCCGCACTGGAACGCCTGACCCGTTACGGTCGCGCGCATGGCATCCGGCCGATGCTGCAGGATTGGCACGCGCACGTCGCGCAACTGAAACGCGACCATGCGATGAACCACGATCGTGCCAGCCCGTTGATCCAGCCGCAGGCCGTGATCGAAGCCATCAACCGCGTGACCCAAGGCCGCGCCATCGTCAGCACCGGCGTCGGCCAGCACCAGATGTGGGCCGCGCAATATTTCGATTTCCGCGCGCCGCGGCAGTGGCTGACCTCGGGTTCGATGGGCACGATGGGCTTCGGCTTGCCCGCGGCGATCGGCGCGCAGTTCGCGCGTCCCGATGCGCTGGTGATCGACATCGACGGCGACGGCAGCATCCGCATGAACCTCGGCGAGATGGAAACCGTCACCACCTACGGCCTGCCGTTGAAAGTCGTGCTGCTCAACAACGGCGGCGACGGCATGGTGAGGCAGTGGCAGAAGCTGTATTTCGGACAGCGCTTTTCGGCTTCCGACAAAAGCCTGCGTCGCAAGGACTTCATCAAGGCTGCCGAAGCCGACGGCTTCGCATGGGCGCGACGGCTCGACGACAAGGCCGCATTGGAATCGACCATCGCCGAATTCCTCGCTTTCGAGGGCCCCGCCTTCCTCGAAGTGGTGATCGATCCCGAAGCCGGCGTGTATCCGATGGTGGGGCCGGGCGCCAGCTACGCGCAGATGGTCACGGGCGACTTCATCGCGTCGCGCGCCGCGGTGGCGAAGGCAACCGAAGCCGCGCCGGTCGATTCGATGTTTTGACGACACGTTGGAGGCAAGCCATGAAACACACCCTGTCCATCCTGTTGCAGAACGAAGCCGGCGCGCTGGCGCGCGTGGCGGGACTGTTCGCCGCGCGCCACGTCAACATCGACACGCTCACCGTGGCGCCCACCCATGAACCCGCGATGTCGCACCTCACGGTGGTGATCCACGGCAGCGACGCCACGCTGGAACAGATCGTGCGGCAAACGGGCAAGTTGGTCGACGTGATCAGCGTGCGCAGCCTCGGCCTGTTGTGCGATGCGGCGTCCCTCGCCGGCGAAGCCGCGTACGCCAGTTCGCGCGACCCGGCCGACGACCGCGTGGCCGTGTGAGCGGGCAGCACTGGCCACGGTGGAGTGTGGTCGGCAAGGGAGCCGATGCTGGATCGATCCACGCGCAGGCTTTGAAGCGCGGGGCCTGCCCGACTCGTCGAGCCAGTCGCTACAAGGTCGAGACGTAATCGGCGAGCACCTGCATGTCCGCGGCGTCGAGGTTGTGCGCGACGCCCTGCATCACCTTGTCGTTGCTGGTGCCTATGCGGGTGCCGTCGTGATAAGCCTGCAACTGCGCGAGCACGTATGGGGCGTTCTGGCCTGCGAGCACCGGGAAGGTCGACCACGCCGGTTGCGGCGCGGTGCTGGCGGCATCGGGGTGTGGGCCTCTGCCGTCGACACCATGACAGCCTTGGCAGGGCGGCACGCCTCGCGCGGCGTCGCCGTCGTGGAACAGGATGGAACCGCGCGAAGTGGCCTGCGCAGTGTGCGCCGCTGGCCTGCCCGGCAGCGAAGCGAAATGCGCCGCAAGGTTGCGCATGTCCGCATCGGTCAGCGTTCTCGCGAGCGGCTGCATCACCGCGTTGGTGCGCGCGCCGTCCTTGAACGCGCGCAATTGCACGTACAGGTAGGTTTGCGATTGCCCTGCGAGATTCGGAAACGTGGCTGCGACCGCGATGCCATTGGCGCCGTGACAGGCTGCGCAGACGGCAGCTTTGGTCGCGCCCGCCGCCGTGTCGCCGTGTAGCGGTGCCTGCTCGCGCAAATCGTCGAAGGGTACCGTCGCGGCCAGCGCCACGCCGACCGCCATCGCCAGCAAGGCGATCGAGGCACCGATTGTGGCGCGCGTGGTGAAGATCACGGCGGCGTCCTCACAGTTTCACGTTGAGCATCACGCCGACCAGGTTGGCGCTGTAATGCGGCTGCGGCCCGAGGTCGGTGTAGATCCGGTGGTCGATCACCAGGTTGTCCTGCAGTCCGAGGTAGTGCCAGTCGGCGAAGCTGCCGGTCTCGAACAGGTCGAACACCCGCATCCCGAAGGTGCGCGAGAAGGTGATGTCGAAGCCGAGCTGCAGGGTGTTGATGTGATAGTGGTTGTCCGGGAAGGCATTGCCCACACCATCGACGAAGGGTTGCTGCGTGATGGGCAGCGCGCCGGGCGAGGCGAACACGTAACCGATCCTGCCGAGCGCGTAGGTATAGGTGTAACCCAGGTCGGCGCGCACGCGTCCGAAATCGCGGCGGAACGTGAGCCCCGCGTTGTAGTCGCGCTCGTGATCGAGGCCCTGCCACTGGTTCGCGAGCGGGAACAGCGGGCCGCCCAGCGACGGATTGTCGCGACCCGGTGCACCCGTGACGTCTTCGTTGTCGGCGACGTTCGTGAAATCCAGGCTCGAATCGGCGCGTCCAAGGTTCGCGCTCATGCTGGTCATGGGCGAGGGCTGCCAGTCCCACGACACATCGAAACCGCGGTTGCGCGTGGCTTGCCGGCCGATCGCGGCACCGTAGTCGTCGCGGGTCGCGTACGCGATGGCCGAGAACGTGGCGGTGTCGCCGATCGGGTAGATCAGCGTCGCGTGCAGCTTGTGTTCGATGCGGTTGCTCAAGTCGTACTTGCGCATCGCGTCGGTGGTGAACGCGACGTTGCCGAGCGGCGGCGTCACGAAGCCAGGCAAGGAAGTCGAATAGAACGGTGCGTAGGGGTCGTAGTTGTAGGGGCCGCCGTTGCGGTATGCGAATTCGTAATCGAGGCGCAGCGTGGCCTTGCCCAGCGCGCGGTCCACCCACCCCAGCTTGATGCGTTGCTCGTTCACCAGTTTGCGTTCGCGGTATTTCGGCTGGTCGCGGTCGAAACTGTAGGTCAGGTTGAGGGTATTGTTTTCACTGACGCGCCAGTCGATGCCGGTGTCAAACACGGTATCGGTGTAGCCGAACGGGATCGCCCGCACCTGGGTCACGTACGACGCGTACAGCGGATTGCGCGGATCGAAGATGCCGATCTGGCCGGGGATGATGCTGCCCTGCGAACCGTTCTCGGCGATGTAGCCGTACTGTCCGGTCAACGGATTGAAGGCGAGGTAGTTGGTCTTGTTGTCCTCGCGGTACCAGCGCAGGCCCGCGTGCCAGCCGAATTTGGGCGAAGGATGCAGCGTGATCCTGGCATCGAGCAGGCCGGTGTCGATGCGCGCGTTCGCGGTCTGCTGCGACAGCGCCGCGGTCGTGTTCCAGTTGGCACAATTGAAGGTGTAGTCGGCCGACGGCGAAATGAAAATGCCGCCGGTGCCGGTGCAAGTGACCGGCGGCAGCAGCGGATCGTTTTGGCGCATGGTGCCCCATGCCGCGGCCAGCGAAAACTGGCCGTTCCACTTCAGGCTGCGCGAAAGTTCCGCGCGCAGGTTGTGGTAGTCGTTGTCGGGTTCCAGCGAGAACTGGCCCTGCTGGATGTTGGCGACCTGCGGCACCCCGACCACGTTGGTCAGGGCGAACGGGCTCTGGTAGTTCAACTCGTCCTTGTGGTTGCGAAAGAACGAACCCGTGTAGTTCAACTGGAATTGCCAGACCGTGCCGACGTCGCGCAGGCCCATGCTGACGTTGGTGGTGGTGAAGTCGATCGGCCGCACCGTTTCCAGCGCACCACCGTTGTCGCGGAGGATGTAGTTCAAAAACATCGGGCCGCCCCACAGCCGATCGCCCGAGCGTTGCTCGTTGACGATCGAGACGTAACCGGTCCAGTCGCGATAGAAGTTGTCTTCGAAGCTGAGGCCTGCGCGCTGGCGCGTGAGGCCGATGGTTTGCCGCGGGCGCGTGTTCGCGACGGCCGCCACTTCGGCGGGCGTGCTGCCGCCGGGCACCAGCGGTGCGGGCAGCGTCAGGTTGGTACTGCCGACGCCGTTCCACAGCGGATAGGCGTTGGTGCTGACGGCGTGCGGAATGTCCCGGTAGAAACCTTCGATCTTGTATTTACCGTACTGCCCGGCGCGCAGGCGGTAGTACTGGTCGTCGCCGCTCAAGCGGCTGCCGCGGAATTCCACGTACTGGCCGGTTTTCGGGTTGTCGGCGTACAGCGCGAACAGGCCGAGCGCGATGCCGCTCTTCCAGCCGGTGTATTGGCGGAAGAATTCGGCGTGGGTGTCGCCGCCCACGTGCAGGTAACCGATTTGCAGAAAGCCCGAGTAGACCCAGTCGCTGTTCCTGTACAGCGGCGAGCTTTGTTCATCGCGCTGCGGCGGATACGGATACAGCACGCCGCTGGGCGTGCGCATCATGCCGGCGTGCAGCCACGAGAAGCCGCGCGGATCGGGCCACGCAAGCGGCGCCCAACCGGTGGGATCGAGGGCATTGCCGTACTGGATGTCGCCCACGCGCGCGCTGTCGCTGGAATCGGCCAACGCCCGCGAGCCCACGAGGGATGCGGTGATGGCGATGGTCAGTGATGCGGCGAGCATCTTGCGCATGGACTTCTGCTGCTCCGTTGCGCCGCGATGGCGCTATTTGTGGAACCTCGAACCGGAGGGATTGTTGGAACCGTGGATGTTGGCGTGGCAGGTCAGGCAGGCACGGCCGATCAGTCGCTCGTCAGGCGCAGGCCCGGCCGCGAGCCCGGCCGTCGTCAGAAGGTCATTGGGATGGCCCGTCATGGTGTGGCACTGCTGGCACAGCATCGGCACCGGCAGGGTGAGCAGCGCCTGCTGGTTGGACCCGTGCGGGTCGTGGCAGGTCAGGCAATCCTTGCGCACCGGCGCGTGCTCGAACAGGAACGGTCCGCGTTTCTCGGCGTGGCAGGCGTAGCAGGTCTGGTTGACCGTGTCGGTCTTGATCAGGCCCGCCGTCAACGTGCCGTGCGGATTGTGGCAATCCACGCAGGACATCTGTCCTTCCGGCAGCGGCATGTGCGAACGGCGGTTGAACTTGTTGCGGATGTCCTGATGGCAAGTGCTGCACACCTGGTTGATGGAGTTGTCGGCCAGCACGCCCTCGGCCGACAACCGCGCCATCGGGTTGTGGCAATCGGTGCAGGAAAGTTGGTGTTGCTGGTGCACCGAACCGATCCAGTCCTGGCGCGCTCCGCCCTTGTGGCACGCAAGGCACACACCGGTTTGCGTGTCGATCGGCGTTTTGGCATCGCGGGTGAACGCGATGATCAAGCCCGGCTTGGTCGGATCTTTCGCATGTGCGGAACCGGGGCCGTGGCAGGCTTCGCACGCTGCCGCGGCGCCGGTTCCGGCGGCACCGGCGCGGAACGCCTGTACGTGCAGCGAGTGGGACGCCTGCACGTTTTCCAGCGCGTGGCAGGCAACGCAGCTCTTGGCGCCGATCGCGATCGCATCGGACGCCAGCGGATTCCTCGCGATCGATGCGCCGTCGAAGGGCGTGGCCGTGCCGCTGTCGAGGAAGGCGTGTGCATGCGGATGCGCGTTCGCGTCCGCATCGCTGCGCATGTCGGTGCGCGGCAACATTCGCTTGAAGTCTTCCGTTGTCAATGCGCTGGCCGGCAACGCGCCCGCGTGCGGGTTGCCGTCGTTCGCTGCATTCCCCACTGCTTGCGCCGTCATCGCCGGCAACATGCGGCTGAAGTCCCGTTCGGTCAGCGCGCTGGAGGCAGTGGATGGATGAACCACTTGCGCGGCAACGTGCCGGGCAACCAGCAATGCGCCTGCGATGGCGAACAGGGCGGGCAGCGCGATGGCCGACCGCAGAACCATGCCGTGCACCGGCCGTTCAGAAGAAGCCATGATCGATATCGGCAGGTCCGGAGACCGGGAGATTCCTGCCCACCTGCGCCACGGCGTCGTGCGCGTGCAGGCTTTCCTGGTGCTCGACGCGGACGTGGAAAGCCTCGATGCCATCGTCGGCGTCGAGCGCGCGCCGGATGCGGCGCGCCGCGTCCTCGCAGAACATTGGATTCTCGGCGTTGGCTTGCGCGAAGGCCTGCTCGTCTTCGCGCTTCACGGCCGTCTGCACCGCGGTCCGCAGCGAGCGTTCGATCCGATCGATCAAGGCGATCAGGTTCATCGGCGCACGCGGGGCGAAGCGCACGCGCACCTGCGCGACGCTGCGCTGTGCGTGCGGCGTCGCGGCCATGCCGCGTGCGCTGCCCAGCCATTCGAACACGGCGGCATGGCTCGGCGGTTCCCCTGTACGGAAATCCGCCGCGAACTGTTGCTGGACAACTTGCCGTGACAGCGCGAGGGAAGCGGGGCAGGTCGAGGAGTACACGACTTGCGTGTCGAGATCGAGGTGGAACACATCGCCGATCAGGGCCGCTTCGACGGAAACCGGATAGGCCCGCCAGCCGTGATGATCACTGCGCAACGCCTTCCTGCGCACCAACTGCTCGAAATGGATGCGGATGCGCGCACGGTCGGCCAGATCGTGGTGCGATCGCAGGAACGCGCGCAGCAACGATCCCAGCGTGCCAGCGTCGACGGGTTCCGTACCGAGGTGCTGGTTGGCCAGCAGGTACAGGCGCGACATGTGGATGCCGCGCCGGTCCGGGCGCATCAGGTTCACGAACACATCCACCCGGGCGTGACAGCGCTGCAGGTCGCCATCGCCGGCGTCGAACAGGATCGGCATCTCGATCCCCTGCATGCCCACCCAGTCGATCGCATCGTCGCCATGCGGCACTGTCTCGGCGGCGACATCGGGCGCCGCGAAGGATGAAGCGTGATTCCTCGGGGGCCACGGCGCGTTCGTTGCCTGATGGCCGTCCATCTCGCGCAGGCTCGATCCGGGATGCGCCGGCGTCGAAGGAGCGTCCGCGCTAGTCATGGATCGACAACTCCGTGTTGCGCAACGCCGCCACCGCCGCCGCGGCGTTCACCTCGGGCATGCCGTCGACGACCTTGCTGCTGCGCAGCAGGAGATCGTGGATCGCGCGTGCACCCAGGCCCGGCGCCAGCGACACCAGCAACGCGGCGATGCCGCTGACGTGCGCGGCGGCCATGGACGATCCGGAACTGAAGTCGTAGCCGCCGTCGGGTTGGGTGGTGAGGATGTCGCGGCCGGGCGCGCTCAGGACGCCGGGCGGCGCCGTCGATGCCCCGCTGGTGCGCACGACGATCACACCCGGCGCCTGGTCGGGGAATCCGTCGAGGTCGCCGTCCGGTGGCATCGCCGCCACCACGATGCGGCCCTGACCTAGCAACTTCCCGAGCAGCGCCGCAAGCAGCGGGTCGGCGGGTCCGCCCAGGCTCAGGTTGACGATGCGGGCGTCGGTGTTGTCGAGCACCGCTGCCAGCGCCTTGGCCAGCGTGAAGGAATTGCAGCGCGCGCCCGCACCGGATTCGGGCGGATACCAGCACGCCTTGTAGAGGCTGAGCGTGGCTTCGGGCGCCATGCCCACGATGCCGATGTGGTTGTTGCCGATTGCGGCGATGATGCCGGCGACTTCGGTGCCGTGGTGGTCGCCGTCGAACGCCGCGGCGTCCTGGTCGACTTCGTTGAACACGCCGCGGATCTGGCCGCGCAGGTCGGGATGCGAGGTATCGGCGCCGGTGTCGACCACCGCGATGTCGACGCCCTTGCCCCGGCTGTAGGCATGTGCGTCGGCGGCGTCGGTGGCGATGAAACCACGTTCGAGGCCGACGTAGGGATCGTTGTAGCGGGGCGCTGCCGGTGCGGTCCCGGAATAGACCGAGAAGTCGCGCAGCGGTTCGGCGAGCTGCACGCGATCGTCGGCGGCGAGTTGCCGGAGCAACGCATCCCGGTCGGTGCCGGACGCCGGTTCCAGCACGATGCAATAAAGAGCGAGGGACTTGATGGGCCAACCCTCGAGCTCGCGCCAGCCGTAGCGCCGCTTCAAGGTGGTGAGCGTGCGCGCCGCGCGCATCCCGGCACCGCCGTAGTGGCTCGCCGGGGTGTAGCCCAGCAAACTGGAGCCCGCGTGCATCGCGGGAGGCGTTAGCGGATCGGCGACCGCCAGCACGATGTCGCGCCCGGCATCGAGCGTCGCCGCGCCGGTGGTCGGCGCGGATTGGGCGGCGATGCTTGCGCCAGGGGGCGCAGCGGACCTTGCGTTCGCGGACAGGCCCCAGACCATGGTCGCGGCGGCGATCAGGAGGGCGCCGGTTTTCATGGCGTGTCGCCGACGGGCTCCGCGAGGCGGATGCTGTGCGAGGCGCGCAACTCCTGGAGAAGACGCGCGGACGTCGCCGGGGATCCTTTCGCCACGACCGTGTACGCGCCGACCTCGTTCGGGCCATCGACCACGCGCAGGTCGAAATCGTGCAGCAGCTTGTTCCAGTCGGCCAAGGTCATCGACGCCTCCGGTGCGACGCGTATCGCACCAGCGGGTTCCAGCGAGGCCGGCTGGCTGAGGGTCCGGTATTGCGGTGTCTGATCCCACCACAACCTCGCGCCGAGCACGCCGATCCCGATCGCCTGCACCAAGACCGCGACGGCCAGCGCCTTGGTCAGGCGGCCGCCCCATTGCAAACGGGCGGGCAGCGTTCCGGGTTCGGGTGCGTCGAGCCGTTCGAACAGGTGCTTCAAGCCGGTGTCCACGTCGACGGCCACGTCCGCGGGCAAGGCCAGCGCACTGCGCAGCCTGCTCTGCTGGGCGAATTCGGTGCTGCACGACTCGCACTGCGCGAGATGGTGCATCAACCATTCGCCCTGCTCCGGTGGAGCGGTGGCCTGCAGCACCCAGGGCATGATTTCCCACGCGCGGGTGCAATCCTTGCCGGCATTCGTTTCGTTGGTCATGACAACTTCCCTCGTTGTGCAGGCGATTCCCCCGCGAGCACCGGAAGCACGTTGCGCAACTTGATGCGCGCGTGGAACAAACGTGCCTTCACGGTACCGACCGGCGCCTGCATGATCGCGGCAACCTCTTCCAGGCTGTTGCCGACCCCGTAAACCAGTTCGACCACGAGCCGTTGATCCGCGGACAGGTGCTCGAGTGCCTTGCCCAGCCAGTCGCGCAATTGGCGATCCTCGTCGGGGTCGTGGGACGGTCCACGCCCTTCCCGCAACGCGTAATCGTCCACGGGTTCGTCGCCGCGCTGGCGCAGCGCCTTGAGTCCGCAGCGATAGGCGATGCCCATCAGCCAGGTGGAAACACGCGAGTCGCCCTGGAAACCATCCGCCTTGCGCCAGACCACCCAGAAACAATCGTTGATGACTTCCTCGATCAGGTCGGCGCGCCGCGTCAACCGCGACAGGAAACGGCACATGCCGCCGTGATAGGCGCGATAGAGCGTTTCCAGCGCGGCGCGATCGCCTGCCGCCATGCGCTGGAGCAGCAGGCGGTCGCGTGAATCGATCTCGTCTCTGGCTTCGGTCATCGGTGCTGGGGAAAGACCAATCCGAAGGGTGGGTGCCGGTCCGGTGCGGAAAGGTTGCCTAGAAAGACCGGGAAAGGGTCAGGAGCCACGGCGAGGCAACCAGGCGGCGCAGGTACCGGCGTGAACCCGGGTCGACCACGATGCGATCGAGTTCGACCTGCCACGCGCCGTGGCTCCATAGCAATCCCGCTTCGCCGTAACGGTAATAGCCGGTGTGGTAACGCTCGTTGGGCGGGTAGCCGTAAGGCACGGCATACCGCGCGATGCCGACCCCGCCGGAAAGGGAGAAGCCCCCGGCCAATGGCCAGTGGACATTCAGATCCGCGGCCGGGTGCAGTCGGTGCTCGTCCGCGCTGGCAACATAAACGCCCGACAGGCCGAACGTCAGGATGTCACGGTACAGCCAGTAAACCCCCGGCTCGTAAACGTTGGCACGCAGGCGACCGGCGTAGTGGTAATAGACCAGGCCGGTCTGCATCCGCCAATTCTCCGAAAGCGTCCATGTGCGCGCGACACGGACCACGCCCGCGTAGAGATGGTCTGGCGAACGCAGTTCAATTCCGCCCGACAGCCCCAGCGACCAGCCCGACGGCGTCGTCCACGCAACGCCTCCCTGCAGGGCCGGGGTCGCGGAGGTGATCGCGAGGCCACGATCCACCAACTGGGAAGTGAGTGATAGCGTGCCGCTCAGCTCCCCGGCGCGGGCGTGGCCCGCAACCAGCAGGCAGGCCGCGATGAGCGCGACGGCGAAGGCTCGGCCCGCGAGGGCGGTGGGCGTGTTGCCGACGGGATCGCGGCGGCAGGGCGCCTTTCGGCGCCGCGGTTCGGGGTGGACGCAACAGCGGTGCCGGATCGGATTCCCACCATCGTGCATCATGTGACCGGCACTCCGCCAACCCGAACCCCGGTCGCCACCCAATCCGACCAACGACCGGCGAAACACGCGCCGCATTACAGCACAAACGCGTCGCGCATCGTCACCAGCCACGGGCGAATGCGTGACCGCCATCCGCAGCCCGCGCAACGGTTGGCTGATTGCACTAGCGCGCCAGTGATCGTGTCAAGTCGGGGTCCACGGTCGCAGGCAGGCCGGCATCGCGCACATCCGTCGCGACCGTTCAACCAAAGCGCTTCGCGCAGGCACCCATTTGCGGACCCGTCGCAGCCGTCCGGAGCGACGCGGCGCGGACACCCACGAATAGACGAAGGTGCACGTGATGGCAGCCACCCGACTGGGGACGAGCCGACGTTCCATGTTTGAACGTGGTACGCCCGGGATTGAATCGCAACTCCTCGACACGCGCCTTGCTTTCGACAGCGTGGCCGCCGATTACGACGGCCCGCGCGGCAACAACGTGCTGATCCAGCGCATGCGGCGGGCGCTGTGGAACGCCGTGCGCGATGAAGTTCCGCCGGGCTCGCGGTTGCTGGACCTCGGCTGCGGCACCGGCATCGACGCGGCCGAGTTCGCGCGCCGCGGCTATCGCGTCACCGCGACCGACTGGTCGCCGCGGATGGTGGAGCGCACGCGCGAGCTCGCGGCGCTCGCTGCCACGCGGTCCCGGATCGACGCCAGGCACATCGGAATCCAGCAACTCGACCGGATCGAAGGCGAATTCGACGGCATCTATTCAAACCTGGGACCGTTGAACTGCGTGCCCGACCTCGCTGCGGCGGCGGCCGAGTGTGCGCGCCTGTTGCGGCCGGGCGGCAAGCTGGTGTGTTCGGTGATCGGCCGGATCTGTCCCTGGGAAATCGGCCACTACGCGTTGCGCGGGCGCATCAAGCGCGCCGTGGTGCGGGCCGCGCGCGGCGTGACGCCGGTCGGCATGAACCGCCACACGATCTGGACGCGTTATTACCTGCCGCGCGAGTTCTACCGTGCCTTTGCCGAGCATTTCTCGCTGTGCGGCTATCGCGCGCTCGGACTGTTCATGCCGCCGCCGTACCTGCTGGATTTCTACCGCCGTCATCAGCGGTGGGGCGATCGGTTGGGTTGGCTCGACGATCGCCTGGGCGCGCTGCCGCTGCTGCGCGGCATGGGTGATCACTTCCTGATGGTGATGAGTGCGCGGTCGCGGCCATGACGGTCCACAACATCAGCCTGCATGGTGCGCGGACGATCACCGCCGACGGCGAGTCGCGCGCGCCGTTGTCGATCGCCGCCGGCAGGATCTGCGCTGCATTGCCCGAACACGCGTACCGGATCGACCTGCGCGATCACGTGATTGCGCCGGGCCTGGTCAACGCGCACGAACACCTGCACCTCAATGCCGTGCCGCCCTTGCCGATCGGCGCGCCGTTCCCGAACAGCTACGCATGGATCGCGGCGTTCCAGGCGCATTTCGGGGATCCCGCCGTCGTCGCCGCACTCGCCACTCCGAAAACCTTGCGGCTCCGGCACGGCGCGCTGAAAAACCTGCTCGCGGGCACGACTTGCGTGGCGCACCACGATCCCTGGCATCCCGCGCTCGACGCCCCGGATTTTCCTGTCGCGTTGCTGCGCGACTACGGCTGGGCGTATGCGCTGGGCTGGCCAGCTTACGGGCCACCGGCATGGCGGAGTTTCGATGCCACTCCGCCCGATCGGCCGTGGATGATCCATCTGGCCGAAGGCACCGATGCGACCGCGCGGGCAGAACTGACGCAACTGGACGCGCTGGGTTGCCTCGCGTCGAACAGCGTGCTGGTGCACGGCGTCGGCCTGCGCGAACGCGACATCGATCGCGTGATCGAGCGCGGCGCCGCGGTGGTGTGGTGCCCGACCAGCAACCGCAACCTGCTCGGGCGCACGCTCGATCCGCGTCGCCTGCAAGCGGCCGGGCGATTGGCGCTGGGCAGCGACTCGCGGCTCAGTGGTGCGCGCGACCTGCTCGAAGAATTGCGCGTCGTTGTCGATATGGGTGCGCTCGATGCGCAAGAGGTACTGGCATTGGCGACCACCGATGCCGCACACATCTTGCGCCTGCCGCAACGCGGCCATCTCGCGGCGGGCGCGCACGCGGACCTGTTGATCGCCGCCGATCGTGGCGGCGAAGCGGCGCGCAGCGTGGTCGGCATCGGACGCAGCCATGTCCGCGCGGTGGTGCGCGATGGCGTGCCGCGCATCGCCGATCCCGATTTCGCGGGGTGGTTCGACGCTGCCGGCGTGGAAGCGGTACCGGTGACGTTGGACGGCTGGCCGAAACTGCTCGCAAGGAAACTCGCCGATCCGGCGCTGGTCGCGCTGGAACCCGGCCTGGAGCTCGCTTCGCGGATCGACGAAGCGGCACAGGAGCCCGTGCTTGCGGAAGGGGGTGGCTGATGTCGCGCATCGAAATGCTCGAGCCGCGCGATGCCTACGCGTTGTGGGCAGCCGGTTATCCGCCGCGCGCGCACAACCCGGTGATGCACGCCGAGGAGCACGCGATGCTGGCGTTGCTGCCCGCGGACCTGCGCGGACGCTCGGTGCTCGATGTCGGTTGCGGCAGCGGACGCTACATGCTGCACGCGCTGCATCGCTGTGCGGCGCGCGTGACCGGCGTCGACCTCTCGGTCGAAATGCTGGAGCGCGCCGGCGCGGAATTGGGCGCGTACCGCCACGTGGGCGGGATCGAATTGGTGCAGGGCAACCTGGAGAGCTTGCCGCTGCCGGATGCTTGCGCGGACCTGACGATCTGCGGCTTGGCGATCGGCCATCTGGATCGCCTGCAACCTGCGCTGGCGGAACTGCGTCGGGTGACGCGGCCCGGCGGCGCCATCCTGTGCAGCGACGTGCATCCGATCGGGCACGCGCTCGGTTGGGCGCGCGATTTCAAGTCCGGGGACCGGCACTACGCCGTGCGGCACACGCCCCACCTCTACAGCCACTGGCACGCGTCCTGCGCAGCGCTGAATCTGGAAATCGCGCGGGTACTGGAACCGATGCTCGATCCCGCCGACATCCCTGCCGGCGCCCACTTCGACCCGCTCGCGCTCGAGGTTCCGGTGGCATTGGTGTTCCTGCTGCTGCGCCCATCCTGATCGCGCGTTCGTCTTTCAGACCATGACACGTCCGCCCAACACGCTGCTGATCAACCCGACCGTCACCACGCGGCCGCGCTTTCCGCTGTCGCTGCTGAACCTGGCCGCGGCACTGGACCGCTTCGGCGACAGCCACATCTTGGATGGCAACGTCGATCGGGATCTGGTGGGCGCAACCCTGGCGGCCGCCGGGAAACGCCACTTCGACGCCATCGGCATCGGCATCATGGGCGGCCCGCAAGTGGCGCCGGCGATCGCGGTGTCGAAGGCGATCCGCGAGCAGCATCCGTCGATACCGATCATCTGGGGCGGCTACTTCCCGACGCTGTACACCGACACCACGCTGGCCGCGCCGTACGTGGATTACGCGATACGCGGGCAGGGCGAGGAAAGCCTCGTCGAGCTGGTGTCCGCGCTGGGCGATGGCGGTGGCGGCGACGAGGCGCTGGCCAGGATCGGCGGTCTGTCCTGGCGCCGCGATGGCGGGATCGTGCACAACCCCAATCGCAAATTCCACCATGGCGACATCGCGCCCATGCTGCTTCCATACGGGAAGCTGGGCGACCTCGAAAAATACCTGGGCGGCACGTTCCTCGGGCGCCGCACGGCCGTGCACCAGGCGTCGATCGGCTGCCGTTTCCGCTGCACCTTCTGCGGTGTGGCCGCGATGTTCGGCGGCGCGACGTCGCTGCCGCCGACCGCGCGGCTGGAGCGCGAACTCAACCATCTCAAGTACGGGCTCGGCGCCGATTCCATCCTTTTCTACGACCACAACTTCTTCGATCGCGAGCAGGACATGATTCCGCTGCTTGAAATCATGGCGCGCTTCGAAATGCCATGGTGGTGTTTTGCCCGCGCCGATGCGTTGCTCAAGCTTTCCGAAAGCACCTGGAAGCTGGTGCGCAAGAGCCGGTTGCGGATGGCCTACATCGGTGCCGAATCGCCCAGCGGCGCGATGCTGAAGGAAATCCGCAAGGGCACGCGGCCGGACCAGACGCTGGCGGTGGCCGAGCTGTGCGCCCGCCACGGCGTGATCCCCGAGTTCTCCTTCATGCTGGCGCCGCCGGTGGATACCGAGCAGGAAACCGAGCAGGCGTTCGAGTTCATTCGCGAACTGAAGCGCATCAACCCTGCGTCGGAAATCATCACGTACATCTATACGCCGCTGCCCGAAAGCGCCAAACACGAGAAGGATCGCGGCAAGCGCAAGTCGACGCCCCTGCTCGACCTGCACGGCGAGCCGGTGGTATTCCCCGCGACGCCGGACGAATGGACCGAGCGACGCTGGGTCGACTACGCCTGCCATGCCGATGCGCCGTGGCTCACCGAAAAGCTGCGCCGGCGCATCTACGACTTCGTCACCGTGCTGCGTTGCCGGTTCCCTACGGTGCAGGATCAGCGCGCACCGCATTGGGCCAAGCGCGGCATGAGCGCGATGGCAGCGTGGCGCTATCGGCACCGGCGCTACGGTCATCCCTGGGAACTCGACATCGCCAACCGTTTCGTGCAATTGCGCAAGCCGCAGATCACGGGCGCGTAGCGATGGCGGCCCTGCACGTCGCGCAGCTCAATTTCCTGCCCGCGCCGGAAGGTCTGGGCATCGAGGCATTGCTCGAACGCTGGCCGTCGCTGGCGGACATCGCGGAATTGGCGGCGGGCGCCGGCGTCCGGGTTTCGGTGTTGCAGGCGGCATCCCATGCGGAGCACCTCACGCGCAACGGCGTGGATTACCGTTTCGTCGACCTCGCGGAAGCGCGTTCGGCGGAAGCATTGGGCCGCCGTTTCGCGGAAGTGCTGGCGGACATGGATGTTGACGTCTTGCACGCGCATGGCTTGGGCTTCGCCGAGGAAGCAGCCGCGGTCGCCAGCCAGTTGCCATCGGCGTTGCCGATCCTGTTCCAGGACCATGCGGACCGCGTGCCACGCTGGTGGCGGCGCCCGCGACACCGGCGCTGTTTCGCGAAGGCGTCCGGCGTTGCCTTCACGTCGCTCGATCAGGCGCAGCCGTTCGTGGCGGCCGGCATGTTCGGCCCCACTACGCGGCTGTTTGCGATCCCCGAGTCCAGCAGCCGTTTCACGCCGGGCAATCGTTCGCGCGCACGCGCCGCCACGGGCCTGTACGGCGATCCCTGCGTGCTGTGGGTGGGGCGCCTTAGCCGCGGCAAGGATCCCCTGACGGTGTTCGAGGGTATCGCGCTCGCGGCGTCACGTCTGCCGGGTCTGCAGCTTTGGTGTGCTTTCGGAGCAGCGCCGATGCTGGCCGAGGTGCGGGCGAGGATCGCCGACGACCCGCGGTTGGCCGGGCGGGTGCATCTTCTGGGTGAGGTGCCGCATGTCCAGGTCGAAACGCTGCTGCGCGCCGCCGACCTGTTCGTCTCGGGCAGCCGCGCCGAGGGCAGCGGTTATGCCGCGATGGAGGCCATCGCCTGCGGCGTCACGCCGGTACTGACGGACATCCCGGCATTTCGCGCACTGACCGGTGGCAGACGCATCGGCCAGCTGTGGCCATGCGGGGATGCAAAGCGCCTGGCCGATGCGCTGTTCCTCGCGGCAACCGGACAAGCATCACCGCAACAGGTACGTGCGCATTTCGACGCCACGCTTTCGTTCCAAGCCGTGGGACGCTTATGGGCGGATGCCTATTCGCAGATGCGCGATGGCTGGCGCAGGAGGGCGGCATGAAACTCGCGCTCGTCGTGGGGGGCGGCGTCGATCGCAGCGGCGAGTACGCGGTGATCCCGGTGTTGCTGGCACTGATCGAACGGTTGTCGCGCGTCCATGAAGTGCATGTCTTCGCGCTGGTGCAGGAGCCGGCGGCAGCGTGCTGGAAACTCGCCGGCGCCACCATCCACAACATCGGTCGCGGGCGGACCCACGTGCGCGGCATCGCCGCGATCCGCGCCGAACATCGGTGCGCACCCTTCGATCTGGTCCACGCCGTGTTTGCGGGCCCGTGCGGCCTGATCGCCGTGGCTGCCGCCGGGCTGTTGCGGTTGCCGAGCATGGTGCACTACACCAGTGGCGAACTCGTGGCGTTGCGGGATATCGGCTACGGCGGACAACTGAACTGGAAGGGGCGGCTGTCCGAGCGCCTCACCTTGCGCGGCGCCGATGCCGTCACCGCGACCAGCGCGCCGATCATCGACGAGCTGCGGGCGTTCGGCGTGCAGGCGCAGCGCGTGCCGCTCGGCGTGGACCTTCGGAAATGGCCGCCGCTCACCCCGCGGCCGCGTCGCGAGGGGCCGGCGCGGCTGATCCATGTCGCGAGCCTCAATCGCGTCAAGGATCAGCCGACCTTGCTGCACGCGCTGGCGAGGCTGGCGAAAACCGGCATGGACTTCGAGATGGACATCGTCGGCGTGGACACGTTGCAGGGCGAAATGCAGGAACTGCTGGGCCGACTCGATCTGGGTGGACGCGTGCGGTATCTGGGCTTCAGGACCCAACGCGAGTTGCGCCCGCTGGTGGAATCCGCCGATCTGCTGGTGGTGTCGTCACGCCATGAAGCCGGCCCGGCGGTGCTGCTCGAAGCGGCGGTGGCCGGCGTGCCGACGGTCGGCACGGCGGTGGGACATATCGTCGAATGGGCACCCTCGGCGGCGCTGGCCGTGCCGGTGGCCAATCCCGAACGCCTGGCGGATGCCATCCATACCCTGCTCGGCGACGAGGATTTGAGGCTGCGCGTCGCGCGCGCGGCGCAATGCAGGGCCTTGTCGGAAGACGCCGATTACACGGCGCGCACGTTCGAGGCGCTTTACCAGCGCCTGGCCAGCTGTTCTCGCGGATGAAATGCATCGTGCAATCACGCTTGCCGGAAACCGGGTGGCTCGGCGATACCCCGCAACGCGACTACGCGGGGAAGCTGCGATTGTTCAACGCCTTCGCGCGACCGGAGCTGCGTGAGGCGATCGATGCACTGCCGATGCCCGCAGGGTCATGCGTGCTCGACGCGGGTTGCGGCACCGGCGAGGCGTTGGGTTGGTGGCATGCATCGATGCGCGGCCGGGGAATGGTGGTCGGGATGGACCTGGCCGCCGCGCACGTCGAGGCCGCCCATGGACTGGCATCGGCAAGGGCGTCGATCGTGCAGGGTGACATGCTGGGGCCGCCGTTTGCGGATGGCGCGTTCGATCTGGTATGGGCTGTCAACGCCGTCAATCATTTGGGCGACCCCATCGCGGGCGTGCGGACATTATCGAAGCTGTTGCGCCAGGGCGGACGCATCGCGGTGGGGCAAAGTTCGCTGGTGCCCGACATGTACTTCGCGTGGGATGCCCGCCTCGAGGCGCGCGTGAACGAAGCGGTGCGCGCCTATTACCGGGAGCGCTACGGCCGCAGCGAACGCGATTTCACCGCGGTCCGTTCGCTCGCCGGCTGGCTGGCAGGAGCCGGGTTGCGCGACGTGCGCGTGCACACGCGCATGATCGAACGCACGCATCCGCTCGCGGAAACAGACGAGCGTTACCTGCTGGAGTGCATCTTCCGGGGCACGTGGGGCGAGCGCCTTCGGAAATACCTGGACCCGCAAGACTTCGAGGAACTGGGATGGCTGTGTGATCCAGGCGATGAACGCTACGCGCTCCGTCGCCCGGATTTCCATTTCCTGCAAAGCCTCACCTTCGCGGTGGGAACAAGGCAAGCGGCTACGGACACCCGCGCCGGCGACCGGCAGGCGGGCGGAAAAATCCGCCGCGGCGGCAACCTAAACCGCGTGGCGCGGAGCACACACCTGCCATGACGACATCCGCCTACCGGCTGACGGACCCGATCTCGCCGTACCTCGCGCTGACCCGTCATTTCGCGCTGGTGGTGCAGATGGCCCGGCGCGACGTCGCGGGCCGCTACCGAGGTTCGTTCGCGGGCCTCGCGTGGTCGTTCCTCAATCCGTTGCTGGTCCTGGTCGTCTACACCTTCGTGTTCGGGGTGATCTTCAAGTCGCGCTGGAATGCGCAGACCACCAATCCGTTCCAGTACGCCGTGGTGTTGTTCGCAGGCTTGAACATCAACACCTTCTTCTCGGAATGCGCCAATCGTGCCACCACGCTCGTCATCGAGAACACCAATTTCGTAAAGCGCGTGGTGTTTCCACTGGAGACGCTGACCTGGAGCACGCTGGGCTCCGGGCTGTTCCATCTGTGCGTGTCCACGCTGGTGTTGTTGGCGATCTCGCCGTGGGTGATGGGCCACATTCCGTGGACGGTGGTTTTCTTCCCTGTCGTCGTCGCGTGTTTCCTGCCGTTCGTCGCGGGCAGCGTCTGGCTGCTGGCGTCGCTGGGCGTGTACCTGCGTGACCTGAAGCAGGCGGTGGGCATCGTCAGCATGGCGCTGATGTTCCTGGCGCCCATCCTCTATCCCGCCACGCTGATTCCGGATCGCTGGCGCTTCGCGCTTTATTTCAATCCCCTGACCGTCATCGCGGAAGCCTCGCAGGATGTGCTGGTCTGGGGCCGGTTGCCGCGCTTCGACCATCTCGCCGCATACGCCGTGATCGCATCGTTGTTCGCGTGGTTCGCGTTCGCCTGGTTCGAACGGACGCGCAAGGGCTTCGCCGATGTCGTCTGAAGATTCGAGCATTCGCATCGAAGGCCTGTCCAAGCGCTACGAGATCTATGCGCGGCCTGCCGACCGGCTCAAGCAGATGATCCTGCCGCGCTTGCAGCGGGCGGTGCGTCGATCCGCAGGGAATTATTTCAGCGAGTTCTGGGCGCTGCGTGACGTGAGTTTCGACGTGCGCAAGGGCGAAACCGTCGGCATCGTGGGCCGCAACGGGTCGGGGAAATCGACGTTGCTGCAGATGATCTGCGGAACACTGAACCCCACGCTCGGAACGGTTGCCGTGGACGGCCGCATCGCGGCATTGCTGGAACTGGGCGCGGGGTTCAACCCGGAGTTCACCGGCCGGGAAAACGTCCGCCTCGGCGGGCTGCTGTACGGGCTGTCGCAGCAGGAACTGGACGCCCGCTTCGATGCCATCCTCGATTTTGCCGGGATCGGCGACTTCATCGACCAGCCGGTCAAGACCTGGTCCAGCGGCATGTACGTGCGGCTGGCGTTCGCGGTCGCGATCAACGTGTCGCCCGATGTGCTGGTGGTGGACGAAGCGCTTTCGGTGGGCGATGAGGCTTTCCAGCGGAAATGCTTCGCGCGCATCGATGCAATCCGCGACGCAGGCGCAACGGTCCTGTTCGTGTCCCACGCGGCGGGCACCGTCATCGAACTCTGCGACCGGGCCATCCTGCTCGACCAGGGTGAAATGATCGCCGACGGCACACCCAAGTTCGTGGTGGCCCGCTATCACAAGCTGCTGTATGCGCCGGCGGACGAGGCGGCCGCGGTACGGGAATCCATCAGGCGCGAATGGATCGAAGGCAAGCTCCGCGAAGATCTGTCGGCGATTGATTCGGGGATGCAGGCGGCGGCGAAGGGTGGAATTCCCGCCAAAGTGGATGGCGTCGAGATAAGGGAAATCGAGGAATCGGCGTACTTCGACGAAGCCATGCTGCCGCTCAGCACGGTGCGCTACCCGTCGCGCGGGGCATCGATCGCAGGTCCCAGGATCGAAACCCGCATGGGTCGGCAGGTGAATGTCCTGTCCCCGGGACGCGAATACCTCTACACGTACGACGTCCTGTTCCAGACGACCGCGGTCGGGGTACGCCTGGGCATGATGATCAAAACCATCACCGGCCTGGAGTTGGGCGGCGCCGCCACCGCACCGCACCCCGCGGGCGGCATGATCGTTTCGGCCGGGCAACGCCTGCAGGCCCGCTTCCGTTTCCGCGCCATGCTCGCCCCCGGGGTCTACTTCATGAACGCGGGCGTGACCGCGGCCGAACCGGAAGGCGAGACGTACCTCGATCGGGTCATCGACGTCCTGATGTTCCGAGTGATGCACGATGCCGAGCGCATGGCGACCGGTACCGTGGACTTCCACGTTCTTGCGGATTTGAGCGTGGAGCGCGTGTCGTGACCACGGCCTTGTCAAGTACGAACGTCGCGCGCTTCGCCGGCAGTGCGGAAACGCGCAAGGTCATCCTGGTATTGGGCATGCACCGCAGCGGCACCTCGGCCGTCACCCGCTGCCTCAACCTGCTGGGCGCCGAAGTCGGAAACAAACTGCTTCCACCCGCGGACGACAATCGGTCGGGATTCTGGGAGCACGCCGATGTCGTGGCGGTCCACGAAGAACTGCTCAAGGATTTGGGCCGGGTGTGGCATGACGCACGCGTCCTGCCGGAAGGCTGGCTTCTCTCGGCCGCGGCGCGCAAGGCGCGCAACACGCTCGCCAGACTGATAGCCGACGACTTCGATGGCAGCGCGCTTTGGGCGGTCAAGGATCCCCGCCTGTGCCGCTTCGTGCCACTGTGGCGCGAGGTGCTCCTCGAATCCGGATTCGAGGCGGTCGCCCTTTTGGTCGTGCGTCATCCCGCGGAAGTCGTCCGGTCGCTGGACATCAGGGAAGGCCTGCGTCCCGAAACCACGTACCTGAACTGGCTTGAACACTTCGTGGAAGCGGAGACCGCGACCCGGGGCATGCCGCGCAGCCTGCTTTCGTACGACGACCTTCTCTCGGATTGGCGGGATGCTTTCGCCAGGGTCGGCCGTGCATTGCGCGTGAAGTGGCCGGTGCCCATCGAGGATGCGCATCCCGCGATCGATGCGTTCCTCGATCAAACACAACGGCATCATGTTTTCTCGAAGGGCTTTTGCCCGACGCCCGAAGTCGTGGACCGCCTGTACGGACTTTGCCGCAGGCTCGACCCGGATACGCAGGACTGGAAGGCAATTTCGGGATTGGTGGACGATTACCGATTGGTGGCCCCGCCCTTCCTGGGCCGGGTGGAGACCCTGCTCGAGGAGCGGCGCGCCTCCGAGAACCGTGGGGCGCAGCTGGAGGACGAGCTGGTTGCAAGCCGTGAACGCGAAACCCGCTTGCAACAGCGCATGGATGCGTTGCAGGCCCATGACGCCCGGCTGGAGGGTGAGCTGGCCACCAGCCGCTCACGCGCGGCCCAGGTGCAGCGGGAAACGTTCTGCATGACGGCAAGATCCATCGATCTGTCGAATCAACTTGAGGCCGAACGAAGCAGGATCGCCGACTGTGAGGCGCGCTACGCGGAACTGGAAACGACTTGCGCGGGGTTGCAGGCGAACAAGGATGAGCTGGAGTCCTCGTTGCGGCACGAGCTTGACGAGATCAAGGCCAGTACCTTGTGGCGGGCACTGGTTGGCGTGCGATCGATCCTGCTGTGCCTGCCCGCGAACATGCGCCTGACGCTTCGCCTGGGAATGAGGACCGCGTGGTGGGTCGTGACGCCGTGGTACACCCCGGCGCGGATGCGTTTTTTTCGGGAGCAACGCGTTGCGGCACGACAATTGTCGGCACAGTCGGCAAGCCCGGGGCCGATTGCCATCGAAGCCGTTGCAGAAGTAGCGGCCGGCCCGGGGCAGGCGCCTTCGGCGTCTTCGGGGTACACCTACTCGCCACCGAAAGCGGAGCCGTCCGCGATCGGGAAGGCCATGCTCGCATTTTCGCGGCACACCCTCTTTTCGGTCATCGTGCCGATCTACAACACCGACCCCGGATTGTTGCGGCGGATGATCGCTTCGGTCGAAGCCCAATGGTACCCCCACTGGGAACTGGTCCTGGTGGACGACCACAGCAGCTTGCCCAGTGTCTGCGAGATGCTCGATGGTCTCACCGATCCCAGGATCGTCGTTGTCAAATTGGCGGAACACAAGCACATTTCGGGGGCCAGCAACGAAGGCATTGCGCGCGCGACCGGCGACTTCCTCGTGTTCCTGGACCATGACGACGAACTGACCGTGGACTGCCTGTACGAGCTGGCACGGCGCATCGATCTCGATGATCCGGATTACCTGTACAGCGACGAGGACAAGCTCGATGTCGACGGCGGTTTCCGGGATCCGTTCTTCAAGCCGGATTGGTCGCCGGACACCATGATGAGCATCATGTTCACCTGCCACGTGTCGTGCGTGCGCCGCTCGTTGGCCGTGGAACTGGGTGGCCTGCGCAGCGAATACGACGGCAGCCAGGACTGGGATTTCGTGCTGAGGGTGAGCGAACGCACACACCGCATCGCGCACATTCCGAGGGTGCTGTATCACTGGCGGATCACGCCGACTTCATGTGCGTCGGGTCCCGAAGCCAAACCTTACGCAATCGACGCCAGCAAACGGGCGCGGGAAGATGCGCTGCGCAGACGCAGCCAGTCGGGCGAACTCGTTTCGATACCCGAACTTCCGGGGTGCTTCCGCACCCGTTACCGGATGCAGGGCCGGCCGCTGATCTCGATCATCATTCCGAGCAGGAACCATGGCGCGGTGCTCAAGGCCTGCATCGACAGCATCTTCGAACGCACCGCGTACCGCGTATTCGAGATCGTGCTGATCAACAACGGTTCCACGGACAAATGCACCCGCGATTATCTCGCCGGGCTGCGCAAGCAGGAGCAGGTTTGCATCTTCGATCACGACGTGCCGTTCAATTATTCCGAAATCAACAATTTTGGCGTTCGCCACAGCCGTGGCGAGCTCCTCGTGTTCCTGAACGACGACACCGAAGTGCTGTCCGCCGACTGGCTGGAGTGCATGGGCGGCTATGCGCAATTGCCGCACGTCGGGGCGGTGGGGGCGAAACTGCTGTATCCCGGCACGCGGACAGTCCAGCATTCGGGGGTCCTGAATCTGACCGGTGGCCCGCGGCATGCTTTCGTCAACGTCGACGCACATGCTCCGGGCTATTTCGCCCGCAACATGCTCGAGCACGACTGGATCGCGGTGACGGGCGCGTGCCTCATGATCGAGCGGGAAAAGTTCGAGGCCGTGGGCGGCTTCGACGAAGACCTTGCCGTGACCTACAACGATATCGCGTTGTGCCTCAGCCTGGTCGAGCACGGCTTCTACCAGGTCGTCTGCCCGGGGGTCGAGTTGATCCATCACGAATCGTTGAGTCGTGGCAAGGACTCGCTCGACCGCGCGCGAATGGCGAGGGGAGACAGGGAACGAACGATCATGTTCGGCAAGCATCCGGGCTTTTTCGACCGCGATCCCTTCCACAACCCCAACCTCGCGCCCAACGACGTGTATTTCGGCATACGCCAATGAGGCGAATGAAAGTCGCCTCCCGCCTCTCGTGCAGGCGCGCCGGTGCAGGGGCGGCGATGACATGCGATTTGCATTGAACGACGTTCCGGATCGAATCGTCCCCCTGTTCGTGCTGCCGTACGCGATCTGGACGATGTACGTCCACCTGATCACTGCGACGCATTCCAGCTTCGACACGCTGCTGTACGGGCTGCCGGGCATGGCGCTGATCGCCGCCGCTGCGACGCTCGCGTGGTTCCGCTTGCCGGTGCCGGCAAGGCAGTCGGATCCCGTCGCGGCCAGCGGCGGGGTTGTTTCCGGTCCGGTCGCAGTCTGGGTGGCGCGTGCAATCGGCGCCCGGTTCGTGCCTTTCGTGGTACTGGCACTGGCGATCGTGTGGGTGGGGCTGCTCTCGGCCGGCATGCCTTACCCGGTGTTCTGGTGGATCGCGTTGCTGGCAACGGGTGGCGCATGGATAGGGAACCTGCGCGGCACACCTCACGTCACATCAGCCGACAGTGCGAACAAACATGCAGCATGGATCGTCCTGCTCGTCGTCGTCGTCGCGGCGGTCTGCGTCACGCTGGTCGCGAGTCGGCCGGATGCGGACGATGCCTTTTATCGGAGCATCTCGGCGACCCTGTTGCGCTATCCGCAACAGCCGGTGCTCGTGCACGACACGCTGTACCGGCTGCCGGATATTCCGGTCCTGCTGCAGTTCTACCGGTTGAGCAACTACGACGTCCTGGTCGGGACGCTGGCCCGGATCACCGGGATCGATCACCTGGTGGTTGCGTACATGATCCTGCCGCCGGTGTTCGCCGCACTGTGCGTGCTGGCATGGGCTTACCTGTTGCGGCGCATCGTGCCCGTGCGCTGGCCGTCCGTGTTGCTGGTTCTGTTTCTTTGCGTGTTGGCGCTCGGTGAAATGCATCGCGCCTACGGCAATTTCGCCTTCGTGCGGCTGTTCCAGGGCAAGGCGATCCTGGTCACCGGCATGGTTCCCCTCATCGCCGGTTCGGCGTTGCTGTTTGCCCGGCATGGTGGGCTGCGTCACTGGCTTTTGCTGTTTGCCGCAGAAGTCACGGCCCTCGGCACCAGCGCGAGCGCATTGTTCGTCGCACCTGCGGCAGCGGCATTGGGCCTGGCCGGCGGTTGGTCGGCAAACAGCGCGAGCAGTCGACGATTCGCAGTGGGAATGCTGGCTTCGGCCTATGTATTCGGCGCGGCCTGGGCGATGGCTTCCGCCACGCACGGCGGCGAGGCCCTCGTCAGTTCCAGTCCCATGCCCGGCGTGCCGCAGATACTCGGCGACACCTGGGGCTGGTGGAGCACGCAACTGCTGCTGGCGGCGCTGCTCGCGGCGTGGGCGTTCGTGGCCAACCCGGTCCGCGCGCGCTACTTGTCCGCCGGCGCGTTCTTTTTCCTGCTCGTCGCGCTCAATCCCTACACGGTCCGTGTTGTCGCGGATCACTTCGTCGGCGTTCGCACCTACTGGCGGTTGACCTGGGCGTTGCCGCTGCCGTTCTTCCTGGCCGTGCTGCTGGACGGTGTGATCGAACGCGCACGGGGCATGCGATCGAAGGTGCTGGCAACGTGCGCCTGTGCCGCATTGGCGGGTTTCGCGATTGCGTTCGGTTGGCGCTTCGGAACGCTGCGCAGCGCGAATGGCGTGACGTTTGGCTTGCCGGGGCTCAAGGTCGATCCGGTCGAATACCGGGTGGCCGAGCGGGTGGTCAAGGAAGTGCCCGAGCACGGCGTCGTCCTCGCTCCGGAGGCCGTGTCCATCTGGTTGCCGGGTTTCGTGGTGCATCCGGAGCTGATGGGGGTTCGGGAGCTTTATTTGACCCGCGCGTTCCCACAGCAAGACGCGGCGCAGCGGAGTTCGCTGATGGGCTATGTCGCAGGCCGACATCGGCCGCCGGATTCGGCGGCGTGGTTTGCCGATGCATTGCGGCGGTATGGAGTGACTGCCGTGGTGTTGGTGCATTCGGCGCCGTGGCGCGGGGAAATGGAAAACGTCATGGAAGGCCAGGGATGGCGATCGCTTTCGTCTGGAACCTACGACGTATGGGTGAAAGGCGGCAGGGATGCCGTGACGACAAATCGAGCTGCGAGCGGACCACCGCAGGCATCGAACCTTGTCGGGTAGAAGTCGCCTCGAATGCCGTTCCGTGGCAATCGTAAACCATATGGCCCTGATACAGCACCTACGTCCAGGCGCAGGCACGTTCATGCTTCGTGCTTGAGCCGAAAGAAACAAACACGATCACCCGAGGAAAGCTGCCCGCCATGCCCGCAGCCAGCCAGCCAGTTCCGGAAGTACGCCTCGCGGCGGGATCGCGGCCCAGACACGTCGTCCTCGGGGTCAATAATTTTTGCAACCTGCGTTGTGTCATGTGTGACGTTGGCACCGGCAATGCCGAGACCAATTTCGGCGCAAATTTGATGGGTGCCCAGACGCGGACCATGCCGTGGGGGCTGTTCCAGCGCATCGCCGACGATATGGCGGCCTTCTGTCCCGAGGCACACCTTGGCTTCGCATTCACCGAGCCGCTGGCCTGGCGGCCGCTCGGTGACGCACTGGCCTATGCCTCTGCGCTGGGCTTGCATGCGACGGTCACCACCAATGGCCTGCTCCTGCCAAAACGGGCAGCAGAGTTTGCGGTGGGCCGCTGCCGCGGTCTGTTCGTCTCGCTCGATGGTTCGGCGGCCCTGCATGATCGCATCCGGCGCCATGTCGGTAGTTTCGCGCGGGCGGTGGAGGGGATCCGTGCCGTAGCGGCGCTAGAGGGCGCGCCCGAGATCTCCGTCTTCTGCACGATCAGCGAATACAACGTCGGTCACCTCAAGACCTTTCTTGACGACATCAGTGATCTGCCTCTGAAGCAGGTTGGGTTGATTCACAATAATTTCGTGACGCCCGCGCAAGCCAATGAACACAATATGCTCTATGGCGCGGCCTATCCTGCCACGCCCTCGAATAGCTTCGAATCCGATCCGACGACGATCGACATCGCTCGCCTGGCCGACGAACTGGCCGACATCAAGGGGACGACTTGGCCGTTCTCCGTTACGATCCAGCCCGATCGCACGAGCGAGGCCGACCTCGACATCTACTATCGCCATCCCTCGCAATTCATTGGCCGCCGTTGCCACGATGCCTTTCGCATCCTGATGGTCGATGCTGATGGCGAGTCTGTGCCCGTTCATGGGCGGTGCTATCGGTTTCCGATCGCCAATGTTCGCGACGTCGGTCTTGAAGGCATCTGGAAACACTCGAGCATAGAAGCGCTGCGGGCGACGCTCACCGAGGCCGGAGGCCTGCTGCCTGCCTGCAGCCGGTGTTGCGGCGGCTTTGGTACTTAGAGCAGACCCCGCCCAAGCGCGCGCTGTCGACCTCGGCAAGAGATGGTCGATCCATTTAATGACGTCGTCGACGCTGAGCAGATTACCGAAGGCGGCTTTGGTGCCTTGTTGAAAGGCACATCACGTGCGGCGTGGGCGAGCGCCGCCAACGCAGCCCGGTGCGACCCCTCCCGTGACAGGGCGCCAGCCTGTCCAATCAGCTGCATCGCACACTGGCGAAGGCAGAGTATGCGTATCCTGCGATCGGTTGCCGTGGCCGCCGCTTTGCGGAATGCCCGTTCGTTGTCGCAATACAGATCCACCTGGCGTAGTTGCGCCGTGGTTCGCCCCGAGTGTTCGCGAACCAGTGTCAGATTTTCGGGCAGCGCGCAGACCTCGCTGCGTGCAGCGAGTCGCAGCGTGAAATCGAAATCGGACCGGATCGCGATCGCCTTGTCGAACCCACCGATCTCTTCGATCAGGGACCGCTGCACGAGGGTCGTCTGAATCGCAGGAACAATCTTGAATCCCAGCACAAGTTCGAGGATGCGTCCGGATAACGGCCGGTCAAGGCGAGCCGAACGCTCCGGCAGCGGCCTCCCGTCGGCATCGATCAGCGAATATCCCGTGTAGCTCCACCGGCAAGTCGGATGCGCGGCGAGTCGTTGCCGTTGCAGCGCCAGTTTTTCGGGCAGCCACAGGTCGTCCGAATCGAGGAACGCCACCCATTCGCCGCGCACGTGCCGGAGTCCCGCGCTGCGGGCCGAAGTGAGGTCGCTGCGGTGTTCGAGCCAGATCGGGCGCACACGCCGATCTTCGATCGCTTCGAGATAATCCCGCGTGCCGTCGGTCGAACCGTCATCCGCGACGATGAGCTCGAAATCGCGATGAGTCTGCGCGAGGACGGAATCGACTGCCCTGCGCAGCAACGGCAAGCGGTTCCAGGTCGGCAGGACGATGGAGACCTCAGGCCTCCTCATGGACAGCGGCCCCCATGGATGCACTCGACGACCGTTGCTCCACGTTCCACACCGTCTTCCCCATTCCAGCCTGTTGTCGATGTCGCGTGCGCCAACGCCATGCGCACCACGTGCATCATGTCCATCCGCGGCACCTTCCGGGTCAGCCAGGTGAAGATCCGCCTTGATTGCCTGGCCGTGACCCAATCACCGTCGTGGAGCCACAGTTGCGTGCGCGCCATGTCCGCACGTTCGCGTTGCTTTTCGGCGGAAGGTTTGATGCGGCCCACGATGAATCGCGTGGCCTCGCGCAGGCTGCGCGACCATTCGAGGCCCGGGAATGCATGCAGCCACAGTTCGGAACACGAAACCCGCGTGAGGGTCTGGCGGCGGGAAACTGCCCGCAGCAGCGGCGGGCAATCGCGGGCGAGCGTGGCCAGCACGACATCCGGAATCGCGTCCCGGTAATAGCGTGCGACCATCTGCAGCGGCGGCAGTGCCCACCAGTACGCTACATCCTGCCACAGGAAGACCCATTCCTCCGGTCGCAGGCTGCGCGCCAGCAACGCGATGTCGTGCAGGTGCATCAGGCGCAGGCTGCGCCCGCAGATGTTGCCGGCGGCGTGCAACAGCAAGTGGGCGAGCAACGCGCTGCGCGACGGATAAGGATTCAAACCGGGTTCCGGGTTGCGCGGGCGGATCCGTTCGGTGATATCGATGTCGGATACCGGCAAGCGCTCGCGGACGCGCGCGTGCAGTTCGATGTTGATCGGCGTGTCGCGATGTTCGCCCAGCACGAGGGGAGGCGTTCCCGCCGCGGGTTCGAAAACCCGATGCCGCCAGCTATCGAACGACGGCGCATAACCGATCTCGCACATCAGCCCGGTTGCCGCATCGACATCGGTCTCGTTGACCAGCAGGTCGATGTCGGCCATCGGCCTGTCGCCCTGTGCGTAGAGGCCGAGCGCGTGCAACGCGGCGCCCTTGAGCGGAGTCATCGCCAGCCCGGCCGTGCGCGCCAAGGCATCGATGTCTTCCAGCAGCGCCGTGATCCTGGCATGACGGATCGCGACGTGTTCGTGCTGGTTTTCCAGGAACCGTCGCCAATGCGGTTGCGTCCAGCCCGAAAGTTTCCAGAGCAATGGCGATACGCCGTGTGCTGCCGCGGCGGCCGTTGCAAGCCGCCATTCGAAGTCGCTCCACGCAGGGGTAGCACCGCCGGGGCGCGCCAGTTCCGAGGCCATCGCCTCGGTGGTGCGGCGCAGGCCCGCCCTAATGATTTTGGGCGGTGACGGCACGGCGAAGGGGTACGGCATGTTTGCTGGATCGCACCGGCGCCGGGGTTGGGTCGGGATTGCGATGGAGGTGTTCGCTCGCGATCAGCGCATCCCATCGCGCGTCGAGCGCAGCAAACGCCTGCCCGGGGGATTCGGGCGAATCGGTGCCACGCGATTGCTGCAGGACAACCTGCTCGTGCAGCAGGTCGCGGAAGCAGCGGTAGAACGCGGAATCGTAGGTGCCCCGGAACATCATGGCCAGGTCGCCGCTGTCGCGCCAGTGGGTCTTGTTGCCGAGCTGGGCCTTCACCTGTTCGTAGAACCGGGTGCCCGGAAGCGGGTACGAAACGCTGACGCCGATGTCGTCGGGTGCCGCGAGTGCGATCAGTTCGCGGGTCGCGAGCAGGTCGGAGAGTTGCTCGCCGAGGTAGCCGAGCTGGATGAAGAAGCCGACGCGGATGCCGTGCGAACCGAGGCGCTCGCGGGCATCGACCAACTTGCCGACCCGGGTGCCCTTGTCCATCCAGTCGAGTACGCGCTGGCTGCCGCTCTCCGCGCCGATCCACGCCTCCGCGCAACCGGCGCGTTCGAGCGCGGCCGCCATCGGCTCGGTCAACAGGTCGGCGCGGGTCTGGATCGTGAACGGCACCATGCCGTCGCTGCCGCGCAAACAGTCGGCGAATGCGTCCACCCAATCGCTGTGGAATCCGAAGATGTCGTCGGCGAACCAGATGTGGTCGGGGCGGAAGGCGTGCTTCAGGTAACTCATTTCCGCGGCGACTTCGCCGGCATCGCGGCGCCGGTAATGATTGCCCCAGATCGGCTTGGCGCACCAGTTGCAGTGGAACGGGCAACCCCGCGAGGCCGTCATGTTGAGGCTGAAATAACCGTGTCGCTCGCGCCACATCGCCCGGTAGCGCTCGATGTCGATCAGGTCCCAGGCCGGGTGGCCGGTCAGTTTCGGATCCGGCGGTTGCACCCCAAGGCGGGTCGTTCGCGATGCCCCGCCGTCGAGAATGGAAACGCCGGATAGTCCGGCCACCCAGCTTGGGGTTTCGATGGACGGATCCCGGTCCATGCGTTCGATCAGTTGGACGAGCGCCGCAATGCCTTCGCCCACCAGCACCACGTCGGCGCCCGCGGCCAGAAAGGATTCCGGATGATCGGAAGCGTCCGAGCCTGCGACGATCACCCTCGCGCCGTGCGCGCGCGCCGAGGCAATCATCCGGCAGGCGGCCTCGCGCATGCGGTCCAGGCACATCTTGGTCAGGAAGTTGAAGTTGTCCTCGTACAGGACCACGACGTCCGGCGCGGCGGACGGCAAGGATCTTTCATAGGCCTCGACGCCGTCGGCAAGCATCGCGTCGAACAGCGCGACGCCATGCCCAAGCCGCCTCAGCAAAGCGGCGACCTGGAGGGTCGCGAGCGGTGGATAAGGCTTGCCGCGCTCCCATTGCTTGGGGTCGTATTCCAGGAAGTAGGAATGGGTAACCTGGATCTTCAACATCGGCAAGGAGGCCTGCTGGGGGTGCCCGACGGGGATCGGCGGCGCGCTTCGTCGATTGCCGCGTGAGGGTGAGTGCCACGCATGCCGCGGCAGGTTGCCGGTGGATTTCGGGCGCCGATCGTCGCGCGGCGCCGGGTGTGCAACCTTTTTCGCGTGGCGTCGCACCTACGGTGCCATCCGGAGATTGCGAATCCCGTGCGATCCAACCTGGAGCCTTCGATCGATCGTCGCGAAGCGACTCGTGGTGGCGATGGGTTTCGCCAGAAAGTGTCCCCACCGCCCGGACCCGCTTGTCTCCCCCACATCGCAACCAAGCGGGTTCTGGGCGGCCTTTTCCGGTTCGAGAGCGACAGCCACGATTTGATCGGTCTGGTCGAGGCCGCCTATGACGGACTCCCCTCACAGACATTCCCGGGTGTCGCTGCCGAATTCCGGGTCGAGATGCGCTTGCTGCCGCGGCGTGCGGATCCATGGACGGTCGAGCCGCCTGCGCCGCGGATATGGCAAGAGGGAAAGCTGCTTCGCGCCGACATCGATGCTTCGAATTGCGCGGTGATCGACCCCGCACGCCGGCGCGCACGACTCGTTGCATCGGAGGACATGCTGCTGCACGGCTATCACCTGCGCAGCGAGTTGATCGAGTTCGCGGTGTTCATCCTGGCCGCGCGCGGCCTGGGCCTGGTGCCCCTGCACGCCGCGTGCGTGGGGCGACACGGCCGCGGGTTGCTGCTGCTCGGCGGCAGCGGTTCGGGCAAGTCGACATTGGCCTTGCATGGCCTGTTGCGGGGACTGGAGCTGCTGGCCGAGGACGCTGTCTTCGTGCGTCCCGGGGAACTGGCCGCGACCGGTGTTTCCAACTATTTGCATTTGAGAAGCGAGGCGCTGGACTTCGTGGAGGACGACGCGATCCGCGGCTGGATCACCCGCGCACCGATCATCCGCCGCCGCAGCGGCGTCGAGAAATTCGAGGTCGATCTTCGGCAGGAATACGGCCGGCCGGCCATGGGTCCGCTGGCATTGGTCGGCGCGGTATTCGTTTCCGCCCAACCCGCCGATCGTCCCGACGCACCGTTGACCCGGCTGGACGCGCGTGCAGCCGACCATCTGTTCGAGGCCGACCAGCCCTACGCGCCGAGTCAACCGGGTTGGCGGCGCTTCAAGCGGGAGATCATGCGCAGGGGTGTCCATCAATTGCGGCGCGGACGTCATCCGCGTGATTCCGTCGATGCGCTCTGCCGATTGCTCGACTGACGCACGCCGCGCAGCCGCGGCCACGTCCGACCCGGTTTCACCGCCGCGGCGTCGGCGTCTTGACCTGCTGCGCGAACTCATGCCCATCATCGGCCGCGCCGGTGCAGTGCGCGCCAGTGCATACGTGGTGTTGTCGTTGATCGCGGCGCTGCTGGGAAGCATCGCCGCCATCGTGCTCGTTCCCCTGATCCAATCCGGCCACGCACCGATGTTCGGCGGCCAAGTGTTGGTGCTGCCTGCGGGCGCAGGGGTGCTTGCATCGATCTTCGTGGCGTCGATAGGTAGCCACGTGTTGCTGCGCTGGATCGTTTCAGGATTGGGTGCGCGCATCATCAGCGATTGCGCGATGCGATTGCGGGGCAGGGTGCACGCACGGCTGATCGATGCCGACGTCGTCGCACTGAACGGTTTGACCTCGGCCGAAATCGCCAATGTCCTGACCGCCAACGTCGAACTCGCCACCCAGGGAGTCGGCGCGATGTTGCAGTTGTGGGTGGCCGGCGTGACGACGGCCGTCAACCTCGCGTTCGCATTCTGGGTATCGCCGGTGCTCACGCTGATCCTGCCGGCGTTGGCGGGACTCGGTCTTGTCGCATTGCGTTGGAATGGCCGCGAGCAGTCGCGGGTCAGCCGACAGTACGTCGAGGACACGACCCGGCTGTTCTGGTTCAGCGAGGATTTTCCGCGGCGGTTGCGCCACGTCCGCTCGTTCGAGCGAGAGGGTGCCGAGCGGGCCGGCTACGGTGCCGTTTCCGCAAGGCTGGCACATGCGTATCGGCGCCAGATCGAATTGACGGCATCCGGAAAACTCGTGGTGGAACTGCTCGCGATAGTCGGCATGGCCGGCATGTTCCTGATCGCCGGCCGCTGGCATGGCGTCGACCAGGCGTCGTGGATCGCGGTGGGCCTGTTGCTCGGCCGCTTGTTGCCCTACATGGCTTCGACCCGGCACAACTTCCAGCAATTGCGCCTGGCCGTGCCGGCTTTCGAACTCTGGCAGCGCTATGCGAACCTGGATCGCGTCAGGTCGCCGATGCAACCGGCGACGGCTGTCCGCGGCACCACACGGTGCGTGCACATCGAACGCGTGCGAGTGCAATTTCCTTCACTGCGCCTCGATGTCGAGGACCTGGTGCTGACCCCCGGTGAGATGACCCTGATTGCCGGCGATTCCGGCATCGGCAAAACCAGCCTGGTGGATGTCCTGGCGGGAATGACGGCGCCCGTTTTTTTTGCGGCTCGCAGCAACGGACATTTCATGGATTTCGACGGGTACCGGCAACTCGTGCGCAAGGGCGCCTACCTCAGCCAGAGCATCCGTCCGTGGCAACGCACGGTACGCGAGTGCCTGTTGTGGGCAGCGCCGGACAGCAGCGACGAATGCCTGCACGCCGTGCTGGCGGACGTGGGCCTCGGCGCTCGTTTGCACGGCACGCGCGACGGTCTCGACCTGGAGTTGCAAGGATCGTCCTGCCGCCTTTCCGGTGGCGAGCTCCAGCGGTTGCTGCTGGTGCAAGTGATCCTGCGGCAACCGTTCATCGCCGTGCTGGACGAGGCGACCGGTGCGCTCGATGCAGATTCCGAAATGAACGTGCTCGCGGTCTTGAAGCGGCGCCTTCCGCAAACGATCCTGATCGTCGTGTCGCATCGACAGGGACCGTTTCGCATCGCGGACCAGTGTCTGCGCATCGGTCGCGGCGGCATCGCGGCGATCGTGAGGGCGAATGTGTCCGAGGTCGGGGATGCGCGGCTGGATGGCCTGGTGCAGGGACGTGACCGTGCTCCACGCTAGGACTGGAAACCCCCGTTCCTGCCATTGATCGCCGCGTTGCCGTGTGAGGGGCGGCTACTCCACGGTCACGGATTTCGCGAGGTTGCGTGGCTGGTCGACATCGGTGCCGCGCAGCACCGCCACGTGGTAGGCGAGCAACTGCAGCGGCACGGTGAATACCGCCGGTGCGATGAAATTGCCGCCCGAGTCCACCTTCATCAACTGGCCGCGGCTGCCGTTGAGTGACAAGTCGGCATCGGCGTCGGCGAACACGTACAACTGGCCGCCGCGCGCGCGCACTTCCTCCAGGTTGGATTTCAGTTTTTCCAGCAACTGGTTGTTGGGCGCGACCGCGATCACCGGCATGTCCTCGTCGACCAGCGCCAGCGGGCCGTGCTTCAGTTCGCCCGCGGGATACGCCTCGGCGTGGATGTAGGAGATTTCCTTGAGCTTCAACGCGCCTTCCATCGCGACCGGATATTGCGCGCCGCGGCCGAGGAACAGCGCGTGGTGCTTGTCGACGAAGGCTTCGGCGAGCTTGGCGATCGCCGGCGCCAGTTGCAGCGCCTCGGTGAGCCGGCGCGGCAGGCTGGCGAGTTCGTCGACCAGTTCGGCAAGCTTCCCGGCGGCGGCGCCGCGGATGCGCGCCAGTTCCAGCACCAGCAGTGCGAGGGCGGTGAGTTGGGTGGTGAAGGCCTTGGTCGAGGCCACGCCGATTTCGGGGCCGGCACGGGTCATCAGGACGAGGTCGGATTCGCGCACCAGGCTCGATTCCGGCACGTTGCAGACCGCGAACGAACCGAGGTAGCCGCGCTCGCGGCCGTCGCGCAACGCGGCCAGCGTGTCGGCGGTTTCGCCCGACTGCGAGATCGCGAGGAACAGCGTATCCGGCATCACCACCACGTTGCGGTAACGGTATTCGCTGGCGACCTCGACGGTGCAGGGAATGCCCGCGATGCCCTCCAGCCAGTAACGCGCGACCATGCCGGCGTGGAAGCTGGTGCCGCAGGCGACGATGTGCACGTGGCGCACCCGCTCGAGCAGCCGGTCGGCATCGACGCCGAAGATGTTGGGCAGGACGCGGCCGTCGGCGATGCGGCCTTCCAGCGTGTTGGCCACCGCGGTCGGCTGCTCGTGGATTTCCTTCAGCATGTAGTGGCGGAATTCGCCGCGTTCGACCGCGTCGCGCGACAGGTCGCTCTCGCGGACCTTGCGCGTCACCGCGCGGCCGGCACTGTCCTGGATGTCCAGGCCGTTGGGGGTGATCTCGACGATGTCGCCCTCGTCGAGGTACACGATGCGGTTGGTGACCTGGATCAGCGCCTGCACGTCCGAGCCGAGGAAGTGTTCGCCGATGCCGATGCCCACGCACAGTGGACTGCCGCGACGGGCGCCGACCACGTGGCCGGGCCAATCGCGGTGCAGCACCGCGATGGCGTATGCCCCGCGCAGGCGGCGGGTGGCTTCGGCGACCGCGTCGCGCAGGCCCCGGCCGTCCACCATCAGCTTGTGGACCAGGTGCGCGATGACCTCGGTATCGGTTTCCGAGCTGAACGCGTAACCCGCGGCCTGCAATTCCGAACGCAGTTCGGCATGGTTCTCGATGATGCCGTTGTGGACCACGGCAACGGCATCGTTGGAGACGTGCGGATGCGCGTTGGCCTCGGTGGGCGCGCCGTGGGTGGCCCAGCGGGTGTGGGCGATGCCGGTCTGGCCGTGTACCGACGAGGACTTCTGCAGGGCGTCGAGGTTGGCGACCTTGCCGGGGGTGCGCAACCTGTTCAGCCGCCCCTGGTCCAGCACCGCCAGGCCGGCGGAATCGTAGCCGCGGTACTCGAGCGCATGCAGCCCCGCCAGCAGGATGGGGACCGCATCGCGTTGGGTGCAGGCGGCGACGATTCCACACATGGGCAGGGCCTTGGCGCGTCCAAAGAACCCGAAAGATACAGGGAACGGGTGCGAAAAGTATGTCCGGAGGCCACCGCTTGATGCTTTCCGGCACGCTTCATGCAGGGGAAACCGGGAGTGTCGAAAATTTGAACTGGGTCACGTTTGAGTATAACGTAGGCCCCCCTTCTGAACCGGCGGGACGGCAGAAGGCGCCAGCGATTACAGGGGGTTGCGGCCATGTTCCGATTATTCAGGCAAAGAGCGCTGCGCTGGCAGCTGTTGCTGGTGCTGGTCGAATTCACGTTGCTGGTGGGCGGCGTCTACGCCGCGGTGGTGTTGCGTTATTGGTGGGACGTCGATTCCCAGGCCGCGTTCGGCCACGCTTATCTGCACTGGCGGGCGCCGCTGGTGGCGGTGGTGTTGGTCATCGCGATGGCGGCACTCGGGTTGTACCAGGTCCATTTGCGCGCCAGCTGGGTGGGAAGGTTCAGCCGCCAGGGCGTCGCGTTCGTATTGGGCTGGGTCGCACTGACCGTTTTGTATTACGCATTGCCCGCCGCCTACATCGGGCGTGGGGTACTCGGCATTGCATTGATACTCGGGTATCTGGCCGTGACTTTCTGGCGCGTCGCATTCCTGCGGTTCGTGGATGCCGACCTGTTCAAGCGGCGGGTGGTGATGCTGGGTGCCGGCGAGCGTGCCGCCGAGGTGGCGCGCAAGATGCGCCGCAAGACCGACCAGCGCGGCTTCAAGATCCTGGGGTACGTGCCGATCGGCGCGGACCAGGTGATGGTGCCGGGGTCTTCGCTGCTGCGCCCCGACGAATCCCTGCGCGACTGGATTAGCCGCCTCGGCGTGGATGAAATCGTGGTCGGTCCGGATGACCGCCGCGGCACCTTGCCGGTGGACGCGCTGCTGGAGTGCAAGCAACGCGGGGTGGCGGTGACCGAACTCGCCGAGTTCTTCGAGCGCGAGGCCGGCAAGATCAAGATGGACCTCACCAACCCCTCGTGGCTGGTGTTCTCCGACGGCTTCAACATTTCCCCGGTACGGCGCACCATCAAGCGTGGCTTCGACATGGCCACCGCCGCGCTGGTGCTGGTGGTGGCGTGGCCGTTCATGCTGCTGACGGCGCTGGCGATCCGTCTCGAATCCGGTCGCGGCGCGCCGATCCTGTATTCGCAGGAACGCGTCGGCGAGAACGGCAAGACCTTCCCGGTGCTCAAGTTCCGCAGCATGCGCACCGACGCCGAAAGCGATGGCAAGGCGCGTTGGGCCACCAAGAACGACGACCGCGTGACCCGGGTCGGCCGCTTCATCCGCAAGGTCAGGCTGGACGAACTGCCGCAGTTGTGGAACGTGTTGCGCGGCGACATGAGCGTGATCGGCCCGCGCCCGGAACGCCCGCAGTTCGTGGACGACTTCAACGCCAGGATCCGCTACTACTCGCTGCGCCATTGCGTGAAACCCGGATTGACCGGCTGGGCACAACTGCGCTATCCCTACGGCTCCTCGTTCGAGGACGCCGAGGAGAAGTTGAAGTTCGACCTGTTCTACGTGAAGAACCACAACTTCGTGTTCGATCTGGCGATCCTGGTCCAGACCGTGGAAGTGGTACTGTTCGGGCGCGGCGCGCGGTGACGCGTCCGCGGGGGACGTCGCGCCGCGCGGGAATGCGCCGCGCGCGGCGCTGATGCTGGATACTGGCGCCATGGCGGACGATACCGATTTCCTGACGCTGTACGACGAATTGGGTCTTGCACCCGGCGTCAGCGACCTCGACGCCCTGAAGCAGGCGTATCGCCGGCGCGTGGCGCAGTTGCACCCCGACCGTGGTGGCGGCGACAGTGACCCCGCGCGGTTGCAGCGCCTGAACCGGCTGTATGGCGCCGCGCTGGCCTTCGAGCAACGCTACGGGCGCCTGCCCGCGGCGGCGGTGACGTCACGCCGGCCCGAGCCGGTCATGCACGCGGAGCCGACGATGGCCGTCCGCGCCGTTGGCGGCCACGAACGCCGCATGCAGCCGCGCATGCGACTGCGTCCCGAACCGCGCCGCAACCGTGCGCGTTACTACTTCGCGCTGGCGGTGCTGCTGGCGCTGGCGTTTGCCGTGTGGGGTTTCGGCATCGCCACGCGTTGAACGCGTGGCGCGATCAAGCGGCGTCGCGTGAGGCGACGTCCGCGTCGCGCACCACGTCCGGCGTGATCTTCATGATCGACTGGCGCACCTCGCGCGCGAGGATCAGGCGCGCGTCGCGCGCCACGTCGTCCAGCACCGCGTCGAACTCCAGCTTGCCATCGGCGTCGGTCCAGATGATGCGGCGTTCGCGCAGCTTCTGGATGAAACCCCGGAACAGGCTCTTGTCGAAGAATTCCGGTGCGCTCTGCTGGTACAGCAGCGACAGCCGCTGCGCCGCGAGCTGGCACAGGTTTTCCAGTTGCCCGGCGGTGAGTGCGTGCGGGCCGTTCTTCACCAGCGCCGCGACCGCGATGTAGTAGCGCTCGAAGGCCTGCAGCAGGCTGTGGGCCAGCAGCCGCAACTGGTAGGCGTCGTCCTCGCGGCCCGCGGCATGGTGCAACAGGCGGCCATCGCCACCCGCCGCGAGCAGGCCGCGTGCGACCAGGAAGTCGATCAGCGCCTCGATGCGCGCGGTGAAGCCGTCGCTGTCCCACGGCAGGAACAATTCGGACTGGATGAACGGGTACACCGTGCGGCCGAGCCGCGTGACCACCTCGCGCGCGATGCGGCGGTTGTTGATGAAGCAGCACGACACCCACGCACCGGCCGCGAACAGGTGCAGCACGTTGTTGCGGAAATAGGAAAGCAGCACCGCCTTCTCGCCCTCGACCGCCAGCACGTCGCCGAGCGGGTGCTCGATGCGCTGGATCCAGCCCATCTGTTCGGCATAGGCGACGATGTCGGCCGGCGCCATCGGCGTCACCGTGGTGCGTGCCGAATACGGCAGCTCGGTCAGGATGGCCTTCATCAACTCGAGCTGCGCCAGCAGGTCGGCTTCCGCCAGCGCGTGGCGCGGCGAAGCCAGCAATGCGACCGCGATCAGGTTGATCGGATTGACGTCGGCGGCGCGGTTGACCTCCACCTGGATGCGCTCGGCCAGCGTATCGATCACGCCCGGCAACCATTCAGGCCTGGCTTCGCCGCCGGCCTGTTCGCGCCACGCGGGTTCGGCCGCGTCGAGCAGCGGGTTCAGCAGCACCGGCTCGCCGAAGTTCAGCGTGACGCGTCCGTAGTGCTGGCGCAGCGCACGCAGGCCGCGCAGCAGGCCCAGCCAGGATTCCTTTTCCTTCTTCTGGCCGGACAGCTCGCCGATGTAGGAACGGCCTTCCATCAGTTTTTCGTAGCCGATGTAGACCGGCTGGAACAACACCGGCCGGCGCGGCGCGCGCAGGAACGCGCGCACCGTCATCGCCAGCATTCCCGCGCGCGGCGCCAGCAACCGTCCGGTGCGGGAGCGGGTGCCTTCGATGAAATATTCCAGCGGCACGCCGCGCTGCACCAGCTGGCTGACGTATTCGGAGAACACCGCCGAGTACAGCGCGTTGGACTTGAAGCTGCGGCGCAGGAAGAACGCGCCGCCCTTGCGCAGGAACGGGCCCAGCACCGGCAGATTCAGGTTCACGCCGGCCGCGATGTGCGGCACCACCACGCCGCTCGCGAAAAGCTGGTAGGACATCAGCACGTAATCGGCGTGGCTGCGGTGGCAGGGCACGTACACGACTTCGTGGCCCGGCGCGTTGGCGCGCAGGGTGTCGAAATGGTGCATGGTGATGCCGTCGTACAACTTGTTCCAGAAGTTCGACAGCAGGAAGGATACCGAGCGCACGAAAGGCGGCGAATAGTCGGCGGCGATCTCGCGCGCGTAGTGTTCGGCGCGCTTCCATGCCTTGGCGGGGCTGATGTTTTCCCGGGCCGCGGTGGACGCAATCGCGGCACGCACGCCCTCGGCGTTCAGCACCGAATCGAGCACGGTGCGCCGGTGCGAAAGGTCGGGCCCGATCACGGCGGTGCGCACGCGCCGGAAGTGCACGCGCAGCACGCGCGCCAGCTTGCGCTGCAGGCGTTCGATGCGCTCCTCGGCGGCGTCCTCGCGCAGGGCGGCGAGCGAGATCGGCTGGGAGAAGCGCACGATGGTGTCGCGCCCGTTCAGCAGCAACGCCAGCAGCCGGCGGAAGTGGCCGACCACCGCCCAGTTTTCCGAGAACAGCACGCGGAACCAGCCGGATGGGCGGTTCGGCACGCGGCCCACGTAGATCGCCACCGGCATCAGTTGCACGTTGCGTTCGGGGTCGGCCTCCAGCATCCGCAGCAGTTGCCGCACCGTGTCCTGCGCGGCATGGTCGCCGCCGCGTCGCTGGAACCAGCCGCCGGTACCGCGCATCGCGAACATCGCGCGCCGCCGCTTGCCGAGTCCCGGCACCAGCGCCAGCGGACTGGGCAGGCCGGCCTCGTGGCAGGCGCGTTCCAGGATCAGGCTGTCGGAAAAGCCGTTGCGTTCGATCACGTACAGCACCGGCGTGTCGGGTGCCAGCAACGCCACCGGCTCGGCCGGATCGCGCTTGATCCGCACCCACGGCGCGAGCAACGCCCCCCACAGCGCCCGCCACCAGCCGGCGTGCACCAGCGTGTCGCGGGAAAGGGCTTCGGTCATCACGCGTGCCATCGGTTCGATGCGCCGGCCTGAAAGGATGCGGGACCCGCGATTCTCCCACAACCCCGGAAAATCCCCGTGGATCGAGGTCCGGATGGACCTCGCGCAAGCGCCGAGCCCGACAATCGGCCGCGCGGCGTCAGGAAAATGTCAGGAATGGCTGGCTGCGGGCGTCGCGCTTGCATGGGGTGCCGGGGCGGCGGCGGAAGCTGGCGGCGCGGGTGTTGCCGACGTGGCCGGGCCCGAAGCGGCTGCGGTGTTTGCCGGCGCCGGCGCGCCTGTGCTCGTCGCCGCTGCCGGATGCGCCTTGTGCCAAGCTTCCAGCAGCGCGGCATCGTACCAATGGCCGCCCTGCTTCAGCATCGGCCATTCGCCTGAAAGCGGCTTGCCCGCCAGCTTCAGGTCGAGCTTGACCGTGGCGTGGTCGGCGTCGCTTGCGGTGGCGCCGACCTTCGCGTCGGTGAGGCTGCCCGCGATGTCGAGCCCGTACAGGTCCAGCAGCTTCTCGAGGCCGTTCCAGATGATCCCGTAATTCTTCATCGTGGCCGCGTAATCGAGCGCGCGCCACTGGTCGAGTGTCTGCACGTGCAGTTCACGCGCGCTGGCGCAGACCAGCGCGATCGCCTTGCCGGCCTTTTTGGCATCGCTGAAATCGGTCGTGCCGGCCCACGCCGCCAGCGCATCCAAGCCCTGGTTCGCGAGGGTCTGCTGGGCCGGTCCGAGCTGCGGCGATTCGGCGATCATCTGCTTGATCGCGGCTTCGAGGATGCCGCCGAAAATCGGCATCGGCTGGCCCTTGCCGCGCGGGTCGGCAAGCTCCGGCTGGAGGCGCTTGGCGAGCTTCGCCTCGGCGCCGGGTTCGGTCAGCATCCGCATGACTTCCGCGAACTGCTTCTGCTGTTCGACCGAGGCCGGCACGGGCTGCGCGTGCTGCTTGTCCCACTCCGCGCGCCACGTGGCGTAATCGGCGGGCGGCAGGCGGTTCTGCATCAAGCCGTCGAAATCGCCCGTCGCGGTCAACTGCAGGCTGGTGGCGACCGCCTTTTCGGGGGTGGCGTTGCTGGGCGGTGGTGGTGCTTGATGGCAGGCCGCGAGCGCCAGCGCGAAGGTACTTGCGCAAACCAGCGCAACGGCGTGCCGGCAGGCCGGACGGGAGCGGCGGGTGGTGGACATGCGCCGGAGTGTGGCGAGCCCGGGCCGGATAGGCAAGCGCTGCCGTTCAGGCGGTCGCGGCGGCGATCTGGTCGACGATGGCCTCGGCCGCCGCACGCGGATCGGCGGCCTGGCGGATCGGCCGGCCCACCACGATGTAATCGGCGCCTTGCGCGAACGCGGTCGGCACGTCGACGGTGCGCTTCTGGTCGTCGCCCGCTGGACCGGCCGGTCGGATGCCGGGACAAACCGTGAGGAGTTCCGGCCCGAGCGCGTCGCGCAGGCGCGGCAGGTCGGCGCCGGAGCACACGACGCCGTCGATGCCGGCGCCTTGCGCGAGCTGCGCGCGCTGGATCACCACGTCGGCGGGATCGCCGTGCACGCCCAGCGCGGCGAGGTCGCCGGCGTCGTTGCTGGTCAACACGGTGACCGCCAGCAACTGCAGCGAACCTTTCGCCGCGGCCGCGGCTTCCAGCATCGCGCGGCTGTCGCAGTGGATCGTCGCGAACGTGACCGGATGCTGCGCCATGCCGCGCACCGCACCCGCGACCGTGGCCGGCACGTCGTGGAATTTCAGGTCGGCGAAGATTTTCTTGCCGCGTCGCGCCAGTTCGTCCAGCACGGCGAAGTAATCGCCGCCGCTGAGCAGCTCCAGGCCGATCTTGTAGAACGACACGGCATCGCCCAGCCGATCCATCCACGCGACGGCTGCGGCGCGATCCGGCACGTCGAGTGCGAAGATCAGGCGATCGCGGGCGGAGATGGACTCGGACATCGGCGTGGTTGCTCAAGGTGGCGTCAGCGCGGGATTCTAGCGGCACCTCCGGCACTGGAGTCGCGCACGCTCCGCTGCCAGACTCGACCCGCATGAACGACGATGCCGACGCACCTCCCCACGCCACCCGCCCCACCGCCATCGCGAGCTACCTCGCCGCCGCGGTGGCCCTGCTGTTCGTGATGTTCGTGCACCTGTTGCCGGCCCTGATCGCGGGCCTGCTGGTGTATGCGGTCGTGGGTACCCTGTCGCCGCTGCTGGAACGCAAGTTGCCGGGTGAGTTGTCGCGGCAGTTGGTGGTGGGCGTGCTCGCGATCGTGGTGGCGGGACTGCTCGCGCTGCTCATCTTCGGTGTAGTCGCGTTCTTCCGCGCGGAACTCGGCGATCCCGACACCCTGTTCGACCGCATGATGCCGATGATCGATCGCGCGCGTACCCAGTTGCCGACGTGGATCGTCGCGTACCTGCCGGTGAGCGCCGAGGATTTCCGCTACACCGCGACGCAACTGGCGCGCGCGCACTCCGCGCAGCTGCAGGTCGCCGGCAAGGAGACCGCGCACGTGTTCGGTCGCATCCTGGTGGGACTCGCGCTGGGTGCCCTGGTCGCATTGACCCACGTGCGCCCCGGCGACGGCGCCGGTCCGTTGCGCAGCGACCTGACGACGCGATGCACGCGTTTCACGCAGGCCTTCCACGACATCGTGTTCGCGCAGGCGCGCATTTCGGCGCTGAACACCCTTTTCACCGCGATCTTCCTGTTGATCGCATTGCCGCTGGCCGGGGTGCACCTGCCGCTCGCCAAGACCCTGATCGCGATCACCTTCATCGTCGGCCTGCTGCCGGTGGTCGGCAACCTGATCTCCAACACGCTGATCGTGATCGTCGCGCTGTCGGTGTCGCTGTGGGTCGCGCTGGGCGCGCTGATCTTCCTGATCCTGATCCACAAGCTCGAATACTTCCTCAACGCCAACATCGTCGGCAACCGCATCCACGCACGCGCCTGGGAAATCCTGTTGGCGATGCTGGTGATGGAAGCCGCGTTCGGCCTGCCCGGCATCGTCGCCGCGCCGATCTACTACGCGTACCTCAAGAGCGAGTTGACCGCTGCGAAGTTGGTTTGATGCGGCACCGCGCGAGGAGCCGAACCCTCACCCGCCCTACTGGCACCGTTGCCAGGCCCGCGCATCCGGCGCTCGCCAAGCAACTTGGCCCTCGGCGCCCTGCCTCGGGCGTTCGAGCCGGCGCGAACTGCCACTGGCAGTTCGCAACCACAGCCTTTCACCCGGAGGGAGAGGGAAACATCGCGCGAAAGTTATACTCGCCCGCTGCCGTCCCGGTCCCGCGTCATGCTGCGATTCTTCTATACCGTCGCGATGTATCTCGCCACGCCGGTGATCGTGTGGCGGCTGGTGGCGCGCGGGTTTCGCTATCGCGGGTATTTCCGGCGCTGGCGCGAACGCTTCGGGCGTTTTCCCGATCCGGGCCTGCGCGATTCCATCTGGGTGCACGCGGTGTCGGTGGGCGAGGTCAACGCGGCATTGCCGTTGATCCAGTCGCTGCAGCGGCGTTACGCGCCGCGCCCGATGGTGGTCACCACGGTGACGCCGACCGGTTCCGAGCGGGTGCGCAAGTTGTTCGGCGATGCGGTGTTCCATGTCTATTTGCCCTACGACCTGCCGCGCGCGGTGGCGCGTTTCCTGGACCGTGTCCGGCCGGCGCTGGCGGTGGTGATGGAAACCGAGATCTGGCCGAACCTGTTCCACCAGTGCGGGCGGCGTGGCATTCCCATGGCGGTGGTGAACGCGCGCCTGTCGGAACGTTCGCTGCGCGGCTATCGTCCGATCCGTGCGCTGGTGCGGCAGGCGCTCGCGAACGTGGCGCTGGTCGCCGCGCAATCGCACGCGGACGCACGGCGCTATCGCGTGCTGGGTGCCCGGCCGGGCTGCGTGCACGTTTCCGGCAATCTCAAATACGACATGCCGTTGCCCAAGGGCGCGCGCCAGCGCGGTGACGAAATGCGCATGCAATGGGGTGCGGCGCGTCCGGTCTGGTTCGCGGCCAGCACCCACGAAGGCGAGGAACTGGCCGCGTTCGAGGCGCATCTCAGGGTGCTGGCGCGGATGCCGGATGCATTGCTGCTGGTGGCGGCCCGGCACCCGGAGCGCTTTCGCCTGGTCGAACACGCCGCGCGCAATCTCGGGTTCGCCGTGGCCACGCATTCCGCCGCCGACGCCAACGCGGAAACGCAATGCCTCGTGATCGACGCGATGGGCGTGATGATGCGTTATTTCGCGGCCTGCGACCTGGCCTTCGTCGCGGGCTCGCTGGTGCCGATCGGGGGCCACAACGTGCTGGAGCCGGCGGCGCTGTCCAAGCCGGTGGTGGTCGGCCCGTACACGTTCAATTTCGAGGAGATCACCCGCAGCATGATCGAGGCCGGCGCCGCGCGGCGGGTCGGGTCCGCACAGGAATTGGGCGAAGTGGTGCTGGAGCTGCTGCGCGACCCGCCGGAGCTGGCGCGGATGGGCACCGCGGCGCGCGCGGTGTGCGCGCGCGAGCGCGGTGCGGCGCGGCGCACCATGGCGTTGCTGGGCCGGATCTTCGCGCGTGCGCGCTATGCACAAAGCGAGACAAGCCCCGAGCCCGGCCACACGGATCTGCCGGCGCAGAAGACGCACTAGAGGAACCCCGGCACGAATCCGGGGCTGGCTCCGCCCTATTGCAGCAACGCGTTGACCGTTTCGAGGTCCTTCACCGACAACACGCCGGCCGCGTATTTCAGGTCGAGCCGGTTGATCACGTAGGCATGCCGCGCCTGCGAGTACGCGCTTTGCGCCTGGAACAGGGTTTGCTGCGCGAACAGCACGTCCAGGATGGTCTGGCTGCCGACCTCGTAGCCGGCCTGGGTGGACTGCAGCGCCTTCTGTGCCGAAGCGACTGCGTCCTTCTGGGCCTCGACCTGGCTGATGCCGGCTTCGATGGAATTGAACGCGTTGCGGGTGGTGGCGACGATCTGGCGGCGGTCCTGTTCCAGGATGTCGCTGGTCTGGTCGCGTTGGGCGATCGCCTGGCGTACCCGCGACTGGGTGCCGCCGCCGGCGAACAGCGGCACGGACAGCACCAGTCCCAGCGTGGTGTCGGTGGTGCGACTGTTGGCGTGCAGCACGTTGGTGACGTTGCTGGGCAGGCCCGACAAGTCGCCGCGGCCACCGGGACCCCACGAAGGGCTGCGCGAGTATTGCACCGAGGCGTTCAAGGTCGGCAGGTGACCCGCGCGCGCGGTGGTGATGTCGTGTTGCGAGGCGGCGAGCTGGTCGCGTTGCGCCTGCAGCATGGGGTTGCTGGCCAGCGCGGTTTTCACCCAGTCTTCCACGTTGTCGGGTTGCGGGTGGTCCAGCGGCAGGTTGTCGATCAGCGCTTTCAGGGCCACGGGCACCGTGCCGGTGATCTGGGCCAGTGCTTCGCGGTCGTTGTAGAGCGTCGTCTGCGCCTGGATCACGCTGGCCGCGGCGGCGGCCTGCTGGGCCTTGGCGTTGTCGGCGTCGGTGACCGCGGACAGGCCGACCGCATACTTGGCCTGCGCCGCTTCCAGTTGCTTGCTGAGCGCCGTCTGGTTGGCTTCGGCGTAACGCAACTGGTCTTCATCGGTGAGCACGGTGAAGTACGCGGTCGCCACGCGCAGGATCAGGTTCTGCTCCGCGGCGACGTACTGCGCGGCGGCTGCGTCCGCGCTGGCCTTGCTGGCGCGCAGTTGCGAGAATTTCCCGAGGTCGAACAAGACCTGGTTGAGGCCGACCGCCGCGGTGCGCGAACGCCCTTCGTTGTCTCCGTACGAGGAAACGACCGCGGGGCCGGTCGTGGTGTCCACGAACGTCGTGCCGGTACTGGTGCCGTGGCTGTCGTTGTACGAAACGCTGCCGTTGATCTGCGGCAACAGCAGCGCGCGGGACTGCACCATGCCCTCGTGGCCGATCCGGCTTCCGGCTTCGGCCTGCATCAGCACCGGGTCGGATTGCAGCGCCTGGCGGTAGGCGTCCATCAGGTCCTCGGCGTGCGCGGAAGCGGCCCCGGCGAGGCCCAGCGCCGCAACCACGGCAGCGGCACAGGTGCGGAGCGCGAAACGGCGGCGGGAATCGGAACGGGAAGTCATGCGGGTAAACATCCTTGGCATGGAGCGCGGCGACTGCGGGCGACGCGCTTGCATTACAGATGGAATCGCGGCGCGGGCTCGGCACCGGCGAGGTAGGGAACATCGGTCTCGAACAGGCGGTCCTCGATCCAGCCGCCGTCGGACGCGCGCTGCAACAGCACCGCCTGCATCGCGGGCTCGACGCCGCGCACCAGCACCATGCGGCCCGCCGGCTTCAGCCATTCGACGAACCGCCCGGGCACCGTGGCGACCGCGCCGGTCACGGCGATGGCATCGAAGCGTTCGGTTGGCGCGAAGCCGGAAAGTGCGTCGGCGCGCAGGCACTCGACGTTGTCGATCGCGAGTGCCTGCAGGCGCGCGCGTGCGGCGTCCACGAATTCGGCACGGTGGTCGATGCTGGTGACGTGCCCGCCGAGCTTCGCGAGGCAGGCCGCGAAATAGCCGGTGCCGGTGCCGATTTCCAGTACACGTTCACCGCTGGCGGGCAACAGGGCCTGCAGGAAGCGGCCCTCGACGACCGGCTTCAGCATCACTTCGCCGTGCCCGATCGGCAACGCGATGTCGGCGTACGCCACCGCGCGGTACGCGGCCGGCACGAAATGTTCCCGCGGCAGCGTCGCCAGCACATCCAGCACGCGCGCGTCCAGCACTTCCCACGGCCGGACCTGGTTTTCGACCATGTTCTGGCGCGCGGTCGCGAAATCGGAATGGGTGTTCATGTCGATCGGGTTCCTGCGTGGTCCAACCGTCCAAGCTTAAGCCGGACTGCGCAACGCGGGCAATGCGTGCAGGGTGACGGTCGGCCCGTCGGTGACGAAGTGCCGGAAGTCACCGCGCTGCCCTGATAGCGGTCATCCGCGGGTGCATGCCATGTACAGCACATTGCGGGCCAACCATCCGTCCCTGGGTTCATTCATGTTTTCAATGACCTGCGAAAGCCATCGTGGCACGCCAAGGTGTCCGCGGACAGTGTGCGGACGGCGTGGACGCGGGTTGTGATCCAGGTCATTCGGACATATATGAACTCGTGCGTATAATAACCTGACAGTTGTCACTACCATTTCGACACTTTTGGTAATCCCCATGAACGCCGCGCCCGAACGCTGCAATGGACCCGGAAGGCCCAAGGACCTGGAAAAACGTGCCGCGATCCTGGAAGCGGCCAAGCGGCTGTTCCCGCAGCACGGTTTCGAAGGCACCAGCATGGACGCGGTCGCGGCCGAAGCCGGGGTATCCAAGCTCACCGTCTACAGCCATTTCGGCGGCAAGGAAGCACTGTTCATCGAAACGGTGCGCTGCAAGTGCGATGGGCTGCTGCCGCGCACGCTGTTCGAAGTCGACGTGGACGCACCGGTGCGCGACCAGTTGCTGGGCGTCGCACGCGCGTTTTTCGCGATGATGATGAGCGACGGCGCACTGGGCATGCACCGCACGCTGGTGGCAAGCTCGCAGCAGTCGCCCAAGCTCGCCAGGCTTTTCTGGGAAGTGGGTCCGATGCAGGTGCAGACCGCGCTCGCCGCGATGCTGCAGAAAGAGGTCGATGCGCGCCAGCTCGACATTGCCGACACCCGCCGCGCCGCCAGCCAGTTCTTCGCCCTGCTGAAGGGCGAGCACCACGCGCGCGTGTGTTTCGGTTGCGGCCAGCCCAGCGCGGAGGAAGCCGAGGCGCACGTGGAAGCCACCGTGGACATGTTCCTCCGAGCTTATTCTTGTGATCGTCCCTGATCGCGGCTTCGTACGGTCTCGCGCGCAGGCGGAGCTTCCCGGTTTCGGCTGATCCAGAACGGCCATCCATGGCCTGACTTTTCACAACAGCCGCTCCGAATGAATGTCATTGGCGCGTCGCCACGAGTGTCGCGGGCATTCGCCATCGCCCCTCGAACGTGCTTCAATGGCGGCTTGAAGCGGGGGTGCCGTGCGCGATGGCGGCTGAGAAACACCCTTCGAACCTGGTTCGGTTAGTACCGATGTAGGGAGCTTCGCCGCACGGTCACCGCTTGATCGTGCGCCTGGCGCCACCGCTCACGTTCCGCGCCAACGCGCGGCTTTTCCATGCAGCGGATCGACGCCGATGAATGCCCAACCCTCCGAATTGCTGCGCCAGGCGCAGACCCTTTCCGAAACCGTCACTTCGCCGATCCGTGGCTCGCACAAGGTTCATGTTGCGGGGAGCCGCAACGATATTCGCGTGCCGATGCGCGAGATCGTGCTGACCGACACGCCGGCGATGTTCGGTGCCGAACCCAACGCGCCGTTCGCGGTGTACGACACCTCCGGTCCTTACACCGACACGGCGTTCACCGCCGATCTGGTGGCCGGGCTGCCGAAGCTGCGTGCGAAGTGGATCGAAGAGCGCGGCGACACCGAGCTGCTGCCCAGCCGTACGTCGGAATTCGCGCGTCGTCATGCGGAAGCTGCGTTGCTGGCCGATGTGCGCTTCCCGAACCTGCCGAAACCTCGCCGCGCGAAAGCGGGCGCCAACGTCACCCAGATGCATTACGCGCGACAAGGCATCGTGACGCCGGAGATGGAATTCATCGCGATCCGGGAAAATCAGAAACTCGACGCGTTGCACGGCAACGCGCTCGCGCAGCAGCATCCGGGGCAATCGTTCGGCGCGGCGATCCCGCGCGAGATCACGCCCGAATTCGTGCGCGACGAAGTGGCGCGCGGACGCGCGATCATCCCGTGCAACATCAACCATCCCGAAACCGAGCCGATGATCATCGGCCGCAACTTCCTCACCAAGATCAACGCCAACATCGGCACTTCGGCGGTGACCTCGTCGATCGCGGAAGAAGTGGAAAAGATGGTGTGGTCGATCCGCTGGGGCGGCGACACCGTGATGGATCTCTCCACCGGCAAGTACATCCACGAGACGCGCGAATGGATCATGCGCAATGCACCGGTGCCGATCGGCACGGTGCCGATCTACCAGGCGCTGGAAAAGGTCGGCGGCGCGGCCGAGGAGCTCACCTGGGAACTGTTCCGCGACACCTTGATCGAGCAGGCCGAGCAGGGCGTGGATTACTTCACCATCCATGCCGGCGTGCTGCTGCGCTTCGTACCGCTGACCGCCAAGCGCGTCACCGGCATCGTTTCGCGCGGCGGTTCGATCATGGCCAAGTGGTGCCTCGCGCACCACAAGGAATCGTTCCTCTACACACATTTCGAAGACATCTGCGAAATCATGAAGGCCTATGACGTGGCTTTCAGTCTCGGTGACGGTCTGCGTCCCGGCTGCATCGCCGATGCCAACGACGAAGCGCAATTCGCCGAGCTCGACACGCTGGGTGAGTTGACCGACATCGCGTGGAAGCACGACGTGCAGGTGATGATCGAGGGCCCCGGCCACGTGCCGATGCACTTGATCCGCGAGAACATGGAGCGGCAGCTCGACAAGTGCCACGAGGCGCCGTTCTACACGCTGGGGCCGCTGACCACCGACATCGCGCCGGGCTACGACCACATCACCAGTGCGATCGGCGCGGCGATGATCGGCTGGTATGGCACCGCGATGCTGTGCTACGTCACGCCCAAGGAACACCTGGGCCTGCCCGACAAGAACGACGTGCGCGAAGGCATCGTCGCCTACAAGATCGCCGCGCACGCGGCCGACCTTGGCAAAGGCCACCCGGGCGCGCAGGCACGCGACAACGCATTGTCCAAGGCGCGTTTCGAATTCCGCTGGGAAGACCAGTTCAACCTCGGCCTCGATCCGGACAAGGCCAAGGAATTCCACGACGAGACCCTGCCCAAGGATGCCGCCAAGACCGCGCATTTCTGTTCGATGTGCGGGCCGAAGTTCTGCTCGATGAAGATCACCCAGGACGTGCGCGACTACGCACGCGAACACGGCGTCGATGAAGTCTCAGCCTTGAACGAGGGGATGGCGGAGAAGGCTTCCGAGTTCCGGGATCACGGTAGCCGGATCCGGCAGAAGGTCTGACATCCGGCGGCGGGCCCGGCTAACCTCCGCGCATGAAACTGCAAGTTCCGTTCATCCAGTTGCCGCTGCAGTTCGACGCCACCAGGTTGGCCGCCGAAATGGATGCATTGGGTCCGGATGCGTGGCGTGAACATCCGAACAAGTATCCCGGCAATTTCTCCTTGCCGTTGATCGCGGTCGATGGTGATCCCGACAACGATGAAGTCGCCGGGCCGATGCGGCCGACGGCGTGGCTGGGACGTTGTCCGTACCTGATGCAGGTGCTGGAGCGGATCGGCGCGGTGTGGGGCCGTACCCGGCTGATGAAGCTCTCGGGTGGCGCCGAGGTCACTCCGCACGTCGACATCAACTACTACTGGCGTGAACACATGCGCGTGCATGTGCCGATCAGGACCCAGCCCGGCGTGCGCTTCCTGTGCGGTGAAGCCGAAGTACACATGGCTGCCGGCGAGTGCTGGATCTTCGACACCTGGCGGCTGCACCGGGTGCTGAACATGCCCGATCGCGAACGCGTTCACCTGGTTGCAGATACCGTCGGCGGCGACAGGTTTTGGCAATTCGCCGCGCACGGGCGGGCGCCCGGCCAGCCGGGTGCCGAAGGTTGGTACACCATCCCGTTCGCGGGCGACGATTCCGATGCAAGCTCCCGGCTGATGGTCGAACAGACCAACGTGCCGGAGGTGATGACGCCGTGGGAACTGCGCGAGCACCTGGAGTTCCTGATTGCGCATATCCGTCCCGACCCGCAGGCGGCGGTCGTCGAGCAGGCGGGCACGCAGTTTGCCGCGAGCTGGCGCACGTTGTGGGCGCGCTTTGGCGAGGCGCCCGAGGGGCGCGCGCACTATCGGGAGCTGCTGGATCGTTTCGACGGTTGGGTCCAGTCCCATGCCGCCGCGTTGCAACTGCAGAACGGCACGGAGTTTTTGTTGGCCTGGCGCGCGATGATCGGCAGGTTCGCGTTGCGCGGGGATGCCCCCGTGGCGACCACGCCGGCAGCATCCGCAACGCGCCCGGCTCGGCACGGGACGGCCGCGCGCGCTGATTTTGATCGCCCGGTGTTCATCGTGTCGCCGCCGCGTTCGGGGTCGACGATGTTGTTCGAGGCGCTTTCACAGAGTCCCGACGCCTGCACCATCGGCGGCGAAAGCCACCTCGTGCTCGAAGTCGACCTGGCGTCGGGATCGCTTGGAACCATCGCGCGCGGCTATCCCTCCAATCGGCTCGATGCCGGTGACGCCACGCCGGCGATTGCGGATGAGTTGCGCGAACGCTTCCATGCGGCCGCGTTCGACCGCGAAGGACAGCGCCCGCCCGATCCGGTCCGACTGCTGGAAAAAACCCCGAAGAACGCCTTGCGCGTGCCGTTCCTTGCGCGCGTGTTTCCCGATGCGCGCTTCGTGTACTTGTATCGCGACCCGCGCGAAGTACTGGCCAGCATGCTGGAGGCGTGGGAGTCGGGCCGCTTCCGAACCTATCCGAACCTGCCCGGCTGGACCGGTTTGCAATGGTCCCTGCTGTTGATCCCGGGCTGGCGCGATCTGGTCGGCAAACCGCTGCCGGAAATCGTGGCGGCGCAGTGGAGTGTGGCGACGCGCATGCTGCTGGACGACCTCGAACGTCTGCCGGTGGCGCAACGCGTCGCCGCGCGCTACGACCAATTCATTGCCGATCCGGACACGGAAATCCGCAAACTTTGTGCAAGGCTTGACCTGCGCTGGGATCGCGCGCTGGGCAAGACGTTGCCCAAGGCCCGCTACACGGTGTCTGCGCCGCGTCCCGGCAAGTGGCGCGCGCGCGAATCCGAGATCCTGCCGCAGTTGGCGGGGATCGCGGCCGTGGCCTCGCAGGCCGAGCAGGCCGCGGCACGGTACGGCGTGCAGGCAAGCCGCTGAATGACCGGCACCGGAGCCGCATGGGGTCGTGTTCGCGCGGCGCGTGCTAGTGTGGTGCGCCAGCAGCGACGCCAACGAAGGAGAGAAGCCATGGCCGCGAAACAACCGTTCCTCACCGACATCAAGACCCTGCGCAGGCGTGCGCGCGAGCACATCCACCGCGGCGCAGTGACCGAGGGTTACAAGGCCGACCGCGAAACGGTGCTGAAGGTGCTCAACGAAGCGCTCGCCACCGAGATCGTGTGCGTGCTGCGCTACAAGTACCACTACTTCATGGCGTCCGGCATCAATGCCAAGGCGATCGCCGACGAGTTCCTCGTGCACGCCAACGAAGAGCAGGGCCACGCCGACCAGATTTCCCAGCGCATCACCCAGCTCGACGGAACGCCCAACCTGTCGCCGGAAGGCCTGTTGACGCGCAGCCACTCCGAATACGTCGAAGGCACGGACCTCGTGGACATGATCAAGGAGGATCTGGTCGCCGAACGCATCGCGATCGAGAGCTACAGCGAAATCATCCGCTACCTTGGCACCGACGATCCCACCACGCGGCGCATGATGGAGGGCATCCTCGCGATGGAGGAGGAACACGCCGAGGATCTTTCCACGATGCTGGCCGAGCTGGGCCACAAGGGCGAACCGGCCCGACCGCGTCCCGCCAAGCGCAAGTAATCCGGGCGGCCATCGTCTTGATTGATGTTGGTGTCCGGGCTTGTCAGGCGTGATGCAAGTCTCGCAGCTGGCCGGCGTGTGCTGTTCCATGCCTCGCGAGCCCTTTGTTTCGAGCAGGCAGAACTGCGCAAGCAACCATCCATGGTGCGGGGGGCCGGTGCGGCCACGGAGCTCTTCGCCATGGACGGTGGCTGTTGGCCGCCCGCTCGAAGCGGCACGCGATGCCACCGGCATCGCGTGCCGCTTGTTCCCCACTATGCTGCGCGGCGCATGAACACTTCCACGCATTCCGATCGCCCATGGCGCTGGCTGGCACTGTGGTGCGCGCTGCTGCTGCCGCTCGCGATCCTGTTTCCGCCGATTCCGATTGACGAGACGCGCTACCTCACCGCCGCGTGGGAGATGTTCAACTCGGGACAGTGGCTGGTGCCGACCGTCAACGGCGCGTGGTATTCGGACAAGTCGCCGCTGCTGTTCTGGCTGATCGCGGGCGGCTGGAAAATCGTGGGCGTGCACACCTGGGTCGCGCGCGTCGAGGCGTTGATCGTCGCACTGGGCATGCTGCTGGCGCTACGCCGTCTGGCTGCGCGACTCGGGATGGACGCGCGTGGCGCCGATACCGCGATGTGGCTGCTCGCGGGCTGCGTCGGTTTCACGGTGTTCAGCACCGCGATCATGTTCGATCTGCTGCTGGCGCTGACGGTGCTGGGCGCTCTGCACGCGTTGCTGGATCTCGACGCGGGAAAATGGAAACGCGGCATCGTGTGGCTGGGTGTGATGATCGGACTCGGCATCCTCGCCAAGGGTCCGGTGATACTGCTGCACGTGGTGGCGGTCGCGGTGCTGGCGCCGCTCTGGAGCGACACCGCGCGCGCGCGCAAGCTGCGTTGGTACTTCGCGCTGCTGGCCGGATTGCTGATCGGCGTCGCGATCGCGCTGTGCTGGTTGCTGCCGGCCGCGCGGTACGCCGGGCCCACCTATTGGCAGCCGTTGCTGGACAAGGTCAGCGGGCGCCTCGCCAAGAGTTTCGCGCACAACCGGCCGTTCTGGTGGTACCTGCCGCTGGTGCCGGTGTTGTTGCTGCCATGGCTGCTGACCCTGCGCGCGCCGCTCGCGGCGTGGTCAGGCCTGTGGCGGGGTCGCTTCGGACGCTTCGTGTGGTGCTGGTGGGTGGTGCCGTTCGCCGCGTTCTGCGCGATCAGCGGCAAGCAGATCCATTACCTGTTGCCGCTGCTGCCGGCGTGGGCGCTGGCGGGCGCGTGGTTGTTGCAACAATCCGGTGCGCGCCTGCGGCCGCTGTTGTTCGGGTTGCTCGCGCTGGTTGCGGCAATCGGGGTGGCGTCATTGCCGTGGCAGGCGGCGAAGACGTTTGGCTATCTCGTGCAGCCGGCGATCGCCACCTTTGCGATGGTTGGTCTGATCATCGCGGTCGGCGTCTGGCGCGTGTGGGGACGTGGTGCGCGTTCGTTGGCGCTGTCCGCGACGGCGCTGATTTCCTCCGCGATGCTGGCCGCTGCACTGGCGTACCTGCCTGCGCTGGACGTGCGCCCCGAAGCGGCGTTCGTGAAACAGGCACTCGAACAGCACACCGCGATCGCGCATATCGAGTGGCACAACGGCCTGTTCGGTTACACCGGGCACCTGCACCAGCCGTTGCCATGGATTCCGGGTGACGAGGTACAGGCGTGGTGCCGTGCGCATCCCGAAGGGATCCTCTTGACCAGCGATCGCAGCGACGAACCGAAAGGCGTCGTTCCGTTCGAAACCTGGCCGTATTTCCTGTCCGGCAGCCACCGCATCGCTGCATGGCGTGCTTCGCAAATCCTGGACGCAGCCACGCACTGACCTTCGCCACGTGCAATCGGGCGGCGGCAGGTTTACGCTCGGGCGGTTGCCTTCGGAGGAAAACATCATGCTGCGCATTCGATCGCTGCCCATGTTGGCTGCTGCATCGCTGGTGACAGCCGTGGCCTTCGCTGCGCCGCCGCCCGTCAACAATCATCCGGAACTCCGCGAGATGGCGGGCGCGGTGAAGGCGTCCAACCTGCACGCCACCGACGCGGCGCTGGTCGGTTTCGGCACGCGCCACACGCTCTCGACCACCACTTCGAAGACGCGGGGCATCGGTGCGGCGCGCCGCTGGGTGGCGGCGCAGTTCGAGATGATTTCCAAAGGCTGCGGTGGCTGCCTCGAAATCGTGACACCTTCGCAGGTGTTCACCGGCGAACGCATGCCCAAGGACGGCGCCGAGGTGATGGATGTGGTCGCGATCCAGCAAGGGAGCTCTTCCGCCATGGATGTCGCGAACCGCGTGATCGTGATGACCGCGCATCTCGATTCACGCCGCAGCGACGTGATGGATGCAACCGGCGATTCACCCGGCGCCAACGACGATGCTGCCGGCGTCGCCGCGCTGATCGAAACCGCGCGCGTGCTGTCGAAGTACAAGTTCCCGGCGACGCTGGTGTATTCGGCGGATTCCGGCGAAGAGCAGGGCCTGTTCGGCGGCAAGATCATCGCGCAGTACGCGGTCGACCACGGCTGGAACGTCGAGGCCAACCTCAACAACGACATGGTCGGCAACTCGCACGGCGGCAACGGCGCGTACGACCCGCACACGATCCGCGTGTTCTCGGAAGGCACCAAGACCAACGAGACGCTGCAGCAGGCGGCGTATCGCCGTTACCACGGCGGCGGCGTGGATTCGCCTTCGCGCAACATCGCGCGCTACATGCAGTCGCTCGCCGAGCAATACCTCGACGATTTCCACGTGCGCATGGTGTATCGCACCGACCGCTGGGGACGCTCGGGCGACCAGGTGCCGTTCCTCGAACAGGGCTTTCCCGCGGTGCGGTTGTCGGAATCGAACGAGGACTACGACCGCCAGCACCAGAACGTGCGTGTCGAAAACGGCGTGCACTACGGCGACGTGATCTCGGGCGTCGACTTCGATTACCTCGCCAATGTCACGCGGCTCGACGCGATCACCATGGCGTCACTGGCGATGGCGCCGCCGCCGCCTTCGGACCTCGGCGTGAAAGGTGCCGTGGCCTACGACACCACGCTGTCTTGGAAACCCTCGCCGGGTGCGGCCAGCTACAACGCCTGGTGGCGCGAGACCACCGCGCCGCAGTGGCAGCACGTGCAGAATGCGGGCGATGCCGATTCGGTGGTGTTGAAAAATATCATCCTCGATGACTGGTTCTTCGGCGTGTCGGCGATCAGCAAGGACGGCTGGGAAAGTCCGGTGGAATTTCCCGGCTTTGCCGGGAGCTTCGCGCGTTCGCCCAAACTGGGACCGGGCGGCAAGCCGGTCGATGAGCGCTACCCGCGCCTGTTCGGCAAGTTCGGCGGCGGAGCAGTCGGCCCGGCGTCGTGGCAGACTGGCGGCAAACCATCATCCGGGAGAACGCCATGACCCGTCTCGTCGCCGGTTTGTTCATCGCCATCGGATTGATCGTTGGCGGCTGGTTCATCGGCAACGGATTCGCGCACTCGCGCAACGAACGTTTCGTGACCGTCAAGGGCCTGGCGGAGCACGACGTCAGGGCCGACATCGCGTTGTGGCGTCTGCGCTTCGTCGAGACCGGCGACAAGCTCGCCGAGGTGCAGGCCGCGGTCCAGCACGATGATGCCGCCGTCACGGCGTTCCTCGGCCAGCACAAGCTCGGCAAGGACGACATCGCGTTCCGCAACGTGCAAGTCACCGACCGCGCCGCGCAGATGTACGGCAACCAGCAGTACAAGACCCGCTTCATCGTCACGGGCACCATCATGGTGCGAACGAAAAACGTCGATGCGGTCGCGGCCGCCGCGCAGGACACCGGCGCGTTGATCGCGCAGGGCGTGGTGCTGGGTGATGCCAACGGCGGCAACGACGAAGGCCCGACCTATCTGTTCGACGGCATCAATGCGTTGAAGCCGTCGATGATCGCCGAGGCCATGAAAAATGCGCGCGAAGCCGCCGAACAGTTCGCGCAGGATTCCGGCAGCAAGCTGGGCGGCATCCGGCGCGCCAACCAGGGCGTGTTCCAGATCCTGCCGCGCGACAAGGCGCCGATGCTGCAGGAGGACAAGCAGGTCGACAAGACCGTGCGCGTGGTCGCGACGCTGGACTACACCTTGAAGGATTAACCGCTCATCGACGGGGTTTGACGCGATGGGTGGGTGTTGCGTTCCATGGATCGTCTGGCCATGGATGGCGCGGATAACGACCCTTCAATTCCTTTTTCACTTCGGCATAGGTGCGATCCCAGAAGCCGCGCAGGTCCTGCGTGACCTGGATCGGGCGACCGCCGGGCGAGAGCAGGTGCAACATCACGGGCACGCGGCCGTTGGCGACGCGCGGGGTTTCGGCCAGCCCGAACAGTTCCTGCAGTTTCACCGCGAGCACCGGCGACGCCGCGTTCGATTCCCCGTCCACTGCCGCCGCGTAGTCGAGCTTGCGCGTCATTCCGCTCGGCATCGCGAGCGCATCGGGTGCGGCTTCTTCCAGCAGCTTGCGCTGCGGCCAGTCGAGCAGGCCGGCCAGTGCATTCGACAAGTCCTCCGACGACAGCGCCCCCAGCTTGCGCTTGCCGGCGAGCACGGGCGCCAGCCAGGTTCCCAGTGCCGCCAGCAGCGCATCGTCGGCGACGTTCGGCAAACCGGCTTCCGGCATCACGCGGCGCAGCCACTCGATCCGCGCGCGCAGGCGCAGCGCCGCATCGCTCCACGGAAGCGACGCGAGACCGCGCGCACGGATCGTCGCCAGCAGCGCGGGCAATGTGTCCTCCGCTTCCGCGGGAACAGAGCGGCGCTCCAGCACGATGGCGTCGAAACGACGCTCCTCGAAAGCTTCGACCACGTCGTTCGCGTTCTGCTTCACCACGCGTTCGCGCACGAAGCGTTGCGGGTAATCGCGTTCCAGCAGCGAGGCATCGAACGGCGCCGCGGCCAGGACCAGGCTGTCGCGCGCATCGAAGCGCGCCTCGGTGACGACCAGCCAGGGTTCCCCGAACAAGCCGGAGTCGTCGTGCAGGCGCACGCCGCGACCGTTGGCGAGCAGATACCGACGCGGGTCCTTCGTATCCTGTTTCGCCACGCGATCGGGAAACGCGTGCAACAAAAGGTTGCCCACGCTCAACGCATCCGGCGTGCCGCTGGCGCCGTGCAGAATGCCGAGGCGCTTGCGCCAGCCGCGCGCGGCCTGCTCGATCGCGGACAGGGCGCCGCTGTCCGCGTCGCGTACCACGCGTGGGCCGCCGTCGCGCCAGCGATGCAACGCAGCGACGCGCGCGCGCAAGTCATCGTTGAACGCCCCCCGCAGCGGTGAGCGTGCGTCCACCAGTGCGAGCAGGTCGGCAAGCAGCGGGCGCAGCGCATCCGGCGCACGCTGTGCGGCGGCGGCCATGCGGGGGTTTGCACCCAGCTGCAGCATCTCGCGGCCCAGCGGCGTGACGCGCAGTTCGGCATCGATGGCGCCGAGCCGTTGCAGCAGATCGCGGGCGGCGGCCAGCGCACCCTTCGGCGGCGCATCCAACCAATGCATCACTCCGGCATCCGCACCGACGCCCCATGCCGCGAGCTCGAGCGCGAGTCCCGACAATTCGGCTTGCATGATCTCCGGCATGCGCGAGGCCTCGAGGCGCTTGCTTTCCGGCCACAGCCGGTAGGCGCTGCCCGGCGCAAGTCGGCCCGCGCGCCCGGCGCGTTGATCGGCGGATGCTTGCGAAATGTTGACGGTGGCAAGCCGCGTGAACCCCGAGTTCGGGTCGAAACGCGGCTCGCGCGCGAGTCCGCTGTCGATCACCGCACGCACGCCCGGCACCGTGATGGAGGATTCGGCAACGTTGGTGGCGAGGATCACGCGGCGCGTGCCGGCTTCGCCCGGCGCGAGCGCAGCCTGTTGTTCGGCCAGCGCAAGCTCTCCGTGCAGCACTAGAACTTCAAATTCGCCGATTGGATCTCCTCTCCCCCCGGGAGAGGGGTTGGGGTGAGGGTTCGAGTCCTGCGCACGGTCCCGGACCCTCACCCGGCGCTGCGCGCCACCCTCTCCCGGAGGGAGAGGGATAAAAGCGCGCACCGCTTGTTTGGTATCCAAAGCTGCTGCAAGCATTCGCTGCGCCTGCGCGATCTCGCGCCGCCCCGGCAGGAACGCCAGCACGTCGCCATCGGTTTCGTCCAGGGCTTGCAGCACCACGCGACGCAGATGCGCGAGCTCGTTCTCCCCGCGCCGTGGGGGCGGGTATACGATGCGCACCGGAAACGCGCGGCCCTCGCTGCGCAGAAGCGGCGCATTCAACCATTGTGCCACGCGCTCGCCTTCCAGCGTCGCCGACATCACCACGATGCGCAGCTCGGGCCGCAACGACGCCTGCACGTCCAGCGCCAGCGCCGCGCCCAGGTCACCGGCCAGATGCCGCTCGTGGAATTCGTCGAACACGATCGCGCCGACGTCCGGCAATTCCGGGTCGTCCTGCAGCATCCGCGTCAGGATGCCCTCGGTGACCACCTCGACGCGGGTTGCATCGGATACGTGTGACTCGAAACGGATGCGATAGCCGATCGTCTGTCCGACCGCTTCCCCGCGCTGCGCGGCCATGAACTCCGCCGCCGCGCGCGCCGCGATCCGGCGCGGTTCGAGCACCACGATCTTGCGGCCCGCCAGCCAGGCTTCGTCGAGCAACGCGGCCGGCACCTGCGTGGTCTTGCCTGCGCCCGGCGGCGCTTCCAGCACCAGTCGCGGATGTTCGCGCAACGACGCGCGGATGCGCGGCAGCAGCGGGGCGATCGGGAAGTCGGCGCGATCCATCGCGGCATTGTAGGCGGGCATCCGACAACCTCCGGTCGCGGCGACAACCTCACGTAAAATGGCCGCATGCAACTGATCGACATCGGCGCCAACCTCACCCACGAATCCTTCCGCCGCGATTTCGACGCGGTGCTGGAACGCGCGCGCAAGGCCGGCGTGGCACGCATGGTCGTGACCGGCGCCTCGCGCGTGGGCAGCGAGCACGCGCTGGCACTGGCGCGCGAGCACCCCGGCACGCTGCATGCGACGGCCGGCGTGCATCCGCACCATGCCGGCGATTACGGTGCGGAAACGGATGCGCTGCTGCGCGCGCTGGCACGCGAACCCGAGGTGGTCGCGATCGGTGAAACCGGGCTCGATTATTTCCGCGACCTGTCGCCGCGCCCCGCGCAGCGCGCGGCGTTCGAGAAGCAACTCGCGATCGCGGTCGAGCTGCGGATGCCGCTGTTCCTGCACCAGCGCGATGCGCACGAGGATTTCCTCGCGCTGCTGAAAGCCGCACGCGACCAGGTGCCCGCGGTCGTGGTGCATTGCTTCACCGACCAGCGCCGCGCGTTGTTCGATTACCTCGACCTTGATTGCCACGTCGGCATCACCGGCTGGGTTTGCGACGAACGCCGCGGCGTGCACCTGCGCGAACTGGTGCGTGAAATCCCCGCGAACCGGTTGATGCTGGAGACCGACGCCCCCTACCTGTTGCCGCGCGACATCCGTCCGCAGCCCCCGCACCGGCGCAACGAGCCGATGTACCTCGCGCACATTTGCGAAGTGGTTGCCGGCTTGCGCGGCGAAACATTGGAAGTGACCGCAACGCAAACGACAGCCAATGCCCGCGCGTTTTTCGGGTTGCCTCCTTAGCTTTTATTCGACGCGTCCCGCGCGCATGGCGAGCGTCCAGTGCACCCGCCGCACGTGTTCCGGATCGTGCCAGGCCGCCAGCAGTTCATCCGTGATCGCGGCGATCGCGTCGCGGCCCGTGGTCTTGAGGTACTTCTGCGCCGCCGACCATGAAGCGAGGTAGGCAAGCAGTTGCCGGGCCGTCCAGTCGACACGCATTTCGAATGCCGGCGCCGCGACGGGCGCGAATGGAATGTCCAGCGAAGCGTAGCCTTCATCCACCAGCTTGCGCTCGGACGACCAGTAAGCGCCGAGGACGTCGTCGTACAAGTGCGCGACCACGGTGTCGACAGCCGGCGTCACGTTGCAATGGGCGTAGCACCATGCGGCGAACAACGCGCCGGGTTTGGCGACGCGGCGCACTTCCGCGATGAAGGCGGGCAGGTCGAACCAGTGCAGTGCCTGCGCGACGGTGACGGCATCGATGGAATCCGTGTCGATGCTCGTGTGATATCCGGCGCCATCCCCCGCGGAAAAATTCCGCGGCTCGTTGCGGTATTCGATGCGCGGATGTGCGGCGGCCTTGGCGAGTTGCTGCTCGCTCGGGTCGGTTGCGATGACGCGTTCGAAACGTTGCGCCAGCGCGATGCCCGCTTGCCCGTTGCCGCAGCCAGCGTCCCACGCACACCCGCGCGCGGGCGCTTCGGCCGCGAGCCAGTCGAACAGTGCCTCCGGATAGTGCGGCCGTGCCTTCGCATACAAATCGGCGTGGTTGGAAAAATGATCCTTGAAGTTCATCGCGGTGTTCCTCGTGGATGACGCCTGGCTTGCGATTCGATGATGCGGTGCGCACCGGGTGCGAGATCATCGAGCGAACAGTCACCGACCCGGACGCGCACCAGCCGCAACGTCGGCAGGCCCACCGCTGCGGTCATGCGCCGCACCTGGCGGTTGCGGCCTTCGCGGATCGTCAGTTCGATCCATGCATCCGGCACCGTCTTGCGGAAGCGCACCGGCGGGTCGCGCGGTCCCAGCCACTCGGGCGCGCGTTCCAGAGGACGCGCTTCGGCCGGCAGCGTGGTGCCGTCCTTCAGATCGACCCCGCTGCGCAGGCGTTGCAGGGCGGTCGCAGTCGGCGTGCCCTCCACTTGCGCCAGGTAGGTTTTCGCCAGCTTGTGGCGCGGATCGGTGATGCGGTGCGCCAGCGCGCCGTCGTCGGTCAGCAGCAACAAACCTTCGGAATCGAAGTCGAGCCTGCCTGCCGGATAGACGTTCGGCGGCAAGCCGAATTCCGCCAGCGTGCGTCGCGGCGTCGCGCTGCGGTCGGTGAACTGGCACAGCACGTTGAACGGTTTGTGGAAGAGGACGAGCATTGCGCGACAGGTCCTAGTCGCGCGAATGCGTCGAAGCCGCGGATGCGGGGATCGCCGCGCCGTCGGCCGGCGACATGCTGGAAGCCGGGGCGGGATCGTCCGCCGGTTCGGCATCGGGCGCCTCCACGGTGTAGCCGCGCGCCTGCAGTGCGGCGAGATAGCCGTGCGGGTCGAGCAGGTCGTGCATCGGCAGCACCGCGAAGCTCTGCCGGTTCGTCGCCAGCGCGGCGTCCGCGGCGGCCAGCCACGCGCCTTCGACGCGCGCGGGCAGGTTGTCGATGCCGAGTGCCTTGGCAAAGCCCGCGCCGGTGATTGCGGATTGGCACGTCTCGCGGTAGGCGCTTTCCGGTACCTTGCGCAGGGTTTCGATGTCGCCGGTGGCCCAGGCGTTGGCGCGCGCGCGGAAGTTCGGCAATTCGTGTTCGACCGCGTCCAGCACCAGTCCGAGGCAGGCGATGCCGTCCGGCCCCGACGCCGCGAACGCCTTCACCGCCTGGCGCGGTTCCCTGATTTCCAGCGTGGTTTCCGGTTTCACCACGGCAACGCCGTGCTGTTGCGCGAGCGCGGCCACGCGGTCGGTGATTTCGCCGTCGCCGCGCAGGTTGTTGGCCTTCTGCGCCTCCTTCATCAATCTGGAGGCTGCGAGGATCGGCAGGTAGCGTTCGACGCCGCGGTCGTCGCCGAAGTAATGCTGCTTCGCGGTTTCCCAGCGCGCGTACATCGGTGCCGGCAACACGTCTTGCAGGGTCTTGCCGTCGGGATTGCGTTGCGCACGATAGATCGACGGCAACAGGAACAGTTTGCCGAACCAGTTGGTATCGACCTTCAGCTCGACCCCGGGCGACGCCAACACGGCCTGCGAGGCGGCGATGGTTTGCGCGACCTGGCTGGAGCGCCACTCGATCCCGGCCGGCAGCGTCGGCACGACGCCGAGGATCCACAGCACATGATCGCCGTGCGTGACCTTCCACAAACCGGGGCCCGGCACCACGCCGGTCACGTTGATGGCCTGCAGGATGGTGACCGACGAGGCGGGCGCGGGCACGTCGGATGTTGTGGTGGGCGCAGGACTGGTGGTGTCTGCGGCCGATGCCGTGGTTCGCGCGGTCGCGCATGTGCAGACGAGCAGCAGCGCGAACATGATGGAAGGAAGATGCATGCTGCAATGATCGCAGGACCGCGGCACAAGTTCCCGCGGGCGTATGGCATCGCCGCGCGCAACCCGCGACAATGACGGTTTGCATGCCGCCGCCAAGGAGCCTTCGATGCCCGCCTCGCCCACCATCATCTACACCTTGACGGATGAAGCGCCGTTCCTGGCCACGGCGTCGCTGTTGCCGGTCATCGAGGCCTTTGCCGCTCCGGCGGGAGTAGGGTTGGAAACCCGCGACATCTCGTTGGCCGGACGCATCCTGGCGCAGTTTCCCGAGGTGCTGAAAGCCGACCAGAAAATCTCCGACGACCTGGCCGAGTTGGGCCGGCTGGTGCTGGCACCCGAGGCCAACGTCATCAAGTTGCCCAACATCAGCGCTTCGCTGCCGCAGCTCAAGGCGGCGATCAGGGAACTGCAGGGCAAGGGCTACGCGTTGCCGGATTACCCGGACGAGCCGCGCGGCGACGTGGCGCAGATCAACATCAAGGCGCGCTACGACAAGGTCAAGGGCAGCGCGGTGAATCCCGTGTTGCGCCAGGGCAATTCCGACCGGCGCGCGCCGGCTTCGGTGAAGGATTACGCGCGCAAGCATCCGCACAGGATGGGCAAGTGGAGCGGTGATTCCAAGACCCACGTCGCGCACATGGACGCGAACGATTTCTATGGCAGCGAGCAGTCGGCGACGCTGGACAAGGCCGGCACGCTCAAGATCGTGCTGGATGGCGCCGACGGCAAGCAGCAGGTGCTGAAGGAAGGCATCAAGGTGCAGGCGGGCGACATCGTCGATGCCGCGGTGATGTCGCGCCGCGCGCTGGCCGCGTTCATCGATGCCCAGATTTCCGACGCCAGGGCCCGCGACGTGCTGTTCTCGGTGCACTTCAAGGCCACCATGATGAAGGTCTCCGACCCGATCATGTTCGGCGTGGTGGTGGACGAGTTCTACGCAGACGTGCTGCGCGAATACGGCGGGGAGTTGAAGCGCGCGGGTTTCAATCCCAACAATGGCATGGGCGATCTCTACGCCGCGCTGGCGAGATTGCCGGAAGACCGGCAGCGCGAAATCAGGGACGCGATCGCGGCGCAACACGAAACGCGCCCGCGGCTCGCGATGGTCGATTCCGACAAGGGCATCACCAACCTGCAGGTGCCGTCGGACGTCATCATCGACGCGTCGATGCCGGCGATGATCCGCGATTCCGGCAAGATGTGGAACGCCCGGGGCGAGCGCGAAGACTGCAAGGCCGTGATTCCCGACCGCAGCTACGCCGGCATCTACGCGGTGATGGTCGAGGATTGCAAGGCGCACGGCGCATTCGATCCGGCCAGCATGGGCAGCGTGCCCAACGTGGGCCTGATGGCCGACAAGGCCGAGGAATACGGCTCGCACGACAAGACCTTCCAGATGCCGGTCGACGGCGTGGTGCGCGTCACCGACCAGGGCGGCAACGTGGTCTTCGAACACAAGGTCGAAGCCGGCGACATCTGGCGCATGTGCCAGACCCGGGACGCGCCGGTCGCCGACTGGGTGAAGCTCGCGGTGTCGCGTGCGCGCCTGTCGAACACGCCTGCGGTGTTCTGGCTCGACGAGCAGCGCGCGCACGATGCGCAAATCGTGGCCAAGGTCGAGCGCTACCTGAAGGATCACGACACCCGCGGCCTCGACATCCGCATCCTCGCGCCGGAAGAGGCGATGCGTTTTTCGCTTGCGCGCATCCGCAAGGGCGAGGACACCATTTCGGTCACCGGCAACGTGTTGCGCGATTACCTGACCGACCTGTTTCCGATCATGGAACTCGGCACCAGCGCCAAGATGCTGTCGATCGTGCCGCTGATGGCCGGCGGCGGCCTGTTCGAGACCGGCGCGGGCGGCTCGGCGCCCAAGCACGTGCAGCAGTTCGTGGCCGAGGATTACCTGCGCTGGGATTCGCTGGGCGAATTCCTGGCGCTGGGCGCGTCGCTGGAACACCTCGCGCGTGCGTTCGACAACGCGCGCGCGGGGGTGTTGGCGGCGGCGCTGGACAAGGCGATCGGGCGTTTCCTCGAAAACGACAAGTCGCCCGCGCGCAAGGTCGGCGAGCTCGACAACCGCGGCAGCCATTTCTATCTGGCGATGTACTGGGCGCGTGCGTTGGCCAACCAGCAGGACGACACCGGACTCGCCGCCCGCTTCGCATCGCTGGCCGATTCACTCGAACGCGCCGAACCAGCCATCGTCGCCGAGTTGAACGGTGCGCAAGGCAAGCCTGTCGAACTTGGCGGCTATTACCGCCCCGACATGAAAAAGGTGGAAGCGGCGATGCGCCCGAGCGCGACGTTCAATCAAGCCCTGCAGGCGATGCGCGCGGAAGGTTGATCCGCGTTGCGGATGGGGCTATGCGCGCGGCAGCGCGAGCCTTGCCACGGTCCGCTGCGCGATTTCGGCGGGCGTCGCTTCGTCCAGCGGCAAGGCGCCCATGCGTGGACCGAACGGCCCCCATTCGACCGGATTGGTGACGTTGAACAGCCCGACGGTAGGGGTGCCGGTGGCCCAGGCCAGGTGCATCACGCCACAATCGGCACTCACGAACGCGTCCATGTTTGCAATCACGGCTGCCATCTTGCGCACGTCGCTGGAGTAGAAGCAGGGGAAATGATCCTCCAGCATCGACTTGCCGAACGCCGGCAGGATTTCCACGATGCGGCCGCGGGGCACTTCGGCACGCAAGGCTTCGATGAACGCCTGCCACCAATCGCCCGCCAGCAACTTGTTGCGGGTCGCGTTGGCGAAAATGCCGATGCGGGGACGGCACCCGCCAGGCGGATCGTCCGCGACCGGGGCCAGGCGGCCCAGCGTGCCGCGTCCGCATGCCAGCTCTGCATCCGTCAGCACCAGGCTTGGCTGCGGGTACGGGCGTGCCGCCGGGTCTTCTCCCGTTGCGCTGCGCAGCAGATAGACCGGCGTCATGGCCTTGTGGTGAAGCTCGGCGGGAATCGCCACGCCGTGCGTGAGCGTGCCGCTTTTCTTCGGGCCGACATACCCCAGCGAAAACCTGGCGCGCGCGGACAGGGCCAGCAAGCGCCCCGATTGCGATTGGGGATCGGGATCGATCACGAGGTCGTAGTGCGCGCGGCGCATCGCGTGCAAGGTACGCGCGGTCGCCAGAAGGTGCCCGGCTGCATGGCGTGGAATGCGAAGGACGTTGCGTACGTTGGGAAACGCCTCGAACAGGACGTCCGCAGTCGGGCAGCGGGACACGATGTCCACTTCCGCGCCGGGATAGACCTCGGCGAGTTCGGCCAGCAACGGCGTCAGGGTCAGCGAATCGCCGAGGGTATGCACGCTGCGGCAAATCAGGACCCGGTGGATGCCCGTGCGCGGCAGCCGTGCGCCGCCCACGCTGCCCGCGCGAAACACGCCACGCATCATGCGTGCGGTGACGCGGCGGCGGACATCCTCGATGCCGGTCGAGAAATTCAAGGCGGATCGTGAGGTCATGTCGGCACGAATCGAAATCGCGGGTGGCCGGTGCGCATTTCCGCGGGATCCACGGCCGATGCGGCCGCGCGCTCAGAAGCGGTGGATGAAACCGACCTGGAAGCCGCCGGGCAGCCAGCCGAGGATCAATGGCGAGTCGCGGCGCGCGGCCCAGATGCCGACGGCCGTGCCGATGGCCCAGCCGGCCAGCACGTCGCTCTGCCAGTGGCCGCGCGTCTTGACGCGCGCGACGGCGTCGTACAGCGGCAGCAGTTCCAACGCGTACACCGCGGGATGGTCGTGGCCGTACGCCACCACGAACGGGGTGACGGCGCCCGCGATCGCGGTCACTTCGCCGCTCGGGAAACTCTGGTATTTGAAGCCACGGAAGAACTGATTCGGGTCGTTGGTTTGCGACGGGCGTTCGCGCTGGAAGGTCCATTTCGCGCCCTGCGCGATCGCCGATGACACCGCCATCGAGTCCAGCGAACGCCAGAACGTGTCGCCCAGCTTGTCCTGGTCGCCGAGCGCGAGCGAGCCGCCCACCACGGTCAGGATGGTCGCGCCCATCAGTGCCTTCTGGTTGCCGCGCGCCCAGATGCCGCTGTTGTCGTAGGCGATGCGATGGTCGATGCCGAAGGGGCCGCTCGCCGCCAACGCCGCGCGCAGCGGAGCCGCCGCGCAAACGCAGAGCAGGAGCAAGGCGGCGAATCGCCGCATGCAGGAATCGGAACGCATGTCGTCCATCGTCCGGATGCGATGAACGACATTTATGACCGCACTCGCTTAGCGCCTTCTTAGTCGTGGCTTTCGCGAACCTTGCAGGCCTGCCGCAGGCGGCAATGCCGCGCGGCAGCTACCTGCTCCGTTCAGGTCAGGAATCGGTGCCGGTCATGACGGTGTGGAACTCGCCATGCTGCATCGACACCCGATAGTGCGCGATGCGTTGGCCGTGATCCTGGATGATGTCCACGTCGACATGGGCTTGGGCACCGCGGCCTGCCGCACTGGCCTCCAGCGCCGGGCCGCCGCCCATGCGCTCGGCTTGCGCGATCGCCTCGCCGAAGCCGAGCTTGCTGCCGTCGAGTGCGTGCACGCCTCGCGCATCCTCGCCGCGCGCCGCGCCGCTGCCGATCAGCTTGCCGGTGTTCGCGTCGATGCGCAGCTCGAGCCTGGCATTGCCGCGCAGCACGTCGACTTCGTACCAATGCCCGCGGCGGGTGGCTTCCATGCCGTAGCCGTAGGCACGGCCGCCGCCGCTTTCGGCGATCCGCACGGCCCTGGTGGGCGAGATCGGCGCCTGCAGCACCGCCGCCATTTCCAGGCGGTCGCCGGAATCGATGGTGCCGGCCATGGCGGCGGTGGCCGCGCACGCCGCGAGCGTTGCGGCGATGGTTCGTGCCAGTGCGTGATTCATGTTGCAAACTCCTTGCGTGGGCCGAGGCAGCATCATCGGCCACCAACCTTCGCCGTCGCTTTGTGGCTGCTTGGGATTTGCTTAGTGGCTCCCGGCCAAGCACGCTGCTACGTTTCGCACAACGGCGTCGGAGCATCGTGCATGAAGCTGCTGCTGGTCGAGGATTCGGAACGCCTGCGCGGCACGCTCGCGCGCGGCCTGCGCGCGGCCGGCTTCACGGTGGACGTCGCCGGCGACGGGGTGGAGGCCAACGGGTTCCTGGCCGGGTACGGCTACGATTTCGTGGTGCTCGATCTCGGCTTGCCTCGGCTGGACGGCTTCGGCGTGCTGCGCGCGTTGCCCGCGGGCGGCGCGCGTCCGCGAGTGCTGGTGTTGTCCGCGCGCGACCGGATCGGCGACCGCGTCGAGGCGCTGAATGCCGGCGCCGACGATTACCTGGTCAAGCCGTTCGCGTTCGAGGAATTGCTGGCGCGGCTGCATGCGCTGGCGCGGCGGCCCGCCGAAACGCAGGCGGACGTGCTGGAGCGCGCCGGCGTGCGGCTCGATCCGCAGGCGCACCGGGTGACCGCGAACGGCGGCGTGTTGCAACTGACGCCGCGCGAATTCGCGTTGCTGGAATTGTTGCTGCGGCATCGCGGCCGCGTGTTTGCGCGCGCGGAAATCCTGGAACGCATCGCCGGCAGCGAGAGCGAGGCCTCCGACCGCAGCATCGAGGTGGTGGTGTTCGGATTGCGCCGCAAGCTGGCCGATGCGGGTTGCAGCAACCTGATCGAGAACCGGCGTGGCGCGGGATACCTGATTCCATGAGCGTGATGCGGTGGCACGCCGCGCATGTTTTCCTTCTCCCGCGAGCGGCAGAAGGGGCGGAACGCCGCTTTTTCTTTCGCCCGCAGGGCCGGATGCGGGGAAGCGAAACTTGAGGCCCGGGAAAAAAAAGCAAACCTTCTCGTTGCGCGCACGCCTGACGCTGCTGCTGGCGCTGGCGGTGCTGGTGGCGTTGGGCGGCGCCGCCAAGATCGTGGACTGGCGGGCCGATTCGGAGATGCAGCAACGTTTCGACGCATCGCTGCTGGCGCGCGCGCAGTCGCTGGCTTCGTTGGTGCAGATCGAGGGCGGCAGGATCAGCGTCGAAGCCGAAGACGCGGCCACGGCGGTATTCCCCGGCAATGCGGATACGAGCTGGTACGCGCTCAGTTGCGGCAAGCGCGTGATCGCCCGCACCGCCGAGGTGCCACCCGATGCGGCGGCGGGTGACGAGCCGACCTTCGACGATGCGCAACTGGCCGGTCGCACATTGCGCGTCGTGACGCTGCGCTTCCACCCCGAACGCGAAAGCGCGCACGGCGCGCACGCCGCGGCTACGGCCTGCACGCTGCACTACGCGCTCGACCGCGGTCCGCTCGACGAAATCCTGGGAACGCTGGATTACATCCTGCTCGGCAGCCTGCTGGGCGCGTGCCTGCTGGTGCTGCTGGCGACGCCGTGGCTGGTGCGGCGCGGGCTGCGCCCGGTGGCGGTGCTGGATCGTGCGATGGCCGGGATCGGTCCCGATGCGCCCGGCGGGCGTTTGCCGGCCAGCGACACCACCGAACTGGTGCCGCTGGTGGTGCGCTTCAATGAAGTGCTGGCGCGGATGGACGAGGGCCTCGCGCGCGAACGCCAATTCGCGTCGGGGCTGGCCCACGAATTCCGCACGCGGCTGGCGGAATTGCGCACGCTGGTGGAGGTCGAGACGCGTTATCCCAGCGGGCGCGACCTGCACGCCGTGCTCGGCGAGGTCGGCAGCATCGGCGCGGAACTGGAAGCGACCGTCACCGCCCTGTTGCAGCTGACGCGCATCCAGTCGGGGCTGGAAGCGGCGCGCCCGGAACCCGTGCCGCTGGCGGCCTTGCTGGCGCGGGTGTGCGTGCGGCACCAGGACACGGCGCAAGGACGGGGCGTGCGCGTCGAATCGTCATCCACGCCGGACGCCGACGCGACCGTCGCGGCCGATCCCGCGCTGCTCGAAATCGTCTTCGACAACCTGCTCGGCAATGCAGTCGCCTACGCGCCCGCCGGCACGACCGTCGGGTTGCATTGCGGACACGGTGTGGTGTGCGTGCGCAACGCGGCACCGGCATTGCAGCAGGACGATCTCGCCAATTTCGGCCAACGCTTCTGGCGCAAGGGCGAGCATGGTCCCGGACACGCCGGACTCGGGCTTGCGCTGGCCGGCGCCGCGGCGCGCGCGCTGCGGATGATGCTGTCGTTCGAGCTGCGCGAAGGCGTGTTGCACGCGAGCCTGCGCTGGCGGACGTGACGTGCGCCGTGCGCGGCGTCAGCCGCGCGCGTAGCGTTGCCGCAGGAAGGCGTGGAACGCGCGCAACGATTGCGCGTCGCCGCCGCGCGGGCGGCCGGGGCGCTCGGCGTCGTTCCAGGCGTACACGTCGACGTGCATCCAGGGCACGTTCGCCGGCACGAAGTGCTGCAGGTACAGCGCGGCGGTGATCGCGCCGGCATGGCGCGAGGCGCCGGTGTTGCAGGTGTCGGCGAATGCGGAGGCGAGCATCGCGCGGTACGGCTGCCACAACGGCAGGCGCCAGACGAGATCGTGTTGCGCGTCGGCGGCCGCGATCAAGCCGTTGGCGACATCATCGCGATTGGCGAACAGCGCGGGCAGGTCGGGCCCGAGCGCGACGCGCGCGGCGCCGGTGAGGGTGGCGAAATCGATCAGCAGGTCGGGCTTGTTCTCCACCGCCAGCGCCAGCGCATCGCACAGGATCAAGCGGCCTTCGGCGTCGGTGTTGTCGACTTCGACCGTGGTGCCGGCGCGGGTGCGGATCACGTCGCCGGGACGCAGCGCGTCGCCCGCGACCGCGTTGTCCACGGTCGGGATCACCAGCAGCAACCGCACCGGCAGGTTCGACGCCATCACCAGTTGCGCCAGCGCCAGCGCGTGCGCGGCGCCGCCCATGTCCTTCTTCATCCAGCGCATGCCGTCGCCGGTCTTGAGGTTCAGGCCGCCGGTGTCGAAGCACACGCCCTTGCCGACGATGGCGAGCAACGGGTGTTCCGGACTGCCCCAGCGCAGTTCGATCAAGCGCGGTGCGCGCGGGCTGGCGCGCCCGACCGCGTGCACGGTCGGGAACCCGGCTTTCAACAGACCGTCGCCGCTCCACTCGCGGCACTTCGCGCCGAAACGTTCCGCGACTTCGCGCACCGCCGCGCAGACTTCCGCGGGTCCGAAGTCCTGCGCCGGCGTATTGATCATGTCGCGAAGGCGCGTGATGGCATCGACGGTCGGCGCGATGTCGTCCAGCACCGCGCGCGGCACCAGCAGCCGTGCGGGCTCCGTGTGCGGCTTGTGGTACTTCGTGAAGCGGTAGCTGCCCAGCGCCCAGCCGAGCGCGGCATCGCGGGCGGACAGCGCGTCGCCGTCGAGGCGGTAATCCTGCGCGGGCAGTCGGTACGGAAATGCACCCAAGGCAAGCGGCGGCGAGGCGGGGTCGATGCCGCACAGCGCGCGCGCGCTGCCGCCGCGCGCATCGGGCAGCATGCAGAACGCGCCGGCCTGTCCCGCGAATCCGTTGGCCTCCGCCCAGCGCCGTTGCCGCGCACCCAGGGTTTTCGCGAACGCGGCCCAGCCGTCACGCGACAGCGGCGTCAACGGCAAGGCGCGCCGGGCGCGGCGGTCCTCGCTCAGCCCGAGCACGCGGCGCGCTTCCCGGGACCGGCGGCTCGCATCACGCGCAGGCGGTCTTCAGCACGCCGTTGCACTTGCCGAGCAGGTGGCGCTGCCCGCGGTCGCGTTCGAGGACAGCTTCAGCACCTGCCCGACCTGCAGCATGTCGCCGCGCAGGTGGTTCCACTTGCGCAAGTCGTCGACGCTGATCGAGTGGCTCTTGGCGATCTTCGAAAGCGTGTCGCCACCCACCACGGTGTAGTCGGCGGCCCGCGCGGTTGCTGGCGCAGCGCTCGGCGCGGGATCGACGCCCGCGGCCTGGCTCAGTGCCGCGCGCTGCGCGTCCGCCGCGGCGACCTGCCTGGCGGCGGCCTGTTGCAGCGCCGCGGCACGCGCGACTTCCTGCGGATTGCCGGCCAGGCGCGCGAATTCGTTGCCGGGCGCGTATTCGGGCGGCAAGCCTTCGGTGATCATGCGCGCGCCGATGGTATTGATGCGGTCCATCTCGCTCTTGGCGTTCAGCACGGTGGCCTGCGCGTAAGGCAGCAAATCGTGGCTGCGCAGGATGCCGTCCGCCTCGCCGCCGCCCAGGAAGCCGAGGAACTTCTGGATCGCGGCGATCTTCGGGCTGTCGGCCTTGTAGGCGAGGTAGATCGTCACGGGCAGCGGATAAGTCGCGTTTTGCAGCGTGGCGATGCTGGGGGTGACGCCTTCGATCGGGATGATCCTGATGCCCTTCTGGCGGCGCGCGTGCACCAGCGTGGAGAGCGCCAGCGCCTTGCCGTCCAGCGACACTTCCTGCTGCAGCGAATCGATGTTGATGAACAGGCGCGGCACCGCGACCGGGTAGTCGCCGTTGCCGAACACCAGCCGGCGGAAACTGAACTGGATGCCGTCCAGCGGCGAGGCCACGCCATCGAGGTCGATCGGCTCGTCGCGGCCGCCCACTTCGGACCAGTTCCTGATCTTGCCGTAGTAGATGTCGTGCAACTGCTTCAGCGTCAGGTTGCCGACCGGGTTGGCTTCGTTGGTGATCATCACCAGCGCGTCCCACGCCACCGGGGTAAAGGTCAGCCCCGCTTCCTGGGCGCGCTTCGGGTACGCCGGACGCGCGCTGGCGGCGAGGTCGACCGAACCGTCCAGCGCACGGTCGATGCCGTCGATGGTGTTGAACGGTTGCACGTCGAGATGGCCGTCGCCGGTGTCGGCGAAGGCATTGGCGACGGCGTTGACGAGGCCGGCCGTGCTGACCTGGTCGCCGCGCACGATCAGCGCGGTGCCGGAGCTCCCGGAGTGGGTGGTTTCGTGGCGCGGCTTGTGCTTGGCGGGAGCCGCCAGCGCGACAGTGCAGAACGCGACCGCGAAAGGGAGGACGAGGGGACGCAGCGAACGTTTGAGCATGAACGGGATACCGTGCGAGGGTCAGGAGAAGGGAAGCGGCCCGATTATGGCGGAACCGGCGTTGGCTGCGACGCCGCCGTTCAGCTTCCCGCACCGTGTTTCGATGACGCCGCTCACGTTTTCACGAACAGGCAGCGGCTGCCCTGATGAACGGGCAGGTGAAGGACCGCAGCAGGTCATGCAGCGGTCCTCAGCCACCGATCTGGATTTGCACGAGCTGTCCCTCGCGCACCAGCGACAGCACCAGCACGCGCGGGTGCAGCGCGAACACGCGGCGCAATTGCGCAAGGTCGGGCGTGGCCACGTTGTTGACGCCGACCACGATGTCGCCACCGGCGAGGCCGTTGCGCGCGGCACGGCTGCCCGTCGCGACGGTCTCGATCGTGACGCCTTCGACGCCCTGGTCGTCGCCGGCCGGCGCGTCGACCAGGGTCGCGCCGGCGAGGCGCGCGTCCAGCGACGCGCCATCGGCCTGGTTGCTGACGGCGGTGAGCTTCGCGTCGATGGTCAGCGCGCGGCCGCCGCGGTCGACGCCCAGCGCGAGCGTGCTGCCGAGCGGCGCGAGGCCCTGCACGTTGCGCAAATCCTGGGCGTCGGTGATGGGCTTGCCGTTGACGCTGGTGACGAGGTCGCCCGGCTTCAGTCCCGCCTTGGCGGCCGGCGAATCGGGCATCACGTTGGTGATCAACGCGCCACGCGTCGCCTTGATGCCGAGCGCCGCGGCCACCCGCGACGAGAGGTCCTGCGCGTCCACGCCGAGGCTGCCGCGCACCACCTTGCCGTGCGCGATCAACTGTTGCATGACCTCGCTGGCGAGATCGGAGGGAATCGCGAAACCAAGGCCCGCGCTTGCGCCCGAAGGCGAATAGATCATCGAATTGATGCCGACCAGTGCGCCGTCGAGGTTGACCAGCGCGCCGCCGGAGTTGCCGGGATTGATCGAGGCGTCGGTCTGGATGTAGTTCTGCACGCCGCTGCGGCGCAGGTCCTGGCGCTGCAAACCCGAAACGATCCCCGAGGTCGCCGACTGGCCCAGCCCGAACGGATCGCCGACCGCCACCACGAAATCGCCCACCCGCAGTTTCGACGAATCCGCCAGCGGCAAGGCGACCAGGCCGGGCGCCTGGATCTGGATCACCGCGAGGTCGGTCTGCGGATCGGTGCCGATCAGCTTGGCCTTGTACGACTTGCCGTCGGTGAGGGTCACCTGGATTTCGTCGGCGCCCGCGATCACGTGGTTGTTGGTGAGGATGTAACCCTGTTTCGCATCGACGATCACGCCCGACCCCAATGATTGCTGGACCAACTCGCGCGAGGGCGGCACCGCGGGCAGCCCGAAGAACTGGCGCATGATCGGATCGCTGAAGAACGGATTCACCGCGACCCGGCGGTGGCTGGTCGAGGAGATGTTGACGACCGCCGGCGACACCCTGGCCAGCATCGGCGCCAACGACGGCAACGGCTGGCCGTTCACCGCTTCCGGCAGGGTTCCCGCCGGGGCCGGGATCGCCAGCAACAGCGCCAGCGCGGCGGTCGCGATCAGGCAGGAAAGGCGCAGGTGGGCGGCGGACGTCATGGTGGCTCCTCGGCTCAAGAAAGTATCCCGGCATTATCGGACAGCCATCGTCGCGATGGCGTTCACGTACCCCGACCCCAGCCTCCATGCGACTCTGCATCGATCCCGCGAATTTTTTTGCGCCGGCCCTTTACAGACCCGCCGCGTCAGCGTAGGGTTGGATTCCGCTCGTGATCACAACATCTTGTGTCCTGGGCTGTCGGATAGCCCAAGGGTTTGGCTTCAAGACGGTTCGAACGGGGGATACTCGAAGATGCGGGTCTGGCGGTCGGGCTTGGCTCAACGCATTCGGCACACGCCGAGGCGGGGCGGCCCAGGCAACTGAATCGAATCCGGAACGCGGTGCCTCAGGGCACGGCGTCGAGGCACTATCGTCGGCACCCGGGCACTCAACCAACAAGCCCGGAAAGACACGGAGGCAATAACAAGATGGGTACGGCGCGGGCACAGCAATTGACGCGGGCGGCAACGGAGGTTCCCCTGCAACCGGCATCACTGGACATCTGGGACAAGAAATACCGCCTCAAGACCAAGCAGGGCGAACCGGTCGACGCGACCGTGGACGACACCTGGTCGCGGGTCGCGCGCGCGCTGGCCGACGTCGAAACCACGCCCGAATTGCGCGAGAAGTGGCACGAACGTTTCCTGTGGGCGCTGCGCCATGGCGCGATCCCGGCCGGGCGCATCACCTCCAACGCCGGAGCGCGCGAGCACAAGCCGGCCACGTCCACCATCAACTGCACAGTATCCGGCACCATCACCGATTCGATGGACGACATCCTCGAAAAAGTCCACGAGGCCGGACTCACGCTGAAGGCCGGTTGCGGCATCGGCTACGAATTCTCGACGCTGCGCCCGCGCAACGCCTACGTGTCCGGCGCGGGCGCCTACACCTCGGGCCCGCTGTCGTTCATGGACATCTACGACAAGATGTGTTTCACCGTATCGTCGGCCGGCGGCCGGCGCGGCGCGCAGATGGGCACGTTCGATGTCTCGCACCCGGACGTGAAAGAGTTCATCCGCGCCAAGCGCGAGGATGGACGCCTGCGCCAGTTCAATCTTTCCTTGCTGATCACCGACGGCTTCATGCAGGCGGTGGAAACCGATGCCGACTGGCCGCTGGTGTTCCCGGTGCACGTCAAGGAAAAAGACGAAGTGGACCTGGGTGATTCCAGCCAGGTCGTGTGGCGCGAATGGCCCAGCCACGACAACTACCTCGTGCGCGACGACGGCCTGGTCGCCTGCAAGATCTACGGCCACATCCGCGCGCGCCACCTGTGGGACATGATCATGGTCTCGACGTACGACTACGCCGAGCCGGGCTTCATCCTGATCGACCGCGTCAACGAGATGAACAACAACTGGTGGTGCGAGCACATCCGCGCGACCAACCCCTGCGGCGAACAACCGCTGCCGCCTTACGGTTCGTGCCTGCTGGGCTCGGTGAACCTGACCCGCTTCGTGCGCGACCCGTTCGGGCCCAAGGCGCACTTCGACATGGACGAGTACAAGGAAGTCGTGCGCGTGTTCACCCGCATGCTCGACAACGTGGTCGAGGTGAACGGCCTGCCATTGGCCAAGCAGCGCGACGAAATCATGAACAAGCGCCGCCACGGCATGGGTTTCCTGGGCCTGGGGAGCACGCTGGCGATGTTGAAGCTGCGCTACGGCTCGCCCGAGGCGATCGCGTTCACCGAAGACGTTTCGCGCGAGATGGCGCTGGCCGGCTGGGAAGTCGCGCTCGATCTCGCCAGGGAAAAAGGCCCCGCGCCAATCCTCATGCAGGACTTCACGGTCACCGGCGACATGCTGCGCAAGCGCCCGGAGATGGCGCGCGATGGTTACAAGGCCGGCGACCGCATTCCCGGCCGCGTGCTGCACGCGAAGTATTCGCGCTACATGCAGCGAGTCGCCGAAGCGGCGCCCGGGCTGGTCGACAAGCTTGCCGAAACCGGCGCGCGCTTCACCCACCACACCTCGATCGCGCCCACCGGCACCATTTCCCTGTCGCTGGCCAACAACGCCTCGAACGGCATCGAGCCCTCGTTCGCGCACAGCTATTCGCGCAACGTGATCCGGCCCGGCAAGAAGACCAAGGAAAAGGTCGAGGTGATGAGTTACGAACTGCTCGCCTACCGCGCGCTGATCAATGCCGAGGCCAGGCCCGGTTCCGACGAACCCAACGAAAAGCTGCCGGACTATTTCGTGGCCGCCGACGACATCAGCCCGGTCCAGCACGTCGACATCCAGGCCGCGGCGCAGAAGTGGGTGGATTCGTCGATCTCCAAGACCGCCAACGTGCCGACCGACTATCCGTACGAGGATTTCAAGGACATCTATTTCCACGCCTACAAGGCCGGCCTCAAGGGCTGCACCACCTTCCGCTTCAACCCGGCCGCCTTCCAGGGCGTGCTGGTGAAGGACGCCGACCTTGCCAACACCACCTACCGCTTCGAGCTGGAAGACGGCAGCGTGGTCGAGGTGAAAGGCAATGAGGAAGTCGAGTACGACGGCGAAACCCACACCGCCGCCAACCTGTTCGATGCTCTGAAAGAGGGTTACTACGGAAAGTTTTAACCCCTGAACAACCTGCTGCGCTCGGCAGCTTACGTGCCGGCGGTGCTCGCAATGCCCACGTACTGACGTGTACGCTCCGCTTGCTGTGCTCCGGCGTCACGCAATCACGGAGCCCTTTCGCCATGGATGGCGTTGTTCGCTCGCGACGGTTCTTCAGGGGCCCCAACCGGGAACGTGAGCACTCTCGGACGCTTCAAAATCAGCGGTCATGGACGATACAAAAAAAAGCGCGCACGTGCTTCGCGTTGTGTGAGAATGCGTCCACGGCGACGCGCGTCGCCGTCGTGATGTTGCAACCAGTGGTCCACTGTCAACGATCCATCCGGAGGAGCATCCGATGAGCAACGAAACCACGTTCCCGTGGAGCATCACCGAAGAGCCCGCGGCAGCGCCCGCTGCACCGGCCCCGGCCGCTGCCAAACCGGCCGCCAAGAAACCCGCGAAGAAGAAGGCCGCCAGGAAACCGGCTGCCAAGAAGGCGGCGAAGAAGGCCAAGCCTGCCAGGAAGGCTGCCAAAAAGGCCGTGAAGAAGGCGGCCAAGAAGACTGCGCGCAAGGCCGCGAAGAAGGGCGGCGCCAGGAAGAAGGCCGCGAAGAAAGGTGCACGCAAGGCTGCCAGGAAGACCAGCCGCAAGGCGGTCAAGAAAGGCGCGCGCAAGGCCGTGAAGAAGGGCGGCGCCAGGAAGAAGGCCGCGAAGAAAGGCGCCCGCAAGGCTGCCCGAAAGAAAAAGTAATACCGCGGTACCCGGGACGCCGGCCCCAGCCGGGCCGGCGTCGCTTTTGGATCACGCCCTGCCGGACCGGGCGCAGGAACATCACCACATGACCATCCGCATCAACAAGAAGATCAAGGGCTACCAGGTGCTCGGCAACGAGACGCCTGCCGCCGCTACAACCGCGACCCCCGCGTCCGCCGGGCAGGCAGCCGAACCGGTGGCCGCCGAAATCATCCAGATGCACGAGAAGCTCGAGCGTCCGGAAATCCTGATCGGCGCCACCTACAAGATCAAATCGCCGCTGTTCGAGCACGCGCTGTACGTCACCATCAACGACATCGTGCTGAACGCCGGCACCGAATTCGAGATGCGCCGCCCCTTCGAGATCTTCATCAACTCGAAGAACATGGACCACTTCCAGTGGATCGTGGCGCTCACCCGCATCATGTCCGCGGTGTTCCGCAAGGGCGGCGACGTCACCTTCCTGGTCGAGGAACTGAAGGCCGTGTTCGACCCGCGCGGCGGCTACTTCAAGGCCGGCGGCGTGTACATGCCCTCGATCGTGGCCGAGCTCGGCAACATCATCGAGGCGCACCTGACCATGATCGGCCTGCTCAAGGGCGCCGAACTCTCCGATGCGCAGAAGCAACTGATCGCCGAGAAGCGCGCCGCCTACGAGCGCAAGGGCGCAAAAAAAAACTCTGAAATAAGCACCGCCGGCGAAATGGGCGGCGCGATGGTCGATGACGATGCGTCGTCGCAATCGTCACTCACCCCCAAGCCAGGTTCCGGCGACCCCGACGACGTCCTCGAAGCCCCCGCCGACGCCGGTGCCTTTCCGCCCGGCGCGATGATGTGCGGCAAGTGCAATACCCAGGCGCTGGTGCTGCTCGACGGCTGCCAGACCTGTCTCAACTGCGGCTACAGCAAGTGCGGTTAGAGATAGGACTGCATACAAGCTTTATTTTCGCGACTTTGTGTTCACGGGAGGGTATGAGACATGAAATCGCGCAGCAAGCGTGTAGTAAAAAAAGCAAGCAAGAAGATTCGTAAAGCCGCCAAGAAGGCAATCAAGAAAATTGCGCGCAAAGGTTCCGTCGTAAAGAAGCGCGCCGCCAAGCGGATTACGAAAAAAGCTGGCTCAGTTAAAAAGGCTGCCAAGAAAGCTGTACGGCGAGTCGCGAAACGCACTGGAATCGGCGGCGGACGATGACGTCTGCCGGTACGCGACAATATTCGGGCAAGTAGCCCGGATGCAGCGAAGCGGAATCCGGGGTTGAACTCATCGAACGTTCCCGGATTTCGCGACTGCACGGCTCCATCCTGGCTACCACGTTCGGGGCATCGCCTGACAAGGAATTGCGGCATCTGCCGCTGGCCACGGGCACGCCGCGCGGCAAACTGCGGCGATGGTTGCTTACCGTCGAAACCGTGTTCCCGGCGGCACGTTCTTCTTCACGGTCGCGCTTCGAGATCGATCGTCGCGATTGCTCGTCGATGCAATCACCGAGTTGCGCGACGCCCATGCACTTGTCCGTGCGCTGCGCCCATTCGTGATCGTTGCGACCGTCGTCATGCCGGACCATCTGCACGCGATCTGGAGATTGCCGGAAGGTGATGACGACTATTCCGGACGATGGCGCGTGATCAAGACCAGATTCGTTCGCAGCCTGCGCCGAAACGGCCATGCCGTCGCCGTCAATGCCAAGGGAGAAACGAATGTCTGGCAACGACGCTACTGGGAACACACCATTCGCGACGAGGTCGACCTGCATGCGCATCTTGACTATGTGCACTGGAATCCGGTGAAACATGGCCACGTTGCACGCGTGCGGGATTGGCCGTACTCCTCATTTCACAGATATGTTCGACAGGGCGTTCTCCAGAACGATTGGGGCGGGGAAAAGACCGCACCGCAAGGCGATTTCGGTGAGTGGCCGGACTAGCTTGTTTCCCGGATTCCGCTTCGCTGCATCCGGGCTACCCACTGATGGGTAGGCTGGGCTTGCGAGTCCGGCTCACCTAGGTGGGGCGAGCGCTTTTTGGGAACCCCAACCTGCAAGAACACAGCCGCATCCCTGATCGCGTATCCTGCGCGTCGAACTTGAACGCAACGCGCATATGGACGCCTTCAGCTACCTCTCGGTCCTGATCTCGATCATCCTCGGCCTTGCGATCACCCAGATCCTGCAGGGCTTCCGCGACCTGATGCAGGCTCGCTCGCGATTGCGGCTGTACTGGCCTTCACTGTTGTGGGCAATCCTGCTGCTGGTGATCTGCGTGCAGGAATGGTGGGCGATGTTCGGGTGGCGCGATTACCCCCGCTGGACCTTCCCCGGTTTTTCACTGATGCTGGCGCAGACGATTGCCACTTATCTGGCTGCGGCGCTGGTGTTGCCCGATGTGCACGGCGACGAACCGATCGACCTGCGTTCGTACTACTACGCCAACCATCGCTGGTTTTTTGCGATGGGCGCGATCGCGGTGAGCGTCAGCATCCTCAAGGACTGGTTTTTGTCCGGGCACCCACCGGAGCCATTGTCGAACTTCGTTTCGCAACTGGTCTTCATCGCAATCTTGAGTGCATGCGCGATCACCGCGCGCGAACGCATGCACAAGGCTCTCGCGCCCTTGGCGGCGATCTTGTTCAGCATCTACACCTTGATGCTGTTCATGCGATTGCATTGATCCTCGGCGATCCCGCGCGTGCCATTGCATGCCGCGGTAGCGGGGAGCCCGGATGGGCGAAGCGGAATCCAGGTTCAGCGCGTACGACCGCCCCGGATTCCGCCGCCCGTGGATTCATCGGGCCACGCGATTGATTCACGGCTGCCGCCGGACCGGCCAGAGCAGATCGGCCGTCACCGGAAAATGGTCCGACGGATAAAGCTTGCCCTGGTGCGTAGTCACGGTGCGGGCGTCCTTCACGCGAAAGCCGCGCACCAGGATCCAGTCGATGCGCTCGGTCGGCTCGCCGGTGAAAGCGTGGAAGGTCTTGTCGGGCCCGCGGCGATGCGGCGCGACCAGCCACGCGTCGTGCAGATGCGCGGTCAGCATCGCGTGCACGCGGCTCGCGGGCTTGGTGTTGAAATCGCCGGTGAGTACGAACGGTTCGTCCGGCGGAAGCTTCGCGATCCGCTCAAGGATCACCGCCGCGCCTTTTTCGCGCGCGGCGTCATCCTGTGCGCGATAGGGCAGGTGGGTGTCGAACAGGACGAAGGTGCGGCCGTCGTCAGTTCGCTGGAAGCGCGCCCACGTGACCATGCGCGGAAAGGGCGTTCCCCAGGTATTGCTGCCCGGAACGTCCGGCGTGTCGGACAGCCAGAAGTTGCCGGAATCGAGCACGCGCAATGCATCGCGGCGATAGAACACGCCCATGTGTTCGTCGCCGTCGCCGCCCTTGCGACCCATCCCGAACCACTTGTATTCGGGAAGTTTGGCGACGACGTAGTCGCCCTGTTCCTTGTACAGCTCCTGGGTGCCGAACACATCCGGGCGCTCGTCGCGGATCGTCTTCACGAACAGGTCGCGGCGCGCCTCCCAGCGCTCGGGGCCGTCGGACGCCAACGGCAGGCGCACGTTGAAGGTCATCACGCGCAAGCTGTCGGCGGCGCGGGCCGCTTGGCTGCCGGTCACGCCCAGCACGGCGAAACACAGCGCGAACAGCCACGGGCGAGAAGCGTGCATCGACGACTCCCTGCGCATTGCGTCCGTCGACTTTAGCAGGCGTGCTCCGTCCGTCCGTCGCGGCGCCTTCACGCTCCCGTCGAGGCGAGTGTGGCGTAGGCGCGCACCGGGAACGTGCCCATGCCCTTGACCTTCACCGGCACCGCGGAGAAACGGAAGCCGTCGGTGGGCAGTTGTTCCAGCCCGCACAGATGTTCGACGATCGGAATGCCGGCGCGCAGCAACGTGCTGTGCACGGGGCGGCGGCCGTCGGCGGTGTCGTCGATGTTCAGTGAATCGATCCCGACCAGGCGCGCGCCGGCGTCGCGCAAATACTCCGCGGCATCCGCAGTCAGGAAAGGGTGGCCCTCGAAATACCGGTCGGTGCGCCAGTGCCGGTCCCAGCCGGTGTGCACCAGTACCGCCTTGCCGCGCGCGTCGAGCGGCAGGAACACGCGGCGGTCGATCGCGCGGCCCGCCATGCCTGCAACCCGTGCCACCACGGCGACGAGGCCGGCGACTTCGTCGAGGTCGAATCCGGACACGTCCTTGCCGTCGGCATAGCGGTGGTACGGCGCGTCGATGTAGGTGCCGGTGTTGGCGACCAGCGTGATCTTGCCGATATGGAACTCGGTGCCTGTTGTGTAGTGCGCGCGCGATTGTTCGCGGGACATGTGGTCGCACACGATCGGTGCCGGCAGGCCCTTGTAGGTGATCATGCCGTCCTCGATGGCGTGGCTGAGGTCGATGTGGCGCGTGCCTGCGTCGCCATCGGTTGCGGCCGCTGCGGCCGTGCGCTTGTGGCGCTCGGCGATGACCTGCTTGTTGAGGATGCGCACCGCGCCCACCATCAGCAACCGCAGGTCGCGCACGATGTAATCGGAGAGTGCGCCGTCGTCGATGTCGTCGCCGTCGATGTCGAGGCGGAAACCCTGGCCCTGGATGCCGCCGCCGTTGGAGAAATCGACTTCGAAATCGAACTGCACGCGTTTGTCGGTGGTGCCCATGCAAGGAACCTCGTCATGGTGAGCCAACCATTATGCGCGCGCTGCCGGACGCCGATACGAAAACATCCGGCGATACTGATGACGATTCGTTCTGAATGAAGGTCCCTAAGCTCGCCCGATACGGTTCAACGGCAGGCGCAGGTAACGATGTCCGTCGGCATCGGCGGGCGGCAACCGTCCGCCGCGGATGTTGACCTGCAGCGCGGGCAGCAGCAGGCGCGGCACCGGCAACGTGGCGTCGCGCGCACGGCGTTTCGCGACGAAAGCGTCCTCCGCCACCCCGCCGCCGACGTGCACGTTCTCGCGTGACTCGCACGCGATCGTGGTTTCGCGCCACGCGGTGCGCGTGGGGGGCGGGTAGTCGTGGCACAGGAACAGGCGGGTCGATTCGGGCAACGCCAGGATGCGCCGGATCGACGCGTACAACTCGCCCGCGTCGCCGCCCGGGAAGTCGCAGCGCGCGGTGCCGAGATCGGGCGCGAACAGGGTGTCGCCGATGAACGCGGCGTCGCCCGCGACATAGGTGAGGCTGTCGCGGGTATGGCCGGGCGTCGCCAGCGCGCGCAGGGCGAGTGATCCCGCGTGCAGCACGTCGCCGTCGACGAGCAGGCGGTCGAACTGGCTGCCATCGGCCATGAAATCGTCGCCCAGTCCGAACACCTGCCTGAAGTGCGCCTGCACCTCGACGATGCCTTCCCCGATCGCGATCGGCGCATCCAGCGCGTCGTGCAGATAACCCGCCGCGCTCAGGTGATCGGCGTGCGCGTGGGTTTCGAGGATCCACGCCACGCGCAATGCGCGGTCGCGCAGGAACGCCAACAGCGCGTCGGCGCTGGCGGTGGATGTGTGCGCGGACGCCGAGTCGTAATCCAGCACCGGGTCGATGATCGCGGCGGCCTCGCCGTCGTGGACGACATGCGTCCAGGTGCCGGTGTCCGGGTGGAAGAACGATTCGACTTCGGGATGCGACGGATCGACCTTCGGCATGACTCCCCCGCGTGCGCGTCCCCGGTGCCGGTTCACACCGGAGGCACAACAGTATCGGCCACCTCGTACAACCGCACCAGCGGCTCCATGTCGAGCAGGTACTTGTCGTCCTCGTCGTAGTACACCGCGCGCTCGGGCTGCTTGCCGGCGTAGGCGTGCAGGGCCTTCATGGAATCCCACAGCGTAAGCAGCTGGAATTCGCACTGCTCGCCCTGGATCCTGCGCAGCACCCACGCGCCGCGCTGGCCCTTGTAGCCCCTCAGCGCCGGCAGCGCGGTGTGCTGCAGGTGTTCGAGATAGGCGTCGGCCTGGTCTTTCGGGGTGATGCCGCGCCAGATACGCATGATCATCGGACGGACTCCATCGGATGATGGGCCGATCTTACGACGGTTCCGGGCACGTCGCCGGCGTGCCCGGAACCGGCGTCGCGGGTCACGCCGAAATCGCGAGCTTCTCGCTGCGGTAGACCACGGCGGTGACGAGGCCGAGGACGAAGGCCGCCGCGAATCCGCAAACCAGTGCGAGGCCGATGTTGCCCACGGACACCGGCACGCCGCGCAGCATGTCGCTCACGCCGACCTGCTGGCCGAGCAAGGGCACCGCGTACATCCAGGTCGCGGGCTTGATCGGCATGAACGCCATGATGATCGACGGCAGCGCCGGCACGATCAGCAGCAGGCTGAGGTAGGTCTGCGCTTCGCGGTAGCTCTTGGCGAACGCCGCGACCAGGGTTTCCAGCACGGCGAACAGGGCGATCAGCGGCAACTCCAGCAGGATCACCCGGCCGATGAATCCCGCGCCGAGGTCGAACGACATGCCCAGCTTCTCCGCGGGCAGGAAATGTCCCGCCACGGAGAACGCGACGGCGGTCAGCACCAGGCTGGCCAGCGCATACACGCCGATCGCGCCGAGCTTGCCGAGCAGGATCCGCCAGCGTGCCACCGGGTTGGCGAACAACGGTTCCAGCGACTGCCGTTCGCGCTCGCCCGCGGTCAGGTCGATGGCGAGGTACATGCTGCCGACGTAGATCGCCAGCACGAAGAAGTACGGCAGGATGCTGAACAGTTGTCCCGCGCGCGATTGCGGCGTGGACTGGTCGCGTTCGCTGACCACCACCGGCGCGGCGATGCCGGGCGAAAGTCCGCGCGCGAGCAGGCGCAGCGCGCCTTGCTGGCTGCCGTAGTGCTTCAGCATGTTTTCCAGCCGCGAACGCGAGGTGCCGGTGCCCATCTGCGACGAGTCGTAGATCAGCTCGACCTGGGCCGGTTCGCCCTTGGTCCAGGCACGGGCGTAATCGGCGGGGATGCGCAGCACCACGTCGGCGTCGCGCTCGCGCACGGCCTTGTCGGGATCGGCGATCGGCGGTTGCGGCACCAGGCCCTGCTGCTTCAGGCCGTCGATCAGGTTGGGCGCGTATTGCGCGCCGATCACCGGAACCTCGAGCGGTCCCTCGGCCTTGGTCATCTCGCGGCTGATCACCGTGTTCATCAGGGCGACGAAGATGATCGGTCCCATCAGCGGCCCGTAGACCAGGGCGCTGAACACGGTGCGCTTGTCGCGCAGGTTCTCGCGGACTTCCTTGAGGAAGACGGTAACCATCGATTTCATGCGGCGAGTCCTTCTTCACTGCCGATCAATTTCACGAAGGCGTCCTCGAGGTTGGCCTCGCCGGTTTGCGCACGCAGCGCATCCGGGGTTTCGTCGGCGACCACGCGGCCGTTGGCGATCACCACGATGCGGTCGCACAGCATCGCGACCTCCTGCATGATGTGGCTGGAGAACAGCACGCAGCGCCCTTCGGCCTTGAGGTTGCGCATGAACGTGCGCAGGCCGCGCGTGGCCATCACGTCGAGGCCGTTGGTGGGCTCGTCGAGGATCACGTTTTTCGGATCGTGCACCAGCGCGCGCGCGATCGCGGTCTTGACGCGCTGGCCTTGCGAGAAACCCTCGGTGCGACGGTCGAGGATGTCGCGCATTTCCAGCGCATCGACCAGTTTTTCGCGGCGCTGGTGCATCAGGCGGGTTTCGATGCCGTGCAGGCGCGCGAAATAATCGATGTTCTCGCGCGCGCTCAGGCGCTTGTACAGGCCGCGCGCATCCGGCAGTACGCCGAGGCGTCGGCGCACCGCGATCGGATCGACCGCCGCGTCGATGCCATCCACCAGCACCTGCCCGGAGTCGGGTTTCATCAGGGTGTAGAGCATCCGCAGGGTGGTGGTCTTGCCGGCGCCGTTGGGACCGAGCAGGCCGGTGATTTCGCCGTCGCGGGCGGCGAAGCTGACGCCGTCGACGGCCTTCACCTTGCCGAAAGCCTTGTGCAGGTCTTTTACTTCAATCATGGGCTTTCTCCAGTCGGGCACTTGCCGCCGCTGATGACGGCACCAGCAGCTTTTCCCCTCTCCCTTCGGGAGAGGGTGGCCGAAGGCCGGGTGAGGGTGCGTGTTCAAGCGGAAACCGGACCCACCGCCATCTGACCCGATTCCCCGAGTTGCGTACCCTCACCCCTGCCCCTCTCCCGAAGGGAGAGGGGTTCAAGGAGCCATGGCTCATGGCGCGGCTCCATTGAAATTCACGAACGCGGGGATCGGCCCGATGCGTTTCAGGCACGCGGCGTCGAGCTGCTTCGGATCCAACTTGTCGATGAATTCGTTCACCAGCTTCGGCATGCAGCCGATCGTCAGTTCGCCGTGGCCCATGCCTTTCAATTCGAGCACGCGGCCATTCGCGAGCCCCTTCAGCACTTCCCCGGCGAAACGCGGCGGCGTGACCGGGTCGCGTTCGCCCGAGAGGATCAGGGTCGGGATCGAGGACTTGAACGGCGCGTGGAAATCCTTCGGCACCGCGCCGCGCGGCCATACCGAACACGCCGCCTGGATACGCTCGATCGGGCGCGTGCCGAGCAGGGTGTCGGCATCCCCGGGGCGCGCGGTCAGGAACGGTGCGTCTTCGCTGCACATCACCGAAAGCTGCATGCCGCCGTTCATGTTGCCCGAGAGGTCGCCCTCGCCGATCTGGGTCTGCGCGAGCAGCGGCGCGAAATCCCCCTTTGCCGCCTGCGCCACGTCCAGCGGCAGCAGCGCCGAGGCCTCGGCGTTGTACGCGAACAGGTGCACCAGTCCCGCCAGGGTGTCGCCGGTGACGTTGCGCGTGGCCGGTTCGTTGGTGCGCGGATCGCGGAAGCCCGCGTTCTCGACCGGCTTCGCGGCCAGTTGCGCGTGCAGGTCCAGCAGGGTTTTGCGCCAGTCGCCGAACGCCTGCTTGCAAGCCGGCGTGGCGAGGCAGGCTTCAGCCTGCAGCTTCAACGCGCGTTCGAGGTCGGACGCGAAGGTCTCGCCGAGGATCAAGGTGTTCGGCGCGACGCTGTCCAGCACGATGCTGCGCACCGCGTCCGGATGCGCGGTGGCGTACTGCTGCGCCATGCGGGTGCCGTAGGAAATCCCGATGAGATCGAACTTCGGCGCGCCCAGCGCCTGGCGTACGGCTTCGAGGTCGGCGACCGCAATGGTGGTGGTGTAGTAGCGCGGATCGGCGGTCTTCTCGACTTCGGCGAGGCACTTCGCGATGTCGGCCTTCACGCGCGCGGCGTCGAACGGCAGGTCTTGCTGTCCCTTCTGGGCCTTCTCGACCTCGGGACACGACAACGCGTGCGAGCCGCCGGTGCCGCGCTGGTCGAGCACCAGGATGTCGTGGTGCTTCTGCAGCGGCGCGAACGCGGTCGCGAGCTGCGGGAAGGTTTCGGTCGCGGATTGGCCGGGGCCGCCGGCCAGGTACACCACCATGTCCTTCTCGGGCACCGTCGAATCGCTTTTCACGATCGCGACCTTCAGGTCGATGCGGCGCGATTTCGGGTCGCCGCGGTTTTCCGGCACCGGGAACTTCGTGCAGAACGCGGGCACGCCGGCACCGCCGTGCGGCGCCTTCAGCTCGCACGCCGTCAGGGTCAGCGTGCCCAGCCTGATCGTCGCCGGCGGCGCGGGCTTCACCGGCTTGGCCGGCGCCGTGGAAGCCGCTGCGGGCGTTGCGGTGGCCGTACTCGTCGCCGTGGTGCGCTCCGCGTCGTTCCCGTGCGGAGCGCGCTGCTTCGCCCGCCACTGCCAGCCGACGATGCCGACCGCGATCGCGATCACCACGATGCGCATCAGCATGCGCGGATTCATCTTCAGCGCGTTCATTTTCATTGGCGTCCCTCATCCGGTTCGAACATCGATTCGATGCGTTGCTTGAACAGGCGCGCCAGCTTGAACGCCAGCGGCAGGCTGGGGTCGTACCTGCCGGTTTCGATCGCGTTGATGGTTTGCCGCGACACGTCCAGTTGTTCGGCCAGCGCGCCCTGCGACCAGCCGTGGGCTTCGCGCAATTCGCGCACGCGGTTTTTCAAGGACGTGCCTTCATCGAGCACGGTTCCGCCACTTCGACCAGGTGCAGGCCAACCCGTACACCAAACACAGTGCCGGCAGCACCATCAACAGCACCAGCGCGCCATCCACGGCGATGAGCTTCACGGCCGCCAGCAGGCCCAGCGCCATGCAGACCATGCTCACGACGATCACGGCGATGCCCGCGGCCTCGAGGTGTTGGCGGCGCTCCATCTCGTCGCATCGATTGACGTAGCGGGCCACCGCCCACGCGATGAACAGCACCGGCAGCATCGGCGACAGCACCACGATGGCCTTCAGCCATGGCATGGTGAGATGGTCGGCGAGCGGCATCACGTACAACACCACCAGCATGTACACCAGGAACGCCGGCAGGATGATCTTCAGTTGCCAACGGTCGATATTGCGCACCCGCTCGTTGAGGACCGCCTTCGACGAGTACGTGAGCACCCACAACCCCGCGCACATGCCGACCAGCGCGATGATCCGCATCGCCACGTTTTCGGTCGCCAGCAACATCCAGACTGCGCCGACATAAAACACGCAGCCGAGCAGCCAGGCACCCCAGCGCTGCCAGACCGCCCATTCGTCCATTCGTCCCATCGTCGTGGTTCCCCGCGCGTGCATACGTTCACCATGTCAAGCAAACTTGACAACGCGACTGTATCGAGCGGCTTTCGTCTTGTCAAGCATGCTTGACACAAGGCACATCGGCGGCGTCCGCACCGGGACCGCTAAGCGGTGCTTAAGCGTGCGCCGCCACACTTCCGAACCATGCGCACCAAGGTTTTCGCATGCGTGGTCGTGTCCACGATCGCCACCGCCCTCGGCGGTTGCGCGACCTACCACGCGCTGCCGCTCGACAACGGTCGCGGCCCGTCGCGCGTCGCGGACATCACGGTGCCGGCGACGTCGCTGCCGACGCCCGAGCTGCGTGCGTACCGGTTCGATCCGTCCAACGGCCTCGATGCCACCGAAGTCGCGATGCTGGCCGTCGCCAACAGCCCGCAGCTCAGGGTCGAGCGCGACAAGACCGGCGTCGCGAACGCGCAGGCGTACGCCGCGGGCCTGTTGCCCGATCCGTCCGTGAGCTACGAACACGACCGGCCGGTCGGGAGTTACCCGGCCGGCACCACTTCGGCCTTCACGGCGAACCTCGCGTTCGATCTCGGCAACCTGGTCACGCGTTCCGCGCGCGTGAAGTCGGCGCGCGCGGGTGCGCGCGAGGTCGACCTCAACCTGTTGTGGAGCGAATGGCAAACGATCGCGCAGGCACGCACGTTGTTCGATCGCGTGCTCTATTTGCGCAAGCTCGTCGCACGCCTGCAGGACGAGCACCTGGCGTTGGCGCCGATGCAGGCCGCGATCGCGCGCGCCCTGCATTCGGGCGATCTGACCTACGATTCCGCCAGCGCGGGCTTGAACGCGGCATCCGACGTCGGCAACCAGCTCGGCGACGCGCAACGGCAGCTGCACCAGGCCGAACAGGATCTGCACGATTTGCTGGGCCTCGACGCGTCGGTGCCGCTGCACCTGGCCGGCGCGCCGTTCACGGTCGATCCGGACCCGGCGGAAGTCTTGCTTGCGCTGCAGGACATGCCCAAGCGCCGCCCTGACCTGCTGGCGCTGCAGGCCGGCTACGCGTCGCAACAGCAAAAGCTGCGCGCCGCGATCCTGGCGCAGTTCCCGGCGATCACGGTTGGCTTCGTGAAGGCGCGCGACAACAGCAACATCTCCAGCGCGGGTTTCTCGATCGGTCTGTCATTGCCGCTGTTCGACGGCAACCGCGGCAACATCGCGATCGAGCGCGCAACCCGGCAGCAGCTCCACGATGAATACTCGGCGCGCCTGCTGACCGACCGCAACGACATCCAGCGCCTCGCCGCCGATCTCGCGAGCGATCGCGGGCAGCGCGCGGCGTTGACGGCGCACGCCGCGCAACTGGCCGCGGCGCGTGCTGCCGCCGAAACCAACTACAGCGCCGGCCGGCTCGACTGGCCGACCTACCTCGCGATCCGCGCCAATTCACTCGCCGCCGACACGGCCCTGCTGGCACTGGACGCGAACACCCACGAAGCGGCGATCGCGCTGGATGCATTGGTGGGCAACTGGCCGGATGCGGCACTTGCCGGGAATGATCAAAAGCATTCGTTCGCGAAGGACGCGAAAAACGCGAAGGAAAGTCGATGAAAGGAAAGTGCCTTCCCGTCTTTTGCTCTTCTTTGCGTCCCCTCGCGTTTCTTTGCGGACTGCTTCTACTCTTGGGCGCTTGCTCAACAGGCAAGCCAAACGACGAAGCGCAACCCGCCGTCGAAGTCGGCACCGCGATGCCGGTGCGGCAGACCTTCCATGCGCACGTCGCCGCATTCGGGCAACTCGCCGCCGACAGCCGCCATGCGTTGTCGCTCAGCCTTCCGCAAGCAGGCGAGGTCGTCGCGACCGAAATCATCGCGGGCCGGCGCGTGCAGCGCGGCACCACGCTGCTGAAACTTGCCACCGACCCCGCGACCCGCAGCGCCTACCTGCAGGCGCAAAGCGCGTTGCGCGTCGCGCAGGCCGACTTTGCGCGTACCGAGGGGATGCACGCCGCGAAACTCGCCACCAACGCGCAACTGGACGCGGCGCGCAAGACGCTCTCCGACGCACGCGCCGCGCTGGATGCGCAAGCCAGGCTCGGTGGCGCGCAAGCCGTTGTCGCGTTGACTGCTCCTGCCGACGGCGTGGTGACCGCGCTGGAGGTGCAGCGCGGCCAACGCGTCGCGGCGGGCACCACGCTGGTCCAGTTCACGCCCGCGTCCGCGCTGGCTGCCCAGCTCGGCGTCGACCCGCAAGCGGCATCCGCCATCCGTGTTGGGATGCCGGTCGCGATCAGGCCGGTGTACGCCCCGCGCGACGTCCCGCCCTTGCGCGGCACCGTCGCGATGGTCGGCGACGCGGTGAATCCGCAAACCCATCTGGTCGACCTCGTCGCGACGCCGGACAAGCCCGTCCAACTCGCCGCGGGGACCGCGTTGTCCGCCACCATCGATACCTCGGACTTCACCGCCTGGTCCGTTCCGCGCAATGCCCTGCAGAACGATGCCCAGGGCGATTTCGTTTACCAGGTCGAACGCGGCAGGGCCAAGCGCGTGGATGTGAAGGTGCTGGCATCGGACGGCAGCCCGATCGGCGTCGAAGGCGCGCTCGACCCGCACGCACCGGTGATCACGCTGGGCAGCTACGAAGTTTCGGACGGCGATCCGGTGAAGACGGCGAGCGATCATCCATGATCGCAATCACTACGCCCACCGCCCCTCACCCCTTGCGCTCTCCCGTAAACGGGAGAGGGGGAGTGATCGTCGCGCTGCGCGCGACAGGTTTATCCAAATGAACGTGGTGGCGTGGTTCCAGGCACACCGCCGTTCACTGTTGTTCCTGATCCTGATCCTCGCGCTGGGCGGGCTGGCGTCGGTCTTCAACCTGCCGGTTGCGCTGTTCCCCGACGTGTCATTCCCGCGCGTGCGCGTGAGCATCGACGCCGGCGATCGTCCCGCCGGCCAGATGGTGGTCGCGGTCACGACGCCGATCGAAGAAGCGATCCGGCGCGTGCGCGGCGTGCGCGACGTGCGCTCCACCACCAGCCGCGGCAGCGCGGAGGTCGACGTCACCTTCGACTGGGGCGCGGACATGGGCCGCGCTTTCCTCGACGTCAACGCCGCGGTCAGCCAGGTGTTGCCCGACCTGCCGGCCGGCACCCGCATCCATTCGGAGCGGATGGACCCGTCCGGCGTCGATCCCGTGCTGGCCTACAGCCTGCGCTCGGACACCCTGTCGCCGACGCAGCTGTACGACCTCGCGCAATACCAGTTGCGCCCGCTGATCTCGGGCGTGGCCGGCGTCGCGCGTGTCGACGTGCAGGGCGGCGAGGTCAGCGAGTTCCATGTCGACGTCGATCCCGCCAGGCTGCGCGCGCAGGGCCTGACCCTCGCCGAGGTGACGCGCGCGGTCTCCAGCGCCGCCGACATCGAAGCGCTGGGACGCCTTGCCGATCATTACAAGTTGTTCCTGTTGCTGGCCAACAACCAGCCGGCCAGCGTGCAGGCGCTCGGCGACGTGGTGGTGCGCGCGGGCCCGCGCGGCGTGGTGCGCGTCGGCGACGTCGCGACGGTCGCGCGAAGCACCGTGCCGCAGTGGGTGCGGGTGACGGCCGACGGCAAGCCGGCGGTGCTGGTGCAGGTGTTCCAGCAGCCCGCGGCCAACAGCATCCAGATGGTCGACGCGGTGAAGGCGCGCCTCGCCGAATACGCGCCGCAGATGCCCGGGGGCGTGAAGATCGCCGCCTGGTACGACCAGACCCAACTGGTCCGTGGCGCCGCCGGCAGCGTGCGCGACGCGATCCTGATCGGCATCGGTCTCGCCGCCCTCGTGCTGTTCGTGTTCCTGCGCAACACGCGGGTGATCCTGATCGCGCTGCTGGTGGTGCCGGCCACGCTCGCGATCACCGTGCTGTTGCTGCAGCTGCTGCACATGAGCTTCAACATGATGACGCTGGGCGGCATGGCCGCGGCGGTCGGGCTGCTGATCGACGACGTCGTGGTGATGCTGGAGCACATCATGCGGCGGCTGCGCGACACCAGCGGCGACGTGCGTGCGCGCATCGTCCACGCTGCGCGCGAATTCGCGCGTCCGCAGACCGGATCGTCGCTCGCGACCATCGTGATCTTCCTGCCGCTGGCGTTCCTGACCGGCGTGACCGGCGCGTTCTTCAAGGCGCTGTCGCTGACGATGGCGAGCGCATTGGTGATCTCGTACCTGCTCACCTTCATCGCAGTGCCGCTGCTGGCCGAGCGCCTGATCGACGAACGCCACGCGCAGGAACACGCGCCCACGCGCCTGTGGCAGCGCTTCACGGCTTTCTACGAGAGCGTGCTGCTGCGCGTGCTGGAATGGCCCGCGCTGCTGTTGATCGGGCTGATCCCGCTGGTGCTGGCCGGCGCGTTCGCGTACAAGTCGGTCGGCACCGGCTTCATGCCGAAGATGGACGAAGGCGGCTTCGTGATCGACTACATCGCGCCGCCCGGCACTTCGCTCGACGAAACCAACCGGCTGTTGCAGAAGATCGGCGCGATCCTCGCAGCCAATCCGTATGTCGATACCTGGTCGCGGCGCACCGGCCTGCAACTCGGCGGCGGGCTCACCGAAGCCAACACCGGCGACTTTTTCGTGCGCCTGAAATCGGGATCGCGGCCGCCCATCGAGGAGATCATGACGAACGTCCGCGAACAGGTCGAGGCGAAAGTGCCGGGCCTCGACATCGACCTCGCGCAGTTGATGGAAGACGTGATCGGCGACCTCACCGAGGTGCCGCAGCCGATCGAGGTGAAGTTGTATTCGGACGACGTGGCGCAACTCGACGACACCGCCCTGAAGGTGTCCGCGCAACTCGCGAAGATTCCGGGCGTGGTCGGCGTCTTGAACGGCATCAACCCGGCCGGCGACGCACTCGAGGTCGAAGTCGATCCGGCCAGGGCGGCGCTGCTGGGACTCGATCCGCGGAACGTCGCGGATCAGGTGGCCGCGGCCATGGCCGGAACGGTCGCCGCCGAATTGCCCGAAGGCCCGAAGATGGTCGGCGTGCGGGTGTGGGTGCCGCCGGACGACCGTGCCGAGATCGAACAACTCGAGGCGCTGCCGATCAGCGACGGCCAGGGCCATGTGTATCCGCTGTCGCGCGTCGCGACCTTGCAGCCGCAACGCGGCCAGCCGGAAATCGACCACGAAAACCTGAAGCGCATGCTGGCGGTCACCGCGCGCATCAGCGGGCGCGACCTCGGCTCGACCATGCGCGACGTCAAGCAGATGCTCGCGACGCGCGGCGAACTGCCGCCCGGCATGTATTACGAACTGGGCGGCCTGTACCGCCAGCAGCAGATCGCGTTCCGCGGACTCACCATCGTGCTCCTCACCGCGATCGCGCTGGTGTTCACCCTGCTGCTGTTCCTGTACGAAAGTTTCCGCGCGGCGATCGTGGTGCTGGTGCAGCCGCTGCTGGCGATCTGCGGCGTGTTCGTCGGGCTGTGGGTCACCGGGACCCAGCTCGACATTTCCTCGATGATGGGCATGACCATGATCGTGGGCATCGTCACCGAGCTTTCGATCTTCTATTTCTCCGAGCTGGCCGAGATCCAGGACCAGGCGGCCCGCGACGGACAGGAACCGGGTTTGCGCGAAGCCCTGCTTGCGGCCGGCCACAACCGCATGCGCGCGATCCTGATGTCCACCATCGCGGCGATCCTGACCCTGTTGCCGCTGGCGTTGGCGTTCGGACGCGGCGCCGAGATGCAGCAGCCGCTCGCGATCGCGATCATCGCCGGCATGCTGGTCGCGGTGCCGCTGGTGTTGGTGGTGATGCCGGCGTTGTACGCGCTGGCGATGCGCGGGCGCAAGGCCGATTAGCCGCCGCCCGAGGCTTCCGTTGTTTGCCGGCGCGGCCGTTGCGGCACCGATGGGTGCGCGCGTGCCTGCGCCTGTCGCGAACGGCCTGCCATAATCGGCGCCTGTCGTATCAAGGGTGGTTTCGTGCAAGGGCATTCCTGGCTGCCGTCGGTGCTGGTGTTCCTGGTCGCGGTGGTGATCGCGGTGCCGCTGGCGCGCAAGCTGAAGCTCGGTTCGGTGCTGGGCTATCTCGCGGCGGGCGTGGTGATCGGGCCGTACGGCCTGCAGTGGGTGCACAACCCCGACGCGATTGCCGGCATTTCCGAATTCGGCGTCGCGCTGCTGTTGTTCGTGATCGGCCTGGAGCTCTCGCCGCAGCGCCTGTGGGTGATGCGGCGGCAGGTGTTCGGCGCGGGCGCGGCCCAGGTGTTCGGTTCCGCGCTGGTGATCGGGTTGATCGCGGCGTTCGGCTTTCACCTGGAGCCGGTGCCCGCCGCGGTGGTGGGATTGGGCCTGGCGTTTTCTTCGACCGCGTTCGGCCTGCAGATCCTGGCCGAGCGGCGCGAACTGCAGAGCGCGTACGGGCGGCAGGCGTTCGCGATCCTGCTGTTCCAGGACCTGGTGGCGATCCCGCTGATCGCGGCGATCCCGCTGCTGGCCGAGCATGGCGCGCCACATGCCACGCAGTCGTTGTGGCTGTCGTCGTTGCGCGTCGCGGGCGTGATCGCGGTGGTGGTGGTGGGCGGACGCTACGCGCTGCGGCCGCTGTTCCGCGCGGTCGCCAGGACGCAGTTGATCGAGGTGTCGACCGCGACCGCGCTGCTGGTGGTGATCGGCACCGCGTGGCTGATGCAGGTGGCCGGCATCTCGATGGCGCTGGGCACGTTCCTGGCCGGCGTCCTGCTGGCCGATTCGGAGTATCGCCACGAACTCGAGTCCAACATCGCACCGTTCGAGGGCCTGCTGCTCGGCCTGTTCTTCATCACGGTCGGGATGGGTGTGAACCTGAAGTTGCTGGCGCTGCATCCGTGGATCGTGGTCGGCCTGGTGGTGTTGCTGCTGGCCTGCAAGGCGCCGGTGCTGGCCGCGGTCGGGCGCCTGAGTCCGCGCATGCAAGGCACGGATGCCATCAAGCTCGCGGCGCTGCTGGCCGGCGGCGGCGAATTCGCGTTCGTGGTGTTCAAGCTGGCGACCGAACACGATCTGTTGACGCGCACGCAACACCAGTTGCTGGTGCTGGTGGTCACGCTGGGGATGGCCGCGGTGCCGCTGCTGGTGCTGGCCGCGGCGCGGCTGCCGGAATCGCGCAAGCCCGAGCGCGAGTTCGACCGCATCGAGGCGGGTTCGCCGCGCGTGATCATCGCGGGCTTCGGGCGGGTCGGCCAGATCGTGGGACGCCTGTTGCGCGCGCGTGGCATCCCGTTCGTGGCGCTGGAGAACTCGATCGAGCAGGTGGACCAGTCGCGGCGCTTCGCCGGCACCGACATCTTCTTCGGCGATCCTTCGCGCGCGGAAATCCTGCGCGCGGCCGGCGCCGGCAAGGCCGACGTGTTCGTGCTGGCGACGGACGACCCGGCGGCCAACGTGCGCACCGCGCGGCTGGTGCGGCGGATGTTCCCGCACCTCAAGATCATCGCGCGCGCGCGCAACCGCCAGCACGCGTTCCGGTTGATGGACCTGACTTCCGATCCCGACGACGTGGTGCGCGAGACGTTCTATTCCAGCCTGAAGATGGCGCGCCTGACCCTGGCCGCGCTGGGCATGGGCGCGGAACAGGCGAACGCCGTGGTGGAATTGTTCCGCGAGCACGACGAGAAATTGCTGCGCGACCAGCACCTCGTCTACGACGACGACGTGGCCCTGCGCCAGACCACGCGCGAGGCGTACACGGAATTGCAGGGACTGCTGGAAGCCGACAGCGCGGCGCGGCCGGAAGAAACGTCGAGTGTGTCGTCCCCCAAGTAGCGAGAGACGTGGTGAATGCGCGCTTTTTCGGGAAACGACGTCAAGGAACCGCTGAATAACCGTCGCGAGCGAAGGCAGATTGTGAGTCGCCGGAGCGCAGCAAGCGGAACGTACACGTCAGTACGTGAGCATTGCGAGCACCGCCGGCACGCAAGCTGCCGAGCGCAGCAGGTTATTCAGTGGTTCACTACTCCGGATGCGTCATCAGCGGCGTCACCACCTGTGCATTGAGCGGCGCGCTGCGGCGCGGCGACAGTTCGAGCGCGAGATCGACGTAACCCAGCACCCGCGCGACCTCGGCCGGCGTGCGTTGCATGCAGTCGAGGGCGGCGCGGTCGGCGCCGCGCGCCAGCAGCACGCGGGCGGGTTCGAACAGCGCGTGCATCGCGCAGGCGTGCAGCGCGGTGACGCCGTGTTCGTCGGCGTGCCCGATCTCCGCATTCGCGTCGAGCAGCGCCGGCAACAGCGCGCCGAGATGGGTGCCGTCGCAGTCCGCGCCGGGCTTGACGTGCACGCCCAGCAGCATCAGCAACGGCGTGACGCCATGCTGGTCGGCCGCGTTCACCGACGGGTTGTCCGCGAGCAGCGCCGCCAGCAAGCGGTGGCAGCGCAGGCTGTCGCGGCTGTCGAAACAGAAGCGCGCGGCCGCGTGCAGCGCGGTGTGCCCGCCCGCGTCGACGAGTTCCGGGTGCGCGCCGAGTTCGCGCAGGACGGCCAGCATGTCGGCGTGGCCGAGCGCGGCGGCGATCATCAACGCGGTGACGCCGTCGGCGTGGCGGCGATCGACCGGCACGCCGGCTGCCACCAGTGCGCGCACGATGTCGGGATGGCGCGCGCTGACCGCGGCGGACAACGGCGAGGCGCCGGTGTCCACCACGATTTCCGGATCGGCGTGCGCGGCCAGCAGGCGCTGCACGCTCTGCAACGCGCCGGCGCCGCTCGCGCGCAGCAGCGCGGTGGCGCCGCGCTCGTCGCGGCTGTCGACAGGCAGGCCGAGCTCGAGCAGGCGCGCGACCGCATCGGGGTCGGCGGCGGCGGCGGGCAGGTCGGTGTCGCGCAAGGGACGCTTCGGCAGGCTCCAGCCGTTCCAGCGCAGCCAGTATTCGAGCTGCGTCGCGCCGCGCGCCAGCGCGAGGCCGAGCGGCGTTTCGCCGCTGGCCGCGGGGCTTTCCGGATCGGCACCGTGCGCGATCAGCGCCTTGATCGACGGCAGGGCGGCGTCCGGCTTGCCGTCCAGTGCCACATGCAGCGGCGTGGCGCCGGCGCGGTCGCGCACGTTCGGGTCCGCGCCACGCGCGAGCAAGGCCTGCAATACCGGCAGCAGCGCGGGGCGGCTGGCGTGATGCAGGGGCGCGCGACCTTCGCGATCGGTGCCGAAGGGGTCGGCGCCGCGCTCCAGCAGGGCCAGTGCGAACGATGCGCCGGCGGGCGAATCGTCCAGCCGCGCCAGCGCGCCGGCGAAACGTCCCGCGCCCGCCGGAGTCGCGCCGGCGTCCAGCAACTGCCGCAATGCCGACGAGGATTCGGGCAAGTGCTCGAGCAGGGCGTCGAACAGGCGGCTGCCGTCGTCGAGGCACGCTTCGGCGGCCAGGCCATGTTCGAGCAGCCATGCCCGCGGCGCCGCCTCGGCGTGGTCGGCGAGGTCGAGATACAACGCCGCGAGTTCGGTCACGGGCCATGATCGCGCGCGTTCGGCGAAACGTGCGACCACGGTCCAGTGCCCGAAGCGCAGGGCATCGAGCAGGTGCGCGGGCGTATCCGCGCCCGCTTCGGGCTGGCTGCCGTGCGCGTGGCTGGCGGGCAGCGGCGCGGCAGGATCGAGCAGCGCGACCAGGTCCCAGCGTCCGGCGCCGATGGCGTGTTCGATCGCGCTGCGACCGTCGCCGCCCTTGCGTTGCGGATCGGCGCCCAGCGCCAGCAGCGCGCGCAGGCATTCGGCGTTCACGCGCGGCGACTGGCAGGCCAGGATCAACGCGCTGCGGCCGTGCTGGTCGACGGCGTGCACGTCGGGGCGCTGCGCGGCGAGCAGGTTCACGACTTCGGTGGCGCCTGCGCGCGCGGCCTCCATCAAGGGCGTGGTGCCGTAGCGGTCGGCGAGGGTCGCGTCGGCGCCGGCCTCCAGCAGCAGGCGCGCGACATCGGCGTGGTCCTCGCGCGCCGCTTGCAGCAGCGCGCTGCGGCCCAGCGCATCGACCGCATTGATGTTGGCCTTGTGCTTCAGCAGGATGCGCACGCCCTCGGGATCGTCGTCGGCGATGCCGGCCGCGGCGGGCAGCGCGGCATCCGGGCGTGCGCCGTGATCGACGAGGAAGCGCAGCAACGGCCAGTTCGCCGTGCCGGCGGCGACCGCAAGCGGCGTGGCCTGGTTGCGGTTGCGCGCTTCCAGCGGAGCCTGCGCGTCGATCAGGATCGCCGCTATCGCCGGTTCCGCGCACAACGCCGCGTGGTGCAGCGGGGTGTTGCCGTCGGCGTCGGCCAGTGCGGGATCCGCGCCATTGGCGATCAGCGTGGTGACCGTTTCCGGACGCCCCTGCGTGCAGCAGCGGGTCGCGGCCAGCAACGGCGTAAGCCCCGCGTGCGCGTGGTTCACCCGCGCGCCCTTGCCGATCAAGGCGCGCAACAGGCGGGTGTCCGGCAGTTCGGCCGCCAGGGTCAGCGCGGAACGCTGGTCGCGCGCACCGGCGGGCGGCGCGGCATCGGGACTCGCGCCGCGCGCGAGCCACTCGCCAGTTGCACCGGGGTCGCCCGCGCGCACCGCGGCCAGCACACCTTCGTCGAGCAAGGATTGCGGCAGCGCGGGTTCGGCAGGCGGGGAGGATTCGGTGGCCGGCGGCACGTCGTCGAAATGACGGGCACTGGCATCGCCGTCGCCCGGCGGTTCGGCGTCGGCCGGAGGCGGCGACGAGGGCGCGCCCGCTGGCGTCGCGCGCCGGCTGCGTCCGCCGAACAACACCCGCAAGGTGCGGTTGGCGACCACCAGCGAACACACGGGCAACACCAGTACCGCGTACAGGAACAACATGGCGGTGCGGATTTCATCGGGCAGGTCGGCGCCGATGCCGGCCAGCGTCAGCGCGCCGAACGCGATCACCAGTTGTGCCAGCGACGCCGGCAGGAAGTGCGTCAGGAACAGGTCGTGGCTGCCGGTCAGGTGCCGCGCGAAGCGCAGGCTGCGCGCCAACGCGGCGATGATCCACGAGTGTTCGGCGCTGGCGGGAAATGCATCGTCCCACTCGAAAACCAGCCCGAATGCAGGCCACAAGCGCCACAACACCATCAGCACGATCACCAGCGCTGCGGCGAGTCCCAGCGAGGCCGCCAGCGACGGCGCGCGCGACAACGCCAGCAGCGGCCACGCGGTCAGCACGAACACGACGGCGGTGTAGATCGCCAGTGCGATCAGGTGCGCGGGACCGCGTCGCAACACGGTGCGCGTGAAGCTTGGTTCGCAACCGAAACCGATCGCGTGACAAGCCGCCGCCATCGACAACGACGCGCCGATCAGCAGGGGCAGCAGGGCGTAGCGTTCGTAGGACGATGGAATCCAGATCGCGATCGAAACCGCGACCAGCGAAGGCAGGAACAGGAGCAGCGACTTGGCAAGCGGCGGCCGGCGGCGGGGTTTGGCTGTGGGCATGAGCAAGGGCGTGTGGCGGACGCCCCAGTATAGGGAACCCGCATGTACGGGCCGCAACATCGGACCGGCGGGGACTTGATCTGTGTACTTGCGCAAGCCCTGCCAGAATGCCATAGTCGCCGTAACGAAATTCATACAAACGTATGAACGACGGAATATGCATGCAAGGCCGGATGGCCTACCACCCCAAGACGCACCCACGACTGGAGATGCATCGATGAGCAACCAACCGATTTCCGCGGCGAGGCTGGCCGGCCTCGCACTTGCGGCCCTGAGTGTCGCCGTGGCCGGCGCGCTGGTCAGCCCGACGGCGTCCGCATCCGGGTTCCAGATCAGTGAAAACACCGTGCAGGCGATGGGCCGTGCCTACGCCGGGCGCGAAGCCGCCGGCAATGATGCCTCGGTGGTGATGAACAACCCCGCGGCCATGGTCGATTTCGACACCTACGCGGTGCAGATCGACGCCACCGCGATCAACGTCAGCACGCAATTCCACGGCGGCGGCACCGATGCAATCGGGCAACCGCTTTCCGGTGGCAACGGCGGCAACGGCGGCGGCGTGCACCCGGTGCCGGCGATCAGCTTCATCGCGCCGATCGCGCCCAATTGGCGGCTCGGTTTCGGCGTCAACGCGCCGTTCGGGCTCGCCACCGAATACAACGCCGGCTGGGTGGGACGCTACCAGGCGTTGAAGACCAGCGTGAAGTCGATCGACTTCACGGGTTCGGTGGCCTGGGCGATCAATCCGCAGTTCTCGCTGGGCTTTTCGGTGATCGCGCAGAAGACCACCATCGACCTCGGCAACGCCGTCAACTTCGGTGCTGTGCTGGCGGCGCCGCCCTTCAGCCTGGCGCCCACCTTCCTGCCGCAGTCGGCCGATGGTGCGGTCCGCATCCGCGGCGACAATTGGAAATGGGGTTGGGCGATCGGTGCGGAGTGGAAGCCGACCACGCAGGACACCGTGGCGCTCGCCTACCACGCCAAGATCAACCACAACTTCACCGGCCAGGCCTATTTCACGGTGCCGGCCAGCGTGCAATTCGTGCTCTCGCAACCGGGGGTGCCTCCGCTGTTCCAGAACACCTCGGGCAGCGGCCAGTTCGCCACCCCGGCGACCGCCTCGTTGAGTTACTGGCACAAGACCCTGGGTCCGGTGTCGTGGGGCGCGGAACTCGGCTGGACGGGCTGGAGTTCCTTCAGCCACCTCGCGATCGACTTCGCCAATCCCTACCAGCCCGACATCAACCAGTACTACGGCTGGAAGAACACCTGGTTCGGTTCGGTCGGCATGGACTACAGGTTGAGCGACACCTGGACCTTGCGCGGGGGAGTGGCCTACGACCAGACCCCGACCCGCGACTTCTCGCGTGATCCGCGGATTCCCGATGGCGGGCGCAAATGGATCTCGGTGGGCGCGGGTTATACGCCGGTGCAGAACCTGCGTTTCGACATCGGCTACACGCACCTGTTCGTCAACAACGGCAACGTCAACGACATCAGCGCCACCGGCGACCATCTGGTCGGCAGTTTCGACAACTCCGGCGACCTGTTCGGGATTTCGATGCAGTACAAGTTCTGAGCGCATCGCCCGGCACCTGCGGCAAAACGGAAACCCCGCCTTCATGGCGGGGTTTCTGTCCATGGCGACATCGGTATCGTGAAATCCAGGTGTCTTACGGTTTTGATGGCGGCGGTGGCGGCGACATCAGGTTCTGGACCTTGACCCGGACATTGCTGTCCGTTTGCGCAAGGGTCGCGATCTGCATGTAGCGCTTGGGCGACAGCCGGTGGCTTTCGACTGCAGCCTCCATCTTCTTTTCGGCCTGAGCTTGCAGTTTGGTGCGGGCGTCCGCGGTCGGCGCGGAGGCGATCTGGGGTTGCATCGATTGCTTGATGCCCTGCACGTCCAGCGCGGCATCCGCGAAGTTCTTCAGTTCCGTGTCGTTCGGAGCCGGTCCGGTATTGGCGGCTTGCGGTGCAGCGGCGTTGCCCTGGGGCGGAGCCTGCTGCGGGGCGGGTTGGGTTTGCGCGAGCGCGGCGGGCGCCAACATGGCGATGGCCAGCGACACGGCGGCCGCGACACCTGTACGTTTGATTCGTCCAATCATTGCGTGGTCCTCATCGGCGAAATGCACGGCGTTGACACGCGCCGTACATTCGACCGTAACGAGGTACGCAACACACGCGCAACCCTGCGCGGCGCGCCGATTCAGGCGCAGGTCGGTTTGAGCGGGAAATCCGAACGCGTCGTGAATGAACGGCGTTAACGTCTCGTTGGTTGCCGCAATCGTCAATCTTCCAGCGTCAGCAACGACGCATTGCCGCCCGCCGCGGTGGTGTTGACGGTGAAGGTGCGCTCTGTCGCGAAACGCAGGAGATAGTGCGGGCCGCCGGCCTTGGGTCCGGTGCCCGAAAGATTTTCACCACCGAACGGTTGCACGCCGACCACCGCGCCGATCTGGTTGCGGTTGACGTAGAGATTTCCGACCTTGGCACGGCGCCGGATGTGTTCGACGGTTTCGTCGATGCGGCTGTGCACGCCGAGCGTGAGGCCGAAACCGGTCGCGTTGATCGCATCGATCACTTGGTCGAGTTCGCTGGCTTTCCAGCGCACCACGTGCAGCGCGGGGCCGAACACTTCGCGGGTCAGCAACTTGATCGACGGAATTTCGTAGGCGCGCGGCGCGAAGAAGGTGCCGTGCTCGGCGCCTTCGGGGAGTTTCGCCATGTTGATCAACCTGGCCGAGCCGCGCATCACTTCCGCGTGCTCTTCCAGCGACGCGCACGAAGGCTGGTCGATCACCGGACCGACGTCGGTCGAAAGCAGCGCCGGGTCGCCGACCTTCAACTCGTCCATCGCGCCCTTGAGCATGGTGATCACATGGTCGGCGATGTCTTCCTGCACGAACAGCACCCGTGCGGCCGAGCAGCGCTGGCCGGCGGAATCGAACGCGCTGGTCATCACGTCCTTGACCAGTTGCTCCGGCAGCGCGGAGGAGTCCGCGATCAACGCGTTCTGGCCGCCGGTTTCGGCGATCAGCGCGGCGATCGGCGCATTGCGTGCGGCCAGCGTGCGGTTGATGGTCCACGCGGTTTCGGTGGAACCGGTGAAGCACACGCCCGCGATTTCATCGCGCGTCAGCAGCGTCTTGCCGATTACCGAACCGCGGCACGGCGCGTACTGCAAAACCTTTTCGGGCACGCCGGCCTGGTGCAGCAGTTTCACCGCCATGTAACCGATCAATGTAGTGGGTTCGGCGGGCTTGCAGATCACCGCGTTGCCGGAGGCGAGGCCGGCGGCGACTTGTCCGGTGAAGATCGCCAGCGGGAAATTCCACGGCGAAATGCACACGAACACGCCGCGCCCGCGCAGGAACAACTGGTTGGACTCGCCGGTCGGGCCGGGCAGGTCCTCGGGTTTTCCGAACAGCTTGCGCGCCATCGCCGCGTAGTAGCGGCACATGTCGGCGGCTTCGCGGATTTCGCCGATCGCGGCGGGAATGGTTTTGCCGGCTTCGCGCACGCACAGCGCGATCAGTTCGCCGCGGTTCTGTTCGATCAGGTCGGCCGCGCGTTCGAGGATCTTCGCGCGTGCGTCGGCCGGCGTGTCGTCCCACGCGGCTTGCGCGGCGACCGCGTTGTCGAGCGCGTGCAGCAACGTCGCCGCATCGGCGTCGCGCGAGTGGCCGACCACGACACGGTGATCGGCAGGGCTGGTGACGTCGCGTTGGGGCTGGGCGGATTGCGCGCCCGGCACCAGCGGTTCCGCATGCCACGGGCCGCGCCTGGCGTTCACCGCCTCGGCCAGGGATTTCAGTTCGTCGTCGTTGGCAAGGTTGACGCCCATGGAATTCTTCCGGAATGCGCCGTAGAGGTCGATCGGCAGGGGAATGCGTGGATGCTGGTAACGGCCGCCGTGCGCGGCGCCGAACGCGCGCACTTCGGTGCAGGGATCGGCGACCAGTTCGTGGATCGGCAGCTTCTCGTCGCTGATGCGGTTGACGAAGCTGGTGTTGGCGCCGTTCTCGAGCAGCCGTCGTACCAGGTACGGCAGCAGGTCTTCGTGGCTGCCGCACGGCGCGTACACGCGGCACGGCACGTTCCAGTGATCCGGCCCCACGACTTCCGCGTACAGGTCGGCGCCCATGCCGTGCAGGCGCTGGAATTCGAAGGGACGTCCACCCGCGATGTGGTGGATCGCCGCGATCGTGTGTGCGTTGTGCGTCGCGAATTGCGGGTAGATCACGTCCGCACCCGCATCGAGCATGCGCCGCGCGTTGGCGAGGTAGGACACGTCGGTGTTGGGTTTGCGGGTGAACACCGGGTAGCCGGACAAACCCAGTTCCTGCGCGCGCTTGATTTCGGAATCCCAGTACGCGCCCTTGACCAGCCGCACGCACCAGCGGCGCCTGGCCGCTTTCGCGGTTTCGATCAGCCAGTCGATCACGAACGGGGCACGCTTCTGGTAGGCCTGCACCGCGAGCCCGAACCCGTTCCAACCCTCAAGCGATGGATGCGTGAACACCGCTTCCATCACCTCGAGCGACAGTTCCAGCCGATCGGCTTCCTCGGCGTCGATGGTCAGCGCGATGCCCTGTGCCTTGGCGAGTTGCGCGAGTTCCAGCACCACCGGCGTCAGCTCCGCGTGCGCGCGCGCGCGCTTGGCGACCTCATAACGCGGATGCAGCGCCGACAACTTCACCGAGATCGACGGTGCGTCGAGCAGGTTCGGGAACGGCCCGCGCGCCCCGAGCGCGAGGATCGCGTCGCGGTAGGCCTTCTTGTAACGCGCGGCGTCGGGCGCGGTGAAGGCGGCCTCGCCGAGCATGTCGTACGAATAGCGGTAGTTCGCGTTGTCACCTTTGGCCGAGCGGTCCAGCGCTTCCTCGATGGTGCGCCCCATCACGAACTGATGGCCCATGATGCGCATGGCCTGGCGCACCGCGAGGCGGATCACGGGTTCGCCGGCGCGTCCGATCAGGCGCTTGAATGCGCCCGGCGCATCGGCGCGGGTGGCATCGGCAAGATTCACCAGGTGTCCGGTCAGCATCAGGCCCCACGTGGACGCGTTCACGAACAGCGAATCGCTGCTGCCGAGGTGCTTCTTCCAGTCGGCTTCGCCCAGCTTGTCGCGGATCAGCTTGTCGGTGGTGAGGCGATCGGGGATGCGCAGCAATGCTTCCGCGACGCACATCAGCAGCACGCCTTCCTCGCTGGAAAGGTCGTACTGGCGCATGAAGGATTCGACCGCGCTTTGTTCACTCGCGCGCGCGCGCACCCGCGACACCAGCGCCGCGGCTTGCGCCTCGACGGCCTCGCTTTCCTTCGCGGGAAGCGTGGCTTCGGCAAGCCGCGCCGCGACCACTCCGGATTCGTTGCCGCTCCATGCAGCGGTGATCCGCGCGCGCGTCGGTCCCGGCGGCGCGGGCAACTCGGGGGTGAGGATTTCGGTCATCGACGGAGTCTGGCAACGCGACCGCCCATTCTACGTCGCGGCGCCCGTGCAGCCAATGATGCGTGACACGAGTCATGGACCTGGGCACGCCTATTCTTGCTGCGGTGGCCGCGTGGCCGTATGATTCCCGGATTGCGGTACCGTGCATGCCCATGATCACACGTCTTCCGGTGGCAGCCGAAACCGGTCAGGTGACGCTGCTGTTGGCGCCGAATCGCGCGCTCAATCGCAGGCAGGTTCGCCGGTTGACGTGGGAAGTGTGCGTCGCGGCCCTGTTGGTGGCAGGCTTGGCGGCGTGGGGGGGCGACGTGTTCGCGCCGATGTTCACGCTGGTCGAGATCCCGGTGGTCGCGACCGCGTTCTGGCTGGTGTGGCGCAACGGGGGCCGCAGGGAACGGATCACGCTGGATACGGACCAGGTCCGGATCGAGCAGCTTCCCGCGAAGGGGCGTGCCGTGCGCACGTTTCCGGTGGCGTGGACGCGGGTTCGCGTGCTGGACTGCGGCGATGGCCACCATCACGTGGTGCTGGCCGCGCACGGACACGAGCAGGAAGTGGGCGTGTGTTTGGGCGACGACGAAAGGATGCAGTTGTCGCGATGGTTGAAGGCCTTGCTGTCCGGCCGCAGTGGCTGGCGCGAGAGTTGAAAGGTTGCGAAGACTTTCAACCATGCATCCTGCCCCCTTGAGTCAAGGGGGCGATCAAACCGATGCGAAGCAACGGTTTGATGGGGGTTGTGGAGACATGAGCTTCATGAATGCGGAGCCGGGCGTGTCAGATTATTCAAATCTTCCCAAGGGTGCGATGACGATGAGTTCCAGCAATAGCAAACGGCGGATCGCGGGGGCGGTTGCCGCCACGGGCGCTCTGCTGGCGTCGATGACCGCCGCCGCCAATCCGGTTCCGTGGCAGATGAACCTCGACAAGGGCGCGACCAAGATCTCGCATGACATCTGGGATCTGCACATGGCCGCGCTGTGGGTGTGCGTGGTGCTCGGAGTCGTGGTGTTCGGCGCGATGTTCATCGCGATCTTCCGCTTCCGCAAATCCAGGGGTGCGGTGGCCGCGACCTGGACCCACAACTCCAAGCTCGAATTCGCCTGGACGCTGCTGCCGGTGCTGATCCTGGCCGGTCTCGCGACGCCCGCGACCATCCTCACCCGCGACATGTACAACGCCACCGACTCGCAGATGACCGTCAAGGTCACCGGCTATCAGTGGCTGTGGCGTTACGACTACATCAGCTACGACGGCAAGCCCGTCACCAAGGTGCCGACCATCTGGTCGCGCCTGGCGTGGGACAGCAACAAGGCCCGCCAGCTGGATTCGGGGATCAGCCCGTGGAGCGTGGTGGACGAGCAGACCGGCGAGCACGATTACCTGCTCGACGTGACGCACCCGCTGGTGATTCCGGCCGGCGTCAAGGTGCGCTTCCTGATCACCGCCGACGACGTGATCCACGGCTGGTGGGTGCCGGACTTCGCGGCCAAGCGCGATGCCATTCCCGGCATCATGAACGATTCGTGGGCCAAGGTGGACAAGCCCGGCATCTACCGCGGCCAGTGCTACGTGCTGTGCGGACAGGACCACAGCGCCATGCCGGTCGTGGTCAAGGTGCTGCCGCAGGACCAGTTCAACGCCTGGCTCGCGGAACAGCAAAACGCCGCGACGCTCGACAAGGCCGCGCGCACCGCCCAGGCGGCGCCGCCGAAGCCCGAACCCGCCAAGGGTTGATGCGGCAACACGCGTACAGGCAGCACAAGGCATTCTTCGAGGATTCGCACCATGTCCAGCACAGCGCAAGCCATCCACCACGAGGACCACCACCAGGGCTGGTTCGAGCGCTGGTTCATGTCGACCAACCACAAGGACATCGGCACGCTGTACCTGTCGTTCTCGTTCCTGATGTTGTTCGTGGGCGGCAGCCTGGCAATGCTGATCCGCGCCGAGTTGTTCGAACCCGGCATGCAACTGATGCAGCCGTATTTCTTCAACGAAATCTCCGGCATGCACGGATTGATCATGATCTTCGGCGTGATCATGCCGTCGTTCGTGGGCCTTGCGAACTGGATGATCCCGATGCAGATCGGCGCGCCGGACATGGCGTTGCCGCGGCTCAACAACCTGTCGTTCTGGATCCTGCCGTTCGCCTTCATCCTGCTGCTCTCGACGTTCTTCATGCCCGGCGGCGCGCCGGCCGCGGGCTGGACCATGTATCCGCCGCTGGTGCTGCAGGGCGGCGAGTCGGTCGCGTTCATGATCTTCGCGATCCACCTGATGGGCATCTCGTCGATCCTGGGTTCGATCAACATCATCGCGACGATCCTGAACCTGCGTGCGCCGGGCCTCGACCTGCTGAAGATGCCGATGTTCTGCTGGTCGTGGCTGATCACCTCGTTCCTGGTGATCGCGGTGATGCCGGTGCTGGCCGGCGCGGTGACGATGATGCTGTTCGACCGCTTCTTCGGCACCAACTTCTTCAACGCCGCGGCCGGCGGCGACCCGGTGATGTACCAGCACGTGTTCTGGTTCTTCGGGCACCCCGAGGTGTACATCATGATCCTGCCGGCGTTCGGGATCATCTCGGAAATCGTGCCGACCTTCGCGCGCAAGCCGCTGTTCGGCTACAAGGCGATGGTGTACGCGATCGCCTGCATTGCGTTCCTGTCGTTCATCGTGTGGTCGCACCACATGTTCACCGTCGGCATCCCGCTGGGCGGCGAGGTGTTCTTCATGTACGCGACCATGCTGATCGCGGTGCCGACCGGGGTGAAGATCTTCAACTGGGTCACCACGATGTGGAAGGGCTCGATGAGCTTCGAGGTGCCGATGCTGTGGGCGATCGGCTTCATCGTGCTGTTCTCGATCGGCGGCTTCTCGGGCGTGATGATGGCGCTGGTGCCGGCCGACTTCCAGTACTACGGCACCTACTTCATCGTCGCGCATTTCCACTACGTGCTGGTGGGCGGTGCGCTGTTCTCGATCATCGGCGCGGTGTACTACTGGCTGCCCAAGTGGTCGGGCCACATGTATTCCAGCTTCTGGGGCAAGCTGCACTTCTGGTCCAGCGTGATCTCGGTGAACGTGCTGTTCTTCCCGCAGCAGTTCCTCGGCTTCGCCGGCATGCCGCGCCGCATCCCCGACTACAACGTCGCGTTCGCCGACTGGAACATGGTGTCCTCGATCGGCGGCTTCTGGTTCGGCGCAACCCAGTTGATCTTCGTCGGGGTGGTGATCCACACCGTGTTCTTCTCCAAGGACAAGGCCACGTCGCGGGTGTGGGAACACGCCCACGGGCTGGAATGGACGCTGCCATCGCCGGCGCCGCACCACAGCTTCACGGTGCCGCCGGTGATCGACGACAGCCAGCTTGCGCATGGCGACGTCAGTCATTGATCGTGCAATCGTCCCTGATCGCTGCTGCGTTCGGTCGAGCTGCAACGGGCAGCGTCCGCGAGTTTGAAACTCCGGAACGGGCTTCAAGGCCGCCATCCCTGGCCGAGAGCTCCGTCCTGACTCTCCACAACAGCCGACTTTGATGGAATACGCGAACAACCTTTCACGAAAGCATGCTTCGAACAGACGAAAAGATTGAATTGAACGAAAAAACGGTGCCGGACGAGCTTGCCCGCCGCAAGGCGGGCGCGCGCCGTACCGCCTGGATCATCGCCGCGATCGCCGCGGCATTCTTCATCGCCAGCCTGGTGCAGGGACACCTGGTGGGCATCCCGCACTGATCGCACGACGCATTCCTTACGCCCGTTACCGACCGGAACTTTCCATGAGCCAACCCAACGCCAACGTCTATTACGTTCCGCACAACAGCCGCTGGCCGATCATTGCGACGCTCGGCATGTTCCTGTTCATGGTCGGGGCGGCGGTTTGGCTGAACGGGTACGACACCCCCGGCAAGATCATCCTGACGATCGGCGCGCTCTCCATCATCGGCATGATGTTCGGCTGGTTCGGCAACGTGATCCACGAGTCGATGAAGGGCACCTTCAACTCGCAGGTCGACACCTCGTTCCGGATGGGGATGACCTGGTTCATCTTTTCCGAAGTGTTCTTCTTCGCGGCGTTCTTCGGCGGCCTGTTCTACATCCGCACCTTCGTGGTGCCGTGGCTGGGCGGCGTCGGCGACAAGGGTGTCATCACCAACGGCTTCATCTGGCAGGGCTTCTCGGCGACCTGGCCGACCAACGGACCGGAAGCCGTGGGCGGCTCGTTCACGTCGGGCTCGCCGTGGGGCATCCCGCTGCTCAATACCCTGCTGCTGCTGTCTTCCAGCGTCACGGTGACGATCGCGCACCACGCCTTGCGCGCCGGCAACCGCAAGAAGCTGATCGGCTTCCTCGGCCTCACCATCCTGCTCGGCATCACCTTCCTGTGCTGCCAGGCGTACGAGTACTGGGAATCCTACGTGCACCTCAACATGACGCTGCACAGCGGCATCTACGGTGCGACGTTCTACATCCTCACCGGCTTCCATGGACTGCACGTCACCCTCGGCACCATCATGCTGATCGTGATGTGGCTGCGCAGCGTGCGCGGGCATTTCACCCCGCAGAACCATTTCGCGTTCGAGGCGGTGTCGTGGTACTGGCACTTCGTGGACGTGATCTGGCTGTGCCTCTTTCTCTTCGTGTATATCCTGTAAGGAAGCAGTAGCCCGGATGGAGCCGCGCAGCGGCGCAGTCCGGGTGAGCCACGCCGATTCCCCGGATTCTGCTTCGCTGCATCCGGGCTACTTGGCATGGTCTTCGTTGGCGAGGCACGGTGCCCGTGGACGCGATGCGTCGCGAAGGATTGATTTGGCTGGCCGCCTGCGTACTGCTTGCCTGCGCGGGGTCCGCGTCGGCTGGAGCGTGCACGCTGGGCAAATACGGCACGCTTTCCGTCGAGATGGTCGGCGAGCGGCCCACCACGCTCGTCAAGGTCAATGGCGCGGCCACGCGCTTCGCGATCGACACCGGCGCATGGTTCAACTTCATGTCGCGCGCCAATGCCGATGCACTGGGACTGAAGCCCACCTCCGCGCCATTCGGGTTTCGCATGAACGGGATCGGCGGATCCGCCGCGGCGGAAGTGGCCAGGATCAAGGACCTCGGCTTCCTCGACACGGATTTGCACAACATCGATTTCGTGGTCGGCGGGTCGGACGCGGGGCAAGGATCGTTGGGCGCCAATCTGCTCGATTTCGCGGATCTTGAAATCGACCTCGCGCAGGGCAAGGTGACGCTGTTCAAGCCGGAAGACTGCGGCAAGTCGGCGCTGGCTTATTGGGTCAAGCAAGGCGGCACCTACGAAGTTGCCGACTTGCATCCCTCGGTCGATTTGAACGACCGGCGCAGCTTCGTCGATGTGACGATCAACGGCAAATCGGTCCGCGCCCTGCTGGACAGCGGCGCCGCCGCCACCCTGCTCGACCGGCGGGCCGCCGAACACGTGGGCATCGATCTGCACGGACCGGGCGTGAAGGCGGGTGGCCCTGTCCGCGGCGTCGGTGCCAGGACGTACCAGTCGTGGATCGTGCCCATCGACACGTTCTCGGTCGGCACCGAAACGATCCAGCACAGCGAGATGCTGGTCATGGACGGCAATTTCGGCGACGGTTCGACCGACATGGTGCTGGGCGTCGATTTCATGCTGGCCCATCACATGTATATCGCCAACAGCCAGCGCAAGCTCTATTTCACGTACAACGGCGGCCGCGTGTTTTCGCTGGATACCGCCTCGATCGGTGCGCACGAGACGGCCGCCGCCGCGGCGAAGGATGCGGGCGGCGAACCGAAGACGGCTGCCGATTATGCGTTGCGCGGCCAGGCGCGTCGGGCGCGTGGCGAACTCGCGAACGCGCTTTCCGATCTGGATGCGGCCATCCGGCTGGACCCGGGTAGTGCGGACGACCATTTGATACGTGCCCGCATCCTGCTCGACCAGAAACAGCCCGACGCGGCACTGGACGACCTGGACAAGGCGCTGGCCCTCGATCCGGAAAACCTCGACGCATTGCTGCTGCGCGCCTCGCTCCTGCACCGGAAACACGACGATGCCGGCGCCGCGGCGGATATCGTGGCGGCGCAGAAACTCGCGCCCACCGGTTCGATGCAGTCCCTTTCCGTCGCGTCGCTCGATGTCGCCATCGACGAACCCGCCAACGCCGTGCCTTTGCTGGACGCGTGGATTCGTGCACACGGGGACGATTCTTCGCTCGGCAATGCGCTCAACGCGCGTTGCTGGGCGCGCGCCTTGGCCAACCGGGCGCTGGACGACGCGCTGCACGATTGCCGCAAGGCCATCAAACGCGACGGTGACCGCGCGGCCTATCTGGACAGCCTGGGCATGGTGTACCTGCGGATGGGCAACTACGCGGAATCGATCAAGGCGTATCGGCAAGCCCTCGCGCAATCGCCGCACACGGCGTGGTCGCATTACGGCCTGGGACTGGCGGAATTGCACAGCGGGCAGGCCGATGCCGGCAACGCCGAGTTGGCAACGGCGCGTTCACTCGACAAGGGGATCGACGCACGTGCCGCCAGGCTTGGCCTGGTTGCGCCGGACGGACAGCCGGCCGGCAAGGCGCCCGCCGTCCAGCCTTCCAAGGATTGACCGGAGTTTGCGATAATTCCGGTTTCCGGCTCTTGTTCTCAGCGCACGTAAATGCCGTGCGGATGCAGGACGCCGGTGGCGATGCCGATCACGATCAGGACGAACAGCAGGACCGAGAACGCGACACGCCGCGTCAGCGCCCACACCGTGCGGTTGCTGCCGGTGCGATCGGTCATCATGTAGTACAGCGCCTGGCCCAGTTCGAAGATCACCACCAGAAACACGATGACCAGTACGACCTTGTATAGGGTGGCGAACGACATGGGTGTCACGCGGTTGGAAACGCCGAGTATAACGTTGCAACAGGCCTGGTCGCCGGTGCGCGCGGGATGATCCGGCTGCGTCGCCCCAGCGTGTTCGCCGTGTTGCTGACGATCTTCGGCGTCGCGGTGTTCTGCGCGCTCGGTGCCTGGCAGCTGGAACGCGCGGCGTACAAGGAAACGGTGCTGGCGCGCTTCCACAATGCCGCCGGCGCGCCGCTGGTGAGCCTGGCCGATGCGCGCGCGGATCGCGAGCCCGATGCCTACCCGCACGTCAAGGTGACCGGCAATCTGGAAGGCAATCGCGTGTACCTGCTGGACGACCAGATGCGCGCGGGCCGGTTGGGCGTGATGGTCTTCGTGCCTTTCAAGCCGGACGATTCGGCGCGCGTGCTGCTGGTGAACCTCGGTTTCCTCGCAAGGATGGGACCCGACACCACCACCTTGCCGGACATCCCGCCGATCCCCGGCCATGCGGTCACGCTCGAAGGCATCTATGCGCCGCCGCCGCTGCCGGGCCTGAAACTGGGTGGCAACCCGCTGCCGCGCGAAAAAACCTGGCCCAAGCTGGTGACCTTCATCGACCTGCACCAGATCGCGGCCGATCTCGGCGCCGCGGTCTATCCACATGTATTGTTGACCGACCCCGATCCGCACAGCGCCTACATTCGAAGCTGGACGGCCAACGTGATGCTGCCGGCGCGGCATCGAGCCTATGCGCTGCAGTGGTTCACGTTCGCGATCGCGGCGATCGTGATGTTCTTCGTGCTGCATCGCGTGAATCGCGATGACGCATCCAGTGAAACCAAGGAATAGAAAACGATGGACTTGCGCAACCGACGCCGCCTGCAGGCGACGCTGATCGCGGCGATCTTCGCGGCGCCTGTAATCGTCGCGATGGTGCTGACGATGTCCGGCTGGACGCCGCACGGCCGCAGCTACGGGCAACCGGTCAGGCCAGAACGCGATCTCGCGTCGGTGCCGGTCGAGCGCGCGGACGGCCGGGCGTTTGCGTGGAGCAACCACGATGGCGTGTGGACGCTGGTCGCGCTGCCGGGTCCCGATTGCGCCGAACATTGCCTGCGCCAGCTCGATCTGGCGCATCGCGCGCAGATCACGCTAGGCAAGCAGGCCGACAAGCTGCGCCTGCTGTACCTCGGCGAATCGCCGTCGGGTCCGGCGGCGCAGGGCTTCGCTGCGGTGTGGACGCTCGCCGGCACGCCTTCGCATGCGTTCGACGACTTGCGCGCGCATGCGCGTGATTCGGTGAGCGCGGTGCTGGTGTCGCCGCAGGGCGAAGCGATCACCCGCTACGCCGTGAACTTCGACGCGGAAGGGTTGCGCCGGGACTTGAAGAAGGCGGTGCGCTGATGCAGGCGATGCCCTTGCCGTTGCGCGCGCTGGCGTGGGTCGCCTGCGTGTTCGCGTTCTGCGTGATCGTGTTCGGTGCGTTCGTGCGCCTGTCCAATGCCGGACTGTCGTGTCCCGACTGGCCGACCTGCTACGGACGCATCACCTGGCCGGTCAAGCCGGCCGCGGTGGCGAAGGCCGACCAGGCGTTCCCGAACCGCCCGGTCGAGACCCACAAGGCCTGGCGCGAACAAAGCCATCGTTTCCTGGCCGGCACGCTCGGCATGCTGGTGCTGGCCATGGCCTGCGCGGCGACGTATTTCCACAAGCAGCGCTTTGGCCTCGTGGCCGTGGCGGTGGTGTTGATTGGCATCGGAATACCGCTGTACATGGCCAGGGATTACGTGACTTCCAGCGTGGTGGCCGCGATCGGCGAAGCGTTGCTGCTTGCGATCGCGATCTTCTGGCGCGACGGCGGCTGGCGCAGGATCGCGGTGCTGGCGCTGGCGGTGGTCTGCTTCCAGGCCCTGCTGGGGATGTGGACGGTGACCTGGTTGCTGAAACCCATCGTGGTCTCGGGGCATCTCCTGGGCGGGATGGCCACCTTCGCGTTGCTGGCGTGGATCGCGTGGCGGCTTTCGATGCCCCCTGTTCTTCCGCACGCAAGGCGGAGGGGTTGGTTCGTGGCCGTGGCCGTCGGCTTGGCGTTGCTGTGTTGCCAGATATTCCTCGGCGGTTGGACCTCGTCCAACTACGCGGCGCTGGCCTGCGGAATCGGTGGTTCGGCGTTCCCGACCTGCCTCGGGCAGTGGTGGCCGGCCATGGATTTCCACCAGGGCTTCATCCTGTGGCGCGGCATCGGCGTGGATTTCCAGGGCGGCATCCTGGATGCCGCTTCGCGCACCGCGATCCAGATGGCGCATCGTTTCGGCGCGCTCGCGGTGTTCGTGTACCTTGCGTGGCTGGCGCACGGGGCGTGGCGTGCCGGCTTGCGCGGATACGGCATGGCGCTGGCCGTCCTGCTGGTCGGCCAGGTGTTGCTGGGGATCGGCAACGTGACGCTGGGCGCCCCGCTGTGGATCGCGGTCGCGCATACCGGAGGTGCGGCGCTGTTGCTGTTTGCGCTGGTGAGTTTGTTGCTGCGATCGTCCGTGATCGCGGCGTCGCCCGACCAATCGACGCGAGAGGCGGTGCGGCCTCAACCGACACCAGAACGGACATCCATGTCCTGACTTTCCACAAGAGCCGCTTCGGATGAAGTGGCGGACCGCCCGCACTAAAATGGTGTGATGACTTCACTCGCCGGCCAATACCTTGCCGCCACCAAGCCGCGCATCGTCGCGTTGCTGGTGTTCACCGCATTGATCGGGATGTTCCTCGCCGCGCCGGGCTTGCCGCCATGGCGTGCATTGGTGTTCGGCACGCTGGGCATCTGGATGGCGTCGTCCTCGGCCGCGGCATTGAACCAGTTGATCGACCAGCGCATCGACCGGGTGATGGCACGCACCGCGCACCGCCCGCTGGTCACCGGCACGCTCACCACGCGCCAGGTGCTGGGCTTCGCGCTGGTGCTGGGCGTGGCCTCGATGCTGGTCCTTGCGCTGCTGGTGAACTGGCTGACCGCGCTGCTCACCTTCATCGGCCTGATCGGCTACGCGGTGATCTACACCGCGTTCCTGAAGCGCGCGACCCCGCAGAACATCGTGATCGGCGGCCTCGCCGGCGCGATCCCGCCGCTGCTCGGCTGGGCCGCGGTGACCGGGATGGGCAGCCTGCGCGACTGGGCCTACGGCCTGTTGCTGGTGCTGATCGTGTTCGCCTGGACGCCGCCGCACTTCTGGTCGCTGGCGATCTTCCGCCGCGAGGACTACCGGCGCGCCTGCATCCCGATGCTGCCGGTGGTGTACGGGGTCGAATTCACCCGCTGGCATGTACTGGCCTACACGATCATCCTGGTGCTGGCGAGCCTGCTGCCCTACCTCACCGGGATGAGCGGGTTGCTGTACCTGGGGGGCGCGGCGGTGCTGGGCATCGCCTACCTGTACTACGCGGTGCGCCTGATGCGTCCCCCCGACGAGCGCTTCGCGATGAGCGCCTTCGGCTATTCCATCGTATACCTGATCGCGCTGTTTGCCTTCCTGCTGGTGGACCATTGGCTGGCCGCGCCGGTGGTTCGCATCGGGGGTTATGTCCTCGAACGGATCGGGTAAGCTGGACGGCGCACGCAGGGTGGGGGGCGTGCCGACGGGTGCGCGAGCCCGGCGTGGTCTGGGCTCTGTGGAAGGCGTGGCAAGGCGTGGAGCTGATCCTGCTTGGCGTGGCGATCGTGGCGGCGTTCACCAGCATCGTGCTGGCGACGTGGTCGTTGCGCCGGCAAAAACGGGTTGCCCGCGAACTCGATGTCAGCCGCGAACGCTACATGCTGGCCGCCGAAGGCGCCAACGACGGCATCTGGGATTTCGACGTCGTCAACGGGCGGATGTATTTCTCGCCGCGCGTGCACCAGATGCTGGGCTACGACGAGTCGGAGTTGTCGGGGCCGGCCGACCTCGAGCGCATCATGTCGCCGGAAGACTACGAGAGTGCGCGCGCGGCGCTGTTCGCCCACATGGAGGCGGGCCGCACCGACGAGCTGCGCAGGTTGATGCGCATGCGCACGCGCGATGGCCGGGTGCTGACGATCCTGGCGCGCAGCGTCACCAAGTACGCCGCGGACGGTTCGCCCCTGCGCACGGCAGGTTCCTACACCGACATCACCGAACGGCTCGGCGACGAACGCCAGTTGCAACTGGCGGCCAGCGTGTTCGAGGCGGGCAGCGACGGCATCGTGATCAGCGACGCGCACGACCGCATCGTGTCGGTGAACAGCGCCTTCCTCGGCATGCTCGGCTACAGCCGCGACGAGCTGGTCGGCCGCCGGTTGCGGGACATCCTGGACGGGAACGGGAATTTGCAGGAACACGATGCCGCGCTGCGCGACACCGGGTCGTGGAGCGGCGATCTGGCGTGGCGGCGCCACAACGGCGAAGCCAAGTCGCTGAACAGCTCGGTGGTGGCGGTGCGCGATGCCATCGGCGACGTCATGTTCCGCATCCATGTCTGCATCGACACCGCCGAGCTGCGTTACGCGCAGGCGCGCATCCGCCACCTGGCTTATTTCGATTCGCTGACGGGACTGCCCAACCGCACCCACCTGCGCGGCCAGTTCGAACAGGCGCTGGCGACGGCGCGCCACACCGGGCAGGAACTGGCGGTGGCGTTCTTCGACCTCGACAACTTCAAGGAAATCAACGATACCGCCGGGCACAGCGTGGGCGACGACGTGATCTGCGCGGCGGCGCAGCGGCTCGGCAAGGGCATGCGCGAGGACGACATCCTGTGCCGGTTCGGCGGCGACGAGTTCCTGTTGCTGATGCCGAACACCAGCGCCACGCAGGCCGAGACGCTGGTCGGGAGCCTGGTGGAACAGCTGTGCAAGCCGGTCGAGATCGAAGGCCGCATGCTGGACATAGCGGGCAGCGCGGGCTTCAGCATGTTTCCCGAGGACGCGCTGGACGCGGAGAACCTGGTCCGGCAGGCCGATACCGCGCTGTTCCGGGCCAAGGAGGAAGGCGGCAACAACGTGCAGCGGTTCCGGCCCTGGATGGGCGAGGCGGTGAGCTGGCGGCACGACATGCAGGCCGCGCTCAGGGTCGCGATCGTGCGCTCGCAATTCATATTGCGCTACCAGCCCATCATCGATGTGCGCGGGCGTCGCGTCGCGGGCGTCGAGGCACTGCTGTACTGGAATCGCCCCGGCATGGGCGTGGTGGGACCGGCCACCTTCATCAACCTGGCCGAGGAATCGCGCCTGATCGAACCGATCGGCGCGTGGGTGGTGCGCGAGGCGTGTCGGCAGGCGGCGGCATGGAAACGCGCCGGCTTGCCGCCGTTCTATGTCGCGATCAATGTGTCCGGGCAGCAATTGAGGGTGATCGGCAAGTTCCAGCAACACCTGGTCGCGGCGATGCGCGAACACGGCGTGGCCACCGACGATCTGGTGCTGGAGATCACCGAACGCCACTTCGTGCAGGACGTGAAGGGCGGTTTGCCGGAGCTGGAGAATCTCACCACCGGCGGCATGCGGGTGGCGGTCGACGATTTCGGGACGGGTTATTCCAACCTCGAATCGCTGAAGAACCTCACGGTCGACCAGATCAAGATCGACCGTACCTTCGTGCGCAACCTCATGACCGAGGTCGGCGACCGCGCGATCGTGAAATCCATCATCGCGCTGGGCCGCGGCCTCGGCCTGCAGGTGGTGGCCGAGGGCGTGGAAAGCGCCGAGCAGGAACGGCTGCTGCGGGAGTTCGGCTGCGACCTGGTGCAGGGTTACCTGTATGCGCGCCCGCTGGCCGCCGCCGACGTGCCGGTGTTCCTCGACAGCTTGCGGAGCAAGGTTCCGGCTGGCGATTGAGGCGCGATTGTGGTTTCATGACAGGTTGCCGTACAACGGTTTCGTGCAACGCTCCCCGCGTGCTTCAGGTGATGGTTTGAACGTGTTCCTGGATTTCTTGCGCTGGTGGGTTCCCTGGGAACCCTCGGTGACGGCGGTCGTGGCTTTTGCCGGCGCCGCGTGGTTGTACTGGCGCGGCGCGCGACGTTCACCGGCAGGTGCGCCGCGGTCCCGGCAACTGTTGTTCTGGCTGGGCTTGTTCACCATTTACCTCAGCCTGCACACACACCTCGACTATTACGCCGAGCACGAGTTCTTCGTGAACCGTCTGCAGCAGTTCGGGCTGCAGCACCTCGGTCCCTTCCTCGTCGTGCTGGCGTATCCAGGCGTGGTATTGCGCCGCGGGTTGCCGCTGTCGTGGCGGGTGCGTTGGTTGCGGCCGCTTGCGCGCAGCACGCCGGTGCGCCGGATTGCCGGTTTTTTCCTCAACCCGTGGATCGCATCGTTGTTGTTCGTCGGCGTGATGCTGTTCTGGCTGTGGCCGTCGGTACTGTTCTACGCCATGCTGGACTGGCGCCTGTACCGCGTCATGAACTGGAGCATGGTCGTGGCCGGACTGCTGTATTGGTGGCTGATCCTCGACCATCGCCCCAAGCCGCCCGCGCGCCTGTCGCCCGGGATGCGGGTCCTGGTCGAAATGCTGGTGATGGTGCCGCTGATCGTGGCCGGCGCGTACATCACGTTCACCACCGTCGACCTGTACCCGATCTACAGCCTGTGCGGACGCGCATTCAACGGCATCACGCCCGCCACCGACCAATACCTGGGCGGCCTGATCCTGTGGATACCGGGCGCGGGAATGAGCGTGCTGGCCGCGATCATCGCGTTCGGCCACTGGCTGCGGCTCGACGCCAAGGGCCGTCTGCCGCGCAATCGCCGCCAACGCGAATTGATCCGCGCACGCAATGCCGCGGCGATGCGTCAATCCGCCGGGCCGGATGCGTTCGCCGGGAGCACCGAAAAGACGGTCTGAAGCTCGGCGCCGCCGGCGAATTCCAGCGTCATTGCCACCTTGTCGCCGGGCTTGAGCGCGCGCACCGGCTGCGTCAGCATCAGGTGGTAGCCGCCCGGCGCCAGCTTCACGCTGCCGTGCGCGGGAATGTCGAGCTCGTTGACCATTTCCATCCGGCTGTCGCTGTTCGCCAGCATCGAGCGGTGCAACATCACCATGCCGTAATCCGCGCTGTGCGCGCCGGTCAGGCGCACGCCCGCATCGCTGTCGTTCACGATCACCGCGTAACCCGCCGAGGGCAGCTGGGCCGGCAGCCAGCGAATCCATGCATGTTCGACACGCACGCCCTCGGGCGCAGGCGCAGCAGCAGTCGCCGCGAACGACAGCGCGAACAACGCGGCGGCCAACACGCTGCGGAACGTCATGGCGATTGCTCCAGCAGGATCTTCAGGTCGTGCAGGATCGCTTCATTGGTCGAGCCCGGTGTCGCCAGCACCTGTGCGCGGCCCTTGCGGTCGAAGATGTAGATGGCCGAGCTGTGGGTGACTTCGTAATCGTCCGACGACGAAGCTTGGGCCGGCTCCGGCTTGTAGAACGCGCGGTAGCGCTTGGCCAGTTGCGCGATCGCGTCCTGGCTGCCGGTCAGGCCCACCACGCGCGGATCGAACGCGGTGACGTACTGGTGCAGCACCGGCACCGTGTCGCGGGTCGGGTCCACCGTGACGAACAATATCCGCACGTCGTCGGCCTGCTTGCCCAGTTTCTGCAGCACCGTGTGCAGGTGCACCAGCGTCAGCGGGCACACGTCCGGGCAATGCGTGTAGCCGAAATACAACACTGCCACCTTGCCGCGGTACGTCGCCGCCGTGACGGGTTGACCGAGATCGTCGGTAAGCTGGAATTTCAGGTCGGGCAGATGGCCCTGCACGTTGTCGAGCTGCCAATCGACATGCGACTGGCAGGCGGCGAGCAGCAGGGCGGCACAGACGGGCAACAGCCAACGCAAGGGGAAGCGGAGCTTGGACATCGGAGCAAAGACCACGGTAATCACCCCGGAATGATAGCGCGCCTGCCGCGGCGCCGACCGGTGCCTGGCCAAACATGGCACGGACGATCGCGCACTCGTCCATGTTCTTTTTGCGGGGCAGCGGTCGCCCATGAATTCGGGTGCGGGCGAAGGGTTGACGTGGCGTCGGTGCGGCACGACAATGCGCGCGCCGATGGGCGCGCTGCGCGCATCGGCACTGTCCTCCATCAACCATGACCATGGACGTACACCCTAGTCGCACCGCCGGCATCCGCTTGCATCGGGTGGCGGCGGCCACAATCGAACCGATCGCCCGCGGCAATCGCGCCCGGCCGGCTGGTACCCGCCTCGACTAGGCGCGTCCGGCCCGTTCCTCGCGCGGTGCTGCGGCACTGCTTTGAAGAGGAGATGGGCCATGAACCTCCTTCGCAACTTCCTGCGTGCGCGCCTGGCAGCCCGTCATGCGCATTCGAACCGCCGCGACGGCCGCCGTCGCGAGTGGAACGTGACCGTGCCCGCGCCGCGCGGGCAGTCGCAGGCCGCATGATGCTCGCGATCCGCCAACCGGGCCTGCGGCCTCCGCCACGAATACGCACGCGATCTTTCATGCGCGCGCTGCTGCGCAACGGTTTGTTCGAAGCGGCCGTTGTGGAAAGTCAGGCCATGGAGGGCCGTTCTGGTCTCCACACGCTCGCATTTGTTTGTTCGCGGTACCGCCGAACGAAGCGGCGATCAAGGACGATCGCACAAATAATGTAACCCCGCGGATCCGCCGCTCGTTTCGCGGGTGCGTGTTCCCCGCCATGGAAACGAGTGATGTCCGGTCCTGCTCCCAAACCCTCCGATGCAACAGCGGCCGGCAAGCCGGGCAGGGTGCACGCGCACCCGGTCGCGGCAGCCTTCGCCTGGCAGGACGAGCAAGCGTTGTTCGCGGCGTTGGATACCGGCCACGCCGGCCTCGACGAAACACAGATCGAAGACCGCCTCGACCGCGATGGCGCCAACGAGGCCGTGCACGAGAAGCCGCCGCACTGGGCGCTGCAGCTCGCGCGCACCTTCAAGAATCCGTTCATCATCGTGCTGCTGTTGCTGGCGGGCGTGCAGTTGGCGACCTCGCCGGATGACTGGACCGGGCCCATCATCATCGCCGTGATGGTGGGCATCAGCGTGGTGCTGAGCTTCACCCAGGAATTCCGTTCCTCGCGTGCAGCGGAAAAGTTGAAGGCGATGGTGCGCAACACCGCGACGGTGACGCGGCGCGCCTCGGACGGCCACAGCGAACGCATCGAGGTGCCGGTGATCGAACTGGTCGCGGGCGACATCGTGCACCTATCCGCCGGCGACATGGTGCCCGCCGACCTGCGCCTGCTCGGCGCGAAGGACCTGTTCATCTCGCAGGCGATCCTCACCGGCGAATCCATCCCGGTCGAGAAGACCGCGCCCGAGCACGCCGTGAAAACCGATGCACGGATCGAGCCGCTGGACCTGCCGACCGTGTGCTACATGGGCACCAACGTGGTCAGCGGCAGCGCGACCTCGGTGGTCGTTGCGACCGGCCCGCGCACGTACCTTGGTTCGCTGGCGCGCGCGCTCACCGGCCAGCGTGCGGAAACCGGTTTCGACCGCGGCGTCAAAAGCGTGTCGTGGCTGCTGATCCGCTTCATGGCGGTGATGGCGCCGATCGTGTTCCTGATCCAGGGCTTCGGCAAGGGCAACTGGCTGGAGGCTTTCCTGTTCGCGATTTCGGTCGCCGTCGGCCTCACGCCCGAAATGCTGCCGTTGATCGTCACCGCCAACCTCGCCAAGGGTGCGCTGGCGATGTCCAGGCGCAAGGTGGTGGTGAAGCAGCTCAACGCGATCCAGAACTTCGGCGCGATGGACGTGTTGTGCACCGACAAGACCGGCACGCTCACCCTCGACCGGATCGTGCTGGAACAGCACCTCGATCTCGACGGCGAGGAATCCGACGACGCGCTGGAATACGGTTATCTCAACAGCCACTTCCAGACCGGCCTCAAGAACCTGATGGACAAGGCGGTGCTCTCGCACCGCGACCTCGAACATTCCGTCGCGAAATGGAAAGTCGCGGACGAAATTCCGTTCGACTTCCAGCGCCGCCGCATGTCGGTGGTGCTGGCGCCGACGGACACAGCGGCGGATGCCGACGAAATCCTGATCTGCAAGGGCGCGGTCGAGGAGATGCTGTCGATCTGCACGTTTGCGCGCGAGGGCGGTCGGGACATGCCGATGACCGACCATCGCCGCGACACCATCCGCGAGATGACCCACGGTTTGAACGAAGACGGGTTGCGCGTGCTGGTCGTCGCGATCAAGCATCAACGCACGCCGGGCCGCGCGTATGGCGTCGCCGACGAGCAGGGCTTGACCGCGATCGGCTGCCTGGCCTTCCTCGATCCGCCCAAGGACACCGCACACACCGCGATCGCGGCGCTGCACCAGCACGGCGTCGCCGTGAAGGTGATCACCGGCGACAACGAGGCGGTCACCCGCAAGATTTGCCGCGAGGTCGGGTTGGATGTCGAACATTCGGCGCTCGGGCGCGACCTCGAGGATCTCGACGGCGCGGCTTTCGACACGGCGGTCGCCCGCACCACGGTATTCGCCAAGATGTCGCCGCTGCAGAAGGCGCGGGTGGTGGCGTCGCTGCAGCGCCAGGGCCACACTGTCGGCTTCCTCGGCGACGGCATCAACGACGCGCCCGCGTTGCGCGCGGCCGACGTCGGCATCTCGGTGGACACCGCGACCGACATCGCCAAGGAATCGGCCGACATCATCCTGCTCGAAAAAAACCTGATGGTGCTGGAAGAGGGGGTGCTGGAGGGCCGCGTCACCTTCGGCAACATCATCAAGTACATCAAGATGACGGCCAGTTCCAACTTCGGCAACGTGTTCAGCATGCTGATCGCCAGCATCTTCCTGCCGTTCCTGCCGATGCTGCCGCTGCAGATCCTGGTGCTGAACCTGCTCTACGACATTTCGCAACTGTCGATTCCGTTCGACCGCATGGACGAGGAATACATCCGCTACCCGCGCAAGTGGGATGCGGGCGACATCGGCCGCTTCATGGCCTGGATCGGACCGACGAGTTCGGTGTTCGACATCACCACGTTCCTGCTGCTGTGGTTCTGGTTCGGCGCCAATTCCGTCGCACCCGCGCACCAGGCGTTCTTCCAGTCCGGCTGGTTCGTGGAAAGCCTGATCACGCAAACGCTGGTGGTGCACATGATCCGGACGCGCAGGATTCCATTCCTGCAGAGCGCGGCCTCGGCGCCGGTGCTCGCGCTTACCGGCGCGATCATCGCGATCGGCATCGCGATTCCCTACACGGCGCTCGGCCGGCACCTCGGCATGGTCGAACTGCCGCTGGAATACTTCGGCTGGCTGGCCGCGACGGTGGTCGCGTATTGCGCGCTGACGCAGGTCGTGAAGACGATCTACATGCGCAGGTTCGGGCGTTGGTTGTAGCATCACCCGCGCGTGTAGGTTGGGTAGAGCCCGCGCCTTTTGCGGGCGAAACCCAACATCGTCGTTCGCCCTGTTGGGGTTCGCAAAGGGCGCTCATCCCAACCTACCTTTTACGGGTCCGGAGATTCCTGCCATGACAACCATCTACGATTTCGAAGCCGATTTGCTCGACGGCACGCCGCAGAAACTGGACGCGTATCGCGGCAAGCCGCTGCTGATCGTCAACGTCGCCTCGAAGTGCGGGTTCACACCGCAATACGAAGGGTTGGAAGCGTTGTATCGCGCGCACAAGGGCCAGGGTTTCGAGATCCTCGGCTTTCCCTGCAACCAGTTCGGGCATCAGGAGCCGGGCGAAGCGGATGAAATCCGCAATTTCTGTTCGACCAAATACGACGTGACGTTTCCGCTGTTCGCGAAGATCGACGTCAACGGTGCCGATACGCACCCGCTGTACAAGTTCCTCAAGCACGCCGCACCGGGTCTGCTGGGATCGGAAGCCATCAAGTGGAATTTCACCAAATTCCTGGTCGATCGCGACGGCAACGTGGTGCGGCGTTATGCCTCGGCGGATACGCCGGAGAAGATCGGGAAAGACATCCAGGCGTTGCTGGGCAGCGCTTGAACGAGACAGTCCGGGGAACGCAATGAGCGAACACCATTCCGGTTCCTGCCTGTGCGGGGCCGTGAAATTCACCGTCGAGGGCACGTTCGATCGCTTTTATCTGTGCCACTGCGACCACTGTCGCAAGGACACAGGCTCGGCCCATGCCGCCAACCTGTTCACGTCGTCGGCATCGTTGAAATGGTTGTCCGGTGAAGACAAGGTGGTCACCTTCGCATTGCCCGGCACCCGGCACCAGCGGAGTTTCTGCGCGACCTGCGGTTCGGCGCTGCCGCTTGTGTCGCCGTTCGGGTTGATCGTGCCTGCCGGATGCCTCGACACGGCCTTGTCGAAGCGGCCGGACGCGCACCTTTTCGTGGCGAGCAGGGCGGCCTGGGACCAGCACCTGGAAACGCTGCCCACGTTCGATGGGTTCCCTTCCTAGCGGTGTTGGTTTCAAACAGGCTGGGGTGGCCCCGCGTTGGCCTTGCGCGCCAGCAGTCTACGCAATTCGTTTTTCTCCGCCTCGTCCAGCGCGCCCTCCGACTGCTTGCGGATCAGGCCATCCAGCTGCTGTTGCGTGGTTTGTTCGGCAAGCTTGCGGATCGCGTCGGTGAATTCCGCACGCAGGGCTTCGGGTTCACCGGGAAATTCCGTGAGCGCGAGTTTTTGCAGCGCGGCCGACTCTTCGCGGCCCGCAAAGTGTTCCAGTAGCAGCGCGGTGTTGATGCCGGGCCGCTCCTGCAGGAAATCCAGCAACTCGGTCAGCAACGGAATGCCCGGCTTGTCCAGCCCGGCGAAGGCGTGGGGCAGCGTGACGTCCTGCGCCAGCGACGGCTCGGTGAGCAGCATCGCGATGGCGCTGCGGACCAAGGTGCGGCGCGGTGTGTTGTTGGCGGACGTCGCCGGTCGGCTTGAAGCCGGTGGCGCGGCGTGTGTTGGCTGCACGCCCGTGCGTTTCTCCAGCTCAGCAAACATCAGGTCGCGAAACGCGCCATCGGGCAACTTCGCGAGCAGTGGCTTCGCGTGTTCGGCCAAGCGTGCGCGGCCGTCCAGCGTGGCTACGTTCACATCGTGCGAGAGATAGGCGTAGAAATATTCCGACAGCGGCGTTGCATTTTTCAGGCGTGCCTCGAAACCTTCCCGGCCTTCCTTACGCACCAGCGTGTCGGGATCTTCGTTTTCCGGCAAAAACAAAAAGAATGCCTGGCGTCCGTCGCGCATCCGCGGCAGCACCGATTCCAGTGCGCGCCACGCGGCGCTGCGGCCGGCGCGATCGCCGTCGAAGCAGAAGAACACGTCGGGTGCGGCGCGGAACAACAATTCCGCATGTTCATTGGTGGTCGCGGTGCCCAACGTCGCGACGGCCTGCGTCACGCCGGCCTGGTGCAGCGACACCACGTCCATGTAGCCCTCGACCACGATCAGGCGTTCCAGCTTGGTGTTGGCTTGCCGTACCTGCCACAATGCGAACAGCTCGCGGCCCTTGTGGAACAGCGGCGTCTCGGGTGAGTTGAGGTACTTCGGGCCATCGCCGCGGTGAGAACCCGCGGCAGGGATGCCCGGCTCTTGATCTTCGCGCGCAGGGCGCGCGCTGGAAGAAATGATCCTTCCGCCAAAGGCGATCACCCGTCCGCGCCGGTCGAGGATCGGGAACATCAATCGCTCGCGGAAGCGGTCGTACTGCTTGCCCTTGTCGCCGGTCGAAAGCATGCCGGCCTGTTCCAGCATTTTCACCCGCGCATCGCTGGTACCGAGCGCGCGCTTCACCGCGTCCCAGCCGCCCGGCGCCCAGCCGATGCGGAAGCGTTCGATGATGTCCTTGTCGAGGCCGCGCTTCCTGCAGTACGCGCGTGCGGCGTCGTTGTCGGGCAATTGCGCCTGATAGAAACCTGCCGCGCCATCCAGCAACGCGTAAAGATCGGTGTGGTCTTCGCGTGGCCGCGAAGACCCGCCTTCGTGCGGCACGGCCAGGCCGACCGATTGCGCGAGTTCCTCGACCGCGTCGGGGAACTCCAGCCGGTCGTACTCCATCAGGAAACGCACCGCGCTGCCGTGCGCTCCGCAGCCGAAGCAGTGGTAGAACTGCTTCGCGGGGCTGACGTAGAACGATGGCGTGCGTTCGTCGTGGAACGGGCAGCACGCGGTCCACTCGCGGCCCGCGCGTTTCAGCGGCACGCGCTGCTGCACCACGTCGACGATGTCGACGCGGGCCAGCAGTTCGTCGATGAAGCGTTCGGGGATCAGGCCGGGCATGACGCGCTGGAGCAATTTCCGTATTGATGGTTACGAAAAGCACCCCCATCCGCCTTCGGCACCTTCCCCCGCGCTACGCGCGGGGGAAGAAATGCCTGGTTTCCCCGCATGCGGGGGGAAGCTGCCCGAAGGGCTGAAGGGGGCCTTCTCGTCAGCACTTGAGTTGAAAGTGCCCTAGGATGCCATGCGCGGGCAGCAGACGCGATCAGCGCCGTCGCAACGTTGGAGATGGCGGGAACGGCATCGGCATTCGGTCGAATCCGGCCATACCCGCGGGCCGGCTCTCGCGTTACCATGCGGGTCAGTCAGATAGAGGGGATCCGCCATGACCGATTTCGCGCTCGACGCGTTGCTCGCGCCCGTCGACGAAGCGTCGCCGACCGGACTGGATCTGGAGTACGACGCCGACTTCCTCGCCCTGGAACGCGCCGCCGCGCCCAAGGCCGAGCGGGTAATGGGCGACGACGTCAAGGCAGCGGAAGAGCCCGATTGGGACAGCGTCGCCGACATGGCGCTGGCTTTGCTGCGTCGCTCCAAGGATCTGCGCGTGGCGGTGCACCTGTCGACCGCATGGCTCCGCACCTCGGGTATGCCGGGTTGGGCAGCCGGTATGGAGTTGGTGCGTGGCCTGCTGGAAACCTGGTGGGACGGGGTGCATCCGCAGCTGGATGCCGAGGACGACAACGATCCCACCGCGCGGGTGAATGCGGTGGCGCCGATCGGCAGCCTCGATGGGGCGCTCGGTTATTTCCAGACCACGCCGTTCGTGCAATCGTCGCGCCTCGGGCGCTTCTCGTTGCGCGACCTGCGCATCGCCAATGGCGAATTCAAACCCGCAGCGCCGGCCGGAGGCGAGGGCGAGACACCCGCGCCACCGTCGCTGACGGAAATCGAGGCTTGCTGCATGGATTGTCCGGAAGACGAGCTCACCGGCACCCTCGCGGCCGTGGACCGCACGCTGGAACACGTGCGCGCCATCGACCAGCTGTTCGGCGAGCACGTCGGTACCGCCGGGCCCGAATTGAAACCGCTGCTGGCCGATGCCCAGGAGTTGAAAAAGTTTCTCGGCGCCCAGCTGGTCCGCCGCAATCCTCAGGCCGCCGCGGAAGCTGGCACCGAGGCTGGCGAAGCCGCCGGCGCGAATGCGGTCGCGGGCAACGGCCGGATCAATGGCCCGCAGGACGTGCTGCGCCGCATCGACGACATTTGCGACTACTACGCGCGCGCCGAGCCTTCCAGCCCGGTTCCGATCCTGCTGCGCCGCGCGCAGCGGCTGGTGGGAATGTCCTTTGCGGACTTGATGAAAGACCTGGCGCCGGGCGGGGTGAGCGAACTGCAGGTCATTTCAGGATCGTCCGCCGACGAGTGACCTGTCTCGACAGCTCAGTACACGCCCTTGCAGGTGCGCGTGCCAGAGCGCACCAGCAGTTGATGCAGTGACGGGTCCCAGCTGATGGTCAGGCCATTGCCCAGTCCGGAAGTGATGCCGGCATCCGGACCCTGCGTCACCGGCCCCATCTTCGTTTCCTGCCCGGGCGCCTCGCCTGCCGCGGCGGTGAGGGTGTAGGAGGCAGGCGTGCCGCACGCGGAAACATCGACGCTGCGGGTGACGGTCTGGTCGCGGCCGGTGATCGATACCGTTGCCGAAGCCAGCGACACCGGGGCGGATTGGCCCTCGCAAGTTGCGATCAGCGCATAGGAAACCTTGAAATGCTGCTGCGGCGCCACCTGCAGCACGGCGACAGCAGGTGGCTGCGACGTGCATCCGAACAGGAACCCCTTGCGTTCCGCCGCCAGCCGCAAGGTGTAGGCACCCGGCGCCAGGTTGGCGGCCCCGGGCCATTGCAGTTCGACGCGACCCGGCTGCGCGGCGACGAGTTGTGGTTGCGTGCCGACCAGTTTGCCGTCGGCGCCGACAACCGTCACTTCGGGGTTGGCGCATTGCGCGTCCACCAGGTTGGCGCCGGTCAACACGAACTTCGGCACCGCGTCCTGCTTGCCCAGAACGAACAGCGGACGCTGGTCCAGCGTTTCGACGCCATCAATGACCGGCAGCGGTGCCTTCTGTGACGAGGTATCGGCAGACAATTGCTCCAGCGTGGCGGTGAGCGCGGCGAGCATCGCCCCGGTTTCGTCCCTGGTGCAGGCCGTTGCCGAGGCATCCAGCCATGCCTGCACGCGCTTGGCCGCTGCCTCCGCGCGGATCGCGGCATCGCGAACGTCCTTGTCGATGGTCGCGACCGGCTTGTTCGAATCATCGCCCAGCATTTTGCGCAAGTTCGCGCCCATGCGTTGCAGCTGCCCATCGACCGCCTGCAAGTCGGCGTCTTGCGTGCCGTCGCCGCGCGCCTTCACGGCTTGCTGCACCTTGGCAAGGTCGGCGATGACCATCGCGCCGGTGAGACGCGGCGCCACCTGCTGGGCGGAGGCAGCCAAGGCCGCAAGCGTCAGCACGCCTCCCAGCGCGCAGATGCGAATCGCCCTTGCGACTTCGCGTGGCCAGCGGATGCTTGACGGATTCGACCTGGATATCTGCATGTCAATTGTTGTCCGGGCATTCCGGGGAAGGCTGGTCCGGCGAGCACTGCCGCTGGTCGGCCGGCAGCAGCAGGCCGGGCGGCACCACCCCATAGGCGCGATACGTAGCGGTGATCACGCCGACGTCGATGTACTGGTCGGAATGGCCATTGACGCCCTGGGAGCGACTGGAAAGGATGGAAGTCGGCACGTTCACGCTGGTTGCCCCCGTCAACGGCAACAGGTTGCCGTTGTAGTCCACGGCGTAGAAGTACGCCGGCGGCAGCCCGATCGCGGCAATGACCTGTGGACTGGTGCCGGTGACGTAGATCGGTGCGTTGGCCAGGCCGATGTGTCCGCTGGCCGACCAGGTACCGGCGCCATCGTACAGCCACGTGGTGCCGTTTTGCAGCAGGTCGCCATTGCGCACGGCGAGGTAGAGATCCGACTTGCCGGCGTCCACGGTGTAGGCGCTGCCGTTCACCGATGCCAGCGTCAGTGTTCCATCATTGGTAAGACTGAAGCCGGCCTTCGACGAGAATCCGCCAAGGACGCCGACGTGGTTGCCCATGAACTGGCCTGCCGATCCCAGCGTGGTGGTGCCGGTGGCGCTGCCGGCGAGGGTGGCGGCGGTGATGCTGCCGTTGGCGCCGCCGGTGATCGTGCCGTTGCCGGTTTGCGTCAAGGTGGTGGTGCCCGCGCCGCTGTTCACGGCCGCATCGATCACCAGATTGCCATTCGCAGCGAGGCCTACCTTGGTGCCGGTCACGGCATTGGCGACGGTGAGGTCGCCCGCGGAAGCGAGCGTGATGGCCGCGCCCTGCACCGCCTGATTCACCGTCAGCGCGTTGCCGTTGCCGGTGGTGGCAAGGCTGATGTCGCCTGCGTTGCCGGTGGTCGTCAGCGGACCGCCCACCACCAAGGCCTTGGTGTTGGTCAGGTAAAAGTTTTTCGCCTTGAACGCATTCAGCGCGTCAATCCCGGTTTGCGTGAGCCTGGTGTCGCCGACCGAGCTGCCGGTCAGGCTGTTCGCCTGCACCAGGCCGTTCGCGCCTTCTGCAATCGCGCCCGACGATACCAGCGTGGCCAGACCGCCCTTGACCGTGCCGTCGATCGTCAGGTCGTTGCCTGCACCCGTGGTTTCGAGCGTGGTGGTGGCGCCGCCGTCGACGGTACTGCCCGCGACCACCGTCAGCCCGGAATCCGTGGTCAGGCTGAAACCGGCCGCGGTGAAGTTGCCGAGGTTGTCGACATCGTTGGTGCCGTCCAGCGTGGTGCTGCCGATCGAATTTCCGGTCAGCGTGCCGGCGATCAACGCCCCTTGCGCGCCTTCGTCGATGGCGCCGGAAGCCTTGAGCGTGGTCGTGGTGCCCTTCAAGGTGCCATCGATGGTCAGGTTGCCGTTGCTGCCGGTGACGGTCAGCGCGGTATTGGCGCCGCCATCGACCGTGGTGCCGGCCATCACCGTCAACGCCTGGCCATTGGTCAGCGCCAATCCGTTGGCCTTGAAGTTGCCCAGGTTGTTGACGGCGTTGCTGCCGGTCAATTGCACGCCGTGTGCAGCACTGCCGGTGAGGATGCCCGCGGTGACGGTGCCTTGACTGCCCTCGTTGATCGCGCCGGATGAAACCAGGCTGGTCAGCGTGCCTTTCACATTGCCATCGAGGGTCAGGTCGCCGCCTGTTTTCAACGCCGTGCTGTCGCCACCGTCGACCGTGCTGCCCGCGGTCACCGTCAAAGCGCTGGCATTGGTCAGGCTGAAACCGGCAGCCGTGAAGTCGCCGAGATTGGCGATGGCGTTGGCGCCGGTCAGCGCGACGCTGCCCTGCGCGGCGCCGGTGAGGGTGCCGGCGGTGATGGTACCGGTGCTGCTTTGGCTGATTGTGCCGGCCGCGCCATTCTGGACCAGCGTGGTGACGCCGCTGCCGCTGTTGACCGCCGCGTCGATCGCGAGATTGCCATTGGCGGTCAGGTTGATCGTGGTGCCCTGGATGGCCCGGACCACGCTCAAATCGCCCGCCGAAGCGAGGCTGATCATCCCGCCGGTCAGGGTCTGTCCCACGCTCAATACATTGCCGGGGCCGGTGGTGGTCAGGCTGATGTTGCCGGTGGTGACCAGCGGGCCCTGCACCGTCAACGCCGCCGCGTTGACCAGCGAGAAGTTCACGGCGCTGAACTGTGCCAGGGTGCCTATCTGGTTGGCGCCGGCAAGCGTGGTATCGCCCGCCGACGAGCCGGTCAGGGTGGTGGCCTTGATGATGCCGGCGTTGCCCTCGGCGATCGCGCCGGACGAAGTCAGCTCGGTGGTGGTGCCTTGCACCGTACCGTTGATCGTGAGGTCGCTGCCCGCGCCGGTGGTCGTCAACGTGGTGCCGGCGCCGCCATCGACCGTGGCGCCAGCGGCTACGGTCAAGGCTTGCCCGCTGGTCAGGCTGAAGCCGGCAGCCGTGAAATCACCCAGTGAACCGATCGCGTTGTTGCCTTCAAGGATGGTTGTCCCGACCGAACTGCCGGTCAGGCTGGCGGCGGTAATGACGGTGCCCACGTTCTGGCTGATGGTGCTGCCGGAAGTCAGGCTGAGCGCACCACCCGCCGTGACATTGCTGCCCAATACGATGCCGCCTGCGCCCGTCAACGTGATGTTGCCGCCGGTCAGCGCGGCCGTGTTCAAGGCACCGCCGTTGGCCGCCAGGGTGATGTTGCCGGTGCCCGCGTTGATCGCGCCGACGCCGAACAACGCGCCGCCGGCGACCAGGCTCACGTCGCCGTTGCCGGAGTTGGTCAGGCCGGCAATGTTCAGGTCGTTCTTATCCGCCAACGTGATGCCCGCTCCCGCAACCGTCACGCTGCCGGTGAAGTCGTTGTTCACATTGCCGAGCGTGATGGCATTGCCACCCGCAAGGATCGAAGTGGTTCCGCCGACCGTCAGCGGGCCGCTGCCTTGCAGCACCGCGCCGCCGGCATTGACCGTCAATCCATTGCCGACTGCAAGCGTGCCAAGCCTGGTTGTGCGGCCTGCTCCCGTGTTGGTGACCGTGAGCGAACCGGCCGCGGTGCCGCTGACGCCGAGATTGCTGTCCGCAAGGATCGTGGAGATGCCGGCGAGGTTGCCCGCGATTCCCGTCGAACCGGTGCCGGCCAGGTTGACGTTCACTGGCGTGGTGTAGCCGGTGTAGTCGAGCGTGCCGCCGGTGCCTGCATCGAGGCTGCCGGACAGGCTGCCATCCGCCCCCGAATGCATCGTGAAATGCCCGGTGCCGGTATCGACAAGGCTGCCGATGCCGGTGAAGGATCCGGAGAGCGTGGTTACCGTGCCCTGGTCGTTTCCCGTCAGGGCCCAGTTTTGATTGGATGCGACGATCGTACCGGCGCCGCTGTCGGCAACATTCTCGAACGAGGTCCAATTCACGGCGCCGTTGTTGCCGGTGCCGGCACCGGTGAGCGCGTAGGTCTGGTTGTTGCCCTTGATGGTGTCGACGTTGCCGCTGCCGATGACCGCCGTGACACCCGTCCAGGTCCCGCCGATGCCGGTGGTCGCACCGTTGCCGGCGGACAGATCGAAGCTGACCGCGCTGGCGTAGCTGCCGTAATCCAGCGTCGCCGCGGTCACGTTGCCCGTGAGGCTGCCGTTGCTGCCGAAGTGGATCGTGCCCGCGGCATCGTTGAGGTTGCCGATGCCGGTGAAGCCGCCCGGCAGCAACGTGGCGACCGTACCGGCATTGGCGCCGGTCAGGCTGTAGCTCTGTCCGCCCGTGGTGTTGATCGTGCCGGCGCCGCTGTCGGCAACATTCTCGAACGAAGTCCAATTCACCGCGCCGTTGTTGCCGGTGCCGGCACCGGTGAGCGCGTAGCTCTGGTTGTTGCCCTTGATGGTGTCGGTGTTGCCGCTGCCGATGACTGCCGTGACACCTGTCCAGCTGCCGCCGATGCCGGTGGTCGCACCGTTGCCGGCGGACAGATCGAAACTGACCGCGCTGGCGTAGCTGCCGTAATCTAGCGTTGCCGCCGTCACGTTGCCCGTGAGGCTGCCGTTGGTGCCGAAGTGGATCGTGCTAGCCGCATCGTTGAGGTTGCCGATGCCGGTGAAGCCGCCCGGCAGCAACGTGGCGACCGTGCCGGCGTTGGCGCCCGTGAGGTTGTAGCTCTGTCCGCCCGTAGTGTTGATCGTGCCGCTGCCGCTGTCGGCAACATTCTCGAACGAGGTCCAATTCACAGCGCCGTTGTTGCCGACACCGGCTCCGGTGAGCGCGTAGGTCTGGTTGTTGCCCTTGATGGTGTCGACGTTGCCACTGCCAATGACCGCCGTGACGCCTGTCCAGTTGCCGCCGATGCCGGTGCTCGCACCGTTGCCGGCGGACAGATCGAAACTGACCGCGCTGGCGTAGCTGCCGTAATCCAGCGTTGCCGCCGTCACGTTGCCCGTGAGGCTGCCGTTGGTGCCGAAGTGGACCGTGCCCGTGGCATCGTCGATGCTCCCGAACGATGTCCAGGTCACGCCATTACCGCTGCCTTTGTCCGCCGTGCTGCTGTCCAGGGTGTAGGTCTGCCCGGAACCGGTGATCGTTGCGGTGGTGCCGGTACCCGCCACACTGGTGGCGTTGGCAAAGGTCATCCCTTCGCCGATCTTGCTGCCGATGTCGAAACCCGAGGCGCCGGTGACGGTGGTGGTGTCGGCCGCATTGAAGCCGCTGAAGCCGGTGCTGCCCGCCGTGCCTGCCTGATTCCCGGTCAGGTTGAATGTGGTGCTGCCCAGGTTGGTGATCGCGCCGGTACCCGTCACGCTGGTGGCGGCGGCAAAGGCCATGCCTTCGCTGACCTTGGTCGCGTAATCGAAACCGGAGGCGCCGGTGACGGTGGTGGTGTCGGCGGCATTGAAGCCGCTGAAGCCGATGCTGCCCGCCGTGCCTGCCTGATTCCCGGTCAGGTTGAACGCGGTGCTGCCCAGGTTGGTGATTGCGCCGCTACCCGTCACGCTGGTGGCGGCGGCAAAGGCCATGCCTTCACTGACCCTGGTCGCGTAGTCGAAACCCGAGGCGCCGGTGACGGTGGTGGTGTCGGCCGCATTGAAGCCGCTGAAGCCGATGCTGCCCGCCGTGCCCGCCTGGTTCCCGGTCAGGTTGAACGCGGTGCTGCCGAGGTTCGTGATCGCGCCGCTACCCGTCACGCTGGTGGCGGCGGCAAAGGCCATGCCTTCACTGACCCTGGTCGCGTAGTCGAAACCCGAGGCGCCGGTGACGGTGGTGGTGTCGGCCGCACTGAAGCCGCTGAAACCGATGCCGCCCGCCGTGCCCGCCTTGCTGCCGGTCAAGGTGAACGCGGTGCTGCCCAAGCCGGTCACCGCGCCTGTTCCGGTGAGGCTCCCGGTACCCGTAGGGCCTGCACCCGAAAACGCCACCCCGGTCAGTCCGGTCAAGCTGCCGTCAACCGTGATCGAGGTCACCGCCTGTGCCGTGAGCACGCCGTTGATCGAACCATTTCCGGACAAGCTCAGCGCGCCGCTGTTGCTGATGGCAGTCAGGGCGCCGGTAGCGAGGGTTCCAAGCGTCAAATTGTTGTTGCCGGTGATCTGCGTCGTGCCACCGGCGAGGTTCACCGTACCGCTGAAGTCATTGCCGCTGTTGGTCAGCGAGATCGCGCCGCTGCCGCCCTTGAGCGTGGCTGCTCCGGCCGTGATGCTGCTGCCGGCCGTGGTCATCTGCGTGATTCCGTTGGCGTCCACATTCAACGCGCCCGCTACCGTGCCCGAGGTGTCGATGGTGCCGGTGAACGTCCCGTTGCCGATGTTGACGGCGCCACCGGCATGGCTGGCGTCGCCGGTACGGATGTCCACGGCACCGCCGAACGTCGTGATGGCGGCATTGGCCGTATCGCCCAGGGTGACCACGCAGGACGCACAGGCCTTCAGGCCGCTGTAGGCCAGGTCCGTGGCGGCTCCGCCATAGTTGGCCCACAAGTACACGTTCAATGGATTGGAAGCATCCTTGCCACTGATGTCGGCGTTGAGGAGGATGCTGCCCGCCGCTTTGAGGTACAGCGCCCCCGCGCCGGCAGCCGTGATCGCGCTGGTAACCGTGATGTCGCCGTTCTGTCCGCCACCCGTGCCCGTGAAGACCGACACATTGGTGCCGCCGGTCAAGGCGCCATTGATGACCGTGGGGTCAATCGTGGAATTGTTGGTTGCTGCGCTGTAGTAGAGATTCGGCGCCGTGCCCGCAAGACTGCCGCCGCCACCGGTGATGATGTCGACGTTGCGCGGATCGAGCAGCCACATGCCGGCTTTGCCATGCGCAGCCGATGCGTCCACGCGGCCTTGCGCGTTGAGGCCATCGTGCGAGGATGTTTCCACCCGGCCGCCGTCGCCGCCCAGTGCACCGCCGCGCGCGCTGATGCTGCCGTAGAAGTTGTTGACCCGGTCTCCCCACACCACCACCGAGCCGCCCTTGCCGCGCTGCATGGCATCGGCCGTAAGCGTGGCATCCGGCGCGATGTAAGTCGCTGCCGCCGTTTGCAGGCCTTCGCCGCCTTGCCAGCCGCCGCCCACGCGGATGCTGCCGCCGCCATCGCGGCCGGAAGCATCGACGCGGCCGCCGGTGATGCCCACGTTGTGGTCGGACAGAACCTGCACGCTGCCGCCATGCACGCCGCTGGCGTCGATGCGTCCGCTGCTGACCGCATTGCCACCGCTGCCCACCAGCCGCACCACGCCGCCGTCGGTGCTGATGCCATGGGCGTCGATCACGCCGGCGTTGTTGACCAGGTCGGTGAACAGATCCCTGGCCGCGGAAGCCTGCAGCACCACGGTGCCGCTGGCGGATTTCAATGTGCCCTTGTTGGCGACGGCGGATTGTTCGGTGTCGAAGCGCTGCTGCAACGCGCCGGTGATCTGCACGTTGATGAGGCCGTTGCCGTCGAAATCCAGCACGGCCTTGTCGGCGCCATCGAGGTTGATGCGTCCGTAATCGGCCACGATCAGACCGCTGTTCTGGACGTTGCCGCCGATCAGGCTGACCGAACCGCCGCTGGCGGCGGCGATGGTGCCGTGGTTGACGACACCGGCGTGGCCGCCGTGCGCATCGAGGTTGAAATGCTGCTTGAGGAAATCGTCCGGGGTCAGGTCGAGCGTGCTCGCCACCAGGCCGCCCACGTTCAACTGCGCGCCGGCGCCGAAGATGATGCCGTGGGTGTTGATGAGGAAGATCTGGCCGTTGGAGTTGATCTTGCCGAAGATCTGGCTGGGGTTCTGGTCGAGGATGCGGTTGAGCGCGATCGCGCTGACGCCCGGCTGCTTGAACAACACCGTGGCGTCCTTGCCAACGTTGAAGGTTTGCCAGTCCAGCGCCAACAGTCTGGACTGCTGCTTGATGATGGTTTCGGCGCCGTTCTGCACGATCGAACCGGCGCCGCCCACCACCTTGCCGCCGGTCGGAGATTCGCCGGCGGACACGCCGGATGCCGCCGCGGCGGTACCGCAGACCAGCAACGAGCCAAGTGCCAACCCCACGCCGAAGGCCAGGTGCTTGTAGCGCAGCCATGACATCCGGTCGTCGCGGCCGTGGTGTGCAGGCCGTGCAGCGTGCTGCGAATTTCGGTGGTTGGCGTGCATGCTGGTGCTCCCCTCAGAACGTCAGGTTGAATCGTCCGTAGATCTGCAGATCGTCCTTGCCCGGGGTCTTGCGGCCGTCCAGCGGTACCGCGCCGTCCAGGCGGAACAGCAAGCTGTGCCAGCGCGGCAGGCGGAAAATCAGGCCCAGGCCGGCACCGCTGTAGGTCACCGTGTTGTCGCCGTTCGGGGCGTAGCCGCTCACCGAAGATCCGCGTGCATAGTCCAGGAAGGCTTCCAGCGACAGCAACTCGCGCCACGGTTCGCCATGGAACGGCGAGGGCTTGTCGGCGAATCCCGGTGCGTCGACGTGGTATTCCAGCGAGGTGTAGAAGCCGCGGTCGGTCAGCGCCTCGGCGATCGGGTAGGCGCGCACGCTGTCCGGACCGCCGATCACGAATTGCTCCATCGGCACCAGCGAATCGTTGGTGTATTGCCCGGCGAACTTGAAGAACAGTTGCTGGGTGTTGCCGAGGAACTGGATGCGGGTGTAACCGAGCTTGGCGACCGTGAAATCGGGAGTGTGGTTGGGGCTGACCAGATCCTGCGGCGCCGACTTGTCGTCGAGTGCGTGACGCACCGCCAGCGAGAGCATGTCGAGGCCATGGAAGCGGCGGTCGGTGTGGCTCATCGAGAAGTCGAGTTGCGCGACGTCGAAGCGTTGGTCGGAAAGTTTGAAGTCGAGACTGTTCAGCGACGATTGCTCGTGGATGTACTGCAACGAGCTGGTCATCGAAAGGTCGGTGTGATTGATGAACTTCCATTGCACGCCGCCGAACCAGCGCGAAGTGGGTCCGCGCACGTCCAGCGCCGCGAATGGCCCGGTGTTGAGCTGCAGTTCGCTGCGCTCGGCACCGGCCACCACGCCGAGACCGGGTACCTTCACGGTGGGCACGGAGTAGACGAGCGAGCCGTAGGTGTTCTGGTGCGGATCGAACGCGTAGTTGATGCCGACGCTGAGCTTGTCGCCGATGCCCAGCGGGGCATTCCAGTCCACATTGGCTTCGGCGCGATAGCGGCCGGTGACGTCGGTACCGTAATTGTTGACGCCGAGCGTGACCGAAACGGGACGTTTTTCCCGCGCGACCATGATGAGGTCGGTCTGGCCGGTCTGCTCGCCGGGTTGGAAGGTCGAGGTTACCGACACGCCCGGCAGGTCGCGGTCGTAGAGCAGGGCGGTGTCGACGTCGCGCTTCTGCAAGGCCTTGCCGCGCAATTTTTCCGCCGGTGCGGCGATCACCCACGGGTAATAGTGCTTGGCGCCCTGCACTTCGATCTTGCCGATGCGCCCTTCCAGTACGTCGATGTGGACAAGCTTGTCCGCGCCGACGGTTTGCGCCGGCAGGTAGGCGGTCGCGACGATGAACCCCGCTTTGCGGTAACGGTCGGTGATGGCGTCGGCGACGGATTGCAGTTGCTCGAAATCGAGTTGCGCAGGCGACGCCCCGGTTCCACCGAGTTTCGCGTATTCCGCATCCGCGAGTTGCTGCATGCTGGCCGGCGTGATGCCCTCTTTTGCGTGTGCGCCGACACCTTGCACCACGAAACCGCTCACCGCGATGCGTTGGCCGGCACCCGCCTCGGTTTCACGCTGGCTGACCGGAGGCAGCACGCCTTCCTGCGCTGCCGGAGCGGACGGCACCAGCGCCGCCACGCTGCCCGAGGGTTGCACCGTGAACACGGCGACCTGGTTGGACAACCAGGCATGCGCGTCGGGGTAGCCCGCCTTGGCGAGCGCCGCGTTGACCGCATCGACGACCTGCTGCCACTGCGCCGCACCCAGCGCGGTGGACTGGCCGTTGGCGGCGACGACTTGCCGGTAGGCTTGCTGGATGATGCCCTGCACGGCGGGGGAGCCCGCGGGCACGCCGCTGACGAGGATGTTGGGCGTCGCCACGGTTGGCGTGGCGGAAGTCGGCGGTTCGGCGGCTTGCGCGCAAATGCTGCACCAAGCCAACCCCAATGCGGCGACCAGAGCGACCACTCGCATCGAACACCCCCTGATTCGTGACCGACCTCGCATTATTGCAGACCCCAATGGTTGCAGGGGAAAACCGGACATTCCCCGATGCCGCGATGGCGCCGACCATCGCACTCCGCGGCGGATTCAAAAAGGCCACATTGCCCTTTCGTCGGGCGTCGGTGACCCGTTACCTGCACGGGCCCGCCCAGGACGGATCCATCCGCGTGAAAGTCCGGCCTTCACGCCGGTCATCCATGCCGCGATATCAAGGCGCATGGCAGCGCCAAACCTGCACGATCAGTGTCGGCGGCCCAACCATGAAAACAGCCTGGACCACCATGGGAACATTGCCGAAACCGCTTCATCGCGCGCCGGTCGCGCAGCAGGCGCGGCCGGGATCGAACTGCGCGGAACCGTTTCGGCGGCGACGGTATTGCGCGCCGTGATGCCGCCGCCATCGCACAACATGCCGAGCAGGTGCCGGCGCCGCGCACGGTAGTCCTCGCGGCTGATGCGACCGAGGCGATGCGCTTCGTCCAGCGTGTGCAGACTGCGGTTGATCTCGCGCAGGCGCTCGTTCACTTGATTTCCCTCAGCACCCGGAAGCCGACGTCCTTCTGGGGACTGCCATTGTCGCTGCGATGACTGGCGACGGTGCAATCGGACCAATAGCTGTTGTAGCTGCCGCCCTGCACCATGACTTGCCCCCCGTTGACCACCCATTCCCACACGTTGCCGGTCATGTTCACCAACCCCCACGGATTGGGTTGCCGCCCGCGCGCGGCAATCGGACCGCCGACGCCGCCATCGGCGCCCGCCGAGGGTGGAATGCAATTGCTGTCCGGCGCCTGCGTCCAGTTCTGGCCCGCCTTGGCCGCGTGCAGCCATTCTGCCTCGGTGGGCAGACGGTAGGTGTATCCGGTGACTTGCGTCAACCAGGCCGTGTAGGCCCTGGCTTGCGCCAGGCTGATGTCGCTCACCGGCAGGTTGCCGCTGCCGTCCTTGGCTGCGCACTGGTGGCTGGCGCTGCAGAACTGGTTGAAATCGTGCACCGTGATTTCGCTGCGCGACATCGCGAAGGGTTTGCCGCCGTCCGCCGGGATCACCACCAACCCGGGACCGAAGGCGGCGCCGATGCGGTCCGCGCAAATCCTGCCTCGCCCGGCCAGGCCCGGTTTGGCACACGGATCGGCTTGCGAGGATGGCGTTGCGGTGGCTGGTGGTGCAGCGACCGGGGGCGCGACCGGCGCGGTTTTCGGCGGTGCGGTCGGAGCTGCAATCGCGGGCGCGGTCGGCGCGGCACTCGGCGCGGCACTCGGCGCGGGCGATTTGGCCACGGGTTGGGCCGAGGCGATGCCGGGCCTCAGGGTATCGAGCATTTGCGCGAACGATCCCTCCGGCAGCGCGCCACGCATCTTCAAGGTCTTCTGCAAGGCATCCAGCCCTTGCGCATCGGTCTTGTCCAGGGCCGCCAGCTGGTCGCGCAGGCGCTGGATCTCATCGGCGCCGAGCGGTCTGCCGCGCGCCCGCATGAGGTCTGCGACAAAAGTCATGCGCGTCCGCGCGTCGCGCAAATCGGCGCGTTGCCCCATGGCCTGCGCGCCTTTGGCCAACGTATCGGCCGCGAGCCGGTATTTGCCCGCGCCGGCGAGGTCGTTGGCTTCCCCGAGATAGGCGTCGGCGAGCAACTGCGGACCTTCCTTGGCCAGGAATGGATTGTCGGGTTGCAAACTGCGGATGCGCGCCAGCGATTCCCCGGCCTTGCCGATGTCGTGCGCGGCGGCGGCGCGTTTCAACGAGTTGATCCGTGAATCCACCTCCGCCGCGGCGCTTTCCGCGGCGAGCTGTGCCTGCTGTTGCGCCTGCAGCGCCGCCAGCCGATCGTGCTGGGCAAGCAGCGGCCTGGAATCCGGCACGTACTGGAGCCCCATCGCGACCACGCTCGTGGCGCGCTGCACTTGTGCCGGGGCCGTCACCTTGGCGGCTTCCCCCGCGATCACGCCGGCGAGCTTTTGCAACAACTGTTGGGTCGCGGGGGTGTGGTCTGCCTGCAGCACGCGCAGGTTGCCGTCCACGCCGGCTTGCCATTCGGGGGCAAGCGAGGGTTCGGACAACAGCTGATCGAGGGCTTTGCGTGCCTCCGGCGCGCTGTGTTTCGCGATCTCGGCGCCGGTAGTGGCGGTGGCCTGTTCCTGCATTGCCAGCTGTGCCGCGCGTTGTTGCAAGCGCTTTGACTTTGGAAACAGGCGCGTGGCCAGCGCCAGCCGCTGCCTGGCCTCATCGGTGCGCCCGGCATCCAGCGATTGGCCGATGGCGATGTCGTATTTCAGCTTCAGCTCGGCATTGTCGAGCAACGCGCTGTGCGGATCGATGGCACGGATCGCGGCAAGCGTCTCGACCACGTTGTCGGGCTGGTTCTCGAACAGCGCGCCCGCGGCGGTGCGCTCGCTCAGTTGGGTGTCCAGCGTGTTCAGCAGGCCGTTGCGCTGCTGGTCGATGGTGCTGCGGCGGACGTCCAGTTGCGGCGAAAACAACTTGAGCTTGTCGCGAACCTGGAACACGTGTTGCACGCCCGCGTAATCGAAGCGCTTGTGCGCGGGGTTCCAGTAGGTGTCCAGCCTGCCCAGCAGGTAGTAGGTGATGTTGTTGTTGTACTTGACGACCACCTGGCTTTCTTCGTCGCCGAGCGCTGCCAGCGCCTCGTAGGCCTGATCCTCGTTGGCGAAATGCTGCGGGTTGGCCAATGCGAAACGGTCGACCAGCTCGGAGATATGACGTGCGCCAAGGTAACGGCTCACACCGTAGCCGGCCAGCGCGAGCACCACTGCCGCCACCGCACCGTAGATCAGCAGCGGACGCGCGCGCTCGCGCCAGCCGATGTTGCGCAGGCCTTCGATCAGGTCGAGCACGCTGGGCAGGCGCTGCTCGGCATGCAAGGCCACCGCGTCGGCAAGGGTCTTGTTCTGGCGCTTGGTCAAGCCGTGCACGTGCGGTGGCTTGCGGCCTTCCTTCAAGGCCACCTCGGCGCTGACCTTGTCGAAGGGGTGCTTGCCGGTCAGCAACTCGTAGACGACACAGCCGAGTGCGTAGATGTCGTCAGCCGGACCGGGCTCGCCGCCGCGCAACATTTCCAGGCTGGCATAGGCCGGGGTCAGCGCACCGAGGGTGCCGGCATCGAACACGGTCTGCTCGCCGGCGACCGTGCCGAGATGCTTGCCGGCGCGCGCGATGCCGAAGTCGAACACCTTGGGCACGCCGTCCTTCGTCACCATCACGTTGCCGGGCTTGAAGTCCGAATGCACCACACCTGCCGCGTGTGCGCGCTTCAGCGCCCAGGCCATGCCCTCGATCAACGGCCGCGCCTCGGCCAGCGGCAGGCCGTTGAAGGCGCGTTCGCGGATCAGGGTTTTGAGGTTGGTGCCGTCGATGTACTCCATCGTCATGAAGACGATGGTTCCGTCCTTGTCGAAGTCGTACACGCGCACGATGTTGTCGTGGGCGAGTTGCTGCGAGCGGCGTGCTTCGCGCTGCAGCGCGATCAGCGAATCGGGGTGGCGGCGGAACTCGTCGTTCAGCACCTTCACCGCGACATACGGATCGCGGTCGCGTGCTTCCACCTTGCGTTCGTCGCGCGCCAGGTACACCACGCCCATGCCGCCGCGGCCCAGTTCGCGTTCGAGCAGGAAGCGGCCCTTCAGCAGCATGCCCACCGTCGCATATTCGCCGCTCGATTCGCCCGCCACGCGTTGCCAGGTCGAGGCATTGAGGCTGCTGTCCGATGATCCGCCGGTGCCCTGTGTTTGCGTGGGCGTCGGCCGCGAGGCGGGCTGCACGATGGTCGCCGAATCGCCGGCGTCCACGGCGTGCGGGCGCACCTGGGTGCCGTCGTCTTCCGGATGCGCGGGTGGAGCCACCCGGGTGGCGTCCTCGGCAGACGCATCGCCGGATGCGCCGGACGTCAGTACCTGGGTGACATCCTCGTCCGGGGGCTCATCGGCGCGTGCTGGCGGCTCCTGCGCGGGTTGCATGCTGGCGAGCTTGGCCAGCAGCGCGCGCACGACCTGCGGTTCCAAGCCTTCCTCGTCGCGCAAGTGCTCGAGCCACGCCACTTCGCGCGCGTGTTCCTCCGTGGAAACCGCACCACGTGCGCCGAGCGCATCGAACAGTGCCGGCAACTTGAGCTCGTGGCTGCGAAACGCCGCAACCAATTCGTGGAGGGTCTTCATCTGGTGTTCTTGTCGGGCCCGGCAGGTGGCGAGGAGTGTCGTGCAGGCGTCGACATCAGGTCACCACCAGCATCGGAACCTTGTTGTCACGTACTTGCTTGCCATCCATGTACAGCGTCGATTGCACGGTGTAGCGGCCCTCCTGGATACCCTTGGGCAAGTCGAAAGCGAAATCCGTCTGGTACTCGCCGGTGCCGTTGATCGAGGCGGCATCCTTGGTGACCGTGGAAAGCTGCTTGCCCTCGGGGGAATACAAGGTGAGTTGTTCCTTCAGCTGCGGTGCCTCTTCGTGCGTGCCGCGCAAGATCGTGATGCGCGATTGCATGGTGGCTGTGCTGCCGGCCTGGACCGTTTCCCCGGGGAGCAGCGAACTCTGGTAGGTCTCCACGGTGTTGGCCGTCGGCAATGCACCGCGTTCGCGCTGGTATTGGGCTTCGACCGCGCGAGCATCCCTGATCTGGCGGGCCCGGTAGTTGTAGGCGATGCAGGCGAAGGCACCGATGCCTGCGCCGATCGCCGCGCCGGCGAGGTGCCCCTTGCCCTTGCCGAACAGCGAGCCTGCCAGTGCGCCGATCGCGGTTGCGGCCGCGGTGTTGCATGGGTGCGTGGTCGCGCCGCCGTCATTGACGTCGCCGGAGCGGGTTCCGCCCACTTCCGCACAACCGGCTGCCAGGGCCAATGCTCCGGCGATGACCGCGAAACCCACACTGCGAATCTCGAACGTATGCATGGTTGTCTCCGTCAGTGGATGATGATTTCACTCATGGCTTGCTTCTGCGCCTGTTGCGCGCGCCGCAGGAGCCGCCTTGCCCTTTGATCATCCGGGTTGATCTGCAGCGCCGCCTTGGCATTTTCGATCGCCGCGGAGTATTTCTGCTGGGCGAAGTTGCTTTCGCCAGTGCGCAGCAAGCCTGCGGCCAGCTGTTGCAAATGCGCCTTGGCGTCTTCTGCAGCCTTTTCCGCGACAGCTTTTTCGGCATCTTCCTGCATCTGCGCTGCAGCCGGGGAGACTGCCTGCCTTGCGGGTCCGGTGCGGGCCGGCGGTGGGTGGTCGATGTCGTATTTCTGTTTCTCGATCGTGGCCCGCTTGAGGTCAAGTTGCGGCAGGAAAACGTGCAGCGTGCCAACCAATTCGAACACGCGCACGGCGGCAGCGTAGTCGTTTCGGCCCTTGGCGGGATCCCAGTAGCCATCGACGCGATCGACCAGGAAGCGCTGGATCACTTCGCCGTGCTCGACGATCATCTGCTTGCGTGCATCTTCGCCCAGGCTTGCCAGCGCGGCGACCGCCTGCGTCTCGCTTTTGTAGTGCCGCGGATCGTCCGTCTGGAAGCCCGCAACGATTGCGGCAACCTGGCGCTGGTGTCGCTGGTTCAGGGCGCCCCATCCGATACCGGCCAGGACCACGATGGCGATGGTTGCGTAAATCATCGGGCGGCCGACCCGCTCGCGCCAGCCGATGTTGCGCAGGCCTTCGATCAGGTCGAGCACGCTGGGCAGGCGCTGCTCGGCATGCAAGGCCACCGCGTCGGCAAGGGTCTTGTTCTGGCGCTTGGTCAAGCCGTGCACGTGCGGTGGCTTGCGGCCTTCCTTCAAGGCCACCTCGGCGCTGACCTTGTCGAAGGGGTGCTTGCCGGTCAGCAACTCGTAGACGACACAGCCGAGTGCGTAGATGTCGTCAGCCGGACCGGGCTCGCCGCCGCGCAACATTTCCAGGCTGGCATAGGCCGGGGTCAGCGCACCGAGGGTGCCGGCATCGAACACGGTCTGCTCGCCGGCGACCGTGCCGAGATGCTTGCCGGCGCGCGCGATGCCGAAGTCGAACACCTTGGGCACGCCGTCCTTCGTCACCATCACGTTGCCGGGCTTGAAGTCCGAATGCACCACACCTGCCGCGTGTGCGCGCTTCAGCGCCCAGGCCATGCCCTCGATCAACGGCCGCGCCTCGGCCAGCGGCAGGCCGTTGAAGGCGCGTTCGCGGATCAGGGTTTTGAGGTTGGTGCCGTCGATGTACTCCATCGTCATGAAGACGATGGTTCCGTCCTTGTCGAAGTCGTACACGCGCACGATGTTGTCGTGGGCGAGTTGCTGCGAGCGGCGTGCTTCGCGCTGCAGCGCGATCAGCGAATCGGGGTGGCGGCGGAACTCGTCGTTCAGCACCTTCACCGCGACATACGGATCGCGGTCGCGTGCTTCCACCTTGCGTTCGTCGCGCGCCAGGTACACCACGCCCATGCCGCCGCGGCCCAGTTCGCGTTCGAGCAGGAAGCGGCCCTTCAGCAGCATGCCCACCGTCGCATATTCGCCGCTCGATTCGCCCGCCACGCGTTGCCAGGTCGAGGCATTGAGGCTGCTGTCCGATGATCCGCCGGTGCCCTGTGTTTGCGTGGGCGTCGGCCGCGAGGCGGGCTGCACGATGGTCGCCGAATCGCCGGCGTCCACGGCGTGCGGGCGCACCTGGGTGCCGTCGTCTTCCGGATGCGCGGGTGGAGCCACCCGGGTGGCGTCCTCGGCAGACGCATCGCCGGATGCGCCGGACGTCAGTACCTGGGTGACATCCTCGTCCGGGGGCTCATCGGCGCGTGCTGGCGGCTCCTGCGCGGGTTGCATGCTGGCGAGCTTGGCCAGCAACGCGCGCACGACCTGCGGCTCGAAGCCTTCCTCGTCGCGCAAGTGCTCGAGCCACGCCACTTCGCGCGCGTGTTCCTCCGTGGAAACCGCGCCACGTGCGCCGAGCGCATCGAACAATGCCGGCAACTTCAGTTGGCCGGAACGGAACGTGGCAATCAGTTCTTGAAGGGGAGCCATCGGGAACATTGCCTGGGGCGTGTCGCGCGCTGCCTAGTCCTGCAGCCGCACGATCACCGCGGAAACGTTGTCGCGCCCCGCGCGGCCCAGCGCGGTCTCGAACACTTCGTCCAGCACGCCCGTCGGCGTGGCATGCCGGCGGCACGCCGCATCGATCTCGGCATCGCTCATTTCCTTGTTGACGCCGTCGGAGCACAACACGAACTGGGTGCCGGGACGATTGCCCGCCACCACCCAATCCACGAACACCGATTCCTCGGCGCCGATCGCGCGCGTCAATACGCCGCTGCCGGGTTGCTGCTGGGCCGGGCCGCCCGCGAACTGGGTGACATCGTCCTTGACGCCGTACACGTGGTCGCGCGTGATCTGGGCGAGTTGTCCGTCTTCGAGGCAGTACCCGCGGCTGTCGCCGACCCATCCGCACAGCATGAAATCCTTGTCGTGCACCAGCACCACCACGGTCGAACCGATGATGTCCACGCCGCGTTGTTGCGCGGTTCGCCGCAGGTCGGTGTTGATCCCGGACAAGGTGTCTTCGATGGATTCGATGAAATCGAACACGCTGCCGTCGCGCGGCAACGCCGCGAGACGATCGACGATCATGCCGCTGGCGTAGTCGCCGGCCGCATGTCCGCCCAGACCATCGGCCACCACCCACAGGCCGGCCTCCTCGCGTACCAGGATTGCATCTTCGTTGCGGCGCCGGACCTTGCCGGTGTCGGTGCGCCCCGCCGACTGGAACTTCATCGTCATGTCCCCACCTCGATGACTGCCACTGGCCACTGCGCACGTTCCATCGGCAGGCCCGCGGCCGCGGCGATCCGCGCGCACGCTTCGTCGCCGGACGCCGCCTGCAATGCGCTTGCGAGCGCATCTTCCGGAAGCCGCACGAGTGTATCAGTCGCCATCAGCAGCAACCGGTCGCCGCTCACGACCGTGCAACGCGTTTCGTCCAGGCGCAAGTTGTCCGCCGCGCCGATGCCGGGCGCAGGCCTCGCGACTGGTTGCGACAGGATGCCCGAGAGGTCTCCCGGTTGCACGGTTTCGGCCTCGTCGACCGCCGGATCGGCGTCCGCCACGAACAGCGGACGCAGTTGCCCACGGCGCCAATGCCACGCGCCGGCAGCTCCTGCGCGCAGCAACTCGACGCAATCGTCCGTGATGCGCGCAACCACCAGCGCAGCGTCCTCGGATACGGGATCGATCAGGTCCTCGCTGCGCGCGTGCAGTTGCGGATGCAGCGCCATCAGGCAATCCCGCACATGCTGCATGTCGGCCAGCGCCGCCGGATCGGCCAGCGCTTCCGTGACGCGTGCGGCGGCGGATCGACGCGGATCGGTTGGGCCGTTGTCGGCCGCAATCAGGGTGATCCGGCCTTGGACCCGGGACGCGACCGGTTCTGTCGCGCGCGCCTGTGCATTCGGGCGCTCCGTCTCCGCACGTGGGTCGCCATCACGCCCGTCCGCAACCGGTGCATCGGCCAGTGCAGGCTGCGGAGGCGCGAGCAAATCGGCAAGCACGTCATCGATGTCGCCGGTCGACGTCGCGGCCGACATCGCGCCAAGGGAATCCGCACCTGCTGGAAGCGGTGCGAATGCGGCGCCGGTTTGCACGTGCAAGCCGGCTGTGGCGTCGGCGAGAAAAGTCGCGTAGTCATGGGCTGCCGGCAGGCCATGCGTCAACCGCACGGACGGCGTCGTGCGGGCGCTGCCGCTCGTCCACCACATGCAGCCGTCGCCGGCTTCGCGGCAGCGCGCCCACAGCGCCGCGAGCTGGCGATCTTCGGCATTCCGCCGCCACGCAACCTGCAGCGTGTCGCGCCAGGCAGCGGCTTCGGTGGCGCCTTCCTCCAGCCAGGCGCGCGGACCCGGCAGCGCGCACACCATCGCGTCGAACGTTTCCGTGGTGGCCGTGCCGGCACGCGCATGTCGACACACGTCTTCAGCCGCGGCGAACCAGCCGCCAGCAGCGGCCACCACGCGGGCGAGTGCCGTTGCATCATCGATGGCGTACGCGAGCACCATGGGAAATCCGCGGCCGACGCGGTCCGTGGACGGTCCCATCACGCCGACCCACGCCGAATCGCCGCACACGCCCGGCATCAACGCGAAGCGCCAAACGGGAGCGGCCTGCCACGCTGCCTGCCAGTCTGCGCCGAAACCGTTGCGCGCCGCGTTGACGGCCGACTCGAACGCGGCATCCCAGGCCGCGACGAAACCCGCCGGCAAGCGCCGTTGCATGAAGTCGCCCACGCCCGGCAGCTTGCCGAAAAATCCCGTGCCGCCGAGACCGGACATCCGGTCAGCCTCCGCAGCGGAAACGGTGAACCGCCTGGTTGAGGAACGGGTTCTTCAGGCTGCCGGCGAGGATCACGACTTTCGCGACATGCCCGCCGAAGTCGAACGTGGCGAGGTAACGCAGGTCCGATTGCTTCTGCAGACGCGCCGCGTCCAGCGCGTGGAAGAAAGCCCAGTCGCCCTGGTAGCTGAAGGTGCTGAGCAGGTTGCCGGCGGCGTCCCACGCCGAAACCGTCACCAGCCCCGGTTTCGGCCCTGGCCACTTCATGGCCATGCGACCGGCGGAGCCCGGCGTGTAGGTGAAGGTCTGGCCGTCGATGGCAATCTCGAGCTTGTCGATGCCGTCGCCGAGCTGCGGCTGGGTGATGCTGAAGTCCACTTCGGGCTCGTTGGCGCCGTTGTGGAAATACATCTGCTTGATCTCGTCGGCGAGCTGCATCTGGGCCAGCATGCCCGGCGGTCCGGCGACCGCACCCGGCCCCGTCTTCCACTTCCAGACCGGGCCGCTGGCATCGACCAGCTTGGCGAGGGTCTGCTTGTAATACGCGTCGAAACTGCCGCCGTAGCCGAACAGGCCGGCGAAGTTCTGCAGCGGAATATCGCTGCGGCCGGACGCATCGAATGGAAAGCGCCCACGCGTGAACGCCGCGCAATCCTTGCCCACCGCCTGCTTGAACTGATCGCCCAACGCACTTTGGGTGCCGCTGGCGACCAGCGCCTGGCTCTTGCCGGTCAGTGCAGCCAGCCATCCGGAAACGGGCGGCGGCAATTGCGAGACCTGCTGTTGCGCCAGCAGCAGTTGCGGATTCGGTTGGCCCGCGGAATCGCCGAAATCGGTCATGGTCAGCAGCGTCTTGCTGAGTTGCTCGATCGAGGCCAGGGTCTGGTCGATGGGTGCTGCGCCCGGCGCGCCCGCGGTCAGTTTGTCGAGGGCGTCGAAATGCGCGCTGATCGCATCGCCGGGTTTGGCCGCGGGCGCGGCAGCCTCGCCACCGGCCGCGGCACCGGCCAGCACCCGGGACAGCGCATTCTGGGTGGCCTTCTGCTTCGCTTTCTGCGCGGCCAGCTTTTCCACGCCCGCCGCGGCTTTCTCGCCGCCCGATTCGGCCGGCGCGCGCAGCATGTCGCTGGTGTTGTCGGCGACCAGCTTGAGCAGTGCCTTCAACGGCGAACTGGGGCCCGCCAATTTGGCCGCGATCGCACTGGCATCCTGGATGTTCGAGATGGGTTGCAGCGCGAGGTCGTCGAGCAGGCCGTCCCATTGCTTGATGTAATCCTGTTCGTACAGCGCCAATACCTGCTGCTGCATGCGCGCCTGCGCCAGCGAATCCATCTTGCCGGCGCCGAACACCCAGTCGTCCTTGGCGAACTGTTGCACGGCTTCCGCGATGCCCTTGTCCACCTCATGCAGGAACACCGGTTGCGTGTAAAGCGCTGGCAAGGGTTGCGACAATGGCGCGCCGCTGTTGCGGCGGAACACGTTGCCAAGCAGGCCCAGTTCCTTGTCCAGGTGCAACGAGGGATCGTCAGACGCCGCTTCCTGCAACTTGAGGTTGCCGTATACCAACGTCGCGAGGTCCGCGGTTTGCAGCGTGCTGCGCGCCTGCGCCAACAGATCGTTGTCCAGGGGGATCGCCCGCAGTTTTTTCGGATCGGCGATCAGCACCGCGAACTGTTTCGCGAGCGCCTGCTGCAAGACCGTGTCGGCGGGGAAGATCCGGTTCCATTCGATATTGGTCAATGCCACCAGTTGATCGGCATCGCGGTGCGCGGGCTCGCCCAGCATCAGGTAGCCCTTCAGGTAGTAATACAGCGCCTGCGGATCGCTGGCGCTCGCGGCAAGGCCGTTGCGGAAACGCATCGCCACGCCCGGCAGCAGCAGCGCATTGAGTTCGCGCAAGTACGCGCCATGCACTTCCTCACCGACGGCATTGCCCTGATACAGACCGAAGCGCATCAGCCATGGCACGTTGCCTTGGTATTCCCGCGCCACCGACTCGACCGAGTCCATCGCGTCCAGCCGTTGCAGCGCCTGCGCGAAATACGTCTTGTCGTCGCTGGCGCCGGTGATGTCCGCCTTGGCCGGATATTGCGCGATCGCCTGTTGCACTTGCGCAAGATAGGCGCGGTTGCGCCCGTAGCTGGTGAACAGGCCCGCGAGCAGCAGCACCGTCAGCAGCAATGCGCCGCCGTATGCCGCGGCCTGCAGCAGGATCTTGCGGCGTTCCAGTTTCGGGTCGGTGCCGGCGAATCCCGATTCGCGGAACAGCACGTCTTTCAGCAGGCGCTCCACGAAGAAGGTGCGCTGCTTCGCGCTGGACGGCTGCACCCGTGCCGGATCGAGCCCGAAGGTGCGCGCCACCGCGCCCAGCATGCGGTCGATCGGCGTGCCCTCCTGGGTGCCGGAAGTCAGGTACACGCCGCGCAGCAACGGCGGCGTGCCGTATTGGTGGCCGCTGAACACGCCTTCCACGAACTGCCGCACGATCTCGCGCAGCGAACCCATCTGCAACGGGAACGACAGGATCGCCGCACGCCGGTTGCGGTCGCGCTCCTCGTACAGCCGGTCGAGCACGCGCGCGTTGAGCTGGTCGGTCAGCAGGTCGAATTCGCCGGCGAACGCCGCCGCCGCGCTGCCATCCATGGTTTGCGCGACCGGAAACGACGCGCCCCAGACCTGGTTGCGTTGCTCCGCATCGAGGTTGTCGAAGAACTCGCCGAACCCGGCGACGAGATCGCACTTGGTCAGCACCAGGTACACCGGCACGCCGATCCGCAATTGCTCGCCGAGTTCATCGAGGCGCCGCCGCACCGCGGCGATGTGCGCCTTCAGCCCCGCCGCGTCCAGCATCAGCAGGTCGGACACGCTCATCGCCACCATCACGCCGTTGATGGGGCGGCGCTTGCGGTACTTGCGCAACAGCTTCAGGAATTCGGCCCACGCGCCGGCGTCGGCGGAGCGGTCGGAATCCTGGGTGGTGTAACGACCGGCGGTATCGAGGAACACAGCCTCGTCGGTGAACCACCAATCGCAATTGCGGGTGCCGCCGATGCCGCGCAGCGCATCCTTGCCGAAGCGTTCCGACAACGGGAAATGCAAGCCCGAGTTCTGCACCAGCGTGCTTTTGCCCGAACCCGGCGGCCCGATCACCACGTACCACGGCAGGGTGTACAGGTTACCGCCGCCGTGCCGGCGCTTGCGCAAGGTATCGACCGCCTCGCGGAAACGATTTTGCAATTGCGCGCGCTCGTCTTCACTGCGCTCGTCGTGGTCGCCGGTGGCCTGCGTCGGTTGCACGGCGACGTCGCCCGACAACTGGTTGGCCTTCTTGCGCGCGCGCAGTTGCGACACCTGCAGGCAGATGGCCCAGATCGCGACGATGATGACGATCACCACCAGCCGCACGACCGGACTGGCCAGCGGCTGGCTGTCGCCGATGCCGAGCCAGGGACCGCCCACCCACACCAGGATCGACAGCAGCAGCACGCCGATCAAGGCCATGAACCATCCGGATTTGCACAAGCCAAGGATTTTCTGCATGGCTTCAGGCCTCCGGGATGTAGATCAGGTCCACACGGCGATTGCGCGCGCGGTTGGCCGGAAGGTCGGGAGGCAACGCGATCGGTTTGGAGGCGCCGGCGCCGCTGGATTCAAGTCGTCCAGGATCGTCGAGCGTCTTGTCCAGGATTTGCACGACGGCCTTGGCGCGCGCGGCGGACAAGGCAAAGTTGTCCTTGAACTGCAGCGAACGAATAGGCACGTCGTCGGTGTTGCCGACCACGATCGCCCGCCCGGGCACCTGGTTGAGGGCGGTGGCGATGGCATTCAGGACCGGCAGCGTCTGGTCGCTGACGTCCACGCCACCGGAAGCGAACATGCCGGTGGCGGCGAGCCGCACCAGTTCGCGGCCGTTGTCCTGCTCGATGATTTCGAGCTTGCCGGCCGCGGCTTCGGGCGCCAGCAACTCCTTCAAGGTCTTGCGCGCCGGCAGCGGACGTTGCGCGTGATCGGGAAGCACCACGGTTTCCAGTCCGATTTGCGCGGCTTGCGCGCTGACAGGCGAGGACGCCGTGTTCAAACGCGCGAACAGGAACAGGAAAACGCCCAGCAGGATGCACGCCGCGGCCGCCGCGATCACCCACAGCGGCACGTAGCGGATCAGCGGATTGCGGCGGTCCTCGATGCCGCGCCAGTGCGGCGACAGTTGCGCCGCGGCCGGTGCACGCTGGCTGCGGATGCGGCGGTACAGGTCTTCCTGGATGTCCGCCAGTTTGGCGCGGCCGCCGGCTTCGATCTGGTAGCGTCCGGCGAATCCGAGCGCAAGACAGACGTACATCAATTCGATCAAGTCGATGTGGCGGGAGGCATCGGCGTTGAGGCGATCCAGGATCTGGAAGAACTTGGCGCCGCCGTAGGATTCGCCGTGGAAGGTGACCAGCAGGGTTTTTTGCGACCAGCCGCTCGCCTCGCCCCACGGCGCGTTGAGCACGGCTTCGTCCAGCATCGTGCACAACACGTAACGTGCGGCGGTGACGGTCTGCGCCGGAACGTTGGCCGTTTGCGCGCGGCTTTCGAAGTGGCGGATTTGCGCCACGCTTTGTTCGCGCAGGCGGGTGATGTCCGGCGGCGTCGCGCTGTGCCGCAGTTCGACGCCCAACAGCAGCAACGGCGTGGCCGCGCGCAGCAGCGGGTTGCCGCTGCCCGCCAGCACCGCGTTGACATCGGCGGGTGCGGCAACCGATGGCGGCGTGGCGCGCGCCGGGGAGGGTGGCGGCGGTGGCGTGCCGTGCGGACGCACCACGGTGCGATCTTCGCGGTCGTCGTCGAAGGGGCCGCGCGGGGTATTCATGGCATCAGCCCCTGATCGCCCACAACTGCAAATCGAGTCCCGCGAACTCGTTGCCGAAATGGAAGGCGACGCCGCCCGAGGTCTTCAGTTCGCGCCACATCGCCGAGTGTTTGTCGAATTCGAAATACAGATAACCGGAGTGGTAGGGAATCTGCCTCGGCGCCACCGGCATCGGCGTCACCGCGACGCCCGGCAATTGCAGATTCACCAGATCGCGGATCTTTTCCACCGGGCCGATCTTCGACTGCGCCGGCAGCTGGCGCCTGAGTTCCTCGGATTTCATGTCGGCCTTGGCGGCCAGCACGAACGCCGCGGTGTCGAATAGGGAAAGGTCCGGCACCATCGCCACCCACACGCCATAACGGCGCTGCTGGACCGGGATCGGCGTGGCGGTTTGTTCCATCACCGCGCTCAGGCTGTTGCGCAGCGCCGCGATCACCGGCTCGAAACTCTCGCGCAGCGCTTCGTGGCGGTAGGGCGGGAATTGCGGCGGACGCTTGCCCGGCGCGGTGAACGTGGCGAGTTCGCCGGCCATTGCCACCGCGATGCGATACAGCGCCTCGGGATGGATCAGCGGCGCCGCGGACAGGTGTGCGATCAGCGGTTGCCAGCGGTTGACCACCTGCAACAAAAGAAAGTCGGCGATTTCCGCCGCACCGCCGCGGTCGGTCAGTGCCACCCGGCTGGCCAGCGCTTCGCCGCGCTGGTGCAGCAAACCCAGCAACTCGGTGAGGAAGGTGACCAGCCGCGCCGCACCCTGGCAACTTTGCGCGCTGGCGATGAATGCTTCGTCCAGCTGCACCCGGCGGTCGGAGCGGCATTCGACGATCCGCGCCAACGGTATGCGCGTCAAGCCTTCCATCGGTTGCGACTCGGGCAGCAGCCGCGCGGTCATGCCGCCGACTTCGAGCGGCGTCAGGCCGTCGACGCTGCCGGAGGCGTCGCGCGCTTCGGTTTCGCGCACCCGGAAACGGAACAACTGGTCGGCCGGCGCCTCGGGACGGCCGCTGTCGGGCTGGGTCGGCGAACGCAAGGGCAGGGTCAGGAACACCGTCTGGTCGCGCCAGTCGCCGGCCACGTCCAGCGGCGGCGGCAGCGGATCGTCGCCGGGCATGTCGAACGGCGTGCCGTCGGGGAACACGCCACGCGCATGCTTGATGCCGAGCTTGCCGACGGCCAGCAGGTCGCCTTCCAGTTCCAGCTCGTGGAAACCCCACGCATGGGGAGCGAGGTTGCCCGCGCGCAGCTCGACGTAGCGCTCCAGGTAGCGTTCCTGCTGCTGCAAATGCTGCGGCCGCAGGAACAGCCCCTCGCTCCAGATGGTCTTGTTGTTTCGTGACATGCCTGCGCCCGCTGTTGTCGTGATGGTGTCGTGGTGAAGATCGAACCCGGTTGCAGCACCGGGGCGGTTTGACGCGTCGCTGCGAAGTTCAGCCCGGTTTTGGGCGTTGCGCGCGCCGCGCCGACTTCAGTCGCGCGAGTTGCTCCTCGTAGGCGTGCGCAAACTCGTCGCCGAACAGGCGCCGGAAGCTGCCGTCCGGATCGCCGGTCAGCGCCTGGTATTGATCGCGGTAGCGCTCCCAGTAGCGGCCCTTGCCGCCGAAACCGTGGCGGGCGCCGCTGTCGGCATCGCGTTCGAACCGTTCCGGATCGAAATGCCTGATGAGCGCATCGAAGCCGGCGCGCACGCCGGCCAGCATCGCCATCTGGTGGCAGCGGATGTCGTCGAAGGCATCCTCGAACGCCGCGCTGCCGGTGAGAAACGCCGGGTCCGGCGGCGCCAGGATCTTGGCCAGCGCTTCGTTGGCGCCCAGCGCGAATTTCAGCGGATTGTTTTCCGAGCGCTGGATCACCGTTACCGGTAACCGGAAGGTGTTCTTGATTTCGGCGCGCGCGCGCAGCACGTCCATCACGCCATCGACCACGATGCGCAGGATCGCATCGAGTTCAGGCGGGGGAGTGGCCGAGGAGGCCGGCGTGGCGGCCGGTTGCGCGGCGGGCGTCGGCTTGGCGGCCGGCGGCGGGGCCGAAGGTCGCGCGGTACGCGGCGCAGCCGGTTCGTCCGGCGCCAGCGGATCCCAGTCGTCCGGCAACAGGTTGGATTCGCGTTGCACGTTGGTGGTCGGCGGGCGAAAGTGGTCCTCGACGCCGGGCGTATGGTTCCAGCTCGATGGCGGCGCGGGTTCGGCCGGCGCGGGCGTCGGTGCAAATGGCGCGTCCAGGAAACTCAGTGGATCGAGGTTGCCGCCGCCCGTCGCGGGCGCGTCCGGAATCAGGCCTTCCGCGCGGCCACGGTCGTGCGGCTGCGCCGGCGCGCCGAGGCCGAAATCCAGCAAGTCATCGCCTGCTGCGGTGGCTGCCGCTGGCGGCGACGCAACCGGCGCGACAGGTTCCGGGATCGCCGTACTGGCGGGGGGAGCGCGCGGCGCCACCTGCACGATGGTTTCGCTGTCCTGCTGCAACTGCACCGTGATGTCGAAGTTGTCGATGCGCAGGCGATCGCCGTCCTTCAGCGCGGCGGGGTCGCCCTTGAGCAGCGGCGAACCGTTCAACAGCATGCCATTGGTGCTGCGGTCCTCGATGAAGTAGATGCCGTTGACGTAGCGGACCATCGCGTGCACGCGCGATACGCCGGTCGCACTCAGGACCCAGTCGCATTCGCCGGCGCGGCCGATGCTGCCATCCTTGCCGGCGAACATCTTGCGGCTGCGGGCACCGAGCTGCGCGGCCAGGTTGCCGGTCACGGTGAGGGTGAGGATTTGCGGTTCGGATTCACTCATGCGTGTTTCACGGCCGTCCGCTGGCGCTTGCGGGTTGTCCGAGCAGATCCATTGCCCGCTTGATGAATTCGAGCCGGCGCGTATCGAACTGATCCGCAGCCAGTGCCGCCAGCATGTTGACGGCCGCCACCGCCGCCACCGCGGTGAGGTGTTCGGCAGGCGGTACCGGGGTTTCCTGCTTGGCCGGTGCGAGGCTGCCGTCGGCCCAGCCGGCGCTCGCCGCGAGCCACGCGCCCAGCGATTCGTAGTTGCCGGCATTGGCGAACTCGAAGGCGGCGCGGCGGTTCGCTTCATTGGGTTCGCGCACCCAATGTTCCGCCAGCGACACGCCGGCGCGATCCTCCACCGACAGCTGCTGGTCGCGTGCGCATTGGCACAGCCAGGCCACGGCGTAGCGCTTGGGCAGCAGCCGCGCCAGCAGCTTCACGGCTTCCTGGGGTTCGTCGGCGGCCAGCAGCGCCTCGATCGCCTGGCGCGGCGTCATGTCGTCGCGCAGCAGTGCGCCGGCCTCGTCGGCCAGTTCCATCTGCGTAGCTGCCTGTTTGACGATCGACATGCGTCGTTTCCCCTCAACCCAGCATCAGGATACCGCCACCGACCTTGACCATGCCCGAGCCGGTCACGTTCACCATGGCGCCCTTGACGTCGGTCTTGCCGCTGCCCTCGACCGTGACCATGGTGCCTTTCATGTTGGCGGCCATGTCGGCCTTCAGGTCGATCTTCATGCCGCTGACCTTGACGCCCATGCTGCCGGTGATATCCACCTTCTGGCTGCCGTTGATCTTGATGGTGGTGCCCTTGATCTCGATGGCCCCCGACGATTTCAGGGTGATGCTGGCCTGGCCGCACACCAGTTCGATCTTGTCGCCGGCGCTCAGCTTGAAATTGTGGGCGATCGACGTAGTGCCGTCGTTGTTGACGGTGAGCTTGTCGTCCTTGGTCACCGTATGCGTGCGGTTGTTCTTGATTTCGGCGGTCTGGTCGTTCTTGACGGTGATGATCTCGTCGTGGTCGATCGTCACCGTGTGGTCGTTCTCGACTTCCTCGTGCATGTCCTTCTGCGCGTGGATGAAGAAATCCTCTTCGCCCTTCTTGTCCTCGAAGCGCAATTCGTTGAAGTCGGCCGTGGCGCCGAGCAGGCTGCGGCTCTTGATGCCGCTCTGGGTCTTGTTGTCGGGCAGGCCATACGGCGGCATGTTGTCGGCGTTGTAGACGCTGGCGATGATGAGGGGGCGATCCGGATCGCCCTCGATGAAGCTCACCACCACTTCCTGGCCCACGCGCGGATAACTCACCGCGCCCCAGCTCTTGCCGGCCCACATCGATGCCACCCGCACCGGGCACGAACAATCGGCGTTCTTCTTGCCGGGCATGTTCCAGTGGAAATTCACCTGCACCCGGCCGTACTTGTCGACCGCGATGTCTTCGTCGGTCTTGCTGCCGGTCACGATCGCGGTTTGCAGGCCCGTCACGCTTGGCTTGCGCGCGGCCTGCGCGCTGCGCCACGGCTGGCTGCTTTCCAGTGCCTCGAAATCGCAACGGAAAGTGGGATTGGCGGCATCCGCGCCGGAGGCGTAGCCCGGTCCTTCCAGTTGCATCGCAGTGGACGTCACCAGATATTCGCGGTTCAGCGGTTTGCCCGGATGGTCGCTGAGCGTGAACAGCCCGCCGATCCTGATGCTGCAGGCGTCGGTTTCGCCCACGTAGCGCGAGCGCGCCGCGCTCAAGGCTTCCGCGCGCACCTGCGCAAAGTGCTTGCCGGGATCGGCTTCGGCATGCGTGCCGGGATAGTCGAACACGCTGATGCCGTCGACGCCATGGCCCTCGCTGGTGGTATTGACCGACAGCGAGGCCTTGGGCTTCAGCGGGTTGTAGTCGGTGAGCTGGTAGCTGGCGCCATCCACGCCGCGCAGGGAGTGCCACTGGGCAATCGTCGATTGCTTGCGCAGCACGCTGCTGGCGCTGGGCTGGTAGGGCACCTTGCCGAAACCGCTGGCCTCTTCGTGCGAGCCGACGCCATCGGCCAGCACCATCTCGTGTTTGCTTGAGGTGTGCGTGAAGTAGTAGTAGATGCCTTCCTGCTGCAACAGGCGGTTGATGAAGTTCAGCCCGTCCTCGCGATACTGCACGCAGTACTCGCGCTTGGCGTAGCTGCCACTCAGGTTCAGGCTGACGTCGGTGTAGCCGGCCTCACGCAACACCGTCTTGACGATGTCGGTGACGCTCTGGTCCTTGAAGATGCGGCAATCGACCATCCCGCTCAGCAGCCATGGGGTGGGCACCAGGCGCGCGCGGTATTTCGCGTAGACCAGGTCCTGCACCTTCTCGACCGACGTCTGCTCGGCCTCGCACACCATGCCGTGGAACCAACGCTCGTAGCCGTCCTGGGTTTCGAGCTTCACTGCCATCGGCGACTTCAAAAGTCCGTTGAGGTCGATGCCCGTATCCTGGCTCTCGAATTCCAGCTCGAAGGCGAACAGTTCGCCCAGCCGCTCGGTCACCTGCATGCGGGTGAACAACAGGCCGTCGACTTTCGCCGTGGCAATCGTGATCTGGGCGGTCATATGTCCGGAGTCCCCTTGCCGGCCAGCGCCGACATGCTTGCGCCATTCGGCGCGTACCGCGCCAGCACCACCCAGCTTGCCACCGGTTTGCCGGCCTCCTTGCGCAGGCTGTCCGGGGTGATCCGGATGTCGGCGAAGCCGGACCTGCGCAGGGTTTCTTCCACGTAGTCGCGGCCATGCCGGTAGCGGCCGCTGGATGACAACACGAAACCCCCGCTGTCCAGGCTCGCTTCGTCCTTCGCTTCCAGCGAGAAGACGAAGCTGCCGCCGGGGCGCAAGGCCGTGTGCGCGGCAGCGACGACCGGCGCCAGATCGCCGAAATACACCAGCGTGTCCGCCGACACTACCACGTCGTGCATGGCCGCGTGCGCCTGCAGGTAAGCGGTGAGCTCGGCTTCGGCCAGTTCGTCATAACCGCCGCGTTGGCGCGCCTTGTCCAGCATGCCGGCGGACAGGTCCACGCCGATCAGCCGACGCGCATACGGCCGCAGCAAGGGTGCGCACAGGCCGGTGCCGCAACCGGCATCCAGCACGTCCAGTGTCGCCGCCGCCGGCGGCAGCGACGCTGCCATGGCGTCGACCAGCACCTGCGGGGCACGATAGTTCAAATGCCCCAGCAACTGCCGGTCGAAATTTTCGGCGAAGGAATCGAATTCGGCGCGCACGTAGGCATCGTCGGCGCGAGCGGGAGCCTCGGACCCGCCACACGCCGCCAGCATGTGGCGCGGGACCGGGTTGCCGGGATCACGCGCCAGCCAGTCGCGATACACCTGCCGCGCCTCATCGTCGCGGCCGAGGGCATACAAGGATACGCCCTGCTCCTGCAGCGCACACAGCTGCTTGTCGTCGAGCGCGAAGGCGCGCTGGAAACACTCCACCGATTGCTCGACGTGTTCGATGCCTTCGGCGTGGTGGCGCAGGAACAAGCCCATCAGGTAATGCGCACGCGCACTGCGCGGCGCGGCCAGCAGAAACTTTCCATAGGCCTCGAACGCCGGCAACAGGCGGTCCTGCGCTTCCAGTACCACCGCCAGATTGCCCAGCGCATCGGCGTGCGTAGGTGCGCACGCAAGCGCTCGCCGGTAACACGCTTCCGCTTCGGCCAGTCGGCCGCATTCCTTGTGGATGTTGCCGAGGTTGTTGTGCGCGTCGGCGTGATTCGGTATCGCGGCCAGCGCCGTGCGGATCAGTTCCACCGCTTCATCGCTGCGGCCGCGCTGGTGTTGCAGCACGCCGAGATAATGCAACGCATCGGGCTGCGCGATCTCGCTGGTCAAAATCTTCCGGTACAGGTGCTCGGCAGTATCGAGATCGCCTTGCTGGTGCGCCTGGATCGCCTGGTTCAACCAGCTCCGCCACGCGCCCTCCGCAGCCGGGCGTTGCGGACGGCGCAGCGGGATCCTGGCCGTGTTACGTTTCATGGCACGACCCCGTCACGACCCGATCACCTTGGGGCAGCCCAATACCACCACGCCGCCATGCGCGGTATTGCTGCCCAGCATCGCCGCGGGACGGCCGCCGATCAGGATCTTGGTCGAACCCTTGACGATCGAATCCGGCGGGCCGACGCAGGTTGCCAGATCGCCGACGCATGCCGCCGGCATGCCGCCGACCAACACCTTCGGACAGCCCGGCCCCGCGATCGGGCCGCCCACATGCGGAATGGGCGGGACGCCCGGCGTCTGCATCGGGCAGGTGTGCATGTCGGTGAGGCGGGCGAGTGGTGGCATGATCGACAACCGGGTCAAAAGTTGACGCAGTTGCCGGCCGCGATGTGCAGGTCGGCTTCGAACTGGCGAAAAGCCGCCGCATCGGTCGGCGACAGGCCGGCGACGGCGCTCGAAGAGCTGCCGCTGCACACGATTTTCGCCACTGTCCGCTTGCCTTCATCGGACATCTGGATGTTGTCGAGGAATTCGTCGACATTCTGCTGGTGGCTACGCAGGTCGCCGTATTTCCACTGGCCAACCTTGATGCTGTCGTAGATGTTCTTGGCGAATCCGATGGGTGAACCCTTGTACACGGTGTACATGCCCATCATCGCCAGGATTTCGGCCTTCTCCACCTTCGTGCTGGCACGGCCAAACTGGCCGCCCAACTGCTTCAGCGAGTCGCGGCTATCCCGTGCTCCGAAAAAGTGTTTCAGGCCGTGGCCCGTTGCCTTGAGTACGTTGCGCATCTGCTTGATCCTCGAAATTGCCATGAAAACGAATCCGACCCATGCGTTTCCCTGACCGAATATTCAGCCGAAAAGCCTTACTCGGAAAAACCGAAATACTTGAGCGCAGCCGATACCCACGGACGCAGCGTGGAACCCAACGGATGTCCATCCAGTGCCTCGTAGGCATCCTTCACGGCTGAGTATTTCTTGTCATTCTGGACAAGGTTGTAGCGATGGCTTCCAAGCTTGAGATGTGCACCGCCCGGGTAGACATGCACATGCGGTGCATTCGCACCGCCACCAAAATAGCCGGGGCCTTTGATGGTTTTTACTTCAACGATGACAGGCGCTGAACTGTCGGCGTCGGTGTCTTTCTTGTATGACTTGCCGGAATTGTGTGCCGCGCACAAACCATTCGATGCAGCGTAGGCGGTACAACCTTTTGATCTGCAAACAGGCATGGATGACTCCTCTCTTCCACAACGGTGCCAACGGGACTCCTAGGCTACCCAGACCAGGAAGAAACCAACGTTTTCTGCATTGCGAACGGCCCGCTTCGGACCTAGCCCCTTGAGACGATTTACGCCCTTCAGGCCATAGCACTCGCCACCATTGCTGTCATCAATTGTGCCGGCTGCGTGGTGCGAGAGTTCGTGCAGGAACGTCTCGATCCTGGACTGCCCGAACATGTCACGTTCGGGCATGGTGAAGAAATTCGGCCCCAGGCGCATGGGCAGGCGGGCAGGTGCCGAGCCTTGCTGTCGCAGTTCGTCAATGAAGGTTGTATGGAGCGCGCCGCCACCTGACTGTGAGAACTTGCCGGCCAGCATGTCCGCATTCGTATTGGTGAACGTAGGTTCATAAGTCACATCAAAACTTGCGCCGGCTATGCGCAGATGCATCGCCTTTATGGATTCCTCCAAGGCGCTTTCGGCCTCTTTCAGGTCGCTTCCGGTTGCGGCCCCCATTACGCGCTTGAAAACTTCGCGCCAAGTAGACGTGCCTGCGCTTTCCACGGCTCGCTCGAGCACTCGTCTCGACTCGCGATAGGCCGAGTCCACTACGACCATTTGGTTCGCACTGAATCCGTTGAATTTTGCCATGACGTCATTCCTCAATTTGGTCGCAAGGGTCGGCGGAAATGCATTGAAACGAAAGCAATGTCACGAAAAAGCGTACGAGAAGGACTGGCCTTGAACTCCAACCTCCACTCGCGAGATCGGTTTCCCGTCGATCATCCGGTTCAAGAACTCGCGCGACACGTCGGGGAGCATGGTGTTGGTGAGGATGGCATCGATCATGCGTCCACCGGACTCGCTTTCGGTGCAGCGTGATACAACCAGCTTGACCACGCCGTCGTCGTAGTCGAACGGAATGCGGTAACGCGCCTCGATGCGTTTCTTGATGCGGCCGAGCTGGAGTTTGACGATTTCGCCGAGAATCTTTTCGCTCAAGGGGTAATACGGAATCGTCACCAGCCGCCCCAGCAGGGCGGGCGGGAATACCTTCAGCAACGGTTCGCGCAGGGCCTTGGCGATACCGTCGGGCTCGGGCATCAGTTCCGGGTCCTTGCACAGCCCGGCGATGAGGTCGGTGCCGGCATTGGTGGTCAAGAGGATCAGGGTGTTCTTGAAGTCGATGGAACGGCCTTCGCCGTCCTCCATCACACCCTTGTCGAAGACCTGGAAGAAAATCTCGTGGACGTCGGGGTGGGCTTTTTCCACCTCGTCCAGCAGCACCACCGAATACGGTTTGCGGCGCACGGCTTCGGTGAGCACGCCGCCTTCGCCGTAACCGACATAGCCCGGAGGCGCACCCTTCAACGTGGAGACGGTGTGCGCCTCCTGGAACTCGCTCATGTTGATGGTGATGAGGTTCTGTTCGCCGCCGTACAGGGCTTCGGCCAGCGCCAGCGCAGTTTCGGTCTTGCCGACGCCCGAAGTGCCGGCGAGCATGAATACGCCGATCGGCTTGTTGGGATTGTCGAGGCCGGCACGCGAGGTCTGGATGCGCTTGGCGATCATCTCCATCGCGTGATCCTGACCGATCACGCGTTTGGCCATGATGCCGGCGAGATTCATCACGGTTTCGAGTTCGCTCTTGACCATGCGTCCGACCGGAATGCCGGTCCAGTCCGATACCACCGACCCGACGGCGACGTAATCGACCGTCGGCAGGATCAGCGGATGTTCGCCTTGCAGGTCGTTGAGCTTGGCTTGCAAGCCCTTCAGCTCCTGCAGCGCGGCGGCACGTTCGGCGTCGGTCAGGCTGGCCGCAACCGGAGCGGGCTCGCCCGATGCCTTCGCATCGCCAGCTTCGATTCCGGCCTTGGCGCCGGCCTTGGCGTTGGCGGCTTCCTCCAGCTTGCTGCCGGTGCCTTCCACCGGCGCGGCGTCGCCGCGCAGCTTGGCGCGCAGGGCAAGGATCTGTTCGACCAACTCCTTCTCCGCTTGCCAGTCGGCTTCGAGTTTTTCCAGTCGGGTCTTTTGCGTGGCGAGTTTTTCGTTTGCCAGTGTTTCGCGTTCGGCGACATCGACGCCCACGGTTTTCTCGCGGCCGATGATGGCCAACTCCGTCTCGAGTGCGGCGATGCGTTTGCGGGTGTCGTCCACTTCCGGCGGCACCGCGTGCTGGCTGATCGCGACGCGCGCGCACGCCGTGTCGAGCAGGCTCACCGCCTTGTCCGGCAACTGCCGCGCGGGAATGTAGCGATGCGACAGCTTCACCGCGGCTTCCAGTGCTTCATCCAGAATCTGCACGCGATGGTGTTTTTCCATCACGCTGGCGACGCCGCGCATCATCAGGATGCCCTTTTCCTCGCTCGGTTCCTCGATCAAGACGGTCTGGAAACGGCGGGTGAGCGCAGGATCCTTCTCGATGTGCTTCTTGTATTCGGCCCAGGTGGTGGCGCCCACGGTGCGCAGGTTGCCGCGCGCCAAGGCGGGCTTCAGAAGATTCGCCGCGTCGCCGGTGCCGGCTGCGCCGCCTGCGCCGACCAGCGTGTGCGCTTCGTCGATGAACAGGATGATCGGCCTGGGCGAGGACTGGACTTCCTCGATCACTTGGCGCAGGCGGTTTTCGAATTCGCCCTTCATGCTGGCACCGGCCTGCAGCAGGCCCACGTCCAGCGTGCGCAGCGCAACATCCTTCAATTGCGGCGGCACGTCGCCTTGTGCGATGCGCAGCGCGAACCCTTCGACCACCGCGGTCTTGCCTACGCCGGCCTCGCCGACCAGCATCGGGTTGTTCTGGCGGCGGCGCATCAGGATGTCGACGACCTGGCGGATTTCCTCGTCACGACCGACGATCGGATCGATCTTGCCGTTGCGGGCCTGCTCGGTGAGGTCGACGGTGAATTGCTTCAACGCCTCCTGCTTGCCCATCTGCGCCGGGCCCATCGCGCCGCTGGCTTCGCCCGGCGCAGCCGCGCCGCCCAGCTTGAAGCCGTCGCTGGCGCTCTGGCCGTCTTCGGGCGAGCCGCCGACGACTTCGGCGAATTTGTCCTTCAGGGTTTCCAGCTTGACCTTGTCGAACTCGGACGAGATGCCGACCAGCGCGTTGCGCAGGTGGCGCGTCTCCAGGATGCCGACGACGAGATATCCGGTGCGCACCTGCGCTTCGCCGAACATCAGCGTGGCCATGACCCAACCGCGCTCGACGGCCTCTTCGACATTACCCGACAGGTCGGTGATGGACGTGGAACCGCGCGGCAGGCGATCCAGCGCATCGGTGACGTCGCGTGCGAGGTTCGACGGATTGATGTTGAACTGCTTGACGATGTGGTGCAGGTCGGAATCCTGCAATTGCAGGATCTGGTGAATCCAGTGCACCAGCTCGACATACGGATTGCCGCGCAGCTTGCAGAACACCGTGGCGCTTTCGATGCCGCGATAGGCCAATTTGTTGAGTTTGCCGAACAAGGCGCTGCGACTGATCTCTGCCATGAATCCACCCTTCAGGTTGGTGTTGACGGCCGCGCGAACGCGGACGGAATTTCGATGACCGCTACCCCGCCGGCCTCAACACGACCTGGTCGGCGTCCGCGCTACGGCGCGGCGTGCCCAACCAGGTCGAAAGTCCCATGCGGCCGGTGCGGCCGAGTTTGGTGGCAGGCACTTCGGTGCGTTTCAAGACCAGCTGCACGTCCCAGGCCTTGTCCTCGCCGACGTAGGTTTTCACCGCTGCCACCAATTGCCGCAGGGTGTCGCCGCCGGGCAGGAATCCGTTGAACCGTTCCAGCGACAGCGGTCCGATGCGCAAGCGGAAACGCTGCTGCGCGCCCCACACGTATTCACCGAGCACCGCGGTACGGCCGAGGCACGCGACCTCTTCGGAACCGCCAAGCCGCAGGTGCGCTTCCGCGGGCAAGCGCATCCAGTCGGCCACGAATTCGATCACCCGCACCGGAATACGGAAGAAGTGTTCGAGCAAGCGCTGCAGGCCTTCGGCATTGCGCGCCTGCGCCAACAATCTTCCGGCGAAGTAACGTTTGTAGCGGTCGGGCATCGCATCGCGATCGGCCAGGCCCGTGGTGGACAGGCCCACCAACGCACCCATGTACAGGCGAAAGCGGTCGTGTTCCGGACGATCGCGCTGCACGGTCGGTTGTGCATCGGCCCAGGCACGGTAGAACAAGCTGATGAGGCGGTGGTGGAACAGATCCGCGAAAGCCGTCAGGGTCGAGTCTTTCGCGTGGTTCTTGCGTTCCAGCGCGTATTCGGTGAGATGCAGCGGCAACGGTGCATTGGCCCCGAACAGGCCGAATGCCAGGTTCCTGAGGCGCGGCGGCGCGCCGTCGACACCCGGCTCGAAGCTGTCCACGTCGCGTGGCGCGAACGCCAGCGACGGCGTTTCGCCCAGGCGCACCGGGTCCTCCGCGGGCCGGGTCGATTCACCCAGGCGCGGCTGTCCGGGATACGCGCACTCGATCCGGCGCAGCGCTTCGAACAGTTCGAAGGCCTCCGGATGCTCCTGCAAAGCGCGTTGCAGCGCTACAGGATCGGGCGTTTGCCGAGCCGCGCGGGCCATCGGGCTACCTCGTTGCGTTCCAGGGTGCGCAGCACGGTTTCGGTGAAGGAATTGACCGAAACATAACGCGCGAAGAAATGTTGCATGACCGCCGCGAGCAGAAACGCGCCGGTGCCCTCGAAGGCGCCGTCGTCGCAGGTCAAGGTGATTTCCAGCCCGCGGCCGAAACTGATCGGTCCCGGCACCGGGATGCGCCGCACCACCGGGCGCGAGCTGACCGATTTCACGCCCTCGATCTGGCGGTGTGCGCCGGCGTCGAATTCGTCGCAGTACAGCGTCAGCATCTCGCGCAGCGCGGACGCGCCTTCGTTGGCATCGCCGTCCAGCAACGAAAGGTAATTGAGTTGCAGGTGGCTGATCAGCCGCCATGCAGTCTGCCCGCTGGCGACCGAAGCGCGCGGCTTGGTGGGGCCGGCCACGCAGCGGATGGCGGTCACCGGCGCGCCGGTTTCCAGTGTGAAATCGGTGTTCGATTTGCCCACCGGCATTTGCAAAGGCAGGTCGCGATTGGTGCACTCAAGGCGCATGCCCAGTTGCCGCAGCCGCGTCGAGTATGGCGCGTCGTTGGCATCCACCAGCGCAATGAACATTTCGCTGCCGACATAGCTGGAACGCGCACCGCCGCGCTTCTGGCTGCCGGACAACAGCCGCGGTTCGCGCCGCACGGTATAGAAAGCACTGCCGCCGGCGTGCCACACGCGCTGGTCGCAGCCGTAGAACGGCTGGAACCGCTGTTCGGGTTCCTGGCGGTCGCCGAAACCCTCGACCTGGCTGACCGAATGGATTTCGAAATCCATCGGCCGCGTGCGGTCGGCGAGGATGTGGTATTCGGTGGCGCCGACCTTCAAATGAATGCGATCGGCGCGGCGCGGGAACAGGTTGATCGCCGGCGTGCAGAACAAGCGGAAGTTGCCGGCGTCCAGCGCGTTGTGCAGGCGCGCGACGCTGCGGTCGAACAGCGCGATGATCTCGAATTCTGCGCCCGGCATCCGCGCCAGCACCCGTTTCAGGCCCGCGAATTCGACGAACAGGAAGCGCTCGGGGCAGGCGAAGTATTCCTGCAGCAGGCGGTAGCCGCTGAAGGAACGATCGGCATACGGCAGCAATGCCTCGTCGTCGGCGAAACCCTTGGGCCGGATGTGGCCGGCATCCAGGAATTCTGTGACGCCGCCGCCCTTGCCGGTCGCACGCACCACGAAGCCGACCGCGTTGCCCAGCAGTTGTTCATACAGGCGCTTGGGCAGTTCGTCGGCGCCTGCGAGGAACACCGGCAAGTTGTCCAGCGCCAGCATGTTGGTTTGCGCGCCGGCGGTGACGTGGAACTTGAGGCTGAGGCCGGCGCGGACCGTGCGGCCGTCCGGCAGCGGCACGTCGGCGGCGGCGAGTGCGGCAGGGGTGTCGAAATACTTCGCCGCCGTCAGTTCCAGCGGCCACAGCGTGACATCGTGGGCGGTGCGAAATTCGCAGGCGGTACGCTCGTCGCGCCCGGCACTGCCGCGCAATGACGTCTGCCGCGCCACCGTGTAGCCCGCGACCAGCGCGCTTTCCTTGACATCGGGCTGCATCTGCACCACGGCCATCGACGGCACGGGGCCGAGATAGTGCGGATACACCATTTCCATCAGGTGCTGGGTGAACACCGGATATTGCGCGTCGAGTTTCAACTGGATCCGCGAGGCGAGAAACGCACATCCCTCCAGCAGCCGTTCGACGTAGGGATCGGCGCACTCGAAACCTTCCAGCCCCAGGCGGCCGGCGATCTTCGGGTACTCGCGCGCGAACTCGGCGCCCATGCCGCGCATGAACTGCAGTTCGCGGTCGTAGTAGCGCAGCAGGCGCGGGTCCATCATGCGTTCTCGGCAACATCGAAGCGGCCGGTTTCCAGATCCACTTCGGTTTTCAGGTAAAGGTTCAGCGGCAGCGGCTGGGCCCACATTTCCGATTCGATCAGGAAACTCAGGGAACGCTGGTCCATGCGATCGGCGTCGGTGCCCACGGTGACCCGCAAGGTTTCCTGCGTGAGCCGCGGCTCGAAGGTGAAGATGGCCTCGCGCAATTGCCGCTGCAGCACCACGCCATCGATGCCGGAAACCGCCGCGCCGGCCAAGTCCGGGATGCCGAAGTTGATCACCGAGCGGGCCGCGTCGGGATAGTCGGCCAGGACTTCGTCGTCGCCGAGGTTCACGCAATTGAGCAACCAGGCGATATCACGGGTGACGCACTCGCGCAATCGCGATGCCGAGATCACGCGCTTGTCGCGGCTTTCGACGGCCGTGCCCGGCTCGTCATCGGTCAGACGGTCGAGCAATGACGGCTGCAGGCGTTCCTGGGTGGTGAGTTCGGCCACGGCACCGCCCCGTCACGCGTCCGCGAATTCGATGGTGCGCGCGTCCAGCATCGGATAGTCGCCGGCATCCGTCGCGAACATGCGCTGGCCGACACCGGTCTGGAGATCCTCGCTTTCGGCGATCCAATCGGTCTTGCGCGCCAGCGTGAAATCGTCGTCCCCGGCTTTTTCCGAGCCGGGATACCGCGCCGGCACGAAACCGACGGCCTGGCCGCCGTTGCGCCAGGTCACTTGCGCCGGCAGCCAGATCTTGTCGCGCAAATCCGTGGGCGGATCGAACTGCAGCTGCTTGATCCGGGAAAACGGCACCCATGCGTAACCGCCTTCCAGCACGATTTCGAGGCAGGGCCCGAAACGTGGATCGGCATCGGCGATCCATTCGAAGGCTTGCCCGTCGATGCTGCCTGCGCTGGCTTCGGCTTGTTCCAGCGCCTGCGTGCGCAACGGCACGGCCTCGGCATGCTTGCCTTGCGCATCGAGCTTGAGCGCCTGCAACAGCATCGCCAGCCATGCTTCGGGTTCGCCGACGACCACCGGTGTGCGGCGGCCTTCGAACACGTCCGCGCGCGCGGCTTCGCCGCGCAGCACCGCGGTATAAGTGGTCACCATCAAGGTGTTGCCGGGGTCCAGGTCGCCCACCACGTTCAACTGGGTTTGCGCGCGATCCCATTCGCCGCGCAACGCCAGCAACTGGAACAGGAAGATGCGGCGACGCACATCCGCCGGATTGCCGCGGACCTCCTGGGTCAGCAATTGCAGCGCTTCATCCAGTCGTCCTTCTTTCAGGGCGGCTTCCGGAGTCATGCGGTTTCCCCTCCAACTGGTCGTGTGGCGAGCGCGGTCCTGCGCCGTTCGACATCGCGGGCCGACAGCGGCCGAACCTGTTTCCAGTCAACCGAACGCCAGGCGTTCGATTGCCAACACACCCGTCGCCTCGAATGCACCGGCAGGTCGAGACACACGACCCGCCGGTGCATCCGCGTGTGGAGCGTCCGGTCAGGCGATCAGGCTTTCTTCACCTGGGTCATGTCGTAGGCGAATTCCTTCGCGCCGCCCTTGGGCTTGCCGGTGTCGTCCTGTTCCTGGAAGGAATACTTGAACTTGCCGAAGTGCAGGGTGATGTTCTCGGTCAGGCGGTCCTCGCCACCACTGCCGCCCGTGGACACCGAGGTAATCAACACGCCCTTGTCGAGTTCCAGGGTGATGAAATCGGTCTGCTCGCCGGTGGCGTTGGTGACATACAGGTAGCCCTTGTCGATGCGCGAACCGGTGCAGCAGGCGTCCAGCAGCGCATTGGAGCTGCCATCGACGTACTTGGTGATCGAAATGTCCTGCACGTTGGCCTTGCCGCCGCTGGCCGAACCCGCGCCGGAATGCAGGTCGCCGGTGTTGCTGACGCCCCACGACCACGCCAGGATCGGAATCTGGTCCTTGTGCTTGGCGTGGTTGGACGCGCCCTTGATCTTGACGCTGCCGCCCTCGAACTTCAGGTGCATATCAAATGACATGGTGCTTCTCCAGTTGCAAGGATTGAAGGAACAGGGCGTCTACAACCGGCCCCCTTGAACGAACTGCACGAGGCGTAATTCGACCGCCATGGGCGGCCGGTTACGCTTTCTGCGCCGACGGCAGGCGCGACACCAGACGCAACGACACCGTCAGACCTTCCAGTTGGTAGTGCGGCTTCAGGAAGAATTTCGAGGAGTAGTAGCCCGGCGCGCCTTCCACTTCCTCGACCACCACTTCAGCCGCGGCCAACGGTTTGCGCGCCTTGGTTTCCTCGCTGGAGTTGTCGGGGTCGCCATCGACGTACTGCGTGACCCAGTTGGTCAGCCACTTCTGCATCTGCTCGCGGCTCGAGAACGAGCCGATCTTGTCGCGCACGATGCACTTCAGGTAATGCGCAAAGCGGCAGCACGCGAACATGTAGGGCAGGCGCGCGCCCAGCGCGGCATTGGCGGTGGCGTCGGGGTTGTCGTATTCCTCGGGCTTGTTCAGCGACTGCGCGCTGATGAACGCGGCCATGTCCGAGTTCTTGCGATGCACCAGCGGCATCAGCCCCATCTTGTCCAGCTCGGCCGAACGGCGGTCGGTGATCGCGATTTCCGTCGGGCACTTCATGTCCACGCCGCCGTCGTCGCTCGGGAAGGTGTGCACCGGCAGGCCTTCCACCGCGCCGCCGGACTCGATGCCGCGGATGCGCGAGCACCAGCCGTAGGCCTTGAACGAGCGGTTGATGTTCACCGCCATGGCGTAGGCGGCGTTCTGCCACGAGTATTTGGATGAATCGGCGCCGGAGGTGTCCTCCTCGAAATCGAACTCCTCGACCGGATCGGTCTTGGCGCCGTACGGCAGGCGCGCCAGGGTGCGCGGCATCGCCAGGCCGAGATACTTCGAATCGTCGGATTCGCGCAGCGAACGCCACGAGGCGTATTCGGGGGTGGAGAAAATCTTGGCGAGGTCGCGCGGGTTGGACAGTTCGTTCCAGCTGTCGAACCCGAGCAGGCTGTGGTTGGCGGCGGCGAGGAACGGCGCGTGCGCGGCGGCTGCGACCTGACCGATGCCGGCCAGCATCTCGACGTCCTGCGGGCTGTGGTCGAAGTAGTAGTCGCCGACCAGGCAGCCGTACGGCTCGCCTCCCAGTTGTCCGTACTCCTCTTCATATATCTTCTTGAAGATGGGGCTCTGGTCCCAGGCCGTGCCCTTGTAGCGCTTCAGGGTCTTGCCGAGTTCCTTCTTGGAAATGTTGAAGACCCGGATCTTGAGCTGCTGGTCGGTTTCGGTGTTGTTGACGAGATAGTGCAAACCGCGCCATGCACTTTCCAGTTTCTGGAAATCCTCGTGGTGCATGATGAGGTTCATCTGCTCGCTGATCTTGCGATCGAGCTCGGCGATGTAGGCCTGGATGGTCTCGGTGAGGTCCTCGGAAACGATGTCCGACTTGTCGAGCACCTGTTCGGCGAGCGTACGCACCGCCGATTCGACTTCCTCGCGGGCGCGATCGCTCTTGGGCTTGAATTCCTTGTTAAGCAGTGCGGCAAAGTCGCCGCCTTCGGTGGTCTGTTCCGCAACAACAGCGGCTTCGGTCTCTTTCTTCGCGGCCATGTTGCTTACTCCTTGTTGCCGGCTTTGTCAGCCGCATCGGATGGCTTGGGAGCCGAGGTCAACGATTGCAGCAGGGCCGGATCGCGGATCGCGTTCGCGATCAGCTTTTCGGCGCCGGCCTTGCCGTCCATGTAGGTGTTGAGGTTGGCGAGCTGGGTGCGTGCCTCCAGCAGCTTGGCGACGGCGCCCACCTTGCGGGCGACGGCCGCGGGCGAGAAATCGTCCATGCTCTCGAAACTGATGTCGACGTTGAGGTTGCCTTCGCCGGTAAGCGTGTTCGGCACCGCGAAGGACACCCGCGGCTTCATCGCCTGCAGGCGGTTGTCGAAATTGTCGACGTCGATTTCCAGCGCCTTGCGCTCTTCCACGCCCGGCAGCTCGGCGTTGTTGGCGCCGGACAGGTCCGACATCACGCCCATCACGAACGGGACCTGGACCTTCTTCTGCGCGCCGAAAATCTCGACGTCGTATTCGATCTGCACGCGTGGCGCACGGTTGCGCGCGATGAACTTCTGACTGCTCTGCTTGGCCATAGCCTGTCTCCTCGAGGACTCAAGTAATCCGGGCGAGTGGTCCGTTGGCAACCACCACGCTGCATCGGCGAAATCGCACCGCGGGCGGTCTGCGCCATGTATCGAACAACCCGCGCACCCTGTATCGGTGCAAGCGCTCACAGGACAGTTGCGCCGACGTCTTGCAACGCCGGCGCAAATCCCTGGTCTCGCAAAAGCTTCCTGTGCCGGGCCAATCCTGCGCCAGCCCGAGCGACGACTTGCAACACGGCGACGCGGCGGATCTCCGCATTGCCGATCCCACCTCCCATTCTCCGGCCACGCAGCACTCGACCGCGAGAAGATGAATAATGGCTAACCCTACGCCGTCAATTCCGTTGGTGTCAACAAAATCCCGGCAAGGTCGCCGGATTCGTTGCACGCGGCGGCGATCGAGGCGCGCAGCAGCAATCCTGCCCACGCAGGCAACCGGGCAATCTCACGGGACGGTCCGGCTCTGCGTGCGTGTTAGGCTGCCGTCACCTTCCGTGATTTTCCCGAGCTCCCCAGCACATGCCCCGAGCGCACCGTACCGGTTGGATGTCCCTGGTCTTGTCGGGACTCCTTCCAATCGTATCCTTCGCCCAAACCCCGTCCGCGCAAACTCCGTCACAATCCGCAACTCCGGTTCCCGTGAATCCGGGCCAGGCCGAATTGGTGCGCGAGGTCGCGGCCGCCACCGGCAAGAGTCCCGCCGAGTTGAACGCACTGCTGGACGGCGCGGTGGTGAAGCAAGGCATCCTCGATGCGATCAGCCGCCCGGCCGAAAGCAAGCCGTGGAGCGCGTATCGCCCGATCTTCATGAACGCCGAGCGGATTGCCGAGGGCGTGGTGTTCTACCGCCAGCATCACGCGCTGCTGGACCAGATCGGCGAACAATACGGCGTGCCACCGCAGTTCATCGTTGCGATCATCGGCGTCGAGACCAACTACGGCGCCAACACCGGCAGCTACCGCGTGCTGGATGCGCTGGTGACGCTGGGCTTCCACTATCCGCCGCGCGCCAGCTATTTCCGCGGCGAGTTGAAGACCCTGCTGGAGCTTCCCGCCAACAAATTGCCCGGACCGATCCCCGATATCTACGGCTCCTACGCGGGCGCCGAAGGTCTCGGGCAATTCATGCCGTCCAGCATCCGCGACTATGCGGTGGACGGTGACGGCGACGGCCACATCAACCTCATGGCTTCGCTGCCCGATGCGTTCGCCAGCATCGCCAATTATTTCCGCGCACACGGCTGGCAGTCTGGCCAGCCGGTGGCGGTGCGTGCGGCGCCCAGCGCCAGCGCGGCTCCGCCACCCGCGTACCAGCGCGTCATGCCGACCATGCCGCTCGAGCAATTCACCGCCGATGGTTATGCGCCGACCGCGCGCGAAGACCCGTCGCTGCCCGCCAACCTGCTCACCCTCGACGGCGCCGATGGCCCCGAATACTGGCTGACGTTCCGGAATTTCTACGTGATCACCCGTTACAACAGGAGTCCCATGTACGCGCTGGCGGTGATGCAACTGGCCGACGCGATCGCGCGCGGCGTCGCCACGCAATGACGCGGGGCGGATGGTTTCGCGTCCCGCTGCCGCTCGCGCTGCTGGCGCTGGCGGCGCTGACGTTGACGGGATGCTCGTCGAATCCGAAACGGCCCGCCGCGCGCGAGGGCGGCACGGGCAGCGGCACGTCGTGGCGCGACAACACCGGCCTCTCGCAATTCGATCGCTACCACCAGCGCGACGATTCGACGCCCGACATCGCGGCGGTCGATTTCAGCAGGATCCCGGAGCCCGTGCCCGTCGCCGAACCGCCGTCGCGTTACGGCAACAAGTCGCCCTACACGGTGAGGGGCGAGACCTATCGCGTGCTGCCCAGCGCCGCCGGCTACGACGAGCGCGGCATCGCCTCGTACTACGGCAGCAAGTTCCACGGCTACAAGACCTCCGATTTCGAAACCTACGACATGTACAAGTTCTCGGCGGCCAGCAAGGTGCTGCCGCTGCCGAGCTTCGCGCGGGTCACCAATCTCCAGAACGGCAAGAGCGTGATCGTGCGCGTCAACGATCGCGGCCCGTTCGTGCCCAACCGCATCATCGACCTGTCGCTGGCGGCGGCGGTGCGCATCGGCATCTGGCCGCGCGGCACCGGCCTCGTCGAAGTGCAGGGCATCGATCCCGCGCATCCCGATACGGAACCCGCGTCGCCCGCGGCGGTCACAGTCCGAACGGGTCGGCAGCCGCAGCTTTACGTGCAGGTTGGCGCGTTCGCGGATGCCGGGAATGCGGAGCGGTTGGCAGCCCGCCTGCGCGGCCTGCGACTGGGCACGGTGCGGGTGGTCGCGGCCAGCGTGAACGGACGCACGCTGCAGCGCGTACAGGTCGGTCCGCTGCCCGACGTGGATACGGTCGATCGCACCACGGCGCGGCTGGATGCGCTGGGTTTGCCGCACGCGTCGGTCGCGATACAGTGAGTGGCTCCCGATGGCCGGCTTGTTTGCCTTGGGCGAAGCGGCCGTCGTGGAAAGTCGGGACGGAGCTCTGTCCAGGGATGGCAGCTTTGGATGCGCGTACCGGACTTCATGTCCGCGAATGGGTCGCGTACCATAGCCGGATTTTCAATGCAGCGATCAGGGAAGATCGCATACACGAAGAGGCACCATGAAAAAAATCCTGCGTTCGCTGTCGTTGATGGGTCTGGTCGCATTTACCGGCGCGCTGATCGCGCAGACGCCGCCGCTGCCGCCGAAACCCGCGGTGCCGCCCAAGCCGCTACCGACCACGCCGCAGACGCCGATTCCACCCGCGCCGCAACCCAACGCCGCCGCATGGGTGCTGATGGATTACGCCAACGGCCAGATCCTGGCCGAACACGACATGGATGCACGCCGGGCGCCGGCTTCGCTGACCAAGGTCATGACCGAGTACGTGGTCAACGCCGAACTCGCGGCCGGCAAGATCCACATGAACGACCAGGTCCACATCTCGGAGCACGCCTGGCGCGCGGGCGGCGCAGGCACCGATGGTTCGACCAGTTTCCTGAAACTGAATTCGGAGGTCCAGCTGAAGGACCTGCTGTACGGCATGATCATCCAGTCCGGCAACGACGCCGCGATCGCACTGGCCGAGCACGTCGCCGGTTCCGAGCAGGCGTTTTCCGACATGATGAACACCTACGCCCAGCGCCTCGGCATGACCGGCACGCATTTCGTGAATGCGTCGGGCTATCCCGCGCCCGACCATTACAGCACCGCGCATGACATCGCGATCCTGTCGCGCGCGCTGATCAGGAATTTTCCCGAGCAGTACAAGATCTCGGCGATCAAATCATTCGAGTGGAACGGCATCACCCAGCACAACCGCAACACCTTGCTGTGGACCGATCCTTCCGTGGACGGCATCAAGACCGGCTCGACCAAGGAAGCCGGCTTCTGCCTGGCCGCCTCGGCGTTGCGCAACGGCATGCGCCTGATCGCGGTGACCCTGGGCGGCCCCGACATGAACGCCGCGGCCACGGGCGACGAAGCCCTGCTCAACTGGGGCTTCAACTTCTACCGCACCCACACGCTGTATGCCGCCGGCCAGGCGCTGGCCACGCCGCGGCTGTGGAAGGGCGCGACCAACACGCTTGAACTCGGCATCGCCGAGGACGCGTCGGTCACGATCCCGCGCGGCCGCTACGACCAGTTGCAGGCCACGCTGGAAATCCCGCAGCGGCTGGTCGCGCCGTTCACCAAGGGCCAGCGGGTCGGCACGCTGAACGTGACGTTCGACGGCAAACCGCTGGTTTCGGAACCGCTGGTGGTGTTGCAGGACGCGCCGCAGGGCGGCTTCTTCAAGCGGCTGTGGGACGCGATCCTGCTGCTGTTCCACCGCGGCAACGGCACCACCACCACGCCGGCGCCCACCGTGACGGTCTCGTCGTCATCAAGCGTGGCGCCGCCGGCCGCGAGCCAATAAAATAGGCGAATGCGCGAACTCGGCGACATCGAGAAGAACGAAGGCCAGGGCTTCCAGTTCCCCGGCAGCTTCGAGATCACCGCGATGGGCAATGCCAATGCGAACCTGCGCGAGCGCGTTTCGGAAATCCTGCGCGAAATCGGCCTCACGGTGCTGGACGCCAGCGTGCGCGAGCGATCCTCGAGCCAGGGCAAGTACGTATCGGTGAGCATGGTGTTCAACTGCCCCTCGCGCGAGAAGTACGAGGAGGCGCACGCCGCGCTGCGCGCGCACCCGGACATCCACTACACGTTGTGAAGCAGTGAGCGATCGTCCGTTGCTCGTCCGCCACTTCGGCCGCCAGTCGTATGAACCCGTCTGGCACGCGATGCAGTCCTTCACCGACGCGCGCGGAGCGGACACGCCCGATGAATTGTGGCTGGTGGAACACGATCCGGTGTTCACGCTGGGGCAGGCCGGCAGGCCCGAACACGTGCTGGCGCCGGGCGACATCCCGGTGATCCACGTCGACCGCGGCGGGCAGGTGACCTACCACGGTCCCGGCCAGATCGTCGCCTATCCGCTGCTGGACCTGCGCAGGTTGAAAATCGGCGTGCGCGAGCTGGTGCACCGGATCGAGCAGGCCATCATCGATACCCTGGGCGGGTGGAACATCGTCGCCGCCCGCCGCGAGGGCGCGCCCGGCGTGTACGTGGGTGAGGCCAAGATCGCGGCGCTAGGCCTGCGGGTGCGCCGCGGCCGCAGCTTCCATGGCCTCGCCTTCAACATCGCGATGGACCTGGAACCCTTCCACCGCATCAATCCCTGTGGTTACGCGGGGCTTCAGGTCACGCAAATGCTAGACTTGGGCGGCCCGTCACGGCTGGGCGATGTCGAGGATGTACTGATTGTTGAGCTGGGCCGACAATTCGGATTGTCGCCGCAGGATGCGGAACCCGCCCTGCCCCGTGCCGCAGCATGACTTGCGGCCGTATCCCGCACCGGTATTTTCCGATACCGTAGTGTCGGATTGCGCCCGGACGAGCCTCACCCGCCCGCACCGCGCAACCGAATGCGCCGGCGAAAGGCTGGCGTCTTTTTTCATTGATGCCCGCGCCCCGGCGCGCACGATCGGCACCGCCCGCATCGTCGAGGAAAGTCCATGTTGCAGCGTGTCTTCGTCGTCCTGATTGCACTCTTCGTTTCACTTGGCGCGCGCGCGCAAAACGCCGCGCCCGCGTCCACCACGGCCTGCCCGGCTTCGTCCGCCAGCGCACCGGCCGCACCGGTCGCCAAGTACAAGATGACGTCGGCGCCGGTGCTCGAACCGACCGCGGCGCAAGGCCAGGCCGCGATCCTCGCGGCACGCCTGCTGACGCGCTTCCAGTACGAGGCGTTGCCGCTCGACGATGCGATGTCGGCGAAGATCTTCGACGCCTACTTCAAGGCGCTCGACGGCAGCAAACTGTTCTTCACCCAGGCCGACGTCAACCAGTTCGCGCCCGATCGCGACAAGCTCGACGACGCGATCTGGAAAGGCGACATGTCGATTCCGTTCGCGATCTTCAACCTGTACGAGAAGCGCGCCGGTGAACGCACCACGTACGCATTGGCGCTGCTCAAGCAAGGCTTCAACCTCGATACCGACGGCACCTACACCTTCGATCGCGACAAGGCGGCGTGGGCCACGGACACCGCCGCGCTCGACGCATTGTGGAAGCAGCGCGTCGAGAACGACTGGATTCGCCTGAAGCTGGCCGGCAAGGACGACGCGGAAATCCGCAAGACCTTGTCGCGTCGCTACGAAACCTACCTCGACCGCGTGCACCAGCTCGACAGCGAGGACGTGTTCCAGACCTTCATGAACGCGTACGCGATGGCGATCGACCCGCACACCAACTATTTCGGGCCGCGCGCCAGCCAGAACTTCGACATCACCATGAAGCTCTCGCTGGAGGGCATCGGCGCGGTGCTGCAGGAACACGACGAGTACACCGTGATCCGCGAAATCGTGCCGGGCGGCCCGGCCGCGAAATCCGGCAAGTTGGAGGTCGGCGACAAGATCGTGGGCGTGGGGCAGGGCGAGTGCGGCCCCATCGTCGACACCGTCGGTTGGCGCATCGACGACGTGGTCGCCAAGATCCGCGGCCACAAGGGCACCGTGGTGCGGATCGAGATCCTGCCCGCCGAGGGCGGCCCCGACGCCAAGCCGGTGATCGTCACCGTGGTCCGCAAGAAGGTCACCATCGCCGAGCAGGCCGCCAAGAAGAAGGTCATCGACGTCAAGGAGGGCGCGCGCACCATCAAGGTCGGCGTGATCGACCTGCCGAGTTTCTACGAGGACTTCGACGCCCGCCGGCGCGGCGATCCCGATTACAAGAGCGCTTCGCGCGACGTCGCCAAGCTGCTGGCCGAACTCAAGCAGCAGAAAGTGTCGGCGGTGGTCGTGGACCTGCGCGACAACGGCGGCGGGTCGCTGTCGGAAGCGGTGAACCTGTCCGGCCTGTTCACCGGCAAGGGCCCGGTGGTGCAGGTGCGCGACAGCCGCGGCCAGGTCGAGGAACAGGATTCGGACGAGAAGATGCTGTGGACCGGCCCGATGGCGGTGCTGATCAACCGTGGGTCCGCGTCGGCGAGTGAAATCTTCACCGCCGCGATCCAGGATTATGGCCGCGGCCTGATCATCGGCGAGCAGACCTTCGGCAAGGGCACGGTGCAGAACCTCACCAGCCTCGACCAGCTCGCGATGAACAACACGCCGACCTTCGGCGAACTCAAGATGACCGTCGCCGAGTTCTTCCGGGTCGACGGCGACTCCACGCAATTGCACGGCGTCACGCCCGACATCCTGTTCCCGCATTCGATCGGCTACAAGGATTACGGCGAATCGAGCTACCCGAACGCGTTGAAGTGGACCCACATCCCGCCCGCCGAGTACACCGCGGTCGCCGACCAGAAACAGCTGATCGCGCCGCTGACCGCGGAACACGACGCGCGCGCCAGGACCGATCCCGCATGGCAACTGCTGCTGGACGAGTTGGCCGCCGCGCGCAAGCTGCACGACCAGAAGAGCGTGTCGCTCAACTACCAGGTGCGCGAAACCGAGCGCAAGCAGCAGGACGCGCAGGATGCCACGTTCAAGAAGCGCCGCGAGGCGCTGGGCGACGTCTCCGCCGTCAACCTGGAACCCGACGATGGCCTGACCCCGGGCGAGCGCAACGTCAGGGCTTCGGTGGCGCGCGAAAAGGCCGCCAAGCAGGCCAAGGACATCGAGCTCGACGAAGCCGCGCACATCATGGCCGACCAGGTCGCCTTGCTGGAGAAGCAACCCAGGCTCGCCCACGAGGTGCTGCCGAAGGAAGCCTTCACCCGGCCCGTGAGCGTGGCGGATTCGGCATCGTCGTTGGCGCCCGCTTCGTCGGCAATGCCTGCGAGTGCGGGCAGTTCGCACTGACACTGGAAGGGGATGATGGGCCCGCCAGGACTCGAACCTGGAACCAAGAGATTATGAGTCTCCTGCACTAACCGATTGTGCTACAGGCCCGCAGTGATCATTTTATTCGCGCCCAACCCATCCATGGTGCGTGGCGCCGGCCGTGCCATCCGTGGCACGGCGTTCGGTTCCGCTCGGACTGCCACCGGCAGTCCGAAAGCGCGGACCCTCACCCCGCCAGGACTCGAACCTGGAACCAAGAGATTATGAGTCTCCTGCACTAACCGATTGTGCTACAGGCCCGCAGATGGCCGCCTAGGATAACCGGCTCGATGTCCACCGTCCCATGGCGCGACATCTTGGTGCCCGCGGGCATGGAGACTGGCCGGTGGCGGGGACTCTCAAGGTTGAGCTCAGAGTGAAGTGGTAACTGTGCTGCGCAAGGCTCCGCGCAGGGTGCGCTTTTCGGTTTCTTCCAGTTTGCGGCCGAGCAGTTCGCTGGCGCGCAGCAGCAGCTCGCGGTCGAGTTCGTGCGGCAGCGGGGTGCGTTCGGGCAACGCCAGGATCAGTTCGCGCTGGCTGGCGTCGAGCGTCGCCGCGTATTCGTTGGCGAGTTCCTGCATGCGTGCGAGGTTGTGAACGGCGTCCGCGTCCTGTGTACCGGCTTCCGCTTCGGCGATCGACACAGCCGCGTATTCGCGGCGGAACAGGAACCGCCCAAGCGCGGCGGCGTCGAGCTGGCGGCGAGTGTCGGCTTCGCGTTGCAGCGCGGCGGACTGGTTGCCCGAAGGATCTTTCGGCTCCACGCCCAGCAGGTGCACGCGGATGCCGTGTTCCTGCGCCTGCTGCACGCCCACGCGCAGGTCCTCGTCGCCGGCCAGCAGCAGTGCGTCGGAGATGGCGTGGTTGCGCGCGAGGTTGGTGAGGTCGGAAAAGATCAGTCCGTCCACGCCCTTCTGCTCGCCCGACTGGTTGACGAAGCCGAGCCGCAGCTTGATGTTGTCGAGGTAGGCCATCGCAAGGTGCGCGGCGGTCGGGCCCGAGTTGGTACCGTCGTACCAGTAGATGCGCAGCAGCGGGCAGCCGCCGACGGCTTCCGCCGATTGCGCGAGGTATTGCACGAACTCGGCGTTGGCGAGGCGCAACTCGCCACGCCGCAACGGCGTGCCGAACAGCAATTCGCTGGCGGAAGCGTAGAAGTAGCCGGCGTCAACGAAAACGGCGATGCGGTTCATGATCGAAAATATCGAGCAATGACAGCGGTTTCAGAAACGTAGCGAGCGACGGCAGATTGCGTGACGCCGACTAAATCGGCAGGGACTGCCGATTTGAACGCCGCAGGTGGCCCGCCGGGCGAGCCACATGGATGTGGCGAGTAAGCGCAGGCACCGGAGTGTACATGTCAGTACATGAGGATGCCGAGCACCGCCGGCGCGCAAGTTGCCGAGCGTGGTAGTTTCTGGAACCGCTGCTACTCGAAGTCGAGGAACGAGCGCAACTGCTCGCTGCGCGACGGATGCCGCAGCTTGCGCAGCGCCTTGGCCTCTATCTGGCGGATGCGTTCGCGGGTGACGTCGAACTGCTTGCCGACCTCTTCCAGGGTGTGGTCGGTGTTCATGTCGATGCCGAAGCGCATGCGCAGCACCTTGGCTTCGCGCGGCGTCAGGCCCGCCAGCACGTCGCGCACGGTTTCGGTGAGGCCGGTATCGGTCGCCGATTCCACGGGGGAACCCGCGTTCTGGTCCTCGATGAAATCGCCGAGGTGCGAATCCTCGTCGTCGCCGATCGGGGTTTCCATCGAGATCGGTTCCTTGGCGATCTTCAACACCTTGCGGATCTTGTCCTCGGGCATCTCCATCGCCACGGCCAGTTCTTCCGGCGTCGGTTCGCGGCCGTACAACTGCAGCATCTGGCGGCTGATGCGGTTCAACTTGTTGATGGTCTCGATCATGTGCACCGGGATGCGGATGGTGCGCGCCTGGTCGGCGATCGAACGCGTGATGGCCTGGCGGATCCACCACGTCGCGTAGGTCGAGAACTTGTAGCCGCGGCGGTATTCGAACTTGTCCACGGCCTTCATCAGGCCGATGTTGCCTTCCTGGATCAGGTCCAGGAATTGCAGGCCGCGGTTGGTGTATTTCTTCGCGATCGAAATCACGAGGCGCAGGTTGGCCTCGACCATTTCCTTCTTGGCGCGCCGTGCCTTGGCCTCGCCGATCGACATCGCGCGGTTGATTTCCTTGATGTCGGTGAGCGGCAGGTACAGCGCGCGCTCGATCTCGGTGAGCTTCTGCTGTTCCAGCAGGATATCGTCGCGGTGGTTCCTGATCGCGGGCACCCACTTCTGGCGCTTGCGCGCGAGTTCGGCCGTCCAGTCGAGATTGGTCTCGTTGGACGGGAACAGCTCGATGAACTCCTTGCGCGGCATGTGGCACTGGCGGGTGCAGACGTCCATGATCACCCGCTCGTGCTGGCGGATCGCCGCCACCACGTCGCGCAGCTTGCGCACGAAACCGTCGATCAGCGCGGACGGGAGCTTGAGCTTGAGGAACTCCTCGCCCATCTTCTCGCGCAGCTTCTGCGACTTCTTGTCGGCGACACCGTACTTGTCGGCGGTCTTCTGGAACTTGCCATACAGTTCGCGCAGCACGTCCATGCGGCGCTGGACCTCGACCGGATCGGGACCACTGGGACCCGAATCCTCGTCGCCGCCGGCGGAATCGTCCTCGTCCTCGTCGTCGCCGTCAGAATCCTCGTCAGCGTTGTCCGACGAGGCATCCGCCGCGGGTTGCGCCACGCCGAATTCCTCGGCGGGCACTTCGAGGTCCGCGAAGCCGGCCAGGATCTCGCTCATGCGGCGCTTGCCGTCGAGGTGCAGGTCGTATTCTTCCAGCAGCAAACCGATCGCCCACGGGAAGCTGGACAGCGCGGTCTGCACCTGGGTCAGGCCTTCCTCGATGCGCTTGGCGATGGCGATTTCGCCCTCGCGGGTCAGCAATTCCACCGTACCCATCTCGCGCATGTACATGCGCACCGGATCGGTGGTGCGACCGACTTCGGCGTCGACCGCCGACAGCAGCGCGACGGCCTCTTCGGTCGCGGTTTCGTCGTCTTCGCCGCCGACCGGGCCTTCGGCGCTGATCAGGTCGGTATCGGGTGCGATCTCGTGCACCTCGATGCCCATGCCGTTGATCATCCCGATGATGTCTTCGATCTGCTCCGGATCGACGATGTCGTCCGGCAGGTGATCGTTGACCTCGGCGTAAGTCAGGTAGCCCTGCTCACGGCCTTTGGTGATCAGCTGCTTGATTTCGGATTGCTGCGAAGGGAGGTTTTCCATGGAGGGCACCGCGACGACAAGACCGCACAGTATAGCAAAATGGAGGCTTCCAGGCCATGCATCAAGGCCAAAAATACGTGGCGGGTCAAGCGACTAGGGCGGATCGATCATGCAAGAATCGTGCACAATCAGTGCGATCATCCCTGATCGCTGCCCCGCCGGAGTCAGCGGTGGAGCCATATCGTATCGGTCATGTGGCTCCAGAACGTCCCTCCCTGGACTGACTTTCCACAACAGCCGCTTTGAACCAACGCCAAAAGCTGCTTCAAACCGGGATCGGGAGGCGACGCCAGGCGAGCCACGCACTTGGACCAAAGCCCCACTCATATCCGCAAGATGAAACTCACCGGGCCATCGTTGACCAGCCGCACCTGCATATGGGCGCCGAACCGTCCGGTTGCAACCTCGGGGTGGGCGGCGCGGGCGAGTTCCACCAACCGGTCGAACCAGCGCCGGCCCTGTTCCGGCGCCGCGGCGGTGGTGAAGCTGGGCCGCATGCCCTTCCTGGTGTCGGCGGCCAGCGTGAACTGCGGAACCAGCAGCAGGCCGCCGACAATGTCGGCAAGCGAAAGATTCATCCGCCCGGCATCGTCGGAAAACACCCGATAGCCGAGCAGCCGTTCGCACATCCGCCGCGTCTGGGCCTCGCCGTCGCCGGGTTCGACCGCCGCCAGCACCACGAGCCCGGCGCCGATCGTGCCGACGGTTTCGCCCTCGACCGTGACCGAGGCGGAGGTGACGCGCTGGAGCAAGGCGATCATGGGACTGGGGACTCGGGACTCGGGACTCGGGCAGCGTAACAACAATGCCGTCATTCCGGGACCGCCCGCGCTGTTTGCGGGTGGAACCCGGAATCCATTCCGATCTTGATCCACGCCGCCAGCAGCAACATGGATCCAGGTTTTCGCCGGGATGACGACAAGCGAATTGGTTAGACTCCCGCGATGCATTGGTACACCCATCTCGCCTACGCACTCATGTGGCTGGTTGCCCGCCTGCCTGCGCGCGCGTTTCGTGTCGTGGGCGCGGCGCTGGGCTGGCTGTTCTGGATCAGCGGCAGTCGCAAGCGGCGGATCGTCGAAGCCAATCTGAACCTCGTGCGCCCCGATCTCGACACGGCCGCGCGCCGCGGGCTGGCACGCGAGTGCCTGCGCCAGGCCGGTATCGCGTTGGTCGAGGTGTTCGGCATCTGGACCAACCCGCGCCGCACGCTCGCGCTGGTGCGCGAGGTGCGCGGCGAGACCTTGTTCCACGCCGCGATTGCCGCCCGCCGCGGGCTGATCCTGTGCGCTCCGCACATCGGCAGTTGGGAGGTCGCCAACTACTGGATCGGCGCGCACACGCCGTTCGCCACGTTCTATACGCAGCCGCGCCAATCGCAGGTCGACGCCTTGTTGCGGCGACTGCGCGAGGGCGGCGCCAGCATCCAGTTTCCGATCGACGACTCCGGCGTGCGCCGGGTGTTCCGGCATCTCAACGACGCCGGCGTGGTCTCGATCATGCCCGACCACGTGCCGCGTGCGGGCGCCGTGGTGGCGCCGTTCTTCGGCGTGCCGGCGCTCACGATGACCCTGCTGCCGCGGCTCGCGCGACGCACCGGCGCCACGGTGCTGATGCTGTTCGTCGAGCGCCTGCCACGCGCGCGGGGGTTCCGCGTGCATTTCCGCGAGCCGCCCGCGGCGATCCGCGACGACGATCCGCTCGCCGCCTGCACCGCGTTGAATGCCGGCATCGAAGCCTGCGTGCGCGATGCGTTCACGCAATACCAGTGGAACTACAAGCGCTTCAAGGCGCGCGCGGGGAGTGGCCTGACCGATGACGCTTATGTCGCGAGCGGAGTCGGCAGCTGATGCGCGGGTACGTCCGACTGACATGGTGGGCCTTGCGCGCGCTGGGGACCTTGCCATTGCCGGTGCTGTACGCCGTCGGCACCGCGCTCGGATGGCCGTTGTGGTGGCGCAGGCGCGCGCGCGAACGCGTGCACACCGAAGTGAACATGCGCATCGTGCATCCGGAACTCGACGATGCCGGGCGCGACGCACTGGTGCGCGATTGCCTGGTCGAGACGGGCCGTGCCGTCACCGAGATGGCCGCGGTGTGGGGGCGCGGCGCGCGGCGCGCGCTGAAACTGGTGCGTGAAGTCGAAGGCCTGGAGCGGTTCGACACGGCATTGCAGTCCGGGCGTGGCCTGATCATTGCCGCGCCGCACCTCGGCTGCTGGGAGCTGCTGAATTACTGGCTGTGCGCGCACACACCGATCGCGATCCTGTACGCGCCGCCGCGCAATCTCGCGTGGGAACCGTTGTTCGTGCGCGCCCGCGGCGATTTGCGTCCCGAACAGGTGCGCGCCGAAGGCGCGGGCGTTCGCACGTTGTACAAACGTCTCGCCGCAGGCGGCGTGGTCGGCATCCTGCCGGACCAGCAACCCAAGCGCGGTGAAGGCCAGTTCGCGCCGTTCTTCGGCTTCGATGCCAACACCATGGTGCTGCTGCCACGCATCGCGCAACGCACCGGCGCCACGGTGCTGTTTGCGTTCGCCGAACGCCTGCCGCGCGGCGCGGGATTCCGCATCCGCATCCTGCCCGCACCGGAGGGTACCGCCGACGCCGATTTGCACACCGCCTGCAGCGCGCTCAACCGCGGCGTCGAGCAGTGTGTGGACCTTGCGTTCACGCAATACCAGTGGACGTACAAGCGGTGGGCCGAGCGGCCCGATCCGTACGAACACGATCCGTACTGGCTGGCACGCAACGGGAGGATTGGCGAATGGCGCCGATGACCTGCATCGAGGACCTGCGGCAGCTTTACCTGAAGCGCGTGCCGCGGATGTTCGTGGATTACTGCGAATCGGGTTCGTGGACCGAGGCGACGTTGCGCCGGAACCTCGAAGACTTCGCGCGCATCCCCTTGCACCAGCGCGTCGCGGTCGGCGTGGAAGGCGGTACCACGACGACGACAATGCTCGGTGAAGAGGTCGCGTTGCCGCTGGCGTTGGCGCCGGTCGGGATGTGCGGCATGCAGCACGCCGACGGCGAGATGCTGGCGGCCAAGGCGGCGCTGGATTTCGGCGTGCCGTTCACGCTCTCGACCATGAGTGTGTGTTCGATCGAGGATGTCGCGGCGTTCGTGAAGCGCCCGTTCTGGTTCCAGTTGTACGTGATGCGCGATCACCGTTTCATCGAAAGCCTGATCGATCGCGCGAAGGTGGCCGGCTGTTCCGCGCTGGTGCTGACGCTGGACCTGCAGGTGATGGGCCAGCGCCATCGCGACATCAAGAACGGACTGTCGACGCCGCCCAAGCCGACGCTGAAAAACCTCGCCAACCTCGCGCTGCACCCGCGCTGGTGCCTGGGCATGGCGCGCACGCGTCGCCACCAGTTCGGCAATATCGCCGGGCATGTCGAGGGCGTCAGCGACATGTCCTCGCTGGCCGCGTGGACCGCCGAACAGTTCGATCGCGGCCTGAACTGGAACGATGTCGAGTGGATCAAGAACCGCTGGGGCGGCAAGCTGATCCTGAAGGGGGTGCTCGATCCCGACGACGCGCGTCGCGCGGTGGACTGCGGCGCCGACGCGATCGTGGTGTCCAACCACGGCGGGCGCCAGCTCGACGGCGCGCCGTCCTCGATCAGCGTGTTGCCGGAAATCGCGTCACGGGCCGGCGGGGGTTGCGAGGTGTGGCTGGACGGTGGTGTGCGCTCGGGGCAGGACGTCATCAAGGCGCTGGCGCTGGGGGCGCGCGCAGTGATGATCGGGCGTGCGTTCGTGTACGGGTTGGGTGCGCTGGGCGGACCGGGCGTCACCACGGCACTCGAACTGATCCGCGGCGAGCTGGACCTGACGATGGTGTTGTGCGGTGTCCGCACCGTCGCCGAAATCGACCGGCGCGTGTTGCACGAAGCCTCGCGTTGAGCGCGACGGGCTGACAGTCGGTCGGTGTCTCCCGCGCCTGTTTCGGCAGGTGTGGGCCTACCCCGAAGGGAGTAGAGTGATCGTCCCGGTCGACGCCGCGCTCGTCGTGCGGGCCGGCTACCGGGCGTTCGATCCCAATCGTTCCTCGGAGGCAGGTATGAACACTACAGGTTCAACGGGCCGGTACGGTGTCATTGCCCTCGCCATGGCCATGGCGGCCACGACGCAGGCGGCCGCAGCCAAGACCAGCGCCCCCAGCGATGCAAAGTTGATCGCCAGCGCCGAACGCGCCGCCCCGGCGGCCGTGTCGAAAGGCGCCACCGTCGTGGCGATGGGCGCCGACGGCAAGATGCGTACCTTGCGCGAAGGCCACAACGGCTGGACGTGCATGCCCGATTCGCCGGCCACGCCGGGCCCCGACCCGATGTGCATGGACAAGAATGCGTTCGAATGGGCGGGCGCATGGATGGGGCACAAGCCACCTGCGGCCGGCAAGGTCGGTTTCATGTACATGCTGGAAGGCGGCACCGACGCCAGCAACACCGATCCGTATGCGACGAAACCGGCGACGGGCAATCACTGGGTCAAGACCGGCGCGCACGTGATGATCGTGGGCGCCGATGCCAGCTTCTACGATCTCTATCCGAAAGGCGCGGACCCGGACACGAAAGCGCCCTACGTGATGTGGGCGGGAACGCCCTACCAGCACCTGATGGTGCCCGTGAAGTAACGAATGGTGGCTGGCGGCAGGGCGGCGCTGGCCGCCCTGCCAGGCAAGGGTCGCGCCGTGCCGCTCGCCCCTGGACGTTGGGTCCGGCTGAAGCTGCTCCCCCCGGCGCGGAATGGCGCAGTCAAAGCCGCCATGCCAGCGCCACGATGACCGCGGTCATCGCCAGATACGGAATCGACCACGCGTGGAAACGCCAGCCGATGCCGCGGCTGCCATCGAGGCGCAGCGCGATCAGGTTGGCCAGCGAACCGATCACCAGGCCCGAGCCGCCGACATTTACCGCCGCCGCCAGCAGCGTGAGGTTGGGCACGTAGTGTTGCAGCAACACCGCCGCGGGCACGTTGCTGATGAGTTGCGACAGCAGGATGCCGCCGGCGTAGGTCACGCGCGGATCGCGCCAATCGAGGGCGCCGACATGCGCATGCACGACGGGCAATGCGGCGAGGTGCCCGAGGCCCGTGAACATCGCGGCGAACGTCACCAGCAGCAGCCAATCCACGCCGGCGAGCACACGCCGGAAAAACAGCAGCCCGATTGCAAGCACGATCGATGCCGCAGGGATTGCGTAACCCCATTGCAGCGCCAGCACCATCGACACCAGCAGGGCCAGCGAACCTGCAAGCAGCGCGGTGTCGAGGCGCGGCGCAGCGTAGGCCCCTTCGTGCAGGCGCAGCGGTGTCGCGGAGAACGCGAAGCGGCACGCGACCAGCAACACGACCAGCAGCACCGCCCCAGCCGGCGCCAGCGCCGCGACGTAACCGAAGAATCCCAGCCTCGAGTGCTGCCACAGCAACAGGTTCTGGGGATTGCCGATCGGGCTGAAGGTCGAGCCGGCATTCACCGCCAGCGCCTCGAAGATCACCAGCCGCTGGCGCGGGATGCGCGCGATGCGATCGATCGCCAGCGTCAATGGCACGACCAGGAACAACGCGACGTCGTTGGTCAGCACCGTCGCCAGCGTCGCCGCCAGCGACACCAGTACGAACGCCAGCGCGCGCGTGTCGCGCAACCGTGCGACCAGGTGCAGGGCGAAACCCTGCACGTGGCCGCTGGCACGCACGCCTTCGGTGAGGATCAGGAGGCCGGTCAAGCCTGCCAGGGTCGGCAGGTCCAGCCATTGCAGGTATGCGCGCGGCGGGCGCGGGTCGACGGCCGCCAGCACCAGCGCCAGCAGCAACAGCACCTGCAACAGGTGGTCGCGTCGAAGCCGGGACAGGATGGAGTTGGCGGACAAGCAGGGCTCCCATGCGGTGCGCGACATGCTGCATCGACACCCGGCCGGCGGTAAAGGGGCATGCCGCACGCGTCGTTCACGCAGGCCCGCGCATGCTCCCGGGCCTGTTGACGCCATGCCAAACGGTCGCGCCGCCGGCCATTTGCCCGCAGGACAAGGAAGAGTGAGGAAGATGCATGTCGATCCATAGACGAGCGATGACGCAGCCGTGTGGGCAAAGGGCCCCTGCCCGCAGGGTTGCTCCGCAGCGGCCGTCATCCATCGGTGCGCGCCTTGACCATGGAACCACCATGGCACTGCGGCGCGCGCCTCGTCTGGCGACCGCTGCGGAAGCAACGCGGCTCGCTTGGCATGGCGTCAACAGGCCCTAGCCATGTTGGCACGGGAACGATGGCGGTGGTTGTTGCGCGGCGCGCTGGTGCTGGTGGTGTTGTGCCTGGTGACCGCGTTCTTCCTGTCGGGCGCGCAACATCACCTCGACCTCGCGACGCTGCAGCGTCGTCGCGAATGGCTTGCGGCCGTGCAGGCGATGCATCCGTGGCGGCTGGCGTTCGCGTTCTTCGGCGTGCTGGTCGCGGTCGTGCTGCTGTCGTTGCCGCTGCTGACGGTGATGACGCTGGCAGCCGGCGCGATCTTCGGACTGTTCGAGGGCACCGTGCTGATGTCTTTCGGTTCGGCGATCGGCGCCACGCTGGTGATGCTCGCCTCGCGCTTCGTTTTCAAGGACGCGATACGCCGCCGTTTCGCGCATCGGCTGCACAAGATCGACGCCGGCATCGAGCACGACGGCGCGTTCTACCTGCTCAACATCCGGCTGGTCCCGGTGTTTCCGTTTTTCCTGGTCAACCTGCTGATGGGGCTGACCCACATTCGCGTGCGCACCTATTACTGGGTGACGCAGCTCGGGATGCTGGCAGGCGTCGCCGTGTACGTGAACGCGGGCACCCGCATCGGCCACGCGCGCACGGCCGCGCAGCTTGTCTCGATTCCGATGATCGTGTCGCTTGCGCTGCTGGCGGTGCTGCCGTTCGCGTCACGCTGGATGATCAAGCGCGCGAGGCATTGGCGGCATGAGCGCCGCTGGCGGCATTGATTTATGCGATCGTCCCCGATCGGCGCTTCGTTCGGCGGTACGGCGAACAAACAAACTCGATGGTGTGGAGACCAGAACGGCCCTTACTGCCGCCATCCATGGCCAAGAGCTCCGTGGCCTGACTTTTCACAACAACCGCTTCGAACATTTTCACCTAAATCCCGGCATACCACTGATAGCCCTGGTCTTCCCAATAACCGCCGCGACCGCCTTCGATGTCCTTGAACGACGCGACAAGATCGATGCGGCGCAGGTACTTGGCCTGCTTGTAGCCGAGCTGGCGCGGCACGCGCAGCCGCAGCGGTGCGCCGTTCGGGATGGGCAGGGTCTTGCCGTTGAGTTCCCATGCCAGCAGGGTCTGCGGGTGATACGCGTCGTCGAAGCCCAGCGATTCGTAGTATTCGCTGTCGTCGTCCATCGCGTCGAAACAGCGAAACACCACGTAACGCGCGGCCTTGGCGGGTTGCGCCATCTCCAATACGTGCGACAACTGCACCCCGGTCCACTTGCCGATCACGCTCCAGCCTTCCACGCAATCGTGGCGGGTGATCTGGGTGCGGCTGGGCAGCTTCCGCAACGCGTCCAGCGATAGCGACAGCGGATGTGCGACCAAACCTCCAACGGCGAGTTTGTAATCGCGAAAATCGTTCACGGCGAGCGCGCGATAGGCAGGCGCTTGCGGATCGGTGCTGCCGTTGGGGCGGAATACCGGCGAAATGTCGGCCTCGCTGTACTCGCGTGCCATCGCGTCGCGCGACAACGTGCGTTGCGCGGCGTGGCTCAAGGCTGTCGCGCTATCCAGTACCTTGGGTGCCCAGCTGGTTTGCGACAACTGGTCGCAACCGGCAAGCGCCACCGTGCCGGTCAGCGCCAGTGCGTCGCGCAGGAAGCGACGGCGTTTATTGATGAGTTTCATCGTGCGTCTCCGTGTCGGGAATCTCCGAAGCACCGCCGCCAGACATGGCAGGTTGTTCGGAGGTTTCCTCGATGGCGTAGCGGCCGGTGATGATCGATCGCAAATTGTTGCCAAGGCCGGTCACGATCACCTCGAAAATGTGGATCAGGAAAAACGCGATGAAACCCATCGCGAACAGGAAATGGATGCTGCGCGCGGATTGCCGGCCGCCGACCGCGTCGACCAGCCAGCCGAGCACGCTGTCCATGCGCGGCGACATTGCGAGGCCCATCAATACCACGCCGCCGCCGAACACGAAGATCACCACGAAGTAGGCGATGCGTTGCAGCACGTTGTAGCGCAGCGCGGCTTCGCCTTTGGGGTGCCTGAGCAGGGCGTGGTCGATGATCGAGCGGCCGATGCCGCGCCAGTCGCGGCGCGTCGGCACGAGGTCGCGCGTCAGGTGACGCGTCCACAGCGCGTACGCGACGAACAGCACGCCGTTGATCGCGAACAGCCATGCAAAGAAGAAATGCCAGGCGCGCCCCATCGACAACCATTGGGGTCCGGGAATCGTGGCCCACGCCGGAAAACCGCGCACCGTGGCTTGGCCGTCCACTTTCGAGACGCCCAGCACGCCGGTAGTGTCGAAGCGGTGAGAGCCGAGCGTGGCGACGCCTTGCAGCTTGCCGTCGCGGGTTTGCGTCGCGCCGAGCCGCAGCCACGGGTGATCGAAGTTCGAGCGCTGCCCCCAGTACAGGGCCGGGTGTGCGTTGAAGATCTGCAGGCCGCTGCCCAGCAGGATCAACAGGCAGATCGCGTTGATCCAGTGCATGATCCGAAGCGGCAGGGTGTGCCGGTACACCACGCGCCGCAGCGTTGCCGCAGGCGGTGGCTCGGCCGGCAACGCGTGCGGCTGGACGACGTCTTCAGGGGTGCTGGCCATCCTCGTTTCCCCTCCTGCCCGCCGGCGATTCGGCGAGCTTACCTGCAATCCCATTCGCCGGCTGATCCGTCGGGGTTACATCCTCCGGGTGACCGGCGATATGCTCTTTGTTCACCCACTCGTTGATCGGCGCACGGGCGCCGCAGGAGCACCGCCATGTCTCTCGCAGGAAAACGCATTGCCATCACCGGTGCTTTCGGTTCGCTGGGCGCCGCGGTGGTGCAAGCCGTGCTGGCCGCGGGTGGCAAGGTCGCTGCCATCGACCGCGCCGACGCCCCCGCGAACATGCATGGTGCGAAGGCTTTCGGCGGCGTGGATCTGGCTGACGCGAAGGCTGCGCAAGCCGCGATCGACGCTGCGGCCAAGGCGCTGGGCGGACTCGATGCGCTGGTCAACATCGCCGGCACCTTCCGCTTTGAAACGCTGGCCGACGGCAGTCCGGACACCTGGGATTTCCTGTATCGCATCAACCTGCGCACCGCGGTGGCGGCCAGCAAGGCCGCGCTGGCGCACCTGCCGGACGGCGGCCGTATCGTCAACATCGGCGCGGCAGGCGCGCTGAAGGCCGGCGCCGGCATGGGCGCCTATGCCGCGTCGAAATCCGGCGTGATGCGCTTCACCGAATCGCTGGCCGAGGAACTGAAAGCGCGCGGCATCACCGTCAACGCGCTGCTGCCTTCGACCATCGACACCCCGCCGAATCGGAAAGACATGCCCAAGGCGGACTTCGCCAAATGGGTGAAGCCTTCGCAGTTGGCCGACGTGATCGTGTTCCTGCTGTCCGACCAGGCGTCGGCGATCACCGGCGCGTTGATCCCGGTGATGGGCAGGGTCTGAAGGTCGAATACATGCCTGTCGCCATTCCGGGGGCGCGCGTCGCGCGCAACTCGACTGCGTTTGCAGGAGTGCAAACGCGAACGCCGCAGGCGGCGCGCAGCGCGAGCGCCAAGGATGGCGCGAGTCAATCGGTTTCGTAACCGGACCCGCGCGCAGGTTGGACTGAGCCCTTCGACAGGCTCAGGACAGGCTCGCGAAGCCCAACGCGACCTCGCGCCAACGTTGGGCTTCTTCCGATGAGGCCCGCAGTCAGCCCAACCTACGCGTCCGTGTGGTATTGCACCGCGGTTTCGACTTCATGCTTCGACCCCAGGATCACCGGCACGCGCTGGTGCAGGCCGTCCGGCACCACTTCCATGATGCGCCCGCGCCCGGTGCTGGCCGCGCCGCCGGCCTGTTCGACGATGAAGCTCATCGGGTTGGCCTCGTACATCAGCCGCAGCTTGCCGCCCTTGGCCTTGATCTTGGCGTCCAGCGGGTAGCTGAAGATGCCGCCGCGGGTGAGGATGCGATGCACGTCGGCCACCATCGACGCGACCCAGCGCATGTTGAAGTCGCGCCCGCGCGGCCCTTCCTTGCCGGCCAGAAGATCGGCGATGTAGCGCTGCATCGGCGCTTCCCAGAAGCGCTGGTTGGACATGTTGATCGCGAATTCCGAGGTGTCTTCGGGGATTTGCACGTCGCGGCGGGTCAGGATGAAGCTGCCGGCTTCGCGATCGAGCGTGAATACGTGGGTACCGTGGCCGAGCGTCAGCACCAGCAGCGTACAGGAGCCGTAGACCACGTAGCCGGCCGCGACCTGGTTGGTGCCGGGTTGCAGGAACTCCGAGGTGTCGACCGGGCCGCGGTGTCCGCCGGGGCGCTTCAACACCGAGAAGATGGTGCCGACCGAAATGTTGACGTCGATGTTGCTCGATCCATCCAGCGGATCGAACAGCAACAGGTAACCGCCGCGCGGATAGGCGTCGGGAATCTGTTGCGGATGTTCCATTTCTTCCGACGCGCAGGCAGCAAGGTGGCCGCCCCAGGCGTTGGCGTCGAGCAGGATTTCGTTGGAAATCACGTCGAGTTTCTTCTGCGCCTCGCCCTGGATGTTGCCTGTGCCCGCTTCGCCCAGCACGCCGCCCAGTGCGCCCTTGCCGGTCGCCACCGCGATGCGCTTGCAGGCCCGCGCGACGATTTCCAGCAACTGGATCAGGTCGGTGTCGCCGTAGCCTGCGCGGCGTTCTTCGGTCAGGTACTGGGTCAGGGAAACGGGTCCTCGCAAATGTCCTCGCAAATCGGATTTCATGGCCGGCATCCGGAAAGGGAACCTGCATTGTCACGGCTTCGCGTGCGGGGCGCCACCTGCTGACACGACGTTGTCAGCAGCGGCTGCGCACACTGTGCGGGCATCGCAAAAGGAGTCCGTCATGCATCGCTGGTTATCGAGGTTGCTCGCGGCGTACCGGCCGGCTGCGCAGTGCCGGGCGTGGGTCGAAGGTTGGCCATCGCCGGTTCATGCAGTTTCGCCGCAACGTCCACGCGGGTGGCGCACACATGCCCCCATCACGTTTCCCCGGTTCTTCCGTTCCCCGAAGGAGGTTCGCCCATGAACGCGTTTTCCCTCGTTACTTTCTTCCACGCCCCGCACAGTCGTTCCGGCATCACCCGCGCGATGTTCGAGGAACTTGGCGCGTCGTTCGACCTGGTCACGCTCGACCTGCAACGCAACGAACAGCGCAGCGACGAGTACCTCGCCATCAATCCGATGGGCAAGGTTCCGGCGATCCGCCACGAGGGCATGCTGGTCACCGAGCAACCCGCGATCCTGATGTACCTGGCCGACCTGTATCCGGAGAAAAACCTCGCGCCTTCGCTCGGCGATCCGCTGCGCGGGCCGTACCTGCGCTGGATGGTGTTCTACGGCTCGTGTTTCGAGCCGGCGATCACGGACCTGTCCCAGAAGCGTGCGCCGACGCCGCAGGTGCAAAGCGGCTACGGTACCTACGACGACGTGATGGCCGTGCTGGCCGAACAGTTGCAGCAGGGCCCGTGGCTGCTGGGCGAGCGTTTCACCGCCGCCGACGTGTTGTGGGGCGGCGCGTTGAATTACGGGATGTTGTTCAAGCTGGTGCCGGAGCTTCCCGTGTTCCGCGCCTATGTCGAGCGCGTGCAGTCGCGCCCGGCGATCCGCCGTGCGTTCGCGCTGGACGAAGCACTGGCCGCGGAGCAGGCGCAACAGCGCGAGGAGCTGGCGGTCGATGCCTGATCCCGCGATCATGCATGGATGCGCCGCGCCGATCGCCTGTTCCTGATCATCCATGCCTTGCAGGGCCGCCGCACCGCTCTGCCGGCGCGGCGGCTTGCCGACACGCTCGGCGTATCGCTGCGCACGGTGTATCGCGATGTTTCCGACCTGCAGACCTCGGGCGTGGCCATCGAAGGCGAAGCCGGCGTCGGGTATCTGTTGCGCAAGGGCTCGGACATCCCGCCACTGATGTTCACCGCGGAAGAGCTGGAAGCGCTGGTGGTCGGCACGCGTTTCGTGCGCGCCTTCGCCGGCGAGAAACTCGCGATGGGTGCGCAGGCGGCGATGCTGAAGATCGATGCCGTGTTGCCGGTGGAACTGCGTGAACGCGCCGCGCGTTCGCGGGTGTTCGTGCCGCAACGCTGGTACGAGGCGAGGTCGGGTGTGGTGGACGCACTGCACGAGGCCATCGGCGCACGACGCGTATTGAAAGTGGAATACCGCGACGCCAGCGATGCGACCAGCACGCGCGAAATCGAGCCGTTGTGCCTGGCCTGCTGGGGCCGGGTGTGGACGTTGGGTGCGTGGTGCCGGATGCGCCAGGGTTTCCGCAACTTCCGCCCCGACCGCATGCAGTTCATCGCCACCGGGGAAACCTTCGTCGAGACTTCCGAGCGCGGCCTCGAGGCCTACCTGGCCCATGCCGGCGTGCCGCGGCAAATGGTCGAGTGAACGGCGCGGGCATGTGACTGGCGCCAACTACATTTATGGAGTAACATTCGCATAAACTTCATGAATGGAGTTCAGGCATGACCAACCCAGCGCGGGTCGAAGATTCCCGGGGCAGCTACGCAGCGCAACCGGAATCCACCCTGTCCGCTCCGGCGTTGCGCACATTCTTCAATCTGGCCGAGCGCTGGAAACTGCGCGTGGCCGAACAGCGTAAGCTGCTCGGTGACCCGCCGGAATCGACCTTCTACAAATGGAAGCGCGAGCGCGAAGGCACGCTGTCGCGCGACACGCTGGAACGCATCAGCTACCTGCTGGGCATCTTCAAGGCGTTGGCGATCCTGTTCCCGCAGGCCGAGCGTGCCGACGCCTGGTTGCGCAAGCCGAATTCCGCGCCAACCTTCGGCGGCAAGTCCGCGCTGGAGCGCATGTTGTCGGGCAACGTCGCCGACCTGTTCGTGGTGCGGCAGTACCTGGATGCGCAAAGGGGGTGAGGTGACGCGTTCAGCCGATGCTGGGGGCATCGGCTGCGTCACCGAACGCCCGGCCACGGAGGGCCGGGCAGTCAGCGAAGTCCTTGCACAGTCTCTGACTGCGAGAAACCGCGCACTCACACTTCCGCGATGCCATCGAACGACCCGCCCCTCCATCGCATCCGTTGGCAACGCGCCTATCGCATCGTGCCCAGCCGCTTCCCGCCCGTCGGCGTGTTCGATGCGATTGCAGATGCGAAGGATCTCGATGCGCTCTACCGGATCGAAGCCCTGACCAATCCGCGCCTGCGCGAGGAATGGGGCGAGCTGGCGAACGTTCCGAAGGAACACCGTGTCAGCGGTCCCGGCACGACGCCGTTGATGGCCGCGTTCACGCACGTCAATCCCGACGGCAGCCGCTTTTCCGACGGCAGTTACGGCGTGCTGTACCTCGCGCACGAGTTCGAGACTGCGGTCGAGGAAACCGTGTACCACCGCGAGCAATTCCTCGCCGCGACGAAGGAGCCGCCGATCGACATCACCATGCGTTGCTACGTCTCGGGCGTGCGCGGCACGCTGCACGACATCCGCGGCGGCTGGAAGGCCGAACACGATCCGGACGACTACGCCGCGTCACGCAAGCTGGGCGCGAGGTTGCGCAAGCAAGGCTCGAACGGCATCGCCTACGACAGCGTGCGTCGTACCGGCGGCGAGTGCGCGGCACTGTTCCATCCCGACCTCGCCTCGCCGTGCGTCCAGGGCAAGCACCTGATGTACCGCTGGGATGGCGAGCACGTCGCGCAGGTGCTGGAAGTCAGCGCGGTGCGACGGCGCTTGTAGGGTGGGTTTCGGTCCCCGGCTGATCTGCGGATCGCGGGATCGCTGCGCTTTCTCGCCCGGCGTGGCGAATTTTCCGAGTCGCGCCCTGGCACCAGGACGCCAAGATACCGTTCCCGTGCAGGGCTGATGTCGCGGCATGGATGCCGCGAGCGACGCCCGTTCGGCTTGCGACCGTTCATCGCCGGAGCATCTACGATTGTTCGCCCGTTCGCCGGTACTGGATGGCTTCGGCCAGGTGTTCGCGCGCGATGCGTGCGCTGCCCGCGAGATCGGCGATCGAACGCGCCACGCGCAGCACGCGATGATAGGCGCGTGCGGACAGGCCCAGCCTGTCCATCGCGCGTTGCAGCAAGGCGCGTTCGGCATCGCCGAGTGCGCAATCGCGTTCGATCTCGCGGGTACCGAGCGCGGCATTGGGTTTGCCGGCGCGCTGCATGGCAACGCCGCGTGCGGTGATCACGCGCGCGCGTACCGTGGCGGAATCCTCGTCGCCTGCGTTGCGCGCGCCGTCGAGCTCGGCCAACGGAATGCGCGGTACGTCGACCATGATGTCGATGCGGTCCAGCAGCGGGCCGGAGATCCGGCTGCGGTAGCGCGCGATCGCATCCGGCGAGCAATGGCAGCGACCGCCGGCGTCGCCGGCGTAACCGCAGGGGCAGGGATTCATCGCCGCGACCAATTGGAAGCGCGCGGGGAATTCGGCCGAGCGCGCGGCCCGTGAAATCACGATGCGGCCGGATTCCATCGGTTCGCGCAACACTTCCAGCACATGGCGGTCGAATTCCGGCAACTCGTCGAGGAACAGCACGCCATTGTGGGCCAGGGAAATTTCGCCGGGTCGCGGGTGCGAGCCTCCGCCGACCAGCGCGACGCCGGACGCGGTATGGTGCGGCGCGCGATAGGGACGCTGGCGCCAGTCGCGCACGTCGAAGGGTTCGTTCGCGACCGAACGCACGGCGCAGGCTTCGATGGCTTCGGCTTCCGCGAGTGGCGGCAGGATGCCGGGCAGGCGCTGCGCCAGCATGGACTTGCCGGTCCCGGGCGGTCCGATCATCAGCAGGTGATGGCCGCCTGCCGCGGCGATTTCCAGCGCGCGCCGCGCCTGCAACTGTCCGCGCACGTCGGCGAGGTCGGGAACCGTCGCGACGGCGCCGCAGGTCGCATCGGCATCCGGCGTCGGCAAAGGCTCCACTCCGCGCAGATGCGCGCACACGTCGGCCAACGTGTGCGCCACGCGAACCTCGACGTCACCGAGCAGTGCGGCTTCCGCGGCATTCTCGACCGGCACGATCACGCATCGCTTGCCGTGGCGCGCACGCAACAGTGCGGGCAGCACGCCCGGCACCGGGCGCAATTCGCCGGACAGCGCCAGTTCGCCCAGGAACTCGCAGCCGTGCAAGGCTTCGCGCGGCACTTGCCCGCCGGCCGCCAGGATGCCCAGCGCGATCGCGAGGTCGAAGCGGCCCCCGTCTTTCGGGAGCTCGGCCGGTGCAAGGTTCACCGTGACGCGGCGGTTGGGATATTCGAACTGGGTGTTCTGGATCGCGACGCGCACGCGATCGCGGGCTTCGCGCACCGCGGCTTCGGGCAGGCCGACGATCGATGTGCCGGGCAGGCCGCCGGAAAGATGCACCTCCACCGTGACCAGTGGCGCGGCGACGCCTTCGGAGGCGCGGGTGAGGGCGACTGCCAAGCTCATGGTTCGCGACCCGGAAGCATCCTGGCCGTGGCGGTTCGGATGAGGGTGGTGCCCGCACAGAGGCGACGCTCCACTGGCTGCGTGGCGTCACGCCATCTGTCTTCGTTCGCGACGGTTTCCAATCCGCTCCCCATCTTCTGGCGGCGACACGCTAACGCCGACCTCGCGGTCGGCGTCGTCGCAATCCCCGGCCCGGGAGGGTTACGCTTTCCGCGTCGTTTCCAGCTCGGTCACGCGCTTTTCCAATTGCGCGACCTGTTCGCGGGCCCGATCGAGGACGGCGCGCTGGGCGTCGAATTCCTCACGGGTGACAAGGTCGAGGCGGCGCAATCCATGCGCCAGCACATCCCGAAAATTGGCTTCCATGTCGTCCCGCGCCTGCGCCAGTCCCGGAGGAACCAGGGTAGCCAGCCGGTGCGCGAGTTGGTCTATGGAGTGCACGTCGATCATGCCGTTGCCTCGATACGTCCTCAGGATAGGGCGCCGGGATAGGCGCGACCATCGGCGGACGCCGCGTTGTGGTGTAGGGATTTTCCTACATGCCTGTGCGTTCGTCCATGAACGCTGCTTCGTTGCGGCAGCGAGTCATCGAATGCGATTGTCGGCCGTACACCCCAGAACGGGCCTCCATGCCCTGATTTTTCACGAAAGCTGTACGTTCGTCCATGAACGCGGCTTCGCTGCGGCAGCGAGTCAGCGAATGCGATTGTCGGCCGTACGCACCAGAACGGGCTTCCATGCCCTGATTTTTCGCGAAAGCTGTGCGTTCGTCCATGAACGCTGCTTCGTTACGGCAGCGAGTCATCGAATGCGATTGTCGGCCGTACACCCCAGAACGGGCTTCAAAACCGCCATCCATGTCCCAAGGCCCCGTCCCTGGCTTCCCACAACAGCCGCTTCGCGCGAGGTGATTCTGCAGCTCGTCTCTCGGGTAAGATCGACGCCATGAAACTGATCACCGCGATCATCAAGCCGTTCAAGCTCGACGACGTGCGCGAGGCGCTCTCGGAAGTCGGCGTCAACGGCATCACCGTCACCGAGGTCAAGGGCTTCGGGCGCCAGAAGGGTCACACCGAGCTGTACCGCGGTGCGGAATACGTGGTCGATTTCCTGCCCAAGGTGAAACTCGAGATCGCGCTGCCCGACAACCTGGTCGAGCGCGCCGTGGAAGCCATTACCCATGCGGCGCGCACCGGCAAGATCGGCGACGGCAAGATCTTCATCTCGACGCTGGACCAGGTGATACGGATCCGGACGGGTGAATTGGACGCCGACGCTTTATAGTGCGATCGTCCGTGATCGCTCCTTCGGCTAGCTGACGGTTGGCTTGGGATCGCAGCGGGTCACAAGCACTGCCACGGCCAAGAGCCGCCGTCCATGGCCAAACCACTCCCTGGCCTGACTTCTCACGAAAGCTGCTTCGAACGGGCGTCCATGCTGACCCGCCGGTGGTGCAGCAACAGTCCCGCGTAATAGGCGATGTAATAACCCAGCAACAATCCCAGGATCGCCATGGTGAGCGGGCTGCGCTGATACGCCGCATGGCCGCCGGCGGCGGCGTGCGTCATCTGCGGATACAGCACCATGAAGCGGTACAGCAGGCGCCCGATGAACAGCGCAGTCAGCGTCATGCCGATCCACGGGTTCGGAAAGTAACAATCGTTCCGGCCGTCGATTTCGAAGCGGGTCAGCTTCAAAGCCAGCATCCCGAGCACGACGCCTCCGACGAGTCCCGCGCCCAATCCCGTCGCGAGGCGTGGATCGACAAATCCCTGCGAGGCGACCAGCAGCGTAACCACCGAGAGAAAGCCCACGCGCGTCCACATGCGCTTCGGCTGGATCGGCTGGCGGCCGAAACTTCGGCGCGTGCGTGCATACAGGCGCCACACGATCAGCGGTGCAATCACGATGGGGGCAATGAGATTCGGCGACATGATGCTCTCCGACGCAACGGTGGCATTCGTGGAAAGTCAGGACGGGGATGTCCGTTCCGATGCTCCCGATCCGGACGACTTTCTTCCGCGAAAGCACTTCATCGAGCAGCGATCATGGATGATCGCATGAAGCATGTCGCGTGACGCCTGTCATGCATCGATGCTCGCGCCGCTCATCGTTGGCAATGCGAGCACCAATACGTCATCCGTTGCCCGATCACCTCTGCGCGGATCGGCATGCCGCACACCTTGCACGGCTCGCCCGCTCGTCCGTAGACGGACAATTCCTGTTCGAAATAACCGGGGGCGCCGTCGGGTGCGAGGAAGTCGCGCAGCGTGGTGCCGCCGCGGGTGATCGCGTAATCCAATATGCGGCGGATTTCCGCGGCGATCCGCGCGTAGCGCGCCCGCGACACCGTGCCCGCCGCGCGCCTGGGGTGCACGCCGGCCGCGAACAGCGCTTCGCTGGCGTAGATGTTGCCGACGCCGACCACGATGGACTGGTCCATCAGGAAGGTTTTCACCGCCGCACTGCGCCCGCGCGACGCGTTCCACAGCCAATCGCCATCGAACGCATCGCCGAGCGGCTCGGGACCGAGGTTCTGCAGCAGCGGATGCGTTTCTCCGGGCTTCTGCCACAACAGGCAGCCGAAGCGGCGCGGATCGTTGAAGCGCAATGCCTTGCCGGAATCCAGCACCAGATCGTAATGATCGTGCGCGCGCAGAGGGGTGGCGGGATCGGCGATCCGCAGCGAACCCGACATCCCGAGGTGCAGCAGCGCGCTGCCCGCTTCGGTGTGCAGCAACAGGTATTTCGCGCGGCGTTCGACGGCGTCGATGCGTTGGCCCGGCAACTTCGTGGTGAGCGCGCGCGGAATCGGCCAGCGCAAATCCTTGCGGCGCAGCAGCACGCGATCCACCACGCGACCCGTCACGAACGGCGCGATGCCGCGGCGGGTGGTTTCGACTTCGGGGAGCTCAGGCATTTGAAATTTTGCGTGTTTGCTTTGAACCCTCTCCCTTCCGGAGAGGGTGCCCGAAGGGCGGGTGAGGGTACGGCAATATTGTTTGACTTCCGCACTTCCGAACCCTCACCCCTGCCCCTCTCCCGGCGGGAGAGGGGTCAAAGCCCGCTTCTACCTCGCATCTGTCTTAGTCAAGATCACTTCCGGCGAATACTGCCTCGGCACCAGCGCCAGCTTGCCATCGACGCGCACGTAGCGCAGGTCGTCGATGGCAGTCAGCCCGCCGTACTCGAGGCGTACGCCGTTCAAGACCAGCGTTGCCGACGGATGATCCAGTCCGACCTTGGAGGGCGTGACATCCGATGACGGAATCCAGCGTGCGACCGATGTCGCGGCAAGGTTGGCGAGGCGCTGCACGCGTGCGTCGTCGGCGCGCGCGGCCGATGGCTGCACGCGCCACCATCCATCCGCGCGTTTTTCGAACACCTGCGGTGCGACCGGCGGGATGTCGAGTTCGACGCGGGTCACGCCGGATGGATCGAGTGCGGTCAGTTCCGGAGGATCCCGCACATAGTCGCGTCGCCCGATCCACAGCACCACTGCGACCAGCACCACGGCGATGACCGCGAGGACGCCGAGCTGGCGCGATGCGCGGGTCACCGCCGGCGCCGACGCCATGTGATCGCGAGGCCGATCAGGATCAGCGCGATCGGCAGCGCGACCAGATAGCCGAAGGTGAGTATCGCAAGATCGATGCGCGTCGGCTTCAGCGTGGTGTCCGGCGCGCCGCGCGGCACGCTCGCCAGCGCATCGTCGCCCAGCAGCCAGTCGAATACGCGTTCGCCAAGCGCGAGGTTGCCGGCATCGCCGAGGTAGGCGTTGGAGAGGAAGTCACCGTCACCGATCACCACCACGCGCTGCTGGTTCTTGTCCGGGCTCGGCGACAATCGGCTCAACGCGTAACCGAAGGCGAGCGGACCTTTCAGGTCGCCGGCGTTGGCATCGAAGGCGATGTGTGCGGGGTCGAACGGCGCGGCCTGATTCCAGCTTTGCGCGCCGGTTTGCAGGAACGGTTGTGTGTTCCATGGTGCGCCGTCCAGCGCCGCCAACGCCGCGACACGCGCAAACAGCGTGTTGATGCGAAAACCGTCCGTGATCGCCTGCGCCGGATAGCGCGTCGCGACGAGGATGCGCGGATCGCGCACGCCGTTCGCCGCTCCCGCGCCGTCGAACAGCATCCCGGGAAGACGTTTGATGCCCAGCGCCTGTGCGAGCGGCGCGAGGCCGAGATCGTCCGCACCGGGTTCGGTCAGCCACAGCAAATTGCCGCCGTTGGCGACGTAGTCCGCGAGTTTCTGCGCCGACCCCGGCAGCAGCGCCGCCTGCGGACTTGCCAGCACCACGAGCCGGGCGTTGCGCGGCACTTCGGCCGCTTCGGCGAGGTTCAGCGGCAAGGCGCGCACGCCGCGTGCCGAGAGTTTCGCGACGAAATCGCCGAGATCGGCCGCATTCTGGCCGGCGGGATCGCGTTCGCCGTCGCCGGTCACGAAGGCGACCAATCGCGTTTCGCCGCGCGCGAGTCGCACCAGCGCATCGGAAAAGGTCTGTTCGTCGGGTTGCGCGACGTGCTGGGCGCGGTCGTGCCAGTGCAACACGATTTCGCCGTCGGCAGCAATGTTGGCGTCCTGGGTCGCGACCCGGTCCAGATCGGGATCGACGAAGTGCAGCGAAAGATCGGGCTTGAAGCGTTGGTAGCGCTCGACCAGCAAGCTGGTTTTCGCGCGCAGTTCGCCGGGCCGCGCGTAGCTGGTGACTTCGAGTGGTCCCCGCAGTTGCGCGAGCAACGCCCGGCTTTCCGGCGAGATCGTGGCGCGCGCGCCGGCGCTCCAGTCAGCGGTGAAGGAGAAGTGCGTCGACAGTGCCGCCACGCACGTGGCGATCGCCACGGCCAGCAGCGCGAACAGCCATGATTGCCACGCGCGCCGCATCAGTCGCGCCCCCGTTCACCGTCGATGCGGCGGATCGCGAGCGCCAGCGCCAGTGCGACGATGATCATGAAATACACGATGTCCTCGCTGCGCATCAGTCCCCGCATCGCGGGCGCGAGGTGCGTGTGCAACGCAAGCCAGCCCAGCCAGCCGGTATCGCCGCCGGTCAGGCGTACGCCCGCATCGATCAGCGACAAGGCTTCGCCGATCAGCAACGCAGCCGCTGCGGCCAGTGCGGGTTCCGGCGTGAACGCGGAACAGGCGATGCCGATGGCGGTGAGCGCGGCCACGCACAGCGCGCCCGCGACCAACGCCGCGCCGAACTGGCCCCAATCGGGATGCGTTGCGCCGCCGAGCACCAGCGGCATGGTCGCGACGACGATCAACAGCAGCCACAGGAATACCAGACAAGCGAGGTATTTGCCGAGCACGATTTGCGTGGCCGTCGCGCCCGATGCAGTCAGCAGGGCCAGCCGTTGGGCGCCACGTTCGCCCGCCAGCGCCTGCATCGTGACCAGCGGCGCGATCACGAGGCACAACTGGATGTAATTGAGCAGGTACGGCGCCACCACCGCGTCGATGAAGCCCGGGCCGACAGCGGGGCCGGGTACCGTCGGTTGCGCGTGCATGAAGGCGGACACGCCGAGGAGGAATTGCCACGCCATCATCGCCAGCGCGATGCCGGCCAGCGTCCACGCGAACGGGCGTACCGCGAGGCGTCTCAGGTCGATGCGCGCAACGGACAGTGCGCTCATGCGGCGGCGCTCGCGGGCTGCGCCGCAATCGCGCGAAACTGCGCGTCGAGCTGGCCGCGCCGCCCATCCAGCGCGCCGTCGTGGTGCACACGGCCGTCGTGCAGGATCACCACGCGGTGGCACATCGCTTCCACCTCGGCGAGATCATGGCTGGACAGCACGATGCCGCGCCTGGGCGAAAGCTTGCCGATCAATTCGCGCAATTGCGCGGCCTGGACCGGATCGAGTCCGTTGCCGGGTTCGTCCAGTACCAGCAGGTCGGGATCGTGCAGCAACGCCTGGGCCAATCCGACGCGGCGCTTCTGGCCCAGCGACAGTTGGCCGCACAGGCGCTGCGCGATACCTGTCAGATCCAGCCGCGCCAGTTCGCGTTCGATCGCGGTCTTGCGGGCACCGCGCGCGAGGCCGCGCAACCGGCCGCAGGCGTCCAGCGCTTCGGCGACCGTCAGTTCGGGCCACAGCGACACGCTCTCCGGCACCCAGCCAATACGGTCGCGCATGGTGTGGCCGTCGTCGTCAACGTTCTTCCCGTCGATGCATACGCGGCCGGTGTCGGGTTGCAACACGCCTCCAATGATCGCCAACGTCGTCGATTTGCCGGCGCCGTTGACCCCGAGCAGTCCCAGCACGTCGTTGCGGCGCAGGCTGAACGAAACGTCGTGCAGCACCGCGCGTCCGGCCAGCCGGCGCCCCACGGAGACGAGTTCGAGCAGCGCCGGCGTCGCGGCCATCGGGTCATGTTGGTGTGAAAACGGTTGAAATCATTGTCGTGGCCATCACATTGTTTAGGCAAGCCTGTGGCGGCGATGGGGTTTCTGCCCTAGACTCGGCACACGGGCTTGTCCTGGCCTGTTCCTCGTCCCCACGTGATTCGTGATGCTCAATACCGTCCTTGATTTTGCCGCGCACGGCCTGGCGAACGCCGGCTGGCTCGCGATTGTTTTGTATGTGCTGGTTTCAACCCAGCTCACCATCTTCGCCGTCACCCTGTACCTGCACCGCAGCCAGGCGCACCGCGGCGTGGATTTCCATCCCGTCGTATCGCACGTCCTGCGCTTCTGGAGCTGGCTCGCCACCGGCATGGTCACCAAGGAATGGGTGGCGGTACACCGCAAGCACCACGCGCATTGCGAAACCGAACAAGACCCCCACAGCCCGCAGATCGAAGGCATCGGCAAGGTGTTCTTCGAAGGCGTCGAACTTTACCGCGTGGCTGCCGCCAATCAGGCGGACCTCGAGAAATACGGACGCGGCACGCCCGACGACTGGGTGGAGCGCCACGTTTATACCGCGCACCCGATCCTTGGCGTTTCGCTGCTGGCGGTGATCGACCTTGCGCTGTTCGGCGTGCTCGGTGGCGCGATCTGGGCGCTGCAGATGGTGTGGATCCCGTTTTGGGCGGCCGGCGTCGTCAACGGCCTCGGCCACTGGTGGGGTTATCGCAACTTCGAGACCGCCGACAAGGCCACCAACCTCACGCCGTGGGGCGTGTGGATCGGCGGCGAGGAACTGCACAACAACCACCATGCCTTCCCGAGTTCCGCCAAGTTCGCGCTGCGCAAGTTCGAAGTGGACATCGGCTGGGTGGTGATCCGCGGACTGGAAAAGATCAAGCTGGCGAAAGTGTTGCGCGTGGCGCCGTCGCTGGACGAGCGCGCCAACGTGTCGCTGCCCGACATGGAAACCCTGAAGGCGCTGCTCACCCACCGCTTCGAGGCCATGACCGACTACTACAAGACCGTCATCAAGCCCACCGTGCGCGAGTTGTCTGTGACGGAAGGCACCCGCCGCTTCGGCGCGATGCCGCGCCACCGCCTGCGCCGCGCGTTGGCCAATGGCGGACGCTGGCTGGACAAGAATGGCAAGGCACGCTTGGCCGCCGCCATCGAAAACCGTCCGCGCCTGCAGCAGATCAGCGAATACCGTGCGCGTCTCGCCGCGTTGATGGAACAGCGCAAGCCCGAATCCGCGCTGGCCGCGTTGCAGCAGTGGTGCCGCGAAGCCGAAGCCAGCGGCAACCGCAAGCTCGCCGAGTTCGCCGCGAGGTTGAAACGCTATTCGGTGGCGAGGGCGTAAAGCGCTTTCTCCAATTTGTGTGAAACAAAAACCCGCCGCAAGGCGGGTTTTTGCTGTGGCAGGTTTCGTGGTGTCACAATCCGCGCGATGATTTTTGCATCAGCCCCATCGGTTCACGCCGATTTGCTTGCCCTGCGTCGCGCCGGGTGGGTCGCGATTGCGCGAACGTTCATCGGCCCGGTGCTGCTGGTGTTGGCTTGCGGTGTCCTCGCGGCCATTCCCTTGTATTGGGATCTGGGCTGGCTCGTCCTGGCTAGCGCCGTGCTGGCATTGGTTGGCAGCCATGCGTTGACGCGCCATCGTTTGACGGCCGCATTGGTGCGCGCACGCTTTGGCTGGTGCGGTGCGCTGCCGGTACGCACCCCCATCACGTCCGGCATATTGATCGCCTTGACCCTGGGTTCGCTGATTGCAACGGTTTTGTCGGGCAGCTTGTTGCTGGCAGGCGCAGCGATACCCGCACCGCGTCGAGATGCGCTGGCATTCGGGTTGCTTGCCATGGATGGCGGGTTGCTTGTCGGCAGCCTTGTGGCCGTGGTGCAGGCGTTGCGCAAGGGCGACGTGGCGCGTTCGCGGCATGTGGACGGGATCCGTGAGCCGTTGTTCGCGTTGCCATGGCTGAATGATCCGCGCCTCCCACACTTGCTCGATTGGCAGCGGCGTAGCGCGTTGGTGCGCTGGCGCAGCGGAGGTGGCTTCGCGCTGGTCGGGGTCGTGCTTGCGGGCGTGCCGATGGGCGCGGCCATTTTCGATGTCGCCGGATTGGTGCTGCTGGCGCTGGCATTGGCGTGGCTGGCCGTGGTGACGAAGGCTTGCATGACGGTTGCGAACGACGCGCGCGAGTTGCTTGGAGCGACGCCGGTGCCGGCCGGACGCATGCGCCGGGGGTCGTTGCGTTACCCGCTGATTGCCTTGCTTGGCGCGACGTTCCTGGCTGCGTTCGGCGTATTGCTGTTGCGCGGCGGGTTGGTGTCGATGGTCGTCTGGGTTGTCTGCGCTGCGGCAGTGTCGCTGCGGCCGCTGTTGCGCATCATCAAAACGATGCCGCCGGGACGATCGCCATGACCGCGTTGTTGAGCGCAGCAGGTTTGCACGCGGCTTATGGCGACGAACGCGTGCTCAAGGGCGTCGATCTTGAAATCGCACACGGTGAATTCATTGCGCTGATCGGTCCCAACGGTTCCGGCAAGACGACGTTGCTGCGCGCGATCGCCGGCATGGTGCCGCTGGACAAGGGCCGTGTTTGCATCGGCGGCAGCGATCTTGTGGTTGTGCCGCAAATGGCCAAGGCGAAGATCGGGTTTGCTGTGGATCCAGCCGCGCTGCCGGCACTGCTCACCGGGCGCGAATGCCTGGCCTTGTTTGCCGGCGCGCGTGGCTTGCCGGCCATTCCGCCCGCCACGCTTGCGCTCGGCGAAACCTTGTCGTTGACATCCGTGCTGGATCGGCGCGTCGTCAGCTATTCGCTTGGCATGCGCCAGAAACTCGGGGTTCTGCTGGGATTGCTGGGCGAACCACCGTTGTTGTTGCTGGACGAACCGTTCAACGGGCTAGACCCGCGCAGCGCGTTGGCGTTCAAGCAACATCTTGCCGCATTGGTCGCGGATGCAAACATGAGTGTGCTGCTGGCCACCCATTCGCTCGATGTCGTGGAACGTTATGCGACGAGAGCGTTGCTGCTGTTGGAGGGATGCCTTCGCCACGCGTGGGATGCGAACGCGCTTGCCGGGTTGCGTGCGCATCCCGGGCGATCGCTGGAAATGGCGATGGCCGAGGCGTGCGGGGATTGATGTCTGAAAAACAAAACCCGCCTTGCGGCGGGTTTGGCTGTTCCTCAAACCGATCCCGGATATCGCTTCGCGATTCCGGGATGACGCATCGGCAAAGGCGCGCACTGCGTGCGCGCGCCGATGCGTCACTTGATCTTGCCTTCCTTGTAGATCACGTGCTTGCGGACGACGGGGTCGTATTTCTTGACCTCCATCTTGTCCGGGGTGTTCTTCTTGTTCTTGTCGGTGGTGTAGAAGTGGCCGGTGCCGGCCGAGGACGTCAGGCGGATCTTGTCGCGTTTGCTTGCCATGGGAGTTCTCCTTACACCTTCTGTCCCTGCTTGCGCAGGTCCGCGAGCACGGCGTCGATGCCGTTCTTGTCGATGGTGCGCAGGGCCTTGCCGGACACGCGCAGTTTCACCCAGCGGTTTTCGCTCGCGACCCAGAACCGGCGTTCGTGCAGGTTGGGCAGCCAGCGGCGGCGGGTCTTGTTGTTGGCGTGCGAGACGTTGTTGCCGGTGCTCGCGGCTTTACCGGTGACCTGGCATACACGTGCCATGGCATTCTCCTCATGGTGGTCCGCGTGGCCCGCGGAAGATCGGCCCGACGTTGAAGCCTGCGCGAATGTCGGAAGCGCCGCATCGATCCCGCGTCGCACCGCGGGATGCCCGGAAAGCCCGGGCCGGCTGGAAGACAGCCGCGCAATATAGCAGGCAAGGGGTTTTCGGGCAATCCGGACGCGTGCAAGAACGGCCGTGGTGTGTGACAATTCCCACCTTTGACCTTCCCCGAGTGGAGCTTTACGAACATGGCAGAAGTGACCCCGGCCCCGAGCAACGGCCAAGCCGCCCCCCAGATGCAGATGGCGCTGCAGAAGATCTACGCGCGCGACGTCTCGTTCGAGGTTCCGAATGCGCCGAAGGTGTTCCAGGAGGAAGGCCAGCCGCAGGTCCAGTTGAACCTCAGCCACAAGGCCAGCCCGATCGAGGGCGACAACTACGAAGTGGTGTTGACCTTGACGGTCACTTGCACCCTGAACGAGCGCACCGCGTACCTGGCCGAGGTGCACCAGGCCGGCGTGTTCTCGTTCGTGGGGTTCGATCAGGAAAACCTCGGGGTGGTGCTGGCCACCTACTGTCCGAACGTGCTGTTTCCGTTTGCGCGCCAGGTCATCTCCGACCTGGTCCTGAACGGCGGCTTCCCGCCGCTGCTGCTGCAGCCGATCAATTTCGATGCCCTGTACGCCGAGCAGCAACGCCAGCAGCAGGGGCAGATCGGCCTCGGCGACGCCAAGCCGACCTTGAACGCCTGACATGCCTCGCGCGACGGTCGCCGTCCTCGGCGCCGGCTCGTGGGGCACCGCGCTGGCCGCATTGTTGTGCGGCAATGGCATCGAGACCCGCCTGTGGGGCCGCAATGCGGGCGCACTGGCGCGGATCGCGGCGGAGCATCGCAACCAACGTTACCTGCCGGACCTGCAACTGCCGGCGGAACTGGCCTGCATGCCGGATCTGGCCGAAGCGCTTCACGGCGTCGATGTGGCGCTGGTGGCGGTGCCCAGCCACGCCTTCCACGCGATGCTGGATGAAGCGGCACCGCTGCTGCCGAAACACGCAGGGTATGCCTGGGCCACCAAGGGCTTCGAGCCCGGCACCGGCCGTTTCCTGCATGAACTGGTGGCCGAACGCCTGCCGGGCACGCCGGCCGCAGTGGTGACGGGGCCGTCGTTCGCGCGCGAAGTCGCGGCGGGCATGCCCACCGCGGTCACCGTGCATTCCGGTGACGATGCGTTCGCGCATCGCGTGGCGGAAATGCTGCACAGCCACACCTTCCGCGCCTACACCGGCAACGACATGCTGGGCGCCGAACTCGGGGGCGCGATGAAGAACGTGCTGGCGGTCGCGACCGGGGTGGCCGACGGCATGCAACTCGGGTTGAACGCCCGCGCGGGGCTGATCACGCGCGGCATGAATGAAATGCTGCGGCTTGGCGCCGCGCTGGGCGCCCAGCCGCAAACCCTGATGGGCCTGGCCGGCCTCGGCGACCTGGTGCTCACCTGCACCGGGCAACTGTCGCGCAACTATCGCTTCGGCTTCGCCCTGGGGCAGGGCGTGCCGTTGCAGCAGGCATTGGCCGACATCGGACAGGTGGTCGAAGGCGCGGTGACCGCCGACGAGGTGATGCGGCTGGCGGCCCGACACGATCTGGACCTGCCGATCTCGCAACACGTCCAAGCGGTGCTGCGTGGTGACATGACTCCGACCGATGCGCTGCATTCGCTGCTCGCGCGCGAGCGCAAGCCGGAATACCCGGCAAACCTGTTCGCCTGAACCACGAGCACGGGAAAGGTCGGGACGGGGAACTCCGTCCTGGTGTTCCGTCGGGCGAATACCAGGCAGGGACTTGGCAGCCATGGGGTGCAGCGATCATGGATGATCGCAAAAGTACGCTATGCTTGAGCCTTTTGAGCATTCAAAGGTTCCGCGGATGCAGCACCGCAGTACCCAAGACGAAGTGCCGCTCGCACGCGCGACTGCGAAGACGGCAGCCACGCCGTTGCCGGCCGAGTGGACGCGCCTGCTCGCCGCGACGGCCGAGGATGCGGATGGCGTGCACGCCGCAACGCTGGGCTTCCTGCTGGAACTGGTGCAGGACGAATTGCCGCTGGCGCGCATCGAAGTCGCGCCGGTGTTGCTGGAAACCGTCGCCAAGGGCAGGCTGGGACGGGCCTTGCCGCTGGACTCGAAGCAGTTGCCGCACGCGGCGCTGCCGGAAGCGGAAACCCGGCTCGCGGCCAGCGTGCTCGGCTTGCCCCAGACCCAGCGCAAGGGACGCAGCTACGCGCATTTGTCGGGGGTTTTCGGGGATGCCCTGCTGCGCGACCTGCTGGAGCACGCGCCCGCCTTGCTGGGCGGCGTGGCGGGGCTGCGGCTGGGTATCGGCAAACCGCGTCCGCTGGAATGGGACTGGCAGCTCGAACGCGACGGCCGCCAACGCCTGTTGCCGAAACTGCCCGCGCACCAGCGGTTGATCAGGGTGGGTGGGCTTTGGTACCTCGATCCGGAACGCGCGGAACTCGGTCCGCTGGACGGCACCGCCGCCGAGGTTGCGTTGCTCGATGCGCCGCCGCTGGCGCCCGAGCACGCCGCGGCGCTTGCGGAACGGGTGGCCGTGTCGTCGTGGGCGACACGCATTCCCGTGCCGCAGATGTTTGCGCCGGTGCAGCGTTCCGATCTCGCGCCCAAGCCGGTGACGATTTTCCAGGCGCTGACCCGGCATGCCCGGATCGGCGCCGGCACGCCGCCGCTCGCGTATGCGCGGCTGGCCTTCGACTATGGCGGCGAGCGGCTGCCGGGACGGGGCGGCGAGGCCATCGTGCGGCGGGTGCGCAACGGCAATCTGGTGGAAATCATGCGCAAGCGCGCCGAGGAACTGGCGACGATGGAGCGCCTGGAATCCTTCGGCCTCGCGCCCGCGGTCGATTGCGAAGGCTTGCCGTGGGACATGGCCGACGCGCTGCCGGAAGACGCCTGGGTGTTTCCCGGCAAGGGGTATGCGGGCGCGCTCGAGGTGAACACGCCGGCGCGCTGGCTGGGCCTGCGCGAGAAGCTCGAACACGAAGGGTTCATCGTCGAATACGCGTCGAGTTTCCCGTTCGAGGTTCTGGAGGGGCCGCCGCGCTGGTACGGCGTGGCGCGCGCCGACGATGGCGGCGAAGCGTTCGAGTTCGAGATGGGCATCGAGGTCGAGGGCAAGCGCGTCAACCTGCTGCCGACCGTCGCGCGCGCACTGTCCGAACACACGCTGTCGCTGACTGCGCCCGAGAACGAAACGAAGGATGCCGTGTGGTACGCGCCGGTCGACGATCGCCGCCGCGTCGCGGTGCCGCTGGCGACCTTGCGCAAATTGCTTGCGCCGCTGGCCGAATACCTCGCGCATCCGCGCGACAAGCTGCGCCTTCCCCGGGTGCAGGCGGGCAGGCTGGAGGAGTTTTCCGACGCGCTGCCGAAGAACGGCAAGCTGGATGCGCCAAGGGATTTGACCGGGTTCACCACGCGCCTGCGTGACGCCGCTGCCAAGGCTTCCGATGCGGTGCCGGAAGGCCTGATCGGCGAACTGCGCCCGTACCAGCGCGAAGGCCTGCGCTGGTTGAACGCACTGGCCGACGCGGGACTCGGCGGCGTGCTGGCCGACGACATGGGGCTGGGCAAGACCGTTCAGATGCTCGCCCACATCCTGGCGCTGAAACAGAATTCGGCGCTGACCCAGCCCGCGTTGATCGTGGCACCCACCAGCCTGATTCCCAACTGGCAGTCCGAAACGGCGCGTTTCGCGCCGTCTTTGAAGGTGTTGACCCTGCACGGCCCGGAACGCGTCAAGAGTTTCGACCGCCTCGCCGGCCACGACGTGATCCTGACCAGTTACGCATTGTTGCCGCGCGATCTTGCGGTGCTGCGCGAACAGCCCTTCGCGCTGGTGGTGCTGGACGAGGCGCAGCAGGTGAAGAATCCGCGCACCCAGGCGCGCCGCGCGTTGTTGTCGATTGCCGCGAAACGGCGCATGTGCATGACCGGCACGCCGCTGGAGAATCACCTGGGCGAACTGTGGTCGCAGGTCGATCTGGCGGTGCCGGGCCTGCTCGGCGACGAGGGCTCGTTCCGGCGCCATTACCGGATTCCGATCGAACGCCAGGCCGATGCCGATTGCCAGGCGCGGCTCAACCATCGGATCGCACCATTCATCCTGCGTCGCACCAAGACGCAGGTGGTTGCCGAGTTGCCGGCCAAGACCGAGATCGCGCGCCGGGTGGTGTTGTCCGGAAAGCAGCGCGAGCTTTACGACGCGCTGCGCATCAGCCTGGGCGAGGAAGTGCGCGAAGTGGTGCGCCAGCGCGGCCTCGAGCACAGCGGCATCATCGTGCTGGATGCGCTGCTGAAGCTGCGCCAGACCTGCTGCGATCCACGCCTCGTGAAGCTCGAATCCGCGCGCGGCGTGCGCGAATCGGCCAAGCTCGAGTTGCTGATGGACATGCTGCCGGACTTGCTGAGCGAAGGCCGGCGCGTGTTGCTGTTCTCGCAGTTCACCGAGATGCTGGCGCTGGTCTCGCGCGAATTGAATCGCCGGCACCTGAAATACGTCACCCTGACCGGCGACACGCGCGATCGTGCCGAACCCGTGCGCAAGTTCCAGGATGGCGAGGTGCCGCTGTTCCTGTTGTCGCTGAAGGCCGGCGGCGTGGGCCTGAACCTCACTGCGGCCGACACGGTGATCCATTACGACCCGTGGTGGAATCCCGCCGCCGAAACCCAGGCCGCGGACCGAGCGCATCGCATCGGACAGGACAAGCCGGTGTTCGTGTACCGCCTGATCTGCGCCGACACCGTCGAGGAGCGCATCGAGGACCTGAAGGCACGCAAGGCCGAACTCGCCCAGGCCGTGCTGGAAGGTGGCGGCACCCGCGACAAGCTGGCGTTCGACGAAACCGATCTCGACGCGTTGTTTGCGACCGACTGATTCCCTTCCCTCGCCTGTGCGGGCAGGGGTCGAAGGCGGATGGGGTGATTGCCTTGGAAGCATTGACCGAAACCTTTGAAGGCGGCTGCGACTGCCGCTTCATTCGTTACAGGCTCGTCCGCACGCCGCTGTTCGTGCACTGTTGCCATTGCCGCTGGTGCCAACGTGAAACCGGATCGGCGTTCGCGCTGAACGCAATGATCGAAACCGAATGCGTCGAGTTGCTGCACGGCGAACCCGGGGGGGTGATGACGCCGTCCAACAGTGGCAGGGGCCAGGACATCGCACGTTGTCCGCAATGCCGCGTTGCGTTGTGGAGCCATTACCCGGGCGCCGGCCCGCTGTTTGCGTTCGTGCGCGTCGGCACGCTGGACGACCCTGATCGCTTTCCACCCGACATCCACATCTTCACGATGTCGAAGCAACCCTGGGTGATCCTGCCCAAAGGGGTGCCCGCGATGCGCGAGTACTACGACCGCGAGCAGCATTGGCCGGAGGAGAGCCTTGCAAGGCGCGAAGCCGTGCTTGCACGCGGATAGATGCCCCGCATCGGTTCAATCGGGCGAATCGAAGTTCAATCCGGCTGGCTGTCGCGGCCTTCCAGCGCGAGTGCGAAGAAAAGCGTGCCCGGCAGATGCGCATCGTTGTACGCGGGGATTTCCCTGAACCCCAGGCGACGATAAAGCCCTTGCGCCGATGTCATGCTTGGCAGGGTGTCCAGCCTGATCTCCTGGTAACCGGCGCGGCGTGCGTGGTCGATGATTTCGCCGACCAGCCGTTCTCCCAGCCGCATGCCGCGGCAAGTGGGGCGCACGTACAAACGTTTCATTTCGCAGACATGGGCGCCGATGCGCCGCAAGGCGACGCAGCCAGCCGTGCTGCCGCCAACCGTCGCGACCAGCAGTGCGCCGTCCGGCGGCGCATAGGGTAACGGCAAGGCCGCGAGTTCCGCGGCAAAGCCCTGGTACTCGAGGTCCACTCCGATGGCATGTTCGTATTCGCGAAACAACTCCCGCGCCAGGGCAACGAGGTCCGGACTGGAAGCTTGTGCAACCTCGATCGATGTCGGCATGGGCTAGAGAGAAATGTCGATTGCAGCGTGGGTAGTCGAGCAATGCGGGCGGAGCCTGACTGGCGTTGCTCCGGTCCGTGGGTGCTCATCTTGCCTTCGGTCCCCGCATCGGCACTGGATGGCCGTACAGGGATGTCGGATCGCGCGAGAGATGGCTGGTTTCGAGCGCGTCGAGATAGGACTGCCAGTTCTCGTCGTGGCGGGTGCCGAGGTCGCGCAGCGTTTCCCACGAGTAGATGCCGGTGGCGTGACCGTCGGTGAAGCGCAGTGACACGGCGTAGTTGCCGACCGGCTGCAGTTCCATGATCCCGACCTCACGTTTGCCCGCGACCAGCACCTGCTGGCCGGGCCCGTGGCCCTGCACCTCGGCGGATGGTGAATACACCCGCAGGTATTCGGCGGGCAGGACAAAGCGTTCGCCGGAGTCGAATGCGACTTCCAGCGTGCGCGATTTCCTGTGCAGGGTGATGTCGGTGGGCTTGGGCGCGGTCATGTGCCGATTTTACCGGCGCACCCCCGCGGGAAGCCTGATGCTCGTCAGCAATCGAGGGAGTCGGGTGTCCATGCTTTTGGTGTCCGATCGAAGAAGCTGTTGTGAAAAGTCAGGCCATGGACGGCCGTTCTGGCGTCCCGTGGCGCGCGAAGCCGGCATTCCCTCGAGGTTATTCGGGGCAGCGATCAGGGACGATCGCATTAATTCGCGCTGCCGAACCCCGACCCCACGAAATCGATCCGCGGCGGTTGCCCCGCGACGTCCAGCAATACCTGCGCATAAGGCTCGTCGAAGCTCACGGTGGAAATCTCGTCCCAGCCGAAGAACGACGGCTCGCGCAGCCATTCGGCGTCGGGGGTGATTTCCTGCAGCGTGAAACCGTCATCCTCGATCCCGAGCGGCCGGCCGATGTAGCAGACCTCGTGCTCGTCTTCGGTATCCACGTGCACGCACATCACCGCGGCATATTCGGCCGCGGCGCGAATGACCTGGGTGATGTCGTCCAGCGGAAAGTTGCGCGGCAGGCGCGGATGGACGTTGCGGACGGCCAGCGCCTTTTCGATGAAAGCGTGGTGTCCATCCGGCGCCTCGACTTCGCTGATGTCGGCCAGCCGCATCGCGTACAGGCCATCGAAGCTGATCTGGTCGCCGACCACCCACATCAGCAGCCACTCCTTGCCGATGCCGGCGAGGTAGCCGCAGAAGCTGCCGTCCTCGAGGTCGCCGCGCCAGACCCGCACCAACTCACCGCTTTGCATGGCCTCGCGCAACTTGGGGCGCGGGCTCGCGGACTGGAATTTCAGAACCTTGCCCATGGCGTCATTCTAGCCGGACCGGGCAGCGACTGCCCGGAGCCCGGTCTCACAAGATATAGCGGGAGAGATCTTCGTTAGAAGCCAGATCTTTGAGGCTTTTATCCACATATTCGGCGTCGATGGAATAACGTTCGCCGCTTTTGTCCGCCGCTTCGAACGAAATCGACTCCAGCAGCCGTTCCATCACGGTCTGCAGGCGGCGGGCGCCAATGTTCTCGGTGCTCTCGTTCACCTTGAAGGCGACCTCGGCCAGTTTGGCGATTCCTTCATCCGTGAATTCCAGCTTCACGCCTTCCGTGTTCAGCATCGCCGCGTATTGCTTGGTCAGCGCGTTGTGCGGTTCCTTGAGGATGCGCTCGAAATCCTTCACCGACAGTGCCGACAGCTCGACCCGGATCGGCAGGCGGCCCTGCAACTCGGGGATCAGGTCGGACGGTTTGGCCATCGAGAACGCGCCCGAGGCGATGAACAGCACGTGGTCGGTCTTGACCGGGCCGTACTTGGTCGACACGGTCGAGCCTTCGACCAGCGGCAGCAGGTCGCGCTGCACGCCTTCGCGCGATACGCCGGCGCCGCCCCAGTCGCTGCGCTGGGCCACCTTGTCGATCTCGTCGATGAACACGATGCCGTTCTGCTCGCAGTTCTCGACCGCCTGCGCGCGCAGTTCGTCGTCGTTGAGCAGCTTGCCGGCTTCCTCGTCGATCAGCATGGGACGCGCAGCCTTGATCTTCAATTTCCGTTTTTGCGTCTTGCCACCCCCCATGCTCTGGAACATCGAACTCAGTTGCTGCGACATCTCTTCCATGCCGGGCGGCGCCATGATCTGGACACCCACGTTCATGGAAAACTCGAGTTCGATCTCGCGCTCGTCCAGCGCGCCCTCGTGCAACTGCTTGCGCAGTTTCCCGCGCGTGGAAGACTCGGACTCGATCTGTTGCGGGTCGACCTGCTGGTCCCAGCCGCCGCTCGCTTCGCGGCGCGGCAGCAGGGCGTCGAGGATGCGCTCGTCGGCGTGCTCCTCGGCCTGCGATTTCACGCGTTCCTTGGCGAGATCGCGGGTCAGTTTGTAGGCGACGTCGGCCAGGTCGCGCACGATGGAGTCGACGTCCTTGCCGACGTAGCCGACTTCGGTGAACTTGGTCGCTTCGACTTTCACGAACGGCGCCTTGGCCAGTGTGGCGAGCCGGCGCGCGATCTCGGTCTTGCCGACGCCGGTCGGGCCGATCATCAGGATGTTCTTGGGCGTCACTTCGTTGCGGAACGAAGGCTCGAGCTGCATCCGGCGCCAGCGGTCGCGCAGCGCGATCGCGACCGCGCGCTTGGCGTTGTGCTGTCCGATGATGAAACGGTCGAGTTCGTTGACGATTTCGCGGGGGGTCAATTCGGACATTTCAGGGACCGGGGACAGGGGACCGGGGACCGGTCAGGACGAAAGGTGATGACGATTGCGGGTGGCGTTGGGGTGCAGCGTTGGAATCACTGGAACGAGAACGAAGCCGTCATGTGGCTCCGGTCCCCGGTCCCTGGTCCCCCGTCCCCAGCTCTTCGATGGTGACGTTGTGGTTGGTGTAGATGCAGATGTCGCCGGCGATGCCCAGTGCCTTTTCGACGATCTGGCGCGCATCGAGGTCGGAATTGTCCAGCAACGCCCTGGCCGCGGCTTGCGCGTAGGGGCCGCCGGAACCGATCGCGATCAGGCCGTGCTCGGGTTCCAGCACGTCGCCATTGCCGGAGATCAGCAACGATGCCTCCTTGTCGGCCACCGCCAGCATGGCCTCGAGCCGGCCGAGGCGCCGGTCGGTGCGCCATTCCTTGGCCAGTTCCACCGCGGCACGGGTCAGCTGGCCGTTGTGCTTGGCCAGCTTGTCCTCGAACAGTTCGAACAGGGTGAAGGCGTCGGCCGTGGCGCCCGCAAAGCCCGCCAGGACATCGGCGTTCTTCCCGAGCCGACGGATCTTGCGCGCGTTGGCCTTGACCACGGTGTTGCCCAGCGTGACCTGGCCGTCGCCGCCCAGGACGACCTTGCCGTCCTTGCGCACGGACAGGATGGTGGTGGCGTGGAAGGACTCCATGGCGGCCTCTTGGCGACGGGGACGCCACCCTAGGTGGGGGCGGCGGAGGCCGATGGCAACCGTGTGCCCGCAGGCGGGATACGTCGCCGGCCTCAACCCGGTGCACTTGCGGATTGGAACCGATTGCGCGAAATTGGCGTGACGAGTATCGTTAAATCACGGTTAATCGGGCAGGGGTGCGTGTCGCGATGCATACGTGTCCATGTATGCGCCGCATTGATGAGTCCGGTGCGGCCAAAGAGCGCGCTGGTGTTTTTCCACATTCGCTGGGAGAGACCATGAACCACAAACTGAAACGCTTGTCGCTGGCCGTGCGTGTCGGATTGACGGCTGGGCTGGTCGCAGCTGCGGGCTTGGCGCAAGCGCAACAACCACCGGACAACCAGGCCAACGCCAAGGAGCAGCCCAAGACCCTGCAGACGGTGGTGGTCACCGGATCGTTGATCCGGCGCGTGGATACCGAAACCGCCAGTCCCGTCACCATCATCGATCGCAGCAACATCACCAGTTCCGGCAAGCCGACCCTCGGCGACGTGGTGCAGCAGTTGCCGAGTATCGCTGGCGCTGCCACCAACCCGCAGAACAACTCCAACGGCGGCGGCGTGGCCTCGCCGTTGACCGAGGGCGGCGACGGCGCCTCGCGCGTGTCGCTGCGCGGCCTGGGCGTGAGTCGCACGCTGGTGCTGATCGACGGCCAGCGCATGCTCAACGCCGACCTGAACCTGATCCCGCAGAACATGGTGCAGCGCATCGACGTGCTGGCCGAGGGCGCCTCGACCACCTACGGTTCGGACGCCGTGGGCGGCGTGGTCAACATCCTGCTTCGCCATGATTTCGATGGCGCGGAGATGAGTTTCAACGGCGGCGTCTCGGGCCACGGCGATGGCCAGCGGCACGGGTTCAGCCTGACGCTTGGCCACACCGGCGATCGCTACAACATCGTCGGTGGCCTCGACTTCAACAAATACAACGCCGTTTCGAACGCGCGCCGCGAGTTCTCTGCGCACCAGTTGTACCTGTACGACGGGGCGGTCAGCGTGGCGGGTTCCAGCTCGATTCCCAACGGGCGGCTTTCGATCCCGGGGTCGTTCGCCTCCCAATACGGGTGTACGCCCAATTCATCGGGCCTCATCACGGTGACGCGGGACAGCGGCGACGGCACGGCCCTCGGTGATTACCGCTGCCGCACTTCGAGCGACACGTTCAACTACGCGGCCTACAACTTCATCCAGGTGCAGCAGAAGCGCACCGATGGCTTCGTGCTCGGCAGCTACAACCTGACCGACAACATCACAGCGTTCGTCGATGCCTTCTACAACCACACCTCGTCGGCCGGCCAGGACGCGTCGATTCCCGTCGGCACCGGTGATGGCCTGGTGATTCCCTCGACCGCTCCGTTCAATCCATTCGGACTCACCTTCAGCCCGAACCCGATCCCCGGCGATCCGAACAGCGGCTACGTGTTCCAGGGTCGCCTCACCGGCATCGGCACGCGCATCCATCCCTACACCACCAGCACCGGGCAATTGATCGCAGGATTGCGCGGCGCGGTCGGCCAAAGCAGCTGGAACTGGAATGTCGCGGTCGACTACGGCCATACCGCGCGCATGCAGGATGACAAGAACGAGTTGTACATCCCGGCCCTGCAGGCGGCCATCGATGCCGGCGCCAACATCTTCGACCAGCAGGCGAATGGTGCGGCGCTGAGCGCGGGCGCGTTGGATGCCGTTTACAGGAAGAACGAAACCCTGCGGCAGGTCAGCGCAGGCGCCAATGGCGACCTGTTCTCGTTGCCTGCAGGGAACGTGCAGTTGGCGGTGGGTGCGTTGTACCGCAAGCAGAGCATGAACTACACGATCAACCCGCTGGCCTTGCTCGACCCGGCGACGGGGATCTGCCAGATTTCACAGGAAGCCTGCGGTTCGCCCGGCAGCGGCAAGGACGACGTCACGGAAGCCTTCGCCGAAACCCTGATCCCGTTGCTGAAGGACGTCCCCGGCGCGTATTCGCTGAACCTCGATGTGGGTGTGCGCTACTCCGACTACAACAGCGTGGGATCCACGACGAACGGCAAGATCGCGATCGAATGGCGTCCGATCCAGGACCTGCTGGTGCGCGGCACGATCTCGCAGGTGTTCCGTGCGCCCAGCCTCGACGACCTTTACGACGGACGTTCCATCCGCCAACCCACCCTGAACGACCCCTGCGCGCATCTTACGGCCGCAGACCTCGCGCAACACCCCTCTGCGTGCCAATACGTGCCGCCGGATTGGGCAGGCAACAACCCGGCGCAGATCAATGATTACTACTCGGGCGCCAACGTGATGGGCATCAAGCTCAAGCCCGAGCACGGCAAGTCGGTGGATTTCGGGCTGGTCTACAACCCGAGCTGGGCGCCGGGCCTGAACGCCAGCGTCGATTTCTGGCACATCTACCTGTACGACACGGTGGTGGCGATCAATGGCATCACCGTGGTCAACGCCTGCTTCGACAACGAAGCCAGTCCGTTCTGTTCGTACATCCATCGTTACGACACCACCACCAAGCAACCCGGCCAGGTCAACTGGATCGATGCGCCGGTCCTCAACCTCGGCACCTTGAGTACCAGCGGCATCGACTTCACCGCCAATTACAAGCTTCCGCACTTCGACTTCGGCGGTTTCAACCCGGGTGATTTCAAGCTTGGACTGGCCACCAGCTACATCTCCACCTTCAACAACAACAAGACCCCGGGAGCGCCAGGCTCCACGGTTGACCGACTCGCGGGTACCTGGAACGCGCAGTTCGGCAATGTCTCGCGTTGGCGCGCGACGGCCTCGCTCGGCTGGAATCGCGGCAACTGGGATGCCCAGTGGCGCACGCGATACATCAGCAGCGTCACCGCACTCAATGTCGATTACGTCATCCCCAATGTCAGCATTCCGGTTGCCTCCGTGGTATACAGCGACGTCCAACTGGGTTACGCCGTACCCGCCATCCACACCCGTTTCGACGTGGGCGTGGACAATGCGTTCGACAAGCGACCGCCGCTGATCTACCAGAACGGGCAGGGCAACACGGATTCCAACACCTACGACATGATGGGCCGCTACTACTGGGCGAAGGCAACGTTGAAATTCTAGGCCTTCGTGCACAGGCGTCATTCGAACCGGACACGGGCGCCGCGCAAGCGGCGCCCTTTTTGCGTCCGCTAGAGTGGCGCCATCACTGCAGGGCTGATTGCACATGACCGTTCCGGCCACCTCGATCGTCAAATCCATGGCCGCCGCATGGAATGCGGGCGATGCCGGGCGCGTCCTCGCGTTGGCGGCGCAGGCTTCCGGCGCCGAGGCAGACAGTGAAGGATTCCTCGGGTTGCTTGGTTTCGCGCAACAACAGATGGGCGAATACCCGCGGGCCGCACGGACGTTCGAGCGCCTGGTACGCATGCAACCGGACGTTCCGGCCTGGTGGAACAATCTCGGCGTGGCCTACCGCCATGCGGGGGACGCCTCGGCATCCGAGCAGGCACTGCTGAAAGCCAAATCGCTGGCGCCCCGCGATGCCGAGGTGCATTACAACCTCGGCCTGCTTTACATCCAGCAACAGCGTTGGCCGTTGGCGCGCGAGACGTTGCTGGATGCCGTGCAGCTTGCACCGCAGTTTGTCGAAGCGCGCCTCGAGGCCGCCCACGCCTGCCATGTCTGCGGGGATATCGAGAGCGAGAGGGTGATGCTGGAAGGGGCCGATGGCTGGCCGCCACAGCCGGCAGCGCAGGCATTGGTGCTGGCCTCGATACTGTCGGTGTTGGGGCGGTTGGAAACGGCGTTGCAGGTGTTGGCGCGGGCGCGCGTGCCGGAAGGGTCGGCGGCAAGGACGCTGCGGTTGCGCATCGCCGCCCAGCGCGTGGCGTTGTACGAACGGAACAACCTGCTCGAACTTGCGCAGCGCGAGCTCCAGCAGGTGCCCATGGACGCCCTGGACGCGTTGCCGGCCGATGCCGTCGATGCGCGGGCCGATGGCTGGCGCGCCCACGCGGTGGTGGCGATGCGCGAGGGACGCCATGCAGATGCCGCTGCGCTGTACCAGCGCGTGCTGGGCGTGGTCGGCGACGACGAAGGCCGCGCAACGGCGGCATTCGGCCGGGCCGCCGCGCTCGATCGGCAGGCCCGCCACGACGATGCGTGGCAGGCGCTCGGGATTGCGCACGCGGCGCAACTGGGTGTCGTGCGACAGGCGGCTCCGGAGTTGTTGAAGCCGGACAGCCAGTCGCTGCCTATGGTAACGAGCGTGGTGGATGCTGCCGGGTTCGCAACATGGAAACCCCTGGCCGGCCCTTCCATGTTGCAGAGTCCGGTCTTCGTGATCGGGTTTCCGCGCTCGGGCACCACCCTGCTGGAGCAGATGCTAGACGCCCATCCGGATTTCCGCTCGATGGACGAGCGTGGTTTCATCTACAGCCTGGTCGATAGGATGCAGCACGTCGGCCAACGCTACCCGGCCGACCTTGCCGGCCTGTCGCAGGCCGACGCCGACCATCTGCGCGCCACCTACTTCGGCATGGTCGCACATGCCTTGCCCGATCTCGGTCGGCATCGGCTGGTCGACAAGAATCCGCTCAACATGCTGTGCCTGCCGATGATCCTGCGCCTGTTCCCGGACGCACGCATCATCCTGTGCATCCGGCATCCCTGCGACGTGTTGCTGAGTTGCAGCATGCAGGCGTTCCGCTCGCCGGCGTTCCGGGCGATGTGTTCCTCGCTGCCGCGTCTCGCGCGTGGTTACACCGAGGCGTTCGAACAGTGCTGCGGGCACATCGAGGTGTTCAAACCCAACATTCTGGAGTGGCGCTACGAATCGGTCGTCGATGATTTCGACGGCGCGGTCACCCGGCTTGGACAGTTCCTGGAGGTCGCGGACGCCTCGCCGTTTGCAGGCTTTGCCGCGCGTGCGCGGGACAAGCGGTTCATCGCGACGCCGAGCTATGCGCAGGTCACGCAGCCGGTGAGCGCGGCGGCGGTTGGACGCTGGACGAATTATCGCGAGCAGTTCGAGCCGGTGCTGCCGGTGTTGCGTCCCTGGCTGGAACGTTTCGGTTATGCGGTGTGAGGTGCGAGTGCGGCGCGCTCACTTCCGCTTCGCGCGCGGATGCGCCGCGTCGTAAACCTTGGCGAGGTGCTGGAAGTCGAGATGGGTGTAAATCTGGGTGGTGCCGATATCGGCGTGGCCCAGCAGTTCCTGCACCGCGCGCAGGTTGCCGGAGGATTCCAACAGGTGCGACGCGCAGGAGTGCCGCATCAAATGCGGGTACACGCGCCGCCACACGCCCTGGGCGCGCGCACGGCGCTTGATCGCGGCGCGCACCGCGCCGGGGGTCAGCGCGTGGTCGCCGCGCCCGCGCAGCACGGGATCGTCCGCGGCTGCGGGCTGCGATTCGCGCAGCGCGGCCAATGCGGTCAATGCCATTCTGCCCACCGGCACGATCCGGGTCTTGTTGCCCTTGCCGGTCACGCGCAGCAGGCCTTGGTCGGCATCGAGGTCGCGCCAGCGCACGCCGCACAGTTCCGACACGCGCAGGCCGCTCGAGTACAACAGTTCCAGCAGCGCGCGATCGCGCAACGCCAGCGCATCACCCGCATCCACCTCGACCAGCGTCGCGGCTTCGTCGACGTCCAGCACTTCCGGCAGCTTGCGGCGCACCTTGGGCGAACGCACGCCCGCAGCCGGGTTGTTCTGGAGCCTGCCGTCGCGCGCGAGGAAGCGGAAAAAACTCCGGTACGCCGACAGCATCGCCCGCAGCGACGGCGGTTCGAGGCCACGCCGGTGTTCGTCGGCGACCAGCGTCTGCAATTGCTCGCCGCGCAGTTCGTTCCAGCTTGCCAGGGACAACGAATCGGCGAAGCGCGTCAAGGTTGCCAGCGCGTGCGCGTAGTTGCGCAACGTGCCGGGCGAATAGCGACGCTCGATCTTCAGGTAATCCAGGAAACGGGCAGCGTCGCCGGCGAGCGTCGCGCTCATTTCGTCCCGGCCGGGAATCGCGAGATCGCGGCGTCCAGGGCCTGCGCGATCAGCTTCAGGAAGATCGTGCCGATACCGGGATGGAAACGGTTGGCGTCGTCGCTGCCGATCGCGAGCATGCCCTCGCTGCCGATCTTCAGGAGCGCTGCCGATTGCACCAGCGCGGCTTCGGTGCCGAACAGGCGATCCAGTTTCTGCTGTGCAAGGCGTCCGCACGCAGGTTCGCCGCGTGCAATGAAATCGGCGAACTCGGGCAACGCCTGCGCGCCTTCCGGCACGCACAACAGCCAGTCGGCATGCGGCAGGTCGGCGCCGTCGCGGAACAGCACCAGCCGCACGAGGCCGGTATGGAAATCCTCGTGCAGCGCACCCACGAAACTCCTGCAGGTGTCGGCGAGGTCGTCGTCGCGCAACAGGCCCACGGTCAACGTGTGCACGCGCACCATGAGCTGCTCGTTGTCGCCCGCGATAGACACCAGTTCAGCCAAACGTTCGTTGAGTTCGCGGTTGCGCGCGCGCAATGTTTCCAGTTGGTATGCAGCCAGCGATGCGGCGGGGCCGTGCTCACGCGGGATCACCAATTCCGCCGCCACGTCCGGGAAATTTTCCAGGAAGCGCGGGTTCTGGCGCAGGTACTCGGCGATGTCCATCGCCGCAAGGCTTTGCTTCAAGGTCAGTTCGGCCATGCTGGGCTCCGGTGGCATGCGGGCAGTTTGGTGAGAAGAACTGATGGACGCAACTTGCCGCGTGCAGCCCCGTGAAGAACCGTCGCGAGCGAAGGCAGATTGCGGGTCGCCGGAGCGCAGCAAGCGCAGCGTACACGCCAGTACGTGAGCATTGCGAGCACCGCCGGCGCGCAAGCTGCCGAGCGCAGCAGGTTGTTCAGGGGCTGTCCAGCCATTCGCCGTCGTAAACAAACGCCGCAGGTCCGGTCATCCACAAGGCATGGCCGGGACCGCGCCATTCGATTTCAAGTGCTCCGCCGGGCAGTTCCACGCGCACCTTTTCGCCGACGCGGCCACGTCGGCGCAGCGCCGCGACCGCCGCGCAGGCGCCGCTGCCACAGGCCTGCGTCCAGCCGGCGCCACGTTCGTGCACGCGCAGGCGGATGGTCCTTTCATCCAGGACTTGCGCGAATCCGGCATTGGCGCCGTGCGGGAAACGCGGATGATGCGTGATCGGCGGACCCCATCGATCCACGTCCGATGCGTGCACGTCGGCGACCTGCATGACCGCGTGCGGATTGCCCATGGAGACCGCGGCGATCTCGACGCGTTCGTCCGCGACATCCAGCGAATACGCAGCCGCGCTGGCCGGGGCGTCGAATGGAATCCTTGCGGGTTCGAATTCGGGTTCGCCCATTTCCACGGCCACCGTGGTGGCATCGAGCAGGCGCATGCCGATCACGCCGGTGGGGCTTTCGAGCAACGCGTGTTCGCCCACCGCCCATGCGCCCTCCCGGTGCAGCCAGGCACCGATGCAGCGTGCGCCATTGCCGCATTGTTCAGCGGCCGAGCCATCGGCATTGCGGATCGCGTAGGCGGCGAGGTGTGCCGGATCACGCGCCGGGCCGATGCTCAGCAACTGGTCGAAGCCGATACCGGTATGCCGGTCGGCCATCGCAGCGACGTGCCTGGCATCCGGCAACGGTGACGTGCGCGCGTCCAGCACGACGAAGTCATTGCCGAGGCCGTGCATCTTGGTGAAGCGCGAGCCCAAGATCGACCTGAGGGCGTCAATGGGTCGAAGAAGCGCTGGCCGGAACCGTGGCGGCGTCGGCCGGCTTTGCCGCGGAAACGGCCGGCGCAGGAGCCGAAGCAGCGGATGCAGGTAGCGCAGGTCTGGCCGGCAGGAACAGCGGGCCTTTCTGTCCGCAGCCGGCGAGCAGGCCGAGGCCGAGCAGCAACAGGGACGCGGGAACGATGTGTCGGCGCATGGACGTGGACAGGTGCGTGTTCCGGCGCGAGTATACGGGGTCGCCGCGATCTCGTCCCGCAGATCGGTATCGCGGCGAACGCACGTTCCGTATCCACGATGGGCCATCCGTGGCCCTTCGCGTTCACCCGATCAGTGTCCGGCGCTGGATGCGGGAGCAGGTTGGGACGATGGCTTCGCGTCCGTGCGCGCGGCCGGAAGGTCTTTGTCCTGCAAGGCGCCAACGGTCACTGTTCCGCGCCATTGCGCGTCGCGCGCGGCAAAATACTTCTTCGGATCCCAACGCCACGGGCTCCAGAAATCCGTGCTGCCGCAACCTTCGGCCGGTGCGCCGGCGATGGTCGGTCCGCCGCAACCCTGCTTGACGCCGACGGTCGTAACACCGCTGTCGAAACCGAGCCGCGACCCGGTGCTTTGCGTCTTGGCCATCTCCAGCGCATGCGTCATCCGCTTCTTGGCAACCGCATCACCGTATTCGGGCATCAGTTTGTCCAGCACGGCGACGGCCTGGTCATGCTGCGCGGGCGTCAACGCCTCGCATACCCGATCGCGGGTGGCAATGAAGGTCGGGTATTTCCGTTCGGCCGCCATCGCCAGCCATGCGCAGGCAGTGACCGGATCCTTGTCGACGCCGCGGCCGTTTTCGTACATCAGGCCGATGCTGAGTTGGGACAGCTTGTCCGCATAACGCGCGCCGTACTTGAAGTATTTGATCGCCGACTTGTAGTGGCCTTGGGAGTAAAGCCTCATGCCGGCGAATTCGCCGAACAAGTCCGGGTGCCCCCAGGTCGAGGAGTTGCCCATGGCCGTGAGGATGCGGTCGGTTTCCGCATCGGACTCGGGACGGGCCACCACCGGCTGGGCCGGTACGGTGGGTGTAGCGGCAGTCGCGGCCGCGGCGCTTGTCGTGGCGGCGTGGGCCGCAACCGTATTGCCCAGGAGGGCGGCGCACAGCGAAACGAGCAGGATGGAACGATTCATCGCATTGACTCCTTGTCAAGTTTGCTTGACATCAAGATAGCCATGGCGAAGCGCTGTGTCAAGTATGCTTGACAGGCGTCGCATCCGTGGCCGGGCGAGGGCGGTACGCAGCGCATGATGGGCCATCCGGGCGAGCCGCACATGTCCCGGATGTCATCGTTCAAGGCATGACAGTTGTCAGGGGCTTCGCGTACCGCCAGCCGTCCGCGCCGTCTTCGTAGAAGCGCGGCAAGCGCTTGACCCGCAGGTAGCCGCGGCGTTCGTACAACGCGATGGCGGACGGATTGTCGATGCGCACTTCCAGGGTCATCGCCGCGCGGTCGTGCGCCCGCGCATCGGCCTCCGCGGCGGCCAGCAGCGCACCACCGAGTCCCGTTCCCCGCGCGTGCGGGCCGACCGCGATCGAATACAGCCGCGCGTGGCGCGCGTTGCGCCGGTAGAACACCACCGCCGCGCCGTGGACCTTGCCCGGTGGTCCCGCCACCAGTACCGCGGCGCGGTCGCTCGCGATGTGCCGCCGCCATTGGGCACGGCTGATGCGATCGCCCGCGAACGTCGCTTCCTCCAGCGCCAGCAGCGCATCGAGGTCGGCAGGCGTGGCGCGTCGAATGGAGTTGCCGGCGTGCATGCGCGCAGCGTAGGCGGCGCGCCGGCAGGCTTGCAAGCCTGAACCCGCGCCAGCCACACGACCGCCGCCCCTTGCGTTCCGGAACCTGCGTGCGGACACTGCGCGAACCGTCGCCCGGCCATTCGCACTCCGGGCATGGAAATCGGCAAGGGATCGGGAAGCTTCCAATGAGTCGGCTCGTCATCGTTGTCGAAAAGGCCTCGGATTGGGGTTCGTACTATCCGTCCGACAACGTGGTCACCGCGATGCAGTACCTGCGCGAGCCGCTGGGCGGCGACGAGCGCACCCACGTCATCAACCTGTGCCGCAGTTACAAGTACCTCGGCATCGGCCATTACGTTTCATTGCTGGGCGAAGCGCGTGGGCACCGCGTGATCCCGTCGGTGCGCACCATCAGCGACCTGCGCAAGCGCGCGCTGTACGGCCTCGACGTCGAGGACCTCAACCAGAAACTCACGCATTTCCTGCCGGCCGGCGGGCAGGACACCACCGATCTCGGCATCCTGGTGTATTTCGGCGAAACCCGTTATCCCGCGCTGCAGGATCTGGCGCGGCAGGTATTCGAGACATTCCCGTGCCCGCTGATCCGGATCGAGTTCGAGCGCGACCGGGTGTGGCAGATCAGCGCGATCAAGCCGGTCGGGCTGCACACCCTGGACGACGGCCAGGAGGATGCCTTCGCGCAGTCCCTGGACGCGTTCTCGAAACGCCTGTGGCGCAAACCGCGTGCCCGCAAGCAGTTCCGCTACGACCTCGCGATGCTGGTCAATCCCAAGGAGGCGATGCCCCCTTCGAACGCGCGCGCGCTGAAGCAGTTCGTCGCGGCGGGCAAGGATCTCGGCATCGAGGTCGACACGATCCAGAAGCACGATTACCCGCGCCTCGCCGAGTACGATGGCCTGTTCATCCGCGAAACCACTGCGCCCGACGACCACACCTACCGTTTCGCGCACAAGGCCGAGCGCGAAGGCATGGTGGTGATCGACGACCCCACTTCGATCCTTCGCTGCACCAACAAGATTTACTTGAACGACCTGCTGCGCGCGCACAAGGTCGCCGTCCCGCACTCGGAAGTGCTGTATCGCGAGGACTCGAAACAGTTGCGCGACCTGCCCGACAAGCTGGGCTTCCCGCTGGTGCTGAAGATTCCGGACGGATCGTTCTCGCGTGGCGTGCTGAAGGTGGACGATCCCGAGCAGCTCGCGAAGGCGGCCGCGCACCTGTTCCAGAGCACCGCCTTGCTGATCGCGCAGGAGTTCCTGTACACCGAGTTCGACTGGCGCATCGGCGTGCTCAACCGCAAGCCGCTGTACGCCTGCAAGTACTTCATGTCGCGCGGACACTGGCAGATCTACAACCACAGCGCCCGCGGCAGTGCGCGTTCCGGCGGGTTCGAGTGCCTGCAGATCGACGATGCGCCGCCGGAAGTGGTGAAGCTGGCGGCGCGCGGTTCGTCGGCGATCGGCAACGGCCTGTATGGCGTCGACATCAAGCAGACCCGCGACCGCACCGTGTTGATCGAGGTGAACGACAACCCCTCGATCGACGCCGGGGTGGAGGACGCGGAGCTGGGCGAGGAGCTGTATCAGCGGATCATGCGCGAGCTGCTGCGGCGGATGGAGGCCAAGCGGAATGGCGTTGCGGCATAGCAACGCGTCGACAGGTTGAACGTCGCGCTGACGAAACCAGCCGTGGTGCAAGTGCGCGCCTCGCAATGAGCAACAGACCGGGCGCGGCCAGCAGCCAGAATGCCGGCGACCAGCCCAGGGTCGGGTCGTGCAAGGGCAGCGGCGTGAGTCCCAGCAACACGATGCCGCAGGCAAGCCAGGTTGCGGCGGCGAGTGTCAGCGGGTCGGGTTGATGGGCGAGGGCTGTCGCGGGCGGGTTGCGCATGGCGGGTTCCAGTGGTGTAGTGGCTTTCAGCCTGCCGCCGCAACGTCTCACGGGTTGCGACGCCCGGTTTCGGCGCCGGGAATGAATCGGATCCGGGGAATGCATGGATATGCAGCCGTCGAGGGCAGCGCTGCCTGCGAAGCACGTAAACTGCGCGGATGCCCATTCCCCGTTTCGCCGTCTTCGGTCACCCCATCGCGCATTCGCTGTCGCCGCGGCTGCACGCGTTGTTCGGCGAGCAGACCGGCATTGCGCTGGAGTACGTCGCCGTGGACGCGACGCCCGAGGCGTTCGCCGACACGGTGCGTGGCTTCTTCGCGGCGGGCGGCCGCGGCGCCAATGTCACGCTGCCGCACAAGGCCGCTGCGTTTGCACTGGGGCGGGTACGCACGCCCGTCGCCGAAAGACTGGGCGTGGCGAATGTGCTGACGGCGCTGGACGACGGGCGACTCGAAGCCGACAGCAACGACGGCGCCGGGATGCTCGCCGACATGCGCGCGCGTTGCGAAATCGATCCGGTCCATCGCAATGCGCTGCTTCTGGGCGCGGGCGGTGCCGCGTGCGCGGCGGCATGTGCGCTGCTGGACGCGGGCGTGAAAAGCCTGGTGATCGCCAATCGCACCCTGCAGCGCGCGCAGGCCCTGGCCGGCACGCTGGCGCAGCATGCACGCGTTCGCGTCAGGGAGTGGAACGCCCTGGACCGTTCACGGCCGTTCGACCTGATCGTCAACGCGACCTCGGCCGGGGTCCGGCATGCGGCGCTGGACTTGCCGTCATCGTTGGCAGGCGCCAGAACGGTCGCCTACGATTTGAGCTACGGGCCCGGCGCGCAGCCGTTCGTGGGGTGGGCCCGCGCCAAGGGATGCGCGGCCGCGTTCGACGGTCTCGGCATGCTGGTCGAAACCGCCGCCGCATCGTTCGAGGGCTGGCACGGGGTGCGGCCGGACACCGACGCGGCCTTGCGGGCGTTGCGCCAGGTGTCGCAGTAGGAGCAGGCATGCCGCGATGGCCGCAATCGCATGCCTGCGACTGTGCGCGGACGTCTACGACGCCGCGAGATATTCATCCTTCAACTTGACGTAATGCTGCGCCGAATAGGCGAGCGCGTCGATCTCCGTCTTGTCCAGCTTGCGCACGCAGCGCGCGGGATTGCCGATCCAGAGTTCGCCTTCGCCGATGACCTTGCTGGGCGCGACCAGCGCGCCGGCGCCGACGAAGGCGTGGCGTTGCACCCGCGCGCCATCCAGCACGGTGGCGTGCATGCCGATGAGGCAACAGTCTTCGATCGTGCAGGCGTGGATCACCGCGCCGTGGCCGATGGTGACGTCGGCGCCCACGATGCACGGGGAACCGCCCGGCGTGTACGGCCCGTCGTGGGTCACGTGCAACACCGCGCCGTCCTGCACGTTGCTGCGTGCGCCCACGCGGATCTTTTCCACGTCGCCGCGCAAGACCGCGCCGGGCCAGATCGAGACGTCGTCGCCTAATTCCACGTCGCCGATCAGCGTGGCGGCCGGATCGACATACGCCCGTGCGCCGAGCCTCGGCGACACGCCACGGTATGCGCGCAAGTGGGTCATTGCACTTCCTGACTGCATGGATCACGATCGCTGCATCGTAACCTCCGCATTGACCGATGGATACGCCAAGCGCCGGCTTGAGTGACCTGCTGCATCGCCAACGCGAAGCGTGGCGCGCCCACACGCCGGATCGTGCGCAGCGCATGGACGATCTCGCGCGGCTGGCTGCGGCGTTCAAGGCGCGCCTGGAGGATTTCGCGCGTGCCACCAGCGCGGATTTCGGACATCGCCCGCGCGTCGAAACCCTGCTGGCCGATGGCGTGCCGGTGGTGCACGAGATCGCTCACGTGCGCCGTCACCTGGAACGCTGGATGCGCGCGCGCCGCGTCGGCACCGACGCAACCTTCCTGCCCGCACGTTGCGGGATCATCCCGAAGCCGCTCGGCGTGGTCGGCATCATCAGTCCGTGGAACTACCCGGTGAACCTCGCGCTGGTGCCGCTGGTGGATGCGCTGGCCGCCGGCAACCATGTCTTGCTGAAACCTTCCGAGCACACCCCGCGCACGTCGGCATTGCTTGCGGAAATGCTGGCCGATGCACTTCCATCGGAACGCGTCGCGGTGGTGCAGGGCGGTGCCGATGTCGCCGCCGCGTTCGCGGCGCTGCCCTTCGACCACCTGCTGTTCACGGGCTCGACCGCGGTGGGCGCGAAGGTGCTGGCTGCCGCGGCGCCCAACCTCGTGCCCGTGACGCTGGAACTGGGCGGCAAGTCGCCCGCGATCGTCGCGCCCGGTTGCGCGACCGCGCGCAACGTCGCCCGCATCGCGGCCGGCAAGTTCCTCAATGCGGGCCAGACCTGCATCGCGCCCGATTACGTGTTGCTGCACGCAGCCGAGCGCGACGCATTCGTGCGGCATTTGCGCGAGTACGTGGCCGTGCACTATCCGTCGCTGCGCGCGGGGGGCGACTACGCCAGCATCGTCAACGATGCGCAGCATGCGCGGTTGCTGGCGGGGCTGGACGAGGCGCGCGCGGCGGGCGCACGGGTCGTCACGCTGCCCGACGATGCGGCCGGCGACCACGCGCGCCGCATCCTTGCGCCGGCCGTGGTGCTGGACGCTCCGGATTCGATCGCGTTGATGCGCGAGGAAATCTTCGGACCGGTGCTGCCCGTCGTGACGTATCGCGAATTCGACGAAGCGATCGGCTACGTCAACGCACGGCCGCGTCCGTTGTCGCTGTACGTGTTCGACGACGACCGCACGCGCATCGCGCGCGTGCTCGCGGCCTGCACCGCGGGCAGCGTCGCGGTGAATGACTGCGTGTTCCAGTTCACGCAGTCGCGGTTGCCGTTCGGCGGCGTCGGGCCATCCGGCATGGGCGCCTACCACGGGCACGCGGGGTTCCTCGCGTTCTCCAAGCAGATGCCGGTGTTCCGGCAGGCGCGCTGGTCGGCGACGGCGTGGCTGCGGCCGCCCTACGGCGCGCGGGTGGAGCGCTTGCTACGGTTCCTGTTGCGTTGAGGAAGCCTCGCCGCGCAACGCGTCGCGGGTGCAGCGATAGCCGATTTCGATGGCGCGGTCGAATTCGTGCCAGTCGAACAGGCCGATCCGCTGCATGTCGGGGCGCAGCAACAGGTTGGCCAGCTTGCGGCGCTGCACGCTGCCGATCTCGGAGTTGACCATTCCGGCGCGCACCAGCGTCGCGAAGGCGCTGGGTCGCAGGTGCTGGTGGCGCTGCAGCCACCGGGTGACGAGCGGCGGCGAGGCCGCTTCGTCCACGCCGGCCGACAGCGGATCATCGGCGCTGATGTCGACGGCGATCACCTGCGCGTGGATCTCGTCGGTGAGGATGTCGGTCGGCAGGTTGTTGATGACGCCGCCGTCGACGTACACGTGTCGGCCGTGCAACAGCGGCGGCAGGATGCCGGGTACCGCGCCGGAGGCACGCAGCCAGCGCCACAGCAGGCCCGTGCGATGCACCGCGGTCGTGCCGAGGGTCAGGTCGGCGGAAATGCAGGCAAAGCCGATCGGCAGATCCTCGATGTCGATCTCGCCGAATGCCTCGCGCAGCAGTCGCGTGGTGCGTCCGCCCCGGGTCAGGGCCACCAACGGCAGGGTGCGGTCGCCAAGCGGCTTGCCATCCACCAGCGCGCGACGGTAAGCCTCGCGCATCTTCTGGTCGTCCCATTCGTAGGCAATGCCCGCGCCGATGATCGCGCCGATGCTGGTGCCCACCACCGTGTCGATCTTGATCCCCGTTTCGCGCAGCGCCTGGATCACGCCGATCTGCGCGAACCCGCGCGCGCCGCCGCCCGAAAGAACGAGCGCGGTGCTGTGTCCAGCCAGCAGGCGCGCGATGCGCGCGATGTCCGCCGCGTGGCGCCAATGGTGGCTGTAGCCCTCGCCGTGGTCCAGGGTGGTGCGCCATGCGTGCGCGGCGCCGTAGACGAACTGGCCGGAGGGGTGATGCAGGATCAGGTGGCGGGGTCGATGGTGGGTGTATTCGCCGGCGCTGCCGCGGGCCGGCGTGCCCGGGTAGTTCGCCTCGCCAAGATGGTACGGCCACGCCGAGGCGGGCCGGCCTGCATCGACCAGCAGCAGAAGGACGTCGGCCTGGCGCCGGCACAGCCGTTGCCAGGTCGCATCGCCGTCGTCCACGTACAGCACGAAACGCGCCTCGGCCTCGCGGGCTGCAAACCAGTCGGTGTCGTGATGGCAACCGAGCTCGCTGTCGATCAGCGTGCAGCCGCCCCATGCCCGCAACTGGCGCTGCAGCCCACGGGCGAAGCCGCCCACGTCGATGCCGGCATCGAACGGCAGGATCGCGAAGGTGCGCGGCGGGCTGGTCGGCTTGCGGCGTGCGCCACCGAGGAGGTGCGCGACGGCGACCCTGGCGGCGCCCAGCATCGCCAGGGGATGCTGGGCGGTCAGTTTCTCGAACCCGGCGCGCGAGAGGCACAGCACCTCGGAATCACGCAACGCGCGCACGCTGTGGGTGTGCGGTTCGCCGCTGATCAGGCCGATCTCGCCAAGGGTGGAGCCGGCCGGGAAGACCCCCAGCAGTCGCAGCTGGCCGTTGCGGCGCGGAACGAATGCACCGAGGCTGCCCGATTTCAGGAGGTACAGGGCCGCGGCCGCTTCGCCGCGCACGTACAGCGGCGCACCGCCGGGCAGCCACAGCCAGGCCATTTCGGCGAGCAGCGCGTCGAGCTGGTTCGCCTTCAGGTGGCCGAATACCTCGGTACGCGCCAGCAGCGCGCGCAACTCCGGGGTCGGCGGCAGGTCCATGCGGCCGATGCTAGCTTGATTTCGGCACGCGGCAACGCCACGCTGTGGAATCCATTGGAGTGCGCATGGCCACCGACAATCCCCTGCTCGACGACGCGCCGTTGCCCGCGTTCTCGAAGATCCGCGCGGCCGACGTCGGGCCCGCGATCGACGCGATCCTGGCCGATTACCAGGCCGGCATCGACGCGATCACCGCTGCGGGCGCGCGGCGCCCGCAGCCATCGGACCTGTTCGATGCGGTGATGCTGCAGCAGGAACGCCTGGACCAGCGCCTCGCGCGGGCCTGGTCGCCGGTGTCGCACCTGCACGCGGTTGCCGACAGCAAGGAGCTGCGCGCGGCCTACGAGGAGGCCGAGGAAAAGATCACCGACTTTGCGAGCGCACTCGGGCAGAACCGCGATCTGCATGCCGCGGTGCAGGCGGTCGCCGACGCGCCGGACTCCGTGCGGCTGGCGCGTCCCGAACACGCGCTGATCGAACACGCGCTGCGCGATTTCAGGTTGTCTGGCGTCGCGCTGGAAGAACCCGCGCGCACGCGCTTTCGCGACATTGCCAACGAGCTCGCCCGGCTCACCACCGAATTTTCCAATGCGGTGCTCGACGCCACCGACGCCTGGCACGAACACATCGAGGACGAGCGCGATCTCGCCGGCATCCCGGAGTCCGGCCGCGCCGTGCTGCGCGAGTACGCGCGCGAACGCGAGTTGGGCGGCTGGCTCGTGACCCTGAAGCAACCCGCGGTGCAAGCCGTGCTGACCTACGCCGACAAGCGGTCCCTGCGCGAGCGGGTGTATTGGGCGTACCAGACGCGGGCGTCGGACCAGGGTCCCAACGCCGGCAAGTTCGACAACTCCGGACGGATGGAGAAGATCCTCGCGTTGCGCCACGAGGCCGCGCAGCTGCTGGGGTTCGCGAACGCCGCCGAGGAATCGCTGGCGACCAAGATGGCGAAAACGCCGGGCGAGGTGCTGGCCTTCCTGCGCGACCTGATCGCACGCGCGAAACCCGTCGCGCAACGCGAACTGGACGAATTGCGCGGATTCGCGCGCGACGAACTCGGGCTGGAAACGCTGGAGTCGTGGGACGTCGCGTACGCCTCGGAAAAACTGCGCCTTGCACGGTATGCGCTGGACGAAGAACAACTGAAGGCGTACTTCCCGTTGCCGTCGGTGCTGGAGGGAATGTTCGGGGTGGCGAGCCGGCTGTACGGGATTGTCGTGGCGCCCGTTTCCGAAGGCGTGGATGTCTGGCATCCCGACGTGTGCTACTGCGAGGTGCGCGACGCGGGCGGCACGCTGATCGCGGGCGTGTACCTGGACCTGTATGCGCGCTCCGGCAAGCGTGGTGGCGCGTGGATGGACGTCTGTCGTGACCGTTTCCGCGATGGCGACGGCGTGCAGTTGCCGATCGCATTCCTGACCTGCAATTTCGCGCCGCCCCAAAGGAAAACCTCCGCCGGAGGCGGACCGACGTCCCTCGCCCGCGCAGCGGGAGAGGGGGGAACCACCCGCGGAGCGGGTGGTGGGGTGAGGGAAGAAGACGAGGTTCCCTCGCTGCTCACGCATGACGACGTGCAGACGATCTTCCACGAATTCGGCCATGGCCTGCACCACATGCTGACCCGCATCGACCTGCCCTCGATCGGCGGCATCGACGGCGTGGAATGGGACGCGGTGGAATTGCCCAGCCAATTCATGGAGAACTTCTGCTGGAACCGGCAGGCGTTGGACTTGTTTGCGAGGCATTGGTCGAGCGGCGACAAATTGCCGGACGAACTGTTCGACAGGATGCTGGCGGCGCGGCATTTCCAGGCCGGGATGTTCCTGTGCCGGCAACTGGAATTCGGCCTGTTCGATTTCCTGCTGCACGCGGACCATGACCCGGCGCGCGGCGCGCGGGTGCTGGAGACTTTGGAAGCCGCGCGGCGCGAGGCCGCGGTGCTGCATCCGCCCGCGTGGCAACGTTTTCCGCATGCGTTCACGCACATCTTTTCGGGCGGTTACGCCGCCGGCTACTACAGCTACCTGTGGGCCGAGGTGCTGTCCGCCGATGCCTTCGGTGCGTTCGAGGAACGGGCTGCCGAAAGCCGGGCTGTCGAAAACCAGGCCGGTGAAGGCGGGGGCGTGATCGATGCCGCAACTGGCGCACGCTTCCGCGACGAATTCCTGAGCGTCGGCGCAAGCCGTCCGGCGCTGGAGAGTTTCATCGCCTTCCGCGGGCGCGCGCCGCAGCCGGATGCGTTGCTGAAATCCTACGGCCTCGCGGCCTGAGATTGGCTCAGCGGCAGGACACCGCGCTGGCGCTGCAGGCGGCCGAAGTCGCGGCGCTGGTGGCGGCGATGGTCGAGGCGGCGATGACACCCATCATCGCGGCGGTGACGGCGGCGGTTTCGGCTTGCGCGACGGCGCCCGACACCGCATTGGCGCCGGCGTTGCCGGCGTCGTCGATGGCTTCGATGCGCGCCTTGATCGCCTCGTGTTGGCCGCGCGGATAGATCGCGTCGGTCACGCGGCACGCCGCGGCAAGGTGGATCAGGCAGGCCGTTTCGGCATCCGGTGGCTGGCCGCGCAGCAACACACCGTCGATGCGTGCGCGGATGTCGTGTTCGACCCGCGCATCGCGCTCCGGATAAACCTTCCGGTGGAACACCAGCAGCACGCGCTTCTCGCGCATGGCCAGCGTGCCTTGCGCGACCAGGCGGTCGAGCAGGCGCTGGCGCAGGCCGGCAACCTTGCTGGGCAGGTGCTGGACCCAATGCGAAAGCGTCTTGCCGGGCGTGGCCGCGATCACCCGCAACGCGTCGTCGAGCAGCGTGTCATCGGTGGACGTTCCGGACGTGAAAACCCGTTCGTCCTCCACGCGGATGCATCCGCGCAGCGCCAGCTCCATCGTCAGCGCGCCGGAGAGGCCGTAATCAAGGCCGATCGCCGCCTGCGGCAGCACGCTGCCGCGTTCGTCGTCGAGGGCGAGCAGCAACAGGTCGGTGGCGAGCATGGGAATTCTCCGTGGGAACATTTTGCAAAACGTGAGTCTGGGGAAACCGTCGTGAGCGACGGGTTGCTGTGCGAAGACGCTTTTGTGGAAAGTCAGGGCATGGATGGCCGTGGTGGTGTCAGGCAACCGAAACCAATTGTTCGCTACCATTGGATGCCAACTGCAGCGATCAGGGATGATCGCACATAGAATGCCGGCATGCGCATCGCCTCCTGGAACGTCAACTCGCTGAAGGTTCGGCTGCCGCACCTCGAACAGTGGTGCCGCGAGGCCAGGCCGGATGTGCTGGCCTTGCAGGAAACCAAGACGGAGGACGACAAGTTTCCGCGCGAAGCGATCGAAGCGCTCGGTTACCGCGTCGCGTATTCGGGCCAGAAGACCTACAACGGCGTCGCGATCCTCGCGCGCGGGCCGCTGGAAGACGTGGTCGCGGGCGTGCCCGGATTCGACGATCCGCAACGGCGCGTGCTGGCGGCGACCGTGGATGGCGTGCGCATCGTCGATCTGTACGTCGTCAACGGCCAGAGCGTCGGCAGCGACAAGTACGAATGGAAGCTCAAGTGGCTGGGTGCGGTCACCGACTACCTGCGCGGCGAATTGCAACGCCACGGCAAGGTCGTCGTGCTGGGCGATTTCAACATCGCGCCGGACGATCGCGACGTGCACGACCCGGAGGCGTGGCGCGGCCAGATCCTGTGTTCCGAACCCGAACGCGCTGCGCTGCGCGGCATTCTCGGCCTGGGTTTCGTCGACTCGTTCCGCACCTTTGTCGGGGAGGCCGGCCATTTCAGCTGGTGGGATTACCGCCAGGCGGCGTTCCGTCGCAACCTCGGCCTGCGCATCGATCTGGTGCTCGCCAGCGAAGCCCTGCGCGGGCGCATGGCGTCGGCTTCGATCGACCGCGTGCCGCGCACCTGGGAGCGGCCGTCGGACCACGCGCCCGTGGTCCTCGAACTTGCGAAGTGAGCGATGCACCCCGATGATGCGGGCATGGACGCCGCGCCCGCCAATCCGGAAATCATCGACGACAGCGAACTGGAAGTGCTCGATCGCTGGCTGCGCGGGCATGCGCGCGATTCCGACGGAACCATGTTGCTGGACGGCGTGCACGGCATGCTGACCGCACTCGCGATCGGACCCGATCCGGCGCTGCCGGAAGAGTGGCTGCCCGAGGTGTTGCACGCGCCGTTCGATGACCCCGAGCAGGGTGCCGCGGTGCTGGCCTTGCTTGCCAAGCTCAACGACTCGATCCCCGCCGAGCTCGAAGGCGAAACCTACGAGCCGGTGCTGGGTGAAGTCGAGGCCGAAGCCGAAGTCGAAACCGAAGTCGAAACCGAACAACGCACCCACAGCGACCTGAGTGCGGCAGGCTGGTGCGAAGGTTTCAGCCGCGGCATCGACCTGCGTGCATCGATCTGGGAGTCACGCCTCGCCGAGGATGGCGAGCTGCTGGAAATGTTGAGCCCGATCATGGCGCTGGCGGTGGACGAAGGCGTGCTCGCGGCAGATGTGCCGATCGCCAAGCTCGACGACAACGAGTACGAAGCTTGCCTCGCGCAGATCCCGGAAGCGGTGGAAGCGGTCGCGCATTACTGGCGCGTGCGTCCGCCCACCGAGCGCGAACGCACTGCCGGCGGCGGGGCATCATCCAGTGCGTTTCCCAACGCGCCGGCGCGGCGCGGGGGACATTGGGTGCATTAGTTTTGCGATCGTCCCTGATCGCTGCGTCATTGGTGCGCGTGCAAGTAAATGCGCATCGAATCCGCCGGAACCAGAACGGACATCCCTGTCCTGACTTCTCACCACCAGCCGCTTCGCTCGGTGCGTAGTCAATGGATACGTGCACTTCTCATGACCGGCATCGAACTCTACGAACCGCTGAACCAACTGAAGCCGATCGCGGCAGATATCTGGATTGCGGATGGGCCGGTCGTGCGCATGGCTGCGGCGTTCGGCACGAGCATGCCGTTTCCCACCCGCATGACCATCGTGCGTTTGCGCGATGGTGGCCTGTGGTGCCATTCGCCGATCGCGCCCGATGAAGGCTTGTTCGCGGCCATCGATGCGCTGGGTCCGGTGCGGCACCTGGTGTCGCCCAATCTTCTGCACTACGCCTCGATCGGCGCGTGGAAACGGCGTTACCCGGCCGCCGTCGCGTGGGCGGCGCCCGGCGTGCGCCAACGGGCGGCATCGCAGAAGATCGAAGTGGCCTTCGATGCCGATCTTGCCGACGTCGCGCCACCGGCATGGGCGGCGGATCTCGATCAACTGCGCTTTCGCGGCAGCCGCGTGATCGAGGAATTCGTTTTTTTCCATCGCGCCAGCGCCACGTTGGTGTTGGCCGACCTGATCGAGAACTTCGAGCGCGGCAAGATTTCCCGCGGCATGCATTGGCTCGCGCGTCTTGGCGGCGTGCTTGATCCCGACGGCAAGGCGCCGCTGGACATGCGCATGACCTTTCTGGGCCGCAAACGGCTCGCCCGCGCGTGTTTCGCGGGGATCATGGCTTGGCGCCCGCAAAGGGTGATCCTCGCGCACGGTCGCTGCTACAAGGAAAATGCCGAAGCCGAGTTGCGCCGGGCCTTCCGCTGGGTGCTTTAGCGCAGGCAAGGCGTCTCGCCCCGTGCCCGTTTCGTGAACGCAGTGTTCCAGCCCCGGGTATTGTTTCCTGCGTGCCGCGGGCGCATCTTGGACCGGTCTGATCAACACATCTGATCCAACCGGAGGTGTCCCATGGCTTCCCGTACCATCACCCGCCGCGTGCGCGGCATCCCGACCAGCGACGGCGCCGGCGTCAAGCTGACCCGCGTGATCGGCCAGCCGATGCTCGACTCGCTCGACCCGTTCCTGCTGCTGGACGAGTTCGGTTCCGATTCGGCCACCGATTACATCGCCGGCTTCCCCGACCATCCGCATCGCGGCTTCGAAACCGTCACCTACATGCTGGACGGTCGCATGCGCCATCGCGACAACCACGGCAATTCCGGTTTGCTGGAATCCGGCAGCGTGCAGTGGATGACCGCGGGCCGCGGCATCGTGCATTCGGAAATGCCCGAGCAGGAACACGGCCTGATGCGCGGTTTCCAGTTGTGGGTCAATCTTGCCGCGAAGGACAAGATGACCGACCCGCGCTACCAGGACATCGCGCCGGAAAAGATTCCGACGGCCGAACCCGCGTCGGGCGTGAAGGTGCGCGTGGTCGCCGGGGAGGCGTTCGGGGTGCGCGGTCCGGTGGACGGCATCGCGATCGAACCGGTTTATCTCGACATCGCGCTGGAACCTGGCGCGCAGCTCACGGTGCCATTGCCGGAAGGACACAGCGCGTTCGCCTACGTGTTCGAGGGCGACGCGGCGCACGTCGGCGCCGACGTACTGGGCTTGCGTGAGCTCGGCGTGCTGTCGAAAGGCGGCGCCGTGGAGCTTGCGGTACCGGTGGATGCGAAGGCCGCGCGCGTGCTGCTGGTCGCCGGACGTCCGCTCAACGAATCCGTCGCGCGTTACGGTCCGTTCGTGATGAACACGCCCGAGCAGATCGTGCAGGCGATGCAGGATTACCAGTCCGGTCGTTTCTAGCGGATCAAGGATGTACCAGGACCCTCCGAGCGCTGTGGGCGGAGCAGGTGTTGGTGGAAAGTCAGGACGGAGTTCTTGGCCACGGAGCTCTTGGCCATGGATGGCAAAGCTCCAATGGCGGCTTTGGATGCCCGTTCCGCTGTTTGCGAAGTCGGAAGGTTCCCGCTTGCGAATGACTCTGGAGCAGCCGCGATCACGGATGATCGCAAAAAACCCCCAATAAAAAACCGGACGGCTTGCGCCGTCCGGTCGGAGTCGCGCCGCAGGAGGGAGGGGGGTCTCCGCCGCGCGTACTTTCTTTTGGGTACCTCTGGGAAGTACCTTCTGATCCTTTCGGATCAACGCGCCTTCTTGGCGGGCGCGGCAGCGGCGTCGTTGGCCGCCTTCAAGCTGTTGCGGGTCAGGTCGCCGAACTGCTCGGCGGTTTTCTGCGCGACGCCCAGGATTTCCTGGCCGGCCGCGTAGGCGGCTTCGACGCTGTCACGCGCGAAGTCGAGGCCCTTCGGCCACAGCGCGGTGACGTCCTGGGCTTCGCGGACTTCCAGCGAATCGGCGACGAACGCCAGGTTCGACTTGGCCTGCGATTCCAGCGCCTTGACCTGCAGGGTCTGGATTTCGGCGATGCCCTTGAGCGCGGTGATCTGCGCCTTGTAGGCCTGCTCGGCGAACTGCTTGCCGAGGTCGAGCGACTGTTTCTGGATTTGGCTGTACATGGTGTGCGTCCTCGTAGCAAGGTGGGTTGGAACTGACGACCATCCTAACGCAGTTCATTGTGCAGTGCAACAAAAATCTCCCATCATTTCATGGCACGTTGTTTAACTTGTTTGACATCAATATGTTACAAATACATTTCATCTGACCGGAAATGCTGTGACGCAGCGTATTGGCGCCCCCCAATGATGCGCTGCGGGCCGCTTGTTCCGGGGACGGGCGTGCCGGAGCCGCAACGGGGAGGCTTGGTCGCGCGCGAGCGCGCTCCGCGGCATCGAAGTGCACGGTTGCCGTACGGGCGCCGCAAAATCACCGGCGGTCCGCGTTCACGACCGGCAACAAAAAAAGCCCATGGACCCATGGGCTTGTTCGTGTTCGATGGTGTAGAGGCACTATCACATTAAGCGGCTAAGACATTGAGAGGTGGCCGTTTTTGTGTCATGCGAATTTGTGGTTACCGTCAAAGTTACCGCCAACGTGTCGCGACACTCGGGGTCTCCGTGATCCGCGTCGCGGGGCTTGGCCTCCACCCTTCATGCCGCGCTTGGTGAACCGAATGTTTCCGGCGCATGAGGCGCGCCGCGCCCGAAGTCGCCCGCTATGTCGAAGCGACGAATGCCGCGCGGTCGATAGCCGTTGCACTCGCAATCGGCCTGTGTAGCACGTCCTCCACTACAACCCATTGCGTGCAAGGTTAAGTATCTGATTGTGCTATCGTTCTCGCAACATGGACAGCCCCCAGTAATGATGCCGGCGGATACCTGCGGCAGCCGTGTAGGAATCGCCCTACACGTCGCCGGGGATTCGCCCGATACCGTCGGCGGGGTCAGCCTTACACACTGCACCAGCGCCGGGGAAGTCAGGGACGCCAAGGATGGCGGTGTACCGATGCACCCGGCGCTTTCTGTCGCGGCCGGAAACGAGAACCCCCGCCGAAGGGCGTAATCGGGCTGTCAGTGGTGGCTGCCTTCCGGTATTGCGCCTGGGGGTATGTAGCCGGGCGTGTAGATCGGATCGGATTGGACATAGATGGCGAGCGCCTTTCCCGTCTCGCTATTGATCGCCGTCGAAATGCCGATGCCTGAGCCGTAGGCATACCCGTGGCCGTAGCTCGCAGTGCCGTAGCTACTGCCCACGGAGCCTACATAGCGGGAACCCAAACCTTCAAGCAGGATTGCGTTAGCGCCGAGCTTCGCGGCCTGATCCTTTAGGCGGCTCATAACCTTGTTCGTCTTGCATTGGGCCGTGAAACAAGGCTTCCCGGCCATATCAGACGTTTGAAGGATGGCAATCGTTTCGTAGTGCGGGGGTGGTTGGATTAGCACGCGCACCTGATCGGGATTGGTTGGCGCATGTTGATTCCCAACAAGCACGTAAGAGGTCGCGCAAGCCGACAACAAAGCCACCGACAACGCGCACCCAATTCCACGCAGCACAGTTCCAGATTCCATTTCTATCCCCTGCCGCCACTACTGGGCGGCGCGTACGGGTCTTTAGTTCCGGATTTCCCTGTGTAGGGATTTATGTTGCCTTTTGTTGACCAGTTATCAAGCTTCGTCGAGTTCGGTGCGGTCTGATAGTGCGGCATCACGTAGGTGCCGTTTGACTTGATGTAACCGCGCACCGGGACCGTGCTGTAGTGGGGCGTGTAGACCTTTGGGGCATCGTGGGCCTTGGGCGCGTGGTAGTGGTAGTCCTTGGCTTGGGCGCCTGCGCAAGTAAGGATTGTCAAGGCGATGATGGGGAACATGGGTTTCATGGTGTTCGCTCCTGTGTGCATGGCCATTTGGCTTCAAGAGCCGCAAAGGCAAAATGGTCAGCGTTGAGCGTGCCCCATTCTGGATGCACGCCAATCACCCTAATCAACCATTTGGCCATGTCGTCAACTTGCACGTTTGTGGGGATGCACGCGAGTTTGATCATGCCTGACGAATGAACTGACGCAGCCAAAGCGCGGTACGCATTCAGATAACCCATGCAAAAGCCACCACCGAAAGCTTGCGATCCAAGATCGATGCCGGTTTGGTAGATCTCCGTTTCCGCAAGATCGTTGAGCATGGATTCGCAGGCTTGTACCAAGCCTGCCGCCGTTGATGGGTTTTGCACACCCGCTGGCGCTTCTTGTGCGATCGCTGGCGTTCCCAAGGTTCCCAGCAATAGGCCTAAGCCAACACCAGCAAGCCATTTCCCGATCATCATGCGCTTTCCCTTCACAATTTTATCCAAGCATCATCCGTGCCATTTATGCCGTGCGGCAGGCCGCAGCAGCCTTCATTCGAGCGCCGACAAGCCTAAAACCATAGGCTAACGGCCCCATTCTTCGGCAATGGCCGCAGCTTCCGCGACGCCCAGCCTGCCCAGCAGGTGGCCCATGTAATAACCCCATTCCCGATTTGCCAGCTCGGCATCACGCGCGGCGTAGCGGTTGAACGTGCGCCAGCGCATCCATTTCGGTTTGAACGGTTCGCCGAAAAGGTCGCTGAAATTGTCGCCCAGCTTGCGCCGCAGTGCCCAGCGTTGCGCGATGGCGCGATTCCCGCCGCTCTCGCGCTGGCTCGCATATGTCGGGCGCGGCTTGATCGCATCGCGGCAGCAAAACCATTCGATGCTTCCCCATTTGTAGAGCTTCCACGCGCGCCGGTGCGTGTACGGGCATCGGACAAACCAGCGCCGGCCGCCATAGGTGCAGGGAAGGCTTTCCAGCACCAGCGTGCAGGTAACGTTCTTGCGTTCGCCTTCGCGCCCGGTGGAATAGTCCAAGGTGAGCGTGCCCGCATCGTCGCCAAGCGTTGCGCGATAGCCGATGCTGGCGGATATCTCGCCGTCGCGCGTCCACTGCCAGCCGCCCGATGTTTGGCAGCCCGGTATCAGCGCGCGCGTTCGAAACATCTTCCGCACGTCCAGACACAAGGCGCTTTCAAGGTGCGGCCGCCAGCCGCCCGGATAGCTCACGGTTGCGGCTCGATATGCGCGGGCAGTTCGGCGGCCACGGCATCGCGGATGGTGGCCTCGGCATCCGCGCGCGCCGTCAAGGTGGGGTAGCGCACGCGATCAATGGCAGGTTTGGCGAGCTTGTCCGCCAGTGCATCGTTGCCGCTGATTCGCGCCGCCGTTACTTCCAGCGGTGCCGGTGCCTTCACGTCCGGTTTGCCCACAAGGTACGCGGCCAGGAACGCGCGCGCTTGTGCGTCGCCATCCTTCGCGCGGGCAACGGTGGCGTCGATCACTTCGCCCCATGCTTCCAGCGTCACGCGATCAAGCAGCGCGCCCATGTAATCCGATTGTGTGCGCCGGTGGGCAGCGCGCCCGCGCAGCATCGGTTCGGTTTCGGTCTTTCGCGTCATGCCGGTTTCGGTCTAGTGCGCGTCGTTGAACACGGGAAGGGGTACGCCATATGCGGACGCACATGCAGTTTCCGCGATTTGAACCTGCATTTGAATCAATTGCTGTTGTACTCTTTGATCCTGTGGGCTGAGATATTGCAAGCCGACAGATTGCGATGTTGGCCGAATCGCCGCGATGCGCCGCCGCGCCGCAGCTTGAGCTATCTCGCAAGCTTGCGCACGCTCGGCTGCCGTTGGTTGCTTGCTCGCGTTGTTGACCTCAAGAGTCAAAGCCGCGACTTCCTGCTGAAGTTTCGCAACGGCAGGTCGGCTATCCTGAGCTGTGGTTTGTTGCGACAAAGCGGCGACTTGCTTTTGAAGCTGAAGTATCTGCGCGTGATCGCTCGAACCCATGCTGCACGCACTCAGCAGCACGCCAAGCGTGGCCACGATAGCTGTTTTCATTGCCCGCCCCTTTTGCTCCTCTGGCAATTCAAAATATACCCGTGAACGGGTGATCCGGCTGGCCGAGTCATGCTGCATTGCCCCCGTGCCGGTGTTGCCGTTCGGCTGTCTGCCGTTCCCAGCACCGATAGGCCCAGCGCCGCGCCGGCACAACGTACAGCAGGCAGGGTTCGTGCCCGTACCTGTTCGCCAGGGTGAACCGGTGCACGTCGCCGCGCCGGTTGTTCCAGCCTTGCGTGCGCTCGGCATACGCGAGTGCCGCCGTCACGTCATCCGATAGTGTCGCCTTCATCGTTCGTCGCCTTCGTTCGTTTCGTTCGCGCCGTTCGCCTTCCAAGCCTGTAATCCAGTGCAAAAGCTCTACTACCTGTTTATCTATGTAGGGGTGTACTTTTTCGATACTGGGGCCGGGTGCGATTTTTGATACTGGCGGAATGTGTCAGCCATCGCGGCGCAATGCTGAAAAGGTCGGGCTTGCGGCCCGTTTGTCCGTTCCGGCCTTCGCGTGAGCGTTGCAGGATGCCCGATGCAACGGCCCGCGCACGGTGACGGTAGAACGTGCCTTTTTGCCCGAACCCTTCGCGACCTTCGAAGTCCGCCCAGGTCAGCGCGATGTTGTCGCCGTTCGCGCCGTTGTAGCGCCTGAACGCGGTCACGATCACGTCATGCGCGGCGGGTGGTAACGCTTTCCATTCCGGTGAATCCAGCAGCTTGTGCGGCAGCATGGCGAACCCATCGGAACCGTAGCCGACAGCACGGGCCGCGATAGTGTCCACTTCATCCGCGCCCAGCGGCGGCGTGCAGCGTTCGGCGTTGATCCGTTGCAGGCGATCATTCACGGCTTGCACGTCGAAACCTTGCCGCACCAGCCCGGCGGCCAAGCTCAAAAGCGTTGCGTTGCGTTTGCCGTCGGGGATCACGTCGGGAAGCATGCGGCGCTTGCGTAGTGGCGTCACGGTTGACGCCGGGGCCGGTGTTTCAGGCGCGCGCAGGTCGAAAGCCTGCACCATGTCGGCGACGCTGTACGCAGGGCCGTCGTGCATGTCGATGATGCGCGAACGGTACGGCTTGCCCTTGCGATGATCGAAGCCCGGCAGGCGCAGCACGCGCGGCAGGTCGCACACTTTGGGGTCAGCATGGAAGCGCATGGCCAGTGCCTGTTGCAGCGGCTTGAAGTCCGCCAGCGGACAATCGGCAGTGCGCCAGTAGGCATGCCAGCGGTTCGCCGATGATTCGATGATGGCCTGCGGTGGCAGCGGTGCCGTCGTGACGGGTTGCAGCGGCGCGCCGTCCAGGTCAACAAACAACGCCCGCACCCGCTGCACGTTCGATGCCTTGCGCCCGTTGCCGTCGCCAGCGTTCACCATCCAATACACCCCAGCGCCGCGCGCATTCAGGGCAGCGAGCGTTCCAGCATGTTCGGCCAGCGTGCCATGCAGGATGCGCGTCAACCCGTGGCGACTGCGCTTGGCATCGTCGAAAGTCTGGAACGTCACCTGTTCGCCCGGTGCCAGCAGTTCCAGCAACCGGGCCGCATCATCCCGTGCCGGTTCGAATTGCGGGGCCGCGTTCATGGTGAACCTGCCGGGGCCGGTGTTTTGCACGCGCTCGGGGTAGGGCAATGGTGTTGCATTGCCGATGGTGCGCGCGGCGCTGGAAACACGGGCGCGCGGGGTCGTGTGTACGGTTTCGTCGCGCGTTCGCACCAAAACCCGGCCGCGTTGCGAACCCATCCGCAGGTTTCCAGTTCGGCAACCGTCAGGCACCGCCTGGTGTTCGGTTGTCCGGCCTTGGCGTATTCGCCGATGCGGTGTTTGTCGAAAGGTTGCACGCCGTTGAAGTATTCACCGCAGGCGGTGCATTGGCAGCGGTTGCCGGTCAGTCGTGGCATGGCGCACCGTCCTTGCCGTGCTGGCGCATGCGCAGTTCGCGGGCCAGGCGCGCGATGCCCACGGCCAGCGCGTCCAGTTCGGTAGTTTCCCGTTCGCCGGTGTCGTCAGGCTGCACAAACATGCGGTAGGCGATGACGTCCAGGCGTTCGGCCGCATTGGCCACGTCTCGGCCTATGGTCACGGCATCGCGCGGTGCAGGTGGCACGGTCGGCGGCGTGCAGCCGCAAAAGGTGCGCGCGGTCATGCCGCTGCCCCTTGGCCTTCGATGAAAGCCTGCACGTCGGCGGGTTTGTAGCGCACCATTCGCCCGCCCAGCTTCACGAAACGCGGCCCTTCGCCACGCCAGCGCCAGTTGCGCACGGTTTGAAGGCTCGCGCCAAGCAGCGCGGCCACTTCGGTATCGGTCAGCAGGTAGCCAGCGGCGGCCTTCGCGGCTGGCGGTGTTGAGGGGTGTTCGGTGGTATGCACTTGGCACGCTCCGTTAGTGAGTGTGCCTAGATGGTGCGCGCGGGAAACTATTGGAAAAACGCCTGTGCTAGCACGACGGACACGCGGCTAGCTCGACGGGCACGCTGCTAGCACGATGCCTATTTTGTCGCTTTGGCATCCTTGCGCCACTGCGTCACCCAGCGTTCCACGGTCTTCGTGCTTTCGATAGGGAGCGTATCGACAACGTGGCGCGCGAATGCAGCGCCAGACTTGTGCCGCACCCGTCCAGTTTGCCAGTCCTGCCACAGCTTGAACGCTTTGGCCTTGGCGGCTTGTTTCGGGTCGCGGGCGAGCTTCGCTTGCGCATTGAGATAGGCGCGTGTACCAGGGTCTTGCAGTACTTCGAGGAATTCGGTCGCTGCATCGTACTGTTGTTTCAGCCCTTCGACGGTCGTTTGCTTCAGCGCAATTTCCTTGTCCCGTGCATATGCCGCAAAGACGCCGCGCCACAGCATCACGCCTTCCAGCGAATGCGCGGCAAACCGCGCGAGCATTGTGTGGTCCCACTTAATGAAATCTGCTTCCAGCTTCGCGCGTAACTGTTCGCGCGCTACACCATCGGGCACGTTTGCAGGTGCGATGTTCCCGCCCGGAAAACCCGGCGGCACTTCCAAGCCGCCCGCCAGCATGCACAGGTCGCCCAAACCAAATGGCTTCGGTTCATTGTGTTTCGCCAGTTCTCCGATTAGCCGATTAACGCGTGTCTTTGCCATGGCGCACCTTTCCTTGCGCCCTTTCGTGAAATTGCCACGGCAGCGGGTGAAAGGTGGCCCCGCGTTCGGTGATCGGCCTAGCCGTGGCGGTTCGGAGTATGCGTCAGGCGCGGGCCTTCTGCTTGATCGGCACAACCTTGCCGTGATCTTGCCGCAGTGCGTCCAGATAGTCCGCCCAGGCCTGCATCATCTTGCGGCGCTCGGGCAGGTGTTCGGCGTAGTTGTAGGCGGCGCGCACAGCATCGCGTTCGGCGTGCGCGAGCTGGCGCTCGATGGCGTCGCTGTGCCAGCCCTGTTCGTTCAACAGCGTGCTTGCCATGCTGCGGAAGCCGTGCCCGGTCATGGTGTCGCCGTCGTAGCCGAGTCGGCGCAGCGCGGCGTTCACGGTGTTTTCGCTCATGGCGCGGTCGCGCGAACGCATGGAAGGGAACACAAGGCGGCCCGATCCGGTCAGCGGGTGCAGGTCGCGCAGGATCGCCACGGCTTGCGATGCCAGCGGCACGATGTGCGGTGCGTCCATCTTCATGCGCGCGGCGGGGATGCGCCATTCGGCAGCGTCAAGGTCGATTTCCGCCCACTCGGCTCCGCGCAGTTCGCCCGGTCGCACGAACACCAGCGGCGCAAGTTGCAGCGCCGCGCGCGTGGCGTAGTAACCCGTGTATTGGTCGATGGCCCGCAACAGTTCGCCGATGCGGTCGGGATCGGTGATGCTGGCGAAGTGCGCGCCGCGCGCGGGCGGGATCGCGCCGCGAAGCATCGGGGTCGGGTCGATGTTCGCCCGCCCGGTGGCGACGGCGAAGCGCATCACTTGGCCTATATTCTGCGATGCCCGGTGCGCGGTTTCGCGTGCGCCCCGCGAGTCGATGCGGCGAAGTACCGCCAGCACGTCCGGTGCATTGACATTGGCAACCGGCCTGCCGCCGATCCACGGGAACACGTCGCGTTCCAAGCGCCGGATAACCTTGTCGGCGTGCGCGGCCTTCCAGTTCGGGGAATGCTTGGCGAACCATTCGCGCGCGATGGCTTCGAAGGTATCGCCGTCCGCGATGCGTTGGGCCTTGCGCTTGTCGCCCGGGTCGATGCCATCGGCCAGCAGCTTGCGGGCATCGTCGCGGCGCTCGCGGGCCTGTTTCAGCGAAACATCGGGATAGATGCCAAGGGACAGCGTGTTGCGCTTGCCGGCGCCAGGTCGGCGGTAATCGAAACGCCACCAGCGCGCGCCGTCGGGCTTCACCAGCAGATACATGCCGCGTTCGTCGGCGAGCTTGCGCGCCTTGGCTTGGGGCTTCGCGTTCGCCACAGCGGAAGGGGTCAGCATGACGGTAACTCCCGGCACGGTTGACGGTAACTCCCGCCTTGCATTGGCGGTTACCGCCAGAGTTACCGCCAATCTTGACGGTAACTGCGGGAAGTATTGTGCGCCTTGCGGGAAGTGCAGGCAACAGAAAAACCGCATCGGAGTGCGGTTTACAGGGTGTCGCGGGGTGTTGCGAGAATCTTATGTGGTGGCTAGAGGCGGGATCGAACCGCCGACCTCAGCATTATGAGTGCCGCGCTCTAACCATCTGAGCTACCTAGCCATAGCCGCCCAGTATAGCAGCTTGACCCGAGCCTCAATGAGTAGCGCGCCCTGACGGCTGGGCTGCCTGGCCGCGTGATTGCGCAAAGTAGCCAGCCGGCCCAACGAGCGCGCCATCATTGTCGAGCATCGGGCAAGCCGTGCAACCGCGAATCCTATAATGACGCGGTTCCTTTCGCGGCACGCACTGACACGCCCATGCGACGTTTCCATCTGGCCGAACCTCTGGTGATGCTCGCGACCGTGGTGCAGTGGCTGGTGTTGTCGATTTTCACGGGTGCGCTGGTCGGCGTCGGCTGCACGATTTTCCTGCGCGCGCTGTTTGCGACCGAAGGCCGCCTGTACGACGCGCACTGGTGGCTGCTGGCGTTGTTGCTGCCGCTGGGCGGCCTCGCCAATGGCCTGCTGCTGCATTACGGCTACAAGCTCAGCCGCAGCGGTTACAAGGACAACGCCATCGTCGCGGTCAACGAGCAGCATGGACGGATGCCGTTCCGCACGTTCTGGATCAAGCCGCTGGCCGCGTTGATCACGCTGGGCTGCGGCGGCTCGGCGGGCAAGGAAGGTCCGTGCTCGCACATCGGCGCCAGCCTCGCCGCCGGCGTCGGCCGGGTGCTGCATCTCAATCCGGAGATGCGCAAGCGTCTGCTGGCGTGTGGCGTCAGCGCAGGATTTTCCAGCGTGTTCGGCACGCCGATCGCGGGCGCGATCTACGGCGTCGAGATGCTGGCGATCGGCCGCCTGCGCCACGATTTCCTGTTTCCCGGCATCGTCGCCGGCGTCACCGCGTTCGAGGTGTCGCGGCATCTCGGCGTGCCGTATCCCGTCTATCACGTCGATTTCGTGGGCGACTTCACCGAGCTGCTGTTCCTGAAAACCGTGTTGATCGGCATCCTGTGCGGCGCCGTGGCGTGGCTGTTCGTGGAACTGCTGCAGCGGTCGAAGCAGGTGTTCGGATGGCTGCGGCAACGCTACGCGTTGTGGCCGCCGTTGCTGCCGCTGCTCGGCGGCGTGGTGATCGCCTTGTTGATCCTCGCGATCCCGACGCTGTACCTCGGCCTCAGCCTGCCGCTGATGGACCGCGCGTTGCAGGGCGAGGCGATGCCGTACCTCGGCTTCTTCTGGAAGGCGCTGCTGGTGGCGATCACGCTGGGTTCGGGTTTCTACGGCGGCATCGTGACGCCGCAGTTCGTGATGGGTGCGGTGGCGGGCGGTGCGTTCGCGCACCTGCTGGGCCTGCATGCGGCGCTGGGTGCGGCAGTGGGACTGGTCGCGGTGGTGGCCTCGGCGTCCAACGCGCCGGTTGCGGCGATCCTGATGGGCGTGGAGCTGTTCGGCGCGGACGCCACCCTGTACGTGGCTGGGGCCTGCGTCGCGGCGTATCTCATCATCGGGCATCGCAGCGTGTATCCGGAACAGCAGATCGCCTACAGCAAATCGTCGTGGGTGTTCGCGCACGCCGACCTGCCGGTCGGGCAGGAGAAGGTGCGACTGTCCTACGGCCTGTTGCGCTGGTGGCGGATGCGGCGCCGGCGTTCCAAGGTAGCTGATGCAGACGGGAAATGAGAAGGCCGCTATGGGTGGTTTATACTGCACGGCCCCCATGCGCGCTCGTAGCTCAGCTGGATAGAGTACTGCCCTCCGAAGGCAGGGGTCGTGGGTTCGAATCCCGCCGAGCGCGCCAACCTCGCTGGATGCTTCAGCAGTCCCCGAATGGGAAACAGCCGCAGGTCGTTACGGAAATTGCGCCCCTTGGGTGCGTCCGTGATCCGTTTCGCGGTCATACGCAACATCCAGTGCGTTGTACCTGGCGAGGATCGAATGCGCCTGATCATTGAATTCCGAGGCCATGACCCGGCAATCGCCTGAACCACGAAACGACTTGGCCATGGCTTCTATTGCCTTCTCGGCGCTTACCCCGTGTGCATAGTGTCCGTTTTCATGCAGGCGCAACGCTGCAACGTACCTGTCCCATTTTTGAACCAGGGCACCCGATGCGTTGCCCGTGTGGACCCATCGCGGTAGCAGGATCGTCCCCGTCAGCGAGACCTCCACACTGGTGAACTCGCAACCCGATGCCGTGGGACGGTACCGATAGTTCCATTTGACATACCAGTCGGTGTGTGCGTCGAACCGCCTGCCGCCGTCCAGGGGGCCTTTTGCATTCATTTGCTGGCGCAGGACCTGCGCGTTGTTTCCGACCACGTCGTAATACGCAATCCGGGCGTTTTCCGCGTGGACGGCGGATGTCACAAGTGCGAGGGCCGTGGCCGTCGCGAACGCCAGCCATGCATGCCGATCCGCCAGTTTTTTCATGGTCCGCATTCTTGAAGGCGTGTATTGACGCGTTCGGCAGATCAAGGCTTTTGCCGGTCCGGGTTGCAGGTTGCTATCGCACCACTGCGCGGTCGCGCGCGTGTTCGTCCCACTTCGGCGCGTTTTCGATGGCAGGCAGAACGTCTTCCGGCGCGGCGGCCAGGCTCCACATTTTCGCGTGTTCGGGATTCATGAAGCGCTGTTCGATCACCTGGTGCAGAAACTTGTCCAGCGGCTGCCAGTAATCCAGCGTGTCGAGCAGCACGATCGGATTGAAGTACAACCCGAGCCGTTTCAGCGTGATCGCCTCGAACAGTTCTTCCAGCGTGCCGCAGCCGCCAGGCAACGCAACCACCGCGTCGGAGCCGGTGAGCAGGCGATGCTTGCGCTCGCGCATGTCTTCCACGACCTGCATGTCGCCGATGCCAGGGTGTTGCCATTCGAGGTCGGCCATGAAGCGCGGAATCACGCCGACGACTTCGCCGCCCTTCGACAGCGCGCCATCCGCCAACGCGCCCATCGAGCCCGCGAGGCCGCCGCCGTAGACGATGCTGTGGCCGTTTTCGGCCAGCAGCTCACCGAGATGGAACGCCGCCGCGCGAAAACGCGGATCGGCCTTGTTGCTGGAAGCACAATAGACGCAGATGCGCATGGGCGGGGCGCGGGGCGGTTTATTTCTTCATCGCGCTGAAGAACTCGTCATTCGTCTTGGTGTTCTTCATCTTGTCCAGCATGAACTCCATCGCGGCGAGTTCATCCATCGGGTGCAGCAGTTTGCGCAGGATCCAGATCTTCTGCAGCATGTCCGGTGGAATCAGCAGCTCTTCGCGGCGGGTGCCGGAGCGGTTGATGTTGATGGACGGATACACGCGTTTCTCGGAAATCCGGCGATCAAGGTGCACTTCCATGTTGCCGGTGCCCTTGAACTCTTCGTAGATCACCTCGTCCATCTTGCTGCCGGTGTCGATCAGCGCGGTGGCAAGGATGGTCAGCGAACCGCCCTCCTCGACGTTGCGCGCGGCGCCGAAGAAGCGTTTCGGGCGTTGCAGCGCGTTGGCGTCGACGCCGCCGGTAAGCACTTTTCCCGACGACGGCACCACGGTGTTGTAGGCGCGCGCGAGGCGGGTGATGGAATCGAGCAGGATCACCACGTCGCGTTTGTGTTCGACCAGGCGCTTGGCCCGCTCGATCACCATCTCGGCCACCTGCACGTGGCGCACCGCGGGTTCGTCGAACGTGGATGACACCACTTCGGCCTTGACGCTGCGCTGCATCTCGGTGACTTCTTCCGGACGCTCGTCGATCAGGAGGATGATGAGGTGCACGTCGGGGTGGTTGTGCACCAGCGCCTGCGCGACGTTCTGCAGCATCATGGTCTTGCCGGCCTTGGGCTGGCTGACGATCAAGCCGCGCTGGCCCTTGCCGACCGGCGCGATCAGATCGAGGATGCGGCCGGTGATGTCTTCCGACGAACCGTTGCCGCGTTCCAGATGGAACGCCTTGCGCGGGAACAGCGGCGTGAGGTTCTCGAACAGCAACTTGTTCTTGGACGCTTCCGGCGGATCGCCGTTGATGTCGTCGACCTTCAGCAGCGCGAAGTAGCGCTCGCCTTCCTTCGGGTGCCGCACGCGGCCGGTGATGTAGTCGCCGGTACGCAGGTTGAAGCGGCGGATCTGCGAGGGCGACACGTAGATGTCGTCCGGGCCGGCGAGGTACGACTCGTCGTGCGAGCGCAGGAAGCCGAAGCCGTCCTGCAGGATTTCCAGCACGCCTTCGGCCCAGATGCTGCCGCCGGACTTGGCGTGGGCGCGCAGGATGTTGAAGATCACGTCCTGCTTGCGCGCGCGCGCGACGCCTTCCTGGATGCCGAGCTCTTCGGCCATTTCCAGCAGCTTCACCGAGTTCTTGCGCTTGAGCTCGGTGAGGTTGATCAGGCGGTTGGGATCGCCGGCGTCGCCTTCATCGCCGGAAACGTCGGCGGGCAGGCCGTTGGGATTGCCGCCCTGGCCGTTGCCGCCGCGGGGATGGCGACCACGTCGGCGGCGGCCGCGATCGGGCCGGTTGCCGCGTTGTTGGGATTGGCCTTCGCCGCCTTCGTTGCCGGCGGGGGCGTTGGATTCGGGAGCAGGGGCGGACGCGCGGGCGTCATCGCCCTGTACGGAGTTTTCGGTATCGGACACGGGTAAGCCTCATCGGCGCTTGGGGCGCGGGAGGAAACGGAAGGGAAGAGGGCCGGGCAAAAGCACCACCGGCCGGGATTCAATCTAGCATTGCGAGAGGCCCGCCGACAAGCGGGTACCGCGACGCGGTTCAAGATTTCCGACTGCTCCTGCCTGCGGTGTGGCCGGAGCGGCCGTCGTGGAAAGTCGGGACAGGGATGCCCGTTCCGAGCTTGTGAACGCCGTTGACCTCACCCGCCAGTGCGTTCGGCGGGGCCGCGATCGCGGACGATCGCACTAGATCGCCTTGTCGATCATGCTGGTCAACTGCCCCTTTCCGACGGCGCCGATCTGGGTGGCTTCGACCTTGCCGCTCTTGAACACCATCAGGGTGGGAATCCCGCGGATGCCATAGGTCATCGGCGTCTTCTGGTTCTCGTCGATGTTGATCTTCACGACCTTCAGCCGGCCGGTGTATTCCTTGGCGATATCTTCCAGCATCGGCGCGATCGACTTGCACGGGCCACACCATTCCGCCCAGAAATCCAGCAGGACGGGCGTGTCGGATTGCAGCACCAGGGTTTCGAAATCGGCATCTTTGACGTGGGTGATGTTTTCGCTCATGGCAGTTCGGCAACGGGATCGGAGACGACAAGATGGGGGAGGGGAGCTGGCATTGCAAGCGCGGCGATGCCGGGCGTGCTGCTACAATGGCAACAATTACTTGTGCGCATCGCGCGGGTATGGCTGCACGCAGCCTCCTGAACCCGCGTGGTCGCGGGGCGCCATCGCAATCCAGCGCGGTTCAAGCGCACCTCAACGCGGGTGGCCCTTTCGTACGCCACCCCAAGCGGAAACCCTCGTGGCCGATCAAGTCCTCACCGAAATCTTCTTCGAACAATTCGACCTGCACCCGCACCTGGCCGCCGGCCTCGCCGATTGCGGCTTCACCCGCTGCACGCCGATCCAGGCGCTGACGTTGCCCGTCGCGCTGGCCGGTCGGGACGTGGCGGGCCAGGCCCAGACCGGCACCGGCAAGACCTGCGCGTTCCTGGTGGCGGTGATGAATCGCCTGCTGACCCGCACTGCGATTCCCGAGCGCGGCGACAACGATCCGCGCGCGGTGATCCTTGCGCCGACCCGCGAGCTCGCGATCCAGATCGACAAGGACGCGCGCGCGATCGGCCGCCACACCGGCCTGCGTTTTGCGCTGATCTACGGCGGCGTCGATTACGACAAGCAGCGCCAGCAGCTGCGCGACGGCTGCGACGTGATCATCGCGACGCCGGGCCGCCTGATCGATTACTTCAAGCAGCACGTCTTCAGTTTCCGTGCGGTCGAGGCCACCGTGATCGACGAGGCCGACCGGATGTTCGACCTCGGCTTTATCAAGGACGTGCGTTACCTGCTGCGCAAGATGCCGCCGCGCGAAGAGCGCCAGGGCATGCTGTTCTCGGCGACGCTGTCGTACCGCGTGCTGGAACTCGCCTACGAGCACATGAACCAGCCCGAGAAGCTGAGCGTCGAGACCGAGCACGTCACCGCCGACCGGGTGCGCCAGCAGGTGTACTTCCCCGCCAAGGAAGAAAAAGTCCCGCTGCTGTTGAACCTGCTGGAGCACTGCAATCCGCAACGCAGCATCGTGTTCGTCAATACCCGTGCCGCCGCCGAACGCGTCACCGAGCGCCTGAAGCGCCACGGTTTCCGGGTCGGTGCGCTGTCCGGCGACGTGCCGCAGGCCAAGCGCCAGAAGTTGCTCGAGCGCTTCAAGAAGGGCGAAGCGGACGTTTTGGTCGCAACGGATGTCGCGGCGCGCGGGCTGCACATCCCCGATGTCACCCATGTGTTCAACTACGACCTGCCGCAGGATGGCGAGGACTACGTGCATCGCATCGGCCGCACCGCACGGCTCGGCGCCGAGGGCGACGCGATCAGCTTCGCCTGCGACCTGTACGCGATGAACCTGCCCGACATCGAACGCTACATCGACATGAAGATCCCGGTGCAGGCGATCGAGCCCGCCTGGTTGCACATGCCGCCGGTGCGCGCGACGGCCCATGCCGTCCGTCATGATGCCGCCGACGAAGCCGACGAGATGGTGCAACCGGCGACCACGACCCACGGGGATGCCGGCAAACCGCCGGCCAAGCGCCGGCGGCGTCGACGCAAACCCGGGCTTGCTTCGCCTGCTGCCGGCGCCTGATTGATCTCGTTTTGGCTTGCCGGCTGGGGGCGGGGACTTCGCTTTGGTATCGTCATTCCGGGCCGCCGCTGGCTGCATCGGCGGCGGAACCCGATCGCATTTGCAGGATTGCAAATGCAAACGCCAAAGGCGGCCCGCAGGACAAGCGCCAGGGATGGTGCGAGTCAATGGGTCTCCGTGCATCGAAACCGGTTCCGGGTTCCGTGCTGCGCGTGGCCCCGGAACGACGACACTGTTGCTAGGCTTTTGCAGTCCCGGTGCCGATTCCCGAGCGCCTCTGGTCATTAGCGAGCCATCCGTACCGCCGTGATCCGCTTCGATTCCGTCAGCAAACGCTACCCCGAAGGCCGCGAGGCGTTGATCGACATTTCCTTCGCGGTCGCGGCCGGGGAAATGTTGTTCGTCACCGGCCACTCGGGCGCCGGCAAGACCACGCTGCTGAAACTGATCGCGCTGATCGAGCGGCCCAGCCATGGCACGCTCGAGGTACACGGCCGCAGCCTCGCCCGCATGAAGCATCGCGAGATTCCGCGTCTGCGCCGCGATCTCGGCATGGTGTTCCAGGACCACCGCCTGTTGATGGACCGCAGCGTTGCCGACAACGTCGCGCTGCCGCTGGTGATCGCAGGCGTGCCGCACGAGGAGCGCGGCCAGCGCGTGCGCGGCGCACTGGAAAAAGTCGGGCTCGTCGGGCGCGGCAAGGACGCACCCTCCAGCCTGTCCACCGGCGAGCAGCAGCGGGTCGGCATCGCGCGCGCGATCGTCGCGCGGCCAGCGCTCATCATCGCCGACGAACCCACCGGCAATCTCGATCCGCAGCTCTCGGAAGAAATCATGCAATTGTTCGTGAAGCTGCGCGAAACCGGATGCACCATCCTGATCGCCAGCCACGACCTGCCGCTGCTGAAACGCATGAAGCAGCGTGTGCTGGTGCTGGACCACGGGCATTTGATCGACGACGTGCCGGCGAGCCAGGTCGCATGAACATGCAGGATGCGATGGCCAAACCGGTCCGGCATTCGCGCATGGCGATGTGGCGGCGGCAGCACGCATGGTGCCTGCGCGACAGCTTGCGCCAGTTGGCCCGGCGGCCGTTGGGGACCGCACTGACGATCGCGGTGATGGGATCGGCACTGGCGTTGCCGCTGGCGTTCTACCTGTTGCTGGTGAACGTGCAACATCTCGCGACGGCATTGGGCGATTCGCAATCGGTCAGCGTCTTCCTGAAGCAGAACGTCGACGCAAGGGGCGCCAACGAATTGGCCGGAACCCTGCGCGCGCGTTCCGATGTTGGCGCCGTGACGGTCCGCACGCCGCAACAGGGGCTTGGCGAACTGGCCGCGATGCAGGGCTTCGGCGACGCGATCCGATCGTTGCCGGAAAATCCCCTGCCGTTCGCGCTGCTGGTCGAACCACGGGCTGGAACCGATCGCGTGCAGGTGGCTGCGATGGTGCGGGCGGTCCGCGCGATGCCCGGTGTCGACCTGGTGCAGGACAACGGCCAGTGGCGTGCGCGCCTGGATGCGCTGGTCGCGTTGGGCCGGCGCGTGACCCTGCTGCTCGCAGTGCTGCTGGGCACGGCGGCGGTGCTGGTGATCGGCAACACCGTGCGCCTGGACATCCGCAGCCGTGCCGACGAAATCGCGGTGCAGCAGTTGATCGGCGCCAGCGCGGCGTTCGTGCGCAGGCCGTATCTGTACGAAGGTGCGTGGTACGGCCTGGCCGCCGGCATCGTCGCGGTGCTGCTGGTGTTGTTGCTGGAAGCGGTGCTGGCGGTGCCGGTGCGTGACCTGGTCGCCAGTTACGCGGGCCGACTGCACTTCGGCGGCCTGCCATGGGTTACCCTCGTGATCGCGTTGGCTGTTGCGGTCGCGCTCGGCTGGTGCGGCGCGTGGATTGCCAGCAGCCGGTATCTGGCACGCCTCGGAAACTCTGGATAACCTGCTGCGCTCGGCAGCTTGCGCGCCGGCGGTGCTCGCAATGCTCACGTACTGACGTGTACGCTCCGCTTGCTGCGCTCCGGCGTCGCACAATCTGCCTTCGCTCTCGACGGTTCTTCATAGTTTCCCGACATCTCCGACAATTTGCTTAGCGCCATGAACGACGTCCTTCGCCACATCGCCAGCGACAACCCGCGCGTGATGGTGGTGGACGGCTCGAAGGTCGCGCGTACCTTGATTGCGCGGGTGCTGGAAAAGGACCTGCCCGGCGCGACCGTGATCGCCTGCGCGAGCGGCGGCGAGGCGCAACGGGCGCTCAACGCCGGCGTGGTGGACTTGATGACCACGGCGTTGCGGTTGCCCGACATGGACGGCGGCGTGTTGGCGAAATACGTGCGCGAACACGCACCGCAAGCCTACATGCCGATCGTCGCGGTGTCGGGCGATGTGCAGGAGCGCTTGCAGAACCGCGAAATCGGCGATGCGATCACCGATTACTTCGACAAGGCCGCGGGTTACGCCGCGTTGTCGGATTTCATCCGCGGGTACGTCGCGCCGGTCGAGCATGCCGAGGGCAGGGTCCTGTACGTCGAGGACAGCCGCGTGGTGGCGCTCTCGACCAGCCGCATGCTGCAGCGCTACGGACTCACGGTGCACCTGCTGGGCAGCGCCGAGGAAGCCGTGGAATTCCTCGGCAGCGCGCAGGACCGCGGGGAAATCGGCGTCGACATGGTGCTGACCGACGTCAGCCTGAAAGGCGAAATGTCCGGCGGCGACCTGCTGGAGTGGATCCGCTACGACCGTGGATTGGGCAAAGGCCAGTTGCCGGTGCTGGTGATGACCGGCGACGAAAACCCCGCCAACCAGGCGATGCTGCTGAGGGCCGGCGCCAACGACCTGGTCGAAAAACCGGTCGCGGAACGCTTGCTGATGACGAAGCTGCTGTTTCAGCTTCGTGTCGCACACCGGATGCGCAAGCCGCAGGCATAGTTGCGGGCTTGAAAAAATCGATCCGCGAAGAGCGCGAAAAACGCGAAGGAAAGCGAATATCAAGCGGCCTTTGCTTTTCTTGGCGAACTTTGCGTCCTTTGCGGACAATATGTTGTGATTCATGCGATTGATACGATGACGGACGAACGCCTGAAACTCGAAGCTTCCTGGAAGGCGCGCGTGGGCGATCATTTCGATCGTCCCGAGATGCAGGCACTGAGCGAATTCCTGCGTGCCGAAAAACACGCAGGCAAACGCATCTATCCGCCCGGGCCGGAGATTTTCGCGGCGCTGGATGCGACGCCGTTCGACGCGGTGAAAGTGGTGATCCTGGGCCAGGACCCCTACCACGGTCCCGGCCAGGCGCATGGATTGTGCTTTTCGGTGCGTCCGGGCGTGCCGGTGCCACCGTCGCTCGTGAACATATTCTCCGAAATCGAAAACGATCTTGGTATTGCGCGCCCCGACCATGGCTGCCTCACGCCGTGGGCCCGACGCGGCGTGCTGCTGTTGAACTCGGTGCTGACGGTGCAAGCCGGCATGGCGGGCTCGCACCAGGGCAAGGGCTGGGAAGGCTTCACCGATCGGGTGATCGACGAGTTGAACCGGGGGCGCGAGGGACTGGTGTTCCTGTTGTGGGGCAGTTACGCGCAAGCCAAGGGAAGATTGATCGACACCCGCCGCCACGATGTCCTGAAGGCGCCGCATCCTTCGCCCCTTTCGGCGCACCGCGGTTTTCTCGGCTGTCGGCATTTTTCCAAGGCCAATCAGTATCTTGAGGCAAATGGCCAGGCGCCCGTGGATTGGTCGTTGCCGCCCCGCGCCAGCCTGTCGAAAGGCGACTGAGCTGCTGTACCTGGCAAAGCGCTCCGTGGTCGTTGCCGCCCGGAATGCCTTGCAGGCAGGCAATTGAACAAGCCATCCATGGCCAAGAGCTCTCATGACTTCCGGCGGCTTGCATTTCCTATACTGGCGAGTATAATTTCTCCCATCACCCTCACGGCGAAGTCGGTTCCGGGGCCGGAACCGTACGGGAACCTTCACGAGGGCTTGGCACTCGAACGCTTAGAGTGCCAATACAGACGAGTGGGGTATTGAAATGAGCGAAGCCTTGGTCGCCAACAACCTGCCGATCCCCAACGCAGTCGGCAGCCTCGACGCCTATATTGGTGCGGTCCACCGGATTCCGGTATTGGAAGCCGCGGAAGAACACGAACTCGCGCAGCGCTACCGCGAAGACGAAGACCTCGACGCGGCGCGCAAGCTGGTGATGTCGCACCTGCGGTTCGTGGTGCACGTGGCACGCGGCTATTCGGGCTACGGCCTGCAAATGGGCGACCTGATCCAGGAAGGCAACATCGGCCTGATGAAGGCGGTCAAGCGTTTCGATCCCGACCACGGGGTGCGCCTGGTCAGCTTCGCGGTGCACTGGATCCGCGCCGAAATGCACGAGTTCATCCTGCGCAACTGGCGCATCGTCAAGGTGGCCACCACCAAGGCCCAGCGCAAGCTGTTCTTCAACCTGCGCAAGTCCAAGAAGCGCTTGGGTTGGATGAACATGGAGGAAGTGCGCGAGGTGGCCCGGAATCTCGGCGTGCCCGAAACCACCGTGCTGGAAATGGAATCGCGCCTGTCCGGACGCGACATAGGCTTCGATGCGCCCACCGAGACCGACGACGATGCGCCGCCCGCACCGGTCGCGTACCTCGAAGACCACGGTGCCGATCCGTACCTGCAACTGGCCGATGCCGACCAGGAAGAGCACCAGATCGACACCTTGCAGGGCGCTCTCGCGAAACTGGATGAACGCACCCGCGACATCATCCGCCGCCGCTGGCTGGCCGAAGACAAGGCCACCCTGCAGGATCTTGCCGATGACTACGGCGTGTCGGCCGAACGTATCCGCCAACTCGAGGCGAATGCGATGAAGAAGATGCGCGGAGCGTTTGCAGCGTAATTGTGCGATCGTCCCTGATCGCGGCTTCGTTGGATCGTCGACCAGCATTCTGGCTGTCGAGTTCCGGGAGTCCACCTCGGCCTTCAGAGCCGCCATCCATGGCCAAGAGCTCCGTGGCCTGACTTTTCACAACATCCGCTTCGGACCGGAGGTTTGTCGAAAAGCAAGAGATCAACGGCCGCCCGGCGCGGCCGTTGTTTTTTTCCGGTTCCTGGTCCCGGGTCCCGATACTCAATACAAATCCACCGGATCGACATCGATCGACCAGCGCAGTCCGCGCGGTTGCGGCAGCGCGTGCAAATGCGGCAGCCAGGTGGCGAGGGCTTGTCGCAGCGGCGCGCGTTGCGTGGATTCCAGCAGCAATTGCACGCGATGGCGGCCCGCGCGCAACGGCATCGGTGCGGCGACGGGACCGTGGATGCGGATGCGCGCCGGCTGTGGCTGCAGGCGTTGGATCGATGCCAGCGCACCGCGTGCGGAGGCCATGAACCCGTCCAGCGCGTCGCGTTGCCGGGATTCCGCGCGCAGCAATGCCAGATGCGCGAAAGGCGGCAGTTCCGACGCGAGGCGCTCGCCCAGCAGCAGGGCGGTCGCGGCGGCATGGCCGCCCTTGAGCAGCGTCGCCAGCAGCGGATGATCGGGTTCGTGGGTTTGCAGCCACACCTCGCCGGGCTTGTCGGCGCGGCCGGCGCGCCCCGCGACCTGCACGATCAACTGCGCAAGACGTTCGCCGGCATGGAAGTCGGCACTGTGCAGGCCTTCGTCCACCCCCACGATCGCGACGGTGGTGAGGCTGGGCAGGTCGTGGCCCTTGGCCAGCATTTGCGTGCCGACGAGGATCGCGGGCTTGCCGTCGGCGAGCTTGTCCAGCACTTTCGCGAAGGCGTCGCGCCGACGGGTGCTGTCGCGGTCGACGCGCAACACCGGCACGTTCGGGTAACGCGAAACCAGCGCTTCTTCCAGTCGTTCCGTGCCCTGGCCCTGCGGGATCAGTGCGGAGGCGTGGCAGTTGGGGCACGTCTCGGGCGTGCGTTCGCCGTGTCCGCAGTGATGGCACAGCAACTGGCGGCGGCCGCGATACAGCGTCAACGGTTTTTCGCAGCGCGGACACGCCGCGTGCCAGCCGCAGGCGTGGCACATCAACACCGGCGCGTAGCCGCGGCGGTTCTTGAACACCAGGGCCTGTTCGCCGCGCGCGATGCAGGCGTCCAGCGCATCCAGCAAGGCAGGCGACAAGCCATGCGCGAGTTGCAGGCCACGCAGGTCCAGCACGTGTACCGGCGATGGCGGACGTGCGTGCACGCGCGATCGCAATGTCACGCGCGTGTAGCGTCCCGCGTCGACATTGGCCAGGGTTTCCAGCGAAGGCGTGGCGCTGCCGAGCACGACCGGCACGCCCAGCGATTGCGCGCGCATCAATGCGAAATCGCGTGCGTGGTAGCGGAAACCTTCCTGCTGTTTGTACGAAGCATCGTGTTCCTCGTCCACCACGATCAGCCCGGCTCGCGGCAGCGGCGCGAAAACCGCCGAGCGCGTGCCCAGCACGATCGCGGCGTCGCCCGAACGGGCGTCCAGCCACGCGCGCGCGCGATCCCCTTCGGCGAGATTGGAATGCAGCACGGCGATGCGTGCGTCGAAACGCGCGCGCAAACGCCGCAGCGCCTGTGGCACCAGGCCGATCTCCGGCACCAGCCAGAGCGCCTGTTTGCCGGCGGCGATGGCGCGTTCGGTGAGGCGCAGGTAAATCTCCGTCTTGCCGCTGCCGGTGACGCCCTGCAACAGGCAAGGGCGAAAGCCCTCGCCGGCGGAAAGCAGCGTGGCCAGCGCGTCGGCCTGCTCGTCGGTGAGGATCGGAGTGGCGCCGTCGCGCACGCGGGGCGGATCGCGGGTCGGATGCGTACGTTCGATCAATCCGGCCGACGCCAGCCGGCGTGACGCCGCGCGCCAGCCCGGCAGCAGGCTGTCGAGTTCGTTCGCGGTCCACGTGGTGTCGCCGAGCACGTCCAGCAGTGCCGCCGAAGCGCCGCGTCGCGTGCGGGCATCGCACGCCGTGCGGCCCGCGGGCGTCGCCTGCCAGCATTCCTCGGCGAACTCCGGCGGGGCGCGTCCTTCGCGCAACCCCAGCGGGAGTGCCCCGAACACGACGTCGCCAATCGCTCCGCACCAGTAATCGGCGGCACGTCGCAGGTCGGCGAGCAAGCCGGCATCGAACAGCGGTTCGGCGTCCAGCAACGCCTCGACCGGCTTGAGGCGTTCGATGGCAATGTCCGCTTGCGACGAGGCTTCCAGCACCACGCCGACTTTGCGCGAATGCCCGAACGGCACCCGCACCCGGCAACCAGGTTGCGCGACGCCCGATCCGGGAAGATAGTCGAAAGTCTGCGGCAGCGGCAGCGGCAACGCGACCCGCACGATCATGCTGGTGGCGTCGGGTTGGCGCATCCGGTTCATGACTTGCGGTGACTTATTGTCACGGTTGGCAGGAGTGCTCGGTAAGTCCGTGACGTCTTGACGGTTTTTCTTTTATCCACAATCGCTGTGGATAACGTTGTGGAAGACCGGCGAGCAAGCATCGCGTGGGCTCGCCGGATCGGCCCGCGGCTCGACTTGGCGATAATTTCGCCATCCTGAAAATCAGTATGAAGATCAAATGGATAAACGCCAGGACCGGGTTGGAGTCGGGCGCCGGACATGGCTTCCCCCAAGGCCGGGACCGGCTTTTGCGGCTGTGCACAACGGCCCGGCACAGCCGCGCTCACGCCGATTCCAGCACGCGCCGCGAGGCCTGTACCTGCCGGCCGAATCGGGCCAGCCCCGCCGCGCGCATCCGTGGCGCGTGTTCGCGCAGGTAGGTTTCAAAGGCGGCCCTGTCGCGCAGGCGATAGTGCACGTCCACCCCCCAATGGCCGACGGGTGGTGGCGGGTCGCGACGTTCCAGGATGTCGGCGCCGGTGAATCCGGGCAACGCCAGCATTTCGCGCACGTGGTCATCCAGCCACGCCAGGTATTCCCCGCGCAGCGCGGCCTCCATTTCCAGTTCGACCACGTAGACGATCATGCGCCGGTCAGGCTGAGGAGTGCCACGAACACGAAACCGAATCCGAGCAGGATCGTGTAGCAGAACCCGAGGCTCCAGTATTTCAGGTTGGTCATGAACCAGCCTTGCCGGTAGACGCGCTTCTGCATCAACCACAGGTACACGAAGATCCAGATCCACGCGGCTGTTTCGAGCAGCCTGAAAGGTACCCCGACCCAGTTGGCGTGGGGCGTGATCCATGCGCGCAGCACGCCCAGCATCACCAGCACCAGCACCGACAGCATCAGGAAGGCGTGGCTGTGCATCGCCACGATCAGGTGTTCCATGTACAGCCGCCGCTTGAAAATGTAGAAGATCTTCAGCATCAAGGCGAACACCGGCAGCAGCACGAACAGCACCGTGGGCGCGGCCGCGAACATGCCAAGCGAGAACTTGCGACGGGCGATTTGCTGGTCCGTCCACGAGCCCGAATTCATGGCGTGCAACTGCTGCTGGCCATTGCCGATCAAGTCGTTGAGCCATTCATTGGCGGCGCCGGGCAGCCAGCCGACCTTGAGCGGCTTGGTGTTGCCGTTCCAGAGCACGCTGTCGTTGACGGCGATGTTGCCGTGTGAAAACGGACCGTTGTCCGGTTCGACCGGACCGGGTTTCGAAGTTGCCCCCGGTGCACTGGATGGAGGCGAAATGCCGACCGTCTTGTCGAGGTTGGTAAAGCCGGCGCGTACGCTGAGTTGCGCCGCGAAGAACGCGATGATCGCGAGGAAGAATACGAGACGGAACGGCGTGACGTAGCGCGCGCGCTTGCCCGCGAAATAGTCCAGCGTGAGCTTGCCGGGCCGCAGATACAATGGCAGCAGGGTCTTGAACACCCGCTCGTCGATGTTCAGGATGCTGTCGGCAACATCGGACATCACGCTGCTGAAGTGCCGCACCAGTCCGTGGGTCGGCTGACCGCAGGCGTAGCAATACTTGCCGTACAACGGCGCACCGCAGTTTTCGCAATGCCCCAACGAGGGGTCGGGCGGGGATGCGGCGGTTTCGGCGGGTTGTGTCGTTGTTTCGTGTGACATCGGGTCTTTCCGCAATGCCCCAGATTCTATCCTTGGACCGCGCGCGTTTCGCGCGCGAGATACGCGCGACGGTCAAGCTGGCGCTGCCGCTGATCGCCGGACAGTTGTCCGCGGTCGGCATGAGCGCGGTGGATGTCGCCCTGGCCGGACATTACAACGCGCATACGCTGGCCGCGGTCGCGGTCGGTGCGAACGTGTGGGTGCTGGGCCTGGTGAGCGCGGTCGGCGTGATGATGGCGCTGTCGCCGTCGGTGGCGCAGCTGGATGGTGCCAAGCGGCACGCGCAGATCGGGCCGTTGTTCCGGCAGGCATTGTGGCTGGCGGCGGCGCTGTCGGTGTTGCTGTGGTTCGGTGCGCGCCATGCAGGGCCGCTGTTGCGCCTGATCGGCGTCGATCCGACCTTGACCGACGACGTGCAGGCGTTCCTGCACGCACTGAGCTGGGGCGCGCCCGGCCTGTGCGGCTATTTCGCCTTGCGCGGATTGTGCGAAGGCTCGAGTTGGACACGCCCGACCATGTTGTTCGGCATGTTCGGCCTGGCGGTACTGGTGCCGCTGGACTGGATCATGATCTACGGCAAGTTCGGATTTCCCGCGATGGGCGCGCGTGGCGCCGGCATCGCCAATGCGCTGGCGCTGTGGCTGCAGTTGCTGGCGTTCGTGGCCTATCTGCGGTTCGGCAAGCGTTTCCGCCATCTCGATTTGTTCGCGCGGATGGAACGTCCCGACTGGCACGCGCTCCGGCACCTGCTGTGGATCGGCGTGCCGATGGCGGTGACGCTGCTGATGGAAGCCGGACTGTTCGTGATCTCCGCGCTGCTGATCAGCCGGCTGGGCACCGTCGCGATCGATGGCCACCAGATCGCGATCAACGTGGCGTCGGTGACCTTCATGCTGCCGCTGGGCCTGGCGCTGGCGGTGACGGTGCGGGTCGGCAACGCCGCCGGGCGCGGCGATGCCAGCGCGGTGCGCTATGCGGGCTATACCGGCGTGGCGTTGACGCTGGCGACGCAGGCGGTTTCGGCGGCATTGATGGTGACGATCCCGCACGCGATCGCGCACATCTATTCGGGCGATCCGCGCGTGATCGCGCTGGCCGCGCAGTTGCTGATCCTGGCCGGCATCTTCCAGTTTTCCGACGGCATCCAGGTGGTGTCGAACGGCGCCCTGCGCGGCTTGAAGGATACCCGCATGCCGATGCTGATCACCGCGTTCGCCTACTGGGGCGTGGGCATGCCCACCGGGGCATGGCTGGCGTTTGGCGCGGGATGGGGCGTGCACGGCATGTGGGTGGGCATGATCGCCGGACTGACCGCGGCGGCAGTGCTGTTGTTCGCGCGCTGGATACGGCAGACGCGCGGCGATCATTGGCGGCATCTGGCTGTTGCGCCGGCAGAGGAACTGCCTCCGCCGGCGTGACTCGGGCAGGCCGTTGGGCTAGGCTGAAAACTTCGCATCCCGGGAGCAGGGGACGGCAGGCATGACCAATCCTTCGGGTCGCGGTTTCGCAACGTTCATGCGCGCGCTGGGCCGCGGCATCAATCTCACGCGGCTGGTCATCATCAACGTGGTGTTCTTCGGCCTCCTGTTCCTGGTCCTCGGGCTGGCGTTCCGTGGCGCGCCCAAGGTCGGGCCAGACAGTGTGTTGCTGCTGAAGCCCACCGGCATGCTGGTCGAGCAATACAGCATCGATGCGGCGCAGCGTGCGCTGGCGCGGATGTCCGGCCAGCCGGTGGGGCAGGTGCAGGTGCGCGACCTGGTGGCGGCGATCGATCGCGCCGCGCGCGATCCGCGCATCACGAGAATCCTGCTCGATCCTTCCGACATGCAGTTCGGCGGGATGGGTGCATTGGAAGACGTCGGCACGGCGCTCGACCGTTTCCGCGCGGCCGGCAAGCCGGTGATCGCGTGGGGGACCAACCTCGGCCAGATGCAGTATTTGCTCGCCGCGCACGCCAACGAGGTACTGCTCGATCCCGCGGGTTCGATTTCGATCAGCGGTTTGTCCGATTACCGCAGCTACTACAAGACCTTGCTGGACAAGCTCGGCGTCAGCGCGCACCTGTTCCGGGTCGGCACATTCAAATCGGCAGCCGAGCCCTTCATCCTCGATGCGCCTTCGCAGGCCTCGCTGGAAGCCGACAAATACTGGATGGGTGGCTTGTGGAACACCTGGCTCGACGAGGTCGGCAAACTGCGCCACATCGATGCCGCCGTGCTCGGCCAGCAGGTCGACAACCTGCCCGCGGAAATCCCGTCCGCGCAGGGCGACATTGCGCAGTTGGCATTGAAGTTCCACTGGGTCGACGGCCTTGCCACCCGCGAACAGGTGGTGCAGTTGATGCAGAAGCACGGCGTCGCGACCGACAACGGCACCGGTTTCCGCGCGGTCGATCTGGCGCAGTACCTGCCGCAAACCATCGACCTCGGGGTCGGCAAGCCGCAAATCGCGGTGATCGTGGCCGAGGGAGACATCGTCGCCGGCCGGCAACCCGCCGGCAAGATCGGCGGCGAATCCACCGCCGCGCTGATCCGCGCCGCGCGTGCCGACGACAACGTGCGCGCGATCGTGTTGCGCGTGGACTCGCCCGGCGGCGAAGCCTTCGCGGCCGAACAGATCCGGCGCGAGGTGGTGCTGGCCAGGCAGGCCGGCAAGCCGGTGATCGTGTCGATGGGCGACATGGCCGCCAGCGGCGGCTACTGGATCTCGATGGACGCCAACCGCATCTTCGCCCAGCCCGACACCATCACCGGTTCCATCGGCATCTTCGGCTTGTATTTCACCGCATCCGACGGGCTGGCCAAGCTCGGCATCAACACCGCAGGCCAGGGCACCACCCCGCTTGCGGGCGCGTTCGACTTCCGCCGCCCGCTGGATCCCGCGCTGGGCGCAATGATCCAGAGCAGCGTCGACAAGGGCTATCGCGACTTCGTCGGCAACGTCGCCAAGGCGCGCGGCAAGAGCTTTGCCGACATCGACGCGATCGCGCAGGGCCGCGTGTGGTCAGGCGAACAGGCGCTGCAACGCGGGTTGGTCGACCAGATGGGCGGCCTTGCCGACGCCATCGACTACGCCGCGAAGGACGCGAAACTAGGCAGCCGTTATGCGGTGCGTTATTTCGCGCCGCCGACCAGCGCGTTCCAGAAATTCTTCATGGGCTTCGGCAACAGCGCCTCGGCGCGGATGCTGGCCTGGCTCGGCCTGCATGCGCCGCAATCGTGGCTGCAAGCCGTGCCGCGCCTCGCGCCCGAATTGCAGCTGCTGGAACATGCGCAACCGGGCAAGCCCGTCACGTACGCGTATTGCTTCTGCAGGATCCGCTGACGCGCGAGCTTGGTCATTCCGACGTAAGCCGGGTCCGTCTGCTTCGGCTCTTCGACGTCCGTGTCTGGTTCCGCCATCTCGCCGTAGAGCGGTTTCGTGCGCCTGCGGCGCGCGAGTGACTTTCTGTTTCGGCAGAAAGTCACCAAAGACCATTGCGCCTGCGGCGGTGACCGAACGAACGTCGTGTTCGTTCGGTTCCCCTTGCCACTTGCCGATCGCGCGCCGGCGCGAACTCCTGCATCCCTGCAGTCGGACATGCGCGCCTTTCCCGCACGATCGGCATTGCGGCTGCGGCACCGCCAACGGCGCGTTTGTCGCCCCCCAACGGCCATCCTTGGCCTTGCCCGGAGCGAGAGTTGTCACGTCGCTTCGCCCGTCGCGCGCACACGATGTGCGCCAAGCGGGGCCCCTCGAACACGGCGAGCGGACGACGGAGCAGTCCGAAGGATGGCCGGCAGGATGCCGGCCAGTTCGCCGCAGGCCCATGGATGGGCCGTCGGCGAACCCCGGCGGCTGCGAGCGCACCCGTAGTCCATGGATGGGCGAAGGGCGTGTTCGCGGGGTGGCCTTCTCTTTGGTGACTTTCTCTTGGCCACGCAAGAGAAAGTCACACGCCCGCGCGGGAGGCGGGCGGAAAGAGACATGGATGTCGATTGTACTCAGCGCCGCAAAATCTCGGCGTGCGAAGTATGGCGGCGCCGAAATCGTTTGGCGCACGCCGAGTGCGCAAAGGCGTCAGCCCACGCCCATCCCGTACGGATCATCCTGCGGCAAGTCGGTGCCGGTCGCGCCTTCGGCGAGGCGGATCTTCAGCGCCAATCCATCACGCGAGTCGGCTTTCGTCAGCGCCTCTTCCAGATCGATGGTGCCTTCCTTGTACAGCTTGAACAGCGACTGGTCGAAGGTCTGCATGCCTTCTTCCAGGCTGCGTTCCATCGCCAGCTTGATCTCGTGGACCTCGCCGCGGCGCAGCAGGTCGCGGATATGCGGGGTGTTGATCAGCACCTCGACCGCCGGGCGGCGGCGGCCGTCCTTGCCGACCACCAGGCGCTGCGAAATGATCGCCTTCAGGTTCAGCGCCAGGTTCATCAGGATGTTCTTGTGCGCAGCCTCGGGGAAGAAATTGAGGATGCGTTCGATGGTCTGGTCGGCGTTGTTGGAGTGCAGCGTGGCCAGGCAGATATGGCCGGTTTCCGAGAAGCCGATCGCGGCGTCCATGGTGTCGGTGTCGCGGATCTCGCCGATCAGGATCACGTCCGGCGCTTCGCGCATCGCGTTCTTCAGCGCTTCGTGGTAGCTGTGGGTGTCGAGGCCCACCTCGCGCTGGTTGACGATGGATTTCTTGTGCCGGTGCAGGAACTCGATCGGATCCTCGACCGTGAGGATGTGGCCGGCCGCGTTGCTGTTGCGGTAGTCGATCATCGACGCCAGCGTGGTGGACTTGCCAGAACCCGTGGCGCCCACGACCAGGATCAGGCCGCGCGGTTCCATGATCAGCTTCTTGTAGATCTGCGGCAGCAGCAGCTCCTCGATCGACGGAATGTCGCTCTTGATCGCACGGATCACCAGCGCGACCTCGCCGCGCTGCTTGAACACGTTGACGCGGAAACGGCCGACGTCCTTCACCGCCAGCGCCATGTTGTATTCGAGTTCGCGCTCGAATTTCGGCACCGAGCCCTCGTCCATCAACGAGTAGGCGATCTTCTTGACCATGCCCGACGGCAACGGCGAAGTGCCGAGCGCGGCCAGCCGCCCCTCGATCTTGATGTGCACGGGCGTGCCGGTGGACAGGAACATGTCCGACGCGCCGCGATCCATCATCAATTTGAGGAAATATCCAATGTCCATCATCGATCCCCGGTCAGGAAACACCGCGTGGGTGGCGTTGCAAAGCCCGAATGGTACGCCGACAATGCGGCGAGGCATCCCCGTTTCCTAAGTTTATGACACGCATGCGTCGAAAAATCCATGATTTCGAGCCGATCGTGCTGGTGGCGGCGTGGGCCGCGGTGCTGGCCGGATGCGCCACCGCGCCGCCGCCGATCCAGTTGATGGACCGTGCGCAGTCCGAGATTCGCGCCGCGCGCAACGCCGGGGCCGCGACCACCGCGCCCGAGGTGCTGGCCGAGGCCGAACGCCGGCTGGCCGCCGCGCAGCAATTCAGCGCCAACAACGACAACGGCAAGGCGACCGACAAGGCCAGCGAGGCCGAAGCCGCGGCCGCCACCGCGCGGGCGCGCGCCGAGGCCGCCCGTCTCGATCGCGAAATCCAGCAGCAGACCGCGGTCAATGCCGGTCTGCAGGCCGACCTCGAACGCCGCCAGGCCGCGGCTGCGGCCGCCCAACAGGCGGTTTCGGCGATGCCTGCGCCGGCTTCCTCGGGCGGGCAACCCGCCGCGGGTTCCTCCGCACCGGGCAACGCGCCCGTGGATCTGCCGGCGATCCAGCTGGGCCAGCCTGCACCGGGTTCCTCCACCGGCAATCCCGCGCCGCCGAGTACCAGCGGTCAACCCGACCCGGGGGTGAACCCATGAAGCGCGCGATCCTCACCGCCGCGTTGACGGGCGCGTTGATCATCGGCTTCGCCGCACCGCAGGCGCATGCCGCATCCAAGGATGCCGACGTCGCCCGGCTGTCCGCCCAGCTCGAACAGTTGGGCGCCGACCCCGTGCTCGGCCAGTATGCGATCGCCCAGCAGACACTCGCGCGCAACGCAATCGGCGACCTGCAGAACGCCGGCCGCAGCGCGCGTGAACATGCGCTGTTCATGGCCGAGCAACGGGTCGAGTTGGCCAGGGCGTCGGCACAGGCGGATGCCGATCGCGCCAGGCTCGACCAGCTGCAACGCGAGCACGACCAGATCATGCTGGAGGCCAGCCAGGCCGATGCCGCGGCCGCGCGCGCCGAACTCGCGCGCCAGCGCTTGCAGTACGAAGCCGCCGTGCAACAGGCGCAGATGCTGCAGGAGCAAGGCGCGCAGTCTGCCCAGCAAGCCCAGCAGGCGCAGGCCGAAGCGGCGCAAGCCAAAAAACTCGCCGCGGCGCAGGCACGCGCAGCGGCGTTGGCGCGCAAGGAAGCCCGTCTCGCCGAGGCTGCCACGCAGGCCCTGCAGGGTGGCGGCAGCGGTGCGCCGACGACGGGTCGCGCTGCCAGCATGCACTTGTCGTCGGCTTCGTTCAGCGGCGGCTCGGACAACCTGACCGCTTCCGGGCGCCGCCGCATCGGGGATTTCGCGCGCGCCCACGCCAGCCAGCGCATCGTGGTCGAACCGCGCGGCGCCGCCGATTCGCGCGTGCTCGCGGGCCGTCGCGCCGTGGCCGTGCGTGCCGCGCTGGAAGCGGCCGGCGCGACCACGGTGTCGATCCGCTCGGTGGCCAGCGCCAGCAAGGGTGCGGAGGTTGAAATCCGCGCGGAGAAGTAGGGCGCTGTGTCAGGAAATCCTTTCCATTCAACGATATAGACAGCAGCTCTGGCTGACGCGTGCTCCCCATGGAAAGCGGTTGCCAAGCCCCGTGGGACGGAGTAGGGTCCACATTGAGGCTGGCCCCTTGCCGGCCCCGAGGCGCCATCGCATGAATCCCGCATTGTTTCCGATTCCACGCTCCGCTGCTGCGGCGCGTGGATGTGGTTTCGTGCGCGCCGCAATCCATCAAGCGTCGTCCACGCAAGAGGAGGCTGCTCCATGTTCGAACACCAGCAGAAGGATCACATAGACGCCGTGATGAAGGCGAATCCGGAATTCCGCCGCCTTTATCATCATCACCAGGAGCTCGACAGCAAGGTTCGCGACGCGGAACTCGGCGTACTACCCATGCACGATGCCCAGTTGCACGGCATGAAGAAGGAAAAACTCCTGCTCAAGGACCGCCTCACCCGAATGTGGAGCGAAATCGGCAACGCGTGACGCGTTGCGACAACCCAAGAATCTCCGCCGGCCCGCCTAGTGCGGGCCGGTTTGCATCCGGGGCTTTGAAGTCTGCGCGGTCGCGGCGACAATCGCACCGTCATGCCGCTTTCCACGTCCGTCATCCTGTGCACCTACAACGGCGCTCGTTTTCTACGCGCTCAGTGGGATAGCCTGCTTGCGCAGGCGCGCTTGCCGGATGAAATCGTCGTTCGCGACGACGCGTCCACCGATGCCACGTACGCGACGCTCGAGGGTCTGGCGTGCGAGGCCGAGGCTTTCGGGGTTCGGGTTCACTTGACTCGCAACGCGAGCAATCTCGGCTATGTCGCGAATTTCGGGGCGGCGCTTGTTGATGCATCGGGCGATGTAGTATTCCTGTGCGATCAGGACGACACGTGGCACCCCGACAAACTCGTGATGCTGGCCAGCGAGTTCGAGCGTCGCACCGAGCTGCTGCTGCTTTGCACGGACGCTTGCCGGATCAATATCGCTGGCGCGGGTTTGCGGCATTCGCTGTTCGAGGTATTGAGGGTTTCACGTTCCGAACTGCAGCGCATGCACACTGGGCGAGGCTTTGACGTCCTGCTGCGCCGCAGCCTCGCGACCGGCGCGACCATTGCGCTGCGTCGCAGACTGCTGGCGGATGCACTGCCGATCCCGGCCGGATGGGTGCACGACGAATGGCTGGCCATCATCGCCGCCGCGCTGGGTGGTTTCGATGGCGTCGAGCGGCGGCTGATCGATTACCGGCAACATGCAGGCAACCAGATCGGCATGCCAGACCGCGATCTCGCCACGAAATGGCGGGATCTGGTGAAGCCGCGTGCGACGATGATCGACATGTTGATTGCACGCGACACCGTTTTGCAGGAACGCCTGCGGGCCCTCGGTGCGCGGGTACCCGATGCGAGTCGCGAGCGGGTGGCCGAGAAGCTTGGTCATTTGCGCGCGCGTCAGGCCTTGCGCGGCGCGCCATGGGCGCGGGCAGGAAGCGTGTTGCGGGAGATGGCATGCGGTCGCTATCAGCGCTATGCGTCTGGCTGGCGTTCGGCCTTCCGCGACCTTGTGCGAAGGGGTGCATAACCGGTCTCCGGTATCATGTGAAACTCTTGGCTCGGATCGGTCTGCACCGAGCCCCATACAAACCATCGGCCTGGTCCCGGGTTCCCATGATCGTCGACAGCGTCCTCGAACTGATCGGCCACACGCCGATGCTGCGCGTGCGTCGGCTCGATGCCGGTCCGTGCGAGCTGTTCCTGAAGCTGGAATCGGCCAACCCCGGCGGTTCGGTCAAGGACCGCATCGGCCTGTCGATGATCGAGGGCGCCGAGAAGGCCGGAAAGATCAGACCGGGCGCCACGCTGGTCGAGGGCACCGCCGGCAACACCGGCCTCGGTCTCGCACTGGTCGCGCAAGCCAAGGGATACAAGCTGATCCTGGTCGTGCCCGACAAGATGAGCCGCGAGAAGATCTTCAACCTCAAGGCAATGGGCGCGGAAGTGGTGCTAACGCGCTCCGACGTCGCCAAGGGTCATCCCGAGTATTACCAGGACCTCGCCGCCAGTATCGCGGAGAAGACATCGGGCGCGTACTTCATCAACCAGTTCGGCAATCCCGACAATCCGGCTGCGCACGAAGCCAGCACCGGCCCGGAGATACTCGAACAGATGGGTGGGCGCGTCGATGCCGTGGTGGTGGGGTGCGGCTCGTCGGGCACGCTGGCCGGGTTGTCGCATTTCTTCGCGAAGGCGTCGCCCGATACCGAATTCATCCTCGCCGACCCGGTGGGTTCGGTACTGGCCCAGTACATCAACGAAGGCACGCTGTCGAAGAAGACCGCATCGTGGATGGTCGAAGGCATCGGCGAGGATTTCCTGCCGTCCATCAGCGATTTCTCGCGCGTCAAGAAGGCGTACTCGATCAGCGACAAGGAAAGTTTCCTCACCGCGCGCGAACTCCTGAAACAGGAAGGCGTGCTCGGCGGCTCGTCCACCGGCACCTTGCTGGCCACGGCGTTGCGCTACTGCCGCGAGCAGACCGAACCGAAACGCGTGGTGACACTGGTGTGCGACACCGGCAACAAATACCTGTCCAAGCTCTACAACGATTACTGGATGCTGGACAACGGCTTCCTCGATCGGCAGCCCACCAATGACCTGCGCGACCTGATCATGCGTCCCTATGCGCAGCGCGACACCGTGGTCGCGGCGCCCGGCGATTTGCTGGTGACGGCCTACAACCGCATGAAGCTGTACGACGTCTCGCAACTTCCGGTGATGGATGGCGAGAAGATCGTCGGGATACTGGATGAATCGGATTTGCTGCTGCACGTGTACGGCGACGAGAAGAAATTCCTCGATTCCGTCGCGACCGCGATGATCACCACCCTGCAGCTGCTCGACGTCAAGGCGCCGATCGAAGACCTGCTCCCGATCTTCGAACACGGCCGCGTCGCGATCGTGATGGACGGCGAGAAGTTCCTCGGCCTCATCACCCGCATCGATCTGCTGAACTACCTGCGCAGACGCGTGGCGTGAGTACACCAGACCGGCATGGATCAATGTCACCCATGCACACGCCTCGTCCTGCCGTCGAACGAGAATGCGGCGTGCCCGGAACCAACCTCACGCCACGGAGCCACCGATGACTGACCTCAAGGCAACGCCTGAAGACGTGCGTTACGCATACCGTTTGTTGCTTGGTCGTGAGCCCGATGAAACGGGATTGCAGCATTATCAAGCCTGGGTTGAATCCGGCGACAGAGATCCTTCAGCGCTGGCGCAAACGATCTTGGAATCGGCGGAGTATCAGGCTAAGCATCAGCGTCATGCAGGAATCGAAGTGACTAAGCGATCAGAGATGGATCGTCTGCCTTTGCACTCTCAGGCATGCTCACAGGAACAGCTTGAATCTCCAGAGTTCCGCCACTGGGCCGCCAGCATGCACGAAACGCCTGGTCGCTTGCATCGCAAATTGTGGGAATTCTGTTTCATCGCTCAGGCATTGCATGAGCGAAGTCTGTTGAGGGGAGGGTGTCGGGGTCTCGGCTTCGCGGTAGGCAACGAGCCGCTCCCGGCATTGTTTGCAAGTCTGGGATGCTCGATTCTTGCCACCGATCTTGGTGCGGATGCCAGCGACGCTACGAGTTGGATCAACAGCAACCAGCATGCCGACAGCGTTGCCCAACTCAATGCGAGAGGGCTGTGCGATCCAGATGTTTTCGCGGCGAATGTTCGATTCGGAGAAGTGGACATGCGCATCATTCCGGGCAATCTGCGTGGTTTCGACTTCCTGTGGTCGTCGTGTGCGCTCGAGCATCTCGGGACACTGCAGCTGGGCATGGACTTTGTGTGGAAAGCGATGGCATGTCTGCAGCCAGGCGGCGTCGCTGTGCATACCACCGAATTCAACTGCGATTCGAATGATGCGACCATCGAAACCGGCAGCGGCGTGATCTATCGCCGCAGGGATCTGGAAGCGCTCGTTGCTCGTTTGCGCGAAGCGGGTCACGAGGTTGAGCCACTGGATTTTTACTTGGGTGAAAGCGATGCGGACCGGTATGTAGACGAACCGCCGTATCAGGAAATGCCGCACCTCAAGCTAAGATTGGGGCCGTTCGCTTCGACCTCATTCGGATTGATCGTGAGAAAGGGTGGTACTCCTGAATCCGTCAACACATGATTGGCGCTCACGCTGGACGGAATTGAAGACATGAAGCACAGGAAGACTTTGCCATTATCCCTCGCCACCCGCGCGATCCACGCCGGCCAGTCGCCCGACCCCTCGACCGGCGCGGTGATGACGCCGATCTACCAGACCTCGACCTACGTGCAGGCCAGCCCAGGTGTGCACAAGGGCTTCGAATATTCGCGCACGCAGAACCCCACGCGGTTCGCGTGGGAACGCTGCGTCGCTGATCTCGAGGGCGGGGTTGCCGGCTTCGCATTCGCCTCAGGCATGGCGACGACGGCCACCGTGCTGGAACTGCTCGACTCCGGCAGCCACGTGATCGCGATGGACGACCTTTACGGCGGAAGCTACCGCTTGTTCGAGCGCGTGCGCCGGCGCAGCGCGGGGCTGGATTTCAGTTTCATCGATTTGAACGACGCGGCCGCGCTGAAAGGCGCATTGAAGCCCAACACGCGGATGATCTGGGCAGAGACGCCGACCAATCCCATGTTGAAACTGGTCGATCTAGCGAAAGTGGCGAAATTTGCCAAGCAGCACGGGCTGCTGCTGGCGGTCGACAACACTTTCTGTTCGCCGATGGTGCAACGCCCCTTGGAATTCGGCGCCGACATCGTGGTGCATTCGGCCACCAAGTATTTGAACGGGCACTCCGACATGGTGGGTGGCGTCGCGGTCGTTTCGACGAAGGAACTGACCGAACGCATGGCCTTCCTGCAGAACTCGGTGGGCGCCGTCGCTGGCCCGTTCGATGCATTCCTCGCGCTACGCGGCGTGAAGACACTGGCTTTGCGCATGCAGGCGCATTGCGCGGGCGCGCTGGAACTCGCGAAGTGGCTGGAAAAACACCCCGCCGTCGAGCGCGTCATCTATCCGGGGCTGAAGTCGCACCCGCAGCATGCGCTGGCGAGCAGACAGATGACGGGCGGTGGCGGCATCGTCACCATCGAAGTGAAAGGCGGCCTGAAGAAGGCGCGACGCATGCTGGAACGCTGCCAGCTGTTCTCGTTGGCGGAATCCCTGGGCGGCGTCGAGAGCCTGATCGAACATCCCGCCATCATGACCCACGCCTCGGTGCCACCCGCCAACCGCAAGCGACTCGGCATCAGCGATGGTTTGATCCGCCTTTCGGTGGGTGTTGAGGATGTACGCGATCTGCACGACGAATTGCAACGGGCGTTGGCCTGAATCCTTGGCGACGGGATGCCAAAACCGGGGACAGCAACTTCGGGCTTGCCGAATCGATCGACACGCTTTCCGTTTTCGCTTCGGAGAGTGATGTGAAGGGCGCGCTGGTTGGAATGCGAAATCGCGCGTGCGCACTGCTTCTGCGCTTTTTTGCTTGGGCCAGCAGGCGCAGCGGATTGCGAAGCTCGTACGCACGCATTCCGTTCGGCTGGCGCCTCGCGATCCGCCGGTACCTGCATGACGTCGCAAGGGTTCCCATGCCGCCGGTGCCGTTCGGAGATGCCTCAAGGCGCATCCGTGCGAGCAAGCACTTGACTTTTCCGGAAGTGAGTTCTGGCGTCAATCTGCTGGGTTATGCGCGCGGCGAGTTTGGCGTCGCCGAGAACTTACGCTCCTATGCCCGTGCCTTGGCACAGGCAGCGTATCCGTTCCTGATTTTCGATCTGGACGTGGGGGAGATCAGCCGCCAGCAGGATCGCTCGATGGAGCCGTACTTTTCGAATACATTGCGCTATCGGTCCAATGTTTTCTTCATCAACCCCGAACAGATGCAGATTGCGCGCGCCGTGCTGGGGCGGCCCGTGTTTTCCGGCCGGTACAACGTCGGTTTCTGGGCATGGGAGCTGGCGAGATATCCGCGTGTCTGGTACGGGGCGTTCGAGCAGGTGGATGAGATATGGGTAAACTCGGAATTCGTTCGTGATGCAATTGGATTGGCTACCGACAAACCGGTTCTGCGCATGCCGACACCGATCGAGTTCAAACCGCCGCACGGAATGGATCGCGCGCACTTCGGTTTGCTCCCAGGCGATTTCGTTTTTTTGTTCAGTTTCGACTTCAACAGTTTTGTGTCACGCAAGAATCCCGAAGCGGTCATCGCCGCCTTCAGGCAGGCTTTCGGTGACGGCGTACAGGGCGTGCGCATGTTGGTGAAGTCCACGAACGGCGGACAATTCCCCGTCAAGTTGGCTGCCATTCGCGACAAGGTTGGCGGTGATCCGCGGATCGAGGTACGCGACGGATTCTTGTCTCGCGAGGAGATGTTTGGTCTCCAAAATTGCGCAGACTGCTACATTTCCCTTCATCGCGCCGAGGGTTTTGGCCTCGGAATGGCCGAGTGCATGTATCTCGGCAAACCCGTGATCGCGACCGGATATTCGGGCAATCTTGATTTCATGGATCACGAGAACAGCCTGTTGGTGGATTACACGCTGATCCCACTTCGCGATGGTGAGTATGCTCACTGGCAGAGGCAGTTCTGGGCGGATCCTGACGTGGCACAAGCCGCGAGGTTCATGCGCCAAGTGTTTGATGACAGGGATCTGGCGCGCCGGATCGGCGCCACTGCAGCTGTCGGCATCCGTTGCACCCATTCGAATGCCGTATGCGGTGCCGCAATGGTCGAGCGTCTGCGGGCAATCGAAGGGCGTCAATCGCTCGCGCAAGATACCGCGGTGTGAGATCGCGGGATTCCTGGGCATCGGCAACCATGCTCCGCACGCACTCTCCAGCCTGATGCGAGCGGCAGATGCTTGCCGTGTTCATGTAGGCTCCACGATAATGCGCGGTTTCGACAAGACGGGGTAGGCCGTTCGGCTTCGCTTTTCCCGTGGCACGGCAGGAGCCGTGAATCGATGAAGTTGATGCTGATCGCCGTCTGGCATTACCGCCACTTCATCCTGACCTCGATCAGGAACGACCTGCGCACCCGCTTCGCGCGCAGCAAACTGGGTGCGACTTGGGCCATCCTGCAACCCTTGACGCAGGGTGCCATCTACGCGTTGGTGCTGGGGCAGATCCTGGGCAGCCGCCTGCCTGATACCAACAACAAATATGCCTATGTGGTCTATCTGCTGGGCGGTCTGTTGGGCTGGACGCTGTTTGCCGAACTGATCACGCGCTGCCTCACGATCTTCGTGGACAACGCCAGCCTGCTGAAGAAGATGGTGTTCCCGCGCATCTGCCTGCCGCTGATCGTCTCGGGATCGTGCCTGCTGAACAACCTGTTCTTGCTGGCGGCGACCCTCTTCATTTTCATGCTCGTCGGCAATTATCCGACTTGGATGTGGTTGTGGTTGCCGGTTTTGATAGCCATCACGCTGTTGTTCGGGTTGGCTCTGGGCCTGATCCTCGGTGTGCTGAACGTGTTCGTGCGCGACGTGGCGCAGGTAACGAACGTGGTCATGCAGTTGTGGTTCTGGCTGACACCGATCGTCTATGCCATCAGCATCCTGCCCGGCCATTTCGCGCCGGTGTTGAGGCTAAACCCGATGTACGCGATCTGCTCGTCGTACCAGCAGGTACTGCTGTGGGGACACCTGCCGCACTTGAAGACGCTGGGCGCGATCGTGGTGTTGTCGCTGGTGTTGTTGACGGTCGGAATGCTTCTGTTCCGGCGCGCCTCGCCCGACATGGTGGACGTGCTGTGAGCGCCCCGGTGCTGCAGGTGGAAGGACTTGGCAAGGCCTTCCGCGAATACCGGGCGGAATGGCGTCGGGTGCTGACGTGGTTCGGCATTGCATCGAAGGCCACGAGCGAAGTGTGGGTGCTGCGCAACATCGGGTTCCAGGTGAACGCCGGCGAGAGCGTGGGCATCGTGGGGCAGAACGGCGCCGGCAAGAGTACGCTCCTGAAGCTCGTGACTGGCACGCTGCGTCCCACCGAAGGCTCGATCGCCGTCAGCGGGCGCATCGCCGCGATCCTCGAACTCGGCATGGGCTTCAATGCCGACTTGACCGGCCGTGAGAACGCCCGCTACACCGCGGGCTTAATGGGGATGAGCCCCGACCAGATCGATGCGATCATTCCGGAGGCGGAGGCATTCGCCGAGATCGGCGAGTATTTCGACCAGCCGTTGCGCACCTATTCCAGCGGCATGCAGATGCGAGTCGCGTTCAGCGTGGTGACTGCGGTGCGTCCGGAGATCCTCATCGTCGATGAGGCGTTGTCGGTGGGCGACGCGTATTTCTCGCACAAGAGCATGGCGCGCATACGGCGATTCCGCGAGGAGGGTACCACGCTGCTGTTCGTTTCGCACGATCCGGGCGCCGTCCAGTCCCTGTGTGATCGCGCGATCCTGCTCGATCACGGGCGGCTGCTGCTGGATGGCGAGCCAAGCCAGGTGATGGATTACTACAACGCGCTGATCGCCGAGCGGGAGAACGCAACCGTCGAGGTGCGGCAGCTCGGCGGTGGAACGCAGACCATTTCGGGTACCCGCGAGGCCGTGGTCGAATCGATCGGACTGTTCAACGCGGCAGGCGAGCCGGTGGAATTCGTCAACGTCGGAGAAGCGGCTGAAATGCGCGCGCGGATTGCCGTCCAAGACGACATTCCGCGACTGGTGTTCGGCTACATGATCAAGGATCGACTGGGTCAGCCGGTGTTCGGAACCAATACGCACCACACCGGGCAATCACTGGAAGGTGTGCGAAAGGGTGCGGTGGTGGAATACCGGGTGGCTTTTCCCATGAACTTCGGCCCGGGCAGCTATTCGGTATCCACGGCCTTGTGCAGCACCGATACCCATCTGGTCAACAATTACGAGTGGCGCGATCTCGCCTTGGTATTCACCGTTGCCAACCAAGACCGCGACCATTTCGTCGGCAGCGCGTGGGTCCCTCCCGTGATCGAGGTGCTGGTGTCATGACGTCGCGCCGCTTCTCATCCGTCTGCGCAGGTTTCTGCCCAGACGGATGCTTTGCGAGGACGCCGGGGCGCGCGATCGGACAAATCGCGCCGCATGAGACTTTGCGCTGGATGTACGCGGGCTGATTGCTGCAGAGGTGCCGCTAGGTCCTTCCATACACATCTTCCAGCCGCACGATATCATCTTCGCCCAGATAGCTACCGGACTGCACCTCAATCAACTCCAGCGGTACTTTGCCGGGGTTGCGCAAGCGATGCACGGCGCCCAATGGAAGAAACGTGCTTTCGTTTTCCGCCACCATGAACACTTCCTCGTTGCGAGTGACTTCAGCGGTGCCGGATACGATGACCCAGTGTTCGGCGCGGTGATGGTGCTTTTGCAGGCTCAGTGCGGCGCCGGGTTTCACCGTGATGCGCTTGACCTGGAAGCGATCGCCCATGTCGATGGAGTCGTAGCTCCCCCATGGGCGATAAACCTTGCGATGGAACAGGTGCTCCTGACGCCCGTCCGATTTGATCCGGTCGACGAGCCTCTTGACTTCCTGCACGCGCACACGCGGCGCGACCAGCACGGCATCCGGGGTATCCACGATCACGATATCTTCGAGGCCCAGAGCGGCCACCAGCCTCCGATCGGTGCCGCGCACGAAACAGTTGCGGCTGTCGATGGCGATCACATCGCCTTCCAGCCGATTGCCGTCGCCGTCCCGTGTGGATGCCGCCCACAGCGCATCCCATGAACCGATGTCGCTCCACCCGCAGCTCACCGGCACCACCGCCGCGCGCGTGGTCTTTTCCATCACCGCGTAGTCGATCGAATTGTCGGGCGAGGCCTCAAAGGCTTGCTTGTCGATCCGCACGAAATCGAGGTCGGCCTTGGCCGCTTCGAATGCCTTTTTGCTGGCCGCGTATATTGCGGGCGCGTGTTGTTGCAGTTCATCCAGGTAACGTTGTGCCTTGAACAAGAACATGCCCGAATTCCATTCGTAGTCGCCTGCTTCGACGTACTGTTTTGCCGTATCCGCATCGGGCTTCTCGACGAAGCGCTCCACCCGGAACGCCCCCGCGCCCGTCGCTTCCGCGCGTTTGATGTAACCGAAGCCGGTTTCCGGCGCTTCCGGACGGATGCCGAACGTGACCAGCCAGCCTTGTTCCGCCAAGGGCAAGGCCTTGCCGACGGCATCGGCAAAGCTGGCCGTGTCTCCGATCAAGTGGTCGGCGGGCAGCACCAGCAGCGTTGGATCCTTGTCCATTGCCAATGCCCGCAAGGCCGCCAGCGCGATGGCCGGCGCCGTGTTGCGCGGCATGGGTTCCAGCAGGATCGAAGCGCCTTCCACTTTGAGTCCCCGCAGTTGTTCGGCGACCAGGAATCGATGTTCCTCGCTGCACACGATGATCGGTGCAGCGACCTCCTCAAGCTCGCGGGTGCGTGCAACGGTCTGCTGGAACAGCGTGGAGTCGCCGCTCAAGGCCAGGAATTGCTTGGGCAGGTTCTTGCGCGAAAGCGGCCACAGGCGCGTTCCGCTGCCGCCGCTGAGGATTACCGGGGAGAGCATCGAATTTTTCCAGGATCGGAGGCGCGATAATCTAGCATGCTCGTCGCGTTGGCGAGTCGGCTACCGGCGTCCGGATGTTCCTTTGGAGCGGGCAAATCAGGCTGCATGGGGCCGCCACTTATCGTGGATAATGGCCCGCGTAGTCTGCATGGTGAAACGAGGTTCATGTTGTTCCAGCAAGCTCTCGCGCAGCCATCCATGATCGAACCCTTCACGTCGCGTGCGCGCGTGTGACCTGCTGCATCGTGGCCATTTCGCGGGGTCCGTATTCGGCCACATCTCCCAAATTGCACCGGCCGGTACGGGAACTGCTTGGGCCATGCCGACCGGCTTCCGCTCGAAACCTACAACCATGAACACGGAAAACTTCATCAGCTACGCCCAAAACGGTGAAGACATCATGCTTCACCGTGCATTCAAGGATATCCAGAGGGGCTTTTACATCGACGTGGGCGCCCAGGATCCTGTCGTGGATTCGGTGACCAAGGCTTTCTACGAGCGCGGATGGCGGGGTATCAACATCGAGCCCGTTGCACACTGGTACAAGCGTCTGGTCGCGGATCGTCCGCATGACATCAATTTGCAGGTTGCGGCCTCAGATAGCGCGGGTAGTCTCCGGTTGTTCGAAGTGGAGGGAACGGGCCTGTCGACCTGCAACGCCGAATTCGCGCGCCGTCATCGCGAACAGGGGTTGCTGGTCACGGACCACACCGTCGCTTGCGTGACACTCGACGGGATTTGCTCGGAGCATCAGATAGACCTCGTCCATTTTCTCAAGATGGATTGCGAGGGTGCGGAACTGCAGGCCTTGAGGGGGATGTCGTTCACGAAAATCAGGCCGTGGGTGGTACTCGTCGAAGCCACCGAACCCAACAGTACCGAACCGACGTGGCAGGAATGGGAACCCATTCTGACCGGCAAGGAATACGTGCACGTCTACTCTGATGGCCTGAACAGGTTTTACATCGCCCGCGAACACGTGGAATTGCAGCGGTCGTTTGAAACCCCGCCCAATGCGCTGGATGGGGCCGTGCGCGAGATCGACGTACGTCGTGAGAAGCACATAGCCCGTTTGACTGCCGAACTCGAGCAATCGCGTTCAGCGGAGCGCGCAGGGCGGCTTCAGAGCGAGCGCGACGAATTGCGGATGGTCCTGGCCACGCGCGATGCGCACATCACGAATGTGGAAGGTGAGCGCGACGAGTTGCGGATGGTCCTGGCCACGCGCGATGCACACATCACGAACGTGGAAAGTGAGCGCGACCTTTTGCGCACCGCTATCGCCGAGCAGGATGCGCAGATCGAGGGTATCAAGGCGCAACATCTCCTCCTGCGAACGCAAGCCGGCCGGCGAGAAGCCGAGCTGGCCACGCTTAGGGCATCCGGCGAGCAGCTGCAAGGCATGCTTTGGGCATCCGATCAGGCTTTGCAAGACACGCGGCGCGCCCGGGAGGAGGAACGTGCGCGCGCCGAGCTGAAACTCGCCGGAGCAAATGATCTGTGCCGGCAATGGGAGGCCGAAGTCGGCAGCATGCACGCGAGCCGTTCGTGGCGCATCACGGCTCCGCTCAGGACGGCCGGGAATGCTACCCGGCGGCTGAAACGGGTTATCCTGCGCGCGGCTTTCATCGTGTTCAGGCCATTGGCGCGTCTTGCCAAGCCAGTCTTGCGCGGCGCGGCCAAGTCACGCCTCGCCCGTTCCGCCGTGACGGGATCGCTCGGCAAGCACTCGCGTTTCACCGAAACTGCACGTCTGTTCCTGTTTGGAGCGCCGTCGGCCGAAACGCAGGTGTCCCCGCGCAACCACGGTGACTTGCGAGCCGACGCAGGCCATACTTCGGGCGATCAGGAAAAGCGGGAAGGATCGCCCGGGATGACAGACTCTCTGGATGCGCTTTCGGAACGCGGGCGCAAGGCGAAACAGTTGCTCGAAGAGATACGATTGGGTGGATCCGAAGGGGACAAGGATGCGCATCGTTCTTGATTTGCAAGCGTGCCAGACCAGTGGCAGCCGCTTCCGCGGGATCGGACGTTCAACCTGGGCATTTACGCGCGCGATGTTGAAGCGCGGCAGCCGGCATGAATTCCGGGTCATGCTCAATGGCGCGTTTCCCGACTCGCTCCCGGACCTGCGCCGGGAACTGCGGGATCTGGTCCCGCCGTCCCGCATCCACGAATGGGAAGTGCCGGGACCAACCGCTGCCGCCGACCCCGCGAATGCGTGGCGTTCTTGCAGCGGGGAAGTGCTTCGCGAGGCGTTCGTCGATTCGCTGCAACCCGACTGGTTGCACATGGGCAGCCTGTTCGAAGGGTTTGGCGATGACGCCATTGCGTCGGTCCCCGTGGACGCAGCGGCTGCTCCGGTCGCGATCACGCTGCATGACCTGATTCCGTGGCTGTACCCGGAAATCTATCTTCCGTCGCCGCAAGCCAAAGCCTGGTATGCGCGCAGGCTCGATTCGCTGAAACGCGCACGCCTGCTGTTCGCGGTCTCCGCGCACACGCGGCGAGAGGCCATCGATCAGCTCGATTTGCAGCCCAGCCGCATCGTGAATGTTTCTTCCTCCGTGGATGCGGGATTCGTACGTTTGTCCGTTTGCGGACCGGCACAGGATGCCGTGCGCACAGCCGCGGGTATTGTGCGTCCGTTCGTGATGTACACGGGCGGGGTTGATCGCCACAAGAACGTGGAAGGCCTGGTCCGCGCGTTTGCCGGCTTGCCTGTTGCATGCCGGACCGCGCACCAGTTGGTGCTGGTCGGAAAGGCGTCGGATGCCGATCGCGAGCGGCTGGTCAGGCTGGCGCGGCAGGCGGGCTTGCGGGACGGCGACCTGGTGTTGACGGGGTTTGTCAGCGACGAGGATTTGGTGGCGTTGTACAACCTGTGCAAGTTGTTCGTGTTTCCGTCGTGGCATGAAGGATTCGGATTGCCGGCGCTGGAAGCGATGGCTTGCGGGGCGCCGGTGATCGCGTCGAACACGTCGAGTTTGCCGGAGGTGGTGGGGCGGAGCGACGCGCTGTTCGATCCGCATGACGAGGAGGCGATGGCTGGGTTGATGAGCCGGGTGCTGGAGGACGCGGGGTTCCGGCGTTCATTGTCGGAGCGTGGATTGGAGCGGGCGAAGCAGTTTTCGTGGGACGAGAGTGCGCGGCGCGCACTGGAGGCGATGGAGGCGGTGCATGAAGAACGGTCTGCAAGGAGGCTTGAGTCGATGCATGCACCAAGGCCGGCGGACTCTGCCCGGGCAAGCGAGGAATTGAACCGTGCGCATCGTTCTTGACCTGCAGGCCTGCCAGACTGGCAGCAGCCGCCAGCGCGGAATAGGGCGTTATTCCTGGGCGCTGGCGACAGCCATGCTCAAGCGGGGAGCCGGACACGAATTCCTTGTCATGTTGAACGAGAGGTTGCCGGACTCCGCGGATACGATACGCAACGATTTGCAGGGATTGATCGCTCCCGATCGCGTGGTGACGTGGCGATCCCCGTGGCCCACCGCCGCCGAGCACGCGGAAGGTCGCAGCAACCGCGGCCGCGCCGAGGCTCACCGCCAGGCGTTCATTGCTGCGCTCGATCCCGACTTCGTGCATGTCGCCAGCCTGTTCGAAGGATGGGCTGACGATGCTGTGGCGGCAGTTCCGGATTCGGCGGAGGCCGCACCGGTGGCGGTCACGCTGTACGACCTCATCCCGTTGGTGCACCGCGATGTATATCTTCGCCACCCGGTGCCAAGAGATTTCTATTACGAACGCCTTGACGAACTGCGTCGAGCGCGGCTGCTGCTTGCAATTTCCGATGCGTCACGACGCGAGGCGATCGAATTGCTGGACTTGTCGCCTGAGCGCGTCGTCAACATTTCCACGGCAGCGAACAACATTTTCCGTCGCGAGGCGATGGAGGCGCGGCGTGAAGCACAGCTTGGCGCGCGCTACGGGCTGACGCGTCCGTTCGTGATGTACACGGGCGGCATCGATCATCGCAAGAATATCGAAGGCCTGATCCGCGCGTTCGCAAAACTGCCGGCCGAACTGCGGGGAAAACACCAGTTGGCGGTGGTATGCCGGGTGTCGGATGCCGATCGCGAGCGGCTGGTCGGGCTGGCGCGGCAGGCGGGCTTGCGGGACGGCGACCTGGTGTTGACGGGGTTTGTCAGCGACGAGGATTTGGTGGCGTTGTACAACCTGTGCAAGTTGTTCGTGTTTCCGTCGTGGCATGAAGGATTCGGATTGCCGGCGCTGGAAGCGATGGCTTGCGGGGCGCCGGTGATCGCGTCGAACACGTCGAGTTTGCCGGAGGTGGTGGGGCGGAGCGACGCGTTGTTCGATCCGCATGACGAGGAGGCGATGGCCGGATTGATGAGCCGGGTGCTGGAGGACGCGGGGTTCCGGCGTTCATTGTCGGAGCGTGGATTGGAGCGGGCGAAGCAGTTTTCGTGGGACGAGAGTGCGCGGCGCGCACTGGAGGCGATGGAGGCGGTACACGCGGCACACGGGGTGCCACCGGTGCACGATTCGTCCGGCAGAAAACCCCGTCTTGCGTATGTCTCGCCCCTGCCCCCGGAACGAACGGGCATCGCGGATTATGGCGCAGAACTGTTGCCGGAACTGACTCGCCACTACGAAATCGAGGTCGTGAGCGATCAGGCGGAAATCGGCGCATGCGTGCCGTTGGGCTGCCAGTGGCGAAGCAGCGAGTGGTTCGATCGCCACGCCGCGCACTATGACCGCGTGCTTTACCAGGTCGGCAATTCGTCTTTCCACGGGCACATGTTTGACTTGTTGTCGCGACACCCCGGGACCGCGGTACTGCACGATTTCTATCTCGGCCATATCAGTGCGCACGTTGCCGCGTCGGGCTCCGATTCCGGGTTCTGGACGCGCGCCTTGTACGAATCCCACGGCTACCGCGCGCTGCTTGCGCAGTGCGACGGAGCCGCCCCCGGTGAGGTCGCGCGGAAATATCCCAGCAACTGGAACGTTCTGCGTGACAGCGACGGGGTCATCGTGCATTCCGGTTTTTGCAAGCGGCTGGCGGCGAGCTGGTATGGGGAAGCCGCGACTGCCCGCATGTTGCACATCCCGCTGCTTCGCTCCAAACGGAACCCTTGTTCCCGCGAAGAGGCGCGTCGCGCACTCGGGATATCGGACGCCGGATTCGTGGTTGCCAGTTTCGGGGTCGTGAATCCGCCCAAGCTCTGCGACCGGCTCGTTTCCGCGTGGGGGCTTTCCCGACTGGCGAAAGCGCATGGCGGTCTGCTCGTGTTCGTGGGCGACAGCCATGACAACGCATTCACTGCGTCGCTGCTGGGACAGGCTCGTGAACGCGGCATCGAGGAGCAGGTAAGGATCACGGGCTACGTCGACGCGGCCATCTACGATCTCTACCTTGCGGCCGCCGACGTGGTAGTGCAGTTGCGAGCCAGTTCGCGCGGGGAAACCTCGGCCGCGATTCTGGATGGCTTCGCATCCGGGCGCGCAGTGATCGCGAACGCGCACGGGTCGGCTGCGGAATTGCCCGCGGATGCCGTGTGCATGATCTCCGATGAGTTCGAAGATCGGGAGTTGGCGGCGGCGCTGGAATCGCTATCGGACGATATGGCACGCCGCGAGGCGCTGGGCCGGGCGGGGCGTGCCTACCTCGAGCAGATGCACGACCCGGCCCGGATCGCCGCGCGATACCGGGCTGCGATCGAAAATTTCCATGCCACCAGTTCGCACCGTCGAATGCACCGTGTCGCACAAGAACTGATTGCGCGCACCACGGGCACCGTCGCCCAGCCGGGAGACATCGAGCATGCAGCACAGGCGCTCGCCGAAGTTGTTCCCCAGGACGTCTCGCAGCGCCAGTTGCTGGTCGATGTTTCACAGCTCTCGACCACCGATGCCCACAGCGGAATCCAGCGCGTGGTGCGCAGCATCGTGCTGGAGCTGCTGCGGTTCCCCCCGGAAGGCTTTCGCGTGGAACCGGTTTATGCCGTGTATGGCGAAGGCGGCGCCGGGTACAGGTATGCGCGTGCCTTCACGAGCCGGTTTCTCGGCATCGGTGCAGCGCCCAAATCGGACAGCCGAGTCGACGTGTCGGATGGCGATGTTTTCCTTGGTCTCGATCTGGCCCCGCACATCGTGCCGGGGTGCGAGCGTGCGCTGCTGCGCATGCGCAGGCAGGGAGTCCGCATCCATTTCGTCCTGTACGACATGCTGGCTGCACTGCATCCGGAGTGGTTCCCGGAAGATTTGGTCGGTTGGCTGGACCAATGGCGACGTTCCGTCGCCAGGGTTTCGAACAGCGTGGTCGCGATTTCGCGGGCCGTGGCCGGCGAATTTTCCCATTGGCTGGAGCGCGCGCGCCCGGCCCGCAGTGAGCCGCTCGAGATCGCATGGTTCCACTTGGGTTCGGATATTGAATCGAGCAAGCCGACTACGGGCACGAGGGCGGAAACGGCGCGCGCGCTGGCACGCTGGCGCAAGCGCCGCGTGTTCCTGATGGTCGGTACCGTCGAGGCGCGCAAGGGCTACGCGCAGGCACTCGATGCGTTCGAAATGCTTTGGTCGCAGGGGAGCCAGGCGTGCCTTGCGATCGTGGGCAAGCCGGGCTGGCATACGGAAGCACTGGTCGGGCGCTTGCGCGGGCACCCCGAGTCAGGCCGGCGGTTGTTCTGGTTCGAGGCGCTGAGTGACGAGGCGCTTGGTTCGGTTTACGCCGCGTCCAGTGTGTTGCTGGCGGCTTCGTTCGGCGAAGGTTTCGGCCTGCCCCTGATCGAGGCTGCCCGCCATCGCATCCCGGTGCTCGCGAGGAATCTACCGGTGTTCCATGAGGTGGCTGGGGAAGCGGTCGTTTACTTCGACGCCGCCAATGCCACGGAACTGGTGCGCGCGATTTCCGATTGGGAGATCCGCGCGCAGCAAGGCCGGCTGCCGGATGTGCCGACGCCCACGCCGTTGACGTGGCGCCAGAGCACGCACCAACTGCTCGATGTGATCAAATTGGACGGCCGCTCGGCGACGCCGGGTCCGGATGTGTGCGAGGATCGGACTTCCGGCTTCCATGCATAGCAAGGCGAGTTCGATGGGGTTCCGACGGATGGTTGCAGTGAACAAGACTCCCGCATCTCCGTGAGTACGGACCAGAACACGATGGCCGCGCCGGAGGATCATGAAAGCGGCATGATCCCGTCCGGGCGTGGCATGACAGTCGATCGCGCGCTGGCCGCGATGACCGTCTTCATCGTCGTCGCCAGCCTGGTGGGGTTGGCGGCAGCGCTCGCAGGCGTGTTCCATGCACCCCAGATATTGGTCGTTGCCGTCGCAGCCGCCGCCTGGCATCTGCACCGGACACGCAAGAACGGTAGCGCCTGGCCTGGCCCGGCCCCGCGTTGGCGCCATGTCGTGTTGCTGGTGCTGGTCGCCCTGTTCTTCCGCTCGCCGGTGTATCACTACGTGCTCGGCGGCCAGGATCAGGGCCTTTACGTGAACATCGCCCATTACATCGAAGACACCGGCGGAATCGCCGTCTCCGACAAGGTCGAGCGACAGCTGGAGAACACGCCATTCCTTGACCGGTACTTGGCCAGGAACCGATCCGGCGCAGACGGATTCCTGGCCGGCGTGTATGCGCGCAATTCGGATCTAGGCAAGCTCAGCTTCCAGTTCTACGACGTCTTCCCGGTCTGGATGGCGATCGCGGGCGGAGTGTTCGGACAGGCGGCGGCGGTGTACGCGCTGACGCTCTTCGCTTTGTTGTCGATCGTGTTTTTCTACCGACTGACATTGTTGCTGACCGAATCGTATCGACCCGCGTTGTTCGCGGGTGGCTTGCTGGCACTCAGCCCCTTGCATGCTTTTTTCTCCAAGTTCCCGGTCACCGAAGTGCCGGCATTGTGCTTCATGCTGGCGGGATTCACGCTGCTGGCGGTCTATTGGTCCGCGGCACCCGCGCACAGGCGGGCCGGGTGGCTGGCATGGTCCAGCCTCGCTTTCCTGTGCGCGTTCACCACCCGCATCGACGGGTTCATGTATGTACCCTTCATCGTAGCGATGGCATGGGTGACGCTGCTGCGGGACGCCGACCCGCGCAGACGGCGAGCGGTGCAGTGGTTCGCCCTGGCCGTGACGGCCATGTACCTGATTTCGGTTGCGTATGGCCTCGTCTGGTCGCGAGACTACTCCCGCGACATTTACCGCCTGTCCTTCGAACCTCTTTTCGGGCGGCACTGGCGGATCGTTCTTCAGGCACTGGGCGCGGTGGTATTGGTTTTTTGGGGCGGGTTGGCCATCGTGGCCGAACGTGCGCGGTTCCGTGAGCGGTTCGCGGCGCACTTCGATGGTGCGTGGCGGCGCTTGCCCGGCATCATCGTATGGCTGGCGCTGGTGTTTGGAATCGCGCGGATCTATCGTTTGGGGTGGACCAACCGTTATGTCGGAAGCGCCGGGTTCGCGGACATGTGGCATCTGGCGGGCGCCGGGTGGACGGCGGCGTCAGCCAGCAGTCTGTGGACGCTGGTTGTGTACCTGGGGCCTTTGCTGGTGCTGGCGTTCCTGGTGCTCGTCGCCTGGCGCAGCGCCGATCCGCGGATCGCGTTCCTGCGCTGGTTGGCCGCGGGGCTCTTTGCCTACATCGCGCTTCTGCAGTGGGTGATTCCCTACAGCCCCTATTACGCACGCTACCTCTTGAGCGGGCTTGTTCCATGCATGCTGCTTCTGGTGGTATGTGCCTGGGCGTCGATGCGTGGGGGCCACGGCAAAAAGGCGTTGTCCTGGGCCCTGGTCATCAGCGCCGTGTATGCCGCCGGCATTTCTGCCGCGCAGATCGGAAAGAACGAGAACGATGGCGCCTATGCGGGCCTGGCGAGGCTGACCGCCTCGGTGGATCCCGCTGACCTGATTTTGCTTCAGATCCCGCCGTTTTCGACCTTCGACCGCAACCAGGTCGAGACGCCGCTGTTGTACACGTTCCATCGCACGACGATGGTGGTCGACAGCAAGGACCTGCAGGACGAGGGATACCTCGCCAAACTCGATTCCCTGTACGACGATATCTTCCTGCTCACGCCTCGCGAAAGCGTGCCGGGCAATTTCAAGCTTGTCGACAGTGTCCGCTTCCGCGTGAAGTCCTACGCACGGAACCACTCATTCCCGCGCCAGCTCGCGTTGAGTCAGGACATGGTGTTGAACATGTATCGGCTGGGTCGCCTGCGGATACCCTTCGACATGCCGTTTTCATTTGCGGTCGGCGGCCTTGGCAGTGCCTGGCTCCATTCAGGCTGGAGCGGTCAAGAGCCATGGGGAACGTGGAGCGTGGGCCACGAAGCCGTGCTGTCGGTGGACCTTCGCGATCTTCCGGAATCTGCCAAGTCGTTCCTGCTCGAGCTCGACGCGCGGGCGTTCGTGACGGAGAACCATCGCATGCAGAGGATCTATGCAAGTGTCGATGGCAACCCCGTTGACACGTACACCGTGGAGTATCCTGATGCCAGCCTGACGATGCGAATCCCGATTCGGGTGCCGCAGGCCGAATCAACGCAACGCGTCAACGTGGAGTTATCGCTTCCGGATGCCACAAGTCCGCAGGAGCTGAATCTCAATTCCGATGATCGGCAACTGGGCGTTGCCTTGGAACGCGGGCGCGTCCTTCCGCAGGGCGGACATCCAGAAAGTGCTCCGCCGAAAAAGGGGAAGCCATGAGCGCCTGCGGTCCTGGCGTCAGGGTTGCGGTGGTCGCGAATGCCCGAAGCCTGTTGCCGCGACAACCGCGGCGCGTTGCAGTTCGATTTGCTGGACGCGGAAATCGATCTGTTCGAGAAGCTTGCGGTTGGTTGCGATCAGGTCGGCGACCAGCCCGATCATGAATGACATCGCGCCCAGCATGATGCACAGCGCAGCCAGGATCAGCGATTGCACGTGGCCGCTGCCATGGCCGCCAACAAGGAACACCAGATAGCGTGCACCGATTGCGAGGCCGGCGACGGCAAGAACAGCGCTGATCCACATGAACAGCGTCAGGGGGCGATAGATCACGAACACCCGCAGGATCGTCATCAGCGAGCGCTTGACGTAATTGGGAATGCTCCTGACCAGGCGTGATGGCCGCAAGTCGGGATTGGTGCGGATCGGCACGGAAACCACGGTCAGGTTGCTGAGGCCCGCCTGGATGATCGTTTCCAATGTGTAGGTATAGGCGTTGAACACGTTGAGGCGCATCGCGGTTTCGCGGGTCATTGCCCGAAACCCGCTCGGCGCATCGGCGACATCCGTCTTGCTGGCCAGACGCACCGCCCAGCTTCCGAGGTGCTGCAACTGTTTCTTGATCCAGCTGAAATGTTCGGTCTGCGCGATGGGGCGCGCGCCGACCACCATGTCGGCGCGGTGTTCGAGGATCGGCTGTACCAGCAACGGAATATCCGCGGCCTCGTATTGGTTGTCGGCGTCGGTGTTGACGATCACGTCAGCGCCCTCTCGCAGGGCGGCATCGATCCCGGTCATGAAGGCGGTGGCGAGCCCGCGATTGACCGGATGCCGAATCACATGGTCGACGCCGAGTTCGCGCGCAAGCTCCGTGGTGCCGTCGGTGGAACCGTCGTCCACCACCAGCCATTCCACCTTGTCGAAGCCTGCGACGGTACGCGGCAGCGTGGCCAACGCCGCGCCCAGCGTCGCGGCTTCATTGAGGCAGGGGATCTGGATGATCAACTTCATGCTCGACGCCTCCCGCGCCGTGTTCGGCTACATCGTAAGTTCGTCGCGCAGCGCTACGTACAGGTCCAGCGCCGTCGGATTCGCCAGCGCGTCGGTGTTCTTCACCGTCTCGCCGTGGATCACCGCACGCACGGCGAGTTCGGAGATCTTGCCGGAAATGGTGCGCGGGATGTCGACGACTTCGAGGATTTTCGCCGGTACGTGGCGCGGGGTCGTATTGGTACGGATCCGTTGCCTGATCTTGTCGCGCAGCGCATCGTCAAGAACGGCACCGTCGCGCAGGCGCACGAACAGCACGATGCGCTCGTCGCCTTGCCAGTGCTGGCCGACCGCGACCGATTCCAGTATTTCGGGGAGTTGTTCGACCTGGCGGTAGATCTCGGCGGTGCCGATGCGCACGCCGCCGGGATTGAGGGTGGCGTCGGAGCGGCCGTAGATGATGATGCCGTCGTGCGCGGTCAGCTCGGCGCGATCGCCGTGGCACCACATGCCCGGTACTTTCGCGAAGTACGCGGCGCGGTATTTTTCACCGTCCGCATCGTTCCAGAAACCGACGGGCATCGAAGGGAACGGCGCGGCGCAGGCGAGTTCGCCGGGTTGTCCGCGCACGGGTTGGCCCGACTCGTCGAGGATCTGCACCTTCATGCCCAGCCCGCGGCTTTGCAATTCGCCGCGGTACACCGGCAGCAGCGGATTGCCCAGCGCGAAGCAGGAAACGATGTCGGTGCCGCCCGAGATCGAGGCCAGCAACACGCTTTCCTTGACGTCGCGGTAGACGTAATCGAACGATTCCGGTGCCAGCGGCGAGCCGGTGGAAAGGATCGTCTTGAGTTGGGTGAGCTTGTGCGTCTCGCGCGGCTTGACGCCCATCTTGGCCGTCGCGTCGATCCACTTGGCGCTGGTGCCGAAGATGCTGATGCCGACCTCGTCGGCGAGGTCCCACAACGCGTTGCCGTCGGGGTGCGTGGGCGAGCCGTCGTACAACACCACCGTCGCGCCCACCGCCAGCGATGACACCAGCCAGTTCCACATCATCCAGCCGCAGGTGGTGTAGTAGAAGATGCGGTCCTCGCGCTTGAGGTCGGTGTGCAGCACCAGTTCCTTCAAGTGCTGCAACAGCGTTCCGCCGGCGCCATGCACGATGCACTTGGGTTTGCCGGTGGTGCCCGAGGAATACATGATGTAGAGCGGGTGGTCGAAGGGCGTCGGAACGAATTCGAGCGGGTGGTCGTCGCTGCCGGCGAAGGCGTCCCAGGCCGCCGCGTTGCGCAAGCCATCGAGTTGCAAGGGAACGCCGGAGTAGGGAATCACGACGCATTTTTCGATCGACGGGATCGCCGCCAGCACCTCGCGCACCTTGGCGAGGCAATCGTGGCGCTTGCCGCCGTAGGCGTAGGCATCCGCGCAGAACAACACCTTCGGCTCGATCTGGCCGAAACGGTCGACGATGCCGTTGACGCCGAAATCCGGCGAGGCCGACGACCACACTGCGCCCAGCGAGGTCGTGGCCAGCATCGCGATGATGGTTTCCGGCAGGTTGGGCAGGAAGCCCGCCACCCGATCGTCCTTGCCTACGCCTGCCTGCCTCAATGCATGCGCGACGCGGCCGACGATCGCATGCAGTTGCGCGTAGGTGTACTCGCGTCGATGGCCCCATTCATTGCGGAATATCAGGGCGAGCTTGTCATCCTTGAAGCGCAGCAGGTTCTGCGCGAAGTTGAGCTGGACGTCCGGGAACCAGCGTGCGCCGGGCATCTTGTCGCCATCGACCAGCACCGGCTCGAATTCGCCGCTGGCGCGGATGCCGCAGAACTCCCACACCAGCGGCCAGAATTTCTCCGGGTGGCGGATCGAGAAATCGTACAGCGGCGCATAGCTGCCGATGTCGCTGTTGCCGGTGGCGTCGTGGACGAAACGCACGAACCGGTGCAGGTTGGTGCGTTCCCTGCGTTCGGGTGACGGGGTCCACAAGGGTGTGTCGGTCGCCATGCGTGGTCCGGATCTGAAAACGCCGGAAATTGTAGCGGATCGACCGATGGCGCTCGGGCCTCGGCAGGGAGCTCGACCCGTGCCGGGCGTGGTCCGGAATGCCTGTGATGCTGGCCTCGTTTTCGGCAGCACAAAGGCAACCCCACCTGAATTGTGTGCCAAGCCGCAGTGTGGTGTGGTGGCATCGCTGATATAAAGGCACATTCGTTTACATTCGCGGAACTGGCCATGTCGCGTCCCTTGCTGCCTGCCCTCAAGTACCTCCTGTCTGTTGCGTTGCTGGTCGGGTGCCTGCCTGCTGCGATGGCGGCATCAACCCCGACCTTGTTTTCCATGGCTTCCGGCAAGGCCGAAGTGCTCGCGCAGGGTGCCCAGAAATCCTGGCCCATCAAGGTCAGCGAAGACAATGCATTCGATGCGGTGTTCCAGGGCGGCATGTGGTTGCCCAACCCCGCCGGCGGACGCATCTACGCTAAATACCAACGCCACATCCTGCATGCCAATGGCACTTGGACTTGGGTCGGCTCCGTCGAGACGGTGCACGGCGCGCAACCCGTGGTGTTGACGTTCGGTGCGGACAAGAGCGTGTTCGGCCTGATCCCGCAGGCATCCGGGTATCCGCTGCGGATCGTGTCGAATGCCGCGGGGACCCATGTGGTGGAGACTTCCGCCACGGCCATGGCGCAGTCGGCCGAGGCGCTGCGCGTGAGCAGCGCACGCGACTACGTGATTCCACCCAAGGTGAATCCGAAGGGGGTCTCTCTGGCCACGGCGACGCCGAGCGTGGCTGATGCCGCACCCGTGCAGGCGGCTGCGAGTGGTCCCGTCACCATTGACGTGATGGTTGTCTACACCTCTGGCTACGTCAGTGCGATGGGTAGCCAGAGTAAGACATTGACGCGCATCCAGAACCTTGTCGACGTGACCAACGCGGCGTACACGAGCAGCGGCGTCAACCAGCAAATTCGCCTGGTCAAGACGGCCGAGGTCAATTACCCGGACAACACTTCCAACCAGAGTGCATTGGATGACATCACCGGCATCAATGAAAGCGGCGGCACCGTACCCATTCCCGCGTCGCTGCAAAACGTCGCCTCGCTGCGCGACCAATATGGCGCCGATCTGGTCACGCTTCTCCGCGGCTACGACAACGCCACGCAAGGTGGTTGTGGCGTGGGTTGGCTGATTGGCGGGAACATGACCCAGATCGTGCCGAGCCAGCAGAAACCCTACGGCTACAACGTGGTCAGCGACGGCAAGAGTGGCGGTTATTTCTGCCTCGACACCACCTTCGCGCACGAACTCGGCCACAACATGGGTAGCGCGCACGATCGTGCCAATGCCACCGAACCTGGTGCGTACTCGTACTCCTACGGTTACCTCGGCAACGGTGCCAGCGGGTTCTCGACCATCATGGCCTATGGCGCAAAGACCGCCACACCGCTTTCCGTATTTTCCAATCCCAACATTTCCACTTGTCAGAACAGCCCTTGCGGCGTGCCGGACAGCAATACAACGAGTTCTGCCGACAACGTGCACAGCTTGAACAATACCGCGGCGCTGATCGCGGCGTTCGAGCCGACCACAGTGGGCACGCCACCCCCACTAAGAGCATCCCTCCACAACGATGTCAACGGAGATGGCAAATCCGACTTGCTGTTCCAAAACACAAGCCAAGGCTACCTTGGATGGTGGCTGATGAACGGCACCCAGGTGACGTCGACAAGTAATCAATCCATGACCTTGGGTTACAGCGTGGTTGCGACCGGTGATTTCAATGGCGACGGGAAGGCCGACATCGTTTGGATAAGCAAGTCGAACGCGCTTTATATATGGCTGAGTAACGGCTCAGGCTTCACGTCACAATACGTTGCAACTGTGGGGCCGGGATGGAAGGTCGTGGGCGCTGGCGATGTAGATGGCGATGGCAAGGCCGATCTGCTGTTTCAAAATCCGACGAGCAACTATTTCGGGTGGTGGATCATGAACGGGGCACAAGTACTGTCCATGAACAACCAGGCTACCGGCTCGGGTTACTCGGTCGCTGCGATCGGCGATTTCGACGGTGACGGTAAGGTTGACATTGCCTGGACCAACGCCAGTCGAGCCCTCGTCATCTGGATGAGCACGGGATCCGGTTTCGTCGGACAACATATCCAGTCCTACGGGCCGGGATGGAAACTTTTGGGCGCCGGCGACGTGGATGGAGATGGAAAGGCCGATTTGTTGTTCTCCAATTCAACGAGCAGCTACTTCGGTTGGTGGACCATGAACGGAATCCGGGTACTGTCCATGAATAACCAAGCTACGGGCGCTGGCTATTACCTTGTTGCTACGGGCGATTTCAATGGGGATGGGAAGGCCGACCTCCTTTGGACCAACAGTGCCCACAACCTTGTCATCTGGACGAGCAACGGAAATGGATTCACCGGACAGCACATCTCCCAATCCTATAGCTCGGTATGGTCACCCATTCCCTGACGGATCGCGCCTTGACGTTGGTACATAAAGAAGCGTGTCGGCAGCCCGCGATCAAACCGAACCGGCGGCGGCAGACGTTCCTCCTCTGGGGCCATGCGTTCGAATTGCGGGAAGAGCCGGCGCACGTCTGCGGCGACATCCCGGTGTCGTACATGCGGCACCCCGGTGTCCCGAAGATCTGTGCTGGTTGAGTAGATCAGCACATAGCGTTCCGCCGCGGCGAACAGTCGTTCGAGATACGTGTTGTATACCGGATCCTCGACGAGATGAAAGATCACGTCGAGAGACAGGGAAAGATCCCCGCCTTCTCCCACGTAATCGTTGGTCAGAATAAATCTTTTGCTCGCGTCGTTCGAGAAACGCGTGCGACACTGTTGAATTACCGTCCGGCTCACGTCCACTCCGATGTAAGCGGAGGCGTTGAACATATCGAGTTGCACTCCGTCACCACAACCGAATTCGATCAACGAACGCACGTCATGTTCGGCTATGAAGCGGTTGATCACCGACGCTTTGTATTCGGCGTTCATCCCGCGTGAACCCTCCCCGGACTCCCCGCCGAGACGGTAGCGATCCTCCCAGTATTTCGAGGATTCTCGAAATCTGATCAGAGGAAGCAGCTTCCCGATGGTTGAAAAGATTTTCTTCATGATGATCCTATTTGGCGATGTCGGAGAAGTTCGGATCGGGCCGCACTTTGCACATCAGAAGCAGGCCGACAATGAAAGCAAGTACGTCTGCGCCGACCGAGGCGAGACGCGCAAGGAGTGCGATCAGGAGCACAACATCCCGGGGGAAGGTGCCGGCGAGCAGGAGCACCAGCGCTGACTCGCGGACCCCAAGCCCGCCTGGCGCCCCAGGGATCAGAAACCCGATTATCCATGCAAGTGAATATGCCCCACAGATGACGCCCCAATCCTGTATCCGAAGGGGTACAAGACTTGCAGCAATAACCCCAGCGGCGATGCCGACAAGCACATATCCCGCAATGTAGAACGGCAGCGACCACAGCGACGGATACAGGGCCGGGACGACGTCGACGAACTTCCGGATTATGGTACGGTGCAGCTTGAGCCTTTTGCGCAACATTCCTGCAACCAGGACCGCCCCGATCAACAGGATCGCGAAGAGCAGGAATGCCGCGTAGGAATCTGCACGACTCATCCCGTGCAGGGTTCCGTCGGGCAGAAGGCAATAGAGCCCCAGACCGATGAATAGAGCGCCCGCACATGCAAGACCCGCTTCTTGCAGGAGAGACAGTACGGCGGGAGCGGCTGGCACCTTCAGGCGCGTCCGTGCCAAGGCGACCCTTCCGACATAGTGACCAACATTGCCCGGAAGGTATTTGGCGATTTGCGTACTCAGGTAAACAGCGGTGGACGGTACGATCGCGACGCGGCAGGACAGCCCGGCAAGTAGTATGTTCCATGCCACTGCAGACACGACGCTGGTCAGCGAGATCAAGATCACCGCGATGCCGATGGCAAGGTATGTATCGGGTCGAAGGCCGTGAAGTCCATTGGTGTTGGCGAGTCCCGATGCAAAGTGGATGAGAAACGCTATTGATGCACCGAAGAACAGGATGCGGAGCAGAACCGACGCTCTTCGACGCCACGCTTTTGATGGCGAATGCGCCTGCAATGACGGGACTATCATGGGTCGGTTCTATTCAATGCCGGAGCCGGGCTTTTGGGCCACCAAAAAGTAACCGATAGGGAACCTGATGAGTGCCGGGGTCGATCGTAACCCCCCCGAAGCCAACAGTCCGATCCCTTGGATCAACGATGCCATGGGTGGGCCGATGAGCGGCAGCGCTGACATCGCTTTCGAGACGAGGTCCGTGATCACTGCACCGTAGCCACCGATTTCCTCCAGTCGTACCAGCTCCAGCCCAGCCATGTCGAGAAGATGCTTGATGGCGTACCTGGTGAAGCGGTAGTAGTCGTTCGGTACTTCGTGCAGCATGTAAAGAAATGGAGTGTTGAGCAGCAGTATCCCATTGGGCTTCAGGAGACGGCTCATTTCTGAAAACGCAAGTTCTGGATTCGGAAGATGCTCGATGACGTCCGAGGAAAGTAGGGTGTCGAATGTGCCTGCCGCGAATGGCAACGTTTGCGAGAGGTCACAAAAAACATCCACATGCACATTGTTGTGGATGGAGCCCGGCCAGTCGATGCAGATGTTTTCCGATACACATTCGCGATAGCCTTCGTAGAACGGTACTTTCCCGCATCCCATGTCCAAGAGGAGACCGTGCGCGTATTGACGAAAGGCGGACTGGTATTTGTCGGTGATGAGTCTGGCTATCAGCCTGGACGATACCGCGAGTTCACGGCGATCACGGTTGGGATGCAGCTTTTCACCGCGCATGACGTATTTTGACGGCGTCCAGCGGCCACGCTCTCTCATCTTGGTTCCTGCCCTTCAGTCGACGAGCTTGTCTGGATGTGGCGCGTCCGCGGTTTCGGTGTGTGGTGAATCGTTACCATTCAATACCCGAAGGGTCTGCTCCGCCACCCACTTCCAGTTGTAGTGTTCCACGACGTATTCCCTGGCTTTGCTCGCGAAGTCATCACGCTTGGCATCGGACCAGCCTGAAATCTCGTTCAGGCACCTCACCCATTCTCCCGGATCCAACGGAGGCAGGAGAAAGCCGGTTATGCCATCCGCAATGGCGTCGACGAGCCCGCCGCATCTTGTCGCGACCGTAGGGGTACCCACCGCAGGACCTTCCAAGGCCGAGAGTCCGAAACCTTCATCCTGTTCCTGGGCCTCTGGAGGCAAGTTGGGCATGATGCACGCCATAACTTGTGAACGCAGAGCGGACAGCTGATCGCGAGGAAGCGAGCCGAGATAGTGAATACGACTCCGGGATTTGATGCAGTCGTATTCCTGCCTATCCCACACCGTTCCGGCGACGAGTAATTCCATGGCCGGATCCATGTTCGGCCAGACCTCTTGCACGAACCACGACAAGCCTTTGTATTTGATCAGCCGTCCCGCGAACAGGATGGCGTTCCGGATCGGTGACCTGGGAAAGGGGTGCGGTACGGATGTGCCAAGGGCGACAACGCGTACCCCGCGAATCCCTATTGAATCTGCCGTCCTCTTGATGGCATGGCTGTTTGCGAGCCCGGCATCAATCGTGTTGCTCTTGATCACGGCGCGGGCGACCAGACGGTAGATGCGTGCCTTGATGCTCCTCCGTTTCAGAAAGTAAAGGTCGTTGCCGTGCAAGCTGACCACTACCCTCGTCTTGCCCGAACTGGCAATTTTTGCCACGAGCGCCAAGCCGGCAATGGCAAAGTCACCGATCAACACGGCCCCGTACACCCCCCGGTTGCGTATCAGGGTCCAGGATGCTCCCAGGAAGAACGTGGTCAAACGTGCGAGGGATGGTCGTCCGTGGATCGGATAGCAAGGCTTATGGATGTCGACGTCACTGCTGATTTCGCGCAAAGCCTCGAACAGTTCATGGGAATACGTTTCCATTCCGCCGACAGACGGCGGAAATTTGCGAGTGATGAATAAAACCCGCATTGCTCAAACCTCACATCTCGATGGTGTGACCTTTGAGGATTGCGCATCCGGAGTCCACCGGTCACTGGCAAGTGGTGGCATCAGAGCAAGCCTTCCAATTCCGGCACCAGGTTGAACAGGTCGCCGACGAGGCCGATGACGGCGACTTCGAAGATGGGTGCTTCAGCGTCCTCCTTGTAGATCGCGACAATGGTGTCAGCGTCCTTGAAGCCGGTGAGGTGCCGGGTGGCGCCGGAAATGCTTATCGCGATATAAAGCTCGGGCGCGACGATCTTGCCAGTCTGGTCGATCTGCACGTCGTTGGGGCAATAGCCTGCATCGACTGCCGCGCGCGAGACGCCGGCGTGCATCCTTTTGGTGGGCTGCTTGAAGATGATCTCGAAGTTTTCCTTCGAGCCCAATCTGCGTCCGCCCGACACGATTTTTGCTGCGCCTTGCGGATCAGGACATTTGTCGACGGCCTGCTTCGATTCCACGGAGCGTCTGTGCGAAAATGGCATTGTGGCGAACGACAAGAGTTCAACGCGCGCCGCGTTCGATGATTGGTTTGAAGCGATGTCAACGAATGGATTGAGCGGCAACTTGACGTCTTCCGTGCCTGTGCAAGAAAGATCGGGGTTCACCTGAATCCCCACGTAGTAATCGACCGTGCGCTTGCATGCGGCCAATCTCTTCATCGAAATTCCCCGGTCTGAAACAGGCGTTCATTGTAACAAACCGCGCTTTGAACACCCGATGACGCTTGGAGACGCGTTCTGTCGGCGAGTTGATTGGCTTGCAACCCGAACAGTCGTGTTCAGGCGGGGTTTGCCAGATCGCGCACCGCTTCGATCACCCGCCCAACGTCGGCATCGGTCAATTTTGGCGACAGCGGCAGGCTGACAGTCTGGCGGCCGATGCGCATGGCGTTCGGCCACTTCTCAGGTCGCCAGCCGAAACGCTGTTGGTAGTACGGGTGTTCGGGTACTGCGAGATAGTGAACCCCTGTACCGATCCTGCGCACGTTCATGGCGTTCAAGAAGTCATCCCGTGAAATGCCACTGCGTTCTGCATCGACCATGATCGTGAACAGGTGGCAGGCGTGCCGGGTGCCGGGCGCGGGCGGTGCAGGGAGGCCGATCGCCAGGTCGGCAAAGGCTGCCATGTAACGATTCCAGATTGTGTCGCGGCGCCGCCAATTCCTCTCCACACGGGCGAGTTGGTGGATCCCGATCGCGGCTTGCAGATCCATCATGTTGTACTTGAAGCCGGCTTCAACGACTTGGTAGTGTTTGTACCCTTGGTCGCCGAACCGGTGCCAGGCATCCTTGCTCATTCCGTGCAGCGCCAGAACCTTCGCGCGCGCAATGTGCGCTTCGTCGTGGCCGGTAATCATGCCGCCTTCGCCGGTGACGACGTTCTTCGTGGCGTAGAAACTGAAACAACCGAAGTCGCCGAACGTACCAGCCTTGCGGCCGTGATGCGTGCTTTCGATCGCGTGCGCACAGTCTTCGATAACCATCAAGCCGTTCTTGTCAGCGATGGCCATGATCGCGTCCATCTCGCAGGGCCGTCCCGCGAAATGCACCGGCAGGATCGCGCGGGTGCGCGGGGTGATCGCGGCCTCGATCGCGGCGGGGTCGATACATTGCGTCACCGGATCGACGTCCGCCAGCACCGGTGTCAGGCCCGCGTGGATGATCGCGTTGATCGATGCACAGAAAGTCATCGGCGTGGTGATGACTTCGCTGCCGGGTTCGAGATCCGACGCGACCATGCTGACGTGCAGGGCCGCGGTGCAGGAATTCACCGCAGCGACTTGCGAGGGTTGCAAGCCTTGGTATGCCGCGAAATCGCGTTCGAACTGCGCCACCCGCGGACCCGTGCCGAGCCACGCAGACTCCATGCAGGCAACAACCTCGTCGATTTCGGCCTGTTCGATCAGCGGCGAACCGAAGACCAGGAAAGGCGGCGAAGGGCTGGTGGCAGGCATGGGATGCGACAGTCTTACGCCATTGCCTCCAGCTCCGGCACGAGCTTGAACAGGTCGCCGACGAGGCCGATGTCGGCGACTTCGAAGATGGGTGCCTCGGCGTCCTTGTTGATCGCGACGATGGTGCCGGCGTCCTTGATGCCGGTGAGGTGCTGGATGGCGCCGGAGATGCCAATCGCAATGTAGAGCTCGGGCGCGATGATCTTGCCGGTCTGGCCGACCTGCATGTCGTTGGGGCAATAGCCCGCATCGACCGCGGCGCGCGAGGCGCCGGCCGCGGCGTGCAGTTTGTCGGCGAGCTTGTAGATGATGTCGAAGTTTTCCTTCGAACCCAGTCCGCGTCCGCCCGACACCACTCTCGACGCACTTTGCAGGTCGGGGCGTTCGCTGGAAGCCTGCTGCAATTTCACGAAACGCGTGTGCGAGGGCAGCGACACATCGAGTGACAATGCTTCGACCGGGGCGGCACTGGCCGCGTCGCCCACGGCCGGCCACGACGCGGTGCGTACAGTGCCGACCACGGTCGCGTCGGTCGGTGCTTCGACGGTGACGATGGCGTTGCCGGCGTAGATCGGTCGCGTAAAGGTGTGTGCGCCGGTCACCGACATGATGTCGCTGACCTGGCCGACGCCCAGCAGCGCGGCCACGCGCGGTGCGACGTCCTTGCCGAAGGTGGTCGAAGGGAACAGCAAATGCGTGTAGCCGTTTTTCGCGGCAGCCGCGATCTGCGGCGCCAGCACGGCGGCCAGCGCGTGCGCGTTTTCGGCGCGAGCGATGGTCAGAACCTTGCTGATGCCATCGAGTTTTGCTGCTTGCGCAGCCACGGCATCGGGCGCATCGACCAGCACCAGTACGTCGATGGCGTCCGGCTTGATCTCCTTCGCGCAGGTGACGCAGCGCGCGGTCGAGGCGTTGAGTTGGCCGTTCAAGTGTTCGGCGATGACCAGGATTTTGGACATGGTTCCACCACTCGGTTCTGGATTCTCCTTCTCCCTCCGGGAGAAGGTGCCCCGAAGGGGCGGATGAGGGTACGAGTCTCGGCGAACTTTTGTCGAAGATCCGGACCCTCACCCGGCGCTTCACGCCACCCTCTCCCGGAGGGAGAGGGGAAAGCAAATCAAACCAAACCCTTCTGCTTCAACAAGCCGACCAGTTCCGCGACATCTTTCACCATCACGCCACGCGAGCGCTTGGCTGGCGGGGCGTACTGTGTGGTCTTGATTTCGCCGCCATGCTCGATGCCGAGCGTGGACAACTCGATGGTCTCGATCGGCTTGGACTTGGCCTTCATGATGTCCGGCAGCTTGATGAAACGCGGCTCGTTCAAACGCAGGTCGGTGGTGACGACGGCCGGAAGATCCACTTCGATGGTTTCGAGGCCGGCGTCGACTTCGCGCGTCACCGTGGCCTTGTCGCCGCTGATTTCCAGTTTCGACGCGAAGGTGGCCTGCGGGCGGTCCCACAGCGCGGCCAGCATCTGGCCGGTCTGGTTGCAGTCATCATCGATGGCCTGCTTGCCGAGGATCACCAGACCGGGCTGTTCCTTCTCGACCAGTTTCAGGAACGTGCGCGCGGCCGCGAGCGGTTGCACCGGATCGGGCGTGACCACGTGGATCGCGCGATTGGCGCCCATCGCAAGCCCGTTGCGCAGGTGCGCCTGCGCATCGGCGGGCGCGATCGTCGCGATCACGACTTCCTCGGCGATGCCTTTCTCGCGTAAGCGCAGCGCTTCTTCCAGTGCGATGTCGTCGAACGGATTGGGCGACAGCTTCACGCCGTCGGTCACCACGCCGCTGCCATCCGGCTTCACCTGGATGCGCACGTTGTAATCGACCACGCGCTTGTAAGCGACCAGAATCTTCATCGGGAATTCCTTGCGTTCGGCCTGTGCGGCACATCGGAACGATCAACCGGAAATTATAGCCGACCGCGACCCGCGAACCCGCGCGACGCCCGTCCGGAAGACGATGTCAGGCGCTGCGGCCTGCCCGGGCCGCGATGCGCCGCACGATGGCCTTCGCGAACCGCTGCGCCGCGCCGTCCGCGTGGGCGACGAAGACCGAAGGTTCGACCAGTTCCAGTTCCAGCAGTCGGGGCGAGCCGTCATCGTCGCGGATCAGGTCCACGCGCGCGTACAGCAAGGGTCGCTCAAAAGGGATCGCCGCGAGCGCGCCTCGCGCGACGGCGAGTTCACCGGCGGAAGGCGTGCGCGGTTCGATGGTTTCCTTCGCATACAGGCCAGCGGTCGGGCCTTCGTCGCGCTTGAGCAGTGGGCCCTTGCGGATCGCATGGCTGAATTCGCCGTCGAAGAACAGCAGTGCCGTCTCGCCGTGTTCGTCCACGCGCTCGAGATACGGTTGCAGCAGGGCGCTGCGGTTTTTCTCGAGCAACCGTTGGACATGAGCGACGATTGCGTCGCGATTGCCGCGCGAGTGACGCTGCGCGTCGCGCGAACCCGCGCCGACAGCGGGCTTCACCACGACGTCTTGATTTTTCCTTCCCCCATTCATGGGGGAAGGTGCCGAAGGCGGATGGGGGAAATGCTCCAGAAAGCCACCGATCATGGCGATCGCATCCTCGCCCGGCTCGACGAACGCACTCGGCACCACCGGCACGCCGGCGCGGTCGAGATCGGCAAGATAGTGCTTGTCGGTATTCCAGCGAATCACGTCGAGAGGATTCAGGAAACGCGAGTGCCGCGACACCTGTTCCGCCCACGCGATGAAATCCGGCAGGCGTTCGAAGTAATCCCAAGTCGAACGCAGCAGCGCGAGATCGAAACGCGACCAGTCGACGGTGTCGTCATCCCAATCGACTTCGCATGCCTCGGCGCCCGCGTCGCCCAGTGCCGCCAACAGCAGCGGCATGTCCTGGTCGGTGCCGCGCGCGGCGCGTGCGGTGACGAGGGCGACGCGTGGTCGTGTCATGGGAAATACGGGACCGCGGGAACAATCGCGCAGGCTAGCATGTCCGCCGCCCGATCCGGTTTGAAGGCTTCGCCCGCCAAGGCGGCGGGCGAAGCCACGGCAGCGTGCTGTTACGGCTTGCGATCGGGCCGCCAACCGGGAACGCCGGCGCGCCATTTCATGAAGGCGATGGTGTCGGCGGTCTGCAGGTCGGTCTGGGTACGGGTGGAGCCGATGCCGTGGCCGGCTTCGGCGTCGATCCGCAACAGCACCGGATTCGGCGTGCCCGACGCCTGCAGCGCGGCGGCGAACTTGGCGGGTTCCCACGGCGACACACGCGGATCGTTCAGGCCCGTCGTGATCATCACCGCCGGATACGTGACGCCCTTCTTCACGTGCTGGATCGAATCCATCGCGAACAGGTTCTTGAATCCCTGTTCGGTTTTCACGCTGCCGAACTCCGGGATGTTGGGCGGCCCGTTGGGCGAGAACTCCGCGCGCAGGGTGTCGGCGGCAGGCACCAGATCGAGCACGCCCGCGAACAGGTCGGGCCGCTCGGTCATCGCGCGGCCCATCGTGATCCCGCCCGCGGAACCACCGATGATGAACAGCTTGTCTTTCGTCGTGACGCCGCGCGCAATCAAATCCTCGCCGCAGGCGATCAGGTCCTGCCAGGTGTTGTGCTTGTTGGCGTCCTTGCCGCCGAGCCGCCACGCCTCGCCTTTTTCGCCACCGCCGCGCACGTGGCAGATGCCGTAGGCGATGCCTTCGCGCATCGCCGCCGCGCGCCGGGTGCTGAAATCGGCGAGGTTGGAAATGCCGTAGGAGCCGTACGCCTCGACCAGCGTGATCTGCGGGCCCTTGGCATCCTTCGGCTGGATCAGGCTGAGCGGCACCATCACGCCGTCCCGCGCCTTCGCTTCCAGGTCGCTGACCTTGAAAGCCGCGGCGTCCATGTCGCCCGCATGACCGATGCCCAGCGTGGCGAATTTCCGCGAGGACGGGTCGTAGCGCAGGTAGGTCGGTTGCGTCACCCAGCCCGAAAGGCCGACCACGATGCCGGGCTTGCGCGGATCGCCGAAGGCCTCGCCGACGTGGCCTTCGAATGGCAATGCGACTTGCTCGACCTTGTCACTGCCTGCCGGAACGCGCAGGAGTTGCGAATACGCCCCCTTGCGCGCCGTGACGTACAGCGCATCGGATGCGGCGTAGAAACCCTCGATCACGCGATCGGGTTGCGCGGGGATGAGCGTCTTCGCGGACGACAGCGTTTCGCCCGCCCGCAGTTGCAGCACCTTGAAGGTCGGCGCGTCCTTGTGCGAGAGCAGGAAGATTTCATTGCCGCGCATGCCGATCAAGGTAACGTCGTCAGCGCGGTCGACCAGCGGCTTCCAGGTGGCCTTGGGGTTCGCTGCGTCGCCGGCGGGCGCAGCCCAGGCCTGCCATTCGTTCTGCACGCCGTTGATGGAAACCGCCAGCGCATCCGTGGCGCCGGGCGTGAGCAACAGGATGGGGAAGGCTTCGGGCGCGAACTTTGGCCCGTGGCCCACGCTGCTGCCGAGTACGGTGTGCGGCTTGCCGGCCAGGTTCCACGCGTCGAGCGTCGAATTCTTGTAGGTATCGGTTTCCGGTGCGCCGGGGTTCAGTTTCGCCAAACGATTGAAGTACACCGTTTGCGAATCATTGCTCCATGCCGTCGCGCCGAAACGGACGCGATCGAGCGGACCCGCGATGGGCTTGCCGGTTGCCGCGTCGTACACCGTCATCGACGCGTTTTCGGAACCGCCTTCCGACACGCCCACGGCGACCTTGCTGCCGTCTGGGGATGGCAGGAACCAGTTGATCGCGTAAGGCTTGCCGCCATTCCTTGCCCGCAGTGCCGCGATGTCGATCAACTTGCGGGTGCCCGTGCCATCGTGCACCACCAGGTCATAGTCATCGGCGCCGGGCGCGCGTTCCTCGTAGAAATCGCGGCCGCCGTACGAGGCGAACCCTTGCACGAACCCGAAGCTGCCGGTGAAGGTCGATACGCGTTTTTGCAGCGCGGCCAGCGGCGCGATCGCATCCATCACCTTGCGCGTATACACACCCTCCGACTTCATCCACGCGATCGTCGCAGGGTCGAGCTTCTCCATGTAGCGATAGTTGTCGGTGACCTTGACGCCCCACAGCGTCTCGGTCACGGGTTGGATGGGTGGTGCGGCCGGCGGCGGGCCGACATCGACGGGGGCCAGTGGATCGGTGGCCGCAAGTGCGAACGGCGCCGCGGCAAGGGCAAGCAGCGCGGCAACGAACAGGCTGGGACGCAATCCGAAACGCATGGCTAACCCTCCGCGGCGATGGTTCGCGGACTATAACCTTTTGCAGCCGTTCTGCCAGCAGGACCTTCGACCTAGGGCCTGCTTCCTTGCCCTGCGTGCAAATGGCCGACGGCGCGACCGCTTGGCATAGCGTTAACAGGCCCTGCGGAGCCGGTCAGAGATTGCTGTAATTCGGTCCGCTGCCGCCCTCGGGCGGCACCCAGGTGATGATCTCGTACGGGTCCTTGATGTCGCAGGTCTTGCAGTGCACGCAGTTGGCGGCGTTGATCTGCAGGCGCAGCGACCTGGCATTGTCCGTGCCGGTTTCCTCGACGATTTCGTACACGTTGGCGGGGCAGAAGCGCGTGCAGGGGTTGCCGTATTCGACCGTGCAGCGATCGACGCAGACGCTGGTGTCGGCGACGTGAAGGTGCACGGGCTGGTCCTCGTCGTGCTCGGTGGCGGCGAAATACACCGATGCGAGGCGATCGCGTGGTGGCAACGAGCGCTCGATCCAGCCGGGTTCGCGCGGCGACGTGGCGTTCGGGCCGGGACGGTTGGCTTGCGTCGCGGGCGGATCGAGCTTGTCCAGCGATGACCAATCGGCGTGGTTCTTCAGGGTCCACGGCGACAGCCCGACCGTGACCGTTTCCCACGCCGCGTTGAACAGTCCGCGCCACAACCCGCCGTGAAAGCCGGGCCGGATGTTGCGCACTTTCTTCAGCTCTGCGGCGATGGGCGAGGCGCGCAGGCGCGCATCGAAACCTGTGCCCGTTTGCTTCTCGGCGAAATGTTCGGCCGCAAGCATGCCCGAGCGGATTGCCTGATGCGTGCCCTTGATCTTGGGCACGTTCATCAGCCCGGCCGCGTCGCCGATCAGGATGGCACCCGGCATTTCCACGTTCGGCAGCGATTGCAAGCCGCCTTCGATCAGCGCGCGTGCGCCGGCGGACACGATGCTGCCGCCCTCCAGCAGCGGCGCAATCCGCGCGTGGTGCTTCAATTGCTGGAACGCCTCCCACGGCCGGAACAGGGGGTCGGAATAATCCAGCCCTGCGACGAAGCCGATCGCGACGCGGTCCTTGTCGATCTGGTAAATGAAGCTGCCACCGTAGGTGCGGTTGTCGAGCGGCCAGCCGATGGTGTGGGTGATGTGCCCGGGCTGGACCCGGCCTGGCGGCAGTTGCCAGAGTTCCTTCAAACCGATGCCGTAAGTCTGTGGGTCACAGTTCTTGTCCAAACCATATTTGGCGATCAACGTCTTGCTGACGCTGCCGCGGCAGCCTTCGGCCAGTACCGTGAGCGAGGCCAGGATGTCGATGCCTTGCGTGTAGCCGGGCTTGTGCGAGCCGTCCTTCGCCACGCCCATGTCGCCGATGCGCACGCCCGCGACGGCGCCCCTGTCGTCGAACACCGCATCCGCTGCGGCGAAGCCCGGGAACACGTCCACGCCCAGGGCCTCGGCCTGCGGCGCCAGCCACGCACAGAGTGCGCCCAGCGACACGATGAAATTGCCCGCGTTGTGCATCTGCGGCGGCGTGGGCAATTTGCTTGCACGTTTGGCATCGCGCAGCCACAGGAATTCATCATGCGCGGCCGGCACGCAGATCGGCGGCGGCGCGTCTCGCCACTTCGGCAGCAGCGCATCCAGTGGAGCGGGTTCGATCACCGCGCCCGAAAGAATCTGCGCGCCCACTGCCGAGGCTTTCTCGATCACGCATACGCGGGCGTCGGGCTTGAGTTGCTTCAGGCGGATCGCGAAGGCGAGGCCGGACGGCCCGGCGCCGACCACGACCACGTCGTATTCCATCGTTTCGCGTTCGCTCATGGCGGCTCCGTCATTGACCGTCTGCGGCCCACCATTGTCTTGGGTTCGCGCGCCCCCGGCAAACCGGCCGTGCATCCCGCATAATCGGCGCATGAGTGCCATCGACGACGAGGCGGTATTGGGACCGGACGCGCTGCAGCGCGGCGGCGTGTGGCAGTGCCTGCACTGGCTTGCATCGGGACGCACCTCGGCCGAGGCGCTGGCGGATGCATGCCTCGATGCCATCGAACGACGCGATCCCGACATCCATGCGTTCGTGGACGTGCGTCCGGACCTGGTGCGCGACCAGGCCGCCAGCGCGCAGCGCCGTCGCCGCGAGGGTCCGATCGGGCGTCTCGACGGGATTCCGGTCGCGGTCAAGGACAACTTCGACGTGGCGGGCTACCCGACGCGTGCGGGCCTGCCGACGCGCGACGAACACATCGCCCGCAACGACGCGCACGCAGTCGCGCGCTTGCGCGCGGCCGGCGCGGTGCTGCTGGGCAAGACCAATCTCGACGAAGGCGCGCTGGGCGCGGCCACCCGCAATCCGCATTTCGGCACCACGCGCAATCCGATCGATCCGGGCCGCGTGGCGGGCGGTTCGTCCGGCGGTTCCGCCGCGGCCGTCGCGGCGGGGATGGCGCCGGTCGCGATCGGTTCGGACACGTTGGGTTCGGTGCGCATCCCCGCGAGCTATTGCGGGGTGTTCGCATTGAAACCCACCCACGGCGAAATTTCCGCGCGTGGCCTGGTGCCTGCGGCGCGGCGGCTGGATGCGGTCGGCATCCTCGGGCGCAGCGTCGGCGACCTCGTGGTGATGCTGCAGGTGCTGGCCGGTTACGATGCCGACGATCCGCGTTCGCGCCGGCGCCGCGTCGCGTTGCAACTGCCGGACTGGAATCCCACCCAGTTGCGCTGTGGCGTGGTGCCGGACCTCGCCGCGATTGGGGTGGAGCCGGCGGTGGTGGCGGTGTTCGATGCCGCCCTGGCAAGGCTCGAACGCGAGCTCGGCGAACGCCAGGCACTGGATTTTTCCGATTGGCCGTTCCAGAAGATGCGTCGCGCCGGCCTGTTGCTGATGGAAGCCGAGATGCGCAACACCTTCGCCGAGGATCTGGCCGACACCGCGCACCCGGTGTCCGACGATTTCCGGCACATGCTCGACTACGCTTCGCGCAAGTCCGCTGCGGATTACGCGTCGGCGGACCGCATCCTCGACTTCGCGGTGCTGAAGGCGCGCCGCGTGTTCTCGCGCGTGGACGTGCTGGTGCTGCCGACCACGCCGCAGGGCGCGTTTCCGGTCGATGCGCCGGTGCCGGCGTCGCAGGCCGACCTCACCGCGTTCGCCAGCCTGTCCGCGTGCCCCGCGGTCAGCATCCCGATGGGAACCTTGCCCGATGGCATGCCGATCGGCATGCAGTTCGTGGGCGCACCGGGGTCGGACTTGCGTTTGCTGGAACTCGCGGAAGTCTGCGCGTCCGCACTGGACGCAGTGCCGGCGTACCCGGTTGTTCCCGTCGCGGCATGATGCCGGTCGCGCCGCACCGACCGGCGCGGCGCGGCGCGGCGTCACCACCAACGGTGCCAGGGCAGGAAGATCGCGGCCAGGATCACCGCGAAGATCGACCACTTGGTCGCGTAATACAGCTTGCGATTATGCTTTTTCAGCCTCTTGCCGACGTGGCGGATGGCGTAGGCGTACTTGAAGATCTTGTTGACGCCGCCGGTGCGATCGCCCTCCTGGTTGGGCGAGGCGCCGGCCGCGAGCAGGGTGCGCGCGACCGCGTGGTTGAGCGCCGTGGCCCAACGGTATTTCATCGGCCGTTCGAGGTCGCAGAACAGGATGATGCGGTCCTGGTCGGTCTCGTTCGCGGCCCAGTGGATGTAGGTTTCGTCGAACACCACGCCTTCGCCGTCGCGCCAGCTGTAGGGCTTGCCGTCGACCCTGATCCAGCAGCGATCGTCGTTGGGCGTGATCAAGCCCAGGTGATAGCGCAGTGAACCCGCGAACGGGTCACGGTGCTTGCCGAGGTTGCTGCCGGGCGGCAACTGGGTAAACGCGGCGGCCTTGATGTGCGGCGAGCCTTTCAGGATTTCGACCGTGCGCGGGCACAGTTGCAGCGCCGACGGGTGCGGCGCGTCGTCGTACCACTTGAGGTAAAACCGCTTCCAGCCGGTGCGGAAGAACGAATGGAAACCGGCATCGTTGTACTGGTCGGACGCCTTGATGTGGCTGGCTTTCGCGAGCGCGACCGCCTCGTCGCGGATGACCTGCCAGTGGCTGCGCAGGTTTTCGAGCTCGGGAAAATCCGACGGCGCGAGGTACGGCGTCACCGGCACGCGCGAGAACGCGTACATCAGCACGTTGATCGGCGCCATGAAGGTCGAATGGTCGGTGATCTGGCGCAGGAACTTGTGCCGCACCCTGCCGCGGAAATGCACGTACAGCGCACTCGCGATGAGGACGGCCAGGACGATCCACTTGGTCATGGCGAAAACGGGACGGCAAGCATCGAACGGGCGCGGATTTTACTCCGCAGCGGCTCGCCGTGACTTGCTGCGACCTGTATGCGCGAGCGTGATGATCGCCACGCCGACGAGGATCACCACCATGCCGCCGATCTCGGCGGGACCCACGTGCTCGCCCGCGATCAGTGCGCCCAGCAGCACCGCCACCGGCGGATTCACGTAGGCATAACTCGCGGTCAGCGCCGGGCGCGCGTGCTTGATCAGGAACAGGTACGCGGAAAACGCGATGATCGATCCGAACACGGCCAGGTACGCGATCGCCAGGATCGATGCGGTCGGCGGATGCTCGGGCAACCTTTCGCCCGTCAGCCACGCGGTCAGCGCCAGTGCGGGCGCCGCGCACAGCATCTGCGCGGCCACGTTCATCGGGCCTTCCGGCATGTCCTGGTGGCGGCTCCAGATCGAGCCGAACGCCCAGGCGAGCGTCGCCACCAGCAGCGCCACGGCCGCCCACGGCGCCGCGCGCATCGCGCCGCCGCTGTTCAACACGATCACGCCGAGGAACCCGACCACCAGCCCGGCAATTTCACCGCGGCTCGGGCGTTCCCGATACGCGAACAGGAACAGCGCGATGAACAGCGGTTCGCTCGCGATCGCGACCGCGGCGATGCCGGAGGTCACGCTTTGCTCCGCGAAGCAGACCAGCCCGTTGCCGAACATCAGCAGCAGTACGCCGGTGATCGCCGCATTGCGCCACTGCCGGCGCGTGGGCGGCTTCACGCCGCGCAGGCGCAGCCACGCATACATCGCGACGCCGGCTGAAAGAAAGCGCAAGGCGGCCATCGTGAACGGCGGGAAGCCGGTCAGTCCGATCCGGATCCCGAGATAGGTCGAGCCCCAGATCAGGTACACCGCCGCCAGCGCCAGCGGAATCAGCCAGCGGCGTTCGGCTGCGGTGTCGACGGCAATGGGAGCGACGGTGTCGTGCATGATCGGCGAATCTGCGTGTGTGTGAGCGTATGCCCTGGGGCCAAGCTTCGCCTAGAAATCCACCTTGCCGAACCGGGCCAACCCCTTGTTGTGGCCCGGCGGGTCGAGCACCGACTGGTCGAGCGGTAGCGGCTCGCCTATCCATTCGGCGAGCGTGGTGTGATCGGCCAGGTCGTCGTCGGTGACCGGGTGGACCAGGGACGTCAGTCCCGAACGCTTGAACAGGGGCACGATGCCGGGCAATGCGGAGGCCAGGAACTGGACCTCGAACTGGGGTTTGGGGTGCGGGCCGACGCCTCGGTCGTGCATCTTCCCGACCAGGACCAACCCCGGCAGCGAGCCGTTTTCCAGCAGGCCATGCAGATCCCGGTGCAGGCGTTGCGCCACGGACAGGTTGGCCGCGTCGAAGTAGACGTGGGCGTGATACGGATCGGTGGGTTTTGCCATGACGTTGCCTCAAGTCGCGCGTGCCGGGACAAGTACCGCACGCGCATCCGTGTCGCTGCCCTGCAAGCAATGACGCCTCCCGTTCGGGGAGGCGTGCGGGCATTGTAGTTCCGATGGTGGCGCGCGGGTGGCGACGCAGCGATGAAAGTTTTGCGACGCCGGGTTGAACGACATTCAATGCATCGCGTCGCGCCGCTCCCGTGCCAGCAGCTTTTCCTTGCGTGCCACGCCCCAGCGCCAGCCGCCCGGTGTACCGTCGGCACGCACCACGCGATGGCAGGGCACGACCAGCGCCAGCTTGTTGCTGCCACAGGCATGGCCCACTGCGCGCGCCGCGCCGGGTTCGCCGATGGCGCGGGCAATCTCCGAGTAGCTGCGCGTTTCGCCGCTGGGGATGCGGGTCAAGGCTTCCCACACGCGCCACTGGAACGCGCTGGCAGCGACGTCCAGCGGCGGCAGCGCTGCGTCGTCCGGGCCGCCGTCCTTGCCGAACTGGCGGGCGATGCGGTCGACCACGGCCGCCAGCCATTCGTCCCGGCCGGCGTCGATGCGGCTCAGGTCGGCGTTGGGAAATTCCCCGCGCAATGCTTCCACCAGCGCTGCGTCGCTGTCGCCAAGGGTCACCGCACACAATCCGCGCGCGGTGGCCGCCACCAGCACGCGGCCGAGCGGGCAGGCGAGCGTGGTGTAGCGGATCGCGACCCCGGCGCCGCCTTCGCGGTAGCGGGTGGGCGGCATCCCGAGCAGGCGGTCGCTGTGCTCGTAGACCCGGCTGCCCGACCCGAAGCCGGCCGCGTAGACGGCGTCGGTGACGCCCGAGCCGTCGCGCAGGGCTTGCTTGAATTCGCCGAAACGCCGCGCGCGGGTGTATTCGGCGGGCGACACGCCGAAGCGTTGCCTGAACCGGCGTTGCAGCCACGCGGCCGAGAGCCCCACGCGCCTGGCCAGGGCCGTCAGGGAAGGCGCGGGAGTGTCGTGGTCGAGGATGTCGCGGGCCCGGTCGACCGGGTCGGGTGTGTTCGCGATGAGGTCGGGGTTGGCGTTCATGCGTACAGGATGGCGACGGCCGCGCATGTCCGCACTCCGTTTTTTGCGGTGGTGTTCAGTCCGCGCGGGGCAGCGAGGCGCGCGGCACCACGGTGAACTCGCCTTCGATGATGCCGGGCTCGGTCGGGCGCCGGTTGCGCCCGTTCAGCCAGCGCCGGACCAGCATCACCAGGGCCGCGAGGGCGACCACGGCCGCGCCGATCAGGAGGCCCATCGCGACCAGGCCGGCCAGCAGCACCGCGCCCGCGACCAGGACCACGGCGCGCAGCAGCGGATGGCGGGGCAGGGCAACGAACAGGCTGGCGCGCATCGATGGAACCCGCGTGGCACAATGTCCCTTCGACCATGAGGGCGGAAAGGCGCCGTCACAAGTGCCGGAAATCATGGACATGACCACACCCGACGAAATCCTGTGCCGCCTCGACGACATTCCCGACGGCGGCGTGCTGGGCGTCGATCCGCCCGACCCCGAGGGCGAACCGCTGCTGCTGACCCGGCGGGGCAACTCGGTGCAGGCGTGGCTGAACGTGTGCCCGCACGCCGGCCGGCGCATGGACTATGCACCCGGCCTGTTCCTGGTCAAGGACGACAAGCTGACCTGCGCGGTGCACGGCGCGACCTTCGCGCTGCGCGAAGCGGGACTTTGCATCGGCGGCCCCTGCCGTGGCCAGTCGCTGGTCGCGGTGCGGGTGCAGGTGAAGGACGGCGTGGTTACGCGTGGTTGATTTTTATTTTGCGATCATCCCTGATCGCTGCGTCGCGAAGGTTGCGTCGACCGGGAACGCCTCGGCTCCATGGAGACCAGAATGGACTTCCTGTCCTGACTTTCCACGACAGCCGCGCATCACATCGTTCAGAGTCGCATGAAGATTCCGAGCGGATCGTGCGCGCGCGCCACGCTGACGATGAACAGGAACACGAGCATCGCTGCGACGAAACAGATCGCACGGATCGTGCGGGTGCGTCCACGCCGCAACGCGAACACGCCCAGCGCGATGTAGACCACCAGCAGGACCACCTTCACCGTCAGCCACGCCTGCACGAACGGGTACTGGTGGATGATGGTGGTCAGTGCGATCGCGGCGGCCAGCAACAGCGAATCGATCAGCACGGACACACGCCGCAGCGCGACATGGTTGGCCGCAGGCAACCCGGCCAGCATCATGCAGCCGCGGGTGAAGAACAGGCTGCCCGACGCGATCACGCAGCCGACGTGGGTCCAGAGGATTTGCAGGTACCAGACGGCCATGGCGGGTCGCGGAAAGGCGGGGCCATGGAGTATGCAGGCCGCAGGGACGGCGCGCGTTGATTCGACTCAAACATTCAGGACACAACGCGCCAGTTCGCGCAGGCGCGGCGGATCGAGCAACTCGACCCTGCGGCCGTCGATCGCGATGAGCTTCTGTTCACGGAAGCGCCCCAGCACGCGGCTGACGGTTTCCGCGGCAAGGCGCAAATAGTTGGCGATGTCGGCACGCGCCATGCTGAGCCGGAATTCGGTGCCCGACAGTCCGCGTGTGGCGTAGCGGTCGCCCAGGTCGACGAGGAACGCGGCAAGGCGTTCGTCCGCGGAATGGTCGCCGGCCAGCAGCGTGGCCGAGCCGAGCTCCTTGCTGAGCAGGCGGAACAGGTGTTGCTGGATCTTGGGCTGGCGTGCGGCCAACGCGCTCATCGCGGGGAACGAGAAGCGGCAGCACAGGGTGGTCTCCAGCGCGATCGCATCGCACGGATAGTGCTCGGGATAGATCGCGTCCAGGCCCACGAGTTCGCCGGGCAGGTAGAAGCCCAATACCTGCTCACGGCCTTCGGCGTCCACCAGCGTGGTCTTGATCATGCCGGTGCGCACCGCGAACAGCGCGCGGAAGGGGTCACCGGATCGAAACACGCGTTGGCCGGGCTCGAACGGGCCGACGTGCTCGACGAGGCAATGCAGGTCGTTCAGCTCGGGTCTGCCGTAACCCGCGACCGCACAGGCTTCGGCGAACGCGCAACTCGAGCAGAAGTTCTCGGCGTCGCCGTCGTTGCTCGGTACGCCGGTGGGGCGCGCAAGCGCACCGGGTTGTGACGAGTGCGATTCCATGGGGGTGTCCGGCGCGTTGGCGCCGCAGCCGTCGGTGATGCCTACAGTTTACCGCAGGGGCCGGTCCTTCTGGTTGAGAGCCGCTGAAGAACCGTCGCGAGCGAAGGCAGATGGCGTGACGCCGGCGCGCAGCAAGCGGAGCGTACACGCCAGTACGTGAGCATTGCGAGCACCGCCGGCACGCAAGCTGCCGAGCGCAGCAGGTTATTCAGTGGTTCCCGGGAGGCTCGATCCTCTGTTCTATCGCGCCGAAGATCGAATTGCCGTCGACGTCATGCATGTCGATCTTCACCGTGTCCCCGTATTTCAGGAACGGGGTCATCGCTTCGCCGTCGCGGAGTTTCTCGACCGTGCGTTGTTCGGCCAGGCACGAAGCGCCGCGCGAGGTGTCCTGGTTGGCGATGGTGCCGGAACCGACGAGGGTGCCGGCGGCGAGCGGGCGGGTTTTCGCGGCGTGCGCGACCAGTTGCGCGAAGTCGAACTGCATGTCCTCGCCGGCTTCGACCTCGCCGAACCACTGGCCGTTGATCCAGGTGCGCATCGGCAGGTGCACCTTGTCGCCCTGCCATGCATCGCGCAGTTCGTCCGGGGTCGCCAGCACCGGCGACAACGCCGAGCGCGGCTTGGATTGCAGGAAACCGAAACCCTTGGCGAGTTCGGCCGGGATCAGGTTGCGCAAGCTGACGTCGTTGACCAGCCCGACCAGCTGGATGTGGTGCGAGGCCTGCTCGGGCGTCACCGCCATCGGCACGTCGTCGGTCACCACCACCACTTCGGCTTCGAGGTCGATGCCGTAGTCTTCACTCGGAACGCGCACGGGATCGCGCGGGCCGAGGAAACCGGCGCTGGTGGCCTGGTACATCAGCGGATCGGTGTAGAAGGTTTCCGGGACGGTCGCGCCGCGCGCCCTGCGTACGCGCTCGACGTGCGGCAGGTAGGCGCTGCCATCCACGAATTCATACGCGCGCGGCAGCGGCGCGGCCAGCGCGTGGAAATCCAGATCGAACGCGTGCTCGACGGCCTTGTGGCGATGCAGGCACAACGCGTCGTACAGTGCGTGCAGGCGCGGCGCCGCGTTTTGCCAATCGTCCAGCGCGGCCTGCAGGGTCGGCGCAATGCCGGTCGCGCGCACGCCGTGCGCGAGGTCGCGGCTGACGAGGATCAGGGTTCCATCGCGACCACCTTCTTTCAGGCTTGCAAGTTTCATTCGTGGTTTCCGACTCAGCGTTGCGATGGATCGAAATGTTTCTGCAATCCCTGCCAGCAGTCCTGGTAGTCGCGCTGGTGTTGCGGTGCGTCCAGCGCCTGGCGGGTCGGGTGGATCACGCAGCGCGTTTCGAACATGAAAGCCATGGTATCGACGACGTGTTGCGGTTTGCTTGTGTCCGTCGCCAATGCCTTCGCGTAGCTCGCGGCGTCCGGGCCGTGTCCGCTCATGCAGTTGTGCAGCGAGGCGCCACCGGGCACGAAACCGCCGCCGGCGCTGGCGTCCTTGGCGTCGTATTCGCCGTGGACCAGGCCCATGAACTCGCTGGCGATGTTGCGGTGGAACCACGGCGGCCGGAAGGTGTGCTCGGCCACCAGCCAGCGTGGCGGGAAAATCGCGAAGTCCATGTTGGCGGTGCCGGGCGTATCCGACGGCGAAGTCAGCACGGTGAAGATCGACGGATCCGGGTGGTCGTAACTGATCGAGCCGATGGTGTTGAAGCGCCGCAGGTCGTAGCGGTACGGCACGTGGGTGCCGTGCCACGCGACGATGTCCAGCGGCGAGTGGGCGAGCGGTGCGCGCCACAGGTTGCCCTGGAACTTGGCGATCAATTCGAAGTCGCCCGTGACGTCTTCATACGCCGCCACCGGCGCCTCGAAGTCGCGTGCGTTGGCGAGGCAGTTGGAACCGATCGGGCCAAGCTCCGGCAGCCGCAGCGGCGCGCCGAAGTTCTCGCAGACGTAGCCGCGCGCGCTGCCGTCCGGAAGTTCGACCTTGAAACGCACGCCGCGCGGGATCAGCGCGACCTGTTGCGGTTCGACTTCCAGCACGCCGAACTCGGTCGCGATCCGCAGGCGGCCCTGCTGCGGCACCACCAGCAATTCGCCATCGGCGTCGTAGAAGAAGCGATCCTGCATCGACCGGTTGCACGCATACAGATGGATGCCGATGCCGGTTTGCGAAGCGGCAGCGCCATTGCCGGCCATCGTGAACAGGCCGTCCACGAAATCGGTCGGCACGTCCGGCAGCGCGAACGGACTCCAGCGCATCTGATCGGGTGGCGTGGGTGTCTCGTCGAAACGGTTGTGGAATGCGGTTTGTTCGAACGGAGCGAATTCGCCGTGCAGCGCGGCGGGGCGAATCCGGTACAGCCAGCTTCGGCGATTGGCGTGGCGCGGCGCGGTGAACGCCGTACCCGACAACTGCTCCGCGTACAGGCCGTACGGCACCTTTTGCGGGGAGTTTTGCCCGATCGGGAGGGCGCCTTGCAGCGCCTCGCTCGCGTGTTCGTTGCCGAAGCCGGTTTGGTAGTGTGTCGTCATGCGTGTGTCTGCCTCAAAAACCGTTCGTCCTGAGCTTGTCGAAGGACGGACGGTTGGCCTGGTCTGTTCGTGGTTCGACAGGCTCACCACAAGCGGAATTCATGACGCGTCCGTGCCGCCGGGACGCCGTTGGCGGCTTCTTGCCAGTCGGCTTACGGTATCCCAGTCTCCGGCAATGTACGCCAGCTTCTTGGCGCGGCTCCAGCCTTTCAGCTTGCGTTCCATCGTCAGCGCTTCATATCGCGTTTCGAATTCTTCAACGTGCAGCAGCTTCAGCGGACGACGTGGAGCCGTGAAAGTGTCGGCCTTTCCCGCATCATGCTGCCGCATCCTTTCATCCAAGTCATCCGTGTGCCCGACGTACAAAGTTCCATCGGCGCACTCCAGGATGTAGAGGCTGAATGCCACGGTTGGGTGCCCTTCGACTCCGGCCCTTCGGGCCTGCGCTCAGGGCGAACGGAGACCGTGGCGTCCGCCGATCACAAAACCCCGCGCTTCATCTGGTCGCGTTCGATGGATTCGAACAGCGCCTGGAAGTTGCCTTCGCCGAAACCTTCGTTGCCCTTGCGCTGGATGATCTCGAAGAAGATCGGGCCGATGCAGTTCTGGGTGAAGATCTGCAGCAGCAGCTTCCTCTTCGTCTCCATGTCGGCGTCGATCAGGATCTTGTTCTTGGCCAGTCGCGGCACGTCTTCGCCGTGGTTCGGGACGCGCACGTCGATCACCTCGAAATAGGTGTCGGGCGTATCGAGGAATTCGACGCCCGCGCCGCGCATGGCTTCCACCGTGTCGTAGATGTTGTCGGTGAACAGCGCGATGTGCTGGATGCCCTCGCCCTTGTACTCGTCGAGGTACTCGTTGATCTGCGATTTCGGATCGCTCGATTCGTTCAGCGGAATCCGCACCATGCCGTCCGGTGCGGTCATGGCTTTCGACACCAAGCCGGTCTTGGCGCCCTTGATGTCGAAGTAGCGGATCTCGCGGAAGTTGAACAGCTTCTCGTAGTAACCGGCCCACTTGGCCATCTCGCCGAAATACAGGTTGTGGGTGAGGTGGTCGATGAAGGTGAGGCCGAAACCCTTGGGATTGCGCTGCGCCTCCGGCACCAGCCATTCGTAATCGTCGAACACGCTGCCCTTGCCGCCGTACTTGTCGACGAGATACAGCATGCAGCCGCCGATGCCTTCGATCACCGGAGCGTCGATGGCTTTTGTCGCGGCCTTGTGCGTGATTTCCTTGGCGCCATTGGCCAGCGTGGCCTTCAGCACTTCCGATGCCGGATGCGAAAAGCGGATCGCGAAACCGCAGGCGCAGGGACCGTGCTTCTGTGCGAAATCGAATGCGAAGGAATCCGCCTGCTCGTTCACCAGCAGGTTGCAGCCGCCCTGGCGATACAGGGTGATGGCCTTGTTCCCGTGCTTCGCAACCGCCGTGAAGCCCAGCCGCTTGAACAGGTCGTGCAGCAGCTTGGGCTCGGGCGCGGCGAATTCGACGAATTCGAAACCATCGACGCCCATCGGGTTGGCGAACGTGGTCGGCTGCATGCCGGTGTGGGGCTGGGCGTTCATGGTCGTCTCCGAAATAGGTATTCGTGGTGCGGGCTTTTGGTGAAAAGTCAGGGCAGGAAGCCCGTTCTGGTGTTGGTGGACCGAGACGCTCGTTGGATTGCAGGAGGTCTTGGGGTGCCGCAATCAGGGATGATTGCATGTAAGATAGTTACAAATGAAACCATTTGCAACCGCAACCAGCAAAGCCCGGCACGCGCCCATCGAACTGGAAAAATTCGTTCCGTACCAGCTGTCGATCGTGTCCAACACGGTCAGCGAGGAGATCGCGCGCGAGTACCGCGAGCGTTTCGACCTCGGCACCACCGAATGGCGGGTGATGGCGGTACTGGCGCGCTACGACGGTGACGGTTTGTCCGCACGCGCGGTAGCGCGGCTGACCGCGATGGACAAGGTGGCGATCAGCCGCGCACTGGCACGGCTGGTGGCGGGCGGGCGGGTGTTGCGCCGCACCCATCACGGCGACAAGCGCCGGTCCGTATTGCGGCTGTCGGCCACCGGCTGGCGCATCCACGACGTGGTGGCGCCGCTGGCGCGCCGGCACGAGCGCGAATTCATGGCGGCCTTGAGCGAAGAAGAGCGCGACTGGCTGACGCGCATCCTCGACAAGCTGCTGGCGAGCAGTGCCTGCGCTGCCCGGAAACTCTGAAGAACCGTCGCGAGCGAAGGCAGATTGTGGGTCGCCGGAGCGCAGCAAGCGGAGCGTACACGTCAGTACGTGAGCATTGCGAGCACCGCCGGCACGCAAGCTGCCGAGCGCAGCAGGTTATTCAGAGTTTTCTAGCGAACGCCGTGCATCAGCCTGTTCACCAGCGGCGAAACCAGCAGCAACAACACGCCGGCGCCCAGCAGCAGCCAGAACCCGAAGGTGAAACCGGAAAGTGCGGAAGCCGTGGTCATGCCGCCCGTGCCGGCGATACGGCTGGCGAACAGGCCCGAAAGATTGCCGCCCACCGCCAGCGACAGGAACCAGCCGCCCATCGCGAAGCCGACCAACCGCGACGGCGCCAGCTTGGTCACCATCGACAGACCGATCGGCGACAGGCACAACTCGCCGAGCGTCTGCATCACGTAGCACAGCACCAGCGGCCAGAATGGAATCAGTCCGTTGTCGCCCAGCAGTTTCGCGAGCGCGAACATCAGCACCAGGAACCCGAGGCTGTTGAACAGCAGTCCGAAACCGAACTTGCGCGGAATCGAAGGTTCCATCCGGCGCTTGTCGAGCCACGCCCACACCAGCGTCACGATGGGTGCGAACACGATGATCGCGAGCGGACTCACGGACTGGAACCAGCCGACCGGAAACACCCACCCGCCGGGCATCACGCGATTCACGATGTTCTCGGCGAGGAAATTGAACGAGGTGCCGAGCTGGTAATAGAACATCCAGAACAGGATGTTGAACGCGAAGATGATCAGCATCGCGATCACGCGGTGCACCTGCACGCGGTCGTGGCGGCCAGCCTCGACCAGCAGCATCGCCGCCACCACGACGAACAACAGTCCGAGCAGCCACTGCAACCCATCGGCACCGAGCCTCGACAGCAGCAGGAACACCAGCGGCACCGACGCGATCACGCCCAACACCACCCACGCCACGCGCGCCAGGCCTTCCGCGCCCGGCGCAGGCCGTCCGACCTGCTTCAACTGCCGCCGGCCGAACCAGAACCACACCAGGCTCAGCAGCATGCCCACGCCCGCGGCCGCGAATACCAGCCGGAAGTTCTGCTGCATCGGCGTGGACGTGAAATGCGCGGCCATCCATCCGGTCAGCAGCGGTGCCAGCAGTGCGCCGGCGTTGATGCCCATGTAGAACAGCGTGAAGCCGCGATCGCGGCGCGGATCGTCGCGGCCGTACAACTGCCCGACCATCGTCGAGATGTTCGGCTTGAACAGCCCATCGCCGACGATCACCAGCGCCAGGCCCAGCAGCAGCATCGTGCGGCTGGGCAACATCAGCACGAACAGTCCCGCCGCCATCACCAGCGCGCCCAGCAGGATCGTGCGCTGGTAACCGATCACGCGGTCCGCGACCCAGCCGCCGAAGATGCAGGTGCCGTAGATCAGCGCGGTGTAGGCGCCGAAGATGCCGCTGGCCCAGGCCTGCCCGGACGGATCGCCGTGGTAGAACTGCTGCACGATGTACAGCGCCAGCGCCCAGCTGACCGAATAGAACGCGAAGCGTTCCCAGAACTCGGTCATGAACAGCATCCACAGCGGCTTCGGGTGCCCGAACCGTTGCGGGAAGTCCGGCGCGGCCGGCAACGTTGCGTTGGTGATGGCTTCGATCATGGGTTGTCCTTGCAAACGGTTCAATGCACCCCGTGCATCAGTTTCACGATCCACGGTGCGGTGATCAGGTACACCAGTGCGATCGCCACGCCACCGATCAGCAGCCACGCGAACACATGTTCATAGCCACCAATGCCGGTTTGTCCGTGCGCCGTGGTCATGGCCGCGATCTGGCCGGAAAGGTCGTACGACACGCCGACCCCGAAAAACCAGCCGCCCATCGCCAATGATGTTTCATCGGGCGCGGCAAGCTTGCCGATCAGCGCGTAGCCGATCGGCGAAAGCGCCAGTTCGCCCACGGTCGAGCACAGGTAGCACACCAGCAGCGTCCATGCCGCGACCTTCCCGTCCGGCAGCTGCAGCCGTGCGATCGCGAACCACAACACGCCGTAACCCAGCGCCACCAGCAGCAGGCCGATGCCGAATTTGCGCGGGGTCACCGGGTTGATACGGTGCCGGTCCAGCCAGGGCCACAGCAGCGCCATGAACGGCGCGAAAACCAGGATGCACAGCGGGTTGACCGACTGGAACAGGGTGAAGTCCCACGGCATACCCAGCAGCGACCCATTCCACAGCGGCGCCACGTGGTCGCGCGCGAAAAAGTTCAGCGCGCTGGCACTGAGCAGGCTCATCGCCCAGAACGCGATCAGTGCCACGAACAGCAACAGCAGCGCGACGTAGCGATGGTTTTGCACGCGATCGCCGCGGTGCGCGCTGCTGACGACGAAATACAGGACCAGCACGCCCATCAGCCCGTAGACCGTGTAGTGCAACACGTCGGGGTAAGCCATCAACAATCCGGTGGGGACGATGAGCGCCAGACAGGCGATCACCACTGCGGGCAGCGACCAGCGTCGATGGAAGCGCGGCTTGTCCCCGGCGCCCGGCAGTTTGCGTTGCCGCCATTCGAACACCAGCGTGCCCAGCAGCATGCCGGCCGCTGCCGCGACGAAGCCCCAGCGATAGCCATAGTGCGCGCCGATCCACGCTGCGCAGATGAACGGCGCGATGAAGCCGCCGAAATTGATCGCGAGGTAATACAGCGTGTAGCCGGCGTCGCGCCTGGGATCGTTGTCGGCGTAGTTGCGCCCGATCAAGACCGTCAGCGGGATGTTGAGGCCCGCCGCCAGCACGAAGGCCGCCAGTGCCATCACGAAGCCGGTGCGCGTCGGCGATGCCATCCCGAGCAACGCCGGGATCATCAGCCACAACGACAGCCGCAACGAACGTACCTCGCCCAGCACATTGTCGGCGACCCATCCGCCGAGGATCGTCAGCGCGTACAGCAGGGTGCCGAAGCCCGCGAACAGCAGGTTGGCCTGTTGCAGCGCCTGTGCTTGCGGGAGGCCGGAGAAGAATGCCTGCGCGACGTAGGGTGCGAGGAACGCGCGAAAACCGTAGAACGCGAAGTTGAACCAGACCGTGACGAACAGCAGCATCCACAACAATCGCGGATGGCCCATGAAGCTGCCGTCCTGCGGCGAGGACCGGGCGGAATCGTCGTTCGCGTGCATCGTCAGCCTTCACGTCGGCTGGCGGTTGCCAGCCTGCGCGCGACCTTAGCGGCGCAGGCGGCGCTGCGGCAAGCGCGGCGCCGCGTAGCCCGGATGGAGCGAAGCGCAATCCGGGACCAACCCCGTTTTGCGTGCTGCGTACGCACGCCGGCTATCGGGAGCGGATCTGCGTGCGCACTTCCAGCAGTTCGGGAAAGAAGGTGAGGTCGAGCGCCTGCTTCAGGAACCCGACGCCGGACGAGCCGCCGGTACCGGGACGATGGCCGATGATGCGCTCCACCGCCTTCATGTGGCGAAAGCGCCAGAGCTGGAAGTTTTCCTCGACGTCCACCAGCGTCTCGCACAGATGGTATTCGGGCCAGAACTTCTCAGGTGCCTCGTAGATGAGCTGGAACACCGGCAGCAGCGCATCGTGGCGTTTCCAGCCGGCGCGCACGTCGCGATCGAGGATGTCCTTCGGGATCGCGTGCCCGCGCCGCGCCAGCCAGTGCAACGCCGCGTCGTACAGGCTGGGCGATTCGAGCGTCGCGCGCAGGCCGGCCTGTGCTTCGGGATCGTGCGCGAACACCGCCAGCATGTCGGCGTTCTTGTTGCCGAGCAGGAATTCCACCGTGCGGTATTGCACGGACTGGAACCCCGAAGACGGTCCCAGGGCGTCGCGGAACTTCAGGTATTCGTGCGGCGTCATGGTTTCCAGCACCGCCCATTCGTTGAACAGCTGATCCTGGATGCGCTTGACGCGCGCCAGTTTCTTCAAGCCCTGGTCGGCGTGGTCGACATCGATGTCGACGATGGTGGCGCGCAACTCGTGGATCATCAGCTTCAGCCACAACTCGGCGACGTGGTGCTGCACGATGAACAGCATCTCGTCGTGGTACGCGGGGTCCGACACCGGGCGTTGCGCGGACAACAGCGTGTCGAGCTTCAGGTAGCTTGCATAGGTCATGCGGCCGGAAAGGTCGCGCTGGATGCCGGCTTCGAGTTCGCGCCGGTTGCTGTCGGTCATGTGCTGGTTGTCCAGTTCGAAGCGGCCGTTGTTGAAACAAGGCCACGGATGGCCGAGTTGGTCTATCCGGGCGGGAAAAGATTGTTTTGGCCAGCCAGTTTAACGAAGCTGCGATCATGGATGATCGCAAAGACGCAGGGCAAGCGTAGCGTAATGTCCGGTGCACGCGTTGACGAGAATCAGGCGCGCTCGTGCGGTTCGACGCCGGTGAGCTCGCGTCGAGCGCAGCGAGCACGGCAAGCTTTCTGGTTCCGACCTGCACTGAAACCGATTCCGGGTTCAGGTCCCTGGCCGGCCCCGGGACGGCGAAGGGATTTCGTCATTCCGGGGCGACCCGAAGGGTCGAACCCGGAATCGGTTTCCGGCGTGCCATCCGCTTTCGCGTGTTGCGTCGCAACATGCGCGCCCGTACTGCAAAAGGCTGCGGGCCGTGCGCGGTGCATGCGATAATGGGCGGCCCGCTCGCGTGAACCATCGTCACTTCGAACGGTCCGACACGTCGCGTCGCTGCGCCATCGCAGCTTCGCATCCCCGCATCACTTCCGGGAGCAACCCGTGCCCATCGCCGCCAAGTTTGAAATCGAATACCTGCAATACCTCGACGCCGAGGGCAAGCAGGTCAGGAAGGATCTGCCCGACTTCGCGCAGGACATCGACCAGATGGTCGAGCTGTACAAGTTGATGGTGTCCACCCGCGTGTTCGACACCAAGTCGATCGCACTGCAGCGCACCGGCAAGCTGGGCACCTATGCGTCGTGCCTCGGCCACGAAGCCACGCATGTCGGCATTGGCGCTTCGCTGAAGCCGGAAGACGTGCTGGCCGTCAGCTATCGCGAATACGGCGCGCAGTTGTATCGCGGCGTGCGCCCGCGCGACGTCTACATGTACTGGGGCGGCGACGAGCGTGGCAACGATTACCAGAACGAACCCGCGAAGCACGACTTCGCGTGGTCGGTGCCGATCGGCACCCAGTGCCTGCACGCCGCGGGTTCCGCGCTGGCGTTCAAGATCCGCAAGGAGAAGCGCGTCGCGGTGTGTACCATCGGCGACGGCGGTTCCTCCAAGGCCGATTTCTACGGCGCGATCAACGTGGCCGGCGCGCGCGACCTGCCGTTGGTCGCGGCGATCGTCAACAACCAGTGGGCGATCTCGGTGCCGCGCAAGATCCAGTCCGGCGCCAAGACGCTGGCGCAAAAGGGCATCGCCGCCGGATTGTTCTGCATCCAGGTGGATGGCAACGACATCATTGCGGTCAAGAAAGCCATGGGCGATGCCATCGAACGCGCGCGCAAGGGCGACGGCGGCAGCGTGGTTGAATGCGTCACCTACCGCCTCGGCGACCACACCACCGCCGACGACGCGCGTCGCTACCGTGGCAAGGACGAAGTCGAGGACGCGTGGACGAAAGATCCGGTCAAGCGCCTGCGTACCTGGCTGGAAGCGAAGAAGGCCTGGAACAAGAAGAAGGAAGAGAAGCTGCAGGCCGAATGCGACGAATGGATGGACAGTGAAGTCAATTCATATCTCGAAACCAAGGCGCAGCCCGTGACCGCGATGTTCGATTACACCTTCGCGGAATTGCCGGCGGACTTGTTGAAGCAGCGGGATGAAGCCATCGCGTTGGAGAAGGCGCATGGCTAAGAGGACGCACTGCAAACTCCCCCAACGTCATTCCGGACGGGTGGCGGAAGCCATCCGATCCGGACTGCGGAGGCAGGATGCCGGAGCGAACGCCGAAGGCGGCCTCAGGCGAGCGCCATGGATGGCGCGAGTAATCCATTTTGATTTTCACTTCAAAAGCAAATGGATTTCCGCTTGCGCGGGAATGACGGCAGTAGAGGAGATTCGCTAGATGGCAGCCATCACCCTGATCGAAGCCGTCACCCAGGCGCTTGCTTACGAGATGAAGCACGACAAGTCGGTCGTCGTGCTGGGTGAAGATGTCGGCGTCAACGGCGGCGTGTTCCGCGCCACGCAAGGCTTGTCGGAAAAATTCGGCGAGTGGCGCGTGTTCGACACCCCGCTGGACGAAACCACCATCGCCGGCCTCACCGTGGGCTTGGCCGCGCAAGGCATGAAGCCGGTGGCCGAGGCGCAGTTCGAAGGCTTCATCTATCCGATGATGGAGCAGATCGTCTGCCATGCCGCGCGCATGCGCAACCGCACCCGCGGACGCATCACATGTCCTGCGGTGTTCCGCGCGCCGTGGGGCGGCGGCATCCACGCGCCCGAACATCATTCGGAAGCCAACGAACACCTGTTCGCCAACGTGCCGGGCCTGCGCGTGGTGTTGCCGTCGTCGCCCGCGCGTGCATACGGATTGTTGCTGGCCGCGATCCGCGATCCCGACCCGGTGGTGTTCTACGAACCCAAGCGCATCTACCGCCAGTACAAGGAAGACGTGCCGGACGACGGCGAGGCGCTGCCGCTGGACGTGTGCTTCGTGCTGCGCGACGGCACCGACATCACCCTGGTGACCTGGGGCGCCGAGGTGAAGGAAACCCTGGAGGCCGCCGACGCGCTCGCGAAGGAAGGCATCAGCGCCGAGGTGATCGACGTCGCCACGCTGACGCCGCTCGACTTCGACACCATCGCCGAGTCGGTGCAGAAGACCGGCCGTTGCGTGATCGTGCAGGAAGCGCCGAAGACCGCGGGTTTCGGTGCCGAGATCGCCGCGCGTATCGCAGAAGAATGCATCTTCGACCTGTTGGCGCCAGTCGCACGCGTCAGCGGCTGGGACGTGCACACGCCGCTGTATCGCCTCGAAATGAAACAGTTGCCCAGCACCGCGCGCATCGTGGCTGCCGCGAAGCGGACGCTGGCGGCCGGCTAGCTGGCACCCACGCGCATGACCCACGACGTCATCAATTTCACCGAGAAGCTTGCGCGGATTCCCAAACCGTGGTCACCGCGCGTGGTGGCCGAGATGAACGACTACCAGTTCAAGCTGGTCAAGTTGCAGGGCGAATTCGTCTGGCACAGCCATGCCGAAACGGACGAGGTCTTCATCGTCGTCAAGGGTACGATGCAGGTCGGCTTCCGCGACCGCGAGGTTTCGATCCGCGAAGGCGAGATGTTCGTGGTGCCTCGTGGCGAGGAACACATCACCCGCGCGTCCGAAGAATGCCATGCCCTGATCATCGAGCCACGTGGCATCCTCAACACCGGCGATGCCGCCTCCGGATTGACCGCTGAGAACGACGTGTGGGTCTGAGCACACCATCATCGACGAGAGACGAAACGCCATGGCCGACAACAAGACATTCCACCTCCCCGACCTCGGCGAAGGCCTGCCCGACGCCACCATCGTCGAATGGCTGGTGAAGGAAGGCGACAGCGTCAAGCTGGATGCGCCGCTGGTGTCGATGGAAACCGCGAAGGCCGTGGTGGAAGTGCCGTCGCCGTTTACCGGCAAGCTGCTGAAGCAGCATGGCGCGGCGGGCGACGTGATCGTGACCGGCGCGGCGCTGGCCGAGTTCGAGCTCGACCCCAAGGCCAAGCAGCGCGCCGATAACGCGGCGGGCGGGCATCACCACGCGCCGGAACCCGCGGCTCCGGCACCGGCGCCGGCCGTTGCGAAGACGGCTGACCGCGAAGACGAAGGCACCGTGGTCGGCGCCGTGTCGAGCAGCAACGAAGTGCGCACCGAACAGGCGGGCAGCGTCGGCGGCGTGAAGGCCGTGCCGGCGGTGCGCGCGATGGCGAGGAAGTTGAAAGTCGATCTCGCGCGCGTCGCAGCTACCGGCGCCGGCGGCGTGGTAACGATGCAGGACGTCAAGAACGCCGCCGCTTCCGGCACCGCTTCGCTCCCCTCTCTCACCGGGAGAGGGGCTGGGGGTGAGGGTTCGCGCGGAGCCGTACCCTCATCCGCCCCGTCTTTGATCAAAGCCGGGGCCCCTTCTCCCGGGGGGAGAAGGGAAGAACAGAGAAGCACCGTGTCGCAGTCCGGCAGGCCCATGCGCACCACGCCGCCCACGGTGGCCGCGACCGGCCAGCCGGAGCAACTGAAGGGCGTGCGCCGCAACATGGCGCGCGTGATGGCGCAGGCACACGCGGAAGTGGTGCAGACCACCATCGTCGATGATGCCGACCTGCACCAGTGGCTGGGCAAGCAGGACATCACCTCGCGCACCATCCGCGCGATCGTTGCTGCCTGCAAGGCCGAGCCGGCCTTGAACGCGTGGTTCGATGGCCAGAACCTCACGCTCACCAAACACCCGCATGTGGATCTCGGCATCGCGGTCGATACGCCGGATGGCCTGTTCGTGCCGGCGCTGCGCAATGCCGACATGCTGGATGCACGCGGCCTGCGCGAAGGCATCAACCGCCTGCGCGCGCAGGTCGAGGATCGTTCGATCCCGGCGTCGGAGCTCTCCGGTTACACGATCAGCCTGTCCAACTTCGGCATGTTCGCCGGGCGCTACGGCACGGTCGTGGTGGTGCCGCCGTGCGTCGCGATCGTCGGCGTGGGCAAGCTCAGTCACGACGTGGTCGCAGTGATCGGTGGCATCGAAGTGCATCGGCGCCTGCCGATTTCGCTCACCTTCGACCACCGCGCCTGCACCGGCGGCGAGGCTGCGCGGTTCCTCAAGGCGATCCTGGACGATCTCGCGTTGCCGCAGTGAACCGCTGAATAACCGGCTGCGCTGGGCAGCTTGCGCGCCGGCGTCACGCAATCACGGAGTTCTTTCGCCATGGATGGCGTTGTTCGCTCACGACGGCTATTCAGTGGTTCAGCGCCAGACGGCCGACTTCGTTCGCGAGCGATGGCGCGCAAGCCAGTGCCACGACAATCCGAACAGCAATGCCACGCTGAATCCCGCGTAGGCGCCGAGAGGGCCGGCGAGATATTTCCAGATGGGCCCACCGTGGCCAAGCGTGACCTGCCACGCGATGCCGGCGCCCACGATGGCGGCCAGGAACGCGAAGGCGAGTATCAACGCATCGTGGCGGGCCATCTGCGTGGTGGCATGTGATTTGCGCACGTACAGCCAATACAGCCAGCCCAGCACGATGAGCCATGGGCCGATCAGCAGCAGGGCGATGAAGCGGGCCACGGTTAACCGGCGTCCCTCAGCGAGGCCAGCGCTGCACGGGTGCGTTCAAGCGCGGTGTCGCGCGCGGACAATTCGGTGAAGGCCGCGCTGGTTGCAAGTGTTTCGTTCTCCTGCAGGAACGCGAAGCGCGACGCATCGATGGGTTTCAATGCGTCGGTGGCGCCATCGCTCGAGAACGCGCGTGATGCTTGCCCCGCGGCTTTCGGATCGGCGAATGCCCGCGACAGCAGCAGTTCTTCGCCATCGGCGCCAAGCAGGCGGAAACGGAAGCCTTCGTTGTCGCGGAAGCTGACGATGCGCGCGCGCTTGCGGCCTTTGGGCAACGTTCCCCCCATCCGCCCTTCGGGCACCTTCCCCCGCGAGCGGGGGAAGGAAGTAATGGGGTAGCGTGTCGCGCGCTCGTCTCCCTCCCCCGCAAGCGGGGGAGGGTTGGGGTGGGGGGGGCGCACGCGCGGTGCCACGAGTGGGCCGAGCCCCACCGCGCGCCGCATGATTTCGAGCCGTGGCATCGCGACCGCGCGCGCCTTCTTCGCGCCGTCGCGCAGCGCGCCCTCGATATCGTCCGGATGCGCCATCAGCGCGTCGTAACGCTCGCGCAGCGGTGCGATGTCCTGTTCGATGCGATCGCACAGTTTTTCCTTCGCGTCGCCCCAACCCATGCCCGATTCGAGTTCCTTGCGGAACACGGCGCTTTCGCTGTCGCCCGCGAAGGCGCGGTAAATCGCGTACAGGCTGGACGAATCCGGGTCCTTGGGCTCGCCCGGTTCGCGCGAGTCGGTGACGATTTTTGCAATGGCTTCGCGCAACGCCTTGGCGCCGCCCTCGAACAGCGGCACGGTGTTGTCGTAACTCTTGGACATCTTGCGGCCGTCGAGGCCGGGCAGGGTGGCGACGCTTTCGTCGATCACCACTTCGGGCAGCACGAACGGTTCGCCGTTGCCGCCCGCCGCGCGCCACGCCTTGCCGTGGATGTGGTTGAATCGCTGCCCGATGTCGCGCGCCATTTCGATGTGCTGGACCTGGTCGCGTCCGACCGGCACCTTGTCGGCGTTGAAGATCAGGATGTCGGCCGACATCAACACCGGGTACATGTAGAGGCCCGCGTTGATCGCGGCGTCCGGGTCTTCGCCCTTCGTGGTGTTCTGGTCGACCGCGGCCTTGTACGCGTGCGCGCGGTTGAGCAAACCCTTCGCGGTCACGCAGGTGAGCATCCATGTGAGTTCCGGGATCTCGGGAATGTCCGATTGCCGATAGAACGTCACGCGCGCGGGATCGAGTCCGCAGGCCAGCCATGTGGCCGCGATTTCCAGCCGCGAACGCGCGATGCGCACGGGATCGTCGCTCTTGATCAGCGCGTGGTAATCGGCGAGGAAGAAGAATGCGTCGTTGCCGCCGCGCAGGCTGGCCGCGATCGCGGGCCGGATCGCGCCGACGTAGTTGCCGAGGTGCGGCGTGCCGCTGGTGGTGATGCCGGTGAGGTAGCGGGTGGTCATGGTTCGTGATTATCGTGAATAACGTAGCCCGGATGAAGCCGCGCAGCGGCGGGAATCCCGGGACACCGTGCCTGACGTTCCCGGATTACGGTTCGCTCCATCCGGGCTACGACGGATGGTTGTGCGCGTGCACGGCGTCCACCAGTACCGCGACGTGATCGGGATCGACATCGGGCGTGATGCCGTGGCCGAGGTTGAACACGTGGCCGGGATGCGGGCCGAAATCATCGAGCACGCGGCGGGCTTCGCGGCGGATTACCTCGGGCGATGCCAGTAGCGCCGCGGGATCGAGGTTGCCCTGCAGCGCGACGCGATCGCCGACGCGGTGGCGTGCCGCGTCCAGCGTGATCGTCCAGTCGACGCCCAGCGCAGCACAGCCGGTGTCGGCGAGCACTTCGAGGCCGGCGTTGGCACCCTTCGAGAACAGGATCAGCGACACGTCGCGCGCGTGCGGATCGTTGCGCAGCAGTTCGGCGATCTGGGCAAGGTAGCGTTGCGAGAATTCCTCGAACATCGCGGGTGCCAACATCCCGCCCCAACTGTCGAACACCATCAGCGCCTGCGCGCCTGCCGCGGCTTGCGCGGCGAGATATGCCGCAACGGCGCGCGCGTTGATGTCGAGCAGCGCGTGCATCGCGGCCGGTTCGTTGAATGCGAACGCCTTCACGCGCGCGAAATCGCGCGAGCCTTCGCCTTCGACCATATAGCACGCCAGCGTCCACGGGCTGCCGGCAAAACCGATCAGCGGCACGCGCCCGTGAAGTTCGCGGCGGATCAGGCGCAGCGCATCCGTCACGTAGCGAAGTGATTGTTCCGGATCGGGCACGCCGAGCCTGGCAATGTCCTCGGCACTGCGCAGTGGCCGCGCGAACTTCGGGCCTTCGCCTTCGACGAAATGCAGGCCGAGGCCCATCGCATCGGGCACGGTGAGGATGTCGGAGAACAGGATCGCGGCGTCGAGTTCGAAACGCTCGACAGGTTGCAGCGTGACTTCGCAGGCCAGCTCCGGCGTCTGCGCCAGCGCCAGGAAACTGCCGGCGCGCTCGCGGGTCGCGCGGTATTCCGGCAGGTAGCGGCCCGCCTGGCGCATGATCCAGACCGGCGTCGCATCGACGGGTTGGCGCCGCAGCGCACGCAGGAAACGGTTGCCGCGGTTCGACGCTTCATCCATGTGGTGCATCCACTCCCTGCGTGATCATCACCTTGAAGCCACGCTTGATCTGCACGTCGCGCGCCTGTTCGAACGCGGCCAACGCGGCATCGCGGTCGAGGTAGACCTCGCGTTTCAGGGTGGCCCGTCCGCCCTCGCTGCCCGATTCGCGGTACAACGTCCAGCCGCCGAGCAGGTCCTGCTCCAGCGCGATGCGGCAGTAGCGCGGCGCGGCGCCGCTGCCGGGCGGGGTTTGCATGTACAGGTGCATGGCGGTGCGCGCGTACCGGATGCGGCGGAAACAGGATTGTAACGTGGGCTTCAGCCCTGCATCACGGCGCGCACCGCAGCCGGATCGACGTCGTCGACGATTTCCGCACGGCCGATCCCGCGCCACAGGATCAGGCGCAGCATGTCGGCACGGTTCTTCTTGTCCAGCCGCATGCGCGCGAACAGTGCGCCGGCATCGACGCCGCGCGGGACCGTTGTCGGCAGGCCGAAACGTTCCAGCAGCACTTGCAGCCGTTGCGCGTCCGCCTCGTCGGCCATGCCCAACCGTATCGACAAACGCGCCGCGAGCAGCATGCCGATGGCGACTGCTTCGCCATGCAGCAGCGTGTCGTAGCCGGTTTCGGTTTCGATCGCGTGGCCGAAGGTGTGCCCGAAGTTGAGCAGCGCGCGTTCGCCGGCTTCGCGTTCGTCGCGCACGACCACCCCGGCCTTGAAGCGGCAGCAGGTGGCGATCGCGTGGGTCAGCGCATCGACGTCGCGCGCCAGCAACGCATCCGCGTGCGCCTCCAGCCATGCGAAGAACCCCGCGTCGCCGATGCATGCGGTCTTCACCACTTCGGCCAGCCCGGCGCGCAGTTCGCGGCCGGGCAACGTCGCCAGCGTGTCGAGATCGGCGAACACCGCACGTGGCTGGTGGAACGCGCCGATCAGGTTCTTGCCGGAGGGATGATCGACACCGGTCTTGCCGCCGACCGACGAATCGACCATCGCCAGCAAGGTGGTCGGGAATTGCACGAAGTCGATGCCGCGCATCCAGCACGCCGCGGCGAAACCCGCGATGTCACCGACCATCCCTCCGCCCAGCGCCAGCACGCAGGCATCGCGGGTGGCGCCGAGTTGCGCGAGTGCATCGAGGACTTTCGACGCGGTATCCAGATCCTTGTGGGCTTCGCCGGCCGGCAGCGTGACTGCTTCGCAATGGATCGGCGTCCCGGACGCCCGTGCAAGCGCGTCACGCAGCCGCTGCGCATAAAGCGGCGCGACGTGGCTGTCGCTGACGATCAGCGCATGGCCGCCGCGGATGGCGTCGCGCCAGGTCGCGGCGGCGTCCAGCAAGCCGGTCCCTATCCGGATCGGATAACGACGCGCGGGCAATCCGACTTCGATGACGGTGGTCATGCGGTTGCCCTTGCCGCCGGCGTGCGTTGCCAGTGTTGTTCCAGCAGGCCGGCGATGCGTGCGGCGGCATGCTGGCAGGATTCGCCCTCGCCCGCGACCGAGAAATCCGCGAGCTCGCGATACAACGGGTCGCGCACGCGGGCAAGCTGATCGAGGCGTTCGCGGCGATCCGGTGCATCCAGCAGGGGGCGCTGGCGATCGCGCGCGAGGCGCTGGAGTTGTTGTTCGACCGAGGTTTCCAGCCACAGCACGAATCCGCGTTCGCGCAGCAGCGCGCGGTTGGCGGGTGCCAGCACCGCGCCGCCTCCGGTGGCAAGCACGATGCCGTCGCGGGCCGCGAACTCGGCCAGCAGTTCGGACTCCCGGCGGCGAAAGCCGGCTTCGCCCTCGATCTCGAAGATCGTCGCGACGCTGGTGCCGGTACGCTCCTCCACCGCGGCATCGAGGTCGATGCAGGGCATGCGGAAATGTTCCGCCAGCCGGCGCCCGATACTGGATTTGCCGGCGCCCATCGGGCCGATCAGGAACAGGTTGGGCGAGGGGTTCATCCGGGGAGCCTCCGAACAACCTGCTGCGCTCGGCAGCTCGCACGTCGGCGGTGCTCGCAATGCTCACGTACTGGCGTGTACGCTCCGCTTGCTGCGCTCCGGCGCCGCACAATCTGCCATCGCTCGCGACGGTTCTTCAGAGGCTCCCCAAGTACGTCGGATGTCGACGGTGGTCGCACTAAAGCGCCTCAAGCCACTGCCACTTGTCTTCGGTGCGGCCGTCGAACAATCCGAAGAACAGGTCCTGGATCCTGCGCGTGACCGGACCGCCTTCACCGTTGCCGACCTGCTTGCCGTCGATCGCGCGGATCGGCGTCACCTCGGCGGCGGTGCCGCACATGAAGATTTCATCGGCAAGGTACAGGTATTCGCGCGGCAGGTCGCGCTCGACCACGGTAATGCCGTTGTCGCGCGCCAGCGTGATGATGGAATCGCGGGTGATGCCGTTCAGCAGCGCGGCGCTGACGGGCGAGGTGTGCAGCGCGCCGTCGATCACCAGGAACACGTTTTCGCCCGCACCTTCGCTCAGCAGGCCGGTGGACGCCAACGCGATGCCTTCGCCGAAACCACGCTGGCGCGCTTCACGCGCAATCAACTGGCCGGAAAGATAGTTGCCGGCAGCCTTGGCGCCGGCCGGAATCGTGTTGGGCGCGAAGCGCTGCCAGCTCGACACGCAGGCGGTGATGCCTTGCTTCAGCGCTTCCGGACCGAGGTACGGACCCATCGGCCAGCCGGCGATCGTGATGCTGACCGGCGTGTCGGCGGAAATCCCGAAGCCGCCGAGGCCGCGGAATGCGCAGGGACGCAGGTAGGCCTGGTCGAAGCCGTTCTTCTTCAGGATCGCGTGGCAGGCGGCGGTGGTTTGTTCGATGGTGAACGGCATCGGCATGTCGTAGATGCGCGCCGAGTTGTACAGCCGCTTCATGTGCGCGGCCAGCCGGAAGATCGCGCCGCCCTTCGGGGTTTTGTAGCAGCGGATGCCTTCGAACACCGCCGAGCCGTACTGCAGGCTGTGCGACATCACGTGCACGGTGGCTTCCGCCCACGGCACGATCTTGCCGTTGTGCCAGACCCACTCGGGATATTTCTGTTCGGCCATGTCGCGGCTCCACCCAAAACACCGATGATAGCGTGTCATGCCGGGAGGAGCAGCGTGATCGAAGCGGCTGTTGCGGAAAGTCAGGGCAGGAAGCCCGTCCTGGTGATTTCGCAGCCGAAGTGATTGGATTCATCGATCCGCGCGTCGAGGCAGCGATCAGGGACGATCGCACGAATCACGCGCGCGGATGGTGCTGCGCGTGCAGCCGTTTCAGCCCCTCGCGCGCCACCAGCGTGTAGATCTGGGTAGTCGAAAGGTTGCTGTGGCCGAGCAGCATCTGCAGCGCGCGCAGGTCGGCGCCATGGTTCAGAAGATGCGTGGCGAAGGAGTGCCGCAACACGTGCGGGGAAATGCGCTTGTCCGGAATGCCGGCGGCGAGCGCGTGCTTCTTCACGATCGTCCACGCCATCTGCCGGGTCATCCCGGCGGCGCGGTTGCTGAGGAACAGCGCGGGGGTTTCGCGGCCCTTCGCCAGCGCCGGGCGCGCCTCGCGAAGGTAACGCCCCAGCCAGTCCATGCAGGTTTCGCCGACCGGCACGAGACGTTCCTTGCCGCCCTTGCCGAGCACGCGCAACACGCCTTGGCGCACGTTCAGGCCGGCCAGCGGCAGGCCGACCAGTTCGCTCACGCGCAGGCCGCAGGCGTACATCAGTTCCAGCATCGCACGGTCGCGCAGCCCGATCGGCGTGGCGGTGTCCGGTGCTTCCAGCAAGCCCTCGATTTCGCGTTCGGCCAGCGCCTTGGGCAAGGTGCGCGGCAGCTTGGGCGTGTCGAGCAGCAGGGTGGGGTCTTCGAAGCCGGCGTCGCGGCGCACCTGCTCGGCATAGAAACGCCGAAGCGCGGTCAGCTCGCGCGCGTTGGTGCGCGCGCCGACGCCGGCCTTGTTGCGCGCGGCGAGATACTCGAAAAGATCCGCCCGCGTCGCGGCAAGCAGGCCGTGCGCATGGCTCGCCAGCCATGCCGCGCAGCGTTCGAGATCGCCGCGGTAATCGGCGAGCGTGAGGTCGGCCAGGCCGTCGCGCGACCACACGCCCTCCAGGAACGCGTCGATCGCGGCGCGGTCGCGCGGGTCGATTTGGTTTGCCGAATCCGTCATGATGCGATGCTCGCGCGCGCCACCCTTTCCCGCAAGTCTCGCGATGCCCGCCATTCCCGCGTCCGCCGGTCCCAGACCCGTCGCCCTGTGGCGCCGCCTCGCCGCCATGTTCTACGACCTGTTCCCACTGCTGGGCCTGTGGATCGTCGGCGCCGGCCTGTGGGTGCTCGTGTTCCATGACATCTACGATCCGCAGCATCCGCAGCCGGCCTTGCGCGCACTGCTGGGCGCATGGCTGCTGGCGGTGGCGGGCGGTTATTTCGTGGCGTCGTGGACGCGCCTCGGCGCAACCATCGGGATGCGCGCGTGGAAGCTGAAGTTGGTGCGCGGCGATGCTGCGCGGGTCGATGCGCGGACGGCGCTGGTCCGATACCTGCTGGCGCTGCTGTCGCTTGCGGTGCTCGGCGCAGGGTTCTGGTATGCGCTGTTCGACCCCGAACGGCGCCCATGGCACGACCGCGTGTGCGGGACGCGCATGACACGCTTGTAGGGTCGTGCGTCGGGGCGACGGATGAACCGTGTCACGCCAGCGCGCGAATCCTCACCACCGTCGGATCGTCGGCGTGTTCGACCAGCATCCGCCGCACGCGATCCTGCCACAGGCGTCCGAATTCGCGACGTTGCATGTCGTCGGCTTGTCCGGTCAGCACGAGCCGGATCAGCAGCCCCTGCATCGGGTCGGCCGGCACGCTGCTGGTGTCGATGTCGACTTCCACTTCGTCGCCGGTGTCGTTGCGCCGGTAGCGCACGCCGGTGACGTCGCCCTGCGCGTAGTGCAGGAGGTCGCTGCGCGCGTGGCGGCCGCCCAACCCGTGAAAGCCGTTGGCAGCCGCGGCGCCGGTGACGAGCGTCAGCACCTGGCCGATCACGCCGGTGACACCGGCGTCCTCCGCGTCGTTCAAGTACACGCTGATGCCGCCGCGCTCGGGCAGGCTGTCGGGATACAAATGGCGCAGCGCGGCGCGCGCGCTGAGCCACCCGCCGGCGACGGTGGGGCAGGAGTGCCCGGCCAGCCGCACCGCGTCGGCGTAGTGGTATTCGATCACGCCGTCGTCGCTGGCGCCCAGCAGTTGCGCGAGGCCATCGTGCAACTTCAGCGCAGGGACTTCGGCGAAGAAATCCGGAAAACTCATCAGGGTCTATTGACGCTATGCCAAGTGAGCCGCGTTGCTTCCGCAGCGGTCGCCAGACGAGGCGCGCGCCGCAGCGCCAGAGTGGTTCTCTGGTCAAGGCGCGCACCGATGGATGGCGGCCGCTGCGGAGCAACCCTTCGGGCCGGGGCTGTTTGCCCGCATGGCTGCGTCATCGCTCGTCGATGTATCGACATACATCCTCCTCACTCTTCCTTGCCCTGCGGGCAAACGGTCGCCGGCGCGGCCACGTGGCATAGTGTCAACAGACCCTAGGTGACCACGAAGTCGATCACCACAGGGCCCTCGCCGCCGCGCTGCTGGTAGATCACGTCGATGCGATCGCCGTAGCGTTGCTGCATCTGGTGCAACAGCGGGATCGGATCGTGGTCGTTGACGAAGCGCATGGCTTCGCCGGCCTGCAACGCGTCGAGCGCGCCGAAGATCGCGGAGTGGCGGAAGCGATGCGCGATCGCGCGCGCGTCGAACGGGTACGGCGTGTAGGTCTGGGCTTGGGCAGGCGTGTTCATGCGCGGGTTCGCGTGGCGAAGGACCGCACAAGCATGCGCCGGCACCACGCCGCGCGTATTGACCTGCATCAGGGCGATGCGGTGCCCGGTTGCGTGGCGGCATCCCCGGCCCCGAGGAATGCGTCGCGTTGCGCCGCAGGTTCGCCCCCGATAGTGCGTACCGCGGCGTAAAAGCGCGTCCAGTCGCCATGGCATTGCCCGAACAACGCGGCGAACGCCGGCACGCCGTGGTCGTACAGTCCAAACGGCAGCAACTTGGCGTTGTTGATCGGCGTGTCGAACCAGCGGTCGTAATCCGCGTGGCCGTGCCACGTGGTGTCGCGCACGCGTTCGTACTCGCGGCGCATGTCGGTGAATGCCTGCGCCTTGCGTTCGCGCTTGGTGGCGTCGGAAAGGCTGCCCGCGTACAACGCTTCCAGTTTCTTGCGCGTGGCCAGCACCAGTTCGGTGAATTGCCGCTTGCGTTCGGCCGCGCCGGGATCGGGCGTCGGCAGGTGGTTGTCCGCGTGCCACTCGCGCAGGCCTTCGCGTTGCACGAAAGTGGCAAACGATTCGTTGAACGCCGTGTCGTTCTTCACGTAGAGCTGCTGGTGCGCGAGCTCGTGGAAGATCGTGCCGACCATCTCGTCGTCGCTCCAATGGTCCATGCTGCTGAGCAAGGGGTCGGCGAAGTGGCCGAGCGTGGAGTACGCCGCCACCCCGCCGATCCACACGTCATCGCCCGCACGCGCCAACTTGTCCGCCAGCGCTTCGGCGCGGTCCTTGTGGTAGAAGCCCTGGTACGCCACGCAGCCCGCGAACAGGAAGCAATGTTCGACCGGTTGCAGCGACAGGGCCGGCGTCGCGAACACGTTCCACATCACGAACGGTCGGCGGATGTCGGCATACGTCGTGTAACTCCTGTTGCGCGGCAGTTTCAGCGTGTCGGAGGCGAAGGCGCGGGCACGCAGGGCCAGTTGCAGGCGCGCACGCAGTTCCGGCGGGGTGGCGGGGTCGTCGATCAGTTGCGGGATCGGCTTGCGTGCACGCAACACCGCCATTTCCCCCGTGGCGAGGTGGGCGTAGTAGCCGAGCGTGGAACAGCCGCCCAGAAGGCCAAACGCCAACGCCGTCGCCAGCGCGATCACGGATTTCCCGATGGCCTTGTCTCGCCGCGGTTGCACGGTCACACTTGCGCTTCTCTCGCGGGCACGCGGCCCGAATCGGATTCGACGCGATGTTGCTGCTGATCGACAACTATGACAGCTTCACGTTCAACCTCGCACAGTATCTTGGCGAGCTGGGTCAGGACGTGAAGGTGTCGCGCAACGATGCCGTCGACGTCGCCGGGATCCGCGCGCTGGCGCCCGAACGCATCGTGATCTCGCCGGGACCGGGTACGCCCGACCAGGCGGGCGTCACGCTGGCGCTGATCCGTGATCTGGCCGGCGTCATTCCGATCCTGGGTGTGTGCCTGGGCCACCAGGCCATCGGGCAGGCGTTCGGCGGCAAGGTGGTCCGTGCCAAACAGATCATGCACGGCAAGACCTCTCCGATCCGCCACCGTGGCGAAGGCGTGTTCGCAGGCCTGCCCGATCCGTTCGAGGCCACCCGTTACCACTCGCTCATTGTCGAGCGCGCGTCGCTTCCGGACTGTCTCGAAATCACGGCGTGGACGGAAACTTCGGACGGCTCGTTCGACGAGATCATGGGCTTCCGCCACAAGACACTGCCAGTCGAAGGCGTGCAGTTTCATCCCGAGTCGATCCTGACAACGTGCGGGCACGACATCCTGCGCAATTTCCTCGCCGCGCGGTTGCCCAAGGCGGCATGAACATGCCCATCTCCCCGCACGAGGCATTGCAACGCACGATCGAGCACCGCGAGATCTTCCACGACGAGATGATCGACCTGATGCGCCAGATCATGCGCGGCGAAGTGTCGCCCGCGATGATCGCGGCGATCCTGACCGGCTTGCGGGTGAAGAAGGAAACCGTGGGCGAGATCGCCGGCGCCGCCACGGTGATGCGCGAGCTGGCCGAGAAGGTTGCGGTGCCGGCACACCCGCACATGCTCGACATCGTCGGCACCGGCGGCGACGGCGCGATGAGCTTCAACATCTCGACCGCGTCGATGTTCGTCGCGGCGGCGGCCGGTGCGCGCGTGGCCAAGCACGGCAACCGCGGCGTGTCGTCGTCGTCGGGCAGCGCGGACGTGCTGGAGGCCCTGGGCGCGAAGATCGATCTCGGTCCCGACGCGGTTGCCCGTTGCATCGAGGCAACCGGCATCGGCTTCATGTTCGCGCCGCGTTTCCACCCGGCCATGAAAGCGGTCGGCGCGGTGCGCCGTGAGATGGGCGTGCACACGCTGTTCAACATCCTCGGGCCTCTGACCAATCCGGCCGGCGCGCCGAACATCCTGATGGGCGTGTTCCATCCTGATCTCGTCGGCATCCAGGTGCGCGTGCTGCAGCGCCTGGGCGTCGAACGCGCGCTGGTGGTGCACGGCAAGGATGGCCTCGACGAGATCTCGCTGGGCGCCGCGACGCTGGTCGGCGAGCTGCGTGGCGGCGAGGTGCGCGAATACGAGGTCGATCCCGAGCAATTCGGCTTCCCGATGGCGTCCAGCCGCAACCTTCGGGTCGCCGACGCCGCCGAATCGAAAACCGTGTTGCTGCAGGTGCTGGATGGTGGCGATGGCGTCGCGCACAACATCGTGACGCTCAACGCCGGGGCGGCGTTGTATGCGGCAGGGATCGCGGCGTCGATCGCCGCTGGCATCGAGCGCGCCGGCGCGGCGATCGCGGACGGTTCGGCGCGTGCGAAGCTCGACCAGTTCGTCGCGGCGACGCAGGCGTTGGCCGCGCAACGGCAATGACCGACATCCTGCAGCGCATCCTGTCCCGCAAGCGCGAGGAGGTCGCCGAGCGCAAGGCGCGGGTGTCCATGGCCGAGTTGCGCGCGCGCTGCGCGGACGCGTCGCCGGCGCGCGGTTTCGCCGCGGCGCTGCAGGCGCGCGTCGATGCCGGCCATGCCGCGGTGATCGCGGAAGTGAAGAAGGCCAGCCCGTCGAAAGGCCTGATCCGCGCGGATTTCAACCCCGCCGCGATTGCGCGCAGTTACGAAGCTGGCGGCGCGGCCTGCCTTTCGGTGTTGACCGACGTGGATTTTTTCCAGGGCAGCGACGCGTATCTGCGCGAGGTGCGCGACGCGTGCGCGTTGCCGGTGCTGCGCAAGGATTTCACCGTCGACAGGTACCAGGTGCAGGAGGCGCGCGCGCTGGGTGCCGACGCGATCCTGCTGATCGCGGCAGCGCTCGACAACGCGGCGCTGGCCAACCTGCACGCCTGCGGCATCCAGTGCGGGCTCGACGTGCTGGTCGAAGTCCACGACACCTTGGACCTGGAACGGGCGCTGGCGCTGCCGGTCGAGGCACGCACCCTGATCGGCGTCAACAATCGCGATTTGCGGACGTTCGAGACCCGCATCGAAACCACGCTGTCGTTGCGGGAGGGTATGCCGCGCGACCGCCTGCTGGTCACCGAAAGCGGCATCGCGACCCGCGACGACGTCGCGCGCCTGCGCGCGGCCGGCGTGCAGGCGTTCCTGGTCGGCGAGGCTTGCATGCGCGCCGCGGATCCGGGCGCCGCGTTGGCGCACCTGTTTGCCGGGGATTGAACATGCAGCAAGGGGCGACAGGTGGCACGCGGCGCGTGGTGCTGTTCGATTTCGACGGCGTGCTGATCCATGGCGACACCTTCGGGGGATTCGTGCGCGACCGCTACGCGCGTGGATGGTGGCGCAAGGCATTGCTGCTGCTGGCGGCGCCGTGGCTGCTGCTGGCCATGCCGTTCTCGCGGCGCACGGTTTTGCGCACGCTGGTGCGCGTCGGGTTGCTGGGATTGAGCGAAGCGCGTTATCGCGAACTCGCCGGCACGTTTGCCGCCGCCCTGGTGCATCGTCCACGCCAGTTTTCCCGCGAAGGCCTGCAGGCGCTGCGACGGCATGTTGCGGCGGGCGACCGCGTGCTCATCGTCACGGGTTGCGAGGACACGCTGGTGCGGGGTGTGCTGGAGGGACTCGGTGTCGAAGGCGTCGAGGTGCTGGCGTCGCGGCTGCAGGCCGGATGGTTTGGCGTGCGTTCGGCGTGGCACAACATCGGGCCACGCAAGGTGGAATCGCTTGCCCGGCACGGCATCGATGCGTGGCAGCTGGCTTACAGCGACTCCAGCCAGGATCTGCCGATGCTGGCGCTGGCTGTCGAAGCCGTCCTGGTCAACGCCACCCCGAGATCGTGCATGCGCGTGGAGAAGGCGCTGGGGCGCAGCGTCACCCGCGTCGAGTGGTATTGAACCGCGGGTGGCCCGCCCGCCAGGTTTCCTACCGTGTTCCACGCACGACAATGGTCTTGCCCGACACGTCGATGCCGCCGTTGTCTTCGAGCTGCTTCAGCACGCGCCCGGCCATTTCTCGCGAGCAGCCGACGATGCGTGAAAGCTCCTGCCGCGAAATGCGGATCTGGGTGCCGTCGGGATGACTCATCGCGTCCGGCTCCTGGCAGAGGTCCAGCAGCGTGCGCGCAATGCGGTTGGTGACGTCGAGGAACGCCATGCGGCTGACCTGGCGCGAGGTGCGCAGCAGGCGGTGGGTGAGTTGCAGGCCGATCGCGAACAGGATGCGCGGGCAGTCGTCGCGCAACGGGCCCTCGAACAGGTGGAACAGCTTCTCGTAGCCGATCTCGGCGAGTTCGCAGGAACTGCGCGTGCGGATCAATACCTCGCGTTGCGCCTGTTCGACGAACAGCCCCATCTCGCCGATGAACTCGCCGCGGTTGATGTAGGCCAGGATCAGCTCGCGGCCCTGTTCATCCTCGCTGCACACGGTGACCGAGCCGTCGATCACGTAGAACAGGGTGTTGGCGGGATCGCCGGGCCGCAGGATCGCGGTCTTTCCCGGGTAGCGGCGGCGGTGGCATTGTTCCAGCAGCCGTTGCATCGCGGCGGGATCGGGCGCCAGCATCGCCGGTGCCTGCGAACGCTCGTAAACTTGCTGAAGCAGGTAGCGCAATTCGGACATGGATTCCCTGCACTCCGTCACGGTTCCCGCGTGCGAGTTTACACGCCTGAAGTGATTGTGCCACATTCAAGCCTCGGGACAACGAGGGATGCACCGGCGGCCACTTTCCCGCATACTTCGCCCCTTCCCGCATCCGCCTCCTGCGCAGCCATCCCGCCCGGCCCGTGCAGGACGCACCGTTTCCATCCATTTTCGAGGATACTGCCGTGGTCAAGCCGCTGCCCCGCTTGAAGCTGCAGGGGTTCAACAACCTCACCAAGGCACTCAGCTTCAACATCTACGACATCTGCTACGCGGTCACCAAGGACCAGCGCGACCGCTACATCGACTACATCGACGAAGCCTACGATGCCGACCGTCTGACCCAGATCCTGACCGACGTCGCCGACATTGTCGGTGCCAGCATCCTCAACATTGCGCGCCAGGATTACGACCCGCAGGGCGCGTCGGTGACGATCCTGATCTCCGAGCATCCGGTGGTCGACAAACTCGGCAAGGACGTGATCTCCGACGCGGTCGTCGCGCACATGGACAAGTCGCACATCACCGTGCACACCTACCCGGAGACGCATCCGCACAACGGCATCGCGACCTTCCGCGCCGACATCGACGTGGCGACCTGCGGCGTGATCTCGCCGCTGAAGGCGTTGAACTACCTGATCGACAGCTTCGAATCGGACATCGTGACGATGGATTACCGGGTGCGCGGCTTCACCCGCGACATCCACGGCAAGAAGCACTACATCGACCACAAGATCAACTCGATCCAGGACTACCTGGCCAAGCACATCCGCCAGAAGTACGAGATGTTCGACGTCAACGTGTACCAGGAAAACATGTTCCACACCAAGATGCACGTGAAGGACTTCGACCTCGACACCTACCTGTTCGAGGCGCACGCCGACGACCTGTCATTCAAGGATCGCCAGCGCATCGAGGCGCTGCTGAAGCGCGAGATCGAGGAATTGTTCCACGGCCGAAATTTGATGTGACGAATGGCTCGCAAAGCTGCTGCGCTACGCGCCACGTCCCTGTGGCGCGCCCTTTGGGCCGCCTGACGGCGTTCAAATCGGCAGTCCTGCCGATTTAGTCGGCAGCTTGCGTGCCGGCGGTGCTTGACTGCGGAGGCAGGATGCCGGAGCGAACATTCGCGTAGCGAATGATCCGAAGGGCGAGCCGCAGACGCGGCGAGTCAATGCTCATGTACTGGCGTGTACACTCCGCTTCCTGCGCTCCGGCGACCCGCAAGCTGCCTTTGCTCGCGACGCTTTGCGAACCATTCGTCTCTTCAAAGGACGTTTGTCGTCACAGCCGATACGCCACGGCTTTCATCACCGCTGATGCGCCGCGCATCAGCGTCGGAATCGGAAACGGCAGTTTCGCGCCACCGCGGGCCAGCGCGTTGTCGGCGTGGCGGGCCTCGTCGGCTTGCATGGTGGCGAGGATCGCACGCGAGCGGGCATCGGCCGGCGGCAACCGGTCCATGTGTTCGCCGAGGTGCGCCTCCACCTGGCGCTCGGTCTCGACCACGAAGCCGAGGCTCCAGCGGTCGCCGACCAGCGCCGCCAGGGCGCCTATCGCGAAGCTGCCCGCATACCAGAGTGGATTGAAAACGCTGGGACGGTCATCCAGTTCGTGCAGGCGCTCGGCGCACCACGCCAGGTGATCGGTTTCCTCGGCGGCCGCGGCTTCCAGATGCATGCGTGTGGCGGGGTCGCGCGCCAACGCAGCCTGACCGTCGTAAAGCGCTTGCGCACAGATTTCGCCCGTGTGGTTCACCCGCATCAGGCCGGCGGCATGGCGGCGGTCTGTCGCGTCGAGTTCGGGCAATGGCTGCATTTCGCCCGGCGAAGGGCGGGCGGCGACCGCCGCACCGGCGACGGTGTCCAGCGCGCGCTGGACACCGCCGAGCACGCGGTCGAACGGGGTGAGGCGGCGGATATCGTCGGTATCCATCGGGCCATTGTGGCGCACGCTGCGTGGGCGAGGGATGAATTTCGCACGGGGACATTCGTGTGGACGCCGGCGCCCGGAGAACATGCCGCCCGGCTGCCGGCCGGACGAATAGCTTGGCAGGCCGGATGTCGGCCATCGGCCCGGTAGAGGCGTGGCGATGCTTGCGCGGAAACCGGGGCGCCGGTATCCTTGGCGGTCTTTCGTTGCTTGCAACCCTTGTCGCGCCCCCGTGGCGCGGCGCCGCCCCACGTGCGGACCAGACAACTTTTACGGATCGTTCCCATGAAGACGTTCAGCGCCAAGGCCGAGACGGTCAAGCGTGACTGGCTCATCGTCGACGCCAACGGCAAGACGCTCGGCCGGCTGTGTTCGGAAGTCGCGCGCCGCCTGCGCGGCAAGCACAAGCCCGAGTTCACCTCGCACGTGGACACCGGCGACTACATCGTCGTGGTCAATGCCGAGAAGGTCGCGGTCACCGGCAACAAGCTGGAAGCGAAGAACTACCATCGCTTCACCGGCTACGTCGGCAACCTGAAGACCACCAATCTCAAGGACCTGCTGGCGACACATCCCGAGCGCGCGATCGAATTCGCCGTGAAGGGCATGCTGCCGAAGAACCCGCTGGGCCGCGCGATGTTCCGCAAGCTCAAGGTGTACCGCGGCGCCGAGCATCCGCATACCGCACAACAGCCCAAGGCGTTGGAGATCTGACGATGGCGACCCTGCAACAGAATTCCGGCACCGGCCGCCGCAAGACTTCCGCCGCGCGCGTGTTCCTGCGCAAGGGCAGTGGTGCGATCGTGGTGAACGGCAAGCCTCTGGACGAGTTCTTCGGCCGCGAAACCTCGCGCATGATCGTGCGCCAGCCGCTCGAGCTGACCCAGATGGCCGACAAGTTCGACATCAAGGTCAACGTCGCGGGTGGCGGCATCACCGGCCAAGCCGGCGCGATCCGCCTCGGCATCGCCCGTGCGCTGGTCGAGTACGACGAAACCCTGAAGGCGCCGCTGCGCCGCGCCGGGTTCATGACCCGCGACGCGCGTGCAGTCGAGCGCAAGAAGGTCGGCCTGCACAAGGCGCGTCGCGCGACCCAGTTCTCGAAGCGGTAAACTGTCGGTCGGAGCCGACGCGGCAGAGTCCGTCATCGCATGCGATCCATGGATGGACCGCCCGCGGATCGGCGCTGGGTCAGCGCCGATCCGGCGAAGTCGAGTCCGGACATGCGCCGGACTCGGCGTGCGTCGGCGAGGCCAGGATGGGCTCTCCCGACGCGACAATAAAGCCCCGTCGCCAAGTGGTAAGGCACCTGACTCTGACTCAGGCATTCGGAGGTTCGAATCCTTCCGGGGCTGCCATCTTCCGCGATCGCTGCGCGCTCCCGCGTGATGTTGAATCCGACGAACCCGCCTCCAGGCGGGTTCGTCGTTTCTGGGCCCGCCGCGACCAAATTGTCACGAATTGTGAAAAAACACCAACTTCCGTTCAGGTTTCGGGCGTATCGTCTCGTCGTCGCCATCCCGGCGACGCCCCTGACCTGACACAGGATAAAAACCATGAAAGTATCGATGGAAGCGCCCCAAACCCCGCAGCACGACCTCGTGGCGATGACGGCCGCCCTGCGTGGCGTGTTGTTGCAGCGAGTTGAACACGGCATCCAGTCGAGTGGGTTGACGAACTACTTCTTCTACCTCGTGGCCAAGCGGCTGACGTTCGCCGGTCCGCTGACCATCCCGGGGTTGGCCGAGCAGTTGCGCCTGAACCCGCGTGACATCGAGGACAGCCTGCACGTGATGCTGGAGCGTGGCATGGTGACCCGCGAGGACGATGCCTGGCGGATCACCGACACCGGGCGTCGGGCGTTGACGGCCGCCAACAACAGCGGCGAACAGGTACTGGACGACATCCGCAATGCCATCGGCGCGGCGGCTTGCGATCACCTGGTGACAGGCATGCGCGACGCGCTGGCGGCATTGCGCAAGGCCGCATGACCCACCCGCGGTAAACGCGGTTGATCGGCACGGCAGGGGATTCGACGGCTGCTTCCCTAGAATCTCCTGCCGTCGCCGACCAGCACCACGTCCGCGGGCCGGTGCGCGAACAATCCCACCGTCACCACGCCCGTGATCTGGTTCCATTCCGATTCGAGCGTCACCGGATCCACGATGCGCAGGCCATGCACGTCGAGGATCCAGTTGCCGTTGTCGGTGACGCAGCCCTGCCGCCACACCGGCGTGCCGCCGCGGCGTTCGATCTCGCGCGCCACGTGACTGCGCGCCATCGGGATCACCTCGACCGGCAGCGGGAACTTGCCCAACACGTCGACGCACTTGTGCGCGTCCACGATGCACACGAACTTCTTCGCCAGCGCGGCGAGGATCTTCTCGCGGGTCAGTGCGGCGCCGCCGCCCTTGATCAGGCAGCGATGCGGGTCGCACTCGTCGGCGCCGTCGACATACAGCGGGATTTGGCCGACCGCGTTCGGATCGAGCACCGGGATGCCGATCTCGCGCAGCAACGTGCTGGATTGTTCGGAGCTCGATACCGCGCCGTCGATGCGTTGCCTGATCTTCGCCAGGGCGTCGATGAAGTGTTTGACGGTCGACCCGGTGCCGACGCCGACGATCATGCCGTCCTCGACGAACTCGATCGCGGCCTCGCCGGCCGCGCGCTTCTGTGTTTCGATATCCATGTGTCCCCTTGTCCGGGCGTTCATTCGAGTGCGAGGATGGCGCTCCACTGGGCATCCGTGACCGGCAGCACCGACAGGCGGTTGCCGCGCCGGATCAGCGCGAAATCGCCGAGCCCCTTGATGGCCTTGATCTCGTCCAGCGTGATCACGCGTTTGAGCTTGCGCGCGAAACGCACGTCGACGAGTGTCCAGCGCGGATTGCCGCGGTCGCTGCCGGCGTCGAAATATTCGTCTTTCGGGTCGAACTGGCCGGGATCGGGATACGGCGCGCTGGCCACCTTGGCGAGGCCGGCCACGCCGGGGACGGCGCAACTCGAGTGGTAGATCATCACCTCGTCGCCGCGCGCCATCACGCGGATGAAGTTGCGCGCCTGGTAGTTGCGCACGCCGTTCCAGGGTTCGACGCGGCGCTGCTTCAGGTCGTCGATCGAAAAGGTATCCGGTTCGGTTTTCATCAACCAGCGTTGCATGGCTGCTGTCACGGCGTGGCGATGGGAGTGCAGGCTATCAGCTCTTCCTCGGTCGCGACGTAATCCAGCGGTACGTCCCAGGCTTCGACAGGTACGCTTTCGATTTCCTGGAATGCATACCCGACGCCCACCAGCAGTGGGCGTGCGGGCCGCGTCGCATCATGCAGGAAAGCGAAAGTCGTGTCGTACCAGCCGCCGCCGGTGCCGAGGCGGCCACCCGATCGGTCGAAGGCGAGCAATGGCAGCAGGACCACGTCCATGGCGTGCGCGTCGTGTCGTTCGGCGACCGGGGTGACCGGTTCGGGGATGCCGAAACGGTTGCCCTGCAGCACCGCGTCGTCGCGGTATTCGGCGAAACGCAATTGGCGCGCTTCGGCCAGCACCGGCAGGAAATAATGCTGGTCGCGCCGTTTCAGCGATGCGACCGCGAGGTTGAGCGGCAGTTCGCCACGCACGGCCCAGTAGCCGGCGACATTCGCGTCGGTCATGAATTCGGGCAGGGTTTCAAGGCTGTGCAGCACGCCAGCCGCGGCCTCGACGCGTTGGCGCGCACCGAGTTCGTTGCGCCGCACCGACATGCGCGCGCGCAGCAGGGCGCGACTATCGTCCATTCGAAACGTTTCGCTTGCGCCAAGGCTCCCGGATTGCGCTTCGCTTCATCCGGGCTACTCGATTGTCGAGTTCGGAGCGGCTGTACGAACATTCATTCGAAGCGGCTGCTGTGAAAAGTCAGGACGGAGCTCTCGGCCAAGGATGGCAGCTTTGATGCCCGTTCTGGAGTTGCCGGAGTTCACGCCCTATGGTGCGTAGCGAAGAACCCGGGACTGCCGCGGTCATGGACGATCGCAAAAACAAACCGCAAAAAAACCGGCGTCCTCCGCGATGACGATGCGCGCCGAGCGACCCTGATCCTCAAGGATCACGTGGGCGGGCTCACCGGGTTTCAGGCTTTCCGCTCGCGGCGGACTTGCACAACGATCCGGTTTCCGCCGGCCCCAGGTCGTACATTAGGAACAAGGCACATTGCTGGAGGCGCGCTGTCGTTCACCGCAGGGGACGCCAGCAACGTCATTCTACGGGCGCGTCGAGTGCCTCTTCAAGCTTGCGCCGCAGCATCGCCAGCTGCTCGCCGGCATTGCTGGACAGCGTTTGTTGGCTGCGTCGCAGCATCAGCAGTTCGTGGGTGACGTCGAGCGCCGCGAGCACCGCGATGCGGTCGTAGCCGGGGCTGCGCGACGCGTGCCGGATTTCGCGCATCTTGCGGTTCAGGTGCTCCACGGCCGACAGCAACCCTTCGCGTTCGTCGGGTTTGCAGCCGACCAGGAATTCGCGATCCAGCAGCTTGACGGTGACGGTGACGGTTTCGTCGCCCATGACGGTGTTCAATTGGCGTTCTCGAGCGATTTCAGGCGTTCGATCATGGCTTCGACCCGCGCACGCGCCTGTTCGTTGCGGGTCATCAGCGCGGCGCGTTCGCCGACCAACTGGTCGCGGCCACGGCGCAGGCTGGCGTTTTCCTCGGCGAGCCGGCGCAGCCGGTCGAGCGCGGCGTCCAACGCCCGTGACAGGGCGGCAAGTTCGTCTTCGACGGAGCGGGCTTGGGTTTCCATGGGGGAGAATATAAGGGAAAAGCCGGTGGGCGGTGCAATAGGGGCCTGTTCACGCCATGCCACGTGGCATGGCGTGAACAGGCCCTAGGCGACGCCGACGCCGGCTGCGGCGTGGCGGTCGAGGAAGTCCAGGCAGGCTTCCGCCGACAACGGCCGCGACAACCAGTAACCCTGGATTTCGTCGCAACGTTGCGCGCGCAGGAAGGCGAGTTGTTCGGCGGTTTCCACGCCCTCGGCCACCACCCGGATTTGCAGCGAGTGAGCCATGGTGATAATGGTCGAGGTGATCGCGGCGTCGTCGGGATCGGTGGTGACGTCGCCCACGAATTCCTGGTCGATCTTCAAGGTGTCGATGGGCAGCCGCTTCAAATAGGCCAGCGACGAATAACCGGTGCCGAAATCGTCGATGGCGAGGCGGGTGCCGATCGATTTCAGTTCGCCCAGCAGGCGCACCGATTGCTCGGCGTTGGCCATGACCATGCTTTCGGTCAGTTCCAGTTCCACCTGGTTCGGTGTCACGTCGTGTTCGGCCAGCAGGTCGCAGATGTGCGAAGTCAGGTCGGGGCGATTCAACTGCGCCGCCGAGAGGTTGATCGCCATCGTCAGGTGGTGGTGGCCGTTTTCGCGGAAGCGGCGCAGGTCGGCGCAGGCGGTGGCGAACACGTAAGCGCTGATTTCGTGGATCTGCCCGGTCTCCTCGGCCAGCGGGATGAACACGCTGGGCGGGATTTCGCCGAGTTCGCGGTTGTGCCAGCGCAACAGGGCTTCCATGCCGGTGATCTTGCCGTCGCGGATCGCCATCTTGGGCTGGTACACCAAGCGCAATTCACCGCGGTCAAGCGCGCGCCGCAGTTCGTTGATCAGCGTCGCGTGGTCGCGCGCGCGCGCGTCCATGCCGGGGTGGTACACCGCCCAGGTGTTGCGACCCACGGCCTTGGCCTGGTACATCGCGGTATCCGCGCACTTCAACAGGTCCGCCGGGGTCTGGCCGTGGTCGGGGTACATCGCGATGCCGATCGACGGCGAAATCACGGTTTCCTGGGTGCCGCTGACCGGCAGCGGCTTGGCGAAGGCATGGATCAGCCGCTGCGCCATTTCCTCGGCGCCGCGCACGTCGGCGAGGTCTTCCAGCACCACCGTGAACTCGTCGCCGCCGAGGCGCGCGACCACGTCGTTCTCGCGCACGCACTGGCGCAGGCGGGCACCGGCGGCCTTCAGGGTACGATCGCCCGCGGTGTGTCCGAGCGAATCGTTGACGTGCTTGAAGCGGTCGAGGTCGAGGAACAGCAGCCCGACCTTGTGGCCGCTGCGGCGCGCGTTGATCACCGCGGCGCCGAGGCGCTCTCCCAGCAGCGCGCGGTTGGGCAGGCCGGTCAGGGTGTCGTAGTTGGCGAGGTAGCGCAGTTCTTGTTCGGCGCGCTTGCGATCGGTGATGTCGGTGAGCACGCCAATCATGTGGGTGCGCTGGCCGGCGGCATCGCACACCTCGTTGAGTTCCACCCAGCACAGGAACTCCTCGCCGTCCTTGCGGCGCTGCCACAGTTCGCCGCGCCAGTGGCCGGTTTCGGCCAGCACCTGGCGCAGATGGGTGTAGCTGTCCGGCGCGTGGCGGCTGCCGTTGAGGACGGACGCGTCGTGGCCCAGCACTTCGTGCTCGGCGTAGCCGGTCATGCGGGTGAACGCGGGGTTGACCGACATGAAGCGGAAGTCGAGGTCGGTGACCGTGACCGCCTCGCTCATGTTGCGGATGACTTCCGAGGCGATGCGGCGGTCGCGGTCGGCGGCACGGATCGCGCTGATGTCGCGTTCGGTGCCGCACACGCGCAAGGGCTTCCCGGCCTCGTCGCGCTCGACGATCTTGCCGCGCGAAATCACCCAGACCCATTCGTCGTTGCGTGCGCGCACGCGGTGTTCGACTTCGAAGTGTTCGCTGCCGCCCGCGAGGTGTTCGGCCAATGCGTGGTCGAGGCTGGCGAGGTCGTCGGGGTGCACCATCGTGTGGCGCCACTCGTCGGCCGGCACCGCCCGTTCGTGGTGGCCGCCGGGCGCGCCTTCGGGACCCAGACGGAGGATCGTGCCGCGTTCGAGGTTCCAGTCCCAGAATTCGTCGCCCGAGCCCCACAAGGCCTGGCGCAGGCGTCCTTCGCGCACGCTCAACTGGCGGCGATGGCGGACCTGTTCGAGGTGGTGGTTGCGCCAGCCGAGCACCGCGATCAGCACCAGGCAGGCTAGCGCCGCGGCATACACGATGCGCATACCGGGGCTCCACCACCACACGTTGTCGACACGCACGGACAGGCTGGTGGTCTGCCCGGGATTGCCGTCGTGCAGGATCGACTGGATTTCGAGGCGATAGTTGCCGGGGGCGAGGTTGGTGTAGGCGATGCTGCGGTCGCGACTGGGGGTGCTCCACTGCTGGTCGCGTCCCAGCAGGCGATAGCGGTAGCGGTTGTGGCCCGGCGAGGCAAAATCGAGCGAGGCGAATGTCGCGTACAAGGTGCGGTCGTTGGCGCCTATGGTGACCGTCGCCGTCGAAGAAGCCGGGATCGGGATACGGCCCTTGCCGTCATACAAGTCCGTGATCACCATCGGCGCCGGTCGCGAGGCGGGAAGGATCTTCGCCGGGTCGATGATGTCGAACCCGTGCCCGCCGAACAACAGGCTGCCGTCGCGGGTGCGCAGGCAGGCGTCGGAATTGTATTCACTGCCCTGCAGGCCGTCGGCCGTGCCGAAGCTGCGGATCTGCCCGGTCCCGGGATCGAGCCGGCCGATGCCGAGGTTGGTCGAGAACCAGATGCGGCCGTCGGCGTCTTCCAGCATGCAGTCGATGGTGTTGTCGGGCAGCCCGTCGCCGATGCCGTAACGCCGGAAGTGCGCGCCGCTGGCGTCGATGCCCTCGAGCCGACTCATCCCCGAAAGCGAACCGGCCCACAGCCGTCCGTCGCGATCGACCAGGATGCTGACCACGGTGTGTCCAGCCAGCGAGTCGTTGCGCCCCGGGATCTCGCGGAAGCTGCGAACCTCGCCACTGGCGGGATCGATCCTCGACAAGCCGTCGATCGTGCCGGCCCAGATGTTGCCGGTGGGGTCTTCGCGAATCACCACCACGCTGTCCGAAGCCAGCCCGTGCGCCTTGTCGAAACGTTGCACGACCTGGCCATCGTGGTAGTGCACGAGGCCGGCGTTGAACGGAGCCGCCCACAGATCGCCGTTGCGTGCGCGGAACAAAGCACGGGTCGGGGTGGTGGCCGGTTTGCCGTCGAGGTTCAGGAAATCGGCTTTTCCCGTGGCGGGATCGAACCGCAGGATGCCGCGACTGGACGGCAGCAGCAGGGCGCCGCCCGGTTCCCCCAGGATGTCGAAAATCCTCAGGTCATTGCTGTCCGAGGGTGCCACGGGGCGTTGCGGTTGTGCTGCCATCGGCGGTGCGGGCACGGGAACGCCCGCGACGGCATCTTCCAGGGCAGCGCCGAAGCTGGTGACGGTTTGGGTGGCGGGGTCGTAGCGTGCCAGTCCCGGCCGATTCAACGCCACCCAGAACTGACCGTCCGGTGCCGGGAAGAACGCGCGCGCGTAGGTGCGGGCGCGCGGGTCGCCGGCCAGGTTCAGGACGGCCCGGATCGGGCTGCCGTCGGGGTTGGTCCACACCGCGCCGGCCGTGGAAGTGCCGACCCAAAGGAGTCCGGTGTCATCCACGAACAACGTTTCGATGCCCGAATCGGGCAGTCCGCCGGCGACGCCGACGGGCGCCGCCGTCAACCGCGTGGTGGTGCCATCGGCGTTGAGGCGCAACAAATCGTGGTCGGAAAGGCCGAGCCAGATCCGGCCGGCATGATCGACCACGACCGCGCGCACGCCGATGGACCCGTTGTCCGATTGCCATGCGGTCGTGATCGTCCCGGATGCACGGTCGACGCTTTGCAGGCCATGTACGTCGCCGAGCAGCAGGCGATTCTTCGGGCCGCAGTACAGCGCGTCGATCGCGCCCGCGTTGCTGGCGAGGATGCGTGCCGCGTGGCCGTCCTTGTCGATCGCGAGTATCCGGTTGGCGGACGCCGCGTAGATTCCGCCGTCCGGACAGCGCGTGAACGAGCGTACCCACGCTTGCGCATCGTCCGGCGCGGACCACACCGGGCGCAGCCGGAACGCCGGTGCGGTCGACAGGCGATCGACACCACGCGGCGTGCCCACCAGCAAATCGCCATCCTGCAGCCGCAACAGGCCGGTGACCGGCACGTCGTCGCGCTGCACGGCGTCCGGCAATGGCAGCACCCGGTCGGCATCCGGATCGAACAGGATCAAGCCGGACGTGGCCGAGCCGACCCACAAACGGCCGGCGCCCGCATCGGCGAGCGAAGTCACCAGGTAGTTGTCGGGCAGGCTGTCGGTCCGGTTCGGGTCGTGCATGTAGCGGCGCAGCAGGTAGCCGTCGTACCGGAACAAGCCGCCCTGCGTGGCCAGCCACATGAAACCCGTGTGGTCCTGGAAAACCAGCGACACCGAGTCCTGCGCCAGCCCGTCGTGGTTGTCGAGCTGCTGGAAATGGAAGTCGCGTTGATAGGCTTGCCACGAGCCCTGGACGGGCTGTGCGCGCGCGGCCGTCGCCGCCAGCAGCCACAGTGCAGCCGCGAACAGCAACGCGGCGAGACAACGCGCCGGCTGTGCAATGACCACGGAGACTCCGGGTGGAACGCGGCTCATGATCGACGCAACATGCCCCTGACAGGCGCAGCCAACCGTCGCCCTGCCAACATCGGTGGCAAGCCCGCGCGCGACTGCTCGCCAAGTTTACTCAAACCCATGCTGCACGTCGTGGGCAACAGGTCTCGGGCCGGCACATCGGCGGCGTCCCCATGCCGGCGTGCCGGCGCATCGGCGTGTAAACTCGATCGCCATCGCCATCGGCCGGGTGTTGAAAACACCCTGCCGGCGCGTGGAAATCGTACAGGACGGCACTTTTTCAACCTCCTGTTTGGGCATGACATGACGACGGTCACCAGTGCAGAATTGAATGCGGCGTTGCTTAAAGCGAAACTCGGGGTCAGCGCCCCCGAATTGCACGGCTCGCTCGCGGGTTATCTGTGCGCGGGCCGGGGCGGTCGCGCCCACGAACTGCTGATGGCGCTGGCGCTCGAGAGCGACGCCGCCGGCGCCGTCGACGACCTGCATGCGCTGGTGGACAGTCTGGCTGCCGACATCGCCGGCAAGTTGCGCGTGCGCGAACCCGTGGCGCCGTTGCTGCCGGAGGCTTCGCTGGCGGTGCGCGCCGATGCCATGGTCGACTGGTGCCGCGGGTTCCTGGGCGGCATCGGCCTGACCGGGGTGGCCGTCGACCCGCAACACCAAGCGGAAGTCGCCACGCTGCTGGCCGACTTCGGCCACATCGCCTCCATGCACCTCGAATCCGGTGACGACGACGAGGCGGCGCTGGACGACGTGCTGGACTTCATCGGCACCGGCGTCGCGCGCCTGCACGCGTTGCTCGTACCCATGGTGCGGCATTGATCGCGCCCGCCGAATTCACGCGCCGGCGCCGCGACCTGATGCACATGGCCGGCGCGGACGCCGCGCTGGTGGTGGCCGCCGCGCCGCGCCGCATGCGCAACGCCGATGCGGCGTGGCCGTACCGGCAGGATTCGGATTTCCACTACCTCACCGGGTTTCCGGAACCGGATGCGGTGCTGGCGCTGCTGCCGGGGCGTGCGCGCGGCGAAGTGGTGCTGTTCTGCCGCGAACGCGACGCCGCGCGCGAGCGCATCGAGGGCGAATGCATCGGTCCCGAACAGGCGGTCGCGCGTTTCGGCGTGGACGATGCGTTCCCGGTCGAGGACATCGACGACATCCTGCCCGGCATGCTGGAAGGGCGCGCACGCCTGTATTGCCACTTCGGCCGCGAGAACGAATTCGACGCGCAGCTGCTGCGCTGGATGCGCCGTTTGCGCAGCAGCCGCGGCGGCGGCGTGGTGCCGCGCGAATTCGTCGCGCTGGGGCATCTGTTGCATGAATTGCGGCTCTACAAGTCGACCGCGGAACTTGCCTTGATGCGGCGCGCGGCGCAGATCGCCGCGGACGCGCAGAGCGCCGCGGTGCGGGCCGCGAAGCCGGGCATCGCCGAATACGAAGTCGAAGCCGCGCTGCTGCACGCGATGCGCGCGCACGCCGCGGTGCCGTCCTATCCGCCCACCGTCGCTGCCGGCGCCAACGCCTGCGTGCTGCACTACACCGCCAATCGCGCGAAGCTGCGCACGGGCGACCTGCTGTTGATCGACGCCGGCGCGGAGGTCGAGTGCTACGCGTCCGACATCACCCGTACCTGGCCGGTGGGCGGCGGGTTCTCGCGCGAACAGCGCGCGCTCTACGACGTCGTGCTGGAAGCGCAACAGGCCGCGATCGACGAGGTGCGCACGGGACAGGCGTTCACCGCCGCGCACGAGGCCGCGACGCGGGTGATCGTCGCGGGCCTGTGTGCGTTGAAACTGCTGACGGGCGGGGCGCGCTCGGCGTTGAAATCAGGCGAATACAAGCGCTTTTTCCCGCACAAGACCGGGCACTGGATCGGACTGGACGTGCACGACGTCGGCGATTACCGCGTGGATGACGAACCGCGCATGCTGGAAGCCGGCATGGTGGTGACGGTCGAGCCCGGCATCTACATCCCGCCCGACGATGCCGGCGTCGCGGCCAGGTGGCGTGGCATCGGCATCCGCATCGAGGACGACGTCGCGGTCGGTGCGCGCGCCAGCGAAGTGCTGACCGCGGCATTGCCGAAGGACATTGCCGCGGTCGAGGCGCTCGCCGTGGGTTGAGCTGCGCTTCGCGCCGGGGGCGCCGGGCCTGCCCCCGTGGCTCGCGCGGCCGGGTACACTCCGCCGAGGTCAACCCGAGGAGACTTCCGCATGGCTGGCAACAATGGTATCTGGACGCGCAACGCTCCGATCCTGCTGAGCATCCTGCGCATCGTCACCGCGTTCCTGTTCCTGTGCCACGGCGCCGACAAGCTGTTCAACCTGCCCGAGGGACCGTTCACGCTGATCTCGTCGGCGAAACTGTTGACGCTGGCGCCCGGTCTTGCCGGCATCCTCGAATTCGGCGGCGGGCTGTTGTTGTTGTTCGGGCTGTTCTCGCGTCCGATCGCGTTCATCCTGTCCGGCGAGATGGCCTTCGCCTACTTCATGGTGCACTTCCCGCACAACCATGTTTTCCCGTACCTCAACGGCGGCGACAGCGCCGTGCTGTTCTGCTTCGTGTTCCTGTACCTGTCGGCCGCGGGTCCGGGGCCGTGGAGCGTGGATCGGGCGCGCGGACGCGCCTGAGGCACAAGATCCCGCATGCACCACAGCAGGCTGAGCAGCATCATCATCGATTGCCGGGACGGCGACCTCGCCGAGGCCGCGCGCTTCTGGTCCGCGGCTTTGGGTCGGCCCATCCGCGAGGGCGCTGTTCCCGCAAGTGAAAACTACGTGCCGCTCGATACCCATGACGACGAGCCGGTGATCGAGGTGCAGAAGGTCGACCACGAAAGCCGCGTGCACCTCGACATCGAAAGCGACGACATCGAAGCCGAAGTGCGCCGGCTGGAGGCGCTGGGTGCCAAACGCGTCGCCGCGATCAGGACCTGGGTGGTGATGGAGGCGCCGACCGGCCAGCGCTTTTGCGTGATCCGCCCGCAACGCCACGGCAAGGTCGGGCCGCACGCGAACGAATGGCCCTGACGCGCGGGCGGCGCGCAGCGCGGGTGCGTTTCCCCCTCTCCCGCTTGCGGGAGAGGGTTGGGGTGAGGGGAAGTCTTCGCGCAGACTCTCCACCCTGCCGTCATTCCGGGGCCACATGTAGCGCGGATGCTTTTCCCCTCTCCCGAGGGGAGAGGGGAAAAGCTATTCCATCAACGCCGCGACATGTGCCGTGGCGCCCTCACGCAGCGCATCGAGATCGTAGCCGCCTTCGAGCGATGACACGATGCGGCCGTCGGCATGGCGATCGGCAAGTTCGACCAGATGTTGCGTGATCCAGGCGTAATCGTCGGGGACGAGTTGCAGTTGCGCCAGCGGGTCGCGGGCGTCGGCGTCGAAGCCGGCGGAGATCAGCAGCAGTTGCGGGCGAAACCGGTCGAGTTCGGGCAGCAGGTGTTGTTCCCACACGGCACGGAATTCGGCGGAGCCGGCGCCAGGCGGCAGCGGTGCGTTGAGGATGTTTCCGTCGCCGTGTTCGTGGGCGGCGCCGGTGCCGGGATACAGCGGCATCTGGTGGCTGGACGCATACATCACGCGCGGTTCGTGCCAGAAGATGTCCTGGGTGCCGTTGCCGTGGTGGACATCGAAATCGACGATGGCGACGCGTTCGAGTCCGTGCGTTTCCAGCGCACGCGCCGCGGCGAGCGCGACGTTGTTGAACAGGCAGAAACCCATCGCCTCGTCGCGGGTGGCGTGGTGGCCGGGCGGGCGCACCGCGCAGAAAGCGTGCCGCGTCACACTGGCCAGCACCGCATCCACTGCCGCGCAGGCGGCACCGGCGGCGCGCAGCGCGGCTTCCAGCGAACCCGGCGACATCACGGTGTCGGGGTCCAGGCGCGCGTGGCCGCCGCCGGGCGCGCTCGCGAAGATGTGGTCGACGTATTCGGGCGTGTGGACACGCAGCAGTTGTTCGCGCGTGACGCGCGGCGCCTCGACGCGTTCGAGCGCCGAGAAGCGCGGATCGTCCAGTACCTTCAATACGGCCCGCAGTCGCGCGGGTGATTCGGGGTGGCCGATCCCGGGGTCGTGTCCGAGGCAGGCGGGATGCGTGTACAGGCGCAAGGCTAGCGGCCGATCCTGCGCAGGGAAACGAATCCCCAGGCGCCCAGTCCCAGCGGCACCAGCACCATCACCAGCCAGAACGCGATGCCTGTCGCCGCATAGTGATCAGCGATGACCCACTCCCCGAATCTCGTGGCATGCGCGACCGCGATGGCAAGGAAGAGGAGCGAGGCCACCCACACGAATGCTTTTGCGCTGCGCATGGCTTTTCCTTCACGGTGCAAACGCGTCAGGCCGGCTTTTTCCGTTTCTCGTGTCGCCACAGCACTTCGCCGTGTCCGCTCGCGCGCGCCAGCACGCGCGCCAGCACGAACAACAGGTCGGACAGGCGGTTGAGATAGCGCACGACTTCCGGCCGCACGCTTTGGTTGCGCGCCAGCGTCACCACGCGGCGTTCCGCGCGCCGGCACACGGTACGCGCGACGTGGCATTGCGCGGCCGCCACGCCGCCGCCCGGCAGGATGAATTCCTTGAGCCGCGGCAGGTCTTCGTTGTAGTGGTCGAGGGTTTGCTCGAGTGTGGTGACATCGGCGTCGTGGATCAGCGCCATGCCCGGCACGCACAACTCGCCGCCGAGGTCGAACAACGCGTGCTGGATGCGCACCAGTCCTTCGCGGATGTCGTCGGGCACGCCTTCGCACGCCAGCAGCACGCCGAGGTTCGAGTTCAGTTCGTCGACGGTGCCGTAGGCCTCGACGCGCGCGGAATCCTTGGGCGTGCGCGAGCCGTCGCCGAGGCCGGTCGAACCATCGTCGCCCGTGCGCGTGTAAATCTTCGACAGACGATTTCCCATCTTCAGCGACTCGCATGACGCCCGCTGCGCGGGCGGACGGTGTTGCCAGGCTCGGCCGTCCGGGCCTCGCCAGGCAACCCGGCCCTTCGCGTCCTGCTTCGGGCGCTCACCGGCGCGAGATGCCACTGGCATCTCGCGAAAACTCCGGCTCGCCCATCATTCCCTGTCTTCGTGTAGATCTTCGAGAGACGGTTGCCCATCAATGCGCGGCGGTCAGGCGCAGCGTGTTCCAGCGGCGGCCCAGCAAGGCGAATCCGCCGAACAGCAAGGCACTCCAGAACAGCGTGCCGGCCAGCGTGCCGCGGAAGAACGGGATGGCGGCGACGTAGCACGCGGTGAGGGAGCCGGTGCAGGCCGCGCCCGCGTCCGGGCGGGCGGTGAGCCAGGTGGCGAAATTGGTCACGACGAAGAACAGCACCGCGCTGGCGAACGCGCCGATGGCAACCCTGGGCGCGTTGACCTTGCCGCGCAGCGCGAATCCACCGACCGCGGTCATCGCGATGCAGAAATACACGAACGGCAGCGTGCCCAGCCAGTCGCGCACCCACGCCGCCGGCAGGGTGAAGGCGATCACACAATCGGCAAGCACCATCGCGATCAGCGGGATGGCGATGCCGAGGCGGCGATCCGCGAAGTACGCGCCGCCGAACAGGGCGGTCGCTTCGACCGGGGTGAAGTTCCACGGCAGTCCGCCGGCCGAGAAGTGCACCAGCAGTCGGTAGACGACGGTAAAGGCGACCATGCCGCACAACACCAGCGTGCCGGGGGAGAAAAGGGTCGATTGCGGAGAGCGGGCGGGTTGCGACATGGAATCCATCCTCGTTGCGTGCAGTGCCAAAGCTTACCGCAAACGACGAAAGCCGCGGGCTGACACGCATCAACCGGTTATCATTCCGTGATGACGGAACGCACCGACATCTTGATCGTGGGCGGGGGCCTCGTGGGCGCGAGCCTCGCGCTGGCTCTGGATGCTGCGGGGCGCGCGGCGACGCTGCTCGAAGCGCAACCTGTGCGCGTCCCGGCCATCGCAAGCGGCGCGGCCGGCGACGACAACGACCGCAACCTGGTGCTCGCGCGTGCCTCGGTGAACGCGTTGCGCGCGCTCGCCGTGTGGCCGCTGCTGGACGCGGCGGCCGGCACCATCCGGCGGGTGGAGGTCAGCCGAGCCGGTGAATTCGGGCGGGTGCGCCTGGCGGCCGCGGATGCCGGCGTGGACACGCTCGGCCGGGTGGTGCCGGGGCGCGTGCTCGGCGCGGCGCTGGAGCAGCGGCTGGCGGCTTGCCGGCAGGTGCGGCGCGTCGATTCGGCAAGGCTGGTGGCGTTGTCGACGACGGAGGCCGGTTGGCGGGCACGCATCGCGACCGCCGCCGGCGAACGCGACATCGACGCGCGCCTGGTGGTCGGTGCCGATGGCAGCGATTCGCTGGTGCGCGCGCAGGTCGGTATTGCCGCGCAGGAACACGATTACGCGCAGGGCCTGTTCGTCTGCACGGTCGCCTGCGAACGCGACATTCCGGATTGCGCGTTCGAACGCTTCAGCGACGAGGGTCCGGTCGCCTTGCTGCCGTTGCCGAACGGGCGGCGCGGCCTGGTATTGACGGTCGCGGCCGAGCGCCACGACGCAGTGGCGACAATGGACGATGCCGCGTTCGTCGCACTGGCGCAACAACGCTTCGGCTGGAAGCTCGGCAAGTTGTCGCGTCCGGGGCGGCGCTTCCCGCACCGCATCCGGCGCGTGTTGGCGGATGCGATCACCGCGCCGCGCGCGGTGCTGGTCGGCAACGCCGCGCAGACGCTGCACCCGATCGGCGCGCAGGGGTTCAATCTCGGCTTGCGCGATGCGTTGACGCTGGCGGAATTGATCGCCGATGTCGACGACCCGGGCGCGTCCACCCTGTTGGGTGAATACGCCGTGCGTCGCGCTCCCGACCGCGACGGCGTGCTGGCCTTCAGCCACGGATTGAGCGCGCTGGCGTGTCTCGCGCAACCTTCACTCGCGCCGCTGCGTTCGCTGGCGATGCTCGCGCTGGATCGCGTGCCGCCGCTGCGGCACGCCGTGGCGCGTCGCGGCATGGGTTTTCGTGGTGCGCCGCCGGCCGCAACCCTGGATCGCGGCCCGTGAACGCGCGTCGCCCGGCTCTCGACATCGCCATCGCGGGAGGCGGCATGGTCGGCGCGGCCTGCGCGCTGGCGTTGGCGCGCCGCGGGTTTTCGGTGGCGTTGCTGGAAGCGCGCGAGCCGCAGGCGTGGCACGCGGGCGAACCCGAGGATTTGCGGGTGATCGCACTGGCGCCCTCGTCGGCGCGCCTGCTCGACGGTCTCGGTGTATGGCGCGGCATCGAAGCCGCGCGCGTTTCGCCGTATGCGCACATGCGGGTGTGGGATGCGGCATCCGGCGCCGAGCTCGCGTTCGACGCGACGCGCCAGGGACGCGCGCAACTGGGATGGATCGTCGAGAACAAATTGGTCGCGTGGACGCTGTGGAATGCGCTGGAAGCCGCCGGCGTGCGTCGCGTGTGCCCCGCGCAGGTCGAGTCTTTCACGCAACGCGAGGATCGGGTGGTGCTCGATCTTGCGGGTGGCGAACCCCTGTCCGCCGCGCTGCTGGTGATCGCCGATGGCGCGGGATCGCGCTTGCGCGAGCAGGCCGGCATCGCGGCGCACGGGCGCGACTACCACCAACGCGCGGTGGTCGCGCACGTCGCGACCGAACGCGCACACGAGGCGACCGCGTGGCAACGCTTCACGCAGGAGGGTCCGATCGCGTTGTTGCCGCTCGCCGATGGACGCAGCTCGATCGTGTGGTCGCTGCCGGAGGCGCGCGCGCGCGAGGTGCTGGCGCTGGATGATGCGGCATTTTGCGAAGCCGCTGGGGTCGCTTCGGATTTCCGGTTGGGTCGCGTCACCACGACCACGCCGCGTGCGTCGTTTCCGTTGCGCCTGCAGGTCGCGGAACGCTTCGCCGCGGGGCGCTGCGTGCTGCTGGGCGACGCCGCGCACGCGGTGCATCCGCTGGCCGGACAGGGCGCGAACATCGGTTTGCGCGACGTCGCCGAACTAGCCGGGGTGCTGGGCGAGGCACGCGACGCTGGCCGCGATTTCACCGCGTCGCACATCCTGCAGCGTTACGCGCGGTGCCGGCGTTCGGCCGGTGCGCTGGATGCGCGCGCATTCGATGCGGTCGAACGGATGTTCGCGTGGCAGGCGCCGGGATGGACGGCATTGCGCGGGTTGGGCGTGCGCGCAGTGGATGCGTTGGGGCCGCTGAAGCGTGCGCTGGCCGCGCATGCGGCGGGATAGTTGCGATCAACCGAGGATCCGATCATGCGCAAAATCCTGGTATTGCTGTTGGGCCTGGTCGCTTGCGCCACGGCGCACGCCGCGATGCGCAGCGAAACCGTCGCCTACAACGTCGACGGCAAGGCGATGCAGGGCGTGCTGGTGTGGGACGACGCGGTCGAGACGCCGCGCCCCGGCCTGTTGATGGTTCCGGACTGGACCGGGATCAATCCGGTCAACATCGATTTCGCCAAGTCCATCGCCGGCAAGGACTACGTGATCTTCATGGGCGACATGTACGGCAAGGACCTGCGGCCGAAAAACAGTGCCGAAGCGCAGGCCGCGACGAAACCGCTGTATGCGAACCGGGCGCTGCTGCGCAAGCGCGTGAACGCGGCGTTCGATCAACTGAAAATGCTGGCCGCGAAGCACGCGGCGCCGATCGATGCGTCGAAGCTCGCCGCGATCGGCTTCTGTTTCGGCGGCACCTCGGTACTGGACCTTGCGCGCAGCGGCGCCGATGTCGCGGCGGCGGTGAGCTTCCACGGCGGTCTCGCCACCGACGATCCGGCGCAGGCGAAACACATCAAGGCGTGGGTGCTGGCGATGAACGGAGGCGACGATCGCGGCACCATGCCCGATGCGCCGGCGTTCATGCAGGAGATGCAGCAGAGCCCGGCGCCGTGGCAGTTCGTGGTTTACGGCGGCGCGGTGCATTGCTTCGCGCAACCGCAGTCGCATTCGCCGCCGGGCTGCGTGTACGACCCGCCGGTGGCGAAGCGTGCCTTCGCGCAGATGCACGCCTGGCTGGCCGAGGCGTTTGCGGGCAAGACCTGATCGTTAAGCAGGCAGCTTTCAGCCCCCTTGAGTCAAGGGGGCGGTTCGACCGTTGGAACAATGGTCGAACGGGGGTTGTGGAGGTATGGCGCAGCACGAGTTGAAGGCATGCGGATCGCATGCCTTCAACTCGTGCGATTCACCGCGTAATCCGCCAGGCCTGCCAGCACGTCGCGGTATTCCGACGGCGGCAGGGCGGCCAGCGCCGCGTGCGCGGCATCGGCGTGCGATTGCGCGCGTGCACGGGTGCGTTCCAGCGCGCCGGAATCGCGGATCGCGGCGACGATCACGTCCAGCGCCGCGAGGCGCCGGCTGGTGATCGCGTTGCGCAGGAGTTCGGCCTGCATCGGGGTGGATCGCTGGATCGCGTAGATCAGCGGCAGGGTCGGTTTGCCCTCGGCAAGGTCGCCGCCGATGTTCTTGCCGAGGGTGTCCGCGTCGGACACGTAGTCCAGCAGGTCGTCGGCGATCTGGAACGCCGCGCCGAGCTGCATGCCGTAGCGGCGCAAGGCGAAGCATTGTTCTTCCGGCAATCCCGCCAGCACGCCGCCGAGTTGCGTCGCGGCCGCGAACAGCACCGCGGTCTTGCGCTCGATCACCTGCATGTAGGCGCCTTCGGTGGCATCAGCTTTGCCAATATTGAGCAGCTGCAGCACCTCGCCTTCGGCGATCGAGTTGGTGGTGTCGGCGAGGATCCGCATCACCTGCATGCGGTCGAGTTCCACCATCATCTGGAACGAACGCGAATACAGGAAATCGCCGACCAGCACGCTGGCGGCGTTGCCCCACGCGGCGTTGGCCGTCTTGCGCCCGCGCCGGAGGTCGGATTCGTCGACCACGTCGTCGTGCAGCAGCGTCGCGGTGTGGATGAACTCGATCACCGCCGCGAGCTCGATGTGGTCGTTGCCCCGATAGCCCGCCGCGTGCGCGGCCAGCACGTGCAACATCGGACGCAGCCGCTTGCCGCCGCCGCCCACGATGTGCTCGCCGATCGCGTTGATCAGCACCACGTCCGAGTGCAGGCGCTGGCGGATCATCCGGTCCACCTCGCGCATGTCGGGCGCGGCGAGATCGCGCGCCGTGATGAAGGCGTTGACGAGGTCCGGCGAAAGGGCGGGCGAGGCGTGGTTCATGGGGTCCGAGGCACGGCGGGTCGCCGGTTCAGCCCGGCGATTATAGTGCGTCGCAGCAAGGCAACGGCGGATGCCTACACGCCGCGGCGGAATCGACCGGCAGCGGCGGCGACGTGCTGGTAGGATGCTCGGTCCGGTCGTTTTCAATCGAGGGTTCGCACATGGCACGCGGCGTCAACAAGGTCATTCTGATCGGCAACCTGGGCGCGGACCCGGAGACGCGCTACAGCGCGTCCGGCACGGCGATGTGCACCATCCGGATCGCGACCACCGACAGCTGGAAGGACAAGCAGACCGGCGAGCGTCAGGAAAAAACCGAATGGCACCGGGTGAAGTTCTTCGGGCGCCTCGCCGAGATCGCCGGCGAATACCTGAAGAAGGGCCGGCAGGTGTACATCGAGGGCTCGTTGCGCACCGACAAGTACACCGACAAGGAGGGTGTCGAGCGCTACACCACCGACATCATCGCCAACGAAATGCAGATGCTGGGCGGGCAGGGCGAGGGCGGCGGCAGTCGTAGCGAAGGTGGCGGCGACTACCGTCCGCGCCAGTCGCAGGGGCGTCCCGCGGGCGCGCCGTCGGGCGGCGGCCGTTCTTCCGCGCCGCCGCAACAGGACAGCGGCGGGTTCGAAGACGACGATATTCCATTCTAGCGATCGGCGGAGGGCAGCCCGCCCATCCGCGATCTTCCAGCGAGCACGGCGGCGACCGGCAAGGCGATCAGCGTGCCCAGAAGTTCCGCTGCGATGAAGCCGGGCACGTCGATGGGACGGATGCCCGCGAAGGTGGTGGTGAAGGCGCGCGCGATCGCCACTGCCGGATTGGCGAACGCGGTGGATGCGGTGAACCAATAAGCGGCCGCGATATACGCGCCGACCAGGGCCGGTACCTCGGCGGTGTTCGCGCGATGGCCGAGCAGGATGGTGAGCAGCAGGCCGACAGTGGCGACGGCCTCGCTCAACCAGATGCCGGGCCCGCTGCGCGCCTTGACGCCGAGGGCAACCGGATCGAGTCCGAACATCACATGCGCGAGCATCACGCCGGCGACCGCGCCCGCGACCTGGACCGGCACATAGGCCAGCAGTTCGCGCCAGCGGATCGCACGGTACAGGGCCAGCGCGAGGCTGACAGCCGGGTTGAAATGGGCGCCGGAGATCGGTGCGAAGATCGTGATCAGCACGTACAGGATCAGTCCGGTCGCGATGCTGTTGGCGAGCAGGGCGATCGCCGCGTTGCCCTGCGCGAGTACCTCGCCCATGTGCCCGGAGCCGACGACCACCGCCAACAACATGCTGGTGCCGACGAATTCCGCCAGCAGTCTGCTCGATAGCGCGGCTTTCATCCGGCGTGCTCGTCTTCGAGCCGATCCAGCAGCGCGCGCACGCGGCGTTCGATGTCATCACGCACCGCGCGGAATCCGGCATCATCCAGATGCTTCGGATCGGGCAGCGCCCAGTCCTCGCGACGCTGGGCCGGCAGCCACGGGCAGGCATCGCCGCAACCCATCGTCACCAGCACGTCGAACGCCTCTCCCCGAAATGCATCGAGCGATTGCGGCACGCAACCGGAAATATCGCAGCCGCGTTCGGCCATGACGGCGATCGCGCGCGGATTCACCGCGTCGGCAGGCGCGGAACCGGCCGAATGCGCATCGATCCGGTAACTGCCCGGCCTGCGCGCGAAACCTGCCGCCATCTGGCTGCGGCAGGCGTTCTCGACGCAGACGAACAGCACGCGCGGCACATGGCTACCCACACGCACCCCCTGCGCAACAACTGCCCGTTTTCGCAGATGAGGGCGCAGGGCCGCAGCACGCTGCCTCCGGTTGTGCGTGCGCCGGCGCGGAATAGGTGGTCGCTTCGCCGTGCGTATGGAAGGTTTCCCAGCGCACGCCTTGCGGGTCTTCCGCCCAGTATTTGTCCGAGTGCGCATAGCAGCACGTGGTACCGCGTTCGGCCAGCGCGACGGCATCGGCGGCGGCGAGCCGCGCGCCGATCTCCTCCAGTTGCCCAGGGTCATCCGCTTGCAGGCCCAGATGATCGATCCCGTGCACGCGATCGCGTTGCGAGATCGCGAAATTCACGCGCGGATCATCCAGCATCCATTTCGCGTAATCGGGTTTGCGCACGGAAGGCGCCGTGCCGAACAGCGTGGAATAGAAACCAATGCTGGCGTCGAGATCCGCGACGTTGACATGGACGTGGAAACGTTTCATGGGCGTTTTCTCCGGGTGGGCGTGCACGCGGGCGTGCACGAAGCGGTGTCGTTGCCGCAGCAGTTTTCGGTGAGGAAGGCGAGCAACGCGTCCATGCGTGCGTAATCGGCGCGGCAGCGGATGCTGCGTCCCTCGCGGGTGTCGCGCACCAGGCCGGCGCGGCGCAGCACGTTGAGGTGGCTGTTGAGCGTTGCGCCGGGCAGCTTCAGGCGCTGTCCGATCTCGCCGACGGCCAGGCCGTCGGGGCCGGCTTGCACCAGCAGCCGGAAGGCCGCCAGGCGACTGTCGTGGGCCAGGGCGGTGAGCGAGGCGACGGCTTCAATCTGTTTCATAATTCCGGAATTATAGAAATATATTCGTGCTTGTCAAGGCCTTTTTGGACGGCATCGGGAGGCTTACCGATTGGGAGCGGGCGGCGGTGCGGTACCAGCCGGTTTGTACGTCGCTCCGCTAGCATGCGTCGGGATCCTTCGGGAGTACTGCGCATGCAAACGAAATCCTGCCGCCTGTCCAGCGGTCTGTTGGCCGCGCTCTCCGTAATCGTCCTCGGCGGTTGCAACAGCGCGACACCGCCGGCATCGAAGACTTCCGCGCCTTTGGCTTCTGCCTCCCCGGCGCACGCCGCAACGGCACCGGCACCCGCGACGAAACCCGATGTGGTGGCCGCGAACGTCGATGCGTCGGTCAACCCCGGCGATGATTTCTTCGGCCACGCGAACGGCGCGTGGCTCAAGGCCCATCCCATTCCCGCATCGGAAGCTTCGTGGGGCATCGGCAAGCTGGTGCAGGAGGACTTGTACGGCAAGCTGCGCAAGGTCAGCGAGGACGCCGCCGCGAAGAAGGACGCCGCGCCCGGCAGCAACGAGCAGAAGATCGGCGATTTCTGGAGCACGGCGATGGACATCAACCTTGCCGACCGCCAAGGCCTGGCACCGCTGCAACCGGAGCTTGACCGGATTGCCGCGATCAAGGACGTGGCGGGTGCGCTCGACGCGGCTTTCGCGCTGCAGCCGCTGGGCGTCGATGCGTTCTTCCGCTTCGGTGTGCGGCAGGACGAGAAGCGCAGCGACGTGATGGCCGTCATCCTCTGGCAGGGCGGCCTGGATCTGCCGAATCGCGACTATTACTTCAACACCGAGGCCGGCGTGGCCAAGGCGCGCGCAGCGTACGTCGTCCACCTTCGGAACATGTTCAAGCTGCTGGGCGAGGACGATGCCGTGGCGGCCACCCGCGCCGACAAGGTGATGGCGTTCGAAACCGCGCTGGCGAAAGTGTCGCGTCCACTGGCCGCGCTGCGCGATCCGCAGAAGAACTACAACAAGCTGGCTCCCGCCGAATTGACCCGCAGGTACACGCCGGCCATCGCGTGGGGTCCGCGGTTGCGGGAATGGAAGCTCGATCCGTCCTACGTCATCGTCGGCCAGCCCGAGTTCTTCGCCGGCCTGCAGAAGTTGCTCGTGCAGACGCCGGTGCCGGTATTGCGCGACTACCTGCGCGTGCACCTTGTCGATGAGTATGCGCCGACGCTGGGCAAGGCGTTCGAAGACGAGTCTTTCGATTTCTACGGACGCGCGCTCAATGGCCAGAAGGAACAGCGGCCGCGCTGGAAGCGCGTGCTCGACGCGGAGAATCGTGCGATCGGCATGATCCTCGGTCGCATCTTCGTGCAACAGTACTTTCCGGAAAAAACCAAGCGGCGCTACAGCAATCTGGTGGAGGCAGTCCGCGCCGCCTATGCCGAACGCATCAGGAAGCTGGACTGGATGAGCCCCGCCACCAAGGCCAGGGCGTTGCAGAAGCTCGCCGCGGTAACGAAGAAGGTCGGTTATCCCGACAAGTGGAAGGATTACTCCGCATTGCAGATCGGCCGTGATTCGTGGGCACAAAACGAGATGAATGCGCGGCGCTGGGCCTTCAACGACGAGGTCTCCAAATTCGGCAAGCCGGTCGATCGCAACGAATGGGAGATGACGCCGCAGACCTACAACGCCTACTACAACCCGTCGAACAACGAGATCGTGTTGCCGGCTGCGATCTTCGCCATCCCGGGCTTCAAGGACGACCAGGTCGATGACGCCGTGGTCTACGGCTACGCTGCCGCCGGGACCATCGGCCACGAGATCACCCACGGTTTCGACGACGAAGGCCGCCAATTCGATGCCAGGGGCAACCTCGCCGACTGGTGGACGCAAGACGACGCGCGGAAGTTCAACCGGCGCGCCGACGTGCTGGTGAAGCAGTTCGATGCCTACGAGCCGCTGCCGGGCCTGCACATCAATGGCCGCGCCACCCTCGGCGAGAACATGGCCGACCTGGGCGACGTGCTGATCGGGCTGGATGCGTTCAAGCAGACCGACGAATACAGGAAGGGCGGGAAGATCGCCGGCTACACGCCGCTGCAACGTTACTTCCTCGGCTACGCGATGGGCTGGATCTTCGAAGAACGGGACGCGTTGCTGCGCCGCCAGTTGCTCAGCGACGTGCACGCCCCGGCGAAGTGGCGCGTGGACGGGCCGCTGTCGAACGTCCCGGATTTCTACCAGGCGTTCGACGTGAAACCCGGCCAGCCGATGTGGCGTGATGCCAAGGATCGCGTGCAGGTCTGGTAGCGGTCACTGCGCCTCAGCCCACCAGGTTGAGGACTTCGTAGCACGCGCCCATGTTGTGGTAGTCGGTCTTGCCGGCGGGACTTTTCTCGTCGTCGTACTTGCGGCCGTCGCGGGTGAGGATGCGATACCAGCCGCCGTACTGGTGATCGACGAAATGCGTCCACGCGTATTCCCACAGGCGCCGGTACCAGTCCCAGTATTTTTCATCGCCGGTGCGATCCGCCAGCAACGCCGCGCAGGCCAGCGATTCGGCCTGCACCCAGTGGTACTTGTCGTCGTCGCAGACGCTGCCGTCGGGCGCGAAGCCGTAACACAGGCCGCCGTATTCGTCGTCCCACGCGCGCGCGACCGCGGTGTCGAACAGGTGGCGCGCGGTCGGCAGCAGCCAGTCGGCGTCGCGATGGCGCTCCATGATCAACAGCAGCTTGGCCCATTCGGTCTGGTGGCCGGGCTGGAATCCCCAGGGACGGAACAGGTCCTTGGGGTTGTCCTTGTGGTAGTCCCAATCGATGTTCCAGTGTTCGTCGTAGTGCTCCCACACCAGGCCACCGGCTTTCGCGGCCTGGCGACGCGTCATGTGGTCCGCCAGCGTGTAGGCACGGTCGAGCCAGCGTGGCTCACGGCTGGCTTCGAACGCGGTCAGCATCGCCTCGCACATGTGCATGTTGGCGTTCTGGCCGCGATAGTTCGAGAAATGCCAGTTGGCGTTGGCCTCGTCGCGATACAGTCCGGCGCTGGCGTCCCAGTAGCGCTTTTCCAATAGCGACCAGTGTTCGTCCGTCCACTCCGCGGCTTCGACGATCCCGGCCATGCGTGCCTGCGCGTACGCCACCAGCACGAAGGCGGCGCCGTAGCAGTGGTTGGTGGTGTCCTCCGGTTCACCGTCGCGCAGCGTCCAGTAGTAACCGCCGGTTGCCGGGTTGCGGTGTGCGTCGCGGATGAAGGCGACGCAATGGCGAGCGCCATCGAGGTATTCGGCGCCTCCGAAATGACGCGCATACATCGCATAGTCGAACACGAAGCGCGCGCTGCTGACGAGATGGCGGTGCGCGCTGGCGTAAATCGCGCCGTCGTCCTTGTAGTAATGAAAGCAGCCGCCGGCGGGATCGAGGCAATGCGGGTGGTAGAACGCCATCGTCTGCCGGATGTGTTCACGCAGGAAATCACTTGAACGAAAATCAGGCGAATGGGAATCGGGATGGTCGCTCATGCGTGTTGCTCCAGGAAGGCTTCGACCTCGGCGAGCGCCGGCATCGCCGCGAACGAACCGGCGCGGGTGACTGCCAGCGCGCCGCAGGCCGCGCTGAAACGCAGCATGGCATCGAGTCGATCGGGGTCTGCGGCGAACGTCGCGAGTGCCGTGGCGTCCATCGCCGCCTTCGCGAATTGGTACAAGCAACCCGCGGTGAACGCATCGCCGGCCCCGGTGGTATCGATGGCGCGAACCGGGTACGCGTTGCGTTCTCCGCTGGCGTTAGGCGTGAACCAGCGCGTCGCGCGCTCGCCATCGGTGACGACCACGAGTTTGGCATTGCCGTTCCACAGGCGCGTGAATGCATGGCCTTCGCCACCGGTCGATGCGGCCAGAAAAGCGAGTTCCTCTGCACTCAGCTTCACGACATCGGCCAATGCGAGCGCTTGCCAGATCGTCGCCGCGGGGTCTTCACCGCGCGGCCACAACGCCGGGCGCAGGTTCATGTCGAAGCTGACCAGCGCGCCGGCGTGGCGCGCGCGGCGCATGCCCGCCAGCGTGGTATCCGCGATTGCAGGCTCGGTCATGCTGCACGATCCCGTATGGAAGATCGTGCCTGCGGCAAAAACCGAAGCGTCGAAATCGGCGTCGCGGAACAACAGGTCGGCCGCGGGCGGCCGGTAGAAACTGAAATCGCGCTCGCCGTGCGCGGCGTGCGACACGAACGCCAGCGCGGTGTTGGCGGCATCGGTGCGGCGTGCGTGGGTGGTGTCCACGCCGGCCGCGGCGAGTTCGCGTAGCAAAAGATCGCCGAACATGTCGCGTCCGAACATGCCCACGAATGCGGCGCGTCCACCCAATCGCGCGATCGCGACCGCGACATTGGCGGGCGCCCCGCCGGCATGCGCGGTAAATGTCGGCGCGGCGCCGGACGGCTTGCCGTGGAAATCGATCAGCGCCTCGCCGAAGCAGCAGACCGTGTTCATGCCACCCGCGAACCCCTGAGGCCGTACCAGATGATGTAGAGGTAGCAGATCATCGGCAGCACGTAGGCGTGGTGCACGCCGACGTGGTCGGCCAGCGCGCCCTGCGCGAGCGGAATCACCGCGCCGCCCACGATCGCCATCACCAGCAGGCTGGAGACCTTGCCGGTCAGGGGTCCGAACTTCTCGATGCCGAGGGTGAAGATGTTGGGGAACATGATCGAGTTGAACAGCCCGATCGCAACCACGCTCGCCATCGCGACGTGGCCGCGGGTCAGCATGGTGGTGAGCACCAACAGCGCCGCGACCGCGGCGTTGAAGGCCAGCAGCTTGCGGGTGTCGATGCGCGTCAGCAGCGCCGAACCGATGAAACGCCCGACCATCGCGCCGCCCCAGTACAGCGACACGTAACCGGCCGCGCGGGCCTGGCTCATGTTGCCGATCTCCGGCAGCGCGAGGTAGTTGACCATGAAACTGCCGATCGACACTTCGGCGCCCACGTACACGAAGATCGCCAGCATGCCCAGCCACACCCGGCGGTGTTTCAGCGCGTCGACGAAACGGTGCCGCGAATCGTCGGCTTCCGCGGCATTTGCGGGTTGCGGCAGGCGGAACCACCACACCAATACCGCCAACGCGAACAGCACGATCGCGATGCCGATGTACGGACCCTGCACGCTGTGCGCCTGCTGCAACTTGTAAGCCGTCTGCGCGGCCGGCGACAGCCTGGCCAACTCCGCCGCGCCCAGCACCGCGGTCGAAAGAATCAAAAGTCCGCCTAGCTTGGGCGCGATGGTGGTGCCCAGCGAGTTCAGCGCCTGCGCAAGGTTCAGCCGGCTGGATGCGCGCTCGGGCGCGCCGAGCAGGCTGACGTATGGATTGGCGGCGACCTGCAGCAGGGTGATGCCGCTGGCCAGCACGAAAAACGCGAACAGGAACAGCGGATACGACTGCACATCGGCGGCCGGCAGGAACAACAACGCGCCGATGCCGGTGACGATCAGCCCGATGATGATGCTGGCGCGGTAGCCCCAGTGCGCCAGCACCTTGCCCGAGGGCAACGACATCAGGAAGTACGCGCCGAAGAAGGTGGACTGGACCAGCATCACCTCGGTGTAGTTCAGCGTGAACACCGACTTGAGGTGCGGGATCAGTACGTCGTTGAGCGCGGTGATGAAACCCCACATGAAGAAGATCGTGGTGATCACGACCAGTGCGGTGCGTTGGCTGGTCGTTGCAGGCCGCATGCTGTTCCCGGTGCCGATCGACATGTGCGCTCCCGTTGCCTGACGTGCTAGCTTGCCACAGTTCCGCCGCGGCCAATGGAGAGCTTCGACCATGTTTGCAACCCACGCATCGTGCAAGCCGGGGTTTGCGCCGGTTCTGTTGCTGCTGGCCATGATCCCGGGCATTGCGTGTGCCGCCGTGAACGACACGGCGTGGCACAAGGTCGATCCGATGATCGGCACCGGCGGCGATGGCCACACCTTTCCGGGCGCGACCGTGCCATTCGGGATGATCCAGTTGAGCCCCGATACCGCAATGCCGGATTTCAAGCACGCCTACGCGTGGGCGGCGGGCTACCAGTACGGCGACCACAGCATCCTCGGATTTTCCGAAACGCATTTTTCCGGCAGCGGCCATTCGGATCTGGGTGACGTGCTGCTGATGCCGGGCGTGGGCAAGGTGCAATGGGACGCGGGCGATCCCGGCCAGCCGGGCAGCGGTTACCGTTCCGAGTTCAGCCACAAGACCGAAGTCGCGCAGCCGGGCTACTACGCGGTGACGCTCGCGACCCCCGGCGTGCGCGTGGAGTTGACCGCGGGGCAACGCGTTGGCTGGCAGCACTACACGTTCCCCAAGAACGAAACGGCCCACGTCCTGCTGGACCTCCGCCCCAGCATCTACGACTACCCCGGCAAGGTGCTGTGGGCGCGGCTGCGCGTGCGCGCCGACGGCACGGTCACCGGCTACCGCGAAACGCGCGGCTGGGCACCGGGGCGGCAACTGTGGTTCGCGATCCGCTTCTCACAGCCGATGACCTCGCACGAACTGGTCAATCGCGAAACCGGCATCGTCTACAAGGGCTTCAAGGGTCCGGCGCCGAATCCAGCCGGCAACGACGCGATCGCGGGCAAGCAACTGGAAGGTGCGTTCGAATTCGGCAAGTTGTCGAAACCGTTGCTGGTGAAGGTCGCGATCTCGACCGTGAGCGCCGACAACGCGATCGCCAACCTCGATGCCGACGGCAAGGGCTGGGATTTCGACGCGCGGCACGCCGACGCGAAGCAGGCGTGGGCGCAAGCGCTGTCGGCCATCGACGTGGAGGCTTCGCCGGACATCGAGAGGAGTTTCTACACCTCGCTGTACCACGCACTGATTGCGCCCAACCTCGCGATGGATGTGAATGGCGAATACCGCGGCCCCGATCACGCGGTGCACAAGGCCGATGGCTTCACCTTCTATTCGAGCTGGTCGCTGTGGGACGTCTATCGCGCGCAGCAGCCGCTGATGGCGTTCCTGCAACCGCCGCAACGCGTCAACGATTTCGTGAACTCGCTGGTCGCGACGCAGCAGCAGAGTCCGTTCGGCATCCTGCCGGTGTGGGCGTACCAGGGCCTCGAAACCTGGTGCATGATCGGCTACCACGCGGTGCCGGTGATCGCCAATTTCTACATGCAGGGATTCCGCGGGTTCGATGCCGACGCGGCGCTGAAGGCGATGGTCGCGAGTGCGACGTACGCACCCTACGGCGATCTCGGCGATTACATGAAGCTCGGTTACGTGCCGGCCGACCGCGAACCCGAATCGGTTTCCAAGACGCTGGAGTACGCGTTCGACGACTGGACGATCGCGAGGATGGCCGAGGCGATGGGCCGCAAGGACGTGGCGAAGACATTCCTCGCGCGCGCCGGCAACTGGCGCAACGTGTTCAATCCCAAAACCGGCTTCGCGCAGCCGCGGCTTGCGAACGGCACGTTCGAGGAACCCTTCGATCCCGCGAAAGCCGGCGCGGGCAGCGGGTTCACCGAAGGCAATGCATGGCAATACTCTTGGTACGAACCGCAGGACGTCGGCGGCTTGATCCATGAACTGGGTGGCGATGCGGGACTCGTCAAGAAACTCGACGAGGTGTTCGACGCGAAGATCGATCCCAAGGTGTTCGCGAGCCTCGAAGATGTCACCGGCCTGATCGGCTGGTACGCGCACGGCAACGAGCCCAGCCACCACATCGCGTACCTGTACGACTACGCGGGTGCGCCGTGGAAGACGCAGGAGCGGCTTGCCGAAATCATGCACACGCAATACGCACCGACGCCGACCGGACTCGCGGGCAACGACGACCTGGGCCAGATGTCGGCGTGGTACATCTTCACCGCGCTGGGGTTCTATCCGGTCGCGCCAGCCAGCAACCAGTACGTGATCGGCCGCCCGTTCGTGCGTCGCGCCGCCATGCACCTACCGAACGGCAAGACCTTCACCGTCACGACCGATGGCTTGGGCAAGGACCACCCCTACGTCGGTTCGGTGGAATTGAACGGCAAGCCGCTGGCGCGCGATTACCTGACTTACGCGGAGATCGCCAATGGCGGCGCGCTGCATTTCACGATGCAGGCGCAGCCGAACAAGGCATGGGCGACACGGCCGCAGGATCAGCCGTATTCGATGACGACCTATTGATCGCTCGCCGGTCTCGCGAGCGATGAACTCGCGTGCGAATTCGATGTGCCTCGGGCAGCGATCGGAGAGGCGGTTGTCCCGGCTCGTTCGATCCAGAGCGAGAAGGCGAGCAGCAGTTCGTGCAGGGATTCCCGCGTGGCTGGGTCACCCAGCTCGCCGGCATCGTCGAATACCTGCGCCGCGTCACGCACGAACAGCGTCGGTGCAGGCATCACCAGCGCCTCGGTCGCGGCAAGTGTCTGCCTGAGCGCCGCTTGCGCGAGGCGTGTGCCCCAGCGACCCGTCGAGGCACCCATGATCGCGGTCGGCTTGCCCGGCAGGAGTTCGTCAGGCAGCGGCCGCGACAGCCAGTCGATGGCATTCTTCAGCACACCCGGCATGGACTGGTTGTATTCCGGCGTCGCGATCAGCAGGCCATCCGCGCCGGCGGCGGCTTTGCGCAAACGGCGAACGCCCTCGTGCAAGGGCTGCACCGATTCCAGGTCCTCGTTGAACAGGGGCACCTCTGCGAGACCATCGAACAATTCGATACGCGAATCGGGGGGCGCGCAGCGACTGGCCGTTTCCAGCAATTTGCGGTTGCAGCTGTCGCGGCGCAGGCTGCCGGGCAGGGCAAGGATCCGGTGAAGTGATGGATAGTGCAGGTTCATGCGGTAAACCTCGTGTCGAAGGTTGCGGGTCATGGCAGCAACAAAAGTGCGGTGAAGATCAGCAGTGCGCCCAGCCCGCGATCGGTCCAGCGACGCACCGCCGGCACGGCCAGGTGTCGTGCCAGCACTCCACCCAGCCTTGCCCATAGCAACAGGCAGAGCGTGGGGATGCAGGCGAACAACGGTGCCAGTGCCAGCAAGCTGCTCACGACACCGGTCGCGGGCGATGCCGCGACGACCGTCAGCACCATGATCCAGCCTTTCGGGTTGAGGAACTGGAAACCGAACAAGCCGAGGAATCCGCCTGGCAGCGGCATCGAGCCTTCATCACGGTCGGCTGCGGTGACCATGCGCGCGCCCAGCCACGCCAGGTACAACGCGCCGCCGGTCTCGATCGCGACGCGCAGCCATGGCCATGTGGAAAACAAGTTGCCCGCTCCGGCAGTCACCAGGACAAGCAAGGCCAGACCGCCCGCCACGATCCCGGCTATCGCCGGCAGCGCGCCATGCCAGCCGTTGCGGGCAGCGGTGCGCAATACCACCAGGTTGTTGGGTCCGGGTGTGATGGCGGCGACGAGCAGGAGCCCGGCGATTGAGAGCAGCGATGCCAAGGGGGACCGGATCGGTTGCAGGGACCGGGAAATGCTGGCGGGTCCGGCTGGATCGTGCGCGGCTGTTTTGGTCTAATATCGAGACCATGCGAGACCTGCCCCTGAATGCCCTGCGCGTGTTTGCGCTGGCTTGTACGCATGGCGGCGTACGAGCGGCGGCGCGCGAGTTGGGAATCGCGCATTCGTCGGTGAGCCGGCATCTGGCCGAGTTGGAGGCGTGGCTGGGCGTTCCGCTGGCGCGCGAGAAGGGAGCCGGTCGCCGCGGTTGGGCGCCGACGCCCCAAGGCGAAGCGTTGGGCAAGGCCGTGCTGGCCGGGTTGGGTGACATCGAAGCTGCGGCGATGGCGGTTCGTGAAGCACGTTCGCCCTTCGCGGTCACGATTTCGTCAGCACCCTCGTTTGCTGCGCGCTGGTTGCTGCCGCGATTGCCTGCGCTGGAACGTGCCCATCCCCGCATCGAGCTGGCAGTGCTGGTGAATCAGCATGTCGAGGATCTGCACGCCGATGGCATCGATCTGGCGATACGGATGGGCACGGGTCCGTGGCCGGGACTGCGCTGCGAGGCGCTGATGGACGATGCGCTGTATCCGGTGATGAGCCCCGGGCTCTGGAAGGAGGTGGGGCGCCCGGCGCGACCGCAGGTGTTGTCGTCGTTGCGGTTGCTGCACGATCGCGATCCGCACGCGGGCTGGGAGCGATGGCGACAGCGGTTCGGACCTGCCTCGCTGAACCTGCAACGTGGGCCGCGTTTCGCCTCGTCGGACTTGCTGTTGCGTGCCGCAGCGCAGGGACAGGGCGTCGCCCTGGTGCGCCACCGCCTGGCCGCCGACGATGTGGCTGCGGGTCTTCTGGTGAGGCCGTTCGGGGAGCGCGAGCTGCACATCGGCAACGCCTACTGGATTGTGCATCCCGACCGTGCGCCGCGCCACGCGGTCGCGACGGTCATCGCATGGCTCAAGGACCGGGCCGGCCGCGGTTGAGGAGCGACCGGCTGTTACCTTGCGGCGCGCCTTCGATCGATCACGCCGTTGTCGCACAGCCCTGTCCAGTGACTGCGAATCCGTGGGGGCCAGGAGCCCGGGAGGGTCTTGTCGTGCGTATCAAGCCACACCGCGCTGGTACGATCCCGCCGCCTCGCTCGCGCCGTGTGCGCCCTTCGGACGCAGGGTTCGCACGATCAGCACGGCCAGCAGCGGGATGGCGAGCACGTAGATGTACTGCGTGCGGGACACGCCGATGCCGAACGGAAACCAGATGCCCGGCACGCCGATCGGATCGAGCAGTTCGCCGCCGAAGAGCACGGCCACGATCGCGGCCAGCGTAATGGTTGCCAGCCACCGCATGGGGCCGCTGCGGACGATGCGCGCGGCGATCACGACGAACAACGCAATCGAGGCGAGTCGGCTGCCGGTCGCCACATGCGGCAGATGGGTCACGACGCCGACAACTCCCACGATCGCCAGCACCACGGCCAGGGCGTCGATGCTTTTCCACGGCCGCAGGCACCAGCGGTTCCAGGCCAGGGTCCACGCGGCCACGATCGGCACCCACATCACGGCCGCCAGCCACGCGTAGGTCGTCAGGTCTTCGAGGTCGGTCCATGAAATGATCGCGTTGCTGGCGCGTCTGGCTGCCGACAGTACCAGCGCGATGCAGGCAAAAACCAGGAAGCCCTTGTGGCTGCTGCGCGACCGGTAGCCGAGTGCCAGGCCGACGAGTGCCAGCATGGCAAGCGGCTCGATCGCATCGACGATGTAACCGGCGATCGTTCGTTGCCATTGCGCGCGGTGGAGTGCACTGCCGACCGCCGCAGGTGCGAGGATCGGCGCCGCGTGCATGCCGCCGCTGTTTGCGCTGCGCCCGAAGCCGGGAAGCAGGTAGGCGCGGACCGCGAGGATGCCACGGGTGCCTGCCGCGTCGGCGGGAAGCGGGAACCGCAGCGGCCGCGTACCCACGAGGTGCGGGGCTGGCCCAAGCCTGCCGGACCCGCCCAGCAGGCGGCCGTTCCAGTAAAGCTCGTAGCCGTCTTCGACGATGGTCGGACCGAGGATGTCCCAGCGCGCGTGTCCCGCCGGTACCGTCACCGCTCGCCGGTACCACGCGTAACCCTGGTAGCCGGGATGGCCATGCGCCATCCAGCCGCCAACGTAATCGGGCAGGCCCACATCGCCGTCGTGGCTGCCCGGCTGCGCGGTCATGTCGATCGTTCCCCAGTCGCTGTCGTTGAACCTCGTGTCGGCCCAGTGCGGGTTGTCCCCGGTGTGGAAGCGCCACGAGCCATCGAGCAGTGTGGCGGCCGCGCGCAGCGCCGGCGGATCGGGACGGCCGCCCTTTGCCAAGACGAAGATCACGATGGCCAGTGCCACCAGCGTGGTGATGACGATGCCGGCGATCAGTTTGCGTTGGGTTGCGTCGATGGGTGGCGTTGCCGAAGCTTTGGACATGGGCATCGTGCAGGAATCCCCGTTTCATGGTTTCGAGGTGGGCATGGATGCTACCATTAAAACGTATTTAGACGGTATCAAAGATTGCGGGACCGGAAGGTTCGAGATGCATCGCGTGCTGCGCCAACACCACCACGTACCGCCACGGCCGGTTGCCGACGTTCGCCTGGATGGCGGGCGCCTGTGCCTGGATTTCGTCAACACCATCCACGACCGCTACGCGCTGGAGGTCGAGGACTACCTGCAACAGCTGCAGCGTTTCCTCGAATGGTGCATCCGTGCCGGCGCACTGCATTCGGATGACAACGTGCATGCGCCGCGCTCCGCGCGCCAGCGTGCGGCATTGATGCGCGAAGTGGAGGGCCTGCGGGATCACCTGCATGCGCTGTTCGCCGCGCGAATCGACGATGTGCGGGCGCCTGCGGACGCGGTGCGCGGGCTCGATCGCTGGGTGCATCGGGCCTGGGCCGGGCAGTCACTGGGCGCCGACGGGCGCCTGCATTGGCGCAAGGATGTCCGCGATGCACGGCTGCCGCTGAAGCGCATCGTGCTCGACGCCCTGGACCTGCTTGGCTCTACGCCGGCTTCGCGCCTTCGCCGTTGTGCCAACACCAGCTCATGCGGCTGGCTGTTCCTCGACACCAGCAAGAACCAACGCCGCCGTTGGTGCGCCATGGAAACCTGCGGCACCATCGACAAGATCCGGCGCTACCGCCATGGATCACGCGAAGCGCGGGCCCGGCGTGACGGGTTGCGGGGTTGATGGCGCGCGGGCGCATTCGGAGCGGCTGTTGTGGAAAGTCAGGCCACGCAACCCTTGGCCATGGATGGCGGCTTTCAAGGCCGTTCCGGATTCCATGGAACAATCAGCCGGCTTCGTTGAACAGGATCGACCGTTGATGCGGCGATCACGGATGATCGCACGCTAATCGATGCCGAGCTTCTTCAGCTTGTAGCGCAGCGCGCGGAAGGTGATGCCGAGTTTCTTGGCGGCCGCGGTCTTGTTGTAGCGGGTTTCCTTCAGCGCCTTGAGGATCGCGTCGCGTTCGATGTTGCTGATGTAGTCGTCGAGGCCGACGTTGCCGTTGCCTTCGGCTGCCTCCGGCAAGGATTCGTCATCCGGCATGTCATCGACGTCTTCCTCGTCCTCGTCGTCGCGCCCGGGCGGCGATTCCAGCATCAGGTCGACGGGTTCGATCACGCCGTTGTCGCACAGCGCGATCGCGCGCTCCAGCACGTTCTCCAGTTCGCGCACGTTGCCGGGAAAATCGTAATCGCCCAGCGCCGCGAGCGCGGCCGGTTGCAGGACGGGTACGGCCACGCCGGCCTGTTCGGACAGGCGCTTCAGGACATGCCTGGCCAGCAGCGGGATGTCGCCCTCGCGTTCGCGCAGCGGCGGCACTTTCAGTTCGATCACGTTGATGCGGTAGTAGAGGTCCTGGCGGAAATGACCGGTCTGGACCAGCCGCGCGAGGTCCTTGTGCGTGGCCGACAGGATGCGCACGTCGACCGGCACCTCGCCGCGGCCGCCGATCGGGCGCACCGCCTTTTCCTGGATCACGCGCAGCAGCTTCACCTGCATGTGCAGGGGCAGTTCCGCGACTTCGTCAAGGAACAGGGTGCCGCCGCTGGCGGTCTGGAACAGGCCCTCCTTGTCGGCGTGCGCGCCGGTGAACGAACCCTTCTTGTGGCCGAAGAATTCGCTTTCCATCAGTTCCGACGGGATCGCGCCGCAGTTGACCGGCACGAAAGGACCGGCCGCGCGCGGCCCCAATTCGTGGATCGAACGCGCGACCAGTTCCTTGCCGGTGCCGGATTCGCCGCTGATGTAGATCGGCGCCTGGCTGCGCGCGACCTTGGCGATGCGTGCACGCACTTCCCTGAGCGCCTGCGATTCGCCGACCAGGCGGCTGGCCGGCACCTCGGCGTCTTCGCTGGCCTGCTCGGCCGGTTGCTGGCTCACGCGCAGTGCGGTCTGCACCAGCCGCCGCAGCATGTGGATGTCGACCGGCTTGCTGACGAAATCGAACGCACCTGCCTTCAGCGCCTCCACCGCGGCCTCGACGTTGCCGTAGGCGGTGATCATCGCGACCGGGGTTTCGGGATGTTCGCGCGCGATCAGCTCGATCAATTCCTGGCCGGTGCCGTCGGGCAGGCGCATGTCGGTGAAGCACAGGTCGTAGCGGACCTCGCCCAGCAGCTTCTTCGCATCGCTGACGCTGGCCGCGGTATCGACGTTGAGGTCCATGCGACCGAGCGTGATGCTCAGCAACTCGCGGATGTCGCGCTCGTCATCGATGACCAGCACCGTTTGTTTGGTCATGCCTGCCCCGGTTCCTTGATGCCCTCTGGCGACGAGGGTAGCGCGGCGCGCGCGGACGCGCCATGTTGAAGTGCGTCGTGCATCATGCCTCGGTTCCCACCGGCGAACGCACCGGCGCCGTCAGCGTGATGCGGAAACAGCTGCCGCCGCCCGCGACCGGCACGTATTCGAGGCTGGCCTGGTTGGCCTCGCACATCTGCTTGGCGAGGTACAGGCCGAGGCCGGTGCCGTACTGGTGGGTGGTGAAAAACGGTTCGAAGATCTGCGCGGCGACCTTGGGCGGGATGCCCGGGCCGCGGTCGATCACTTCCAGCAACGGCGGGCCGTTGTCGCTGGCGAGGCGCGCCACCACCATCACCCGTGCCGGTTCTTCCGGCAGGCGGCCGTAGCGCAGCGCGTTCTGCACCAGGTTCCACACGACTTGCTGGAGATGCTGCGGGTCGGCCAGCGCCTCGACCGGGCGCGGATACAGCAGCGGGCGCAGGCTGTCCTGGCCGGTGTCGTTGGCTTCCTTGTATTCGTCGACGAAGCGCACCGCCCAGTTGTTGAGGTCCAGCGATTCCGGCCGCGAGCGTTCGCGCCGCGACAGCTGCAGGATGTTCTCGATGATCTCGTTGACGCGCCCGCAGTGGTTGTTGATGATCTCGATCATGCGCTGGTCGGCCGCCGGAATCTTGTCCGATTCGGCGAGCAGTTGCGCGGAATAGCGGATCGCCGCCAGCGGGTTGCGGATTTCGTGCGCGATCGACGCGGACAGCCTTCCCAGCGTGGTGAGCGTGAGTTGTTCGGCGCGCTGCGACACCAGCGAGGTGTCGTCGAGGAAGATCAGCACGTAGGAATCGTCGTGTGCGGACAGCCGCGTGAAGCGCGGGATCACTTCCGGCGCGCTTTCCGCGAGCGCCACCGCGCTGGCGTCGTGTTCGTGGGTGGTGCGCCAGTGGTACAGGCGGCGCGACAGTTCCGGCGCCACCGTGCCGAGGTCGCGCTGCTCGATGCCGGGATTGCCCACCAGCATCCAGGCCGATTCGTTGATCTGGTGGATGCGGTTGGCGTCATCCACCAGCAGCACGCCGGTCTTCATGCGGCGGATGATCAGGTCGTTGACCTGCGCGAGGTTGGCGAGGTCGCTGCCGCGCTGCTCGGCCAGCGCCTCGCTGGCGCGCATCTGGCTGCCGAGCGCGTAGCACAGCGCGGCGGTGGCGAAGTAGGCCACGCCGAACAGGCCGGCTTCCACCAATGCGCGGCTGACGTCGTCCGCCACCAGCAGCGCCTGCGCGATCATCGCCAGCGTTGCCAGCGCCGCGAACAGGTTGCCGAGGCGCGGCGACAGCAGCAGCGCGGCCGCGCCGACGTTGATCACCAGCATCGCGGCGATGCCGGTGTGTGCGGCCGGGATCGTGACCGCGGCAAGGAACGCCGCGACCACGTCGACGCTCAGGCAGGCGCCGGTGCTGGCGGCCAGCGTGCGCGATCCGCGCAGGTCGCGCGCCAGCACGATCAAGGCGAACGCCATGTAGACCAGTGCGGTGGTGCGCGCGACGATCGGGTCGCGCAACGGCATCCAGTCGAAAGCGAGGCTGCTCAGGGACAGCACCACGTAGACCAGGGCCTGGAACACGCGGTAAACGTCCAGCACGCGCAGTTCGCGCCGGATGTGATCGACGCCGCCGGCGGTGTGCTGGTTCAGGATGGTCTGGGTTGCGCTCGCCACGGCGCCGATGATCCCGTGTGACGCGCGTGCGCACAAGAGCCGGACGCGATTTTGACCGGCGCGCGACCATTGTTCACACCCCGCGTGTGCGTTGCGCGTGCGGGGTGGCGCCCGTAAACTAACCGGCCCTCCAGTGCCGGAATAGCTCAGCTGGTAGAGCAACGCATTCGTAATGCGTGGGTCGGGGGTTCGATTCCCTCTTCCGGCATGCCTCAGCGTTCCGAGTGCCCTGGTTCGTCGTGTTCGCGATGCGCCAGCAGCCCCGGCTTGATCTGGTTGATGAAGTCGCGCGCTTCGGCCGACAGGTATTTCCCCTTGCGCATCACCACGCCGTAACTGCGTTGCGGAAACCACGCGCGCATGTTGCGCGCGACCAGCCGCTCGTTGTCGGCCTCGGTGAGGCAGATGCCGGTGACGATGGAAATGCCGAGCCCCATCGCCACGTACTGCTTGATCACTTCCCAGCCGCCGACTTCGATCGCGACGGTGTAGGGCACCTTGCGTTGCTGGAACACCAGGTCCACCAGCCGGTACGTCGTGAGGCGGTGCGGCGGCAGGATCAGGCCGAAGGGCGAAAGGTCCGCGAGGCTCAGGTCGGGCTTGTCCGCGAGCGGGTGCCCGAGCGGCAGGATCAGCATCGGGTCGTAATTCCGGAACGGCTGGTAGGTGATGTCGTGCGGCACGTCCAGCATCGAACCGACCGCGAAATCGGCCTGGTTGGAGCGCAGCATCGCGAGGCCGTCCTTGCCGGTCACGTTGGCGAGCTGCAGGCGCACGCCGGGTGAATGTTCGCGGTAGCCCGCCACCAACGGCGGCAGCAGGTACTGGATCGTCGATGATCCCGCCGCGATGGTGAGTTCGCCGGCGCCGAGCCCTTCGATCGCGCTGTGGAAACGGGTGTCGAGCGCATCCAGTCCTTCCACCAGCGGTCGCGCCTGCTCGAACAGCGCCAGCCCTTCGCGCGTGAGCGTGACGCGCCTGCGCCCGCGTTCGACCAGTCGCGCGCCGAGTTCGCGCTCCAGTGCCTGCAGCTGCAGGCTGATCGAGGGCGCAGACAGGAACAACGACTCGGCCGCGCGGGCGAGGGTGCCGAGCCTGGCAATGGCCACGAACGCGCGCAGTTGCTTGTAGCGATTGCCCTTGTAGTAGAAACGGGCCGGATCACCGGCATCCACCGTGCCCTGCCTGCCACGACGCCGCGTTCTTTTTCGGCTTTTCTTGCCCGATTCCGTCATGTGTATCACTTTTCCATTCAGTGACTTGGATTTGGCTTTACTTAATTCAATCTTATGCATTGAAAGTTCCGCTTTGTCAAATAGAACTTCCCGACCTAGCGTCGTGATGGCCCGCCGCCACCCGAAAAGGAGCCCACGATGGCCGTACCGATGGAGAGGCTGAACGAAGAAACAGGGATCGAACTTCCGGACGATTTGCAGCCCGGTCATCAGGCGATCCTGACCGGACCTGCGCAAACGCTGCTGGTCGATCTGCACCGCCGTTTCGAGCCGCGCCGGCAGGCACTGCTGGCTGGGCGCGCGCAGCTGCAGGCGCGTTGGGATGCGGGCGAGCTGCCGGATTTCCGTGCCGACACGCGCGCGGTCCGCGAAACCGGATGGACCGTCGCGCCGATCCCTGCCGCGTTGCAGGATCGCCGGGTCGAGATCACCGGCCCGGTGGATCGCAAGATGGTGATCAACGCACTGAACTCGGGCGCCAACGTGTTCATGGCGGACTTCGAGGATTCGACCGCGCCGGTCTGGAACAACCTGCTCGACGGGCAGATGAACCTGCGCGATGCCGTGGCCGGCACGATCACGTTCCGCAGCGACGATGGCCGCGAGTACCGGTTGAACGGTGCGACCGCGGTGCTGATGGTTCGTCCGCGCGGCTGGCACCTGCCCGAAAACCACGTGAGGGTCGATGGCGAACCGATGTCGGGCGCGCTGTTCGACCTCGCGCTGTTCGCGTTCCACAACGCGCGCGCGCTGGCTGCGAAAAACCTGGGGCCGTTCTTCTACCTGCCCAAGCTTCAATCGATGGAGGAAGCCGCGCTCTGGAACGACGTGATGGATTACGTCGAGCGCGCACTCGGCGTCGCCATTGGCACCTTCAAGGCGACGGTGTTGATCGAAACGCTGCCCGCTGCATTCCAGATGGAGGAGATCCTGCATGCGCTGCGGCGCCGTGCGGTCGGGCTCAACTGCGGACGTTGGGATTACATCTTTTCCTGGCTGAAGACACTGCGCGCGCACGCCGGCCACGTGCTCCCCGATCGCGGGCAGGTCGCGATGACCGTGCCGTTCCTGCGCAACTATTCGCAGTATCTCGTCGAGGTCTGCCATCGCCGCGGCGCGTTCGCGATGGGCGGGATGGCCGCGCAGATTCCGATCAGGGGAGATGACCCCGCGAACGATGCGGCGCTCGCGAAAGTGCGCGCCGACAAGCTGCGCGAGGTCACCGACGGCCACGATGGAACCTGGGTGGCGCATCCCGCGCTGGTGCCGGTCGCGCGCGAGGTATTCGACGCGCACATGCCGACGCCGAACCAGGTGCACGTCGCGCGCGAGGGCGTGCAAATCACCCGTGACGCGTTGCTCGCGCCTTGCGGCGGCACGATCACCCAGGCGGGCTTCGACAACAACGTCGAAGTCGCGCTGCGTTATGTCGCGGCGTGGCTGGAGGGCCAAGGCTGCGTGCCGATCCATCATCTGATGGAAGACGCCGCCACCGCCGAGATCGCGCGCACGCAACTCTGGCAATGGCTGCACCACGAAGACGCCCTCACGTTCGACGACGGCGCGCCGATCACACTGGCCCGATTCGAACAGTCGCTGGCTGCGCACACGCATGCGCTTGCCACCAGCACGTACCCCGGTGCGGCGAAGGCCGAAGCCGCCGCACGCTTGCTGGGCGAGCTGGTGCGCGCCGACACGCTCGCCGACTTCCTGACCTTGCCCGCCTATCCGCAACTGCATTGACTGTCGCCATCCCAACAGGAGCACGCCATGAAAGCCCAGCTTCCCACCGCCGAACAACTGCAACTCGACTGGAACAACCATCCGCGCTGGCAGGCGGTCACGCGCGATTACAGCGCCGATGACGTGGTGCGCCTGCGCGGCACGGTGCCGATCGAGCATTCACTCGCGCGGCACGGCGCCGAACGCCTGTGGCGCGACCTGCACCACGAATCCTTCATCAACGCGCTCGGCGCGCTCACCGGCAACCAGGCGGTGCAGCAGGTCAAGGCCGGATTGAAGGCGATTTATCTGTCCGGCTGGCAGGTCGCGGCCGACGCCAACACCGCCGGCACGATGTATCCCGACCAGTCGCTGTATCCCGTGGATGCGGTGCCGAACGTGGTGCGCCGGATCAACAACGCGCTGCTGCGCGCCGACCAGATCAATCATGCCGAGGGATGCGACGACATCGACTGGCTGGTGCCGATCGTCGCCGATGCCGAAGCCGGGTTTGGCGGTGTGCTGAATGCCTACGAGTTGATGAAGCACATGATCGAAGCCGGCGCCGCGGCCGTGCACTTCGAGGATCAACTCGCGTCCGCCAAGAAGTGTGGCCACATGGGCGGCAAGGTGCTGGTGCCGACTTCGGAAGCCGTTTCGAAACTCGTCGCGGCACGGCTTGCGGCCGATGTCGCGGGCGTACCGACGCTGATCGTTGCACGCACCGACGCAATGGGCGCGGGGCTGCTGACGTCCGACATCGATCCACGCGATCGCGAGTTCTGCACGGGCGAGCGCACCGTGGAAGGATTCTTCCAGACCCGATCAGGGATCGAGCAGGCCATCGCGCGCGGCGTTGCGTACGCCCCGTATGCGGACCTGGTGTGGTGCGAAACCTCCAAGCCCGATATCGAGCAGGCGCGCCGCTTCGCCGAGGCCGTGCATGCGAAGTATCCGGGCAAGCTGCTCGCCTACAACTGCTCGCCCAGCTTCAACTGGAAGCAGAACCTCGACGAGGCGACCATCGCGACGTTCCAGCAGCAGCTCGCGGCGATGGGCTACAAGTTCCAGTTCATCACGCTGGCCGGGTTCCACGCGCTCAACCATTCGATGTTCCAGTTGGCGCGCGGTTATCGCGAGCGGCAGATGGCGGCCTATGTGGAACTGCAGGAAGCCGAGTTCGCCGCCGAGAAGGACGGCTACAGCGCGGTGCGCCACCAGCGCGAAGTCGGCGCGGGTTACTTCGATGCCGTGAACCAGGCCATCGCGGGCGGCCGTTCGTCGCTGTCGGCGCTGGAAGGCTCGACCGAGCAGGCGCAGTTCCGGCGCGGCGCTGCCTGACGTTCGCCACGCATCGATACCGTGGCCGGGCGCGCGATCACGCCCCGGCCACGCGTTATGGGCGTCATCTTGCACGTGCTCGCCGTGGCCTGCTATACCAACTGCACGGTGGGGTGCCGGGCTGGCTGGGGGATTCACCATGAAAACTTTGCTGCGAGGCATGCTGTGCTTGCTCGCTTGTGCCGTGGTGACCGTTGCGCTGGCCGAGCCGGTTTCGTTCACCGATCTTGCGCGTCACGCGCGCTACAAGATGGTGAAGATTTCACCCGATGGCAGTCATATTGCGGCGACGTCGGTGCTGGCCAATGGCCAGACGGTGCTGACGATCGTGAATCTCGGGACTCACAAGATCTTGAACCTTGCGCCGCGTGACAATAACGACGTGCTGGATTTCTGGTGGGCGTCACCGGACAGCGTCGTTTATGGATTGGCGATCCATCAGGGCGGGTGGGATGCCCCGCTGGCCCTCGACGGTCTGTTTTGCGTCAAAGCCAATGGCAGTAGTTGTAGTGGGTCTGGCTCTGGAAATTTTCTCGCTCGCATCGAGGGAAAGCAGGGCCAGATACTCGTGACTGTAACGAATCCAGATGCATCGGGCTCGGCGGGCGCATTGAGTGAGGTGGATCGGGTCAACGTCTCCAATGGAAGCATGGTCACTGTCGCGCGAGCCCCGATGCGCGAAGCCGATTATCTTGCCGACCATCACGGCCATGTGCGTTTTGCGATGGGCGATGATCTTGATGGCTATCGCTTGATCTACATGCGGGAGCCTGATGGCGGCAAATGGGAGTTGTTGGGACAAGCCAGCGCCGATCGCGACTGGCCGATCGCATTCAGTGCCGATGACAAGACGGTGTGGTTTACCTGCCAAGGCAAGCCAAGCGGGTTTGGAGTGTGCAGGTTCGATCCGGGCACACGGAAGATGACACTCGCGTGGAGCAATCCACACGTCGAAGCGACGGCGATTGCGCAGGGACTGGCGGAGAATTCGATCATCGGAGTCGAATTCACCGACGGTCGACCTGCTGTTTCGGTATTCGACACTCATGCGCCGGGCGTCAAGGCGCTGATTGATCTGATGCAGCAGTATCCGGGCGAAGACGTGCAGTTCGTGTCCGGCACCGACGACGGCAGCAAGGCCATCGCGCTGGTCGGGGCAGACGTCGATCCAGGCACGTTCTTCCTGTACGACAGCGCCACCAGCAAGTTCACGCCGCTGCTGCAACGCGCGGGATGGATCAATCCCGATCAGCTCGGCCGCGCAGAGCCCTTCACCTTCAAGACCCGCGACGGCTTGGCCGAGCAGGGTTACATCACGTATCCCCCCGGGAAGGACGGCGCCAAGGGCTTGCCAATGGTGGTGTACGTGCACGGCGGTCCCTACGGCATCCGAGATACCTGGGAGTACGACCCCTACGTGCAGGCGATGGCGACACGCGGCTACGCGGTGCTGCAGGTGAACTATCGCGGGTCCGGTGGCTACGGTTTCGATTTCGAGAAAGCGGGTTGGCTGCAGTGGGGCGGCAAGATGCAGGACGATGTCACCGACGCCACCCGTTGGGCGATCGCACAGGGTATCGCCGACAAGGATCGCATCTGCATCTACGGCGGCAGTTACGGCGGCTACGCAGCGCTGGAAGGCGCGGTGTCGGTACCCGACCTGTACAAGTGCGCGATCGGATATGTGGGCGTGTACGACCTGCGCCTGATGTTCACGCGCGGTGACATTCCCCAGAACCTGTACGGCAAGGACTACCTCAAACGCGTGCTCGGCACCGACATGGACGAACTGGCGCAGCGCTCGCCCATCTATCAATTAAACAACCTGAAGGCCAGGGTCATGCTGGTGGTGGGCGGGCGCGACACCCGCGTGCCGCCGGTGCAGGGCATGGACATGCATATCGCGCTGCTGAAGAAAAAGATCGCGCACGAATGGCTGTACAAGCCGGACGAGTGGCACGGTTTCTACGACGAGAAGAACATCGCCGAACTGTTCGAAAAGGTGGATGCGTTCCTGAGCGCCAGCATCGGTCCTGGCACGGGAACCGTCGCGGTCGAGGCCTCGCAGGCGAACACCCACTGACGCATCGCGTTCCTGCTTGCTTAGCGACTGAACCGGTGCGAAGGGCGCTGCAACCGGTGTGCTCGGTGCCTGCCGCGCTTGTGAGGAGCATCCCCGCGCGCTAACGTTGGGTTTTCGACGAATGCCGGGGAGCGACGATGAACCTTCGCCTTGCCGTCTGCATGCTCGCGCTGGCCGCCGCATCGGGAACTGCCATGGCCGCGCAACATCCCTTCAACGCGCACGACCTCGCGATGATGGATCGCGTGTCCGATCCGCACCTGTCGCCGAACGGCTTTGAGGTCGCCTTCACGGTGCGCAGCACCGACTGGGATGCCAACAAGGGCGTCAACAGCGTGTGGCTGCTCGACCTGTCGAAGCAAGGCGCCCAACCGCGGCGCGTCACCGATCCGGAGCTCGGCGCCAACAGCCCCGCTTTTTCTCCGGACGGCAAGACGTTGTACTTCCTCGCCACCGACAAGGATTCGACGCAACTGTGGTCGGCGCCCGTTGCCGGCGGCGCGCCGGTGCAGGTGACGCACCTGCCGCTCGACGTGGACAATTTCAAGCTCTCGCCCGATGGCAAATCGCTGCTGTTCTCCGCGCAGATGTTCGAGGATTGCACGACGCTCGAATGCACGCGTGAAAAACTCGATGCGCAGAAGAAGGTCAAGGCCACCGGGCGCCTGTACCACCGCCTGTTCGTGCGGCATTGGGATACGTGGTCCGATCATCGCCGCGGGCAGTTGTTCGTGATGCCGCTGGATGGATCATCCAGACCCGTGCTGTTGACCAAGGGCATCGACGGCGACGTGCCGAGCAAGCCCGATGGCAGCAACGCCGAGTATGCGTTCTCGCCGGATGGCAAGACGGTGTATTTCGACGTGCGCATCGCGGGCAAGACCGAGCCGTGGTCGACCAACTTTGATGTGTACTCGGTGCCAGCCGACGGTTCCGCTGCGCCGAAAAACCTGACTGCCGCGAACAAGGCCTGGGACGCTTTCCCGTTGCCTTCGCGGGATGGCAAGACGCTTTATTACCTCGCGATGAAGGTGCCGGGTTTCGAGGCCGACCGCTTCGGCATCATGGCGCTCGATCTCGCCACCGGCGCCGCGCGTGAAATCGATCCGGACTGGGATCGTTCGGCGGGTCCGCTGGTGTTGTCGGCCGACGGCAAGACGCTCTACACCACGGTTGCCGACGACGGCAACGTCGCCTTGTATGCGATCGACGTCGCGAGCGGCAAGCCGACGAAGGTGTTGAGCGATGGCAGCGTGCTCGGCTTCGACGTCGCAGGCGACAAGATCATCGCAGCGCGCCAGGATTTCACGCACCCGACCGATTTGTACACGCTGGACGCGCAAGGCGCGGATCTCGCGCAGGTCACACACTTCAACGCCGCGCGGCTTGCGGACATCGAGTTTTCCAAGGCGACCTGGTTCAGCTTCAAGGGCTGGAATGGCGACATCGTGCACGGTTACGTGATGCCACCGGTGGGCGCGAAGCCAGGCCAGAAATACCCGGTCGCGTTCCTCGTCCACGGCGGACCGCAGGGCGCGTGGCCGGATGAATTCCATTACCGCTGGAATCCGCAAACCTACGCGGGCGCGGGCTTCGCGGTGGTCGCAATCAACTTCCATGGTTCGGTCGGTTACGGCCAGGCTTTCACCGATGCGATTTCGCAACACTGGGGCGATCGGCCCCTGGAAGATTTGCAAAAAGGCTGGGCTGCAGCGTTGCAGCAATTCCCGTACCTCGACGGCAACGACGCCTGTGCGCTCGGCGCGAGCTACGGCGGCTACATGATCTACTGGATGGCTGGCGTGTGGAACCAGCCGTGGAAATGCTTCGTCGACCACGACGGCGTGTTCGATGCACGCATGATGTATTACGCCACCGAGGAGCTGTGGTTCGAGGAACGCGAGAACGGCGGCACGCAATTTGAACACCCGGAGAACTACGAGAAATTCAACCCACTGAACCACGTCAAGGATTGGCGCGTGCCGATGCTGGTGGTGCATTCCGACCACGATTACCGCATTCCCGTGACGCAGGGCCTGGGCGCGTTCACCGCGTTGCAGCGGCGCGGCATTCCCAGCGAGTTCCTCAATTTCCCGGACGAGAACCATCTGGTGCTGAAGCCGCAGAACAGCGTGCAGTGGCACGAGACGGTGTTGGATTGGCTGAAGAAGTGGACGAAATGACAGGAGAAGCAGATTCCGGGTTCCGCATCCGATGAAGCCGGATACGGCCCCGGAATGACGACCGTGAGGTTGTGATGTCTTGCGTCATTCCGGGGCCGCGCGAAGCGCGGAGTGTGCAGGTTGGGTTGAGCGTATGCGAAGCCCAACATGATTGTGCATTGTCGTTGGGCTTCCGCCGGAAAAAGCCCCGACGTCAGCCCAACCTACGGTTCTTCGTTCAAACTGCGTTGCGTAGTGACGAAGCAAATCGCGGAAATCTTGCGCGGATCGCGCGCCGGATGCCGTCCGCATCGAGCCCCGCTTCGGCCAGCAACTGTTCGCGCGTGGCGTGTTCGAGGAAGCGGTCGGGCAGGCCGAGTTGCAGCGGGGCGATCTCGATGCCGTGCGCCGCGAGCAGTTCGCCGACGGCGGAACCCGCGCCGCCCGCGGTCGCGTTGTCTTCCAGCGTGACGAGCATTTCGTGGGTGCGCGCGAGTTCAAGCACCAGTGCTTCGTCCAGCGGTTTGACGAAACGCATGTTGACGACGGTGGCGTCGAATTCGGCACCGGCGGTTTCGGCGGGTGCGAGCGTGCAGCCGAACGCGAGCAGCGCGATGCCGCGGCCGCGCCGTCGCACTTCGGCCTTGCCGATCGGCAGGGCGGCAAGCGCGGGATCGATCGTGACGCCCGGCCCGCCGCCGCGCGGATAGCGGATCGCCGCGGGTCCGTCATGGCGAAAGCCCGTCGTCAGCAATTGCCGGCATTCGTTTTCGTCGGCCGGCGCCATCACCAGCATGTTCGGGATGCAGCGCAGGTACGAAAGATCGAAACTGCCCGCGTGGGTGGGACCGTCCGGGCCGACCACGCCGGCGCGGTCGATCGCGAAGGTGACGTCGAAGTCTTGCAACGCGACGTCGTGGATCAGCTGGTCGTAGGCGCGCTGCAGGAAGGTGGAATAGATCGCGACGACGGGTTTCATGCCTTCGCAGGCAAGGCCGGCGGCCAACGTCACCGCGTGCTGTTCGGCGATGGCGACGTCGAAATAACGGTCGGGATGTTCGCGCGAGAAGCGCACCAGGCCGGAACCCTCGCGCATCGCCGGCGTGATCGCAACGAGGCGCGGATCGGCCGCTGCCATGTCACACAACCAGTCGCCGAACACGTCGCTGTAGGTGGGCGCCTTCCCGGCTGAGTGCGCGACACCGAGCACAGGATCGAACTTGCCGACCGCGTGGTATTCGATCTGTTCCTGCTCGGCGGGCGCGTAGCCCTTGCCCTTGGTGGTGACGACGTGCAGCAGTTGCGGGCCGGGCTTGTCTTTCACTGCGCGCAATGCGCGCAACAGTGCGGGCAGGTCATGGCCATCGACCGGGCCCGAATAGGCGAAACCCAGCTCCTCGAACAGCGCTTCCGGATGCGGTCCCGATTCGCCGGCTTCGCCCGCGCGCAGCCGCGCCAACGTACGATCGAGCCCGCCCACGTTTTCGCTGATCGACATGCCGTTGTCGTTCAATACCACCAGCATGTCGGGGGCGATACCACCCGCGTGGTTCAAGGCTTCGTAGGCCATGCCGCCGGTGATCGCGCCGTCGCCGATCACCGCGACCACCTTGCGCCGATCTCCGCGGCGCTGCAGCGCGATCGCCATGCCCAGCGCGGCGGAAATCGACGTGGACGCATGGCCGACGCCAAACGTGTCGTACCCGCTTTCGGCACGGCGCAGGAACGGTGCGAGTCCGGCCTGCTTCTTGATCGTGGTGATGGTGTCGCGACGACCGGTGAGGATCTTGTGCGGATAACCCTGGTGGCCGACATCCCATACGAGGCGATCGCGCGGCGTGTCGAACAGGTAATGCAACGCGACCGTCAGTTCGACCACGCCGAGGCCCGCACCGAAATGGCCGCCCACGCTGGCGACCGATTCGATCAGGTACGTGCGCAATTCGTTGGCGACGCGCGGAAGTTCGTCTTCCAGAAGGCGCTTCAAATCCGCCGGCGAATCGATGCGCGCAAGCAGCGGGTAGCGGGAGGAGTCGATCATCCGCGCATTGTCGCGCAGCGCGGCGTGCCGCGCTTGCGATTCCGTCATGGCGACGCCTTGGCTTCGTCCGCGCCGCGTGCGCGGCCGCCGAAGCGCCGCAGCGTCTGGCGGATGCGGATCTGGCGACTGATATCGCGCATCTCGTGGATGCGCTTGGCGTTCGCCGCCAGCACGTCGCTGCGGGTCAGCACGCCCACCATATGGGTCGGGTTGCTGCGTTCGACGACGATCAGGCGGCCGACGTTTTCGGCCACCATCAGGTCGGAGGCCTCGCGCAGGGAGTGGTCCTCGAACACCACGATCGGGCCGCGTTTCAGCATGTCGCCGATGCGGGTGAGGCCGGGCTTGTCGGGATCCAGCAGGTCGCGGCGCGTGATCACGCCGCGCACGCGGCCGGCGTCGTCCAGCACCGGATAACCCTGGTGCTGCGCGCGTTCGCGTCCGGAAGCCATCCAGCGCCGCACTTCACCCAGCTCGTCGGAAGTCTTCAGCGAGCGCACGTCACGGGTACAGGCGTGGCCGACCAGCACTTGCTCCAGCGCATCGGCGGCGTATTCGCTCGGCACCTTCACACCGCGGCGTTCGATTTTTTCGGTCATGATGGTGCTGCGCATCGTCAGCGCCGACACCAGGTACGCGGCCGTGCAGCCGCCCAGCAGCGGCAGCAACGCGGCGGGCTGTCGCGTGGTTTCGTAGCAGAAGATGATGGCCGTCAGCAGTGCACGCGACGAGCCGGCGAAGATCGCGCCCATGCCGACCAGCGCGGCGATGCGCGGGTCGACGTGGAACCACGGCCACAGGTAGTCGGTGCCGAGGCCGATCAGGGCGCCCATCGAGCCGCCGATCATGAACAGCGGCGCCAGCGTGCCGCCCGAGGTACCGCTGCCCAGAGAGATCACCCAGGAAATGAATTTCAGCAAGCCGAAACCGGCGACGATCAGCAGCGCGACGTGGATCGTGCCGTTGTCGTTGACTTGCCCGATCACGCCGAAGTTGCGGAAGTTCGCGAAGTCGCCCGACACCAGCGCGTCGATGTTGTCGTAGCCGACGCCGAGGGTGTGCGGCGAGATCCAGCCGACCACGCCGGCCACCACCGCGCCCAGCGCCGGCCACCACATCCAGTGGATCGGCAATTTCGCGAACAGGTCTTCCACCCCGTACACGGCGCGGGTCACCCACACACTGGCGTAGCCGACGGCGAGCCCCAGCACCATGTAGGTGCCGAGCGCCCAGCCACCGGGTTCGCTCACGTCGGGCATCGCGAACACCGCATGCGCGCCGTAGGTCATGTAGCGCACGCCTACCGCGATGCCTGCCGCCAATGCCACGGGAATCAGCGAGCGCGGGCGCAGTTCGAACAGCAGCAGTTCGATCGCCATCACCACCGATGCGATCGGCGCGCCGAACACCGCCGCCATGCCGGCCGCGGCGCCCGCCGCCAGCAGCACCTTGCGTTCCTGCGCGGTCACGCTCAGCAACTGGCCGATCAGCGAGCCCATCGCGCCGCCGGTCGAGATGATCGGACCTTCGGCACCGAACGGGCCGCCGGTACCGATGGCGACGGCGGAAGACAACGGCTTCAGCCAGGTCACGCGCGCGGGGATGTTGGATTCGTGTTCCAGGATGCGTTCCATCGCTTCGGGGATGCCGTGGCCCTGGATCGCGCGCGAACCCCAGCGCGCCATGATCCCGGCCGCGAGGCCGCCGATCACCGGCATCAGGATCACCAGCGCGCCAAGCTGGTTGTTCGCGGGTGACAACACGAACGAACCGTGCTGGGCGTTCGGCCCGATCACGTCGGAAATGCGCCCGTAGAACACCAGGTCCGTGATCAGGTTGATCATCAGCATCAGCAATTGCGCGACGCCTGCCGCCGCGGCGCCGAGCACGATCGCAAGCGCCGAGATCAACAGGATGCGGCGGTCGACCAGCGTCGATTTCAGCGGCATCTTCGCCTGGTCGAGCGACGCGCCCAATGCGGGCGCGACAGGCATGCCTTCGGTGCTGCCGGCGGTGCGCACGCTTGCGCGGTCGCCCGGCTGGTTTTTCTCGGCGCGCACCGGATCACGATCCGGCGCGGCGGAGGTCGGGTCTTGAGAGGTCATGGAAGGCAACGAAGCAAGGGCTGCTGCGGTGCATCATAGCGGGCGCGCCGCCTGCGCCCAAGGGCAGTCACGCTCGCCGTTCGGGTTGCAGCAAGCGAAAACGCGGCGCGATCATGCCGCCGGGCGGCGATCCCTCGGCAGATGATGGACCAGGAATTCCATCTGGTCGGCCAGGATGTTGCGGTTGCAGAGGATCAGGTGCTCGACCCAGCTCGGCTTGTACGGGATCGCCAGCAGCGGCATGCCGGCCTGCTGCGGCGTGCGCCCGCCCTTCCTGAGGTTGCAGGCCAGGCACGCCGAAACCACGTTCTCCCACACGTCGCGTCCGCCGCGAGAAAGTGGCAGCACATGGTCGCGGGTGAGTTCGCCGCGGCTGCAGTGACGCCCGCAGTACAGGCACAGGTAGCGGTCGCGCGCGAACAGCGCGGCGTTGCTGAGCGCGGGCGAAGGATCGACCGCGCCGCTGTGGCACTGGCCGCGGCTGGCGACGATCGGGTGCAGCAGCAGGATGCTTTGGTCCCCGCTGTCGCGCTGGAACCCGCCGTGCAGGGTGAGGCACGCTTCACCGAGCGTCCACGCCACCGCGTCGCGCACGTACAGGCACGCCGCGTCCTGCCAACTGATCCAGTCGAGGATGCGGCCGGCGGCATCCAGCGACAACACGCGTGTCGAGTGCAGGTCGGCGCGGGCGAAGGCGGGATGTTCGATGATCTCGGCTGTGTGCGAATCCATGATCCGCGCAGCATAGAACAAATCGCCAAAAGGGCGTTAGCGAGGGTCCGCCGCCCCCCGGCCGTCGGTGACTCTGTGACCTGTATCACGTTATGCTTGGAAATCGGAAGGTCCGCGGCGCCCGGCCTCATTTTTGGGGGTTGATCGGAATGGCTGACGTTTTCATTTCCTACGCCCGCGCCGACAAGGCGCGCGTCGCCCCCTTGGTGTCCGCGATCGAGGCCAGGGGCTGGTCGGTCTGGTGGGATCCCGAAATCACGCCGGGCCAGGAATTCGACGACCAGATCGACGCCGAGATCGACGCCGCCAAAGCCGTACTGGTGGTGTGGACCCCGACCTCGGTGGCCTCGCGCTGGGTGCGTGGCGAGGCGCGCGAGGCTGCGGAGCGCGGGATCCTGGTTCCGGTGCGTTTCGAGCAGGCGCGCCTGCCGATGGATGTGCGCGCGATCCATACGACCGACCTGGACGACTGGGGTGGGAACGCCGAGAGTGCATCGATGCAGGAGTGCCTGAAGGCGCTCGCCACCATGATTGCGCGGGCGCAGGCGCAAGCTGCGCAGGAGGCGCCGCCCGCGGCGCCGGCGCCGGAAAAGCCCAGACCGAAATTCTCGGTCTGCGTGCTGCCCTTCACCAACATGAGCGGCGACGCCGAGCAGGAATACTTCAGCGACGGCATGACCGAGGACATCACGACCGACCTGAGCAAGGTTTCGGCGCTCGCCGTGACCGCCAGCAACATCGCCTTCAGCTACAAGGACAAACACATCGATATCCCCAGGGTTGTGCGTGAATTGAAGGTCACGCACGTGCTGGAGGGCAGCGTACGCAAGGCCGGCGGGCGGATCCGCATCAACGCCCAGTTGATCGATGGCGCAACCTACAACCACGTCTGGGCCGAGCGCTACGATCGCGACGCCAGCGACATCTTCGCGATCCAGGACGAAATTTCGCAAGCCATCGTCAAGGCGTTGAAGCTGAGCCTGTTGCCCGCGGAAAAGAAGGCCATCGAGCACCGCGGCACCGACAACGTCGAGGCGCACGACCTGTACCTGATGGCGCGGCAGCTCCATGTGACGACCTCGGAAGGTGATACGCGCTCGGCGCATACGATCATCCGCATCTGTACGAGCGCTACCGAGATCGACCCGGCGTATGCGCGAGCGTGGGCATTGATGGCGATGGCGTACCGCAGCTTGCGTGAATACGGCAAGGACGTCGAAGATGGCATGGCGGCGGCGGAAAAGGCGCTGGCGCTGGATCCTGACCTCGTCGAAGCGCATGCCGTCAAGGCGTACATCCTGACCAACGCGGGGGATACCGACGGTGCGGCAGCGGAAGTGGCCACTGCTCTGAAGCTCGACCCGGAATCCTATGAGGCCAATCGCGCGGCGGGGCGCCTCAATTATCGCCTGCACAAGTTCCGCGATGCGATCCGGTATTACGAGAAGGCATCGTCGTTGATGGAAGCAGATGTCAACTCATCGCTGCTCACGCTCAGCTCCTACAAGGCCTTGGGAGACAAGACCAACACGCACCGTGCCGCCGAGGCGTTGCTCAAGCGTGCGGACGCGGCGCTGGCCAAGGATTCCAGCAATGCAGGGATCATGGCGTACAGCGCCTATGCGCTCATGGCGCTGGGCGAAGGCGAACGCGCCAAGGCGCGCATGCGCCGCGCGATGATGATCGATCCCGACAACACCACCATGCGCTACAACTTCGCGTGCATGCTGTGCACGGATTTGCAGGACAAGGATGCAGCGCTGAAGATGCTGGAGCCCGTATTCGCGAAGATCACGGATGCATTTTTACCCTATGCCAAGGCCGATCCGGACTTGACGCTGTTGCACGACGACCCGCGCTACCAGGCCATGGTCGCCGCTGCCGAAGCGCGCCTTGCGGCCACGGAATCGGCGGCACCGCCCGCGCCGGAGGTTGCATGATCGGCGCGAACGCGGTGGGTTTGCCATCGGCCACGACACGCACGCGCCGGATGGCAGCGACGTCCAGCGGCAACAGGGGCTGTTCCCATGGCTGACGTCTTCGTTTCCTATGCCCGTGCGGACAAGGCCCGCGTCGCGCCGCTGGTGGCCGCGCTCGAAGCCAGGGGTTGGTCGGTGTGGTGGGATCCGGAAATCAATCCCGGCCAGGAGTTCGACGACCAGATCGATGCCGAGATCAATGCGGCGAAGGCCGTGCTGGTGGTGTGGACCCCGACTTCCGTGGTGTCGCGCTGGGTGCGCGGGGAAGCGCGCGAGGCGGCCGAGCGCGGGATACTCGTTCCCGTGCGTTTCGAGCAGGCCAAGTTGCCGATGGACGTGCGTGCGATCCACACCACCGACCTCGACGACTGGCGCGAAGACCACGCGAGCGCCTCCATGCAGGAATGCCTGCGTGCGCTCACGGCCATGATCGCCCGCACGCAAGCTGCGCAATCCATGAAGGCAGCGAGCGTTCCTGCCGCGGCTCCGTCCGCGCGGGATCCCGCGCGTTTCTCGATCTGTGTGCTGCCGTTTACCAACATGAGCGGCGAACCGGAGCAGGAGTATTTCAGCGACGGCATCACCGAGGACATCATCACCGACCTGAGCAAGGTCTCGGCCCTGCGAATCATTTCGCGCAACAGTGCCTTCCAGTACAAGGGCAAGAACGTTGACACCCCCAAGGTTGCACGTGAGCTCAAGGTGAGCCATGTGCTGGAGGGCAGCGTACGCAAAGCCGGCGGCCGGGTACGAATCAATGCGCAACTGGTGGAAGCGCAAGGCAACGACCACGTCTGGGCGGAGCGCTACGATCGCGACGCCAGCGACATCTTCGCGATCCAGGACGAAATTTCGCAGGCCATCGTGAAGGCGCTGAAACTGCGATTGCTGCCCGAGGAAAAGAAGGCCATCGAGCACCGTGGCACCGGCAGCGCCGATGCCTACAACCTCTACCTGATGGCGCGGCAGACCTACGTGACCAGCCAGGAGCAGGACGAGCGCTCGGCGCAAGCCATCGTGCGCCTGTGCAAGCGCGCGACCGATATCGATCCTCTCTACGCGCAGGCCTGGGCGCTGATGGCGGCCGGTTACCGGCAATGGTTCGAAGCGGAAAAGGGGAAATCCAGGGATGGCATGGCTGCGGCGGAACGTGCGCTCGCGCTGGACCCGAACCTGGCCGAGGCCCACGCGGTCAAGGCGCAGCTCCTGCAAATCGAGGGCGATCTTGAGGCGGCCGCAATCGAGGCCGACATGGCGCTCAAGCTCGATCCCGAATCCTACGAAGTCAACCGCTCGGCCGCGCGCTTGAGCTACCAGCGCCACAGGTACGACGATGCGGCCCTTTTCTACGAAAAGGCGGCTGCGCTGATGGATGCGGACGTCAATTCGCAATTCATGCTGATCAGTTGCTACACCGCAGTGAACGACGCCGCAGGCATCCGCCGCGCCGCTGAATTGACGCTCAAGCGTGTCGAGGCCGTCCTGGCACACGACCCGAACAATTGCACAGCCATCGCCTACAGCGTGACCGCTCTCGCCGCGCTCGGCGAGGCCGAGCGCGCCAAGGCACGCATGGAGCGCGCGCTGCTGATTGACCCGGACAATTTCAACATGCGTTACAACTTCGCGTGCATGTTGAACGTGCGTTTCAAGGACAAGGACGCCGCGCTGGCAATGCTCTCGCCCTTGTTCGACACCATTTCGGACGCTTTCCTGCCCTACGCAAAGGCCGATCCGGATTTCGCATCCCTGCACGACGACCCGCGTTGGCAGTCCTTGATCGTGGCCGCCGAAGCGCGGCTTGCGGCAGCCAAATCCGCAACTCCCGAGGCGACCGCGCAGGGAGCCGACGGCCATGGCTGACGTCTTCGTTTCCTACGCCCGCGCCGACAAGGCCCGTGTCGCGCCGCTGGTGGCCGCGATCGAGGCGAAAGGCTGGTCGGTGTGGTGGGATCCGGAGATCAGCCCCGGACAGGAGTTCGACGACCAGATCGAAGTCGAGATCGAGTCGGCCAATGCGGTGCTGGTGATCTGGACGCCAACTTCCGTGGCCTCGCGTTGGGTGCGCGGTGAGGCGCGCGAGGCGGCCGAGCGCGGGATTCTCGTTCCGGTGCGCTTCGAGCAGGCCAAGCTGCCCATGGACGTGCGCGCAATCCACACCACCGACCTCGACGACTGGCGCCAGGACCCGGCCAATCCGGCGGTGCAGGAATGCCTGCGCGCGCTGGGCGGGATGATCGCGCGCGCACAGGCCGCGCAAGCCGGAAAGGAAGCGGCCGCCGCGAAGCCGCAGGTCGAAAAGACGCCCCACTATTCGATCTGCGTCTTGCCTTTCCTCAACATGAGCGGCGACCCCGAGCAGGAATACTTCAGCGACGGCATCACCGAGGACATCATCACCGACTTGAGCAAGGTCTCCGCCCTTGGCGTCGTCTCGCGCAACGATTCATTCCTGTACAAGGGCAAGCAGATCGAGGTGCAAAAGGTCGCGCAAGAGGCCAAGGTCACGCACATCATGGAAGGCAGCGTTCGGAGGGCCGGTGGCAGGCTGCGGATCACCGCGCAGTTGATCGATGGCGCCACCAGCCAGCATGTGTGGGCCGACCGCTATGACCGCGACGCCAGCGACATCTTCGCGATCCAGGATGAGATCTCGCATGCGATCGTCAAGGCCTTGCGGCTGCGCTTGTTGCCCGAGGAAAAAAAAGCCATCGAGCATCGCGGTACCGAGAGCGTTGAAGCGCACGACCTGTACTTGATGGCACGCCAGATCTACATCACCAACCTCGAAGGCGTGCGCGCATCCCAGGCCATCGTGCGAACGTGCTTGCGTGCAACAGGCCTCGATCCGGGGTATGCCCAGGCTTGGGCCCTGATGGCGGCGGGATACACGAACCTTCGTGACGTGAATGTGGGAACTGACGACGGGATGGCCGCTGCGGAGCGCGCCTTGGCGCTTGACGCGAAGTCGGCCGAGGCCCATGCGGTCAAGGCGCAGATTCTGCAGAAGAGGGGCGCTATGGATGACGCGATCGCCGAGGTTGGCACGGCGCTTTCCCTTGATCCCGAATCCTACGAAGCCAACCGTACGGCCGGGCGACTGGCGTACCAGCAGCACCGGTTCGATGATGCCGTGAAGCACTATGAGAAGGCGATCGCCCTGATGGAGTCGGACGTCAATTCGGCGATGATGCTGGTTAGTGCATATCGCGCACTGGGCAACACGGACGGCGTACTGCGGGCTGCCGAAGTGGCGCTCAAGCGCGCGGATGCGGTGCTCGGCCGCGACCAGGGGAATTCCGGCGTGATGGCGTACAGCGCGCACGCATTGGCAGCGATGGGCGAGGCCGAGCGTGCCAAGGGGCGCATGAATCGGGCGCTGCTGATCGACCCTGACGACTGGAAGATGCGTTACAACTTTGCGTGCACGCTTTGCGTGTACTTGCACGACACGCACGCCGCTTTGGAGATGCTTGGCCCGGTGCTGGCGACGATTACGGGAGAATTCCTTCCTTACGCCAAGGCCGACCCGGACTTTGAGTCGTTGCGCGACGACCCGCGCTACCAGGCCATGGTCGCCGCCGCCGAAGCGCGGCTTGCCGCGGCGAAGTCGACAACGCCGCCCGCTCCGGAGGCTGCTTGATGTGCGCGAACCTTGGCAAAGGCGATCGCCATGGCTGACGTCTTCATCTCCTATGCCCGCGCCGACAAGGCCCGCGTCGCGCCGCTGGTGGCCGCGATCGAGTCCAAGGGCTGGTCGGTGTGGTGGGATCCGGAGATCAGCCCGGGCCGGGAGTTCGACGACGAGATCGACACCGAGCTGCAGGCAGCCAAGGCTGTTCTGGTGGTGTGGACGCCGACGTCGGTGGTATCGCGCTGGGTGCGCGGCGAAGCGCGCGACGCGGCCGAACGCGGAATCCTGGTGCCGGTGCGTTTCGACCAGGCACGGCTGCCGATCGACGTGCGCGCGATCCACACCACCGACCTCGATGGTTGGCGCGAGGACTCGGCGCACCCCGCCGTGCAGGAGTGCCTGCACGCGCTGGCCACGATGATCGAGCGTTCGCAAGCGACGCAGGCCGCGAAACCGGCCGATGCGCCGGCCGCCTCCTCCGACAAGAAACCGTCCCCGCGCTACACCGTCTGCGTGCTGCCGTTCGCCAACATGAGCGGGGATCCGGACCAGGAATATTTCAGCGACGGCATCACCGAAGACATCATCACCGACCTCAGCAAGGTTTCCTCGCTGCGCATCATTTCGCGCAACAGCGCCTTCCAGTACAAGGGCGAAAAACTGGACGTGCCCCAGCTCGTCCGCGAAATGAAGGTCACGCATGTACTGGAAGGCAGCGTGCGCAAGGCCGGCGGCCGGGTGAGGATCAGCGCCCAGCTGGTGGACTGCGAAGACAACGGGCACATCTGGGCCGAACGTTACGACCGCGACACCAGCGACATTTTTGCGCTGCAGGACGAAATTTCCCGCGCCATCGTCAAGGCGCTGCGGCTGCGCCTGTTGCCCGAAGAAAAGAAGGCCATCGAGCGGCGCGGCACGGACAGCGCCGAGGCCTACGATCTCTATTTGATGGCGCGGCAGATGTACGTCACCGGGCAGGAGTACGACGAACATGCGGCGCGGGCCATCATCCGCATGTGTACCCACGCCACGGATATCGACCCGCGGTATGCACAGGCATGGGCCCTGATGGCAATCGGCCAACGCAGCCTGCGGGCGTTGGTCGCTGGGTCCGACAGTGGCATGGTGGCCGCAGAACGCGCGCTGTCGATTGATCCGGACCTCGCTGAAGCGCACGCGGTCAAGGCCTATATTTCGCTGCAGAATGGCGACGCCGATACGTCGGCCGCCGAAGTGGCGGTCGCATTGAAGCTTGACCCGGAATCGTACGAGGCCAATCGCGCTGCGGCACGCGTGAACTACCAGCTCCATCACTTCGAAGATGCCATCCGGTTGTATGAGAAGGCGGCGCATCTGATGGAGACCGACATTAATTCCGTGATGACCTTGGCAAGTTGTTATACGGCAATGGGTGACAAGGCAGGCGTACGTCGCGCCGCCGAACTCGGCCTGAAACGTGCCGAGGCCGTGCTGGCGCGCGACCAGAACAATCCGGGCGTGCTGGCGTACAGCGTTTACGCGCTGATGGCTCTGGGCGAGAGTGATCGCGCGAAGGCGCGCATGAACCGGACGTTGATGATTGACCCGGACAACTTCAACATGCGCTACAACTTTGCCTGCTCATTGTGGGTGTATCTGAAGGACAAAGAAGCTGCCTTGGATTTGCTTGAAGGCGTGTTCTCCAAGATGACGGACGCCTTTCTTCCATACGCCAAGTCCGATCCGGATTTCGAATTGCTGCATGACGACTCGCGCTGGCAGGCCATGGTTTCCGCCGCCGAGGCGCGCCTCGCCGAAGCAAAAGCCGCGGTGCCGGCAACGGTCGCGGGGGGCTGACGGCCATGGCCGATGTCTTCATTTCCTATGCCCGCGCCGACAAGGCCCGCGTCGCGCCGCTGGTGGCCGCGATCGAGGCGAAGGGCTGGTCGGTGTGGTGGGATCCCGAGATCAGCCCGGGCCGGGAGTTCGACGACGAGATCGACACCGAACTCCAGGCCGCCAAGGCCGTTCTGGTGGTGTGGACGCCGACGTCGGTGGTGTCGCGTTGGGTGCGCGGCGAGGCGCGAGACGCGGCCGAGCGGGGCGTCCTGGTGCCGGTGCGTTTCGACCAGGCGCGTTTGCCGATCGACGTGCGCGCGATCCACACCACCGATCTCGATGATTGGCGCGAAGATTCGGCGCACCCTGCCGTGCAGGAGTGCCTGCGCGCGCTGGAAGCGATGATCGCACGCTCGCAGGCAGCGCAAACCGGGCTGGGCAACGACAAGGCGGGATCGCTGGCGGCGCAAAAGCAGTCCCCGCGCTTCTCCGTCTGCGTGCTGCCTTTCACCAACATGAGCGGAGATCCCGAGCAGGAATATTTCAGCGACGGCATCACCGAGGACATCATCACCGACCTCAGCAAGGTGTCGGCGCTGCGCGTCATCGCGCGCAACAACGCCTTCATGTACAAGGGCAAGAACGTCGATGTGTCCAAGGTTGCGCGCGAGCTGAAAGTCAGCCACGTGCTGGAAGGCAGCGTGCGCAAGGCCGGCGGACGCGTACGCATCAGCGCGCAACTGGTGGACGGCGAAAACAACGGCCATCTCTGGGCCGAGCGCTACGATCGCGACACCAGCGACATCTTCGAACTGCAGGACGAGATTTCCCACGCCATCGTCAAGGCCTTGAAGCTGAAGTTGCTGCCGGAGGAGAAGAAGGCAATCGAGCGGAGGGGCACGGACAGCGTGGAGGCCCACGATCTCTATTTGATGGCGCGGCAGATTTACGTGACCAGCCAGGAGGACATGCGTTCCGCGCAGGCGATCGTCCGCCTCTGCACGCGCGCCACCGAGATCGATCCGGATTATGCGCAGGCCTGGGCGCTGATGGCGATGGGTTACCGCAGCCTGCGCGAGCTGGGTGCGCAATCGAGCGACGGGATGGAGGCGGCCGAACGCGCGCTTGCGCTGGACGCAGGCATGGCCGAGGCGCACGCCGTCAAGGCCTACATCCTGTTGATGAGAAGCGACACGGACGCCGCGGCTTCCGAAGTGGACATGGCGCTGAAACTGGACGCCGATTCGTACGAGGCCATCCGCGCCGCCGGGCGTCTGAACTACCAGTTGCACCGCTACGAAGATGCCATCCGCTTGTACGAGAAGGCAGTCGGACTCATGGAAGGCGATCTCAATTCGGCCGGAATGCTGGTCAGTTGCTATACCGTGCTTGGAAATGCCGCCGGGTCGCGGGGAGCCGCCGAATTCGCGCTCAAACGTGCCGAGGCCATCCTGGCGCGCGACCAGAACAACTCCAGCGCCGTGGTTTACAGTGCGTATGCGCTCGCCGCGCTGGGCGAAGGCGAACGCGCCAAGACCCGCATGAATCGCGCGCTGGTCGTCGATCCTGAGAATTGGGACATGCGCTACAACTTCGCCTGTGCATTGAACGGCCACCTGCAGGACGGGCAAGCCGCCCTGGACATGCTTGGGCCGCTTTTCGCCACGATCACGGAGCCGCTCTTGCGATACATGAAAGCCGACCCGGACCTCGAGTCGCTGCACGACGACCCGCGCTACCAGGCCATGGTCGCTGCGGCCGAAACGCGCCTCGCGGCGGCGAAGGGTGCGGAACAACCGCTTGAGGTGAAGGCCTGATGATCCGAATGGTGACATCGCGTGCTTTCAAGTTGCATTCGAACGTCCGGCAGGCGCCGGAACGCGGGATGAGGATGAAAGCCCATGGCTGACGTCTTCATTTCCTACGCCCGCGCCGACAAGGCACGCGTCGCGCCGCTGGTGGCCGCGATCGAGGCCAGAGGCTGGTCGGTGTGGTGGGATCCGGAGATAGCGCCGGGGCGCGAGTTCGACGACGAAATCGATCAGGAGTTGCAGGCCGCCAAGGCGGTGCTGGTGGTGTGGACGCCGACCTCGGTCGCCTCACGCTGGGTGCGCGGCGAAGCGCGCGATGCCGCCGAACGCGGGATCCTTGTTCCGGTACGTTTTGGCCAGGCCCGCCTGCCGATCGACGTGCGCGCGCTGCACACCACCGATCTCGACGATTGGGGCGAGAACCCCGCGAGCGCGCCGGCGCAGGCGTGCCTCTCGGCGCTGGGCGCGATGATCGGAAAAGGCGCGCAGGCGACGGCGGCAACACCCGACAAGGGCAAGGCGGCCACGGCCAAGCCCACTCCGCAATTCTCAATCTGCGTGTTGCCCTTCACCAACATGAGCGGTGAGGCCGAGCAGGAATACTTCAGCGACGGCATCACCGAGGACATCATCACCGATTTGAGCAAGGTGTCGGCGCTGCGGGTGATCTCGCGCAACAGCGCGTTCCGCTACAAGGGCAAGAACGTGGACCTGCCCAAGGTCGCGGCCGAGCTCAATGTCACCCACGTGCTGGAAGGCAGCGTGCGCAAGGCCGGCGGCCGGGTTCGGATAAGCGCGCAGTTGATCGACGGCGAATCGAACGGCCACATGTGGGCCGAGCGCTACGACCGCGAGGACGCCGACATCTTCGCGATCCAGGACGAGATCTCGCAGGCGATCGCGAAGGCCTTGCGGGTTCACTTGCTGCCGGAGGAAAAGAAGGCCATCCGCAAGCGCGGCACCGACAACGCCGAGGCGCACAATCTCTATTTGATGGCTCGCCAGACCTACGTCACCAGCCAGGAAATGGACGGGCGGTCCGCGCAGGCCATCGTGCGCATCTGCAAGCGCGCGACCGACCTCGATCCGGAGTACGCCGAAGCCTGGGCGTTGATGGCGGCAGGCTACCGGCAGTGGAACGATGCGCAGGCCAACGACACCCAAGCCGGCATGGCTGCGGTCGATCGCGCGCTGGCATTGAATCCCGATCTGGCCGAGGCCCACGCGGTCAAGGCGCAACTCCTGCAGATCGATGGAAATCTCGATGCTGCCATTGCCGAAAGCGCGGCGGCTCTCGCGCATGACCCGGAATCCTACGAGGTGAACCGTTCGGCGGGGCGCTTGCACTATCAATTGTGCGAGTTCGTCGATGCGGCCCGTTTCTACGAGAAGGCCGTCGCGCTGATGGAGGCGGACATCAATTCGGCCGCGATGCTGGTCAGTTGCTACACGGCATTGGCCGACGCCGCTGCGACCCGTCGCGCCGCGGAACTGACGTTGCGGCGCACCGAACCGATCCTGGAGCGCGACCCCAACAATTCGGTGGTGACGGCCTACAGCGTGGACGCATTGGCGGCGCTGGGCGAGAACGACCGCGCCAAGGCCCGCATGCAACGCGCGCTGCTGATCGATCCCGACAACTTCAACATGCGCTACAACTTTGCCTGCATGCTGGCGGTGCGGCTCAAGGACGAGAACGCGGCACTGGAAATGCTTGCCCCGTTGTTCGAGACGATCTCGGCCAGTTTTCTCGGCTACGCCAAGGCCGATCCGGACCTTGAATCACTGCGCGGTGATCCGCGCTACATCTCGATGGTTGCTGCCGCGGAAGCGCGGCTTGCTGCCGAGGCAAAAGCAGGCATCGCGGGCGCAGCGGCCGCCAGGACGGGGAGCTGACCTGCATGGCCGACGTCTTCATTTCCTACGCCCGCGTCGACAAGGCCCGCGTCGCGCCGCTGGTGGCCGCGATCGAGGCCAAGGGCTGGTCGGTGTGGTGGGATCCCGAGATCAGCCCGGGCCGGGAGTTCGACGACGAGATCGACACCGAGCTGCAGGCCGCCAAGGCGGTGCTGGTGGTGTGGACGCCGACTTCGGTGGTGTCGCGCTGGGTGCGCGGCGAAGCGCGCGACGCGGCCGAACGCGGAATCCTGGTGCCGGTGCGCTTCGACCAGGCACGGCTGCCGATCGACGTGCGCGCCATCCACACCACCGACCTCGACGACTGGAAGGAGAACACGACGAGCGTGCCGGCGCAGGAGTTCCTGCGCGCACTCGACGCGATGATTGCGCGTGCCACGACTGCGCAGGCCGCGAAGGCGGCGGAGGCCGTCGCACCGGCGGCGGTTCCGGAGAAACCGAAACCGAAATTCTCGATTTGCGTGTTGCCCTTCATCAACATGAGCGGCGATCCGGAACAGGAGTATTTCAGCGACGGCATCACCGAGGACATCCTGACCGACCTCAGCAAGATCTCGGCGTTGTCGATCATCTCGCGCAACGGCTCGTTCCTGTACAAGGGCAAGCAGGTCGACATCCCCCGGGTCGCGCGCGACCTCAACGTCAGCCACGTATTGGAGGGCAGCGTCCGCAAGGCCGGCGGACGCGTGCGGATCAGCGCACAGTTGATCGACGGTACCGCCAACAACCACGTCTGGGCCGAGCGTTACGACCGCGATGCCAGCGACATCTTCGCGCTGCAGGACGAGATTTCGCACGCCATCGTCAAGGCGCTGCGGGTTCGCCTGTTGCCCGAGGAGAAGAAGGCCATCGAGCGGCGCGGTACCGAGAGCGTCGAAGCGCATGATCTCTACTTGATGGCGCGGCAGCTCTACATCACCAACCAGGAGGACGAGCACGCATCGAAGGCCATCGTTCGCACCTGCGCGCGGGCGACCGAAGTCGATCCGAATTACGCGCAGGCCTGGGCCTTGATGGCAGCAGGTTACAGAAGCTTGCGCGAGTTGGGTTTGGAAACGGACGATGGAATGGTGGCCGTCGACAGGGCGCTCGCATTGGACCCCAACCTTGCCGAGGCGCATGCTGTCAAGGGCAACATCCTCCAGATGAGGGGCGATGTGGCGGGCGCGTGGGACGAGGCTCGCGCGGCGCTGAAACTCGATCCGGAGTCCTACGAAGTCAACCGCACGGCAGCACGGCTGGAATACATGCGGCATCGGTTTGGCGATGCGGCCCGGTATTACGAAAAGGCCGTGTCGCTGATGGATTCCGACGTCAATTCGGCAATGATGCTGGTCAGCACCTATCGCGCGCTCGGCGATGCGGCGAATATGCGACGTGCGGCCGGAGTCGCGTTGAAGCGCGCGGATAGCTTTTTGACACACGACCAGAGCAATTCGGGCGTGATCGCCTACAGCGCGAACGCGCTGGGCGCGCTCGGCGAAGGTGACCGTGCCAAGTCACGGATGAACCGGGCCATGTTGATGGACCCGGACAACTGGAACATGCGCTACAACTTCGCGTGCGCGCTGATGGCGTACCTCGGCGACAAGGATGCAGCGCTGGAGCTGCTGGAGTGGCTGTTGGAACGGGCGACCCGGCCGTTGCTGGATTACCTCAAGTCCGATCCCGATTTCGATCCGCTCCACGACGGACCGCGCTACCAGGCCATGGTGGCCGCCGCCGAAGCGCGCCTCGCGACCGCGAAGCCGTCTGCGCCACCGGAAAGCGAACAGTCCGCGTAGGAAGCGGTTGCCCCGTTCCGTCTGCGGTCGTTCGACTTTCGTCATTCCGGGGCCGTTTCCGACATCATCGGAAACGGCCCCGGAATGACGACAAAGCATGGATTGGGTGAGTTTTGGGGGGAAGAGTCCGATGGTGCGTGGGCCTCACATCTTGCCCGCCTCCAGCGGCCGCTGGCGGTGCATCACCGCCCACTCGACGTGCTCGGCCAGGGAAGCCTCGCCCAGTGCCTGCAGGATCTCGCGCTGCTCGTCGGTGTCCTCGGCCTTGTCGAGCGCGCTGCGCGCATTGCCGAACACGCGTTCCATGAAGCGGTACTGGCGGATCAGTTCGCGGTCGGCCTTGCGGAACGAATACGCTTCGCGCACCGCGGCGAAGATCGAAAACACCGCCATCACCACGATCAAGTCGTTCTTGGCATCGTTCGACAGCGTGTGCACCAACACTGCCAGCACCACGCTGATGAAGATGCCTGCCAGCAGGCACATCGCGCCGATCGCTTCGTTGATGCGGTGGCTGCGTTCGCGCTGTTCGGTGCGGACCCGGTAATAGCCGAGCTCGCCGTGCGTGGCGTCGCCGACCCATTCGTCGATCACGCCGCGCAGCGCCTCCTCGTTTTGCCGTTCCGGCCACGCCTGGGCGAAAAGCCCGGCGCTGCGCATCACGTTGCGTACCCAGCCCAGTTCGATGTCCTGCTTCTGCATCAGGCTGTCGCGGGCGAATTCAGGGTCGCCGGTCAGCGAAATGCCGGCGCGCCGCCAATAGCACTGCACGCGCAAGCCCTCGGCCAGCGCGCGGTAATCGAGATACTTGCGGTGCCAGTCACGCCGTCTCGCGATCGCGTTCACCACCACCCCGGTCGCGAACAGGAACAGGAACGCGAACAGCATGTGGTCCTGGTCGGGCAGGTTGTCGTACATGGTGAAAGCCACGCCCATCACGAACGCGACCAGGTAGATCACCCGCATCGCCAGCAGCACGCGCCGCTGGAAGTGGATCGCCAACCAATCGGCGACACGGAACAGCGTGGCGGGCGAGGGTTGCGCGAGCGCGCCGTCGCCCTCCGCGGAAGCCCCGTCATCGATGCCGGCATCGCCCGCTTCGATCTCGTCGGCGTATTTCACGGCATCGGCGTTGAAGGCATCGGTATGCGCGAACACCGTACTGAAGGCCTGCGGCATCGGCGCATCGGGCGCGGACGCTTCGTCGCGGTTGCGCCAGATCACCTGGCCCGGCTGCAGCGGAGTCGCCGGCGTGCCGTCCGGCATGTCGCGCGAACACACCAGGTGGCACAGCAGCCGCTCGTCGCCGCCGCCGTACAGGCGCGGACGCTTGTCGCGCCTGCGCTCGAAGCCGCCCGGGGGCGTGCCGGTCAGGAAATAATCCACGATCTGCGCGGTGCCCCCCAGGCGATGCGATGGCTTGCCGTCCCAGATCGCCAACAGCAGATGGCAATGCCGCGCCACGAACATCCCGACGTGGGCGTACTGGCGATTGCGCTGGTCACCCGGCGCCGAAACTTCGGCGTGGGTATGGCCCGTCAGCAGGGGCAGTTCGATCAATCTCGCCTGTGCGCACAACGATTCGAAACGTTCACGCGCCGCAACGCCGGCGAAATCCTGCGCATACAGTTCGCGCGCGAACGGCAGCGGCGCGACGAGTCGTGCGCCGAGCTTCAGGCCTTCTTCCGCCACCAGTTGGTCGCCGCCTTCGGCCAGCGGCGACAGGATCGTCAGCGGCGCATGCGGAAAGTCCTCCCGCAATCGCAGGAAAAGCTCCCGCACGCGCCGGCGGAGCGATTCGATTTCGCGGGCCGCGATATTGCGGTGGCTGGTGATGCCGACGACCAGTGGCGCGCGCGTGGCATTCGCTGTCGCGCTGCTTTTTTGCTCCGAATCGACCATGTCCATCGCGACGGCCTGTTCGTGATTGTCCCGATCCCCGCCAACGCGCAGCGGACGACGCGTTGGCAAGGGCCATTCCCGTTTCCGGCATTCTGCCGCATCGTCCGACACGCCGTTTCCGCGTGGCCGGGAGGGGAGCGGAAAGCCACCCTGCGGCTACGCTACTTCATGATCGGATTGTTGCGAATTCGCGGGTCGATGACGCCGAGTGTTCCATCGGATCGCCGGATCACGAGGTCGAATTTGAACTCGGCCCGCTCGGGGTTGGCATCGAACAACGAAAGCTGCAGGGCATTGCCGCGGGCGACGAACGCGCGCGTGGGGAATGCGGCATGCCCCAGCGGGTCACGGCCGGGGCCATCCGACTCCTTGAAACTGATCCCGACCGGGCTGTAGGTGGCTCGGTCGCTTTCACGGGTCGATACGGAAAATTCGAGATAGGCCTCCCCGGTGACGACGATGGGATCGTTGATCCTGCCCTGGCTGACCCTGCCGTGTCCGGTGTCGGTCAGTTCGACATCGGCCTGGCTGGGGCCACGGCCGAGCTCGTGGAACTCGGTCACGACGACGGAAATCCTCGCCGTGGTACAGACTGTGTGGTCAGTGGTGAACATGCTGGTCTCCTTCGGTGGCAGGGGATGGCTGGGCGGCACTTGCCGGCCAGGGTTGCAGTGGAACGTAACCACTTGCATTCAGGCGATCGATGGCGATGCGCGCGCCTGCGTCGTCGCCGGTCAACCGGCACGCGCGCAGCCACGGATCGAGCAGGCGCCAGTAATGCGAGTTGCGTGCCCGTGGCGCGAGCAACGCATGCGCTTGCCTCCATACTTCCGGAAGCGTGTCAGGCGATTGCACCTGCTGCAGTGTGCCCAGCAGCAGCAGGGCTTCCGCCCGGTCGGCCAGGCTGCCGTCGTCGACGGCGTCTTTTGTCGTCGCGGCCCGCGCCTCGCTGAGCGACCGCTCGGCGGCTTCCATCGCTGACCGCAGGTCACCGCGGGCCAGTGCGATGCGGGCGCGCAGCAGCCAGCCGTGGCTGAGCACGCGATGGATCTGGGGATTGCCTTGCGATGCTTTCGATGCCACGAGTCCCAGGGCATGCGCCATCGCGGGGGACAACAACGCTTCAGCCTCGTCGGCGTGATCCGCGGCGAACGCGTAGGTCGCGCGGGTGACCTGCACGTTCGCCAGGTTCACCTGCCAGGAAACGTTGCCCGGGTCATGCTGCGTCAGGGTCAGGTAGGCCTTGGACACCTCGTCCATGGCGTGCCGGCTTTCCTCGTTCCGTCCGGTCGTCGCCAGCGACGCAGCCAGCAGTTCCTGTGCTCTGGCCCATTCCGACAGCCGACGGAAGTCCTCGGGGTGCACGGTACGCAGGCGTGCAAGTTGGCGCGCCTGTTCACCGAACAGGCGCTGGGCACCGGCCAGGTCGCCACGCTGCTCGGCCACGTTGCCGAGCCACGAGGTCGTATCGGCAACCTCTGACGCCAGGTCGGCATCGTCGGGTTGTTGCCGGGCAAGCTCCTCCATTGTCGCCAGTTCCGCCTCGAATCGATGCTGTGCAGCGTTCAGGTCTCCGCGGTCGAGCGCCAGTACGGCCAAGTTGTGTTCGCCATCGCTGACCTCTCGTTGCCAGTCGTGGTTGCCTGGGTCGATCTTCACCAGCGTCAGCGTGGAATCGCGATACCGGGTCAACCACTCGTTGGCCTCGGCCAGCTTGCGTTGTTGCCAATACACGTAACCGATCCAGTATTCGGCCTGCGCGCGGTCGAACAGGAACCGGCCGTTGTCCGGATGCCGCGTGGTCAGTTCCACGCTGCGCTGATCGGCGCGCCGGAAGGCATCCATCGCGGGCGCGTACTGGGCTTCGTCAAGCCGGATCTGGCCGATCTGCACCAGGGCGCGCGACTGCTGGGTGAGTTCATCGTCGGTCAGCGAGCCGGGCTTGCTGGCGGCGAACAGCGCCAGCGCCTTGTCGGTGACGGAGGCCATCAGGTCGAGCCGCCCCACACCCTTGAGCTTGTCGTGCAGGTCGCCGAGCATGTAATTCAGTGCCTGCTCGGCTTGCGCCTGGCGCTGCCGGGCCTCGTTGCGGGCAATGACCGCATTGATGGCCAGCACGCTGGTGATCGCCATGCCCAGCAGGGCCGCGGCGGTGATCACGAGCGCGCGGCGTCTTCGTCGATGCGCTTCACGCTGGGTCAGCGCGTCGAAGCCCACGCCGAGCATGCCGGCGATCAGGCGCAACTTGGCGATGGGCTTGCCATCGTGGCCGGGGCGGACATCGGCCGCGATCGGCTCGGTGCGTTCGTTCGCGGGTCGGCCGTCGGCGTCGAGCCGGAAGCGCAACGCGGGGCAGAAACATTCCCCGGCTTCGTGTCCGGGCCAGTCACTCACGCCGGGCTCGCCGTCGACGATCAGGCAGAAGATGCGTGCTTCGCGACCCAGACGTTTGTAGGTCAGCACTTCCTCGTTTACCCAGCGTGATGCTGCCGCCGCGGGCGAGCAGATCACGATCAGGTTTTCCGACTGCGCGAGCGCCTCGTTGACCTCGCGGCTGAGGTCGGTGGCGCTGGCGAGTTCGTCGCGGTCGCGAAAGACCGGGTTCAGGCGTCGCGGAATCGTGCCATGCGCGGTTACCGTTCCGACCAGCCGCGACGGCACGCGATATGTTTCCAGCGCCTTGTGCAGCCAGTCGGCCCACGCCTTGTCGGCGTGGCTGTAACTGATGAAGGCGCGATACATGAAGCGCGAAACCGGCGACTCGGCCATGGCCGTCTCCGCATCACGCGGGCTCGGGTCATCCTTGACGGTCGCGGCCCTCGCGGAACGCGCGGGAGCCGCATTCGTCCGGAAACGGGACTGTGCCAGATTCGTGGTGGAATGTGAAGCGCGTCACATTTGTCTGGCTGCGGGGCTGGACTTTCCTTTCAATTCTCGCGCGCAGAAATGTTGCGATGGCTGGTGAGGCGGATCACCAGCGGCGCAAGCGCGGCGTTCGTGGAGACAGACGCGTCGACGGTCGCGGGCGCGCGATTCTCGGGCAATTTCTCGAGCCCGATGGTAGCCGTTGGCTTGTTCTTACTCGTAAAGGGCGTTCGGCTTCATGTTGCTCATCTCGACGATTGTGTCCGGCATTGGATAGGCCATGACCGTCTCCGGATCACATGGAGGCACGGGCCGAAAACCCGGCTCGCGCACGCATCGCGCCTTCTTCCGTCAAACCCGATTTGCGGATTGCGAGTCATGCAGCACTCGCTCATCAGACGGGATGTCTGTTGATGATCGGTGGATCGATGACGGCCACAGTTCCACTGGGGCTCTCGATCATCAGGCTGAATTCGAATTCAGCCTGCGCAGGATCGGCGTCGAACACCGACAGTTGGGCAGTGTTGCCTTGGGGAACAAAGGTGCGCATCGGGAAAGCCGAGCGCCCGAGTGGATCCCCCATGCCGCCGCTGGCATCGCTCGATGCCTCCTTGAAACTGATGCCGACCGGGCTGTAGGCGGTTCCGTCAGCGCCCTGAATGATGAAACGAATCTCGGTGGGTCCGTTCACGACAAGACCACCGTTCGAATTCATCGACACCAAATTGCCGCCGTTGTAAAGCTGATACGAAGCGGGCGACGACAAGGACAGCGGCAGCAATTGCGTGACGGTGACAACGACGGTCGGCACATTCAGTGCGGTTGATGGACTGGATTGAGCGTACCCCCCCCGGAGCCTGTCAACAAGAGCGCGATTGCGGTGGACAACACGATGCGTTTCATGGTGCTCTCCTTCTGTGTTTGCGGCGGGATTGCCGCGGTGAAACTGCGATGAAGCAGGCGATGCGGGATTTTTCCATGCGCGTATTTGATGCCAACCAACTGCGACGACACGCGACAGGCTTTCAGCCCGTTCTGTAGCCTGTCAGCCCGACTCTCACAGGCTCAGTGGCTAGACGGCTTGTTGGTGATCGGTGGGTCGCAGGGAATCGTGGCATTGCCATTGCCGGTATCCCTGACCTGGACTTTGTAATGCGCGTTGATGGCCTTGGTGTTCTTATTGTGGATCTCGTGCTCGCGGTCGTGTCTCGGATGCGCGCTGAGCTGGATGTCATCGTGCTTGTCGTCGACGAAACTGACGGAAGCGATCCTGTAGCGCGGGTCGGCAGTCAGGGTCACAATGATTTTCGCGTTGCCTTCGCCAATCGTGTGCGTCACGCCGCCGGCGCCGTCGTCGCCACCCGTGTACTTGTAGCAGTAGCTCCTGCCGTTGATGACCCCGACATCGATGAATCCATCACCGGGTTCGGCGGGAACATAGCGGATGTCGAGGGAAACGGTCTTGTCTGGCATGGTCTTGCTCCGGTTGATGATGGCCACTCCGGCCGGGTACGGCGGCAACCCCGCCGGTCCTGTTGCCGCATCGTCGATGGTTGACGATGCGACGTATTTGCAACCTCATCGTCGTGCGTTGAGCCCGCTCGTCCGCCGTCCATGGTTGGTGTCGGCAAGGGTGCTTGCCGCATCAGGCCATGGATACAGGGGCACATAGCCGGCGGCTGTGAGTCGCTGCAGGTACGGCGCGGCCTCGGAACCACGGCCTAGCCGTTGAAGCACGCGCACCACCAGGTCGAGGCGATCGAAAGGGATCACCGGCGGCGAATCGGTAATCAGCAATTCGCGCGCTTTGGTCCACGCGCTTTTGGCTTCACCGGTTTGCCGTTTGCGCTGCGCGATTTCGCCTTGCAGCAGCAAGGCCTGTGCAAAATCCAAACGCGTGTCCTCATTGCTGTGCTCGCTCCTGATGGATTCGAGCAAGGCAAGCGAGCTTGTTATCTCCCTCGCAGCGCTGTCGGGATCGCCGCGCGACAGCGCCAGCCGTGCGAGCTGATCTTGTGCGTTCACGAGGGTTCCCGCCACGTACAGGTTCTTGGGATCCTTGGTGTGGGCTGTAACCGAGAGTGACTCGGCGAGTTGAGCCTCTTTGATGGCCTCACGGGGTTGGTGCGAGGTGTCGAGTCTTGACTGTTTCAGGCGACAAAGGGCCAGTGCAGTGCGCCAATCATTGTTTTCGGGATCGCGAGCGTACAGGTCCGCGGCGAGTGCGGCAGCGTCCGCTCGATTTGCGCGGGCTAGCCGGAGTTCGCCACGCTGCTCCTGCACACCTGCCAACAAGCCCAGTGCGTCGACGCTCTTGTCTTTCCAATTGGCGTTGGCCGGTTCGGCGGCCATGTTCCGCTGCAGGTCCTGGACTTGTTCGGAGAAGTTGTTTTCGGCGATATCGAGATGGCCTTGTTCGAGCGCGAGGCTGCCCAGCCAGGAAACGACGTTGGCGGCTTCGAAGCGGAGTTGTGGATCCTCCGGCCGTTGCTTGACCCACACGTGGTACATCGCAAGCTGCTGCAGCATCCCTTGCTCGGCCTCGGCCGTGCGCCCCAGCTTCTTGTCCATGACCGACACGGCTTGCAGCCCGTAAGCCACTTCCTTCTGCCAGTCGAAGTCATGGGGATTCATCGCCACCAGCTTGACGGCGCTGTCGTAGTAGCTCTGGAACATGGTTTCGGCCGTGGCGTTGTCGCCTTTCTGCATGGCAGCGTAGCCGACCCAGTATTCGGCCTGCGCCTTGTCGAACAGCCGGTTGCCGTTGTCCGGTGCGCGGTTGTACAGGGCGCTGGTGCGATCCAGGGCTTCGCGAAAGGCCGCCGTCGCGGCGCCGAGTTCGCCCTTGGCGAGGCGCACCTGCCCGATGTCCATCAGCAAATTCGCCTGCTGCTCAAGTGCCGTGTCCGTGAGGTCGCGTGGTTTCAGCGTTGCGAAGTAGGCCGTTGCCTTGTCGTCGACCGAGCGCATCAGGTCGAGCCGGCCGACCGTGGCCAATTTCTTGCGCAGGTCGCCGAGCATGAAGCCGAGGATGTCCTCGGCCTGGGCTTGCCGGCGCCGGGCGTCATCGCGGGAGATGACCGCGGCGTGTTCCGCGGTGACGGCCTTGTCCTGCGCGACCACCGCCGCATGGCGCGACACGAAGGCAAGGATCGCCAGCACGATGGTCACGACCATCACTGCCATCGCAGCCGCCGTGAGCGTCGCCATGCGCCGCATGCGCCGGTGCTGTTCGCGCTGCTTCAGCGCATCGAAGCCGACGTCCAGCATCCCGGCGATCAGTTTCAGCTTGGCGTTTTGTTTTCCGTCCTTGCCGGGACGCGCATCGGCGGCGATCGGTTCGGTGCGTTCGTTCGTGGGTTGGCCACTCGCGTCGAGCTGGAAGCGCAACGCGGGACAGAAACATTCTTCCGCTTCACGGCCGGGCAGGTCCGTGGCGTTGGGTTCGCCGTCCACGATCAGGCAGAAGATTCGCTCGGCGCGGCCCATGCGTTTGTAGGCCAGCACTTCCTCGTTGACCCAACGCGAAGCCGCCGACGCGGGCGAGCAGATCACGACCTGGTTTTCCGATTGCGCGAGCGCCTCGTTGACCTTGCGGCCGAGATCGGTGGCGCTGGCGAGTTCGTCGCGGTCGCGGAAGACCGGATTCAGCCGGCGCGGAATCCTGCCGTGCGCGGTTTCGGTACCGACCAGCCGCGACGGCACGCTGTACGTTTCAAGCGACCGGTGCAGCCAGTCCGCCCACGCCTTGTCGCGGTGGCTGTAGCTGATGAAAGCGCGATAGGTGAAGCGGGCGACCGACGGATCGGGCATGGCGCCACCGCTGCGAAAACGTCAAACCATCCCTGGCAGGACGCGATCGTCGAGCGCGGGTGCGCTGGCGGGTCGCCGCAAACCGTTACGAGCGGTTCGCGGGGCGGAAAATAGCACCAAATGTGAACAGTGTCACGTTTTTTCCGAGGTGCGATTCAGCGGCCCAACGGCTTGGCCATCCGCAGCAAGTCGGGGGCGAAGCCGGCGCGCTCGTACAACGCGCGGGCACGTGTGTTGCCGGGAAACACGCTGAGGGTCAGGAGTTTGCAACGGTTCTCCCTTGCCCATTTTTCGGCGTGGGCAAGCAACGCGCGGCCGATGCCGCGGCCTTCGCGGGAAGGCACCACCGCGAGATCGGCCACGTGGCACGCACGCATGCCGGAGAAGAAATCGCGCTGCACCTGCAGGTGCAGGAAACCGGCAGATCGCCCATCCGTTTCTTCGGCCACGAAAAAGTGATCGCCGGGTGGCGTCTCACGCAAGGCGCGTTCGATGTCGGCGTGGATCGCGGCCAGGGTTTCGCGCTTGCGCCGTCCGTGGGGCAAGTCGAAGGATGCGAAGCGGGGCACCAGCGACAGGATGAAATCAGTGTCGCCGGGGGTTGCGGGGCGGATGGTGATGGAGTGCTTGCGCATTTTTGACACCGCGACCATTTTATTGATCGTCATTCCGGGGCCGCCGAAGGCGGAACCCGGAATCGGTTTTCCATATCTTCAGGACCGATTCCGGGTTCTGCTCGCAGCGCGGCCGCGAGCAGCCCCGGAATGACGACAAGAAAAACACTCCGGCTTGACGAGACCGCTGGCTCACCCGAACAACGCATCAGGCATCGCGAACACGCTGTCTCCTTCGGCCTGCATCGCGGCGAGATGCGTGCGCGTGCGCGGCAGGATGCGATCGAAATAGAAGCGCGCGGTCAGCCGCTTGGCTTGCTTGAAGTCTTCCGGGTGCGACGAGATTTCCGCCGCGGCGACGCTGCGCGCCCATGCGTAGGCCAGCGCGACGTAGCCCGAATACATCAGGTAATCGAATGCCGCCGCGCCGATTTCATCCGGGTTGGAAATGGCGCGTTTGCCGAGCCCCTGTGTGACCTCGCCCCATTCCCTGGCCAGCGCCGACAACTTCGGGATGAACTCCTTCGTGGCGGCGTCGCTCGCCTGTTGCGCACAGAACGCGGCGAGGTGTTCAAGGAAAAGCCGCAGCCCCTCGCCTTGCTGCTGCATGATCTTGCGGCCGAGCAGGTCCAGCGCCTGGATGCCGGTGGTCCCTTCGTAGATGGTGGTGATCCGCGCATCGCGCGCGTATTGCTCCATGCCCTGTTCGGCGATGTAGCCGTGGCCGCCGTAGACCTGCAGCGCGAGGCTGGTGCATTCGTTGGCGTTCTCGGTGAGCATCGCTTTCACGATCGGCGTGAGGAACGACACCAGTATTTCGGCGCGCTTCACTTCGCTTGCGTCCGTCAAACGATGCTGGATGTCCACCAGGGTCGCGGCGTACAGGCCCAGCGCGCGGCCGCCTTCGATCAGCGATTTTTGCGTCAGCAGCATGCGGCGGATGTCGCCGTGCACGATCAGCGGGTCGGCCGGTTTGTCGGGAAACTTCGCGCCCGACAACGCACGCATCTGCAGGCGTTCGCGTGCGTAGGACAGCGCGTTCTGGTACGCGCGTTCGCTCAGCGCGAGGCCTTGCAGTCCGACCGCGAGCCGCGCGGTATTCATCATGGTGAACATCGCGTTGAGGCCCTTGTTGGCCTCGTCGATCAGCCAGCCCTGCGCGCCGTCGAAGTTCATCACGCAGGTCGCGGAACCCTTCAGGCCCATCTTGTGCTCGATCGCGCCGCAGCGCACCGCGTTGGGTTCGCCCGCCTTGCCGTCCTTGCCCACCTTGAGCTTCGGCACGATGAACAGGGAGATGCCTTTCACGCCTTTCGGTGCGTCCGGCAGGCGCGCGAGCACGAGGTGCACGATGTTGCCGGTGAAGTCGTGCTCGCCCGCGGTGATGAAGATCTTGGTGCCGCTGATGGCAAAACTGCCATCCTCGTTCGGTTCGGCGCGGGTCTTCAACAGCCCGAGGTCGGAGCCGCAATGCGGTTCGGTCAGGCACATGGTGCCGGTCCAGGCGCCCGACACGATGGGTTTCAGGAACGCTTGTTTCTGCCAGTCCTCGCCGTGCACGCGCAACGCCTCGGTGGCGCCGTGCGAAAGCAGCGGATAGGTGCCCCAGGCGAGGTTGGCCGAGTCGATCATTTCCTTGACCGGTGCGCCGATGGTTTCCGGCAGGCCTTGTCCGCCGAATGCTTCCGGCGCGGTGAGTCCCGCCCAGCCGCCTTCGACGTATTGGTCGTAGGCGCGCTTGAAGCCTTGCGGGGTTTGCACCGCACCGGTCTGCTTGTCGAACGTGCAACCCTCGCGATCACCAACTTCGTTCAACGGTGCCAGCACGGTCTGCGAAAACCTCGCGGCCTCGTCCAGCACCGCATCGATGAGTTCGCGGTTCAGCGATTCGCAACCGGGCAGTTTCGCGAACTGCTTTTCGACATCCAGCAGGTCGTACAGACAGAAGCGGATGTCGGCGAGCGGGGCGGTGTAGTGAGTGGTCATGGTGTCCATCCGTGCAAATGGCCGAAGGGAAGAAATCTTCGCCGCGCGTCGCGAGCGAAGGCAGCTTGCGTGACGCCGGAGCGCAGCAAGCGGAGCGTACACGCCAGTACGTGAGCATTGCGAGCACCGCCGGCGCGCAAGCTGCCGAGCGCAGTAGCGTCGCGAAGATTTCTCATCGCCAGATGTTCGAAACCCCCGGCACCGGCGAGATGTAGCCCTTGCCGTCCAGTTTGAACGGTTGCGCGCCGCCCTTTTCGCCCTTGCCGACCGACAGCGTGCCCTTGAGTTCGTATTGGACGGCATTGCGTTTTGCGGCGACCAGCGCGGCCGCGCCGGCGGCATCGGGCTTGAGCGTCACGGTTCCGACGTCGGCATCCATCGCAGGGATGTCGAGCGCGGGCGAGAGCGCGACGTGCCCGGCCGGTTTGCCGTCGAGGGTGAGGTCGGCGTCGATCGCATAGACGTGCATGCCGGTGTCATAGCTGTAGTTCTGGAAGCGCACCACCACCGCCCATGCGCCGTCGGAATTTACGGTGAGCTGCTGGATGCTGGCGGTGGGCGGTTGCAGCTTGGTGCCCATGCTCGTGCAGGCGCCAAGCAGCGCGGTCGCGGCCAGCAAGCCGATGGCGGCGACGGCGCGAAGGCAACGGAAGGTCGGGTGCGTGGACATCGGCCGGCTCCTGTCGAGGCGTGGTCGTTTTGCGTCCGGCTACTTTAGCGCGCCGCGCAGCGGTCGGGCGCGGTGGTTGCGGCATACGGCGCGGCCGGCGTGGCACGGAACTCGGCGATGTCCTGCAAGGCCGCGAGGCGGCCGTCGTCGATGAGGGCCACGGCGTCCGCCAACGCGGCGACTTCGTCGTGCTGGTGGCTGACCATCACGGTGGTCAGCGCGAACTCCTGCTTGAGCCTCACCAGGTGCTGCAGCACTTCCGCGCGCGCTTCGCGGTGCAGGTTGGCGAGTGGCTCGTCGAGCAGCAGCGCACGAGGCCGGCGCAGCAACGCGCGGCCGATCGCGACGCGCCGGGCCTGGCCGCCCGAAAGCTGGCCGGGTTTGTGCTTGAGCAGCGTGGACAAGCCGAGCAGCGACACGGCATCGTCGAATGCAGCGGGCGCCGCGCCGCGCGGCATGCCGTAGCGCAGGTTGTCGCGCACGCTCATGTTCGGAAACAGGCGCGCGTCCTGGAACACCACGCCGAGATTGCGATGCGCGGCTGGCAAGTCGATGCCGGCAGCGCTGTCGAACAGGACGTGGTCGTCGATGGCCATGCGCCCGCGTCGCGGATGCAGCAGTCCCGCCATCGCGAGCAGGGTCGAAGTCTTGCCGCAACCGGAAGGCCCGAACAGTGCCAGCGCGCGCAGCGGGGTCGTGATCGCAAGCTCCAGCGAGAACTCGCCGCGCTGCAGCGCCAGGTCGAGGTCGATCATGCCTCGATTTCCGATGGACGGGATCGGCCGCGCAACAGCATCAGCGCGGCAACCAGCGAGGCCAGCAACGCCACGGTCACCGCGACCAGCGTGAGCCGCAGCGCACCACCCTCGCCACCGGGCGTCGAGATCAATTCGTACAGCGCGATCGGCAACGTGCGGGTCTGGCCGGGGATCGACGACACGAAGGTGATGGTGGCGCCGAACTCGCCGAATGCACGCGCGAACGCCAGCGCGAGGCCGGCGACCAGGCCCCGCACCGACAGTGGCAGGGTGATGCCGAAGAAGATTCGCCAGGGTCCCGCGCCCAGCGTGGCGGCCGCGTTTTCCAGTTTGCGGTCCACCGACTCGAAGGCATTGCGCAACGCCACCACCAGCAGCGGGAATGCCATCACCGCAGCGGCCAGCGCTGCCCCGCTCCAGCGGAACGCGATGGACAAACCCGCCGCATCGAGCAGTCGTCCGATCGCGCCGTGATGGCCGAACACGATCAGCAGGACGTAGCCGGTCACCACCGGCGGCAGGATCAACGGCAGCAGCAGCAATCCCTCGAACAGCGGTTTGCCGAAGAAGCGGGTGCGCGCCAGCAACCACGCACAGCCGAGCGCGAACGGCAGCGATGCGAACACGCCGACCAGCGAGACCTTGAAGCTCAAGGCCAGCGCGACGGCTTCGGCATGGTCGAGCGGCATCGTCAGTGCGCCAGCACGTCGAAGCCCCAGTGCCGGAACACGTCGCGTGCAGGTTCCGATTGCAGCGCATCCAGCAACGCACGTGCCGGCGCGCCGTCATGGCCTTTCACGATCGCGATCGGATACACGATGGGCTTGTGGCTGTCGGCGGGAAAGGTTGCGACCACGCGCACGCGCGGTTCGGATACCGCATCGGAGCGGTACACGATGCCGAGCGGGCATTGCCGCAGTGCCACGAGGTTCAATGCCGCGCGCACGTCGCGGCTCATCGCCATGCGCGGCTCCAGTGCATTCCACCACCCGAACTTCGTCAGCGATTGCTTCGCGTAGATCCCGGCCGGCACCGAATCGGGCAGGGCGATCGCGAGACGGTCGTCCTTGCCCAGCGCTTGCAGCAGGGGTTCCGCGCCGTGGCCGAGATCGACGCTCACGCGCGACTGCGCCGGGGCGATCAGCACCAGCGCATTGCCGAGCAGGTCGCGGCGCGTGGCCGGCACGATGGCATCGTGTCGTGCGGCGTCGTCCATCCAGCGTTCGTCGGCGGAGATGAAAAGGTCGGCAGGCGCACCGTTCTCGATCTGGCGCGCCAGCGCGGACGATGCCGCGTACACCAGCCGGGGAGCCGGGGCCCCGAGCATGCCGTCATGCGCCATCTGGTCGAGCGCGGGTTGCAGGCTGGCGGCGGCGAAGATCGTGGGCGGCGCGGCCATCGCGATCGGGGAAACCAGACCGGACGCCGCAAGGGCCAGGCATGTGATCAATCGCTGGATTCGCCGCATCGTTCCCGGGCCGTAGTCGTGATCGCGACGATTCTAGCGGTCGCCGAAAGCCGCCGGCGATCCGGAGGGCGAACCACCTGGATGTGGCGGGAAGCGGAACGGTCTGCCCGGACGCAGTCTCAGCGGCCCCAGACGACCGTCAATGTGGCTTTCGCCAGCGCGTGTCTTTCGATCCCGGCCAGCGCCGCCTTGCGGCTGAAGTGCGCCTGGATGCCGAGTTCCGGAACGTCGAGCGCGTACACGGTAAACACGTAATGGTGCGGCTTGCCGGGTGGCGGGCACGGCCCGGAATAACCCGCGTCGCCGAAGTCGTTGCGCGGTTGCTCGGTGTCGCCCGGCGCGTCGCCGTTGTGCGGCGTACCGGCGCCGGCGTTGAGTCCATGCGCGCCGACCGCGATGTCGTACGCGATCCAGTGCCAGAAATCGGCGTCCGGGTCGTACATCGTGACGGCGTAGCTTTTCGTTCCGGCAGGCGGATCGTGCCAGCGCAACGCCGGCGACTGGTTGCCGCCCCCGCATCGGGTATAGACATTCACGAGCGGCATGCGGCCGTCCGCCGTCAGTGTCGGGCTGTCGAGCACGAAGCCTTGCGCGGCCAGTGCCGCGAGCGGGGCCATGGACAGGCACAACCAGAGCGGCAGGCGTCGCATGCGGGTCACGCCTTCGCGCGTTTGCGCGGTGTCGGTGCGCCGAGGTATTCCTTGAGCACCACGGCGTTGCAGTGCTGCTCGTCGTGCGCCATGAACACCAGCGTCGTCGTGGCGTGCCCGCCGACGATTCCGCGCAGTTCGGCCACCGCGTCGGGATTGGCGTCCAGTTCGGCACGATAGCGTTTGCGGAACTCTTCCCACTTGGCCGGATCGTGGCCGAACCACTTGCGCAGTTCGGTGGAAGGCGCGATGTCGCGCAGCCACACGGTCAGGTGCAGTTTCTCCTTCGACTGCCCGCGCGGCCACAGCCGGTCGATCAAGACCCGCGCGCCATCGGACTTTGCCGCAGGCAGGTTGGCGCGCTTGATTAGCACCGTCATCGCGTTTCCTCTGTGCATACCGGACACGACACGGCATCATAGGCGTTTGTCCGTGAAAGATTCGACATGACCCGACGCTTGATCGTGCGCCGCTCGCCCATCCACGGCAACGGCGTGTATGCCGCCATCGACATTCCGGCACGCACCGTGCTGATCCAGTACAAGGGCCGCTTGCTGACCCATGCCGAAGCCGACCGCCTGTATGGCGATGGTGCCGATACCGGCCACACCTTCCTGTTCACCCTCAACGACGACTACATCGTCGATGCCAACGTCGGCGGCAACAGCGCGCGCTGGATCAACCATTCGTGTGCCCCCAACTGCCGCGCCTGGATCGAGGAGGTCGATGGTGCGCGCCACGACAAGGTGCTGATCGAATCGAGGCGCGCGATCAAGGCCGGCGAGGAACTCACCTACGACTACGGCATCGTGCTGGACGTGCCGCACACCGCGAAGATGAAGAAGTTGTGGGTGTGCCGCTGCGGCGCGAAACGTTGCACCGGCACGATCCTCAAGCCCAAGCCTTGATGGCGGTCCGGAATGCGCCGCCCTAGCGTTCCCCGGCCAGGGAATATTGGCGATACGCGCCATAGCCCAGGCCGCATGCCCCGGTCAGCAGGGCGGGTATCAGCAACGCATGTTGCTGCATGTGCGCGAAGGACAATGCTCCGAAGGCACTGCCGAGCATGAAGGTGGAAGCCACCACCACGCACACCCGCAAGCGCAGCATGTCCACGGGCAGGCCGCGCAACAGGTGCCCGAGGTAAATGCCGAGGTCGGTGAAGATGCCGGTGACGTGGGTCGTCCGGATCAGCGCGCCGCTGTAGGCGCTGACCATGCCGTTCTGCAACCCCATCGCGGTCGAAGCCAGGTAAAGCCCCGTCGAATTCGATGCGTCGAGCATGGGAATGGCGACGAACAGCAGCAGTGACTCCAGCATCAGTGCCACGCCGTAGCGCCGCCCCAGTTTCAGGGTGCTCTGCTGGACGATCATGCCGCTCAGCATGGTGCCCAGCACGAACGCCGCGATCGCGAATGCCCAATGCAAGGCTTCGCCGCCGTTGGCCTGGCCCAGCGCGATGCCGAACAGGCTGGCGTTGCCGGTCATGTTGCTGATCGACTCGTGCCGGAATCCCAGGTAGCCGACCGCGTTGACGAGGCCGGCGATGAAGGCCAGCACGCCGGTGCCGAACCACGCCCAGCGCGGCAGTTGGCGGAGCCATGGCATGGGTTTCGTTCCTCGGGGATTCGGTGAGTGGCGGCAGAGTCTAGCAACCGCCGCACTGGCCGCCCTCGCGGCGAGTGGGCCTCCGTGCAAAAAAACGCCCGGCTTGCGCCGGGCGTTTCGATGACACGGGAACGTGTTGCGATCAGCCCTTGAGGCAGGTGCTCATGAAGCTCTTGCGGTCGGCGCCCTTGAGGCTCTTGGCCTTGGCGTCGGCGTTGCAGCTCTTCATCTTTTCCTGCTGGGTGGTCTTGGCAGCCGGCGCGGCGGCGGTGGTCTTGCCGTGCAGGCAGTCGCTCATGAACTTCTTGTGGGCATCGCCCTTCATGCCCTTGGACTCATGGCTGCAGGTCGCCATTTTCTGCTGCTGGGCGGTCATCGCCTTGGGCGCGGCCGAGGTCTTCGGCGCCGCGGCGAAAGCCGGGGCGGCAGCCATTGCGCCGAGGGTCAGGCCCAGTGCCAACATCGAGGTACGGATCCGCATGACTTCTCTCCTGGTAGAAGTAGGTGCCGGCAGTCGCCGACGTCGCGCACTATACGCCCGCGTTTGCGGATCGGGCTAAACGAACGCCTGCCGACACCCGAGCCGCGCGAGGCGATTCAGGTTACGGCAGGCGTGGTGTTAGAGGATCGTTAGCGAGCCCGCCGCGATCACGGTTTGGCAGGCTCGCGCTTGCTTTTGTTGAAAGTCCTGCACATGGGTGAGCTGGAGCTTTCGTGACATGCCGGTGGCATGTCACGCCGGCGAGCGGGCAGTCCATGGAAGGACTGCCCCGGACTTGGGCGACGGAGCCGGATGCGCAGTCACCCAAGTGCTGGGCGGTGCCAGAGATGGCAACTATGCCGCGGCGCGATTGGCTTCCACCTGCTGGCGCGGGCCCTTCTTCAGCGCCTCGCGGACGTGCGCGACCAGCAGATCGACTTCGGCCTCGTTGATCGCGAAGTGCGGGGTGAAGCGCAAGGAGTTGGCGCCGCCGTGGATCACGTTGATGCCGCGTTCGCGCATGTATTCCTCGGTGGAGCCTGCGCCGAAGCACTTGAACTGCGGCGCCAGTTCGCACGAAAGCAGCAGGCCGGTGCCCTGCACCTTGGTGATGAGCCCGCCGAGTTCGTCCTTGAGCGCAGAGAGTTTCTTCACCAGTTCCGCCCCGCGCTCGCGGATGTTGGCGCGCAGCGCAGGCGTGATTTCAGCCAGCACCGTGCAGGCGATGTCGAGCGCACGCGGGTTGCCGGTCATGGTGTTGCCGTAGATGCCTTTCTTGTACAAACCGGCGGCGCGTTCGTTCACGGCCAGCACCGACAGCGGGAACTGGCCGCCGTTGAGCGCCTTGGAATAGGTTTCCATGTCGGGCGCCGGCAACTTCTCGAAGCCGGGGTAATCGACGACCGACAGCACGCCGTGCGCGCGCAGGCCGGCCTGGATCGAATCGACCAGCAGCAGCGAGCCGTGCGCCTGGGTCAGTTCGCGCGCGGCGGCGTAGAACTCCGGGGTCACGGCGCGGCCGGGATCGCCTTCGCCCATCACGGGTTCGAGGAACATCGCCTCGAAGAACCAGCCGTTCTGTTCGGCTTCGTCGAACGCGTGGCGTAGCGCGGCCACGTCGTAAGGCGGGATCACGACCACCGAATGTTCGTCGCGGAAGCTCGCGAGGTTGTTGACGTAAGCCTTGCGCGAAGAATCCGAATACAGCGCCGGGCGCTCGGTGCGGCCGTGGAACGCGCCCTTGACGACCAGGCGCTTGATCGTGCGGCCTGCGTACTTCGCGCCCGCGTCGGTCATCAGCTTGGCGTTGACGTCGGCGATGCGCGCGGCCAGCGTCACCGATTCCGAACCGGAATTGAGGCACATGAACTTCGCGAACGGATGCTTGCCCGCGCGCTGGCCGATTTCCTTGCGCAGCGCATCGGTGAAGGCGTGCTGTGCCAGCGACGGCGTCATCACGTTGGCCATGACCTGCGGTTTCGCCAGGGCCTTCATTACCGCCGGCGGGTTGTGGCCGAAACCGAGCATGCCGTAGCCGCCGCAGTCGTACAGCACCGCGCCCTTGAGCGTGACGATCCAGGCGCCGCGCGCCGCCAGCGGCACGAACGGGCACACCGCGTCGTCGGGATAGAAATTGACGAACCCGGATTGCAGCGCGTGCAACTGCGCGTCCTCGTCCAGGCCGAGCACCTCCGGGTGGGCTGCCTTCAACTGCGTGAGAGAGGCGTGTGCATCGGCGATCGCGCCGGCGAGATCGGCATCCTGCGCCGCGAAGCGCTCGACGGTGGCGTCGTCCAGACCCTGTGTGCGGACCTGGCCGCCTTGGTTGCGCAGTTCGCGCAGCATGTCGATCGGTTTCATGGGGGACCTCCAAGGGTACGGCAATGCTTGGGTTTGCATAACCGTAAGTTATTCAAGAGAAAAGGATTTGGACGCCAATTCTAGCAGTCGGGGCATTCTTGCGTAACCCCCGCGCCGACCGCATGACGCCTGTCAGGCGCGATGCTTGACGCCGGCGCATGGCCGGTCCGGCACGCGGCGTGCAGAATGTGCCCATCGCAGGGCCGCGGGAGCGGGCCATGTCGGCACTGATCGTGCACTCGCGGTTTCATCTGGTCGTGTTCTACGTCGCGCTCTTCGTGTGTTTCGCGCCGGAATGGCTGGGCACGTTTTTCCAGCGCGTGGAGCCGGGCGCGGTGAAGCGCGACCGCGGTTCGCACGCGTGGCTGTTCATCGCGATGGGCGCGGGCGTATTCGCGGCGTTCTTCCTGGTCAACGCCGATTTTCCGGGCACGACATTGACGTGGAACCAGCCTTTGCAATTCTGGATCGGCGTCGCGGTGATGCTGGCCGGGCTGGCATTCCGCTGGTACGCGATCCACGTGCTCGGGAAGTTCTTCACCCGCACGGTGGCGACGCGCGCCGGGCAGCACGTGGTGCAAGACGGGCCGTACCGCTGGATTCGGCATCCATCCTATTCGGGCGCATTGTTGATGTTCCTGGGGATGGGTATCGCGATGACCAACTGGGCGGCGTTGCTGGCGATCATGCTCGGCGCGGGCATCGGCTATGCGTGGCGGGTGCACGTCGAGGAGCAGGTTCTGTGCGCCGACCTCGGCCAGCCGTACCGGGATTACATGCTCCGCACCCGGCGGTTCGTGCCGTTTGTGTGGTAACCGTGGAAGGCGCATGCTAGGCGCATGATCAGGCCAGAGATCGATACCCTGTTCACCAAAATCGCCCCGGACTCGATGATGGCGAACGGGCGATTCCGCGGCGGACCGCGCGCGATGCGCTTCATGCCGCTGGTTTCGCTGGTATGGATGGGCTGGATTTTCGGTCCGGCCATCTTCAACGTCGGCGCGCCGTTCCAGTATTGGCTGTGGCCGACGCTGGCAAGCATCCCGGTGTTCCTGTTCCTGTATTGGCGTGGTTACACCTGTTCGCGACGCAACAACCTCTGGTACGCCATCGCGATTGCCGCGTTGGGCATGGCGGTCACGCCGTTCAACCCGTTTGCCGAAACCTATCTGATCTACGCCTGCGCGGTGGCGGCATTCTGCAATTCGCTGCGTTTCTCGATCGGGCTGATGCTCGGGATGCTTGCGCTGTATTCGCTGGAGTGGCTGTGGATAGGATTCCCGTGGCCGTACCTCGCGAACGCCGTGCTGATCGGATTGATCGTCGGCATCATGGGCATGTACCAGAACGTCGTCCAGTTGCGCCAAGCCGAATTGCGCCTGTCGCACGACGAGGTGCGACGCCTGGCCGCCAGTGCCGAGCGCGAACGCATCGGCCGCGACCTGCACGACCTGCTCGGGCACACCCTGTCGATGGTGACGCTGAAATCGGAACTGGCCGGACGACTGATCGAACGCGACCCACGCGCGGCCCGCCGCGAAATCGCCGACGTCGAACGGGTCGCGCGCAACGCGCTGTCGCAGGTGCGCAGCGCGGTCAGCGGCATCCGCGCGGCAGCGCTGGTGTCGGAACTGGCCTCGGCGCGGTTGCTGCTGGAAACCGCCGGCGTGCAGATGGAATACTGGAGCGACTCGCAGGCGTTGCCGGCGAACATCGAGACGTGCCTGGCGCTGGTATTGCGCGAAGCCGTCACCAACATCCAGCGCCACGCGCGCGCCAACAGGGTCGAAGTCACGGTGATCGCAGGTACGGAACGGGTGGTGATGCGCATCCGCGACGACGGCCGCGGCGGCGTCAACGAACGCGGCAACGGATTGACCGGCATGCGCGAACGCATCGCCGCGCACGGTGGCGAACTGTGGATCGAATCGCCACGTGGAAAAGGTACCGGCATCGAGGCCAGGCTGCCGCTGCCGCCGGTCGAACGCGGCACGCAGAAGGTCGTGCCGATCGCCGCCGCGCCGCTGGCGCAGCACGCGGCAGGTCGCGCATGATCCGGGTGTTGCTGGCCGAGGACCAGGCGATGGTGCGCGGGGCGCTGGCCGCGTTGTTGGCGCTGGAGCCCGACATCGAGGTGCTGGGTTCGGTGGCGGATGGCGAAACGGCGTGGCGCGAGGTCGGGCGCCTGAAACCCGACATCCTGATTTCCGACATCGAGATGCCGGGACTCACTGGGCTGGAACTGGCGCAGCGCATCCAACGACACGAGCTGCCGATGAAAGTGGTGATCGTGACCACGTTCGCGCGTTCGGGCTATCTTCGCCGCGCACTCGACGCGGGCGTGTCGGGTTACCTGCTGAAGGATGCGCCGGCGGAGAAGCTGGCCGATTCGCTGCGCATGGTGCATCGCGGCGGCCGCGCGATCGACCCGGAACTGGCGCTGGAGGCGTGGACCGAAGCCGATCCGCTGAACGACCGCGAACGCCAGGTGTTGCGCCTCGCCGGCGAGGGCAAGAGTGCGGGCGAGATTGCGCAGCAATTCAATCTTTCGCACGGCACCGTGCGCAACTATCTCTCCGAAGCGATCGGCAAGCTCGGCGTGGCCAACCGCATCGAGGCGTATCGGTTGGCGCGGCAGAAGGGTTGGCTGTGAAAACCTGCTGCGCTCGGTATCGCGTTGGTGCGCGCCGGCTCGAAATCCTCATGTACTCGTCTGTACACTCCGGTTTCTCGCCGACGCGCGCCTAGCGCTACCTTCGCTCGCGACGGTTTTCCCCCTGTGTGACGATTCGCTGCCGCGCGCTGCCACCATGCAGTGCATCGCATGGCGCTCGCGGGATGCGCAAGAATATCGAGCTAGCGACAAGGGTCCTGGTCTTGAAGAAATCCGATTTCCACTACGACCTGCCGGTCGAACTGATCGCGCAGCAGCCGTTGCCCGAGCGCAGCGCCAGCCGCCTGCTGGTGGCGGATGCCACGCGCCAGTCGCTGGCCGATCATGCTTTCCATGACTTGCCGGGCATGCTGCGCGCGGGCGACCTGCTGGTGTTCAACGATACGCGCGTGTTGCCGGCGCGCCTGTTCGGACGCAAAGCCAGCGGCGGCGCGGTCGAGATCCTGCTGGAGCGCGTCACCGGCACGCACACCGCCACGGCGATGCTGGGCGTCAGCAAGAAGCCGCGCGAGGGCAGCCTGATCGAACTCGACGACGGCACGCCGGTACGCGTGCTCGGCCGCGACGGACAGTTCTTCGAACTCAGGTTCGAATGCGTCGAGCCGCTGGAAAAACTGTTGTTGCGCATCGGCCACATGCCGTTGCCGCCGTACATCGCGCGCCCGGACAACGCGCGCGACAACGAGCGCTACCAGACCGTGTACGCGCGCCGGCCGGGCGCGGTCGCGGCACCGACCGCCGGCCTGCATTTCGACGCGCCGTTGCTGGACGCGCTGCACGCGCGCGGGGTCGACTTCGGCTACATCACGCTGCACGTGGGCGCGGGAACGTTCCAGCCGGTGCGCACAGATAGAATCGAAGACCACCGGATGCACCGGGAATGGCTGAACGTGGGCGCCGAACTGGTCGAGAAGATCCATCGCACCCGGGCGCGTGGCGGGCGCGTGATCGCGGTCGGCACCACCGTGGTGCGTGCGCTGGAAGCCGCGCGCGGCGAGCGTGGCGGGGTGGAGCCGTTCGCCGGCGAGACGCAAATCTTCATCTTCCCCGGCTACCGGATCACCAGCATCGACGGGCTGGTCACCAATTTCCACCTGCCGGAATCGACCCTGCTGATGCTGGTGTCGGCCTTCGCGGGCCGCGAGTTCGTGCTCTCGGCGTATCGCCATGCCGTCGAGCAACGCTATCGCTTCTACTCGTATGGCGATGCGATGCTGGTGTGGCCGTCGCAGCAAGCTTGACCCCCGTCCAACACCTCGGCTTGCCACATAAAGGAGTCCGAACTTGTCCGGCAACGATGACCTGAAAACCAGACCCAACGAATACCTCGTGCTTTCCCGCGGCCAGTGGGATGCATCCTCTTCGAAAGAGGAGATCCAGGGCGCCATCGACGCGTTCTACACCTGGCACGATCGCATGGTCGCGGACGGCAAAATGAAAACCGGCAGCCGCTTGATGAGGGACGGCAAGTTCGTTTCCGGGCGCGCGGTGACGGATGGTCCTTATTCCGAGGCCAAGGAAATCGTCGGCGGCTACTGGTTCGTGCTGGCCGACAGCCTCGATGAAGCCGCCCGCTTGCTGGCGGGAAGCCCCTGCCTCGCCCATGGCCTGTTCTATGAAGTCCGCGAACTCGACCCGCAGCGCAGCAGCGCGTACATGGTCACGGCCGAGACGCCGGATGGCGCTTGAGGTCCGATCCGGCGAAGGCTGCCGTGGCAGGGAAAGGGGTGCATTCTTGAAACGGCCAGACGATGCAATTCGATTTGCTCGCCACTGACGGTGCCGCCCGCCGTGGCCGCATCACGCTGCCGCGTGGCGCGGTCGACACGCCCGCGTTCATGCCGGTCGGCACGTATGGTTCCGTGAAGGCGATGACGCCGCGCGACCTTGTCGATGTCGGCGCGCAGATCATCCTCGGCAACACGTTTCATTTGTGGCTGCGCCCCGGTCTCGACGTGGTCCGCGAGTTCGGCGGCCTGCACCGCTTCATCGGCTGGCACGGACCGATTCTCACCGACTCGGGCGGCTTCCAGGTGTTCTCGCTGGCCGAGCGTCGCAAGCTCACCGAGGAAGGCGTGACGTTCGCTTCGCCGGTCGACGGTTCGCGGGTGTTCCTGTCGCCCGAGGAATCCATGCGCATCCAGACGGTGCTCGATTCCGACATCGTGATGGCGTTCGACGAATGCACGCCGTACACGATCGACGGCAGGCCGGTGGATGTGCATGTCGTGCGCGAGTCGATGGAGTTGTCGTTGCGCTGGGCCGCGCGCTCGCGGCGGGCCTTCGACGAACTCGGCAATCGCAATGCGTTGTTCGGGATCGTGCAGGGCGGCGTGCACGACGACTTGCGTGCCCGCTCGATGGATGGCCTCCTGGAAATCGGATTCGACGGCTACGCGCTGGGCGGCCTGGCGGTGGGCGAGCCGGAAGCCGAACGCAACGCGACGCTGGAATCGGCCTGCCCACGCTTGCCCGAGGACAAACCGCGTTACCTGATGGGCGTCGGCCGCCCCGAGGACATCGTCGAAGCCGTGCGCCGCGGCATCGACATGTTCGATTGCGTGATGCCGACCCGCCATGCGCGCAACGGGTTCCTGTTCACGCGCGAAGGCACGCTGCGCATCCGCAACGCGAAGTACGCGAGCGACACGCGGCCGATCGAAGAAGGCTGCGGGTGTTACGCCTGCGCCAACGGGTTCTCGCGCGCCTACCTTCGCCATCTCGACCGCTGCGGCGAGATGCTGGGCGCGCAGCTCGCGACCCTCCACAACCTGCACCATTACCTCACGCTGATGCACGGGTTGCGCGAGGCGATCGAGTCCCGCTCGCTGGATCGCTACGTCGCGGAGTTCCACGCGCGGCGCGGTATACAAGCTTCGTAGCCCGGATGTAGGCGCGCAGCGCCGCAATCCGGGTTGTCTGCCACACGAGCCCGGATTCCACTACGTTCCATCCGGGCTACGTTGTGGCGAGGTGGAACGGGGGTCAGGACACTTCGATGATGCGATCGAGTCCGTGTGCGCAGAATCGCCGCAACGCCTTCGCTGAGGCCGAATCGTTTTGATGGCGCTGCATCCAAGCGGCGTGCCGCGCCAGCAGGGCGGCAGCGATGCTGCGCGCGCAAGTCGTACCCAGACGCAACGCGCCGGCCTGCAATGTGTCGCCATCGCGCGCGTGATCGCGCAGCCATGTGTCCGCGTGCCGGATCGCGCCGTGGACAGCCTCGGCGTCCGGGCCTGCGGCAACGCCGTCGGCGGTTTCCAGCCAACTGTCGACCGCTTCCACCAGGGGTTCCATGCCGGTTTTCTCCAGCGCCCGCAGGAAATCCAGCGCCTGCACGTTGCTCGCGCCTTCCCAGATCGGGAACACCTGCGCATCGCGCAGCAGCAGGGGAATGCCGCTGTCCTCGAGATAGCCGATCCCTCCAATCGCCTCGACGGTTTCCGAAGCGATGCGCACCCCCGAGTTTGCAGATCCACAGCTTGGCCAACGGGGTCAGCAGCCGCTGCAGGGCGGCGTCGCGTTCGTCGCCCGCGCCGGATTCCACGCGTCCCAGCAACAGCGCGACCTCCATCGCCAGGTGGAACGCGGCTTCGAACCCGGCTTCCCAACCTGCCAGCGAATCGGCGAACAGCGGCTGTTCGATGAGGGGTTTTCCGAACGCGCTGCGTCGCCGCGCATAGTCACGTGCCAGCGCGAGGCAACGCGCCATGGTCGAGAGCGAACCGAACGCATTCCACAGGCGCGTGACCTGCAACACCGGCGCGATCGCGCGCACGCCGTGCGCGGTGTCGCCGACCAGCTCCGCGCGGGTGTCGCGCAGATGGATTTCCGCGGTCGGCAGTTCGCGCGTGCCGAGCTTGTCCTTCAGGCGATCGATGGCGATGCCGTTCCACGAACCGTCGCCGTTGCACGTCTCCACGCCGAACAGCGCGAGGCCGTCCGCGCCTGCGGGATTGCCTTCCGGACGCGCCAGCGCCAGCGCGAACTCGGCGTTGATGGCGGAGGTGAACCATTTGCGCCCGTTCAAACGCCAGGTGCCATCGGCCTCGCGACGCGCCGTGGTTTCGCTCATCCCGACATCCGAGCCGCCGGCGGTTTCGGTCATCCACTGGCCGCTGATCCAGAACGTGGCGGGGTCGCGGCTGAGGAGATGCGGAAGCACGCGTTCGCGCAGCCCGGCATTCGATGCATCGCGCAGCGCGGTCGCCACGCCGTCGGTCATCGCCAGCGGACAGGAATAGAACGCGCTGGCGGCGTGGTACAGATATACCTTGGCGAATTGCCGCACGCGTGCGAACTCGCCCAGCGCACGATCATGCCCGTCCGCGACCAGGCCGCGTGTCGCCGCGATCGACGGACCCTCGCGCCATGTCTCGGTCAATTCGATGCGATCGACGCGATGGCCCCAGACATCCCATTGCGTGAGGGCCGGTTCGGCGGGCGTCGTGGTGGCTTGTCGCGTGTACGCGTGCTGCGCGTAGTCGGCGAGTGCCATGAAATCCGGTTCCGCCGCCCGCCGCTGCGCTTCCGGCAGCACCCGTGCCAGCCACGACTGCAGCACCCGGTCGTCGCGGTACGGATCGGCGAGTTGCGGGGCGGACTGCACGAAGCTCATGCGGGCAGCTTACCGCGGCGCCTCGGCTTGCGTGCACACGCCAGGATCACGACCACGGCCAGCAGAAGTTCGATCCATGCCAGCACGCGCTCGCGCGGTGCGGCCCAGGCCTCGGCCACGCCATGGCAGAAATAGAACAACGCGACCATTCCGGCCAGCAGCAGCGCGCGCGACGGCGTGCGCCAATACAGCAATGGAAGCGCCAGCGGCAGCAACGCGATCGCCAGCGCAACCGCGATCGGCATGCGCGCCGGCGGGATCAGCCAGGCGTGCCAGACGATTTGCAGCAGGGCGAGCAAACCCCACGCCGCGAAGCCGATGCGTTGCGCGAGTTTCACGTTCACGGGTGCGCCGCCAATCGTTTCGCGACATCGGCGACGCGCCGGCCCAGCGCGCGCGCCAGCGTGCGTTCGTCGTCGCTGATCGGCCGGTCGTGGTCGACGCCGCTGACGTGGCTGGCACCGTAGGGCGTGCCGCCGGTGGTGGTGGCGTTGAGCGCGGGTTCGGTGAACGGGATGCCGACCACCAGCATGCCGTGGTGCAGCAACGGCAGCAGCATCGACAAAAGCGTGGATTCCTGGCCGCCGTGCATGGTCGAGGTGGACGTGAATACCGCGCACGGTTTGCCGACCAGCGCGCCCGAGGCCCATTCGGCCGGTGTGGAATCGAGGAAATGCTTCAGCGGCGCCGCCATGTTGCCGAAGCGGGTGGGGCTGCCCACGATCAGTCCCGCGCATTCGTGCAGGTCCTTGAGTTCCGCGTAAGGCGCGCCGTCGTCAGGTACCGGCGGCTGCGCGGTTTGCGTGACCGCCGCGACCGGCGGCACCTGGCGCAGCCGCGCGCGCACGCCTTCGATTTCCTCGACGCCGCGCGCAATGAGGCGCGCGAGTTGCGCGACGTTGCCGTGGCGGCTGTAGTACACGATCAGGATTTCCATGGGTAGCGGTGTGGCCTGTCTGTCCTCGGGTGGGCGCGGCGCCGGTTGGCTTGACGTCCCCCGACGCGGACGCGACGCGGCGGTTCATTGGATTCGCGGCGGGTCATCCATGACTTGTGTTACCGGCGCGTTTCCCGACACGCTGGTAGCCTGTCCGCATGAGCCGGACGCCATCCCACCGCCCGATGTTGCAACGCGACAGGTTGAAGGCGTTCGCGCGGTTCCTCTGGGTTCGTTTTCGCGACGACAAGTGTTTCGAGACCGCCGGCGCGCTGTCGTACACCACCCTGTTCGCGGTGGTGCCGTTGCTGACCGCGATGGTCGCCATCCTGGCCGTGTTTCCGGTTTTCGCGGGCTTGCGGGAACACGTTTCCGATTTCATCTTCCGCAACTTCGTCCCGGCGTCGGGTGAAACGGTGCAAGGATACCTGTTCCAGTTCGCCGACAACGCCAGCAAGCTGACGCTGGCCGGCATCGTGTTCCTGCTGGCGAGCGCGCTGATGATGCTGGCCAGCATCGAGGACCGTTTCAACCGCATCTGGCGCGTGCCGTCGCCGCGCAAGGGCAGCTCGCGCTTCCTGTTGTACTGGGCGGCGCTGACGCTGGGTCCATTGCTGCTGGTGGCGGCGGTCGCCGCCAGTTCCTGGGTGTTCGCGCAACCGGTGCTGCGCGGCGCGGGCGACGCCGGCGTGCTGGGCCTGCGGCTGGTGGCGCTGCTGCCGTTCGCGATCACCTGGACAGGTTTGACCGTGCTTTACCAGCTGGTGCCCAATCGCCGGGTGCGCTGGCGCGATGCCGCGGCGGGCGCGTTGGCGGGCGCGCTGTTGTTCGAGGCGGCGCGCATCGGTTTCGCGGCGTACGTGCAGGGCATCGCGAACTACCGGGCGGTGTATGGCGCGTTGGCCGCGATACCGATTTTCCTGATCTGGATCTACCTGTCGTGGGTGATCGTCCTGCTCGGCGCGACCCTGACCGCGGCGATCGACGCGTTCGAGTACCGCGATCCGGACGAACTGCTGCCGCGCGGTTGCGAGTTCGTCGGACTGCTGCGGGTGCTGCAGCATTTCGCGGCCGCGCAGCGCGCGGGACAGGGCTTGCACGAATCGGAACTGTCGCGGCGCGAAACGTTCCTGACGGCCGACCTGTTGCAACGCTACCTCGGCGACTTGCAGCGCGCGGACATGCTCAAGCGCACCGATGGCGGCAAGTGGGTGCTGGCGCGCGACCTCGACAACGCGTCGCTGGACGATGTCTTCCGCGCCGGCGATTACAGGCTGCCATCCGACGCATTGTCGCTGCAACGCGCCAGCGCCGACTTGCTGCCGGAAGCGCGGGTGGCGCTGCAGCGTGCCGAAGCGGCGTTGCGCGGCAACCTCGCGGTATCGTTGCGCAGCGTGTTCGCGCAGGCGTTGCACGACGAAACATCGAAAACCGAAGGAAAACCATCATGAAAAGCTGCCTGATCCGGCGCGGTGCATTGACGCTGTTCCTCGCCGTGGCGTGCCTGCCGATGTCCGGCCGTGCGCAAGCGCCTGCGGCGCGACCGCAACTTGCCATCAAGACGCTGGACGGCAAGACTTTCGATCTCGCCGCCGAGCGCGGCAAGTGGGTGATCGTGAATTTCTGGGCGACCTGGTGCGCGCCGTGCATCGCGGAAATGCCGGCGATTTCGAAATTCGTCGCCGCGCACAAGAACGTCGCGGCGATCGGCCTTGCCTGGGATCGCAGCCCGCCCGCGGAGATCATCGCGTTCGCGAAGAAGCATCCGGTCGATTACCCGTTGGCGCTGGTGGACATGGACCATCCGCCTGCCGCGTTGGAGGCGCCGCAGGTGTTGCCGACCACGTACCTGGTCGCCCCGGACGGACATGTCGCCAGGCGCATCATCGCCCCGGTCGACGAGAAATTGCTGGCGCAGGCGATCGCTGTACCGCCGGCGGCTTCGAAGAAATAGCCGTGGCCTGCGCGCGCTTTTTCGTGACCGGCCAGGTGCAGGGCGTGTTCTTCCGCGCCGCCACGCGCGAGTGCGCCTTGCGGCTGGCCCTGTCCGGCTACGCGCGGAACCTTGCCGACGGCAGGGTGGAAGTGGTGGCATCCGGCGACGCCGGATCGTTGGCGGAGTTGGATGCGTGGCTGCACCACGGTCCGCCCGCGGCGCGCGTGGAATCGGTGCGGCGCGAGGCGTTGCCGGAGCAAACCCTGCGCGGGTTCGTCGTCGCCTGAGTCGCGCGGACGCCAGGCCGGCGGGAATCCCGGGGATTGCGGCGCGCAGCCGCGTTGACCGCCGAGCCGTTGGCCTTGCGGCATTTCCTGCAGGGGCAAACCGTGATCGATCCGGGGTCGCCGTGGATCGCGTGGCGCACCGCGCCGAACGGACAACTGCCTGCATGCAGGCAGGCTATCCGTCGGAAAGTGTGATGATGCGGAAACGCTCGATCAGCGCTCGCTCAATCGGGGAATGAGTCCAACCAGATTGCACGGCCGCGTGCGCGCGTCGAGTTGCGCGCGCAGCAGTTTTTCCCACGCGGTTTTGCACGCCGAGGTCGAGCCCGGCAGCGCGAACACGAAGGTCTGGTTGGACAAGCCCGCGAACGCGCGCGATTGCAGCGACGAGGTGCCGATTTCCTCGAAGCTCAGCGCGCGGAACAACTCGCCGAACCCCGGCATCTCCTTGTCCAGCAGCGGCAGCACCGCTTCCGGCGTCGAATCGCGGCCGGTGAAGCCGGTACCGCCGGTGATCAACACCCCGTGTACCGCGGGCTCGGCGATCCATGCGGCGACCTGCGCGCGGATCGCATAGCGGTCATCACGCAGCAACTTGCGTTCGTGCAGCCGGTGCCCGGCTTCCGTCAATGCATCGACGAGGAACTGTCCGGAGGTGTCGTTCTCCGGCGTGCGCGTGTCCGACACCGTCAGCACGGCGAGACTCAGCGGCACGAATTGGTTTTGGGCGGTCATGGCGGGATCCCGCAGCGAGTGCAGAAGGCATTTTCGCATGCCGCGGCGAGTGGATAAGGCGCGACGCTGCGTCGCGTGCAACCGACGAGCCGCTCAATCCGCGCGCATCAAGATGAACGAATCGGAGTAGGGCACCGCGCCGTCCGCGGTCGTCCGGATGCCGGTGATCCGCGCGCGTGCCGCGACGGGTTCGCCGAGGCCGGGCAGTTCGCGGGGCTGGTGGCGGTCCGGCGAACACAGCCACAGTCGGGGGCGGTGGGGCTTGCCGGGCGCCGCGACGCGTGCCTCGATGCAGGTTTCGGAACGTGCGATGACGTCGCCGTGGATGGTGACGACCGTGCCCGGCGCCAACGACGCAGTGCCGTCGACGACGCGTCCACTGAAACCGATCGTGCCGCTCGGCGTGGCCGCGCTCGGACCCACCAGCGCGGTCGCGGCGAGCGCGGGCAGGATGGTGAAGGCGAGTGGCAGGGCGCGACGCATGCAGTACCTCGATCGGCGTACTGTGCATATCGACCCAGTGCCGATGCGCTTGAGAGCTGGAACACGTACTTTCCGCCCGCGCGGCCGGTGTTGCCCAGCACCGCACGTCCGCAGCGTGACCGGCGTCACGTTGTGGAGCGTGATGCCTGCGGATGCGGGCACCAGCGGCAATGCCGGATGTCGCCCGGCATACGCTTAGAGCAGTTTCGGCTTATTCGTTTGCATCGGCGACCCAAGTCTTCGATTCCGTCATTCCGGCTGAGGCCGGAATCCAGTGTCCTTGCCTTCCATGGCGCTGGATCCCGGCCAATCCATGGCCGGGATGACGGCATCGTTTTGCTTCAAACAGGTGTGATCCGCCCTGCGAACGTGGTGACCTGTCGTCACGCAAACCAAAACTGCTCTAGAAGACGCCGAGTGCGCGTACCGGTTCGGTCGGCGTGATGTGTTTCGGCGGTTGGCCGCGGCGGTGGCGCTGGTCCATCTCGCGCAGCAGCGCGGCGAAGTCGTGGGCGTAGACTTCCATGTCGAACAGGCCCGAGGTGTCGCGTTGTGCTTCCAGGTGCGTGCGCAGTCGAGCCAATGCGTCGCGATCGTTGCCGAGGCGCACCGCGGTGGCGACGAAGGCGTCGTCGTCGCGCACGATCAGTTCCGGCATGCCGAGGTAGTGGTTGAGGCTGCCGGCGACGCGCGAGGCGAAGGTTTCGCCGGGACGCGTCAGCACCGGGCAGCCGGCCCAGATCGCGTCGGACGCGGTGGTGTGCGCGTTGTAGGGATTGGTGTCGAGGAACAGGTCGGCCAGCCGGTAGCGCGCGAGATGTTGCAGGTGCGGCAGCGAGGGCGAGAACACCAGCCACTTCGGATCGATGCCGTGCGCGCGGGCGGCAGCGCGCAGGCGCGCATCGGCGTCGCGGCCCGCGCCCAGCAGCCACAGCACGCTGCCGGGCGTTTCGCGCAGCACCGCGCACATGCGCGCGAAGCTCGCCGCGTTGAGCTTCCATGCATTGTTGAAGCTCGCGAACACCACGGCGTCGCCGGGCAGCCCGAACGAAGCACGCGGCGGCGCGTCGAACAACAGGCGGGAGGTGTCGGAAGGCTGGTAGCAGCGTGGCATCCACGCGACCGCTTCGGAATAGAACCGGCGCGACGATTCCGGAATGATGAAGCGGTCGGCGATGATGTAATCCATGTACGGCGCGCCGGAGCTGCCGGGATACGCCAACCAGTTGGCTTGCACCGGCGCGGGCCTGAGCGCGAACACGCCGGGCACGGAGCCCGCGCACCAGCCGTCCACGTCGACGAGGATGTCGATGCGGGTCTGGTGGATGCGTTGCGCCAGGTCGGGCACGGTCAGCGCATCGGCTTCGTGGAACCCGTGTGCGGCGGCGCGCAGGCGTTGCCGGATCGGGCTGCCCGGATCGGGCGTGGTGGCGAAGAGGTGCAGTTCGAGGTCGTCGAGCTTGCCGAGTTCCTCGAAGAACGCCGCGGTCAGCAACGCGGTGGCATGCGGGACGCCCGCGCGCGCGCCGAACCCGGCCGACACGAAGCCGACCTTGAGCGGCGCGCCGTCCGCGCGCGGCGGATGCTGGAAGCGCAGCCGTTCCTGCAGCGGCTGCTGCATGCGCACCACCCGCGCCGCTTGCGCCTGCGCGCATACCAGTTGTTCGGCGGGGGTCGCGTCTTCGGCCAGGAACGCGAACGGGTCGATTTCGCCGTTGCTTTCGCCGCGCACCACGCGCGTGCGCAGGCGCGCCCCCAATGGCGCGGCGCCGGTCCAGTCGTACAACCGGCGCAACACGAACAGCAGCTGGCCCTCGGCGAGGTGCAGGTCCGGATCGAGCTGCAGCGCGCGACGGTAGAACGCCGCGGCCTCGGCGTAGCGGCACTGCTCGTCCGCCATCAGGCCGGCCTGGTAGGGAAACTCCGCGGCGCCGGGCGCCAGCCGCGCGCCCGCGAGGTAGGCCGCCTCGGCGCCCGCGAAGTCGCGCCGCGCATTCAGCACGTTGCCGAGCAGCAACCACGCCTGCGGATGCGGCTGGCGAGCCAGCATCGCGCGCAGCCGTTGCTCGGCGTCGTCGAGCATGCCCAGCGCGAGTTCCACCGCGGCAAGGTTGAGGGTGGCGCCGGGGTGTCCGGGCGCGATGTCCAGCGCGGCGAGGTATTCGTCGCGGGCGAGGGCATCCTCGCCGGTGCTGCGCAAGGCGTTGGCGAGATTGTTGCGCACGCCGGCATCGTCCGGGCGTTCGCGCACGACTTGCTGCAGCACCCCGATCGCCTCTTCCGGTTCGCCGCACGCCATCAGCGCGGCGGCGTGGTTGCAGCGCGCGAGGTATTCGCCGGGCGCGAGGCGCACGGCTTCCTGCAGCGCCGCGCGCGCGGCGTGCGCCTGGCCCAGCATCAGCAGCGCGATGCCGTGCATGCGCAGCGCTTCGGCGACGCCCGGGAAGGCCTTGCGCAGGTCGCGTGCGAGCGGTTCGGCGGCGGCCGCGTCGCCGTGTTCGAGGAGTCCCGCGATTTGTGCGAAGCGCGTCTGCAGGACCGCCGGGATGGGACTTGCCGGGGATGGCGGAGGCGCTGCCGGTGCGGGTGGAGCGGCGGCCGGCCCGACCTTGCCGAGGATGCGGGTGAGCCGCGCGTCGAGGTCGCCAGGTCCGGGCGCGTTCATGCCGCACCGCCCAGGGCCGCGAGCGCCTCGGCGTGCGATTCGCGCGCCAGCGCGCCGGTGAGTTCGGCGAGGTCGCCGTCGAGGATCTGCGGCAACTGGTGCAGGGTCAGGTTGATGCGATGGTCGGTGACGCGGCCCTGCGGGAAGTTGTAGGTGCGGATGCGCTGGCTGCGGTCGCCGCTGCCCACCTGCAGCTTGCGCGTGGCGGCCTGCCTCGCCGACTGCTCGGCGCGTTGCGAATCCAGCAGGCGCGCCCTCAGCAGCGACAACGCGCGTGCGCGATTCTTGTGCTGGCTGCGTTCATCCTGGCACTCCACAACGATGCCCGTGGGCAGGTGGGTGATGCGGATCGCCGAATCGGTCTTGTTGACGTGCTGGCCGCCCGCGCCGGAGGCGCGGAAGGTGTCGACCTTGAGGTCGGCGTCGCGCAGTTCGATGTCGGCGATTGCTTCCATCTCGGGCAGGATCGCGACGGTGGCGGCGGAAGTATGGATGCGCCCGGAGGCTTCGGTCACCGGCACGCGTTGCACGCGGTGGGTGCCCGATTCGAACTTCAGCGCGGCGTAGGCGCCCGTGCCTTCGATGCGCGCCACGGCTTCCTTGTAGCCGCCGTGCTCGCCGTCGTGCGCGGACATCAATTCGCTGCGCCAGCCGCGGCGCTCGGCGTAGCGCAGGTACATCCGCAGCAGGTCGCCCGCGAACAGCGCGGCTTCATCGCCGCCGGTGCCGGCGCGCACTTCAAGGAACAGGTTGGCGTCGTCCAGCGGGTCGCGCGGAAGCAGCAGCGTTTGCAGCCGGCCATCCAGTCCGGCGACGGTCGCCTCCAGTCGCGGGATTTCCTCGCGCGCGAGATCGGCAAGGTCGGGATCGGCCAGCATCGCGCGGGCGTGCTCGAGTTCGCCGGCGGCCTTGCGCGATGCGGAGAAGGCGTCGGCCAGGTCCTGGGTCTGCGCGTATTCGCGCGACAGTTCGCGGAAGCGCTTCGGGTCGGCCGCGGCGTCGGGTTGCGCGAGCAGCAGCCCGACCTCGTGATGGCGTTCCAGCAGTTGTTCGAGGCGGCGCTGCAGTTGCGGAGTCACGCGTCGTGCCTGTCCGCGTCGAACAGCCGCGTGGCCGCGTCGAGCAACGCCTGGTCGCCTTGTTCGGCGGCTTCACGTAGCCGCACGCTGGGCGTGTGCAGCAGCTTGCCGGTGAGGGTGTTGGCGAGGAAATCCAGCGCCTCGTGCGGATCACGTCCGTTGGCCAGCATCTCCTTCGCGCGCGCCAGCACCTCGTCGCGCCGGATCTCGGCGCTGGCGCGGTAGGCGCGCAGCGGACGATCGAATTCCACGGCGCGCCGCCATGCGAGGTAACGCTCGACCTGCAGGTCGATGATGGCTTCCGCCTCGCGCACCGACGCTTCGCGCGAACGCTGGCCGCTTTCGATGGCCTGGTGCAGGTCGTCGATGGTGTACAGGAACACGTCCGGCAGGTCGGCCGCGGCGGGGTCGATGTCGCGCGGCACCGCGAGGTCGATCAGCAGCATCGGGCGCCGGCGCCGCTGGCGCAGCGCCTCGTGCAGCATCGACGCGTCGAGGATGGGGTCGCGGCCGGCGGTGGCCGAGATCACGATGTCGGCCTCGGCGAGGTGCCTGGGCAGGTCGGCCAGCGCGATCGCGTAGCCGCCGACCGGATTCACCAGCGCCTGCGCGGTGTCGATGGTGCGGTTGGCGACGATCAGGCGCTTGACGCCGCGTTCGATCAGGTGCCGCACCGCGAGTTCGATGGTGTCGCCCGCGCCGATCAGCAGCACGCAGGACTCGTGCAGGTCCGCGAACGCCTGCTCGACCAGCCGCACCGCGGTGAAGGCGACCGACACCGGCCCGGTGCCGATCCGGGTTTCGGTGCGCACCCGCTTGGCGACCGCGAAGGCGTTCTGCAACAACCGGTCCAGCGGCGCGTGCAGGGTGTTGGCCGAACGCGCCGCACGCCAGGCATCCTTCACCTGGCCGAGGATCTGCGGCTCGCCCAGCACCATCGAATCCAGGCCGGTCGCGACCCGGAACACGTGCCGAACGGCGTCGCCGCCGGTGTGCCGATACAGGAACTCGTCCAGCCTTCCGGGGGTCATTTGATTGCGTGCGTGCAACCATGCCCCGGGCGCGTGCTCGGCGCCCGCGCGAACGCTGCAATACAGTTCGGTGCGGTTGCAGGTCGACAGGATCATCGCTTCGTCCACGCCTGGCTGCGACGCCAGGTCGGCCAGCGCGGGCGGCGTGGCGTCCGGGTCGATGGCCACGCGCTCGCGTAGTGCGATCGGTGCGGTGAGGTGATTGAGTCCGAGAGCGATCAGTGGCATGGGGACGAAGGCAATGACAGCAACGACAGGCTAAGCTGTCGCCATGCGACAAGACGATGAGGACCGGATTTCCGGTGCAGAGTGTGCGGACCCAACCCGACGAGTTCAAGACGTTCAGGAAACTGGACCCCGGCCCATCGCACCTCCGTGTGCCGGCCGGGATGAAGCGAATGAAACTGGATCCCGGCCCATCGCACGTCCATGTGCCAGCCGGGATGAAGTCATCCACACTTCATTTTAGCGCGTTTGCCGCGCTGCTCGCTGTGGTGGTGCTGGCGGCGGGATGTGCGCAATTGCCGGCGCGGAGCGGTTCGCGCCCCGCCCCGCAACAGCCGCTGGCGCGGCTCGACGTGCCGACCGGCAACGCCGACAGCAAGGCGTCGGCGTTGCTGATCGCGGCCGGCTTCGCGTTGCAGGACAACGACACCGCGAAGGCCGCGGCGGATTACGCCGAGGCCGCGCGGATCTCGCGTGATCCCGCCGTTGCCCAAGGTGCGCTGCAACTGGCACTGGCGATGCGCAACGCCGACCAGGCCGAAGCGCTGCTGTCGCGCTGGCAGGCGCTGGGCGCCGACGCGCATGAGCTCGCCGGCGCGCGCGGGCAACTCGCGCTGCTGCGCGGCGATCGCGCAGGAGCCGAGCAGCAGTTCGCCAGCCTGGTCGCCTCGGGCCGGACCGAGGACTGGAAGACCTTCGCCGCCGACCTGTTGTCCGCGCGCGACACCGCGCTGGCGGGGCGGGTCCTGGAGGCCGTCGCCGGCACCGACCGCCTGCCCGCGAACGAGGGCATCTGGGTCGCGCTGAGCCAGCTCGCCGAACACCTCGGCCGGCATGCCTTCGCGCGCAAGCTCGCGGAGGCGGCGGTGGCGCGCTTCGACGGTACCGACAGCATCCATTGGGCCGCCAGCCTCAGGTTGGCCGCGGGCGATCGCGCCGGCGCACAGGCGTTGTACGCCAAGGGCATGCAGGCACACCCCCGCAATATCGAATTGCGGCTTGGTTATGCTTCGTTGCTGGGCGACCAGGGCAAGTATGGCGAAGCACTGAGGGTGCTGGCGGAAGGTCCGCAGACTTCGGCGACCTGGGCGGCACGGGTGGCGTTCGCGGCGCGTGCCGGGGATGACGCCGCGCTACGCGAGCTGTATGCCCAGTTGCAGCGCGCGCCGGCGGCGCAGCGCGCGGACAACGTGTTCCTGCTGGGACAACTGGCCGAATTGCTGAAGCACGACCAGCAGGCGTTGGCGTGGTATGCCAAGGTCGATCCCGACAGCCGGCACGGTTTCGATGCGCAGGTCCGCAGCGCGGTGCTGCTGGACAAGACCGGGCAATCCGAACAGGCACACGCGCTTGCCGCGCAACTGCAGCAGGACTACGTCGACGACCCCGACAGCCTGCGCACCGCCTACGAGCTGGATGCCCAGCTGTATTCGCAGCACGGCGAACACGCCAAGGCCATCGCGGCCTTCGACCGTGGCCTCGCGGCGCTGCCGGACGACCCGCTGCTGATCTACGACCGCGGCATCGAACGGGCCAACGCCGGCAACACCGATGCCGCGCTCGCGGATTTCCGCAAGGTGCTGGAACTGAATCCGGGCAACGTCGACGCGATGAACGCGCTGGGCTTCACCCTCGCGGACGCCGACCGCGACCTGCCCGAGGCCACCGAACTGCTGCGCAAGGCGCTGGCAGCGAAACCCGACGCGGCCGCGATCATGGATTCGTGGGGTTGGCTGCAATACCGGCTCGGCAACCTCGACCAGGCCGAAACGTACCTGAAACGCGCCTGGGGCAAGCAGCAGGACCCCGACATCGGCGTGCACCTGGGCGAAGTGCTGTGGAAGATGGGGCAGCACCACGACGCGCGCGAAGTATTCGCGAAGGTGCGCAAGCTCGATCCGCGCAACTCGTCGTTGCGGAGCGCCGAACGAAGACTGCGCCCGTGACGCGTTTCACGAGGTTCGCAATCGTCATAACGCTTGCCGGGCTGTTGTTGGCGGCATGCGCGCCGGTGCCGGTGCGCCAACCAGGCACGGTGAAGCAACTCGCGGCACAGGCCGCCCGCGAGCAGGCCTTGGGCGCCCAACAGTCCTGGAGCCTCGCCGGGCGCTTCGCCGCTTCCGACGGCCGGCACGGCGGAAGCGGCAGCCTCGAATGGCACCAGACCGGCCAGCAATACCGCTTCGTCCTGCGCGCGCCGATCACCGGCAAGAGCGTGCAACTGGACGGCGGCCCGGACGGCGCGGTCCTGACCGGCGCCGGCAAGGTCCCGGTGGCCGGGCGCGACGCGGGCGAAGTCTTGACCGAGGAATTCGGATGGGACGTGCCCGTCGCCGACCTTGCGTGGTGGGTGCGCGGCCTGCGTGCACCCGGCCGTCCCGCGATCCTGACTTTCGGCGCCAACGGCCTGCCGGCCACGCTGGACCAGGACGGCTGGCACGTCGACTACCGCGATTGGTATTCGGAACGCAACCCGCAGTTGCCGCGCAAGGTCTACGCCAGCCGCGATCCGTATACGGTCAGGGTAATGATCGAAACCTGGAATGCACCGGCGCAGCAGTAGGTCCGGCGCCGCGGGTCGCGGTCCAACCGCCTGAATTGACACGGATTGCGCCGGCCGCGACAATGGGCGGCTTTTCGGCACGCGAGACCGCATCCGGCCTCGCGTGCTTGGCTGTTGCGGAATGCGAGGCGCGGTCCTTCGACAGGCTCAGGACAGGCTTGGCCGCGACCGTGTTCATCGCGCCGGGCACGATGCCCGGTCGCGATCACGCAAAGGCTGCAATGTGCGAGATTGTGGTACAGGGATGTACCGCCGCGGAAGCGCAAAGCGCTGACGCGCGCAAACGTGGCGCAGCTTCGCTGCGACCGTTTGCCATCTGGGTGCGGCAGGATGCCGCTTGGGTTTGCGAAGGAGTCAACAATTGCATGATCGCGGCACAGGGATGTGCCGCTCGCGAAGGCGCGATAGCGCCGTAGCGCGGAAACGTGGTGCGGCTTTGCCGCGCCCGTTTCCTTGCAAGCTGCGGCAGGATGCCCAGCTTGAACATGGTGGGGCGTCGCCAAGTGGTAAGGCACCGGGTTTTGATCCCGGCATTCGCAGGTTCGAATCCTGCCGCCCCAGTTCCCCCAGGGAGTTGCATCGTTGGCGGGGGGAGGCAATCGGCGGGGGCAAGGGCGTGCCTCCACAACCCCCGCTCACGCCTGCGCGTGAGTCGCCCCCTTGACTCAAGGGGGCTGTGAAACCTTTTCGATATTCGTGTGGACAAGGTAACGGCGGCGGTCATGCACAATTCTTCCAGCTTGATGTTGTTCAGCGGCAACGCCAACCGCAAGCTGGCGGAGGACGTCGCGCACCAGCTCGGCGAGCCGTTGGGCAAGGCGGTGATCGGCCATTTCTCGGATGGCGAGGTGCAGGTCGAGATCGACGAAAACGTCCGCAACCAGGACGTGTTCGTGATGCAGTCGACCTGCGCGCCGAGCGCCGAAAACCTGATGGAACTGCTGGTGCTGGTGGATGCGTTGAAACGCGCCTCGGCCGACACGGTCACTGCGGTGATCCCGTACTTCGGCTACGCGCGCCAGGATCGCCGGCTGCGCGCGGCACGGGTGCCGATCACCGCCAAGGTCGCCGCCAAGATGATCGATGCGGTGGGCACCGACCGGGTCCTGACAGTCGATATCCATGCCGACCAGATCCAGGGGTTCTTCGAGGCGCCGCTGGACAATGTGTATGCCTCGCCGGTGCTGCTGGCCGACATCTGGCGCAAGCACGGCACCGACGGCGTGGTGGTGGTGAGTCCCGACATCGGCGGCGTGGCGCGCGCACGCGCGGTGGCGAAACGGCTGGACGATGCCGACCTCGCGATCATCGACAAGCGCCGCCCGCGCCCGAACGAGGCGACGGTGATGAACATCATCGGCGACGTCGCAGGCAAGACCTGCGTGCTCGTGGATGACATCGTCGATACCGCCGGAACGCTTTGCGCGGCGGCCCGGGCGCTGAAGGACCGCGGCGCCGTCAAGGTGGTCGCGTATTGCACCCACGCGGTGTTGTCCGGGCCTGCCGTAAGCAACATCGAAAAATCGCAGATGGACGAGCTGGTGGTCACCGACACCATCCCGCTGAGCGTCGCGGGCGCCGCGTGCGACAAGATCCGCCAGTTGTCGGTGGCGCAACTGTTGGCCGAAACCGTGCGCCGGATGGCGTACGGAGAGTCGGTGAGTTCGTTGTACGTCGATTAGTTTTGTAGAAGCGGGCATTCGGAGTTTCCGCCCATCGGGTTGGATTTCCGGCTCGCAAACCGTTTACGCACTTCCCTGGTCGCGGGGAAGGCATTCCAGGTCACCGCGAGGTGACGTCATGCAACCCGAGGTAACAAGCAATGCCAACCATCCATGAAATCACGGCCGAACGTCGTGCCGACCAGGGCAAGGGTGCGAGCCGCCGCCTGCGTCGCGCCGGCATGGTTCCCGCCGTCGTCTACGGTGCGAATGCACCGGCGGAAAACATCCAGTTCGATCACCTGAAACTCTCGCTGGCCGCACGCAACGAGTGGTTCACTTCGGCGATCCTCGACCTGCTGGTCGATGGCAAGCGCGAGAAAGTGCTGCTGCGCGACGTGCAGAAGCATCCGGTCAAGCCGCAACTGCTGCACCTGGACTTCCTGCGCGTGGACGAGAACAAGGCGATCCGCGTGTACGTGCCGATCCGTTTCCTCAACAAGGAAAAGTCGCCGGCTGCCAAGACCTCCGGCGTGGTGATCTCGCACAACCTCACCGAAGTCGAAGTGTCGTGCCTGCCCAGGGACCTCCCCGAGCACGTCGATCTCGACTTGAGCGAACTCGCGCTCGGCGACGTGATCCACCTGTCCGGCCTGAAGTTGCCGGCGGGCGTGGAGATTCCGGAGCTGAAGCTCGGCAAGGAGTACGACCACACCGTGGTGTCCGCGCAAGCAGTCCGCGAGGAAGTCGAGGAAGTGCCCGTGGCCGCCGAGGGCGCGGCACCGGCCGAAGGCGCGGCTCCCGCCGCGGCGGTGGCTGGCGATGCCGCCAAGGCTGCGGCGCCTGCTGCCGCCGGCGACAAGAAACCGGCGGAGAAGAAGTAATGGGACTTGCGCGAGGTTGGCGGCACGCGTGTCGCCAACCCGCGCGATGACATGCCAGGAATCCGCCTGATCGCCCGTTTCATTCAATGGCGTTGTCGCGCGCAGCGCGACGATCACTCCCCCTCTCCCGCCTGCGGGAGAGGCGGCCGCAGGCCGAGCGCGCAGCGCTGGGGTGAGGGCATGGCGCAAGTGACATGACAGGCATCCGACTCATCGCGGGCTTGGGCAACCCCGGGGCCGAGTACCTGCGCAATCGACACAACGCCGGTTTCTGGTTTGTCGACTCGCTCGCGATGGGCGCGGGCGAGCGCTTCGGCCACGAGAACCGCGTGCACGGCGATACTTGTCGCATCGCGGTCGGCGGCGAATCGCTGCGGATCCTCAAGCCCGGCACCTTCATGAACAAGAGCGGCCATGCGATCGTCGCGGCGCTCAATTACTGGAAGCTCGCGCCGGAACAACTGCTGGTGGTGCATGACGAGCTGGATCTGCCGCCCGGAACCGCGCGACTGAAATTCGATGGCGGCCACGGCGGCCAGAACGGCCTGCGCGACATCATGGCGCAGCTCGGGCACGGGCGGTTCCACCGCCTGCGCATCGGCATCGGCCATCCCGGCGATCGCGATCGCGTGACGCCATGGGTGCTCGGCAATCCTTCCGCCGCCGACGAGGATGCGATGCTGGACGCGATTGCGCGTGCGCGGGACGTGTTGCCGCTGGCGGTCGCGGGTGATTTCAACGAGGCGATGAAGCAATTGAATACCAGGCGCGACGAAAACCCGGCCTCCGGCTGACTTTTTTGCTCGTCGTCCCGGCGCAGACCGGGACCCATCTAGATTTGGTCCGGCGTCCGCAAAAGATGGATTCCGGCCTTCGCCGGAATGACGGCGTGGAGTTCCTCGAATGGCAATTCAATGCGGTATCGTCGGCCTGCCCAATGTCGGCAAGTCCACGCTCTTCAACGCGCTGACCAAGGCCGGGATCGCCGCGGCGAATTTCCCGTTCTGCACCATCGATCCGAATGTCGGCGTGGTGCCGGTGCCCGATCCGCGTCTGCAGCAGCTCGCGGACATCGTGCATCCGCAGAAGATCATCCCGGCCTCGGTCGAGTTCGTCGACATCGCGGGACTGGTCGCCGGCGCATCGCAGGGCGAGGGCCTCGGCAACAAGTTCCTCGCGCACATCCGCGAAGTCGATGCGATCGCGCACGTGGTGCGCTGCTTCGAGCATCCCGACATCGTGCACGTCGCCGGCAGGATCGATCCGATCGCGGACATTGCAACCATCGACACCGAACTGGCGCTGGCCGATCTCGAATCGGTGGACAAGGCGTTGGCACGCGTGGACAAAGCGGCCAAGGCCAACGACAAGGAAGCGATCGCAAAGCGTCCGGTGTTGGAAAAACTGCGCGCCGCGTTGAACGACGGCAAGTCCGCACGATCGGTGGAACTGGACGACGAGGAGCGCGCCGCGATCCGCGAGCTGTTCCTGCTCACCATGAAACCGTTGATGTACGTCGCCAACGTGCGCGAGGACGGTTTCGAAAACAATCCGTACCTCGATGCGGTGCGCAAGCATGCCGAGGGCGAAGGCGCGGTGGTGGTGCCGGTGTGCGCGGCGATCGAGGAAGAACTGGCGCAACTGGACGATGCCGACCGCGGAGAATTCCTGGCCTCGATGGGCTTGACGGAACCCGGCCTCGACCGCGTCGCGCGCGCCGCGTACACGCTGCTCGGCCTGCAGACCTATTTCACCGCGGGCGAAAAGGAAGTGCGTGCATGGACGGTCAAGCGCGGTGCCACCGCGCCGCAGGCGGCCGGCGTGATCCACACCGATTTCGAGAAAGGCTTCATCCGCGCCGAAACCGTGTCGTTCGACGACTACATCCAGTACCGCGGCGAGTCAGGTGCCCGTGATGCGGGGCGCCTGCGCAAGGAAGGCAAGGACTATACCGTCCAGGAAGGCGATGTCCTGCATTTCCTGTTCAATGTGTAGACATGGATGTCTGCATCCCGTGCAGGCCATGGATGGCCGCTGACACGGGATCCAGTTCCGGGAAGGGACACGCGAGGCGTCGAACCCTCACCCGGCGCTACGCGCCACCCTCTCCCGGGGGGAGAGGGGATTGCGTCAAGCCGGCGAATCACATGCCGTCCCTGCCGCCGAACTTCAGGTTCATCTCCACGAAGTACGCGCGCCCGACCGCACTGAACCAGTTGCGCGAGTAGTACGGGTAGCTGGTCCAGGTGGTGTCTCGCGGCGGGCGCGAATCGAACAGGTTGTCCACCACCATCGACACGTTGATGCCGGGCGCGACCCTGTAGCCCATGGTCAGGTTGTACAGGAAGGTCGGACCCATGCGTTGGGTGCCGTCGTAGTTGGGGATGCCGCCGAGGCGAGAACCGTACAGCGTGGTGGTGAAGTCCCTGAAGTTCCAGGTCACCGAGGCGTTGGCCTTGGTGCGCGGGATCAGGTAGTAGTAGAGGTCGGTCAGCTGGTCGTCGACCGGTACATCGGGGCTCAACTGCGTCTTGTGCATGATCACGTAGGTCGCGCCGAAGTTGAAATCGAAGCTGCCGACGCGCGACGTGTTCAGGCGATAGTGGGCGTTGAGATCGACGCCCGAGGTCTGGTCGATCGCGGCATTGATCGGAAGCACCAGTACCGAGGTGATGCCGTTGGGGTTGTACGCCGCGTTCGCCGGATTGCGCACCACCTGGCTTTCGATCTGCTGGCAAAACGACGAACTGCCATTCACGGGATTGCCGTTGACGTCCACGCCGAGCCGGCAGTCCGCTTCGCGGCGCAGGATCTCGTCGCTGCTCTGGTATTCGACCTCGTTCTTGAGCTTGATGCGGTAATAGTCGGCGCTGACGTCGAAGTTGGATGATGGAGCAAACACGACGCCGTAGGTGAACGACCTGCTGGTTTCGTCCTTCAGGGTGGTGCTGCCGTGGCTGCGGCCGTTGTAGCTGGCGTCGAAATCGGAATCATCCAGGCAGTCGTAGCCGGGTGCCGGATTGGCGACCCGGCACTGCCAGTAATCCGTGCCGCCGGAGCTCGACCCGCTCATGCCCGCGTAGAGATACGACAGGTCGGGCGCGCGGAAGCCTGTCGACAGCGAGCCACGCAGCAGCAGGCTCTGGAAGGGGCGGTATTCAATGCCGAGCGCGTAGGTGAACTTGCCTGCGGTGGTGTCGCTGTATTCGTAGCGGTCGTAGCGGCCCGCGGTGGTCACGGTGAGCTGCGAGAACACGGGGATGCTGAACTCGTAGCCGGCCGCGGCGTGGCTGCGCGATCCCACCGAGGTGGTGTTGTGCAGGCCGTAGTAGCTGCCGTCCAGCGACATCGGGTCGGCGATCTGCCCGAAGTACTGGTTGCCGTATTCGGCGATGCCCGCGAAGCCGACCGGACCTGCGGGCAGCTTGAACAGGTCGGTGTTGGTCACGGTGAGCGACCAGTTCTCGGCGCGCGCCTTGTCGTGGTCGACCGAATCCTGGGTGATGGAACGGAACTGCGCCACGGTCAGCGGCGTGTACAGGCGGCTGATAGGCGCGTCATACATCTGGTAGCCACTGTCGGGATCGACACCCAGCGATGGCCCGAGGTACAACGCCTGCGCCTTGGCCGCGATCAGTGCCGGCCACTTCTCCAGCACCTTGTTCTGCGCGTGCTCGAAATTGGCTTCGTAGTTCCAGTTGCTGTCGGCGCCCAGCGTGCCCTTGATGCCGGTATTGAGCGAGATGCTGTTGCCGATGTTGCGGATGAAACCGGGCTTGAATCCGCCGTTTTCCTCGATCGTGAAGTAGCGGCGTCCCCATTGTTCGACCTGGCCGGTCGCGGTGTTGTAGAACGGCGTGTCGGTGCAGTCGCCGTTCAGCGGTTCGCAGTTGTACCACTGCAGCGGCGTGTTGTAGCTGTCCTGGTGCGAGGTGCCGGCCAGCACGTCGAGGTAGACGTCGGTGTAGTCGTTGAAGTGATACGTGGCCGAACCGAAGAAGTTGGCCATCTTGCGGCCGTTTTCCAGCGTGCCGTAGGCGACGTCGGCGTTGCTGCCGCAGTAGTAGCCGTAGTTCCTGCGGTGCGCGTAGATGATGCTGCCCTGGTCATAGCCCGCCAGCGCCTGGCATTGCGCCTCACCGGGATCGAGATAGTCGTCGTCGATATCCGAGCGCACCCACACCTGGCTCGGATAGTTGCGCGAAGGGGTGATCGGGCTGTCGAGGCGCGAGTCGGTGTAGCTGCGCTGGAACGCCCACAACGGATGCTTGTCGACCAGTTCCAGGCCGAACACCGCATCGAACTTGCCCTTGGAGAATCCGCTGGTGATGTCGAGGCGCTGCGATGCGCCGCCGCCATGCTGGGTGCCGCCGGCGCGGTAGTCGATGGTGGTGCCGTCGGCCTTTTTCTTCAGGATGAAGTTGATGACGCCGGAGATCGCGTCCGAGCCGTACACCGCCGAGGCGCTGCCGGAAAGGATTTCCACGCGCTCGATCAGCGAAGTCGGGATGTTGGAGATGTCGGTGAAGTTGCTGTTGCCGCCGTAGGACTGCGGATAGTCGGCGATGCGCCGACCGTTCACCAGCACCAGCGTGTGGTTGGGGCCGAGTCCGCGCAGGTCCACCGCCTGCGCGCCGGGCGAAAAGCCGTCGGTGTACTGGTTGTTGTCCAGCGCGCCCAGGTTCTGGGTCAGCGATGTCATCAGGTCGGGAACGTTCGCGAAGCCGCGCCGCTGGATGTCCTGCGCGGTGATCGCCACCACCGGCGCCGGGCCCTCGATCTGCGAACGCGGGATGCGCGAACCCGTCACCACCACTTCCTCAAGGGTCTTGGGGGCGGGTTCGGAGGATTGTGCGGGCGATTGGCTGGGTGCGGGCTGCGCATTGGGCGCCGCGTCCTTGACGATGACCACCGCACCGGTGTCGTCGTGGCGCGTGTGGTAGCCGGTGCCGGCGAGCAACTGGTCGAGCGCCTGTTGCGCGGAAAGCGAACCATGCACGCCGCGGGTGCTCAATCCCGCCAGCTGGTCGGCGCTGTACACGAACTGCATGCCGGTCTGGCGTGCCAGCGTATCCAGCCCGGTGACGAGGCTGCCGGCTGGAATGTCGATGTCGACGGCGGTCCGTTGCTGGGCGAAAGCCAGCATCGGCAGCAGGCAGGCGGCGATCAGGAAAATGCGCTTGAACGGCTTGAACATACCTCTCTCCCCGGTGCGCCGACGCGGCGCCTTTCGAGTCAAGACGAACCAGCGGGTCCGATCCCCCGCATGTGCGCAGTCGTCAGCGGGCGGATTGGGTCCCTGCGCGGCGGGTCAGCACGATGCGGTCGCCGTGGTGCTCAGCCCGCACCGGGAAAACCTCCCGCACCAGCCGCACGAACGCGGCGCTGTTGTCGAGGCGGAAATTGCCACCGACCCGCAAGGCGTCGAGGGACGGATCGGCGATCACGATCTTGTGCGCGTTGTAGCGGTTGAATTCCTCGACGGCCTCGGCCAGCGGGGTACCGTGGAACACCGCGTAGCCGTTGCGCCAGCTCAGGCGTTCGAGGGCTGCGTCCGGCGACACGCCCTGGACGAGCACGTTGCCGCCGTCGACCGTGGCGATGCTCCCGGCCGGCAGCATCGCCGGTGCCTGCGCAGGATCGCTCGAGGATTGCAGCCGCACCAGGCCGCGCGTCACCACCACGCGCAATTTGCCCGAATCGTCCCGACGCACGTCGAAACGCGTGCCGACCGCGGTCACGCGATAACCGGCGGCGTGCACCACGAACGGACGCGCCGGATCGTGGGCGACATCGAAGTAGGCCTCGCCTTTCGGCAGGTACAGATCGCGCTCGTGCCGCGACAGCGCGACGCGCAAATGGGTGTTGCTGCCCAGCGTCGCGGTGGAACCGTCGACGAGGTGCACGACCTGTTGCGCGCCGAGCGCGGTCTGCCATTCACCGCGGTCGACGCGGTGGGCGTCGCGCCAGGCAAGGCTGCCCATGGCGATGACGACCGCCAGCAGGCTGGCCGCGACGGTGGCCAGCAGCGGCCAGCGTCGGGTACGCGGCGTGCGGCGGAGGTTGCGGGCGCGCGCGGGAACGACAGTCGGGATGTGGTCGGCCAGGGGCGCGAAGTACGGCGAGTCCAGCCACGTGCCCCGCGCGGGAATATCGTTGCGCGCCGCGCCCGCGGCCAGGATCTTCAGCCTCGCCGTCTGTTGCCACGCCGCTTCCAGGCGCAGGAACGCCACCCGGTGCGAAGTGGCGTGCGCCAGCCACGCTTCCAGTGCGGCCTGCTGGCGGTCGCCCCAGCCGCCGGCGTCACGGCGGGCCAGCCACAGTGCGGCCTCGCGTTCGATTTGTCGATGGTCGTCCGTCATGTCGGCTTGCCGATCCGTGCGGGGGCGCCTCGCGTGTTGCCGCGCGGCGTGGCTGCATCCGCATCTCCATGGAAATGATCCGCCATCAAGCGCGATCCCTTCGCGATGTGTTTTTCGACGGTCTTCTCGCTGATGCCCAGCCGTCGCGCGATCTCCTTTTGCGGCAGGTCTTCGACCCGGCGCAGCCAGACCACCTCGCGACAGCGGTCGGGCAGGCGATCCAGCGCCCTGGCCAGGCGTGCGAGCGCTTCGCGCCCACCCAACCAGCGATCCGGCGCCAGTTCATCCTTCAAGACGTTCAACTGTTCCAGATCACCCACCGCCGTGATCGACACGATGCGCTGCCGGCGCACCCGGTCGGTCAGCAGATTGCGCGCGGTGGCGAACAGGAAGGATTTGGGCGAGTCGGGCAGCTTGCGTGCCGCCGCCTCGTACACCCGCACGTAGACTTCCTGCCGCAAGTCGACGACCTCGTCGCGGTCGCGCCAGTTGCGGTGCAGGTAACGCATCAAGGCCTGTTCGTGCGCCAGCACTTCGCGCACGAACCACGTGTCGACGGATTCTCCCATCGGGCGATCTTGGAACAGTCGCCGCGGCTTGTCGAGTGCCTGCGCGGTGGGGGAATCGGTTTCCGGGTTCGTCGTGTCTTGCAGTGCGCGCGGGCTTGCGCCGCGCGGTCGTTGCCGGAGGATGGAATGTTTCCAGGCTTGTCGGATCGAATGCTTGCGGTCGCGTGGCGTTGGCTGGTCGCGGGTTTCGCGTTGGCGTGCGCAGGCACGCTCGCGCAGGCGCACACCGCGGCGGGCGCGGCTGCAGGCCATCCGGGGTACGAATATTTTTCGGCGGGCGACGTCGCGGCGAAGACGCCCGGCAAGACTTCGCCCGGCCTGCTGCTGATGGGCGGCGGGCGCGAAATCGACGAGGCGTTCAAGTGGTTCGCCGCGCAAGCCGGGCACGGCCACATCGTGATCCTGCGTGCGTCCGGCGACGACGAGTTGCAGAACTGGATGTATCGCGACGTGGGCGGGTTCGCATCGGTGCAGACGCTGATTTTCCACGCGCGCGCGCCGGCCAGCGATCCACGCGTGCTGGCCATCGTCCAACACGCCGACGGCATCTTCATCGCGGGCGGCGACCAGGCGAATTACGTCCGCTTCTGGAAAAGCACGCCGCTCAACGAATTGTTGAACGCCCACGTGCGCGCGGGCAAGCCGATCGGCGGCACCAGTGCGGGTCTCGCGATCCTCGGCGAATGGGGGTATGGCGCGATGGACGGCGGCAGCATCACGTCGCCCGAAGCTTTGCGTGATCCGGCCGGAGCGGCGCTGACGCTGGTCGATCACTTCGTCACGCTCAAATTGCTCGATGGCACCATCACCGACACCCATTTCGTGCAGCGCGCGCGGTTGGGTCGGCTGCTGGCCTTCGTCGCGCGCCTGGCGAAGGATCGACACACCGCCGCGATCACCGGGCTGGGCGTGGACCAGGACAGCGCGCTTCTGGTGGAGGCGAACGGCGAGGCGCGTTTGCTGAGTTGGCATGCCGATGGCCACGCGTGGATCGTGGTGCCGGAAAAACTGCGCGAGGTCGAACGCGCCGGCGGGCGCAAGGCGCTGGATGCCTATCTGGCGGACCGCGTGACCGCCGGGAAACCGCTGGACCTGCCGGGCTTCGTCGTCACCGGCATCGGCACGTCCGGTCGGCTGCGACTGCCGATGTACCAGATCACCGATCCGGCGTTCCGGGTCCGCATCGACGTGGTCCACGGCAATCCCGAGCAACACGCGCTGCAGGGCACGCCCCCGGCTTCCGCGATCCAGTAGCGCGGCCGGTTGATCGCGGCCGGTTGATCGCGGCCGTTTGATCGCGGCAGTTCAGGCGGGTGGCGGCATCATGCCGCGGAGTTCGCGACCGGAGATCCGCGATGCGCGCAATGACCTGCTTGCTCGTCACGGCAGCCATGCTGTGCGGCTGTACCACCCACGCGGCACGCGATCCTGCCGCGGCACCGGCCGCGACGTCCCCGGAGCAGTCGACGCCCAGCAACCTCGAGGGCACCGACTGGCGTTTCGTCGATGTCGCGGGAACGCCGGTGCCGGCCGGAGTCACCGCGACGCTGCACCTGCGCCACGGGCGCGCATCCGGCAAGGCCGGCTGCAACGGCTACGGCGCCTCGTGGGAAATGTCCACGGATGGCCGCATCCGGTTCGGCGCGACGATGTCGACCAAAATGGCTTGTCTCGCGCCGGCCGGCGCGATGCAGGTCGAGCACGGCGTGTTCGAAGCGCTGCGCGATGCGACCGCCGTGCGCCGCGACGGCACGTCCCTCGTGCTGCTGGATGCCGCCGGCAAACCGTTGGCGAAACTGGTGGCCGGCGACGCGCCGTGAGAATCACTGATAGGTGATCGTGTACGTTGCGGTGGCGCTGACGTTGCCCGCGGCCACGGGCGTGCCGGTCTGGTAATAGCGGGCGTTGAGCGGGATATTGAAGATGCCTGCGGTCGCCGTCCCTGCCGGGATCGCCGTGCCGAAAGCAATCGGATTGCCGTTCCTGTCGAGAACCTGCACACCCACGTTTTTCGCGTAGCCGCCGCCCGCAGTGGGGGCGATCACACCTGTCGTGCTCGGGGCCGGATTGCTGGTTGCCAAGGTGATGGCGACATTGGCGCCCGCGGCGGCCGACGGGCAGTTCAACTGTACGTTGAAGGGAGTCAGGCCGGTGGTGGAACCGACGCCGGTGAACCCCGAGTTGTACACGGTCGGCAATGTCACCACGGTGGGATCGACCGCCACGGTGCAAGCGGGACTTGTAAAGGTCAGGATGGAATTGGTCTGGAATATCTCGACTGTAGTCGGACCGCCGAACGTATCCACTTGCCATTGCGCAAGCTGGCCTGCCGGGAGCGTCGCCCCGTTGGCAATGGGACCGGTTGCCACGAGCTGAAGCGCCGACGCAACGCTGAATTGGCCGGAATTTACCGGATAGTTGGGGTACGCCCGCAGCAACGTTGATGCGTCCGGATGGAGCAGGCGATAGAAAAGGTTGGTGATGTTGGTGGGGAAAAGCGCATCGTCGCCGGTGGGCTGGGAGCCGATGGAGTTGACGATCCCGCTATTGGTACTTCCAAAGCAGGTCATGGAGACGATTGGGGACGGAGTGATCGGAGAAGACGTCCAAAGTATGGTTTGCGTGCCAGGCGGAAGATTGGCGGGCAGCGTGATGGTGGCGGGCGGGGTGAAGGCAACGGTGCCCCAACCTTGATTGCCCCAGCAGGCGGCGTGCGAGCGTCCGGCCGCGCCCAGCAACATCAAGGCCAGTAGCCAAAGTGCCAGGCGTCCAACGCCGGTACGGTGTGGCGCGATACGAGCAGCGAGAAGAATATAGATGGCCAAATGAGCCTCCACTGGCTGACCTGCCGTGCGACCGACGTGTGTCATGACTTGCTTCCCTTCGCGCCTTGGCCGGAAGGCGCGCCGGCGGCACAGGTGGCGTCGATTTGCGTGTACCCCTTGTGGTCTTTGCCGGGTTGGGGCAGGGAATACGCAACCGTGCAAGCTTGCGCTGCGCCTTCCGCATCCTGCCACTTCACGTTGAGTTGGCCATTCTCGCCAACGCCACGCAGCAAGGCCATGCCGCCCTGGCCGACCACGCCCAATGGGTTGCCTTTGGCGTCGACCACTTCGGCACCGAACGGCGCGGGTTTGTCGTCGGCCGTGCGGATCCGCACGATCACGGCCCGGCCCTGTTTGCTCTTGAAGTCCACCATCACCACGGCACCGGCATACGGCGCCACTTGCGCGCTGGTGGCGTCGAGTTGCACGTCCAGCGGCAGGCCCTTGGGATCGACCTGGACAGTGTCGAGTTGGTAAGGAACGAGATAAGGCACCAGCGCGTATCCGAAACGATCCACGCGCACGCCCGGTGCATTGACGATGTGCGCGCCGCGTGCGCCGGGCACGTGCACGATTGCGACGGTGTCGCCGATCGGCTGGCCGAAGCTGACGCCACCGGCATGCGCGATCACCGCGCCGCCGACGCTTACCGATTCCTGCGAGTAGCCGCTGCCCTTGCCGACGCTGGCGTTGAACACCGCATACGGGCTGCGGTAGCCGGCATTGACGCTGACGGCGGTGCCGCTGATGGCGCTGGCGTGCGAAGCGGAGGCGCCATAGGTGAACTGGTTCCATTCGCCGGCCGTGCCGTTCAACATCACCTGTTCCTGCGAGCCCAGCGTGTCGCCGTGGCTGAGGTTCACCGACAGGTTCGGCGCGCGCGCGGCAGCGCCCAGCGGCAGGCTCGCGTTCAGGAAGAACTGGTTGTCGTAACCGCCGAACACGAGCCGCGAGCGGGTGGCGGAAATGCCCCACGACAGGCGGCCGACGTGGTTGTTGTAGCCCAACTGGAACTGGGTGTCGCTGCCCGAGCGGTTCCAGTAGTCGTTGACGGATGCGTTGGCGTACAGCGAACCGCTTTGCCCGAGTCGCTGGCTGAGCGTCAGGGTGAAACGATTGCGTTGCTGCAACAGCCCGTGCGCGGTGTAGAGGTTGTCGTTGTTGTACAGGGTCCCGGCCAGCGCCGCGCGCTGCGCCGGCGTCAGCAGGCTCAACACCGGCACGCCATCGATCATCGGCACGTTGGATGGCAGGTACTGCAGCGCGTCGAGGCCGCGGCGCGCGTAATCGCGGGCGGTCTCGGCATCCAGCAGGCTCAGGAATCCGCTGGTCGAGTAACGGTAGGCCGCCACGGTCAGCGAGGTGTCGGTGTTCGGGATGATCTTGCTGTAGGTGATGCGGAAGCTCTGGCCGTTGTGCGAGCCGTGACCCGGGATGCTCGCGTGGGCCTGGGTGATATCCAGTGCCAGCGCGCCAAAGCGCGTGTTGAACGCGCCGCCGATCAGGGCCGCGGCATAGCCTTCCGAGCCCTGCACGCCGGCGTAGCCGGTGAACGTGTTGTTGAAGCCGTGCTGCGCCGCCGCCTGGAAGACCCCCGGCTTGTCCTGCAGGAAGTTGTTGCGCAGTTGGCCCGCGGCCACATCGAAACGGGTGATGCCGGCGCGTTGCAGTTGCGCAACCGAGGCGTAAGGCACGGCGAAGTGCTGCTGGCGGCCGTCCGCTTCGGTCACCGTCACATCGAGGTCGCCGCCGTAGCCGGTGGGATAGAGGTCCGTGATCACGAATGGGCCGGGCGCCACGGTCGTCTCGTAGATCTGTACCCCGTTCTGGCGGATGGTGACCTTGGCGTTGGTGCTGGCGACGCCATGCACCACCGGCGCGTAGCCACGCAGGGATTGCGGCAGCATCTGGTCGTCGCTGGCCAGTTGCACGCCGCGCAACCCGAAGCTGTCGAACACGGCGCCATCGGTGAAGCTGTCGCCCACCGTGAGTTTGGCGCGCAGTTTGGGCAGGGCGCGCTGCGCGTAGGCGTCGATGTTTTGCCAGTGGCGCTGGCCCGGCACGCCCGCGAGTCCCGACAGCCAGGTGACGGTGCTGTCCTGCCGCAACTGCCACAGGCCGATGTTCAGGCCCGCGCGCAGTCCGAGATAGGTGCTGGTCTGACCCTGGCCTGCGTTGCTGGCGTGGTAACTGTTGAGGTTGTAATTGAGCAGGAACGCCGGTACGCCGGGGTCCCAGGATGCAGGGTTGACGTAGCCGCGCGGCATCTGGCCCATGAAGGCCTGCGGCACGCTGGCATCGAGGCGCAGGTTGGCCATGTCCAGCGACAGCTTGGCATCCGGGATCAGGTCGGAAAGTTGCACGCAGGCGTCGGGGGATTGCAGTCCCGCCACGGCGGCGGAATCGGCCTTGGCGGGGGTGAGGCCCATCCGGTCGAGCAGGTCCCGCGTGACGCACGGTACTGCACTGGCGTCGGGCGCCGGCGCGGCGAAACGCACGTCGATCCGGCCCACCCAGTTCTGGTTGACATAGACGTCGAGGTTGTAGATGCCCGGCAGTACCGGGTTGCCGTGTTCGAATCGGGCAATGTCGGCGGCGTTTTTTGCGCCGCCCGCCAGCATGCTGCGGTCGAATTCCGCGAACCCGCCGGCCAGGCTGGCGGATCCGTCGGCCGCTGCCAGTGCGTGCGCACGCGGACTCCAGCCGGATGCCGCGAGTGCCGCGGCACAGGCCAGCGCGAGCGCGGCGTATCTCGACGCCGGCCCGTTTCCGTCGCGGGCGCGGCGCTGCATCATCGCGACACGACGCCCTGGTGGACGTCGCCGGCGCCGTAATCGTTGATGGTGGTGAACACCACCGGCGTGCCGGCTTGCGGCGCGTGCGCGACGCCCTTCAACGGCAGGCGCAGGTCGCCGAACGGCGCGGCCATGCCCTCGACGCCCTCGAGCGGCTTGCCGTCGGCGCCAAGTGCAAGTTTGCTGATGGTGATGTGGTACGGCGTTGGGTTGTGGATTTCCAGCGCTGCGCCGCGGCCATCGGCGACAACCTTGAAGATGAGCTGGTCGGGGGCCTTCAGTGGATCACCCGGCAATTTGTCGGGGCGGTAGAAAAGTTTCAGCCGCGAACGGATCGCGAACTGCAGGGTGTTCCTGTCGGCCGCCGCGCCGGCCGGCTTGGGCGGGATTTCCAGCACGTTGAGCCAGAACAGCGATTCGCGATCGCCGGGCAATGGCTGCGAACCCGGCGCGAAGATGATGCGCAGGCTCTGGTCCTTGTTCGGCTCGATGCGGAACAGCGGCGGCGTGATCAGGAATGGTGTGCTGACGCTGTCGGGGGTCGAATGCACGTCCCCCGTGTCGATCCAGGCCTCGACCAGTGCCGGGTGGTCGCTGGTATTGGACAGTCGTACCGTCACTTCCCCCTGTTTGGCAGGGAATACCACGCGGGTGGCGCCGATCAGGACGCTGGCATGTGCGCTGGTGGCGTACAGGCAGAGCGTGGCCAGCACCGCGCAGGCGGTGGCGATGAAGCGCCTCATGGGTGTGATGCTCCGGATCCGGTGTGCGCCGTGGCGCCCCCTTCCACGATTCCGCTGCGGCGATCCGCAGCGGAACCCGGAAAGCGTTACTGGTAGATCACCGTGAACTGGGTGCTGGTGTTCACCGCACCGGCTGTCGCGGCGACGCTTGCGTAGTACTGCGCCGTGTAGTTCAGGGTGGCGCTGCCGGAGCTGAAGCTCACGCTCTGCGAGCCCTGGGCAGCTGCCGTCGCCTTGCTGAGGTCCATGGCGGTGCCACTGCCGTTGAGCAACTGCACGTCGACGTTCGATCCGCTGGTGTTCTTGAGGCGGCCGCCGGTGGCGCTGAGGTTGCCGCCGGGGGTCCAGAGCGTCTGCGCCGAGGTGAAGCTCGAATCGCAGCCGGTCAGGGCAATCGAGAACGGGGTGGCGCCGGCCACGCTGCCGGCGGTGGAAAGATCGGTGGTGTACACGGTGGGCAGGGTCACGTTGCCGGTTGCCGCGCCGCCGGCCGCCGAAGCGCTGCCGCCGGTCACGGTGATGACGCACGAATTGGCCACGACCCGGCCGTTGAAATTGATGGTGCCGGTGGGGCTCTGGACAGCCTGGGCCGTGGGTGCAAGGACCAACGCGCCGGTGGCAACGGCAAGGGCGGTGGCCAGCAGGGTGGATTTCGTTTTCATGTTGCAACTACCTCGATTCGGATGGGAGGAAGAAACACGGTTGTCTCTGGCTCCCGCCCGCCTCGATCCCCCTGAGGTCGCGGAGCCCGAAGGCGGCTCTGCAAGAGGCGTGCCAGTCAAAAACTTTAGACACAATTTTCCAAAATCGTGATGTCCCGCACGCGTTTGTATAATGCGTGACCGGTTTTGGGGTTGCAAGCGGGTGCGCTCTGGCTGTTGGCGCCGCAGCGTTCCGTGGCATCGCCAGCCCGCGGAGCGGCGTGCGCGGTTGACTTGCGGATTCGCCGACGCGAGAATACGCAGTCTTTGTGATGCAAAATCATGAACCCCGGGTGTCCACGCGCATACCGGGTCGTTCGTGTCGGTGTTTTCCGATCGGCAGCCGAGAACCGCTGGCGCCGTGACAGCGAGATTTTGGAGGAATACCCAAGCGGTCACGGGCAGACGGGAAGCATGTTCTGCCGGCTTGCGCCTTCGGTGGCTTTTGATCTCCAGCCCCTTGAGTCAAGGGGCGAGCTTTCGCGGAGCGAAAGTTGGGGTTGTGGAAGCATGAAGGTGCAAGTCGAAGCCGAGGCGCGATCAATTCAACCCAAATTTTGTCGGAGGGATACCCAAGCGGCCAACGGGGGCAGACTGTAAATCTGCTGGCTTACGCCTTCGGTGGTTCGAATCCACCTCCCTCCACCAGCTTCATGCAACGGAGTCGCAAACTCCGCCAGAGGTCGGCCCCGATGCGGGAGTAGTTCAATGGTAGAACCTCAGCCTTCCAAGCTGATGGTGCGGGTTCGATTCCCGCCTCCCGCTCCATTGACGATCCTGCGCAAGGCAAAGCTTCGCTCACATAGCTCAGTCGGTAGAGCACTTCCTTGGTAAGGAAGAGGTCACAGGTTCGATTCCTGTTGTGAGCACCATCATCAAGAAAAGCTGAAGCTAAAGAGCAAGTCAGTCCGCCAAGAACGCAAAGAACAGCAAGAACGAAAAGCAAAAAATTGAGCAGCTTTTAGTTTGCGTCCTTCGCGGACAAGCAGATTTAGATGTTCAAGTTCAAGACAGACCCGAGAACCCAAAGGTAGAACGCCATGTCCAAAGAGAAATTCGAGCGCAAGAAGCCGCACGTGAACGTGGGGACGATTGGTCACGTGGACCATGGCAAGACGACGCTGACGGCGGCGCTGACGAAGGTGGGTGCCGAGCGTTTTGGCGGCGAGTTCAAGGCCTACGATGCGATCGACGCGGCGCCGGAAGAGAAGGCGCGCGGGATCACGATTTCGACGGCGCACGTGGAGTACGAGAGCCCGAAGCGTCACTACGCGCACGTGGACTGCCCCGGACACGCGGACTACGTGAAGAACATGATCACGGGCGCGGCGCAGATGGATGGCGCGATCCTGGTGGTGAGTGCCGCCGATGGTCCGATGCCGCAGACGCGCGAGCACATCCTTCTGGGGCGGCAGGTGGGCGTGCCGTACATCGTGGTGTACATGAACAAGGCGGACATGGTCGACGACGCCGAGCTGCTGGAGCTGGTCGAGATGGAAGTGCGTGAACTTCTGTCGAAGTACGAGTTCCCGGGCGACGACACCCCGATCATCAAGGGTTCGGCCCTGAAGGCGCTGGAAGGCGACCAGTCGGAGATCGGGATTCCCAGCATCGTGAAGCTGGTGGATGCGCTGGACGCGTACATCCCGGAGCCCAAGCGCGACATCGACATGCCGTTCCTGATGCCGGTCGAGGACGTGTTCTCGATCTCGGGTCGCGGCACGGTGGTGACGGGGCGCATCGAGCGCGGCGTGATCAAGGTGGGCGACGAAGTCGAGATCGTGGGCATCCGGCCGACCCAGAAGACCATCGTCACGGGCGTGGAGATGTTCCGCAAGCTGCTGGACCAGGGCCAGGCCGGCGACAACGCGGGCCTGCTGCTGCGCGGCACCAAGCGCGAGGAAGTCGAGCGCGGGCAGGTGCTGTGCAAGCCGGGCAGCATCACCCCGCACACCAAGTTCGAGTCCGAGGTGTATGTCCTCTCCAAGGACGAAGGCGGCCGTCACACGCCGTTCTTCAAGGGTTACCGGCCGCAGTTCTACTTCCGCACGACCGACATCACGGGTGCGGTGGAATTGCCGGCGGGGGTGGAGATGGTGATGCCGGGCGACAACATCAAAATGGTGGTGACGCTGATCCACCCGATCGCGATGCAGGACGGACTGCGGTTCGCGATCCGCGAAGGCGGGCGCACGGTGGGCGCCGGCGTGGTCACCAAGGTCATCGAGTAGCGGTTATTGCTGCGCGACTTGCGCCGGGTGTTTCCTGGAACGCACCGTAGCGCAGCAATAACTCCCGCCGATCATGCGACCAGACAGCCGGTCGCATATCGCCGGGAAGAGCAATGGCAGCAAGCGCAGGACCGCTGAACAAATATCTACGCCAGTAGCTCAATTGGCAGAGCAGCGGTCTCCAAAACCGCAGGTTGGGGGTTCGAGTCCCTCCTGGCGTGCCAATGCGTGGACTGGATGCGAAGACAGCAGTGCCGGACAACAAGAAAACCATGAATGCAAAAGCGGAAACGATCGGAACCGGCAAGGCAGCGGATGTCGGTCTGCTGACACTGGCGGTGCTGATCGTCGTCGCGGGCGTGGCGGCTTATTATTTGCTGCCCACGACCGTCGCACCGATCCTGCGCACGCTGAGCGTGGTGGGTGCGATCGTGGTCGCCTGCGGCGTGGCGTGGTTCACGACGCCCGGGCGCGGGGTGCGCAGTTACCTGCGCGAAACCCAGTTCGAAATGCGCAAGGTGGTGTGGCCGACCCGCGAGGAGACGATCCGCACGACCCTGGTGGTGATCCTGGTGGTGGTCGTGCTCAGCATCGTGCTGGGCCTGATCGACATCATCCTGAAGTCGGTGATCCTTGATTGGTTGCTGAAGCTTTAAGACATGAGCGAACAGACAGGCAAACGCTGGTACGTGGTCCACGCCTATTCGGGCTTCGAACATCAGGTGGCGCGCGCGCTGATCGAGCGGGTGGCGCGTTCGGGCATGCAGGACAAGTTCGGCGAAGTGCTGGTGCCGACCGAGGAAGTGGTCGAGATGCGCGGCGGCCAGAAGCGCAAGAGCGAGCGCAAGTTCTTCCCCGGCTACGTGCTGGTGCAGATCGAAACCACCGGCGAAGCGCGCGCACCGCGCATCGACGACGAGTGCTGGCACCTGGTCAAGGAAACGCCCAAGGTGATGGGTTTCATCGGCGGCACCGCCGACAAGCCGCTGCCGATCAAGGATTCCGAGGCCGATGCGATCCTGAATCGCGTCAAGGAAGGCATCGAGAAGCCGCGCCCGAAGGTGTTGTTCGAGCCGGGCGAGATGGTGCGCGTGATCGACGGTCCGTTCAACGACTTCAACGGCGTGGTCGAGGAAGTCAATTACGAAAAGAGCCGCCTGCGCGTGGCGGTGCTGATTTTTGGACGTTCGACTCCGGTGGAGCTGGAGTTCGGGCAGGTGGAGAAGGCTTAAGGGCCGGGGTTCGGGACCCGGGACTCGGGACTCGGAAGATCAAGAGCAACAGCTTTTGCTTTTCCCGAGTCCCGAGTCCCGGGTCCCGAGTCCCGAATTGAAGCAAACGGGGAGTCCCGCAACTCGAATGAGTATGCAGACGATCGAACCCGAGGAGAAATGAAATGGCAAAGAAAGTCGTCGGTTACATCAAGCTGCAGGTCAAGGCCGGTGAGGCCAACCCCAGCCCGCCGGTCGGTCCGGCGCTGGGTCAGCGTGGCCTCAACATCATGGAGTTCTGCAAGGCGTTCAACGCCGCCACGCAGAAGATCGAGAAGGGCCTGCCGATCCCGGTGATCATCACCGCGTATTCCGATCGCAGCTTCACCTTCGTCACCAAGACCCCGCCCGCGACCGTGCTGCTGAAGAAGGCGGTCGGCATCGAGTCGGGTTCGTCCAAGCCCAACACCGACAAGGTGGGCAAGGTGACCCGCAAGCAGCTCGAAGACATCGCCAAGCAGAAAGAGCCCGACCTGACCGCGGCGGATCTGGATGCGGCCGTGCGCACCATCGCCGGCAGCGCGCGCAGCATGGGTCTCAACGTGGAGGGCGTCTGACATGGCACTAAGCAAGCGTTTCAAGGCGATGTCCGGCCAGGTCGAGCCCGGCAAGCAATATCCGGTCGACGCAGCGCTGAAGATCCTCAAGGACAACGCCAAGACCAGGTTCGTGGAATCGGTGGACGTGGCAATCCGCCTCGGCATCGACGCCAAGAAATCGGACCAGGGCGTGCGCGGTTCCACCGTGTTGCCGCACGGCACCGGCAAGACGGTGCGCGTGGCGGTGTTCTGTCCGGCCGGCGAGAAGGCCGAGGCGGCCAAGGCCGCCGGCGCCGACGTGGTCGGCATGGATGACCTCGCCGAGAAGATGCAGGGCGGCGACATCGATTTCGGCGTCGTGATCGCAACCCCGGACGCGATGCGCGTGGTCGGCAAGCTCGGCCAGCTGCTGGGTCCGCGTGGCCTGATGCCGAACCCCAAGGTCGGCACCGTGACGCCCGACGTGGTCGGTGCGGTGAAGAACGCCAAGGCCGGCCAGGTGCGCTACCGCAACGACAAGGCCGGCATCGTGCACTGCTCGATTGGCAAGGTGAATTTCGAGATCGACGCGCTGCGCGACAACTTGAACGCGCTGATCGCCGACCTCATCAAGGGCAAGCCGTCCACCGCCAAGGGCCAGTACCTGCAGAAGGTGTCGGTCTCCAGCACGATGGGCCTCGGCGTGATCGTGGATCCGTCCACGCTGGCGGCGCTGGCGGCGAAATGACGTTTTGAACCCCTCTCCCCATGGGAGAGGGGCAGGGGTGAGGGTCCGGGTCTCGCGTGGTGTTTGTACGTGCGGACCGAACCCTCATCCGGCCCTTCGGGCCACCTTCTCCCGGAGGGAGAAGGGAAGAAGGTTTTGAGGGCGAAGTTGCGGAACACCGCAACCAGCCGTCAAAGACCGCAGGTGGCGAAGTGGATCCGGGAGATCCACCGAGCCTCAATCGGAATCTTGGTAAGGATTCCTGCCTGCGCAGATGGTGTCGCCCGCAACGAATCGACCTGAAAGGTTGATCTCCGAGCGGACACCGCAACAAGGCACCTGGTGGTGCCGGCGGATCGGCAGGATGCCGACGGTCCGTTTGGTTCGAGTGCATCGCGCAGGGAGCGCGGTGGATTCATCGGAGGTAAGCAATGCCGCTCAATCTGGCACAAAAGAAAGAGCTCGTTGCCGAACTGGCAGAGGTTGCGTCGAAGGCGCACTCGCTGGTCGCCGCGGAGTACGCGGGTCTCACGGTCGAGCAGCTCACCGAGCTGCGCAAGAAGGCACGTACCTCGGGTGTGTTCCTGAAAGTTGCAAAGAACACCCTGGTACGACGCGCGGTGGACGGAACGGAATACGCATGTGCGCAAGCACAGCTCACCGGTCCGTTGCTGTATGCCTTCTCGACCGAGGATCCGGGTGCCGCCGGGCGGCTGGTCAAGGAGTACACCAAGACCAACGACGCGCTGAAGCCGAAGCTGGTCGCGATCGGTGGCAAGGCGTATCCGGGCTCGCACGTCGACGTGCTGGCTTCGCTGCCGACCCGCGAACAGGCGCTGTCGATGCTGCTCAGCGTGCTGGTACAGCCCGCCACCATGCTGGTGCGCGTGCTGGCCGAGCCCGCCGCGCAGACCGCCCGCGTCATCAATGCGGTCGGCCAGCAGAAGGCTGCGTAAGGAAGTTCGGACGAACTCGATCTGTGTATTTCAGCCGTCCTCCATGACGGCAAAGAACAAGCCCGGCATCCCTGCCGGACTTTCCGCAAAGCTCAACCTTTCAAAGATTCAGGAGCAACCCCATGTCACTCAGCAATGAAGACATCATCGAAGCCATCTCGTCCAAGACCCTCGTCGAGGTGATGGAGCTGGTCAAGGCGATGGAAGAGAAGTTCGGCGTGTCCGCTGCGGCCCCGGTGGCCGTGGCTGCCGCGCCGGCCGCCGGTGGCGCCGCCGCCGCCGAAGAGAAGACCGAATTCAACGTCGTGCTGGCAGCAGTCGGCGAGAAGAAGGTCGAAGTGATCAAGGCCGTGCGTGCGATCACCGGTCTGGGCCTCAAGGAGGCCAAGGACCTGGTGGAAGGCGCACCGCAAACCGTCAAGGAAGGCGCCAGCAAGGAAGACGCCGAGAAGTTCAAGAAGGATCTCGAAGCGGCCGGTGCCAAGGTCGAACTGAAATAAGTGGCCACAGGATGTGGTCATCCCGTGCAGCACATGGATGTGCGATGACACGGGACCCATTTTTGATGACGCAAAATCAAAATGGATCCCGGCATTCGCCGGACTGCGGAGGCAGGATGCCGGAGCGAACGCCGAAAGGCGGCCCGCAGGGCGGATCGCATGGATGCGATCCGTAATGACGAAACCCGAGGCTGGGGACAACGATCCCCGGCCTCTGGTCGTTGCAAAGCAGCATCAAAATCAGTTTGAGTTGTTCACACGAAGTAGTGGCAGAAGGCGTGCTGGTGCCGGCAATACCAGCGACTTCCCATGTGACAGCTCCACCCGTTTTCCGGGCCCGCAAGCGGCCCCGTGACCTTAAGAACGAGGCGGTAGCATCCATGACGACCTATTCCTTCACCGAAAAGAAGCGCATCCGCAAGGATTTCGGCAAACGTCCACCGGTACTCGGTGTGCCCAACCTGCTGACGATCCAGACCGATTCCTACAAGGATTTCCTGCAGGCCGAGGCCGCCCCGAGCAGGCGCGAAGACAAGGGCCTGGAAGCCGCGTTGAAGTCGGTGTTCCCGATCAAGAGCCATTCGGGGAACGCGGAACTGGAATTCGTCGATTACCACTTCGGCGAGCCCGCATTCGACGAACGCGAGTGCCGCGTGCGTGGCATGAGCTACGGCGCGCCGCTGCGCGTCAAGGTGCGCCTGGTCATCTACGACAAGGACAGCCCGGCCTCCAAGAAGGTGCCGAAGCTGATGAAGGAACAGGAGGTCTACATGGGCGAAATCCCGCTCATGACCGAGACCGGCACCTTCATCGTGAACGGCACCGAGCGCGTGATCGTTTCGCAGCTGCACCGTTCGCCCGGCGTGTTCTTCGACCACGACAAGGGCAAGCAACATTCGTCGGGCAAGCTGCTGTTCAACGCGCGGGTGATCCCGTATCGCGGTTCGTGGCTCGATTTCGAATTCGATCCGAAGGAAGTGCTGTTCACCCGCATCGACCGCCGCCGCAAGCTGCCGGTGACGATCCTGCTGCGTGCGCTCGGTTATACCAACGAAGAGATGCTGGACATCTTCTTCGAGCACAACGTGTTCCACCTCGGCAAGGAAGGCCACGCGGAGCTCGCGCTGGTGCCCGAGCGCCTGCGCGGCGAAACCCTGAACTTCGACCTCGTTGCCGGCGACAAGGTGCTGGTCGAGAAGGACAAGCGCATCACCGCGCGCCACGTGCGCGAGCTGAAGAACGCCAAGATCACCACGCTGGAAGTGCCGGACGACTACATGGTCGGCCGCATCCTCGCCAACGACATCGTCGATGCGAAGACCGGCGAGCTGCTGGCCTCGGCCAACGACGAGCTGACTGCCGAGCACATCGCCAAGTTCCGCGAAGCCGGCATCGACACGATCGCGACGTTGTTCGTGAACGACCTCGACCGCGGCCCGTACATCTCCAACACCCTGCGTGCCGATCCGACCCGCACCCAACTGGAGGCGCTGGTCGAAATCTACCGGATGATGCGTCCGGGCGAGCCGCCGACGAAAGAGGCGGCGCAGAACCTGTTCCACAACCTGTTCTTCACCTTCGAGCGCTACGACTTGTCGACGGTCGGCCGCATGAAGTTCAACCGCCGCGTCGGGCGAGATTCGGTGACGGGTCCGGCGGTGCTGTACGACCATCGCTACTTCTCGACCCGCAAGGAAGAGGATGCGGTCAAGCTGGTGGAAACGCAGGGCGACACCTCCGACATCCTCGATGTGCTGCGCGTCCTCATCGAGATCAAGAACGGCCACGGCACCGTGGACGACATCGACCACCTCGGCAACCGCCGCGTGCGCAGCGTCGGCGAGATGGCCGAGAACGCGTTCCGCATCGGCCTGGTGCGCGTCGAGCGTGCGGTCAAGGAGCGCCTGTCGCTGGCCGAAGCCGACAACCTCGGCCCGCAGGACCTCATCAACGCCAAGCCGGTCGCGGCGGCGGTGAAGGAGTTCTTCGGTTCGTCGCAGTTGTCGCAGTTCATGGACCAGAACAACCCGCTGTCGGAAGTCACCCACAAGCGCCGTGTGTCGGCGCTGGGGCCCGGCGGCCTCACGCGCGAGCGCGCAGGCTTCGAGGTGCGCGACGTGCACCCGACCCACTACGGCCGCGTCTGCACCATCGAAACGCCGGAAGGCCCGAACATCGGCCTGATCAACTCGCTGGCCGTGTACGCGCGCACCAACCACTACGGCTTCCTGGAAACGCCGTACCGCAAGGTCGAGAACGGCAAGGTCACCGACAAGGTCGATTACCTGTCGGCAATCGAGGAAGGCAATTACGTGATCGCGCAGGCGAACTCGCCGCTCGACAAGCACGGCAAGTTCACCGAGGAATTCGTGTCCTGCCGTTTCCGCGGCGAGTCCGAGCTGCGCCCGGTGCCCGAGATCAACTACATGGACGTCTCGCCGATGCAGACCGTGTCGGTGGCGGCGGCGCTGGTGCCGTTCCTCGAACACGACGACGCCAACCGCGCGCTGATGGGCGCCAACATGCAGCGCCAGGCCGTGCCGACGCTGCGTTCGGAGAAACCCCTCGTCGGCACCGGCATCGAACGCGCGGTCGCGCGCGATTCCGGCGTCACCATCGCGGCCCGCCGCGGCGGCGTGATCGAGCAGGTCGACGCCGCGCGCATCGTGGTGCGCGTCAACGAGAAGGAAGTCGGCGAGAACGATCCGGGCGTGGACATCTACACGCTCACCAAGTACACCCGTTCCAACCAGAGCACCAACCTGAACCAGCGTCCGCTGGTCAACGTGGGTGACAAGCTTGCGAAGGGCGACGTGCTGGCCGACGGCTCTTCCACCGACCTCGGCGAACTGGCGCTGGGCCAGAACATGCTGGTCGCGTTCATGCCGTGGAACGGCTACAACTTCGAGGACTCGGTGCTGTTGTCCGAGCGCGTGGTGCAGGAAGACCGCTACACCTCGATCCACATCGAGGAATTGACCTGCCAGGCGCGCGACACCAAGCTCGGTCCCGAGGAAATCACCGCCGACATCCCGAACGTGGGCGAGCAGGCGCTGAACCGCCTCGACAAGTCCGGCATCGTCTACATCGGCGCGGAAGTGAAGGTTGGCGACATCCTGGTCGGCAAGGTCACGCCCAAGGGCGAGTCGCAGCTGACGCCGGAAGAAAAGCTGCTGCGCGCGATCTTCGGCGAGAAGGCATCCGACGTGAAGGACAGCTCGCTGCGCGTGCCGCCCGGCATGGACGGCACCGTGATCGACGTGCAGGTGTTTACCCGCGACGGCATCGAGAAGGACGAGCGCGCGAAGCAGATCGAGGAAATGGAAATCCAGCGCGTCCGCAAGGACCTGGACGACCAGTTCCGCATCCTCGAAGGCGCGATCTACGGCCGCCTGCGTTCGCAGCTGGTCGGCAAGCCCGCCAACAACGGTCCGCAGGGGCTGAAGAAGAACGCGGAGATCACCAACGAGTACCTCGACGGCCTGAAGAAGGACGAGTGGTTCAAGGTCAATCCGAAGGACGAGGACACCGCGGAGCTGGTTTCGCGTGCGGCCGAGCAGATCAAGCGCCACAAGGAAGCCTTCGACAAGCGTTTCCGCGAGAAGCAGGCCAAGATCACCGCGGGTGACGACCTCGCCCCGGGCGTGCTGAAGCAGGTCAAGGTGCATCTCGCGGTCCGGCGCCGCATCCAGCCGGGCGACAAGATGGCCGGCCGCCACGGCAACAAGGGCGTGGTCTCGATGATCGCGCCGGTCGAGGACATGCCCTACATGACCGACGGCACGCCGATCGACATCGTGCTGAACCCGCTGGGCGTGCCTTCGCGCATGAACATCGGCCAGATCCTGGAAACCCACCTCGGGTGGGCCGCCAAGGGCCTGGGCGAGAAAATCGGCAAGATGCTGGAAGCGAAGGAGAAGGCCAACAAGGTGCGCGAGTTCCTCAACCGCATCTACAACACCGGCAAGGCCGAGCACCACGTCGACCTGGATACGCTGAAGGATCACGAGATCCTCGATCTCGCGGAGAACCTGAAAGCCGGCGTGCCGATGGCGACGCCGGTGTTCGACGGCGCCGATGAAGCCGAGATCAAGTCCATGCTGAAGCTGGCGGAGCTGCCGGAATCGGGCCAGACCACGCTGTACGACGGCCGCACCGGCGACGCCTTCGACCGTCCGGTCACGGTGGGCTACATGCATTACCTGAAGCTCAACCACCTGGTCGACGACAAGATGCACGCGCGTTCCACCGGCCCGTACTCGCTGGTGACGCAACAACCTTTGGGCGGCCGCGCGCAGTTCGGCGGCCAGCGCTTCGGCGAAATGGAGGTGTGGGCGCTGGAAGCCTACGGCGCGGCCTACACCCTGCAGGAAATGCTGACGGTGAAGTCCGACGACGTGCAGGGCCGCAACCAGATGTACAAGTCCATCGTCGATGGCGAACACAAGATGGCAGCGGGCATGCCCGAATCGTTCAACGTGCTGGTCAAGGAGATCCGCTCGCTGGCGATCGACATGGAGCTGGAAGAGCGGTGAAGCAGGGGACCGGGCACCGGGGACCGGAGACCAGCAAGAGCAGCGTATCGCGAGCTTTTGACCGGTCCCTGGTCCCTTGTCCCCGGTCCCAGTCCCAACTTCGTCCAGCCATCCCGCAAATATTCGCTCCTTCCGGAGACAAGCAATGAAAGACCTTCTGAACCTGTTCAACCAGCAGTCGCAGCCGCTCAACTTCGATGCGATCAAGATCTCGCTGGCCTCGCCCGACCTGATCCGCTCGTGGTCGTGGGGCGAAGTGAAGAAACCCGAAACCATCAATTACCGCACCTTCAAGCCGGAACGCGATGGCCTGTTCTGCGCCGCGATCTTCGGCCCGATCAAGGACTACGAGTGCCTGTGCGGCAAGTACAAGCGCATGAAGCACCGCGGCGTGGTCTGCGAGAAGTGCGGCACCGAGGTGACGCTGGCGAAGGTGCGCCGCGAGCGCATGGGCCACATCGAGCTGGCCAGCCCGACAGCGCACATCTGGTTCCTGAAGTCGCTGCCGTCGCGCATCGGCCTGATGCTGGACATGACGCTGCGCGACATCGAGCGCATCCTGTACTTCGAAGCCTACGTCGTGATCGACCCGGGCCTGACCCCGCTCGAACGCGGCCAGATGCTGACCGAAGACCAGTACCTCACCGCGGTCGAGGAACACGGTGACGAGTTCGACGCGCGCATGGGCGCCGAGGCGGTCTACGAGTTGCTGAAGTCGCTGGACCTCAACGGCGAAATGGTGCGGCTGAAGGAAGAGATCGCCTCCACCAATTCCGAAACCAAGCTGAAGCGGCTGACCAAGCGCATCAAGCTGGTCGAGGCCTTCATCGAATCGGGCAACCGTCCGGAGTGGATGGTGATGACGGTGCTGCCGGTGCTGCCGCCGGACCTGCGTCCGCTGGTACCGCTGGAAGGCGGCCGCTTCGCGACCTCGGACTTGAACGACCTGTACCGCCGCGTGATCAACCGCAACAACCGCCTGCGCCGGCTGCTGGAACTCAACGCGCCCGACATCATCGTGCGCAACGAGAAACGCATGTTGCAGGAATCGGTCGATGCTTTGATGGACAACGGCCGTCGCGGCCGTGCCATCACCGGCACCAACAAGCGCGCGCTGAAGTCGCTGGCCGACATGATCAAGGGCAAGCAGGGCCGCTTCCGCCAGAACCTGCTCGGCAAGCGCGTCGACTACTCCGGCCGCTCGGTGATCACCGTGGGCCCGACGCTGAAGCTGCACCAGTGCGGCCTGCCCAAGAAGATGGCGCTGGAACTGTTCAAGCCCTTCATCTTCTCCAAGCTGCAGTTGCGCGGCATCGCGCCGACCATCAAGGCGGCGAAGAAATCGGTCGAGCGCGAGGAACCCGTTGTGTGGGACATCCTCGAAGAGGTGATCCGCGAACATCCGGTGTTGCTGAACCGCGCGCCGACCCTGCATCGCCTGGGCATCCAGGCGTTCGAGCCCAAGCTGATCGAAGGCAAGGCCATCCAGCTGCATCCGCTGGTCTGCACCGCGTTCAACGCCGACTTCGACGGCGACCAGATGGCCGTGCACGTGCCGCTGTCGCTGGAAGCGCAGCTGGAAGCGCGCGCGCTGATGATGTCCACCAACAACATCCTCAGCCCCGCCAACGGCGAACCCATCATCGTGCCGACCCAGGACGTGGTGCTGGGCCTGTACTACATGACCCGCGAGCTGGCCGGTGCCAGGGGCGAGGGCATGGCGTTCGCCGACGTGGCCGAAGTGCGTCGCGCCTACGAAAGCAAGTCGGTCGAATTGCACGCCAAGGTCAAGGTGCGCATCCGCGAGGTCGACATCGCGGCCGACGGTTCGCGCAAGGACAAGGTCACGCTCACCGACACCACCGTCGGTCGAGCGTTGCTGGCCGAGATCCTGCCTGAAGGCCTGGCCTTCCGGCGCATGAACACCGAGCTGACCAAGAAGGCGATCTCCAAGCTCATCAACGCCTGCTATCGCGAGCTGGGACTCAAGGACACCGTGGTGTTCGCCGACCAGCTGATGTACACCGGCTACCGCTTCGCCACGATCTCGGGCATCTCGATCGGCATCGACGACATGAAGATCCCGGACGAGAAGAAGGGCATCCTCGAAGAGGCCGAAAAGGAAGTCGTCGAAATCCAGGAACAGTTCCAGTCGGGTCTCGTGACTGCCGGTGAGCGCTACAACAAGGTGGTCGACATCTGGTCGCGCACCAACGAGCAGATCGCCGCGGCGATGATGAAGGGCATCGGTTTCGACAAGGTCAAGGGCGCCGACGGAAAGGTCCACGAACAGAAGTCGATGAACTCGATCTACATCATGGCCGATTCCGGCGCGCGCGGTTCCGCGGCGCAGATCCGCCAGCTGGCCGGGATGCGCGGCCTGATGGCCAAGCCGGACGGTTCGATCATCGAGACGCCGATCAAGGCCAACTTCCGCGAAGGCCTGGACGTGCTGCAGTACTTCATCTCCACCCACGGCGCGCGCAAGGGCCTGGCCGACACCGCGTTGAAGACCGCGAACTCGGGCTACCTGACCCGCCGCCTGGTCGACGTGGCCCAGGACGTGGTGGTGACCGAGCACGATTGCGGTACCCACGAAGGCCTGATGATGACCTCCATCGTGGAAGGCGGCGACGTGGTCGAACCGCTGCGCGAGCGCGTGCTCGGCCGCGTGGCGGTCGAGGACGTGTACGCGCCGGGCGACGACGACAAGCCGATCGTCACGCGCGACACGCTGCTCAACGAAGCCATGGTCGACAAGCTGGATGCGGCCGGCGTGCAGAGCGTCAAGGTGCGCTCGCCGATTTCCTGCGAATCCGAGTTCGGCGTGTGCGCGCTGTGCTACGGGCGCGATCTGGCGCGCGGGCATATCGTCAACATCGGCGAGGCGGTCGGCGTGATCGCGGCGCAGTCGATTGGCGAGCCCGGTACGCAGCTGACGATGCGCACGTTCCACATCGGTGGCGCGGCTTCGCGTGCGGCGGCGGTGGACAACGTGACCATCAAGACCACCGGCACCCTGAAGTTCAACAACCTCAAGACCGTGAAGCACGCGCAGGGCCATTTGGTCGCGGTGTCGCGTTCCGGCGACGTCAGCCTGATCGACGTCAACGGCCGCGAGCGCGAGCGCTACAAGGTGCCGTACGGCGCCACCATCACCGTCAAGGACGGAGCCGAGGTCAAGGCCGGCCAGACCGTTGCCACGTGGGATCCCCACACCCACCCGATCGTCACCGAGGTGGCGGGCCGCGTCAGGTACATCGACTTCGTGGACGGCGTGACAGTGCAGTCCTCGATCGACGAGCTGACAGGTCTCGAGAGCGTGGTGGTCACCGACCCGAAGCGCCGCGGCAGCAATGCCAAGGACCTGCGTCCGGCGGTGCGCCTGGAAGACAAGAAGGGCCAGGACCTCAAGCTGCCCGGCACCGACATCCCGGCGCAGTCGTATCTGCCGGCCGGCGCGATCGTGTCGATCCAGGACGGCGCCGAAGTGGGCGTCGGCGACGTCATCGCGCGCATCCCGCAGGAGTCGTCCAAGACCCGCGACATCACCGGCGGCCTGCCGCGCGTCGCGGATCTGTTCGAGGCCCGCAAGCCCAAGGAGCCGGCCATCCTCGCCGAGGTCTCGGGCGTGGTCAGCTTCGGCAAGGACACCAAGGGCAAGCAGCGCCTGATCATCAAGGACGCCGACGGCAACGAGCACGAGGACCTGATCCCGAAGTGGCGCCACATCGTGGTGTTCGAGGGCGAGCACGTCGAGAAGGGCGAAACCGTGGTGGATGGCGAGTCCGATCCGCGCGACATCCTGCGCCTGCTCGGCGTCGAGCGGCTCGCGGCTTACCTGGTCAAGGAAATCCAGGACGTGTACCGCCTGCAGGGCGTGAAGATCAACGACAAGCACATCGAGGCGATCATCCGCCAGATGTTGCGCAAGGTCGAGGTCAGCGAGCCCGGCGACACCACCTACCTGCGCGGCGAGCAGGTCGAACGCAACCAGTTCGACGAGGTCAACCGCAAGGCCGAAGCCCGCAACGAACATCCGGCGCAAGGGATCCCGGTGTTGCTGGGCATCACCAAGGCCTCGCTGGCGACCGAGTCGTTCATTTCGGCGGCGTCGTTCCAGGAGACCACGCGCGTCCTCACCGATGCCGCGGTACGCGGCAAGCGCGACGACTTGCGCGGCCTCAAGGAAAACGTTATAGTTGGCCGCTTGATTCCCGCTGGCACGGGCCTCGCCTACCACGCCCAGCGCAAGACGTCGGTGGGTTTGACCGACGCGGAAATGGAAACCCTGGCCAACGTATCCGCGGTGTTCGAAGAGGCCGGCGAGGCCCCGAGCGAAGCGCCGCAGTCGGCGACTTGATGATGACCCTGCCGCGCGCCTGACGCGCGCGGTTCCATCGAAATGAGGCGCACGGAAGCGCTTCGTATTCGAGAGCAGGATGCCACGACGGCGCGAAAGCTTGTCCGATTTCGCGATTCCGTGTTAAAATTCCGCTTCTGGGCAGACCGGGTTACCGGTCTGCCTTTGGTTTTTCGAAGGACCTCCGTTTTTTTCTGGAAACCCGGATCAATGGCAACTGTCAACCAGTTGGTGCGCCGACCGCGCAGCCCGAAAACCTACAAGAGCGCGTCGCCCGCGCTGCAGAACTGCCCGCAGCGTCGCGGCGTATGCACCCGCGTGTACACCACCACGCCGAAGAAGCCGAACTCGGCGATGCGCAAGGTGGCCAAGGTGCGCCTGACCAACGGCTACGAGGTCATCTCGTACATCGGCGGCGAAGGCCACAACCTGCAGGAGCACTCGGTGGTGCTGATCCGCGGCGGCCGTGTTAAGGACCTGCCGGGCGTGCGTTACCACACCGTGCGCGGTTCGCTGGATTGCGCCGGCATCGCCAAGCGCCGCAAATCGCGTTCCAAGTACGGCGCCAAGCGGCCGAAAGGTTGAGGGATAAGACATGTCACGCAAAGGTTCCCACCCCGCCCGCGTCACCCTGCCTGACCCCAAGCACGGCAGCGAGTTGATCGCGCGCTTCATCAACATGGTGATGAAGAGCGGCAAGAAGTCGGTCGCCGAGGGCATCGTCTACGGCGCGCTTGACCACCTGGGCCAGAAGAATCCCGAACCGGTCGCGCTGGTCGAGAAGGCGCTCAACAACGTCGCCCCCGCGGTGGAAGTGAAATCGCGGCGCGTCGGCGGCGCCACCTACCAGGTGCCGGTCGAAGTGCGCGCTTCCCGCCGCACCGCGCTGGCGATGCGCTGGACCATCGAGGCGGCGCGCAAGCGTGGCGAGAACTCGATGCCGCGCAAGCTGGCCGCCGAACTGCTGGACGCTTCCGAAAACCGTGGCGGCGCGGTGAAGAAGCGCGAGGAAACCCATCGCATGGCGGAGGCCAACAAGGCCTTCTCGCATTACAGGTGGTAACACCGCCGTCGCGGGCGGCGAAAGCTGGACCCGGCGACCGCGGCGAATTTCACGAAATCCAGTTCTTTGAATCTTGAGTTGATCATGGCACGCACCACACCCATCGAGCGCTACCGGAACTTCGGCATCATGGCCCACATCGATGCCGGCAAGACCACGACCACCGAGCGCATCCTCTTCTACACCGGCGTCAATCACAAGATTGGCGAGGTGCACAACGGTGCGGCCACGATGGACTGGATGGAGCAGGAGCAGGAGCGCGGCATCACCATCACGTCCGCGGCGACCACCTGCTTCTGGGAAGGCATGGATCACACCTTGCCGAAGCATCGCTTCAACATCATCGACACCCCCGGACACGTCGATTTCACGATCGAGGTGGAACGTTCACTGCGCGTGCTCGACGGTGCAGTGTTCGTGCTGTGCTCGGTGGGCGGCGTGCAGCCGCAGTCCGAAACCGTGTGGCGGCAGGCCAACAAGTACGGCGTGCCGCGGCTCGCGTTCGTCAACAAGATGGACCGCACCGGTGCCAACTTCGACAAGGTGGTCGGCCAGATGAAGTCGCGCCTCGGCGCGCACCCCGTCCCGATGCAGGTGCCGATCGGCGCCGAAGACAATTTCGAGGGCGTGGTCGACCTGGTCAAGATGAAGGCGATCTACTGGGACGCCGAATCGCAGGGCACCAAGTTCGAATACCGCGACATCCCCGCCGAACTCGTCGAGAAGGCGAAGGCGGCGCGCGAGCACATGGTGGAATCCGCCGCGGAAACCTCCGAAGAGTTGATGAACAAGTACCTCGAAGAGGGCAGCCTTTCCGAGGAAGACATCATCGCGGGCATCCGCGCGGGCACGCTGGCCACCCAGATCGTGCCGGTGTTCTGTGGCACCGCGTTCAAGAACAAGGGCGTGCAGGCGATGCTGGACGCGGTGATCCAGTTGTTGCCCTCCCCGGCCGACCGTCCGCCGGTCAAGGGCATCGACGAGAGCGAACACGAAGCCGTCCGCCATGCGGGCGACGACGAGCCGTTCTCGGCGCTGGCGTTCAAGATCATGACCGATCCGTTCGTCGGCTCGCTGACGTTCTTCCGCGTGTATTCCGGCACGCTCGCTTCCGGCGACCAGGTGTACAACCCGGTCAAGTCGAAGAAGGAGCGCATCGGCCGCATCCTGCAGATGCACTCCAACGACCGCAAGGAGATCAAGGAAGTCTGCGCGGGCGACATCGCCGCGGCGGTGGGCCTGAAGGACGTCACCACCGGCGACACCCTGTGCGCGGCCGACCACGTGATCACGCTCGAACGCATGACCTTCCCGGATCCGGTGATCGCGATGGCGGTCGAACCGAAGACCAAGTCGGACCAGGAAAAGATGGGCATGGCCCTGTCGCGCCTCGCGCAGGAGGATCCGTCCTTCCGCGTGCGCACCGACGAGGAGTCCGGCCAAACCATCATCGCCGGCATGGGCGAGCTGCACCTCGACATCATCGTCGACCGCATGCGCCGCGAGTTCAACGTCGAGGCCAACGTCGGCAAGCCGCAGGTCGCCTATCGCGAAACCATCCGCAAGGCGGTCAGGCAGGAAGGCAAGTTCGTGCGCCAGTCGGGCGGCAAGGGCCAGTACGGCCATGTCGTGCTGGAGATCGAGCCGCAGGAACGCGGCAAGGGCTATGCCTTCGAGAATGGCATCGTCGGTGGCGTGATTCCGAAGGAATACATCCCGGCGGTCGACAAGGGCATCCAGGAAGCGGTCGCCAACGGCGTGCTGGCAGGGTTCCCGATCGTGGACGTCAAGGTGCGCCTGATCGACGGTTCGTACCACGAGGTCGACTCGTCGGAAATGGCGTTCAAGATCGCGGGTTCGATGGGCTTCAAGGAAGGCTTCCACAAGGCCGACCCGGTGCTGCTCGAGCCGATCATGAAGGTCGAAGTCGTGACGCCCGAGGATTACATGGGCGACGTGATGGGCGACCTGTCGCGCCGGCGCGGCATCCTGCAGGGTCAGGACGACACGCCTTCGGGCAAGACCATCGACGCGATGGTGCCGCTGGGCGAGATGTTCGGTTACGCGACCACGCTGCGTTCGATGAGCCAGGGCCGCGCCACCTTCACGATGGAATTCGACCATTACGCCGAAGCGCCGGCCAACATCGCCGAAGCCATCATCAAGAAAAGCTGAAGCAAAGAGCAAGTCAGTCCGCCAAGAACGCAAAGAACAGCAAGAACGAAAAGCAAAAAATTGAGCAGCTTTTATTTTGCGTCTTTTGCGTCCTTCGCGGACAAGCAGATTTAGATGTTCAAGTTCAAGACAGACCCGAGAACCCAAAGGTAGAACGCCATGTCCAAAGAGAAATTCGAGCGCAAGAAGCCGCACGTGAACGTGGGGACGATTGGTCACGTGGACCATGGCAAGACGACGCTGACGGCGGCGCTGACGAAGGTGGGTGCCGAGCGTTTTGGCGGCGAGTTCAAGGCCTACGATGCGATCGACGCGGCGCCGGAAGAGAAGGCGCGCGGGATCACGATTTCGACGGCGCACGTGGAGTACGAGAGCCCGAAGCGTCACTACGCGCACGTGGACTGCCCCGGACACGCGGACTACGTGAAGAACATGATCACGGGCGCGGCGCAGATGGATGGCGCGATCCTGGTGGTGAGTGCCGCCGATGGTCCGATGCCGCAGACGCGCGAGCACATCCTTCTGGGGCGGCAGGTGGGCGTGCCGTACATCGTGGTGTACATGAACAAGGCGGACATGGTCGACGACGCCGAGCTGCTGGAGCTGGTCGAGATGGAAGTGCGTGAACTTCTGTCGAAGTACGAGTTCCCGGGCGACGACACCCCGATCATCAAGGGTTCGGCCCTGAAGGCGCTGGAAGGCGACCAGTCGGAGATCGGGATTCCCAGCATCGTGAAGCTGGTGGATGCGCTGGACGCGTACATCCCGGAGCCCAAGCGCGACATCGACATGCCGTTCCTGATGCCGGTCGAGGACGTGTTCTCGATCTCGGGTCGCGGCACGGTGGTGACGGGGCGCATCGAGCGCGGCGTGATCAAGGTGGGCGACGAAGTCGAGATCGTGGGCATCCGGCCGACCCAGAAGACCATCGTCACGGGCGTGGAGATGTTCCGCAAGCTGCTGGACCAGGGCCAGGCCGGCGACAACGCGGGCCTGCTGCTGCGCGGCACCAAGCGCGAGGAAGTCGAGCGCGGGCAGGTGCTGTGCAAGCCGGGCAGCATCACCCCGCACACCAAGTTCGAGTCCGAGGTGTATGTCCTCTCCAAGGACGAAGGCGGCCGTCACACGCCGTTCTTCAAGGGTTACCGGCCGCAGTTCTACTTCCGCACGACCGACATCACGGGTGCGGTGGAATTGCCGGCGGGGGTGGAGATGGTGATGCCGGGCGACAACATCAAAATGGTGGTGACGCTGATCCACCCGATCGCGATGCAGGACGGACTGCGGTTCGCGATCCGCGAAGGCGGGCGCACGGTGGGCGCGGGCGTGGTGACGAAGGTCATTGAATAAGTGGTGTTATCCCGGACGCCACTGCGTGGCGCCGTGATAACTCCCGCCGATCATGCGACCAGACAGCCGGTCGCATATCGCCGGGGAAGCGGAAAAGCGAAAAGCTGAAAGCAAAACGTTCTTTAGCGAGTAAACAGACATGGCAACCCAGAACATCCGCATCCGGCTGAAGGCCTACGACCATCGCCTGATCGACAAGTCGGCCAGCGAGATCGTGGAGACGGCCAAGCGCACGGGCGCGCAGGTGCGCGGTCCGATTCCGCTGCCGACCAAGATCGAGCGCTACACGATCCTGGTGTCGCCGCACGTCGACAAGGACGCACGCGACCAGTACGAAACGCGCACCCACAAGCGCGTGCTGGATATCGTCGATCCCAACGACAAGACCGTGGATGCCCTGATGAAGCTCGACCTCGCCGCCGGCGTGGACGTGCAGATCAAGCTGGGTTGAGGAACGGAACATGAGCATCGGACTGGTTGGAAAGAAATGCGGCATGAGCCGGGTCTTCACCGAAGACGGCCGCTCGGTGCCGGTCACGCTGATCGAGGCGACGCCGAATCGCGTTACCCAGGTCAAGACCGCCGACAACGACGGCTACGCCGCGGTGCAGGTCACGGTGGGTGCCAAACGCGCTTCGCTGCTGGCCAAGCCGGCCAAGGGCCACTTCGCCAAGGCGAAAGTGGAGCCGGGTCGCGGCCTGTGGGAGTTCCGCCTCGACGGCAAGGACGTCGACAAATACGCGGTCGGTGCCGAGATCAAGCTGGACGACGTGTTCAAGGTCGGCCAGATCGTCGACGTTGCCGGGGTGTCCAAGGGCAAGGGTTTCCAGGGCACGATCAAGCGCCACCACTTCACGATGGGTGATGCCACCCACGGCAACTCGTTGTCGCATCGTGCGCCGGGTTCGATCGGCCAGCGCCAGACCCCGGGCCGTGTGTTCCCGGGCAAGAAGATGGCCGGCCAGATGGGCAACGTGAACCGTTCGGCGATGAATCTGGAAGTGGTCAGCATCGACGCCGAGCGTCACCTGATCGCGGTCAAGGGCGCGGTGCCCGGCGCCACCGGCGGCGACGTGGTCGTGCGTCCGGCGGCGAAGGCGTGAGGAGCGAAGTCATGGAACTCAATGTGATCGGCGCCAAGCCCGTGCAGGTATCCGAAGCGATCTTCGGTGCCGCGTTCCGCCAGGATCTGGTGCACCAGGTGGTGGTGGCGTACCGCAATGCGGGTCGCGCCGGTACCAAGGCGCAGTTGAACCACACGCGCATGTCGGGCACCACCAAGAAATTCAAGAAGCAGAAGGGCGGCGGCGCCCGCCACGGCGATTACCGTGCGCCGATCTTCGTGGGTGGCGCGCGCGCGTTCGCGGCGCAGCCGCGTGATTTCGCGCAGAAGGTCAACCGCAAGATGTACCGCGGCGCGCTGTGTTCGATGCTGGCCGAGCTGAATCGCCAGGGTCGCCTGAAGGTGGTGCCGGAATTCGCGGTGGACGCGGCCAAGACCAAGTCGCTGATCGGCAAGCTCGGCGAAATCGAAGCAGTCGGCCGCACCCTGATCGTGACCCCTGCGGTGGACGAGAAGCTGTACCTCGCCGCGCGCAACAACCCCAACATCATCGACGTCATCGATGTCGACGGCATCAACCCGGTCGCGTTGGCCGCGGCCGACCATGTCGTCATCACGGTGGACGCGGTGAAGAAGGTCGAGGAGTGGCTGGCATGAGCGGCGATAGGATCCTGTCGGTGCTGCACGCGCCGCACGTTTCGGAAAAGAGCACCCGCCTTTCCGAGCACAACCAGTACGTATTCGCGGTGGCGTCCGACGCCACCAAGGCCGACGTCAAGTCCGCGGTCGAAAAGCTGTTCGACGTGAGCGTGGTGTCGGTGAACATGGCCAATATCAAGGGCAAGCTGAAGATGTTCCGCTTCCGCCCGGGTCGCAAGGCCAGTGTCCGCAAGGCGTATGTGCGTCTGGCCGAAGGCCAGAGCATCGACGTCGCCGCGGGCAAGGCCTGAACCAACGAGGTGCAATCGAGATGGCACTGATCACACCCAAGCCGACTTCGCCGGGACGCCGCGGGATGGTGCGCGTGGCGCCACCGGCCGGCCTGCACAAGGGCGAGCCGTACGACGCGCTGACCGAAGCCCAGACCAAGACCGGTGGCCGCAACCACTTCGGGCGCATCACCGTGCGTCATCGCGGCGGCGGCCACAAGCAGCACTACCGCATCATCGACTTCAAGCGCGACAAGGAAGGCATCGCCTGCCGGGTCGAGCGCGTGGAGTACGATCCCAACCGCACCGCGCACATTGCGTTGCTGTGCTACGTGGACGGCGAGCGCCGCTACATCATCGCGCCCAAGGGCATCCAGGTCGGTACGCAGTTGATGACCGGCACCGATGCGCCGATCAAGGACGGCAATACGCTGCCGTTGCGCAACATGCCGATCGGCACCACCGTGCACTGCGTCGAGATGAAGCCCGGCAAGGGCGCGCAACTCGCGCGCAGCGCCGGTGCCTCGGCCCAGCTGGTCGCGCGCGAGTCCGGCTATGCCACCTTGCGCCTGCGCTCCGGCGAAATGCGCAAGGTGCCGGTCGAATGCCGCGCCACCGTGGGCGAGGTCAGCAATTCGGAACACAACCTGCGCAAGCTCGGCAAGGCCGGCGCCAAGCGCTGGCTGGGCATCCGTCCGACCGTGCGCGGCGTGGTGATGAATCCGGTCGACCATCCGCACGGCGGCGGCGAAGGCCGCACCTCCGGTGGCCGCCATCCGGTGAGCCCGTGGGGCACGCCGACCAAGGGTTACAAGACCCGCAACAACAAGCGCACGCAGAACATGATCGTGCGTCGCCGCAAGTAAGGGCTCATCGACATGCCACGTTCACTCAAGAAAGGCCCGTTCATCGACCTGCACCTTCTGAAGAAGGTCGAGGTCGCGAACCAGAGCAACAGCAAGCGCCCGATCAAGACCTGGTCGCGCCGTTCGATGATCCTGCCCGAGATGGTGGGCCTCACGATCGCCGTCCACAACGGCCGCCTGCACGTGCCGGTGCTGGTCAACGAGAACATGGTCGGGCACAAGCTCGGCGAGTTCGCGGTGACCCGTACCTTCAAGGGCCATGGCGGCAGCGACAAGAAGGCCGCCGCCCCGGCAGCCCCCGGCGCCAAGTAATGGATAACGTCATGACTACGACACAAGCCAAGGCTGTCCTGCGCGGTGCGCGCATCTCGGCGCAGAAGGCGCGGCTGGTGGCCGACATGGTGCGCGGCATGCCCGTGGGCACCGCCAGCGCGGTGCTGGAACACACCAACAAGAAGGCTGCGCACCTGGTCCGCAAGGTGCTGCTGTCGGCCGTCGCCAACGCCGAGAACAACGTCGGCGCCGATGTCGACGACCTCAAGGTGTCGCGCATCTACGTGGACGAGGGCGCGGTCATGAAGCGCATGCATGCACGCGCCAAGGGCCGTGGTGCCCGCATCCTGAAGCGCACGTCGCATATCACGGTCGAGGTAGGTTGATCATGGGTCACAAAGTCAATCCAATCGGAATCCGCCTCGGCATTTCCAAGGACTGGAACTCGAAGTGGTTCGCGGGCAAGCGGCAGTATGCCGAACACCTGGTCTCCGACCTCAAGGTGCGCGCGCTGCTGAAGGACAAGCTGTCGCAGGCCGGCGTGTCGAAGATCCTGATCAGCCGCCCGCAGAAGAACGCCGACATCACCATCTTCACCGCGCGTCCCGGCGTCGTGATCGGCAAGAAGGGCGAAGACATCGAGAAGCTGCGCAAGCAGGTCTCGGCGATCATGGGCGTGGACGCCCACATCAACGTCTCCGAGGTGCGCAAGCCGGAACTCGACGCGCAACTGGTGGCGGAATCGATCGCGCAGCAGCTGGAGCGCCGCATCATGTTCCGCCGCGCGATGAAGCGCAGCGTGCAGAACGCGATGCGCCTCGGCGCGCTCGGCATCAAGGTCAACGTCGCCGGCCGCCTGAATGGCGCCGAGATCGCGCGTTCGGAGTGGTATCGCGAAGGCCGGGTGCCGTTGCACACGCTGCGCGCCGACATCGACTACGGCCTGGCCGAAGCGCGCACCACCTACGGCGTCATCGGCGTCAAGGTGTGGATCTACAAGGGCGAGATTTTCGACTTTGCCGCCGTCGGTCAGGCTGCCAAGGAAGAAGAGCGCAACGAGAACACGCAGCCGACGCGCCGCCCGCGCGCCGACCGCGATGACGAACCGCGCCGCGAGCGCGCCCCGCGTGGGCGCCGCGAGCGCACCGACCGCGAGGCCTGATTTATGTTGCAGCCAAAACGCACCAAGTTTCGCAAGCAGTTCAAGGGCCGCAACCGGGGCTTGAGCCTCAACGGCAACCTCGTGAGCTTCGGCGAATACGGCCTGAAGGCGACCACCCGCGGCGCGATCACCGCGCGCGAGATCGAAGCCGCGCGCCGCTGCATCACGCGTTACGTGAAACGCGGCGGCAAGTTGTGGATCCGCGTGTTCCCGGACAAGCCGATCACCAAGAAGCCGATCGAAGTCCGCATGGGCGCCGGCAAGGGCAACGTCGAGTACTGGGTCGCGCCGATCCAGCCCGGCCGGATGCTGTACGAAATCGAAGGCGTCAGCGAGGCGGAGGCGCGCGAAGCGTTCCGCCTGGCCGCGGCCAAGCTGTCGGTGCAAACCCAATTCACGTCCAGGGCGCTGCTGTGATGGATACCAACGAGATGCGCGCGAAGTCCGCGCAGGAATTGCAGGACCACATTTCCGAGCTGCGCCGCGAGCAATTCAGCCTGCGCATGCAGAAGGCCCAGGGTCAGGCCACCCAGACCCACCAGTTCGCCAGGGTGCGCCGCGAGATCGCGCGCGCCGCGACGATCCTGGTCGAGAAACAGAACGGCGGAGCTGTGTGATGAACGATACCCGGAAACAAGCCGACAACGGCAGTGCGCGCACCCTCGAGGGCCGCGTCACCAGCAACAAGGCCTCCAAGACCGTGACCGTGCTGGTCGCCCGCCAGGAGCAGCATGGCCTGTACGGCAAGCTGCTGCGTCGTTCGACCAAGCTGCACGCGCACGACGAGAACGGCGAGTGCCACGAGGGCGACCTGGTGCGCATCGCCGAGTGCCGGCCGCTGTCCAAGACCAAGCATTTCCGCGTCGTGGAAGTGCTGGCGCGCGCGGCCGAGTGAGGAGATCGCAGCCATGATCCAGATGCAAACCAAGCTGGCCGCGGCGGACAACAGCGGCGCGCGTGAACTGATGTGCATCAAGGTGCTGGGCGGCTCCAAGCGCCGCTATGCCAGCGTCGGCGATGTCATCAAGGTTTCGATCCGCGACGCGATCCCGCGCAGCAAGGTCAAGAAGGGCGAGGTCTACAACGCCGTCGTGGTGCGCACCGCCAAGGGCGTGCGCCGTCCGGACGGTTCGCTGATCCGTTTCGACGACAACGCCGCCGTGTTGCTCAACAACAAGCTGGAACCGATCGGCACCCGCATTTTCGGGCCGGTCACCCGTGAACTGCGCAGCGAACGCTTCATGAAGATCGTGTCGCTGGCACCGGAAGTGCTTTGAAGGGATTCAAGCAAAGATCGAGCGCACATCGACAGCAGCTTTTGGCCCCCTTGAGTCAAGGGGGCGGATCGAATCGAAGATTCGATCGGGGGTTGTGGAAGTGCGACACCGTTGGAAATGACTGAATGCACGCGTTGTACCGGAACAGGTGAGCTACATATGAATCGCATCCGCAAAGGCGACACGGTGCTCGTGATCGCAGGCAAGAACAAGGGCCAGCACGGCGAGGTCACCCGCATCGACGGCGAGCGCGTGTTCGTGCAGAACGTCAACCTGGTCAAGCGCCACACCAAGCCGAACCCGCAGTTGCAGCAGGCGGGCGGCATCGTCGAGCGCGAGGCCCCGATCCACATTTCCAACGTCATGCTGTACGACCTCGCCACCGGCAAGGGCGAACGCGTGGGCCGCAAGACGCTCGGCGACGGGCGCAAGGTGCGCGTATACCGCTCGACCGGCGAAGTCGTGGACGCTTGAGGAACAAGTCATGACCCGCCTCGAAAAGATCTACAAAGAAGAAGTGGCGCCGGCGCTGATGAAGCGTTTCGGCTACAAGAACCCGATGCAGGTGCCCCGCATCAGCAAGATCACGCTCAACATGGGCGTGGGCGAGGCTGCCGCGAACAAGAAGGTGCTAGAGAACGCGACCGCGGACATGGCGAAGATCGCCGGCCAGAAGCCGGTGGTGACCAAGGCGCGCGTGTCGGTGGCGTCGTTCAAGATCCGCGACGGCTGGCCGATCGGCTGCAAGGTCACGCTGCGCCGCGCGCACATGTACGAGTTCCTCGACCGCCTGATCAACATCTCGCTGCCGCGCGTGCGCGACTTCCGCGGGGTGTCGGGTCGCGCCTTCGACGGCCGCGGCAACTACAACATGGGCGTGAAGGAACAGATCATCTTCCCGGAAATCGACTTCGACCAGGTCGACGCGATGCGCGGCATGGATATCTGCATCACCACCACCGCGCAGACCGACGCGGAAGCCAAGGCGTTGCTGGAAGCCTTCCACTTCCCGTTCCGCAACTGACGAGAGACGCAAACCGATGGCCAAGAAATCCATGGTGAACCGCGACCTGAAGCGCGCCAAGTTGATCAAGCGGCACGCCGGCAAGCGCGCGGATCTCAAGAAAATCATCGCCAGCACCGACGCGAGCTACGAGGACAAGCTGGCCGCGGCCGCGAAGCTGCAGAAGCTGCCGCGCGATTCCAGCGCGTCGCGCCTGCGCACCCGCTGTGCGCTGACCGGCCGTCCGCGCGCGGTGTACGTGAAGTTCGGCCTGTCCCGCAGCAAGTTGCGCGAAGCAACCATGCGCGGCGACGTGCCGGGCCTGCGCAAGGCTTCCTGGTAAGAACGGAGGGACCAGGGACTGGGGACCAGTAGAAGCAAACGCTCGCAGGCTGCTGCTTTTGCCGGTCCCCGGTCCCCGGTCCCGAAACCAACAAGATCGATTTACAAAAACCGGATATCGATGCAGTTTCAAGGAAACGACCCATGAGCATGACTGATCCCATCGCCGACATGTTTACCCGCATCCGCAATGCCCAGGCCATGGGCAAGCCGACGGTGAGCATGCCGGCATCCAAGCTGCGCCAGGCGCTGGCCAACCTGTTGAAATCGGAAGGCTACGTGCTGGATTCGCGTCGCTCCGAAAATGACGGCAAGGCGCAACTGGAAATCAAGTTGAAGTATTTCGAGGGCCGGCCCGCGATCGAGCGCATCGAGCGTGTCAGCCGCCCGGGTCTGCGCGTGTACCGCGGCAAGGACGCGCTGCCGAAGGTGCTGGGCGGCCTCGGCATTTCCATCGTGTCGACTTCGGCCGGCCTGATGACCGACGCGCAGGCGCGCGCCAAGGGTCTCGGCGGCGAAGTGGTCGGCCGCGTCGCGTAAGCAGGACGGAGCACTGACATGTCACGAGTTGCCAAGAAACCGATCCCGTTGCCGAAGGGCGTCGAGTGCCAGATCGCTGCCGACGGGATTACCGTCAAGGGCCCCAAGGGCACCTTGAAGATGCGCGCGATTCCGGGCGTCGAAATCAAGAGTGCCGACGGCCATCTCACCTGTGCCGACGGCAGCACCGAAACCAAGTTCGCGGGCACCACCCGCGCACTGCTGGCCAACATGGTCCATGGCGTGAGCCAGGGTTACGAGCGCAAGCTCGAATTGGTCGGCGTCGGTTTCCGCGCCGCGTTGCAGGGCAAGAGCCTGAACCTGTCGCTCGGGTTCTCGCATCCGGTGGTGTTCCCGGCGCCGGAAGGCATCATCCTGGAAACCCCGTCGGCCACGGAAATCCTGGTCAAGGGTGCCGACAAGCAGCGGGTCGGCGAAGTCGCCGCGAAGATCCGCGCGGTGCGCCCGCCCGAGCCCTACAAGGGCAAGGGCGTGCGTTACGCCGGCGAGCGCATCACGCTGAAAGAAGCGAAGAAGGCCTGATCATGATCGACAAGAAATCCACGCGTCTGCGCCGCGCCAAGTCCGCGCGCGCACGCATCCGCAAGCTGGCGGTACCGCGCCTGTCCGTGCATCGCAGCGGCCAGCATCTCTACGCGCAAGTCATCGCCGCCGACGGCGAGACCGTGCTCGCGGCGGCCTCGACCGTCCAGAAGGCGGTCAACGGTGGTTTGAAGGGCACCAAGAACAAGTCCGCCGCCGCGGCGGTGGGCAAGGCCATCGCCGAGAAGGCGCGCGCCGCCGGCGTCGAGTCGGTCGCGTTCGACCGCTCGGGTTTCCGCTACCACGGTCGCGTGGCCGCGTTGGCCGATGCCGCGCGCGAAGCGGGTCTCAAGTTTTGATGTGGTGAATGTGTTGCATGTGAGGCCCGAATGTTTATTTGTGCGATCGTCCATGATCGCTGCATCTCGGAATGCCCCGCTAGTGAGCAGTACCAGGCAGTCGGATACACCAGAACGGCCATAAGAGCCGCCATCCATGGCAGAGAGCTCCGTGGCCTGACTTTCCACGAAAACTTACAACTCCAAGCGGCTTGATGCCGCAAGCAAATGCCCGCATCTCGCGGGCGCAAGGTGAAAAACATGGCGAACAACGATCGCAACGATCGCGAAAATTCGGACGGGATGCTGGAAAAGCTCATCGCCGTCAACCGCGTGGCCAAGACGGTCAAGGGCGGTCGGCAGATGAGCTTCACGGCCTTGACCGTGGTGGGTGACGGCGCCGGCAAGGTCGGCTTCGGATACGGCAAGGCGCGCGAAGTGCCGGTCGCGATCTCGAAGGCGATGGAGCGTGCGCGCCGCAACATGGTCAGTGTCGGTCTCAACAACGGCACCATCTGGTACGCGGTCAAGGCCAACCACGGCGCGGCGCGGGTGTTCATGCAGCCGGCTTCCGAAGGTACCGGCGTGATCGCCGGCGGCGCGATGCGCGCGGTGCTGGAAGTGGTCGGCGTCAAGAACGTGCTGGCCAAGGCGGTCGGTTCGCGCAATCCGATCAACCTGGTGCGCGCCACCATCAAGGGCCTGCAGTCGGTCGCGAGCCCGGACTACATCGCGGCCAAGCGCGGCAAGAAGGTCGAGGAGCTGGGTCATGGCGGCTAAGAAATCCACCAGCGGCGGCGTCGTGAAGGTGCGCCTCGTGGGCGGCCTGCGCGGCGTGCAGTCGCGGCACCGCCTGAGCGTCAAGGCGCTCGGCCTGAACCGCACCGGCGACGTGCGCGAGTTGAAGGACAGCCCGCAGGTGCGCGGCCTGATCAACACGGTCAACTACCTGGTCCGGGTCGAGGACTGATTTGATGTCCGATCACAAGCCATCCGTGGATTGGATCGGACGCGCCGAGTCCGGCACATGTCCGGACTCGGCTTCGACGAATCAAGCAGAAGCGCTTGATTCGCGTGCGGCGCATCCCTGCGCCGCGAATGTGACTTTGAGGATTTGACGATGCGTCTCAATACACTCAAACCCGGAAAAGGCGCGCGCAAGGAACGCCGCCGCGTCGCGCGCGGCATCGGTTCCGGCCTCGGCAAGACCGCGGGCCGCGGCCACAAGGGCCAGCACGCACGCGCCGGCAACACCCACACGATCGGCTTCGAAGGCGGCCAGATGCCGCTGCAGCGCCGCCTGCCCAAGGTCGGTTTCCGCTCCAGGAAGCAGGCCGAATCGCAGCAGGTGTTCCTGTACCAGATCGCCGGCCTGAAAAAGGACGCGATCGACCTGACCGTGCTGCGCGAGGCCAAGCTGGTCGACGGCCGTGCCAAGCGCGTCAAGATCGTCAAGAAGGGCGAGATCGGACGCGCGGTGAAGGTGTCGGGGATCCTGGCAACCGCAGGCGCCAAGGCCGCTATCGAAGCGGCCGGCGGCTCGGTGGAGTAGGGCGCCTTGGCGGCTTCGAAGTCAACCGGCGCACTGGCCCAGTTCGGCAAGTTGACCGAACTGCGCCAGCGCCTGCTGTTCCTGGTCGGCGCGCTGGTGGTGTTCCGGCTGGGTTCGTTCATCCCCGTCCCGGGCGTCAATCCGGAAGCCATGACGCGGATGATCGAGCAGGGCGGCGGCCTGTTGAACATGTTCAACATGTTCTCGGGCGGCGCGCTGGCGCGCTTCTCGCTGTTCGCGCTGGGCGTGATCCCGTACATCTCCGCATCCATCGTGGTGCAGATGATGGGTTCGGTGTTGCCGGCTTGGCAGGCGCTCAAGAAGGAAGGACAGGCCGGTCAGCGGGTCCTGACCAAATACACACGCTGGGGCACGGTGGGATTGTCGGCGTTCCAGGCTTTCGGTATCGCCATCGCCTTGCAGAAGGAAGGCCTCGGCGGCGGCATGCCGATCGTCTATGACCCCGGCTTCGGCTTCGTGTTTGCGTCGGTGATCGGGCTGACCGCCGGCAGCATGTTCCTGATGTGGCTCGGCGAGCAGATGACCGAGCGCGGCATCGGCAACGGCATTTCATTGATCATCTTCGCGGGCATCGTCGCGGGCCTGCCGCAGGCATTGACCCAGACCTTCACGATGGCCAGCACCGGCCAGCTGACCATGATCAAGGTGTTGATCGTGGTGGTGATCGTGCTGGTGGTGACCGCGTTCTGCGTGTTCATGGAAAGCGCGCAGCGCAGGATCACCGTGAATTACGCGCGTCGCCAGGGCGGAGCGCGGGCTTACCAGAACCAGAGCTCGCACCTGCCGCTGAAGATCAACATGTCGGGCGTGATCCCGCCGATCTTCGCGTCCTCGCTGATCCTGTTCCCGGCCACCGCGTCCACCTGGTTCTCGAATGCCAGCCAGATGCATTGGCTGCAGAACCTGACCACCGCGCTGTCGCCGGGCGAGCCGCTGTACATGATCCTGTACGCGGCGATGATCATCGTCTTCGCGTTCTTCTACACCGCGATCGTGTTCAATTCGCAGGAAACCGCCGACAACCTGAAGCGTTCGGGCGCGCTGATCCCGGGCCTGCGTCCGGGCAAGGCCACCGCCGACTACATCGACGCCGTGCTGACCCGCCTGACCGGCGCCGGCGCGGTGTACCTGGCCGCGGTGTGCCTGATCCCCACGTTCATGCAGACCGAGTGGCATGTGCCGTTCTACTTCGGGGGGACCTCGCTCCTGATCGTGGTGGTGGTGGCAATGGATTTCCGTGCGCAGGTCTCCGCGCACCTGGTTTCGCATCAGTACGAAAGCCTGCTCAAGAAGGCCAACCTCAAGCGGAGTTGACCGGAAGGGGCAGGAAGATCGAACCGCTGCACCAGCCGCCCGCAGGGGCGACGGGGTGGTTTTCGGTCTGCGGGGTCTGGCTTCCCGCGCAACGCAATTTCAGGCTATAATTAGCAGTTTGCCGAATCGGCAACGCATTCAAGGTGGAGCAACCACAACATGGCACGTATCGCGGGCGTCAACCTGCCGGTCAACAAGCACGTCTGGGTCGGTCTGCAGAGCATCTTCGGCATCGGCCGCACCCGTTCGCGCAAGATCTGCGAAGCGGCGGGCGTCGATCCGGCGACCCAGATCAAGTCGCTGTCGGAAGGCGAGGTCGAGAACCTGCGCCGCGAGGTGGCGAAGTTCAGCGTGGAAGGCGACCTGCGCCGCGAAGTCGGTATCAGCATCAAGCGCCTGATGGACCTCGGCACCTATCGCGGCCTGCGTCATCGCCGCGGCCTGCCCGCGCGCGGCCAGCGCACCCGCACCAATGCGCGTACCCGCAAGGGCCCGCGCCGCGCGATCAAGAAGTAGTTGTAGCGCTGGACGAGTCTATCCATGACTCGCCAGCGTACGCCGAGTCAGGCACATGTCCTGACTCGGCTTCGCAAATCAAACACGAGTTGCAGAAGCGTGTTTGATTTGCGGGCAGGCCATCCGTGGCCTGCGGGAACAAACCTCGGGCGCCATTGCGGCGCTGTTGCACCGAAACATCTTCAACCGGATAACCCATGGACAAACCAGCTGCCAAGTCGAAGAAGAAGACCAAGCGCGTCGTCACCGACGGCGTCGTCCACGTCCAGGCTTCTTTCAACAACACCATCGTCACCATCACCGATCGCCAGGGCAACGCGTTGTCGTGGGCGACCGCGGGCGGCGCGGGTTTCCGCGGCTCGCGCAAGTCGACCCCGTTCGCCGCGCAGGTCGCGGCGGAGAAGGCCGGCCGCGTGGCGCTGGACTACGGCGTCAAGTCGCTGGAAGTGCGCATCAAGGGCCCGGGTCCGGGCCGCGAGTCGGCGGTGCGTTCGTTGAACGCGCTCGGCTACAAGGTCACCAACATCATCGACGTCACGCCGATTCCGCACAACGGCTGCCGTCCTCCGAAGAAGCGGAGGGTTTGACATGGCCCGTTATCGTGGTCCCACCTGCAAGCTGGCCCGCCGCGAAGGCGCCGACCTGTCGCTGAAGAGTCCCGCGCGCGCGATCGACTCCAAGTGCAAGTTCGACAACAAACCCGGCCAGCACGGCGTCGCCGCCAAGCGTTCGCGTCCATCCGACTACGCCGTGCAGTTGCGCGAGAAGCAGAAGGTCAAGCGCATCTACGGCGTGCTCGAGCGCCAGTTCAGCAATTACTACAAGAAGGCCACCCAGTTGAAGGGCAACACGGGCGAGAACCTGTTGCGCATCCTGGAAGCGCGCCTCGACAACGTGGTATACCGCATGGGTTTCGCGGTCACCCGCGCGCAGGCACGCCAGCTGGTCGCACACAAGGCGATCCTGGTCAACGGCAAGAAGGCCAACGTGCCGTCGCTGTCGGTCCGGCCCGGCGACGAGATCAAGCTCACCGAACGCGCACAGAAGCAGTTGCGCGTGCAGGAAGCCCTGAAGGTTTCCGAGAGCATGGACCTGCGCCCCGGCTGGATCGAGGTCGACGCCAGGAATGCGGCCGGCGTGTTCAAGGCCATGCCGGATCGAGGCGAACTGCCCAGCGACATCAACGAAGCGTTGATTGTCGAGTTGTATTCAAAGTAACGCGTTGCTGCACGCGCGGCGTGGCCATCGGCCGCGCCTGCGCCACCGACGCAAACCGGGCGGCCTGGCCGTTCCGGCGTTGAACCCTCGGAGCCCGAATCCTGCGGGCTCCACCAGTGATCTTCCGGAGTAGCCCATGGCAGTCTCTTCCACCCAGGTCTTGCGTCCGCGCGGTCTCAAAGTCGAGCCGGTCGGACCCAATCATGCGCGCGTCGTGGTCGAACCGCTGGAGCGCGGTTACGGCCACACCCTCGGCAACGCGCTGCGGCGCGTGCTGTTGTCCTCGATCGCCGGCGCGGCGATCGTCGAGGCCGAGATCGACGGCGTCCTGCACGAGTACACCACGCTCGAAGGCCTGCAGGAAGACGTCATCGAGGTGTTGTTGAACCTGAAGGGCGTCGCGATCCGCTTGAACGGCGCCGACGAGGCCACCCTGACCCTGTCCAAGAAGGGCAAGAGCGTGGTGACCGCGGGCGACATCACCACCGACCACACGGTGGAAATCGTCAATCCCGAGCACGTGATCTGCCATTTGACCAAGGACGTCACGCTCAACATGCGTCTCAGGGCGCGCCGCGGCATCGGCTACCAGCCGGCGGTCAGCCGCGTGAATCCCGACGAGGAAGCCCGCCCGATCGGCCGCCTGCAGATCGACGCCTCGTTCTGCCCGGTGCGCCGCGTCGCCTACTCGGTGGATGCCGCGCGCGTCGAACAGCGCACCAACCTCGACAAGCTGGTGCTCGACATCGAGACCAACGGCACCGTGGCGGTCGACGAGGCCGTGCGCCAGGCCGCGCAGACGCTGCACGAGCAGCTGTCGGTGTTCGGCGATTTCAAGAGCCGCGACCTCGCCGAGTCCGAGAAGGACAAGGGTGGCGTGTCGCCGCTGCTGATGCGCCCGATCGACGACCTGGAACTCACGGTGCGTTCGGCCAATTGCCTCAAGGCCGAGAGCATCTACTACATTGGCGACCTGGTGCAGAAGACCGAGGTCGAACTGTTGAAGACGCCGAACCTCGGCAAGAAGTCGCTCACCGAAATCAAGGACGTGCTCGGCGCCAAGGGCCTCGCCCTCGGCACCAAGCTGGAAAACTGGCCGCCGGCGGGGATCGTCAGCGGCATGCAGTTGGGTTGATTTGAAACGCAACACGGTATTCAAGAGCGGTTATCCGCAGGGTGCCCGGGCTTGACCCGGGATTCCCATAACAACTGACAAGAGACTTTTCCCATGCGCCACATGAAATCCGGACGCAAACTCAACCGGACCAGTTCCCACCGCGAAGCCATGTACAAGAACATGGCGGCGTCGCTGATCAAGCACGAGCTGATCCGCACCACCCTGCCCAAGGCCAAGGATCTGCGCCGTGTCGCCGAGCCGCTGATCACGCTGGCCAAGGTCGACGGCGTCGCCAACCGCCGCCTCGCGTTCGCACGCCTGCGCGACAAGCAGGCGGTCGGCAAGCTGTTCGTCGAACTCGGCCCGCGCTATCGCGAACGCAAGGGCGGTTACCTGCGCATCATCAAGTGCGGTTTCCGCGACGGCGACAACGCGCCGATGGCCTATGTCGAACTGGTCGATCGTCCGCAGGCGCAGGCCGGCGCCGGGGATTGAGCCCGCCGGTTTTGACACGAACATCGAAACCCCGGCACGTCCGGGGTTTTTTGTGCCCGCGCATGACACGTCTTTGCGAAAACGCTACTGTTGCACGTCCGTCCGTGCCTTTGCCGCCATGAATCCATTCCGCTGGTCCTTTCGCGCCGCGTACCTGATTGGTTTCCTGATCTGCGCCGCCCTGCTTGGCTATGCGCTGTACGCCGAGCAGCAGCTGCACCTGACACCGTGCAACCTGTGCGTGCTGCAACGGGTCGCGTTTGTCTGGATGGGGTTGTGGTTCCTCGTCGGTGGCCTGCACGCGCCGCGCGGTGGTGGGCGCCGGGCTTATGCGGTGCTGGTGTTGATCGGTGCCGTGTTCGGGATCGTGACGGCAGCCCGGCAATTGTGGTTGCAATCGTTGCCGGCCGACCAGGTGCCGGCGTGCGGCGCCGGGGTCGACATGTTGTTGACGATGGTCAAGGCCGGATCGTTGCCGTTCGGCAAGTTCGTGATGCTGATGTTCAGCGGCTCCGGCGATTGCGCCCAGGTGACGTGGAGGTTCCTCGGGCTTTCGATGGCCGGCTGGACACTCATCTGGTACGTCTTGCTGGGCGCCTGGGCGTTGCTGCCGCGGCCCCGGCGCAATAGATTGGTTGACACGCGTCCACCCGGCGCGAAGAGGATTTGACCATGGCTGCTTCCGAAATGCCCACGCGCGCGCCATTGCGTCCGGTGCGCGAAGCCCAGCCGTGGAGAGCCGGGAGCTGGCAAGCATTCCCTGCCGCGCAGATGCCGCATTACGAAGATCCCGCCGAGTTGCGCGCGGCGCTGGACCAACTCGAACGCCTGCCGCCGCTGGTCACCTCATGGGAAGTGCTGGCGCTCAAGGAATTGCTTGCGGATGCGCAGCAGGGCAAGCGTTTCCTGTTGCAGGGCGGCGATTGCGCGGAAACCTTTGCCGATTGCACCAACGAAGTGATCGCCAATCGCCTGAAGGTCTTGCTGCAGATGAGCCTGGTGCTGGTGCACGGGCTCCGCAAGCCGGTATTGCGCGTCGGCCGTTTCGCGGGCCAGTACGCCAAGCCGCGCTCGGCGGATACCGAGACGATCGACGGCGTGACGTTGCCGGTCTATCGCGGCGACCTGGTCAACGGACCCGAGTTCACGCCCGCGGCACGTCGCCCCGATCCGAAGCGGATGCTGGAAGGCCATGCGCGTTCCGGCATGACCATGAATTTCGTGCGCGCCTTGATCGACGGCGGGTTCGCCGACCTGCACCACCCGGAATACTGGAACCTCGCCTGGGTCGAGCGTTCGCCGCTCGCTGCCGAATACCGGCACATGGTCGCCGGCATTTCCAGCGCCATGCACTTCATGGAAACCCTGGCGGGCCCGATCGGCGGGTTCCAGCGCGCGGATTTCTACACCTCGCACGAAGCCTTGCTGTTGCCCTACGAACAATCCATGACGCGGCAGGTGCCGCGCCAGTGGGGCTGGTTCGACCTCTCCACGCATTTCCCGTGGATCGGCATGCGCACCGCGGCGCTGGACGGCGCGCACGTCGAGTTCTGCCGCGGCATCCGCAATCCGGTCGCCATCAAGGTCGGCCCCGCGATGCACGACGACCAGTTGCAGCGATTGATCGACATCCTGAGCCCCGACGATGAACCGGGACGGCTCACGCTGGTCCATCGCATGGGCGCGGGCGGCATCGCCCAGCACCTGCCGCGTCTGATCGACGCGGTGAAGGCAACCGGCCGGCGCGTGTTGTGGGTCTGCGACCCGATGCACGGCAACACCGAGAAGCTCGGCAACGGCGTCAAGACGCGACGCTTCGCCAACATCCGCAGCGAACTGGAACAGGCTTTCGACATCCATGCCGCGGCGGGTTCGCGGCTGGGCGGCGTGCACCTGGAGTTGACCGGCGAGGACGTCACCGAGTGCATGGGCGGCGCACGCAACCTCTCCGAAGCCGATCTCGGGCGCGCGTACAAGTCCAGCGTGGATCCGCGGCTCAATTACGAGCAGTCGCTGGAACTGGCCATGTTGATCGTGCGCAAGTCCGGCGGGGGCGCGGACTGAAGATTGCCGCGAACCACGACGTCAAGACGCCTCCGCCAGCGCCTGCCACGGCGCGATGTCCCAGGACCCGCGCGCCAGCCCTGAAGGCGAGGGCAGCACGAACACGCGACTGTGCGCGATGCGCAGCGGCTGCTCGCCATACGCGAGCTGGCGGGCCGTGACGCCCAGCCCCGCGTGCGCGGCATTCTTGCTGGTGAACGCGACGATGCGTGGCCGGTAACGCGCGAGTTTGCGCTGCAGCGCCTCGGCATCGAACGCGTCGCGTGGCAGCTCCGCATCGGGGCCGAAGTGGTGCTTGGCAACATCGGTCAGGCCGATTCCGAAATCCAGTGCCCGCCGGAACTCGGATGGTGCCAGCAGTCGTGGCGTCAACCCGGTTTCGAACAGGGTGCGCCAGAAATAATTGCCGGGGTGCGCGTAATAAGCGCCTTCGTGCGCGGAACGCGTGCCCGGCGCGGTGCCGCAGAACACCACGCGCAAATCCCCCTTCAGGACGTCGGGCAGGATCGGGCGCGTGGGTGTCGTCATCGGCGCGATTGTGGCACGCACATGCGTGGTTCATGACGCGATGCCGCGGCTGTGCCACCATCGCGGCCTGGTTTCCCGAAGCAGGCGTCCATGGAACCCGCAGGCGTCGAAAACTTGCAAGCAATGCCGTCGCGCCGCGCCGTGCCCGGACTGTACGCCGGATTCTGGCGGCGCGTCGCGGCGTGGCTCGTCGATGCGCTGCTCGTCGCCGCGCTCGATGCCGCCTTTACCCTGTCCTTCGGAACCGCGCTGCTGGTGGCGTGGGCGATGCTGGGCGGCATCGACGATGCCGCGATGACGAGGCTGGTCGATATCGCCCTGCAGCCGTTCGGCGCGGTGCTGGCATGGCTTTATTTCGCGGTGTGCGAAACCTCGCGCTGGCAGGCGACGCCAGGAAAGCGCGTGCTGGGGCTGCGGGTCGTCGACGAACGCGGGCGGCGCATCGGCTTCGCCCGGGCCAGCGCACGCTGCTTCGGGAAAATCCTGTCCGTGCTGCTTCTGGGCATAGGCTTCCTGTTGGCTGGCTGGACGGCGCGCAAACAGGCCTTGCACGACTTGGTGGCCGGCTGTTGCGTGGTCCGCAAAAACGGATTCGCGGCCTGGCAACGCGGACAGGGGGCGCAGGTTGAGGCAATCCTTGCGCAAGCGGCGCCCGCGCATGCCGGCATGCCGGGCTGGGCGGTCGCGTTGGTCGTGATCGTCGGCTGCGTCCTCGTGGTTCCGGTGCTGGCGATCCTCGCCATGGTCGCGATACCCGTCTACGAGGGCCACGCGGTGCGCGAGGAAATAGCGCAAGGCGTCGCATCGACCGAACGCCCGCGTGCGTTGATCGCGCAGTACATCGGCGAGCGTGGCGCGCTGCCCCGCAGCAATGCCGACCTCGGGTTGCCGCGGCCGGAGACCATCCAGGCCCGTTACGTCAGCAGCATCCGGGTCGCCGACGGCAAGGTGGTGGTGACCTACGGCAACGAGGCCGCGCGGGCGATCCACGGCGGCCACGTGGTGATTTCGCCGGTGGGCAATGCCGCGATGCTGCGTTGGCTGTGCAGCAGCCCCGACATCCGCGAGACCTTGCTGCCTTCGAATTGCCGCGACTGACTTCAATATTCGATGTGCGCGCGGATGCCGATGAAGCGCGCCGGCCCGCGGTCGCGGTTGTAACCGGGGTTACGAATGAACTGGAAATCCGGGCTCAGCGTGACGTGAGGCAGCGGCTGGAGCGCGTAGTACAACTCGGCAATTTCCTCGTGGCCATAGTCGAGCCGGCCGTCGCACAGCAGGAACCCGCAGCCGCCCGCCGCGAGGTAATCGCGATGAACGCGCGACAACGCGTTCATGCCGACGGCGATGCCGAGCCGGTCCTGCGCGCGATGCCAATGCAGGCCGGAAACCTGCGCGCCGAGGCTGGTGTCGCGATCGACTTCGGTGAACACGAACGATTCGGTGTGGCCGTCGTTCCAGCCGTAACGTGCGAACAGGCCCGTGTCGCCACCGTCCGCAATCGGCAGTTCCGCGTTGACCGCGTAACCGTATTTGTGGCGGCTGTCGTGGTCGCCGGATTGGATGTTCGGTATCGCACCGGTTACTTCCGCAATCGCCAGGGCGTCGCGATACACGCCCATCCGCGCGATGTTGCGATAAACCAGCAACCGCAGCGCCCAGCTGTCCGGCGATTCGCGCAGGGTGAGTTGCATCTGTTCGCCGCGCGCGCGTGCGAGGGACGCTTCCAGCGTCTGGCCGTTCGCGTGCGTGGGCATCTGGTACATGCCGTAACGCAATGTCCAGTGAGGCGACATGTAGGCCAGCAGCAGGCCATTGGTGTAGCCGCGCGTATCGGCGGCGTAGTCCCAGGCCAGCGCGTTGAAGAACGTGCCGTTCATGAATTGCGTGCGCGCGCTGTTGGCGTAGCGGCTCCTGTCGAAGTCGTCGACGGGCGTCATGCGGCCGAGCTTGGCTTCGATGTGGCGATCGGATTCGGTACCCGGCAACTGGTCCTGGCCGCGGTCGGTGGCGTGCGTCGCGCCGCCCAGAGGCCAGGACCAGCGCAGGTATCGGCGCGCGACGTAGGCACGTTTGCCGAGCCCGGCGTTGCCCGAATGCACCACGTCGCCGTTGACGATCGCGCCGACGCCCGTGGCCCCGCTGACGCCTTCGCCCTTGAACATCTCGACGTCGAAGTAGTATTGGAAGTGCGCGGGCAGTTGCACGCCGAAATACACACCGAAGGTGTGCGACTGTTCGGTGTCGCCGCCGGCCTTCAGGCTGAAGGACCCGGCATAGGGCGAGCGCAGCGCGTCCTGGTGCTGGTCGATGAAGGTGTATTGCGCACCCAGCAGTTCCGGCACGAACAGGCGCGGCGTGGCATCGCCGGCTCGCGCGATGCCGGGCAATGCCGCGACCAGTGCGGCAATGGTGATGCAACGAAGATGCACGGCTCACCTCCGATCCATGGACGGAGGCGAGCGGGACCGGCTACAACGGGTGTCCCGCCCGCGCACAGTCGCGGGTCGTGTTCGGGTTTTCAATGGCCAAGGCAGACGCGCACCAACAGGGGCGAACGGCTGCGCTGGTACTCGGGTAGCCGTCCATTGATTGCCTGCAAATGGAATGGAAGCCTTCGGCGGGCCGAAGGCGCACGCAAGGTACGCGCGCAATTTGGACGTGTCAACGAAAATCTTGCGGCGGAAATGAAAGACGGCACCGCAAGGTGCCGTCTTGTTCAGCCGTGACTCAAGCCGCCTGGCGCGATGCGCGCTTGCGGTCGTTCTCGGTGAGGTGCTTCTTGCGCAGGCGGATTTGCCTGGGGGTGACTTCGACCAGTTCGTCGTCGTCGATGAACTCCAGCGCCTGTTCCAGCGACAGCTTCACCGGCGGAGTCAGGGTCAGCGCATCGTCCTTGCCCGCGGCGCGGATATTGGTGAGCTGCTTGGCGCGCAGCGCGTTGACGGTGAGATCGTTGTCCTTGGCGTGGATCCCGACCAGCTGGCCTTCGTAGATCTGCACGCCGGCGTCGATCAGCATGCGGCCGCGATCCTGCAGGCCGTACAGCGCATAAGCCGGTGCGGGGCCGGTGCCGTTGGAGATCATCACGCCGTTGGCGCGCTTGCCGATGAGGCCTTCGGATTTCGGGCCGTAGTGGTCGAACACGTGGAACATCAGCCCGGTGCCCGCGGTAAGGGTGCGGAATTCGGTCTGGAAGCCGATCAGTCCGCGCGCGGGGATCATGTATTCGAGGCGCACGCGGCCCTTGCCGTCGGGCTCCATGTTCTTGAGTTGCCCGCGGCGGGTGCCGAGCTTTTCCATCACGCCGCCCTGGTAGGGTTCTTCCAGGTCGACGACCAGCTGCTCCCATGGTTCCTGCAGCACGCCGTCGATCTCGCGCACGATCACTTCCGGCCGCGACACCGCGAGTTCGTAGCCTTCGCGGCGCATGGTCTCGATCAGGATCGACAGGTGCAGCTCGCCGCGCCCCGACACCTTGAACTTGTCCGGGTCGGCCGTGTCCTCGACCTTGAGCGCGACGTTGTGCAGGGTCTCGCGCGTCAGGCGTTCGCGGATCTGGCGACTGGTGAGGAACTTGCCGCCCGACAAATCCTTGTTGCCGGCGAACGGCGAATTGTTGACCTGGAAGGTCATGCTGATGGTGGGCTCGTCCACCGTCAGCGCTGGCAGTGCCTCGACCGCAGCCGGGTCGCAGATGGTGTCGGAGATGCTGAGGTCCTCGATGCCCGACAACGCGATGATGTCGCCGGCTTGTGCTTCCGGTACCTCGCGACGCTCCAGGCCCATGAAGCCCAGCACCTGCAGCACCTTGCCGTTGCGGCGCCTGCCTTCGTGGTCGACGATCGCGACCGGCATGTTGGTGCGAATCACGCCGCGCTGCACGCGGCCGACGCCGATCACGCCGACGTAGCTCGAGTAATCGAGCGACGACACGCGCATCTGGAACGGCCCTTCGGGATCGACCTCGGGCGCCTTCACGTGCTTGACGATGGCTTCGAACAGCGGCGTCATGTCGCCCGAGCGCACGTCGGGTTCCAGCCCAGCGTAGCCGTGCAGCGCCGAGGCGTACACCACCGTGAAATCGAGTTGTTCCTCGCTGGCGCCGAGCCGGTCGAACAGGTCGAAGGTCTGGTTCACGACCCAGTCCGGGCGCGCGCCGGGACGGTCGACCTTGTTGACCACCACGATCGGCTTGAAGCCCATCTGGAAGGCTTTCTGGGTGACGAAGCGCGTCTGCGGCATCGGGCCGTCCATCGCGTCGACCAGGATCAGCACCGAATCGACCATCGACAGCACGCGCTCGACCTCGCCGCCGAAGTCGGCGTGCCCGGGCGTGTCGACGATGTTGATGCGCCACGGTTCGCCGCGCGGATCGGTCCAGCGGATCGCGGTGTTCTTGGAAAGAATCGTGATGCCGCGTTCGCGCTCGAGATCGTTCGAATCCATCACGCGATCGGGCACCACCGCACGTTCCGAAAGCGTGCCGGATTGCTTCAAGAGTTGATCGACCAGGGTGGTCTTGCCGTGGTCGACGTGGGCGACGATCGCGATGTTGCGCAGGTTCTGGATGGACATCAGGGTCTATTCACGGTTGGCGAAATGAGCCGCGTTGCTTCCGCAGCGGCTGTCAGACAAGGTGCGCGCCGCCGCGCCATAGCCACTCTATGGCCAAGGCGCGCAACGCCGTATGGCGGCCGCTGCGGAGCAACCTTTCGGGCCGGGGCCCTTTGCCCGCATGGCTGCGTTATTGCTCGTCCATGTATCGACATACATCTTCCTCGCAATGCCTTGCCCTGCGGGCAAAGGGCCGACGGCGCGGCCATTTGGCCAACCGTGAACAGACCCTAGGCACGCGAAACGGCCGCAGCTGCGGCCGATTGAAGGGAAGAAAGGGCGGCATCAGCGACGCCGCATCCGTTCATTATACCTGTTGTCAGGACAGGACGCTGGATTGGCCGAAACGGCATTCACCTTCCGGCACGGGTCTGGCTGGCCCGGCTACTCGCGCCGCCTTGCCGGCGGACTGAACAGGCTCACGATTCCGGCGGGACGAAACAGGATCACGAGGATGAAGATCACGCCAAGGATGAACAGGGGTTGCGACAATGGCACCCGCAACGGCGCCGGCAGCGACGCGAACGCCTGCGAGCCCGCCATCGCGACCAGCCGCTGGTCGAGGAACGTATAGACGATGCCGCCCACCAGCGCGCCCCATCGCGTGCCTGCGCCACCCAGGACCACCATCACCAGCAGCGTTAGCGTGAACTCGGCGGAGACGATTGACGGGTTGACACCGCCGACGAGCAACACGAACGCGACACCGCACATCGCCGCCAGAAACGATGCGCTGACGAACGCCAGCAATTTGAATGTGTAGGGGCGCAGGCCGAGGATCTGGACCCGGCGTTCGTTTTCGCGGATCGCCTGCCACACCCGTCCGGTGACCGAGCCGCTGATCCACCAGATGATGCCGGCCACCATGATGAGCAAGGCAAGGCTGATCCAGTACAGGTAGCGGGTGTTCACCACGCCGACCAGGAATTGGGGCAGTTTTTCGTAGGACATGCCGAGGCCGAGTTCGCCGCCGGTCGCGTGCCACGGATCCTGGCCCACGATCACGGCACCGGCCTGGGCAAACGCGAGTGTCACCATCGCGAACGCGATGCCGCTCGTGCGCAGGCTCACGGCACCGATCGCGAGGGGCAACAGCAACGCCACCGCGACGGTGATGCCGAGCGCCGCCGGTCCCGACAGGCGCAGGACGGTTACGGCGATCACGAAGGTGTAGGCGCCCGCGGCGAAGAACAGCGCGTGGCCAAACGAGAGCAACCCGGTGAAACCGAATAGCAGGTCGTAGGTCATCGCCAGTGCACCGAAGACCAGGCACAGGCCGAGCAACTGCAGGCTGCCCGGCGCGTTCAGGCGGTCCGGCAAGATGCCGGCGGTGGGCAAGTCAATGAAGGGCACGACCACCAGCGCGATGGCGACGATCAGCACGACGATCCCTCCGGCTTTCCGCCGCGCCGGTCTGGGCTGCGGCGCTTCCGGCGAGTCTGCCGTGGCGGGCAATCGCCGCATCATGTGGCCGACCCCAACACGCCGCGCGGCCGCACCAGCAGCACGAGGACGAGCAACAACACGATCGACAAGTCACCGACACCAACGATGTAGTAGTTGGCGAATTGCTGCAGCAAGCCCACGGCGAGCGCCGCCAGCGCCGCCCCGGTGATCGAACCGAGCCCGCCGATCACCACCACGATGAACGCGTCGATCAGCAGCGCGGTGCCGAGCCCGGGACTGACGGCACCGAAATTCACGCCCGCGAGTGCGCCGCCGAGCCCGGCCACCGCGCCGCCGAGCGCGAACACCAGCGTGAACGCGCGGCGCACGTCGATGCCCATCGCGGTGACCATCGTGCGGTTTTCCACCCCGGCGCGCACGATCAGGCCGTAGCGGGTGCGGCGCAGGAACAGTTGCAGCGCGCCGAGTACCGCGAGCGCCGCGCCGATCAGCAGGAAGCGGCTGTTCGGTACGTTGGCGCCAAGTACGTGCGTGGTGCGATGAACCCATGCTGGCACCGGAAACGTCTTCGGGTCGGCGCCCCAGACGCCGATGACCAGTGCGCCGATAACCAGCGTCAGGCCGACGGTCACCAGCACCTGTGCAATTTCGCGCCGGTACAACGGCCGGATCAACACCAGTTCGGTGAGCGTGCCGATCACCGCGCCAGTCAGCGTCGCGACGAACAGCATCGCGAGGAACTGAAGGTTCGAAACCGTGGCTGCACCGCCAGCCAGATACGCGCCCACCAGCCATGCGAAGTATCCGCCCAGCAGCAGGAATGCCCCGTGCGCGAAATTCAGCACGCGCATCAGGCCGAAGATCAGCGCGAGACCCGCGGCCACCAGGAAATACAATCCTCCGAGTCCGATGCCCGTGATCGCCAGCAGCACGATGGTGCTCATGCCGACACGCCCAGCAGGCGGCGGGTCAGCACCGCGTCGCCCAACAAGTCCGCAGCCGGTCCGGCGTGCACGACGCGGCCTCCGGTCATGACCACCGCGTGGTCGGCGAGCCTGTGCACCGCGGCCAGGTTCTGTTCGACCAGCAATACGGGAACGTCCGCGGCGGCGCGCGCGAGTGCCTCGACCGTTTCGGTGACCAGCCGCGGCGACAGGCCCTTGGTCGGCTCGTCGATGAGCAGCAGGCGGGCCGGATTGAGCAACGCCCGCGCGATCGAAAGCATCTGCTGCTGGCCCCCGGACAGCGTGCCGGCGAGTTGCCGACGACGGGTTCGAAGGTCCGGGAACAGGTCGAACACGAGGTCGTAGCGCGGCGGCACGCCGTGCCGCTCGGCCAGCGCCAGGTTCTCGGCCACCGTCAGCCCCGCGAACACGTCGCGGTCTTCGGGCACGTAGCCGATACCACGCAGGATGATGCGGAACGTCGGCACGCTTTCCAGTGGCTGGGCGTCGAACGAAACGGTTCCGGTGCGCGGGACGATGCCGAGGATCGCGCGCAGCGTCGTGGTCTTGCCGACGCCGTTGCGGCCGAGTAGTGCGGTCACGCCGCGCGCCGGTACGTCGAAGCTGGCGCCTTGCAGGATGTGCGATCCACCCAGCCGCACGTGGAGGTCACGAACTTCGAGGAGTGGCGCCGGGTGCGCTGATGCGCCGCCGGTATTGCGCTCGGACACTGCCGCGTTCGCCGTATCGCTGGTCACAACGCTTCTCCGACATAAGCCGATTGCACGGTCGCGTTTGCCATCACCGCGTCGGGCGTGTCGCACGCCAGCAGCGCGCCGTGGTGCATCACCGCCAGCCGGTCGGCCAAGGCCAGCACCACATCCATGTGGTGTTCCACCATCACCACGGTGGCGCCGTGCCCGGCGCAAAGTTCGCCGATCAGCTGGGTGAGGGCGGGCACGTCCTCGGCGCTGACGCCGGCCATCGGTTCGTCGAGCAGGAACACCGTCGGCCCGGTCGCCAACAGGATCGCCAATTCGAGTTTGCGCTTGTCGCCGTGCGAGAGCGCACCAGCCAAAAGGTTTGCACGCGCGGAAAGCCCAACTCGTTCGAGGCAGGCGCGCGCGGCGTCCAGCGATTCGGTCGCGCGATCAGCGCGGCGCCACAGTCGCATGCTGCCGCCCAGCTTCGCTTGCGCCGCGAGGCGCACGTTTTCGAGCGCAGTCAACGCGGGGAACAGGTCCGATGACTGGAAGGTGCGGCCGAGTCCGGCGCGCACGCGTTGGTGCGGCGCCAGCCGATCGATGGGTTTGCCGTGCAACCTGATCGTCCCGGATGTGGGTGTCCGCAAGCCGGACAACAGGTTCAACAGGCTGGTCTTGCCGGCGCCGTTCGGGCCGATCAGGCCCAGGAACTCGCCCTTCGCAACCGTGAGGCTGACCCCCGACACGATCGGGGCGCCGCCGATGGCCAGACTCAATCCCGTGGTCTCGAGGACAGGTGCGGGGGCATCGGGCGTCGTCATGGGCGTCCGCGCGTGGGTCACTTCCCGGCGACGGGCGGCGCAATCGCTTCGGCGGAAACCGTCTTTACCAATTCCGGCGTGTAGCCGTTGCCTTGCCGGACCAGCTTGGCGACGTACTCCGGTTGCAGCATCGCATGGTCGGAGGCGCGGATCGTCTGTCGGCCCTTGGGTGCATCGAACGACCAGCCTTCGAGTGCCTTGATCATCCCATCCACGTCGCCGCTGCCCTGCGTCGCCTCGACCGCGTGCGCGATCATTTGCGCCGCGACGAAACCGTCCGGGCTGAAAAGATCGGGCGTGCCGCCGGCCTTGGTGATCAGGTCCTTCATCGCGGCGTTCACCGCATTGTCGGGCGCGTCCGGGAAGTAGTACGACAGGAATCTCAACTTGGTCGTGGCGGGCCCGTAGGCGCCGTAGGTCGCGACATTGCCGAGACCGGTGACCACCGTCGTGTGGTCGAAAATGCCCTGCTGGTCGAGCGTGTTCCACATCGGGTAGGCCGAGGTGCCAGCCCACGCCACGAACAACAGGTCGGGTTTCGCGTTGGTGATCTTCTGCGCGAACGGCGTGAAGTCGGTGGTGGTCAGCGGCACCAGCAGGTTGGTGACGTGCGCGCCTTCGGCACCCAGCACGGCCTTCACCGCGGCGGCGTTGGCCTGGCCGAAGGCGTAGTCCTGGGCAAACACGAGCACGTGTTTGCCAGCCGGCGCATCCATGATGGCGGCGGCGGTCTTGACGTCCTGCCAGGTCTGCCGGCCGGAACGAAACGTGTAGCGGTTGATGCCGGTGATCTGGTCCACCGCCGCAGGCCCCGAGATGAACAGCACCTTGTTCTGCGCCGCCACGGCCGCGACTTGCAGTGCGACGGCCGAGTCCGCGGGCCCCGCGAGGATCTTGTAGCCCTGGCCGATCAGCGTTTTGGCTTGGGAAACGGCCTGGCTCGGATTGCCGGCGCCGTCCTTCCAGTCGACCTCGATCTGCTTTCCGTCCACCTTGCCGGTGCCATGCGTGACGAACGCGAGGCCCGCCTCCAGCCCCTGGCGGTATTCCTCGCCGTAGGCGGACAACGGGCCGGTGCGCGGGTAGATCATTCCGATCTTCACCGTTGCGCTGGCGGCCGGCACCGCGGAAGAACCGGATGACGGATTGGTGGAGGTGCTGCACGCCGCGATGCCGAGGCCGACGAGCGCGACACCAGCCAACGCAAGCTGGCGGATGCGACGCAATGGCGCGTAGCGGGCGGGTGGGATCAAAGCGTCAGGGGTGGGCATCGTGTCACCTTGAGGACTCGGCATCGAAGCTGCTGTTGTGGAAAGTCGGGACGGGGATGTCCGTTCTGGTGTTGGATGGAAAAACGGGGGAGGAAGCAGCACAAACGCTTGTTGCGCTGCGATCACGGACGATCGCACTCACGATGCCGTCCAGCCGCCGTCCACCACGATGGTCTGGCCGGTGATGTTGCGCGCCGCCGGGGAGATCAGGAACGCCACGATGCCGGCGATCTCGTCGATGCCGATGAAGGCCTTCTTCGGCATCGGCTTCAGCATGATCTCGTTGACGACCTGGTCTTCGCTGATGCCATGGGTGCGCGCCTGCGCCGCGATCTGCTTTTCCACCAGCGGGGTTTTCACGTACGCCGGGCAGATCGTGTTGATGGTGATGTCGGTGTCGGCGGTTTCCAGTGCCATCACCTTGGAGAATCCGAGCAGGCCATGCTTGGCGGCCACGTAGGCGCTCTTGAACGGCGACGCGACCAGCGAATGCACCGAGCCGGTGTTGACGACGCGGCCGAATCCGCGCGTGCGCATCCCCGGCAGCAACGCACGCGTCAGGCGCGCCACGCCGGTCAGCATCACGTCCACCAGCAATGCCCATTTCTCGATCGGAAATTCTTCCAGTCGCGAAACGAACTGCAGGCCGGCGTTGTTGACCAGCACGTCGATGTCGCAGGGCAGGGCTTTCAGCAAGGCCGCGACGCTGGCGTCGGACGTAACGTCCAGCGTCAGCGCATCCGCCTTGCCGCCGTGGTCGATGATGTCCTTCGCGACTGCGCCCGCTGCCGTGGCATCGAGGTCGGTCACGACGATGCGGTGTCCGGCCTTCCCGAGTTCGTGCGCGATGCCGGCGCCGATGCCACTGCCCGCGCCGGTGATCAGGATGTTCGCCATGCCCCGCCTCCCGTGATTACGCTGCGCCTCGGTCAGAAGAAGTTGTAGCGCGCAGTGACATAGTAGTTACGCGGCCAACCGTAGTACGCGGTCTGGATGTTGCCGACGCTGGAAAATTCCTGGGCGTCCGTCTTGTAGGTCTTGTCGGTGAGGTTGCGCACGCCGGCCCGGATCTGCCAATGGCCGTTGGCCGAATCGAACACGCCGAACAACCCCGCCAGCGTGTACGCCGGCTGCATCAGGCCGGGTCGGTTGTCCACGCTCAACCACATCGTGCCGCGGTACGAAACGTCGCCACCCACCGTGATCGCGGAACCGTCGTGCAGGTTGAAGGTGTGCGTCGCCGCGACGCGCGCCGTCCAGTTTGGCGTGAACGCGACGTGTGCGTGCAGGCTGGCCAGCGACGGATCGATCTGGACGCGTGGATCGTTGAACGTGTCGTACTTGGCGTTGAGGTAACCGACCTGCGCCTGCAGCGAACTGCTTTCGCCGACCAGCATCGAGCCCTGGAATTCGGCGCCGTACATGGTCAGCTTTGCGGCGTTGAGCACAGGGAAGCCGAAATTGGGGATCGGGTCGTTCGGGTTGGTGACGTCCGACACGCGCGCCTGGAAATCCTTGTAGTCGCTGTAGAACACGTCGCCGTTGGCCTGCAGGCGGCTGTCGGCGCTGCGGAATTTCAGGCCCGACTCGTAGGTCCACACGAATTCCGGGTTGAACGAGCTGACATCCGACGGGGCATTGGCGCGGCCATTGAAACCGCCGGACTTGAAGCCGCGGTTGGCCGACGCGTACCACATCAGCTGCGGATTGATCTGCTTCTGCAGGGCGACCGAAGGCGTCACCGCCGACCAGGATTTGCTCGCATTGAAGGCAAAGGTGCTGTTGAACGCCGTCAGCGGCGGGCCGTAGAACGCGGTGGTGGTGCGGAAGTAATCCTTCTTCTCGTCGGTGTAGCGCACGCCGGCCGAGAGGCTCCAGCCGTCGCCGAAGCTCCAGGTGGCGTTGCCAAACGCGGCGTAGCTCTTGTTGACGAGGTTGTCGTCGATGGTGCGCAGGAAGTCGATCGGCAGGCCGAAGAGAGTCAGGAAGTCGTCGGCGTAGGCTTCCTGGTGCGTGGGCACGTGCTCATTGAGATAAAACAGGCCCATCACGGCTTGCAGGTTGTCGTGGTTGTTGTACTGCAGCTGGAATTCCTGGCTGAGCTGGTGCTGGCGCAGTTCCACCAGCACGTCGCCAAGCTGTTCCTGCGAGGCGTCGATGTCGATGTACGCCGCGGTGTCGAGCTTGCGGTAGGCGGTGATGCTCTTGAAGTCCCAGTTGTCGCCGAGACGCCAGTCCATGTGCAGGGCCACGCCCTTCTGGATCAGTTTCTGGCCCTTGTCCGGTCCGAAGGAAGTCTGCGCATGGAAATCCCATGGCGAGGGCATCAGCAGCACATTGGTCGCTCCCGTCCCGAGGTCCACGCTCGTCAACGGCGCGGTCGGTTGGCCCATGGTCAGGTCTGTGTTCTGGTGGCTGTAATCGACGGCGAGGATGGCGTTGAAGTTTTCCGAGGGGTGGAAATCCAGTTTGCCGCGGATGGCTTGCGTGTCATCGTCGTTGAAATGCCGGCCGGTGACGGGGTCGGTGACGTAGCCGTCGTTCTTGAAGGTACCGGCGGCGATGGAGCCGGAAAGTACCTTGTTGAGTGGGCCGCTCAGGTAGGCCTGGGTGTCGATGCGCCCGTAGTCGCCCGCGGTCACGGCCACCGAACCTTCCGGTGTGTCGGTTGGCGTCTTCGTGACGACCTTGACCGCGCCGCCGGTGGAGTTCATGCCGTACAGCGTGCCCTGCGGCCCGCGCAGCACTTCGACGTGGTCGATGTCGAACAGGTCCATCAGCGCACCGTTGATGCGTGAGTAATACACGTCATCGACATAGAAGCCGACGCCGGGGTCGAACGTCTGCAACGCGTCGGGCTGGCCGATGCCACGGATGAAGATGTTGACGTTGCTGGACGAGCCGCGGCCCTGGACGATGTTCATGTTCGGCACCGAGCCTTGCAGGCCCGTGATGTCGACGACCTGCATGTCCTTCAAGTCCTCCGAGCTGAAGGCGCTGATCGCGACCGGTACCTTCTCGGGATTCTCGCTGCGCCGGCGGGCGGTCACGACGATGGTTTCCAGTTTCTGGGACTTTTGCGTGGTCGCGTGCGTGGCCTGCGCCGGCAGGTCGGTGCTTGTCTGGTTCGATTGATTGACGGTGCTGTCCTGGGGTGCGGCCTGGACGTTGGTAGCAAGGCCGAGCGCGATCGAGGCCGACAGCAGCCCGAGCGCGAAGGAAGTGTGCTGATGGCGCATGGAATTCCCCTCTGGGTACAGCGGTCGTGGTGGTGGCGATGCGGTTGGATGGCGGGTTGGCGTTGCGCCCTGAAACCCGGCAGTCAAAAGACTTGCCTAACTAACGTTCGTTCGGTTAGCTTTGTACTGCACGCTTGGTTGGCTGTCAATCCGATGGCAGCCGACCGATCGATCGTTCATACTTGGATCGCAATGAGCATCAACCGCCGCCTCGCCGCCACCACCGCGCGCCTGCTGCCCGGGCAGAAGCAGTCGGGCGGGTCCGGGCGCGTGCTGGAAGCGGCGCTGAAGCTGTTCGCCGAGCGCGGCTATGCGGCCACGTCGGTGCGCGACGTCGCCGCGGCGGCGGGCGTGAAACCGGCCACGATCTACGCGCACTACCCGTCCAAGGAGCACATCCTCGCCGAGCTGTGCCGGGTCGGGCACGAAGAGCAGTACCGCAGCGTGCGCACGGCCGTGCTCGCGAGCGGCGGCGCGCCACGCGACCAGATCGTCGCCTACGTGCGCGCGCATGTGGGCTTCCACACCACCTATCCGATGCTCGCGGTGGTGTCGAATTCGGAGTTGCACGTGCTGGGGGACGAACTCGGCGCGGCGACCTTCGTGCTGCGGCGCCAGTCCGAGGAGCTGATGCAGGACATCGTCAAGCGCGGCATCGACGGTGGCGCGTTCCAGGTCGCCGATCCGTGGCTCGCGGTTGCGGCGATCGGCGGCATGGGCTTGCGCGTCGCTTACTGGTTTTCGCCCGCCTACAAGCTGAGCGCGAAACAGGTGGCCGACGGTTACGCGGAATTCGCGTTGCGCCTGCTGGCTGCGGGGAGCGACGGTAAAGCCGGCAAGGGTGGGTCGCGGTGAGCATCGCGCAGACGATCGCAGCGGTGCACGGATGCCTGGCCGGCTTTGCATACCGGTTGATGCGGAGGGAGACGTGAAAGACACCTATGCCGATGTCGCGTTCCCGAGCGCGGACGGACGACTGAAGCTTTACGCGCGCGATTACGCCGGCGCCGGACCATGCCTGTTGATGATGCATGGCCTCACCCGCAACAGCGCCGATTTCGCTGGGCTCGCCAACCATTTCGCGGGCAGGTTCCGCGTGGTGGTGCCGGATCAGCGAGGGCGTGGGCGTTCGCAATACGATCCCGAACCCGCCAATTACACTCCCGCGGTCTATTGTGCCGACATGCTGGGAATGATCGTTCGCCTGGGGCTTCGGCGGCCGGTGCTGATCGGCACCTCGATGGGTGGCCTGATGGCGATGGCGATGGGCTCGATGGCGCCGGCAGGCTATCGCGGCATCGTGCTCAACGATGTCGGTCCGGTGGTCGATTCCGCCGGTCTGGCGCGCATCGCGGACTACGTTGGCAACGCACCCGAGGTCCGGGATTGGACGGGTGCGGCGGAATACTGCCGACTCACCAACGGCTCCGCGTTTCCCCACTACGGAGATGCGGATTGGCAGCGGTTCGCGCGTCGCTTGTTCGTCGAGGATGCCGACGGCGTGCCGCGCCTTGCCTACGATCCGGCCATCGCGGCCGGGCTGGCGGGCAGCGATCCCGGCGCGGTGCCCGTCGATCTGTGGCCGATGTGGGATGCCCTTGCGCCCCTGCCGATCCTGGCGATCCGTGGCGAGAACTCCGACATCCTCGGCGCCGCCACGCTCGCGGAAATGGGTCGGCGCCATCCCGGCATGCACAGCGCCAGCGTGGCCGGCGTCGGCCACGCGCCCATGCTCGACGAACCGGAAGCCGTCGCGGCCATCGAGCGCTTCCTCGACGAAACCTGCGCTCCCGGCATGGCGTGAACCCCCTGCCTGTCGGCATCGTTCCGGTCGCGCGCCGTGGACACGTTATCCTTGGCGGTCCGGCGCCGCGTGGCGTTGAGCAACAGGAATCGACATGAGCCTCACCGCAACCTTCCAGACTTCCAAGGGCCCGATCCATGTGCGCCTGTTCGACGACAAGGCGCCGGTGACGGTCGCCAATTTCGTGAACCTCGCCCAGCGCGGCTACTACGATGGCCTGAACTTCCACCGCGTGATCGCCGATTTCATGATCCAGGGTGGCTGCCCGAATGGCACCGGCACCGGCGGCCCGGGCTACAAATTCGAGGACGAGTGCCGCGCGGACCTGAAGCACGATGCGCCCGGCAAGTTGTCGATGGCCAACGCCGGCCCCGGCACCAATGGCAGCCAGTTTTTCATCACCCACATCCCGACGCCGTGGCTGGACGGCCGGCATACCGTGTTCGGCGAAGTGGTCGCCGCGGACGACCAGAAGGTCGTGGATGCGATCGCGCAGGGCGACAAGATCGAGAAGGTGGCCATCGAGGGCGATGCGGCCGCGTTGCTGGCGGCGCAGGGCGAGCGCGTCAAGCAGTGGAACGCGGCGCTCGACGCGCGTTGATTCGAATTCGCGCCGCAAAAAAGAGGGCGGCCGTGGCCGCCCTCCGCGCATGCAATCAGGCGCCCTGTTTTCGGCCCCTGATCAAGTGGTAGATGAACAGCAGGACGATCGCGCCGATCACGGCCCAGATGAAGCCCCAGAATCCGCCCATCCCCGCGCCGGATGCGGTGGCGCCCACGCCGAAGCCGAGCAGGCTCGCGAGCCAGCCACCGATGAACGAGCCGACGATGCCGATGATCGCGGTGATGATGAATCCGCCGGGACCCTTGCCGGGCATGATCCACTTGGCGATGAGGCCGACGATCAGACCGATGATGAATACCCAGAGCCAATGCAGCATGTGGTTTCTCCTTTGCAGTGAGGGAAGACACAAGCGCCATCATTCGTCCATGGCGTCGGCATTGTGCATCCTCGTGGCTTGTTTGTGTCAACGCGGGCGGCATCCGTCGTGATGCGTCGCAGCATCGCTGTGGTAAAATGAACTGTTGAATTTTCGAGGAACGCCCATGCCCAGACTCGCCACGCGCACCGGCCGCGCCAAGCCCAGCGCGATCATGGTCATCGCCGACAAGGCCAGGCAGCTCAAGGCCGAGGGCAAGGACGTCGTCAACTTCTCGATCGGCGTGCCGAACTTCCTGCCGGGCGAGCACGTGTACGCCGCGGTACGCGACTGGACGCAGCACGACAGCGGCGCCTACGGCAGCAATCGCGGCAGCCCGGAGTTGCTTGACGCGATCGTCGCGCACTTGCAGCAAAGTGGTCTCGACGGTTACACGCGCAACCACATCACCGTCGGCATCGGCGCCAAGCAGGTGCTGTACAACCTGTGCGAGGCGCTGCTCGACGAGGGCGACGAGATCGTGTTCCCGGCGCCGTACTGGACCAGCTACGTCGACATCGCCGAGATCCTCGGAGCCCGCGCCACGATCCTGCCTTGCCCGCCGGAGCAGCATTACAAGCTGACGCCCGCGCAACTCGACAAGGCGCTGGCCTCGAACCCCAAGGTGTTCCTGTTCAACAATCCGTCCAACCCGACCGGGATGGTCTACACCAGGGACGAGATTGCCGCGCTGGCGGACGTGCTGGCGAAGCACCCGAACACCTGGATCATCGCCGACGACATCTACAACCGCCTGGTGTTCGACGGCATCGGCTACCACAACGTGGTGCAGTTCCGTCCCGAATTGCGCGAGCGCACCTTCATCATGGATTCGCTCTCGAAGACCTACGGCATGCCCGGCTGGCGCGTCGGTTTCGTGGCGGGCCCCGAGGCGGGCGTCAAGGCGCTGGTGACGCTGAACTCCAACCACATCACCTGCCTGCCGGAAATCATCACCGCCGCGGCGGTTGCCGCCTTGAACGGTCCGCAGGACATCCCGGCCGCCAAGCGCGAGGAATTCGCCAAGCGCCGTGATGATGTGCTGCAAGCTTTGCGTGCCATTCCCGGCGTGAAGTGCCCGCGTCCGCAGGGCGCGTTCTACGCGTTCCCGGATATCTCGGTCGCGTTCGGCAAGTCGCACAACGGCAAGCCGATCGAAAACGACGTCGATTTCTGCAAGACGTTGCTGGAAGAAAAATTCGTCGCCACGGTGCCGGGCTCTGCATTCGGCGAACCGCGTTCCCTGCGCATTTCCTACACCTGCGCGCCCGCGCAGTTGCAGAAGGGCCTTGCCCGCATCCAGGAATTCTTCGCCGAATTGAGCGACGCACGCGCGGAGCGTGCCCGCGCGGCGAACGCTTGATCCGCTGTCATCGAACCGGTCGCGCCAAGTCGCGGCCGGTTCGTCTTGCCACAAGCAGGGTGGTGAGAGACGCCCTGCTTGTGCGGGCCAAGGATGGCCCGCCGCAAATCAAGCACAGAGGTGCTTGATTTGACGAAGCCGAGTACGGACATGCGCCGGACTCGGCGCGTTGAAAAAGTGCAGGATCGCACTTTTTCAACAACCTGCCAGTTATTGATGGAGTGATTGGAATGAAAGCACCCGTCCGCGTTGCGGTGACCGGCGCTGCCGGCCAGATCGGCTACGCCCTGCTGTTCCGCATCGCCGCCGGCGACATGCTCGGCCCCGACCAGCCGGTGATCCTGCACCTGCTGGAGATCACGCCCGCGCTGCCCGCGTTGAATGGCGTGGTGATGGAGCTTGACGACTGCGCATTCCCGCTGCTGGCCGGCGTGGTCGCGACCGACGACGCCAACGTCGCCTTCAAGGATGTCGATTACGCGCTGCTGGTCGGTGCGCGCCCGCGCGGCCCCGGCATGGAGCGCAAGGACCTGCTGTCTGCCAACGGCGCGATCTTCGGCCCGCAGGGCAAGGCGCTGAACGCCCACGCGAAGCGCGACGTGAAGGTGCTCGTGGTCGGCAATCCGGCCAACACCAACGCGCTGATCGCGCAGGCCAACGCGCCGGACCTCGATCCGAAGTGCTTCACCGCGATGGTGCGGCTCGACCACAACCGCGCCAAGGGTCAGCTTGCCGCGAAGGTTGGCGCGCACAACACCGACGTCGCGAAGATGATCATCTGGGGCAATCATTCGTCGACGCAGTATCCCGACATCCATCACGCGACCGTCAAGGGCAAGCCCGCGCTGTCACTGGTCGACCAGACGTGGTACGAGAAGGAATTCATCCCGACCGTGCAGCAGCGCGGTGCGGCGGTGATCAAGGCGCGTGGCTCATCGTCTGCGGCATCGGCCGCGAACGCCGCGATCGACCACATGCGTTCGTGGGCGCTCGGCACCGCCGACGGCGATTGGGTGTCGATGGGCATTCCCTCCGATGGTTCCTACGGCATCGCGCCCGGGGTGATCTACGGCTATCCCGTCACCTGCAAGAACGGCAAGTACGAAATCGTGCAGGGTCTGGAAATCGGTGGGTTCTCGCGTGCGCGCATGGACGCCACCGAAAAGGAACTGCGCGAGGAAGCCGGTAGCGTCAAGGATCTGCTCGGCTGATCTTGCGGCCAGGGATTGAACCAAAAGGGCGGCCTCGTGCCGCCCTTTTGCATTCTGGAGGTTGGTCAGCCCTGGCCCGAAGCCCGCGTTTCCGCGCGCCCGATCTGGTCGTCCACCAGCGCCGCGACCACCATGTCGCTGCCGACGTTCACGGTGGTGCGCGCCATGTCGAGGATGCGATCGACGCCGATGATGATGCCGATGCCTTCCGGCGGCACCGAGAAACTCGCCAGCAGCCCTGCGATCAACGGCAACGATCCACCGGGGATGCCGGCAACGGCTACCGCGCTCAGCACCGCCAGCAGCATCAGTACGGCCTGCTGCGCGAAGCCGAGATCCACGCCGAAGATTTGTGCGATGAACAGCACCGTGCAGCCTTCGAACAACGCCGTGCCGCTCATGTTCATGGTGGCGCCGAGCGGCAGCACGAATCCGGCCGTGCTGGGCCGCAACTTCAGCTCCTCGCCGGCGACGGCCAGTGCGGTGGGCAGCGTGGCGTTGCTGGAACTGGTCGAGAATCCGGTCACCAGCACCGGCCGGATCTGCCGGAAGAAGGTGCGTGGCGAGCGCCTTCCGATTGCCCACAGCCATATCGACATCGTGCCGAACAGGTGCAGCGCCAGCGCCACGATGCAGACCACGACGAAGATCGACAGCGACAGCAGCACGTCGAGTCCGACCTTGACGATCACGCTGTAGATCATCGCGGGCACCGCGTACGGCGCGAGCTGCAGGGCCATGTCGACGATGCGCGTCATCAACGCTGCGATGTCGTCGAGGTTGTCGCGGATGCGCGTTCGACGTTCCTCGTTGAGTTGCATCGCCGCCACGCCGACCAGGATCGCGAACAGGATCAGCGGCAGCACGTCGCCGAGTGTCGCGCGGCTGAACCCCGCCACCGCGCCGACCAGGTTGCGCGGCATGAACATTTCCACCAGCGTCGCCAGCGTGATCGCCGGTTGCCCGGTGTGCGTTTCGATGGCCTTTTCGGCGCTGCCGCCGTACTCGGCCAGGAGTTGCGAGGTGGCGGTCTCGCTCATGTGCCCGCCCGGGTTCGCCACGTTCATCATCGTAAGACCGATGACGACGGCGATCAGCATGTTGGCGAAGAACAACGCGAAGGTGCGGCCGGCCAGTGGGCCGAGCTTGCCGGGGCGGCCGAGCTGGCACACGCCGGACGCCAGCGAAGCAAACACCAGCGGGATCACCACGAAGAACAGCATCCGCAGGAACACCTGCCCGAATGGGTCGAACAGCGCGCTCGAGACGCGTCGCATGAAAGCGAGGAAGGGCGGGTACAGGTACCCGATGCCGAGCGTGACCAGCGCCGCGACCACGCCGATCACCAGTCCCCAAAGGATGCGGGTCGCCAACGGCATCGCAGATGCTTTTTTCGTCATGCGCGGGACTGTACGTGGTGGCGGCGCCCCTGTCATCCCGCAGTCCGGGACTCGGTCGTCGTTGGGCTAGAATGGGCGTTTTGATGGAGGCCGCATGAGCCAATCCACCTCCATGGGCGTGCGCTTCCGCACCGCGCTTGCCGCCGAATCGCCGTTGCAGGTGGTGGGCGCGATCACCGCCTACGCCGGCCTGATGGCCAGGCGCGTCGGTTACAAGGCGCTGTATCTTTCCGGCGGCGGCGTCGCGGCCAATTCGCTCGGGATGCCGGACCTCGGCATTTCGACGATGGAAGACGTGCTCACCGACGCGCGCCGCATCGTCGAAGCGACGCAATTGCCGCTGCTGGTCGACATCGACACCGGTTGGGGCGGCGCCTTCAACATCGCGCGCACCATCCGTTCGTTCGAACGCGTCGGCGTCGCCGCGGTGCACATGGAGGATCAGGTCGGCCAGAAGCGTTGCGGTCATCGGCCCGGCAAGGAAGTGGTGCCGAAAGAGGAAATGGTCGATCGCGTGAAGGCCGCCGTGGACGCGAAGACCGATCCCGACTTCGTGCTGATGGCGCGCACCGATGCGGCGGCCGTCGAGGGCATCGACAGCGCGATCGAGCGCGCGGTGGCCTACGTCGAAGCCGGCGCCGACATGGTCTTTCCGGAAGCGATGAAGACGCTGGACGATTACCGCAAATTCAAGCAAGCCGTGAAGGTGCCGATCCTCGCCAACCTCACCGAATTCGGTTCGACGCCGTTCTTCACCGTCGATGAACTGCGTTCCGCCAACGTCGACATCGCGTTGTACTGCTGCGGCGCCTATCGCGCCATGAACAAGGCCGCGCTGGGCTTCTACGAAACCGTGCGCCGCGAGGGCACCCAGAAGTCCGTGGTGCCGGCGATGCAGACGCGTGAAGAACTTTACGACTTCCTCGGCTACCACGCCTACGAAGACAAGCTCGACGCATTGTTCGCGGCGGACAACCAGGCCTCGTGATGAGCGCCCCGCAGCACGACGAAGGTGTTTCGTCCCCGGCCGTGAAAAAGCTTGGGCGCGAAATCCGCTACGACGCCGTCGCCGCGGTGATCGCCGCGCTGGTCGGCATGCTCGCCCTGCTGGTCGCGGGCTACACCGCCTACATCCAGCGCCAGCAGGTCAGCGCGCAGGTGTGGCCGTACCTGATGTGGGCGAACAGCGACAACGGCATGGATTACCTGTGGATCAACAAGGGCGTTGGACCGGCCATCATCAGGAATGCGGTGGTGCTGGTCGATGGCAAGCCGCAACGCGACTGGAATGCGGTGATGCATTCCTTGCAGGTTGATCCGCAGGGCTATGCGCAAAGCACGTTCAACCACAACGTGATTTCGGCGGGCGAGACGCTGGAATGGCTCAAGTTCAAGGACCATGACCAGTTCCTCGCTTTCCGCACCGCGGCCAGAAAACACCTGGGTTTCAAGGTGTGCTATTGCTCGACGCTGGGTGATTGCTGGGTCAACGACAGCACGCGCGGCGATGGCAACACGCGGTTTGAGGTCGGGAAATGCCCGGCCGTGCCCGAGTCGCGGCAGTTCCAGGATTGACGCACCATGGCGGAAACCGATCACGACGAGAACGCATCCAACCCGGCGAAGCCCGAACGCCGTCCGGTCAAATGGGATGCCGTGGCCGCGGTCATCGCGTCGTTCGTCGGGTTGCTGGCGCTGGTGATTGCGGGCTACACCGCTTACGTCGAGCGTTATACCGCGCAGATCCAGATGACACAGGTGCAGGCGCAGGTTTGGCCGTGGCTGGTGGCCGGCAACAATGACAACGAGAATTCCATCGAGGTCATGAACAAGGGCGTCGGTCCGGCGATCGTGCGCAGCGCGCAGGTCTTCGTGGACGGCAAGCCACAACCGGACTGGCAGCATGTGTTGAAGGCGCTTGGCGCGGTGCCGCACCAGTTCTCGCAATCGACACTCAATCCCAACGTGCTGACGCCCGGCGAGAAAGTCCCGGTGATCCAGTTCGCGGACAAGGACGACTACAAACAGTTCAGGGTTGCCGCGGTCAAGCACCTGACCTTGATCAACATCTGTTACTGCTCGACCCTTGGCGAATGCTGGATGTACAGCGATCGGCACCTGGTCGGTTACAAGTCCCTGGCCCAGCTGGTGACGCCGGTTGCCCAGTGTCCGAAGTTGGCCGACGACACGATTTTCGTCAATTGAGCGCCGCCTTGCGGCTCTGCCTCAGATTGCACTGAAACGGAGAAAACGATGAGTGACAACGCACAAGTTCTGCCCAAAGCCAAGAAGTCGGTGGCGCTGTCCGGCGTGGCCGCCGGCAACACCGCGCTGTGCACGGTGGGCCGCAGCGGCAACGACCTGCACTACCGCGGTTACGACATCAAGGATTTGGCGACGAAAGCCACGTTCGAGGAAGTCGCGCACCTGTTGGTGTACGAGCACCTGCCGACCTGGGCGGAACTGAATGTGTACCGCACGAAGTTGCAGCGCCTGCGCGGCTTGCCCCAACCGGTGAAGGCCGCGCTGGAGTTGCTGCCGGCGTCCACGCACCCGATGGACGTGATGCGCACGGGTTGCTCGGTACTCGGCACGGTGCTGCCGGAAGCGCACGACCACAACGTCACCGGTGCGCGCGACATCGCCGATCGGCTGATGGCGAGCTTCGGTTCGATGCTTCTGTACTGGTACCACTTCAGCCACAACGGCCGTCGCATCGAGGTCGAGACCGACGATGCGACCATCGCCGCGCACTTCCTGCACCTGCTGCACGGCAAGGCGCCGAGCGACGCACACGCGAATGCGCTGGACAAGTCGCTGATCCTGTACGCCGAGCACGAATTCAATGCGTCCACGTTCGCCGCGCGCGTGATCGCCGGCACCGGCAGCGATTTCTATTCCGCGATCACCGGCGCGATCGGCGCGCTGCGCGGGCCCAAGCACGGCGGCGCGAATGAAGTCGCGATGGAAATCATTTCCCGCTATCGCACGGCCGATGACGCGGAGGCCGACATCCGCCAGCGCGTCGCCAACAAGGAAATCGTGATCGGTTTTGGCCATCCGGTTTACACCATCGGCGATCCGCGCAATCCGATCATCAAGGAAATCTCGCGCAAGCTGTGCAGCGACGGCGGCAACCCGCGCCTGTTCGAAGTCTCGGAGCGCATCGAGAACGTGATGATGGATCTGAAGAAGATGTTCCCGAACCTCGACTGGTACTCCGCCAGCGCCTATCGCATGCTGGGCGTGCCGACCGCGATGTTCACGCCGCTGTTCGTGGTCGCGCGCACCAGCGGTTGGTCCGCACACGTGATCGAGCAACGCCAGGACGGCAAGATCATCCGCCCGAGCGCGAACTACACGGGGCCCGAGGATCGGGGTTACGTGCCGATCGAAAAGCGCTGAGGCCTTGCGCATGATGGACCGCACGAAGCGATTGTTTTCAATGCGTCGTTTCTGCGCGCGCGCCACCTTGATGTTGTGTGCCATTTTGTTGTCGATGCCAGCTTCGGCCGCGGACCAGATCGGCACGCTGGCGGCGCAGATCAATGCGGCGCACAAGGCCAGGCAGTACAAGGCCATGCAAGCCGATCTCGAACGATTCCTTGCGTTGCGGCCGGGCAGTCCGCAAGGCATCTACCTGATGGCGATCGCTCGTGCGGACCGTGGTGATCAAAAGGGCGCTTTCGCGGCCCTGGGGCAACTTGCGGACATGGGCCTGCATTTCGATATCCGCAAGCAGGCGGATTTTGCGCCAATGCGGGATGCACCCGAGTTCGCGTCGCTGGAAAAACGTTTTGCCGCGAATCTCGCACCAGTGGGTCGCATCCAGCCCGCCTTCCAACTCAAGGAGAAAGGTTTCCTTCCGGAAGGCATTGCCCACGACCCCGCGAGCGGGGATTTCTTCGTCTCGAGCGTGCACCTGCGCAAGATCGTACGCGTCCATGACGGGCAGGCCAGCACCTTCGCGGATCGCGATGACGGTTTGTGGGGCGTGTTCGGCATGCAGGTGGATGCCAGGCGTGGTGTGCTGTGGGCCACCAGCGCCGCCCTGCCGCAGGCACAGGGGTTCGATCCAGCGCAGGATGGCCGCACGGCGTTGTTCCGCTTCGATTTGCGCGACGGCACGTTGCTGGGGAAGTACGCCGCGCCACGGGACAAAGCCAGGCATCAGTTCAATGACCTGACTGTAGCGGCAGACGGCAGCGTGTACGTTGCCGACGGCGATGGCGGCGTGTACGTGCTGAAACCGGAGGCAAAATCACTCAAGCTTTTGACGCCGGCCGGTGAACTGCATTCCGCCCAGGGACTGGCCTTGTCGGCTGAAGGCCGCTACCTGTATGTCGCCGATTACGGCGGCGGGTTGTACGCCTATGACCTGCAGGCGCAGCAGTTGCTGCGCGTGCACGCGCCTGTCGATGTCTGCGTGTACGGCATCGACGGGTTGGTACGGCACGGCCGCGACCTCGTCGCAACGCAAAATGCCGTGCAACCGCAACGTGTCGTGCGCTACAAGCTGGACGACAGCGGCCTTGCCATCGCGTCCGCCGAGGTACTGGCAGCCAACAACGAACGCCTGCCCGAGCCCACGCTCCTGACCACGGCGGGCGGGGCGCTGTACCTGGTCGCCAACAGCCAGTGGAGCCGTTTCGACGACCAGGGGCGCCCGTTGGCCGGCGCTGTCCTGCACGCGCCGCGGATCGTGAAGCTGGCCTTGCATTGAAGGCCGGCGAGGCGGCAACGGTTCACGCCGCCTGATCGAGATCCTCGGCCTTCAGTACGCGCTGCACGCCCGCATCGGCGCGCATGCGCTGCTCGAATTTCTTCAGGTGTTCAAGGCCGGACAGGTCGACCTGGTTGCCCTTGGCCCAGCGCAGCATCACGAACAGATAAGGATCGGCGATGGACTTGTGGTCGCCCGCGATCCAGTCGTGCTTGCCGAGTTGCGCGTCGACGCGCTCGAACAACCCCCGCAATTGCCTGCGCGCGTTGTCGTGGGTCTTTTCGATCGTTGCCTTGTCTTCGAGGTAATTGGTGGTGCCGAACATCGGCTTGAATGCCGGGTGCATGTCGGAGTTGAGGAACCCGAGCCAGCGGTTGATCTCGGCGCGGCTTTTCGGCGTGCCGTCGCCGCCGAGTTTGGCCTTGGGAAACTTGTCGGCGATGTAATTCAGGATGGCCGCGTTCTGGGTGAGCGACCAGTCGCCGTCCACCAGCACGGGCACCGCGCCGGCGGGATTGAGTTTCCTGAATTCGGGCGTGGCGCGCTCTTCACGGCTCACGATCTGAGCGACGTAGGGTTCGCCCGTCCATTCCAGCACGATGTGGTCGGCCATCGAACATGCGCCGGGTGATGTGTAGAGTTTCATGCGCAACTCCCTGATGGTGAACCCCATCGATATGCGTCCAGCACATGCGCGAATCAAGGCAACGGCGTGGTGTTTGCACAGTGTTTTTGCAGGAAGTGCAACTCGTTTGAAATAAATGCCAAGGGCGAGACACGCATCCGGGGCGAACATCCGCGAATAACCCATTGACTGCGATCATTTTGCCTACGCAGTACCAAACGCGGTCGTGGTGGCACGCTCGATGCTCTCCGCTGTCTGCCAAACCGGCAAATCAACGGAGAAACGCACATGCGCAAAACACAAATGGTCTCGGCGGTTTGCCTGGGGCTGGGACTGTCGATGGCATTTTCCATGTCCGCGCAGGCACAAGACGCCTACGCCAACGGCGAAGGTAGTGCGGCCGCCAACAACGGCGGCACCGCGAACTCTTCGGTAACCTCATCGTTCAACACCACCGACGTCGTCGCGACCAGCGTGCTGAATGGGTCGGTGTCCGACGTAAGCGTTTATGGCATCGGCAACGTCGCCACCAACAATGGCAACGCCAACGGTGGCCGTGGCGGCAACGGTGCGGAGGGCTACGGCGGCAACGGCTACGGCGGGAACGGTGGCGATGGCGGCCACGGCGGCAGCGCGCACGCGCGCACCGGACGCGGCGGTGATTCCAACAGCAGCGCCGGTTCCAGTTATTCCATCGGCGGGTTCGCCGCCGGCGGAAGCAGTGGGTCCGGCGGCAATGGCGGCAGCGCGTCGGCCCATGCCAGAGGTGGTGACGCCAGCGGCAGCTACTACAGCATCGGTGGTGACGGCGGCACCGCGAGCGGTGGCACCGGCGGCGCGGGCGGCAGCAGTGGCGCGGCCGGCAGCGGCACGGGCGGCAGCTCGATGGCGAGTTCGTCCAGCGGGTCCGGATCGGGGGGTGCGGGCGGAAGCTCCTCCGCGATGGGCGGGGCCGGCGGTGCGGCTGGTGCCGGTGGAGCCGGCATGGGCGGCGCCGGTTACGGCGGCTCGGGCGGTGCCGGTGGTGCCGGCGGTTCGAACAGCGTCGACGCCGGCTCGTTCGACATGTCCAACGCCATGAATGGCACGGCAGTGTCGGCGGCGGGCATCACGACGATGGCACAGAACAGCGGTGCCGCGTCACTGATCCAGCAGGGTGTCACGGTGCAGGCCAACCTCACGGTCAGTCACTGAGTCAGGGCGAGGGATCCGCGCCGTGGAGCGCAAGCTCCGCGGCGCGGAATGGTCGTCGCAACGGGTCGCGCGCAATGCGCGCGGAGGATGCTGGAGATGCGATCGTTCGGAAAATGCAGCAGGTCGGCGTCCATGATGCTCGGGATTGCGTTCGCGCTGGGCGCACATGCGGCCGGACCCGCGTCGTCGCCGCCGCGAACGACAGCGGTACCCGCCGCGAAAACGGCACCCGTCGCCGCGGGACTGGGTGCCAGCGTGGACAGCTCGATCCTTGCCAAACTCAGCGGCGGAAGCGACGTCAGCGAGCGCATCACCATCACCGGAAATGTCTCCAATACCTCCACCGAGAACGTCAGCACCGGGATGAACTGGATCGGCGGCGGATCGTTCGGCAATGCGGCCGGCCTGCCGATCGTGATCCAGAACACGGGCAACAGCGTCCTGATCCAGAACGCGACCATCGTGAACGTGCAGATGCAGCCATGAGACGCCGTGTTCCATGGTTCGCGTGGCTGCTCGCGTTCGCGTCGATGCATGCGTGGGCGGGCAACGCGCAACTCACCGGGATCGCGGGCGGCAACTACCGCTTGCACGTCACCACGCTCAAGGAAGCACGTTTCCGCAACACGATCCACCAGCAATACGATTTCAGTTGCGGCTCGGCGGCGGTGGCCACCCTGCTCACCTACCAGTACGGTTTTCCGATCAGCGAGCAGACCGCATTCGCGGCGATGTTCGCGCACGGCAACCGCGCCAAGATCAGCAGGGAAGGTTTTTCGCTGCTGGACATCAAGCGGTTCCTGGCGGCGCTGGGATTCGAAGCCGACGGCTTCATCGTGCCATTGCAAAAACTGCAACAGGCCCGGCTGCCGGCCATCGTGCTGATCGGCGAGCACGGCTACCACCACTTCGTGGTGATCAAGGGCGTGCTTGCCGGACGCGTGCTGGTCGGCGATCCGGCCAAGGGCACGCGCTCGATTCCGGAAACGGAGTTCGAAAAGGTGTGGGCCAACCACCTGCTATTCGTGATCCACAACCGTCGCGGCCTCGCGGTATTCAACAGCCGCGACGACTGGCATGCGGCGCCGATGGCGATGCTTGCCGCCGGCGTCGATCGCCGCGGGTTGTACGACACCGTGATGCCGAAAAGCGGCACGGACGGCCTCTGAGGGAGAACATGACATGAGAACCGGCCGATCGTGGTTTTTCGCATTGGGCGTCACGGTCCTGTCCACGACGGTCGCGCAGGCGGCGCAACCCACCACGGTGAATGGCGCACCGGCGACATCAGGTCTGCCGTTCGCGTCGACCCCGGTGAGCGACGGGCGCCTCGCCGAGTGCCGCGGCGGGTTCGACCTCGGCGGCGGCCTCGTCGCATCGTTCGGGATCAATCGCGCGATCTACATCAACGGCAACCTGGTCGCCAATGTCAGCGTCAACATTCCCGATCTCGCACGGATCGACGGCGCCCAGGCCAGCGCACTGGCAGCGCTCGCCAACGGCGTCACCCTGATCCACAACGGCCCCGGCAATTTTGCCGACCCGGCTTCGTTCAACCGGGCGACGGGTGCAATCGTGATCCAGAACACCCTGGACAACCAGCAGATACAGGCCTTGACCACGCTCAACACGACGGTCAGGAACCTCAATCAGTTCAGCTCCTTGAACATCGCCAATTCCCTGCAGCAGGCCCTGATCAATTCCCGCGGTCAGTGAGCGCCACAACCAGCGCGTTTGGAGGCAGCGATGCGAACACGAACGGGCGAACCCAAATGGCGCAGGCCCTGCATCGCGGGCCTGGCGGGATTGGTGTTGGTCGCCGGAGCCACCACGGCTTGGGCCGCGCAGTCCGACGAGCCTTCCGGGGGCGAAGTTCGTCCATTGCCGGCGGCGATCCGCAAACAGCTTGCCGAGCAGGCTGCGGAACTGCGCGTGGTGCGCCGCGAAATCGCAAAACAGGAGCATTTGATCGAACTGCAGGAACAGCGCATCGAAAGGCTGCAGCAGATGCTGGCGGCCCAGCAAGGGCAATACCTGGCACTGCGCAAATCGATGGAAGAAGGCGGCTTGGCGCGCCAACGCGCCGGGGCCGAGACGGCGGGCGAAGGACCGGCGACGCAGCCGATGCCGAATCCCGATGGAACGGTTCCCTATACCGCCGCCGATGTCGCGCACGAAACGGTCGGGACCGCGCCGCCCAGTGACAGCCATCCTCCGGCGGTTGCGCCGATCTTCGAACAACCCGGCGTGCTCACGCCGCGCGGCAAGTTCGTGCTGGAGCCGTCGTATCAGTTCGGCTATTCCTCGACCGACCGGGTGGCGTTGATCGGCTACACCATCATCCCGGCGCTGGTGGTCGGCCTGATCGACGTGCGCCAGGTCAGGACCACGACCCAGACCGCGCAGATGACGGTGCGCTACGGCATCACCAACCGGATGGAGGCCGAGGTGCGGGTACCGTACGTGGACAGCCACACCGATACCACCAGCCGCGAGATTTTCACCGGCAGCGCCACCGATCGGGTCTTCACTACCAGCGGCAAGGGCATCGGAGACGTGGAGGCGACGCTGCGCTACCAGATCAACAACGGCGGCGCGGATCGGGCCTATTACGTCGGCTGGCTGCGCTTCAAGTCTCGCACCGGAACCGACCCCTTCGAAGTCACCACCGATTGCGTCCAACGCTGTATCCAGAACACCACCGGCACCGGCCTGCCCCTGGAGATGCCGACCGGGTCGGGCTTCTATTCATTGCAGCCGGGCGTGACCTGGTTGTATCCATCGGATCCCGTGGTGTTCTTCGGCAACCTGAGTTACCTGCACAATTTCCCGCGCGACAACGTGAGCCTTACCCTGGTGGGCGGCGCCAAGCAGCCGCTCGGCAAGGTCCAGGTGGGCGACGTTTACGACGCGAGCATCGGCATGGGCCTGGCGCTGAACGACAGGGCGCTGATCAGTTTCGGCTATGACCAGAGCTTCGTCGGTGCGACCAAGGCGAACGGGCGCACGCTGCCCGGCTCGACGCGCACCGTCCTGGGCAGCCTGTTGGTGGGCGGTTCGTACAAGATCAACGACCACCGCACCCTCAACGTGGCGTTGAGCCTAGGCGTGACCCGCGACACGCCCGACGTTGCCGTGGTCGTGCGGTTGCCGATGACGTTCTGACCAATTCGAATGCAGCCATCAACCTGGGCTTGGGGACTACGCCGCGCGTCCGTTGTTTTCCGACTCACCCACCACGTCCTCGTCGATCAGTCCCTGCGATCGATAACGCAGCAGCTTGTTGTAGACGGTCTTGAGTGAAATCCCGAGGACCCGCGCTGCTTCCCGCTTGTTGTTGTGGAAATGGACCAGCGTTTTCAGCAGGACTTCGCGTTCTATCTCCTCGAACGTCATGCCCACGCTGAAATGGATCGCGCCGTCGAGCGCAGAGGGTGCGGGCAGCGAAACGGGCGCGATTCCGCCAAGGTGGGGCGTGGGTTTCGGCGCGTCCGAGGAGCGCCGGCGTGGCGGCTGGTCGGTTGCCTGCCGTATCTCGACTTCGCTCGCTTCGCCCGCGGTGATGTAGTGGCGCCGGATCGTGTGCAGCAATTCGCGCACGTTGCCCGGCCAGTGGTAATTGAACAGCACGCTCATCGCGTGCGGAGTCAGCCGCTTGCCCGTGCCGTGTTTTGCATTCAATTCGTCGAGGAAGTGTTGGGCGAGCAACGGTATGTCTTCGCGGCGTTCGCGCAAGGGTGGGATCGCCAGCGGGAACTCCAGCAGGCGAAAATACAGGTCCTGGCGCAGAACCCCGGTTGCCGCGGCATGTTGCAGGTCGCGGTTGGAAGCGGCGATCACGCGCACGTCGATCGGAATCTCCCGCGTGCCGCCTACGCGCGTCACGCTGTGGGTTTCGATCACCCGCAGCAGGTACACCTGCAGCGGCAGCGGCATCTCGGTGATTTCGTCGAGGAACAGGGTCCCGCCGCGGGCCTGTTCGAAACAGCCGGCGTGCAATTGCGTGGCGCCGGTGAAGGAACCGCGTTCGTGCCCGAACAACTGGCTGCTCAGCAGGTCGGGCGAAAGCGCCCCGCAGTTCACGGCGACGAAATCGCCCGTGCGTCCGCTGAGCCGGTGCAGCGCCCGCGCGATCATTTCCTTGCCGGTTCCGCTTTCGCCCTGCACCAGCACGCCGACTTCGAGCGGTGCGACGCGGCGGATGTTTTCGAACAGTGCCTGCATCCGCAGCGTCCGGCCGAGCATGCCGCCGAGCTGGCCGCCGAGCTCGATTTCATGCGATGGCGTACGCAGCAGGGCCTGGTTCATCAGGCCCAGCAATCCGTCCAGCGACAGGGGTGCGGCCAGGTATTCGACTCTTCCGCCCTTGCCGCGGTTGCCGCGTTGTTCGCCGGTGTTCCCCGTAACGATGACATGCCCTTGTCGCGAGAGATCAAGGGCCAGGAAACGACCGAGCTCGTCGTCGGCAAGCGACGATGCATCCGTCAGGATCAGGTCGAACTGTCTTTTTGCGATCAATGAAAGGGCGGGATCGAGTCCCTGCACGGCGGTGAGTTGGCAGTGCGTTGCCGCGGCGGCCGAGGTGGCCAAGCTCACCAAGCCGACGCCGCCGTTGACCAGCAAGACGTGACCCATGCGGGAAGCCATGACCCCACTCCTGTAGTGGTCTGGAAGGGCCCACGAGAGATTTTAAGTATCGCGCCAAAAAGTGAACGAGTGTTACAACGCTGATTTATCGTCCATTCACGATCATTAATGGTGTTTCCGCAAGACGGGCGGTTTGCACGGGAATCATAGGTTCGCCGCCAATCGAGTCGCCTGCGCGATCGCGCGCTTGGCGTCGAGTTCCGCGGCCACGTCGGCGCCGCCGATCACGTGGACCGCGACGCCGGGTGCCTGCAGTTCGTCGGCCAGCGCTCGGTTCGATTCCTGCCCGGCGCAGATGACCACGTTGTCGACGGAAAGTGTCTGCGGACTGCCGTCGATGCTGACGTGCAGGCCGGCGTCGTCGATTTTTTCGTATCTGACGCCTCCAAGCATCTTCACGCCCTTGGCTTTCAATGCCGCGCGATGCACCCAGCCGGTGGTCTTGTTGAGACGCTTGCCCGGCCGGCCCGGTGTCCGTTGCAGCAACCAGACCTCGCGTGGCGAGGCTTCGGCTTCGGGTTTGTCCAATCCACCGCGGTGTTCGAGCGCGGTATCGACCCCCCATTCGCGCGTCCAGCGCGCAATGTCGGTGGTAGGCGAGGGGGCGTCCTGCGTCAGGAATTCCGCGACATCGAAACCGATGCCGCCGGCGCCGATGATCGCGACGCGTTTGCCGATCGTGCGGGTTCCCAGCACGGCGGCGTGATAACCCATCACCATCGGATGATCCTGCCCCGGGATGCGCGGATCACGCGGCGTGACGCCGGTGGCGATGACCACCGCATCGAAGCTGCCGGCTTGCAGCGTTGCCGCGTCGGCGCGCACGCCGAGACGCACTTCGACGCCGAGTTCATCGAGCAGGTTGCCCCAGTAGCGCATCGGTTCGGAGAACTCCTCCTTGCCTGGAATGCGTTTGGCCAGGTTGAACTGCCCACCGATTTCGTCGGATTGTTCGTACAGCGTCACCACATGGCCGCGCTGCGCCAGCGTGGTGGCGGCGGCGAGTCCCGCGGGGCCCGCGCCGACCACCGCGAAACGTTTCTTCCTCACGACCGGCGCATCCACCAATTCCGTCTCGTAACAGGCACGCGGGTTCATCAGGCAGGACGCGCGCTTGTTCTCGAATACGTGGTCGAGGCAGGCCTGGTTGCAGGCGATGCACGGGTTGATCAGGGCGCCGCGTCCGCTGCGTGCCTTCGCCACCCATTCCGGGTCGGCCAACAGGGGGCGAGCCATCGACACCATGTCGGCGTCGCCGCGCGCCAGCACGTCTTCCGCCACCTCGGGCAGGTTGATGCGATTGGTGGTGATGAGCGGGATGCGCACCTGTTCCTTCATGCGCCGCGTGACCCACGTGAACGCCGCGCGCGGCACGCTGGTGACGATGGTCGGGATGCGCGCTTCGTGCCAGCCGATGCCGGAATTGATCAGGGTGGCGCCGGCGGCTTCGACCTGCTTCGCCAGCGCGACGATCTCGTCCCACGCCTGCGCGCGATCCACCAGGTCCAGCATCGACAATCTGTAGATGATGATGAAGTTGCGCCCCACCATTTCGCGCGTGCGGCGCACGATCTCGACCGGGAAGCACATGCGGTTTTCCGCCGAACCACCCCAGCGATCGCTGCGTTGGTTGCTGCGTTCGGCGAGGAACTGGTTGATCAAATAGCCCTCGCTGCCCATGATCTCGACGCCGTCGTAGCCGGCATCCCGGGCGAGTTTCGCGCAGCGCGCGAATGCGTGGATGGTGCGTTCGACGCCGCGGCCGGACAGTGCCCGCGGCGTGAAGGGCGTGATCGGCGATTTGATCGCGGACGGCGCCACCGACAACGGATGGAATCCGTAGCGTCCCGCGTGCAGGATCTGCAGGCAGATGCGTCCACCCGCTGCGTGCACGGCGCCGGTGATGCGCCGGTGGGCGCGGATTTGCCAGCGTGACGAGAGTCGGCTGGAAAAGGGTTTCAGCCACCCCGCGATGTTGGGCGAGAAGCCGCCCGTCACCATCAAGCCGATGCCGCCGCGCGCGCGTGCCGCGAAGTATTCCGCGAGCTTGCCGAAATCCCGCGCGTGGTCTTCGAGCCCCGTGTGCATCGAGCCCATCAACACGCGATTGGGCAGCGTGCAGAAGCCGAGATCGAGCGGTGCGAACAGATGCGGAAAGGACGTGATGTCGATGGCCGTCATTCCGGCGAGCATGCCGCCGTTGCCGCGTGCCGGCAAGTGCGCGGCACGGTATGCTGCAAGGGTCGCGTCGGCGTGACGCGGGGGTCGAGAGGGGCAGCGTCATGAATCGTTTGCGTGCGTGGTGGGTGGTTGCGCTGGTGGCGTTGTCCGCGGGCTTGCCGCTGGCGTCGACGGCGGCCACGCCTTTCCAGCTGGACGACCTGCAAAAGCTGGTGAAGCTTTCCGATCCGCAGATTTCGCCGGACGGCAAGTCCGTTGCGATCGTCACGAGCACGCCGGTGTGGAAGACCGACAAGCACGACACCGAAATCGACGTGGTCGATGTTGCGAGTGGCGCAACGCGTGCGCTGACCCACGACCGCGAGGACGTGTCTTCGCCGCGCTGGTCGCCGGACGGCACGCAGCTCGCGTTTCTCGCGAAGGACGCCAAGACCAAACAGCCGCAGATCCACGTGATGCCGCTGGCCGGCGGTGATGCCCAGCGCATCACCGACACCAAGGAGGGCGTCGTCGAGTTCACCTGGAGCCCGGACGGGAGCCGTATCGCCTACGTCACCCAGGACCCGCCGGTCAACGAGCAGGCGATCAAGGCGCACAACAAGGTGTTCCAGGTCACCGATGGCAACTTCCTGTTGCGCAAGGCGGTTGCGCCCTGGCACTTGTGGGTGGTGGCGGCGACGGGCGGCACGCCGACACGGCTGACCGAAGGTGACTGGTCGCTGCAGACCGACCAGGAAGGCGCGACGCCGTTGGTGTGGAGCCGCGACGGCAAGTCCATCGTCTTCACGAAGTTTCCGAGCCCGTACTGGGGTCCGTCGTTCCGCTCGGTGATTGCCGAAGTGGCCGCCGATGGCAAGGGCAAACCCGAGACGCTGGTGGGCGACCAGGGCGCCAACGATTTCGCCCATGCGGCCGACGGCAAGGCATTCGCGTTCCTGCGCGTGCGCAACGGCGACCAGAACAACGGCAACGCGGTGTACGTGGGCGGGGCGAGTGCGACGCACGATGCGACTGCGGCACTGGCGCGCAATTTCAATGCGTATGCGTGGCTGCCGGGCGGCAAGGCGTTGCTACTGCAGGGCGATCTCGGCACGCGTTCGGTGCTGTGGGAGCAGCCGCTGCACGCCGCGGCACGCGTGCTGGATCTCGGTGACGTCGAAGCGGGCAGCGAACTCGGCGTCGCGAAAACCGGCGAGGTCGCCTTCATCGGCAGCACCATGACCCATCCCGGCGAGCTGTACGTGATGGCGTCGGCGAACGCCAGGCCGCGGCAGCTGACCCATTTCAACGCGTTCGTGGACAAGCTCGACCTGGGCAGGACCACGTCCGTGCAATGGAAAAGCGGCGACGGCCTCGATGCGGATGGCGTGCTGACCTACCCGGTCGATTACCGCAAGGGCAAGACATACCCGCTGGTGCTGGTGATCCATGGCGGGCCGGAAGCAGCGTCCACGGTGCGTTTCTCGCCGCTGCCGCAGTTGCTGGCGGCGCAGGGCTTCCTGGTGTTCCAGCCGAATTACCGCGGCAGCACCAACCTCGGTGATGCGTATCAGCACGCGATCTTCCGCGATACCGGCGAGGGTCCGGGCAAGGACGTGATGGCCGGCCTTGCGGCGGTCGAGAAGCTCGGCATCGTGGATCCCGACAAGGTCGCCGTGTCGGGCTGGTCGTACGGCGGCTACATGACGACCTGGCTGACCGGCCATTACGACACGTGGAAGGCCGCGGTGTCCGGCGCGGCGCTCACCGACTGGGTGATGGATTACACGATCGCCTATTACCAGATGGGTGACCTGTATTTCTTCGGCGGGTCACCGTGGACCGCGGAATACTGGGACATCTGGCGCCAGCAGTCGCCGATCACGCATGCACGCAACGTCAAGGCACCGACCTTGATCATGGGCGACGTGGGCGATTCCAACGTGCCGCTGGTCAACAGCTACGAGTGGTACCACGCGCTGCGCGACAACGGCGTCACGGTGGAGTTCTGGGCGTACCCTGCCGACACGCATTTCCCGGGCGACATCGTCCAGCAGACCGACGTGTACCGGCGCTGGGTGGGATGGATGACGAAATACTTGAAGTAGCGGCCTGTTTCGCGGCGCCGTTTCGTGCATCATCCGGTCCGGACGACACGATCCGGGCAACGAACGCGGGGGAATCGACGACATGGGCAAGTTCGCGCGAACCTGGCAGTTGATGGGCGCCGCATGGCAGTTGCTGAAGCAGGACAAGCGCCTGATCGTGTTTCCGTTGATCGCCGGTGCGGGGCTGGCGGTGGTGATCGCCTTGTTCGCGGTGCCGATGTTCGTCGCGGTCGGGGCGCATCCGCATGCGGGCGAGCAGGTGCATCCGTCGCCGCAGATGTACCTTGCGATGTTCGTGTTCTACTTCCTTGCCTATTCGGTGATCATCTTCTTCAACGCGGCCCTGATCGCCTGCGTGCTGAAGCAGATCGATGGCGAGCGGCCGACGCTCGGCTACGGGTTGGCCAGCGCGTGGCAACGGCTGCCGCAAATCGTGGGTTGGGCGCTCCTGACCAGCAGTGTCGGCATCCTGCTGCGGATGCTGGAAGACAAGGTCGGCTTCATCGGCCGCATCGTGGTCGGCATGCTGGGGATGGCCTGGTCGGTGACCTCGTTCCTGGTGGTGCCGGTGCTGGTGGCCGAAGGCAGCGGCCCGATCGAGTCGTACAAGCGATCGGTGGAGATGCTGAAGCAGACCTGGGGCGAGCAGATCATCGGCAACGTCAGCTTCGGGTTGATTTTCGGGTTGTTCGGAGCCGTGCCGGCGCTGGTGGTGTTCATGCTGGTTCTGAAATCGAATCCGCTGGTGTGGCTGCCGGTCGGTGCGGTCCTGGTGCTGTATCTCGTGATGCTGGGGTTGGTGCAGTCCACCCTGCAGACGATTTATCAGGCCGCGATTTATCGCTACGCTGCCAGTGGCGAAGCGCCTCCGGGTTTCGACAACCAGCTGGTCGCGGACGCGTTTCGCGAGAAGCAGCCCGGGAGCTGGTCGTGAGGGTTGCCGGGTCGATACCGCGGGAGCCGCTTTCGTGAATCCGCAGGAAGTCCTGCATTTCTGGTTCGGAGAAGCGACGCCCGAACAGCATTTCAGCAAGGACGCCGCGTTCGACGCGGCGATTCGCGGGCGTTTTGGCGAGACGTACCGGGCCGCGGCGCATGGCGAACTCGCGGCCTGGCGCGACACCCACGACGGCCGGTTGGCCGAGATCATCGTGCTGGACCAGTTCTCCCGGAACCTGTTCCGCGACGATGCGCAAGCGTTCGCCTGCGACGGCATGGCACTGGTGTTGGCGCAGGAAGCCATCCGTGCGGGCGCCGATCGCGGCATGCCTGTCGCGCAACGTGCGTTCCTGTACATGCCTTTCATGCATTCGGAGTCGCGCGCGATCCATGTCGACGCCGAAAGGTTGTTCCGCCAACCCGGTCTCGAGAACAATTACGCGTTCGAGCTGAAGCACAAGGCGATCATCGATCGCTTCGGCCGCTATCCGCACCGCAACAAGGTGCTGGGGCGCGCGTCGACGGCCGAGGAACGGGCGTTTCTGGAACAGCCTGACTCGTCGTTCTGACGCTGCGGTTGCGCGGAATCAAGCCTGTGTTGCAGGCTGCCGGTGCCGCAGCCACCAGCCGGCGCCCACCACGCCGATGACCAGCGCTGCGTCCACCGCGTAGCGCAACGTATCGTGCGCATCGAACCACCCTTGGACCAGGTCGTCGCGGGTGATCATGCGCGCGGCGGTCCAGGCGATCGCCGCAGCCCCGAGATAAACGATGATCGGGTAGCGCTCGATCAGCCTCAGCAGCAGGGTCGAGCCCCACACCACCAGCGGCACGCTGACCAGCAGGCCGAGTACCACGAGACCCAGGTGCCCGCCGGACGCGCCCGCGATGCCGAGCACGTTGTCGAGACCCATCAGTGCGTCCGCCACCACGATCGTGCCCATCGCGCTCCAGAAATCGGTCACCCTGCGCCTGAGTTTCGGCTCTTGTTGTTCGTCCTGCTTCAGGAGGCGCCACGCGATCGGAATCAGGATGAGCCCGCCGGCCAGCATCAGCCCGGGAATCCGCAGCAGCCAGATCACTCCGGCGGTCATCACGATGCGCACCGCTATCGCGCCGACGACACCCCAGAAGATCACGCGGAAGCGGTGGTGTTCGGGAAGGTTGCGCGCGGCCAGTGCGATCACGATCGCGTTGTCGCCGGCGAGTACCAGGTCGATCAGGATGATCGAGCCGAGGCCGCTCCAGAAGGCCGGATCGAGGGGGTGGTGGAGCAGCTCGTTGATCACGTACATGCGGTTCTCCGGTGCGATGGACGATCGAACCCCCGCGACCGCGATGCGGCACGGGATGTCGAAAGTCTCGCGCGCGGCGGTGAACCGCCGTGACAACCGGAACCATGAGGGTTCGTGCTGACGATTGCCACGCGGGCTCGATGCTGGCCTTGCCCGGTGCTACTCCCCTTCGTGGCGGAGATTGTCCGCGCGCAGCGGGATGGCCGTCAAGAAGTGTCGTCGTCTGGCAAAATAACGGGCTGCCTCAGCAACCAGGAACCGCCGTGAGCCACGCAGACATCCGTTCCGCCAGCCGTCCCGCACCCGACCAGCCGCTGGTCGACGTGGCCGACTACGTGCTCGATTACCGGATCGAATCGCAGGAAGCCTGGGACACGGCGCGCTACATGCTGATGGACGCGCTGGGTTGCGCGATGCTGGCGATGAAATTCCCGCAATGCGTGAAGCATCTGGCGCCGATCGTGCCGGGTGCGACGCTCGCCGGTGGCGCGCGCGTGCCGGGCACGGCGCTGGAACTCGATCCGGCACAGGCCGCGTTCTGCATCGGTACCCAGATCCGCTGGCTGGATTTCAACGACACCTGGCTTGCTGCCGAGTGGGGCCACCCGTCCGACAATCTCGGCACCGTGCTGGCGGTGGCCGATTGGCTTTCGCGCTCGAACCTGCGCAACGGCGGCAAGCCGCTCACCGTGCGCGACGTGCTGCATTGGGCGATCAAGGCACACGAGATCCAGGGCTGTTACGCGTTGAAGAATTCCTTCAATCGCGCCGGCATGGACCATGTGATCCTGGTGCGGCTGGCTTCGACCGCGGTGGCGACCGCGATGCTGGCTGGCAACCGCGAGCAAGTGATCACGGCGGTGTCCAACAGTTGGATCGACAACGGCGCGCTGCGCACGTATCGCCATGCGCCCAACACCGGACCGCGCAAGAGCTGGGCCGCGGGCGATGCCTGCCGGCGCGCCGTGATCCATGCCTTGAATGCCGTCACCACCGACGAACCGGGTTATCCGTCGGCGCTCTCCGCCAAGACCTGGGGTTTCTACGACGTCGCCTTCGGCGGCAAGGCCTTCGAGTCCGAGCGGCCGTTCGGTTCCTACGTGATGGAAAATATCCTCTTCAAGATCAGTTTTCCGGCCGAGTTCCATGCCCAGACCGCGGTCGAGTGCGCGATGCAACTGCACCCCGAAGTGAAGGATCGCCTCGATGCCATCGAACGCATCGAGATCGAAACCCAGGAGGCCGGCGCACGCATCATCGACAAGACCGGCCCGCTCGCCAACTATGCCGACCGCGACCACTGCATCCAGTACATGGTGGCGGTGCCGCTGATCTTCGGACGCCTGGTCGCCGACGACTATGGTGACGCCGTCGCGGCCGATCCGCGCATCGATGCGTTGCGCGCAAAAATGGTCGTCACGGAAAATCCACGCTTCACCCGCGATTATTTCGACCCCGACAAGCGCTACATCGGCAATTCGGTGCAGGTGTTTTTCAGGGATGGCACGCAAACACGGAAGGTATCCATTGATTTTCCCATCGGCCATCGCAAGCGGCGCTCGGAAGGCATTCCTGTCCTGCTGGATAAATTCCGCAAGGCCTTGGCAGGCCACCTTCCGCAGGCGCAGGCGCAACAGATTGTCAAGATTTGTGAACAGGTGGATGCCTTGCAGGCCATGACAGTCCCGGAATTCATGGGTTTGTTCGCGTCGACGGGGGTGTCCTGAGTTCTGGATGAATGGGCGGGGAGGAAAGCAGCGAAATTGTTTGTTTTTTGCTAAACTGACGCAGCAGCAGCGGAACGGGCCTGCGCTGATCAGGCTGCAATCCGCACAGTGGTTTTGCAGTTATGAGAAGGAACGACGCCGTGCCGGAGTGGCCGGAGTCGAAGAATCAACAACGAGGAGACTCTCCGATGAAACGTAACGGCTTGTTCGCGGTCATCGCGCTGGCCTTGGGCACTGTCGGCGTGATGTCAGTCGCGCACGCACAGGACACGAGCCCCGCGGCAGAAACGACGGGTAGCTTTGCGAACCCCAACTACAGCAACTGGTACATCGTGCCGCGTATCGGCGTGGTGGTCGGCGACAGCAGCCGCAAGGTGCAGGCCGATCCCATCGGCGGACTCGGCGTGGGTTTCTGGGTGAACCCGCATTTCACCCTGGACGTTGAAGCCACGGGCGACAATGCGGATTTCAAGGATTCCTCCACCCGCGCAGGCAAGCAGTGGGAGACCCTCGGACTCGACGTCGCGGGCCGCTACTACTTCATGGATCCTGCCAGCCAGTGGCGTCCGTACATCATGGCCGGCGCCGGCATGTGGCGTCACGCTGCGGTAGCGGGCAGCAATGGTTGGGGTCCGGGCGCGACCGTCGGCGTGGGCGTGTTGTACAACGTCAGCGACCGCGTCGCCCTGCGTGGCGAGATCGCGGCACGTTATTACCGCGACACCACGTCGGCGATGGCGACCGGTTTCGCCGGCCCCGGCCTGCCGCACACCTATGGTCCGAAGCAGTGGCTGGATTCGATGGCCACGATCGGCCTCGTGTTCAACATGGGCCACCCGGCGCCGCCGCCGCCTCCGGCTGCACCGCCGCCGCCCCCGCCGCCGGCTGCTCCTCCGCCGCCGCCGCCGCAGAACGTGGTCATCGACCTGCGTGGCGTGAACTTCAAGTTCGATCGTCCCAAGAAGACCGAACACGACATTGGCCCGACGCTGAAGCCGCCGGCAGCCGATTCGCTGGCGATCCTGAACCAGGCGGTCGATACCTTGAACCGCTATCCGCAGGTCAAGATCGAGATCGACGGCTACACCGATTCGGTCGGTACCGATCAGTACAACCAGGGCCTGTCCGAGCGTCGCGCCAACATCGTGGCCGACTTCCTGAAGTCGCACGGCATCGATGCGAGCCGCATCACCGACGTCAAGGGTTTCGGCGAGTCCAACCCGATCGACACCAACAAGACCGCGGCTGGCCGTGAGCGCAACCGTCGCGTCGAGTTCAAGGTCGAGCAGCCCCAGAACGGCAGCATGTAAGCCGTTCGTGGAAGAATCGGCATCGAACCGCCGATGATTCCAATGTGATACGAAAAAGCCCGGCTTGCGCCGGGCTTTTTCTTTTCGAGTCCCGCCATGCGGATTCGATGACGCGAATGCGGAGAGCCATATGCGCGGAAGTGACATTCGTCTTCCGAGGCCCGCGAACGGCCTCACCGCACGACATGGCCTCGCGCGCGTGCTGTCGCGCATGGGCATGTGTTCGCGCAGCGAAGCGGTGCGTCGCATCATGGCGGGGCGCGTGCGCTTGAACGGCGTTGTGGTGGGCGATCCCGAAGCGCCTGTCGACCCTGGGGTCGATCGCATCGAAGTCGACGGGATGGCCGCGCACGCAAGCGAACGCGTCTGCATCGCCCTCAACAAGCCGCGCGGATTGGTGGTGACCGCCTCCGATGAGCGTGGTCGCGAGACCGTCTATGCCTTGCTCGCGGATGCGGACCTGCCTTGGCTGGCGCCGGTGGGGCGGCTGGACAAGGCCAGCGAGGGCCTGCTGCTGCTCGGCAACGATCCGGCGTGGGCGGCGCGCATCACCGACCCGGCGTCGCATGTTGCGAAGACTTATCGGGTGCAGGTGCGCGGCGTGCCGGAGCCGGCAACGTTGCGGCGCTTGCTCGCGGGCGTGATCGATCGCGGGGAACGGCTGTCGGCCGAGTCGGTGCGCGTGACGGGCGGCGGCGAGACAAACAGCTGGCTGGAAATCGTGCTGCGCGAAGGGCGGAACCGGCAGATACGACGCATGCTTGCGGCGTGCGGCCATGACGTGCTGCGACTCATGCGGGTGGCGATCGGCGCGGTCGAACTCGGCGACCTGCCCAAGGGGGCATGGCGCAGGCTGACCGAAGCGGAGATCGACGGTCTCGGCGGCGTGGGCCCGGACTCGGGCGGCGGCGAACGCCGGGTCAAGCGTTCGACGGCAGGCCGTCGATCCAGGTCTCCGTTACCCGCAAATCCGCATCGAGTACCGTGAAGTCGGCGCGATAGCCCGTTTCGATGCGTCCGCGGCTGGCGCCCAATCCCAGGAAATCCGCGGGATAAGTCGAGGCCATGCGTGCGGCTTCGTCGATCGGCAGGCCGAGCATTTCCACGGTGTTGCGCACGGCATCGATCATGCTGAGCGCGGAGCCGGCGAGGGTGCCGTTCGCGGTCTGGCAGATCCCGTCGCGCGCGACGATCGTTTCCCCGTTCAGCACGTAGGACGGATCGGCTGCGCCCACGGGCGGCATCGCGTCGGTGACCAGGAATACCTTGCCCCGCGGCTTGGCCTTCAACGCGACGCGCAGACTGGCGGGGTCGACATGGTGGCCGTCGACGATCACGCCGCACCAGCTGTCGGCATCGTCCAGCGCGGCGCCGATCATGCCCGGCGCGCGGCTGGTCAATGGTGACATCGCGTTGTAGAGGTGGGTGAAACCACGCACGCCGGCGTCCAGCGCGGCGCGCACCGTTGCGTAATCCGTATTGGAGTGGCCCGCGGCGACGATCACGCCGTGCCCGGTGAGTTCGCGGATCGCATCGGGGGCAACGCATTCCGGCGCCAGCGTCAGCAGTGTTTTCCCCTGCTGCAGGGATTCGGTCACCCGCAATTCGCCTGCATCCGGCACGTGCAGATATTTTTCAGCGTGCACGCCCTTGCGTTGGCGACTGATGAACGGCCCTTCGAGGTGGATGCCCAGCACTCCGGGCACGCCTTCCGCGATGGCCGTATCGACCGCCGCGATCGCGGTGCGCATCTTGTCGACGGTGTCGCTGATGAGGGTGGGCAGGAAACCCGTGGTGCCGAATCGGCGATGCGCCGCGCCGATCGCGCGGATGCCGTCCACACTCGGCTGGTCGTTGAACAACACGCCGCCGCCGCCGTTGACCTGGCAATCGATGAAACCCGGCAACAGCATGCGGCCGGACAAGTCGCGTGCCTTCGCACCGGAAGGAACATTTCCGGGCGACGCCAGTCCGCGGATCAGGCCGTCCGCGACCACCACCGCGAGATCATCGCGCCATCCCTGCGGGGTGAGCACGCGCGCATTGAGCAGTGCCGTTTCCATCATACGGTCTCGGTGACCTTGGCGAGGTGCGGCGGACGATCAGGATCGCGTCCGCGCCGGATCGCCAGCGCATTGACCGCGCGGTAGAAACTCTGGACCGCGAGGATCGGCGCGCACATCGGCTGGCCGGTCGGCACGATCGGCAAGGCCTGCCGGCCCGTCGCGCCCGGTGCGGCGACCAGCACGCAGGCACCGCGTTTGCGGAAATCGGCCGCGGTTTGCAGCATGCCGGCCAGCGTGCCGTCGTCCTGCGCGAACATCAGCACGGGATGGTCCGGCCCGACCAGCTCCATCGGACCGTGGCGGACCTCGGCGCCGCTGAAAGCTTCGGCATGCAGCGCGCAGGTTTCCTTCAGCTTCAGCGCGGCCTCCTGGGCGGCCGCGAGGCCATAGCCGCGACCCAGCACGAACAGGCCCCGCTTGTCCGCCAGCGTCTCGACCAACGGCGACCAGTCCATCGCGAACGCCTGGTGCAAGCGCTCCGGCAGACCACGCAGGGCTTCGAGCAGGCCCGCATCTTGCCGCCAGTGCGCGACCAGGTGCAGGATCGCGCTCAGCGAGCCGATGTAACTCTTGGTGGCCGCCACGCTGTGTTCCGGACCCGCGTGCAGCGGGATCACGGTGTCGGCGAGGTCCGCCAGCGGCGAGCCTTCGGCATTGACCATCGCGACCACCCGCGCGCCGGCCAGGCGCGCGGCTCCGGCACTGCGCAACAGGTCGGGGCTTGCGCCGGATTGCGAGATGACGAGGTACAGCGCACCGCGCAGGCGCAACGGAACCGCGTAGATGGATTCGACCGAAGGCGATGCCGAGGCAGTCACGCAACCGGTCTGTGTTTCGATCACGTACTTGGCGTAAGTGGCCGCGTGATCGGAACTGCCGCGCGCGCAGGTCGCGGCGAAAGGCGGCGTGTCGTCGCGCAAGGTGCGCGCGAGTTCCCGCACCGTCGCGTCGTTGCGCTCGAGCTGGCGCGACACCGTGTCGGCCGCCGCCGCGGCTTCCCGGTACAGCGATGTGGATTCTGGTTGGATGTTGCCGGCGGGGTCGGTCACGGGTGTCGTTGGTTGAGGTGTCATGGCTCGGGAATCATTCATTCGCGTGGGCGTGGCGGCGCGGTCGAGGCGCGCACCACCAGTTCCGGGCTGAAGCCCTCGTTCTCGACGTCGCCGCCGTGGATCTGCGCGATCAGCAGCCGGGTGGCGTGTTCGGCGATCAGCTCGGTACGTTGCCGCGAGGTGGTGAGCGAGGGCCAGGAGTGCCGCGAGAACGGGCTGTCCTCGAAACCGGCCACGGACAAGTCGTAGGGCACGTGCAGGCCGGCCGCACGCGCGGCCGCCAGTACGCCGGCGGCGATCTCGTCGTTGGAACCGAAGATCGCGGTGGGCGGCTCGGCGAGGCTCAGCAATTTGCGCGCGCCACGGAAACCGTCGTCGAACGAATAGTCGCCTTCGAGGATCAATTCGTCGTCCCGCGGCACGCCGTAATCCTGCAGCGCTTTCTCGTAGCCCTTGTAGCGCTCGGGGCTGGAACGATGCTGCTTGCCGCCCCACAGGAAACCGATCCTGACGTGGCCAAGCTGGATCAGGTACGCCGTGATGGCATAGGCGGCATCGCGGTCGTCCACGAACACGCAGGGAAATCCGTCGCGCGGATCCTCGGCCGCCGAAATCACGCGCACCAGCGGTACGCCATAGGCCGTCAATTCGCGCAACAACGCCATGCGCTCGGACATCGGCGGAGCCAGCACCAGTCCGGCCAGGCGCGAGCGGCGCGTGAGGTCGCGCAGTTCCTCGGCCAGCCTGGGCGCGCGCGAATTGCAGGGATGGATCTGCAATCCGTAACCCATCTCGCGGCACGCCGCGAGCGCACCCTGCTGCACGGCGATGATGTAGTACGGATTGGGATTGTCGTAGACCAGTCCGATCGCGTAGGCCTTGGCGCTGCGCAGGCTGCGCGCGGATAGGTCGGGGCGATAGTCGAGTTGCTCGATCGCGCGCAACACGCGTTCGCGCGTTTCTTCGCGCACCGAATCTTCGCGATTGATCACGCGCGAAACGGTTTTCAGCGAAACCCGGGCCTGTTTGGCGACATCCCGGATGGTGGTGGTTCCCAAGCTGCGCTCCTTCGATGGGTGGGTGTAGTCAGGATTCCGCGACGGCAGGGCCTGCCGTGCCTGCCTCGCGCGGCTGGCCGACGCGATGACCGATCAATCCGTAGAACAGAATGTAGAGGTATCCCGGCACCATCACCAGCAGGAATGCCAGCTGCATGGGGATGGTGCGGGTGAGGTGCGCGAACAACTGCGGGATCACCCCGCCGCCCGCAATGCCCATGATAAGCAGCGCCGATCCGAACTCGGTGTGCTTGCCCAGGCCCTTGATGCCCAGCGGGAAGATCGCCGGCCACATCATCGCGTTGGCAAAACCGAGCGCCGCGACGAAACCCACCGACGCATAGCCGTGCGTGGCCCAGGCCGCCACGGTCAGCAGCACGCCCAGCACCGCGGAGAGCGCAAGGTAGGCTTGCTGCGAAATGAAACGCGGGATCAGCAGGAAGCCGAGCACGTAGCCGACCAGCATCGCCGCCATGGTGTATGCCGTGAAATGCTTGACCGCATCCAGCGGCAGGCCCAACGCCTGGCCGTAGGGCACGATGGTGTCGCCCGCCATCACTTCCATGCCCACGTAGACGAACAGGCACACCGCGCCCAGCCACAGGTGCGGGAAGCTGAAGATGCTGCGTTGCGACGCCTTGCCCGCTTCGGCGTGCGCGTCGTTCGCCGGCCTGATTTCCGGCAGCGGCGAAAACATGACCCACACCGCCAGGATCGCCAGCACCGCCGCCATGACCAGATAGGGCAGGTAGGCGCGGGCCACGAACGCGTGCTGCAACGCCTCCCTTGCCTCGATCGAAGTCGTGGCCTCGATCCTCGCGGCGTACGCGGTGATGCCGCTCAGCAACAGCGCGCCGATCACGTAGGGCGCCAGCGCGCCGGCAGCCTTGTTGCAGATGCCCATGATCGCGACGCGTTTGGCGCCGCTTTCGATGGGACCGAGGATGCTGACGTAGGGATTCGCGGCGGTCTGCAGGATCGCCAGGCCGGCTCCGATCACGAACAGGCCCGCCAAGACGCCGGGGTAGCTGTACAGGCCCATGCACTGCGCGAATACCACCGAGCCGATGGCCATCACCAACAACCCGAGGGCCATGCCTTTCTTCATGCCGGTGCGCTTGAGGATCAGCGCCGAGGGCAACGCCAGTACGAAATACGACACGTAAAACGCGAACGGGATGAAGAAGGCGGTGACGTTGTCTAGGTTGAAGCCGACCTTGACAAACAGGATCAGCGAACCGTTGAGCCAGGTGACGAACCCGAAGATGGAGAACAGGATGCCGATGATCACCATCGACATGACGTAGTGCGATGCGTTCGACTGGCTTGCCGGAGAAGTCATGGGAGATCGCCTGTGGTGCCGATGGGACGGCGGATTATGGATTGACCAACGTTGTCAGAAACATGTCTCGTGCCGAGTATCGCACGTCCTGGCCAGCAAGAAACAGTCAAGCAGGATCGACTCTGTTGTTGCTGCGTTGCAGCACGAACATTCTCGTGGCAGGTGCGATACTGTGCGGAAAAGCCCAAGAATCCGCAATCCTGCAACCCGCTCGCACTGGGTGGTGATTTGTTGCATCGCAAATTGACAACGTTGTCATAATTGTCCAAACTGCCCACCATCCGAATACGCCGAGAGCAGGATAAGCGTGCCCGCCAGTCATGTGAGCCAGCATGCGAGCCTCCACACGCAGCCGTTCCTGGCGGCGGACGTGGGTGGAACCCACGCGCGGGTGGCGCTGCTGCGCGCGTCGGCGGCGGGCAAGCGCGAGATCGAAATCCTGGCGTATCGCAAGTTCGCCTGCGCCGATTTCACGGGCCTGCCGGAACTGCTGGCCGCGTTTATCCAGCGCGACGCCGCGTTGCAGGTGCGGCGCTGCGTGATCGCCTGCGCCGGACAGGCGGTCGGCGACACCATCATCAATGACAACCTGGCCTGGCGGGTCAGCCTTCCGCAACTGCGCGAGGCATTGGCCTTCGATGACGTGGCCTTGCTCAACGACTTCGAAGCGCTTGCCTACGCCCTCGACGACGTCGAGCACACCGACTGCCTGTTGTTGTGCGGCCCTGCCACGCATACCGAAGGCCCGGCGCTGGTGGTCGGACCGGGTACGGGACTGGGCGCGGCGGTGCGCTTGTCCACGTCGGGTGGCGTGCACGTGCTCGCCAGCGAGGCGGGCCAGATGAACCTCGCGCCGGGCACGGCGCGTGAACGCGCGGTGTTGGCCAAATTGGCGCCCGACGATGCCTATGTGCCCTACGAACGCATCCTGTCCGGCCCCGGATTGTTGACGTTGTATTCGAGCTTGTGCGAATTGCGCGGTGCGTCGCCGCGTTTCGCGACCCCCGAAGCGGTCACGGCCGCGGCCTGCGCCGGCAGCGACGCCGATGCCGTGGAAACGGTGGAGATGTTCTGCGCCGTGCTGGGCGGGTTCGCCGGCAACGTCGCGATGGCGTTCGCGGCGGACGGCGGCGTGTACCTGGCGGGGGGCGTGCTGCCGGAGATCCGGCAGATGTTGCAACGCAGCCGTTTCGTGGATCGCTTCCTCGACAAGGGCAGCATGCGGGAATTCCTGTTGCACGTACCGGTGCGCCTGATCGAACACGGCCGGCACGGGGTGCTGGGCGCAGCGCATTGGTACATCGACAGGCAGTTGCACGGCGTCGCGCGCCGTCGGGCTTCCAGCGACGGGGCGGCGGCGTAGCGGAACAACGACAACAACAATCCATCGGGTGCCGCGGCACCCGTCACTTCGTGAGCGAGAGAGGGTAAGTCATGAAACTTCGCAAGAGTATGCTTTCGGCGAGCATCGCCACGGCGCTGATGTTCGCGGCCGGTGCGCACGCACAGGGCGCCGCACCGCAAAACCAGACCACGTCCGGCGACCAGCAGCAGGCCCAGGCGCCATCGGACCAGAACAAACCGGGGACCAAGGAAACACCACAGCAACTTTCGACCATCCAGGTGGTCGGCGTGCGTGCGGCGCAGGCGCTGTCGATCGAAACCAAGAAGGCGGCCAATTCGCAGGTGGAAGTGGTGTCCGCCATCGACATCGGCAAGCTGCCGGCCAAGAACGTCGCCGACACCATCGCCCAGTTGCCCGGCGTGAACATCGCCGACGCGGCCGGCGCCGAAGGTGGCTTCGACGAATCCGACCGCGCCAGTATCCGCGGCAGCGCGCCGTCGCTGACCCTGACCACCGTCAACGGCCACTCCATCGGATCCGGTGACTGGTTCGTCCTCGGCGGCGGCGGTACCCGCAGCGTCAGCTACGCGATGTTGCCTTCGGAAATCGTCAACCAGGTGGTCGTGCACATGACCCCGGAAGCCAAGCTGCTGGAAGGCGGCGCGGCCGGCACCATCGACATCATCACCCGCAAGCCGCTGGATTTCAGCAAGCCGTTCTCGCTGGAAGCCAGCGTTGGTGGCGTGTACGCGGACCTTCCCGGCAAGACCGAGCCGCAGTTCAGCGGCCTGATCAACTGGAAGAACGATTCCAACACCTTCGGCGTGATGGTGCAGGCGTTCTACGAGAAACGCGCGCTGCAGCGCAACGGGCAGGAGCTGCTCGGCTACTCCTACATTCCGACCGGTTCGGCAGCCGCCACATCGCTCGGTTTGTCCGCCGCGACGCCGGGCAGCGCCAGCACCGGCGTGTTCTATCCGAACCTGCCGGGCGCGGCCCTGTTCACCCAGACCCGCAAACGCAAGGGCGGGTCGATCGACCTGCAGTGGCGCGCGGCCGACAACCTGACCTTCAACCTCGACGCGTTTTACTCGCACCTCGACGCCACCGACTACAACCGCAACTACATGCTGCGCACGCGCGACCAGCTCAAGCTGCAGGCCGTGACCGGCACCATCGTGGACAACATCCTCACCAGCGCCAACCTGCCGGGAGCCCCGAACATCTCGCAGGGCATCTACGACATGATCTCGCGCCCCGGCGAGAGCGAGTCCAGCCAGTTCCTCACGCTGGACGCCGACTGGCAGGCCACCAACAACCTCGGCTTCAGGTTCCAGCTCGGCACCACCAAGGGCAAGGGCAGCACCCCGACCCAGGACGTGATGGAGATGGACACCGGCTTCGGTTCGACCGCCAGCTATTCGATGAACGGGCTGGGCACGCCGCTCAACTGGAACATGAGCGGCGACAACACCCGCTTCGACCCCGCGACCGCCGGGCTGGACTGGATCTTCGGCGAACAGAACATCCACGTGGTGGACAAGGAACGCTGGTTCCAGGCCGACGGCACTTACGACTTCGACAATGCGGGCGCGTTGTCCTCGCTCGAATTCGGCGTGCGTTACGCCAAGCACGACCACAACAGCCCGACCGATATCGCGCAGGGCCCGAACTTCGGATCGGCCGTGCAGTTCGGCCAGGGCTCCACCATCTATCCGCCGGCCGGCGGCAACTATCCCGGTAGCTTCGGCAGCGATCTCGGCGTGGGCCAGATGCCCGCCAACATCTGGTTCTGGACGGCGGCCCAGCTCGCGCAACTGAATGCCTTGTATTCAAACCGCAAGGTGACGAACGATCCCGGCACTTCACGGTTCTATCCGAACGGCATCTACAGCATGACGGAGAAGAACGGCGCGGCCTACATCCAGGCCAACTTCACCGGGGAACACTGGACCGCCAACGCGGGCCTGCGTTATGTCTCGACCGACGAAAAAATCGGTTACACCAGCCCCGGCATCCAGGAAGCGAGTTATGCGCTCGGCTCGCCGCCGTCCGCGTTCTACCCGGCCGGCTGGTACTGGAACTACTACAAGCACAACTACAACAAGGTGCTGCCGAGTTTCAACGTGAAGTTCGACCTGAACTCCGACGGCAGCCTGCTGACCCGGTTCTCCGCGTCGCAGACCCTGACCCGCCAGGACTACACCCAGTTGGCGGGCTTCCTGACCCTCAATGATCCCCAGGTCGCCGGTGACATCGGCGGCGGCAGCGGATCCAACCCGCGCCTGAAGCCGATCCTGTCCACCAATTTCAGCGCGTCGCTGGAATGGTATTTCGCCGAGCGCGGCCTGCTGTCGGGCAGCGTGTACCAGATGGATCTCAACAACTACTACGACTACGGAACGGTCACCCGCACCTACCTCAACAACTACCTGACCAACAACGGCGCCGGCAACAATCCATCGCACGCGCAGGTGTACAGCCAGTACCTGGTCAGCATCCCGGTCAACGTCAACGGCAGCCTCAAGGGGGTCACGCTGAACTACATCCAGCCGATCGGCAACAACTTCGGCGTGTCGTTCAACTACACCTACGCCACGGGCCATTCGTCGGGCGGTACCTTCATGTACAACCCGGACGGCACGCTGGGCAACAACATCGCCGCCGGCAACCGCCCGCTGTTCGGAACCTCGAAGAACACCGCCAACGCCTCGGTGTTCTACGAAGACGCGCACTGGAATGCCCGCATCAATTACACCTACCGTTCCAAGTTCTACGACGGCGTGATGTCCAGTTCGGGACAGATGGCGCTGTTGCCGTACTGGCAGTCCGGCCAGGGCTACCTGTCGTTGTCCGCGGGCTACAAGCTCAACGAACACCTGAGCTTCACGTTCGACGCGATGAACCTCAACGACCCGAAACTGCGTTACTTCATCAAGGGCTCGCAGGCCGGCCTGGGCTTTGATACGGCGCCGGAAGCGTTCTACGTGAACGGCCGCCAGTACTACTTCAACGTGAACTACAAGCTCTGATCCAGCCCGAACGACGTTGCAGGGAACAGGAGAGTCGAGTCTCCAGCGTTGCGGGCCGGTTGGCATCCCGGCCCGCATTTTTTTTGACATTGCATCGGCCGTCCCCGGCGCGGATGCGCGTCACGGCGCCGGGGATGGACGTCGTACCGATTGGGCTTGTCGCGCGATGACGGCGGCTGCCGGTGCGGGCAGCGCTTGCCCCGCGCCGTGTGGTACATGTATGCCATCCGCCTGCCGTGCCATCGGCAGGTTCGCCCGTGAATCCAGGAGAACCTTCATGCGCACGAGCAGTCTGCTGGTTTTCGCCGTTGTCGCATGGAGCGTCGCGGGTATCGCCGCAGCGGTGCCGCCTGAGCCGGTGCTCCCGTGGTCGCTGCTGCCGCAACCCGCCGAAATGCATCCGGCGGCAGGGGGGGCGGTCAGCGTGTCCGACGGCGACCGCGTGCGGGTGCAAGCCGGAGGTGATGCGCAGGCGCTCGCCATCGTGCGAGGTTTTGCGGCGCTGGTGGCCGACACGCGTGGCCTGGACCTGCGCGTGGAAACCGGGGCGGACGAATCATCGCCGGCCGCGATCGTGTTCCACCTCGACCCGCAAGCGCAGGTGGTGGGCGATGCCGGGTATCGCATCGCGATCGGCGACGGCCGCATCGAAGTGACCGCGCGTGACCCGCGCGGGTTGTTCTATGGCAGCGTCACGGCGTGGCAGTTGCTGACGCCCGGTGCGGCGCACGGCAAACCGGCGCGCGTTGCCGATGGCACGATCACCGACCATCCGCGCTACGCATGGCGCGGCCTGATGCTGGATTCGGCGCGGCATTTCCAGAGCGTCGCCGACATCAAGCAGCTGATCGACTGGATGGCGTTGCACAAGTTGAACGTGCTGCATTGGCACCTCACCGACGACCAGGGTTGGCGCCTCGAGATTCCGAAGTATCCGGAATTGACGAAGATCGGCGCCTGCCGCAAGGCGGTCGGGCCCGATGCCGCGCTGACCGGCGGTCCCGACAAGCCGTATTGCGGCTTCTACACCGAGGCCGAGGTGCGCGACATCGTGCATTACGCGGCGGAGCGTTTCATCACCGTGGTACCGGAAATCGACGTGCCGGGCCATTCGCAGGCCGCAATCGCGGCGTATCCGTGGCTGGGCGCCACCGGCCGGCGACCGCCGGTTTCGTCCGAATCCGGCATCACCACCTGGTTGCTGAAGCCCGATGCGCGCACGTTGAAGTTCCTCGACGACGTCTTCGGCGACGTGATGAAGCTGTTCCCGTCGAAGTACATCCACATCGGTGGCGACGAGGCCGCCAAGGACCAGTGGAATGCATCGCCCGAGGTGCGTGCGCACATGCGGAAACTCGGCTTCAAGGACATGGACCAGTTGCAGGGCTGGTTCACCACGCAGGTGGCCAATTACCTGTCGAAGCACGGACGCACCGCGATCGGCTGGGATGAAATCCTGGGCGGCGGGATTCCGGATTCCGCAGTGGTGATGTCGTGGCACGAGCCGGCCGGTGCGTTGCTGGCCATCGAACAAGGCCACGACGTGGTGATGTCGTCCTCGCCCACGCTGTATCTCGACCACTATCAATCCGACTTGCACGACGAACCGCCGGGGCGGCCCGGTGTGGAATCGCTCCAGGACGTGTACGACTACAACCCGGTGCCGAAGAGCGCGACCGCGGAGCAGGCGCGACGCATCCTCGGCCTGCAGGCCAACCTGTGGGCGGAATACATGCCGACCTTCGCGCGCGTCCAGCACGCGGTGTTCCCTCGCATCGCCGCGCTGTCGGAGGTTGCATGGTCGCCGGCCGCTTCGCATGACTGGCATGGATTCCTTGGGCGCATGCCCGCGGAACTCGCCCGTTATCGCGCACTCGGCATCGAGTACGCCGACAGCGCGTTCGCGCCTGCATTTGCCTTGAAGCCGGGAGCAAACGGCAGCCTCGACGTCACACTATCGAACCAGACGGATTTCGGCACGATCCGCTACACCACCGATGGCACGGCGCCTGGCACGGGATCGACTGCCTACGGCGAGCCGCTGAAGTTCCCGGCGGACAGATCCATCACGCTGCGCGCGGCGACGTTCACGGCCGACGGCTTCGAGCTGGCCGCGCCGCGCAAACAGGTCGTGGATGCGGCAGCGTTGCTGACCCGCAACAGCGACCAGTTGGATGCCTGCGGCAAGCCGTTGATCGTGCTGCGGCTGGAAGACGATCGCCCGCTCGACGGCCCGCGGCCGGTCTATCGCCTCGACATCGCCAACATGTGCTGGCAATGGAAGGATGCGCCGCTCGATGGCGCCAGGCGCATTGCGCTGACGGTCGGCAACTTGCCTTGGCGCTTCCAGTTGTGGACCGACGATTCAAGCGTGGTGATCCGGCCGAAGCAAACGCCGGCCGGTGAGTTCCAGGTCCACCTGGATTCCTGCGACGGTCCGCTGCTGGCCACGCTTCCGTTGGCCAAGGCAGCACAAACGAAATTGCAAACCGCCTTGACCGCCGACATTCCGGCGACCAGCGGTCATCACACGCTATGCCTGTTCGCCACTGGCGATCCGCATCAGGGATTGTGGGCGATCGACAAGATCGAACTGCAAAAAACCAGGTAGTAGGTTGGGCTGAGCATCGCGAAGCCCAACGACTTGTTGGGCTTCACTTCATTCAGCCCAACCTACGGTTTCAAGCCTTCAGCAACCCGACCTTGCGACCCACCTTGGTGAACGCCGCGATCGCGCGGTCGAGGTGTTCGCGCGTATGCGCGGCGCACATCTGGGTACGGATGCGCGCCTTGCCTTCGGCCACGACGGGGTAGAAGAAACCGATCGCGTAGATGCCTTCGTCCAGCAGGCCGGCCGCCATCGCCTGCGCGAGCTTGGCATCGTGCGTCATCACCGGCACGATCGGATGGTTGCCGGGCTTGATTTCGAAGCCGGCCTTGGTTATCGCGTCGCGGAAATACCTGGTGTTCTCGGCCAGCGTTTCGCGCAGGCTGCCGGCCTCGTCCAGCATCTTCAGCACTTCGATGGACGCCGCGACCAGCGCCGGCGGCAGAGAATTGGAGAACAGGTACGGCCGCGAACGCTGGCGCAGCATGTCGATGATTTCCTTGCGTCCGGTGGTGAAGCCACCGACCGCACCGCCCAGCGCCTTGCCCAGCGTGCCGGTGAAGATGTCGATCTTGTCCATCACGCCGTGCACTTCGGCCGAACCGCGCCCGGTCTTGCCGAGGAAGCCGGTGGCGTGGCATTCGTCGATGTGCACCAGCGCGTTGTACTTTTTCGCCAGTGCGGTGATCTTGTCCAGCGGCGCGACCACGCCGTCCATCGAGAACACGCCATCCGATGAAATCAGCTTGGTGCGCGCGCCCACCGCATCGGCGGCCTGCAATTGCTTCTCCAGGTCCGCGACGTCGCCATTGGCGTAGCGATAACGCCTGGCCTTGCACAGGCGGATGCCGTCGATGATCGAAGCGTGGTTCAGCGCGTCGGAAATGATCGCGTCCCGTTCGCCCAGCAGCGGTTCGAACAAGCCGCCGTTGGCGTCGAAGCACGCGGCGTACAGGATCGCGTCGTCGGTGTCGAAGAACCGCGCGATGTCGTGTTCCAGTTGCTTGTGCAGGTCCTGGGTGCCGCAGATGAAACGCACCGAGGCCATGCCGAAGCCGTGCGTGTCCAGCGCTTTCTTCGCAGCCTCGATCAGGCGCGGATGGTCGGCGAGGCCGAGGTAATTGTTGGCGCAGAAGTTCAGCACGCGGCGACCATCGGCCAGCGTGATCTCGGCCGACTGCGGCGAGGTAATGATGCGCTCGTCCTTGTACAGGCCCGAATCGCGGATGCTGGCGAGTTCTTCGGCGTAGCGTGCTTGCGCGGCGTAGGTCATGGCGGGTTCCGAGTGACAAACATTTGTTTTCGTCATCCCGGCGCAAGCCGGGATCCATCTTGATCTGCCTTCTTTTCAGCAAAGTCAAAATGGATTCCGGGCTCCATCGCCGGTAAAGCTGGCGATGGCCCCGGAATGACGACGGGTTTTATGTGAGTTCCGAGTCCCGGCTAATTCCAACTGCACACCACCTTGCCGCATTCGCCCGACGCCATCAGGTCGAAGCCCTGCTGGAAGTCGTCGATCGCGAGCTGGTGGGTCAGCGCCTTCTGCAGCGGGAAACCGGTCAGCAGCATCTGGGTCATCTTGTACCAGGTCTCGTACATGCGTCGGCCGTAGATGCCGTGCAGGGTGAGGCCCTTGAAGATCACCTTGTCCCAGTCGATGCCGGAGCCGTTCGGCAGCAGGCCGAGCAGCGCGATCTTGCCGCCGTGGTACATCACGTCGAGCATGTCGTTGAAGGCGTGTGCATTGCCGCTCATTTCCAGGCCGACGTCGAAGCCTTCCATCTGCAGGTCCGACAACACCTCGCGCAACGATTGCTTCGATACGTTCACGACGCGCGTCGCACCCATGTCGGCGGCCAGTTTCAGGCGATAGTCGTTGACGTCGGTGACCACCACGTTGCGCGCACCGACGTGGCGCGCGATGCCCGCGGCGATGATGCCGATCGGACCGGCGCCGGTGATCAACACGTCCTCGCCGATCAGGTCGTATTCCAGTGCGCAATGCGCGGCGTTGCCGTAGGGATCGAAGAACGCGGCCAGCGACGAGGGAATCTGGTCCGGTACCGGCCACAGGTTCGATTGCGGCATCGCGATGTACTGCGCGAACGCGCCGTTGCGATTCACGCCGATGCCGACCGTGTTCGGGCACAGGTGCGGTCGCCCGGCGCGGCAGTTGCGGCACATGCCGCAGGTGATGTGGCCTTCGGCTGACACGCGCTGGCCGACCCGGTAACCGCGCACCTCGCTGCCCAGCGCGACGATCTTGCCCACGAACTCGTGGCCGATCACGAGGCCAGGCTTGATCACCCGCTGCGCCCACTGGTCCCAGTTGTAGATGTGCAGGTCGGTGCCGCAGATCGCGGTTTTCTCGACCTCGATCAGCACGTCGTTGTGGCCGTATTCCGGCACCGGCACCTCGTCCATCCAGATGCCTTTGGCGGCATCGCGCTTGACCAGCGCCCTCATCATGTTCGGCATGGTGGTGCCCTGTCCTGTTGGAATACCGGCCATTATAAGGCGGCGGCATAAGCCGGTGTCCGGCGCGCAACCCCTACAATCCGGGCATGTCGGATCACCCCAACGCCATCGACCGGCGCCCGTCCGCGATCTTCCTGATGGGGCCGACCGCCACGGGCAAGACCGCGTTGGCCTGCACGCTGGCCGACCGTTTCCCGGTCGAACTCGTCAGTGTCGATTCGGCCTTGGTCTATCGCGGCCTCGACATCGGCGCGGCCAAGCCGGATGCGGAAACCTTGCGGCGTTATCCGCACGCGTTGATCGATATCCGCGACCCCGCGCAGCCCTATTCGGCGGCGCTGTTTCGCGAAGATGCATTGATCGCGATGCACGCCATCACCGCGCGCGGGCACGTGCCGCTGCTGGTCGGAGGAACGGGCTTGTATTTCCACGCGCTGGAACGCGGATTGTCGGACATGCCGGCCGCCGATCCGGCCGTGCGCGCGCGCCTGCGTCGCGACGCCGACGAGTCCGGCTGGCCGGCCTTGCACGCGAAGCTTGCCGTGCGCGATCCCGATGCTGCGCGTCGCATCCGCCCCAACGATGCGCAGCGCATCCAGCGTGCGCTGGAAGCGATCGAGTTGTCGGGCAGTACGCTCACCGCATTGCACGCCAGTACACGGAACACGACGCGCCTGCCGTACCGGGTGTTGAAGATCGCGCTGGTGCCCGCCGATCGCGGGGACCTGCGCGAGCGCATCGCCGCGCGTTTCGATTCGATGCTGGCCGCGGGGTTCCTGGATGAACTGAAACGCCTGCGTGCGCGCGGCGATTTGTCGGCCGATTTGCCGGCGCTGCGTGCGGTCGGTTATCGGCAGGCCTGGGAATACCTCGATGGAGGGTGTTCCGAAGACGCATTCCGCCAGCGCGCCATCCACGCGACGCGGCAACTCGCCAAGCGCCAGACGACCTGGTTGCGCGGCGAACTGGATGCCCGGGCTTTCGATCCGGGGCGTGCCGATTGCGCGGATTCGGCAGTCGCCGCGATCTCGTTGTTCCTGGGCGCAAATCCGGCCTGAAACGGGCAAAACGTCCGCATTCTGCGTTACCATTCGAACGACCGGGGAGATATCGCGTTCGATCGGATCGAAAGGCCACAACAATGTCCAAAAGCCAATCGTTGCAAGACCCGTTTTTGAATGCCCTGCGCCGCGAACGCATCCCGGTTGCGATCTATCTCGTCAACGGCATCAAGCTGCAGGGCGTGATCGAATCGTTCGACCAGTTCGTGGTGCTGCTGCGCAACCAGGTCAGCCAAATGGTTTACAAGCACGCGATTTCGACCGTGGTGCCGAGCCGTGCGGTCAAGGTCGGTGGGGACGATGCCAAGCCGGAAGACGCCGAGACCCCCGCGCAGGACTGATGGCCCTTTTCGAACGAGAAAAGCGAGGCGAACGCGCGCTGCTGGTGTTGCCCTACACCGGCAAGGCCGCTGCCGCGCGACGCGCGCAGGAATTCGCGGAGCTCGCCCAATCCGCAGGTGCGGAAATCCTAGGCAGCGTGCACGCGCGGGTGGATGCGCCCAACCCGAAGTTCTACATCGGCACCGGCAAGGCCGACGAGGTGCAGGCGAAGGTACGTGAGCTCGGCGCCGACCTGGTGCTGGTCGACCACGCGTTGACGCCGGTGCAGGAACGCAACCTGGAAAAGCACTTTTCCGCACGCGTGATCGATCGCGCCGCGCTGATCCTGGACATTTTCGCGCAGCGCGCGCAGTCGCACGAAGGCAAGCTTGAAGTCGAATTGGCGCAGTTGAAACACATGGCGACGCGGCTGGTGCGCGGCTGGACCCACCTCGAGCGCCAGCGCGGTGGTTCGATCGGCTTGCGCGGTCCCGGCGAAACCCAGCTCGAAACCGACCGCCGCCTGTTGCAGAAGCGCGTCGAACAATTGCAGAAACGCATCGAGAAGGTCGGCGTGCAGCGCGACCAGCAACGCCGCGCACGCCTGCGCAACACGCTGCCGCGCGTCGCGCTGGTCGGCTACACCAACGCCGGCAAGTCCACCCTGTTCAATGCCGTCACGCGCGGCGCGGTGTACGCCGCCGACCAGTTGTTCGCGACGCTCGATCCCACCGTGCGGCGGCTGGAAGGGCTTGGAGTCGGTCCGGCGGTGCTGGCCGACACGGTCGGGTTCATCCGCGAATTGCCGCACGACCTGGTCGCGGCCTTCCGTGCGACCCTGTCCGAGGCGCGCGATGCGGATCTGCTGCTGCACGTCGTCGACGCCGCCGATCCGGAGCGCGACTTGCTGATCGAAGTGGTGAACGGCGTACTCGATGAAATCGGCGCGGGCGGCGTGCCGCAGCTGAGGGTGTTCAACAAGGTCGATTTGTTGGACACGCCTGCACGCATCGACCGCGATGCGGACGGCTTCCCGACCGCGGTGTGGCTGTCGGCCGCGAGCGGCACTGGCCTCGATCTCTTGCGGCAGGCGATCGGCGAACGCCTCGCCGGCACGCGCGTGCACGCGGAACTGCGGCTGCCGCCGCGCGCGGGCCGCCTGCGCGCGCGCCTGATCGAACTCGGCGCGGTCAGGGCCGAACGCTACGATGAAGACGGCTGGCGCCTCGACATCGATGCGCCGCGCGAATTGCTGTTGCCGCTCGCGGGCGATGTTCGCGGCGACGAGGGCAAGCTCTTGCGGGCCTGGCTCGACGCGGCGTAGGGGAAAGGCGCGACCGCGCAGGTGTCGAACTGTCCCGTGAAGTCAGCCCTCGCCCGCAGGCGCTGCGCGCGTGTCGCCCTCTCCGGAAGGGAGAGGATTGGGCTCACGGCGATGTTCATGGATCGGTTCGAGTTGATCGATTCAGGCCGGGTGCGATCGAGGCGCGGATGGCCCAAGCGGTCGGAACCGCTCTGGTAGAATCCTGCGTTTGCCCGCAACCCGAGGCTGTCCCGAGATGCCCTGGAAGGAACCCGGCGAAAAACCGCGTGAACCCAAGGGCCAGGAACCCCGGGGCCAGGAACCTCGGGGGCGTGAACCGTGGGGCCAGGGCGGCCATGGCAGCGGCCCCGACCTCGAAGCGTGGTTCAGGAAGATGCGACGCGGGCTCGGCCCGTTCGGGCGCGGCCCGCTGGGCGTGCTCGCGTTGATCGCGGTGCTGGTCGTGCTTTGGCTCGTGGCCAGCGGCTGGACCCTGGTCGGCGACCAGCAGGCCGGCGTGCTGCTGCGCTTCGGCAAGCTGGAAAGCGTGCTGCAACCCGGCCTGCACCTGCATTTCCCCGTGCCCATCGACCGCGTGCAGATCGTCGATCTGGGACGCACGCGCACGCTCAACGACGAGGCGCGACTGTTGACCAGCGATGGCCAATTGGCGATGGTCGATTACTACGTCCAGTACAAGGTATCGGACGCGCGGAAATTCCTGTTCGCGACGCGCGACGCCGAGGAATCCGTGCGCAACGCGGCGACCGTGGCGATGCGTGCGGTGGTGGGCACGCACCCGCTGCATGAACTCATGGAACGCAGCGACGATGCATTCGGCAAGGACGCGCATGCGCGTCTCGCCCGTGCGCTCGCGAATGTGGACCTCGGCGTGACCGTCACCGGCATGGGCATCCAGAATGTCGGCGTGCCTTCCGAAGTGAAGCCGGCCTTCGACGGCATCGCCAAGGCCCGCGAGGACGCCAAGGCCGCGCAGGCCACCGCGCATGCCGACGTGGCGCGCGGGAAGGTGGAAGCCGCGGCACAGGCCGCGGCGATGAAGGCGGGCGCGGACAGTTATCGCGCCAAGGCGGTGGCCGAGGCACAGGCCGAGGTCGCGCGCTTCGACCAGATCCTCGCGCAATACCAGGCCTCGCCGCAGGTGACGCGGCACCGGTTGTGGCTGGACGCGATGCGCGACGTGCTGAGCAGGAACCGCGCGGTCGTCAACACCGGCTCGGGCAGCGTGATCGTGCAGTTCCCGGTGCGCCGCCCGGAAACGCCGTCCGAAGCCTCGCCGGAGTCGTCCGGCAGTGCGCCCGCTTCGGCGGCCAGCGTGCCGGCGCCCGCTGCATCGAGCCCGGTCCCGGTGACTTCGGGGCCGGCCCTGCAAGGAATCGGCACATGAAATACGCCATTCCCGTCGTGATCATCCTGCTCGCGTTGCTGGGCGCCAACGGCATCTATGCCGTGGGCCAGGGCCATGCCGCGGTGTTGACGCGCTTCGGGCACGTCGAGGCCACCGACATCGGGCCGGGCCTGCATTTCATGTTGCCCTTCGTGCAGCAGGTACAGGTGTACGACACGCGCGCGATCCTGCAGCAATCCGAGCCCGAGGATTACAAGACCGCCGACGGCGATCCGGTGCGGGTCGGCTATTTCGTGCGCTGGCGGATCGTCGCGCCGGACGCCTGGTTCGCGGCAACCGCCGGCGACGACATGCAGGTCAACCAGCAGATGACGCCGCTGATCCACGACGCCTTGCGCGCGCAGATCGGCAAGCACGGGCTGGCCGAGCTGCTGGGTTCGGATGGCGGCGCGATCGACGAAGGCTTGCGCAACGCCGTGAGCGGCGACGTGCGTCGCAAGCTCGGCGTGGAGGTTCTCGGCATCGGCGTCGAGCGCGTGCTGCCGCCCGACGAAACGCTCGCGTCGGTGTACAAGCGCATGAGCGCGGAAGCCGCGACGCAGGCCGGCAGCGTGCGCGACGAAGGCGAAGCCGCGGCGGCGGCCATCCGTGCCAAGGGCGAAGCCGCCGACGGCGAGGTGCTCGCGGCCGCCGCTAAACAGGCTGCCGCGGTGCGCGGCGCGGGCGACGCGGACGCGGCCAGGATCTACGCGACCGCGTCTGCGCAGGACCCGCAGTTCTTCCGCTACTGGAGCAGCCTCGAAACCTGGCGCAAGACCTTTAGTGCCGGCGGCGCGGTGGTGGTGCTCGACAAGGATTCGCCGTTCATGCGCGCGATCGACGAAGGTGCTGCAACCGGAGTCGTGGGGCCAAAGAGTCATTGATGCGACACGACGCCTGAACCCTTGCCGTCGTCCCGGCGCAGGCCGGGACCCAGTTCGGAAACCATCATGAGGGAACGGAAGCCTTGTGTTTACATTCTGGCAAGCAAACGAAACGGGACCTTGTATGTCGGCGTGACGTCGGATTTGGTCAAGCGGGCTTGGGAGCACAGAAACAATGTTGTCGAAGGCTTCACGAAAAAGTACCGCGTGCACATGTTGGTCTGGTATGAAATGCACGAGACCATGGAATCGGCGATTGCACGCGAGAAGGCCGTGAAGGAATGGAAGCGGGCGTGGAAGGTCCGCGGGATCGAGGAGATCAATCCAGGATGGAAGGATTTGTACGAGTCGATCTGTTGACTGGATTACAAAGTCCATCCATGGGTTTTGCCATTCGGGTCGACCCTCGGTCGTTCAAATTCGTTCCAGACGAATTTGCCCGGCCTTTGCTGGAATGACGACATGATCTGGTCGCGCGAGCATTTGCGGTTGCTCGTCGTCCCGGCGCAGGCCGGGACCCAGTGGAAATTGCAGGCAATGGTTGGAGTGGAACGATGGATTCCGGCCTGCGCCGGAATGACAGGCAAAAAAGCCAAGCACGACATCAAAGCGAGAGAATCATGGGACAGTCAGTAGTCATCTTGGGCGCGCAGTGGGGGCGAACGAATGCGCTTGCGGACTGCCGGTGGCAGTCCGCGCAGGCGTGAGCGCCCGAGGCAGGAGCCGAGGGCAGGGTGACTTGGCGAGATCAGGATGATCGAGTCTAGTCACCGATCGTCGCCCCACAACAAAACCGAACATCGAAGTGAGAACGTCATGGGACAGTCAGTAGTCATCTTGGGCGCGCAGTGGGGGCGAACGAATGCGCTTGCGGACTGCCGGTGGCAGTCCGCGCAGGCGTGAGCGCCCGAGGCAGGAGCCGAGGGCAGGGTGACTTGGCGAGATCAGGATGATCGAGCCTGGTCACCGATCGTCGCCCCACAACAAAACCGAACATCGAAGTGAGAACGTCATGGGACAGTCAGTAGTCATTCTTGGAGCCCAGTGGGGCGACGAAGGCAAGGGCAAGATCGTCGACCTGCTGACGCAGGACATCGGCGCGGTGGTGCGTTTCCAGGGCGGCCACAACGCCGGCCACACGCTGGTGATCAAGGGCAAGAAGACCGTCCTGCACCTGATCCCGTCGGGCATCCTGCGCGAAGGCGCGCTGTGCCTGATCGGCAACGGCGTGGTGCTGTCGCCCGCGGCGTTGCAAAAGGAAATCGCCGAACTCGAGGCCAACGGCGTCGAGGTGCGTTCGCGCGTCAAGATTTCCCCGGCGACGCCGTTGATCATGCCGTACCACATAGCGCTGGACCAGGCGCGCGAGAAGGCCGCGGGCGCTGGCGCCATCGGCACCACCGGCCGCGGCATCGGTCCTGCGTATGAAGACAAGGTCGCACGCCGCGGCGTGCGCGTCGCCGACCTGAGTTATCCGAAGGAACTCGCGGACAAACTGCGCGAGGTGATGGATTACCACAACTTCGTGCTCGCCAAATTCCTCAACGCCGAAGCCGTCGATTTCCAGCAGACACTCGATGAAGCCCTCGCATTCGGTGAATACGTTGAGCCGATGAAGTCCGACGTCGCCGGCATCCTGCACGACCTGCGCCGCAACGGCGAACGCGTGCTGTTCGAAGGCGCACAGGGTGCGCTGCTCGATATCGACCACGGCACCTATCCGTACGTCACCTCGTCCAACACCACCACCGGCGGCGCGCTCGCGGGCGCGGGCGTCGGCGCCGACTACATCGACTACGTGCTTGGCATTGCGAAAGCGTACGCCACGCGCGTCGGCGGCGGACCGTTCCCGACCGAGCTGGACGACGCGATCGGCGAAGGCATCCGCAAGCGCGGCGACGAATTTGGCGCCTCCACCGGCCGTCCACGCCGCTGCGGCTGGATGGACATCGTCGCGTTGAAACGCGCGGTGTTGATCAACGGCATCAGCGGGCTTTGCATCACCAAGCTTGACGTGCTCGACGGCATGGAGAAATTGAAGGTGTGCATCGCCTACGAATACCGCGGCAAGCGCACCGAATACGCGCCGCTCGACGCCGAAGGCTGGAAAGAATGCACGCCGGTGTACCTGGAATTCCCGGGCTGGAGCGAATCCACCCACGGCGTCACCGAATGGGAACAACTGCCGCCCGCCGCGCGCGCCTACCTGCGTGCGCTGGAAGAACTCGCCGGCTGCCCGCTCGCGATCGTCTCCACGGGCCCCGACCGCGACGCCAACATCGTGCTGCGCGATCCGTTTGCGTGAGGCTGTCATCCGGCGCGCAGCGCCGTCTTGTCTTTTGCGCAGGCCGGGATCCAGCGGTTTTCATCTAGGACGGGAGTAGCCGCGCAGTGGCGCATCCCGCCGCACCCAATCCGCGGTGCTTCGTTCCCACCTGTCATCCCGGCGCAGAATCAGGATCCGACAATTTCGCGATCGCCGCGCGGCGTTGACCGCGCTGGCTGGCCCTGCTAATGTTTTACTCGAGTAAAACATTTTCCGAGGTATCGCCATGAGCGCCACCGCGACGCTGCGCCAGTCGGGCGGGTCCATCATCCTTTCGATTCCCAAGGCCATCGCCAGGACCATGGCCGTGGAAGCAGGTTCGGTCGTGGAATTGACGGTGAAGGACCGCAAGCTTTCGGTGACTCCCGCGCGCCGGTCGCTGGCCGATCGTCTCGCACAAAGTCCCAAATCCCCGGCCAAATGGCAGCGTGACGATGCGTCGCTGCGCGATCGTCCGGCTGGGCGCGAACTGCTGTGAGCCGCGGCATCCCGGCGCGTGGCGACATCCTCGAGCTCAGCCTCGATCCGACCCAAGGCCATGAAATCCGCGGCACCCGCCCGGTGCTGGTGCTGTCCGCCGATGCCTTCAACCGGGCGTCGGGCCTGCTGCTGGTCGCGCCGATCACGCAAGGCGGCACGGCATCGCGCGAAACCGGTTTCAGCGTCACGCTGATGGGCAGCGGCACGCGCACCCAGGGCGTGGTGCTGTGCGACCAGACCCGCACCATCGATGCCCGTGCGCGTACGTTCAAGCGAATCGAAAAAGTACCGCTATCACTGGTCGAAGAGGCGCTGGACGCGGTGCGTTCGATTCTGGAGTGATGCCACACCATTTGGGCGATCCCGCTTCCTTGCGCTAACCTTGCCGACACACGCAAGGGGGGCGTCGTGCCGCTGACTCCAGGACAACTCGCCCACGAGAGGATTGACGCATCGCTCGTCATGGCCGGTGCGCGTTGCCACTGAGGGGGTGAGGTGAAAGAAGCGACCGCCCGAATCAAGATCAACCGTCTGCTCGACGCGGCGGGTTGGCGCTTCTTCGACGATGGCAGTGGTGCGGCCAACATCCGCCTTGAGTCCAACGCCAGCATCAAGCAGGCCGACCTCGACGCGCTCGGCAACGATTTCGAGCGGACCGGCAAGGGCTTCATCGACTTCCTGTTGCTGGACGAGCGCGGGTTTCCGCTGCTCGTGCTGGAAGCCAAGGCCGAGGACAAGAATCCTCTGGTCGGCAAGGAACAGGCGCGCCGCTACGCGCGTTCCCAGAATTGCCGCTTCGTGATCCTGTCGAATGGCAACCTGCACTATTTCTGGGACCTGGAACGCGGCAACCCTTACGTCATCACGACGTTTCCCACGCCCGATTCCGTCACCGGCTACAGGAAGGTCGAACCGAACCCGAAGCAATTGATCGATGCTGATGTCGAACCGGATTACATCGTCCTCACCCAGCGTCCGAACTACCGATCCGAAGCCGGATGGAAGAACGAAGCCGAACGCGCGGCGTACATCCAGGCCAACAAGCTGCGTTTCCTGCGCCCCTATCAGTTGCAGGCCATCCATCAATTGCAGCGCGCAGTGCGCGAAGGCAAGGACCGCTTCCTGTTCGAAATGGCCACCGGCACCGGCAAGACCCTCACCGCGGCAGCCGTGGTGAAACTGTTCCTGCGCTCCGGCAATGCGCGACGCGTGCTGTTTCTTGTGGATCGCCTCGAATTGGAGGACCAGGCAAAAAAGCAGTTCAAGGCGCTGCTCGCGGCCGACTTCCAGACGGTCATCTACAAGGAAAACCGAGACGACTGGCGGCGGGCCGAAATCGTGGTCACCACCGTGCAGTCGCTGCAATTCAACAACAAGTACCAGCGCGCGTTTTCGCCGACCGACTTCGACCTGGTGATTTCCGACGAGGCGCATCGTTCGATCGGCGGCAACGCCCGCGCCGTGTTCGATTATTTCGTCGGGTACAAACTGGGCCTCACGGCGACGCCCCGCGATTACCTGAAGCGTTTTGACAAGGCCAGGTCATCCAGCCGAGATCCGCGCGAAGCCGAACGCCGCCTGTTGCTGGATACCTACCGCACCTTCGGTTGCGGAAGCGGCGAGCCGACCTTCCGCTATTCGTTGCTCGATGGCGTGAAGGACGGGTATCTGGTCAACCCGACCGTGGTCGATGCGCGCAGCGATGTCACCACGCAACTGCTGTCCGATTCCGGGTTCATCGTCACGGTCACCGACGACACCGGCGAGGAACAGGAAGAAGCCTACAAACAGCGCGAGTTCGAGAAGCGTTTTTTCTCGGAAGCCACCAACCAGATCCTGTGCAAGGCCTTCCTGGAAAACGCGTTGCGCGATCCGGTCAGCGGCGAGATCGGCAAGTCCATCGTGTTCGCGGTCAGCCAGAATCACGCGGCCAAACTCGCGCAGATCCTGAACGAAATGGCCGACCGCATGTTTCCCGGCAAGTACCAGTCCGACTTCGCGGTGCAGGTCACCAGCTCCGTCCCAAACGCCCAGCAAGCCACGATCAACTTCTCCAACAACAACCTGCTCGGCTCCGGGAACTTCATCCCCGGCTACAAGACCAGCAAGGCGCGCGTGTGCGTCACGGTCGGCATGATGACCACCGGCTACGACTGCACAGACCTTTTGAACATCGGCCTGTTCAGGCCGATCTTCTCGCCCACCGATTTCATCCAGATCAAGGGCCGCGGCACGCGCCGGCACAACTTCCTCGAAGAGCTTTTCGACGAGGCCGTCAAGGCCGGCGTCCGGCACCCGGAAAAGACCACCTTCAAGCTGTTCGATTTCTTCGCCAACTGCGAATACTTCGAGGAAAAGTTCAACTACGACCAGGTGCTGAAGCTGCCCAAACCCGTGCACAAAGGCGAAGGCGGCGAACCCCCGCCGCCACCGGGCGGCGACGAATACCGGCACCTCGGCAGCGACATCATCGCCTCGATGCGCGAAGAGGTGATTGCCGAAGACGGCATGAAGGTCGATCGCATGTTCTTCGACCGTTTCGGCGACGCCGTGCGCGCGGACGGCAACATCGCCGCGGCGGTCGAAGCGGGGCAGTGGGACAGGGTGATCGACTACGTCAATCGCGAGGTCTTCGACAAACCCGAGGACTACTACACGCTCGACAAGTTGCGCCGCGCGGCGGCGGTCGATCGCCGCGTGTCCCTGCGCGAGATCCTCGAAAAGGTGTTCGGCCTGATCCCGCGCTTCAAATCGAAGGACGAATTGCTGGAGGACGAGTTCGCCAAGTTCGTGGCCGACTGCAAGCCCGACGACGCGGCGACCATTCCCGCCATCAAGACCTTCTTCAAGGCCTACGTCGGCAGCAACCAGGTGCGCGGCAGCATCGACAGCCTCCAATTCACCGACCTTGCCACCAACCCGTTCTTCTCGTCCCGCGACTACAAGGCCGTGCCGCCGCGTTACCGCACCTTGATCCCCGACTACGTGAAGGATTACGTCAGTCTCAACCAATTCATGTGAGGCGAATGATGATCGATCAGTAATCCGTTCGCCCTGAGCGTAGGCGCGAAGCGCCGAAGTCGAAGGGTATTCCATCTTGTGCTTCGACTCCGCTTGCTTCGCAAGCTACGCTCAGCACGAACGCGTAAACACAACGACCGTATTGAACCATGCTGGACACCGACACCAAACGCCGCATCGACACCGCCCGCGACATCCTGGTCGGCAAGGTGCCCGACCCCAAGAGCCAGGTCGAGCAGATCACCATCGCGCTGATCTACAAGTTCATGGACGACATGGACGCCGACGCCGAGGAGATGGGCGGCCAGCGCAAGTTCTTCGCGGGCGACTACGCGCGTTACGGTTGGTCGAAGCTGATGCAGCCCGGCCTCGGCGGCCACGAAATGTTGAATCTGTATGCCGAAGGCATCCAGAAGATGCCGGAGAACCCTGGCATCCCGCCGCTGTTCCGCGAAATCTTCAAGAACGCCTTCCTGCCGTATCGCGATCCGGAAACGCTGAAGGCGTTCCTGAAGATCATCGACGAATTCAGCTACGACCATTCCGAACGCCTCGGCGACGCCTTCGAATACCTGCTCTCGGTGTTGGGCTCGCAGGGCGACGCCGGTCAGTTCCGCACCCCGCGCCACATCATCGACTTCATCGTCGAAATCGTGGACCCGAAGAAGCACGAAACCGTGCTGGACCCGGCCTGCGGCACCGCCGGCTTCCTGATTTCAAGCTACAAGCACATCCTCAAGGCCAACACCGACGCCAAGGGTCACAGCATCCTGACGCCCGACGAACGCGCGCGCCTCGCCGCCAACTTCACCGGCTACGACATTTCACCCGACATGGTGCGGCTCTCCCTGGTGAACCTGTACCTGCACGGCTTCCCCGATCCGCACATCGCCGAGTACGACACCCTCACCAGCCTCGACCGCTGGAATGAACACGCGGACGTGATCCTTGCCAATCCGCCGTTCATGTCGCCGAAGGGCGGCATCCGCCCGCACAACCGTTTCGGCGTGCAGAGCAAACGCAGCGAAGTGCTGTTCGTCGACTACATGGCCGAGCACCTGACCCCCAACGGCCGCGCCGGCATCATCGTGCCCGAAGGCATCATCTTCCAGAGCCAGACAGCGTACAAGCAACTGCGCAAGCTGCTGGTGGAGGATTATCTCGTCGCCGTGGTTTCGCTACCGGCCGGCGTGTTCAATCCGTATTCCGGCGTCAAGACGTCGATCCTGGTCCTCGACAAGTCGCTGGCCAAGCGCGCGCAGACCATTGGGTTCTTCAAGGTCGAAAACGATGGCTACAGCCTTGGCGCGCAGCGGCGTCCGATCGACAAGGACGACCTGCCGCAAGTGCTGACGGAGATTGACGAGTATCTGCAAAAGCTGCGCGCTGGCGATTCGATCGCGGACTACTCGCCGTCGCTCGGGCTGATCGTGCCGAAGGAAAAGATCGCCGCGAATGGCGACTACAACTTGAGCGGGGAGCGGTATCGGGATACTGCGATCGCCAACCATGCGTTTCAAAAAGTTGCTCTTGGTGAGGTGTGCACGAAGATTACCGACGGTTCGCACAACCCGCCCGCTCGGGTTGATGCGGGCGAACTCCTGCTCAGCTCACAAAACGTGTTCAACAATCGCCTCGAACTGGCAAATGTGCGATACGTCACTCCTCAGGCTTTTCGCGAAGAGGATAAGCGGACTCGAATCGCAGTCGGAGACCTCTTGCTCACGATTGTTGGAACGATCGGCAGATGCTTGGTGGTGACACCAGAAATGCCGCGTTTCGCTTTGCAACGCAGCGTAGCTGTGTTCGGCTGCGATCAGGCGCGGCTCTTGCCAGCGTTCCTGGCGCGTCTTCTGCAGTCGTCTGCAATGCAGCTAACGCTACAGAGGCTTGCGAAAGGAGTCGCACAATCTGGCGTCTACCTCCGTGATCTGCGTGGTCTTGAAATCCCGCTGCCACCGCTGGACGTTCAGAAGGAAATCGTGGCGGAGATCGAGGGCTACCAGAAAGTCATCGACGGCGCCCGCGCCGTCCTCGACAACTACCGCCCGCACATTGCCATTGATCCCGACTGGCCGAGGGTGCCGATTGGTGAGGTGTGCACGCTTTTCAACGGACGAGCATTCAAACCATCAGATTGGAAAAAAGCCGATAGCGGTGGACTACCGATTGTTCGAATTCAAAATCTCAACGATGCTACCGCGGAATTTAACTACTTCACGGGCGAAGTATCTACGAAGAACACCATCGAGAGCGGTGAATTACTGTTTTCGTGGTCGGGTTCGCGAGGTACATCATTCGGCGCTCACATATGGTTTGGACCAAGAGCGGTTCTCAATCAGCACATCTTCAAGGTTGAGTTTTCATCCAAGCGCGCAAACAAAGTTTTCTTACTTCATGGATTGAACGATGCAGTTGCCGAGGTCGAAGACAATCTTCACGGTGGGGTTGGCCTTGTGCATATCACCAAGGGCGATCTTGAGCGCATCAAGATCCCGCTTCCATCCATTGTCGAACAAAATGCAGTGGTGAAGGAAATTGAGAGCGAGCAGGCGCTGGTCAACGCCAGCCGCGAACTGATCGCGCGCATGGAAAAGAAAATCCAGGCCACGCTCGCCCGCGTCTGGGGTGAGGAATCCACGCCGCGCGGCAAGGAAGACCAGCAAGCCGCGTAGTCCGCGGTTTCCGTTGACCTGATTAGCCCCGCATCTCAGCCGGATCAACCCCTCTCCCTCCGGGAGAGGCGCGCGCAGCGCGAGCGCGTAGCGCTCCCCGCAGGGGCGGGTGAGGGTACGCTCTTGCGAAGTAACGCCGATTCGCGCTTGAACTCGCCATTGGCGTGCCCGAACCCTCATCCGGCGCTTCGCGCCACCTTCTCCCGGAGGGAGAAGGGAAAAGCCGGTTGAGGGATAGGGCTAATCAGGTCCGTTGAAGCCAACGTGTCTCGGCGTTTGAGACGGCGCCATGGCAGGTTCGTGCCGACCCGGCCGGTTGTCGGCTCGGGCACTCAGGAACAGGGCCATGACAGACAGTATCGAGATCAAGTGCATCAACAAGGGTGATCGTCCCAATCCGCACGAACGCATCACTTACGTTGGTGGCGTCAACCCGAACGGTTCGCGCTGGAAGCTCAGCCAGTCCGAAGCCATCGCAGGTATCGAAAGCGGGAAGTGGTCGTTCTACGTGACGCGAGGCTTGCGAACCGTATGGGTGGTCGTGGCGACCAGCCGCTACGGCAACAAGTACCTCAAGACCGAAGCGGACGGCGAGCAGCCGGACAATCTGCTCAGCTTGCCGGAATGTCCCTGATCGTTGGTGTTGCGCCCGATCCAGGCGTGTGCCGGGATCGTGGCAAAGCGATGGGATTGATCCTGGTCGCGCTCTGTCCCAAACATTCGGTAGTTGTGTACAATTACCGAAAGTATGGGACGTTACGACATGCCCTCGATCGACCGCAAAATCACGCAACTGCTGCACCGGAGCGGCACCGTTCGTGCGCGGGAGCTGGAGGCGCTGGGGGTGGCGCGCAGGCAGCTTTCGCGGATGGTGGCCGCGGGCCAGCTTACCCGTGTCGGACGCGGGCTTTACGCACTGCCGGGTTATCGCGGGGGAGAACACGAGGCGCTGCTGGCGGTGGCCCGGCGCGCGCCCGGCATCCTGTTTTGCCTGCTCACGGCGCTGCGACTGCACGAGCTGACCACGCAGGCGCCGTTCGAAGTGTGGATCGCGATCGGCAACAGGGATCATCCGCCGCGCCTCGATTACCCGCCGCTGCGCACGGTGCGCCTGTCGGCTCCGTCGCTGGCCGCGGGGGTGGAGACGCGTCGGATCGACGGCGTGGCGGTGCGCGTCACCAGCGCGGCCAAGACGGTGGCCGATTGCTTCAAGTTCCGCAACAAGATCGGACTGGACGTGGCGCTGGAGGCCCTGCGTGAAGCGCGGCGCTCACGCAAGGCCGGCGCCGATGATCTGTGGCGCTATGCGCAGATCAATCGCGTGGCCAACGTGATGCGGCCCTACCTGGAAGCGATCGCGTGAGCGCTGCGTCGCCGGCGTCCATCCATGCGCGCTTGTTGAACCTGGCCAAAGCACGCGGTGAAGATTTCAACCTGGTGCTGGTGCGTTACGCGACCGAGCGGTTCCTGTACCGGCTGTCGCGGTTGCCGGCGCGCGAGTCGTACTGGTTGAAGGGCGCCATGTTGTTTGACCTGTGGTTCGATGTGGCGCACCGGCCCACCCGCGATGCCGATTTCCTCGGTTTCGGTCCGATGGAGTCCGGTGTGTTGGCGAACACCGTGCGCGAAGTCTGTGCCGTGGCCGCAGAAGATGGCATGAGTTTCGACGCGGACTCGATCGTGATCGACGAGATTCGGGAGGATGCGCGCTACGGCGGCCTGCGCGTGCGGCTGGTGGGGCGACTCGGCAATGCGCGGGCGACGGTGCAACTGGATGTGGGCTACGGTGATGCAGTGACGCCGGGACCGGAGGACGCCGTGTACCCCACGCTGCTGGACGGCCAGCCGGCGCCGCGCCTGCGCGTCTATCCGCGCGCTTCGGTGGTCGCGGAGAAGCTGGAGGCCATCGTGAGCCTCGGCATGGCCAACAGTCGCTTGAAGGATTATTTCGATCTGCGCGCCTTGGCACGCGAAGGTCTGCTGGACGCACGGCAACTGGGCGAGGCCATTGCCGCGACATTTGCGCGTCGCGGCACCGGCGTGCCGATGGAGATGCCGCTTGGACTGACGGAGGAATTCGCGCGCGACCCGACCAAGCAAAGGCAGTGGCAAGCATTTCTCGGCAGGAATCGCCTGCAAGCGCCGTCACTGGAGCAGGTGGTAAGAGACGTCCGGGATCTCGTTGCGGTACCGTTGGCTTTGGCACGAAAAGGGGGAAGCAAGTGAGCGACGTCCAGTTGTTTCGTCTCGCGGGCGCGAGCGCGGTGGAACTTCCCGGTCGTGCCGCGACGGTCGAAAAGCACCTGCAGACCCTGATCGAATCGCAGATGCAGGCGTTTCTTGGCGTGCGCTTCCTCGCCAGCGAGTACGCCACTGGCAAGACCCATCGCGGGCGCATCGATTCGCTGGGTCTCGATGAAAACGCATGCCCGGTCATCATCGAATACAAGCGCCACAGCAACGAAAACGTGATCAACCAGGGCCTGTTCTATCTGGACTGGCTGCTGGATCATCGCGCGGAGTTCCAGTTGCTGGTGATGCAAAAGTTCGGCAACGAGACCGCCAATGCGATCGACTGGGCCGGGACGCGCCTGTTGTGCATCGCCGCCGATTTCACCCGTTACGACGAACACGCCGTGCAGCAGATTCCGCGCAACGTGGAACTGATCCGCTACAAATTGTTCGGCGACGACTTGCTGTTGCTCGACCTCGTGAACGCAGTAAGCGTTGGCGATGCTGCCGCGGCCAAGGCCGGTGAGGTTAACGTCGCGGCGCCCGCGAAGCCCAAGGCGCTCGGGAAGGACAAGACCGCCGAGGAACAGTTGGCACAGGCGCACCCGGAAACCCGCAAATTGTATGAAGCCACGGCAAGTTACCTGCTGGCTTTGGGCGACGATGTGCAGGAAAAGCAGCTGAAGCAATACATGGCATTTCGGCGCTTGAAGAATTTCGCCTGCATCGTGCCGTACAAGGACAAGCTGCTGGTCATGTTGAAGCTCGACCCGGATACTGTGGCGATCGAAGCCGGGTTCAGCCGCGACGTTCGCAACATCGGTTCCTGGGGTACAGGTGACCTTGAGCTGACCTTGCGCAACCAGAACGACCTCGCACGCGCCTTGCCGTTGCTGGAACGCAGTTACAACGAAAACTAATGGTGTTGCGCAAGATTGATCCGACCGGGGAGCCAGGTCATGCCACTATCCAGAACTGATACCGATCCCGCCATCGGTGATACCACCGACCTCGATGGCGGCCTCGACGCGATCGCACGCAACGCCGGCTACGCCGATGGCCTGGAATACGCGGGCTTCTGGGTTCGCCTCGGTGCGGTGCTGATCGACACGATCCTGCTGCTGTTCGTCACGATGCCGCTGTTGATCTGGGTTTACGGCTGGAGCTACGTGAGCGACGACCGCCTGATCCATGGTCCCGCCGAGATCTGGATTTCCTGGGTGGCGCCCGCGGTCGCGACGGTGTTGTTCTGGAGGTTCTGGCAGGCGACGCCCGGCAAGGCGATGTTGTCGCTGCGCGTGGTCGATGCCGACACCGGCAAGACGCTTTCGGTCGGGCAGGCCGCGGCGCGTTATCTCTGCTACATCCTTTCCATGTTGCCGCTGGGCCTCGGGTTCATCTGGGTGGCGTTCGACCGCAGGAAACAGGGCTGGCACGACAAGATCGCGCAAACCGTGGTGGTGCGTGCCAGGGATCGCGGGCCGGAGCGCGTGCGCTTTGGCGAGCGTTCCAGTCCTGACGCGGGCTACGCCGCGGGACGCGCGCGTTTGCGAGGATCGCATATGGGCTGGATTGTCGCTGCTGCGGTGCTCGTTGTCGGCTTGTTGCTCGTCGCGGCTTGGGCCATCGCATTGCCCGAGGTGAGGATGGTCCCATGGCGCACCGTGGGCTTGCTCACGGAGTACCGTTCGATGCAGATTCCGGTACACCAGCCGTATCCTCCGGGCACTGTGTGTTACGGCGGCTATCTTGAACACGTCGACGTTCGCGCGCGCACCAGTTATCAAGTCGCGGACGATCACGGCAGGCGCGTTCCCTGTTTGCCGTAGTGCCTGCGTGATCGCAGGGCGTTCTTGCTTGCGCAGGGACGACGGCAACAAGCCGGATTCCGGCCTGCGCCGGAATGACGAGCCCCGAATTTCGCGTGCAAGGTTCCGGGTGTTCCCCATCGCGCTACGATGATCGACCTCCACCAGAGGAGGACGGCAATCATGCGACCCGACGACGACGCCTGCTGGCCCGCGCTGCCCTACGACGCGTGGAAGGACACCTACGCCACGCTGCACCTGTGGTCGCAGGTGGTCGGCAAGATTGCGCTGGCGCTGGCCGCACCGCTCAACCACTGCTGGGCCGTGGCGCTGCGGGTCACGCCGCGCGGGCTGACCACGCGGCCGCTGCCGCACGGCACGCGCACCTTCACCATCCAGTTCGACTTCATCGATCACCAGTTGCTGATTCGCGCATCGGATGGCATGACGCGCACGCTGGAACTGAAGCCACGCAGCGTCGCCGATTTCTATCGCGCATTGCTGGGCACGCTGGACGACATGGGCTTGCCGGTGAAAATCCATCCGACGTCGACGGAATTGCCCGAACCCATCCGGCTGGATCGCGATACGCAGCACCACAGTTACGACCGCGAATACGTCGAGCGCCTGCGCCGCATCCTCGTACAGATTGACCGCGTGTTCACCGATTCGCAGTGCGCGTTCGTCGGCAAGTGCAGCCCGGTGAATTTCTTCTGGGGCAGTTTCGACCTGGCGGTGACGCGGTTTTCCGGGCGGCGCGCGCCGCCGCGCGACGGGCCGGCGTTCCAGCGCGACGCGTATTCGCACGAGGTGATCAGCCATGGTTTCTGGCCGGGCAGCGGGCCGGTGCTGGAACCGGCCTTCTATGCCTACGCTGTGCCGCAGCCGGACGGATTGAAGGACGCGCACGTGCTGCCCGACGCGGCCTATTACCACCAGCAACTCGGCGAATTCATCCTGCCGTACGAGGCGGTGAGGCAGGCCGAGATGCCGGACGACGTGATCCACGCCTTCATCGACAGCACCTACGACCGTGCTTCCGATCTCGCGCACTGGGATCGCCAAGCACTCGATCGCGTTGCCGTGGAGTGAGGCAGGTCTTCGGATTGGACCCTGGCCTTCGGGGGGGTGACGATTCCCGGATCCCGCACGGACACGCGCCGGGGCAGTCCGCATCCATGGCCGGGATCGAAGGCTGGGCCGGGATGCAGTTTTTCCCCGTGGAGAAGGCGCATAATCGGCGCGAACGACACCTGATCGTGTCGTCGTCATCACCGCAGGTTGACAGGCCCTAGACGAGGGTGTGATGCCGGCTCGCATCAAAGTCCCCGGTGCCTACGTCGAGGAAGTAGCGACCGGCGTGCGTCCGATCGCGGGTGTCGCCACATCCATCGCGGCCTTCATCGGGCGTACCGCGCGCGGTCCCGTCGATGCGGAGGGCCCGGTTTCCGTCGACAGTCAGGCAGACTTCGAGCATCGCTTCGGGATGCTCGATCCCGTGAATCCCATGGATCGAGCGGTTCGCGACTTCTTCGCGAATGGCGGCCGCCAGGCGGTCATCGTGCGGCTGTACAAGGCGGTGGACGGCAAGCCTGCGAAGGCGCGGATAAATATCCCCGGCCTGCCGCTCGAAGCCGCGTCGCCGGGAAGCTGGGGCAATGCACTGCGTGCCCGCATCGACAGCCATGTGTCGGCCGATGCCGCGAATGGCCCTGGACTCGACGCGGCGGGCTTGTTCAACCTGACCCTGCACGACGCCGGCAGCGGCGCAACCGAAATCTTCCGGGATGTCACCGTCAGGGATGGTCCGCAGCGCGTCGATCGCGTGCTCGCTGCCGACTCCCTGATGGCAAGGGTCGTTGCGGCGCCCGCGTTTCCGGGTGCCACCGTGCCACCGGCTCACCAGGACCCGCCCGCAGGAGGCACGCCATGGAATGACGATGCGTTCTCGACGGGGGTGTCCGCGGCCGATCAGGCCGCCGACAGCGGCATGCTCGACGATGCGACGTACCTCGGCGACCCCGATGCGGGCACGGGTCTGCACGCGCTGGCCCGGGCCGATCTGTTCAATCTGCTCTGCGTCCCGCCCGACACGCGGGATGGCGATACTTCGGCCGCGGTGTACCACGCGGCTGCGGAGCTTTGCGTGGCGCGCCGCGCGTTGTTGATCGTGGATGCGCCCGCCGCATGGACGAATGTTTCCGATATCCGCGTGAACGCGCATGCATTTTTTGCAGCGTTGAACCTCGATGATTCGAGCGCAAGCCATGCGGCGCTGTATTTCCCGCGGATCGTGCAGCCCGATCCCGCGCGCCAAGGCGGATCCGGCATCTTCGTGGCGTGCGGAGCCATCGCCGGGATCATGGCGCGCATGGATTCCCAACGCGGCGTGTGGAAAGCACCCGCAGGCACCGAGGCCACGCTGGTGGGCGTGCAGGGGCTGGCGATGAACCCCACCAGTGCGGAGGGCGGAGACCTCAATCAGCTCGGCATCAATTGCCTGCGCAACTTCCCGGCGATGGGTTTCGTGGTATGGGGCGCGCGCACCCTGCAAGGGGCGAGCGGCCAGGGCGGCGACTACAGATACGTCCCCGTCAGGCGACTTGCGATGTTCATCGAGGAAAGCCTTGCCCGCGGGTTGCAGTGGGCGGTTTTCGAGGTCAACGACAGCCGGCTTTGGGCGCAGGTTCGCACGAGTGTCGGGATGTTCCTGCATGGCCTGTTCATGCAGGGCGCATTCCAGGGAAGCTCACCGCGGGATGCGTACTTCGCCAGGTGCGACGCGGCAACCACCACGCAGGACGACATCGACAACGGCGTCGCGAACATCGAGATCGGGTTTGCGCCAGTGAGGCCCGCCGAATTCGTCATCCTGCGGTTGCAACAGCGTGCCGGGTGCGCACCGTCTTGAGGCGTGTGCACGACGTGGTTCGGATCGGGATATGGCAATTCGATCCCAGTGACGGGATCCGGAATTCAGGCGAGAAGTTCATTCGGCGAGTCATCGGTTCCGGTGAATCCGGAAGGATTCTGAAAATGGCGTTTGTCGACGGTGGAGGTAGGCTCATGTTTCCGTCCACGGGTTGCAAATCCTGCTTGTTGCGCTGGGGACCGCCGCGGTTGGCGTTACTGATGGCCGCGGCCGCACTGTCGGTTGCGGTCTCGACCCACGCCCAGACGATTCCATCCTCTGCCCGCGTCACCTACGCGCAAGGGGAAGGCGTCGCGCAGCAAATTCGAATCGAGACCCTTCTGGAGCGGGCAAGAGCCGCCAGAAAGGCCGGTCGTCTCGTGCAGCCGCCCGGAGACAATGCCGCCGAGTATTACGCCGAAGTGCTCAAGTTGGATCCGGGCAACGTGGAGGCGAGGGACGCGATCATCGGTCTCCACAGTGCCATCCGCACTTCGCTTGCAAAGAGCCACGGACAGTCCGTCGAACTGCAGCGGCTGGATACGTTGGCCAGCAAGCTCACGATGCAGCCGCCCGGGAACCTGGTGGGGGCGTCGCCGGTCGAGCACTACGCGTCACATCCACAGCACGCCGCGCCGCCGCCCGTCAGTCCGCCGCCGCCACCACCACCGCCACCGACTGTCGAGCAGGCGCCACCACCGCCTGCCCAGCACGCCGCGCCGCCGCCTGTCGAGCAGGTACCCCCGCCACCTGCTCCACAAACCGGGACGCCTGCGCCTGGCGCCACCCCACCGGCAGCCTCCAACGGCGCTTCCGCACCGTTGGCGCCCAGGGAGATCGACCGGATTCTCGCGAACCTGCCGTACGGGAACATCGTGTTCAATACACCCGACAGGATGAGCGTGAACCGGCCGCAGACGATACAGGTTGAGCTGTCGGCCAGCGCGACGGTGGAGGCGTTGCAAAAAAAGATCACGGCCGCCGGTCCACTCAGCTCGGACCGGATACAGATCTCGGACCAGCTGGACGTCCATCTGACCGGCGCGAACTTCCTGATCCAGGCCATGACGCCGGAGTCGCAGCCCGTCGGCACGCTCACCACTTCACATTGGGAATGGCGGGTCACGCCAACCCAGAGCGGCGCGCAGCAGCTCGAGCTGACCGTCAACGCGGTTCTCCGGATCGACGGCGTGGAACGGGAGTTCTCGATCCAGACCTACAACAAGGCGATCGACGTGAATGTCGATTGGCCGGACTTGCTATCCTCATTCGTCGCCGCGAACTGGCAGTGGCTCTGGACCACCCTGTTCGTGCCGGTCGTCGTGGTGGCGTGGCGACGGTTCCGCGCGAAAAAACCGGACAAGGCTGCCTGACGGGCCAAGCCCGGGATCCGCTTCGCACCTTGAGGCGATCAAGCGCGCCATGCGCATGTGAATCATGGACCTGATGGCGGGACACGAGTTCGACAATCCACGCGCGTTACCCTGACGCCTGGATTCGGGATCATCGAGGTGGCCGACATGCGAAGGCGCTGGCCCGCCGGATTCGCAGGGGGCAGAATGCGGGCTCGGCCGCAGCACGACCGATGGTTGCCGAATGCGCAGGTATCCGCATCGCGGCGGATGCGCTGCGATGCCGCAATGTGGCGGAGGCAGGTCCTGCGCGATGGCGCACCGGGTTGACGAGGAATTTGCATGAGCGGTGATTTCGATTTGCTGGTGATCGGTGGTGGTTCGGGCGGGTTGGCGACCGCGATTCGTGCGGCAAGGCATGGCGCGAGCGTGGCGCTGTTCGAGCCGCACGAATTGGGGGGCACCTGCGTCAACCGGGGTTGCGTGCCCAAGAAGGCGATGTGGTGGGCGGCGGAACTGGCCGAAGCGCAACAGATGGCGCGGGCAGTCGGGTTCGACGTGCAGCCCGGCGCGCTCGATTGGGCCGCGTTCGTCGGGCATCGCGAAGCGTACGTGGCGCGGGCGCGACAGGCGTACGCGAACCGCTTGCGCGAACTCGGCGTGCGGCATGTCGCCGAATACGCCCACTTCGTCGATGCGCATACGTTGCGCGCGGGCAATACGAAATACCGCGCACCGCATGTCGTGATCGCGACCGGTTCGCGCGTGCGGCCTTCGACCTTGCCCGGCGCGGAACTGGCGATCGATTCGGATGGTTTCTTCAAACTGGATGCGATGCCGAAGCGGGTCGGGATCATCGGCGGCGGCTACATCGGCGTGGAACTGGCGGGCGTGCTGCGCGCGCTGGGCGCCCGGGTGGAACTGATCACGCGCCACGGGTTGCTGACGCATTTCGATGCCGACCTCGGCCACGAACTGGGTACGCTGATGCGGGCCGAAGGCATCGCGCATCACGAGGGCTGCGCGGTGCGCGGCGTGCGCCGCGACGGCGATGCGTTGTGGCTGGATTGCACGGACCATGCACCGCACGGTCCCTACGATTGCGTGGTTTCGGCGATCGGCCGCGTGCCGAACGTCGAATCGCTGCGGCTGGACGCCGCGGGCGTTGCGGTGAACCACGCCGACGAGGTCGTCACCGACGAGTTCGAGAACACGTCGGCCGAAGGCGTGTATGCCATCGGTGACGTCAACGGCAAGCGCGCGTTGACGCCGGTTGCGATCGCGGCGGGGCGGCAGCTTGCCGACAGGCTGTTCAACGACAAACCCGGCGCGCATCTCGATTACGCCAACATCCCGAGCGTGGTGTTTTCGCATCCGCCGGTCGGCAGCGTGGGTCGATCGGAAGCCGAGGCGCGCAATCGGTACGGCGGCGCGGTGAAGATTCGCAAGACGCGCTTCACGCCGATGCTGTGGTCGCTGGCCGGGCGCGAAGGCAAGACCACGATGAAGCTGGTGTGCGTGGGCGACGACGAACGCATCGTCGGCTTGCACGGCATCGGTCCGGGCATGGATGAAATATTGCAGGGCTTCGCGGTGGCGGTGCGGATGGGTGCGACCTACGCGGATTTCCTGAAGACCGTGGCGATCCACCCGACCTCGGCGGAAGAGTTTGTGACGATGGTTTGATGAGTTGAGCTTGTTTCGACCCCTCTCCCCTCGGGAGAGGGGCAGGGGTGAGGGTACGATTGCGTGTGCTGCTACGGGCCGGCGCCAACCCGAACCCTCACCCGGCGCTGCGCGCCACCCTCTCCCGAAGGGAGAGGGAAACCGCAGGCCATGGTTGCGCCCCGTCAGGAGCGCTCGGGTCCGTGTTGATCAATTCCACATCATATGCCCGTATTTGCCATCCTTGCGCTGCACCTCGCGATCATCGCGTTCAACGTCGCGGGTTGCGTGCTGATTCCGATCGGTGCATGGCGCCGCTGGGCCTGGGTGCGCGGATTCTGGTTTCGCCTGGCGCATCTGCTGAGCCTTGCGGTCGTCGCGTTGCAGGCGCTGCTGGGCCGCGCGTGTTTCCTGACGATCTGGCAGGCGGACGTGTCCGGTGCGGCGCACGTGCAACCGCTGGTCGCGGGCTGGATCAATCGGCTGATCTACTGGCCGCTGCCGCTGTGGGTGTTCGCGGTCGCGTATGTCGTGGTGTTCGCGTACGTGATCGTGCTGTGGATTTGCGTGCGGCCACGGGTACCGTGGCGTCGGGATGCGAATCAGCGCCGTGCGTAACGTGCGCGCCTTTCATGCACGCGCGGCCGGCGGATCAACTTGAGGCGCGGGCGTAGCCAGGTCGCGAAGTCGGCTTCTGCAATGCTGCCCGCAGCGAGGCCCATCATCGCCGCGTATTTTTCCTCGGCGCTCGCTTCGAGTTCTGCATCGTTCAGCGCGAGGAAGACGCGATAGCAGACATGCGCAGTTCGCTTGTTGCCGTCCACGAACGGGTGATTGCGTGCGAGCCCGAAGGCGAGGCTGGCGGCGAGATCGGCGAGATCCGCGGGGGGGGCGCGGTAAGCGTGCAGTTGTTGCGGACGCGCAAGCGCGGATTCCAGCAATTTCTCGTCGCGGACGCCGCTGCTGCCGCCATGTTCGGCAAGCTGGCGTTCGTGGATCGCCAGTGCGAGCCGCTTGTCCACCCAGACGATGAACGTATCCATCGCTTATTGCGCCAGTTTGCGCAGGACTTGTTTGTCCTCGCGCATGATTTTTTCCGCGACTTCCATCTGTGTCGCCAGTGCGGGATCGTAGGTGGTCAGACGGACGCCGTCCGGCGTTTCCAGCGCATACAGTTCGTCGCCCTTCTCGACGCGCAGGCGCGCGAGCAATTCCTTGGGCAGGATGACGCCGGAGGAATTACCGATGGCGGTGATTTTCAGCTTCATGGCGGCCTCGCAAGCAATGTTATAACGCATGTTATACTACGGCGCTCGGCCGAGCTCTGCAAGCCGATGGTGGATGATGCGGCATCGCTGCGCCAATCCTCGTGGGACGCCGCTGCCGCGGTAGAGTGTGCGGGATCGGTGTTGGAGGAATGCGCTTCATGGATGCAATGTCGGCCGGTGACCTCGAATCCGCTGCTGACATCGAACGGCTTGTCGCGTGGCTGGCGGCGCGCTCCAGCGTGACCGCGCTCACCGGCGCGGGCGTCAGCACGGAATCCGGCATTCCGGATTACCGCGACGGCGACGGCAACTGGAAACGTTCGCAGCCGGTGCAGTATCGCGATTTCGTCGAGAGTAAAGCGGTACGCAAGCGCTATTGGGCGCGCAGTTTCGCGGGCTGGCCGATGTTCACGGCGGCGCGGCCGAGCGCGGCGCACGTTGCACTGGCACGTCTGGAAGCGAAGGGGCACATTGCACGGATCGTCACCCAGAACGTCGATCGCCTGCACCAGCGCGCGGGCAGCCGCAACGTGATCGACCTGCACGGACGGCTCGACGTGGTGCGCTGTCTTGCCAACGGTCATCGCTTCGATCGGGATGCTTTCCAGGCACGCCTGCGCGACGCCAACCCCGATTGGGAGGTGTCATCCGCGCGCATCGCGCCCGACGGCGACGCCGATCTGGAAGGTATCGACTTCAACACGTTCAACGTGCCCGCGTGCGAAACCTGCGGCGGCATGCTGAAACCAGACGTGGTGTTCTACGGAGAATCGGTGCCGCGTGAAACCACCGCGGCGGCATTGGCCGCGGTGGAATCCGCCGACGGTGTGCTGGTAGCCGGCTCGTCGCTGATGGTGTGGTCGAGCTTCCGGCTGGTGCGCGCGGCGGCTGCGCGCGGCGTCGAAATCGTCGCGGTCAATCGCGGACACACGCGCGGCGACGATTTGTTCGCGTTCAAGATCGACGCCGAGTGCGGGGCGGTGTTGACCGCGATCGCGTAAGGCGGGAGTAGCCGCGTAGCGGCGTATCCCGCCCAGGATGTATCGCGATGGCGGGATCCGCTTCGCTTCTCCCGCCCTACATTTTCAGGATCAGGATGCGGTTGTCGCCTCGTCATCCTTGAACGCCTCCACCGGCACGCACGAACAGAACACGTGCTTGTCGCCGTACACGTTGTCCACGCGCGCGACCGGCGGCCAGTATTTGACCTGCTTCAACGAAGCCAGCGGATACGCGGCGAGTTCACGCGGGTAGGCGTGGGTCCATTCGCTGGCGGACACCACCGCCGCGGTGTGCGGCGCGTGTTTCAGCGGATTGTCCTCGCGGTCGAGGCGGCCGTCCTCGATCGCGCGGATCTCGTCGCGGATCTGGATCATCGCGTCGATGAAGCGGTCGAGTTCGAACAATGACTCGGATTCGGTCGGCTCGACCATCAACGTGCCGGCCACGGGGAATGACAAGGTCGGTGCGTGGAAGCCGAAGTCGATCAGGCGTTTGGCGACGTCCTCCGCGCTGATGCCGCTGGTTTTTTCCAGCGGACGCAAGTCGAGGATGCACTCGTGCGCGACCAGCCCGTTGCGGCCGGTGTACAGGGTCGGGTAGTAGTCCGCCAATCGCTTCGACAGATAGTTCGCGTTGAGCAGCGCAGCCTGCGTGGCCTTGAGGATGCCCTCGCGGCCCATCATCGTGATGTACATCCACGAGATCGGCAGGATCGAGGCGCTGCCGAACGTCGCGGCCGAGACCATGCCGCCGATGCGCTGGCTGGTTTCGGCGCCGAATGCCTTGGGCAGGTACGGCGCCAGGTGCGCTTTCGTTGCGCACGGGCCGACGCCGGGGCCGCCGCCGCCGTGCGGGATGCAGAAGGTCTTGTGCAGGTTGAGGTGCGACACATCCGAGCCCCAGCGGCCGGGCCGTGCGACGCCGCACAGCGCATTCAGGTTGGCGCCGTCGGTGTACACCTGTCCACCGTGCCGGTGCACGATGTCGCAGATGGTGACGATCTCTTCCTCGAACACGCCGTGCGTGGACGGGTAGGTCAGCATGATCGCGGCGAGGCGGTCGGAATATTTCTCGGCCTTGGCGCGGATGTCGTCGACATCGACGTTGCCGTGGGCGTCGCACTTGGTCACGACCACGGTCATGCCGCACATCTGCGCGGACGCGGGATTGGTGCCGTGTGCGGATTCGGGGATCAGGCACACGTCGCGTTGCGCCTGACCGTTGGCGCGGTGGTAGGCGCGGATCGCGAGCAGCCCTGCGTATTCGCCCTGCGCGCCGGCATTGGGTTGCAGGCTGACTGCGTCGTAGCCGGTGATCGCGACCAGCATGGCTTCGAGGCCGTCGATCAATTCCTTGTAGCCGCGCCACTGCTCGACCGGCGCCAGCGGGTGGATGTTGGCGAACCCGGGCCAGGTGATCGGCACCATCTCGGCAGTCGCGTTCAACTTCATCGTGCAGGAACCCAGCGGAATCATGCTGCGGTCCAGCGCGAGGTCCTTGTCGGCGAGCTGGCGCAGGTAGCGCAGCATCTCGTGCTCGCTGTGATGCGAGTTGAACACGGGGTGGGTGAGGAACGCCGAATGGCGCACCAGCGCAGCAGGCAACGCGTCGGGCGTTTCGCGATCCAGCGCATCGATGTCATCGATGCGCGCGCCGAACAGCGACGCAAGCTGCGCCACATCGTCGCGGGTGGTGGTTTCATCGAGGCTGATCGCGAGCGAGGCCGCGTCGATGGGACGCAGGTTGACGTGCGCGGCCCTGGCCATCGCATGGATGGTGTGCGCGTCGATGCCGGTGACGTGCAGGGTATCGAAGAAATCGTTGCCGACCTTGATGCCGGCCTTGCGCAGTGCCGCGGCAAGGATCGCTGCAAGCCGGTGCGTGCGGCGCGCGATGCGCACCAGCCCGTCCGGACCGTGGTACACCGCGTACATCGCCGCCATCACCGCCAGCAACACCTGCGCGGTGCAGATGTTGGACGTGGCCTTCTCGCGGCGGATGTGTTGCTCGCGCGTCTGCAGCGTCAAGCGGTAGGCGTTGTTGCCTTGGGCGTCTTTCGACACGCCGATCAGGCGGCCCGGCAGCGAGCGCTTGTAGGCGTCGCGGCAGGCCATGAACGCGGCGTGCGGGCCGCCGAAACCGAACGGCACGCCGAACCGCTGCGAGTTGCCGACCACGATGTCGGCGCCCCATTCGCCGGGCGGCGTGACCAGCGTGAGCGCCAGCAGGTCGGTCGCGACCGCGACCAGCGCGCCCTTCGCGTGCAGCGCCTCGCACAGCGCCTTGTAATCGCGGATGCTGCCGAAGGTATCGGGGTATTGCAGCAGCGCGCCGTAGCAGTCGACGCTGGCGGCGTTGGCTTCATCGTCGATGTGCAGCGTGATGCCCAGCGGTTCGGCGCGGGTGCGCAGCACTTCGATCGTCTGCGGGTGCACGTTCTTCGACACGAAGAACACATCGGATTTCGATTTCGACGAACGCCTGGCCAGCGTCATCGCCTCGGCCGCCGCGGTGGCTTCATCCAGCAGCGAGGCGTTGGCGATTTCCATGCCGGTCAAATCGGCGCACATGGTCTGGAAGTTGATCAACGCTTCCATGCGGCCTTGCGAAATCTCGGCCTGGTACGGCGTGTACGCGGTGTACCACGCGGGGTTCTCGAGGACGTTGCGCAGGATCACCAGCGGCACGTGGGTGCCGGAATAGCCTTGGCCGATGAACGATTTGAACACTTCGTTCTTGTCGGCGATCGCGCGGATCTTCGCCAGTGCTTCGGTCTCGGTCACGGCCGGCGGCAGCGCCAGTGGATTTTTCTGGCGGATCGTCGCGGGCACGATCGCGTCGACCAATGCATCGAGCGAGTCGTAACCGACCGCCTTCAGCATGTGCGCGATTTCGTGGTCGTCGGGGCCGATGTGGCGGTCGATGAAGGCGTCGTGCTGCTCGAGGTCGTGCAGGGAGGGGGTGTGCTGGGTCATGGCGGAGGCTTCCGGGGGCGGTGATGTCGGCATTACCGATTTGCCGTCATCCCGGCCATGGATTGGCCGGGATCCAGTGCCATGGATGGAGGGCACTGGATTCCGGCCTTCGCCGGAATGACGAACAAAAACATCGAGTGTTTTCGTTGCGCCCCTCTGTCCTTCTGCCTGAGAGTTTGGGAGGCCTTGCGCCTCTTGCCCCTTCGGCGCCGGTCGCCGTCGTGTGCAACGGTCCGGTCTCTCCAGAGTTTTGAATGTGGTGGTATCGGGCCTGAGCGATTACGGGCGTTGCGCCTTCGGCAGCACCGGAAACGTGCTTCTTCCACCGGTTCGGGATTATACAGGTGGCGGTGCGGTGGATGCTTTACCATCGAAATGCCGAGCATCGAGGAAAACAGGCATGACCGCCCCCTTCCGCCTGCGCCAACTCGACCATGTGGTGCTGCGCGTGCGCGATGTCGCGGCGATGCGGCGTTTCTATTGCGACGTGCTCGGCTGCACGCCGGAACTGGACCAGGCGGGCATCGGCCTGTTCCAGTTGCGCGCCGGCGCATCGTTGATCGACCTGGTGGACGTGAACGGCAAGCTGGGTAGCCAGGGCGGTGCGGCGCCGGGTGTCGAAGCCCGCAACATGGATCATTTCTGCCTGGCCGTCGACGATTACGACGAGGCCGCGATCGTCGCCCACCTGAAGGCGCACGATGCGCGCGTCGGCGACGTGGGCATGCGCTATGGCGCGGAAGGCGAAGGGCCGTCGATTTACGTACTGGATCCCGAAGGCAACGTGGTCGAATTGAAGGGACCGCCGATTCCGGGATCGCTGGCCGCCGCGAAAACCCGATCACGACAAGCGTAGGAGGCCTGCATGCCCTGCCTGATGGTGTTGTTCGCGCTGTTCGTGCCGCGCGTGGTGATCGTGCTGTTGTGGCTGTTCTCGCACTGGTTCAGCGGCATCTTCAACATCGCGTTGTGGCCGGTGCTGGGCTTCATTTTCCTGCCGACCACGCTGCTGTGGTACACCGCGGTGCAGCACTGGTTCGGCGGCCAATGGACGCTGTGGCCGGTCGTCGGCATCGTGGTCGCGCTGCTGATCGACTTGTCGCCGGCATCGGGGAGGCGACGCGCGTACGGGCGCTGACTTCTGGCAGGGGGCGGGCGACTCGCGTCGCACTAGGATCGGCGATTACTGTTGCCGTCGAGGTCTGCCGCGCATGAGATCGTTCCGGCTTGTGGTGCTGATCGCGTTCATCGGCACGTTGCCGCCGGTTGCGCAGGCGCGGCAACTCACCGACGCCGATTACGCGCACGCCGTGAAGTTCCTCGCGCAGAACACCGATCCGCTGGTCGATCACGACGTGCAGCGCGTGAAGTGGCTGGATGCCACGCATTTCTGGTACATCGACCACGATGCCTCGGGCGACCACATCCTCGAGATGGATGCCGCGACCGGCAAGGCCGGGCCGGCGTTCGACCAGCAAAAACTCGCGGCGGCGCTGGGCAAGGCACGCGACAAGACGGTCGACGCAAGAAAATGGCCGCGCTCCGGATTCGATTTCCACGTCCTGCCGGATGGCAGCCTGGATGTGCAGCTGGGCAACGACTGGTACCGCTGCGACCTGTCCGGCGTGGGTGTGTGCACCGCGCGCGACAAATTGCTGAAGACCGGCAGCGAACCCGGCGCCCTGTCGCCGAATGGCAAGCTGCTGGCGTTTGTCCGCGACTGGAACCTGTGGGTGCGCGACCTCGCGACCGGCAAGGAAACGCAATTGACGCGCAATGGCGCGAAGGATTACGGCTACGCGACGCAGAACGCGGGCTGGATCCATGGCGACGGTGCGATCGTGCGCTGGTCGCCGGATTCGACGAAGATCGCGACCTACCGGCAGGACCAGCGTGGTGTCGGCGAGATGGTCACGGTCGATACGCGGGTCGGGCATCCGAAGCTGGACGCGTGGAAGTATCCGCTGCCCGGCGACGAAAAGGTGTTCATGATCGAGCCGGTGGTGGTCGACGTCACCAGCAAAAAAATGTTGCGCCTGAAGATGGCGCCGGAGCAGCGCCTGTCCACGTTGTGCGACACGCTGGCCTGCGACGAAGGCGAGCCCTACACGTGGAGCGACGTGAAGTGGGCGCCGGACGGCAGGACGCTGGCGCTGGTTTCCACTTCACGCGATCGCCAGCACGAAACCTTCCGCATCGCCGATGCCGCGACCGGCGCGGTGCACACGGCATTCGAGTTCGCGTACAAGCCGTATTACGAGAGCGGACACGGTCGGGTGAACTGGCAATACCTCCCGAAGACCAACGAGGCGATCTGGCCGTCCGAACAGAACGATTGGAGCAATTTATATCTGTATGACCTCAAGACCGGCAGGCAACTGCGGCCAGTGACTTCGGGCGCAGGCAACGTCGCCCAAGTACTGCACCTCGACCGCGACAAGCGCACGCTGTGGTTCGTGGGCGTGGGCCGCACACCGGGCGTCAATCCGTATTACCGGCAATTCTTCAAGGTTGATGTCGATACCGGCAAGACCACGTTGCTGACGCCGGAGGACGCCGACCACACCATCACGATGTCGCCGGACGGCAAGTATTTCGTGGACTCGTATTCCACGCCGACCACGCCCCCGGTGACGGTGCTGCGCGATGCGGACGACGGCCGCGTCGTCGCGACGGTCGCACGTGCCGACATTGCACGATTGAAAGCCGCGGGATGGGTGCCGCCGACGCCGATCACGGTGAAGGCGCGCGACGGCAAGACCACGCTGTACGGGATGCTGTTCAAGCCGACGAATTTCGATCCGCGCAAGAAATATCCGGTCGTCGATTACATCTATCCCGGCCCGCAGACCGGCTCGGTGCGCGGACGCAGCTTCAGCGCCGCGCGCCTTGACCACCAAGCCATGGCAGAGCTCGGTTTCATCGTGATCGCGATCGACGGCATGGGCACGCCCTGGCGTTCGGCGAGCTTCCATCACTACTGGTATGGCGACATGGGCGACAACACGCTGCCCGACCAGGTCGCCGGCATCGAGGAGCTGGCGCAGCGTTACCGATGGATCGACGCCATGCGCGTCGGCATCTGGGGCCATTCCGGAGGCGGCAATGCGACCGCGGGCGCGATGTTCCGCTATCCCGACTTCTTCAAGGTCGGCTGGGCCGAGAGCGGCAACCACGACAACCGCAATTACGAAAACGACTGGGGCGAGAAATACCAGGGCTTGCTGGTCACGAACAAGGACGGCAGCACCAATTACGACAACCAGGCCAACCCGTTGCTCGCGAAGAACCTGAAAGGGCACCTGATGCTGGTGCACGGCGAGATCGACGACAACGTGCCGGTCGGCAACACGTATCTGGTGGTCGACGCGCTGATCAAGGCCAACCGCGATTTCGATCTTCTGGTCCTGCCGCACGCGCACCACGGCTACGCCGAGGACGCGCCGTACGTGATGCGGCGGCGCTGGGATTACTTCGTGCAATACCTCGCGGGCAACACGCCGCCTCGCGAGTTCAGGATGCCGAGCCCGGATTCCGGGCCCTGACGGCTCCCCCGCGCCGTTGGCGTCCGTTGCGCGGAAACCGGTTCCGGATAGCGCTGCGCGCGTCCGGAATGACGAGCAAAACGTCAAGTCCCTTGTCATTGCCGGTGTCAGTTGCGCGGAAACCGGTTCCGGATCGCGCTGCGCGCGTCCGGAATGACGAGCAAATCCCGAGCTCTTGTCATTCCGGGGCGACCCGGAGGGGCGAACCCGATCGCATTTGCAGGATTGCAAATGCAAACGCCGAAGGCGGCCCGCAGGGCGAGCGCCAGGGATGGCGCGAGTCAATCGGTCTCGGCGTGGCGTCGTGCGTTCCGTGGCGCCCCGTTGGCCGGTATTCATGGATTTTCGTAGTGTAACGATATAACATTGCGCGCCTGTCGCCGCCCAACCCTGCGGTTCTCCGGCGACAGGCGTTATCCGACACGTTGGCCGGATCGGCGCGGCGCCGATCCATGCAAAGAGAACCGCCCGGGATGATTCGTTTCTTTTCGTCGCCTGCGCCATCGCGTGCATTGCTGCCCGCATTGGTCACGGCATCGCTGGCGCTGGCCGGCTGCGCGGCCGGTCCGGATTTCAAGCCACCGGCGCCGCCAACGGTCCCGGGCTACACCGCGCAGCCATTGGCGGCGACCGCCGCGACGCCGGACGTGGCAGGCGGCGGCGCCCAACGTTTCGCACAGGGCGCGGACATCCCCGGCGATTGGTGGACGTTGTTCCATTCGCAGTCGCTGGACGCGTTGATTGGGCAGGCGCTCAGGAACAACCATGACCTGAAAGCGGCGCAGGCCGCGTTGCAGGTCGCGCACGAGGACGTGCTGGCGCAACGCGGATCGTTCCTTCCCGCGGTGTCGGCCGGATTCGATGCGAGTCGCCAGAGCGCCTCGAACATCCTCGCTCCGGTCCCGAACTTTCCCGCGGTGCCGCAGGAGTTCCGATACAACCTGTTCACACCGCAGCTCTCGATCAGTTACGCGCCCGACCTGTTCGGGTTGAACCGGCGCACGCGCGAATCGCTCAAGGCGCAGGAACAGGCCGCGCGTTTCCAGATGATCGCGGCGTGGACCACGCTGACTTCCAACGTCGTGGTCACCGCGGTCGAGGAAGCCGCGCTGCGCGAACAGGTCGACGCCACCCGCGAGTCCGTCGACATCGCGAAGAAGAGCCTCGCGATCCTGCAGCTCAGGTTCGAGAAGGGCGATGCCAGCAAGCTGGACGTGGCCGCGCAGCAGACGCAGCTTGCGCAGGCCGAAGCCGGCCTGCCCGCGCTGGTGAAGCAACTGGCCGCGACGCGGCACGCGCTGGCGGTGCTGGTTGGCGAATTTCCCGATCAGGCACAGGTGGAATCGTTCACGCTCGCCGATCTGCGCCTTCCCGAAACCCTGCCCGTCAGCCTGCCGTCGACCTTGGTCGCCCAGCGTCCGGACGTGCGCCAGGCGCGCGCCAACCTGCACGCGGCCAGCGCCGCGATCGGCATTGCCGCCGCCGAGCGACTGCCGCAGATCGAGCTGACCGCGAATGCCGGCAGCACCGCGCTCGAGATATCCAGGGTGTTCACTTCGGGCACCGGCTTCTGGGGCATTGCAGCGTCGCTGACCGCGCCGATCTTCGAAGGCGGGCAGCTCATGCATCAGGAACGCGCCGCCAAGGCAGCGTACGTCGAGGCCGCCGAGCAATACCGCGGCACGGTGTTGATGGCGTTCCAGAACGTCGCCGACACGCTGGTCGCGCTCGACCAGGATGCCCGCAGTCTGCAGGCCGCCGCGAAAGCCGAGCAGGCCGCGAAGACCACGCTGGACCTGTCGCACCTGCAACTCGGGCACGGCTACATCGGCACCTTCGAATTGCTGGCCGCGCAACAGGCGTACCAGCAGGCGCGGATCGCGCTGGTCACGGCCGAGGCCAATCGTTTCGCCGACACCGCTGCGCTGTACCAGGCGCTGGGCGGCGGCTGGTGGCACCACCCTGAAATGGGCACAAGATGAACTCGAATAATCATGTGATGGACGAAATTGAACCCCTCTCCCTCCGGGAGAGGGGCAGGGGTGAGGGTTCGGATCAGCCCGGTGCTGCAACCCTGCGCGAGCGTCTCATCCTTTCGGGTATTTCGAACCCTCACCCGGCGCTGCGCGCCACCCTCTCCCGGAGGGAGAGGGGAAAAAGCGGTACGCCGCCGTTGCGCGCGATGGGCACCATGCTCGCGGTTGTTTTTGCGGCGTGTCTCGCCGGGTGCTCGGGTCACCCGCAGTCCGTGGAGTCATCCACCACGCCGCACAACGTCACCCTGACGAAGGAACAGCAAGCCAGCATCCACGTCGTCACGGTCGCGGTGACGCAGTACCACGCCACCATCACCACGACCGGCGTGGTGGATTTCGATCGCAACCGCGCGACCGACATCCTGGCGCCGTTCTCCGGCGCGGTGACGAAGGTGCTGGTGACACAAGGCCAGCACGTCGCGAAAGGGCAGGCCCTCGCGGAAGTGGCCTCGCCCGATTTCGCCACGGCCGCAGGCGCCTATCGGCAGACGGTGCTGGCCGCGAAGGCGGCCGACGCGGTGGCGTCGAATGATCGCGACCTGTTCGCGCACCAGGCGATTTCCGAGCGCGAGAACGCGCAGGCGCAGGCCGATGCCGCGACCGCCGACGCCAATCGCGCCGCCGCGCTGCAAACGCTGGTGGCGTTGCACATGGACCCGCAAGCCATCGCGGCCATCCGCGACGGGAAAACCGTGGCGGGCGGGCAGGGCGTGATCCGCGCGCCGATCGCAGGCACGCTGGTCGCGAAATCCATTGCGCCGGGACAAACGTTGGCCGCCGGCACCACGCCGTGCTTCACCATCGCCGACACCGCGACGATGTGGGTGATGGCGAATGTCTTCGGTGGCGACGCCGCAGGCGTGCGGGTGGGTGATCCGGCTGCCGTGGTGACGGGCGATGGCGACAAGCCGATCGACGGCACCGTCACCAATGTCGGCGCGGTGATCGATCCGGACACGCGCGCGGTCGCGGCACGCGTGCACGTGGACAACGCCAACGACGTGCTGAAGAAACAGATGTACGTGACGGTGCGCATCCAGTCGCACGCGCCGCACCACGGACTGCTGGTCCCCGTGACCGCGGTGCTGCGCGACGACGAAAACCTGCCGTTCGTGTACGTGGTCGAATCCGACGGCAGTTACGCGCGCCGCCCGGTCACGCTGGGCGCGCGCGTGGACGACCGCTACGTGATTCCGGAAGGACTCCACCACGGCGACAAGGTGGTGGTGGACGGCAGCATCTTCCTGCAATTCATCCAGTCGCAATGAGCGCGCAACCGCCGGGAAACGAAGCGTCGCGCAACGCTTCGATGATCAACCGCATCGTCGCGTTCGCCTTGCAGCAGCGCTTGTTGATCGTGCTGTTGTCGCTGGGCATGGCGGCGGCCGGCGTGTGGGCCTACAAGGTCCTGCCGATGGACGCCTACCCCAACCTGTCGCCGCCGATGGTGGAAATCATCACCCAGTGGCCGGGGCATTCGGCGGAAGAAGTCGAGCAGCAGATCACGGTGCCGATGGAACTCGGCATGAATGCGATCCCGGGCCTCGTCACCAAGCGTTCGATTTCGCTGTACGGCCTGTCAGACGTCACGTTGACGTTTTCGGACGACACGGACCACTACTTCGCGCGCCAGCGCGTGTACAACCGCTTGCCGCAAGTCACCTTGCCGAGCGGCGTGTCGCCGTCGATCTCGCCGATGTCGCCGCCGTCGGGGCTGGTCTACCGCTACGTGCTGCAGAGCACCGACCGCTCGCCGATGGAGTTGAAAACGCTCGAGGACTGGGTGGTCGCGCCGCAGTACCGTTCGGTGCCGGGCGTGGCCGACGATTCGGGGTTCGGCGGCGGCACCATGCAATACCAGGTGCTGCTGGATCCGGTGAAGATCGCCGGGCTCGGCTTGAGCGTGTCGCAGGTCGAGGCCTCGCTCGCCGCCAACAACAGCAACGCCGGCGGCGGCTTCTACCAGCAGGGCGGGCAGTTCTTCTACGTGCGCGGGCTCGGCCGCATCAGGACGCCCGAGGACATCGACAACATCGTGCTGGCGATGCACGACGGCACGCCGGTGCTGGTGAAGGACGTCGCGAAGGTGAAGATCGGCATCGCGCCGCGCCTCGGCGAGTTCGGCTACATGAACCAGGACGACGCCGTGGAAGGCGTGATCCTGGCGCTGACCGGATCCAAGACCGAAGACGTGCTGAAGGCGGTCGAGGCCAAGACGAAGGAATTGAATGAAACGATCCTGCCGAAGGACGTGAAGGTCCACCCGTTCTACGACCTCACCACGCTGATCGACCAGACCAAGGGCGTGGTGATGCACAACCTCACGGTCGGCCTGGTGCTGGTGATCGCGGTGCTGGTGTTCTTCCTGTACGACCTGCGCGCGGGGTTGATCGTGGCGGTGACGGTGCCGCTGGCCTTGCTGTTCGCGTTCCTGTGCCTTGACTTGAAGAACGCCTCGGCCAACCTGCTGTCGATCGGCGCGGTGGATTTCGGCATCCTCGTGGATGGCGCGATCTTCATGGTCGAGAACATCTTCCGCGAACTCGCGGCGCGACGTGGCACCGAGTACGAGATCAAGGAAGTGATCCTCGGCGCCGCCGCCGAGATCGACCGTCCGCTGGTGTACGCGGTCGCGGTGATCGTCGCGAGTTTCCTTCCGATCTATTTCCTCACCGGGCCGTCCGGCACGCTGTTCAAGCCGATGGCCGACACCATGATCTTCGCGCTGGTCGGCTCGCTCATCGTCACGCTGACGCTGCTGCCAGTGCTGTGCGGCATCTTCATGCGCAAGGGCGTGCGCGAACGCCGCAACGCGATCTACGAGAAATTCAAGGCGTGGTACGTGCGCTGGCTGGAACGCGCGCAACGCGTGCCGTGGCGGGTCACCGCAGGTTCGGCGGTGCTGCTGGCGCTGGCGTTCCTGATGATGCAGGGCATCGGCGCCGAGTTCATGCCGAATCTCGACGAAGGCGCGTTGTGGGTGCGCGCGACCATGCCGTACTCCATCTCGTTCGAGAAGGCCTCGGAAATCTCGCCCGAGATCCGGCACGTGCTGATGTCGTTCCCGGTCGTCACCACGGTGACGTCGGAATTGGGTCGTCCCGACGACGGCACCGATTCGACCGGATTCTTCAACGACGAGTTCTTCGTCGGCCTGAAACCGTATTCGGAATGGAAAGGCCAATACCGCGACAAGCAGGCCTTGATCGCCGCGATCGACAGGAAGCTCGAAAGATTCCCGGGCATCCAGTTCAACTACACCCAACCGGCCGAGGACGCAGTGGATGAGGCCGAGACGGGCCTGAAGAGCGCGCTGGCGGTGAAGATCTACGGGCCGAGCCTGCAGGTGCTGCAGAAGGAAGGCAAGGCCATCAAGGCGGTGATGGAGAAGGTGCGCGGCATCACCGACATCACGCTGGTGCACGAACTCGGCCAGCCCAACCTCGCGATCGACATCGACCGCGCGAAGATCGCGCGCTATGGCTTGAATGTCGACGACATCAACAACCTCATCAACGCCGCGATCGGCGGCGATGTCGCCAGCGAAGTGGTGCAGGGCGACAAGCAGTTCGACCTCGTCGTGCGCCTGCAGCAGCGCTTCCGCGACAATCCGGAGGAAATCGGCGATATCCCGGTGGCGACGCCGGGCGGGCAGCAGATTCCGTTGAAGGAACTGGCCAGCATCAAGGTCGCGAACGGCGCGTCCTTCATCTATCGCGAAAACAACTCGCGCTACATCGGCGTGCAGTTCTCGGTGTCGGGACGCGACCTCGCCGGCGCCGTGGACGACGCGATCACGCGGGTCGCGAAGGACGTGAAACTGCCGCAGGGTTACCGGATGGAATGGGGCGGCGAATACAAGGAATACACGGCGTCGCGCGCGCAGATGCGGGTGATCCTGCCGCTCACGGTGATCGTGATCTTCGGCCTGCTGTTCGTGCTGTACGGCAACTTCAAGTTCCCGCTGATCACGGTGGTCGGCGTGCTGCTGTCGGCGCCGGTCGGCGCGGTGTTCGCGATGTGGGTCACCGGCACGCCGTTCTCGGTATCGTCGGGGATCGGTTTCATCGTGCTGTTCGGCGTATCGGTGCTGACCGGCGTGGTCTACATCTCCTGCGCGAACGAATTGCGCCTGGGCGGCATGGACAAGCTGCTCGCCGCGCACGAAGCCGCAGTGTTGCGCCTGCGGCCGATCCTGATGACCGCGCTGGTGGCGGCGCTGGGCTTGCTGCCCGCCGCGGTTGCGCACGGCGTCGGCACCGATTCGCAGCGCCCCTTCGCGCTGGTGATCGTGGCGGGGATGATCTCGCGACTCGCGATCGGCATCTTCCTGATGCCGGCCTTGTACAAGCTGGTCGCGCGCGAAGGCGATCGCCTGCAGGTGTGATCAGTGCAACAGCGCCGCGCGCTGGCCGACCCAGCCAAAACCGGCCTTGCGTGCGTCGGTGTTCAGCGCGTCGCGCGTCGTTTTCGCGATGACGTCATGACCGCCGCGCTCCAGTAAGCGCACCTGCGCGAGCCGTGCCTCGAACGCGTAGCCGATCCAGTGGCGTCTGTCCGCTTCGTCCGTGAGCGAACGCAGCGATGCCAGGGCTTGATCCGGGCTGTCGTCCGTCCCGGCAAGTTCCGCCAACGCGACGTCGAGCGTGAATGCCTCCTGCCGCTGGTTGATGCCGGCGCGCAACTCGCGTGCGCGCGCATGCGCCGTGCCGCGCGCGGCCGTGTCGCCGAGTTCCGCATCGCACAGCGCAAGCAGTCCCTGCGCCGTGGCCTCGCCGGTTTTTTCCTGTTGCGCGATCCAGCCCGACAGCGATTTCTGCAACACGCCGCGCGCGTCGCGCCATTGCCTGCGCCCCATCGCGATCTGCCCCAGCACCAGTTGCGCGTTGGCGGCGGTGAAGTCGTCCCTGGCCGCGGCGGCCAGGCTCTCGATTTTCATGAACGATGAAGCCGCTGCATCCACGTCGCCGCGGTCGAGCGCGACCTCGGCGCATTCGAATGCCACCGCCTGCGTGCGCGACGAGGCGTCCAGCGCCTGTTCCGTTTCCTGAGCCTGTGCGCACGCAGCGCGCGCGGCCTGCAGATCGCCGCGCACGCGCAGCAAATCCGCATACGTCGAGAGTGCGAAGGCCAGGTGTCCGCGCGCGCCGGCTTGCCGGTCCAGCGCGATCGCCGCGCGATACATGCCGGCCACTTCGTCACTTGCGGATTCGTCCGCGAGCACCGTCGCGAGTCCGGTCAGCGTCCACGCCTCGCGGACCGGGTCACCGGTTTCGCGCGCGATGACCAGCGCCTGCCGCAACGCGGTCTCGGTGCCGTCGCGGTCGCCCGACTGCCACAGCATGTTGGAAAGATTGTCGTAGATCGCCGCTTCTCCGCCCAAGTCGCCCACGCCCTGGTAGATCGTCATCGCGCGCTGGTAGGTTTCGCGCGCGGCGGCGACCTGGTTGCGCGTGGCCTGCAGGTTGCCGAGGTTCTGCCACGCGTGCGCTTCGCCGTGGGGGTTGCCGATGCGATGGTAATCCGCGGCCGCGGCGCGCAACGCGGGTTCCGCCCGATTGCCCTGGTCGAGCGCGCTGCCGAGGCGCAATTCCGCTTCGGCGACCAGGCCCGTTTCGCCGCGCCGTTGCGCCTGGTGCAGTGCCTGCCGTGCATGCGGAATCGCGGCGGCGCGTCGGTCGCGCGCGAATTCGATGTCCGCGGCGGCAAGCTCGATGCGCGGATCCTCGCTGGCGGCCGACAGCTTGCGCGTCGCGGCCAACGCGGCGATCGCGTCGTCGTATTTCGCATCAGCGATCAATGTTCCGATCAATTGCAACCGGTAATCGGGATTCAGGGGACGCAACGTGACAAGCTCGCGCAACGTGCCGGCGGCTTTCGCGTGGGCGTCCTGGATCGTGAACTGCTGTGCCTCGATCTGCAATCGTACTTCGTCCGGCAAATCCTCCGCGTACCGCACGGCCTGCTGCGAGGCAGCGACCGCCCTGGCGCGATAGCCAAGCATCGCCCACGCGCGCCCCAGCTGCATGTAGGCTGGTGCGTAGCCGGGCGCCTGCGCGATCGCCTGCAGCAGCTCGTCGCGCGCGCGCGCGGCATCGAACTGGTCCAGCGCCTGCAGGGCGAAACCGAGGTGCCTCGCCACTTCCGCGCTGGCAGGTTGCGCAAGGGCGATCCGCTTGAGTATCGCGGGATCGACGCGCTCGCCGAAGCGCACGCGCAGGTCGCTGCCCATCCGCGCGACCAGGCCGGGCAGGTCGTTGACCGGGCCTTCCCGCGACAGCGTGGCAAACGCCGCGCCCGATTGTGCGTCCTGCACCGTCAGGTCGACCCGTAAGCGCGGCGTATCGGATTCGCCCGTCACGAGGTACGCGCCGCTCAGCACGTAGCGTGCGCCGAGGCGGCGCTGCAGGGTTTGCAGGCTCGCCGGCGCATAGCCACCCGCTTCGGGATTCGGCAGGTCGGCACGCGCGGGGCGCACCAGTTCTTCCGATACCGCATGCAGCCTGCCGCTGGCCGCGACTTCCGTCGCCAGCATCCGCTCCAGCGCAGGCCCCAGCCACGTGTCCTTGGCATTGCCCGAGAGGTTGCTGAAATCCACGATCGCCATCGCCCCTGGATCCGAAACCCGAAGGCTGCGCGCGGGTGCGACGCGTGGGTTGCGCCACCAGAGCACGCCGGCCAGCAGTGCGACAAGGGCCACGCCGGTTGCGCTCAGCCACAAGTTATCGCTGCGGCGGATCGTGGGTACGGCACCCGACGCAGCCGCAACCCATGCGGGGTCGGTCGACGTGGATTTCCTGCCGTCCAGCTCGTGGGTCGTCCCGGTGGCCGCTCCGGTACATGCGATTTTTTGTACCGGCGCCACGAAGCGGTAACCCAGCTTCGGCACGGTTTCGATGCAGCGCCCTTCGTCCTCGCCGTCGCCCAATGCGTGGCGGATCAGCCAGATGTGCTTGGTGAGGTTGGATTCGTGCACGAAACCGCGCGGCCACAGCGCGGACATCAGTTCGTCCTTGCTGACCAAGTGCCCGGCGCGTTCGACCAACAAGACCAGCGTGTCGAAAACCTTGGGCGTCAGCGTGACCGGCTGGCCGCGCACCGTCAGTCGGCGCTCGCGCGGATCGAGTTCGCAATCGGCGAAGCGGTAGACCGGATTTTCCTGCGCTGACACGGCCTTGGCCCGTGGCAGGAAGGGGGCAGGAATTTTGCCAGAAATCTGCCAGCGCGGCGGCAATGACAGAACCTGTCGGATGGCGCAGGTTGCAGCACGGGGAACGAACCGGATCGACCGGCCTGGTTCAAGCGGTCCGGGTTCCTCTTCGGTTTTCGTGAAACGGCGATTGCTCGCCTTGCTGCAACGGGATCCCTTCAACCGGAGGACATGCAATGAAACGTACAAGTCTCGCGATTTTCACGGCCCTGGTTTGCGCGTCCGCGCCGTTCGTCGGCCAGGCTTTGGCACAACCCGCGGAAGCGTCGCCGCCGTCCGGCCAGCTCGATCGTTTCGTCGGCGACGGCACCTGCACCGGCAACGTGATGGCGATGGACAAACATCCCGGGCACGCCACGACCGGCAAATTCCACGGCGAAAAGACGCTGGATGGCCACTGGGTCGTGATCCGTTACGACGAAGACACGACCACGGCCAACCCGAAGCCTTTCAGCGTCGTGCAATACATCGGCTACGACAAGGCGAAGAAGCGATTCATCGCAGTAACTTTCGACAACTCCGGGGCTCCCTACAGCATGGGCACGAGCCAGGGCTGGCAGGGCAACGCCATCACCTTCGACGAAAGGGCCGAGGGCGTCGAGGGGCTTGTCTTCCGCGACACCTTCACCAACGGTGACTCGGGCATGTCGAGCCATACCGGGACGATGAAGGACAAGCACGGCAAGTGGGTCAAGACCGACGAGGAAACTTGCCGCAAGGCGTGACGACGGCCGCGCCGCGATCCGCAGGCACCCGGGTTGCGGCGCGATCCGAAGTACGACGACACGAATACGCGCGTATTGCCATGAATGCGCTCCGGTCCCTCGCGGTGTTCGCACTTGCGGGCATGCTGGCGAGTTGCCAGCGGGCACACACGGCGCAACCTCCAATGATCGACTGGCGCACCAGCCCGCTGGATCTGAACCTGCGCGGGATGAACGGCAAGAGTTATCTGTTCCGCTGCCCCGCCGGCAAACCGGTGCCGGATTCGGTGGCGGGCAGCGGCGTGTACACGGATGCCTCGTCGATCTGTGCCGCGGCGGCGCACGCGGGCGCAATCGATGCCCAGCAGGGTGGTCCGGTGATGATCCAGATCCTTCCGGGCCAGGGCGATTACCGCGGCAGCACCCGGAACTTCATCCGCAGCACCACCTATCCGCGCGCCTGGGGCGGCAGCTTTGCGGTACTGTCGGCCACGGATTCGGGTGGCGGGAAAAAACCGTGACGCGTTTCGTCACGCAGTCGGACGCATGGATGAAAATCACGCGGTCCGGGCATCCCGCGGCGCCGTGCTCACTCGGTTTGTACCGACCAGCAGTGCGTGCGCGGAACGTGCGATCCGGTCGGTTGGGTCCATGCGCAGCGGGTGGTGCCCGCACGGCCGCGCGTCAGGATCATGTTGGCCGATTCCTGCGCGTTGTAAAGATCGACCCGTTGTGCGCCGGTCATGGCCTCGATGCTGCCGTGAAGCTGGAGCAAGGTGTCCATCGCGGCGATCTCGCGCTCGACCCGTGTGCGATCCGGTGCGGAAAGAAACGCGTACTCGCCGCCGACGCCCAGGCCCGCGCGCACTTGTGCGGCCTGCTCCTGGAAGCTCTGCGGCGTGCTGATGTCGAAGGGTTTGCCGCCGTCGAACCCGCCCGCCATCGCGGCGCCGGCCGCCAGCAACAAACCCGCCAAAACACCCATGGAACGATGCGAACGCATGCTGCACCTGCTGCGTCATGGACGCTGTGTCTGGGGTGTGGAAAGTTTCGTCCCGGGCGTGTTACGGCACCGTCAAGACAGCGGCGGCAGCGGGGCCACCGTGGTGCCTCCATGAAAGAAGCTCATTTGGGCTGTGTCCCTGCCTGTCTCCCTGCGAGGTGCACGCTTGGATGAAAACGCCTTGGGTAGGCAAGAAACGAGAAACCCGCGACGGGCGCGGGTTTCAAGGCAATTCTTGGAATGGATGGGAATTGCTGGAATGGTGCAGTGGTGCCCGGGAGAGGACTCGAACCTCCACGGTTTTACCCGCTAGTACCTGAAACTAGTGCGTCTACCAATTCCGCCACCCGGGCAGGGTTTTGGCCGCGGCGCAGGGCGCCAGCGAGCCGCGTACGATAGCGGTCGGGCGGCCCGGATGTCAATGCAACCGTGGCGGGTCGGCAGTGCACTAACCCGGAACGGTCGGCCGTGCTACCGTGAAACGTATCTCTGGAGGGTTTGGCGATGAACAGGCAATTCGTGGGTGTGGTGGTCGCGGGTGCGTTGGCTTTGCTGCTTGCTGTTCCCGTCCTGGCGGCCAGTGAATCGAAGGCATTGGATCCCGGCGCGATGGCGCCCGATTTCACCGCGACGGCCAGCCTCGCGGGCAAGGATTTCAACTTCTCGTTGAAGCAGGCGCTCGCCAAGGGTCCGGTGGTGGTCTATTTCTACCCGGCGGCCTATACCGGTGGTTGCGACCTCGAAGCGCACACCTTCGCGACCGAGGCGGATGCATTCGCCAAGGCCGGCGCCACCATCATCGGCGTGTCGGCGGATTCGGTGGCGCGGCTCAACCAGTTTTCGGCCGACCCGAAATACTGCGCCGGCAAGTTTGCGGTCGCGTCCGATCCCGCGGGCAAGATCGCGGCCACGTATGGACTGGCGATGATGCCGCCGCAGCAGGGCGTGACCGACGTGCACGGGAAGCCGGTGACCCATGGTTTCCTGCCACGCACCACGTTCGTGCTCGACCACGCGGGCAAGGTGGTGGCGCGGCTGTCGTCCAAGGACGACCACCTGAGCCCCGACCAGCACGTGCACCGCTCGCTCGAGATCGTGGAGAAACTGCAGGCCGGCAAGGCGCCGTAAAACCCCTGAATAACCTGCTGCGCTCGGCAGCTTGCGTGTCGGCGGTGCTCGCAATGCTCACGTACTGGTGTGTACGCTCCGCTTGCTGCGCTCCGGCGACCATGGAATGTTTGTGGCCATGGATGGCACTGCCTTCGCTCGCGACGGTTCTTCAGGGGTTTCAAAGTCGTCGCGCGCAGGACGGCGCTTGATTTCCGCGAGCCGCTCCGCGACGCTGGCGGCATGCCAAGACGCCAGCGTCCGCCTTCCCGCCCGACGCGCAAGCGCGCGGACAAGCCCACCCGCAAGCCAGCCGCCGCATCGCCGCCAACCCGGCCGATGCGTTCGCGCACGCCGGCCGCGAAGAATCCGCATGCGCGTGAGCACGGCAAGCCGCATGGCGGCTTCGTCGATCCGCACGCCGAGCGCGAGGCGCGGCGCTACGAACATCCCATACCGAGTCGCGAGGCGATCCTCGCATTGCTGGCCGAACGCGGCAGCCTGTTGCGTGCGGATGCCATCGCCGAAGCACTGGGCATCCGTGACGATGTGCGCCGCGAGGCGCTCGACAAGCGCCTGCGCGCGATGCTGCGCGATGGCCAGTTGCTGGAAAGCCGTCGCGGCGGCGTCGCGCCCGCCGAGAAAATCGGCCTGATCACCGGCACGGTGCTGGCCAACGCGGAAGGCTACGGGTTCCTGCGCCCCGACGAGGGCGGCGACGATCTGTATCTCTCGCCGGCGCAGATGCGCCAGGTGCTGCACGGCGATCGGGTGCTGGCGTCGGTGGTCGGCGTCGATCGGCGCGGACGCCGCCAGGGCGCGATCCGCGAAGTGCTGGAACGGCGCGCGCCGCGGCTGGTCGGGCGCGTGGTCGAGGAGCACGGCGTGGTGGTGGTCGATCCCGACGATCGCCGTCTGCACCAGGACGTGCTGATCCCGCACGATGCGCGCAACGGCGCGCGCGCGGGCCAGATCGTGATCGCCGAAATCACCGAACCGCCGACGTCGCAACGTGGACCGATCGGCCGCATCGTGTCGGTGCTGGGCGAGCGGCTGGCGCCTTCGCTGATCGTCGAGATGGCGATCGAGAGCCATGGCCTGCCGCACGAATGGCCAGTCGAGGTGACGCGCGCCGCCGAAGCCGTCGAGCCGCGCGTCACGTCGGCCGAACACGCGGGACGCGTGGACTTGCGCGGCGTTCCGCTGGTGACCATCGACGGCGCCGACGCGCGCGATTTCGACGATGCGGTGTACGCCGAACCGGTGCGTGGCGGCGGCTTCAAGCTGTTGGTCGCGATCGCCGACGTGTCGCACTACGTGCAACCGGAGACCCCGCTGGACGACGAGGCGTACCAGCGCGGGACGTCGGTGTATTTCCCCGGGTTCGTGGTGCCGATGCTGCCGGAGACGCTTTCCAACGGGATCTGCTCGCTGAACCCGGACGTCGAGCGCCTGTGCATGGTCTGCGAGATGCGTGTCGGGGCGACCGGCGAGGTGACCCGATCGAAGTTCTATCCGGGCCTGATGCGTTCGCACGCGCGCCTGACCTATGACGGGGTGTGGCGCGCCATCGGTGAACGCGATGCCGAAGCGCGGCGCGGCCTCGGCAAGCTGCTGCCGCACATCGACCACCTGCACGCGCTATACAAGGCATTCGATGCCGCGCGCAAACGTCGCGGCACCATCGAGTTCGAGACCAGCGAGGTCGACTACCGGCTGGATGACAAGGGCGAGGTGGTTTCGCTGGGTTCCCACGAACGCAACGACGCGCACAAGTTGATCGAGGAATGCATGATCGCCGCCAACGTCGAGGCGGCGAAGTTCCTCGCGAAGAAGAAAATCCCCGCGCCGTTCCGGGTGCACGCGCCGCCGCCCGCCGACAAGTACGAAGACCTGCTGGCTTTCCTGCGCGAATACAAGTTGAAGCTGCCGCCGGTCAGCGAAGTGCGGCCGCGCGATTTCGCTGCGCTGCTGAAGCGTGTGGCGGACCGCCCCGACGCCGAGTTGTTCCGCAGCGTACTGCTGCGCGCGCAAAGCCTCGCCAGCTACCAGCCGGCCAACCACGGGCACTTCGGCCTGGCGCTGGACGCCTACGCGCATTTCACCTCGCCGATCCGGCGTTATCCCGATTTGCTGGTGCACCGCGCGATCCGCTACGCGCTGGCGGGCGGCAAGCCGGCCGCGTACCTGTACACCGAGAGCAAGATGGCGACCATGGCCGCGCACTGCTCGCGCACCGAGCGGCGCGCCGAGGAAGCCGAGCGCGACGTCGACGAGCGCTACAAGTGCGCGTGGATGGAGCAGCACGTCGGCGCCGAGTTCGACGGCATCATCACCGGCGTCACTTCGTTCGGACTGTTCGTGGAATTGACCGAATCGAAAGTGTCGGGGTTGGTGCACATTACCCAGTTGCGCAACGACTACTACCATTTCGACGCACGCCGGCACGAATTGCGCGGGGAGCGTACCGGCACGGTGTTCCGGCTCGGCGACGCGGTGCGCGTGCAGGTGCTGCGCGCCAGCATGGAGGATCGCCGGATCGATTTCCGGTTGGTGAGCAATGATTCCTTCCCCCGCTTGCGGGGGAAGCCGCCATCCATGGCCAAAAACTCCGTGGTGCCGAAGGCGGATGGGGGCAGTTATCGCGTGCAAACGAGCAAGGAATGAATATGCGGGATTTTCGCTTCGGTTGCCCCCCACCCCAACCCTCCCCCGCAAGCGGGGGAGGGAGAAGGTCATGAGCGAATCCTGGATCGTCGGCATCCATCCGGTCGAAGGCGCGCTCGCCAACGATCCGTCGCGTGTGCGCGAGGTTCTGGTCGAGCAGGGCACGCACAACCCGCGTGTTACCGAACTCGTGAACGAAGCCAAACGCCTGGGCGTGCGCGTGCACGCGCGCCCGCGCGCGATGCTGGACAAGGTTTCCGGTCATGCGCGGCACCAGGGCGTGGCCGCCAACTACGAGGTGCCCGCGGCGAAATCCGAACACGATCTCGCGGATTTGCTGGATTCCGACGACGCGCTCTTCCTCGTGCTGGACGGCGTCACCGACCCGCACAACCTCGGGGCGTGCCTGCGCAGCGCGGCGGCAGCGGGTGCGACGGCGGTGATCGTTCCGAAGGACCGTGCGGTCGGCATCACGCCGGTGGTGCGGCGCGCGTCGGCGGGCGCGGTGGATCGCGTGCCGTTGATCGAAGTGACCAACCTCGCGCGTGCGTTGCGCGACATGAAGGACGCGGGCGTGTGGCTGACGGGGCTTGCCGGCGAAGCGCAGGCATCGCTGTACGACGTGGACCTCAAGGGCAAGGTCGCGCTGGTGATGGGCGGCGAGGGCGAGGGGATGCGGCGTCTCACGCGCGAAGCGTGCGACCGCCTGGCGCGCATCCCGATGCCGGGCGCCATGGAAAGCCTCAACGTTTCAGTGGCGACGGGCGTCGCGCTGTTCGAGGCGGTACGTCAACGGAGGGGCGAACAATGAGTGTGACCTTCACTTGGCCGACCATCGTCGGCCTGATCGGTACCCTGCTGGTGCTGCTCGCGTTTTTCCTGCTGCAGGTGGACAAGCTGCGAGGCAACGGGCCGATCTACCAGTTGATGAATGCGATCGGCGCTGCGGCGATCATCGTGTCGCTGTTTTACGAGTTCAACCTTGCCGCGATGCTGTTGGAAATCGCCTGGCTGGCCATCAGCGTCTACGGCATCGTGCGCGGACTCCGGGGCGGGCGCGCCAGGCATTGAAGTGCGTCAGCGGCGTTTGCCCGCCTTCCTGATTGCCGTGACACGCTTCGTCGTGCGCGCATCGTCGCGGCGCCGCTCGCGGAAGGCCGAGTTGTAGGCCTTGATTTCATTGCGCAGCGTTTGCGAAGCCTTCGGCAGTTTGCCGGCATCAACGGCTTGCTCCATCCGCCGCATCAGGTCCCAATCGTGGTAATCGCGATAGGGCTTCAGGTCCAGGTCCTTCGGCACTTTCTTCAGGCGTTCGTCGCCGATGCTTTTCACGTACTTCTGCATGAAGCGGTCGTAGGCGTGCCATGAAACGCGTTCGGCGCGCACCGCGGCTTCTTCGGCGCGGGTCGCGATCTGGTGCGCGTGCAGGTAGTGCAGGTCGAGCTGGTCGATCAGGGTCTTCTCGACTTCCTCGTGCATGATCAGGAAGCGGTCCACGTCGATGGTGCGTCCGCGGTACTTGAAGCTGAAGGGCAGGTGGCGGTCGATGTAGATGGTCTTGCCGTCCATGCTGTAGCCGGCGAGATAGGGGATGTCGTGGCTGCGGTCGAGTTTCTTCACCCGGCGCAGGATCGCGTCCAGCGCGCGGTCCAGCATCAGGCTGGAAACGAACCAGTTCGGCGTGTGCAATTTTTCATGCGGTGCATCGGGATGGCAGGCGCGGTCGAAATGCATGGACTTGCTCCGTGGGTAACCGCGCGCAGCATACGCCGCTTGCCGCGCGCCGGCGGATGGTCCGGGCGGTTATGCTTTCGTCTTCCCGCGGGCGAGCAGCGATGGACGAACGCTACCGACGCATCTACGCCGCGATCGCGGCGATCCCGGCCGGACGGGTCGCCGGCTACGGCCAGATCGCCGCGCGCGCCGGGCTGCCGGGCCGCGCGCGGTTGGTAGGTGCGGCGTTGCGCGACTCACCGGACGGCATGCAATTGCCGTGGTACCGGGTGCTGCATTCGAATGGCACCATCGCGCTGCCGCGCGGCAGTCGCGGATTCCGCGAACAGACGAAGCGTCTGCGCGCCGAAGGCGTGGACGTGCGCAATGGCCGCGTGCCGATGCAGGCGTTCGGGCTCGATGCCGACCTGGATCGCGCCCTGTGGGGCATCGGTTGAAAAGGGAAGTGGTGGCCAAGGGCGGAATCGAACCACCGACACGGGGATTTTCAGTCCCCTGCTCTACCAACTGAGCTACTTGGCCAGACCGGCCGCGACCGCTTTGTTGCCCGCCTTGCGCGAGCGGCAATCACGAACCGGCTATTACAGCGGCCACGGCTGCGAGCGTCAAGCGGTTTTCCTGCGGCCGGCACTGGTGTCCGGGCGGCATCACACGAACCGGATCGCGTGCCCTTCGCGGTCGAACGCCGCGAATTCGCCCACCCGGCCGTCGTGGATGGCGTTGACCATGAAGCGCAGCGGCTGGTCGGCCTCGTCGCTGTTGGGCGCGATGCCGCCGCGGCCTTCGAGGCCGCCGACGAACACGATGTCCCAGTGTTGGCCGGTTTGTTCGGACTCGGCAGCGAGCCTGGCGAAACTGGCGATCTCGTCGGGCATCTTGTCCACGCACAGGCAAGGTTGCAGATGTCCGCCGACGCCGCGTTCGAAGCTTTCCTTTTGTGCGTTGGTGGCGTGCTGGCCAAGCTCGCGGCGCGCGAACACGAACAGCAAGCGTTGCGGTTCTTGCTGCTGCCGTGATGCCGCGAGCAGCGCGTTGAAATCGTCCAGCGATGCGGCGGTGGCCATGGTGGTTACTTGCGTTGGGCGTGGTCGCCCGGTTGGTAATGGCCGGGTTCCGATCGAAACGGAATCGCGAGGCGGTTCCAGCCGTTGATGGCGATGATCGCGAGCGAGAGGTCCACCAGTTCCTTGTCGTCGAACTGCTTGCGGACTTCCTCGTACAGTTCGTCCGGCACGTCGTTTTGCGAAATGTGGGTCAGCGCTTCGGTCCATGCCAGTGCCGCGCGTTCGCGTTCGCTGTAGAACGGCGATTCGCGCCATGCATCCAGCAGGTACAGGCGTTGTTCGGTTTCCCCGGCGGCGCGGGCATCCTTGGAGTGCATGTCGAGGCAATAGGCGCAGCCGTTGATCTGCGAGGCGCGCATCTTCACCAGCTCCATCAGTTTGTGTTCGAGGCCGCATTGATCGACGTGCGCTTGCAGCGTGCGCATGGCCTTGAAGCCATCGGGTGAAGCCTTGACGTAGTTGAGGCGTTGCGACATGTACGTAATCTCCAGAGTTGTCGGCTGTTGTGGAAAGTCAGGCCAGGGAAGGCCGTTCTGGTGTCATTTGGTTTCTGACCGTGCCGGAGATTCTGAACTCCGGGTGGGCAGCGATCAGGGACGATCGCACGACTAGTGGAACGGAACCGGCGCGTGGTCGGTCGGCGCAGGGTGCATGAAGAAATCATGCAGGTATTTTTCGCCTTCGTCGTCGAGCACGGTGACGATGGTCTCGAGCTCGGGATGCTGTTCGCGGATTCGCCGCGCCGCGATCATGTGCGCGCCCGAACTCGGGCCGCAGAACAGGCCGCGCGTGCGTGCGAGCTTGCGCATTTCCGCGACCGCTTCGGCGCTCGCAACCGCGGTGGTGTCGCGGACGAGGTCGCGATGGTGCGCGAAGATGCCGGGGACGAAACCATCCGAGATGCCTTCGATCTGGTGCAGCGCGACCTCGCCGCACAGGATGGTGCGCGATTCGGAAGGTTCCATCGCGAACAGCCGCACGTTCGGGTTTACCTTGCGGAATGCCTGGCCGACGCCGATCAGCGTGCCGCCGGTGCCGACGCCGTGCACGAAGGCGTCGGGGACGCGGCCGTCCGGGAGTTGCGCGAGGATTTCGGGGCCCAACCACTCGCGGTTTTCCTCGACGTTCCATTCCGACTCGAACTGGCCGGGGAAGAAGAAACCCGGCTGGTTGCCGAGTTCGCGCGCGCGCTCCAGTGCATCGTTGACGTGGAAGGTGCCGCAGAACAGCACCTCGGCGCCGTAGGCGCGCGAGATCGCGACGCGTTCGCTGGACAGGCCTTCCGGCATCACCACGAGCATGCGGTAGCCCTTGACCGCGGCCACCATCGCGAATGCGTTGCCGGTGTTGCCGCTGGTGGCTTCGACGATGGTGTCGCCGGGCTTCAGGCGGCCGCTGGCTTCGGCGCGCTCGACGATGTGTTTGGCGATGCGTGCCTTGATCGAGCCGGACGGGTTGAGGAACTCGCACTTCGCGAAAATGCCGTCGATGTCCAGCAACGGCGTGTCGCCGATGGCATCGAGGATATTGGCCGAAAGCCCTGTGTAGCGCGTCGCCATGGCGTGGGTTCCGATGCGGACTTCGCAGTGTGCGTGCGCGGCGCGTCGGTTTGAATGATCCACGTCAGCCGGCTTGCGCGGCCGCGACGCAGGCCGCGGCCGCGTGGCGCCAAGGAGGGATCACCAGGATGCGCTGGAGGATGCCGGCGCGCTGCCGGCCTTGAGCGCGTCGGCTGCCTTGTTGCCGTCGCTGTGGATCGTGTCCAGGTCGGTGGCCTGCAAACCCGCCTCGGCCGCAGCGAGGGCGCTTTCCAGCTTGCCCTTGAGTGCTGCGTTGCCTTTCGAGTCCGGGATCGCGCCATTGCCCTGGCCCTTGCAGGGTTCGCCCGCGGCGGCGTCGAAGCCGCTGCCCTTGGGTCCCACCAGGCAATTGATGACGTGGTGCAGGTGCGCGTGTCCGATTTCGACCGTGTCGGCGCTGGCCGCCATCAGCGCATGCGCGTGCGCGGTGGCGACTTCGTTCGACGCGGAAGGGGTCTGGGCAACTGCGCCGAAGGCGAGTCCGCTCGCCAGTGCTGTGGCGACGCCGGCAGCCAGCAACTTGTTCATTGCAACCTCCAGTCGATGTTGGGCGGGATCAGGATATTGCAGCGTACGCGCGGCAATGTAATCGGAACGTGTAGCGGCAACGTGGCCTGCGGATCACACGGTTTCGAACAGCGCCATGAACCCGAAATCCATGTGCTGCTGCATGTGGCAATGGAACAGGGTCAGGCCGGGCTGGTCGGCGGTGAAATCGACTTCGGTGGTCTGGAACGGCGGCACCAGCACCACGTCCTTCATCACGCCCGCGGTCGATTGGCCGTGGATGCGGGTGAGCTCGAAGCTGTGGCGATGCAGGTGCAGCGGATGGATGTCGCCGCTGGCGTTGCGGAACCGCAGGCGGTAGCGCTTGCCGAGGCGCAGCTTGCGCGTGACGGGCATCGTCTTCCAGTCGTAGGGCACGCCGTTGATCGCATACTGGTCGAAGCCTTCCGCCGCGCTCTGGCGCGCGGTGATCAGCATGTCGATGGTTTCGTCGGGACGCGCGGGTTTGCGTGCGGGATCGGCGAACAGGCGATAGTCCCACTTGAACGTGGGTGGCGCGTGCCATTGCGGATCGCCGCCGGCACCGGCGTATTCCACGACGATGCCCATGCCACCCTCGCGGTCGGCATCGATGGTTTCGCCGAGTACCCAGATGCCGGGATGGTTCATCTCGACGATCGCGGAAATGCGCTCAGCGGCGCCCATCCACAACACCGGAACCTCGACCGGATGTGGCACCGGGCAGCCGTCCAGCGCGATGACCTTGAAGGCATGGCCGGGCAGCGCGAGGCTGCGGTTGTCGGTGGCGCTGGCGTTGACGACGTGCAGCAAGACGCGCTCGCCGCGCTTGACGCGGATCGGTTCGCCGTGTCCCAGCGACTTGCCGTTGATCGCGAACGCACCGTAGGCCAGTTCGTAACCCGGCGGCAGTTTGCCGGCGCCGGGGTCGGCGTTGGCGGCGATCGTCACCAACGGCAGCTCCATGCCCTCCGGCGCCATGAACGGGATGTCGTTGTCCATGCGCGTGAGGTAGGGCAGGAACTCCTTCAATGTCAGGAACACTTCGCGGTCGTAGGCGCCGGGTTCGTGCTTCGGTTCGATGAAGACGGGGCCGGCCAGGCCGGTGTAGAGCCCGCGCGCAAGGTTGGCGCCGGCGCGCACGTGCGTGTGGTAGAAGCGCAGTCCCGCCGGCGTCGGCGTGAAGACCTCGCGGCGATGGCCGTGTGCGGGGACCGGCGGCGTGCGTTCCTCGTCGGCCCCGTCCACGTCGTCGGGCAGGTACTGGCCGTGCCAGTGCACCTGTTCGTCGTGGTCGGTGTCGTTGTAAATGTCGACGACGGTGCGCCGGCCCTGCCTGAAGCGCAGCAGCGGGCCGGGGAAATCGCCGTTGTACAGGGTGGTCGAGACGAGTTTTTCGGGGCCGAGTTCCAGCACCCCGGTGGCGATGCGCAAGCTGTAGTCGGCCTTGCCGACGATGCCCGCCGTCGGCGCGGTGCCCGGCTGGTGCATGGATTGGGTGCGTGCCAGGGCATCCGAGGCAGGCGCGAGCCCCGCGGCCAGGGCCGAGAGGCCGGCACTCTTCAGGAAATCGCGGCGATCCACGTTCGGTTCCTTCGGCAACGCGAAGGGGCATGATAGAAGATCGCCGCGGCATTCGACGCGTAGTCGCGCGCGGTTTCGCGCGGTGCGCCGGCGGACGCGATCGTCCGCCGCGATGGGCGGGTGGTCGACGCCGACACCGGCAAGACCTTGGCGTATCGGGTGCCGGCGCTGCTTGCCGGCAAGCGGGTGATGGTTTCGGGCAGCCGGAGGGTCAGCTCGATTTGCGCCAGTTCAGCTTGACGACGTGGTCGTTCTCTTGTGTCGGTTCCGACAGTGTCGCACCGCCGTTGCCGGTCATCGTGATCAGCGAGGCGCCGCTGAGGTTGTCGATGCGCCCCGAGCCGCCGGCGATGCATTCGTCGAAGTAGCACGCGGCATAGTCGGTGAGGTTGGCGACCGATCCTCCGACCGTGGGACGCTCGACGATCCACTCGGCCACGTTGCCGGTCAGCGTCGTGCCGCGCGGTGGGGTGATCTCGAAACGCGTGCCGACGCCTTCCGACTGGTTGCTGAAGTAGACCGTGGCGTGGCTGGTGGTGTCGGCGCAGATCAGGCAATACATCACGTCGCCCGCCGAGACGGGCAGGTTGCCGATCTTCACCTCGCCCGCGGGAAACCACTCCCACCACGTGTAGACCTGCGCGGCGGTGATGAACCAGATCTTCGTGATCTGGGTTTCAGTTCCCGCCTGCAGCACGTCGTTGGAATTCCAGCCGTCGATGCCGACCCACTCCGACGCGTAATAGGCGCCGTCAGTCCGGGTGTTCGGACTCGGCACGGTCCACTGGCCGCCGACGAAGCCGTACGGCTTGCCGGCCGGCGAGAAGTCCGCCGCACCGGACCAGTTGTTGGACGTGGCGTTGGAAATGCCCGCCGTACCCAGACGCGCGCTGACGGCGCGACGGCCGGAGCCACGCGCCGGGCCGTGCTTGATGTGCTCGCGATGCTCGAACTCGGGGGCAATCCACAGCCGGGTGCGTGACATCACCCCGTCCCAGAGCCTGCGCAACTGCGGCTCGGTTTTGGCGTCGGGGCGGCGTGGCAACCGGTAGGCCGCAAGCTGCCGGGCCGTTGCCTTCATCGGGTCGAACCTCTCCGGCAGCGGACCCAGGGCTCGTATCCGGAAACCCTTGCGGGTCAGCGTTTCCGGGACGAATCCCGCCGGTTCCCGCGTCTTTCTGCCGCTCCTGCTTCCACGCGCGCCTGAGGTTGCCATGACGGTTCTCCATTTTGTGGTTGATCGGTGTCGGCGGCCCGGGAGTGCGGTTCAACAGGCGCCGGCGTCCGGGTTCGGTTCGCCTGCTCACTCCGCATCGGGGGCCGGTGGGCAGCAGCGGTACTCCTGCGATTTATCGAGCAGCGCGATCTGCTTCTGCAGCAGATCGTTCTCCAGCTTCTTGCGCTCGACGTCGAGTTGGATGGATTTCAGGCGCGTGTCCTCGCACACATTGCAATCATCGAGGCAGCCCTTGACCAGGATGCCGGGTGTCGGCAGCGACGACTGCCGCACGAATGAGTATCGCTTCTGCGCGTCGGTGGACACCTTGCCGTTCTTGTCCAGCAGCCCTTCCTTCACCAGCTCGTCCTGCACCTGCTTGAGCGCTTGCGCGCGCAACGCGGCGGCCAGAACGGGGATCTGCAATCGGAACGCCGTCGCGACGCCGATCCGGTCGCTGTTGGAGGGGCTGGTCGCGGCCTGCAGATAAGTTGCGCTGCGCTTGGCGTCGGTGGACAGCACGCCGTTGGAAAGCACGCCGACGCCGGTGCTGGGCGCGAGCGGGTTGGCCGCGACCCGGGTGAAGTCGTTGGCGGGGTCGGTGTCCATCATCGCCCGCAGATCGACGGACTCCAGCGTGTAGCTGATCGTCTGGGTCTTGTTGATCTGGTAGAAGAAGAACGTCACCGCGTGGCAGTCGTTGCCGTTCTGGAACTCGCGCGAGGCGGATTCGTAGTGGTCCTGCGACTCGCTCTCGGTATGCGTGCGGCTTTCGGATTCGCCGATCGACACGCTGGAGGCCTTGCGTACGCCCATCTCTGCCGCGCGTGACGAGGATTGCGCGTGCTGGCTGTGTTCACCAAGGAAATCCGAAACGGAATTCGAATCGAAATTGCCGCTCATGCTGGCCGAGCCGCCCAGGCCGAAGATGTTCACGCCGGCGTCGGCCTTGCCGTCCACGTGCGAATGCGACTGGTTGCTGGAGTGGGCCTCGTCGCGCGAATTCACGTCGAACAGCGAGTCGCTCATCTGCTGCATGAAGAACGATTCTTCCGACGACTGCGAATTGCGATAGCCGAACTTGCTCTCACTGTCGAAGGTGAACTTGGAGCGGCGGTCGGACGTGAACAGCCGCACCTTCTCGCCCGGCAGCAAGGTCGTGGTGTAGAGCAGATCGCCCAGCGCGAGCGGTCCGCGACAGCGCTTCAGGTGGAAATGCAGCTTGACTTCGACCGGGATGGTCGGCAGCGCGACCGTGCCGGGCTGGGAGCCGGCCGTGGCCGGGTAGGTCAGGCGGTAGAAGAAATCCAGTTCATCGCACACCTTGTCCGGTTCGAGGACCGGGCAGCAGGGCATGGTTTGTTGTTTGGTGTCGGTCTGGGCGGCCATCGCGAATCTCCTGTCGGCTTTGCAATCGATTTGCACGTGCATTACGTGCATCGTCGAAAAATGCCTTTCTTGAGCAACCCGGCGACATCGCGGGCGTCCACGGACTGCACGGCGCGGCCGACGGCGAATGGATAGGCATGTCCGCTGACGGCGCCACGCACCACGATCGGAGCCGCGCCGAGGTAGCGGATCGGCGCCTTGGCGCGCAGCGCGGCATCACCGACCACGTGCGCGATCCCGCCCACCGCAACGCGCGGCGCCCTCGGCGATTGAATCGCCTGACTAGCTCTCAGTGCCATCCGGCCTTGACCGCAACACGACATGTTCGTTGTTCTCCGGAAAATGGGACGGCTCCACCTGCAGTGCGGTGCGTTCCGGGCCCAGACGCTCCAGCAGGCACGCCGCGCCGGAAACGGCCAGCCAGGCCGGTACCCAAGCCAGCGCCGGGCCGGTGACGATGAAAGTGAAGGGGATGGCGATCCATAGCGAAAGGCATTGAAAACAGTCCATCAGGGTTCCCAACACGCTGGTCCCGAATTTCGATCGCAGCTTCAGGATCAAATCCGCCGGCCCGTCTTCCTCCGCGAGCAGGTGCGTGACCCGCCAGGTTCCCAGCGCGGCCAGCGCAAGCGCGAACCATGGGTCGATGGCGTTCACGATCCTTTGGATTCGCGTTCCGCTGCCCGCGCAGTCACCGTGGGCCGTCTCCGTCCGCCCCGCCTGCGCGCGGCGGCGGGCATACTCCCGGACACAGGTCCGGGCGCAGCACGGTGAACGAAAGCTCGAACTGGTTGAAATGCGTCACGCTCGGGTCCGAACAACCGTTGGTGGTGCGCTTCCATGCCCACAGCCGGAACAGGTAGGCGCAGCACTCCGGGAAATCGGAGCCGTGCAGCACGACCTTGAAATCTCCGCCGTACCAATGCGCACGCGGCGCGCCCTGGCCCAGCGCCTGGCTGTAGCTCGGTCCGAACTCCGCGGTCGGATCGGCGGCCAATGCGCCGACGCCGCCGGTTGCGTCCACGTACGACGGCGCCGTGATGTAGAAGGCCTGGTTGGCGCCGTACTCCGCCCGCAACCAGTACCCGCCGAGATGGCCGTCCTGCACCGTCGCCGGACACGTGACGCTGAAATGGATCGTCAGGGTGTCGGTGGGCTCCAGTCGCGCGATGTCGCAGGCCGAAACGCATTCCTGTCCCGGCAATCCCTCGTTCTTCCAGATCTCGCGGATCCAGCAATCCGGCTCCACCGTGCACATGTGGATGATGCCGCCGCAGGCATGCGGAATCTTGCACGGCGCAGGCAGCGACGGGCCGGGGTGCAGCATCGCCTGGTTGTCGATGCGCAAGTACACCTGTTCCGCAGTGTCTTCGCCGCAGGTCGGCAGGATGCGCTCGCTCGTCGCGATCAGGTTGTCGGAGGCGTCCGCCGCGAAACCGTCGAACTGCAACTGGTACAGCGCATCGGGGGTGAGTCCCGGTTGCGTCGTGTCGAAATAGAACAATGTGGCGTAATCGTTCCAGATCACCTGTCCGCCGAAGCGCGGAATGCCCGGATTGAGCTCCTCGTAGTGATGACGGCTGACGATCACCAACTGTCCGTTCTTGAGGATGGGCGTGAAGGCCACCGCCACGAACGAGGTGCCATCCCAGTAGCTGCGCGTGAATCCTCCGAACGCCGGACTCGGCAGGTCGGCCCACGGTGCGCCGTCCTTCGAGTACCGCACCTTGAAGTAGTCCACGTCCCAGCCGACGCCACCTTGTATCTGCAGCGATCCGTAGAACGGATTGTCCTTCCATGGATCGGCGTCCACCGCGCGGGTGCGCGCGTAGCCGCGCAGGTCCGGAGGCCCCGCGTCGGCGCCGATCAAATCCACCGGCGTGCAGCCGACCCAGGTCAGCTTCAGGCATTCCGGGCACTCCGGATCGCGGCAGGTCGGGATGCAGCACGCGAGATCGTTGGCGATCAAGGTCACGTTCAACGTGGTCGGAATGTCCCAGCGCGTCTGCGCGTTGGTTTCCGTGTAGATCACGTTGATGCGGTCGCCGCAGCGCTGGGTGGCGCGGAACACCACGTCCGGCGCGCAATCGCTCCAGTTCCACCACGGCCAGACGTGCAGTGCCGCCAGTTCGGGCGAAGCCGGCAGCGTGGCGCGCAAGGCCTCCGCCGAAATCGCGCCGGCCGGCTGCTGCACCGCGGGCAGCGACAACGCGCCTTGCGTTGCGGCGGCCAGCACCGGTCCCGGCAGGCCCGCGGCGCCGCCCAGCAATTGCTGGAACACCGTCGGGTCCGGATCGGGGCCGGGCGGGATTGGCGGCAGCGGAGGTTGCGCGGTCGCGAGCAGTTGCTGGATGCGCGTCAGGATGTCGGGGTCGATCGCGGGGTTGGGACGCAGCCACGGCAGCCAGCGCAGGCAGCACCAGCGGAAACTGATGTGGAAGTTGCCGTTGATGTCGGTGACGGCGCTGGTGATCAGGTCGCGCCAGTACCACCACCAGAAACGATCCACGTCCCAGGCTTCGACCACCGCGCCGGGAACCGGCTCGTCGCAGAACCGCCAGCGGTGCAGCTTCGGATCGTAGTACCAGTGCCGGCAGACGATGCGGCCATTGATCGTGTAGGTCCGGCAGCAGATCAGCCAGCACCAGTAGATCGCCGGTTCGACCGCGATGCGGCCGATTTTCAGTTCCGCGCTCCTGACGGCGGCCGTCTTCGCGGTGCCGCGTTCCTTGAGGTGGGCCAGTTCGACCACCTGCTTGACGGTGTCGATGGACAGGAACTCGCGGTCCGCCAGGTTGGGCCCGGCGACCAGGACGACCGGGCAGGGCAGGCGCGCCCCCGGGAGGACCGGCGGCTCGAACTCCACCTCGAATGGCAGGCGCCGTTGCTTCGCGCTTCCCGCCTTGAGGACGGCCGAGCCGAGCACGCTTCCCTCGCGCACCACGGCCACGCGCAAATCCAGGTCCGACTTGTATTGCTCGTCCGGAATCTGGCTCAGATCGAGTTCGCCGGTGATCCTGGCCATGGTCGCCTCCCTTGGCGCGCACCACTCGGCGCGCAGTGACGGGGATGGCGAGCATGCGGCGCGGCAAGGCCGCGTGGTTAGAACCAAGCTGCGCTCGAATGGGACGATTCTGCGCCGTGTGCAGCAGGTGGTATCGGCTACGAAGCTTGCGTGCGTGGCTGGAAGTGACGCTGGTACTGGGTCGCGGGCACGCCGACGAAGCGCCGGAACATGCGTCCGAAATGCGACAGGTCGTTGAAGCCGACCGCGTACGCGACCTGCGAGACCGAAGCGTCGGGTTCGGCCAGGAAGTCGCGCGCCTTGGCGATGCGGTACTGCAGCAGGAAGCGCCGGAACGACAACCCGTGCTCACGATGGAAGTCGCGGCTGAACTCCGACTCGGACAGATGGCAGAGCCCGGCCACCATTTCGATGCGGACCGGCTCTCCGTAGTGCTCGCTGATCCACGCGATGGCTGCCGCGGTATGGCGCGCCGCGATCAACGGCTTGCGCAAATGCCCGGCAGGTGCGAGCAGGTCAGGTGGAAACGGGTCGATCTGCCATCCGTTCGACGACGCGGATTCGGCCGCATGTGTCAGGGCTTCGATCAGGCGAGCGAGGGTCACGGCGGTGACCGGCTTCACCCTGTAATCCCAGACCCGTGAGCGGAACGCCCAGATCGCGAGCGCCTCGGAGTGATACTCGGTGAACATCAACACAGGCAGCTCGGGAAATCCGTGCCGCACCAGCGGCACCGCCCGCAAACGTCCCTGGTCGGGGTAGTCGTATTCGATGCAGAAGAATTGCGGCCGGTGTTCTGCAACGGTGCCGTGGATGTCCTCGATCCGTGAGATACGCAGCGCGTCGCAATAGGGCTCGGCATCCGGACAGAGGCCACATTGCTGCGGGATGCACCGCAAATCCAGCCAGACGGCTCGCGGAGTCACCATGCCTGCACCATGCACGCATTCGGCCCCTGATGTCCATTTCGCAGTCGGGCTTGCGAACCGGCTGCGCGATCGAACCGCTACGCTACCGCCGATGCCGGCGGCTGGAGTGAGGCCGCCGTCACACCTGCGAGTGGATGGCATCCGTTGCGGCGTCGAAGCGGGCAGGCTGGAGCCATTCCCCAACGCGCAAACAAGATTTCCGGTTTCGCGCGGGGCGACGCTCCGCGATACTTGCCGGGTGACCAAGGTAGTCGACGATCCTGCCGCTTCTGCACTGCTCGGCGCCGAGGGCCCGTTTGCGTGCGAGGTGCCGAACTTCGCGCCTCGCGAAACGCAGCAGCGGATGGCCGATGCGGTGGCGGACGCGATCGACAGCCGCGACGCGCTGGTGGTCGAAGCCGGCACCGGCACCGGCAAGACCTTCGCGTATCTGGTGCCGGCGTTGCTCTCCAGCAAGCGGGTGATCGTCTCGACCGGCACGCGCAACCTGCAGGACCAGTTGTTCCACCGCGACCTGCCCCGCGTGCTGTCGATCCTGGGCGCGAAAGCCGACGTCGCGTTGCTGAAGGGCCGCGCCAATTACCTGTGCCGCTATCGCCTGCAGCAGACGATCGAATCGGGCCAGTTCAGGTCGCGCACGCAGGTGGACGATTTGCAGAAGGTGCGCGCGTGGGGCGCGCGCACGCGTACCGGCGATCGCGCGGAATTGATCGAAGTGCCGGAAGGCTCGCCGCTGTGGCCGCGCGTCACGTCCACCGCCGAGAATTGCCTCGGCACGGAATGCCCGCTGTACGACGACTGCTTCGTGTTCAAGGCGCGCCGTCGCGCGCAGGATGCCGACATGGTGGTGGTGAACCATCACCTGTTGCTGTCCGACCTCGCACTGAAACGCGAAGGTTTCGGGGCGATCCTGCCGGAGGCCGAGGCCTACATCCTCGACGAGGCGCACCAGTTGCCGGAGCTCGCGGGGCAGTATTTTTCGGTCGGCGTCAGCGCGCGCCAGGTGAAGGAACTCACCGCCGACGCGTTGGCCGAATGCGCGGGCCAGCCGGGCGCGTTGGCGTTGCTGCAGCCGGCGCTGGACTCGGTGAATGAAGCACTGCGCAAGGCGCGGCTTGCCTTCGACACCTTGCCGAAGCGCGGCGCGTTCGCGCAACTGGAGGCCGACGCGGGAGCGGCCGAGGCACTGGAAAACCTGGGTGATGCGCTGGCCGACCTGGCCGGCGCGCTGATGGGGCAGGCCGAGCGTTCCAAGGGCCTCGCCAGCGTGCACGCGCGTTGCGTGGTGCTGGACCAGCGCCTGCAGCGGATCGCCGGTCGCGACGGCGAGGACGAGGTGCGCTGGTACGAGTTGTCCGACCACGGGTTCGAACTGAGCGCGACGCCGCTGGATCTCGCGCCGCAATTGCGGACGTTGCGCAACGCCACCGAGGCGGCGTGGATCCACACCTCGGCCACGCTTGCGGTCGCCGGACACTTCGATCACTTCACGCGCCAGATGGGCCTGGTCGATCCAGTGACGCTGGACCTCGGCAGCCCCTTCGATTACGCGCGCCAGGCGTTGTGCTGGCTGCCGCCGGGGTTGCCGGAACCGGCAGCACGCGACTACACGCAGCGTGTGATCGAAACCGTGCGGCCGGTGCTGGAAGCGTCGAAGGGTCGCGCGTTCCTGCTGTTCACTTCGCATCGCGCGTTGCGACTGGCGGCCGAGCTGTTGGCCGACGCGCCGTGGCCGCTGTTCGTGCAGGGCACGGCGCCGCGTCATCAACTGCTTTCCGACTTCCGCGATTCCGGCAACGGGGTGCTGCTGGGCGCCGCGAGTTTCTGGGAAGGCGTGGATGTGGCCGGCGAAGCCCTGAGCGTGGTGGTGATCGACAAGCTGCCGTTCGCCTCGCCCGACGATCCGGTGCTGCAGGCGCGGCTCGACGCGGTGCGTCGCGCGGGCGGCAATCCGTTCCGCGACTGGCAGATTCCGGCCGCGGCGATCGCGCTGAAGCAGGGCGCGGGACGCCTGATCCGCGACGTGCACGATCGCGGCGTGCTGGTGTTGTGCGATCCGCGCATCGCCAGCAAGTCGTACGGAAAATTGTTCCTCGCCAGCCTGCCACCGATGCCGCGCACGCGCGAACTCGCCGACGTGCAGCGGTTTTTCGGTGACATGACCGCTTGAGGAGCGTCCGTTGCCTGGAAAGCGGCGCGCCGCAACGTTGGGTCTCTGTGCTTCGCGTGGCCGCCCCGCGATGCCTGCGGCAGGACCTCTCCCTGCGGCGATCCGGGTCGTCCGAGCTTGAAAACGAGCGATCGAGACAAGATGTCATGGAGTGGATCCGAGAAGAGAGACCCGCCCACATGGACCAGCTGGCCAACGACTATCCGGATGCGATCCTGGCCCCGCGCGAGCCGCCCTGCCTCTCGCTTTACCAGCCCACCCACCGCAGCCACCCGGACAAGGCGCAGGATCCCATCCGCTATCGCAACCTGCTGAAGACCCTGGCCGGCTCGCTTCGCGAGAAATACGCCAAACGCGAAGTCGGCGAGCTGCTGGACCCGCTGCACGCGCTGGCCGACGACGTCCAGTTCTGGAACCATGCGCGTGACGGGCTGGCGGTGCTGGCTGCACCAGGTTTTTTCCGTGCCTACAAACTGCAGCGCCCGGTGCCGGAGCTGGCGGTAGTCGCGGACAGTTTCCACACCAAGCCGCTGGTGCGGATCATGCAATCGGCGGAGCGTTTCCACGTGCTGGGCCTGGACCGGCATCGCGCCCGTCTGTTCGAAGGCAATCGCGACCACCTCGACGAAATCCCGTTGGCCCCGGAAGTGCCCGATTCGCTGGAGGCCGCACTGGAGCGCGACTACAGCCGCGATCGCGACATCCGCACCCATGGTCCGATCCGCGATGCGGGCAAGATGGGCCGCCACGGCAAGAGCAACGTCAAGCAGGACGCGATCCGCGCCGATACCGAGCAGTTTTTCCGGATCGTCGACCGCGGGATCCTCGAGCACCATTCCCGGCCCGCCGGATTGCCGCTGCTGCTGGCCGCGCTTCCGGAACACCACCATCTGTTCCGCGAAGTCAGTCAGAACCCGCACCTGCTCGATGCCGCGATCGACGTGAATCCCGACGATTTGTCGCTGGACGAACTGCGTGCGCGTGCGTGGGAAATCATGCTGCCGCATTACCTCGCGCGGCTGGACGGGTTCATCGAGCGCTTCAATGCCGCGCGTTCCCGTGGCCAGGCCACGGCCGATCTTGCCGATGCCGCGCGCGCCGCGGCGGCGGGGCGCATCGACGTGCTGCTGCTGGATGCGAGCCTGCAGGTGCCCGGCCGGATGGCATCCGACGGCGCCATCACGCTCGGCAAACTGGATGCCCCCGATACCGACGACCTGCTCGATGACCTTGGCGAACGCGTGCTCAAGGCCGGGGGCGAGGTCGTGGTGGTGCCGCCAGAGCGCATGCCGGCCGACCACGGACTGGCCGCAATCTACCGGTTCTGATGGCACGGCCCGCGGCCGTCGTCGCCAGCCACATCGGCGACCCGCAACATGTCGCGGTTGCCGGGAATGACGGCGCATGTGGCGGTTCTGCGACAATGCGCCGATGAACCTGTTGGCCATCGAAACCGCCACGGAAGCCTGCTCGGTCGCATTGCTGCACGGCGATGCGTTGATCGACCGCAGCGAATTGGCGCCGCGCCGCCATGCCGAACTGGCATTGCCGATGGCCGAGGAGTTGTTGGCCGAGGCGGGCATCGCGCGCAGGCAGCTCGACGCGATCGCGGTCGGCCAGGGGCCGGGCGCCTTTACCGGCGTGCGACTCGCCATCTCGGTGGCGCAGGGCCTGGCATTGGCGCTGGACATTCCGGTGGTGCCGGTATCGTCGCTGGCGGCACTTGCGATGCAGGCGCCCGGGAATGGCGCGGCGATCCTTGCCGCGATCGACGCCCGCCGCGGGGAAATCTACGCGGGTGTGTTTCGTTTCAACGCGGACGATCTGATCGAACCACTCGACGCCGAGCGCGTGCTGGCTGCATCCGCGCTGGAGTTGCCCGGGACCGAAGCATGGAACGTGCTTGGCACCGGCTGGAGCGCGTACAGCGACGCGATCCGCGAACGCCTGCCGTCACCGCCGCGCTGGGCCGACGGCGACCGTTACCCGCAGGCACGGGATGTCGCGCGCCTGGCCGCGCCATTGTTTGCGGCCGGCAAGGGCGTGCCGCCGGAACAGGCATTGCCCGTTTACTTGCGCGACAAGGTGGCGTTGACGCTGGAAGAGCAGCAACAACAAGCAACATGAAGTCGTCGTCCCGGCGTCGGCCGGGCCCCATGTTTCCGTTGAATTTGGATGCCGGCCTTCGCCGGCATTGCGAGATTCAGACACAGGCCGCTCGGATCGCTTCCGGCAGCGGCACCGACGCGCCGCTCGCCGGATCGACCCACACCATCACCACGTTGCCGTCGGCGTACACGCACGCGTGGTCGTTGCGATCGACGATGCGGTTGCCGAGGGTCATCGAGGAATTGCCCAGACGTTCACAGCTCAGCAGCACGTCGATTTCGGCGGGCCATTCGATTGGCCTGCGGTAGTGCAGGTCCACCGCCGCCATCACCGGCATCGCGTGCGCGTGGAACCATTCACCCGGAACCTGACGCAGCCATTGCAGGCGCGCTTCCTCGAGGTAGGTCAGGTAGGACGAATTGTTGACGTGGTTGAAGGCGTCGAGATCGCGCCAGCGGACGTGCAACGGGATGGTGGCCAGCACGCGCGAGGGCGAAGGTTGTTCTGCCGGCTTCACGGGCATTGCAGGCGACGACGCGGCTTCCGCCACGACCTTGGCTTTTGCGCGTTTACGCGGCGCGCGTTGTCTGGATGATTTCTTGTTGTCGGTCATGGGTGCCTTGATATGGCAAGAGCATCTGTGCGCGAAGGACGCGAAATACGCAAAGAAGGCAAAAATAACATGCTCGTTTTCGCGCCCTTTGCGTTCTTTGCGGACAAAAGTCCTTTTCGTTACGCGCGTTTCTTCTTGCGTGACGGTTTCGATGTCGCAGCCAGCACCGGCGCAAGGAACTGCCCGGTGTAGGAACCCTTCGCTGCAGCGATATCCTCAGGCGTGCCGGTGGCGATGATGCGCCCGCCACCTGCGCCGCCTTCGGGGCCGAGGTCGATCACCCAGTCGGCGGTCTTGATCACGTCGAGGTTGTGTTCGATCACCACCACCGTGCTGCCGCCATCGACGAGGCGATGCAGCACGCGCAGCAGTTGTTCGATGTCGTGGAAGTGCAGGCCGGTGGTGGGTTCGTCGAGGATGTACAGCGTGTTGCCGGTGTCGCGGCGCGACAGTTCCTTGGACAACTTCACGCGTTGCGCCTCGCCGCCGGACAGCGTGGTCGCGCTCTGGCCCAGCTTGATGTAGCCGAGGCCGACGTCCATCAGGGTTTCCAGCTTGCGCGCGATCTGCGGCACCGGTTGGAACACTTCCAGCGCCTGCTCGACGGTCATGTCCAGCACGTCGGCGATGGTGTAACCCTTGTAGAGGATCTCCAGTGTCTCGCGGTTGTAGCGTTTGCCGTGACAGACATCGCAGGGCACGTACATGTCGGGCAGGAAGTGCATCTCGACCTTGATGAGGCCGTCGCCTTCGCACGCTTCGCAGCGCCCGCCCTTGACGTTGAAGCTGAAACGCCCGGCCTGGTAGCCGCGCGCGCGCGACTCGGGGACCTGCGCGAACAGTTCGCGCAGCGGCGTGAACACGCCTGTATACGTCGCGGGATTCGAGCGCGGGGTGCGGCCGATCGGCGACTGGTCGATGTCCAGCACCTTGTCGAACAGGTCGAGCTTTTCGATGGACTCGTACGGCGCGGGTTGCGCCGACCCGCCGTTCAATTCCACCGCGGCGATCCGGAACAGTGTGTCGTTGACGAGCGTGGACTTGCCCGAACCCGAGACGCCGGTGATGCAGGTGAACAGTCCGGCCGGGATTTCGAGGTCGACGTGCTGCAGGTTGTTGCCGTGCGCGCCCTTCAGTTTCAGCACGCGCTTGGGATCGGGCCGGCGGCGCAGTTGCGGCACATCGATCGAAAGCTTGCCGGAAAGGTATTGACCGGTCAGCGAGCGCGGCGCTTTCAATATGTCGTCCAGCTTGCCTTCGGCCACCACTTCGCCGCCGTGCACGCCGGCGCCGGGACCGATGTCGATGATGCGGTCGGCGCGGCGGATCGCGTCCTCGTCGTGTTCGACCACGAGCACGGTGTTGCCGAGGTCGCGCAGGCGCGTCAGCGTGCCGAGCAGGCGTTCGTTGTCGCGCTGGTGCAGGCCGATCGACGGTTCGTCCAGCACGTACATCACGCCGACCAGTCCCGCGCCTATCTGCGAGGCGAGGCGGATGCGCTGCGCCTCGCCGCCCGACAGCGAGTCGGCCTTGCGGTCGAGCGTGAGGTAATCGAGGCCGACATCGATCAGGAAGCGCAGCCGCTCGCGGATTTCCTTGACGATGCGGTCGGCGATTTCGCCGCGCCAACCCGCGAGGTGCAGGCCATCCACGAAGGTGCGCGCATCGCTGATCGCCAGCGCCGACAACGACGGCAGGTTCTTGTCGCCCACGAACACGTTGCGCGCCGACAGGTTCAACCGCTCGCCGTGGCATTCGGGGCAGGGCCGTTCGCTGATGAAGCGCGCCAGTTCCTCGCGCACCATGTTGGATTCGGTTTCGCGGTAGCGGCGCTCCAGGTTCGGGATGATGCCCTCGAAACGGTGCTTGCGCGTGACCGCGCCGCCCGCGTTGGCGGGCGTGTACTTGAACGCGATGGCTTCATCGCCGGAGCCGGTCAACACCGCGTCGCGCGTGGCTTTCGGCAGCTTGTTCCAGGGCGTGTCGGGATCGAAGCCGTAGTGTTTCGCCAGCGATTGCACCATCTGCCAGTAATACGGATTGCGCTTGTCCCAGCTGCGGATCGCGCCGTTCGCCAGCGAGCGCTCGGGGTGCGCGACCACGCGCGCAGGATCGAAGAACTGGGTGACGCCGAGGCCGTCGCAGGTCGGGCAGGCGCCGACCGGCGAGTTGAACGAGAACAGCCGCGGCTCCAGTTCCGGCAGCGAGTAGTCGCACTGCGGGCAGGAATAGCGCGACGAGAACAGTTGTTCCGGTGCCTTGTCGTCGTCCAGGTCGACCAGGATCGCCAGGCCCTCGCCCAGACGCAGCGCGGTCTCGAACGATTCGGCGAGCCGCTGCTTCAGATCCGCGCGCGGGCGGAAGCGGTCGATCACGGCTTCGATGGTGTGCTTGATGCGCAGCCCGAGCGCGGGCACCGCATCGAGGTCGTACACGGTGCCGTCCACGCGCGCACGCACGAAGCCCTGTGCGCGCAACTGCTCGAACACCTGCACGTGCTCGCCCTTGCGTTCGCGGATCACCGGCGCCAGCAGCATGTAGCGCTTGTCTTCCGGCAACGCCAGCGTGGCGTCCACCATCTGGCTCACGGTCTGCGCGGCCAGCGGCGTGCCGTGGTTCGGGCAGCGCGGCGTGCCGACGCGCGCGTACAGCAGGCGCAGGTAATCGTGGATTTCGGTGATGGTGCCGACCGTCGAACGCGGGTTGTGCGAAGTCGATTTCTGCTCGATCGAAATCGCCGGCGACAGGCCCTCGATGTGGTCGACGTCGGGTTTTTCCATCATCGACAGGAATTGCCGCGCGTACGACGACAGCGACTCGACGTAACGGCGCTGGCCCTCTGCGTAGAGGGTGTCGAAGGCGAGCGAGGACTTGCCCGACCCCGACAGGCCGGTGATCACGATCAACTGGTCGCGCGGCAGGTCGAGGTCGATGTTCTTGAGGTTGTGGGTGCGGGCACCGCGGATGCGGATGGTGTCCATGGGAATGCGTGCGGCAAAGACTCGTTACTATACGCGCATGCGTCCATTCGGGTCCGGCTTGCGCGAAAAATGGAAGTTCTCCCGTTCGCGACACAGCCACGATAAGTCCATGACCGGCATTCCGACCTTCACGTGGTTTGGGAGACAGCCATTGCGCCGTGCGTCGAACCGTGCTGGCTGCGCCGTCGCCATGCGCCCGGTGCACGGCAGGCCGAAGGCGGCGTTCCCGGTCGCGGCGGCCTGACATGTCGGCGGGTGACACCATCACCCCGCTTGCCGCCGCGCTGTGGCTGGCCAACATCGTGCTCGACACGGTCGGCCAGCTCGCGTTCAAGGCCGCCGCGGGCGACGAACGCGCGGGCGACGGCATCGCACGCTGGCGCTACATGGCCACGCATCCGTGGTTGTGGCTGGGTGTCGGCTGCTACGTGCTGGAGTTCCTGGTCTGGATCGCGTTCCTGTCGTTGCTGCCGCTGTCGGAAGGGATACTGCTGGGCTCGATCAACATCGTCGCGATCATGCTGGCCGGGCGCTGGTTGTTCGGCGAGAAACTCACGCGGCTGCGCGTGGTCGGAATGTTCCTGGTCGCATTGGGCGTCGCGATCGTGGGGATCGGCTGATGAGGCGCTTCTACCTGGTCGGTTTCCTGCTGCTGATGTGTTTCGACACCCTCGCGCAGATCAGCTTCAAGTATGCCGGCAACCATGCGCTGCCGGTCGAAGCCAACCTCGCCTGGCTGCTCCGGGTGTTCGGCGCGCCGTGGGTCTACGGTGCGATCATCGGTTACGTCGGTGCTTTCTTCACGTGGATGGCGCTCCTGAAGCACGCGCCGATCGGGCCCGCGTTCGCGGCCTCGCATCTGGAGGTGGTGTCCGTGCTGATCCTGTCGGCGTGGCTGTTCGGCGATGCGTTGACCCCCGCGCGGCTCGTGGGTGCGGCGCTGATCGTCGCGGGCATCGTGTGCCTCGGCGTGGCGGAAGACCGCGCCGCCGGGTCCGCCGAGCCCGCGGATTCCGCCGCGACGCACTGATCCCGCCATGTCCGCTCACCGGCACCACGAACTGCCACCGACCGCGGGGTTGCCGCTGCAACTGGCCGACCTGTGGCCCGGCCGGCGTGACCTGGCGACGCTCGTCGCGACCCAGATTGGTTCGCCACCGCTCATCCTCACCTGTTCGGGCAGCGCCGCGTTCATGGTCGCACTCAAGACCCTCGCCGCGCGCAATCCGCAACGCCGGCGCGTGGTGGTGCCTGCGTACACGTGCCCGCTGGTCGCGCTTGCCGTGCACCAGGCCGGTCTCGAAGTGGTGCCGTGCGACGTGCGGCGCTCGCATTTCGATTTCGATCCGGACTCGCTGCGCAAAGCCTGCGACGAACGCGCCCTTGCGGTCGTGCCGACCCATATCGGTGGGCGGGTTGCGGATGTGGCCGATGCGCGGGCCGCCGCGCGTGCCGTGGGTGCCGCGGTGATCGAGGATGCGGCGCAGTCACTCGGTGCGCGCGCGCACCATGCCAGTGTCGGACTGGACGGGGACATGGGATTTTTCAGCCTGGCCATGGGCAAGGGACTCACGATCTACGAAGGTGGCCTGCTGCTGGCGCGCGATCCGCGGCTCCGCAGCGAACTGGTGCGCACGGCGCACGAACTGGCGCGGCCGGACTTCCATTGGCAATCGCGGCGGTGCCTGGGGTTGTTGGGCTACTGGGCGCTGTATCGGCCGCGTGGCTTGCGCCTTGCCTATGGCAGACCGCTGCGGCGGGCATTGCGGGCAAACGATCCGGTCAGGGCGGTGGGCGATGACTTTTCCTTGCCGCTGCCGCTGCACGCGGTCGGGACCTGGCGCCAGGCGGTGGGTGCGCGCGCCGCGGTGCGCCTGCCCGACTTCCTGTATGCATGCCTGGAGCGCGCCCGGCGCCACGTACCGCGCTTGAAGGCGATCGCCGGCGTGCGCGTGCTGGAAGACGCTCCCGACACTTTCGGCACCTGGCCGTTCTTCCTGCTGGTGCTGGAAAGTTCGCGCTGGCGGGATGCGGTGCTTGAGCGGCTATGGCCGGCCGGGTTCGGCGTGAGTCGCTTGTTCATCCATGCGCTTCCCGACTATGCGTACCTGCGCGGCATCGTGCCCGGGATGGACGTGCCCAACGCACGCGACTTTGCCGCGCGCAGCCTCACGATCGGCAACAGCCCGTGGCTGACCGATGCCGACATGGACCGGATTTGCGAGGTGCTCGAACGCACGCGCAGTTGAGGCTTCCGCGGAGACTCAAGTCTTCGCCTGGATCGCATCGAGTAGTTGCAGGTTCAACGCATGCTGCTGGGCCTGCCACGCGGCCAGTTGTGCAGGGTCGATCTCGGGCTGGTCGTCGAGTGCCGACAGGCGTCGCTTCCACCATGCGCGGTAACGGTAATGCGAGACTTCGCCGTTGATGTCGCTGCCCGCGAGCGGTGCGGCCAGCGCTTCGATCACGGCCAGCGCTTGCGGGAGGCGGAACTGGCCCTGGTCCCAGTTGGTGCGCGCGGTATCCGGGTGGAACACGTCCTTGTCGATCGAGAGGTAGGCGGGCTGCGGATGCCGGCGCTGGCGGGATGTGAACGCTTCGACCAGCGCATCCGGATCCGTGAAATTGCGGAACCGGTCCGCGATGCCCAGCCGGCGCGCCCAGCCGGTATCCGCGCCGATGCTCCAGTAAGTGAGCTTGCCGCGCCACAGCGGGGCCAGGTAGTTCTCCCACGCGTGGGCGGGTCCGATGTCGCGGGAGGTGATGCCGATTACGTGGACATGGCTGACGTGGGGTAGCGCCGCCACGCGCCGCACCCACGAACCGCAATGGATGCCGAACGGAAAGCGCATGTTGTCGGGGTGGTTGTCGAGCACCACGACCTGGATCGGCTGCGCGGGTTGCAGCCGCGCGATCAGGGGCCAGCTCACGTGGTGGAAATCGCCGGAGCCCATGAACACCGTGCCGTGCCTGGTCGGCAACCGGTCGGCCAGTGCAGTGCCGAACCGCCGCATGGTGGCGAGCGAGCAGCCGAAGCGCACGGCTTCCTGCCAGTCCTGCATCGGCAACACCTGCGCGTCCGGCAGCGATCCGACCGAGCCATCGAGATCGATGATCACCGGGGCTGGTTTTGGCTTACCCGTGGGCATGCGTCCCCCGTTGCCAGTGGCTGTCGTTTTCGAAGTGTCCCGCCATGCGCTTCAGCAGGGCGCGCACGAGGGGGTTGCGCGCGTACACGGCGTGTCGGGTCAGGGTCAGCTGTGCACCGAGGAAAGCCTTGACCTCGGGGTCGGTCCAGCCAGCCACGTAGTGCGTGAGGCCGCGCGCGCGTGCGTACTCGAGGTTGTGCATCCAGCTCACGAAGTAGAGGTTGTGGTCGCGCGCTTCCGGATAGGCGAAACCGACGTACTTGTCGATGAGCTTGCCGGCGTGTTCGTAACACAGGTTCCAGCCGATCAGCTTGCCAGCCCGGCGATAGACAAAGACCACGCCGTGGCTCGATCCGTCGCGGAGGATCGCGCGGAAAAATTCGGGGGTGAGCCGGTCGAAGTGGACCTCGCTTTGCCGGTAGACATTGTCGAACAGCTGGTAAAAGGCCACGAGCGTCGCCTCGTCGTCGAAGCCCGGATCGCCAGTCGGAATACGTTCGATGTCCAGGTCGGCACGGGCGCGCAGCTTGCGGCGGATGTTCTTGCGGCGACCGTAGGACTGCCTGGCAAGGTATTCGTCTTCCGAGCCGAAGTCGATCGGCACCCACGCCAATGCCTGGCCTTCGAGCAGCACGAATCCTTCCGTGCGGCAGGCATCCGCGAACGCACCTGCGTAGGCGTTTTCGGCGGCACTCAGCAAGGGCGATTGCCGGGCGATGTCCTTGACGATCAGCAACCGGCATTCGCGCCGATAGTGCCGCTTCAGGTTCCTCGCCAGCTCGGCCGGTGCCACGCCCGGTGGCAAGGGCGCGTATTCGGTCACCGTGGTGCCTGCGAAGCGCGTGCGCCAGGTGATGAGGCGCCGCCAATGCCGGTACCACGGCAATCGTGCCACGCGCCGGCGCACGTCGTCATCGGCGGTGGTCAAAAGATCGAATGGAGCAAGGAAGGTCGGCATTCCGTCCGGGCTGCGCCCGGCCACGAACCCCGCGGGCGGCTCCCGCAGGAACGCGTCGATCAGTGCATCGGGTTCCAGTTGGGCGACGAAAGACACGGGCGCGTGGATTTCCAGGGGCAGCGGAGTATTGTCGCGGGTTGTGCCCGATCAGGCCACGACCCGTGCCGCGCATCGGGATGCCGCCAGCTCGCCATGCAAGGGGCTGCCCCACCGGCTCGCACGCGGGCCGCTATCATGGGCAAGTCGCCGGCCAGGCACCAACTGCCGCATCCCTGCGGGTTGGCAGCCGTTCGCCAGCCCATTTGCAATCAAGCGCTGCAATCATGTTTTCGGTGCACCAATTCTGGCTCCATCTGGTCGACTGGCTGAGCGTCCATGCCGTCGTGCCGGTGCTGGGTGCGCTGCACCTCGAAGGGCTTTCCGGCGATCCGCACGACATCGCCGCCGCGTTGCTGATTGCGGCGGCGCAGATCGCGATCATCGGGTTCCTCTTCCGGCCACTGGAAACGTTCTGGCCGGCCGAAAGGTGGACCGATCGCAAGCTCACGCTGCCCGATCGCAACTACACCCTGATGATGCTGCTCGGCATCTTCCCGCTGTTCACCTATCTGGTGCTGATGCCGTTCAGCCATCTGTTCGGCGGCGCCGATCCAGCCGTGTCGAGCACCGGTTCGCCGTTCGCGCTGACCGCGTGGGCACCATGGTTCAACGACCACCCGTACGTGCTGTTCGGGGTGTATTACCTCGTCTACGACTTCGTCTATTACTGGATGCACCGCACCCAACACTGGCTGCCCTGGTGGTGGGCGCTGCACAGCTACCACCACAGCACCCGCCAGATGAGTTGCTGGACCAACGATCGCGGGACACTGGTGGACGGGTTCATCCAGTCCATGATCCTTGCGGTGGTGGGCCTCGTGATGGGCGTCGATCCCGACCAGTTCGCGTGGTTGATGTTGATCGGCGAACTGGTGCAGAACCTGTCCCACACGAATACCCGCCTGGGCTTTGGCCGCATCTTCAACCACCTCGTGGTCGATCCGAAATTCCACCGCCTGCACCACATGCTGGTCGATCCGGACCGCCCAAAGCTGCACAACTGCAACTTCGGGCAGGCGCTGTCGATCTGGGACGTGGTCTTCGGGACGGCGCTGTACGGGGAGCCGCCGCGTCCGACCGGGGTGGGTGATCCGGTGATCGATGCCGACAACAATTTCGGTCTGGTCGGCCAGCATCTGAACGCGCTCAAGCGCTTCTGGGCCACCGTGCGGCGCCTGGAGGGTTGGCGGCCCGGCGAGGTGGCGTTCGATCCCGTGACCCTGCGCCCGGTCCGGGTCGCGGACGTCGACCTCCACCACCTGGTGCGGCACGTACAAGACCCGGCGGCACCGGTATCGGGCGCTGCCGGCGCCGGCCGAGCGCCGCGGTTGCCGGAGCCACTTGCCGTCGGGCAGCCCTCGGCGGGCGCGGGCTGACGCCGCGCGCCCGCGGGCGCGCCCGTCGATTCCCGATCGCCTTGAAGGCCGCTTGCTGCTTCGACGCAGGTTCGGTTAGAATTGCCGGTTCGTGCGCGCGAACGCGGGCACGATCGACCCAGAATAACGACAGAACCAGAGAGTCCACGATCATGTACGCAGTCATTCTTACCGGCGGTCACCAGTACCGCGTCGAGCAGGGCGCCGTCCTGCGCATCGAAAAACTGGATGCCGAACCCGATGCCGCGGTCACCTTCGACCAGGTGTTGCTGATCGGCGAGGGCGAGGGCGTCACCATCGGCGCCCCGACCGTCGCGGGCGCCAGCGTCACCGCCAAGGTGCGCGCCCACGGCCGCGCCGACAAGGTGCGCATCGTGAAATTCCGCCGCCGCAAGCACCATCGCAAGCAGATGGGCCACCGGCAGCACTACACCGAAATCGAGATCACCGGCATCGCCGGTGGCAGCAAGTAAGGAGAAGCCGCCATGGCACACAAAAAAGGCGTAGGTTCCTCGCGCAACGGCCGCGACTCCAATCCGAAGTACCTCGGCGTCAAGCTGTACGGCGGCCAGGCCGTCGAAGCCGGCAACATCATCGTGCGCCAGCGCGGCACCCAGTTCCATCCGGGCGTCGGTGTCGGTCTCGGCCGCGACCACACATTGTTCGCGCTGGTCGATGGCAAGGTGGAGTTCTCCGTCAAGGGCCCCAAGCGCCAGCGCACGGTGAACGTGGTCGCAGGCTGAAGCAGTCCAACGAAGCTGTCTGGAAGGCCCCGCTTCGAGCGGGGCTTTTCGTTTTTGTGATCGGGACTCGGGACTCGGGACTCGGGGTTGTGCGTCCGCTAGTCTGTTGCACGGTTGCAGACCCCCCGCAGCCCGAGAATCCAATACCGAGGTCCCGAGCGCGATGTTTTTCCGAATCCCGAGTCCCGAGTCCCGAGTCCCGTGAAGTTTGTCGACGAAGCCATCATCAAGGTGCAGGCCGGCAACGGCGGGGACGGTTGCGCCAGTTTCCGGCGCGAGAAGTTCATCCCGTTCGGCGGACCCAACGGCGGTGACGGCGGTGACGGCGGCAACGTGTGGCTGGTCGCGGACGAAGGCCTGAACACGCTGATCGACTTCCGCCACCAGCGCCAGTTCAAGGCCCAGCGCGGCCAGAACGGCATGGGCAGCGACATGTACGGGCGCGGTGGCGAGGACACCACGATCCGCGTGCCGGTCGGCACCTCGGTGATCAACGTCGACACCGATGAGCTGATCGGCGACCTCACCGCGCACGGCCAGAGGTTGCTGGTGGCACAAGGCGGCAAGGGCGGCCTCGGCAACATCCACTTCAAGAGTTCCACCAACCGTGCGCCGCGTCGCTTCACGCCGGGCAAGCCGGGCGAGGAGCGCGAACTGAAGCTGGAACTGAAGGTGCTGGCCGACGTCGGCCTGCTGGGATTCCCGAACGCCGGCAAGAGCACCTTCATCCGCGCGGTGTCGGCGGCCACGCCGCGCGTCGCGGATTATCCGTTCACGACCCTGCAGCCGCATCTCGGTGTGGTCAGCGTGGGCCCGTCGCAGGGTTTCGTGGTGGCCGACATTCCGGGCCTGATCGAAGGTGCGGCCGAGGGCGCCGGGCTCGGCATCCAGTTCCTGAAGCACGTGTCGCGCACCAGCCTGTTGTTGCACCTGGTGGATGTCGCGCCGCTGGACGGCGCCGACCCGGTCGAGCAGGTGCGGATCATCGAGGGCGAACTGCAGCGCCACGATCCGGAACTGCTGCAACGCCCGCGTTGGCTGCTGCTCAACAAGATCGACTTGTGGGCGCCGGAAGAACGCGACGCGAAGGCACGCGACATCATCGCTCGACTCGGCTGGAAAGAACCGTGGTTCGCGATCTCGGCCGCCGAGCGGGTCGGTACGCGCGAAGTCTGCTTCGCGGCGCAGCGCTTCTTCGACGAGCAACGCGAGCCGGTCGGGGAAAGTGGCGAGGGATCGGAGTCGGCGGAATGAATGTGCCGGCACAAACGAAAAAGCCGGCTGGCGCCGGCTTCTTCAGGGTGCAGCAAAGCCTTGGCTCAAGCCAGCGCCCTGATGTGCGCGGTGAGGCGGCTCTTGTGGCGGGCAGCCTTGTTCTTGTGGATCAGCCCGCGGCTGGCATAGCGGTCCAGCATCGGCTGCGCGGCCTGGTAGGCCGCTTCGGCACCGGCCTTGTCCTTGGCCTCGATGGCCTTCAACACCTTGCGGATCGAGGAGCGCAGCATGGAACGCTGGCTGGCATTGCGCATGCGGTTGGCTTCGGCCTGGCGGGCGCGCTTCTTGGCGGACTGGATGTTGGCCACGGGGTGACTCCGAACGAATGGGGCGAAAGAAAGCCGCTAAGTATCGCTGCACACCGGCTGGTCGTCAATTGGCCTGTCCCTGCGCCATGGGTGGCCACGGCATGAGCCGCCAGCCCAGCTTGCTGCGCGGGGTGTTCTCGTTCAGCAGCATGACCATGATTTCGCGCCTGCTGGGCCTGGCGCGCGACATTTCCATCACCCACGTGTTCGGCGTCAGCGCGGCGACCGACGCTTTCTGGGTGGCGTTCCGGGTGCCCAATTTCATGCGCCGGTTGTTCGCGGAAGGATCGTTCTCGACCGCGTTCGTGCCGGTGTTCACCGAGGTCAAGGAAACCGGCAGCCACGCCGAGTTGAAGGAGTTGACCGCACGCGTTACCGGGACGCTGGGTGGCGTGTTGTTGGTGATCGTGGCGCTGGGAATGATCTTCGCGCCGCAGGTGGCGACCGGCTTCGCGCCCGGCGCGCTGGACCAGCCGCACAAGTTCGATCTGACCATCAAGCTGCTGCGGCTGACGTTTCCGTTCCTGTTGTTCGTGTCGCTGACCGCGTTGTGCGGCGGCATCCTCAACAGCTTCCACAAGTTCGCATTGCCGGCGCTGGCGCCGGTGATCCTGAACCTGTGCCTGATCGCGGGCGCGCTGTGGGGTGCGCGCCATTTCGCGGTGCCGATCGAGGCGCTGGGTTGGGCGGTGCTGGCCGCGGGCATCCTGCAGTGGCTGTTCCTGTTGCCGTCGGTGCGGCGACTGGATCTGCTGGCGTTGCCGCGCTGGGGTTGGAATCATCCGCGCGTGCGCCAGATCATGCGCCTGATGCTGCCGACCCTGTTCGGCTCGTCGGTGGCGCAGATCAACCTGCTGCTCGACACGGCGGTGGCTTCGCTGCTGATCACCGGTTCGCAAACCTGGCTGGCGCAGGCCACGCGGTTCCTGGAATTGCCGCTGGGCGTGTTCGGCGTCGCACTGGGCACGGTGATCCTGCCGGCACTGTCGCGCCACCACGTCAGCGCCGACAAGGAAGGCTTTTCGCGTTCGCTGGACTGGGGCTTGCGCACTACGCTACTGATCGCACTGCCGGCGATGTGCGGCCTGTTGCTGCTGGCCGAGCCGGCGGTGGCGGCGTGTTTCCAGAACGGCCAGTTCACGGCCTTCGACAGCCACATGACCGCGATCGCGATCATGGGCTTGGCGGCGGGCGTACCCGCGATCGCGCTGACGCGCACGCTGTTGCCGGCGTTCTATTCGCGCCAGGACACCAGGACCCCGGTGCGCGCCGGGGTGGTCGCGCTGATCGTCAACATGCTCGCCAATTTCGTGCTGATCGCGCTGCTGTTCGAGTTGTGGGCGCCTGCGGGGCTGAAACAGTTGCCGTGGCTGGACGGCATCGCGCGGGTGCCCGGGTTGCAATTGGGCATGGCGATCGCGAGTTCGGTGTCCAACTACCTGCAGTTCGCGCTGTTGTGGCGGTATCTCAAACGCGCCGGCGTGTATCACCGCCAGCCGGGCTGGGGCCGTCACTGGCTGCGCATGGGGCTCGCTTGCGCGGCGCTGGTGGTCGTGGTCGGAATCGGACTGTGGCTGTGGCCGTGGCAGCAATGGACCCACGAGCGCATCGTCACGCGCATCTGGAAACTGTTGGTGCTGGTGTGCGCGGGCGGCGCGGCCTATGTCGGCGTGCTGTTCGCGAGCGGATTCCGGGTACGCGATCTTCGACGGTGAATGCGATCGCCACGATCGCCGCACCGATATTCGATGGGCTCCGCCGCGGGCAAAGGCCGCTTGGCGGCACGTCGATGGTCGGTGATAATCCCGGGTTCGCTGGGAGCCTGCCATGTACGTCCAACCCGCCGACGCAACCCAACGCAAGCCCGTGACGGTTCCCGGCCTGCGCGCGATGAAGGCGCGTGGCGAGAAGATCGCGGTGCTGACTTGCTACGACGCCAGTTTCGCCGCGCACATGGAAGCCGTCGGCGTGGACGTCGCGCTGGTCGGCGATTCGCTGGGCATGGTGGTGCAGGGCAATGCCAGCACCTTGCCGGTGACGCTGGACCAGATGGTCTATCACACCTCGCTGGTTGCGCGCGGGGTGCAATCGACGCTGCTGATCGTCGACCTGCCGTTCATGCAATTCCGCGATCCCGCCACCGCGCTGGCGGCTTCGGCGCGCCTGATGAAGGAGGGCGGTGCCGCGATGGTGAAGCTGGAAGGCGGCGCGGACTGGGTCTGCGAGGTCATCGCCGCGTTGGTAGAACGCGAGGTGCCGGTGTGCGCGCACCTCGGCCTGACCCCGCAGTCGGTGCACAGGCTGGGGGGCTACAAGATGCAAGGCAAGACCGACGATGCCGCGGCGCGCCTGCGTGAACACGCACGCGCCGTCGTGCAGGCGGGTGCGGAGCTGCTGGTGCTGGAATCGATGCCGGCTGCGCTGGCGGCCGACATCACCCGCGAGGTCCCGATCCCCACCATCGGCATCGGCGCGGGCGCAGATTGCGACGGCCAGGTGCTGGTTTGCTACGACATGCTGGGCATCACGCCGGGCCACCGGCCCAAGTTCAGCAAGGATTTCCTGGAGGGGCGTGGTTCGGTGCGCGAGGCTTTCGCCGCGTACGTGGAGGACGTGCGCGCCGGACGCTTCCCCGGCCCCGAACAGGTCGTGCGCTGATGCGCACGGTCGCCGACCTCCGTTCCTTGCGCGCCGCGGTGCAGGCGTGGAAGAAGGAAGGGCTGCGGGTGGGGCTCGTGCCGACCATGGGCAACCTGCACGCGGGCCACTTCTCGTTGGTCGAACTGGCGCGCAAGCACGCCGATCGCGTGGTGGTCAGCGTGTTCGTGAATCCCACCCAGTTCGGTCCGGACGAGGACTACACCCGCTATCCTCGCACCCTCGCCGAGGACAGCGTCGGGCTGGTCGAGCACCAGTGCGACCTGTTGTTCGTGCCGAATGTCGAGACGATGTACCCGGCGGGGCCGGAACATGCGCTGCGCATCCACGTGCCGGAGGTCGGCGACACGCTGGAAGGCGCGCACCGGCCCGGGCATTTCGATGGCGTGGCCACGGTGGTTGCCAAGCTGCTGAGCATGGTCGACCCGGACGTTGCGGTGTTCGGTGCGAAGGATTGGCAGCAGACGCGGGTGGTGCGCCGGCTGGTGCGCGAACTGGCGCTGTCGGTTGAAATCACCACCGGGCCAGTCGTGCGCGAGGCCGATGGTCTCGCGATGTCTTCGCGCAACCGCTACCTCGACAGCGCGCAACGTGCGCGCGCGCCGCAGTTGCACGCCACGCTGGAGTGGATGCGCGAATCCTTCATCGAAGGGCACGCACGCGTCGCGGTCGAAGGTGCCGCGATGCGCAGGCTGGAGCGGGCGGGATTCGTGGCGGACTATGCGGCGGTGCGGCGTGCGGAAGACCTCGGCATCCCGGCCGACGACGAGCGCACGGGCTTGATGGCGCTGGTGGCGGCGCGCCTGGGCGAGACACGGCTGATCGACAATCTCGCATTTGACTGATTTTTACGTTTACGACGGCTTGTGCGGTGCAGCAAAACGATCGTTCAGCGGATATAATGTGCGAACTCGGCAATCTGGAAGCCGGAGGTATCCCATGCAACTGAACATGCTCAAGGCCAAGATCCATCGTGCGACCGTGACCCACGCGGAGTTGCATTACGAGGGTTCGATCGCGATCGACGGCAACCTGCTGGAGGCCGCCGGCATCCGCGAGTACGAGCAGATCCACGCCTGGAACGTCAACAACGGCGAGCGTTTCGTCACCTACGCGCTGCGCGCCGAGGAAGGTTCGGGCATCATTTCGGTGAACGGCAGCGCCGCACACCGCGCGCAGCCAGGCGACCTGTTGATCATTGCCGCGTTCGTGACGCTGACGCAGGTCGAGGCGGAACAGCACCAGCCGAACCTGATCTATGTCGATGCCGGCAATCGCATCACGCACACCAACCACGCGATTCCAAAGCAGAAGGCAGTCGCTTGATTCGAGCGGTCGTCGCTGATCGCTGCGTCGGCTGACTGGATTGCTTCTGCTGCATCCAGCATTCTTGCAACGTCGCGGCGCATTTGCGTTGGGCTTCACTGCGTTCAGCCCAACCTACGGCGCTCGTCGACGCGCGGTCTCGTAGATACTGTTATCCGCGTCAAGCTCCGTGAAGCGCCGGATTGAACGGTTTGCCCGACTTGATGACGCCAAAGGCGACCTGCGCGAGTTTGCGCATCATGGCGCCGATGATCAGTTTTGGCGGTTTGCCGTGGGCGGCCAGGCGATGCTGGAAGCGTTTGCCCCACGCGGTTTTGTACAGGGTCACCATC